>Ga0105248_10000003_pt1 | contig 1019601 bp, 805 predicted proteins | sample KBSS34metaG_FD_81524 | JGI IMG/M metagenome (GOLD analysis project Ga0105248, IMG submission 81524) | Switchgrass rhizosphere microbial communities from Kellogg Biological Station, Michigan, USA - KBS S3-4 metaG | ecosystem: Host-associated > Plants > Roots > Rhizosphere > Soil | place... | reverse complement strand
TTACGTGCGGCTTAGAACGATCAAATTTTTCCTTCGCCATATCCCTGTCCCCAAATCCTTTTCCCAGTTCTTACTGCTTCCCACTCTCGGGGCGCCGGCGACCCGGCTCCAGCCCCCAAAAAAGATCTTGCGAAACCCATTAAAACTCAGTAATACGCATACAACTTCAAGAACCGCTGCCGCAACTCGCCCGGAACTTTTTCAATACGGGCCAGATATTTTTCCCGAATCAGCGACTGATCGCTCACAGGCAATGCCGCATACATTTGAGCTGAATCCTGCCCGAGCAAACCGGCCGCCAGAATCTGCTCAAACTGCCGTACCCGCAGCTTCTTCCCTGCTACTGAAGCCAGGAATAGGTCGGCGCGGTTGGCGGCAAACGCCGCATCGATCCGCGAAGACAACTGCTGAAACTGCGGCTCGTCCTGAACCGCGAAAACTGCCTGCTCAAACATTCGGGCCCCTGTACAAACCTTGCACCTTCAAAAACTGGAGCGGGAGACGAGGATCGAACTCGCGACCAACAGCTTGGAAGGCTGTGACTCTACCACTGAGTTACTCCCGCCCTACGCAAATCCTGGAGCTGATGACCGGGATTGAACCGGTGACCTCTCCCTTACCAAGGGAGTGCTCTACCAACTGAGCTACATCAGCCCTGCTTACAACTTCTCAGCTTCATCCTTACTGCTGTTCCGGATCTTGTCTGCTTCGCGGGCGATATACGTCCGAAAAGCGAAAGTCCCGATCACAAAGAGCGGAATCCACCGAAGCTCGATCTGCCTGCCAAAAGCGAAAATCCTACTCTCGCCAAAGGAAAACCAGATCACTACTGCCAGAATGGCGAATAGCACCATTGCTGGCCAAAACTTCCGTTCCAAATCTCGTCCAGTGCTATGAAGGCCCTCTATTCGATGCTTTTGAGCAACGCGATAAGAGTTGTCCCACCATTTCACCGTTCAAAACCTCACTTACTGGTGCACAGGGAAGGATTCGAACCTTCGTAGTCCCAAAGGACGGCAGATTTACAGTCTGCTGCCATTAACCACTCGGCCACCTGTGCCCATCTTTCAACCTGCCCGGCATTTCCCGTTTTGGCCTGCCCGACGCACACGAATCTAATCCGGAGACCTCCGGCCATTCGGAGCTATCGAGCAACGCCTCTGGGATTTACCGCGGAGGACCGGGTTGCTGCCGCCAATCGAGCCTGTAACCTGCCCCACCAGCCAACCCAAAACTTGTTTCTCCCGTTCCGGCTTTTATGCAACTTCCGGTTCAAACTTCCGGTTCGGGGCGGCTCGCGTGCCGCAATCGTGGAGCTGGCGAAGGGATTTGAACCCCCGACCGTCTGATTACAAATCAGATGCTCTACCAACTGAGCTACGCCAGCATAAAAATCTGCCGGAAAACCGGCTTTCTGGGCAGGAAATCAAGCGGGCGCAACTGCCCCCGCCGCATTCGCGGCACAGAACCTAAGATTAGCACAGGGTCCGGGGTGGGGCAAACCCGTACGCATTCAGCCTGCTGAAGCTCCTGATTCATTCCTCCATTCCCTCATTTTGACGCGTTTTGCTCCCAGTCAACGCAGTCTTGGCAGGGGAACAAATTGGGTGCTCGCGAGCAATCAGACAGCTACACGGAACTCGATTTGGGATCACCTCATTCAAGAACGTGGAGAAATCCGTGCGTAATCCCATCCTGGCAATCGCAATTCTCGCTTTGGGCTTCCTGTCCGCTGGTGCCCCGCTGATCGCCCAGCAGGACTTGAATAACAGCGCCGTGCTCAAGATGACCAAAGCCGGCCTCTCGGCTGAAATCGTCTCCGCGACAATCAGCGCGAATCCAGGCCACTACGACGTCTCCCCGGATGCAATGATCGCCCTCAAAAAAGCCGGCGTGGGCGATGCTGTGATCTCTGCCATGATCGCCAAGAACTCCGGAGGCGGCGCTCAGGCTCAAGCAAGCCCTGGCGGTGCCGGATTTGCCCTGGCCTCGGCTCCCTCCGCTGTGAGCAACGTCAACGGCCTGCCTCCAGGCGTCGACAGCGTGGGCGTCTACGTTAAAGACGCTACCGGCAACTGGGCTGAAGTCGATGCCGAAGTCGTCAACTTCAAGACTGGCGGCGCCCTCAAGCACATCGGCAGCGCAGGCATCGTCAAAGGCGACCTCAACGGCAACGTCGCCGGATTTCACAGCCGGTTCGGCCTGCACAGCCCAGCGGAGTTCATCCTCTACGTTCCCGAAGGAACCTCTCCTGGCGAATACCAGCTCATCCGCTTCCGCGTCAGCAGCAACAGCCGCGAATTCCGCTCCCTCACCGGCGGCGTCGCCCACACCTCAGGCGGCGCTACACGCGATGTGGTGGAGTTTACGACCAAGAAGATCGCGCCGCGCGTCTACCAGGTCACCGTTGGCGGCGATGCAGGCAAAGGCGAGTTCGGCTTTCTGCCGCCACTGGACTCGAATGGAAAGAACATAACCAGCTCAGGCAAGATTTATACGTTCACGTTAGGGGAGTAGATTTTGCCTATCTGCGTTAGTTACTCAGATCTTTCATCCCTCCTTCCATATGTTGATTGCAAGGGCTTGCGATAACAAGTAGAATTCGCTAACTCTAGCTTTCGAATCTGATTGGAGCTTATGCGCCTGCCCAAGCCATGTCTCTTTGCGGTAATTTTTGCCTTATCGACGTCGTTAGTTGCACAAGAAACGCCAACAGCTCAAGAGGCGACCTCCGCTCAACAGGCTCAACTAAGTGGCCTTGTTCAGCCGCATACTCTGCTTGACGGCACTCCCGTCAAGCTTCGACTGAGCGAGACCATTTCTTCCGCAGATGCCAAGGCGAATCAGGAGATCCCGTTCGAAGTTGTAGAAGAGGTAAAGGTCGACGATGTGGTCGTGCTTCCAAAGGGGGCAACAGCGATGGGGACTGTTACAGAAGCGGACCATAAGAAGAGCATGGGACGAGCTGGCAAACTCAACATCGCCATCAAGTATGCTCGATTGGCTGATAACGAAAAGGCGGCTCTGCGTGCGGTTAAGGACTCTAAGGGTGGCGGCCACGTTGGTGCAATGACTGGCGCAATGGTTGCCACCGCCATCGTATTCTTCCCTGCCGCTCCCTTATTTCTCTTCATTCATGGGAAAGATATTACGATCCCACAAGGTACAGAGATAACCGCGTTTGTTGAAGGGGACATGCACCTTGATATGTCTAAATTTGGAGCCGCACCTGCTCTCACCACGGCTCCGATAGCTCCTCCTTCAGTACCCAATCAACCCAGCCTGATTGTCGATTCCACTCCAGCCGGAGCAGATATTGAAATCGATGGCGCTTTTTCTGGCAATACGCCTTCCACACTGAGCATCAGTGCCGGAAGCCACGACATTGCCGTAAAGAAAAAGGGCTTTGCCGATTGGACGAAAAAGATGAATGTGACCGGAGGCAGCATCCACTTGAACGCGGAATTGGAAGCCTCGCCTGCAAACCCTTAGTAGACAGACGATGCGCTAAGTTACCATTTCGCTTCAATGAGAAATGGTAGGGTAATTCTGACGGTATCGGATGCTCAGAAGAACCCGCAGAACCCTCTGGATTGTCGTAGTTGTGCTGCTGGTGCTTGCGGCGGCTATCTTTCTGCGCTTCAAGGCTCCGCCGGAAGCTGCGCGGCTGCTGCCAGAGTCTGACGGCATCGTTTATGTCAACCTGCGTCCCATGCGCGCGCTGCTGCACAAGAACCTGAAGCCCATCACCCGCGCACCCGATTATCAGGGCTTCATCGACGCCACCGGTATTGACTGGGAGCGTGACCTCGAAGAAGCCGCCATCGCCCTGCACCGGATGCCCGATCCGCACGGACCGAACGGGCCTGTGGCTTATTCCATGGTGCTGGTAGGCAAGCTGGACGGAAAGGCTCTGGCCCGCTGGCTCGAAGCCCACGCCAACAATAAAGAAACCTATGACGGACACACCATCTACAGCATCCCCAGCGAGGCCCGGACTGTCCGTATCGCACAGATTGCGTATGACACGGTCGCCATCTCCAATACTCCAAGCACCGAGCAGATTCACTCCATGCTCGATCGCCATCGCACCGCTGCCCTGCCCTTTTCCGGGTCAACTTTACTCGCCGAACATTATTCCGAGATGCCGATTCTCTCCGTCGCCTGGGCCATGGGGCAGATAGGCCTGCCATTCACGGAGAATGGCAGCATTCGAATCCTGGGAATGGACCTGCCGCTGCCGCCCGAGACCACGTTTCTCGCCTCTGTCCATTGGGCTGGCGCACTCAAGCTGCGCGTGGTCGAAATCGCGAGCGACGAAAGCACTGCGGCGAGCCAGGCAGCATCTCTCAACTTGCTGCTGAATCTGGCCCGTGGAGCCACTGCCGGCCTGAGCTCCAACGCCGCCAATAACGGCCTGAAGGATGTGCTGCGCACGGCAGAGATCACCCAGCGCCGCAACCGCGTAGTGGCCAACGCCACCCTTCCTTCCAGCCTGCCGGTCGAACTGCTCAACGGAGCTGCTACCGAATCCAACAGCGACTCTGCCGACAAAAAATAGCTCCCGCGACAGTCCTTTTTGGACTGTTGGCTTCTAACAAGACAGAGTGAAGCAGAACGAGCTATCCCGCTCTACGACATAATCGAAGTCCTTGCGCCCTACACTGCCTGCGTCCCGTAGACCGCGCCTCTCGTCCCATACAGAACAAAGTTCTCATTCGAAGGAGTCATCATGCTGGTCCAGAATCGAGTCTCGATACGAGCCTTTTCCCGAACTTTGCCGCGTTCCGGCACGAGTCGACTTGCAATCCTCTGTCTGATTCCTGCCGTTTTCATCGCCGCCTGTCATTCGTCCGATTCACCAACTTCATCTACGCCAGCCGCAACTGCTGCTACCGGAGCCGAACCCACTACTTACGCCGATTGGAATCAACAACATCCCGGAGCGCGCCGCAAGATAACCGCTGCCGACTTGCCTGCGCCCGCTCCCAGCGAGGCCGTCAACAATACGCCTCATCTCATTCCAAAGCCCGCCGATGCGTGGCCGCAGGCCCCCGCCGGCTATAAGGTCACCCTGTATGCCGGCGGGGACGCAGCGCCCATGCAGCGCGCCGACAACAAAGAGCATATGCATGTGAGTGGCGGCACTTTTACCATGCCGCGTCTCATTCGCACCGCTCCCAATGGCGACCTCTTCCTCGCCGATTCGGGCGCAGGCGCAATCCTGATCCTTCGTGGTCTGGGTAATGACGGTAAGGCAGCCCAGATCGAGAAGTTCGCCACCGGCCTCGACCATCCCTTCGGCATCGCCTTCTACCCCGCCGACAATCCGAAGTACGTTTACGTCGGCAACGCCACCACCGTGCAGCGTATTCCGTATCACGTCGGCGATCTTCACGCGACCGGAAAACCGGAGACAATCGTCCCCGACGTCCCCGGCTATGCGCAGTTAATGGGCGGAGGCCATTGGACCCGTGATGTGGTCTTCTCCAAGGACGGCCAGAAGATGTTCATCTCCGTCGGGTCGGCCTCCAACATCGACGATCCCGATACCCACAAGAGCGAGTTCCACCGCGCCGACGTACTCGAATACACACCGGAGGGCAAATTCATTAAGGTCTATGCCAACGGCATCCGCAACTGCGTTGGCGAGGCCATCAATCCAGTCACCGGCTCGCTGTGGTGCTCCACCAACGAGCGCGATAATCTTGGCAATCATCTTGTGCCAGACTATGTCACCTCGGTGAAGGAAGACGGTTTCTACGGCTGGCCCTGGTATTACATCGGCGCTCACCAAGACCCGCGGCTCCCGCAGCCCTGCGCCAACGGCACGGGAGCCAATCCGCAGGCCGCATCGCTCACTGCCGACCAGGCCAAGAACTGCCAGCGCATCGACCTCTCTTCCAAGGTCATCGTACCGGATGTGCTCGTTCAGCCGCACATGGCTTCGCTGGAGATGATGTTCTATCCATCTACCGGCAAATTCCCCAAGGAGTTCGTCGGCGATGCCTTTGCCGCGGAGCATGGCTCGTGGAACCGTGCCAACCGCGCTGGATACGAGGTCATCCACATCCCGATGCATGACGGCAAGGCCGAGGGCGGATATGAGGACTTCCTGACCGGCTTCGTCACCGCAGACGGTCAAGTCTGGGGCCGGCCGGTCGGAGTGGCCGTAGGCGGCGATGGCGCGCTGTACGTCACAGACGATGGCTCACGCAGCGTATGGCGGGTCGAATACACAGGCAAGTAATCTCTTCGGCTGCAATAAGAATGGGAGAGGCTGGGCCTCTCCCATTCTTATTGCTTGAAAACTTGAATAATTTTGCCCTATTTCCCGGTGTGCGAAGTCGTCGGTACAGCAACGGACGCAGCTGCCGGCGTAGGCGGCGGGATATTGTTAGCCGCCAGTTGAGCGTACGTCGAGCGCAGATACTTATGCGGATTCACCGGCGTATTGTTGATGCGCACCTCGTAGTGCAGATGCGGCCCCGTCGAGCGGCCGGTCCGGCCCACGTAGCCGATAATCTGCCCGCGCAGCACATGCTGTCCTGCAAGCACGATCATTCCCGAGAGATGCCCATAAACAGTGCGGACACCGTGGCCGTGATCGAGGATTACCTCTCGGCCATACCCATTCGTCACCTCAGCAGAATCCACCAGCCCGTCGCCAGTAGCGCGCACAACCGTGCCCGAAGGAGCCGAAATATCCAGGCCTGCGTGGAATGCGCCTTCACCATTAAAGGGGTCTTCGCGTTCACCGAAGCTTGAAGTCACCACGCCTTCAACCGGCCAGAGAGACGGCGCATCGGCAATCTGCGTCCAATCACCCAATCCGGAGCTCATGCCAGACGTTAGACCGCCCTCCAAGGCCCGGGAAACCCGTCCCGAAAGCGCCTGGCTGCGCAACGCATAGAACTGGTCCAGGGAAAGCTTCACCTGCTGCTGATTCACATCGTCGGTCAGCGCGAGACTATTCGGCGTGGGAGCGGCAGCCGCCGCAGCGGCAGACTGCTTTCCGGTCAATTTGTTCTGCTTCAGGCCGTAGATAGCAGTCACTTCGCTGGCCAGCGCTCCCAGAGATGCAACCTGGATATCGCGCTCGTGAGCGACCGCAGCCATCTGTTGATAGTTTTTACGAAGCGTCTCGCGTTCTTGCCGAACTTGATTAAAGCTCTCCGTTTTCAACAACATGCGCGTATACGATCCGGCCAACCCCACGATGGTAAAAGTCCCTACCAGCGCCGCGGCGACGAATCCATACATGTATTGAATCGGAAGCGAGATCTTTCGGACGCGACCATCTTCATCCCGTGCAACAAATAAAATGTAATAGCGCTTACGAAACATTCAACTCCCTCAACGTCACCTCCCGCTGCTTCTTTCGTTAGACGGGCAAATGCCCCAAGTGACGAATGAGCGCCGAGCTTCTGCTCAGATTATTTCGACTGAACAGACGTGACCGGATCTGGTAACGCTTATTGTAGAGCACCGGAATTCGGAATCCGCCACAATAATCGGCCGATCCCATTGAAATCTTTACGGGTTTTCCCCGGATTCCTGGCTTCTTGACCGTCCTCAACACGCTATGCTGCAGAAAGAGTGCAACTTCCCGTCTTATGCCAAAAGACCCCAAGCTGAAATCTGACCGGCCCATGAAACCAGCCCTGGGCGAGTTAGCCCTGCTGCAGACGATTCGTGCCCGGGCAGCTTCGATCCCTTCGTCCGGGGTTCGCCTGGGGATCGGCGACGACTGCGCCCTGCTCCGCGTAAAGGCCGGAGAAGAGCTGGCTGTTACTACCGATCTTTCCATCGAAGGCCGCCATTTCCGGCTCGATTGGCACCCGCCGGAGTCAGTCGGGCACCGCACACTGGCCCGCGGGTTAAGCGATCTGGCGGCAATGGGCGCGCGGCCGGTGGCGGCTTTTCTCTCATTGGGAGTGCCACGCGAACTGGCGCTTTCGCCCCGCGGAAAGCAGGCATGGGTAGAGCGATTTCTTGATGGTTTGATGGCCTTGGCCATGGAATACAAAGTACCCCTGGCGGGCGGCGATCTTGCCGAATCGCCGATAGCCATCGCGGATATCGTGCTCACCGGCGCTGTGCCGCAAGGCAAAGCGCAGAACAAGGCATTGCTGCGCTCCGGCGCAAAGCCAGGCGACCGCATTTACGTCACTGGAAGTCTGGGCGGCGCGGCTGCCGAACTGACAGCGCTGGGACAATCGCCACAAAGCTTTGCAAAGGCTGTCCGGGCTTCGAAGACCGCTCCGCATCTCTATCCCCAGCCGCGCATCGCGCAGGGACTCTGGTTGCGCAAACACGGCCTGGCTTCCGCGGCGATGGATTTAAGCGACGGCCTCTCGACAGATCTGACCCATCTGTGCGAAGAGTCCAGCGTCGCCGCCGAAGTAAACGCAGCGGCCTTGCCCCTAGGATCACAAGCCTCGCTGCCGATGGCTCTGCACGGCGGCGAAGACTATGAACTGCTCTTCACCGCACCGGTTACAGCAAAAATCCCAACCAGAATCGCCGGCATCGCCATCACCGCGATCGGCCGTATCCTTCCCGCCAAAAAGAAGCAACCCCGCGTCACGCTGCTCACGCAAACTGGCCCGCAGCCGCTGGAACCCCACGGCTGGGAACATTTCTCCTCCAGCAGATAAAACCTATCGGATAGCAAAATCCTGATCGTCATCCGTCCCGATCGGCTGGCCCGGCGGCGTGGCCAGCGACGGCGCCACCACGAACTTCTCCGGATCTTTCCAGAATCGCTCGATATCATCCAGCGCGGCGGACCAGTGTGCTTCCAATCCCGGAGGAAGTTCCATATCCAACTGGTCGATCAGCCATGCCTGCAATTTCGAAATCTGCGACATGGCAATCGCTCTGGCCTGTGGAGAAGCCCGTTTCGCCACCGCCAATTGCAACAGGTGAGTGAGAACCACCGTCTCGACGGAGTACTGCGTTTGCCCCAGTAACCCACTCTGCCGCGGGGATTCCCACGTCGTCTGCAATGTCTGATCGATCACCTCGTCAAGGCTGGGTGCCTTGTCATTGATCGCGTGGTATTCCACCAGGCGGCTGGCCCGCGCCGGCTCAAAAAGCAGCGACGCAGTCAGATCGGCAGCCGCCTCGACTGCTCCCTCCGGATCGAAGGTCAGCCCGGTATGCCCCTGGAATGATTCACGCGTCCGCGGATACCCAGGCGGCTTGGGCGGCAGAATCGAAAGAAACTCAGGCGAAAGTGTCAGCACCTCCGGCTCAATGGTCTGCAAAACCGAGGCCAGCGCCTTGCGTTGCCGCTCCGGTGAAAGCATCTCCGTCACCATCCCAGTCTCACTCGAACTGGCGCCACGGACTGCGTAGCGGTAGTCCAGCCCGCCAATCAGTTTGGCAGCTGCCTCAGTCTGGTAGCGATGCAGCAGGTAGAGCGGCACCAGCGTCTCTTCCAGCTCCGACATCGGCTCGCCCACGCGAATCGCATTCTCTCCAAAGCGGTCCAGCGCCGCCTTGCGCACTCCCAGGATGCGGTCTAGCTCTGCCGCCGCATCCGGCCCGTTGTCCCAGAGATGTCCATATGGATGCGCCCCGCCCAGCGGCCGCGCATCTTCGTCGGTAATGTAACGCAGGCCGTCTGCCTCATTCTGCTTGAGCGCGGCATCCAGGCCCTTGGCCTCATCGGCAGCCGCAAACTGCGCATAACCGTATTTGATCGCCGCCTTATCCCAGGCGCCAATACCGGTAAAGTACGCCTTGTCGAGCGTCGGCTTGCCTGACGCGTCCAGCGTGACCCAGGGATGCGGGTAATCCATCACCGAGACACCCTGTCCCATCTTCTCGTTCAGGCTCGATGCCGCGAAGTTATGCTGCAGCCCCAGCGTGTGACCCACTTCATGCGCAGCCAGTTGCCGCGTCCGCGCCAGCACCATCTGCTCCATCTCTGGCGGAATCGGCTGGCCTGCGACATAGGGAGCCAGCAGCGCCTCTGCGATCTTGTAGTCCTGCCGGGCGCGCAGGCTGCCCAGTGTTACCTGCCCTTTGATAATCTCGCCAGTGCGCGGATCGGTGACTGCCTCGCCATAGCTCCAGCCACGCGTTGCGCGATGCACCCATTGGATCATGTTGTAGCGAATATCCATCGGGTCTGCGCCCTCCGGCAGCACTTCGACACGAAAGGCATTCTTGAAACCCGCTGCCTCAAACGCATCCTTCCACCAGTTCGCGCCCTCCACCAGCGCCGAGCGGATCGGCTCGGGCGCACCGCGGTCGACGTAATAAATAATCGGCTTGATGGGCTCGCTTACCGCTGCATTCGGATCGCGCTTCTGCAGCCGGTGCCGCACAATCAACCGCTGGTCCATGCGCTCACTGAGCGGTACAGAATAGTCGCGATACTGAAAGGGGAAAAAACCCGAGCGCGGATCGAATTTGCGGGGAACATAACCCGCCTCCGGAAGCTCAATGAAAGAGGTATGCTCGCGCACCGTAACCGAATGCGCATCAGGCGTGACCGAGGCGACATATTGCCCCTTCGGCGCCCCGTCCGACGCAAAAGTCAAAATCGCTTCAACCTCGGTGTTCTTGGGAAAATTCTTTGTGCTCTCATCCGTAATCGCGCAACGGCTGGAGTCGAGTTTATATTTGCCCTGCCCTGCCGTCTGGATTCGTTCAGCCACTCCATGCGCATCACGCAGAAAGAAGTCAGTGGCGTCGATCAGATACTTGCCCCTCTCTTCCGCCTCGATCTTGAATCCCCACAGTACCGACTCGGCAAAGGACTCCTTGACCGCGATCCGTTCAGCCGTATCGGCAGCACTCGATCTGTAATTCAGATTCGGGGCAATCAGCAGTATCTTGTTGCCGAAGCGTGAGAAGTGCACCACGCGCCCTTCGCCCAACTGGCCACGGTCGAGTCCAACGTCGTTCGAACCCAGCCCATACGGCAGATGATCCAGCAATAGAAAGTCCTGCCCGTCACCTTTCACTTCGAGGTACAGCTTGCCGGCCTTGTCATCCCGCACCATCGGGAAAAAACCATCCTCGCGGTGCATGCCGGCAGTCTTCGCAGCAATCGTTTGCGCAGCATCCGGAGCGGCAGCCGACGCTGAGGCCAAACCATAACCAACAAAGAGAAGGGCGAAAGAAAGAGACTGAACAGTGCGCAGGAACACGAGAACCTCACCGAAAGCAGGATGAACGTACAGTCTATCCACTTTGAATCAAATTTAACCTTATCCGATTCCTCAAACACTCCAGATGCCAGCCCAACCGCTTATCCTCTTGAAGGACGGTGATTATGGCAACGCAGACAGAAATCGAAGAGCTTTTCCGGCAGACCCTCGAAGGCGACTATGACGATGAAGACGACGAAGGTGGCCCCTGGGAGGCAGTGAGCAAGCTGCAAGCCATCGCCAGCGACGAGTCCAAAGGACGGCCGGTCTTCGACAAGGCTGTGCAGTGGTGCCGCAACAAGCAACCGGCCAAGCGCCGCCGGGGCGTCGATATCCTCGCCCAGTTGGGCAAGACCGAAGACCACCCCGACGTGGTCTTTGCCAGGGAGAGCTATGCCATTATCCTCAGCGTTCTCGAAGACGAGCTCGACCTTGAGGTCATCGACTCCTGCCTGGTAGCGCTTGGACATCTGGGCAACCCTGAAGCTGTTCCCCTGATCCTCGAACACCGTAAAAACTCTGACCCCGACGTGCGTTTCGCCGTCACCTTCGCTCTCAGTTGTTTCGCCGATGAGCCGGCGGCCATTCGAGTTTTGCTGGAGCTGATGGATGACCCCGATCCGGATATCCGCGACTGGGCTACCTTTGGTCTCGGTGTTCAGAGCAGCGTTGATACTCCTGAGATTCGGAAAGCTCTCATCGAACGCCTCGACGACGGAAATCCGGACACGCGCGAAGAAGCAGTCGCCGGCCTCGGCAAGCGTAAGGAGCTGCGCGTTTTACCAGACCTGATCGAGCTTTTGCAGCAGGAAGAGGTTTCGTATGGTGTGGTCGAAGCTGCCTGTCAACTGCTGGACATGTCAGATATCAACGAAGAGTGGGGTGCAGACGATTACATCGACGCCCTGAGTAACCGTTATGCAGCCGAGCTGGAGCGTTACAGTTAGCGCCCCGGCTGTACGATTCAATTTCAAGGCAAACATGTGACTTCACCTGCTCCCACCTTCGATGGCGCGTTCACACACAACTGGACCGCCGAAATTCTCCCCAACCGGCCCATGATTCTGCCCAGCCGGCACTATGTTTATCCCGCGCTGGTGGAAGAAGTGGAGCGCGGAGCGCTCGAAGTCCTGATTCGCCGCACAGACGCTACGGATCCTTTTCTGGCCACGTGTGCGCTGGGCTTTCGCGATCCGGCTGCTCCAACCGGTATCTGGTCTATGCCCGATCCCGACTGGCTCTGCGCCATCTCCGGCGGCTATGCCTACATCATTGACACTGCTCATCCCGAACGTTTTACCCACCTGCGCTACCGGCCCGTGCTGAATGTTTACACCTACTCGCCGGGCAATCCTTCTGAGAACGTTGACGATCTTCTACTATTCGTCGGCCATCATTCCATCCTTGCCTGGGGACGAAACGGCGAAGCCTGGGAGTCGGATCGTCTTTCGTGGGAGGGCATCACCGTAGACCAGATTGCAGACAATACTCTCCAGGGCAGCGGCTGGGATCTGGCCACAGATAAGGATTTGCCTTTTACGCTCGATCTGCGAACGGGCAAAATCATTTGACGCAATCTCAATGAACCGCCATTGCGGTTCACACATCCAACCGTGAGGAGAAATCAAGACTATGCCAAGTGTTACAGGTCGTGCTTTTCAGATAGCGGCTGCAGGTGGTGCGTTTGAGTTGGTGCAGCGCGAATTTCCCGAACCGGACCACGGCCATGTGCGTGTTCGCGTACAGGCCTGTGGAGTTTGTCATAGCGACAGCATCACGAAATTCGGTTTATTTCCCGGCATTGCCTATCCGCGCGTGCCGGGGCACGAGGTGGCGGGGGTAATTGACGCGGTAGGCTCCGGGGTTCATCTTTTCAAGATTGGACAGCGGGTTGGACTTGGTTGGCACGGAGGCCATTGTTTCTATTGCCCACCTTGCCGGCGTGGCGACTTCATTCTTTGCGAGAACCAGCAGATCTCCGGTATCAGCTACGACGGCGGCTATGCCGACTACGTAATCGCGCCGGCGAATGCGCTGGCCATCATTCCCGATGACCTGGCCGATGTCGACGCCGCGCCGCTGATGTGCGCCGGTGTCACGACCTTCAACAGTCTGCGCCACTCCGGAGCGCGGCCAGGCGATCTCGTCGCCATTCTGGGTATCGGCGGTTTGGGCCATCTCGGCGTGCAGTTCGCCGCGAAATCCGGTTACAACACCGTCGCCATTGCACGTGGTGAGGACAAAGCTCCCTTGGCCAAGGAACTCGGCGCGCATCACTACATCGACAGCACCACGCAGGATTTTGCAGCCGAACTGCAAAAACTGGGCGGGGCCAACGTCATCCTCTCCACATTGACTGATGCGCCTTCGCTCACCAAGGCCATCGGCGGGCTTGGACCGAACGGCAAGCTGGTAATCCTGGGCGTGCCGGACAAACCGTTTGAGGTTTCGACGATTCCGCTGATCATGGGAAACCGAGCCATCGCGGGTTGGGCCTCCGGCACCGCTATGGATTCGGAAGACACGCTGAAGTTCAGCACGCTCACCGGGGTCAAGCCCAAGATCGAAACTTACTCTCTCGAAAAAGCGCCCGAGGCCTTTGACCGCATGATGAGCGGCCAAGCACGTTTCCGGGTAGTGATCACGACTGGCGCGTAAGATCAAGCCGAAATTTCCGGAAAGGCCTTCTCACCGATTTCTGTGAGAAGGCCTTTTGATTTTGCTATCGATTCCCCTCTACACTCTCTGGTCATGGATAACGAACGCATCCGCGAGCTCTGCCTGTCGCTGCCGCACGCGGTCGAGGCAGTCGGCTGGGGCCACCACCTGGTCTTCTGGGTGGGCGATAAGGCCATCGGCGGCAAGATGTTCGCCATGTTTCATCTGGACGACCAGGGAACAGGCGTGGTGTGGTTTCACTGCGGAGCAGAGCGTTTTCAGGAATTGCTGGAGATTGAAGGCATGATCCCGGCACCCTATCTGGCCAAAGCGCATTGGGTCACGGTTGAACGCTGGAATGTGCTGCGTGCTCGCCAATGGGAGGACGAACTGCGGCAAGCCCACGCGCTGGTCTATGAAAAACTGCCCAAACGAGTCATGGCAATTCTGGCCATGCCGGAGAAGGAACGCACCAGGTTCATACGCGAACGTAGGAAACTGCTCGCCGAACGCGCGAAGGAAATCTAGAGGGAACTCCATCCTCCTTGCCTGCGTACCAACATCGCGGGAGGGTTTCGGCAATCTGTCTGCCCCTCCCAGAATTGGAATTCCGTCGATGGTCAAATTTCTGTTGTGGTGCATCCTCTTTGTCTTCTGCTGGCCCCTGGCCCTGCTGGCGTTGGTGCTGTATCCCATCGTATGGCTGCTTCTGCTGCCCTTTCGCATTGTGGGCATTGCGGTGGATGGCGCTCTCCAACTCGTCAGCGGAATCATTCTGTTGCCTGCTCGCCTGCTGCGAGCTGTCTGAATCGATGGCGTTTGCTCGCATTTCCCCGGCTACGGTAGATTGACGCTATGGTTGGCGTCCCCCTCTCTCTCGATGGCAAAGTCGCTCTCATCACCGGTGGCTCGCGGGGCATCGGTGCAGAAACGGTACGACTCTTCGCGGAGGCCGGATCTCGTGTCGCTTTCAACTTTGTGCAAGCACGCCAGAGGGCAGAGGAACTGGCAGCGGAGTGCGGCGGCTCTACAGCCTGCCGAGCCTTTCAGCAGCAGTTGAGCACGCCAGCGGAAGGCCGGGCACTGGTTAAGTCCGCTGTTGCCGCCTTTGATCGCCTGGATATTCTGGTCGTCAATCATGGCATCTGGCCGCCCAAAGACGCACCCATCGCGGAGATGCCCGAAGCCCAGTGGCGACAGACCCTGGGCGTGAATCTGGATTCCGTCTTCGGGCTCGTGCAAGCTGCGGTCTCCCAGATGCAACAGCAGAAGCGGCCAGCGCCGGACGTGCCGGCTGGACATATTGTCCTGATTAGCTCGACCGCCGGACAGCGTGGCGAGGCCAATCATGCCGACTACGCCGTGACTAAAGGCGCTCTGATTAGTCTCACCAAAAGCCTGTCCAGCGAGTTGGCTCCGAAGGGGATCCTGGTCAACTGCGTGGCGCCTGGCTGGGTAGATACAGAAATGTCGGCAGCGGCCTTGAATCATCCCGAGATCGGAGCCAGGATCGCAGCGGGAATTCCCATTGGCCGCCCGGCTCATGCGCGCGAGATTGCAGGGCCGATACTATTTCTATGTACGCCTCTGGCCGGCTTCATCAGCGGTGAAATATTGAATGCGAACGGTGGCGCTGTTCTGGTGGGGTGAAGTGTTCACGAAAAGATTTTTCTTTTCCATACCGGCGTTGTTGGTGGCTTTGCTCCTGACGGCTTCATGCGCCCCAACTTGGGCAGCCACCCTTCTGATACAGGACGATGCCGCCAAAAACGCCCAGCAGGCGCGCGTCATGCTCGACGCCATGGTCAAGGCGCTGGGAGGAGACGCCTGGCTGCACATGCAGAACCGCGAGTATCAGGGTAGGACTGCCGGTTTCTATCATGGCAAACCTTCAGGCGCAACGGCCGAATATTGGGAGTTTCATGCGTGGCCAGACAAGGACCGTGCGGAGTTCACCAAACATCGCGACGTCGTTCAGATATATACCGGACGGGAAGGCTGGGAAATTATCTACTCCGGCAAAAAGGAGTTACCGAAAGATCAGGTGGAGGAATATCTGCGCCGCCGTGACCACTCGATCGAGACGGTGATCAAGGAATGGCTCAACGACCCTGCCACGATTCTGATCTACGAGGGCCAACATCTTGTTGAAAGCCACCTCGCAGAGCAGGTAACGTTGATTTCAGCCAAAAATGACTCCGTTACCATCCAGACAGATGTACAGACCCATCTTCCGTTACGCCGTAGCTTTCAATGGCGCGACCCGCTCTACAAAGACAAGAACGAAGACGCCGAGGAATACGATAACTACCGCCCGGTGGATGGCTTCCCTACCCCGTTCAACATCACGCGCTTCAAAAACGGTGATATGGTCAATCAACGTTTTTTATTCAAGGCCATCTATAACCAGCAGTTACCGCCGGATGAGTTCGATCCGAATGCAACGGCTGCCAAAATCGTCAAGAAATAAACTTCTTCATATCCATCCTTAGATGGATCTTCGTTAGATTCACCTCGACACGTTCATCTGTACAACTTTTGTGTTGAACCGGCGCAATCTGTGGGATGCCACAGGTAACCGGTTTCACTCTACACTTAAGTTCCAGGGATAAATGACCTGCGTTCTATATGGTCAGATATTCGAGATCCAGGCAACAAATTCGGTACGAAAAGACAAGCCGATAAACCTTGTGACAAGAAAGTTGATGATGATTCCGATTTCGCATCAATCCCTCGACGAGGACTTTCGAATCCAATTGCAGGATTATGGACTTCGTTATGACCCCGTTACCGGATTGCCGAACCAGAGTTTCTTTCGCGAAGAGCTGCGGAAAATGCTGGGCCGTGCCCTTTCCCAGGAGCGTGGGGTTGCCCTGGTGTGGATCGATCTAACGAATTTGCGTCGTGAGTACTCCGTCGGCGGCGATGAGGCCGCGCAGCGAATGGTATGTGCGCTGGCGGATTCGCTACGCCCTTGGACCGAAGTAGGAGAGCTGCTCTGCCGGTTCAGCGACCAATGCTTTCTGCTGGCGTTGCGCCACGACGGGATGATGGATGCACGGCTAGACCTGATTCTAGAGTCCGCCTCCCACCGCCATCTGCGAGGTTCTGAAGGCAAGCCGGAAATCTCAACCGGCATCGCATTCTTTCCGGAACACGCCAACACCGCTGACGAGTTGATTCGATTTGCCAGTCTGGCAGCGGTTTCCGCAGCCCGGACACGAAGCCGTGCGGCCGTTCCGTTCCATCCGGAGATGAACGCGACACTGTTGCTCGAACGATCTTTAGAAAAGGATTTGCGTGCCGCGCTGCGAGAGAACCAGCTAAGCCTGGTGTATCAGCCGCAGATTGATCTGGTGACCGGAAACCTTCTCGGCGTCGAAAGTCTGATGCGATGGAATCATCCGGTGCGTGGGCATGTTTCACCGGCACAATTTATCGCAGTTGCCGAGCAGTCGGACCTCATCGATGAAATTTTCTCGCATTCGCTGCATCAACTGCTCGTCGACGCGGCTGCATGGCGCGCGCAGGGATTTGTTCTGCCTTCGCTGGCAGTGAATGCTTCGGCTGCGAACGTTCGACATCAGGATTTTGTGGCCATCGTTCAAAAGGAATTATCCGAACACCCGCTTGGAACGACTGAATTGGACATCGAGGTCACCGAATCTCTGCTGATGGATGATGAGGATCTTTTTCTGGAGCGGCTGAAGGCTCTACGGGCAATTGACGTAAAAGTTTCTCTGGATGACTTCGGCACGCGCTATACCGGCTTCAATTCATTAAAGGGCCTGCCACTGAATTCCATGAAAATCGACCGGTGCTTTGTGCATGGCGTGGACCGTTCGAACCAGGCGCAATCGCTGTGCCGGACAATCGTGACTATGGCTAAACATTTGAAACTGGCTACGGTTGCCGAGGGTATTGAAGAAGTGGGCGAGTTACGAGCGCTCAAGAAGATCGGCTGTCAGGCAGGCCAGGGCTATCTTTTCCAACGGCCGATTCCCAGCGAACAGTTTCTTGAGTTCATGCGCACCTGGCCGCAGCGGAAGAAGCAAGGCGAGTTTGCCCGTGCCTTTACTGACGTAGATGTGGACCCGTCATACGACGTCGATCCACTCTTCGGCGTGGTCTAATCTGTTCCGTCTCACGGCCCTCAATTATTTCCAAACATATCGAATGTGGAGGCAGTGAAGATACTGCTGGTCACTCCCGGACACGTTATCCCAAGGACGTGCCGGTTATAATTTCCTCTTGCGCCGGAGTGCGCAGCACTTCGCCACCGGAGCCGCAAATGACGCAGGAAAGTCAAACTCTGAACATTGGGCAGATCATGGAATACCTGCCCCACCGCTACCCGTTTCTGCTGATCGACCGGGTGATCGAGTTTGAGCGTGCCAAGCGTATCGTGGCCATCAAGAATGTGACGATCAACGAGCCTTTTTTCAATGGGCATTTTCCCGGCTATCCGATCATGCCAGGCGTGCTGGTTGTCGAGGCGATGGCACAGGCCGGGTGCATTCTGCTGCTGAATGAAGTGGCGGATCGCGAGAAAAAGCTGGTGCTGTTTTCAGGCATCGACGGCGCCAAGTTCCGGCGACCGATTACTCCAGGCGACCAGCTTCGGCTGGAGATCGACGTGATTTCCTTCCGGTCGCGTGGTGGCCGCATGGAGGGCAAGGCCTACGTGGATGGAAAGCTGGCCTGCGAGGCCACGCTGACCTGCGCTGTGGTGCCGCGACAGGTCCGCGCTGCATCCGGTGGACCCGATGAGCCGGTGATCTCCGAGTGAGCATCCATCCCAGCACGGTGATTGCTGCCGGCGCAGTGGTGCCGGAGTCTTGCACCGTTGGGCCTTTCTGCACCATTGGTCCCGAAGTCACGCTCGGCGAAGACTGCAATCTCATCTCACATGTTGTGCTGGATGGCCGGACTCAGTTAGGCGCGCGGAATGCGATTTACCCCTTCACCTCCATCGGCATCGCTCCGCAAGATCTGAAGTATCACGGCGAGCCAACCGAGACGGTGCTCGGAGACGACAATACCATTCGCGAGAGTGTCACCATTTCACGTGGCACAACCAAGGGTGGGGGCATCACCCGCATCGGATCGAACAATCTCATCATGGCCTACGCGCACATCGGGCATGACAGCCAGGTAGGCAGCCACTGCATCCTGGCCAACGCGGCCACGCTGGCTGGCCATGTGACGATCGAGGACTATGCAACGGTCGGCGCCTTCAGTCCGGTGCATCAGTTCTGCACCGTAGGGAAACACGCGTACATCGGCGGCGGGACCATCGTTACGCAGGACGTGCTGCCCTATTCGCTGACCTCGGCGCGCCGTGAAAATAAAGCGTTCGGCATTAACAAGGTGGGCTTGGCGCGGCGCGGTTTTTCACCGGAGCGGCTGGCATTGTTGCAGAAAGCGTATCGGTTGCTGCTGGCGGCCAAGCTGAATACCTCCGTCGCCGTAGAAAAGATGAGGGCGCTGGAAGGACCGCCCGACGCCATGGAAGACATAGCCTGCCTGATCTCCTTCATCGAGCGCAGCGAGCGCGGAGTGATCAAGTAGCCGTGGCTCCTGAATCAACGCCTGGAAACAAGTTGGGCCTCATCGCGGGCAACGGCCGCTTCCCTTTTCTGCTGCTCGATGCTGCCCGGGCCGAGGGTTGCGAGGTCGTCGTTGCGGCGATCAAGGAAGAGACAGAGCCCGAGGTAAATGAGCGCGCCGCGGCGGACACTGGCATTACTGTACATTGGCTCTCTCTGGGCGAGTTATCCAAACTGATCGAGACCTTCCGACGCGCCGGTGTCACCCGCGCTGTCATGGCCGGCCAAGTCAAACACAAACAGATTTTTTCGAGCATTCGGCCCGACTGGCGTTTGGCCAAGCTCCTGCTGAACCTGCGCACCCGCAATACCGACGTGCTGCTGGGCGCTGTCGCCAAGGTGCTCGGCGATGAAGGTATCGAGCTGATCTCCTCGACTGCTTTCCTGGAGCCGCTGCTGGCAAAAGAAGGCACGCTGACCGCTCGCTCTGCCGATGAAGAGGAACAGAAAAACATCGACTACGGCCTCACGGTGGCAACCGGCCTGGCGGGCTTCGATATCGGCCAGACAGTCGTGATCGCGGCACAGGCCTGCGTGGCCGTGGAGGCGATGGAGGGTACAGACGCAGCCATCGAGCGTGCCGGCGCGCTGATGCGTACCCTGGATGCTGAAGCGTCCACTCTGGAGCGGCGGCTCACCATCGTCAAGTTACCCAAGCCTAAACAGGACATGCGCTTCGACGTGCCGGTAATCGGGTTGCGCACGCTGGAGACGATGATCCGCGCGGGAGCAAGCTGCCTGGCAATCGAAGCCGGGCGGACACTGCTCTTTGATGGGAATTCCCTGTTCCACCGCGCCGACGAAGCAGGCATTGCCATTGTCGCAGTGCCGCGCCGATACTGAGGACCTGTAACCGAACGCTGCCTGTACGACTCATACGTCTGCTGAGACAGCTTCGTTCGTGAGCTGCCGCCGGGCTTAGAATCACTAACCAAATCCGCTGGAGGTTTCTCACCATGAAAAGATTTATCTTGCTCTCGCTGGCTGCACTCGTGCTGTCGGCTGCGATTTTGCCCGCCTACGCAGGCGATACACTCGTCGCCGGCACTGCCGCGCCCAGTTTCACGCTTCCCTCGCAGGACAACACACCGATTAGCCTGTCTGAGTACAAGGGCAAATGGGTCGTGCTCTACTTCTATCCCAAGGATTTCACTGGCGGCTGCACCCTTGAGGCGCATAACTTCCAGCGCGATCTGGACAAATATCAGGCCGCCAATGCGGTGGTGCTGGGCGTGAGTCTGGATACGGCGGACAGCCACAAGGGCTTCTGCACCAAGGAGAGCCTGACCTTCAAGCTGCTAGCCGATCCGAAGCACACGGTGGTGGATGCATACGGCGTTCCGCTGAAGACCTTCCAATCACCGAATGGTCCAGTCACCATCGCCATGCGCCAGACCTTCCTGATCGATCCCTCGGGCAAGATCGTGAAGACCTGGGATGTTAAAGATATCCCCAACCACAGCGCCGATGTGCTGGCTGCCATCGCAGCGGGTGGAAAATAGCTTCAACCGCTCTCTCGACAACCATTGGCTACCTACGCCCGATCTTTCCGCAGTCGCGGAGAAAAGCGGCGTAGGTGGCCAAAACTGTTCAGAAAGGTGTTACAACCATCTGCCATCCTGCTCTCAAGGGATTCCCCCCAGCCTGAGCCATTCATTGAAGTCCCCATCCCTTGACTCGTTTGCCTGACATGATTGTCGATGAGAGGAGAACATCGAATGGACTCGCTCCTGCACATCCGGCACGGCTGGTTCTTCGCCCTGTTTCTGTTTTGCGCGGCGTTGGTGTTTTCGAACAGCGTGCATTGGATACTCTTCCGGTTGCTGCGCCGCAAGCAGGAAGACGGCGTCACGCGAGCCTTTGGATTTGGGCTGTACAAACACCTGGGCAAATCGGCACGCGCGATCTTTGCGCTCACCTGCCTGCTGCTCGTGTTGCCTCTGGCACCGGTCGAACTCAAGCCCTACCTTGGTGAACCTGTCCATCAACTGCTGGCAGTGGCCATGGTGCTTTCGCTGGGGTGGTTCGCGGCGGGCATGGTCTATGTTGTGGAGAACGCACTACTGCGCCGCTATGACCTCACCGCCGAAGACAACATCCGGGCACGGCAGGTGCAGACTCAAATGCTCATCTTCCGCCGGGTGGTCATCAGCTTCATCCTGATCGTGACAGCCGGCGGCATTCTATGGACCTTCCACGATGAGCGCATATGGAAGGCCGGCACAGGCCTGCTGGCATCGGCTGGCATCGCATCGCTGATTCTTGCTACTGCAGCCAAATCGACCGCATCCAATTTCCTGGCCGGCCTGCAGATCGCACTTACCTCGCCTATCCGCATCGATGATGTCGTGGTTGTCCAAGGCGAGTGGGGACGCATTGAGGAGATTACGTCAGCCTATGTCGTCGTCCGGATATGGGACCAGCGCCGCTTGATTGTACCCCTCTCCTTCTTCATTGAAAACTCATTCGCCAACTGGACGCGACAGTCGGCCGAGATTCTGGGTACAGCATTTCTCTATGTCGATTACACGGTCCCGGTTGACGCTTTGCGCGAAGAATTACAAAGAATCGCTGAGAGTTCCCTGCTATGGGACAAACGGGTTTGCGCGCTCCAGGTGACCGATCTCAAAGAAAGGACGATGGAGATTCGCTGCCTGGTGAGTTCGCGCAATTCAAGCGAGAGCTTCGACCTGCGCTGCCTCGTTCGCGAACGGATGATCGCCTTCCTGCGTGACAACTATCCGGACGCGCTTCCTCAATTCCGTATCCTGAGCAAGTCCATGCCCGTGGTCGAGGCCCCGGTCAGCGGCGATTCTCTGCCGGCCGGTGCGGAGAGTACCCCATAGAGCCTTCTGAGTGCAGACGCAAAAAAGCCCGGCGATGTGCCGGGCTCTTTTGCTTGCCTGGGTTACTACGGGTTAGGGTGTGGGAGCCTTTTTCGCCGGTGCCTTCTTGGCAGGAGCCTTCTTTGCGGCTGCCTTCTTGGCAGGAGCCTTCTTTGCGGCTGCCTTCTTGGCGGGGGCCTTCTTCGCTACTGCCTTCTTCGCCGGAGCTTTCTTCGCTGCGGCCTTCTTGGCGGGAGCCTTCTTAGCAGCGGCCTTCTTCGCCGGTGCCTTCGTTGCTGCTTTCTTTGCTGCTTTCTTGACTGCCAAAGGTGTACCTCTCTTGGTTGGTTTGGTGGTGCTTTTGCCGGCCGCAGCTTTCTTCACCGCGACCTTGCCGCCGCTTTTTGCACCCGTACTGCTCTTTTTCGCGGCTGACACTTTTACGGCCTTCTTGGCCGATTTATTTACGGCAACGGCTTTCTTCGCCGCTACCTTCTTGGCGGGAGCCTTCTTTGCGGCTACCTTCTTGGCAGGGGCCTTCTTCGCTACTGCCTTCTTCGCCGGAGCTTTCTTTGCTGCGGCTTTCTTGGCGGGAGCTTTTGCCGCAGCCTTTTTCGCAGGAGCCTTCTTGGCTGCTGCCTTCTTGGCAGGCTTAGGTGCTGCAACTGCAGCGACCGGGGCGGGCTCAGGCTCGGCAACTATGATCACGTCAACCACGCCTGTATCAAGAATGCTCGCAATCTCTTCTTCTTCGTCCTCGAGTTCGACTTCCTGGGTTGAGTTGCCTTCGGCGGGAAGTGGACTGTCGCCGAAGTCGCTGCTAGCGTACATCCGTATTTCATCTGCCATGCTGTTTCGCCTCCAGCGCCTTTTGCGCTGATTGAGTTTGTGCGGGAGTGTCACGCAAGCACTTCATGCAAGAGCTTGGGCGCATTCGCCTTCGGCGCACATTGTAGCAATAGCTTGCATGGATTTTCCAACAAAGACAAGTATGTAACTAGCTACTTCTGCACTTTTTTCTTCGTTGTGCTCTTGTGGTTAGCATCGTCCTTTTTTGAATTGCTCGATATATGGGCTGCTGGAGCGGCTTTTCTCTTCTCCGAAGCAGCTCCCGTCTTTTTATTCGAAGTAGATTTAGCTGTTGTTTTTTTGGGACCGGGATGCTTCCCGCCACCCTTAGAACTCGCACCCGACGATGCGGATTGAGTTGATGAATAGTTGGGATTGTGCGTGCGCGATGCGATGCGCGCAGGCTCAGTGACGCGAATGCGCTGGCCGGCAGCAACGTTTGTACCAGTCACATGATTCCAGCGGCGCAGGTCTTCGAGCGACACACCGAAGCGATCTGCGATTTTGACCAGCGTATCGCCCTTGCGCGCCCGGTAGCTTTCAGCGCGCACAACAGTGGCAGCCGGCGGAGCCACTGGAACGATGAGGGCTTCAACGCTCTCGAGCGTGTCGCCTGACTTTAGCTGGTTGACGGCCGCGAGCTGTTCCACGGAAACATGGTAGCTGTGCGCAACGCTGGTCAATGTGTCTTCCGGAATAACGCGGTGGTAGCGCCATTGCGTACGCCGTGCCTCAGGGATTTCCGCGATGCGCTGTTTGAAGACGGTGGCCGCACCCGCGGGCAGATGCAGTTCAAACGGAGATGTAAGGATGCCGGGCGGCGGTGTTGTCATGCGCAGCAGGCCGGGATTGAGCGCAATCAACTCCTGTGGTTCAGAATCGACCAGGTCTGCCACCAGCCGCAGATCGACGGCGTAATCGATGGGCACGGTGTCCGTCGTGATGGGTGCATCCAGCTGCACGTCATCGAAACCATACTGATGCGGATTTCTGGCGATAATGATGGCCGCGAGAATTTCCGGAACATAGTTCTTGGTTTCGCCGGGCAGATTGTTGCGCTTGTAGAGCTCCCAGAAATCGGCGTAGCCGGTCTTTTGCACGGCGCGTTGAATGCTGCCCGCACCCCAGTCATACGCAGCCATGGCCAGGTACCAGTCTCCCAGCTGGTTGTAGAGAAACTTCATGTAGCGGGCATAAGCGCGTGTGGACTTCTCAGGATCGAAACGTTCATCGACATAGCCGTTGCGCGTCAAGCCATAGTCACCATGCGGCATGAACTGCCACATGCCGCCGGCTCCGGAATGCCCATTGACGGCCTGCGGCTGGAAGCTCGACTCCGCCACTGCGAGATAGATCAGATCCTGCGGAACGCCTTCGTCCTGAAGTACGCGCTGAATCATCGCCTTATAACGTCCCGCGCGCTGAAAAGAATGCAGGAGTGTATTGTGCCCGCGCTGCGAGTTGGCAAAGAAGTTGATGTAGGCAGCGACATAGTCGTTGATGACCAGTGGAAGGTCGGACTTGGTCGTGGCCAGCTCTGCTTTTGCCTTGGCGACAAGATTGGGATCGACCTCGAACGTTACGTCGTTGGCAACGTCGGCTGGCGTGGGCTCCTGATTGGGTGCAAAACCGTTGCCCTGCTTAAGAGCTTCCATTTCGAGCGCGTTCACCGCATCGAGGATGCGATTGAATTCATCATCCAGCAGCGGATCCGCTTTGATATCAAGACCGCTAGCCAGCATCCTGTCCACGGCGTTGTCGAAGTCTGATTTGGCCTGCACTAATTGACCCTTGCGATAGTGCGCTTCTCCGCTGAGAAAGTCCCGCTCTACCTGAGAAATCAGTTGTTGCGCTCTTCTCTGCTCTGGAGTTGGAGGTGCAGTTGGCGCAGCTGCGGGAGGTTGCTGTTCCGGCTGCACTGCAGGTGCGGTGGCTTTGTTGCTGGCGGAGCTAGGCAAAGAAACAGGTTGCGTGGCAGGACAACCGGAGAGCACCAGAGACAGAACCAGCGCCGCTGGCAACGCCAATGGAACGCTACCGGAATTGCGCGCGCACTTGCGCCGTGGAAAGATGGCCATACGGTATGAGGGTTGCGGTTTGCCCACCAGGCGAGCGGAACTAAGACTCCGGCTACTCTCCCGATGATAAGCTATGAGCTTGAGGGAGTTGCCGCCGGGGCGGACCAACTTCTCACGTGATACCTTTCCATGGATTCAAGCCTCCTTCGAAACTTCGCCATCATCGCCCATATCGACCATGGGAAATCGACTCTCTCCGACCGTTTGCTGGAAATGACCGGCTCCTTGACCGCGCGCGAAATGCAGGCCCAGGTGTTGGACGCAATGGATCTGGAACGGGAGCGTGGCATCACCATCAAAGCCCATGCCGTGCGCATGATGTACAAGGCCAAGAATGGCATCACCTATCAACTCAACCTGATCGATACGCCTGGGCACGTTGACTTCAGCTACGAGGTTTCGCGATCCCTGGCCTCCTGCGAGGGCGCGCTGCTCGTGGTGGATGCCAGCCAGGGTGTGGAGGCCCAGACTCTTGCCAACGCCTTCCTGGCCATCAGCGGCGGCCTTGAGGTCATTCCGGTGATCAATAAGATCGATCTGCCGTCAGCGGACATCCTGCGCACTCAGGAGGCGATCGAGCAAGCAGTTGGCCTCGACGCTACCGACGCCATCCCGGTCAGCGCCAAGACCGGCATCGGCGTCGATGAGGTACTGGAAGCGATTGTGCATCGCCTGCCACCACCAAATGGCGACATCAACGCCCCGCTCCAGGCTCTGATTTTCGATAGCTGGTTCGACCCCTATCGCGGCGTGGTGGTGCTGGCCCGTGTAGTACACGGCCGCATGAAACAGGGACAGAAGATTCGCTTTCTCTCCAATGGCCGCACATTCCTGATCGACACGCTCGGCGTGCTCACGCCCAAGCCTGTGCCCATTCAGGAACTGACCGCCGGCGAGGTTGGATTCTTCACCGCGACCATCAAGAACGTTGCCGACACGAAGATCGGCGATACAGTCACCGACGATGAGAATCCCGCTGCCGAGGCACTGCCCGGTTTTATGGAAATCATGCCGATGGTCTTCGCGGGGCTGTACACCGTCGACTCGCATGAGCACACCCTGCTGCGCGATGCACTGGAGAAGCTCAGACTGAATGATTCTTCGTTTTTCTTTGAGCCGGAAAGTTCCGTAGCGCTTGGATTTGGCTTTCGCTGCGGTTTTCTTGGCCTGCTGCACATGGAAATCATTCAGGAGCGCATCGAGCGTGAGTACAATCTCGACCTGATCACCACAGCTCCCGGCGTGCGCTACAAAATCACTCTCACCAGCGGAGACGTAGTCGAAGTCGAGAATCCTTCGCGCTGGCCCGAGCCTACAAATATCGAGCGCATTGAAGAACCGATCATCAACGCCATGATCCTCACCAACGAAGAATATGTCGGCGGAATTCTCAAGCTGGTGGAAGAGAAGCGCGGCCGCCAGAAGAACTTTGAATACGTAACACCCACGCGCGTGATGCTTACCTATGAACTGCCTCTGAATGAGATCGTGCTCGACTTTTATGACCGGCTCAAATCCGTATCACGCGGCTACGCATCGCTCGACTACCAGTTGGCTGGCATGTGGACCTCGCCGATGGTGAAGATGGACATTCTCGTTTCAGGGGAACCGGTGGACGCACTTTCAATCATCGTGCATCGCGACCTGGCGTACGAACGAGGCAAGCTGCTGGTCTCCAAAATGCGCGAGTTGATCCCGCGACAGCAATTTGAAGTAGCGATTCAGGCCGCGATCGGTTCGAAAATTGTCGCACGCGAGACGGTCGCTGCTCTGCGCAAAAATGTGATCGCCAAATGCTACGGCGGCGATATTAGCCGCAAACGCAAATTGCTCGAGAAACAGAAAGAGGGCAAGAAGCGGATGAAGCGTATCGGCAAAGTCGATATACCGCAGGAAGCCTTTCTGGCCGTTCTACGCGTGGGCGAGGATACTCAATCCTAACCTTGGTGTCGCGATTTAGACGTCGGTCGCGTATCTGCCAGTCATCAGGCGTTCATCTGAAATTGTGGAAAGCTTTTGTCCGGCTCGGAACGGAACTCTACGCTTTCGAATTATTCCAGCTCCTCGGTAAAACAAAATAACTTATTCATAGATAAGGGGTTAAACATGCAACCAAATATTCCCCGTCTTTGACAAGAGGTAAAAACAGGTTTTTTTAGAATTAAAGGCAAAAAGAATCCACAGAAATTTCCACAGAGGGAAAGAGAGAATCTGTGAATTTTTTCGCCTGCAAAGCGCGAGCCGCTGGAGATGGCTTCAGCACTGAATATTTGAGGGATGCGCCCGATCTCCCCTGAGCCGATTCGCCTCCGTCAAGTCTGACGATTCGATAAAAAATGCTCAGATCGATCGGCATTCACCACCAAAGAAGACAGCCTCGGGTTTCCGAGGCTGTCGTTTAGCAGGCTACCTGCTTACTTAGGAGCTGGAGTTGTGGTCGCCGGTTTACGCGGCGCGGCCGGCTTCGGAGTTCCACCCTGCGGAGCGGGTGCCGACGGAGCGGCTGCCGGAGGCGCGGGTACACCAGACTTTGCATTGTAGGCAGCGATAACCGGAGCGGTAATGTTCGTCTGTTCCGACGCCCAAAGAATCGGGCTCTGCTGCTGGCTTGCATCCAGCACTAGCGTGAAACCCTGCTCCTTGGCATAGCTGTCCACAACTTCAAAGACCTTGGAAGCGAGGGAGTTGTACATATCCTGAACTTCAGTCTGGAAGTCATTCTGGGCATCTTCCGCCGACCGCTGCAGTTGCTTGGTCTTGTCGTCAATGGCCTTGGTACGGCTGGCGCTTTCGGTGGGGCTCAACTTGTCGCCCTGGGCCTGGAGCTGCTTCTTCAGGCCTTCGATCTCGTCGTTCAGAGCCTTCAGTTGGGCGCGCTTAGGCTCGAACTTCTTCTGTACATCAGAGAAGTTGCGCTGGCCTTCGTTGGTTTGGGCTACTGCTACCTGAAACTGGATCACAGCCACCTTGGCCGGGATTGGTGTCACGGCAGCAGGGGCAGCGGCTGGAGCCGCGGGTGCTTGGGCGACAGCATTGATCGCTAGGCCTGAGGTAAACAGAACTACTAGGGCAAGGGTATGCTTCATGCGAATCGGAAACTCCTTCAGTCTTCCTGGTGTGTGCCCGCATTCCTTCGAGGAAGCAAGACATGCTTCCTGTGAAACCTCTCGAGTCTTTACGGGAATCTGCCCGGCCGGAACGACAGGAGCGAACTAGAGTAAGAGACGCGGACGGAGAAGAGACGTCAGCAGGAACTATTTGGATTATAGGAGGCAGGGTGGGGTTGGTCAATGAAACCCCGGCCAAATCTGCTGGAGATTCGTACCCTCTGCTGCCCAAAACAAAAGGGCCGCCATGGCGGCCCTTTTGAGTTAGTCGAGTCGTCTTCGTTAGAAAGTGGTTGAGACCGTCAGCCTGAAGGTTTTCGCCGGTTCGCGCAGTTGATAGCGGGAGCCGTAGAGCTGAATGGCCTGCGCATATGAATAATCGCCTGCGCCGCCAGGTGGGAACATCGCACGGGTGATAAGGTTTTCGCCCGGTGCCTGTTCCTGCAGCCGCAGCGGATTGAATGCGTAATAGATTCGGAAAGGAGCATTGATGATCGGCATGATCACCTGCAACTCTGCGCCAGTCGACATGCGTGGCACAAAGTTCGCTCCTCCAAGTGGCCGAATCAGGTTGGGGAACTTGACCTGTACGCCGCCTTCGCAGGTGCCGTTGTTATAGACCGGGCAGCCGTAGAGGGGAGCGTTGAGACTGGCAGCCCCTTCAGGGCTTTCTTTTAACTGACCCCGGTTAAAGGCCGCGTCGATTCCGAAATCGTTGAAGAGGGCAAATGTGACCGGACCGGCAATCGGAATCCGGTACTCCATATTGTTGGTGAGGTTAGTGTCGCCACCCACCGAGACCACGCTATACACCGGTAGTAGAACCTGGATGCACTGGTTCAGCTGCGGATTGTTGGGATCGCGGGGAACGCAGCTTCCATCTGGGTTAGTCAAGTTGAAGGAGATCTTGTTGGGAATGTATGCGAGAGGCGTGGTGCTGCGCACATCGAAACCGCGCACGTCGCCTTCGCCACCGGCATAGAAACGGTTGTTGGGAGGCGCCACGTCACCGCCGAATCCCTGGATATACTTCAGCTCGGTACGGATACCAAAGATATTATGACCGGCTGGATTTGGCAGGAACAGCTTCATCGGCGTGAAGCTCTTGTAAGCTACCGCCGGGAAGATGTAGCGGACGTTGCCGCCGATGCCGGCCACCTGCAATGCCACGGAAATTTCTCTGCCGTTGCGCGGGCGCTGCGGGTTGTTAATTGTGTTGTAGATGTAGGTGAGCGAAACCGAGCTGTTCACAATGCCATCGAGAGCATTCTGCCCTTGAATTCCGGAACGGAAAGCGATGTTCTGGAAGAGATTTTGCGAGGCAGTGCTGAAGGCCGTGATCGACGAGCGCGTCAGTGAATAGGTGAAGCCGACGCGCTGGAAGTTATGCCGCGGCAGCGGATAGCTCACCGAGGTGTTCAATCCGATTGTCGAGTTGTTGTAGTTCTGCAACAGAGACTGCTGCGCTGTACTCAGATTGGCCGCCTGGTTCGCTGCTCCCGGCGTGCTCTTGGAGGCGTTGTAGTCCGACTTCGTGTTGAACAGCTGGAAGCCCAGGTTCAGTGGCCGGTTGCGGAAATAGGGCTGGGTGAAGCCAAAGAGAAACTGGCGGTTTACGTTGCCCAGGTTGGCTTGCAGACTCAATGTCTCACCCAGACCGAGGAAGTTATTGGTCTGATAATTCAAGCCAAGGAAGGCGCCCGACAGGCCGGAGACGCCGCCGTTCAAACCGATCGAATTCTTGCCCTTTTCCTTAACCTTCAGCAGCAGGTCAACCGTACCCGCTTCGGTATCCTGGTGGGCTTCAGAATCCTGATCCACCTTGAGAGGGTCGAAATAATCGAGCTGGTTGAGGCGCAGCAAGCTCAATTCCCAGAGCTGTGAATTGTAGACCTGACCTTCTTCAAGCAGCAACTCACGGCGGATAACGCGATCGCGTGTCAGCGTGTTGCCTTGAATCTCGATCCGCGAAACATAGAACGGTTTGCCTTCGTCGATGTCGATGTTCAACGACATTGTCTTGTTGGCTTCGTTGGTCGTCGGCTTAGGAATGGCGCCGAAGTTGATGTAGCCCAACTGGCCATAGGCCTTCTTGAGGTTCTCCATGCCCTTAGCGATCAAGGTGGCATTGAAGTAGTCCCCATCTTTCACCGCAAACGTAGCTCGCAGTGCACGCGTGTTGGTTACTGCCTTATTACCGGTAAACGTGATGCTGCTGAGGCGATAGCGATCACCTTCTTCAATGGGCATGAGAATATCGATCCGCTTGCCCTTGTTGGGCCGGAAGGTCAGCAGGGAAAGACCACCTTCATCGCGGATCTGTGTGCGCGGCTGCTCGACTGCGGCGTTGTAGTAGCCCTTATCGCGATAGGCCTGGCGAACACGCTCCGCGTCTTCCTCCAACCTGGAGCTGTCGAACGTCTTGGCAAAGAGATTTTCCAGCACCAGCGAATAGGGAATACCTACAGGACGCAGGTTCTTCATGGAGCGGCGCAAAATCAGGCTGCTCATGTGCTGGTTGCCGACGAACTTGATATTGCCAACTTTGACCGTCGGGCCTTCCTTGATGTTGAAGTTCACCTGCACAGAAGCCGGAGGAATGGTCTTGACCTCCGTCTTGATGGTGGCGAACTGGTGGCCATGCTCGGCGAGCAGCTCCTTCAGAACCGTCTCGGCCCGCTTGATCTTGGTCGGGTCGTACTGGCTCTCGACTGAGAGCGGTACCTTTTCCTTCTTGAAGCGATCAAGCACGTCGGACTGCGTGACCGAATTCAGGCCCTTGTAGTTGATCTCGCGAATGTTAGGCCGCTCACGCAGGTAGATGTTGAGAATAATTCCCTTCTCGGAGTCTTCCCTCTCGATGCGCAGGTCATCGAAGTAGCCGGTGTTCCAGAGCGAATTGAAATCGCGCTCGATCGAGACAGGGTCGTAGGTATCTCCGGGATGCGTGAACAGACGTGCGAGTACAGTCTCTTTGGGGATACGGCGATTGCCGATCACACGAATCTGCTCGATCGTCAGCGACTGCGCCAGCGCGCCGGCGGCGGCGGCTACCAGCAGAACGGCTATCAAAAGCCGGCCAACCCTGAATGCCCGTGCAAAACCAGCGCCGGAAAAGGAGCGGCTGCGGAATCGGGAGTGCCCGGCCTGCACCGTGGTTGGACCCTGCGGCGAGCAACTGGGCTGATGCGGTGCGTGGTACGGTGCGTGGTTCGACTTGACGGGAAAGATAAGCACACCCTCACTGCTCAAAAAAATCGGTTCCTGATCCTGGCGACGGAACTTGGTTCCAGAATGGCGAAAGACTGATTATATTGGACCGCACCAGCTCAGCCAAAATAAGCGCAGGCGCTTGCAAGCCCGGTCCGATCTTCCTCTCAACTCTCCAACTCTGAATCAATCCGATATGCCTCGCGCCATTGGTCCCACGCAATGCGCAGAACGTTCGGTTTGCAACATATCTGGCAGTCCTCAACGTAGCTTTGCCGCCTGCCGGCAGACACATCCACGCTGGTTTCGTTCCACTCCCCGCAGCCTGCACATACAAAACCAACATCTTCAGACATTTGAGACATGTGAATCGAGACTAGCCTTGCCGCTTTCAGTCTATCGGAAGCGGCTCGGGTTCGCCTTGCATCACTCAAACCAAACGGAACGGGAGCTGCAGATTTTTAGACGTATCATGAGGAAACTGGTGAGGTATGCTGCGTGGCTGATGCAATTCAAAGCAGGAATTCTTTTGTTTATGAGTTCTCCGTACTCTCCATGGATGGCCGCGAAGTCTCGCTTGCTCAATACAAGGGCCAGGTGATGCTGATTGTGAATACCGCAAGCAAGTGCGGATTTACACCGCAATATGCAGAGCTCGAAGCCCTGTACCGCCAATATAAAGATCGCGGCTTTGTCATTCTCGCTTTTCCCTGCAACCAGTTCGGGGCGCAGGAACCAGGCTCTTCAGCCGATATTGCGCGATTTTGCGAACAAAATTACCAAGTCAGCTTTCCCGTTTTCGCCAAAATCGATGTAAATGGAGCCGCCGCCCACCCTCTGTACAAGTTCCTGAAGAAAGAGCGGTCCGGTCTCTTGGGCGCATTGGGCTGGGGAGCGATTAAATGGAATTTCACAAAGTTTCTCGTAGATTGCGACGGCAAAGTAGTGGGCCGGTATGCTCCAAGCACAACGCCGCCACAGTTGACCCCTGAAATCGACAAGCTTCTGCAGTGACCAATTTCCGGCGATGTACTCCGGCGGATACTCCCAATGAGGGAATTATCTCTGTTCCACCTTCCCCTTGGTGACCTATACTTTTGCCTAGCTGGGGAGTCTGTCGGCCAGCGCCGTGTTCGTCCGGCGCTACGTCAGAGATAGTTTCGGAGGAGAGGATGGCCACACAATCCGCCCGGAAGCGTCTGCCTCCATCGGCTGAAATCCCCGATCGGCTTTATTTCCGCATTGGAGACGTAGCTCGCATCTGCGGCGTTGAGCCCTACGTCCTACGTTTCTGGGAGACGCAGTTTCCCAGCCTCAAACCCAATAAGGGCGGTACGGGGCAACGACTCTATCGTCGTCGCGAAGTGGAACTTGCGCTGCGCATTCAACAGCTTGTCCATCAAGAGGGCTATACGCTTGCCGGAGCACGCCAAGCGCTTGATGCCACTCCCCGCCCACGCGTAAAGCAGGGCGTCCTGCCTCTTAGCAATGAACAAGCTCAGAAACGCCTGGAAGCTGCGACCGCCGCCATCGGTCGCGCGCGCGCCGAGCTCCGCGAACTGGCACGGCAACTCTCGACCAAGGAACCTACCGTCCAAAAACGCCGCTCGCGTTTAACTACTTTCCAATCACCCGATGAACCGCTCCTGCCTTTGTAATGCATTTTTGCTCTGAACTGACACTGCAGAGGAATTAAAGTAGTGGTTAGTTTGAAGGGTACGGGCTTCAGCCCGTACATTAAACCTCGCAAAATGAATGGGGCTTTAGTCCTGAGGGACGGGTCAGTCCCAATTAACCCCCTTACCGGAATTAGAGCAATCTTGACCAGGTCGTCATTATTTGATTTGCGAGAGTTGGCCCTACATGCTTTTCAGCAATGAACTTTAGTAATCTGTCTTCGAGTTCATGCGTGTTCTGCCCCACTTCCGAAACGGAACCATGGTACGGTTAAGGCAAGGATTCTCACGCAGGTGATGAATCATCGATGAACTAGCGCGGGTACATCGCCCGACCATAGACAGAGGAAGAGATTCCATATGAATTGCCCCTACTGCGGTACTCCAAAATTCAGGACATCGCGGGTGCGTATTTCAGACATTCCCCGTCTGGCTCTTTTGCAGTTCCCCGTACGCTGCCGCCTTTGCCGGGAGCGTTTTCACGTGGGAATTTCGCTGGCGCTGCACCTGCTGCAATCTCAGCGCGTTCGCGAAGAAGAGGATGCCTCTCTTCGCCGGGAAAAATATAAAGGCAATGACAAGTCTGAAACCCGCGTCTAAACGCGGGTTTTGACATTCCACATAAACTTGGCCTCTTGCTTTCTTCACACAACCGTTTAGGTTCTTACCACCTCAGTTTTGCGCCCAGTTGGATATGGCGAGATCCACCCGATCCCACCACAGGATTCGACGCATAAACATCAGGCGTATATCGTGCCAACCCCAGAGACGACGTATCGGAGACATCTCCATCGATGCCGGTGAGGTTGGGGTGGTTGAGGATGTTGAAGAACTCGCCGCGCAGCTCCAGATTGAGCCGATTCTCGAGAGTGAAAGTTTTTAGCAGCGAAAAATCAAGATTGATATAGCGCGGTCCGCGGACGACGTTGCGACCCATGGTTCCAAACTCTCCCGGCTGAGGTGGCGTAAGCGTCCAGCCAGGGCCTGCATAACAGCCGTAGTAGGCGAGTTGACCGTTGCTGACGCCAGCAGGGTCTGCAGCGACGCAGGCGGCGCTTGTCGTGCCATCAACGATAAAAGGCTCGGAGCCGGTCTTGACCCAATGAATATTGTGCGCATTCCCGGAGAGATCCCAGCGATCGTTGTAGGCGCCTGTTCCGCTGATATCGTCGAAGCTGTCATAGAAGAGAACCGGTTCCGCACCTTCCGCCGTGAAAATACTGTTGAACCGCCAGCCTTTCATCAACTGCGCATAGCCGCTGCGGCCAGCGAGTTCATAGGTAGCGGCGAAAGTGAAACGGTTGCGGATATCGAAGCTCGAGTCCCCACGCTCCGCTGCGGGATTGAGGCTATCTTGAATCGTGTAACCGCGATTGCTGCTTGAATCGTCGATCGAGTGTGCCCACGTGTATCCAGCTACGAAGAACAGACCCTTCGTCGTCTGCTGCTTCAAAGTGACCTGCAGGCCATGGTAGATCGAGCTGTCACCATTACCCAGCTGATCGACATAGCTCAGGTACGGAAACTTGGTCACGTAAGGGCGTCCGGATTGCTCGTCCCCTTCCGTGTCATTGGCGTAGTTGTTCTGGTTCAAATCGATAATGCTGTAGAGCTTTGTGCCCTTGTTTCCCACATAGGCGATGGTCAGTGCGGCATTCTTCCACATTGCCTGCTGCACGTTGGCGTTCCAGTTCCAGACATAAGGCACGCGGAGATTGGGATTGACACCCAGAATGGGACAGGGCTGATCGTAGGAGCAACTCAGCAGATTTGGATCCAGGTTGCCAAAGACCGGACCTCCGGAGTGCCAGTTACTGCTTACCGTATCTCCGCTCAGTTGGAAGAAACTGGCATTGATCGTGCCGCCACTCGGCGTAACACCCGCAGCTCCGGTGGGTATCACAGACAAGCCCTCCGCCTCCGCGCCATTCTGGCCAATAAAGATGGAAATGTGCGGCACTTCGTAGATCATGCCTCCTCCCGCACGAACCACCGTGCGGCCCTTGCCGCCCGCATCGTAGATGAAAGACAGGCGTGGTCCGACGTTATTCCAGTCGGTATGGTAAGGCTCGCTGATCTGCTTGCCCACCTGAACTAGACCCAGATTTGGATCGAAATTGCCAAGGAGATTATGTTTTTCCTTGACGGGCATGCTGACGTCGTAGCGGAGACCGTAGCTAATGGTCAGATTGCTCTTGATCCTCCAACCGTCCTGCATGAAAAAGCCAAAAGTTTTCTGTGATACCTGTCGTCGGCTGTTACCGATCCATGCGTATCCTCTCGAAGGATTACCCGTCACGAAATTGTCGAGGCTGCTGAAACGCAACTCTCCCGGTCCATAGTCATTGCGGATGTTATCGGTGCTGCCAACGCGGAACTCACCACCAAAGCGAAAGTTATGTGAGCCTTTCAAGTATGAGGCGTTGTCCGAAATGATGTAGGTCTGGTTAGGCGTCGTGAGCAACGGATAATCGACGTTTCCGCCCAGTGTGTGAGACATGAAGCCGGAAATGCGAATTTCTGGCATACCGAAGTTCTGCGGATCGGTGACGCCGGTATTCAGGCCGTACGTGGTTGGATCGATACTGTGATCCCCTTGAAATAAGGCCTGCCACAGGCGGTTGTAGCCTATGTGCAACTGGTTGTTGAATCGAGCATTCGCGGCGAAGTTCCACGAGCCTCCAAGAAGTTGTCCGCGAGTGTAGGCATGTGAGAGCCAGATAGGCTGCGCTACATTGACGTCTTCTTCAATCTGGTTACTATCGCCAATAAAATAGGTGGCGTTAAAGCTATGACGGTCCGTTGCATGGAAGTCGAGCTTTGCAATGCCGTTGTCTTCCCGGCTTTGGTTGTTGTAGTCCGTGTCGATGGCGAGAATGTCATTGGGATCGGCTGTCCCGCCCGGATTGTTTAAGAACAGAGACTGCCCGTTCTTGTTGTAGTTCACAAGGTTCATGCTCATGGGATCGCAGGTACCCGCCTGCTGGCAGGCCGCGACAGCGCTGGCAAGACTGTCGTCCGTATCAAGGGATCCATCTGAATTTGTCAGAATAGAAGTAATCGGGGAATCTACCGAAACTGGATTGCCTACGACGTCACGGACTGCTTCGTAGTTCGCGAAGATGAAGAGCTTGTCCTTCATGAGTGGTCCGCCGCCAGATGCGCCAAACTGATGCAGCTTCAACGCTGAAAGCGGAGTGCCGACCGGATTGAAGTAGTTGCGCGCATCAAGGGCATTATTGCGGTGAAAATAATACGCAGTGCCATGAAACTGGTTGGTCCCGGATTTGATGCCCATGTTGACGATGGCCCCGGGTTTGTAGCCGTAATCGGCTTCGGGACTTGATTGGACGTTGAACTCCTGGATCGCGTCGATGGGCAGATGAGTGGCCGGAGTACCTGTCACGCCCGGCTCGTTCAAAACGGTGTCACCGTAGTAAGCATCGTTATCGTCAATTCCATCAATGACGAAGTTGTTGTCGGTAGCGCGATTTCCATTCGCCGTGATCGCCAGCATGCCACCGCCTGGCTCGCGCTGAATACCAGGCTGCAACGTCACAAGGTTCTGGAAATCGCGCCCCTGCAATGGCAGTTCATTGATTGCGTCATTGGAAAATGTGCTGCCCAGCACATCGTTTGTGCTGTTGATAACCGGCGCCTCGCCTGACACCACGACAGTTTCGTCTACCTGCCCAGGACGAAGAGACGCATCCACGCGAATGTCCCGAGCCACTTCAAGCTGCAAACCGGTCCGCTCAAATTTTCTGAAGCCCGCCGCTTCAATTGCGACCGTGTAAGGTCCTGGCTCAAGATTGGGCGCGGCGTAGTCGCCCGAACCGGTGGTCGTCAGTACCCGCGTAACGCTGGTCGCAATGTTGGTGATCGTTACTCGCACTCCTGGAAGGACTGCCCCGCTGGAATCGCTTACCTGCCCAAGGATTCGCCCTTGGTAGGTTTGTGCAAACAAATTCCCCATCATTGAAACTGCAAACAACATCAAAACAGCTGCAATCCTCTTCACGAAATGCCCCCAAAAAATACAGCAAACTTCAACCCACGCGAGTTTATTCGATGGATTACGTTCCTGCAAAGATTTTGGTTCCCCATTGAAACAATGGGGGAACCCTCCGAAACACTCTCCTCACTGAAATCCGCGCTCAAAAGAAATGGACGCCGCACCACGCTGAGGTATTAAATAGCCATCGGCTATCGAAAGATTTTTAGAGATTAAATGGTCGGGACGGGCAGATTTGAACTGCCGACCCCTCGCACCCCAAGCGAGTGCTCTACCAGGCTGAGCCACGTCCCGACACGGTTTAGCCAATCCAGGGCGGATCGGCATGGGGTTCTTTGTAGTTTACATGAGCTGGAAGCAGTACGACCGGCCACAGCCGCCGATGACTTCACCATCGGCTTGAACGGCAGAGAGACTAATGCTTCGGCGGAACGTATTCGGCTGGGAGGGCTGCACCGTCTCCGAAGAAAAACTCCTGCATCTGTTCGACAAGAAAACTCTGAGCCTGAGGTGTCCAGGGTTGCAGGCGATATTCATTGAGAAGCATCTTCTGGCGCTCGGCCCACTCAGCCCAGGCGGCCTTGGAGACATTCTTGTAAATCTTCTGACCGAATTCAGAGTCGAAAGGCGGCTCGTCGAGGCCTTCCATCTCCTTCTTGTTGCGTACGCAAAATACCGTGTGTGCCATCTTCAGTGGGCTCCTGTATCCATTGTAGGGGATTCGCCGGCAATTGTTTTACTTCCGAGGACGGCCCTTTTTAGAGAATTTGCGCTTGCCGCCAGGGCGGGTGGCTTCACGCCGGGACGCTTTGGCTTTGCCTGCTCTTGCCGCTGGAGCCTTCTTGGGCGGCTTGCCGGCGACGGTACCGCCCTTCTTGAATTTGAGAGGGATGTCTTCGATGAGGGCGAACTGGAGCTTACGTTCCAGAGCTAAGACACGATCCAGAATGACTCGGACCTGGTCGCCGGCGCGGTAGATGCGGCCGGTGTTGTTGCCGACGATTTCGCGGGTGTTTTCGCGGTAGGTAAAGCGGTCGCTGATGAGGGTTTCGATGGGGACGAGGCCTTCGACGAAGAGGTCTTTCAATTCGACGAAGAGGCCGTATTTGGCGGGGTTGAGGATCATGGCTTCGAACTCTTCGCCGACGCGGTCTTGCATGAACTTGACCTTTTTCCATTCGACGAGTTCGCGCTCTGCGTCGGCTGCCCGGCGCTCGGTGATGCTGGTTTCAGCGGCAATGGCAGCTAGTTCGGCTTCGGGGATAGGTGGTTCGATAACCGGTTTCAATGTTTGCGGCGGACGGAGATCACGGATACCAAATTTGCTGCCGAGACCTTCATTGATGTGCTGCCAGGGGGAGCGATGGCGATCTTCGGCGATGGCGCCTTCGCCCGCGATGCCTTCGCGAAGTAGACCTTTGGTGATGCGGTGGACGATGAGGTCGGGATAGCGGCGGATGGGCGAGGTGAAGTGGGTATAGCTGGGTGCGGCGAGGGCGAAATGGCCTTCATTAACCTCGGAGTAGCGGGCTTGCTTGAGGGAGCGCAGCATTAAGTAACTCAAAATGCGCTCTTCGGGTTTGCCTGCAATGCGGGCGGAGAGCTTTTGGTACATGCGCGGGGTGACGGGCATGTCTTCGGGGACTTCGTAGCTGCGGGCATCGCGCTGGTTGCGGCCGCCACGCTGCTGCTCACGGCGGTCGCCTTTAGGCTGGAATTTCTTGACCGGCAATGCGCCTAATCCGAGTGAGTAGCCGAAGGCTGCGGCGGCGTCTTCGAAGTCGACGACGCGGCGCGGATCGGGCTTTTCGTGGATGCGGTAGATCGATGGGACGTGCAGGTCTTCGATCCAGGTGGCGACGCACTCGTTGGCAGCTAGCATGAACTCTTCGATGAGGCGATTGGCCCAGGTTCTCTCGGCTCGCGTCACGCCCTGCATCTGGCCCTCGGCGTTGAATTCGATGATGGGCTCGGGAAGATCGAAGTCGATGCTGCCGCGTTCGGAGCGGCGTCTGTTGAGCAGGCCGGCGAGCTTGCGCATCTGTTCGAAGTTGGGAACCAAGGCTGCGTATTTCTCGCGCGTGGCCTTCTTGGATTCAGGATCGCCCTCGAGGATTTTGTGTACCTCGGTGTAGGTCATGCGCGCAGCCGAACGGATGACGCCCTCGACGATCTGGTAGCTCTCCATGCGGGCGTCGGGGGTGAGATGCATGATGCAGCTTAGGACGAGGCGATCTTCGTTCGGACGGAGCGAGCAGATGTCCGTGGACAGCTCGTGAGGCAGCATGGGGATTGCCCGGTCGGGAAAGTAGACGCTGGTGCCGCGCAGGCGGGCTTCAAGATCAAGATCGGTGCCGGGGCGGACGTATTCGGCTACGTCGGCGATGTGGACTTGCAATTCCCAGGTACCGTCGGGATTTTCACAGACGAGGACTGCATCGTCGAAGTCGCGGGCGGTTTCGCCGTCGATGGTGACGATAGGAAGATTGCGAAAGTCCTGGCGGCGGGCGATTTCTTCCTGATCGAGATGAGCAACGGCGCGGGCTTCGGCGAGAACCTTCTCGGGGAAGATGCGCGGAAGCTGGTGCTTGCGGATGATCATTTCGACATCGACGCCGAAGTCGTCGGGGTGGCCGAGGATTTCAATGACGCGGCCGAAGGGGGGCTTGATGGGCGTGGGCCAACTGGTGATCTCTACATCGACTACGAGACCTTCAAGATCGTCATAGGCAGCCGCCGCATGGGCCTCTGCACCAAGGACGCGATGCGTCGATTCATCGGGGATTTCGGGGACTTCCGCGCCTTCGGGGATCATGATGGGCTGGGTCATGCGGGAGTCAAAAGGGGCGACGAGGTTGCCCTTATATTCGCCGGGTGAATACGTGCCGCGACGGCCTTTACGGGCGTAGTGAAAGATGCCAACGACGGTGGCGTTGCGGCGCTCGAGGACACGCGCGATGCGGCCTTCGCGGCGGCCATCACGCTTGGGCGGGCCTACTTCGACGAGGACCTGATCGCCTTGCATGGCGCCGTTGATTTCGTTAGGTGGAACAAAGACGTCGTCATCGCCGAAATTTTGGCCTGGCCCGCCTTGCCCTGGATTGAGGCGGACGAAGCCGAAGCCGTCGCGATGGAGGTCTAACCGACCGGCAGCTAGATTTTCCCGGGTCTGATTCTTGCCTGCGTAGGCGTCGCTGGACGGGCTGCGCTCCGGCTTGGGCTTGATGGCCCAATGTTCGCGATCGACTTTGACGAGTTCGCCGCGCTGAGTCATCTGATCCAGTTGCTCCAGCAGCTTGCGGCGCTGGGCTCCGCCGCCGAGGCCGAGTTCGCGCACCAGCTGCTTGTAGCCGGCTTTGTTGCCGGCGGAGCGGGTGATGTGGCGGAGAAGTTCCTGATCGGTCATGGTTCAAGAGTAGGCCATTCAGCACCCGGTTGGCTTGCCGGCCTATGCGAAGATCGCGAACCTGGCGTCAGGCCGGGTGATTCGTATTGGACATCGCGCCTGGGATACCCAGGACTACCATGGCTAACGATTGCAGGTGAGGAGGCAATATGGCCATGCAAGCCGAGAACACAGGAACCCATTTCAAGGCGATAGACGAAACGAAAAACATGGTGCAGGACGTGAAAGGGGAGGTCGCGCATGAAGTTCACCGCATCCACGTAGCCAAGGAACCCGTGGACCCGACTCACAGCGATCATGTCGTGCGGCGGCATGTACCGGGACTTTCGATCTCGTTCTTCGTTGCCATCGGGATCTTCCTGCTGCTGGTCATTGCTGGGATCGCGATCTATACCAACATGAACCACTAGGACTTTATCGACGATGAACGTCGCGATGGAAAGCTCACAGGTGTGATCGGGGACACAGACTCTTTTTCACACTGAACCTAAAGTTAGGTTCAGTGTTCGCCGTGCATGGTTGGCGGCGCGAGGAGAGTGAAATGGCTACTTCAATCACAACATTTCATGGGCGTCATGCAGGACCGTCTTTATTGGGGCAGTGGTTCGGAGAGGTACGCACGTTTTTCGTCGACCTCGTTGAGGATTTGCGCAGTACTCCCCGGCAGATTCGAGGCCTCTCGCAGAGCGATCTGTTCCGGAACCACTTGAATGCTTTGGCGATCTCGTACTTTGCGCTGATCGTGCTGTTGCTGGTGGGCTCACTGCCGGTGCTGATGTATCTGACCCAATACTGACAGCGATCAGTGTGCAGTGTGGCCCTCTCCCCTGAGAACCTTGCCGGGAAGCGCTCCGGTCATCTTGCCGCCCGCGATAACCGGAACGCCATTGACGAGCACGAAGTCCATTCCTTCAGAGAGCTGATTGGGCTTTTCGAAGGTGGCGAGATCGTGGATGGTGGCCGGGTCGAAGATGACGATGTCGGCAGCCATGCCCTGCTTGAGGACACCGCGGTCGGAGAATCTCATGCGCTGTGCGGGGAGCGCGGTGAATTTGCGGATGGCGTCTTCTAGGGTGAGGGCGTGTTCTTCGCGGACGTACTTGCGCAGAATGCGGGGGAAGGTGCCGTAGGCGCGCGGATGCGGATGCTCTGTCCCCAGCAGGCCCTCCGGTGAGGTGCCTTGCGAATCGTTGTCGATGGAGACCCAGGGTTGCTTGAGCGCGAGGACGACGTCGGGCTCGTCCATGCCGAAGACGGCGACATTGGTGAAGGCCTTGTCTTTGATGAGGATGTCGCAGAGGGCGTCGATGGGGTCTTCATGCCACAGGTCGGCGACTTCTGAGAGCCGCTTGCCTTGCAGCGGAACCAGCTCTGGATTTTGCACGACGGCGATCTGAATGGCCTCGGGGCCGGGGATTTCGAGCCACTCATTATCCCAGTTGCCTTTTGGGTCCAGCATCTCTTTACGGATGGCGTCGCGGGTGGATTGGTTTTTCAGGTGAGCAATCAATTTCTCATCGCCTCCATCATGCGCCCAGGGCGGAATGAAGGCCGAGAACGTGTTGAACCACGCGGTGTAAGCGTAGGTGTTGGCGCTGATGTCGAGGCCGGCATCGCGATAGCCCTGGATCTTCGCCACAATCTGTGGCATGCGGCCCCAGTTGGCTTTGCCGGCAGCCTTGAGATGCCATATTTCTACGGGAATGTGAGCTTCCTTGCCGATGCGGGCGGCTTCGTCGATGGAGTCGAGAACGGCGTCGCCTTCGCTGCGCATATGCGTGGCGTAGATGCCGCCGAATTTTGCAGCTTCGCTGGCCATGGCGATGATTTCTTCAGTCTTGGCGTAAGGCGCGGGGGCGTACTGAAGAGAGGTAGAGAGACCGACGGCTCCGTCGAGCATGGCCTGATGAACGAGGGCGCGCATCTGGTTGAGTTGCTCTGGTGTCGGCTGGACGTTGGCGTCGCCGAGGACCATGCGGCGGACGGTGGTTTCACCGACATAACTGGCCAGGTTGATGCCCATGCCCTGCTTTTCAATGCGGGTGAAGTACTCGCCGAGAGTTCTCCAGTCGGGCTTGATCTTGAGATGCTCATAGCCGGCGCGGTCGGCGGCGATCATGGCCTCATTCAGCGGCCCAGCGGAGTTGCCTTCGCCGGTGACTTCAGTGGTGATGCCCTGGTAGATCTTCGATGGCAGGCGCGGATCGACAAGGATGCTCTCTTCAGACTGGCCGAGCATGTCGATGAAGCCAGGAGCAACTACTTTGCCGGCGGCATCGATGGTCTGCTTGCGCGGTGCGGCGTGGAGATCTCCGATGGCGGCGATATGGCCGTCAAGGATGCCGATCTCGCCCGAATACCAGGGAGAGCCGGTGCCGTCGACGATGTGGCCATTGATGATGACCGCGTCGAAAGGTTCGGCAAACGAGGGGGCCTGAGAGAAAGCCGTCAACGGAAGCAGAACAAGAAGCGGCAGAATGAGGCGAGCGGAAATTTTCATGCTATCTCCCGTTGGGATAATTCCGGACTCCTATCATCCCATGCCGTATGAGCGATTTTGAACAGAGTTGCAAATTTCGCCGTGCGGAAGAAAACCGGTACGATTCCCGGTGATTCACGAAAATAGTTGCCGGGTTTGAGTCGGGCTCTGGTGCGGCGTATCGACGCAAATCCAGAGGACGGGCGCTAGCGGATACAATCTTTAGAAGTCAGATGTACTGATGCAGTGCCGGCAATGACTGTTCCGGGGAAGGCATTTTAAGCACCTGCTTCATCCGTCTTATTTCGCAGCACCAGAGGAAAGGAACCAACAAGTCTTATGTGGAAACCAAGCCAGCCAGGAGCGTCTTCCGTGACCCCAACCCCCGAACCAGTACGTCCTACGGCTACCCCCGCACCCACCTATGAACCACCCGCCCGCGCGGCTGCCCCCACCGGCGACCAGGCCACGATCGGCAAGGGCTTGGTGATCAAGGGAGAAATCAGCGGCAGTGAATCCCTCTTCATCGACGGCAAGGTGGAAGGCACGATCAACCTGCCGGGCAATCGCGTGACCGTGGGTCGCAATGGCCAGGTGGCGGCTAACATTACCTCGCGCGAAATCGTGGTGTTGGGCAAGGTGCGCGGCAATGTAATCGCGACCGACCGTGTGGATATTCGCAGTGAGGGCGCGCTGACCGGCGATGTGACGGCGGCTCGCATCAGCATCGAGGATGGCGCTTTCTTCAAGGGCGGCATCGATATCCGCAAGCCGGATTCCAAGCCAGGTGCGCCGGTAGCGAATGCTACCCCCGCCGAGCCTGTGAAGGCGTAAGCGAACAACGTTGCAAACAAGAGCGAAAGCCCCGCATATGCGGGGCTTTTGTCTTTGATGCGTGAGGTCAGGACCTTGTGATCTTTTCGACAATCGTCCTGTTGGCAACATCTACCTTCATAGATTTCAGGGCATTGACCTTGGCGGGCTCGGTCGCGAGAACGTCAACATGCGCGCCTGCTGCAGCGCCAGCAAGGCGCAACGCACGCTCATCTGGTTTCTCGCTCGTCGGCACATCCGACGAGAAGGTGACCGCGTAGTGAACGTGGATGATCTCTCCGGTGCCTTTATCGAAGACGACATAGGCACGCGAGGTCGATTTGATTGTGCTGTCGGTGGTTTGCGCCATGATCAACTCCACTCAAAGATGGTTACTTCGCCAACCACTCCGACGTTCAACGCCAGACAGGCCAGCGTTACCGAGACCATCCTGGGGATGAACAGCCGGGTGGGTATGGCGTCGGACAGAACGTGGTTGAGGTCGTGCGGGTTTCCGAACTTCTTGGTCTGTGTGTGCCCGTGATCGTCGAGAGACTCGAACTCGATGATCCCAAAGACCGCCAGCGCGGCAGTGTCCCAGATGTTCAGGCCGTTGATCGCTGTCTGGACCCACGCGTCGGTTGCCGGCTTGTTCTTCGTTGCCCACGGATTCGGCACGAATTGTGTCGTGTTGTGGCCGGTGACTACAACTGCCGGACTGAAGATATTGAGAACAGGCATAGGTTCTCCAATCTTGGTGGCAAAAAGTATAGAGATCATGCTCTTGAAGAGCTAGCTCTAATGTTCATAAGCCTCGCATGCAGCAAGGCCTATGTGTGATGCACTATTTCCAGATAGATGGCTCGGTCACGAGCGGCGGATTTCGCCAAACCAGCAGTGCACCTGCAGTGTCATTTCGTCGGAAATCCAGAGGTCGATCTCTCGTTCTTCCAGATCCTTCACCGTCCAGCCATTGGCCGAGAAGGGTACGCGAATCTGATCTTCGCGCAGGTCAGGAGAATGCTCGGTCCAGTTTTCGTCTTTTTGGTTGTTAGTGCTGAAAGCGCGCAGATAGATCACAGCTCCACTGCGGCAGGCCCGATGTAGAGATGTAGCGTAGGCAGCGCGGTCCTTATCGTCATACAGCGAATGAAAACATCCGATATCGACGACGGTGTCAAAGCGATCGTCGTAGCCAGTGAGCTCAAAGATATTGGCCTGTTGAAACTGCGCAGCGTTTCCCTGCTCAGCGGCTTTGCCCTTGGCGCGTTCGATCGCATTATTGGAGATATCGACACCCAGGACGTTGTATCCCAGGCCGGCCAGATAAAGCGACGTTCTGCCCGGTCCGCATCCGGCATCGAGAATATCGCCTTTGATCTTGTGGTCCTTCTCAAGCGAAGCAATCCATTCATCGGGCAGATCGCTGTCAAAGGGCGTTGCTGTGCTTTCGTAGGATTTCTCCCAATACTGTTGCAGTTTTGCTGCGTTGCTCATGTGCGTAATGCCTCCGGGGTTTCTCCGATTTTACATCGGTACCGATATAATAACATCGGTACCGATGTAAAATACAAACTATGAAAAATGATCCGCGGATGACATTCGGCTACCTGTTAAGCCGCACTAACCGGCTGCTTTCACGGCGCGCGGAAAAAAGCCTGGCGCCTCTTGGGCTGGCGGTTGCTCAGGTTCCGGTACTGGGAGCACTCAGAGAAGGCGCCTCACTCACCCAGAAAGAGCTGGCGGCGATGGCGCAGATCGAACAGCCTGCCATGGCGGAACTGCTGGGCCGCATGGAACGCGATGGACATATCCGGCGCACACCCGACCCGCGTGATCGCAGGAGTAGCCTGATCTCGCTGACAGCGTCTGCCAAGAAGAAGCTGGCTCCGGCACGCGAGGCCTTCATAGCCGCGCATCAGGAGGCTTTATCAGGCTTTTCCGAAACGGAGATTGTGCAGTTTATGGCATTCCTTGAGCGCACGGTTTCAAATCTTGAGGGTCTCCACGATTCCAGGTGACGCAGGCTTTATTGCCGACGGCAATCAATACAAATTCAGCTGAACTTCAGCCGCTTTAGTGAAGCACGCGGCAGGGCCGAGCCGAGTTTATCCAGCAGAAAACCTGCAATCAACAGCCATAACGCCGAGCCAATGAGGAGTTGCACGAGGTCGATCCAACGGGAGTGGGTTGGGAGCCAGCGAGCAGAAATGAAGGCGGCTGCCCAGATAACAACACCGCTGAGAACACCTGCAGCGAGGCAGCGAGCGAGTTCGCGATAGTCCAGGCTGGCGAGTGAGACCATGTGGCGCTGGTGGAGAAGGACGGCCAGCGAGAGAGTTTGCAGAGCGATTCCGACGTCCGAAGCGATGGCCAGGCCGATGGTGCCGTGCAGGTGGTAGAAGAGGGCGTAAATGGGGAGAGAGACGAGCGTGACTGCTGTTCCGGCAACCATGGGAGTGAGCGTGTTGCCGGCGGCGTAGAAGGCGCGAGCGTAGATGGCTTGCGCGCTCCACAGGAAGAGCGAGATGGAGAAGACGGCGAAGTAGGCTGCGGTCTGGGCGGTATCGAGCGAGGTGTAGCGTCCTCCGCGCAGGACGAGATCGACGAGCGCCGGGGCGAGGGCGATCATGCCCGAGGCAGCGAGCAGGCCAAGGGCGGCGACGCGGGAGACGGAGTTGGCTACTTCGATAGCGAACTCGTACTTCTGCTCCTTGGCCCAGAGGCGGGCGAAGAAGGGCATCGACGCGGCTCCGGCGGCCTGGGCAAGCACAGCCATGGGCGCTGTGAAGAGCTGCTTGGCGTAGTTCATGACTGAGACACCGCCGCCGGTCGCCGAGGCGAAGCGGTTGATGATCCAGTTATCCGCTGTGACCAGAGACACGCCGATCATCAACGGAATCGACATGCGAACCCATTCGCGAAAGCCTTCGTCGCGCCAGTCGAGGATAGGGCGGAAGCGTGTCCCCGCGCTCCAGGCTCCCATGGCATTGAGCAGAAAGGGTCCGATAAACGCTCCGGCGACAGTTCCAAGGGCGAGCGAGGAGACGCCGATCCTGCTGGCGAGCAGGACCCCGCCGACGATGGTGCCCAGGTTGTAAATGAGCGGCGTAACGGCTTGTACGCTGAATTGTTTGCGTACAAGCAGGACCGCGCCAAGAACCCCACCCGCGAAAAAGAAAAGCTGCGCCGGAAGCAGGATGCGTGTGAGACGAACGCAGAGAGCGGCCTTGACCGCGTCGAAGCCGGGAAAGAGGAGATGGATGATCCACGGAGCGATGAGTTCAGCAATCAGAATTGCGCCGCCGAGGACAAGGGTCATGGTGGTGAGAATGACGGAGAGCGAGCGTTCGCCTTCAGCCTCACGGCCAGTGTCGCGATAGCGGGTGAGGATGGTGACGAAGGTGATCGATGCCGCACCACCGACCAGGAAGTAGGCAATCATGTCAGGAAGCTGGAAGGCGGCGATGAAGGCGTCTGCCTCCATGCCACGGCCGAATACCAGGGCGATGTACTTGACGCGGACCAGGCCCATCAATCGCGACAGGGCAGCCGAAACCATAAGCAAAACCGTGGCGGTATAGGCGGTGTGGCTGTGCGAGAGGCGCAGCAGGCGGAGCATCCGCGGCAGGCGCGAGGGGGGCAGAGAGGCTGTCTCTGTGGCTTGCTGGTTGCCCGGTAGATCGGCTGGCGGACGATTGTTCACTTGGCTTGATTTTACAGGGATGGATTTTTGAGTGCGTAGCCTTCCAACCCGATGCTTGGCCTGCGCTATATGATTCCTTTCATGCTGATTCAAGGTCCGCTGAAAGCAACTCTTGCCTGCATTGCCGCGCTTGCCTTTTCGCCACTCATGATGCAGGGCGAAGAATCTCCTGTTACGCTGCCGCTGCACACGGCCGGGCACATGATTGCGGACGCCGCGAATAAGCCCGTCCGGCTGACTTCGGTGAACTGGTATGGCTTCGATGAGAAGGAGTATGTGGTTGGTGGACTCGACCACATGTCGCTGGCTGCGATTGTCGATGAGATAAAGCAGATCGGGGTGAACTCTGTGCGCCTGCCCTGGGCGAATGAGACTTTAGAGCACGATCCGCTGGTGCCTGACTATGCGGTCAAAGCCAATCCGCGATTCAAGGGCAACCACGCGATGCAGGTGATGGATGCGGTGATCGATGCATTGGCGCGGGCGCACATCATGGTCATTCTCGATAACCACGTGAGCCGGGCAGACTGGTGCTGCGATGACAAGGATGACAACGGGCTCTGGTACAACGCGGAGTATCCTGAGGCGAAATGGCTGGCCGACTGGCAGACGATTGCGCGTCGCTATCGCAGGCAGCCGTGGGTTATTGGAGCCGACCTGCGCAACGAGCTACGCAGCGGAGCAGTCTGGGGAGGAAGCGATGCGAAGCTCGATTGGCATGCGGCAGCAGAGCGCGGCGGCAATGCTGTGCTGGCTGCGAATCCTAAGCTGCTGATCATGGTGGAGAGTCCCAACTATTCGACCGACTTTACGGGCTTCGGCCAGTTGCCGATTCGGCTCAAGGTGGAGCATCGTCTGGTTTATTCGCCGCATGCCTATGCTCCTGCCGATCATGCATTCGCCAGCTATGAAGAATTGAAGGAGGCCTACGATGCGCGGGCTGGCTTTTTGCTGCATGCCGAGCCTGCGGTGCCGCTGTGGGTAGGAGAATTTGGCACCTGCCAGAAGCTTGACTGCGGCGCTAACTCTGATTGGTTTGCACTGTTTGTCCGCTATCTGCGGGAGAACAATCTTTCCTGGAGTTACTGGCCGCTGAATGGGGCTCAATCGGGCGGGGCTGGACGGACGTATGACAGTGTTGAAACCTACGGCTTGCTGAGTCCCGACTATGCACACATTGCTGCACCCAGGATTGTCGAGAGCCTGCGGACGATCGAGGCTCCCGCCGCGCACTAAGAGAATGGAGATGAAGATGCGGATTTTGCTAAGCACGCTCGCGCTCGTACTTATTCCTGGCGGACTTGCCGCTCAAGTTATTCATGGAGGAGATCACATCACTTTGCCTGCACCGCCTGCGACTGAAAAAAATCCTGTAGTCGATACATATTTTGGGACAAAGATTACAGATGACTACCGCTGGCTTGAGGATGCGAAGAGTACGGAAACGCGCAACTTCATCGAACAGCAGATGACGTACACGGATCGGTATTTGAAGCAGGCCAAAGTAAGGCCTGAATTTGCCGACAGTCTCGATGCGCTGGTGCATGTGACCACCTGGTCGACACCCATTCAGCGTGGCGACAGTTACTTCTTCATGAAGCGGCTATCAAGTGAAGAACAATCCTCTATCTATGTGCGCCATGGCTGGACAGTGCCAAAGACGCCTTCGGCAAAGATGCCTGACGCAGGCAAGGATATCCGGCTGGTCGACCCGGCTTCGCTAAGCCGCGACCCGAATACATCGGTGTCGATTGTCGATATTTCGAAGACTGGCGACTTTCTCGCGTACGGTGTGCGCCAGGGCGGCGCGGATGAGGAAGAAGTACATTTCCGCAATCTAAAAACGGGCAAGACGCTGGAAGACATACTGCCCTCAGACCGCTATAACAGCATCGATTTTGCCCCCGACCTGAGCGGCATCTATTACTCCCGATTCACGCACAGGGGCTCGCTGTTGTACTTCCATAAATTTGGCACGAGAGCCAGCGCGGATGTGCTGCTGTTTGGACGTGAGTTTCACAGCGAATTGTTGGGCGAACTGGATCTGGTGGGCGCCAGCGTTACCGACGATGGCCGCTACCTTGTGGTCCAGATCAGCCGCGGCGTGCCCGCGCGACGCGTGGATATTGTCTATCGTGACCTGCATAAGCCGGAATCGCCCTTTCAGATCCTGGTGTGGGGTTTCGATTCGCGTTTTTCGGCAAACTGGGCCAATGGCGACTGGTATGTACAAACCGATTACGCAGCCCCCAACGGGCGCATCCTGAAGGCTACTCCTGGCGTTGCGCCAGAAGCATGGGAGACTGTCGTTCCGGAGGGAAAGGACGTCATCGATGGGTTCAATCTCGTGGGCGGCAAGCTGTTTGTGCATCGCCTCCACGACGTGAAGTCGGAGACCGAGATCTATACGCTGGCAGGCAAAACGGTGGGGACGATTGCCTATGCGGGGATTGGTTCGGCGTCGGACTTGAACGGCAGGGTAACGGATCGCTACGGATTTTACAGCTTTCAGTCTTTCATTCAGCCACCGACAATCTATCGCTATGACACGATGACCGGCAAACAGGAGGTCTTTGCGCAGCCCAAGACACCTTTCGATTCGACGCAATATGAGTTGAAACAGGTCTTCTTCAAGTCAAAGGATGGCACGCAGATTCCGATGTTCATTGCCGGAAAAACCGGCCTCAAAATGGACGGCAGCGAACGGCTGCTCATGACTGGCTATGGCGGATTTAATCTGAGCGAGACGCCTGCGTGGAGTCCGCTGTATGCGGCGTGGATGGAGCAGGGTGGCTGGTTCGCACTACCCAACATGCGCGCTGGTGGCGAGTATGGCGAGACGTGGCACAAGAGTGGGATGTTCGAGAAGAAACAGAATGTCTTCGATGACTTTTATGCTGCGGCTGAATATTTGATCGAGAGCAAGTATACGTCCTCGACACACTTTGCGATCACCGGGCGCTCCAATGGCGGCCTGCTGATGGGCGCGGCAATGACGCAGAGGCCCGAGCTGTGGGGAGCCATCTGGTGCGGATATCCGCTGCTCGACATGCTGCGCTACCAGAAGTTCCTGTTCGGCCGTCTATGGACGACCGAGTACGGTTCGGCGGAGAACGAAAAAGACTTTCCTTATCTGCTGAAGTATTCGCCCTACCAGAACGTGAAGGCGGGGACGAAGTATCCGGCGATCATGTTCTTTACCGGCGACAGCGATACGCGGGTCGACCCCCTGCATGCGCGCAAGATGACGCCGCTGGTGCAGATGGCCAGTTCAAGCAGACGGCCGGTGCTGCTGCACTACAGTCTCAAGGGCGGGCACAGCGCTGGAGTGGCAGTGGCACAGTTGATCGACGACTACGCCGATCAACTGGCATTTTTGTGGACCGAAACTGGAGCTGGACAAAAATAATTCCCAGGTTGAATCGAGCGGTGTACTGTCGTACCTTTTTCGGAAAGCCTCGTTCATATTCAACTCTTTTCACCTCAGGCAGGTACGTCTTGCGGGGTATTCTGCGGCCATGAACCGTACTGTTTCTTCCAATCGCGCCGGTGGCGAAAGCTTCGAGGGTCTGCTGGAACGGCTCACCCGCGGCGCTGGAGACACTCAGGCAAACCTGGATTCCTCGTTTGCCTCCGGTTCGAGCTTAGAGGCTGCCTCATTGCCTGAAACGCGCAGGCGCACCTTGTCTCCGGTGACGGAAACAAATCGCCGCGGGAGCAAAGTCGATAGCATGCCGCTTAGTTACGAAAAAGCTCTCCGCCTTCATACGCGCCGCAACCTCACGCCGGACACCGGCCTGCGGAATTCCGACGCGACAGTAACAAATCGCGATCTTCAAAGGGCAGGCCATGCAAGGGCCATGTCTGCTGCCGCGCCTCTGCAGTCCAGACCTGCCGGTTTGTCACCTGAAATAGCCCGCAGCCCCGCCCCGCAAACAGCTCCAGTACAGCCATCGCGAGGAAACGATGAGCACGCCTCGGATCGGAGTGGGAGTCTGCCTGCAAAACGGAAATCCCAAAAAGGCCAGAAAATCAGAACGCCAAGAGCGCAAACCATGCCTCTCACCATGCGCCCTACTTCTGCTTCGACAAGAACCAAAGCTTCTCTTCCCACTCTCCTGGCCGACGTTCCAGCAAAGCCGTCAGGCCGTTCCAGAACGGATAGTCGTGAGGGAGTCACGCCTCAAAACTCGACGAAATCGAGGAGCGTGCGACGAAATACGCCTCCAGGCAAATCTGCAGGTCTCTCCTTGTCTGAGAAGACGGATTGGGGAAAGGGGCCTGCCGACGAAATTATTCGTCCGGTTCGGACCATTGCCAGCAATGCTGTCCTGGACCGTTCCACCACCGCTGCCGCTAAGACCATCGTTTCGAAACGACAATCTTCGCCACTCGACAAGCTAAAAAGGGAGGAGTTGGCGCTCGAGTTGCAGCCAGCCAACCTGCAGTTGGAGCACCGCCACTCTGTAGTCTCGATCCGGCTGAATGAAGCAGAAATCGAAAGGCTGCGTCAGCGAGCGGTTGAGTCGGGCATTTCGGTCTCTGCCTACATGCGCTCCTGCGTTCTTGATGCGGAACATCTGCGTGCCCAGGTAAAGGAGGCGCTGGCTGAAATGCGGGCTTCGATTCATCCAATTAGCCAGGCATTGCCCCGTCCCCAAGCCTTGCAAGGTGAATCGGCGCGTCAGTCCTCGCATCTGCCGGTGTTTTCCACGATTGAATCGGGAGGCAGCCCATGGTCCAGGCTTCTCTGGAAGTCCGCCACGTTCCTGCTTGGGCCATGGTTCTTCTTTCGCCACCGCGCCTGACAATGAGAAAGCTGGTCAAGAACGGCGGAAGAACCGGCCAATCAAAGTTGCCCATTGAGCTGACAGGCGCATCCGCTTGAGCTTTCCTGCGGTATAGGGGTGGATAGGGCCATCGGCACATTCGAGGAAGTGCTTGTCGCCACCCCCAGGAGGAAATCCATCGAGGGCGGAGCGAAGAAACTTCTTACGCCATGGTTTCTTGTGGCCTAACGTGTGGAACATAGTGAAGCCACCCGTAATCCAACCCATCCCCTCGGGACCGATGGTGCTCAGCGGTGCCCGTGTGTACATCGTCGTGATGTTCATGGTGTCCTGGTCGACCGTGTAAAAGGTCTGTGCGCGGGTGCCCTTCTGGAACTGATCCCGTTTTACGCCAGCTGAATTGGCCAGGCGCACCGCCGCCTTCCAGGTGTCGAGATACGTGCGATGTTCGATATTCATGCCCACGAAGCCGCTGTTGTAGTAGCGCTCCTGTTGACGAACGGGCTCTCCCCAGCCGGCATCGCGCGCCAGTTCCATCCACTCACAGCGCAATGGGTGGTTGGAGGGCATCGTTCCCATGGTAATTTCTTGGCAAATACAGACGCCGTGACGCACCCATCGCTCGAAAAAGCTCCACTCGCAGCGAACCGTGATATCAGGATCGAAGTACCAGATGTTTTTACGCGCGATGCCTTTATCGATAGTGCTGCTCATAAACTCCGGCTTGAACTGGCCAAAATGACGGTTGCTATCGATGGTCTCGAAACCCAGCAGGGCATCTCCCACCTGAAACAGCCCGTCTTCGCGGCGTGTCAGCGGCGTTGTCCACGGCGGAAGTTTGCCACGATTGCCGACCCAGAAAAGGCCCTGGAATCCCATCCGCACAATCGAGTTAATGAGCACGGCGACACCGAGGTCAAAGTCGCCTTCGTAGAGAGTACAAATTACCTGATCGTGGCTTGGCAGATTGCCCGGCGCTGTTGTTAATGCCATCCTCTCCCCTTCTTTAGCCTAACCGGCATGACCGGCATTCAAGCAACCGTTACAGCTTCCATTTTCTGCGGTCCACGCAAGAACCCGTAGACCCCGCAGGCGCACGCGATGAGGAGTGAAACCAGCGCTGATGCGATGTTGAGGTAGAGTACGCTACGAACTGTACTCAGATCGAGCTTCCACACCAGCACAGCTTGCACGGTCAGCGTAAGGATGATGTTTGTGAGATTGTTCCACCAGTAGACAAATCGCCGCGAAGAATGGATGACGAACATGAATCCACTCACGTAGCGAATGCTTGAAGCGAGAACAATGAGACCAACCTCAAAACGGAGATTCTCATAGTGCGGTCCCAGAATCCAAAGAAAAACCTGGGGAAACAGAAAGGCCACCACGGAGAAGATAGTTGCAAAGACCGCAACCGAGAACACTGCCAACAAATACATCCTCTTAAGTCGCGCTGCCGGAAGCTTGGCAAAGAACGGCTCGACTAGTACGGGGTTCATCTGCGAAAGGAAGACCAAAATCTGGCTCAACCGGCTCAGGGCGCCAATGCCGGCGACGCTTGAGGTGTGACCGAAGACAGTGATCATCATCAGAGTGATCTGGCCCTGTACAGCGTAAAACAAGGTGCCAGGCAGGTTAGGAAGAGCCAGTCGCACAATGGCCTTTTCCTTTTGCGGTGAACTCTCGCCTCTGACTCCAAGCAATTTTTTGGCACGGCGGAAATAGCTGCTTGCAATGAAAGTTACCTGGGCAACATTCAACAGAATGGCGACGTAGATGTTCACATGGTGGAAGGCCCAGAAGACGACCAGAAGGGACAGCGAACCGAGGCTCCCGATCATCTGTATCCGGTAATAGTGACTGCGATCCCGGCGCACAATGAGGATTGCGCCGTAGGAGGAACTGATCCGTGCGAACCAGGCCGCCACCAGCAGCGCTAATAACATCTGAGCGACCACCCAGCTTCCCCAGTGCTGCCGCTCGACAAGAAGGATGAAAATGATTGCCGCAAGCGGAGCCACAATTAGATAAAGCCGCTGAGTCAGCCGGCGTATCGCGGCTACATAGTTGGCAATCAGCTGCAAATTGGTGATTTGTTCACCAACCATGGGCGTCAGCGTACTTGAAATCCCGATGTCAAGAAGTACGGTCAATGTACCCATATAGCCAAAGAGCACTGCAAATTTGGCGTAATCGGGCACAGGCAGCATACGCACGCAGAGCAGACCGTAGAGCAGGTTTCCGACCATCGAGACGCCCTGTTTCATGAGAAAGTGGGCGATCTGGCCCAGCTTCGGAATGAGAAAGGACTTCGCCTTTTGAAACTGGGTCATCACAAGATCCAGAGGAGCGTATGCGTTTGTCGCTGCATGAAGTCGACCATTCCCTGACAAGGCTCTCGTCCTGTCGGGTGGAAATCCTACCGTAACGTAGACTTGCCGGTTTCAGCCTGTTTGAAGATAGGCACAGGAGTGCGATCGAAGCTCCTCCGCCTCTCCACGCAGTACGGAAAAGAGACGGAAGAGATGTATCCAACCGTCACTTCTTCTTGCCGGACGACAGGTAGCTGCCCGTGCCGGAGCCGTAGTAGCTGCCGCCATAACCTTTGCCACCGTAATACTTACGGTAGTTGCCATAGCCGCCGTAATACGTGTCGGAGTGTGGAAGCGCATTGACGACAATCCCGGTTTGCTTTCCTGGATACTTGGCCAGATCTTGCCGGATGCGGCGCAGCGCCCGTTTCTGAGCGACGCCTATGCGCACCACCACCAGCAACGTGTCGCAGTGGGTGGCGATGATAAGCGCGTCGGTCACCAGCAATACCGGCGGAGTGTCTATGAGAACGTAGTCATAATGATCGCGAGCCCACGTCAGCAGCTCTTCCAAGCGCCCCTGGCCGAGCAGTTCAGACGGGAATGGTGGAACTTCCTGAACCGGAATTACATCCAATCCAGCTACCTCGGGAACCTTCTGAATGCACTCCGATGCAATGACGGTGGTGTCCGAGAGGAAGCGGCTTAGTCCCGGTTGATCGGTGGGAGCCAACTTGAGCCGTTGCGCAATAGTTGGTTTGCGCAGATCGGCATCGATCAACAGCACTCTTTTGGCCTGCGTCGCGAGCACCACGGCAAGGTTCAGCGACGTCGTGGATTTGCCTTCTCCCGGTCCGCAACTGGTCAGCGAGATCACGCGATGCTGATGACCAACCGGCATAAGGCTGATAGCAGTACGCAAAAGGCGGTAAGCCTCGGTTCCGGCAGAACGCGGAGCCAGCAGGGTCACCAGCGGCAGCACATCGTCTGAAATGCGCATGGCCGCCAGGTCATCCTTGTACTCGGGCACCGACGCCAGGATAGGCAGTTGTAGCGATTCTTCCACTTGCTCCACAGTTTGCACCGTGTCGCTGTTCAGGACGATAATGCCGACGATCACTAACCCGATCAGCAGGCCAGCCGCTGCACCGGCAATCGTATCGATGCGCACATTCGGATATGCTTTTTGACCCGGAACCTCAGCCGCGGTGAATCGGTTCAATTCCTGAGATTGCATACCGGCTTGGATTGCCCCCGTACCCATTGCCGATAGAAGGACGTTATAAAGCGTTTGGTCGCTGATATATTGCGACTTCAGAATCTCGTAGCGCACCGTATCAGGAGTCCGATTCTGCGCTTCTTTTTGCAGTGCGGACAGGCTGTTGGTCAGGCTCTGCTCTGTCTTCCTGGTTCTTTCCAGATTGCCCAACGCTCCGGCTAATACTTTTTTCCGCATCTCTTCAGAGCTTTGCTTGAGGCTTTCCACCTGTGCTTTCGCCTGCTGCAGCGGCGGATAATTGGGACCGTAGCGTTGCTCGAGCGATGCTACCTGTGCCTCTAGTCCCGCTAGTTGAGAGCGAAGAGAAACCAGCGCGCCCGCGGCCGGAACGTCCAAGGGCACGGTAGCATCCGGATGATCCAGCATATCCTGATACTCGGCCTCAGCAGCGTAGCGTTGCGCCTCGACCTTGGTTCGCTCGCCCAAAAGCCCAGTGGTTTGGCTGATTAACAGGCTGGACTCTGCCGTCGCACCCTCGGAAAGAATCCCCAGTTTGGCTTCAGAGTTCAGCAGATCGTTCTGCTCGGTGGAAATCTTACCCTTGAGGGCTTCCATCTCCTTGTTCAGATAGCCGGTGATGTCCTTGGTGCTACGGTACCGCTGCTGAAAACTCTCGTCGAAATAGGTGTCCACCACCTGATTGGCCACAATCATCGCCAGATCAGGGCTCTTGCTGCGGAATCGTACGGAAAGCAATTCTGACTTGGGCACCTGGGTTACACTCAGCGAACCGAGGAACTGGTTCACCAAGTTGTCACGCTGGATGGGATCGGCAAGATTGGCATTGGGTATGGAATTGAATGCAGGATTTTTCTGCAAGTTCAATCTACGAATCGTCTCCTCAGCGATCCTCGGGCTTTGCAGGCCAATGATCTGCGTCTGCATTTTAAGGGTATATTCGTCGCTGGCAGATCCCGTCGAACTGATACTGATGGAGTTATGTTGATCCAAGTGTATTAAGGCGACTCCGTCATACATGGGAGTTTGGAACTTTGCCCAGACAGCCGCGAGAGTTGCGCCCAGAATCATCAGGCCGAGTACATAGAGCCCGTATTTGCGCAGGATGCGCATGATATCGGAGAAGTGAATCTGACCCTCTGCTATCTTGCTTGCCGGCAATGGGGGAGTTGTTGTCACACGGACCTCGTCAATGAAATACCTTCCGTTGTTTCCAGGCTGATGTTGTCAGGGTAATAGTAGGCACCCAGGATGAATGCGCAGCCGATCATAACCTGAGAACCGGTCATGGTTGCGTTTCTTGTCAAATCACCCGTGTATCCTTGCGCCAAAACAAAAAATGAAAGCGGTAGTACGTGCGGTGATGATCCGGAGCGCACGATCCTGATCGATAAAAAGACCATGCCGAAAAGAAAACCGATGCGAGAGAGAGCGTAGAGAAGGCCTACCGGTGTTCCCAATTCCATCACCGTGCGGATCATGTCGAATTCAGACAATCCGTAGGTGAAATTGTATGCATCGACACTACCCACATGCGCCGCATCTACACCCATTCCGATACCCGCACCGATCAGGCTGAATTTGGGATAGATCAAAAAGCCAACCAGGCTATCTCCGACGCGTGTCTTGTTGTCCGTTGCATATTGATCCCCGGTGAATCGATCGACGACAATGTTAAATTCCGCCGGTGAGATCAGATAGGTCATGCCAACTGCGACAGGCAACATCGCACATATGCTGCCGAGCGCCAGAAGTGCCCGCGTCGACCTCAGAACGACGGCGCCCACTAAAGCGCCGAAAATACCTGCACCGGCTAGAGCGATCGCGGATCGTGAAGCGCTTACCATGTGGCAGATGTTTACCGTAACGGTGCAAAGAATCAGTAGCCATTGATTCCTGATGGCTCGCCGTTCCTTGGGCAAAAGCCACTCTCCCATACACAGCGCAACCGCCAGAGCCACCCAGATGCCATAAAACAATGTGAAGTTGAAAGTTCCAGAAACGCGGGCGATTTCAGCCCCTGGTATTCCAAATGCATCCCCTTCGGAAGTCCGGTTGATAAAGGCCTGCTTGGGCGATTCGGCCTGTGCAATCGCCAGAAGGCACATCGGAATACTGAAAATAAGGTTCCACCAGACGAAGCTCTTCCGATATCGAGGCGTAAGGCAGAGCGGAAAAATAAGAAGAATAGGCAAATAGAAAAGATAGTTATGCAGCCCCACTCCGGCCACGACAACGTTCAGCCCCACAAAGATGATCTGACCCAGGGCCTGCAAGCTGATGACAGTGCCAAGCAGGACTGTGTACAGCATCAAATAGCCGCGACTGAACAGCCCAGTCCAGAGAGCATATATGTAAGCCAGAACCAACGGCACATCCTGGAGCAAATAAAGGGCGGTTATTCCAGGGAATATCCATTTACGAATCGCACCAGTAAAGATAATCGCCCAGAAAGTGGCGAAAAACAGCCGCGCCATCCACCGGACAGACACTGCTTCCCGCGGATTCTCCACAGTGATTTCATCCGCAAATTGGATCGTAGTTACCAATGAGCAACGTATCCTCGGGCTATTGAGAGATCGACTTCAGCTGGGTCGCCGCATACAAACTGCTGAGAGCAGTTGAAAAGAGATTATTTGTCTGTTGGCGGATGTAGCTGGTGGGAACGTAGATGATGTCGTTCGGATGGATGATGGGATCCGCGATCTCGCCTTTGTAGAGCTTCACCTGATCCACAATAATTTCTTCACGCTTGCCATCAACAGTGCGCAGGATGCGCATCTTCGAGCGGGCTGCAATGCTCGTTATACCGCCCGCCTGTGCAAGAGCCTCAAGCAGGGTAAGGTTCTTGGCGACACCGAGACCGAAAGCAGAGGTGACCTGGCCCAAGCTAAGTCCTCCGCCGATCGGAAAAATTCCGGGACGGTTGACTTCACCTGCCACAAAGTACACTCCCCTGCTACTTACATGGATAATGTCGCCGGGCTGCACCATGAGATGAAGAGCCTCTACGCTCGGTGCGTCGGGGTCATAATCCACTGAGGTCGGCGCTTGATCGCTGGCATGAAGAATCGTAAGGTGATGCGAGGCCATTCCATTAAGTCCGCCCGCCTGGGTAAGAATGTAAGAGATCGGCGCAGGCGCATAAAGCGGGATTGTCTTCGGCGTAAGGACTTGGCCGATTACGTCCACCATCATATTCAGCGCCGTATCAACCTCTACGGTCACATTGGGATCCTTGACTATTCCGCGGTTCCGCAACGCCTCCGTGATCGCAACCTGAAAATTGTCGGGAGTCATCCCCGACACCTGGAGCGTGCCCGCATAGGGCAAGTGGACGGTTCCGTCCACAGCCACATGCGTCTTGACCGCACCACCCAGGTCAGGAAAGTCGTACATGTGTACTTCCACCTGATCGCCCGGCGCCAACCCCGGCTTGAAGGTATGGGCCGGTGGCGCAGATTCCTGAGCCCTGCAGGCGACCGGGCGCATCGAATATACGACCGGAAGCATCATAAAACCAGTAATGAGCGCTCTCGTCAGTTTCACAGTAGGTTTTGTCACCCGTTTATCCTGGATTACTCGCCTGCGTCTTGTGTATCGCGATCCTCCCCCCAGTTCATATCGGGGTAGTAACCGAGTACCAACGCTCCAACACCTACTCTAAAGATACCATGCAACGTTTGTCATATGAGACGAACAAGCGCTTTGTTACCATTATGTAACCTGAGCACATCGCACAGAGCGGCCACAAACCTGTCGCCGGGCTCCAAGGTTGCCCTGCACCGTCATCGAGATGGGCAGTGCCAGCTTCACGCTAAATCCAATACCTGTATAGACGGCTGCGGTTGAGTTACCTAATGCGTAGGGGGCGATAGCACTCAGAAGCACGCGGTGCTGGCATCCCTTTAGCCTGTTCTGGGAAAGCTGTTGAAAACGCCTCCAACAGCCGCGTGATGCCCTCCAATATGCACGGCTCCATCAGACCGGAGCCATCGGCGACTACCTTCGAGTGAAAAAAACGGCCAACCTGCGACCTGTGCTACGCTTGCAAGCCAGAACCCAGTGAACCCTCAAACGAACACCCGCACCGCTGTCATCATCGGCGCCGGACCCGCAGGCCTGACCGCGGCCCTTGAACTGCTGCGCCGCACCGACATTCGGCCCATCGTGCTGGAAGCGACCGATGCCATCGGCGGCATCAGCCGGACGGTTGAATACAAAGGCAACCGCATGGACATCGGCGGTCACCGTTTTTTCTCGAAATCCGATCGGGTCATGCAGTGGTGGCTCGAACTAATGCCGCTTGAATCGGCGGGAGAACAGAACGGCGCCACGATCCGCTATCACGGCCAGGAACATCCGTTGCCGGCCGGCTCGCCCGGTGTCGAGAAAGCTGATTCGAACCGGGTCATGCTCCTGCGTCCGCGCAAGAGCCGCATCTACTTTCTCCGCCGTTTTTTCGACTATCCCATTCGCCTGACTGCCGGCACATTGATGAATCTGGGGCTGCTGCGCACCTGCCGCGCCGCCTTCAGCTATCTGCGCGCCGCGCTCTTTCCCAAACAAATCGAACGCACGTTGGAAGACTTTCTCGTCAACCGGTTCGGCCGCGAACTCTATCACCTCTTTTTCGAAAGCTATACGGAGAAAGTATGGGGCGTGCCATGCAGTCAGATCGGTGCGGAATGGGGTGCGCAACGTATCAAGGGGCTCTCTCTGCGTAGCGTCGTTCTCCATTTCTTCAGGACTCATGGCCCGTTTCATACAAAAAAAGATGAGATCGCGCAGAAACACGCCGAGACCTCGTTGATCGAGCAGTTCCTCTATCCGAAGCTCGGCCCTGGACAGCTTTGGGAGCACGTTGCAGACCTGATTCAAGATGGCGGCGGAGAGGTGCATCTGAATATGCCCGTCGACCGCCTTGTCCTCTCCGGCAGCCGCGTCACTGCGGTTGAGGCCAGCTCCGCAGACGGCACCCGTTGTAGCTTTCCGGCTGATTTTGTCTTTTCGACAATGCCGGTGCAGGACCTGATCCGCGCAATGTCCGTTCCCGCTCCAGACGAAGTGCGTACGGTAAGCGATGGACTTATTTATCGCGACTTCATCACCGTCGGCCTGCTTGCTTCTCGTCTCGCCGTCCACGAGAAAGATGGAGCCCCTCTCAAAGACAACTGGATCTATATCCAGGAACCGGATGTACAGGTAGGACGAGTACAAATCTTCAACAACTGGAGCCCATCGATGGTGGCCGACCCAAGTAAAGTCTGGATCGGTCTCGAATACTTCTGCTACCAGACTGATTCGTTCTGGCAAATGAGCGACCGGCAACTGATCTCACTGGCGGCGGAGGAAATCAATCGTATCGGTATCCTTCATGCCAAAGACATACTCGATGCGCACGTCGTGCGCATGCCCAAGACTTATCCGGCTTACTTCGGAACTTACGATCAATTTGACCGTATCCGTGCATACACAGATGACATAGAGAATCTATTCCTCATCGGTCGCAACGGTATGCACAAATACAACAACCAGGACCACTCCATGTTGACTGCAATGACTGCCGTCGATAACATCGAGCGCGGAATATTCGATAAGTCCAATCTCTGGAAAATTAATACAGAAATGGAATACAACGAAGAGAAATAAATGGAACGCTTTATGTAAAAAGCGGATTCATGCAATGCCTGTTGCTTCTCTATCTGAATTCGCGCGGCGTGCTGCCTGGGCGCACTGGAAATCCGCACCGCATCGCTTGCAGGCAGAGCAGGCTGATTTTTGAAGTGGAAAGAACTTGTCGGCCGCTACCCCGTCCTGACCGGAATCTGTCGTAATCGATGTCTCCAGATTCGAGAATACCTTGAAGTGTGTCATGGCCTTGTTCCGCTTCTCTCAGAGCGCCCAGACGGGAGCATTGCCAAGAATAGCCGCACCGGAAAATGCAATCGGGCCATCCCAAGCAGGGACCAGAAAACCCTTGCTCGGGTGAACATCTCGACCAGCGCCAACATGGTGATGATGGCGCAAGGTGGACTCGATCTCACGAAGCGCTTCATGGCGCTCCATCTTAGTCTGCCGTTCCCAAAACATCACAAAGCCTTGGCCGCATACGCTGCAACGGGTTTCAACGCCGGTATCGGTGCTTTTCAAGAGAACTTGCATGGGGGAAATCTCCTCTGGCGTCTGCTGGGTCTCTCCCAGCCACACAATGAAAGTAGCTTTCGTTAAAGAAACGTGACATTCCCCATGTATGGATTACCAAAGTACTTTCGCGCTGTCCGGCTTCCACCTTCAGGGGATACGGCCCGGAGCTGGTTCTTTAGACACATTCGGGAAGCCTGACAGTGACCGTCAACGCCTCTGAAGCCGCCCGAAAGTATCGGTCCGGTATATCCTGAGAAGTTGCCGCAGCAGTCTTTGCAGCTGAGACAGGACAAACCTTTCAACCATGAGCACGCAGACAATTGCCGTACATTTACCCGATGGAGCCGTTCGTGAGGTGCCGGTCGGCACCACGCCGCTCGAGATTGCGAACTCGATTTCGCCCAGACTGGCCGCTGTTTCCGTAGTGGCGCGCCTTGCTCCGGTCGCATCCACGCCAGCCGCAGCCACGGGGGCAGATACTGAAGAAACCGACAACGACGTCACCATGTATGTTGCCGGGGATCAGGCTGCGCCGCGCTTGGTCGACCTGTCCACACCGCTCACCGAGGACACCCAGCTCGCCCTGATCACCGAGCGCGATCCTGAAGCACTCAAAGTCGTTCGTCATTCCGCCGCCCATGTCATGGCCACGGCAGTGCTCGAACTGTATCCGGAGACCAAGCTGGGCCATGGCCCCGCCACCGACCAGGGATTCTTCTACGACTTCTACCGCGAGAAACCGTTCACCCCGGACGATCTCGCGGCGATCGAAAGAAAAATGGCCGAAGTGATCGCCCGCGACGAGCCGTTCATCCGGGAATCTGCTCCGAGAGAGAAGAGTCTGGAAGATTTTGCCCGCGAAGGCGAGTTCATGAAGACGCACTTCGTCACCCGGTTCACGCATCCTGGTGAACAGGTGAGTTTTTACCGCAATGGCAATTTCGTCGACTTTTGCCGCGGCCCGCACGTGCCGTCAACCGGTCGCGTCAAGGCGGTAAAGGTCACAACTCTCGCCGGCGCCTATTGGCTCGGCGATGAGAAGAACCCGCAGCTGCAGCGCATTTACGGCACCGCCTTCTTCTCACAGAAAGATCTGGACGCGCATTTCGCTCGCCTCGAAGAAGCAGCCAAGCGCGACCATCGTGTGCTGGGCAAGCAGCTCGACCTCTTCAGCATTCAGGAGGTCGCCGGAGCCGGCCTCATCTTCTGGCATCCCAAGGGTGCCATGATCCGCAAGGTCATGGAGGACTGGATGCGCGACGAGTGTCTCCGCCGCGGCTACTCGCTGGTCTTTACCCCGCACGTGATGCGCCGCGAGCTGTGGAAGATCAGCGGCCATGAGGGCTTCTACGCCGGCAACATGTACACACCGATGGAGCTGGACGACGCCGAGTACCGGCTCAAGCCGATGAACTGCCCGGGCCACATCCTCATCTATAAGAACTCACCGAAGAGCTATCGCGACTTGCCGGTGCGCCTGGCTGAACTGGGCAATGTCTACCGCTATGAGCGCTCCGGCACCATGCACGGCCTGCTGCGCGTGCGCGGCTTTACCCAGGACGATGCCCACATCTTCTGCACGCCTGAGCAGATCGAGTCCGAAATGGACGCCTGCATCGATTTTGCCGAAGCTGTTCTCAAGGCCTTCGGCTTTGCCGAGTACCGCGTCGAGCTCTCTGCACACGACCCCAGCAAGCCAGGCGAGTTTGTCGGCAAAGAAGAAGACTGGCTTCGCGCCGAAGCAGCCCTTGATCGCGTCCTCACCCGCCGTGGACTCACCTTCAAAAGAATTCCCGGCGAAGGCGCCTTCTACGGTCCGAAGATCGACTTCAAGCTTGTCGACGTGCTCGGCCGCCTCTGGCAGCTTTCGACTGTGCAGTTCGACTTCAACCTGCCCGCCCGCTTCGAGCTGGAGTACGTCGGCGAAGACGGCGAGCGCCATCAGCCGGTCATGGTCCACCGCGCCTTGTTCGGCTCAGTGGAGCGCTTCTTCGGCGTGCTCATCGAGCACTACGCCGGAGCCTTCCCGCTCTGGCTGGCACCCGTCCAGGTTGGACTTGTCCCCATCAGCGAGCGGCATCAGGAATACGCGCGGCAAGTCAAGGCCGAACTCGAAGCTGTCGGCATGCGTGTCGAGATCGACGACCGCAACGAGAAGATGAACGCCAAAATTCGCGACTTTGCAAACCAGAAGACCCCATACATCCTCATCATGGGCGATAAGGAAGCTGAAGCGCACGCCGTCAGCGTGCGGACACGTGCCAAAGGAGACCAAGGCTCAATTTCGCTGGCCGACTTTATTGCCAAGTCACAGGAGTTGCTGAAGAGCCGGTCTGTGGATTTGTAGAGAAAGACGTTAATCAAAAGAGTGGGCAGCCTCATTGAGGCTGCCCACTCTTTGTATGCGATTAAACTAGACGCCCATACCGAATTCGGAGGCGGCTTCGGCGTTGGCGTAGAAGTCGTAAGGGGTGCGGTGATTGAACTTGTACCGTTTGCGAAGTTCATTGCCCACAAACACTCCCACCGCAGCAATACCAAAACCTACGGAGACCCATCCGATCGCTCGCAGAGCGCTGTTCATGGTTGTGTTGCCGTTTTCTGCTTCGTTCTCGGACATGGTACAACTCCCCCTGTGCAAATAATAACCCACAGTCGGATAAGACTGTCCAGCATGGGCCTTGTCACCCGCACAGCATTTATATCCATGATTCAATCTGGGCGAGCCAATGCCGCTTTGTTGCTTCAGACAGAAAGCTGGCGCGGAATGAATTCGCTGCCAGTTGTTTCAGCTCGTCTCTGTTGAACCCTTGCAGAGTATGCGCCAGCCGGTATTCATTCTCAATGGAGGAGCCGAAGAAAGCCGGATCGTCGGAGTTGAGGGTAACCAGCAAGCCGGCATCGAAGTATTGCCGAAGCGGATGTACAGAGAACGAAGGACATACGCCGGTCCGCACGTTCGAGCTGGGATTGAGTTCAAGCGGCGTCTGGCGCCGGCGCAATTCCTTGATCAGCTCCGGATCGTCGATTGCCGAGAGCGCGTGACCGAGCCGCTCTGAGCCAATGGAGAGCGCTTCCCAGATGGCTTCAGGACCTGTGGTTTCGCCGGCGTGGTTGGTGAGGCGCAGGCCGGCAGCAGCGGCTTCGGCGTACATTGCGTGGAAGGGCTCGGAGGCGGTGCGGCGCTCGTCGCCGCCCAAGCCGATGCCGACGATCGATGGATACTGCTTGCGCATCTGCGCCGCGAGACGGAAGACCCGCTCGGCTTCAGGCACGGAGAAGTGGCGCACGGCATCGTAGATCCAGTAGAGGGTGACGCCGAAGTCGCGTTCGCCACGCTCACGTGCGCGTTCCAGGCCGGCGAAGATCTTTTGAAAAAGCTCGGGATCGGCGGCATCTTCTTCCTTGCGCCAGAAGTAAACAACGCCGACGGAGATATAGACCTCGGCATGAACAACGCCTTGCCCGGCGAGCTGCTGGATCATGCGATAGGCGGCCAGCTCGTACTCCTCAGCACCGCGCAGACGCCGCGTCACGGCCTTGAATGCCTCCAGAAAACCGGAAAAGTCTGTGTATTGATAAAGAGCTTCGGCCTCGTCCAACGTCATCGGAGTTGCATCCGAGCCGGTATCGACGCGACGGCTCAGCTCGACCAGCGTGGCGGGATCGATGGTGCCTTCGAGGTGGAGATGCAGCTCGGCTTTGGGCAGACAGTGAATGAAATCATCGATTGAGGCCTTGGCTGGCTGAGACGCAATCGCCATGGTTCTCCATGTATCGTCAAATCTTGATATGTTGATATGTATCAATGCTGGCGAATTTCGTCAAGTTTCAGGTTGCCTTAGGCAAGTCCTGAGTTGACCGTTGCCAAGCTATATATTGCCGCGCGTCAAGCTCTGCCTTGCCTCATGGCAATGTTTGGCTTGCTCCGTGGCAAGGTTCAGATTGCCTCGTATGGTCCTAAAAGGCGAAGAAAGATCGAATAGAAACCCCAGGGTACCCATATTAATTCTCTTGCCAAGAGAATTGCGGGCTGTTAACCAAGATATAAATACGCTTTGTTTTGTCACGCCGCAATGACGTATCAGGATTGCCATAGCACCTAGTATGCACCTGGGAGGCATAATTCCCGGCAAGCGTGGCGATAATCCGTTTGATTACTTTTGATAGGACGCGCTTACTACACGCTCCGTGCAAATCGGATAAATGGGTAGTGTCCTGATAGTGCGCTACTTCGGCGATAGAGGCAGGTCTGGTCTTGAATAACGATGATCGAGGATCTGGTTAGCCTAGGGAGCCAAAGTCTATCCTGGACTGTCTAAGCGCGGCTACATAAATTTGGCATATACCACAAATCAAGCCTATTGTTTACTAGTTTTCCACATACTGAGCCATAAATTGTGCAAAACGAGGAGCAAATGGTGGTAAACTCATGCAAGGCGATTCGCTATATATTCGCTTTTCGAGGATGCTATGCCGTTTCAAGCGACAGCTGTTGCAAATGAGTTTCTGACAATTGCCAAGGCCGAAGGTGAAGACCTCACGCCTATGAAGGTGCAGAAGCTCGTCTATTTTGCTCATGGCTGGTTTCTTGCTTTAACTGGGCAGCCTTTGATCTCAGATCGTATCCAAGCATGGCAATATGGGCCGGTCATTCCATCTCTTTATCAAGCGTTCCGGGAATACGGCAACACCCCCATCGGAACCCCAGCGTTTGCTCCTGCGCAAATTGGCGGCAGATATACATGGTCTGTCCCGACGCTTGAGAGCACCTGCCCAAATCGAGAAGAAATTAGCCGCGCTCGTCAGGTAATCAAGAAGGTGTGGGACTTATACAAGGGCTACACCTCGATTCGCCTCTCTAATGCTACACACGCTCCAGATGGTCCGTGGGCACAGGTGTACAAGGAGGGAGTGCGGTCTATTCCGATTCCCGACGAAAAGATCAAGGCATATTTTCAGGGGTTAGCTAGTGTCGCCAGAAAATGAGGTGAATGCATTAACCCAGCAAGCACTCGACTCGATCAATGCGGCTCCAGTAGAGGCGGCTCAAGACGAACCTGACGCACAAACCAATCGCGAGTCTTTCGAGCGGGAAAAACAAAATGCGGAACTCGACAGCTTCAAGCAGGACACTGGCGAGCGCAAAAAGCACGCTCGCAATATATTTATCCTGACCTGTGCATGGGTAACCGCTGTATTCGCATTGCTGATGCTACAAGGATTCGGGGGCCTATATGTGTGGCATTTCCATCTTACCGACTCGATTGTACTCACAGCAATTGGAAGCACAACTGCCAACATTGTCGGTGTGTTCCTAATTGTAGCGCGGTACTTCTTTCCCAAAAAGAAGCTTTAGTACCTGTGGATTCAAACTGACCCACTACCAGGTTTTCCCACTTCTTGTGAATGCGAGTGTTAGGCGTGCCATGCGTTTGCTCCCCATGCGCACAATGAGGTCTGGCGCTCTATGTGAGAAATACAAATGTCGCTGCGAATAGGATTTCCATAGCCAACTTGACCATCGCTAGCGCGGGCGGGCGAACTCGCTGCGGTGGCGGCTATAGAAGAAGTAGATCACCAGCCCGATGCTTAACCATATAAAGAAGCGGAACCAGGTAATCGTAGGCAGTCCGCTCATCAGCAGCACGCAAAAAAGGACGCTCAACACCGGAATCACCGGCCCAAACGGTACCCGGAAACCCCGTCGCCGCTCCGGTTCGCGATACCGAAGCACCAGCACCCCGATTGACACCAGCGTAAACGCGAAGAGCGTTCCGATATTCGAAAGATCCGCCAGCAACTCGATATCGAACAATCCCGATGGGATGGCCACCAGAAACCCCGCCACCCAGGTCGAAAACGCCGGGGTACGAAATACGGGATGCACCTTGCTGAAGATCTTGGGCAGCAAGCCATCGCGCGACATCGAATACCACACCCGCGACTGTCCCAATTGATAGACCAGCAACGAGGAGATCATGCCCATCAGCGCGCCGACCAGCACAATCAGCCTTACCCAATGCAGCGGATGTCCGCCTGGCATTAGCGACAGCTTCTTGAGTGCATTCACCACCGGAGCGGCATCGTCAATCATCGAGCGCCAGGGCACCAGTCCTGTCAGACAGACAGCGACCGCAAGGTACAGCACCGTGCATACGATCAGTGTGGCGATAATTCCGATCGGCAAATCCCTCTGCGGCCGTTTGCACTCTTCAGCAGCTGTGGAGACCGAATCGAACCCTATGTACGTGAAGAAGATGATTGACCCGCCCGTCAGCACGCCCGAGAATCCATTGGGCATATAGGGATGCCAATTTGCCGGATGCAGATAACCGATGGCCGCCATCACAAAGATCACAATCGCTGTGATCTTCACCGCAACCATCGCGTTATTCGCCTTGGCCGACTCCTGAATGCCGCGCACCAGCAGCACTGTGAGCAGCAGCACAATCAAAAATGCCGGTATGTTGAATCCAAAATGCCATCCCGGCTGGTAAATCAACCGCCCCTGCAGATCGCTCATGCCGTCCGAGAGATACGCAGGCGTGATCCATTTGGCCGATGGATGCAGCCCAAACCAATCCAGAAAATCCACCACGTGCGCCGCAAAACCCACGCTTACCGTCATGTTTGACCCTGCGTATTCCAGGATCAGGTCCCAGCCGATAATCCACGCCACCAATTCGCCCAACGTCGCATACGCATAGGTGTACGCCGAACCCGCAATCGGGATCATCGACGCCAGCTCGGCATAGCACAGGCCCGTCAGCGCACATACGATCGCCACCAAAACCAGCGACAGAGAAATCGCCGGACCCGCGCCGGGCCTGCCGCCTGTGAGAGATGTGTGATGGATGGCGGCCACAATCAGGTTCGCGACCGGCGTCTTGCTCCACTCCGTCACCGTCGTCTGGCTGCCGGAGATCGCCGTCCCAATAACCGTGAAGATGCCCGAGCCAATGACAGCGCCGATACCGAGAGCGGTCAGCGACCAGGGACCAAGGGTTTTCTTCAGGCAGTGCTCAGGATTCTCGGAATCCCGGATCAGCTTGTCGATGGACTTTCGCTGCAGCAGTTGGGTTGCCAGGATCAAGCTCCTCGTTCTTCAGAATCAACCGTTGCGGATGGGGGTCTGCCGAACTCGATTTTGCCCAACTATACAAGACTGGCAAGGGCTCCTGCGAGAAATCTCAGGAGCCCCTGTCTTTGCCACATATCCTGCCTCGGCGCGCCTTACCTGTGATCAGCCCTTACTTACGTTTGGACTGGCCGCGGGCTGCCTTCTTGAGCTTTTGCTTGTTCTCGCCGCGTGCGCCAACGCGCGGACCTTTGGGAGCGGCCTTCTTGCGGGCGGCGCGCTTCAGCTTCTTTCGTTCCTGTACGTCTTCAATCTTGGAGGTATCTGCCATGATCTTCTCTTTTCCTGTTGCTTGAAATGTCTTTGCGGGGTGGTGATGGGGCTGATTCGCACTACATCTTTTCAAGTTGCGCGAATTTTTCTATCAGCTTCTTCACCCCGAACTTAGCAAAGTGTACTGTCAGTTTCGCATCTTCTCCGTCGCCTTCGCGCAGAATTACGGTGCCTTCGCCATATTTTCCGTGGCGGACGCGGCTTCCCTTCTTCAAACCGGCGGGAGCGGCGATGACGGGAATCTCCATTTTGGGGCGGGAAAAGCCTCCCATCGGCTTGCCGCCCTGACGTCCGCCGAAGAACTGGGCGATGTTATCGATGGAGTCGGGGGCTTTTTCCGCGGGCTTGGATGCACCTGTCGAGGAGGATTTTAGCTGCGGCGGCCAGACGGTGACGCCCGCCTTGGGATAGGGCGTGGCGCGCAGACCGGCGTATTTTTGGTTGGCAGGAGGGCGGCCGGGTGTCGAACTTGCGTTCGAACTCTGATCTTCATCCTCGTAGCTGTAGTGGCTGCCGCCGAAGTCCGAGTCTCCCGAGCGGTAGCTGGAGTTGTAGCCGCTCCCATAGCCACTACCCTGGCGATGCGCAGGCGTGCCGAGATTTTCGATCAGGCGGCCGGGGATTTCTTCCAGAAAGCGCGAGGGTAAGCTCGCCTCCGGGGCGTCGTTGCCATACCGCCGCCGATACTGCGCGCGGGTGATCACCAGCGTATCCATGGCGCGGGTCATGCCGACGTAGCAGAGGCGGCGCTCTTCTTCGAGGCCGTTGGGATCGTTGAGGGTGCGGGAGTGCGGGAAAAGCCCTTCTTCGAGTCCAGCGAGGAAGACCAGAGGGAATTCGAGGCCCTTGGCGGCGTGCAGGCTCATTAGCGTGACGCGGGAATCGGCGTTGTACTGATCGGTATCAGAGACCAGGGCCGCGTGATCGAGGAACTCGCTGAGGGTTTCGCCGCGCTCTTCGGCGTCCTGGGCGGCGTTGGCGAGTTCCTTCAGGTTTTCTATGCGGCTGATGGCTTCGGGGGAGCCTTCCGCTTCGAGGACGCGGATGTAGCCGCTGCGGTCGATGAGGAAGCGGATCAGCTCGGGCAGGGTGCCGCGGTCGCCGGGCTTGCGGAAGGCTGCGTCCTGGGCTGGGTCGAGAGGATTGGGCTTGCTGGCGTCTCTGGCTGCCTGCTCGGCAATCTTCTTTTGCGTGGTGGTCCGGGTGTTCACACCTGCAGTGCTTTTGTGAAAAGGCGAGAGCAGAGCTGCATCAAACATGGGAACTGAAGGCGTGGCTTCTGAGCGGTTGCCTGAATTGCCGCCGCCAAAATCGAAGGCTGTCGCTTCGCCTGCATCGTCTGTTCCGCCGAAATCGAAGCTGATATTTTCTCCGAAGGCGAAGCCGCTATCGGGATCGTCGTCGGAGATGCGGTCGAGGCTGGATTCTTCGAGCGCAGGGGAATCGAGCGAGGACGGGTCAGAAGACAGGTCGGCCGAGAGCTTACTGGCGAAGTCGGGATCGAGAATCGCCTGGGCATCGCGAATGAGTTGCTGAAAGCTCTCCAGCGCCGAGCAGGCCCGCGCCGGAATCAGCCGGTTGCGGACGGATTGCTCGATTGCTTCCCACGTCGAGACGCCGGTTTCGAGGGCGAGGCGCTCCAGGGTGTCGAGTGTGGTCTTGCCGATGCCGCGCGGCGGGGTGTTGATGGCACGCTGCAGGGCGACGGAATCATGCGGATTGAGCACCAGCTTCATGTAGCTGAGCAGGTCGCGAATTTCGGCGCGCTCGTAGAAGCTGAAGCCACCGACCATGGTGTACTTGATGCCGTAGCGGCGAAGGGCTTCTTCAACCAGGCGAGACTGGGAGTTGGTGCGGTAGAGCACGGCGCAGCGGCCTTCTTCGCGGTCGCCGTTGTTGGCTGTTTCACGCAGGAACTTGTTGATCTTGTCGGCGATGAATAGCGCTTCATTCTCACCATCGGGCGCCTCGTAGTAGCCGATCAGCGAGCCGCCTTCGCGATCGGTCCAGAGGGTCTTGCCCTTGCGTTGCGCGTTGTTGGCGACGACGGCTCCGGCGGCTTCAAGAATCACCTGTGTCGACCGGTAGTTCTGCTCGAGGCGAACGATCTTGGCGTTGGGGAAGTCCTGCTCGAACTCGAGAATGTTGCGAATATCGGCGCCGCGCCAGCTATAGATGCTCTGATCCTCGTCGCCTACGGCGCAGACGTTGTGGCGCTCGCCGGCGAGGAGCTTCATCATCTCGTACTGAGGACGGTTAGTATCCTGGTACTCGTCGACGAGGAGGTATTTGTAGCGGCGCTGGTAGCGCTCGCGTACCTCGCTGGAGGACTTAAGCAAACGCACGGTTTCGAGCAGTAGATCGTCGAAGTCGAGGGCGTTGTTCTTGGCCATCTCCTTGCGATAAGCCTCGTAGATGTGGGCGATGCGCTCGCTGTTGGGGTCGGACGAGCCGAGGTAGTATTCCTGCGGATCGATCATGTGGCTCTTGGCCCAGGAGATGCGGCCCAGCACGTTGCGCGGGGTGAGCTGCTTGGTATCCAGGCCCAAGCGCTTCATGATGGTCTTGACGATGGACTGCTGGTCGTTCTCGTCGTAGATGGCGAAGTCTTTGGTGAGGCCGACGGCATTCGGACCTGTGCCGATGCGCAGCGCTTCAATGTCGCGGCGCAGAATGCGCACGCAGAGGGAATGGAAGGTGGCGATAAGCGGCTTCGTGAGCGCGCCATGATCGAGCAGCTTGTCGATCCTCTCGCCCATCTCCCGCGAGGCCTTGTTGGTGAAAGTGACGGCGAGAATCGAATCGGGCGCGACGCCTTTCTCCTGAATGAGATAGGCGATGCGATAGGTGATCACGCGCGTCTTGCCCGAGCCGGCCCCGGCGAGGATCAGGACCGGGCCTTCCGTGGTTTCGACGGCGGCGCGCTGTTCAGGGTTGAGTTGGTCTACGAGATGCTGCAAGGGGATCTGCGTCCGGCGGGAATGTGTCCTTCTCTAGTGTACCGTTGACCGCGCGTCTTCTACTTACGAGATCGTGTACGCCGAAGGAAGAAAATTCGCCGAGGGCGAGTGTATCGTCAACGCTATCGAGTACATCTCAAAGTTATGCGGCGCAACAGAGCATGCACAATGCACATGATAGTTGCGGCAAAATTATCATATATCGTGTTCAAAACTGAGGTTTCCATGCCTGTCCGAAAAAGCAACCTGCAGCTCTCTGGTCCTTCGACGCGTCAGCAAATTTCCCGCCAACCGAGATCGTTCGAGAAATCTATCGTTTGATCAACGCGAAACTTGCACATGGCCGCTCCCAAAGGAAGGTAATCAAACACAATCTCGAGGCAGGCCAAATCGCCGAGAACGTTTTTCGGAGAATACTTAGAGAGACACTCCCGCTTCGTTTTGGAGTAACAAAGGGGAAAGTCGTTAGCGCCGACGGCAAGCTATCATGCCACCTAGACGTGATTATCTACGACGCAATGAATTTCCCTGCACTATTCATTGACGACAACGACAATCAAATTCTACCTATCGAGGGTGTATACGCGGTCATAGAGGTAAAATCAAACCTTACAAAGTCTTCGTTAGTAGAAGCGTTCCAAGAGTTATCCTCTGTCCGAGATATTCATCCGGGTTACATCTGTTCCAATAACGAACTCGTCGACTATCGGCCGCCTATCCTAGAGGTATTCTCGTTTGAAGATGCGCGCTCGTTAGATGCAGTACACAGAAATTATGTAGAACTGAATCGGCGTCATCATAGTAGTTTCAGTTCATCTTGCTATAGCAATAAATCGCAGGGATCAGAAGATATGACGGGCGAGTACTATATGGTTGCCTCGATCTCGATTGCCGGAAAGGGCGCGGTGTATCACATGCTGGATGCCGAGACTGCTATCGGACACTGGGGAGAGTACACAACGGGGATGATGATATGTTCACTGCTCTCTAAACTACCGCAAATTGAACTAAAACCACATAGACCGACGGCACACCTCTCGTGGCTGAACGCTGGACGAAGGGATATTTATCGATCTAGCGAAGCGGCCGGCAAACCCAAGACATAGCGCTTTCCTTCGCAACTATAGAACTGAATTTCCTCTCTTTCGCGCATTTGGGGAAGTGGGCAACCTCAAAAAGCCAGCCTCGTTCTACCTTTGCTTTTCTGTCTGTCATTCCCGTCAGGGAATCTGCTTTTGTTGTTCCACGCCCTCAATTCCCATTCGCTGTAAGAAGGCACAAAACAGCATAATTTTCTGCAATTCCAGCCTCCACAAAACAAGCCACTTCCAACAAAGCTCGCCAAACCCTTCCCATTCGCTGCGCATTGTTCCTCGTGGAACAATCCCTCGTCCGATATGCAGCCTACGCTAGGCGGCGCGCTGCAGCCAGCCTTTCATGGTGTTGGCGTCAACCAGGCCTGCCTGCTGGAAATGAAGTTTGCCGTTGGTGAATACCGCGAAGTTGGGAATGCCGCGCACGTTGAAGCGCGCGCTGATTTCGGGATAGCGATCCGTATCCACCTTGAGCACGACTGCCCGGCCGGCGAGGTCGCGCGCTACCTGAGCCACGTGGGGCGCGGCCATCTTACACGGACCACACCACGCAGCCCAGAAATCAACGAGCACGGGGACTTTGCTTTCGCGAATGACTTCGTCAAACTCGCTGGGACCAGCCTCGATGGGCTCAGCCATTGCAGGCAGCGGCGCTTTGCAGGCGCCGCACTTGCCTGCGTCCGATAGATGCTTGGCTGGAATTCGATTCGCCTTGCCGCAGGAAGTGCAGTTTCGGATGATGGGCATTACCTACTCCTTATATCTAAGGACACATTGCATTGCCACCTTACAGTATCCCTCGGAATCTATCTTCCCGGAGGGTGGCCGAAAGTGTCCCGCTATCATTCGATAGGGTCTGCACCGGAATCGATTCTTAGACACGCGGGCGGCTTCAAAGGAGACGTACAGATGAAGGCAGGAAGGGTCAGTTCGGCGGCCGTGTTGGTCGCAGGCACCGTGTTGCTGGCAGCAAGTCCTGCGCCTGGAGCGCAGAATGCGCCTGCGCCGGAGACAGTGGCGGCGATGGAGCGGCTTGCGGGCAAGATGCTGTTGAATGGGAAAGCGTATGAGTACGACCGGCAGCTTGCGGACGGCATCGGTGCGCGGCTGACGGGTTCGGCGAATTATGTGAAGGCGACGGACTGGGCGGTGGCTGAGTTTACGCGGCTGGGCCTCAAAAATGTGCACAAGGAAAGCTGGGTCATCCCTGCAACATGGGAGCCGGAGACTGTGGGTACCGGGCGCATTGTGGAGCCACGCGAGCAGCGGCTGCATCTGGAGAGCGAGGGCTGGAGTCCTTCGACTCCGGAGGGCGGGGTGCGTGGGCCGGTCTTCCACTTGCCGAATGAAAACTCCGCTGAAGCGATTCAGGCCAATGCCGTGAAGATCAAAGGCTCCATTGTTCTGATCGATGCGGATAGCCGCCATGCGGGCAGCGAGGTTCCTGAGGGTGTGGTGGCCGACAACGACAAACTGCTTGCGAAGCTGGGTGCGCTGGCGGTGATCACAGCTTCAAGTGCGACGCAGGATGCGGTGAGCGTCGGCGGTTCGGTTTGGGATGGGAGCCTGCTGCCGCTGCCGACTGCGAATCTTGGCCAGGAAGATGTGCTACTGCTGCGCCGGATGCTGGACAAGGGGCCGGTGACGGTCGAATTCAGCTTTCGCAACCGTATTCGCGAGCATGTGAAAGTGGACAATGTGGTCGCCGAGATTCCGGGGAGCGAGAAGCCGGAGGATTGGGTGCTGGTGGGGGCGCATCTGGATTCGTGGCATCCCGGCACCGGCGCGCAGGATAACGGTACCGGCGCGGCTACGGTTGTAGCCGTGGCACAGGCGGTGATGGCACTGGGACGTGCGCCGCAACAGACGATTCGCTTTGCGCTTTTTGGCGGCGATGAAGAAGGGTTGCTGGGGTCTCATGCTTACGCCAAGGCGCACGAAGCTGAGCTTAGCCACTGCGCTGCGGTGCTTGTCTCCGACTCCGGAGCTGAGCCGCCTAAGGGCTGGATAACGCTTGGACGCGCGGACGTGAATCAGGCACTCGCGCCGCTCCAGCCACTGCTTTCAGGGCTGGGCGCGGAGGGTACGAGTGACTATGGACGGCTAGCCTTTGGCACGGATCAGGCTGATTTCATGGCGCGCGGGGTGCCTGCGCTGGTGCTGTGGACGGGCGCGGAGAAGTATCGCACTCTGCATCACAAACCCAGTGACACCTTCGACAAAGTAGTAGAGCGCGATCTGGCTCTTGGCGCAGCGATGGTGGGCGTGACGGCGTATGCCATCGCAGATCAAACCGGCAGCTTTGCGCCGCACCTGACCCCGGCGCAGGTGGAAGAGCAGATGAAGCAGATCAAGCAGTTCGAGGGGTTCAAGGATTTGCGCGACCGGGGAATGCTGTTCTAGGAAAACGCACGGAGGCGGGTCTGCCGGCTCTTAATGAAGGCCTCAACTTTCCTCGCTATTCTGAATAAATGGAGAGTTCTGCAGAACCGGAATATCGTGTCGTGGTGTACTGCGCCTCGGCTGACGGAAACGACCCCGCCTATCGCGAGGAAGCTACCAGGCTGGGACAGGCTTTGGCTCGGGAAGGCATGGGCCTGATCTACGGAGGAGCCACGGCAGGGCTTATGGGCGCGGTGGCCGACGGCGCACTTAGTGAGGGCGGCGCGGTGGTGGGCTTTTTGCCGCGCGTGCTGGTCAGCCGGGAGATCGCGCATCGGGGCCTGACGCGGCTTGAGTACAACGAGACGATGCATGAGCGCAAGGCGGCCATGCTGGAGCTGGCCGACGCGATCATTGCCCTTCCGGGCGGATTTGGCACGCTGGATGAGTTGATGGAGGCTCTGACCTGGGCGCAGTTGGGGATTCACGCCAAACCCTGCGTGCTGATCAATACGCTGGGCTACTATGACGGGCTGCTGGGGTTTTTGGAAACTGCGGTGGCTACCGGTTTCCTGAAGCAGACAAATTACCAGCGGCTGCTCGTGACCGGAGATGCATCGGAAGCGTTGGCGCTGCTACGACTGCATCGCGCGAGTTAGGTCATTTGATCCGAATTTGAATCAACTCTGCCTGACTTCATTGGATTTGGAGTAAAATACGGCTATGGGCGTTGCTACAAAATCCGGAACCGCTTTGAACGCCGGCGCGCTGTTCGATGCTGCAAAGCAGGAGCAGGACCGGCTGCGGGTGACGCTTTCTCCGGAAGCGTTCGAGGCGGACCGGACACAGAAGTGGGAGCGTTTCAACCAACTCTGTGAAGAAGCCAGCCAAGAAGCACAAGCGAACGGATTGACGGAAGAGATTCTGGCCGAATTGTTGGCGGAAAAATAGGCCGAATGATCCGGCACGACCGAATCGTTATCGACACAAACGTCTATATCAGCCACATTCTCAATGTTCGCTCGATACCTTCCCTTGCAGTTCTGCGAGCGCAGCGATCTTCAGAGATTCTCCTTTCAAAGGCAATTGCCACGGAGATTGCTGAAGTAGTCAGTCGGCCAAAGTTTGAAAAATATATAAGCATTGCCGTGCGGGAAGCCGCGCTCTCAAGAATCCTCGCGGTTGCGACGCTTTTCGAGCCGTCTATTACCATCCGGGCCTGCCGCCATCCCAAGGACAACAAGTTTCTGGAGCTGGCTGTGGATGGCCGGGCGGATCTGATTCTGACAGGCGATCTTGATTTGCTGGCGTTGCATCCGTTTCGAGGGATTGCGATCATCACGCCGATGCAATATTTGGCTGAGGATTAACGACTCGCCTTGCACACTTCACATTGGCAATGGCGGCGCAGGAAGTCCCAGGAGTAGATGCCGCTGGAGTGGCCGTCTTGCCAGTTGAACTGGATGGCGTAGCGGCCTACGGCGTGGGCGCTGGCGGGGCGGGCCGGGGCTTCGTACATTTGCAAGAGCTGCTTAGGCTGGGGTTTGGGCTGGCCTGGTTCGCGATGCTGGATCTGGCGCTCTTCGACGCAGGTGGCGCAGGGGCAGGCATTGCGCAGCCAGGCGAAGTTCCATTGGCTGCGGTGACCGTCTTCCCAATCGATCTCCACGCCGGTGCCTTCGGTCTTGAGGACGCGGACTTTGGCGGGGGTCAGCGCGGCTTTGGAAAGCTTTGCCGTCTGCCGATCTTCGCGCTCTTTGCGCTCCTGGTCTTCTTTGGTAAGAAAGCGAATTCCTTCGTGGCTCATACTTCTATTTTGCCTGATTGGGCTGAGTGACCAGCGTCAGGCGTGGTTTCTCCAGAAGAAGTAAGCGGCCATGCCGAGACCGATGATCACGACGAGGATACGTAGAAAGCGCTGGTCGAGTTTTTGACTGATGCGCGCGGAGAGATAGCCACCGAGAGCGCAGGAGACCATTGCGGATAGGCACCAGTGCCACTCCACTTTGCCGCTGAAGGCGAAGAGAATGCAGGCCATGCCGTTGGCCATGGTGGTGGAGACGACCTTCATGGCGTTCATCTCGTTGAGGTCCTGGAAGCCGAAGACGGAGAGCAGAGAGATGATGAGGAATCCCGCGCCGGCGCCGAAGTAACCGATGTAGAAGCAGATCACAATGGTGGCGAAGACCAGCGGCCAGTAGTTGCGCTCGGCCTTGGCTTCGGCGGACTCGATGACGACGCCACTGCGTGCTTCGGCCCGGCGTTGGAGGTATTTCATCACCGGGTCGCTTACGGCAAAAATGAGTGCGGCGAAAAGCAGCAGCCACGGAACGAGATTGATGAAGGTCTTTGCCGGTGTGTTGAGCAGAATGATGGCGCCGACCGAGCCGCCGACGAGGCCTGCCAGAGCCATCTTTACGGCCAGGGGCTTGTGCTTGCGGACTTCGTCTCGGTAACCGGCGATGGAGGTGAGCTGGCCGGGCCAGAGCGCGACTGTGTTGGTGGCGTTGGCCTGGATGGGTCCGAGGCCGACGCCGAGCATGGCGGGAAAGGTGAGGAACGAGCCGCCGCCGGCGACGGCGTTGAGCGCTCCGCCGAGGAAGGAGGCAAAGATGAGCCAGGGCAGGCGCCAGTCGATTCCTGTGAGGCCGGCCGGAAGCCATGCCAGTATGGTTGTTCCTTGCATCTGAAGCTATTTTACCGGCCCAGTTCTACAAGAGCATTCTCACGTCACGTGCTTACATCGGGGCATCGGTCTAATCCTCCTCCCAAGCGGAATATTCCTCAAAGGGGGAAGATGTCTCCTCACTTGTAACGACCGGTTTTGCTACGATCGGCTGCACCATCATCGGCAACCCCGTCTCGTCGTATTCCACGCGTACAGCTCTGGCCCCGAATTTAGCCTGAGTGCCTCTGTATGGGACGTACATCTTCTGAAGTCCAGCCACCGGTTGGCATAGAATGCCCGCATAACCGAAGATGCGTACGTTCTTGAATTCCTTCTTACGCAAAAACTGCGCGGCCTTCGAGGCAAAACTGTTCTTGCCTTTGGCCCCTTCTGCGTCCAAAGCATTCAGACAGTTGTAGAACTTGAGCCTGCCGGCATAGTGTTCTGAAAGGCCGCAGGCGATGAGCCTGTCGCAGACCAGGTTGTATTCGAGCTTTTCGATCTTGTTTGTAATCCAGTTCTTTCCCGTATCGCTATGGCCTAGAACGTAAATCTGGGAATCGGCGGGAAGTCCAACCAATTGCCCGGGCTGGTCCGAGTATGCCAGCTTCCATTCATTCACCTTTTTGCTTGGCCTATCGGACATCCCCTTTTTGAACTCTTTCGCATCCTTGTGGAGTTCGCCCGCCTCTAGTTTCGGCCACGGGACGTACACGATTCTGACCTGCGCCATGCTCAATCACCTCGTGGCGATGCGATCTCACGGTAGCCGGCTCCGATGGGCTCGTTGCATCGCTTGTCTGCTGGCCAAAATCGCCAAAACAAACCTACACCTCTTGCCATCCCACGGAAAGAGTACCTAAGGAATCGCTTGAGTGCCGCTTACGATTTGGGCCCGTAAGCGTGCCAGAAGAAGTAGGCGGCGGTGACAAAGCCTACTGTGGCCACCAGCCTCCGCATCACTTTCTGATTCACGCGTTTGCTGTAGCGGGCGGCGACGTAGCCGCCAATTGCGGCTAGAATCGCCATCTGCCAGCAATACGTCCAGATGACTTTGTGGCTGAAGATGAAGACGGCGACGGCAATGCCGATGGAAACTACGGCGGTGACAACTTTCAAGGCATTCATCTCGTGGATGTCGGTGACGCCGCACAGGCCGAAGAGAGCCATGACCAGGAATCCGCCGCCGGCGCCGAAGTAGCCGACATAGGCGCTGACCACAACCATGCCCGCGATAAGCCAGAAGTCGGAGCGCTGGGCATCCTCGCCGGCACTACTCCGCGTGGCTAGCCAGCGGCCGAGCGGTTCGCTTAGAACGAACATGACGGCTGCAAAGAGGAGCAACCAGGGCAGCAAATAGACGAAGCGGCTGCTGGGCGTGATGATCAGAAGCCATGCACCGATGAGCCCACCGATCAGAGACGCGATGCTGAGCGGCAGCAGGCGCTTGGCATGAACGCTGAGCTTGTCTCGATAGGCGATAACGGATGTGACCTGGCCGGGCCAGAGAGCCACGGTGTTGGTCGCATTGGCAGAAACCGCGCCGACGCCGCTGCTCTTCATCACGCTGAGCAGAGCAGGTAAGGAGAGGAACGAGCCGCCGCCTGCGACGGTGTTCAATGCCCCAGCGAGAAAGGAAGCCACCGGCAGCCACAAGAGCTGCAAAAAATGCACAAATGAGGAATCCATATCTCACTCTAAAGGCTCAATCGCGATTCGCAGAACGAAAATCTGCGGATACCTTCAGAGGGGCTTAGCCGCGTCTTGCTCATCGCCGCCTGATAAACTCCCGGTGAACGTTATTTTGGAGTTATCACCCAGCTATGAAACGACTCGCACTGCTGCTCGCGCTCGCGACCACTCTCAACTTCGCCTCGGCACAAACTACAGCCAAGCCGGCAACGGCGAAACCTGCGACTGCTAAGTCTGCAACTACGGCGACGGCTGCGAAGAAGCCGGCTGTGGCGGCAGCCTCCGGCATCAAGCTGCCGCCGGGCGTTTTGCCGGTGAAGGGGATTCTGAAGACTGCCTTTGCCTTGAAGTATCAGGACGTCAAGATCGGCACGGGCAAGGATGCCGAGCCGGGCAAGCTCTACAAGGTTCACTACACTGGCTGGCTGGCTGCCGACGGCAAAAAGTTCGATTCATCCTTCGACCATCGTCGGCCGGTGCTGGACAAGGACGGCAAGCCGGAGAACGATGCCGACGGCAAACCTAAGCTCGGTGAAGCCGAACCGATCCAGTTTCCGCAGGGACGCCGGGGCGTGATTCCAGGGTGGGATCAGGGCTTCGAGGGCATGAAGGTGGGCGGCAAGCGCCGCCTGTTTATTCCCTACCAACTGGCCTATGGAGAGCTGGGCCGGCCGCCGGTGATTCCGCCCAAGGCGGACCTGATCTTCGACATTGAACTGGTGGATGTATCGGATTTGCCTGGGCAGCGTGGACCGGGAGCGCCAGGTGCTCCAGGCCGCCCGATGCCGCCTCGGCCGGCAGCTCCGTCAGGGCCGGGCGCAACGCCTGCGCCGCCGACCGGCGCCAATCCCAGCTCGCCGACCGCGCCGGCGCCCACGACTAAACCAACGGACCCGACCGCACCAACCGTCGCACCTAACTCGGCTACACCGCCGCCATCAACTCCGGCTCCGACTACGCCTGCACCCACGGCTCCTACGGCGCCGCCGGACAAGCCGGCGAATCCGGCCCAGCCTCAGTGAGGCTTTTCCGGCCCGGTTGTCGAGAGGTATGCTCTCCCACCCTTGGTGCAAAAGGCGTACCAAGGGTGGGGCACCCGGATTTTCGTTCAATCTAAAGAGGCAGCTCCGGCGTCGCTGCTAGAAGCTGCTGTGTGTAGAGCTCTTTGGGCTGGGCGCATAATTCTTCGGCCTCGCCCATTTCGACCAATCTGCCCCGCTCCATTACCGCGATGCGCGTCGACAGATAGCGCACCAGGGGCATGGAGTGACTGATGAAGAGATAGGTCAGGCCATGATCGCGTTGGAGAGTGCGCAGCAGGTTAATGATCTGTGCGCCGACGCTGACGTCGAGGGCTGAGACCGGCTCATCGAGCACGACGAATTGCGGTTTGAGGGCGAGTGCGCGGGCGATGTTGATGCGCTGCCGCTGGCCTCCGCTGAACTCATGCGGATAGCGTCCCAAAGCCGATTCATCTAGGCCTACTGAGATCAGCAGTTCGCGTGCGGCGGCTTTCAGTGCTGACCGGCTTGAGTCTATCCCTGCATCTTTGCGGTGAATGATCAGCGGCTCGGTGATGATATCGATGACCCTCATGCGCGGGTTTAGCGCTGCGGAGGGATCCTGAAAGACCGGTTGCATCTGCCTGCGCAGGGTTTGGGTGCGATTGCCGCCGACTTCCACCCCCGCCACGCGAATCGTGCCGGAAGTCGGCTCGACGAGGCCGAGGATCATGCGCGCCAGAGTGCTTTTGCCGGAGCCGGATTCGCCGACCAGACCGAGAGTTTCGCCGGGGGCGATGCTCAGGCTTACGTTGTTGACGACGAAGTGGTCCTGATGTCGCAGACCTGTGCGGCGAGGATAGTTCTTGGTTACGGACTCGACTTCTACCAGCGCCATATGAGGCAATGCTACAGGTTGAGATTCGTGCCATCCCACCCTAGCCGCAAAAACAAAAGCGCGGCGAGGGTGGGGCACCCGGATGGTTGCGCTAGTCCAGATGAGGATGGAGCTTGTGGAAGCCAGTGGCCTCCTGATAGGCGCGGCCGAAGGCGCAGAGCTTTGCATCTTGATAGTGGCCGGCGAGAAAGGTGATGCTGACTGGGGTGTTCGGTCCGCCGATGTCGTCGTTGTCGCCGTCGTCGATCTTAGGAGGCTTCGGAGCATCATCTCCGCGCATGCCGTTGGGCAGGATCAACGCGGGATGGCCGGTGAGATTGGTGACCACCAGCTGTTGGCCGTTGGTTGGGGCGACGATGATGTCTACCTGTTCAAAAAGCTTGGAGACTTCGCGGATGGCGAGGGTGCGGGCGCGGTTGGCCTGAATGTATTCGACTGCCGGATAGAAACGGGCGACACGGAAGGTATTGGGCCAGTCTTCCCGGCCCTGCTCGGTGAGCAGTTTGTCACGGCCGGTCATGGTGAGGTCGTCAAAGGCTGCGGCGGCCTCGGCCTCAAGCACCGGAGTGATCGCATTGTAGGGAAGATCAGGCAGTTCCACCGGAATCAGCTTCACGCCCATCGATTGCAGCTTATCGAAGGCCACTCCATCGAAGCGATGATCGTACTTGCGCCGCTCGTAGGCGATGAGGCGCTGCTGATTGCGGGCGTCGCGCTTCTTCTTCTCTTCGGCTGTCTCATTGGGTTTAGCCTCATGGGGGTCAAATGGTTTGAAGGGATCGAAGGCGCTCTTGAGGTAGCCTATGCGCAGGCTCTTCCAGTCCAGGTTCGCATCCCAATTGAAGGCTGCTTCGCGGGTAGCCAGATCCTGGCCGTCGGGACCGTAGATGCTGTTCATCACAATGGCGCAGTCTTCAACGGTGCGGCAGATGGGGCCGAGCTTGTCCATGGTCCAACTGAGGGCCATGGCGCCCGTTCTCGGCACAAAGCCGAAGGTGGGGCGCAGGCCGGTGTCGCCGCAGCGTGTGGAGGGCGAAGAAATAGAGCCCAGCGTCTCCGATCCGACGGCGAAGGCGACGCAGCCCGCGGCAACTGCGCTGGCTGGACCGGCGGACGAGCCGCTGGAGCCTTGATTTGTATTCCACGGATTGCGGGTGCGGCCGCCGAACCATTTATCGCCCATGGCCAAGGCGCCCAGCGTAAACTTCGCCACCAGCACGGCTCCGGCAGCATCAAGGCGCTGAACGACGGTCGCATCTTCATCGAAGCTCTGCTTCTCGAATCCACCTGCTCCCCAGGTAGTGGGATAGCCCTTCACCGCCAGCAGGTCTTTTGCGCCCCACGGAATGCCGTGGAGCAGGCCGCGGTACTTCCCTGCGGCGATCTCCGCATCGGCGGCTTTGGCTTGGGTGATCGCGCGCTCTTCGGTGAGGTTGACGACGAAGTGCAGCCTGGGGTCGTAGCGCTTGAGCCGCGTTATGTACATCTGCGTAAGTGCGAGGGAAGTCACTTTGCGCGTCCGCAGCAATTCAGCCTGCTCGCGCACTGTGGCAAAGGCCAGGTCTTCAATGTTGGAGAAAATTGCAAGAGAAGAAGGCTCGCTCCAGCGCGGTTCCTGCTTGGCTGTCTCGATCTTCGCGCCGGGCGGCAATGGATCGAAGACAAACGCAGGAGCAACGCTGTTAGGCATCTTGAGCTTGCGAATCTCGGCGTAGGAATCGCGCTGGCCTTCGAGGCCTTCGAGCATCATCTTCTTTTGCTCGGTGGTCAGCGGCACTCCTGCGAGGGCAGCGGCCTGCTCCAGCATTTCAAGCGTGATCTTTGCCGGAGCACCCGGCTTGGTAGTGTCTTGGGCCTGCGCCGCCAGCGTATACAGCACACCGGGCAGCAACGCCGAAGCTACGCCCGCCTGGCTGCATGAAGCCAGAAATCTTCTACGATCCAATGTCATGAGTTGCCTTCTTAGAAGCGAAATAGTCTTCAAGCTAACGGGCCGCTCTGACCGGTGGCAAGCGATTTTGAGAAGGGCGTCTAAACTCCCGACTGCGCGATCATCAGAGGGGCAGTCGCATCGTCCAAGCAAGTCCCCAAAGTCCGCCCCTTGACCCTGTATTCTTTGCAACAAGGAGACCCCGCGTGGATACCCATGTTGCACAGCGAGCAGGCATTCCGGCGTTCATCGCTTTCTCTGTGCTCCTCATCGTTCTGGCTACTGCGCCTCTACCAACGCTGCAAGCCGCACAAGAGAAGACAATTTCAAATCCGCTGGCGAGCGATGCTGCCGCCCCAAAAGCGGGTGAGTTGCTTTTCCGCTCTAACTGCTCGCCTTGTCACGGCTTGAACGCGCGCGGTGGTGGACGCGGGCCTGACCTGACTTCAGGCCGCTGGGTGCATGGGGCTAGCGATGCGGCTATCTTCCACACCATTACTACGGGTGTGCCCGGCACGCAGATGCCTGCCAATTCATTTGAGGATTCAGAGACCTGGGCGATCGTCGCCTACCTGCGCTCACTCGCGCCCTCCACGCACGCGAGCCTGCCTGGGGATGCCGCGCAGGGAGAGAAGCTTTTTACGCAGCGATTTGGATGTTCGAGCTGTCACATGGTCAACGGCAAAGGGGGGCTGCTTGGGCCGGATCTTTCGCGCGCCGGCGCCTCCCGCTCTATTGCCTATCTCACCGATTCGATCCGCCAGCCCGACAAAGATTTGAGCGACGGCATGCTCGATCCCAACAATCACTACGGCCTTCCGCTGGTGTACGACACCGTCACCGTGACTCTCAAAAGCGGAGACACTCTTACCGGCGTCGCCAGCAATGAAGATACCTTCTCCATTCAACTCATCGACAGCGCGCAGCATCTTCGCCTCTTGCTGAAGAGCGAGTTGAAGAGCGTTCATCATGAACGCAAATCGCTCATGCCTGCTTATTCCGAAGCGATGATCGGAGTTACGGATCTTGAAGATTTGCTTGCCTACCTGGCGAGCCTGCGCGGCAGATAGCAATCGAAGGGCATACATGAAATCGACGAAGAAGATCGTTGGAATATTCGCAGCCGCTTTGTTCACGACGATGATGGCAGCTTCGCAGGTGACGTATGATCGCCTGCGCGCAGCTGCGAGCGAACCGCAAAACTGGCTGACCTACTCGGGAAGCTATTCCGGCTGGCGCTACAGCACGCTGCAGCAGATCACTACCGGCAACGCATCGCATCTCTCGCTGCAGTGGGCTTTTCAACCAGGCGACATCGGCCAGCTTGAGACCACGCCTCTTGTGGTCGATGGTGTCTTATATGGGACTGGCCAGAACAACCGCGCGTTTGCCATCGATGCGCGGACTGGCCGGGCTATCTGGCGCTACCAGAGAAATCTGCCGGACAAGCTGCAGGTCTGTTGCGGCATGGTCAATCGAGGCATGGCCATTCTTGGCAACAAACTTTTCATGGCTACCCTCGATGCACATCTCATCGCGCTGGATACGAAGACAGGCAATCTGATCTGGGATGTGCCGGTAGCGGACTATCGCCAGGCATATGCGATGACGCTTGCGCCTCTTGTGGTGAAGAATGAAGTGATTGTAGGACCTGCCGGCGGTGAGTATGGCGTGCAGGGATTTATCGATGCGTACGATGCCGACACCGGCCGGCGCTTGTGGAGATTCAACACCGTCCCTCAACCTTCGGAGCCTGGCCATGAGACATGGAATGGCGAAGGTTGGAAGACGGGCGGCGCTCCGGCGTGGCTTACGGGCTCATACGATCCTGAGTTGAACCTGCTCTACTGGCCGACGGGCAATCCTGCGCCCAGCAACTACGGCGGCGAGCGCGGTGGAGACAATCTCTACAGCGATTCGGTGCTTGCACTCAATCCAGATACAGGCAAGCTGGCTTGGCATTTTCAATTTACGCCGCACGACCTGCACGACTATGACGCGACTGAGGTTCCGGTGCTGGTGGATGCCAGCTGGAAGGGAAAGCCGCGCAAGCTGCTGCTGCTGGCCAACCGCAATGGTTTTTATTACATTCTCGATCGCACTAGCGGTGAATTCTTGTCGGGGAAGACTTACGGGCAAGTCAATTGGGCAACAGGGCTTGCCGCGGATGGAAGGCCTATTCTGAACGACAAGCTGGTGACGAAAGATGGCGTGCAGAGGATTTGTCCTGGAGCGTTGGGACTCACCAACTGGTATTCGCCCTCATACAGTCCGGAGAGCGGGCTTTTCTATGTCGCTACTTCGAACGAGTGTGATTTGTTTACCAGCGCAGCGCCGAGGTATCGCGCCGGGCATGATTTTTTGGGTAGCGTCTATGTGCCCGATCCGGTGCAAAGGCCTACCGGCGCGTTGAAGGCACTCGATCCGCTGACGGGTGCCGTAAAGTGGGAGTTTCCTTACTACACCAGTCCGGATGGAGGAGCGCTTTCAACTGCTGGAGGGGTGGTCTTTGCAGGCGATGCCGATGGCAACTTCATCGCGCTCGATGCGCGCTCTGGCCACGATCTGTGGTACCGGCAGCTGGGTGCGGCGATCTACTCGACGGCCATCACGTTTGAAGTGGATAGGAAGCAGTACGTGGTGATTCCTGCGGGTTCTGCACTGTTCTCTTTCGCTCTCGATCGGCCTTGAGCGAGAGCGAAGGAGCAATAGCTGCTGCGCTGCGCCAAGCCTACATCTTCATGGCGATCTTCAACACGTAGGCGTAGTTGCATTGAGACGATGCGGGCAGCTTTACGTTGAGCGCATCGGGCTCCTGCTTCCAGGTCACTTTTTCAGAAGAGCCAACCAGTTCGATGGAGTCGAAGGTCAACCCCTTGGCGTCCTTGTCCGAACCGAGCGCGTGAATCGTCGCCGAACCAGACGCGGCGTCCGCCGGACAGGCCATGCCGATGGCGTAAAGAGTATGGCCCTTCTGCGTGAAACGGAAGTCCTCAGTCGTATACGGCTTCGTGTCCTGGTCATGGAACGCTCCTTCAATCACTTTGGTTGGCCCTTCGCCGTAGACCTTCCACGGCGTGGTTCCATAGATGGATTCACCATTGGCCTTGAGCCAAACGCCCATCGCCTTCAACGTGGTTTGAATCTGATCCGGAATGGTGCCGTCGGGTTTAGGACCGATATTCAAGAGGAGGTTGCCGTTTTTGCTGACGATGTCGACGAGCTGATGAATCAGGAACTCGGGCGGCTGATACTGGTCGTTCTCGATGTAGCCCCAGGAGAGCTTGCTGATGGAAGTATCGGTCTGCCAGTGGTCAGGCTCGATTGAGGCCAGCTGGCCACGCTCGAAGTCGCGCACTGCTGATTTCCAATCCATGGCGTAGTACTTGAAGTTGACCACGCCGCTGTAGCCGTGAGCGGCGGCGTAGTTGTAATAGAAGGCGTCGAATTCCTGGACCCGTGAGCGGAAGTTAGGCTGGCCGATCCACCAGTCGTAATAGACCAGCTCCGGTTTATACTTTTCGACCAGCTCGGTCATACGCGCCATCCAGTCGGCTGTCCATGCGGGACTGACGTAGGTCCAGTCGTCCATCATGCCGCCGTTGGTGTGGCCTTCGGTCTGATGATGCGCAGGGCCGTAGAGCGATGCGTATTTGGGATCGTTCACGTCAGAGCGAATATCGCGGCCGCCATCGAAAAAGAAGTCGTGCTCGGCGCGATGCGAGGAAAGGCCAAAGTGCAATCCTTCAGCACGAATTGCCTTGGCGAGATCGCCGATGACGTCGCGCCTGGGACCCATCTTCACGGCGGTCCAATCGGAGAGGCCGGAGTCGTACATGGAGAAGCCGTCATGATGCTCGGCGACAGGCACGACATATTGCGCGCCTGAGGCTTTGAAGAGGCTGGCCCATGCGGCAGGGTCGAACTTTTCCGCCTTGAATTTGGGAATGAAGTCCTTGTAGCCGAGGGCGTCTTTTTGCGCCGGATCGCTCGAGGCAAAGCGCTTCTGAAAATCCTTGTACGCGCCTTCTTCAGGCTTATACATATTGCGCGGGTACCACTCACTCTCCGCGCTGGGCACGGAATAGACGCCCCAGTGAATGAAGATGCCGAACTTCGCGTCCAGGTACCATTGCGGCTGCTTGTAGTGGCGCAGACTCTCCCAGTCCGGCCGGAAGGGGCCATCGTTGGCCTGGCGATCAGCTTCCTTCAGCAGAGAATTGCGCTGGCTGTCGTATTTGGCGACGGACTTCTCCCACTCCTGCTCGATCTGCTCTGCAGACTTGACGTTATGCGTGGGAGCCAGCGGGTCCGCGCCGGGCGTCGCCTTCTGTGCAATCAATAAGATAGGGGTTAACAGGCAGAGGGCGAAGGCGATGCGCAGAAATTTCATCATAGGCCCGCATAGTAAACGATAACTATGCCCGTTGACAAAGGATTTTCACGCCAATTGATATGCTACGCGCCTAACGCTCTAATGCAGTCATTGCTCGCCCGGAAGACAAGTGAATACCGGGTCACTCAATATCCCGATGGGATTTGATTAGCGAAAAACTTTCGCAGTCAAAGCACCAACGGGGTGCATGGGGCTATCGAGAACGCGGCGCAACGCCATCTCCGCGGACTCCGGCCGTCCCATGAGATATCCCTGCGCTTCCTCGCAGCCTAATGTCCGCAGGACTTCAAGCTGCTCCTCAGTTTCGACACCCTCGGTCACCACTCGTAAATTGAGCGCCTCAGCCATCGCCAGCACCGAGCGCACCATGCTGACCGTGCCTGCATCCGTGGTGAGATCGCTGACAAAAGAGCGATCGAGTTTCACCGCATCGATAGGCATCCGCTGCAGGTAGCTCAGCGAAGAATAGCCGGTGCCAAAATCATCGAGCGCAATGCTTAGGCCCAGCCGTTGCAGCTCTCGGATCCGCGCCACTGCCAGATTCAGGTCGCGGATGAAGATGCCCTCCGTAATTTCCAGTTCCAGCAGCGACGGGGGAAACTGCGTCAGTGCCAGGATCTCGGTCACGGAGTGGGTAAAGTCCGGCCGCATGAATTGCATCGGAGAGATGTTGACCGCCACACCGATTCGGCGGCCCGATTCAGTCCAGGTCTTGGCCTGGCGCAATGCCTCCTGCATCACCCGGCGTCCGATCTCACTGATCAACCCGGTTTGCTCGGCAATCGGAATAAAGCGATCTGGAGGAATTGGCCCCAGCTCGGCGCTGTTCCAGCGACACAGCGCTTCAAAGCGGACCAGTTTACCGGTCGACACCTGAAATTGAGGCTGAAAGACAACTCGGAACTCGTCCTTCCGAAGGCCGCGCAACAAAGCGGATTCAATACGATGTCTTTGAGCCGCCCGCTCCTGCAGGGCTGGGTCGGCAAGGAAAATCGAATCCCCTCCCCGTGAGCGGGCCTCGAACATGGCAGCCCGCGCGTACTTCATGAGCGTATCGGCATCGGTCTCCGAAGGCGTATCGCCATAGCCGTCCATGCGAAGCTTGCCGGCATCGTGCGCCGGGTGGTTGGAATAAGCGATGCCGATGCTGGCGGAGATGGGAATGCGGTGCTTGCCGGTTGCACTGGCACGATGGAAGAGGCTTCTCAATTCTCCCGCTCGGACCAGCGTTGCCTCATCATAAGGCGCTGCCTTGACCAGCAGGCCGAAGACCTGATCATCGAGTCGCGCAATCAGCTCCGTCTCCTGCTGGAAGGCCCTCAGCTGAACTCCCAGCTCGCCCAGAATTTCGTCGGCGACAGCGCGGCCAAAGGTACCCTTGAGAAAGTCGAAGCTGTCGATCTCCAGATACAACAGCGCAACGCCTTCAGTCCGTCCGGCAACCGGCTTCAGCGCCGCTAAAAGCTGCTCCTCAAAGAATCGCCGGTTGGGCAGGTTGGTAACCGGATCGTAGTTGGCGAGATATGCAAGCCGATCGTGCGCTTCTTTCTGTAGGGTGATCTCTTCACTGATGGAAAAGTAGTGCGCCTGCCCGCCTTCCGGATTCACCAATGTCACACTGTTGCGCACCCACGCCGCAGTTCCGTCCTTGCGAATAACTCGCCGCTCCGCGACATAATTGCTCTCTGGCCCATATGGAAGCGTAGCGATCTTCTGAATATGGTCTTCTTTGAACTCGGGAGCCATGATGTCTTTCACCTTGGTCCCTATCAGCTCACTCACCTCATAGCCCAGCATCCTGGCACCCATCGGATTCACCGAGAGCACTGTGCCATCCAGCGCAAAGATTCCCATGCCGACAACCGCAGAATCGAAGGCCCGCTGGAAGCTGTCTTCATTCGCCCGCAGTTCCCGGGTAGCCTGCTGGAGCTGCCCTTCGGTGCGAACGCGCCTGGAGTCAAACCATATGAAGAACGAAAGCACTGCGAGCTTGATAAACACAACCGCGATCAGCTCTTTTCGAGCTACATCAAGCGCCTTGGATGCATCGCGGATCTTGTCTGCGGCTGAGGACTCGAGAGCTGCTTCTGCATCCTGAACCAACTTTTGCGCGGGGAGAAATGTGCGGGCACCGAGGCCCGGATCGATCCTGCTTGCCTCATCCGGCCCTCCATAAAGAGCGGCAGCCAGAAGCTGGTCTCGTTGCGCTTTGTACAGTTGCCAGCGTTGGTCAAATTGCTGCTGGTAGCTCTGCGTAACTGCTCCGAGCTGGCTGAGGCTGGCCTCAGTGGCTGCAATCTCGGCATCATGCGATTGCATGTAACTCAGGTGAGAGGCCAGATCTTTCTCGACCGCCTCCCGTTCTCGACCACTCTTCCCGGCAGCGAGCTGACCGGTCGCGAGCAATGCTCTGGTAAAGCTGCGGCGACTCTGCTGGACGGCTAATCCCAGATTGCCCTCAAGCCGAATCCCCCTCACATCCACGGTGTATGCGTCGTGCATCAGTCGTAAATCATGGCGAATCAGGGGAAGAAATTCAAAAAGGGAATAAGCGATGGTGATGAGGATGACGATCACCACTCCGTAACGGAATGCAAAGTGCGGCGTCAGAAACGAAAAAAATCGCTTCACGGCAGAACTCTGCTGAGTGGTAGAGGTATCCATCGTATCTAAGTTACTACGGTACTACGAATTACGACCTATGATTTGAACCAAAGTAATCCATTTAAGGTACATCTTAATAACCCGTTTGGGGGAGGAAGTCGAGGTGAGTTCCAGCACTCCCCTCGACTTTCTATCTACGAGTCTTAAACTGGCTCAAATGTCCAGATTCTTGACATCTAAAGCATTGTCTTCGATGAACTTACGGCGTGCCTCTACATCCTCGCCCATCAGCGTGGTGAAGATATGCTCGGTTTCGGCAATGTCTTCCAGCTTGACTTGAAGGAGGGTGCGCACCGAGGGGTCCATGGTCGTCTCCCAGAGCTGCGGAGCCGTCATCTCGCCCAGGCCTTTGTAGCGCTGGACTTGATACTCCTTCTTGCCCTGCTCCCTGATGTATTCGAAGAGCTCCCGGGCACTCTGCTTTTCGACCGGCTCGCGATTGGCTCGCCCGGTCTTCTTAGCCGGTTTAGCCACTGTCGCTTCGGCTGCTTCCACGGCTGCCTCGTCGTCGTCTTCAGCGACCTCGGTAACTGTCTTGTTGGCGTATTCGATCAGGAAAGGTGGCTCCAGTTGATCCTTGATGAGCGCAAACTTGGTCATCATCTGGCGAAACTCTGCGCTGTTGGCCAGGGACCAGTCAATGTGCCGCACCGCTGCCTGCGCATCGGTGAAACTCAAAGACCAGGTCTGGTGCTCTTCATCCCGTTCCGGTTCACCCAAAGCACGGAACTGGAACTCTTCCGCCAGCGGCGCCAGCTCAGCTCGCAATTGAACCAGCTTGGCCGGAGCGCTTCCCTCGTTGTTCGGATCGGAAAGGAAATCCGCCTTCTTCGTCAGCTCAGCCTTGGCGATGAGCTCGGTGATCTTCTCATTCCGCATGCGCTTATCCACCTTGTCGAATAAGCCCAGATATTCATCCAGATGGGTCATGAACTGCGTCAGGCCCGCGCCGTCGATCACCTCGGCGCCCTCGCCGTGGCGCACCGTGATGCCCTCGGAGGCACGCTTGACCATCACTTTCAGGAACTCGCGATCGTCCTTGATGTACTGCTCGAAGCGGCCCTTCTTGATCTTGTAAAGCGGCGGCTGGGCAATGTAAACATGGCCGCGCTTGATCAGCTCCGTCATGTGGCGGAAGAAGAACGTCAGCAGCAGGGTGCGAATGTGCGAGCCGTCGACGTCGGCGTCGGTCATCAGGATCAGCTTGCCGTAGCGCAGCTTGGTGGGGTCGAAGTCATCCTTGCCGATGCCACAGCCCAAGGCTGTGATCATGGCGCGAATTTCTTCGTGGCCCAGCATCTTGTCGTAGCGAGCTTTTTCTACGTTGAGGATCTTGCCCTTCAGTGGAAGAATGGCCTGAAAACGGCGATCCCGGCCCTGCTTGGCTGTTCCGCCTGCCGACTCGCCCTCGACCAGGTAGAGTTCGCAGCGCTCCGGGTTACGTTCTGAACAGTCAGCCAGCTTGCCCGGAAGGCCGCCACCGCCAAGTGCGCCCTTGCGCGTAATGTCGCGCGCCTTGCGGGCCGCCTCGCGGGCGCGAGCGGCATCGATCCCTTTTCCGATGATCTTCTTGGCGATGGGCGGATTCTGCTCCAGAAATGCCCCCAATCGCTCGTTGACGAAGGCCTGCACGATGCCAGCTATATCGGAGTTGAGCTTGCCCTTGGTCTGGCCTTCAAACTGGGGCTGCGACAGCTTTACGCTCACCACCGCCACCAGCCCCTCACGCACATCGTCGCCCGAGAGGTTTTCCTTCACATCTTTGAAAAGACCAAGTTGCTGCCCAATCGCGTTGATGGTCCGCGTGAGCGCGCTGCGGAAGCCGGAAAGGTGACTGCCGCCATCGACCGTGTTGATGTTATTGGCAAAGCTGAAAATGGTATCTGTGTAGCCGTCGTTGTACTGCAGCGCGATGTCGATTTCTACATTCTCGCGTGTGGCTTCCATGGCAATCGGCTTCTCATGCAGCACCACTTTGCCCTTGTTCAGGTGCTTGATGAACTCCGAGATGCCGCCGGCGTAGCGGAACTCCGTCCGCTTGGCCTCGCCAGTCTTGGGATCGACCGTCCGCTCGTCGGTCAAAGTAATCTGCAGGCCTTTGTTCAGGAAGGCCAGCTCACGCAGCCGCTGCGCAAGGGTGTCGTAGTTGTACTCTGTGACGGCAAAGATCGTCTTATCCGGCAGGAAGTGGACTTTTGTCCCGCGCCGCTTACTGGTACCTGTTTGCCGTAGAGGCGTAATCGGGTCGCCGGCTGAGTAATCCTGCTCATAGGTGTAGCCGTCGCGCCAGATCTCGACATTGAACTCCTGGCTCAGCGCATTCACGCAACTGACGCCCACGCCGTGCAAGCCGCCTGAAACTTTATACGTGGAAGAATCAAATTTGCCACCGGCGTGCAGCTTGGTCAACACCACCTGAACGGCGGGCATCTGCTCCCCGTTGGGCAGAGTCTTCATGTCGGTCGGAATGCCGCGCCCGTCGTCGATCACGGTAACCGAATTGTCGAAGTGGATAATCACTTCAATCCCGGTGGCATAGCCAGCCAGCGCTTCATCGACTGAGTTATCGACCACCTCGTAGACCAGGTGGTGCAGACCCATCTCGCCCGTGGAGCCGATATACATCGCCGGACGCAGGCGGACCGCCTCCAGTCCTTCAAGGATCTTGATGTTTTCGCTGGTATAGGTACCGCTATTGGCAGGAGTTGTACCTGCGGAGGAAGCATCAAACAGATTTTTTGTGGACATTGGCTCGCTTTGGCTGAAAAAGCTACGGTTTAGTAGGTCCGTTGCATTCGTGAAGCGTTATCACTCAGAGGCATCTCCACCGCTTCGAGAAGAGAATGCATCGAATCCGCTCATCCGGTTGCGCAGTTGGATTGCCTTAAAAACAGAGGCGCTACGAGGAGGAAACTGAGCATCCGGACAGCTTTAATTTTAACACGGCGAGGCCTAAAAAAGCGGCTCATGGGTAACCGCGCAATTGCAAGTACGGTACCGCTAAATTTAAGATTGAACCAAACCAAAGTGCTGTAAATTTTGTAATTACGTTACTAAAGAATTCGCACCTCCAGTAACTTTTGCATTGGATACTTACTAATTATCACAAAAACACTAGACTTACATTACCTTCCAGTCTATTGCTGGAATTACGAGGAGTTCCAAGCTTCCCGTTAAAACCATCTCCGAGGAGTTTTCCATGAAAATAGCCCTGCGTATCGTCGCCCTCTCTCTGTTTGTCTCTGCAGCCGTCGCCGGTAACTCAATATCCAGGAATTCCACGGTTGCTGCGATTCACAACTCAACTTCGTCCGGTCCGATCCCAATGTGCAATCCCTGGACACAGAACTGCCCCCCTATTCGTTAACGACCCTGCAATCAAAGGGAGATTACCGCTAGCACAAAAGTGCCACACCGCGTTACCTTATTTGGTTGAGTGGCGGCTCGGAAACGCGCTATCCTGAGAGAACTCTTAGGATGGCCGGAGCCGCCGAATGCAGTCGCCTCTCCAACAAACGATCGTAATCAACTTGGACGTCCTGCTTTCGATCGCTACATTCGCCGTCTTTTGCCGCCCCAATCTGCGGAAGCATTATCCCTGGCTGTTCTCTTATCTATGTGTACGGGCGGTGACCGGATTAGTCGTCGACTTCCTGTTGTACGGTCCGCTCCTGGCAAGTCCGATGACCTACACCAAGATCTATTTCCTGGTGCAATGGTCCAATTATGTGATCTCCGCCATTCTGCTCTTTCTGAGCTGCCTCGACGTGTACAAACAGGCCATGGCTCCGTTGCCCGGTCTGGTCAGGATGGGAACCACTGTATTTCGATGGGCGGCTGTCGCTTCAATCCTGGTTACCGCCACAACACTTACCTCCATCATCTCTGGACCGCAGGCCCTGGTGCAGATCGGGATGCAGATGATGCGCTGTGTATGGACGGCGGAGCTTTGCCTGCTTGCCTTCCTGATCCTGAGCATGAAAGCCCTTGGGCTCTCGCTGCGGAGCCGCCCCTTCGGTATAGCCATGGGCTTGGGCATGATGGCAGCGATCGACTGCGTCGAGTTCGGTATGGCTGGCATGCAGCTCTCCATGAGCTCATCGACCCAAACCGCTTTCGAAGCCGCTACCGTACTAACGCTCTGCTTGTGGATCGCCTACTCGACGATCTCCGAGCCAGTCCGCAAGCCGATTACTGTCGCAGTCAATTCCGCCATCTACAAATGGGACCAGATCGCTTCCGCCCTTGGCCACAAAGGCACCCAGGTGGCGGTGCAACCATCGCCCAGTTTCTTCCTGGCCGATGTGGAGAAGGTTGTGGAACGGGCCTTTGTCAGGACGCTCAAAGGTAAGGAATCCGAGTCCTAAAATCATTCAGGCCATTTCAAAGCAAGAGGCCGGAACCTTAGGGTTCCGGCCTCTTGGCGTAAAGACTTAATCTGGCAGAAACTATTCCGCAGCGAGCGGTTCGACGAAGGCGAAACGTCCCCGGCCGCCACGATCGCGAAACTGAACCGTGCCACTGATCTTGGCAAACAGCGTATCGTCCTTGCCGATGCCGACATTCAAGCCCGGCTTGATCGGTGTCCCACGCTGCCGCACGATGATCGTTCCACCAGTAACAACTTGGCCACCAAAGGCCTTGACGCCAAGACGCTGGGCATTTGAATCGCGTCCGTTTGTTGAACTACCGCCACCTTTTTTATGTGCCATTGCAAAAATCCTTTCAAAAATCGTGGGCCGCGGCCCTCAAACAGCGATCGAACAAGACCAATCTGCCTAGACGTTGATCGACTTGATGCGAACTTCCGTAAACGCCTGCCGATGTCCCTGCAGCTTCTTGTACTGCTTCTTCCGCTTGAGGTGGAAGACCAGCACCTTGGCATGACGATCGTCGCGAAGGACCTCGCCGGTCACCGTGGCGCCCTCTGCCTTGGCCAGGGTTCCCGGCTCACCGGAAACTGCCAGCACGTCGGAGAAGACCACATTCGGGGCGTCGGCCTCGGCCAACTCAAGCTTCTCTACCTTAAGGACATCGCCTGGGGCGACCCGGTACTGCTTGCCACCGGTGCGAATCACAGCGTACATAGAACCTCCAGCGCCGAGGCTTTGCCTCAGGCATGCGCCCATCAATGTGAGCAGAATTCAGATGAATGGGCAAATACATGCTCACCCGGCCAGCACTCAAGTTCGAATCTCAAACGAGTGCTGACGACAGGGCTACAGGCAGAATCGCCAAACTAAGGTAGTGTACCGGTTTTCTTAACCCAGCGTCAATCACCTGGAGACCTGAATACGGTGGCGGAAGCTGCTGGGACGCCGGATTCTGTCCGGATGAACCGCAGATCCCACACTCGGGAACCGCCCAGGCTAAGGCTCACAACCTTGCCTGCCGCATCCCTCGAAAAATGTACGCTACCCACTTCGCAATCGAAAGCATCTGCATAGGTGGGGTCCAACGGAAACAAGCCATCCGGACGGCGATGCATTACCAGCTTTCCGCCTTCGACAGCTACGCGCAACACGGTCTCCGCCTCTTCGCTCGTGTATTCGCCGGCAAACTCACCCAGATTCCGAGGCGTCCACGCATCAACCCGCTTCCACGCATCTTCTCCGTAGACCGGATTGGATGTGAACATCGTATCCCCCGCGAATCGCACATTCTTCTTCACTGGAGAACCATCGAATGTGAGAACGCCATTGGTATCTTCGACGTTGGTGACGGAATGCTCCCGCTCATTGCGATACAGGCCAGGCTTGGCATCTTTTGGCGGGGTTGGCGGCTTCGGGTCTCCAAGCCCTAGATAAAGACCGGCAATCCGGTTCGCGAACTCAGTAGGATTGGCTGAACCCGCATTGCACAGGACCGCAATCGATAAGTCTTTCGAGGGAATACGTCCCAGCCACGCTCGATAACCGGCTGTCGCACCAGAATGGGCGACCTCGGCAAGTCCCCGGAAGTCCTCAAGAAAAAATCCGAAGCCATACTCGATCCTGTGCCCGTCGTTCAGAGACCCAGGTTTCTGCATCTGCTCAAATATCGATGGGTGCAGCTTTCCGGTAGCGAGATTGTTGTTCCATTTGAGCAAGTCGCCTACCGTCGTCAGCAAGCCACCGTTGCCATAAATGTCTTCAAACGGCATATCCTGGCGCCATTCAGAACCGCGGAGATCATAGGCGATCGCCCGGTTGGGAACGACCCGGCGAAAGTCATCCCGCCATTGCGTCGATGTCATCCCCAGAGGCTCGAAGAATTCTTTACGGCAGAAGGCCTGCAGCGTCATGCCGCTTACTCGTTCCACCAGCATGGCCGCCAGATTGTAGCCGCTGTTGGTATACGACCAGGCGTCACCCGGCGCGTAATTCAGGGCGTGTTGGCGAGAGAGGATTTCGAGTACGTGCGCATGCGTATACTCTCGCGTGGTTCGGGGCCAGCCGGCAATCGCCTCTACCTCGCCCCAGTCACGCAATCCGCTGGTGTGATTGAGGAGTTCCCTGACGGTGACAGGCTGTTGATAGGCAGGGAGTTCGGGAAAATACTTGCGAACATTGTCGTCGAGCGATACCTGGCCACGTTCGACCAGCAACAGAACAGCCGCCGCAGTGAACTGTTTACTCACCGAGCCGGCTTCGAAAACCGTTGCCGGCGTGTTGGCTACAGCATGTTCCAGATCGGCCATGCCGTAGGCGGCGCTCCAGGTATCGTGCCCTGGAGCATCGACGGCGACGGCGCAACCGGGTGTATCGGAGTGCTGATATGCCTTGAAAATCTGCGCCAACTGCGCCGGTTCGGGCGATACGGCCCAAGCTGCGCATGGAAAAATCAACAATGCCGCTGGGATAAAAACAAGCCTTCGAAGCATGCGCCAAATTGTAGCAAGCCAACATTCTCAGTGATGGCCTCCGAGCAACGAGCCCCCTCCGCCCACATCCGCACCGCTAAAATAGGACAGAGCGAATCGAAACTTGACCACTGGCGCTATCATTCAGGAGCAAGTCGCACCATCCCAGCCATCGTCGGAAGGCACGCTTCTCCGGGTCCTGGCCGCGGTCAGCTTCTGCCATCTCATCAATGACATGGTGCAGTCGCTGCTGCCATCGATTTACCCCATTCTCAAATCCTCCTTTCATCTCGATTTCGGCCAGATCGGCCTGATTACGCTGGTCTTCCAAATCACCGCCTCGCTGCTGCAACCCTTCATCGGCATGTTTACGGACCGGCGTCCGCTGCCGTATTCATTGCCGATCGGCATGGTCTGCACCATGGTGGGTCTAGTGATGTTGGCCTTTGCGCCGACCTATGGCCTGCTGCTGCTGGCGGCTTCGCTCTTCGGAATCGGCTCAGCCATCTTCCATCCCGAATCCTCGCGCGTGGCGCGCATGGCCTCCGGCGGCAAGCACGGCTTTGCGCAGTCTTTCTTTCAGGTGGGAGGCAATTCCGGATCGGCCATTGGACCGCTGCTGGCGGCGCTCATCATCCTCCCCCGCGGCCAGATCGGCGTTCTCTGGTTCACTTTGGCGACGCTGACCGGTATTCTCGTGCTCAGTTGGGTCGGCCGCTGGTACAAGGCTCGCCTGGAGCATCTCCGGTCTCGCCCCACAACCCAGCGCGAGCACCACACTACGCTGCCGCGCAGCAAGGTCATCGGTGCGCTGTTTATCCTGATGTTGCTGGTCTTCAGCAAATACTTCTATATCGCCAGCCTCACCAGCTACTACACCTTCTACCTGATCAGCCGGTTTCATGTCTCAGTCGCCAGCGCCCAGCTGCATCTCTTCCTGCTCTTTGGAGCCATTGCCGCCGGGACGCTTATCGGCGGCCCTGTCGGAGACCGGTTTGGGCGCAAATACGTGATCTGGGTGTCGATTCTGGGAGCGCTGCCCTTCACCCTGCTGATGCCCTGGGCCAATCTCTTCTGGACCGGCGTACTGAGCGTCGTCATCGGCATGGTCATTGCTTCGGCCTTTTCGGCCATCCTGGTCTATGCCCAGGAACTGGTGCCGGGCCGTGTGGGAACAATCTCCGGCCTGTTCTTCGGATTCGCCTTCGGCATGGGCGGCATCGGAGCAGCCGTTCTCGGCCAGATTGCGGATAAGACCAGCATTATCTATGTCTACCATCTCTGCGCCTACCTGCCCGCGTTAGGTTTGCTCACCGGCCTGCTGCCTAACATCGAGCCCGCACGCGGCAAAAAGCGTTATGCTTGATTCGAAGAACTTCAGCCTACGCGCCGGCACTTTGGTGAATTAGCCGATCCGCGCTATACTAGGAGTTCGGCAGCAGGCGCATCAACGCAACCTGTGAGCGAGCTTCGTTTTAGACCGCTCCGATGCAGTTGAAAGCAGGATGTCTTCAGCCGCCGATCCCTTCGGGACGATTGTTTAAAGGATTTGGAGTCAGGCAATGGCACAGGTATGCGATATTTGCGGCAAAGGCCCGCAGTTCGGTAACAACATCTCCCACGCGCACAACGTAACCCGGCGTCGCTGGAGTCCCAACCTCCAGGCCGTGCACGCCCTGGTCAATGGGGCTGCCAAGCGCATCCGCGTATGCACCAACTGCATCAAGAGCGGCAAAGTCGCCAAGGCATAGGTAGCCACTGGTGTCTTGTTACCTGTCCAAACCGGCTGATGCCTACCTTTAAGCAGGCAATCAGCGAGTACAAGATAGGCGCACGGCTAGTTTCAGGCAACCTAAATTTGAAAATGGCCATGTAGAAGCATTCAGTGAATGCTTCTACATGGCCATTTTTCGTGCGCTCATTCCTTCGCCTTATACGTGCGGCGCGACATGCCGCAGCAGAAAACCGGCAAAAGCGTGCCAGACCGGCGTCATCCCGATAGGGACGGCAAATGCACCCACGGCAAATGTGAGGGGCGCCGCCCACATCGTCGAACGGTGCAGCCGATGCAGTGAAATGAGGTCATAGGCGATGGGTAGCAGGATCACCAGGCCCAGCCCGGTGACAGCTCCCGCTGCGGGAGGCATACCAATCCGGTCCCATGGAAAGCGGCCGAAAGCGGCTTCCGTCAGGCCGATGGTCGCGAGAAGAATCAGGCGCTTATGGGAGTCCGGCTTGCGCCGGGTGGCCCATGCCGCCCAGATCACGGGCGTGAAGAAAGCGATCCCGATCAGCGGAATAGCGGATGAGGTCAGGGGATCGAGAGGACCGATCTGGACCCCGCGATACAGTGCATCCAGAGCGGCGATGGTGCCGATGACAATCATCACCGGCGGCAGGCAGAAACCGATGATGCCCAGCGTACGATGCCAGGCCACGCGCCGTGCTGAGATAAGCGTAGTTTGCACTAGATACAGCAGCATCCAGAGCGTGAAGATCGCACCATGCACGTGAAGGATGGGGCTGGGCAAAGACGCACGTACCATACCAGCAAAAAAGTAGGTCCGTGAGAAGCCGTAGACCACGATCAGACACAGCAGGATCGCCATACCACCGAAAAAGATGCGTTCGCGGGTACGGTTGACGGGCCGAATGCGCTGAGCGGCAGACGGAAATTGAATCGCCTCTGTTGCCATGTTCGTTCTCCTGGTAACGGGGGACGGAAGATGCCTGAAATGTCGATTGGAGGGACTATCGCGAGGGCAGAATCCTTGAAGCGAACGGTATCACGCGAGAGCGGTTTCGCGACAGCGTTTTTTTTGCCGCAAGAAAGAAGACGCCAGAGCTTACAAGCCCGGCGTCCTCTACTTCTGCAAACTGATTCTTCTCAACGTTACTTTTCCGCGTGTTCGAAGGTCAGTGAAGCGGAATTGATGCAATAGCGCAGGCCGGTCGGTTTGGGGCCGTCGGGAAAGACGTGGCCCAGATGGCCGCCACACCGCGCACAGGTGACTTCAACGCGCCTCATGCCGTAGCTGTTGTCTTCATGCTCTGCGATGACCTTTGAATCGACTGGAATCGTAAAGCTAGGCCAGCCGCAGCCGGAGTCGAATTTAGCGTCGCTCTCAAACAGCTTGGCGCCGCAGGCCGCGCACATGTATTCGCCGGTCTCGTGGTTCTGGGTCAGCGCGCCGGACCAGGGGCGCTCCGTGCCTTTTTCGCGCAAAACATGATATTGCTCCGGGGAAAGCTGCGAGCGCCATTCAGCTTCCGTCTTCTGAATTTTTTCAATTGCTTCCGTCATGTGTATCTATCCTTTCATCTATTGCATTCATTAGATAGATGCGGAAGGCTTCCGGTTGCAGGGGATGCGTTCGCTAGCCGAGCGGCGCCATGTGCTTGGTGTTGGTGTAGGTGTAGGTGATGCGGTTGATGACCGTGATTGTGGACAATATCGCCAGCACCCAGAGCACGGGAGCCATCGCCCCCCAATGATTGAAGAGGGCGCCAAGAATAATCAGCACGATACGCTCCGGGCGCTCCATGAAGCCCACCTTGCAGGAGCCGATGAGGGCTTCAGCGCGGGCTCGCGTGTAGCTGACCATAAGCGAAGTCACCATGACGAAAGCCACCAGAACCACATAGCGGAAGTGGTTGACCCGCGCGTAATAAACGATCAGCCCGAAGAAGAGCACCACATCAGAGTACCGGTCGATGACCGAGTCGAAAAAGGCTCCGAAGACGGTGACCTGATTGTTGCGGCGGGCCACCCGTCCGTCGACCATGTCGAACAGGCCGGCACCGATAATCACCAGGCCGGCGTAAAGAAACATCCGGCCGGCATTGGTCGCATGAGCGTTGCCAAAGAGAAATGCCGCGCCAATGTTGATCACCAGCCCGATAAAGGTGAGAAAGTTGGGTGAGATGCGGGTGAGCGCCAGCCCGTTGACGATCTTGTCGAGCAGCCATCCGCAGGCGCGGCCAAAGGCGCTGGTCCAGGTCCAGGTTGCGGTAGTCGCCACCACTCAGGCTCCTACTTCGTCATGGATGGTGACGAGCTTCAGAATCTCCAGTTCGCGTTTGCCGTTGGGCGTGACCACCACCGCCGTATCGCCGACTTTCTTGCCGATCAGGCCACGGCCGATGGGCGAGGTGGTCGATATGAGCCCCTTGGCTACATCAGACTCTTCGCTGGTGACCAGCTTGTAGACAATTTCCTCGTCTTTGGTGGTGTCGAAGACCGTGATCGTCGAACCGAAAGCGATGCGATCCTTGGGAATATTGGCCAGGTTGACCAACGACAGTTCGGCCATGCGCTTCTTCACCTGGCCCAGGCGTGCGTTGACGAAGACCTGGCGCTGCTTGGCCATGTGGTATTCGGCATTTTCCGAAAGATCGCCGAGCGATGCTGCCTTCTTGATCTCGATGGGCAGCTCGTGCGCCAGCTCATGCTCCAGTTTGGCAATCTCTTCCAGGAGCTGCTTCTTGATGTGTTCGGTCATTCGTTTTCCGTCGCGGTGGGCATCGATTGTAAAAGCGGGGCCAGGAAAGCCGGCCCGGGCCTTCGTTTCGGCTGGATTGTGACGATGCGGTCCGCCCTGTCTTTAAGCTGTCTACCGGGTGAAACCCTGAAACTTCGATTATACGATGAGATGATCCGTCTCCCCCGATGTCACCTGCGGCTCAGGATCCCAGAGGGCTGTCTCCTTCAAAGGTGGTATCCGGATTGCGCGCCGAATCAAGAAAGGACTGCAGAATCAGTACCGCGGCCACCTGGTCAACCAGCGGCTTATGCTCCTGCCGGCTCTTGCCCGCTGCATAGAGAATCGCGTGAGCCTCGCGGCTGGTCAGGCGCTCGTCCCACAGTTGAAGCGGAAGACCGGCGAATTCGGCCAGCTCCTTGGCAAACGCCTGATTCCTGACCGCTTGCCCACTCAGTTCTCCCGACAGATGCAACGGATTGCCGGCCACGATACCCACACAGCTAAAACGCCGGCAAAGCCGCGCCAGGGAGCGTATGTCGTCTTTGGGGTTGCGCTTGCGGGTCAGCGTCAACACCGGCTGGGCGGTGAGCCCAAGTTCATCCGAAACAGCCACGCCGATGCGCTTGGAACCAATATCCAGGCCCAGATAGCGCGGGTTGGAAGTAGTGGACAGAGAAAACACCCTTTTCGATGGCATCGCCTGCTTCCAGCTTACGGCCTGAGGAGCTTATTCGGTGTGGCCCTTCTGGAGTGCGGCACGGTGCGCACGGAAACTCAGCCGATACAATCGAAGGAAAGGAATCCCCAGGGGCGATGACTGCGTCTTATCTCAAGACTGTAGTTTTTTTGGGGATCTGCTTTTCAGGAAGGATTGCCGTAAAGGATGGTGCGCCGCAGGCGGACGAGCCGAAGGAAGAGTGGCCTGGGCTGCGGTGGAGTCTTTTTCGGACTTGTCCTGCTGGCCTTGCTCTCTGCGGGCGCGGCAGCATGGTTCATTTTTCTACCTGCCGGCCCGGCAGGCGAGACTTTCGTGGAAATCCCCATCGGAAGTACAAGCACGCAAATTGGCGCGCAGTTGGAAAAAGCCGGTGTGGTGCGTAGCCGGTATGCCTTTGACCTGGTTCGGATGTACAAACGCGGAGTGCTCAAGGCTGGGGAATACCGCTTCGACCATGCCGTTCCAGTTACCGAGGTTTATTCGCGCATCCTGCGTGGGGATGTATTCACGCTGCCGGTAACGATTCCCGAGGGAGCTACACGTTTTGAGATTGCGGCGCGCGTCGAGCAGGCAGGTTTGGCAAAGCGGGAGGATTTTCTGACAGCCACGGTAAATGAGACGGCCCTGATCGCTGATCTGGACCCAAACGCCAAGAGCCTGGAGGGCTACCTGTTTCCCGATACCTACCGCTTTCCGCGCAAGGCGACCGGTGCGCAGATTGCCGCCGCCATGGTGCGCCGCTTCCGCGCTGAAGCCACCCAGGCTGGCCTGACGGGGAACGGAAGCACCACCCATGACGTACACTCCGTCGTGACTTTGGCCTCCCTTGTTGAACGCGAAACTGCCGTAAATGCCGAGCGACCACTGGTGGCTAGCGTGTTGACCAACCGCCTGGCAAAGAATATGCCGCTGATGACCGATCCGGCCGTGATTTACGGTCTGGAAGTCGAAGGCAAATGGCGCGGTACCATCTATCAATCCGACCTGGCTCACGACACTCCCTATAACACCTATCGCCATGCAGGTTTGCCGCCCGGACCCATCGCCAATCCAGGCTTGCCCTCGCTGCGCGCGGCTCTCAATCCGGCGGCGACCACCTATCTCTATTTTGTTGCCGCAGGAGCAGACCCACAGGGAAAATCGCGCTTTGCCACTACTCTGGATGAGCACAGCAAGAATGTCGCCAGCTACCGGCTCGCCGTAAAACAGGCAGGTGGACATTGATCCTGAACAAGAACCTGCCCCGCCGCATTTCTGCACTTGCAGTTCTGGCTGCTGCCATCCCCATGCTCACCGGCTGCGCCAGCCTGTTCATCTCCAAACGCAAGCTGTTGCAGCCCATTGCTCCGCCCAGCGTGCAGACCGCGACGGCTGACCAGCTTGTAGCCGGGCTCAATGAGAAGTGGAGCAAGTTCGAGAGCCTGACCGCGACAGTCGATATCCGCGCCAGCCACCTCAAGACCAAAGAGGGCGTTGCGACGGATTATCCTTCTTTCCGCGCCAACCTGCTGCTGCGCAAGCCGGAGATGCTGCGCATTCTGGGTAAGCTTCCGGTGGTCCAGACCACGATGTTTGACCTGGCCAGCGACGGCCAGAGCTTCACCCTGCTGGTTCCACCCAAGAGCAAGGCATACAAGGGACTTAACGCCAGCAAGGGCACTTCGCCCAACTGGTATGAGAACCTGCGCCCCAGCCCTCTCTTTTCCGCCATGGTGGTCAAGGGCCTCAATCCGGATGAGCTTTATTCGGTGACTTCGGATAGCTCGACGGAAGAGGATCCGGCCAAGAAGCGCCTGATGCAGCATCCGGAGTACATCCTGAATATTCAGCGGCAGAAGCCGGGTAGCCAGGAGCTGTACCCGGTGCGCGTGGTGACCTTTCATCGCGAAGACCTGTTGCCCTATGAACAGGATCTCTATGATGATGCGGGCGTTCTGCAGACCCAGGTCATTTACAACAACTACCAGCAGTATGAAGGCCTGAATTATCCGAGCAAGATCACATTGAGGCGGCCGCAGGAAGAATACGAGCTGGTGATGACGGTGGAACGCGTCACGCCCAACCCCACGCTGACCGACGACCAGTTCCAGGCAAAGATTCCCTCGGAATACACGATTCAGGATCTGAAATAGCTCGACGCTTTAGAAGGCGGGCTCAGGTACTTCTACGGCACGCGCTTCGCGGACACGCTTCGCTAAAGCCCACTTCAGATCTTCGATTCCCTGCCCGGTCACGGCGGAGATAGCGAAGAACTCCAGCTTGCGGCGTTTGGCCGAGGTGGTCAGCTTCTTCAGTTTCTCTGGATTGGCTGCATCCACCTTGCTGGCGACGACGATCATTGGCTTTTCGTCGAGACCATGTCCGAAGCTCTCAAGCTCGGCGTTGATGACTTTGAAGTCCTCGATCGGGTCAGGACGGCCTGAACCGTCTGAAACGTCGATGAGGTGCACCAGGACACGGGTGCGCTCGATGTGCCGCAGGAACTGGATGCCCAACCCGGCACCGAGGTGGGCACCTTCGATCAGCCCCGGCATGTCGGCGACGACGAAGCTTTCTTCGTTGGGAGCTTCGCCGACGGTGACTACGCCCAGGTTAGGGGAGAGCGTGGTGAAGGGATAATCGGCAATCTTTGGCTTAGCGGCTGAGATGCGCGAGATCAAGGTCGATTTGCCGGCATTTGGATAACCGACAAGGCCAACGTCAGCCAGCAATTTCAGCTCCAGGCGGTAGGTGCGCTCTTCGCCGAGACGGCCAGGCTCGGACTCGCGGGGAGCTTGATGCGTCGGCGTGGCGAAGTGCTGGTTGCCCCGCCCTCCGCGCCCACCCTTGGCGACGACGAAGCGCTCGTTGGGAAGGGAGAAATCGTGGATCAGCTCGCCGGTTTCGGCGTCGTAGACTGTGGTTCCGACGGGAACGTTGAGGGTGACCGACTCGCCATCGCGGCCGGTGCAGTTGGAGCCCTCGCCGTGGCGGCCGCGCTCGGCCTTGTGCTCAGGGTTGTAGCGGAAATGGATCAGGGTGTTGTGCTGCTGGCTGGCCTGCATGACGACATCGCCGCCGCGGCCGCCATCGCCGCCTGAGGGTCCGCCGCGAGGGACGAATTTTTCCCGCCGAAAGGCGACGCAGCCATTGCCGCCATCGCCAGCTTTGACCAGAATTTTTGCTTCATCGATAAACATATGTACGAAATCCCAACTTCCTATCTTTCCAGTCTACCGAAAGGCGCATATACTCGCTCGTAACTCTCAGAACCTGTCCCGAAAAGAGGCAGCTGAGTTCCTATCGGTAGGTAGGGACCAGGCGATTGAAACTCCTGTCGTCCTTCTTCCCGGATTTGCCCCAATCCTCGTCTGCCTCTAACCGGTGGGCGAGTGACAGACTTCGGGGTACGGCACATTGTCTTTCCACAGCGGGACAAAATTTTCCCAAACTCCGGCTTGTTCTGCCGGCCGGGCGATTACCCTTGGGTGCGCATTGCTTCTGCCGGCGCTCCTTCCGGCTCAAGCCTGGGCAGAATCGCCGGGCCCGGCAAACGCAAGCATCGCCACCGGGACACTCGCCGGGCGGCTCACCGATTGGCATAGCATTCCCCTTGAACAGGCAGTCGTAGTAGTGCGCAACCTGACTACCGGCGCTGCCGTACGCGGAGTCACAGGCAAGAACGGCAGCTATCGTTTTATCGGACTGAATCCCGGCGAATACCGCCTGGAAGCCGATCTTCCCCAACTAGGCAAAGGTGCGGTGGAAGGTATTCTCGTCTCAGCCGGCCATGCGACGCGAGTGCAGGCGGCATTGGTGATGGAGTTGCCGCCGCAGATTTCCATCGCTGGTGCGGAGGTCCATGAGCTGGACCCGGTCAGTCCCACTGTAACCACGACAATTCCCAGCGACGAGTTGAATGCTATTCCCATCAGCGGCCGTAACTGGCAGCAATTCGCAGCGATCACCCCGGCCATACATCCGGAAGCGCAGGGTGGCCAGGAATTGGCTGGATCCGGGGAGGAATCGGCTCCTCTCTCAATGGAAGGCAGCAGTGCTTATCAGGCCTCCGACAGCATTGACGGAATGACGGCTACCCCTGCCTTTCATGGGGAAAGCGCACCCCGGAGCCCGGAGTCCGTGGGCGAGTCCGCTGTTATCACGCTGGAGGCGCGCACCGGTAATGCTCCTGCCGAAACCGGTTCCCTGGACAGAAGCGGTTCAGGAAGCTCAATCGGGCTGACCACCAATCGTGGCCGCAACGGCCTGCATGGGCAGGCATTTTATCTGAACCGGCAGAGTCTCTGGGGCTCCCGAAATCCCTTTACGCAATGGATTCAGGAGACCGCTCCTGCCCAGGGAATTTATACCGCACAATTTACTCCCGAGCCGTACACACCCCCGAACAGCCGCCAGACCTTTGGGCTGGGTGCCGGGGGACGGATCCGATTGGGTAAGATTCCGCGCGACAAGCTCTTCTGGTTTGCAGCACTCGACGGAGTGCTGCGCAATGACCCCGCGCTGGCCACGGTGCGTCACCCGGACGACTTTTTTGCCCGGCCTACCAACAACGAGCTCACCGTACTGGCCGCGCGCCTGGATCTGGCCAGCACCGATCCGGTCGACGAAGCCGTCGCCGCCTATTCTTCCGGCCTCGAACAGCTCGCCAGCCTGCTTGGTCCGGTACCGCGGAGCATGAAGCAGACTCAGGGATTTGGCCGCGTCGATTGGCAGATGAATGAGCGGCAACATCTCAGTACCGAAGTAGAAGCCAGCAGTCTGAACGGCCCGGCCGGCGCACTCGGACTCACCTCTGAGACCTTTGGCAGCCACAGCTTTGGCAACATCAACGCCAGGGACGCATGGGGGCAAGCCAGGCTGGAGAGTTTCCTTACCGTCGATCTGCTCAACCAGGCGGCGGTGCAGTTCCGGCGGCACGTACAGAGCGAGACGCCACAGGCGCCATCAGCCTTCGAAGCCTCACTGATTGCCAATCAGTGGGGCACAGTGCCAGAGATCGTTGCCGACTCCAAGTACGGCTTTATTCTTGGCAAGCCTGCCCGGCTCGGCAACTCCAAATATCCGGACGAGCGGATTCTCGATCTTCAGGACACCTTGAGTTGGGTGCGCGGGGCTCACCTGGTGAAGATTGGGGGCAGCTTCGACCATGTCGCCGATGCAGTAAATACGATCGTTAATCAGACCGGTACATATTCCTACGCGGATGTGCTCAACCTTCTCTCGGATACAGCGAGCTTTGCAAAATATGGTTTCACCGGCACCGACAACACCGGCCAGCACAACTGCGACGCCACGGGACGTATCCACTCGGCAGGAGGGAGTGTGACCGGGCTGGGCCCGCTACCCTGTTATGCCTGGTATTCACAGCGTATTGGCCCTTCAAACTGGCATCTGAGCACGAATGATCTTGCCGCATTCGTCACCGAGCAGTGGCAGCCCTTGCATAACCTGACCTTCTCGGCCGGAGTGCGCGTGGAAGCCGAGCAACTGCCCGCGCCCATTGCCAACGTAGCCAATCCGGACATTGTGCAGACGTTGCACATGCCGCGCCTCGGCCTTAACTGGGGGCCGCGCGTAGGGCTGGCCTGGGCTCCCTTTACTTCACGCGGAGGCAGCGGGACGGTGCTGCGCGCAGGCGCAGGACTCTACTTCGGCAGGATCGACAATGGGACCGCGCTGGCGGCGCTGACCCAGACCGGCTCTCCGAATGGGGACATGAATTTCTTTTTCAAGCCGACGGCCACGGGCGCTCCGCCATTTCCTTATGTTTTTTCTGCAGAACCGCAGACAGCGGTGGTACCCGGCGCAGTCTTCTTTGCACAAGACTTCAAGGTTCAGCAGGTCGATCAGGCGGTGGTCAGCCTGGAACAGGAATTGCCGGGACACTGGATGGTCTCAGCGAGCGCACTGGCCAGCCTGGGGCGGCGGCTGCCCATCTCCATCGATTCCAATCTCGACCGGGCGCTTGACGTGAGCGGAAATCCACAGACCATTACATACGATGTAGTGGACGCACCTGGCGCGGGGCCCATCAAGACACCGACGGTCACTGTTCCCCTTTACAACCTCCGCTTCAACGAAAACTACCAGCAACTTACTTCGATTGAGAGCCGGGCCAACTCGACTTATGATGCCGCGATGATCAAGGTTGTGCGCTCGGGCGGCCATGGGCTAAGCCTGCGCGCGCATTACCTCTACGCACATGCCACGGATTGGAACCCGAATGAGTCTGGGCAGGTGGCGGGAAACAACGTACTTGATCCGCAGGACTTTCGATTGGAGTACGGAACATCGAATCTGGATATTCGCCACGCTGCCGCAGCCACCGTTCTCTACGCCACACCGTGGAAGCTGCACAACTGGGCGGGAGAGCTGGCCAACGCCTGGAGCATCGCCGCAGTGGGCCAGTTCCGGTCGGGACGGCCCTACACGATGCGCACCAGCGGTTACATTCCTGGGTTCTATGATCGGCTCATGGCTGGTGGAACTACGCTCATCGAAGGCGTTGGGCCGGCGATGAACGGTTCAGCAGGCGACAATCGCATCTACGGTATCGGCCGCAACACGTATCGCTATCCCGCCACGTGGACCGGCGACACGCGACTAGCCAAGCGCTTCAATCTGGCACACAATCGGCAGCTTGAGCTGCTGGCGGAAAGCTTCAATCTCTTCAACCACCGGAACGTAACACTGATTGAGACAACCGGCTACTCCATGTACCGCGGAACAACATCGGGTGGACCGGCTACGCTCAATTTTCTCACCGGTCTCACTACGGGAGCTCCGGAGTTCGGCAAGCCGCTGGATGCGAACGCGACTAATTTCTATCGCCCTCGCGAATTGCAGCTTGGAGTTCGAGCGAGATTCTGATGCCAGGCGTTACTGCCTAGGCGGTGTGATCCAATACGATCTTCCATTTACCGGCGCTCTTGTGCCAGACAAGGCTGAAGATGCCGTCGTCTTTGCTGGCTGTTCCTTTGGCGCTTCGGTCGAGGTGGAAGCGTCCGGTTACGACGGCATATTCGGTGGCGCCGGAGGAGGAAGGCAGAAGGCGTATGTCGAGGTCCTTGAAGGTGAGCGTGCCCATCTGGTCCTTGGTGGCATAGCCCTTCTTGTAGCGCTCCAGGATGGGCTGAAATCCCTTGTTGACGGAGGCCGTGCCGACGAAGGTGGTCTCGGGAGAATCTTCGTAGCTGACCATGAAGGCTGGAATATCGCCACGGTTCCAAGCTGTGACCTGGGCGTCGATGACGGATTGAATTGCCGCTTTGTCCGTCTTGGCTGCGCCCTGAGCTACTGCCTGCGTGCCGGCTTGCGTCCATGCAAAACATAACGCCACGAATGCCAGAACAAATTTGCTCCCGTGTTTGCCCATATAAATCCCTCCGCTGCCACTCTACAATGACTTCATGGCTGCCAGTCCTACAATCGACCATGCAAATTCGGAACCCTTCCGGATTGTGCATACGGTTTGCTCGCACGATTGTCCTGACTCCTGCGCGGTGCTGGTTACTGTGAACAGCGAGGGCCGCGCGATCAAAGTGCAGGGCGATCCTTCGCACCCGGTGACGCAGGGCTTTTTGTGCGGCAAGGTGGCGAAGTATCTGGACCGCGTCTACTCGCCGCAGCGGATTTTGCATCCTTTGCGGCGCAAGGCCGGCGTTGCGAAAGGCCGGCTGGTGAAGGGCCGCGAGCTTGAGGCCTTCGAGCGGGTTTCGTGGGACGAGGCGCTGGATGAAATTGCTGCGCGGCTGCAGCGTGTCTCTGATACCTATGGGCCGGAGTCGATTCTCCCTTACAGCTACGCGGGGACGATCGGCGTGCTGGGGTATGGCTCGATGGACCGGCGTTTCTTTCATCGCCTGGGCGCTTCACAACTGGACCGGACGATCTGCGCGGAGGCGGGCGGGCAGGCTTTCAAGCTGGTCTACGGACACAAGGTCGGCACACCCAACGAGGAATTTCCGCGAGCGAAACTGATCATCGCATGGGGCGCAAATATCCACGGCAACAACATCCATCTCTGGCCGTTTGTGGAGCAGGCGCGGCGCGATGGAGCGCGGTTTATCGTGATCGATCCTTATCGCACGCGAACGGCGGGTTTGGCGGACTGGCATATCGCCATCCGGCCTGGCACGGACGTTGCATTGGCCCTGGGCATGATGCATGTGATTTTGCGCGAGGGGCTTGAGGACCGCGCCTACATCGACGAAATGACCCATGGTTTTGTCGAGTTGGCGGAACGCGCCCGTGAATACACGCCGGAGAAGGTCGCTGCCTGGACCGGGCTTACGGCTGCGGAGATCGAGCAGTTGGCACGGGAATATGCGACTACCCAGCCAGCCGTCCTGCGCATGAACTATGGGGTGCAGCGATCGGAGAATGGCGGCACGGCGGTACGGGCTATCGCCATGCTGCCGGCGTTTACCGGCGCCTGGAGGCATCGCGGCGGCGGCGCGCAGCTCTCCATGTCCGGAGGTTTCAAGTTCGATGCACGGACCATCGAGCGGCCAGATCTGATGCTGGCTTCGCCGCTCAGACGGCGGGCTCGCGTGGTGAATATGTCGCGCCTGGGCCATGCTCTTACTGCGTTGGGAGACGAAGGAAACGAGGGCCCGCGGGTTCATGCGATTTTCGTCTACAACTCCAATCCCGGTGCGGTTGCGCCCAATCAGAACGCTGTGCATCGCGGCTTTAGCCGGGCAGACCTGTTTACTGTCGTGCATGAGCAGTTCCTTACTGACACGACGGACTACGCGGACTACATCCTGCCTGCGACCACTTTCCTTGAACATGACGACATTCAAGGTGCGTATGGACACTACTTTGTGCAGCGGTCACATAAGGCAATAGAACCGCTGGGGGAGGCGCGATCGAATGTATGGCTGTTTGCGCAACTGGCGCAGAGGATGGGTTTTAGCGATCCGTGCTTTCGCGATACGCCGGAGGAGATGATTCGGCAGGCACTCAACCTGAACGATCATGGACACTCGCGCAATCCCGGCATGGAGCACATTACGCCGGAGCTGCTGGATGAGCAGGGGCACATTCCGCTGGGCTTTATGCATGGGCACGCGAAGGAGACTTTTCTTCCCTTCAGCAAGAGCGAGCCTCTGCCTACGCCGAGTGGGAAGATCGAGTTCTATTCCGAAGCGCTGGCGGCAGCCGGGGCTGATCCGCTGCCAGCGTTCGTGCCGCCGACCGAGTCGCGGCTGGGGCCGGATGCGGGGCGCTTCCCGTTGGAGTTTTTGCCGCGTAAGGGCGATCACTACATGAACTCGACCTTTGCCAATCTGGAGGGGCACCGGGCAATGGAGGCGCGGACCAATCACCGCCTGGAGATTCATCCAGTCGACGCGGAGAAGCGGGGCATCGCCGAGGGTGATGCGGTCCGCGTCTGGAACGATCGCGGAAGTTTGGATCTGACGGCGCTGATCTCGGATCGTGTTCAGCCGGGCGTGGTGGCGGGCCGACTGGACTGGTCGAAACTTAGCCCTGACAGCCAGAACGTCAATGTGCTGACGAGCGAGCGGCTCACCGATATTGGCGCGGCGGCTACGTTCTATTCGACGCTGGTGGAAGTGGCGAAGGCCTGATTCCTAGGCCGGATCGGATCGAAGGCTAGAACTGGTCGAGCCTGGCGAAAAGCTCGCCGATGCGAACCAGGACCGGCGTTCCGGCAACGGTAAGTTCGCCCGAAGGTACTTCTTCGAGAACCACTCCGTTCGCACTGCGAACTGCACGGCTTGCGGTGCGGGTTTTCGGATCGATTACCCAGACATGCTCGATGCCGAAGTCGAGATATTCAGCGGACTTCCTGGCGATGTTCTTGGGCTTGTCTTCGGGAGACTTGATTTCGATGGTGATCAGCGGAGGCCGGGTGAGGATAGACTCGCGCTGCGTGCCCATGCGCAGCACGGTCAGGTCAGGTACGACATAGCGGCGCGGCCTCAATCGTACACGCTGTTCGGTGAGGACAAAAACGCCCCAGTCGACGATACGATTGGTGAACAGCGTAGCAAGGATGGTTTGCAGGAATGAATGCTCGAACTCTCCCAAATTGCGCTTCTCGATCACTCCCTCGTTGTACTCGCAGTCCGGTTCATACCCGGTCGACAGGTACTCCTCGACGGAGATAAGAGGCTCGGCAATGGGCTGGGTTGCCATACGACGATTATCCTGCGATTCCCTGCTTGTAGCAATGGAAACACGGTGGGTTACCATGCATTTTGATCGGTAATTCAGCTGCATGTGTCTTGCCAATTGCAGGGGCAGGCACTAAACTCGCATTTCGAGTAAACCTTTTCCCAATGAGGTCCCGTAAATGTCATTCGCTCCGTTCATAAAGAAAATTGCGCCTGTTGCGGCGCTGATTTTGATCCTTCCTGCCGCTCTTCCTGTTTCTGGCCAGACTCAGCCGGCGGTACTGACGGTGCAGGTGGACAAGCCTCTGCACAGCGTGAGTCCCATGCTCTACGGCCTGATGACAGAGGAGATCAACTACTCCTACGACGGCGGCCTCTATCCGGAGATGGTGCGCAACCGGGTGATGCGCGACCGCAACTGGAACCAGCAGGACTGGCTGATTGTTCAGAATGCGAGTGGCGGCGCCAAGTTCGAGAAGGACAAGACCACGGGCCCGTCGGAGGCGCTGAATGACAGTATCAAGCTGACGGTGACTTCGGCATCGCCTGCGGAGCCAGCCGGTCTACGCAATCAGGGGTACTGGGGCTATCCTCTGAAGCCGGATACGACCTACACCTTCTCGCTCTATGCCAAGGCTGACGGCGCAGGGCCGCTGCATGTGAGTCTGGTCAGCAACAAGACGGGTAAGAGCGTGGCGAGCGCGGAGATTGCGTCTATCGGGAGCGACTGGAAGCAGTACAAGGCCACCCTGCACACGGGAAAGATTGAGACTTCCGAGGCGAACCACCTGGAGCTGACGCTCTCCAAGCCGGGCACGGTGTGGATGACGATGGTGTCGGTGTTTCCGCCGACGTACAAAGGCCGCGTGAACGGCAACCGTGTCGATCTGATGGAGAAGCTGGCTGGAATGCATCCGGCGTTTCTGCGCTTCCCCGGCGGCAACTATCTTGAAGGCGACCACATCAACGAGCGCTACGAATGGAAGAAGACGATCGGCCCACTGGTTGACCGGCCGACGCATCCCAGCCCCTGGAATTATCACTCGTCGGACGGACTTGGGCTGCTTGAATTCTTCGAATGGTGTGAGGATCTGCACATGCAGAATGTACTGGCGGTCTATGCCGGATATTCGATGAAGCAAGAGCATGTGGAGCCGGGCAAGGACCTCGAACCGTATGTCCAGGACGCGCTGGACGAGATCGAATATGCGACCGGCGGCCCCGATACCAAGTGGGGCGCGGAACGGGTCAAGGATGGCCATCCTGCGCCTTTCAAGCTGGCTTATGTCGAGATCGGCAATGAGGATTGGTTCGATGAATCGAAGAGCTACGATGGACGCTTCAAGCAATTTCACGATGCGATCAAGGCCAAGTATCCGGACCAGAAGCTGATCGCAACCGCGCCGATTACGAGTGTGAAGCCGGATGTGCTGGACGATCACTTTTATCTGAGTGCGGAGAAGTACTTCGACGACATTCATCACTACGACAAGTTCGACCGCAACGGGCCGAAGATCTTCATGGGCGAGTACGCGACGATGGAAGGCTCACCGACGGGCGACTTTGGCGCGGCGCTGGGCGATGCCGCGTGGCTTACGGGCGTGGAGCGCAACAGCGATGTGGTGGTGATGTCGAGCTACGCACCGCTGCTGGTCAATGTGCATAACGGCGGCATGCAGTGGCACCCGGATTTGATTGGGTATGACGGGCTGAGCAGCTATGGTTCGCCGAGCTACTATGTGCTTTCGCTCTTCGCCGCTAAGGTGGGCGATACGGTGCCGGAGTCGTCGCTTACGGGAGCTGGACCACGTGTTGCGTATTCAGTTACGGAATCGGGCGGGAAGGTTTACGTCAAGATCGTCAATGGGGTGGCTTCGCCGCAAGAGCTGACGATCGATCTAAGCGGTGTGAGCGCCGTTACTGGACCGGCCAAGGTGACACGGCTTCATGCGCTTTCGCCCGTCGACACCAATACCATCAGTGATCCGAAGCATATTGTTCCGGTCGAGAGCACGCTTCCAGTTACTGGGACGAAGCTGAAGCATACGCTCGGTGGATATACCTTTGAGGTAATTGAGTTGGATACGAAGAAGTAGGCCCGCTATTTCCGGGGCTGAAGCCCCTTGTTGATCTTGATCGTTTCAGGGGCCTGAAGGCCCCTGCTCTCTCCGTACAAACAGACAAAATCCATTTTTCGCGCGGTGCGAGAATCTCAAAACAGAATGGCCGCTCCGAGTAAATTTCGGGGCGGCCATCTTATTTTTTCTACTTAGATTTTGAAGTTAAACAAGATAACTTCGATGTTATCCGTTCAATAGCTCCTGCAGCTTGTTGATGGTGCGGTTGAGGTCTTTGTCGGTGCGGCGAAGCTCGTCGATTTTGGCGATGGAATGCATGACCGTGGTGTGATGCTTTCCGCCAAATTGTCGGCCTATCTCAGGCAGGCTGGCTTCGGTTAGATTCTTGGCCAGATACATGGCAATCTGGCGTGGCACGACGACGGCGCGCGAGTTGTTCTTCTGCTTCAACTCGCTGACGCGCATGGCGAAGTTTTCGGCGACAGACTTCTGAATTGCATCGATGGTGATCTTGCGCACCTGCGTGTCGATGAACTGCTTGAGGCACTGCTGCGTGGATTGCAGCGAAATCTCCATGCCATTGTGATTGCACCAGGCGATGAGGCGCACCAGTGCGCCTTCCAGCTCACGCACGTTGGTGCGCACGTTGGAGGCGATGAACATGGCTACGTCGGTCGGTAGATTGGATTGCTCGCTCTCTGCCTTCTTCTGCAGAATGGCAACCTTGGTCTCGAGATCGGGCGGTTGAATGTCGGCGATGAGACCCCATTCGAAGCGCGAGCGCAAGCGGTCTTCGATCTCGGCCAGTTCTTTGGGAGGACGATCGGAGGCGATGACGATCTGCTTCATGCTCTCGTGCAGGGCGTTGAAGGTGTGGAAGAACTCTTCCTGGGTGCGCTCTTTCTGCGCAATGAACTGGATGTCGTCAATGAGCAGAACATCCACGCCGCGGAAGCGGTCGCGGAAGCTGGTCATGCGGTCGTTGCGCAGCGAGTTGATCATCTCATTGGTAAATTTTTCCGCAGAGACGTAGCAGATGTTGGCGATGGGCTGACGGCGCTTTACTTCATGGCCGATGGCGTGCATAAGATGCGTCTTGCCCATGCCAACGCCGCCGTAGAGGAAGAGCGGGTTGTACGCCTTCGAAGGCCTTTCGGCGACAGCAAGCGATGCTGCGCGGGCGAACTGATTGCCGTTGCCGATGACGAAGTTGTCGAAGGTGTAGCGCGAGTTCAGTTGCGCTGCTGTCGACCAGTCGAAGCGCCCCTGCTGTTCGGCAGGATAGGCACCGCGCCGGTTGGGCTGATAAGCGTTCTGGTTTTGCGGCGGCGCTGTCGGCGCGTGCGTCGGTAGAGGCCCAAAGCCGCCGTCCTTACGCACCGGCGGCTGCGATGGGTCTTCTTCCTGTGTGACAAAGGCCACGTCGTCGAAGTTGAGCTTGAGCAGATCGATGGCTTCCTGCACCAGATCGCTATACTTGTCGCCGATGTGCTGGAACTCTTCAGTGGGAATGCGCACGTAGAGCGTGCGGCCGGCGATATGGCTGTAACGGGTAGGCTTGAGCCAGGTGTCGAACGACTGGCGGTTGACCTTCTTTTCCAGTGCCGCCAAAATCTGCATCCAGGGGTTAAGCGCCGTAGCTGGCGTAGTTGCAAATGACATCGATGTATTCCTTACGTACACTCTGTTCTCACTCGAATTCCGGTCCGCTGTAAGCCCAAAAAAACAATGCTTCGCCCCCGGCGCGCACAGTGCAACTGCGCGTCACGTTAGCTTTCGAATCTGCCGAGAGGTGGCCGGGCTGGGTCGCCCGAACTTGCATCGACTTTGTTGAAAAAAACCGGTACAGCGGAGTGTTCAGAATCTTTGGTGAACGGGTCCGATACTAGCACAATTTCGAGCTTCTGCAACGTCCTATTCACAAACACCGGAGAATTGCACCAGCCTTGGTGAAACCCGCTCCAGTGGCCTTCGCGCTGAGTCTTTATGCCTGCGGATAAAGGGCTGCATGTGTCGATCGGTACCTTCATTTACACGCCTCGTAAAACAGGATTCACAGGGTCGATTCAACGTCGAAGTTTGGATTCTACACCCAAAAGCGGGTGTCGACGCGTACCCAATGAAACAGAGAAGTTTTACTGCGCGACTGGATTCCAGATCGAGTCTGCGATATACTCAAGACTTGCCGTTCAGGCATAGATTTCCACAGAGATTCAGGAGCGCATTCCGATGCCCAAGCGCACATTTCAGCCCAACCGCCGCAAGCGCGTCAAGACCCACGGCTTTAGAGCCCGCATGAAGACCAAGAGCGGCGCTGCCGTATTGAGCCGCCGCCGCGCCCAGGGGCGCAAGCGGGTTGCAGTCAGCGCCGGTTTCCGCGACTAATAGCTGCGGCTCCTGGTTGAGCCCGTTGCCGCCGGTGAATTACGCAAAGGCCGGCAGAGCCAGAGCCTTATCAGATCGTCAGCAACTTGCGGCACCCGCCCCATTGCTTCTGTCGGCCGATGGTGCCAGAGATGATCGAATCTCCTCAATCACAGAAACCATCTCCGGATGTCTCGGCGTCCGGGCCGGTGCTTCGTACGGTTTCTGCGCGGGATGCGCGGCTGCGCAAGCATGCCGATTACCAGCGAGTCTATAAGGCGACACGCAAACAGTTCTCGGCTTCAATGACCTGGTTTCTCGCTCCACGCGAGATGCCGCCTGCTTCTCAGGAAGATGTTTCCGGCAGCATTCCGCGCGTGGGCATCACGGCCGGCAAGGTATTGGGCAAGGCGCATGAGCGCAATCGCATCAAACGCCGGATACGCGAACTGATCCGGCGGCATCTGCATGAACTGCCCGCCGGCGTCGATCTCATCCTCCATCCTCGGCGATCGGTCATGACGATGGACTTCGTGAAACTTCAAGCTGAGATTTTGCGTATCTTTCGGCAGGCTGCCGCACAGGCCCGCCAACTCAAGTCTCGCGGCACAGAGGAACAGGCAGGCACTGTGCGGTCGATCGACGTATGAAACGCATTCTGCTGGCAGTTCTCGATCTCTACCGATACTGGCTTTCGCCGGTGATCCACGCGCTGTTTCCTTCAAGTTGCAAGTTTCAACCCACATGCTCGCGCTACGCTTCTGAGGCTATCGAATTACACGGGGCGTGGCGCGGCAGTTGGATGGCCTTTCATCGCCTGCTGCGCTGCCATCCGTTTTCTCGGGGCGGGTTCGACCCCGTACCCATTCCTCCCGCCGGCAAGAATGTGGTTTCCGCTGTAACCCTGCACGACCCGTTACCATAGAAGATAGCGCCTCAAAATAATTTGCGCCGCTTTCATAGCCGCTCACGCACGAAACGATAGAACGCACGAAACGACAGGATTGAACCTTGGCTGAACTTCGTAATCCGAATGCTCAAACACAGGGCGCTGGTGGCGGCGATATGCGCACCACGCTCGCCTTCATGGTGCTGGTTGGGGTCGCACTTATCGCGTTCCAGTACTTCAAGCCCGCGACACCTCCCGCGCCGCAAGCGCAAACCGCAAGCCAGGCTGAAAAGCCGGCTTCCGCTTCGCAGACCTTGACCGGACAGGCCACGGGACAGGCCACCACTGCGGCAACCGCTCCCGCCGGGAGCGCTCCGGCGATTGCGGCCTCTGCCGAGACGTTGACCGTGGTCGAGAATGAGCTTTACAAGATCACCTTTACCAATCGGGGAGCCAAGGCCAAGAGCTGGATTCTCAAGCGTTATAAGGATTCGCAGGGACGTCCTCTAGACTTGGTAAACCAGCGCGCCGCTCCGGACTTCGGCTATCCCCTCCAGCTCTACACGTATGAGCAGGCCCTGACGGACGAACTCAACAACCAGGCGCTCTACCAGGCTTCGGCAACGGGCAATGTAACGGCGCCGGCAGGCATCATTTTCAAATACGCCAAAGGGCCTCTGACCGTCACAAAGACCTTCACCTTCAATCAGAGCTACGTTGTCGATACCCAGGTAAGTGTCACGCGCAACGGTTCGCCGGTGCGCGCGCTGGTCGCATGGCCCAGCGGCCTTGGCGACCAGGAAGAGGTTGCGCAGTATGCAGCCAGCAAATTCGCCTGGTCCATCGACGGCAAGCATGATTCAACAGGTGCCACCAAGGGCTGGTTCTCCAAGGGCGTGGACGGCAACGCCACCCTCGAGCAGCCATACGATTATGCGGCGGCAATCGATCTCTACTTTGCCGCGGCATTTCTTCCTTCAGTTCCGTCGCGCGCCACTGTAGTCACATTGCATAACACCATCCAGGCTCCTAAGGATGCCGCGGCCCCCAACAGTGAGAAGTTCCCCTCGGCGGTTCTTGGCCTTGCGGTGGGCGATACCAGCGGCAACACGCATACGCGTCTCTTCGCCGGGCCGCTGCAGTTCGACGTGCTCGCCAATACCCACACCACAGCGCCCGATGGTCTTGCCACCGGCGCGGACCTGAAACAGCTGATCCAGTTCGGTAATCTCAAGATCATCGCTGAACCGCTCTTCCTGCTGCTGCGCTTCGTATACGGCTATGTGGGCAACTGGGGTTGGGCGATCGTAATCGTTACTATCGTCTTCAACCTGCTCATGATGCCCACGCGCTTCATGATGATGAAGTCATCGCTCAAGATGCAGCGCATCCAGCCCAAGATGGATGCCATCAAGAAGCGTTATGCGCATCTCAAGGCCACCGATTCCAAGCGGGCCGAGATGAACGCGGAAACCATGAAGCTCTACAAAGAAGAGGGCATCAACATGTACGGCAGTTGCCTGCCCCTTCTAGTGCAGATGCCGCTGTTATACGGCTACTATCGGGTGCTGGGCAATGTGATCGAATTACGCCAGGCGCATTGGTTCTGGCTGCCCAACCTGGCCGTGGCCGATCCGCTGCATATTCTGCCTGGCCTCATTATTGTGAGCATGTTCCTGGTGCAATTCATCACTCCATCGCCGGGCATGGATCCTGCGCAGCGCCGCATGATGGCCTTTATGATGCCCGCGATTCTCGGCTTCTCGATGTGGAATTTCGCATCGGGACTGGCGCTCTACTGGGCCACCGGCAACCTGATCAACCTGGGTCTGCAGGTGGGCATCAACCGGTCCAAGATGGGCCAGGAGCTGAAAGCTCTGGCTGCGAAGCGAGCTGCCAAAACAGCGAATAAAACAATCCAGGGGCGGCGCTGAAGCAGAAAGCGGTCAAAGTTTCTGCCTCCGCCACAAACAGCTGGGACAGGGTTAAACCCGGTCTCAGCCGTTTTGTTTGGAGCGGCGGCGCGGTTTGGGCGGTTGTGTGGATTCGCGAATGATCAGCTCCGGGATCACGGGCACTGTCTCAGGATCGCTGCCCTGGGCACGAATCCTGCGAAGTAGAATTCGTGCTGCTGTAGCTCCCATATCGCGCAAGGGCTGGCGAATGGTGGTCAAGCTGGGATTCTGGAAAGCAGCCGCCTGAATATCATCGAAACCAACCACGGAGATATCTTCCGGCACGCGCAGGCGTTGTTCGCGCAAAGCCCGCACCGCACCCATGGCGGCAACGTCGTTGTAGCAGACCAACGCGGTAAATTCCGGCCGCACTCCTGCGCCATTGAGATTGGCGCAGCGATTCAACAACTCCACGGATGGCACGTAGCCCAACTCCGGCGTCGAGACCTTCAGCTCCAGCTGCACCAGCCACTCGGGCCTGATCTCCAGCTTCAGATCGCGCGCGGCGCGCATCAGGCACTCCCAGCGCTCATCAGCGTCTGAACTGTGACTGCCGCCGCGCATGAAAGCAATCTTGCGATGACCCAATTGATACAGATGCCGAAGGATCAACTCGCCGGCGCGGACCTGGTCGAGCACGACATTGGTGACGCCGGGAATCTTGCGATGGCCGGCAACAGCTACCACCGGAACCGGCAGCTCGTGATTCAGTATGGTGTCGACGGCGATGAAGCCTTCGACCGAGCGGTCGAGGAGGAGCCGCGGATACTCCTCCTGCAAATCCTGACGGCGGCGATGGCTGGCGATGAAGTAGAAATAGCCTTCCTCGATCAACACATCCTCGACTCCTTCCAGCACCTGCGCCGCATAGCCGTCGCCCAGGTCCGGCAGCAATACTCCAACTGAAAATGTCTTCCCCTTGCGCAGCGAGCGGGCAAAAAAACTGGGCCGGTAATCGAACTTCTTTGCCGCTTCACGGACCCGTTCGCGGGTCTCCTGGGGAATCGACTTCACGCCGGGCGCATTGTTGAGCACCAGCGAAATGGTCGCCGGCGACAGATCGAGATATTCGCCCAGCGTCCGCAGGCTGATGTTCTGGCCCGGTTTCGGGCCAGGAATCTTGAGCTTTGTCATGCACACTTTTGTAGCACTTCTGAGGCGTTTCTGGCCGATAATTCTATTGCGGCAGACCGCTATACAGGACTCCGTACGGACTCCGAGCTATAGTGAGAGCAGCCGAAGAGCTTCTCTATGATTCCTGATACTGTCATCGACACGACTAGCCCGAAGGCAAACAGCAAGGCGCCAGAACGGAGTCTGCAGCTCACGCAGGTGATGGAATGGAGTGAGGGCTGCTTCCTGCCCCATGACGACTCTCTTGCGGCCGAAGAGCCTCTTGAAATCCGCATCGGGAAGTTGCCGCTCACAGTAACCATGCGCACTCCTGGCCATGATGAAGAGCTTGCGGCGGGTTTTCTGCTCACGGAGGGCATCCTCGAGAGAGCTTCTCAGATCGCCACTCTCAGTTCCTACGCAACGACAGCCAACGGTAAGAACAATGGCGTCGAAGTTGAGCTTCGCGACTGCGAATTCGACGCCACACACATGCAGCGGAATTTCTTTGCGGCGTCGAGTTGCGGCATTTGCGGCAAGGCGTCCATTGAGGCCATTCGCCAACGCGGCCTGCGTGCGCCCAGTCCCGATTTTCGCTTCAACCCTGAGCTGCTGTGTACCCTGCCGGACAAGCTGCGCGCGGTACAAACTGTCTTCAGTCACACCGGTGGTCTTCATGCTGCGGCGCTCTTCGATGCGCAGGGTAATCTGATCGTGTTGCGCGAAGATATTGGCCGCCACAACGCGGTGGACAAAGTGATCGGATGGGCTCTTTTGCAGGATCGGCTGCCGCTTGACCAGCACGTCATGCTGGTGAGCGGGCGCGGTGGATTTGAGATTGTACAGAAGGCGCTTTCAGCGGGGATTCCGGTGCTTGCATCGGTCTCCGCGCCTTCCAGCCTCGCTGTGCAACTGGCGCGCGAACTCGGCATCACGCTGGCGGGATTTCTGCGTGGACGGCGCTTTGTGCTCTACGCTGGGGCCTCGCGCTGCAGTTCGGCCGCGACATCCGGCCTGCCTTAGTTCAGGTTAGGCACAATCTCATTGCATTGCACACCATCAAACTCCTGTTCAGTTCGAGCCATTCCGGCGCAAATGCGAAGGCTACGATTGACAGGTATTGGCAACACGTTCGATACTCTCGCACCGGAGGATCCATCTCTTTATGCATTCCTCTTCTACGATCCTCCTCAATGGAAAATCACAGTCCGTCACGTCCGGCGAACCGCTTATTGAAGCCATCAACCGGAGCGGAACGGCTCTGCCTCAAGTCTGCTATCACCCCCAGCTTGGCCCCATCCAGACCTGCGATACCTGTATGGTCGAGGTGGACGGCAAGCTGGTTCGCGCCTGCGGAACGACAGCAGTAGAAGGCATGACGGTGGTAACGGAATCGGCCCGAGCCGATGCCGCGCAACGAGAGGCATTCGACCGTATCCTCGGCAACCATTTGCTCTATTGCACCGTATGCGACAACAACAATGGCAACTGCACGGTGCATAACACGACTGCACAGCTCAAGGTTGAACATCAGTCGATTCCCTTTCGCAACAAGCCGTATGAAAAAGATGTGTCCAACCCCTTCTACCGTTACGATCCCGACCAGTGCATTCTGTGCGGCCGCTGCGTCGAGGTTTGTCAGAATGTGCAGGTGAACGAGACGCTGTCGATCGGCTGGGAGATGGAGCATCCGCGCGTGCTGTGGGATGGCGGCGCGCCGATTGGCGAGTCGAGCTGCGTGTCCTGTGGACATTGCGTGACAGTATGTCCGTGTAACGCCCTGATGGAAAAGCCCATGCTGGAACACGCCGGATACTTTACCGCTCTGCCTGCGCCGACGCTTGAAAACATGATCGATGTGGTCAAGGGAATTGAACCTGAACTAGGTTACGGGGCGATTCTCCAGCTCTCGGAAATTGAAGCAGCGATGCGCGAAAACCGTATCCGGAAGACCAAGACTGTCTGTACGTATTGCGGCGTTGGATGCAGCTTCGATATCTGGACGGAAGAGTCCGCGAATAAACGGCACATTCTCAAGGTTGAGCCTGCGCATGGAGCTGCGAATGGGATTTCAACGTGTATCAAGGGCAAGTTTGGTTGGGAGTATGTCAACAGCGGCGACCGGTTAACCAAGCCTCTCATTCGTGAAGGCGACCGCTTTCGCGAGGCGACGTGGGACGAGGCGCTGACACTTGTGGCGGCCAGGTTCTCCGAGATCAAGGCAGCGCACGGACCGGATGCATTGGCGTTTATCTCCTCCTCGAAATGCACCAACGAGGAAAGCTATCTGATGCAAAAGCTGGCCCGCGCTGTGATCGGGACGAACAATATGGACAACTGTTCGCGTTATTGTCAGGCCCCGGCGACCACAGGCCTGTGGCGGACGGTGGGTTATGGCGGCGATTCCGGGTCGATTTCAGATATAGAAAAGGCCGGTCTGGTCCTGATCATCGGCAGCAACACGGCTGAGAGTCACCCGGTACTGGCGACGCGCGTCAAGCGTTCGCATAAGCTCAAGGGACAGAAACTCATCGTCTCCGATCTGCGCGAGAATGAGATGGCCCGCCGCGCCGATGTCTTCCTGCACCCCAAGCCCGGCACCGATCTGATCTGGCTCTCTGCCATTACGCGCTACATCCTCGACAATGGTCTGGCCAAGACGGACTTCATCCAACAGTGGGTCAATGGGACCGATGCTTATTGGAAGAGCCTGGAGCCTTTTACGCTTGAGTTTGCGAACGAGCGTTGCGGCATCTCTGTTGAGACGTTGAAACAGGTCGCACACATGATTGTTGAAGCCGATGGCGTGTGCATCTTGTGGGCCATGGGTGTCACGCAGCATTCGATGGGATCGGATACATCGACCGCCATTTCAAATCTGCTTCTCGCCACAGGCAACTACATGCGCCCCGGCACGGGAGCCTATCCATTGCGCGGCCACAATAATGTACAGGGAGCAAGCGATCACGGCGCGATGCCGAACTACTATCCCGGCTACCAGAAGGTAGAGGACGCTGAGATCCGCGCCAAGTTCGAGAAGGGATGGGGCATCAAGTTGCCGCCCAAACCCGGTCTCGACAACCACCAGATGATTGACGCCATCCACGAGGGTAAGCTGAAGAGTCTGTATATCTTCGGCGAAGAGATCAGTCTCGTCGATTCGAACGCCAATCACGTCGCCAGCGCCCTCGCAAAGATCGATTTTCTGGTGGCGCAGGACATCTTCTTCTCTGACACTTGCCGTTATGCCGATGTTGTACTTCCGGCCAGCCCGAGCCTTGAGAAAGAAGGCACTTTTACCAGCACGGAACGCCGCATTCAGCGCCTCTACCAGGTTTTCGAACCATTGGGCGATAGCCGTCCCGACTGGAAGATCATTCTGGAGATCGCCAACCGCCTCGGCGCAAATTGGACCTACAAACATCCTTCCGAAATCTATGAGGAAATCGCTCCGCTCACTCCGCTGATGGCCGGTGTCACCTACGAGCGGCTTGAAGGATATAAAACGCTTCAGTGGCCTGTTGCCGAAGATGGCAGCGACCAGCCGCTGCTCTATACCAAGGAGTTCAAATTCCCCGACGGCAAGGCGAAGTTCTACCCGTTGGAGTGGAACGAGCCCACCGATCAACCCAATGACGAGTACGATTTGCACCTGAACAACGGCCGTCTTCTGGAACATTTCCATGAAGGCAACATGACTTACCGCACCGAAGGCATTCGCGAAAAAACACCCTGTACATTCGTTGAAGTGTCGCCAGCCCTGGCCGCTGAACGCAGCATCGAAACCGGCGCGTGGGTTGAGCTCATCTCGCGCTATGGCAAGGTGCGCGTACAGGCTCTGATCACCGACCGCGTGCAGGAAAAAGAGCTTTACATGCCGATGAACTCAATGAATCTGGATGACCCAAATACTTCAAACGATGAGGCGGTCAACCGTCTCACCAGCAGCCACACCGATAAGGTCACCCACACTCCGGCTTACAAGGAAACATCGGTCGAGATGCGAGTCCTGCCTCAGATTGGCGCGACTCCGCCAAGCCCGTTGCCCAAGACCAACTCCCGTTTCGGGCATCCTACTCCACAGGCGGGCGTCGAAGTCGAACGCAAATGGAAACGCGCAGACTACCGTCAGCCAGGTACAGAACCAGCCGATCAACTCGTCCAGATTCAGAACCGAACCAAATAGAGGATTGTATGGCTCAACCGATTCCGCTCCCGTTACCGCCGCGCGACCCTAAACAAGAGTTGTTGGCCAAGCTTGAACAGGCTCCGGCAGAACACGCCGCTGCTCTGCTCGATGGCTACGAACTGCTGCAGCAACTGCATGAACACGGTGTCTTCACGCTTGTACGAGGCGCTCTTGGGGCGACGAATACGCTGGTGAAAGCAGCTTCTTCCGGGGCGAATTCGATCGACTCCATTCGTGCCATGCGCAACGCCATCATCGTTGCCAAGATGCTAGGTTCCATCGATCCAGAGCTTCTGCAGTCCTTGGCAAGCGCGGTGAGCACGGTGCTTGGCAATGCGAAATCAGTGCCGTCTCAGCCGCCAGGAATCGTTTCATTAATTGCTGGATTTACTTCTGCGGATCAACGAAGAGGCCTGGGACTGATCAACGAACTATTACGCCAGATCGGGATTCAGTCGAACCCTGACCGGCGCGCCGAAGCCGGTCAAAAGTAACGCGGTGTAAGACCGGGCTGCCGGTTTCCAACTTGATTTATGATTAAAGCCAGGAAGAGTGGCCGAGCGGTTTAAGGCACCGGTCTTGAAAACCGTCGTACCTGAAAGGGTACCGTGAGTTCGAATCTCACCTCTTCCGCCATTCAATCTTTGATTATCGGTTTCTCCGCGAATACATTCGAATTTCTGCTCGATTCCCCCGAAATTCTCACTTATTGCAGACGGAAAGGCACCAGGGAGCATTCCCTGGCTCGGAACTAGTTAGAAGACTAAGATCACGGCGTGGTGTTGTAGATACGGATTTGCGCACTTGTCGCACCATCTGCGGGAACGGCTATAAAGAGTGAGTGGAGCGATGGCACGAGCAAGCCTGTCTTGGCGCCAGGGCCGGTCTTGACTGAGCCTAACGATTTCAGTGATTTGTCCGGCGCCACCTGGTAGACATCAATGGTTCCGGTGCCGGTGATCAGATATGCGCGATGGGATGAAGGCTCGTAGAAGAGATCGTCAGCACCCGCAGCCGATGGCAGATCGCTGATCTCTTTGCCGGAGATCGAATCAAGTGAGACGGCACGTGGAGGAGTACGGCATCCGATGATCAGGGCATGGTCGTCTGAATCGTATGCCATAGGGACGTTGTCTTTGGCACGGGCTAATTTCCATGTGGTTGTGATCGTGTGCGTTGCTCCGTCGATCACAGCTATCTCGCCTGAGTCGGCAATGTTAGCGAAGATTCGTTTGCCTTCGGGATCAATCTCCAGGGCCTCTGGATGAGCGGACGTAGGGAGGTTGGCAACCAGGGCGCTGCTCTCTGTATTGACGACCGCGACACGTCCCGGAACTGCGGCACTGCTGCCGCCGTGGCCGACGTAGAGCAGTTTGGTGCCTGGGTCGTAGACCATGTCGTCGGCATCGTCGGAGAGAGGCAGCGAGGCGACGAGTTTCAATGGCGATCCAGAGTAGATTTTGAGGGCGGCCAACGTGCCATCGGCGACAAACAGCTTGCCTTCGATCCAGGCGAGACCGTGGGGTTTACCGAGGCCAGTGATTCGCTCTGTAACTTCGCCATCGTTGATATTCACGATTTCCACTGAATGATTTCCTGTGGCAGCGACGAAGAGCCGATTGGTCGCAGGATCGAAAGCGAAATGATCAAAGCGGCCGGTAACCGATTTCAGCGCGATGGTCTTAGTTAGTGTCAGAGGAGCGGAGCTTTGCGCCGCAGCCGCCGACACTACTCCTAGCGAGCAAAGCAAGACAAGGGATAACGATCTCATTCGAGTAGGTCTCATCGTTCTTTGTGGTTGGTAGAAAGGGGCGCTTTGGGTTATTTTTCTCTGGAAAGAGTCCAACGGATACCTCCGGCGTAGGTTGGATGGTAGTACTCGCGCTGGACAACATACTGCGGGCTTCCATTGTAGAAGCCGAAGACTTCGTTGTTGAGGTTGAGTCCGTAGGCATAGACCTGGAAACCCTTGGGCAACGTGTAACTCGCCTGGGTATCGAACTGGTAGTGAGCGTAGAGATAGTTATCGCCGTTCGGCCCCGCAGTATTGCCGACTTGCGGGTTGGGCACGGTCTGCTGCACTCCGTTTACGATGATTGGATTGCCATTCGAATCGGTGGCGTAGGCGAGATTCTCGTAGTTATACTGGTAGATCATCTTGTCGTTGTAGGTCATGCCAACGCGCATGGAAAACTTCTGGGTGTCGTAGGTTGGACTTATATTCCAGCTGTTGGGGGCCTGACGAAGAAGCGCTGGGCTGTCAGTGCGCAGCGGGTCGACACCTTTGGCCTGGGAATTCGTGTAACTATAGTTAGCGGAGATGCCGGCGCCACCTAACACCGAAGGAAGAAAGGAAAGACGCTGTTGATAGCCGAATTCGACACCCTGCACGTGGGCGCTTCCCGCATTGACGGGCTGAGTTACGAGCGTCAATATGCCAGGATTGTAGACTGAGGAGCTGGTGAGGTTCTGCAGGGTGACGATCGGGTCCGATAAATCTTTGTAGAAGTAACCGGCCTGGATGAGGCCGAGCGGATTGAGATAGCGCTCATAGAGAACGTCGTAGTTATTGGCGTGCTCTGCTTTCAGGTTTGGATTGCCTACGCTGACAGTCTGCGGCGTCTGGGTGGTAACGATCTTACCTACGACGGCCGTGACGTCCTGTGGATCTGGGCGCGACAGGCCTCGTCCGTAGACCAATCGAAGGTCGGAATCTTTGTCGAGGGCAAAACGGAGTGAGGCGCTTGGGAGGACATCCACGTAATCTCCACCTGCCTTGAAGGTCAAGCCGCCGGTGCTCTCAGCAAAGCTGGTCGTATCCAGATGGGTCGCTTCGAAGCGGAGACCGGTAACCAACCGGACGCGGCTGGCAAGCTCAATCGTATTCATCAGGTAGCCGGCGGTGACACGCTCGATGAGATCGAAGTTGTTATTGTTCACGCCGGGGCCACCATCCAAAGTGAACCCGCCGGTGGTCAATGCAAAGACCTTGATTTTGGCAAAATCGGTGACGGCCGGGTACTTGCCGTATGTGCCATCGTAGTAGTCAGGATCTGTGAAGTTGCTGTTCCACTCCGGATGCGCGGCCACAGAAGTTGATTGACCCGACTGGTCTGGGGCGAGATAGGCTTCATTGTAGGTGTCGTCGAATTTGTGGCCGTTGCGTATCTTAGCTCCGAACTCAAAGGTGCCATAGCGGTGGCCGACATGATAGAGACGAGAGTACGAACCGGCGGCCTGCAGATTGAGTTGCACGCCTTGTCCAAAAGTTGGTGGATCGTATTCGATCAGTCCGTAGTTGTTCTTATCGAAAGCGTTGTCGGTTCCGGAACCAAAGCAACCTGTTCCCCAGCCTGGACGATAGACGCTTTTAGCGCGGCTCTGGTCATTGACGCAATTGATATCTGAATCACCGATCCATTGATAACTTGCGCCGCCGCTACCGCTGAGAGAGCGAGAGCGGGAGACTGCAACCGTCCATTTGATTGTGTTGAGGTTGAACAGGTGGTCACCTTTGAGCGAAAGGCTGCCGATCGCCAGGTTGGGCCGGCGCCAGTCCTGGCTGTACTGCGGCACGTCGCCGTCGTTGAGCGTGAAGACCCATTTGTTGCCCCAATTGCGGAAGGTGGAAAAGAGGAACCGCGCTCCAATGCTGGAGCCTCCATTCAACTTGTAATCGACGCTGCCGGTCGCGCCCCAGCGGGTTCGGTTATAGATGTAGTCGCGAAAATCCATGCTGTCGTAGTGCGGGGTCAGGCTGCTGGTGGTCGGTACAGGCTCGAGGTCGTTGATGCCGCGGCCGTTGTAATCATAGGTGCCACCGATCAACACTCCCAACTTCTTGTCTGTCAGGAAGCGACGGCCGATGGTGCCGCCGCCCTGCTCCACGGTGCGGCCGCCGATGATCGGCGTATGCCCTCCGACACCGTAGAGTACGAGGGTCGGCGTTTCAGAAGCGGTCTTGGTCACGAGATTGACAGAGCCGCCGATGCCGTCGGCGTCGATGTTGGCCTGCAGCGTTTTGTTGATCTCCACCGAATCGACGAGGTCGGAGGCGATGGTGTCCAGCTTGATCTGCCGAACGCCGGATTCTGGCGACGGGATGGTCACTCCGTCGACCATGGTGTTGCTCAAACGCGGTTCTGTGCCTCTGATTTGTACGTACTTGCCTTCACCCTCGTCACGTTCGATCGTGACGGAGGGCATGCGGCCGAGTGCATCTGCGATATTAGCATTGGGCAAAGAAGTGATTACTTCAGAGGGCAGAACCTGGAGAATATTCTCCGCAGCCCGGGTGCGGTTGATCGCTTCCGCTTCGCCGCGTGGGCGCTCGGCGGTGACGATGACTTCATCGTTTCTTGCTGCAACCTTCAGAACGGCGTCGATGCGCGCGGCCTGGCCGGCGAGCACTGTCACGCTGCCGCTGTAAGCAGTGAAGCCTACATACGAAACTGTCGCCGCATATGTGCCCGGCGTAACATCAGAGATTGTGAACGCACCCTGCCCGTCGGAGACCGCGCGTCGCCCTCCGGGCTGCAATTCAACGGTTGCTCCAGGCAAAGTAGCAGCCTGCACATCCTTGACACTGCCAGTGACAATGCCGTTGCCCGACTGGCCGAGCGCCGATGAGATTGCAAATAAGAATAAAAGAATGAGGGCGATGCGTGATTGCAGTTTATACATGGCTCTCCTTATCCCTGGATGGCGGCTTCTGGATATTGCCGTCGTCCTGCAATTTGGGGACATGGGACCACGGTAGAGGTATGTCTTAAATGTCTGTTAATCATCGGATGAAAGAATTTAGAGATAGGACTTGGCCATCTTTCCTACATGCTCCAGCGGCTACTCTGAAGAGGCGGGATACTGGTAAGACAAGAAACGGAACGCAAGAGCAGGTTTTGAGAGCGGATCACATATGAGAATACTCGTCATTGAAGATGAACCGCAGATGCTCGACCTGCTACGCGACGGACTGCGGGAACATGGCCACAGCGCCATCACCGCTCGCGATGGACTCGATGGTCTTGAACTGGCGCAGAGACACGTTTTCGATGTAATTCTTCTCGACCTCAGGATGCCGAAAATGAACGGCTGGGAGGTCATGCGCGAGTTACGGCGAAGTGAGAACGTCGCATCCGTCTTGATGCTTACGGCCTGCGATTCAGAACGGGAAGTGATTGATGGACTGGAAGCTGGCGCGGATGATTATCTCACCAAGCCCTTCTCCTTTGCGGAGTTGTTAGCACGAATCAAATCCCTGGGCCGCGTGCAGCGCACCTGGCCGAACGAAACCGTTATCGTCGACACTCTCACTGTAAACCTCCATCGGCACACAGCAACCCGCGCAAGCCACACTCTCGATTTAACCCGCACAGAGTTTGCCCTGCTTGATTGCCTGGCGCGTCAAGCAGGACGCACTGTTTCCCGTCTCTCTCTTCTTGAAGCTGTATGGGGCAATGATTCGCCGGTTAGTAGAAGCGCTCTTGATTCCTTCATCAGCCTTCTTCGCAAGAAGGTGGACCTTGCTGCCGAGAAGAAGCTGGTGCATACAGTCAAGGGAGTGGGCTACATGATCGGAATCAAGCAAAATGGAACCTCAGGAAACAGAGGAGAGCGCTCTTGAGATCGCTCTCAATCAGAACCCGTCTCACTCTTTGGTATTTCTGTTTCTTTGCTGCTGCCGGGCTCTTGCTCGGTATAGCCTCCTGGTTCCTGTTGCAAGGAAGTCTCGATTCTTTATTACTGCACGAGTTAGATGAGCGAACTGATGACGTTGAGAGTTTCCTCGACTCTCATGGTCCAGACGCATCTCTGGAGACCCTTCGCACCGAGTTAATGCGGGAATACCAAGTTAAGGATGAAGGAAAATGGCTTCAAATCCTCGATCGAAGCGGTAACTGGCTCTACTACTCCAGCCGGGGCAGAATCGCCAATCCCATTCCGCCATTGCCGTCAAGTCCAGGAAAACAGCTTCCTTTTGTCCCTGTGAGTCCGCATAGTCTTCGGACATATTCCCGCGACATACACGCTGGTGGCCATACGTACCGGGTCTATATGGCTATCTCGGCCGATAGCTCTGCCTTGATACTCAGCCGTTTCGGGCGCGATATCTGGTTGTTAGTTCCTATCGTGCTTGTCATTGCCGGGATTGTTGGCCATTTTTTGAGCAGGAAAGCGCTTAACCCGATCGTATCGATCATCAAGGATGTGCGGCGCATCAACGATCGTAACCTCTCTACACGCCTGCCGACCTTTGATACGCATGACGAACTAGCCCTTCTTTCTGAAACTCTCAATCAAATGCTGGAACGTATCGATACGGCGTTTCGCAGCGTCCGCACGCTTACCGCCAATTCGTCGCATGAGCTTCGCACGCCGCTCTCGCTGATCCGCACCAGGGTTGAGATTGCGCTGTGCTTTCCACGCAGCGCGGATCAGTATCGCACTGTCCTGGAGGAAGTGCAGGCGGACACGGTGCGGACCACCGCGCTTATCGAAAATTTATTGGCCCTTGCCAGATATGATGCCGGGATCGCAGAGCCGGAGTTGCGACCTGTTGAGATTACATCGCTGGTTTCGAAGGCTGCGCAGGAATGGGCGCTAACAGCCGAACGTCTTTCGCTGCAGCTTCAAATAACAGAAACAGTCAAGCCCGTCTGGGTGCTTGGCGATGTAGGGGCACTTGAACGGGCAATGCGCATGTTGATCGACAACGCATGCCGCTACACTCAGCCGGGAGGATGGATTCGACTGGGTGTCAATGAAAATGCGGACGTAGTTTGTATCTCCGTTTCAGACAGCGGAATCGGAATCGCAGACCATGAGCAAGCACGCATCTTTGAACGTTTCTATCGTGCCCAGCAATCGCAGGAAAGCCGGCAGGCAGGGTCCGGTCTCGGACTCTCTTTAGCAAAGTGGATCGTGGAACAGCACCAGGGATCCATCACAGTGACAAGCAAGGTTGGAGCAGGCTCCAGCTTTCGGATCTCGCTGCCGACGTACGTTGCTGCGATCGATGCCTGATTCAACAGATTTTGATAGAAGCGGCCACGTGTGCGCTCAATGCGGCGATGAGATATGAATAGACGCATCTTTAAGGAGACTCTCAGCTAGACCCGTTCTAATGGTGACGTGAGTCGAGCCAGCGCGTAAAAGCTCTCGCGAACCCTTCATCCACAACCTATTTGAAGCCTCGGAGGATTCAATGCATATCAATCGTTATCTCGCCGCCACGATCTTATTGACCTCGGTTGCGCTTTCCACTCAAGAAAAAGAGTCGAAGCGCAAGGGTCCAGGTCCCGAAGATCTGCCGACGTCATCACTCATCAGCAAGCCGGGCCCGAGCTTTCGCGTATCGCAGACTGAGGCGGGAGAGCACCCCAAAGTCATCGCATACGGAGATCAGAGATTTACCGATCCCTCAAACACAAAGGTGACCAACCCGCGGGCACGAAAGTTTCTGGTTGAGAAGATTGCCGAAGAACATCCAAGCGCGATCCTGATGAATGGAGACGTACCTTACAGCGGTGACGTCGTGAATGACTATGAGGTATATAAAACCGAGACCGAGGTGTGGAGAAACGAACACCTCCACGTCTATCCGGCGCTTGGCAATCACGAGTTCCACGGCGATCCGCAGCAGGCTTTAGAGCATTGGTGGAATGCATTTCCTGAGATGCGTGGAAGACGTTGGTATTCGGTCGAACTGGGCAAGGGTATCTACACTATCGCGCTGGACAGCGATACTTCACTCATGCCGGGCAGCGATCAGGCGCGGTGGCTGAACGAGCAGCTCACACATCTGCCCAAGTCTACGCGGTTCGTGGTTATCAGCCTGCATCATCCGCCGGTGGCCGATTTCCAAACCAGGATTAATGTCAGCCACAATCCAAGGCCGAATGAGATTGCATTACGCGACGACCTGGAAGCTTTGGCCCCCAAAATGAAAGCGAAGATCATCGTCAGCGCCGGTCATATTCACAACTATGAACGCTTCCTGCGAGGTGACGTTACCTATCTCGTGGCTGGTGGAGGAGCTGCCTCTCCTGTCGATGTGGAACGCAAGCCTGAAGACCTGTATCAGAACACGGATTTCCCCAATTATCACTTCGTTGAGTTTGTCTTGAACGGAGATACCTTGTCGGCCAAAATGTATCGTCTGAAAGATGCGGCGGCAGAGAAGCCTGAGTGGGAAGTCAGGGACTCGTTTGAGATTCACGCCAAGTAGTCAGGGCTTTGCCGGGAGTAACCTTCGTGGCCTCCCGGCTCATTGATGTTGCAGAAGTGGCCTCAGTGACCGCAGCGATTCACAGGTATCGAGCGCGAAGATTGCATCAACCAATTGTGCCGATCGCGCCGGACCGAGGGGTCCATCCATCAGATCGCGAGCCTTAGCGATGACCTCGTCGCGAGTCATGGGGTTGGCGACTGTTCCTCTGACTGCGTCGACGCGCTGGCTGAGATGCGCGCCATCCTTAAGCGTGATTTCAACGATGGCCACGAGTCGCGGATGGAGGCGCTCTAGCTCCTCATCTGGAATGAGCTGTATTTTAGCGCGGGTACGGACGATGACGGGATCACTCATACGCGGTCTGTCATGAGCCGCGGCGAAGGAGACCGACTTGTCTACCAGCATGACCGCGATCATGTGCTGAAGACAGATGTCGGGCATGTCGCGATTGTCGACCGTGCGCGCGTCGCTGGCAGCGAGCCGCACTGAGACCTTCTCCACATCGTCTGGGGAGAAGGTGTTCTGGTTCAGGATGAGACTGATCGCGTCGAGCGGGGCCTGGATGGGTGAACCTACACTCCACTTTTTGATGTTTGTGCGAGTGATTTCATAACGCTCTCCCAGCTTCTCCGTAAGTTGGCTCGCATCGGATGCCGATCCTGAGGCCATGAGGAAGTTATCGGCTCCGGAGAAGATGTCGTCGACACCGGTAGCGCCGAGTTGTACGAGAAGCGCAGCAGTGACTCCGTTGCGTGCGGGCATGCCAGCGAAGACAAGCGACTTCTCGATGTGCTGAGTATCGCGCTGCCACGCGGCGATTCCTGAGGCCTGTTGCGCTGCGAGATCGAGCAGCCAGCGCATCTGACGAGGGTTCAGGCTGGCCGCGCAGCCGGCAGCGGCCGATGCTGCAAATGTGTTGGCGATGCTGTGGGCGTCGCGGTGAGTGCTGGTCTGATAATCGACGCCTCCAAGAGCCATGAGGACGCGCGGGCCAACGTCGTAGCCGAGCACGATGGCACGAAGGAAGTGGGCTCCGGAGATATCGAACTGCTCAGCGGCAGCGAGAGCCGCGGGGACGACTGCACAGCCGGGATGAGAGTGCGATGGAGCATGCGAATCGTCGGTTTCGTCTGCGTGCGCGAGCATGCCGTTGGCGAGCGCAGCTTCCATTGGATCGCAGAGTAGGCTGGAGCCGACTACTGTCGCGACAGAGGCGCCACGATGCGCCTGAACGAAGCTGAAAGCGACCTTCGCCGGTGGCAGTGCAGCTCCGGAGATCATGGCGGCGATGGTGTCGAGAAGATGTTGTTTTGCTGCTTCGAGAACAGGCTCGGGAAGGATTCGATCCGCGGCCTCGGCCATGTAGGTGCTGAGGCGATCCATAACCGACCGGGCAACGACTGGCTGGAGAGCAGGATGGCTAGCAGAGGCTGAGGGTGCGAACTGATCGTCTGCCGCCTTATACAGGCAGCCCGGCAAGGCGGCAGATGCGGCGAAAAGTTGCGCGGTGCGGAGAAGTGCGCGCCGCGTGATAGTAGCCTGCGGAAGAGTCACAAATGCATCCTGCGAGAACGCTCCGTGGAGGGGCCCATTGGCGCGGACCCAATGCAATTGGTACGAGCTATTTGCCCACAACCAGAACGCAGAAGGTGCCGTCGGTGACGGTGTGTTTCGGTTTCTGTGATGGATCGGATGCGGGAGTGTTTACAACCTCTGCTGCGGGGAGAAATATCTTCCCAGTCTTACCATCGAGAGCCATGGTCTTTGCGCTCTTTTGTGTAGTTACAGAAGGAAGCGCCACATAATCGTTGGATGACTTCTCCTGGATAACAGTGAGATTGCCTTCCCCGTTCGAAAAGAAGACAAGGTGATTGCGGGGATCAAAGCCCGCGGCGTCTGTGCCAGAGCCTGTGGACAGGCTGACGATGCGTTTGCCAGTTGCCGCATCCAGCACCAGCATGGTCTTGTTGTGACCGCCGACGAAGAGCCGATTGGTCTTCGTGTCAACGGCTAGACCTGTCGGTGCGGTGACTCCGTCCAACGGAAGGTGGCGCTTTACTTGCAGGGTCTTCGGATCGAAGACGGCGATCTCGTTTTTGTCTTCAAGTGCAACATAGATGAGGCCATCTTTACCAGTAACAGCGCCTTCGCCGTTGCCCTCGACGTGAACAGTACCGGCGACTTCACCCGTTGCTGCATCAATCGCGGTGATGTCGTGCGAGTGATGATTGTTGGTGAAGACGCGCTGCGAGCCGGCATCAAAGTAAATCCCATCGGGACCGCCGCCCACCTCAATCTTCTTGATCACCGCTAGCGTAATGATATCGAACATCGAGACTTTATCTTCCTTGCCATTGCTGGTGAACCCATGCTTCTGGTTGGGAGCGATCGCGATTCCATGAACACCAGGCGTGTCTTCGATGATGCCAACGGCGGCGCCTGTATCCGCATCGAGCACGTTAACCCGAACGCTATGGGACACGTAGACACGGCGGTTGATGCTGTCGACTGTAATGTAGTCCCAACCATCGTGGCCGGGAATTGAGTAGCGGTTCTGAACCTTCAGATCTGCTGCGTGCGCTAAACCTGCTTGAGCCCCCAACGAGAGTGCAACAAGCATTACGATTTTTTTCATGCCGGTTCTCTTTTCATACTTCATTGGATGAAGTGCTGTTTTAGTTTCTATCAGCACCCCTTTGAACGGAGCGAACCGTACGGCCAGAGTCATGGGGTCCGCTCCGCAATTAGGATTTAGAACTCCACTTTGAGACTGAATTGCAGCTCTCGAGGGGTCCCAGAGCCGGCGGGGTTGGTGTTGTAGGAGCCGGTGATAACACCAAAGTTGTTGGGATTCTCCACTCCGCCCTTGGGAGGAGCCCAGGTAACCGCAGGCTTGCCATACTGTGCTCGGTTGAAGACATTGAAGGCTTCAGCGCGGAAGTTCACGCCGATGCGTTCGTTGACGGCGAACCGTTTATGCAGCGCTGGGTCGAACTGCCAAAGACCGGGAGCGCGCACAGCGTTGCGGCCCAGATTGCCCCAGGTGCCGTTGGCAGGTGTAGCAAAGGCCGCAGGGTTGAGCCAGTCTGAAGGCGTTTGATGATGGGGATAAAGCGACACGCCGGGAACGCGATCGGGTCGCTGGCTCTTGTTGATCTGATCAGGCAGTGCGCTCGCACTCCGGCTGACAGTAACGTTGAGAGGCAGGCCGCTACGCGCCGATGCGATTCCACTTAGCTCCCAGCCGCCAAGGAAGAGATCTGCGGGCCGTGAGATATTGCCGAGAATTGAACGCCCGCGGCCAATGGGAAGGCGATAGATGCTGCTTGCCGAGAAGTATTGGCGCATGTCCTGGTCACTCGACGAGCGCTCGCAACTAGGACAATGAACATTTTGAGCAACATCGGCTTCACCACCGCCGATGCCGCCGTTGTCGATGGAGTGGGACCATTCGTAGTTAGCCGAGAGAAGCCAACCAGTGTTGAAACTGCGCTGCACGCTGGTTTGCAAAGCATTGGTGCTCGCGTGATCGAAGGTGCCGCGGTAGTCGATGGTGGAGAAGTTTGCGAAAGGACGTTTCCCCGTCGCAGGATCGATTCCATTCAGAGTGGTGTCAGAGAAGACGTGCGAAGCATTGGTACCGAAGTACGCGACCTGGAAGATCGTTTGCCTGGCAACCTCATCCTGGATTGAGAGCGTCCACTCATCAACGGCGGTATCCTTGCGGTTGGTCGGCGAACCGGAGGGGCTGCTGCTGTGACTTGCAACGCCAAGGCCTGGGTCTATGGGATAGCTAAGGCCTGGGACCTGTGTCTGATTCAATGTGTATTTTGTCGCTAGATTGGAGATCGGGGCGCTGAGACCGCCGAATTGACCATACCCGTAGTAGATGCCAAATCCAGCACGGACGACGAGTTTGTTATGCAAGGCCGCGGGTGACCAGGCAGCACTAAGACGCGGAGAGAAATCGGCGAGGTTGGGCTGATACCAGGCGGTAGTCGATGGACAGATAACATCGGGGCAATTGATTGGATCGACCAGTATGCCACGCCCAAGAACTTCGTGGTTGACACCGAAGTACTCGTAGCGCATGCCGAGATTCAGGTTGATCGTCGGGGTGAGCTTGAACTGATCCATGATGTAACCGAAGTATGAGGTCATACGTTGCCCGGTAACCGGAACCTGGCCATTGTATGTATCTGAATCAATCAGGTTTTGAAGGAAGGTGTCCGTACTGGTGAAAGCGATCGTCTCGTCCGGGGCGTTTGGTGAGGCCTTGTTCTCCTGCACACGACGAACGGTGACGCCTGCTTTAACAGTATGGCGGCCAATGAGGAAAGTTGCGTCGTCGATCCCGGTGAAAGAGTTATCGTTGCGGATAGATCCGCTCGGGTTGCCAATGCTTGTGAAGGGCGATATCTGTAACGCGAAAGCGAAAGGAGTGTTCTGACCTTGCAGGAACTCGGCGCGATCGAATCCATAGCGAACGTCATTCAGAAAATGCGGCGAGAAAGTGTTCTGCAAACCAATGGTTGCATTGGGAGTATTGAGATTGTTGAATCCTGTCGATGGATTCAGGCTGCCGGGCGCTGTCTGTGTGTAGTGGTCGGTGTTGAAACGGACGAAAGCGTTCATGCGATCGTTGAAACGATAGTCTGCGCGGATGAGTCCGGAGTCTTCATCAGTAACCTGAGGCCCATTGCCAACCCATGTCATGGCGACCGGGCTTATGCTGACCTGGCCTGCAGGATACGCGTTGATGAGAGGCGCGAGCGCTGGCTGCTCTGCCGCGACCTGCGCCCGGAAAGCAGGGCTGGGCACAGTGCCATTGAGGACTTCCCCAATATTCTCCCGAAGTCCCTCATAGTTTGCGAAAAAGAAAAGCTTGCCCTTACGAATTGGGCCGCCGATGTTAGCTCCAAAGTCATTGAGATGAAGCGGAGGTAAGAAGCCTCTAGCTCCCCAGGGAGCTGCGTCGAAAGCGTTGTTGCGTAGAAACTCCCAGGCAGCGCCGTGAAATTTATCGCCACCGGTCTTGGAGACGATTTCGATTTGGCCGCCCGCGGTTCCACCCTGATCGGCACTATAAGCAACACCGTTGGCGCGGAACTCAGCAATTGCTTCGGTGGAGACCTGCAGATGTAGATCGACCTTCTGGTATTGATGATTGATGCCTGAGTTGTCTACACCATCCAGATGCCAGTTGTTGTCTTCGGCGGAAAGGCCGGCGAAACGTACATCTGACTGCGTGCCGGTACCGGAATCGATCGCTCCTGGAACGAGCGACACGAGCCCTACATAGCTGCGCCCGTTCAATGGAATTTCCTGCGCCTGACTTCCATGAACAACACCCCCGATTTCCGCAGAGGTACGTGAAAGGCCTGCATCGGGACTAACCTCAATCTCGGTGGCAGCGCTTGAGACAGCGAGTTTTGCATCGAGAGTTCGCGTTTGCCCCACGTCGAGATCGACACTGTCGAAGCGCAGTTGTGCAAAACCTGCTGCATCGATCGTCACAACGTAGTTGCCTGTAGAGAGAGAGGTAACCGCGAAGATTCCGGCATCGTTGGTGACAGTGGAGCGTTCCACGCCGGTGACTTGTGAACGCACAGCGATTTTAGCTCCCACGACCCGTTTCCCAGACGGATCGGTCACGGTACCCGAGAGGGTACCGCGATCCGTCTGCGCAACAAGTGAGATGGTGGATAGGAACAATAGAATCAGTAACGATAATTTCTTCATGACAGTCCTTCCTTATGTACTTGAGGCTCGAGTTAGGGCTGATACATGGCGGCTTTGCTCGGAATCATGGCCTGCACTTCATCGCGAATGCCGACACCGATCTTGATTGCCGCAGCTTCATCCGCAGCCTTGGAGTATGGAACTTCCATCACGACGAAGCCTCCGCTGAGATCGCCACCATTGGCATCAGTAATCGGAATCAGCAGATCGAAGACCTTGTCTTTGTCAATACGAACGGCAATAGGTTTTGCCTCGGCAAGCTTCTCAATATCTTTGTCCGACGACTTTTTGCCATTCTTCGAGGGCGTGATATTGGCGATGATGACGTTGTCGGTCTCGCCCGGAGGGACAGCGTGAAGACCGAGCTTCACGATATCGTCGTGATGCGCCTTGACCTTGACGAGGATCGACTGCGCCAGAGGAGCATTGACCTTCATGTACGTGGAAGGATCTTGTCCCGGAGTCTTCGCCGGCTTGGCAGCCTGGGCTTGAGCGAAAGTCGAGCATACACCGATGCAAAGCGCGGCTGTAAAGAGATTGCGAACGATGGCCTTCAACATAGAGTTTTCTCCTGGTATGGTTTCAGTTGCGTGAGGACACTAGGGATTGACCTGATAGACAAGAAGCGCGGCGTTGTCGATCTCGGTCTTTGGATGGACAATGTAAAGTTGCTTGAGCTGGGGGACGTAGATACTGGTCTTGCCGCCATTAGTGGGCAGCTCGGCGAGCTTCTCGTACTCGTCTTTCGTTCGTTGATGAAAGATGCTCACGCCTTGTGAACCGGTGACGTAGATGCGGCGCAATGCAGAATCCCAGACCATGCCGTCCGCGATGTTGACGCAGTCCGTTGTGGAAACAACGTGGCCATTTTCCGCATTGAAGACGAAAAACTTGCCGGGAGTCCTTCCTGCAACAAAGACACGCTGGGACGCAGCATCAAAGGCCAGCGTGGTGTTGCGGTTCATCTCCGGCGCGGTCCATTTCGATACGGTCTGCTTTGTCGTTAGATCAACAACGCCAACCTGCTTTTTGTCACGTATGTTGACGAAAAGCCTGCTGTGAGCATGATCTACCGCCATTGACTCGACATTGTCGCCGTCGATCTCGATTTCTCCGAGGACCCTATGATTGGTAACGGAGATTTCTGTAATTTTTGAGACGGGGGATTTGTCTCCACGGCCACCGTTGCCTACGTAGAAGATCTTTGTGTCAGCATCGTAGAAGGCTGAATCGGGACCGCCGGCGAGGGGTATTCTTCCGGTCTCGTGGAAATCATCGCCGGAGAGAACGATGCACGCAGAAGCTCCACCATCGCTGATAAAGAGTTCATCTTTCTCGGGAACAAAGGCGAGTGTATGCGGCGTCTGCACACCGCCAATGCTTTTGAGATGCTTCCCGGACTTGAGATCGAAGAGCTCGATTGAGTGATGCTCTTCCGCAGAGATGAATAGATGATTCCGTTTAAGATCGACTGCGAAATGGTCGAAATCGCCAACGATCTCCGGCAGCGGAGTGGTGGCAACAAGAGTGATGGGCGGCGCTGTTGAAGCATGTGCCAACATCGGCAAAAGAAAGCTACACGAGAGAATAGAGAGATAACCAGCTAGACAAATATGGCGATAGCGACTCAGCTTCATCATTGGTTTTCCTTGATGTGACAGTTAAACGGAGGAGACAAGAACTCATCGGTCCGCCTGTCCCAGACAGGCTGTGCCGTTATAGAGGATTCGGCCCTCGTGATGTTCCTATGGACCCGAACAACTTCTACGCTGCCTTGAACTCATTCCAACCGAGGTACCTGAGAGGAGCCTTAATAAAGACCGCCAGTCACAGAACATTCACATCGCGTCAGCACAACATTCACAATCAGGAGTTCTTATCGAAGACTATGAATGTTCTTTTAATCGAAGACGACAAGCGGATTGCCGATGTACTTAAAAAAGGCCTGATGGAGGATGGCCATCAGGTTGAGCTCTCGTATCGAGGCGATGAGGGACGCGATCTCATTGCGAGTGAGCATTACGACATGGTGGTGCTGGACGTGATGTTGCCGGGGCTCGACGGATTCAGCGTCTTGAAGCAGGCGCGAACTGCGAAGCATTCGGTTCCAATTCTCATGTTGACTGCGCGGGATTCCATGACGGATGTCATTCGCGGACTCGATCTTGGTGCGGACGACTATCTTCCCAAGCCCTTCCATCTGGAAATTTTTCTCGCTCGAGTTCGAGCCGTAGGAAGACGGGGACATATACCACGCCTCCCGGAGCTTTCAAGTGGAAATCTCACTCTGGACCGCAACAGCCATGTAGTGTGCCGCAGCGGGGAGCCACTTACTCTTTCAAAAAAGGAATATGCGATCCTCGAGTTGCTTATGAGACGTCCGAATCGCATCGTGACACGCGATCAGATCATTGAGGCGGTCTGGGGCTATGACTCGGATGTGAGCGATAACACGATCGATGTCTACATGCACAGTCTTCGATCGAAGATTGAAGATAAGAATCAGCCCAGCGTGATACGAACTATACGATCGTTAGGTTATCTACTGCTCTCACCGGAGTAACAGATGAATTTCCGTTCATTGCGGGTTAAATTGAGCTTGCTCTATATAGTCCTGATGTCGATCTCGATGATATCTCTGGGAATTTTCTCTTATTGGTATTTGGCACGTAACCTTGAGAGCTCGAGACATCAAACCATGAATCATCGAGAAGAACGTATTCTTAACTACATCAATACATGGCCCAAGAGCGATTCTGCTCTTACACTGCCCGAGAAACTGCTGCAATTGAGCAAAGCCATTGCGGAGACGGATACAATTCAAGTTTATGGTCTCGACGGAAGGCTTATTTATACTTCACCGGGTCCAGACATTTTCAAAGTAGGCTGGCCAAACAACTCCTGCTTGGATCCATGTTATTCTATCGTGCGCAAAGATGGCCACGTTATACGTACGCTCGATCACGTAGTTACATTAGAGGAAAAGCCGGTTCGACTGTCGATCACTGGAACAACCGATGAGCACTTTGAGGTGCTTCACACGATAAGGAACTCCTATCTGATATGTTGTCCATTACTTCTCGTGATATCAGTAGTGGGCGGGTTTGTGCTGAGTCACCGAGCTTTGGCGCCCGTGCATCGGATTACGAGCAAAGCGCGCACAATCGGCATTCAAGATTTGAGCCATCGACTCCCGGTGCCGCAGACTGGCGATGAACTCCAACTATTGGCGGAGACGTGGAATGGATTGCTCGAGCGGTTGGATACCGCGGTCAATCGCCTCACGCAGTTCACAAGTGACATCTCGCACGATCTTCGCGTCACGATAACGGTGATGCTGACGACTGCAGAGTTCGCCTTGAGAAAAAAGAGGTCGGAGCCGGACTACCGCGCCGCACTAACGACTATCGTGAGCGAATGCGATCAGACTTCTCGTCTGCTGGATGATTTGCTGGCCGCATCACGCGCCAACATCGTACAGCAGAATGTCGAGTGGAATGCGGTTGAACTATGCACCGTAGTGGGCGAAGTGTGCGAGGTGATCCGCTCCAAGTCCGAAGTGAAGCGTCAGTCCCTTGAGTATCACCTCTGTCGAGAGGCATGGACCATGGGAGACATCTCGATGCTCCGCCGCCTGGTTACAATCCTGCTCGATAACGCGATCAAATACACGCCCGAGCAAGGGGCTATTGTGGTCTCAATAGAACCGAGCGAGGACAGAATCAGGCTGGAAGTGACGGATACGGGAATAGGGATTCCTGCGGAGATACACGCACGAATTTTCGACCGCTTTTATCGCGCCGATCCCTCACGCAATCGCGATGACGGTAGTACTGGGTTAGGACTGGCGATTGCTAAATGGATTGTAGAAGCGCATGCCGCTACCATTACTGTTAGTTCTGTTGTAGGTGAGGGCAGTTCTTTTATCATTTCTCTACCAATGGTTCAGCACGCACGCAGCTTCTTGCACTCTGAACAGATTCTATTTTCTGGTACTACGTCCTACAGATGATTCCACGCACCTATTTCACTGACGGGCTATCGTCCGCTTTCAGGTCGCCCAGCGCGTATTGAATTCCAGCTCGAAGATGCTCCAGCATCGGCGTCATGGCATACACACGATCGCTGTGGCCATGCCCTTCGTAGAACACTCGCCCGTTGCCCTCGCGGCGAATATAGCTCAGCGCATAATCGGCATCGGTTCGCGGATGCTCTTCCTTCGCCTTATCTTCAGCGCTCATCTTGTCGTAGTCGATACTCGTCAATACATGCACGTTCCTGCGCGAAAAGGACTCCTGCTCGAAGGTATATGTCTCGTCGTGGATCTCAAACTCCTTGCCATGGAACATAGCCGTCAGAGGGCTGTTCGGATCATCGATCTTGACAGAAATCAGTTGCGGATCGGGCCAGTGAAATTTGAAGTAACCGCCAATGAGTGTATTGAACTCCGGCCATTGCAGCACGGGCTTCGATTCCAGGCCTAGACGACGCATGTCCAGCGGGGGCAACAACGAATTGAAGTGCGCCACAAAATCGGCGCGGGTGACCTTCCCTGTATTGCCTGTATCCAGCTTTTGGAACCAATCGCCGGCAACGGTAGCCCACTCCTGCTGGCTGATGGTTTCGTTATTGTCCTTGTCGGCTGCTGTGACGAGCCGGGCAACTAAAACCAACGCCGCAAAATTCAATCCAGGACTGCCATTCTTTGCAGCAGTCTCACTTACCAGACAATCGGTGTGGTATGAATCAGTCGCCGCGTGTATTGCGGCAATTCCTTTTCCGCTTCTCACGAAATTCAGGAACGCCGCTCGCCGCGCGGCTGTTACGGCGGGGTCCGGATCGTCAAGAAAGCACGCAGTTGTGCTGTCCAAGAAAATCGCATCGTATTTCTTGAGATTATCGGTGTTGATATCCGCCGCGTTGTAGCTGACGGTCGTGCTCCATAGACTACCCTTGTTTCCCAGAGCCTCGACTGCCTTGGCAGCCAGCGGGATAGAGGCATGCACGAACCCTCCTGCGCCCGTATGCGCCATCACCAACAGCCTGCGCTCGTGCATCGGCTTGCTGCCGGGGACAGTGGGTAAGGCGGCCATCATGGCGTCGATAGCAGCTTGTGGTACGGGGATCGGTGTCGAATTGCCGGCCGGGTTGAACGTGTTAGCCTGCCCAGGCTTGACCGCAGGAGGCGGAGGTAGCAATTTGCTGATTCCCGCCAAAATCTGAGGCTGGGTGAGGCTATCGCTGTGCGTGCTGTTCCAGGCTGTAAACCAGGAGCTGAAACCAGACTCCAACTCGGGCCGCGTCAGCGTTCCATCCTTGTCGGCATCAAGGGCAGAAAATAGCGCCTGAGCAGTTGGGCCACCGTCCGGTCCCTGCGCCCGCAAACTCGCGACGCCGATCGTTAGTAGCACGGCAGCGCCAGCGGAGATACATGTGATTGCGATGAATCTGATTTGTCTCATAAATTCTGTCGGAATGAGTCTACATCGGATGTGATCTTCGAGTCGCGTTAAAATGACAGATCAAGTCGCTCGTTGACACATTTCGAGCGAAATGTCGCCAACAGGGATGTTTAACGATTTGCTTCACTCAATGAGGCTCGTATGTTGCTGTCCGCATCGCTCGACGTGCCAGATATAATTCCCGAGGCAACGAACCTGACCAACGATTGCGCCAAGTATAGGAGACGAAGGCTATGAAGAGCGAAGGCTCATTTTGGAATCGGCGCGACCTCTTAAAAGCGGGTGGCACATCCGCGGCAGCGCTGGGCATTGCGGGAGCAAAGGCTGCGCCGGCACAGGAGCGTCCAGGGCAGACAGCCCTGTCGGCAGATACGCCCTATCCCAAGCTCTCCATCATCACCGGGTACTCGCCGGAAAAACTCGCCTTTGCAGCGCATGCCGGTTACGAAGGAGTGGTGATAACGCCAGGTCCGGACTTCAACCCGCATCTAAGCGACAGCGCCATCGATCAGATTCTGGCCGCGGCGCGCAATGCGGGCATTCGCATTATCAGCATTGAATACTTCGCTCCCAACCATACGGACCCTGATGCAGGCAAGCGCGCGACAGCGAATGCGGAGTTTATTCGCGCCCTGGAATTTGGTCATCGCCTCGGCTGCAAATTTGTTGGAACCTTCAGCGGCGGGATGCCAGGCTCCAGCATGGAAGATCAGGCCAAAGCCTTCTCCGATGTCTTCAACGAAAAATATCTGCCCATATGCGAAAAACTTGACATGGCAATGGGATGGGAGAACTATCCAAACGAAGACAACTTCGCCAGCACTCCGGCGGCGATGCAGGCCGTCTTCGATCGCGTCAAGAGCAATCGGCTGGGGCTGGAGTTTGATCCTTCGCATTTCGTGCGGCAGTACATTGACCCGATCAGCGTAGCGTGGCAGTTCAAAGACCGCATCCTCGCCGTGCATGCCAAGGATACCGAGATCATCCAGCCGGTTCTCCAGCAGGTTGGCATTGCTGGGCAAGGATGGTGGCGTTACCGCATCCCTGGACAGGGCATCGTGAACTGGCGGGAGTTTCTCACGGTGCTGCTCGAGATCCAGTTCAAGGGTGGGATCGCGGTGGAGCACGAGGATGAATTCTGGGATGCGCCGCACAGCGGCAATCTTCCCGACTTCCCGCAGCAGCGCAAGGACGGGTTCATATTGGCGCGGCGTTTTCTGGGACAGTATTTGCCGGGACGATTGGCTTAACCACAGTGAGCAGATGAGGCGGAACCAGCCGCGTTGAGGAGATGAAGAGAAAAATGTCACAGATATTGATCGTTACCGGAGATGCAGGCGAATCCTACGAAGCGCTTTACGCGGTTCATCGGTTTCAGGAGGAAGAATGGCGCACCACCGTTGCTGCTCCTTCGATTCGTCGTCTCCATCTGGTAATGCATGACTTTGAGCCGGGGTGGGATACCTACGTCGAGCGGCCTGGCTACGGTCTCGAGGCTGACCTCTCGTTCGACCAGGTGGATGCGGGTAACTATGACGCCATCCTCATTCTGGGCGGCCGCGCTCCTGAGTATCTCCGCAATGATCGGCGCTTGCTCGACATTGTCCGCGAATTTGATGCGCAGCAGAAATGGATCTTCGCCATCTGCCATGGCATTCAGGTGCTCGCCGCCGCCGGCCTCACAAACGGTAAGCGCATTACCTGCTATGAACACGTCCGATTCGAAGCGGAGCAAGCTGGAGGAACATTTGTAGACCAGCAGGCCGTTCGTGATGGCCGCATCGTTACCGGCCAGACCTGGCAATCGCATCCTGAGTTCTATCGAGAGGTCTTTGCCTGCCTGACGTCACACCGCCAATCCTGAAGTCGCGCCGTTCATCGAATCGTAGATTTGTTGCTACCGCTCTTTCGCGCTTGCACCGGAGTTACTCAGCTCTTCAGGACCGCCCGTTGTTGATTGACTCTACAGAGCATGTTGACTTCGGTTGACACGTGTAGACCAAATCACAACCGATTCGGCCAATTGCCGAGAAGGGAATTTTGGGAGCCGTCAGTTCAGAGCTTCTATGCCATCGCAGTCCTGCGAACAGAGAGCAAATTGGTGTCAAGGGGTAATTTAGTCTAACCGCGCGTCCTGTTCATCACACATGGCTGACAGTGAGCGATGGGCTTTGCCGTCCCCAGAAAAATGAACAAGTATAGGAGTCAACGCTACAATCGGTCGACATTGAAAATTGGATTGTCTCCCATTCAACCAAACTTGGTCTTCGGGGAATAAGGGCCATCGAGGTAATTTCGCACCACGCTTGTGGAGAACTGATCCAGCTTTTCAATGCCCGTCTGGATCGCCTTCTTATCGAAAGCAGCAGCCCACAGAGTAATCCTGGGCGCACCCCCCTTGATGGCATAGCGCGCCAATTCAACATACCGGTTTGTTCCCACGCTCAAGTATGATCGAGCAGCAGAAAAGCTGACAGGATTTCATTGACACGATAGGGGAAAAGGATGACGACAGGGCAACTCAACAATCCAGCACAGGAGAACTCGCGTGGCGATGTCTTCTCAGCTCCACTTCTGCCTCCTGGGGTGGGACGTTCCTTTGTGCTGGTGAGCAGCCTTTTCTTTCTGTGGGGTATCCCCAACAGCATGAACGATGTACTGATCCGGCAGTTCATGAAGTCTTTTGCGCTTAGCCGGTTTGAGGCTGGATTGGTGCAATCCGCCTTCTACATGGGGTACTTCATTCTGGCATTACCTGCTGGATTGCTGATGAAACGCCATGGCTACAAATCTGGATTTTTAATAGGACTCTGTCTTTTCGCGACAGGATGTTTTCTCTTTCTACCAGCGGCGAACTCCGGCCAATATGAGTATTTCCTGGCCGCATTATTCGTGGTGGCCAGCGGACTTGCATTTCTTGAAACAGCCTCAAACCCGTTCATCTCTCAACTCGGGCCGCCTGCCACCGCAGAGCGCAGGTTGAATCTTGCGCAGGCCTTCAACCCTCTCGGTTGCATTACCGGCGTTTTACTCGGCACGGCGTTCATCTTCTCCGGAATTGAACTATCGCCGGCTGAGATCGCGACGAAACAGGCGGCTGGAACCTACGCTGCATATATGCATGCAGAAACATTGCGGGTTGTTACGCCCTATCTGGTGATTGGGTGTTTTGCTCTGTTTTGGGCGCTGATGATCGGCTTCACAAAGTTTCCTGACTTTTTACAGGAGAGCGAGCATAAGGCAGAAGTGAGCGGGAACTGGCAAGACCTGTTTCGGCAGAATCACTTTTTGCTGGCTGTTCTGGCTCAGTTTATCCAGTGTGGATCGCAAGTCTGTTTGTGGAGTTACTTCATTCAGTACGCTCGGGAGTATGCTCACACAACCGACAAATTCTCCGGGGTATTGTTGGCATGTGTCCTGGTGATCTTTGGTATTGGCCGGTTTGCTTCCACGGGGCTAATGCAGCGTTTCTCGCCCAGCAGGCTTATGACCGCCTATGGCCTGACGAATGCGTGCCTGGTGCTGTTCGCGCTCCTCTATCCCAGTTGGGCGGGATTAGTGGCGCTCCTGTTGACGAGCTTCTTTTTGTCGCTGATGTTCCCAACCATCTTCGCCATGGGGCTGAAGGATTTAGGCCCCAATACCAATATCGGCGGCTCATTTATCGTAATGGGAATTGTGGGCGGAGCGGTATTTACTCCTCTGATGGGACTGCTGGCAGAGCGTCTGCACAGCATGGCTCATGCTTTTATTATTCCGATGCTCGGCATGTTGTTTGTGGGCCGGTATGCGCACTACATGACGGGCTATGACGTGCGGCGAGCGGCAGGCACCGCGTAGTATCCAGTGCTAAAGTTTCGTCTAGCCGCCGCTCGATTGCCGAATAATCAGCTCAAACGGCAATAGAATTTCACGCCCTGGGATACCTGGATCGCGTGTACGCTCGAGCAATGCGAGTGTGGCTGCGCGGCCTATCTCGCGGCAGGGCTGACGGATAGTGGTGAGTGGAACTGCCAGCAGCGTGGCATAGTGCACATCGTCGAAGCCAGCGATGCGAACCGACGACGGCGTGTGGACACCCAACTCATTCAGCGAACGCAGCAGCAGGGCTGCCGTCTTGTCATTGGCACAAAGGATTGCGTCGGCCGGCTGTTGTTGCAGAAGTCTCTGAATTGTAGTGCGGTCTTCTGGATTGATGAAAGCTGTCGAAACGGTGACTCCACTTCCCTTGCGCGTGGCCGCTTCACGGCAACCGGCCAGCCGCAAGTCCGTGGTTGAGGGGTATTCGGGTTGGGCGAGAAAACAGAGACGACGGCTACCGGCATTCAACAGATGCTGCGTAACGATGACACCGGCACGAAAGTTGTCGATGCCGATTAGGTCAAACTCACTTCGCTCCGGAAATTCGCGAAGATCCCGGTCGAGAAGAACGAGGGGAATGCCCGCATTCATCAGGGCATCGGCAACACGTTGATTCCAGAGAGCGCGGTCGGGCACGGTCTCCATGGGTGCGAAGAAGATGCCATCCACGCCACGCTGAATGTACTGCTCACAGAGTTCGAGTGCGTCAGCGCCAGTAGCAATTGGCTGAGCGGCGTCACCCCACAGTACGGTGCATTCCAGCGACTGTGCAAAGCGCGTGATCTCGTTGCAAATGGGATCGAGTATCTCTGTCTTACCGAGTCCTGGAACCAGCAGCCCGAAGGTCTTACTGCGCACGACCGGTTGCGGCTGTGCAGGCGTTGCTAGATAGCTGCCGGAGCCGGCTCGCCGGGTGATGATGCCTAATGCCTGCAGGTCTTTCAAGGCGCGGGCGGCGGTGGGACGCGAGACCTGGTAGCGCAGGGCGAGCTCTGCTTCGCTTGGCAGGCGGCGGTTATGAGCGAATTTCCCCTGCAGTATCTGGTGCTGCAACATCTCGAAAAGCTGTTGATGCTTGACCATAACCTGCTATGACAGATAATTCCAATCTGAAAGTGGACTCAGTCTTGACCGTAGTTTACATTCAATTTCGCCAGCTGAAGCGCTTTAAAACAACCAGACAAGCTGCTATTACAACTTTGACAGTTCCCGGAGCAATGATGGAAATCCATTCCAGTCTGGAGGCCTCGCTTGGCCAAATTCCAAAGGCAAAAGTTACGGTCTTCGGAGACTTTTGCCTGGACGTTTATTGGTCTCTGGATACGGGAACTGAGGAATTGTCCGTCGAGACAGGTTTGCCGGTCAGGCGCGTACGCGAGCAACGCTATTCGCTTGGAGGCGCAGGCAATGTGGTCACCAATTTAATCGACCTGGGCGTTGCTGAGGTGCGTGCGGTCGGCGCCGTCGGTAAGGATGTGTTCGGCAGTGCACTCATGAATCTTCTGCGCGGCATTGGAGCCAGACTTGACCGCTTTGAGGAGGCCGATGATTGGCAAACCATGGTCTATGCCAAACCAATGAGAGGCGAAAGTGAAGAAAGCCGCATTGATTTTGGCGCTTTCAATGAGATGTCCGCCGATCTGCAGGATCGGCTAATCACAAACCTGGAGTTCGCAGCCCGGTGCAGCGACGCAGTCATCCTGAACCAACAGGTTCCTGGCGGTTTGAGTACTCCCCAAATGATTGAACGGATTAATGCCGTGATGGCAAAAAATCCGTCGGTCCGGTTTGTCGTAGATGCACGGCACTATGCGGGCTGCTATGGGCCCGCAGTGCTGAAGCTGAATGCAGCTGAAGCCAGTATCTTGCTGGGGGAGAGCTTTGAGGGCAATCTGCCGCTGGTAAAGGCGCAGAGCTTTGCTCGCCGTATTAACGCGAAGACCGGCAAGCCAGTCTTCCTGACGCGCGGTGAGCGTGGAATTATCGTGGCGGACAGTGGCACTGTGACATCGATCAACGGGTTGCAGGTTATTGACAGGATCGATACGGTGGGCGCTGGAGATACCGTAGTTGCCGTGATTGCTGCGGCACTGGGCAGTGGGCAGGACCCGCTGCTGGCAGCACGGTTGGCCAACGTTGCCGCAACGGTCACTGTACGCAAGCTGCATATGACCGGGACAGCCTCTCCGCAAGAGATACGTGCTGCTGCGCGCGATCTGGAGTATGTCTTCGAGCCCGAACTTGCCGAATCACCGCGGCGTGCAAAGAAACTCGCGGGCACCGATATCGAGGTTGCCGGGGAATTGCCTGGTGATCTCCACCTCAAACATTGCATCTTCGATCATGATGGAACTCTTTCGGTATTGCGCGAAGGCTGGGAACGGATTATGGAGCCGATGATGATGCACGCAATCCTCGGCAAGCATTTCGACAAGGCCGATGAAGTGGTGCTTGAGCGCATAGCCGCCATGGTCCATGAATTTATTGACCGTACCACGGGAATCCAGACGCTGGTACAGATGCAGGGCCTTGTAAAACTTGTCCGGCAAGCTGGTTTCGTTGCGGAAAATGAAATATTGGATGAGCACGGCTATAAGCAGCTCTACAACGAAGAGCTGCTTAAAGTAGTGAGGCTGCGGACGGCGAAACTGGTTGCCGGAGAGCTCACTTCCGAAGATTTCCAGATCAAGAATGCGGCCCGGTTACTGCAGGCCTTGCATGATCGTGGCGTAAAACTCTACCTGGCCAGTGGTACGGATGAGGCGGATGTAGTCGCGGAGGCCGAGGCCATGGGATACGCCCATCTATTCGAGGGTCGCATCTTCGGCGCGGTTGGCGACGTCAACGTGGAAGCAAAGAAAGTAGTGCTGGAGCGCATCATTCGCGAGAACCATCTATCCGGCCACGAGTTCGCAACATTTGGCGACGGTCCGGTAGAGATGCGCGAAACACGCAAGCGCGGTGGGCTTTGCATCGGCATCGCCAGTGATGAGATACACCGGTTCGGCTGGAATTTTGCCAAGCGAAAACGGCTGATTCGCGCCGGAGCGCAACTGCTGGTACCGGACTTTGGCCAGCTGCCGGCCTTGCTGCGAGTTCTGCGAGTGGCCGAAGTGCCAAACGCGGTCACAAGCCAGTGAGTCATTGAGAGGATAGGCAAAAGATGGAAATAGATGGCCCGAGGATATTGACCGTGGAACAGATGCGCGCCGAGCGCGATCGCTTGGTGACCGCGGGTAAAAAGCTGGTCTTTACCAATGGATGCTTCGACATTCTGCATCGCGGCCACGTCACATACCTGGCCTTCGCCCGCAATCAGGGGGATGCCTTGGTTGTTGGGCTGAACACCGATGCCTCCGTCAAGGGGAACAAAGGCGATGATCGTCCCATTAACAATGAAGAAGATCGTGCCTTCGTGCTTGGCTCACTTCGCTCGGTTGACTACGTCGTGATCTTTGGCGACAAGGAGCCGAAAGAGATCATCGCGCAAATTCTTCCCCAGGTGCTTGTGAAAGGAAGCGACTGGGCCCACTACGTTAGCGGCCGCGATGTGGTTGAAGCCAACGGCGGCAAAGTAGTGCTGGCAGATATGGTGGATGGCAAATCTACGACCGGTACGATTGAGCGCATTTTGAGAGTCTACGGAAAGGCCGAAGTCAAATGAGCGCGCAAATCGTGGTGACTGGCGCGGCTGGGTTTATCGGCCGCAACGTAGTTGCAGAGCTCAACAGGCGCGGCCATGAAGACCTGATTCTTGTGGACCAATTGGGCAACGATGAAAAGTGGCGCAACCTCGTCGGCTTGCATTATGAGGATATTATTTCTCCCGATGCATTTCTGACACTGGTGAAGAGCGGTACATTGGGCAGGCTGGACGCCATCATTCACCTGGGCGCATGCAGTGCCACCACAGAACACGACGCGGACTATCTGCTGCGCAACAACTACCGCTATACGCGCACGCTTTGTGAGTGGAGCCTGGAGCATGACACACGCTTTGTTTATGCGTCCAGCGCTGCGACGTACGGCGATGGAACACAGGGATACTCCGACTCGGATGAGGCCACACTTGCCCTGCAGCCTCTCAACATGTACGGCTATTCCAAACACATCTTTGATCTATGGGCGCTGAAGCACAAACTCTTTGAGCGGATCGTAGGGTTGAAGTACTTCAATGTCTATGGCCCGTATGAAGACCACAAAGGCGATATGCGCTCGGTCGTCTCCAAGTCCTATGAACAAATCAAGAGCACGGGCAAGGTGCAGCTCTTTAAGAGCTACCGGCCAGAATATGAAGACGGAGAACAGGTTCGGGACTTCATCTATGTGAAGGATGCAATAGCTGTAACGCTTCACTTTGCTTTGACTCGCCAAAGCAGCGGCCTCTTCAACTGTGGAACCGGCAACGCACGGACGTGGAAAGATCTGGTCAGAGCAGTGTATGCCGCGATGAACCTGCCACCGCAGATCGAGTTCATCCCCATGCCGGAACAGTTGCGCGGCAAATATCAGTACTTCACGGAAGCAAAGATGGACAAGTTACGCAGCGCCGGCTACGCCGCGGAGTTTCGCTCGCTTGAAGACGCCGTAGCAAACTACATCACTACGTACTACGAGAAGCAGCCAACACAGAACTCAAGTCAACCTAACCCTCCCAGCGCGGAGGTCGAGAAGAAAACGCATGAGTTTTCTGACACAGAATATTGAAGACGTAAAGACGATGCTGCCGCACTTGCAGGCACTGGAGCTGCAGGTCAACGCGGCTGCGGCAGTCATTGAAAAGTCTCTGCTGGCAGGTGGCAAGCTGTTGTCGTGCGGCAATGGCGGCAGCGCCGCGGACGCATTGCATCTGACTACAGAGTTTGTCTGCCGCTTCGATAAGGACCGCAAGCCTTACGCTGCGCTTTCGCTGGCGGCGCATGGGGGCGACCTGACTGCGATTGGCAATGACTATTGCTTCGAAGATATTTTCGCGCGACAGGTGGAAGCTTTCGGCCGCACAGGCGATGTATTGGTCGCGTTCACTACCAGTGGGCAGAGTGAGAATATCTATCGCGCACTACTGGTTGCAAGGCAACGTGGGGTCATCAGCATCGCATTTCTTGGCAAGGATGGCGGCAAGTGCGCCGGCCTCGCTGATATCGAACTGATCGTACCCGGTACGATCACAGCTCGCATTCAAGAGGGGCATAAGTTGTTGCTGCACACTCTCTGCGAAATCGTTGAACGTGGATTGGAGCCGCAATATCGATGAGTATTATCACTGAACGCGAGATACTGGCTCAACCCTCATGGATACTGGCGAGCGATTGTGTTGAGATGGCAGTGACGCAGCTAGGTGCTCATATGGCGCCTGTATCGTTCTACCGCAACACCTCACAGCCGGTGCAGCCCTACTACATCAGTCCCTGGCAGGAGGAACTGATCACCCTGGAACCGGGTCGCTCCGAAATTCCTCTACGAGGTGATTTTTTCTGCATGCCGTTCGGGGCGGATCCAAATTTTGATGCCCAGGAAAAACACCCTCCCCACGGCGAAACGTCAGGGCAGCTTTGGTCTTTTTCAGACGCCATGGAGGAGGGTCACGTCAGGACGCTGACGGTGCGCCTGGAAACCAAGGCCCGTCCTGGACATGTAATCCGCGCATACTCCCTGAAAGAAGGCGAAAACGTGATTTATGGCTCCACAAAGATTTGCGGCTTTCGAGGGCCGGTCACGTTTGCGCATCATGCCATCCTGCGTTCACCCGAGCAGGAGAGATCCATGCTCATATCTACAAGTCCGGTGCAGTTCGGGATGGTGTGTCCGCACCAATTTGGCGATCCCTCGGCCGGTGAGTACCAGGCCCTTGAGCCTGGAGCACATTTTTCTTCCCTGGCAGAGGTCCCATCCATCTTCAAACATCTGGGCGCCCAGGATTGCTCATCGTACCCCGCACGGCGTGGTTTCTCTGATCTGCTTCAATTTGCAACTGTCGCCGAGACAACGCCGGCGTGGATTGCAGTCGTCAATACGGTCGAAAACTATCTCTGGTTCGCGCTTAAAGATGTGCGCGTGCTTCCATCCACCATTCTGTGGATGGAGAACCATGGCCGTTATGGATCTCCATGGAATGGCCGCAACTGCGCATTAGGACTGGAGGATGCATGTACTTGGTTCGACCGCGGAATACCGGAGTCGAGCAGCGACAATGCCTTCGTACGACACGGCATTCGAACACATCATGAGCTTCGCGGTCACATGTTTGAAGTTCGTTATATTCAGGGAGTGGTGAAGTCGCCTGCCGGCTTCGGCCGCGTCTCCAATGTCATGTTCGGCCGCGGCAGCATAACCTTCGTTAACGCTGCAGGGGCATGGATTACTGCAATCGTACAGAGCGATTTTTTGCGGGGCGCAACTCTTCAGTCATAAGCTCTCCGCGACCTCTCCGACAAATTGGAACGGGACGACTCGATGGTTGCCAAACCCCATGACGATACTACTGATCTGCGGATGAACTGCTGCCTCACTCGTACTCTGCTACAGCCATAAAGACCAAGTTGAATGGCTCAACTTGAAACTGGATATAGGCTCCGGACTTTTCAAAGCTCAGCGGCTTCTGCTCGGGCAGTTGCAATACCCGCCGCACTTTTCTGCCGGAGGGCGGAAGCACCCTGACAGCGGCACCTACTGGGATCGGGGGCGCATGTTCCTGCAGATTGACGAGTCCGATCAGCAGCCGGTGCTGTTCCGGTTGATCAAAGACAGTCACTTCAACGACCCGATTGGTATCAGCCTCGAAACGATAGGGGCCAGGCAGTGCATCCCGAAGAAGCTGTTTCACCAGGTTGTGACCTACGGGTTCAGTGAGTGCTTCGACGCGGCCAGCGATCCAGATAGCTTTACCCTTGCCAAACGAATTCACCACAATACCAGGATCGCTACCCGGCTTTGCCGCAGGAGGATTGCTCCAGATCTGCGCAAAGTGAGCTCCAATGGTGTATCCAGCATCTGGAGCTACGAAGGGCAAGGTCGCAGTAGCTAGAACTTGAGCACCCGGCAGGCTCTGCGCCCGGACCATCGGCCACGGGAGCGTTATATTTTCCTGCGGCCAGATGACCTTGGCGATCTCAGAACTGGCAGGAGAAAGATAGGTGACCGACTCGCCAAATGCACCCAGGTAGCGCACGCCCAGGACATCCTCGAGCAGGAAGCGGGGATCGCCCAGCTCCCAGGCGTTCAGAGAAGACGGTCCACTAGCGTAGAGGACGCCTCCATTCCGCACAAATTCGCGAAAGTGATTTGCCTGCTCTTCTGTCATTTCGAGCACGTTGGGGAGAAAGACTGCGCGGAAGCGGCTCAACTGGTCCAGCGTAATATTCGTCACTACGCCATACGGGATGTGCGCCTCGCGCAGGATACGGGCCGCACCAATCACCGCATCCAGGTGTGGCAAGTTCACTTTGGTTGCAGGCGCCGCCGGTATTCCCAGATGGCGCGGGCCGGAATGGCTGGAAGCGAGATTCGGCGAAAGCACCGAGGCCGGCACTCCATTTAGATCGGGGTCGTACATGGATGTTTTGTCGTAGTAAATGGCTACATCGGCCTGCAACTCTCCACCGAGAAAGGGCTCGTAGGCATCATGCTGCGCGTTGACATGAGAAACAAACTCGTAGAACTGCGGATTGAGGGTCCCCATCGGCTTGATGGCATCGATCAGCATAAAAGCCGCCGAGTGCACGGCAGGAATCATGGTTTCCAGCACCAGAATTTCGAAGGACTTGGTGTTCTCAAAATCGATCAGGCTGGGGCTGGCGCGCGATGTCATCACTTCGAAAGGTTGGCTAAGCGTTAACCCCGAGTAAGTCTTGCAGACCAGGGAACTCTCGGTGAGGCCTCCATAGAAGTCTCCACTGCAGAAGTCGGAAGCTCTCCCTTGTTCGAGAGAGGTCCCCTGCTGCCAGGGGGCGAAGATCGTCGCGAAATTGAAGTAGACAGTGATGGGATGTATCTTTTTGACGGTCTCTCGCGCCGTCATCATGAACTCTTCCAGCCACTGCTGCCGTGATCGCTGAAAAATGCGCCAGACTGGATCCTTCCAATCGACCATCCGCGGCAGCTCATTGTTGTGTTCGCGCCAGAAGCGAGCAGCACAATGGGGACAATAGCAGACCGTTGGCCAGAAGGGCTGGTCGAAAAAGATGCATTCGAAGTCATAATTGGCCACCAGCTCCCGCACACACGCGAAGGCATGGTCGCGATAGGGAGAGTTAGGGCAGACCATGCCGGTCCGGCTGAAGAGCTCTGAGTCATAGCCATCTTCGGGAAGAATTCGCCAGTCAGGATGTGTCTGATAGGCCCAGTCATCAAAGATCAGGCTGTAGTAGGCCACGCGATGCAAGCCGTGACGCCGGCATTCTTCCATCACCTCGCCGAAGTAATCCCGTCCGTTCATGCCCTTGTGCATCTGCCCCAGCTTGGAGCGCCACAAGCAGAGCCCTACATGAGAATTTGCGTACTGTTCAAGCGATTGGAAACCGGCTTTGGCGATGGCCGAGACATACTCCGCGGCATTGAACTCGCTGAGCAGGTGGTCCCAATCGGGCACATGGGTATCGATCAGGAGCCTGCGGTAGGTTCGGGAAGGCCACTCCGTCTTACGCTCCGGGATCTTGGCGAAGCCCGCCGGTGCTCGGAGTGCATCAGATCCGCGCTCGTTCGACGGCTTCTGAGCTGCGAAGGCCGTTCCGCCGGCAAGCGAACCCATCATTCCCCATCCAAATACCTTGTGAAACGTTCTCCGGTCCATCCTGTTTTCGCTCCATTCTTAAGACCCAGCCGATCGATTTTGAATTGCCTGTTTCCCATCGCAGGTGAGGTTCTTTAGTTCATTATCATCGCTTAAGCGCTTATAATTAGCTATAGTAATAGTTGAGATATTGCTCTCGGTGAAGAGATTGAGGTTCCTTCGCATGATCTCCATGAACGGAGACCGAAGGCACGTACATATCGTCACGAAGTTGAATATCAACGATCGGGCTGGCATTTGAATCCCGGAAGCCGGCTAAATGCCGAGTTCATAAAGGGTGTTCTATACTTTCGGGGTCCGATTACGGAGCTGACGCGCGTGGCGAAAATCTGTCCGAACCGACTCGGTCCAAACAAAATCGCGCAGGCCAAGCCGCCTCAACTTGCTCTCGCGATCGGATCTATTTGTGCGGGTATATTGCTCTGCACAGCGGTAGGTTGCCGCTCCGGGCAGTCGACCCGGGTGACCGGCCAAGGTACGCAGCATCTCGACTTTAACCAGGATGTGCAGCCGATTCTGGCGAGTAACTGCTTTAGTTGTCATGGGCCTGACCCGCAGGTGCGTAAGGGAGGGTTGCGGCTGGACTTGGAGGAAGCAGCTTTCCGCAAGCGCCCTGGTCATCCCGACGCCATTGTTCCAGGGCATCCCGACCAAAGTGAGCTTATCAAGCGCATCGAATCTAAAGACCCGCATCACCTAATGCCGCAGTCTCCCCAGGGCGAAGCGAAGCCCATGGCGCCGGCCGATATCGCAGTCCTCAAAGAGTGGATCAAGGAAGGCGCCGTTTACCGGCCGCACTGGGCCTTCGATAAACCTGTCCGACCCGTTTTGCCCGCTGCGGCTCAGAACAACGGTTGGGCCAAAAATCCGATCGATTCCTTCATCCTCGCCCGCCTGAAGAAGGCTGGCATGCATCCGTCTCCAGAGGCGGGCAAGGAAGTACTGATTCGCCGCGTCACCCTCGACCTTACAGGCCTTTTGCCAACGCCCGCAGAAGTCCAGGCGTTCCTGAAAGACGCCTCACCCGACGCTTACGAACATCTGGTCGACAGGTTGCTTGCCAAACCCGCTTACGGTGAGGAGCGAGCGCGACACTGGCTGGACTATGCGCGTTACGCCGATACCTACGGCATTCATCTGGACAACAGCCGTGATATCTGGCCCTATCGTGACTATGTGATTCGGTCGTTCAACGGTAATAAACGATTCGATCAGTTCGCCATGGAGCAAATAGCTGGAGACCTGCTTCCGGCGAAGACTCTCGATCCTTTGATCGCCAGCGGCTATATTCGCCTGGGTGCGAGCAGCAATGAAGGCGGTGCAATTCCAGAAGAGCTGCGGGCAAACATCGCACGGGAGCGTGCCGAAGCCTATGGAGCCACATTTATGGGGCTGACCGTAGGTTGTGCGGTTTGCCACGATCACAAATACGACCCGACCTCGCAAAAAGACTTTTATGCATTGACTGCGTTCTTCAACAACATTGATGAAAAACCCTTCAATGGCGATCGACCGGTCTGGACGCCTGTTGCACGCATTCCCAAAGCTCCGAACCAGGAAGCTTACAACCGCGTTCTCGTCAGACGGTCCGAGCTTTCCACTCAACTTGCCTCTTTGCATTCGCAGGAGCGGACCCTGATTCCGCGCTGGCTTGCGTCGCGGCAATATATGGCACTGCCTGTTTCCGCCGATAAACTCGACCTTCGGCTTCGTCTCGATGAAGGTGGTGGGGAGGTTTTGAAAAATAGCGCTCCCCATGCGCAGCAGGCTAGTTTTCCGATTGGAAAATTTAAGCCCCAATGGGGAGAAACGACCTGGCTCTGGCCTGATTTCAGGATAGACGCAAGCACGCATGTCGCAATGGGACAGACTGGCGACTACGAAGGAAACCATGCATTCTCTTCCGGTGGATGGTTCATGGTGCGCTCTGCGCCGAACTATACCCTGGACAATGCCACTGGCACTCTTCTCTCCAAAATGGATACCAGCCAGCATAATCGCGGCTGGGAACTTTCCATTGAGAAAGGAATTGTCAGCGTTGAGCTTGTAAACGAAGCACCGCAAGGTTTGAAAGTCTCTAAGACGGTTGCAGCCGTCAAGCCCATCGTCAAAAAAGAAGCTTTCGAGTATCCCACTCCAGTGGATCTAACGCCAAAGGATCTGGCTCCGAACAAGCCGCCGCCGGAAAAAGAGACAAACAAGAAGCCTGAAGTTAAAAAGGAAGCCGTCAAGCCTGAAGCGCCTAAAGCTGAAAAAACCAAGCCGGCGGAAGACACAACGCCATGGGTTGGCGTCAAGGTTTCGGCGACCGAAGCTCTGCCTGTCGACGGTCATTGGCGACACATCTTCTTCACGTACGATGGATCGGGCAAGGCATCGGGCATCAAGATCTACGTGGATGGAGCGCCGGTTGGAACGACCGTGGCGATGGACAAACTTGCCCAGAAGACCATCCGCACAGAAGCTCCGATGCAACTCGGCTGGAGATATCCCGACGCCAATCCAGCGCGCGAGACTCGTTACCAGGATATCCGTCTGTATGGGCGTGCGCTGACATCGGAGGAAGCCAAGCGTCTGCCTTTCGAAGACTACGCCGCTGAGGTGACCAGCAAGCCTGCCGATCAATGGAGCCAGGATGAGTGGCATGCGGTCAGCGAGTTCTATTTCAGCCACGTGGAGCAAAACTCGATCGCCCTCCAGGAAGAAATTCGACAGTTGGATGCGCAGCTCGACAAGCTTTCTGAAGGCGGCGATCTGACCCTGGTTGCTTGGGAGAAGCCCTCGATCGCCTATGCCAACATTCTGACGCGGGGCGTCTATTCGGCGCGAGCCGAACGGGTAGAAGCGAACACACCGCATTTTCTTCCCGCGCTACCCTCGGGGGAACCGCATAACCGGCTGACGCTGGCTAAATGGACCGTGAGTCGAGACAACCCGCTGACCGCGCGCGTGACAGTGAACCGGATGTGGAATGAGATATTCGGTACCGGGCTTGTTGAAACAACCGAAGACTTTGGCATCATGGGCCAGCGGCCATCGCATCCCGAGCTGCTCGACTGGCTGGCAGTCGAGTTCCGCGAAAGCGGTTGGGAAGTCAAGCACATGTACAAGCTGATGGTCATGTCGGCCGCCTACCGGCAAAGTGCGAAATCGACGCCGGAACAGCTAACTGAGGATCCTAAGAACCTTTTGTTGGCCCATGGGCCACGGTTCCGTATGGATGCGGAGACTCTGCGCGACATCGCACTCGAGTCGAGCGGGTTGCTCGTGAATACAATCGGCGGTCCGAGCGTGAAGCCCTACCAACCTCCGAATATCTGGGAGCAAGGCCATAACGCGAGCGACACGCGCCATTACACGCAGGATCACGGCGATGCCCTCTACCGGCGGAGCATGTACAGCTACCTGAAACGCACGGCGATGCTGCCAGATATGGAAACATTCGACGCTACCATGCGTGATGTAGTTTGTACCCGCAGGCAGAGGACAAATACGCCATTGCAGGCTCTTGTCACCATGAACGATGTGCAGTGGGTCGAGGCTGCACGCGCGCTGGCGGAGCGAACGATGAGGGAGGCCGGTACGACTCCCCAACAGCGCATTCAACTGATGAGTGAACTTCTCCTCTCCCATGACCCGCCTGCGCCAATGGCTTCAGCGCTTGAGAGTTTGCTGGCGCAGATGCGAAAACACTATGCGGCGCATCCCAAAGAAGCGTTGGAATTGGTGGACGTGGGTGAGAAAAAAAGCACGATATCGGCTCCGCCCGCTGAACTGGCGGCATGGACTATGGTGGCGAGCGAAATGCTGAACCTGGATGAAACACTGACGAAGTAGCGGGGAAATTGAATGAAACAGCATCCTCTTTGTACCGATACAGAGCGCGAACCCGATGTGATGAATCTTGCCGCCCCTGCTGCATTGAAGCAGGAGTGGATGGCATTGCAGACACGACGCCACTTTCTGGGACGCACAGGAAAGGTACTGGGATGGGCGGCGATGGCGAGCCTGCTCGGTGATCGAGCTGTTCGCAGCCATGCAGAGCAACAGGGAGCAAAGAGCTATCCGAATGTACAGGATGCCGAGCAGGTGAAACTGCCGAACTTCGCCCCTAAGGCCAAGCGGGCAATTTATCTGTTCATGTCCGGCGGCCCGCCACAGATTGATCTGCTGGACCACAAACCAAATTTAGCGGCTCTGTACGATAAGGATATTCCCGACTCCGTGCGTGGTGGGCAGCAGTTGACGGGCATGACGGCAGGTCAGGCGCGGTTTCCTATCGCTCCTTCGCACTGGGCATTCAAGCGATATGGAGAGACAGGCACCTGGGTCAGCGATCTTCTGCCCAATACAGCACGGATCGTCGATGATCTGGCAATCATCAAGTCCACCAATACTGACGCCATTAACCACGAGCCGGCCATCATGCTCATGAATACAGGCAATATGAATCCGGGTAAGCCGTGCCTGGGTGCATGGCTCTCCTATGGGCTCGGTAGTATGAACGACAATCTGCCTACGTTCATGGTGTTGCAAAGCAAGTTGAATATGAAAGAGGACAATCAGCCGGTTTCGTCGCGGCTGTGGGGTAGTGGTTTTCTTTCCTCAGAGTATGCGGGCGTGGGATTGCGTTCCCAGGGCGATCCTGTACTTTACCTCAGCGATCCAAACGGTGTGAGTCATGAGGTACGTCGCAAAATGCTGGATACATTGAACACCATCAATCAGCAAATGTCGCAGGAACTGGGTGATCCCGAGACCCATGCCCGCATCGCTCAATACGAGATGGCGTATCGTATGCAGACGTCGGTTCCTGAACTTGCAGATCTGAGCAAAGAGCCAAAATCGACCTGGGATCTTTATGGTCCTGACGCCAAGGAGCCTGGCACCTTTGCCTATAACTGCCTGATGGCTCGCCGAATGGCCGAACGCGGCGTACGATTCACGCAGGTCTACAAACGCGGCTGGGATGTGCACGGCAATGTGACCGGTACGCTGCCCATTCTTTGTCAAGAGACTGACCGGGCCTGCTACGCGCTGGTTACTGATCTCAAACAGCGGGGCCTGTTGGATGACACGCTCGTCATTTGGGCAGGGGAGTTTGGCCGCACTGTCTACAGCCAAGGCGGACTTTCGCGTGAAAACTATGGCCGCGATCATCATCCGCGCTGCTTCACTACCTGGATGACCGGCGGAGGCGTGCGGACGGGCATCACGTTTGGCGAGACCGATGAGTACAGCTACAACGTAGTCAAAGACCCCGTCACGGTTCGCGATTTCAACGCAACGATCCTGCATTGTTTAGGCATCGACCACAACAAGCTCACTTATAAATTTCAGGGCCTGGATCAGAAGCTGACAGGCCCAGCTCCGGCAAGTGTTGTTCAAGGCCTGCTTGCGTAAACGATGATCCGATATAGCTGGAATTCCCTGTTCTTCAATTTTGATTCCTGATGCTCTGAATTAATTCTTTGTTCAGATTTTGGGATGCTCTCCACGGCGATGTTATGAACGCAGCGGATTCAATTGAATAGTCGATTGCTGTGTGCGCAAATTGCGCAATCGTCCGATCGCCCTGTTGAGCCAACACGAAATCGCATAGAGCTACAAGTAGAAATCCCAGTCAGAAAATGGGCCGCTTTCGTCCAACAGAGACATTCTTCCTGAACAGCGGCTCCCTTGCTCTCTCATTCTGCAGAGACCCTTTCATAACGCGCGCGGGAAGATCTATGCGGTGAAAGATGACGGCGATCGTCTTGAGGTAGTTCAGAGCGAACGGACCTGGATAACCCTGAGGACTGATACTGCTAACGCGCTCAACGTCACTTGTAATCCATTAACATCCATTGCGGGTCTTCAAATATTTTCAAAAGCCCACGCCTTGATGTAAAAAAGATAATCTATAATCGATATGATTATAAGAGGCGGCCAAAGTGGGGTACGAAGAGCTGAAGAACATTGAGGCCTACCAATTTCATACGAATGACCCATTCGATCTTTCCCGCGACATTCAACTGGTTGTTCCCCAGATCATGTCGAGTCAAGAATACATGCGATCGATTCGATCTTTTTCCGTTCCTGAAGGAGCCCTTGCAGTATGGTTTCTAGGACAGAAGGGATTCTTGTTGAAAGACTCGATCAGTCCTCTTATTGCAATTGATCTTTACCTTACAAATAGTTGTGCGCAATTACCCAACGATCTGAATTACCGTCTGGATCGTCAGCTTCCGATCTTCATCGAGCCGGAAGACCTGGACGTAGACATCTTCCTCACGACACACTCCCATCAAGACCATGCCGATCCCGAAACCATCTCTCGCGTGCCTAAGACAGGGCACACGGTGTTTGCAGGCCCCTTCAATGCGATCAAAGTTTTCGAAGAGTGCGGGGTTCCACAGCAGGCTCTCCGTATGCTTCATCCAGGCCAAACATTCGATCTTGGAACAGCTACTGTACAGGCAACATTTGCGCTACCCACGGATACGACTGACCTGAACCATACGGGTCTACTTGTAACATTTTCCAACGGAATTACCTTTTACAACACGGGAGATACCGCATGTCAGACCGGCTATCCATGCTTCTTCCGCAAGCGCAGAAGAAGTCGCCAACTTTTACACCTATATGGCAACGGACCTGGCCACCTTCTTCACCGGATCCATCATTATGATGGACGGTGGATATACGGCACAGTAAGGAGAACTCATGGAAACAATGCTGGCAGCACGTTATCTTGGTCCCAATCGAATTGAGGCATCCCGGGTTCTCCTGCCGTCCGTTGGACCTGGCGAAGCCCTCATCAAGGTTGAAGCCTGCGGCTTCTGTGGCTCAGATATCAGCATTATCGCCGGCACGCATCCACGCGCGCAGGCGCCGCTCATTATCGGTCACGAGTTCTCGGGAACGATTGTTGAACTGGCTGAGAAGAACCCCTCCTTCGCCGTTGGAGACCACGTCACTACGTACCCTTTGATCTCGTGTGGACTTTGCCATGCTTGCACTCATGGCAATCCACATGTCTGCCGGCAACTCAAGCTCTTCGGCTTTGATGTGGACGGAGGGATGGCTGAGTTCGTCAAGCTTCCTATCGCATCCTTAATGAAACTTCCTGTCGGAATGTCTGCGCAGATCGGTGCGCTCATCGAACCTCTGGCCGTTGCAGTGCATGGAGTCGATCGATTCCCTACAGCCGAAGCGGAGGTCGCGGTTGTATTGGGTGCGGGACCGATTGGGCTCTTAACCGCACTCGTTGCCAAGGTACGCGAAATCCCCACTGTCCTCATCAGCGACGTCCTTCCGTCGCGGCTAAAGCTCGCGCAGAGCGTCGGGCTCGATGCTGTAAATGCCGGAGATGAGTTGCGAAGTCGAGTGATGGAGCTAACCAACAATAACGGAGCCGACGTTGTCTATGAATGTGCGGGGCACCCATCGTCCGCCCTTGAAATGACCGCCGTCACTCGCTCACGGGGCACGATTGTTAATCTTGGAGTGTTCAAAAAGCCCGTTGCAGTGGACATGCAGGAAATCAATTTCAAAGAGATCAAGGTGATTGGATCACGAGTCTACGAGCGTCATGATTTCGCTAACGCGCTGGATATGGCGATGAGCCTTCCGCTCGATTCGATCATTTCCGCGCAGTTCCCTTTAAGTAATGTCTCCGATGCTTTCAGCCTTTTTCGCGCCGGCACCGCTTGTAAAGTTCTCATATTGCCAACATTGGGTGTGCAATGACTTTGCCTGTCCTTGAGATAAGAAACGTCAAGCTCTTGCTCAAATCATGGCAACACTAACCGATGTATCGACAGGTTATCCATCTGGCAGAAGATCTTCGAGCTTCAGTTTCAACTTGTATTGGGTATTCCAATATTTCACAGTGCTTTTCACGAATGTCTGGCGCGCCTTCTTCGCATCTCTGGTTCGAATGCCTGCCAGAATATTCTGATGCTGTTTGACAGCAGCAGCTCTCTCGCTCACCGTCGTCGGATTGTCGTCCCAGCGGCCTACAATCGAGAAAACAAAGAGCCGAAATGTTATGGTCTCGAGCACTTCAGCGAGATACGGATTGTCCGCGATCTCCCAGATCGTGCGATGAAACAAAACGTCACAATCGTGAAACGCATTAACGTCGCTATCCGCGTCGCTTCCGCTCATTGTTTCGATCAGTTTTACGAGCTCTTTTTCCTGTCCTGGCGTAAGAAGCGCAGCTGCTCTCCCGATCGCAATGCTCTCGAGAGGAATCCGAACCTCGAGAATTTGCTGATACGCCTCCGGGCTCATCTGTGCAACATAGGTACCCCGCTGCTGCCGCTTATAAACCAGTCCCTGATGCTCCAGTTCGAGCAACGCTTCACGAAGGGTCGGCTGCCCAACTCCAAGCCTCAATGACCACTTTTGTTCCAGTACGCGATCCCCGCCCTTGAGCTCGCCGGAAATGATTGCTTCCCGCAAGGCTTGAGCCGCTAATTCAGGCGCGGTTTGTAGGTGTATCGCGCCCGTACTCCTTCTGATGGAAGGACTTCTCACGTGTCACCCTCACAAGACTTCTGGAATGTCTTTAATCTATACTACGTCAACCTCTATGTCGGAAGCCGCGCGACCATCAAGCACAACGCCGGCACAATGGTGATACGGCAAACAACGAAATATCCATGGGATGGAACAGTCAAGATATCCGTGGAGCAAGCGCCCTCGGCTAAGACAGGCCTCATGCTGCGGGTGCCAGCATGGTGCAGGAATGAAACCATGCGATCAATGGCAAGCCTGTCTCAGGGCGTCAAAAGCTTAGGGGGTATCTTCGGATTGATCGAGCATGGCAGTCAGAGACGTAGTCGAATTGGTGCTTCCAATGCCGATCGAAAGGGTTCACGCGAACCCCGCCGTCCAGGCAGATATTGGACGAGTCGCATTGAATGCGCGGTCCAATCGTTTATTGCATTGAATCTTCAGATAACGGAGACGACACCAGGCGCATGGTTCTTCACGATGGACCACTCACAACCGAGTCTCTTCCTAAGCTTCTTGATGGCGTGGTCGTGATACGAGGGAAGGCCAGCGTTGTGTCATCAACTCATCAACAACAAGAGCTGTACATGGCGCAGAACGACACGACTTCAATCGGCAGACAGATCATGGCAATTCCGTACTACGCCAATACAAACCGCGGCCCGGTGCATATGTGCGTTTGGCTACCCAGTACAACGTAAACGCCATTAATCTACTATGGAGTTCGAAGACTTGGCTGGCTAAGTTACACATCGTCGTACGCGTTGGCCGTTGGGATGTCGGTCCAATGCCCTCTGTCCAATCGTAGGAATCCGCAAAACAACCTCCTGGCCATCGAATCACCGGTACCTTGATTTTGCTTAACGAGTCGATCAGCTCAGAGCGAATTCCGAAGCGGTTCGAGATCTTAGAATCTTCTCCGACCCAGATACCGTCGTAGATTACTCCTCCAATGTGTTCCGCAAATTGTCCAAAAAGGTTGGGAGAAACTAGAGCGCCAGGTCTCGCCCCGAAGATCTCAACGCGGGCTTCAGCAGACCTCGCCCATGATTTCACAGCTGAGAATGTCAATGCTGCGCCTGCCAGTGCCGAACTCTTTAGAAATTTCCTGCGCTCCATGCTGGCTCTTTCTTATGGCTATGAGTGAAATATCCCTTTCTTGGCTTCCCGGCCGCTCGTGCCAGAGGTGCCGGGAAAATTATATCTATTCAGCCGATAATCTATAATCGATAATATTTTAAATTGTCAACAGGAAATTTAACGGCGGGCCGAGCCGTTCAAAAGAGTGCCTCCTTGCAGGGCTGCGGCTTAAACGAGTAAGGACGGCAGTCATGCGCGACTTGAGGGTAGACAGCGATCGCAGAAACATAGTTAACCAGGACGGCGGCCACGCACGAAGATTTGATCAAGGATGGAAACATGCATCTACAAAATGTAGTTCCCGTTTGTGCAATTTATCCCAAGGTCATCAGAGCTTTCGCACGTTGATATAGTAGAGGTCTGTCGCCACCTCAAATTGCTCCCTGTCCAGGGGCGTGCTCATTGTTTGCCATCGCGTAGTGACCGGTGTGATGAGCAGCCAATGATTTTTATCGCCCACCTTAATGGGCATGGCAAACGCCGGCTCCTCGGCCTGCCAGCGATACGCTACGGTGTGAGCCTGGGGATCGAAGCGCAGCTCGAGCGTGGGAATAGCAGCATGACGGAGATACTCATTGAAGATCGGAGTTAGTTCATGCCCGCTGTGCCGGCTGAAAAATGCCGCTACATCTGTGGTCATGAGGGTCTGGTATTTGAAGTACTGATAGTAGTCGTGCAGCAGAGCAAACCACTCATGGTCGTCATCGATGACGCTGCGCACCGTGTTCAGAAAAAGGCCGCCCTTTTTATACTGGTCAACCGGCGGCGTGCAGACACTCCCTTCTTCGCAAATCACCGGCTCGGCATTTTTCACATTTTCCTTGCCGGTGTTGATGTAGGTGATGGCGTCACCCTTGCCCCACATATATTCGACAAAGATCGACTCGCAGTAATTCGCCCAGCCTTCATGGATCCACATGTCTGACCGGTCTCGTGCTGTGATGCTGTTGCCGAACCATTCATGCGCGCTTTCATGCACGATGATGAAATCGAACCATGTGCCGATACCGGTTTTAGGACGGCCGAGATAGCCATTCTCGAAGTGATTGCCATAGGTGATCGCCGTCTGGTTCTCAACACCGGAATACAGTGCCTCGACCAGCTTGTATCCATCCCGGTAGAACGGGTACTCGCCGAATGTGTGTTCAAACGCCTTGAGCATGTTCTTTGCCTGAAGAAACTGCCGCTTGGCTTTGTCCAGATCTTCTGGAAAGACGTAGTAGTCCAGCGTGAGGGGACCATATTGATCGCTGTACACCTCGCTGAAGTGCTCGTATTTACCTATGTTAAGTGAAACATCGTAGTTGTTAATCGGGTAGCTGATGGCCCAGTCCCAACGCGTGAAGCCATCTCCAAGATCGGTCTTGTGCTGCAGGCGGCCATTCGAAACTTCAACGAGATCGCTGGGTGCCTCGACGCTGATATCCATCGTCTCGACCTCATCCCGCCACTGATCCTTATTGGGCCACCAAACGCTGGCGCCTTCTTCCTCGCATGCGGTATTCACAAGCGGCCGCCCCATCGGATCGGCGCGGAAGACAAAGCCTCCAAAGCGGCCCATCTCGACAGGATGGCCGGAATAATAAAACTCGATGGTATACGTGCTGCCCTTTTTCAGTGTCTCCGGAAAGTCGACATACACGGTTCTGCCGGCTGCTCTCTCGTACTTCAACGGACGAGTCGCGCCGTCTGCTTCATCAAGGACGATCTTGTCGATGTTGAAGGTTGGCACAAGGTCCAGCTGAATACGGGTACCAGGCTCAAGCATCACAAAACGAATGACATTTTTTCCGCTCAACATCCGATGTGCCGGATCGACGCGCACATCGAGATGGTAATAGAGCAGATCGTTATTGGCACGATAAGGACCGTAGGCTCCGCGCAGGCGGTCCGCATCGCTAACGGTATGCAAAGCGCCTATCGGGCTCTGCGCATGCACCAGAGGAAGAACGCCCGCTAGAGTCCACAGAAGCATACCTGAGAGAAATCTGTTGCTACTGCGGAGCAGTCTCGTCATGATCAATTCCCTTGCAGAGCTTTGTGAACCAATGCAGAGGGCGGACAGCAACGATGTCGCGATCTTCTCTGTACAAACAATGACGGTCGGGGACGACAAAGATCCTCATGACGATTGGCTCCGAAGAATCTCTACCTTGACTTTCGTGCTGCCGGCGGGAATGTGGAGTTGTAAAACGCTCTTTCCGCCGGAATGAAATTCATGCGTCTCCTGACCATAGATAACTTCGTAATCTCGCCCCGGCAAGCCTGCAACCCAAAGCTGCACCCCGCCGCCGGTCGCAGCTTCGGTCTCAAGCAAGAAGGTAAATCTTTGCTGGCCGGTCGACCATTGAATGGGCTCTTCTTTAGCAAACCGTGCGCCAATCAATTCAAGATCGATCTGCTGCCCGGCTGTGCGCAGGTGCAGTCGCCGCCGTACACCGTCACGCGGAACGATATGCAAGGACTCATTCTCGACACGCATTTCGCCACCGAAACAGAAGCGTCCGAAGACAGGGTCATCGGCGACGATAGTTGCTGCGGTTCGCAGCGCACCGCAGTAGCCGAGATCTGTCTCAGAGGAGTAGTACCAGGGCCCACGGTGATGGGGCTGTCCAAGCCACGTCATGCCGTAGGCTGCCGGCTCAAACCCCCCTCCCGTTCCGCCGTCGTTTGCCTCACCGGGGAACCAGTATCCAAAGCCGGTCTCGCGCGTGCCTGTGTTCATCAGGGACCACGAGCTGAGAAAGGAAGCGTATCCCAGGCGGATTGTGGCATCGGGCTCGCTGCGATCGTAAAGTGCGTGATTCAACACACCCCAGCCTCCCATCGGAGACATATAGCTCAGCGTGAAGGAGTCGCCTGCTCCGCCGCGATAGTCGCTGCCGTAGTAGTAATAGGCCTTTTCGATCATGCCGCGGCAGAAGAGATTGGCCTGAATCTGCGTCTTGGAAAAAGCGCTGGCGGACTCAGATGTGATGCCCGGTGTCGCCGGGTGATCAAGCGCGTAACGTGCAATCGCCTGTGTCGATTCAAAGCCGGTGGAGTCAAAGGCATACTCCGATCCAAACAGGTTCGGCCCGCCACTGACGAAGAATGCCACCTTCTTCTCCCAGTGTCCGCGCAACTGCGCTGCCTCCTCCCGTTTGCCCACCCGATCCAACTCTTCAATGAGCTGTGGAATGACTGCTTCGTTATAAAAGCCCGTCTCGTATGCAGACCATTGAGTAACGCGCATCGGAATCGTAAACAGTCCGAGTGCGGTACCGTATGCCCGCTCCAGGTAGGTTGTCCGGTCCAGCTTCATTTTCACTCCCGGATAATCGCGGGCGATGCGATACATGTTGAAGTACATCACGATGATGTGCGGATAGTCATAACATCGCCAGATGTGGAGCTTGCCTTTGGGCCCAGGGTCGCTGCTGTCACGGTTCTGCTTCCAGTCGAGGATGCCGTAGATGCCATAGCTTTCAGTCTCCTCGGTCGTGCGCTGCAAGCCTCCCCAGACAAAGTGTTCAATGTAGTAGTCCAGCGCTTCCACTTCAGCCTGGCTTGGAAATTCGGCGTTCTTACTGGCCAGATAAGCCGGCTTGCTCAGTCCCGGATCGTCACACGTCACTTCATAGACGCGCCAGCTTTTGATGTGGTCGTAGTTGTCCGGCCCCAGTTGCACCTGCGAATCCATATTCCACTCCGCAAGCAGGCCGTTGTACCACTTGCTTGCATCGCGCACCTGGTGCCTGGCAATGAAAGCGGCGCGTTTGTGCATTAGCGTCTCAAGTGGCTCAGTGGCAAAGAACTCCAGCCGCGTGGTGCGGCCCGCACCGTGATCCACTGTCAGCATGTTCTCACCCAGCCGGTTGAACTTCACCCGGTAGAGTTGGCGATCGTTCTTTTCACCGAGGAATTCAACCGTCGTCTGCCCGGCGTGTTCAGCAGCGATACTCTTGATCGGCTCTTGTGAGCGCACAGCAATGCAGGCGAAGAGATCCTTCGGCACCGTCATGCCAGGAGCAATTTCGACGTCAAGCGCTCTCGCCTCCACCAGCCGTTGTCGCACGGACGCGTAATCCTGCGCCCAGGCCAGTTGGAAATTGTATGTTCGCTTAGCGCCAGCTTTGCCCGCCGGTGCAAGCGTGTGGCGCGTGCGTGGCTGACGCCAACGGCCTCCAGCAGCATGCACCGCTTCGCCAACAGCAACCGAATGTACATAGGCACGATACACAGATCGCTCGCCCTTGGCTGGCGGTCTATGGTCCCAGTATTCCAGCGAGGTGTCGTGTTCCGGCGTCATCACCAGGTACGGGCCCACGCTGTTGGAGCGCATCCAGAATAAAAACGAGCCGTGTCCGGAGATGAAGCTGTGCTTTAAAACAGAAGCCGTCGGAGGCTCTTTGCCATCGAAGCTGGAGTGCATCGGCAATGGAAGAGCCAGATCGCCAACCTCGATCGGATCTGAAGAGAGATTGGACAAAGCGATCGACCACACCAGCAGGCTGCCCTTTGGCTCCAGTCGAACGGCCAGGCTAAATGCGGTACCGTGATCGTCCTGGACCTTATACGAGCCTGCCGGGCTCTTTAATGCCACACCGTCCGCTGAACGAAATTTTTGCCATGGGCCGCCCTTGAGGCGCCGCCACGCGATTTCTACATGACCAAGCTTCTGTCCCGTTGCGACGTAGTTCGTTGAAAAGGCATCTCCGGCAAAACGCAGACTGGCCAACGCGCATCCATCGAACTCAAGAACAAATGGAGAAGCCGCATGAACAGCAGAAGACAAAGTCTCCGCTCCGGAACTACCTGCAGACAGCGCAAAAGAAGAAAAAGAAGTGCTGGCTGCAACAGTCGTAGCCCCCACCAAAAACTCACGCCGATTTGTGGCCATCGGTCACCCCGCCAAATATAGTATACAATTATGTATGTAATTATGCCTAAAGATGTCAATACAAAAACTGAGGAAGTTCTTGCTGCACTTTCCCGTGTTCACAGCAGAAACTTTCCTCAAATTCATTTTTCGAGCGGTCCAACGGCGGAAGCTTCAACATACAAACCAGGCACATTCCGTGAGCGGAGCTACAGTGGCCCGGAAGCTCTCACCAGGGAGCTCTCACATGGACACATGTCTGCCCAACGCAACAATAGAGAGATGATTTGTAAGGCTTTTCGATCATGGGCGAATAAGCTCAACTGCGCGTAGCGATAAGCAATTGTTGCCATCCGGCTTTGCTCATTTTTAGCCGTTGTCCATTGATCAGGCTCACCGAACCTTCGCTGCGCCCCTCACGGAAAATCTCCTGAACCCGATCCACATTCACAATGATGGAGCGGTGGATGCGCACGAATCGCTCAGGATCAAGCGTCTCCGCGAGCTGCTTGATTGTCTCCCGCAGCATGAAGCTCTTAGTTCCAACGTGCAGACAGCAGTAATAGTCCGCAGCCTCGATCCATTCGATTTCATCGACATTGACGAAAGAATCCTTTCTGCCCCCAGGCACCAGTAGCCGCTTCGGATAATCTCTTTTTGCGCCCGCGCCATTGGCCAGACTCTCCAGCGCAGACTTCAGTTGTTCCTGGTTAGACAGCGCAGCGCTCGACGCAACTCGCTCCTTCACCCTGGCTAGAGTTGCCTGCAAGCGCTCCGGTTCGACTGGTTTGGTCAGGTAATCCAACGCCTGGACCTCGAATGCCCTTATCGCGTGTTGATTGTGTGCCGTCACAAAAACCGTAACTGGCATGTGCGCCGGGCCCACTTGCTCGATGACTTCGAATCCTCCCCTTCCCGGCATCTGAATATCGAGAAAAAGTACCTGGATCCGTCTCTCCTTGAGAGCCGCGATGACTTCCCTTCCATTGCGGCACTCGCCGACGACACAAATCTCCTCGTCGCCGGACAAAAGAAATCTCAGACGCTCACGCGCCAGGGGTTCATCGTCGGCAATGATGGTTGTCAGTTTCATCCGCGTTCGTAGGGAATAGAGATAGCCACTTCAAATCCCCCAGACTCTACCGGCTGCGCCTTCATCGAGTAGCTGTCGCGGTAAAAATGCGCAAGCCGCTCTCGCGTGTTCTTCAGGCCTATGCCGTGGCCATTTTGCTGCGGCGCCTTCAGACCGCTTCCCGAGTCGCGCACTTGAAGCAGCAATAGAGACCCATCGGATCCATCGCGCCGCGCCGAAGCTTCCACCAGTCCTTCGCTTTCACAGTTCGCAATTCCATGCCGGATGGCGTTTTCCACGATCGGCTGCAGTAGAAAACACGGGACAAGCCCGTCCAGCGCGCCCGGCTCTACTTTGATCTCGATGCGAAGCCGATCGGCAAAGCGCACCTGTTCAATGGCCAGGTAATTCTCCATCATCTCCAACTCCTGCGAGAGCGGGACCTTCTCCGGAGTCGTCCTCTGCAGGGTGCTCTGCAGAATCGCGTTGAGGTGAGAGAGCGTCGCCAACGCTTCTTTCTGTCTTCCAAACTCCACCAGCGTCGTAATTGCATTCAGTGTATTGAAGAGAAAGTGCGGTTCCATCTGCATCTGCAATGCCCGCAAGTGAGCAGTGGACAACTGCTTTTGCAACTCGATCGACTTTAACGCATCCTGCTGCGCGCGAATCTGGAACTGAACCGTCCCTACCATTCCGTAAAGAAAGCCGTAGAGCAGTACTTCAATCCCAAAGCGATTAATGCTGAACAAGCCTGTCCATACCGAGAGTGCAGACGCATGCGCCTGCCATTTGGGATCGGTGAACCCAAGGCTTCCCAACAGCAGCAGATGGATGACGCCAACCACCGAGCCCGCGAGCAGTTGAATCGAAATTACCCTCAATGAGAAATGTGAAGCAAACGGCAGCCGCTTGCTTAGCTTCCACATTCCGCTCGCAATACAGCCCCACCAGAGCCAAAGCACCCCTCCGTAAAACAACGAAGGAAGGGAGGTTACCGAATGGCATTCTGCGGCTGTGGCAAGACCGAGAACGGCGGCCAGTGAAAAGATCACGGCATGGCCATTCAGGCGCAGACCTGCGGGCTGGCTGGCATTATCTTCGATGCCAGCGCCATCGCCGCTGATCGGCGGCGTGACCCCGTTGTTCCTGGACATTGCCAGCGCTGCGTCTGATGCGGCTGTAAATGAGCTCATAGTCTTCCTTTCGTCTGTCCTTCATGCTGTTTGTCATGCCACGACAGGAATTTCGTTCCTTCCAGAATCGTACTCCGGGAGTGCCACCGCCAGCTCTTTGCAGGGAAGGGCGTCGTTTCTGCAGGGAGAATGCCAATCGCCGTTTGCGACCCTGGCAGTCTGTACCGGCTGCGCATTTCAATGCCCTCGCTGCATTGATCGCGACTCCGGCTGCATGTCGATGGCGGTACACGAAAAAGAGACTGATGCTGGCACTGAGGTACTACGATCGTGAAGCACAGCGGACTTTTACCGGTTTTCCTATGGACCTGTCTCGGAGCACTCATCTGCATACCGCTCACATCTTGTACCCGGGTGGCAGCCAAGGCGAATACTTCAGCAACCGAAGCCATACCGGTTCGTGCCGTTCGGGCAGTCTCAGAAGACGTTCCTCTCGAAATTGCGGCCGTCGGCAATGTTGAGGCAATGGACAGTGTCGATGTGAAGTCGCGCATTGCTGGACAAATCAATCGCGTTGCGTTCACAGAAGGACAGAGTGTGAGCAAAGGCCAACTTTTGTTCAGCATCGACCGCGAAGCACTCGAACGCCAGACGTTGGAACAGCAGGCCAATCTAGAACGCGACGCTGCAATGGAATTGCAGGCACGCGCCGTGGTCGCGCGGGATGCGGCGGCAGAAAAACAGAGCCAGTCGGAAGCCGACACCGCCCGGCAACTCGGAGCGCTGGGCGTGATCTCGGGGCAGCAGGTAAGCCAGCTGGTTACCACCAGTGACACGTCCAAGGCCGCCCTGCATGCCGATCAGGCGGCAGTCGAGGCTGCCGCCGGCTCAACCAGGGCCGATCGTGCGCGGCTTGCTGAGACTCAGCTGCAACTGCGCTTCACCAATATCGTCGCTCCCATAAGCGGGCGGGCCGGCGCGGTAGTAATCAAGGCGGGCAACATGGTGCGAGACAACGACACCACTCTCGTGACCCTCCGGCAATTGGCTCCTATCTACGTCGCCTTCGGGATTCCCGAGCAGAACCTGACCGAGGTGCGGCGTCTCAATGCGGCAGGACAACTCACTGTAGACGTAAGCACCGACAAGACCAACACCAGCGGGTCCGGAAACGCCAGCAGTTCGGTGAAGGGCGGCCATCTCGTCTTCATCGACAACGCTGTGGATGCAACCACCGGCACGATCAAGCTCAAAGCTGTCTTTCCCAACACCGACAACACGCTCTGGCCGGGCGAGTTCGTCAATGTGCGTCTGCGGCTAGGCCTGGAAACCAGCAGGACAGTGATCCCCGAATCTTCAGTGCAGCAAGGACTGGACGGCAAATACGTCTGGCTCATTCAGTCCGGGACGGCTTCGACTGTACCTATCACCGTATCGCGCACCTACAGACCGCCGAGCGGCTCTGAACAAGCAGTCATTGGCAGCGGCATCAAATCCGGCGACATGGTGGTGACCGAGGGGCAGCTCCGGCTCACAGCCCGCGCGCCCGTCGCACTACTGAATACGCCTGGCGCCGGGCCGTCCATCTCAAACTCAACACCCACGCCGTAAGGCGCACGCATACAAAGACAAGGTGCGAACTATGCGCTTTACCGATTTTTTCATTCGTCGCGCAATCACCACCACGCTGCTGATCGCTGCCATCGCAGGCTTCGGATGGCTCAGCTATTACTCGCTGCCGATCAGCAATCTGCCTGAGGTTGAGTATCCTACGATCCGCGTTCAGGCCGCGCTTCCGGGCGCGAATCCTGATGCCATGGGATCGACGGTAGCCACTCCGCTCGAGAGCGAATTCTCAACCATCCCCGGCATCGAACGCATGAGCTCCGTCAGCCAGTTGGGCGAAACCAACATCACGCTGCAATTCGACCTGAATCGAAGTGTGGATGCGGCTGCACAGGATGTCCAGGCGGCGATCTCGCGCGCTGCCGGTACATTGCCGGCCAGCATGCCCACTCCACCCTCCTACTCGAAGGTAAATCCAGCGCAAAGCCCCATCCTGTGGTTAGAGATGTCTTCGAAAATGATTGCGCTCGACGACTTTGCAAAATACGCCAACCAGGTTTTCGCCAAGCGCCTCTCCATGATCAGCGGAGTCTCCGAGGTTAGCGTCTATGGTTCGGAGGGGCCCGCAATTCGCGTGCAGGCCGACCCGGCCAGGCTGGCAGCTTACGGACTCGATCTCGAGCAGCTTCGCGTCGCGCTCACCAGCAACAGCGCCAACCTCCCATCGGGCACATTGTATGGCGATAACAAAGACTTCTCGCTGCAGAGCAACAGCCAGCTAATCTCCGCCGGAGAATATTCCCAAATGGTCGTCGCCTACCGCGGCGGCTCTCCCATCCGCCTCGATCAAGTCGCCAACGTCTTCAACAGTTCCAGGAATGACAGAAGCCGGTTCTGGATCGACGGTCGGCGAAGCATTATCCTCGCGGTGCGCAAACAACCGGGTGCCAACACCGTCGAAGTCGCGGATAGAGTGAAGGCCGTTATCGAGTCGCTGCGCAATTCACTGCCTCCTGGAATTTCCTTCGGCAAGGTCGCCGACGATGCCGAACTGGCCCGCGATTCCATCACCGAAGTCAACCGCACCCTCATGATCACGATCGGGCTTGTGGTGATGGTCATCTTCTTATTTCTCGGAACGGCATCATCGACACTCATCGCCAGCGCCACCATTCCGGTATCGATCCTCGGATCGTTCATCGTCATGCGGCTGCTTGGCTATTCCGTAGATATGTTTTCCATGATGGCGATCACGCTTTCGGTGGGCTTCATTGTGGACGATGCCATTGTCATGATCGAGAACATCGTGCGTCATCGAGAGATGGGCAAAACACGCATTCAGGCCGCGCTCGATGGCGCCAATGAGGTTGGTTTCACCATCATTTCGATGACTGTCTCGCTGGTCGCGGTCTTTCTGCCCATCGTCTTTCTCAACGGTGTTCTGGGGCGCCTGCTCCGCGAGTTCGCGGTGACGATCTCCGTATCGATATTGCTCTCCGGCTTCACCGCGCTCACACTCACGCCGATGCTTTGCAGCCGCTTCCTCAGTTCGCGGCAAACCAGGGCCAATTGGTTCCAGCAGCGTTCAGAAAGATTCTATGCCGCTATGCAGGAAGCATACCGTCGTTCGCTCGATATTGTTTTTCGCCATCGGCGCGCGACCATTTTCGTCAGTATTGCGATGACCGCGCTCACCGTCTATCTCTTCATCGTCGTGCCCAAGAGTTTGATGCCTGCGGTAGACATGCCGAACTTTCACGGAACCCTTGAAGCCTCTCAGGACAACTCCTACGGCCGCATGGTTGCTTATGGCGAAGAAGTGAACAAAATCCTGGCGACTGTTCCTGCGATGCAAAGCTACATCTCAGGTGTTGAATCGCAAAATTTTGGCTGGTTCTGGGTCAATCTCGTCCCAGGCAAGCCCCGGCCAAACGTGAAAACGATCATCGCCGGACTGCAGAAACAGCTGAACAAAATCCCCGGATTGAATGTCTATCTGCGTCCAGGCGATTACGTCGACCTCAGTCAGGATGAAGGCCGCTCTCAATACTCGGCTGCGCTCGAAAGCCCCGACGCAGAAGAGTTATACCGTTGGGCTCCACGCCTGAAAGCGAAGTTGCAGACCCTCCCCGAGTTGGCAAATGTCTCCAGCGACTTGCAGTTGAGCGCGCCGCGCGTCAATGTCGACATCCGCCGCGACCTGGCCATGTCGCTGGACGTCGACCCTGAAAAGATTGCCAACACCCTCTACGATGCCTATGGAAACCGCCGCGCCAATACAATCACCGTAGCTTCCCAACGCTACGACGTGATCCTGGAGGTCGAGCAACAGTATCAACGGGACCCCACGGCACTGGGCGCCTTGTACATCCGATCGAATACCGGACGGCTTGTGCCGCTCGCTGCGGTCACTACGCTTACCCAGACGGTCGCGCCACTAAGCGTCAACCACATCGGCCAATTTCCCGCAGTCACGTTTGATTTCGATCTCAAGCCCGGCGTCTCACTCAGCGCTGCAACCGGAATTGTCCGCAGAGCCGCCGAAGAGATCGGGATGCCGGCGACAATCACCTTCGCGTTTCAAGGCACCGCGGCCCAGTTCCAGAGTTCGCTCAAAGGACTCGGAATTTTGCTTGTGATCGCGGTCATCGTGATCTACCTCGTCCTCGGCGTGCTCTATGAAAGCTTCATTCATCCGATCACGATCTTGTCTGGCCTGCCATCGGCAGCCATCGGCGCGCTATTGATCTTGCTGGCATGCGGCGAAGATCTGAATCTCTACTCATTCCTTGGCGTGATCCTGCTGATCGGTATCGTCAAGAAGAATGCAATCATGATCGTGGATTTCGCGCTCGACGCTGAACGCAACTCCGGCCTTAGCCCCGCAGCCGCCATCTATCAGGGCTGCCTGCAACGCTTTCGTCCGATCATGATGACCACCATGGCCGCGCTTCTCGGCGCGCTTCCAATCGCCTTCGGGAGTGGCGTTAGCGGCGAAGTGCGCCGTCCACTCGGCATCGCAGTCGTCGGGGGACTTCTACTCTCGCAATCGCTGACTCTCTACATCACACCCGTTCTCTACCTCTATCTCCACCGTTTTCAAAAAAGCTCCAATCACGCCCGGATTAAGATTTCACTAGTGAGACAAAGCCCGGTACCTGATTCAATCCAGATGTAGCATGAGGCTCGCTTCAATCTCACCTCAAAACTTCTCTCTGACCTTAGACAGACCCATATCCAAAACTTTTAGAGAATTTTCACAGCAGCATGAGCACTCTTATCCGACAATTGCGCTATTCCAAGTGAACCCAGGAATCAGCTTGACGACGCCGTGTAAATCACCTGAGTCGTTTTAGCGCAAAGCGAAGCCCCAACAAAGGGTAGGGAAAACCCTAACAGGGTTTTTCGAAGGACCAGTTCTGCGCCCGATATGAACCAGTCGGATAGCCGCACACAGCCATTTCTTCTATTTCCTTCGAGGGATCAATCGCCATGACAAATCGGACAGGGATTCTTACAGGCAATATCCACCACAGGCTAAGTCGACAGCTAACCTACCTCCTCCACTGCATCACAGTTATCGGGCTGTTCTCGTGCTTTGCTGGCAGCATATCTGCTCAGCAGGAAGTGCAGGCGTCCAATGTTGTAGCCGTGGATGTCTTCAATAACATCGCTGTAACGGCCGGCAAGTCAGGACTGATAACTCTGTACGATGTGACTCAGCCCGAACGCCCGGCACGCCTGTCGTCGATCGTTGTGCCCATGCAGCTGACCGGCGTAGAGCTCGCCGGAACTTCTGTTCTCGTTGCCGGCCAGCATGGTGTCCAGGTACTCGATATAGCCAACCCTAAAACTCCACTCTTTGGCCACCTGGTCCAGCTTGAGTCTGAAGCCCAGGCAGTCAAGGCAGCCGGAAACCTTGGCTTCGCCGCATCCGGCTCGACCGTAACCGTCTTCAACATTGCAACCGGGCTCATTCTCGATCAGCATGACTATACCGGCCTTCCGATCCATGATCTGGCCATCTCCGGCGATTCGCTCTACCTTCTTTCTGCAAACACAGAGCCAGGCTCACCCTTCCGCATTACCAAGGCAGCTATTCAGGAATATATGGGCGCCGCACAAGCCTCATGGGTTTCATCCACTTCCTTAACCACCACGTCCGAACACACATCCCTCTACGTCGGAGATGGTCTCCTCTACGTCGGGCCCGTAATGCCCGGTGATTCTCAGAATGGCTCTCAGAATATTTCGGCCGTCGCCGTCATTGAAGACAAGGGAACAACCTTCCAGGCCGTGGGAGCACCACAACCTATCAACACCCAATCTCTGCGCCCCGCTGGCCCTTCCCAACTCGCTTACATTGCCGATCTCCCAGCCAGCCAGCTCAGCATTCTCGACATCACCGACCCTGCCAAAATGGGCAAAGTTCTGCATACCTTCAGCACACCCGGAGCGTCCGGCTCTCTCACTCTTTATCGCGGTTACGCCTACATAGCCGCAGACAATGCCGGCCTTCACACAGTGCAATACGCGTTTCCCAACGGCTCAAAGACTCTGCCCAAAATCAGCCTCGACAATAGCCTGCTTGCTGAAACCACCGAAACCGGCAATCTCATCCGCCTGACTGCTCAGGCCGTGGCCGCCGATCAGATCGCCAGAGTTGATTTCTTCGTCAACGGAAAGAAGGTCGCCAGCGACGGCAACTACCCCTTCGAATACCGCTTCTTTCAACCCGGCATGACGGCTGGCGAACCATTCGCAGTCTCCGCCTGCGCTACTGACACCGACGGCAACACTGCCTGCACGCCCGAGCAAGACCTCAATGCCAAGACCAGCGCAACACTGAAAGTCGTAGCCGTAACCCCCATCGCCGGCGGCCATACCGGACACTCCACCAAGATGACCGTCACCGCGCAGTTCTCTCTGGCGCTCGATCCAACCACCGCGGTCTTGAAGAACGTAACGCTGATCAAACTTCCAGCCAAACTTCCAGCCAGGGTAGCCACCAGCCTCGGTGCCAGGACCGCCGGCTCTTCCACCCCAATCGCGATCTCCGGCGTCACCTATCGGGCTGCCGCTAAATCCCTCGCCATCCAACCCAAATCGCCGCTATCGACCGGCACTTATCAGGCCACACTGTCATCTTCCATTCGCAGTTCCACAGGCCGCACCATGCTCACCAGCTACGTCTGGACCTTCGACGTTGACCCGACTACCGTCAACTGGGTTAACGCTTCAAACGGCGATTGGAACACCGCCGCGAACTGGAGCGGAGGCGCTGTCCCGGGTTCACTGGATAACGTCGTCATCAACAAGACCCCAGGCGTCAAAGTCACCCTCGGCACTGGCAGCCCACAGATCACAAATCTTACCGTAGGGGCCGCCAACACACTCATCATTCAAGGTGGAGCTCTCACTGTTGTAGGCACCGGCACTGTCGCCAATCTCAATCTTTACAGTGGCTCTCTCGGCGGCCCGGGCTCAGTCACCGTTTCGGGCCTGATGAACTGGGGCGGAGGCGGCCTCACCGGCACTCTGAACATCGCAGCCAAAGCAACTCTCGCTGCCGCCATGCCCTTCAACACTTCCTTCTACATCGCTGGAGGCACCCTCAACAACAGCGGTACCGTAACCCAAAGCTTCGCAGGCACCCCGGGGTCTTACATCGGCTTCCAGCTCAGCGGCGGCGCCGTCATCAACAACTTTGCGGGAGGCATCTGGAACGTAGCCAACGACGTATGGGTCTACCCCACCGACAACACGCCAAACGTCTTCAATAACATCGGCACGTTCAACAAGGCCGGCGGTGCCAATACCACCCTCTGGACATTGCCCTTCAGCGGCTCGGGCCCGATCAACGTTCTCAGCGGCGATCTCAGCCTCAATGGCAAATTCGCAGGCAAACTTACTTCAGCCATCTCCATCACCGCCAAATGCACCCTCGACTACGGACAGGGAGGCACTCTCGCTGGAGCCAAGGTCACCGGCGCCGGCACCATGAATTTCAATGCCGCTACCAATGTTTCCGGCGCTTATACCTTCGCCGGCATCACGCAGATCAAGAGTGGCGCCGGCGCCGTCAGCTTCGCCAATCCCGCTACCATCACCAACCTGAATCTAAGCAGCGGCCTACTCGCCGGCGCTGGCCCCGTCACTGTCACCTCTGCCATGAATTGGACCGGCGGAGGCATCGCCAGCACGCTCGACATACCTGCGCACGCAACCATGTCAATGGCCATGCCTTTCAATACCTCCTTCTATCTGGCCGGAGGAACCATCAACAACAGCGGCATCGTCAACCAGAGCTTTGCCGGCACTCCAGGCTCCTACATCGGTGTCCAGGTCAGCGGAGGCGGAGTCATCAATAACCTCACGGGTGGCGTCTGGAATCTCTCCAACGACGTGTGGATCTACCCCACCGATAACTCGACTAACGTCTTCAACAACACCGGCACCTTCAATAAAGCCGGCGGCGCCAACACCACCATCTGGACCCTGCCTATCAGCGGCACCGGGCCCATCAACATCGCGAGCGGCGATCTCAACCTCAACGGTAAATTCACCGGAAAACTGGCAGCGCCCATCTCGATCAACGCCAAAGCCATTCTTGATTACGGCCAGGGTGGCACACTCGATGGAGGCAAGGTCACGGGCGCCGGCACCATGAATTTCAACGCCGCTACCAACCTCACCGGCGTCTACACCTTCGCTGGCTTCACCCAGATCAAGAGCGGCACCGGCGCAGTCAATTTCGCCAATCCCACCACCATCGCCAACCTCAACCTCACCACCGGCCAACTCGCCGGGGCAGGCGCAGTCACCGTCACCACTGCCATGCGCTGGACCGGCGGCGGCATCACCGGCACACTCAACATCCCGGCGAAATCGATCCTCACCATTGCCATGCCCTTCAATACCTCCTTCTATCTCGCCGGAGGCACCATTAACAACAGTGGTACCGTCAACCAGAGCTTCGCCGGTACACCAGGCTCCTACGTCGGCATCCAGGTGAGCAGCAATGCGGTCATCAACAACCTCGCCGGAGGCATCTGGAACCTCACCAACGATGTCTGGATCTATCCCACCGACAACTCCGCCAACCTCTTTAATAATCTCGGCACCTTCAACAAGGTCGGTGGCACGGCTACTTCTATCTGGAGCATGCCCTACAGCGGATCGGGAACCACCAGCATTCAGGCCGGCACCATCAACTTCACCGGGACGTATCCCTCCAGCAAGCTCAGTGGCCCTCTCACCATTGCCTCCAAAGCAACCATGTCCTACGGCCAGCAGGGCACGCTCTCGAATGGAACCGTTGCCGGAACCGGAACACTGATTCTCCCCGCCGCCGCGACAATCGCCGGAACTTTCAGCTTCGCCGGCTTAACCCAGATCCAGACCGGCGCCGTCGCTGTTACCGGAGCTACCACCCTCACTAACCTCAACCTGATCAGCGGGTCTCTGGGAGGCTCCGGGACCACCACAGTTCCCGGCACCATGAACTGGACCGGCGGCGGCATCACCGGCACCCTTAACATCCCGGCGAAAGCCGTCCTCAACCTGGCCATGCCCTTCAATACCTCCTTCTATCTCGCGGGAGGCACTCTCAACAACAGCGGCACCGTCAACCAGAGCTTCGCCGGCACTCCCGGCGCTTATGTCGGCGTCAAGGTCAGCGGTAAGTCGGTCATCAACAACCTCGCTGGAGGCATCTGGAACATCATCAGTGATGTCTGGATGTACTCGGCCGATACCACCGCCAACATCTTCAACAACGCCGGCACCCTCAACAAAACCGGCGGCAGCAATACCAGCATCATCGGCGTCGCCTTCAACAACACAGGAACCGCTAACCTCAAGACCGGCACACTGACCTTGAACGGAGCCTTCCCCGCCACCAGCAAACTCTCCGGGACCATCAATATCCCTGCGGCTGCCGTTCTCAACTATGCGCAACAGGGCACACTCACGAATGGCAAGGCCGCCGGTGCGGGCACATTCAACATGTCCACAAGCTCTGGCCCCAACGGCAGCACCAATGTCACCGGCACCTATAACATCACGGTCCCTGCCAATGTCCTTGGCGGCACGCTCCAGATCAAAGCCAGCGCCACTCTCAACGTCGCTAACCTGACTCACGCTCTCGGCACCAACCTCACTGTGGAGAGTCTCGCCAGCCTCATCGCCAATAGCATCTCTCTTACCGGAGGCACCTTCAATGTCGCCGGCAAACTCAACTCAACCACCGTTTCGCTGATCGATTCCAACCTCAACGTTTCGGGCACAAGTTCTGTCGGCAAGCTCAACGCAGGCACCAACTCGGCGAACACCGGAAAGGGCAGCAACGTAAGTGGCTCGGGCACCATTAATGTCACCGACACGCTCACATGGAACAAAGGGATGGACAGCGTCACCGGCAGCTTCAACATCAAGAATCTGTCACTGGCCTCTGACAGTTCTCTCACCTTCAAGCTGGGCAGCAGCGCCCTGAATATCAGCGCCAAGCTCAGCCTCGACGGTACCCTCACACTCACGCCGGGCGGTAGCAATCCGGCTGTCGGTACAGTATTCAAAATACTCAACTTCACCAATGGCTACCTGGGCGATTTCCTCGATTTTGTCCTGCCCCTCTTCGGCAATAATTACCTGATGGAGACGTTGAGCCCCACCGGCCTCTCCTTCGTCGTCACCCACAAGCCGGTGGAGAATCCATAAAACACCCGCGTTCGATACCTGTCTGAGGCCCGCAACCTAAGCGGGTCTCAGAGCCTGCATCGAAACTCAAACAGCAGATATATGAAACAGCCTCCCATCACTACGCTGGGCCATCGCGCCCGGCAAGTATTTCCTCCACCTGAACAACAAACTACGGATTACATCGCGCAGGACCGGCAACCGTTTCAAATTCTGAAATGACCTTGCCGGGATTTGCTTCCCGTCCCGGCCAGGGTAACCCGGCGAAGGGTATAGTTGTTGATTGCCGAAAGAGATCCTCAAAACCTGCATCCGAAAGAATCGCTGAAGCGAAGTTCCCTGCACCGCCGCAACCGGGATCTGACCTGCGGTTCAATCGCCGCACACCGCCATGACTGGGAGAAAGAAACATGCCGCAATCCAACGCACCGAGAAAAATCTACGACGTCTGCATCATCGGATCGGGTGCGGGAGGCGGCACCGCCGCGAAGGTCCTGACCGAAGGCGGACTCGATGTGGTCATGCTGGAGGCGGGGCCGCGCCTCAATCCTGCGAAGGACTTCAAAGAGCATGTGTGGCCCTATGAGCTGGCGCATCGCGGCGCTGACGTTGGCGGACGAGGACGCCTGCAGATGAACAACGAGTTCATGGCGCCCAATGGCTTCTGGGAGATTGAAGGCGAACCGTATACGACAGCTCCAGGCTCGACATTTCAATGGTTTCGCTCGCGCATCGAAGGTGGCCGCACCAACCACTGGGGACGCATCGCACTGCGCTTTGGCCCCGCTGATTTCAAATCGCGTTCCCGTGATGGCATGGGCGACGACTGGCCCATCACATATGAGGAAATCTCGCCCTACTACGACAAGGTCGAATCCTTCATCGGCGTCTTCGGATCGAGAGAAAACATCCCGAACTCTCCCGATGGAATCTTTCAACCGCCACCACGGCCGCGTTGCACCGAAACCATCATCAAGAAAGCCTGCGATCACCTGAATATCACCTGCATCCCGTCGCGCATGGCAATTATTACCAAACCTCTGAATGGCCGCGCAGCTTGCCACTATTGTGCCCAGTGCGGCCGCGGATGCATGACCGCATCCAACTTCAGCTCCAGCCAGGTCATGATCCCGGTCGCGGCAGCCACTGGACGCTTTACGATGATCGCCAACGCCATGGCGCATGAAATCGTCGCCGGCAAAAATGGAAAGGTCGAAGCTGTCACCTACATCGACAAGGCCACTCGCACTGAGCACCGGGTCTATGCCAAAGCCTTCGTCGTCGCGGCAAGCGCATGCGAGTCTGCACGCCTGTTCCTGAACTCGCGCTCGGCGTTATTTCCAGACGGGATTGCCAATACCTCCGGCGCAGTTGGACGCAATCTCACCGACTCTGTCGGCAGCACGCTCGCAGGACATTTTCCGCAGCTTGAAAAGATGCCGGCGCACAACCATGACGGCGTAGGCGGCATGCACATGTACATGCCCTGGTGGCGATTTGGCCAAAAGAACGATTTCCTGCGCGGCTACCATATTGAATTCGGCGGCGGCCGAAACCTGCCTTCCGTGGGCGGCTTCGACGGTGTAAACGCCGAGCACGAAGGCTACGGAGTCAGCCTCAAACAGAGGTCCCGCAGCACCTACGGCACGGTCATCGGATTCGCAGGAAGAGGAGAGATGATCCCCAACGAGAACACCTACTGTGAGCTCGATCCCAACGTCGTAGACAGGTGGGGTGTGCCGGTCCTGCGCTTCCATTGGAAATGGGGCGAGAACGAGATGAAGATGGCGCGCGATATGCAAGAGACCTTCCGTTCCATCGTTGAAGCAGCCGGAGGAACCGTCTACGGAGCAGCCCGCCGGCCCAGCGGATCGAAAAGCGTGGTCGAAGGTGGCGCGGCTGAAGAGGACTCCGGTTTCATCTCCGAAGGCGGGGCCATCATTCACGAGGCCGGCACCATTCGCATGGGCAACGACCCAAAAACTTCGGTCCTCAACAAGAATTCCCAGGCTCACGCGGTCAAGAATCTCTTCGTCGCCGATGCGGCACCCTTCGTAACCAACCCGGACAAAAATCCCACCCTGACCATCATGGCTCTTTCGTGGAGAGCCTCAGAGTATCTGCTCGACCAGGCCAGAAAAGGGGAGCTCTAAAATGAATCCTCTGAATGCAAACCATGTATCGCGGCGTGACATCCTGAAGTCGTTGAGCATAGGAGCAGCCGCAGGGTCAGTGCTGCTGGCCATTCCACTTGAGGCGGCTGAATACGCCCACAATGTGATTCAGGCAGAAAAGGCCAGCGCCGGTGCAACTGGATACGCGCCGAAATACTTCAATGTGCATCAGTACGCAACCCTGCAAAAACTGTGCGAGACGATTATCCCCACCGACGCCGATTCCGGCGGTGCAATCGAAGCCGGTGCTCCTGAATTCATCGATCTGCTGACTAGCGAGAATCCTGAGTATCAACGAAAATTGGGAGGCGGCATGATGTGGCTTGACTCCGCCTGTAATGACCGGTTTGGCAACACGTACCTTGAATGCACCGCGCAGCAGCAAAAGGAGATGCTCGACCTGATTGCCTACCGCAAACATGCGGAGCGCGATCAAGAGTTGAAGTACGGAGTGGACTTCTTCTCGTTTTTACGCAACCTGACCTCCGACGGCTTTTTCACCAGCAAGATCGGAATCGAATATCTTGGTTACATGGGCAACTCATTCTTGCTTGAATTTCCAGGTTGCCCCCCGGTGCCTGGCCTGTAAACTGGAGATTCATAGAAGGGGTTTTTAAGCAAACATGATATTGAGTTTTCACAAGTCCGGCTTTTTCCAACTCTCGATGTGCGCTGCGCTCTTCTCGGCGGCGGTTCTGTGCCAGCACGCAACTGCTCAAGCAACGGACAAGATGGCCGCTGCCGAAACTGCATTCAAAGCGAATTGCACAACCTGCCACAATGAAGACGGCTCCGGCACACCGGTCGGAATGAGCTTGAAAGTAAAAGATCTGCGCAGCAAAGAGGTTCAGGACGAGAAGGATGAAGTGCTGGCGCATACCATAAGCGCTGGAAAGAACAATATGCCTGGGTTTGGAAGCCGTCTCAGCGACGAGCAGATCAAGGACTTGATCGTTTACATTCGGCATAAAGCGCCAGCTTCTCACTGAGGCATGAGTCTGACGGCAGCTGGCAATCCCTTGCCTTAACGCCGCCATTCATGCCTGCGCACATGCCGCAGCCAGCAGGAATACCAGTGGCGCATTCCAGTTGATGGCGACTTCGTTGAGTGAGTAAGCTTTCTCGTCGTCCATCCACATCCGCATCGGGGGCGATTGGGCCAACGTCAGGCCGGCAGGCTCGCTCGGTTTTGCATTCGGTCCGCCCGACAAAAGCCCTGGCCACGGCGCCGCAATGCCATCCGCTTCACTTGGACGATGATGCGGATGCTGAAATGGATTGCTGCCGACCTGCGTCACCCACGACACACCAAAGCAGTTACGCCCCAGCAGATAGTGCAGATTGCCCATCGCCGCTTCCATCGTGTGTGCATCCGGCTGAAGGTGATTCGCCATCAGCAGCAGCAGCGATTGGTTCGCGGCCACCGAGTTCGAGCCCCAAACGTAGTCCGCTGCAGCAAGCGTAGTACCGTAGCCGCTTGCATTGCTGCGGACCGTCAGCATCTCCGCGATATGAGAGGTCTGCTTCACCACCCGGTCTATCAGCGCCGCCGAGCCCTTCCGCCCCGCCAGCAGATAGGTCCAGTATGCCAGCGGAGCGACATTGGCCCACGATGGACTCTTGACCGCTGTCTCAGGGGGTAGCCCCTCTGCCGCGGCAAGAAAAGCCTGCTCATACTGCGCTTCGCCAGTGGTACGCCAAAGCTCCGCTGAAGCCCACAAGATCGCATCGTCGCAGTGCTTTTCGTCATACCCTCCTGTTCCAATACCTGGAGGGTTGCTGAAAGGCACATTAGGATGAGCCATCATCCACGCCCATCCACGTTTCGCCGCGGCCACGCATCGAGCGGCAAATGCGGCATCGTAAGCGGCGTAACAACGCGACGCAATGGCCGCCACCGCCACAAGATCGGCCGTGGCGACAGTGTTCTTATACGGCGAGGCGCCAATGCCGATGATGTAACTGATCAAGTGATCCTGCTCGGGCATGACCATGCCGCAAAACTGCTCGCTCGTCTGCTTGTGCCACACTCCGCCATCGTCATCCTGCAGCGAAAGCATCCATTCCAGGTTCCAGCGAATCTCGGCCAGGTAGTCCGGCAATTTACCGCCCGACTCAGGAATGTTCAGCGATAGTCCGCGCAAAACTTCGGGATAGAGCTCCCACGCCCATAGCAGTGTTCCGCACGTGATGCCGCAGTTCACGATATACCGGCCATAATCGCCTGCATCATGCCAGCCGCCATGGTTGACAACCGAGCCCTTGCGCCCGGAGGTAGCATGGTATGCGCCGGAAACATGACATGCCGCGTGGCGATACTCCCCGCCAAGATCGACCGCACAGCCGCAGCGCTGCCCATAGAATGAGCGCATCGCAAGCCGCAGAGGATCGCGATATACGTCATTGCTGATCACGAACGGCTCACTGCGTCTTCCCGGCAGCACCAGGCGATACGTGCCCGGTCGGCTCCACGCGGAAAACTCCGCCAACGCCACGTGATCGCCCGAAGCGGCATCGAGCATGGCTGGGCCGAGCGCGCCATGAAAAACCGTCTCCTTGCTTCCTTCCGAATAAATCTGAAAAGCGGCATTGTCCGGCTCCGGCGACGATACAGTCGCCACCTTCACGCCTTTGGTTAGATATCCCGCCTGATTGTGAGCCAGACCGGACGGCGCGACAGGAGCCGCTGACGCCGTCAATGCAAACCGATTGGAGATGGCTGCCGCGATCGCAGAAACTCCGCCGATTTTCAAGACTGCTCGACGCCTCATCGCCCCATCTTACGATATGTTCAGTCTCAGCATCGTCAACCCACGCGCGATAATAAGGAAGACTGCACCGCGTGTCTGAGCTTAAGCAAATTGTCATTCTGAGGAGCCGTAGGCAACGAAGAATCCACATTCTCTTTGCGCGAACTGAGACACTACTGGGTTGCATCCTATGTATCGGCAACACATGCATATTCAAGGAGCTTCATGAAGACCCACCTGATGGCCGACCCGGTTCGATACCCACGCATGAACACCACTGAACTGCGTGAAACATTCCTCATCGACTCGCTCTATACACCGGGCGGAATCCATCTCAACTATCTCGATCTGGACCGCGCTGTCGTGGGCATGGCCACCCCGCTTGCCCAGCCTCTCGCCCTGCCCAACGACCCGAACCTGCGTGCCGAATACTTCACCGAACGACGTGAGATCGGAGTCCTGAACATCGGCCACACTGGCGCAGTTCAGGCAGGCGGCAAAAACTATCGCCTTGAGAACCTCGATTGTCTCTACATCGGTCGCGGCAATCCGGATGTCACTTTCACATCACAAGACCCGGATTCGCCTGCCGTCTTCTATCTCCTCAGCTATCCCGCGCATGTCTCCTACCCAAGCACACTGGTACGTCGGCAGGATGCCTCTCCTACCGAGATCGGCAAACCCGAAAGCTGCAATCGCCGCACCGTCTGCAAATACATCCATCTCGAAGGAGCAAGAAGCTGCCAGTTAGTGATGGGAGTCACTCACCTCAAGCAAGGCAGCTCCTGGAACACCATGCCTGCGCATACGCACATGCGCCGGTCTGAGATTTACATGTACTTCAATCTTCCCGCCACCGCGCGCGTCTTTCATCTCATGGGACCACCGCATGAGACGCGCCACATCGTCATCAAAGACCGTGAGGTTGTTGCCAGCCCAGGCTGGTCGATTCATGCCGGCGTCGGCACTGAGGCATACAGCTTCTGCTGGGGCATGGGTGGGGAAAATCAGGACTACGCGGATATGGATCCCGCGCCTCTTGAAGATCTTCTCTGAGTCCATTCATCATTCCCAAGATATGGGCTCCCCGGGCGTGGGTCATTGTCGGGCAGCTCCACACTAAGTGCACCGATTTACCCTATCCACAAAACGGCAATTCTTGGCTATAACATAACCGCCATGTCAAAAGGCGAACGAGTCTCTCCATTTCACAGTCATCAGGTGAACGAAGAGATAGTTTTTGTGCTCGCAAGTCTCGCGCCAGATGAAGCCGGAAGGCCGCGCACAAGGATGTAGGCCGGCAAAGAGAGGACAGTTTATATTACGAAGGTGAATCGATGGGCCGTCATCTTTTACAGTTGCTCCGACTCTTATGAAGCCAGTTTCTCACAAGTCTTTTCCACATTCGCAGGCGCTTGGTGAGTGGATGGCTGACAATCACGCCAGCGCAAAGGAGCTTTGGGTCAGAATTTATAAATCTGCTTCAGGCAAGCCTTCCGTGACCTGGGCCGATTGTGTTGTCGAAGCACTCCGCTACGGGTGGATCGATGGCCAGAAGAAACCCCTGGACGACAGCTCATTTTTGCAGAGGTTATCGCCGCGCAGGCCCGGATCCAACTGGTCCAGCAAGAACCGCGAACATGCTAAGAAGCTGATTCAAGAGGGGCGCATGGCCCCAGCGGGACTGGCGCAGGTTGAAGCGGCCCAAAAAGATGGGCGCTGGGAGAAGGCTTATGCCGGCTCCGCAGATATGGAAATTCCCGAAGATTTCCTGATCGCTTTGAACAAGCTTCCAAAGGCAAAGAAATTCTTTGCCACCCTGAACAGACAAAATCTGTTCTCGATTTATTACCGGCTTCACTCCGCCAAAAAGCCGGAAACGCGAGCAAAACGCATGGCGCAAATTCTGTCCATGCTGGAGAAAGAAACAAAGCTGCACTGAAGACTGTTTATGCTGACAATCCGCTGGTTTTTAGATCCGCCGGAACGGTCTGTCCGCCGCGCCTCAAATGAAATACACTGGAGCCGTATTTTGCGGCTGAGCTCAGCACGCTCTTCGGGAGAGTTCGATCAACAAGCCAACGTCAGACAAGAAGAACTCGACTGCGATTCCGGAGCGCATGGATATCCGCGCCATTGCAAAGCTGGCAAAGGTTTCGATCGCCACCGTTTCCCGCACCATCAATCGCGTCAGCACGGTAAATCCTGAGCTCGCCAAGCGGGTTTGGGAAGTCATCGAGCAGTTCGATTTCGTTCCCAACACCCAGGCGCGCGCGCTGGTCTCGGGCCGCAGCAAGCTGCTGGGCCTCGTGGTGTCCGAGATCACAAACCCATTTTTTCCTGAACTGATTCAGGGGTTTGAAGATATCGCCGTCGAAAACGGATATGAGATTCTCGTAAGTTCCACCAACCATGATCCGGCGCGGATGTCGCACTGCATCCGCCGCATGCTGGAGCGCAAAGTTGAAGGCGTGGCCATCATGACCTTTGGCATCGAGCAGCCGCTGCTTGATCAATTGGCCAAGCGAAGAGTGCCCCTGGTCTTCATCGACGTCGGTCCGGATCGCCCCGGCGTCAGCGTGCTCAAAGTGGATTATTACCACGGCATCCGGCAGGCGGTACAGCATCTGGCGGCGCTCGGCCATCGCAGGATAGCCTTCGTTTCCGGCCCCATGCGGCTGCACTCGGCACAGTCCCGGCTTGCGGCTTTTAACAAGTCCATTCGCGATTGCGGTCTCGCGCCGAATCTAACCCGGATCGTCGAGGGCGACCATACTCTCGAAGGTGGAGTTAGAGCGATGGAGATACTCCTAGCCCACCAAGATAGAGCCACAGCGGTTATCTGCTCCAATGATATGACGGCTATCGGTGTTCTGCATAAGTTATATCGCACCGGCTTGCGCGTTCCCGATGATATCTCGGTAATTGGCTTCGATGATATTCACCTGGCGGAGGTTACAATGCCCCCGCTCACCACCGTACAAATGTCCCGCTTCGAGATTGCCAAAGCTGCTTTCGGCGCGCTGCGGGCGCACGTCGAATCCCCGAATGAATCAACCACCAGACGCGACTACAGTATTCCGACCGATCTGGTGGCCCGTGAATCGACCGGCGCCCCGCGCGATGCAGCCGCATCGAAACGAAAATTGACACGCGCCTGAAGATACACCGGCCGTACGTGCCGGTAAGTGAAAAATCATTCGAATAGAACAAAATCCGATATATTGCATTTTTCGGACTTGGTTAGCCGAGGCCCTCGATCGGTTATGTTCGACATAGAAACAATTACGGGAAGTTGAAGATACACGCCAGGCAGCTCATTCATTCGGTATTGAAGGTCTATTTGCATTCCTGTAACAAAAGGCTGTTCTTTTGGGTCAAGGGGCAGTATTGTTCAGGCATGTTCTCCGAACTGCTTCGGATGGTTGCTTGAACCTGCGGGCGATTTCGAGCTGCAAATAAACGGTTAGAACAGACCTGCGAGCGTTTCCGGCAACATCTGCACCCTCAACAACAGCAATCGCGATAGAGAGAGGCAGAAAAATCATATGCACGATCCTTGTAGCAATTCTTTCCGTTGGACGAGGCCAGTCCAAGGCATAACGCACTCCAGTCCACACCATGGCACACGCCCGATTCCTCGCCCGCGCTCGCGCTGGGCGATCCATGCACTCGCGCTATTGCTGGTATTCGCGCTTGCGATAGTTAACGGACACGCACAATCGACGCAAGGCTCGATCCTGGGCACCGTCAAGGATTCCTCCGGCGCGGTCGTTCCCAACGCCACTGTCACCCTCACCAATACGGATACTGGCATCGTCCGCACCACCAAATCAATCAACAGTGGCGATTACCAGTTCGTCGATGTAGTCCCAGCGCACTACGACCTTGCGGTAGTAGCCACCGGTTTCGAGTCCTGGAAGATTACCGGCGCCCAGCTTGCAGTCCGTCAGCAGCTCCGCATCGATGCTGCTCTCAGCGTGGGCGGCGTCCAGCAGACCGTGCAAGTCTCCGGCGACAACGCAAGCGCCATTGAAACTGAGACGCCTTCCATCAATGCCGTCTACAGTGCGGATGATGCAGTCAACCTGCCCACAAACTCTCGCGCCAGCGCAAATGGCACCAGCGGCCTTAGCCTTATCGGTACTCTCCCCGGAGTCCAAACGGATCAAGGCAGCTACTCTCTCCAGGGCGGCCTTCCCTTCCAGACAGAGGTCACCGTCGATGGCGTCACCATTCAGAGCGCCACCGGCAACTCGCCCATCCAAGACGCCCTGCCTTCTACAGACGCCATCTCGGAGCTCCGCGCCGACGGCGTACTCAACAATGCTGAGATCGGCCAGCCCGGCCAGGTCACCATCGTGAGCAAAGGTGGCTCTAATAAGACCCACGGGGCTGCTTACTGGTACCACCAGAACCAAGCCTTCGACGCTATTCAGTACGGTGCGTCTTCCAAACCTCACAAAGTCGGCAACACCTTCGGTGGGCGCGCCTCAGGCCCTGTCGTCATCCCCCATCTTTACGACGGGCACGACCGATTCTTCATCTATGGCGGTTACGAAGGCTATCGCTTTCCGCAGAGCACGCCGCAACAGTACACCGTGCCTACCGCTGCCATGAAGAAAGGCGATTTTTCCAACTACTCTTCGCCCGGCTTTGAGGGCTTGGTCAACCCATTCACTGGCGGCTCATATGGAACTACCCTGCCAAGCCTCAACTCAATCGCACAGCAGTTCCTGCAATTCTTCCCCGATCCTAATCACACAGCGACCGCTGGTGACGTCACTGTTCCCGTCGATCAATATGTCAACGGCGAGAGCCCAAACTATTTCGTCAATCAGGATCAGAGCAAGCACTCCGATCAGTTCGACATCCGTCCCGACAAGTATTTCGGTGCCAACCAGAAGTTCCTCCTCTGGGGCCGCTATTCATATAAAGACTTCCCTGCCAACTCAGCTGAGCCGCTCAACGTGCCCTCTGCCCAAAACACCAACATCAACCATCAGTTCACTACCAGCTTCAACTGGACGATTACGCCCAGCCTCATCAATGAGTTCCGCTTCGGCTTTACCCTCCAGAAGACCGGTCAAACCAATTCTTTTGACGGCAAGTCATTCACTCAGGGACTTGGACTGCAGGGCCTGCAAAACCTCTTCTACAACGGTATCCCAGAGCTGGACTTCGACAACCTCTCAAGCCTGAGCGCCGACCGTCTTACCTCCATCAATCAATCCAAAACCTATGTCTACGGAGACTCGCTCACCTGGAGCAAGGGCCATCACAACTTCAAGTTCGGTTTGGATATCCGGACTCTTGAGGCACTCACGCCGCTCGGCTTCAACGGCTCAGACAACTACGGCACCTTCGGCTACTCCAATGCCGGTGACGGCGTCGGACAGTACACCGGCGTCGACTTCGCCGACTTCCTCCTCGGCATTCCCAACAACACCTTCTACGACGTCGTCGGTCAGGACAACGACGGCAAGTCAACCCATTACCACTTCTTCGCGCAGGATGAGTGGAAAGCCACTCCACGCCTCACTCTGAGCTACGGTGTCCGCTATGAACTGCACCCTGGCTACTCTGACCCGCACGGAGATATCGGCAATTTCGACCCCAGCGTGCCTCTCGCCGGTCGCGCCATTTACCCGGACGGCAAGCAGTCTCTGCTCGCGCAGGGCTTTCTCGCCAGCGCTAACGCCTGCGACCCAGATGGTGTCACCAACACCAACAATGCCACCATCAATGGCGCCCCCTGCATGGAAGTCTTGCCCAATAGCGCTGCTGGATTTCCCTCCGGCCTCAAGCACTATCCCAAGCTGCGCTTTATGCCCCGCTTTGGCGTAGCCTACCGTCTCACTGACGACGGTAAAACGGTTGTTCGGGCTGGCTTCGGCATGTACAACATCACTCTGCTCGGCTCCAACTTCTACTCCCTCACCGGAACCCTGCAGGCACAAACCTCGCAGTACGTTAACACTTACGACAATGAGACGCACGCCATCGGTTACCAGTGGCCGGTCATTTATTCCGGGGCCGGTAATGGCGGCTGCTTCACCTGCTACGGCACCAGCTACTTCGGTACAGCTAACAGCACCAACTGGAAAGATCCGTACACCGAGCAGTGGGCTCTGAGCGTCGATCACGATTTCGGTGGCGGCTACGCAGCGCGCATCTCCTACATCGGCGATGAAACTCATCAACTCGTCTGGGCTCCCGATGAGAACACACTGCCCTTCTCCTCCACCAGGTCGGCTTTCAACCAACCCAACAGCGCGCGTCTATTCCCCAATTGGGGCCGCATCAATACCCGTGCCACGGGCGCCAACGAGAGCTACCACGCGCTGCAACTCGATGCCAGCCACCGATTCCAGCACGGCTTGCAATTTGACTCCAACTTCACTTGGGCCAAAGCTCTCGCTGACAACCAGGGCCCGAACAACACCTCCTTCGCCGGCGAAAGCGGCGGTGGACGCGCCAGCTCCGTTCTCTCCCGTCAGGCCGACTTCGGCAACGTAGCCGGAACCCGGCGCCTGCTCTGGAACACCACCGCACTTTATGATCTGCCCATTGGCCGCGGCAGAATGATCGGCGCCAACATGAACCGCATTCTCGACGCGGTCATCGGCGGATGGCGTCTCAGCAACATCTTCAGCTGGGAGTCTGGCGCATATCTCACTCCGTACTTCCCCTCAGGTCAGGGCGATCCCTCCGGGACCGGTTCTGGCCTCAACTCCTCTGCCGCTGGTTGGGATCCAGCCCATCGCAATCAGCATCCCGACTCCGTCAAGGGTGTCAGCTGGAAGCCCTCAGGTCAGAACCGTAACAACTGGGTCAACGCTGCTGCCTTCACCTGCCCTGCCCTTCCCGGCTGGACAGTCGGTCAACCCTGCACCACGGGTGCCGGATTTGATTCTGAAGGTAATCCTCTTAGCGCACACCCTCTACCCATCGGCCGTTTCGGAAACACCCAGGTCGGCTCCATTCTGGGCCCTGGCTACATCAACCTCAACACCGGTCTGGTTAAGACTTTCGCAGTGACCGAGAGGGTTCATCTCCGTGCCGAGGGCACCTTCACTAATGTTCTCAATCACACCAATCTGAATGAGAATACTCTCAACCTCAATCTCAGCAACACCAGCTTCGGCGTCGTCGGTTCGGGTCTTGATCCGCGTATCGGGCAAGTTTCCATGCGGCTGGAGTTCTAATCCAACCCGACGACTCAACTGTCGTCTCACGCACCTACACTGTCAACGGATGGCGCATTCCTTATCGGATGCGCCATCCGTTTTTATTTACCCAACCTTCCCTATTTTCAGAGATACCCAAGGACAAGCCGCACCTGCGCCCTTTACTATGCGGGTTGAGGATTGATTGATTATGATGGCTGTTTTTCGACCCCTGCTCCGTTCCCGTGATGGAATCGTTTCCATCAAAGCCCTGGCAGCTCTCGCCCTTGGCCTCGTCTGTATTCTTCCCGGCACCTTGAGCCGCGCTCAGCAGCCCACAGACATCGAGAAAGCCGTCCTACAGCTCCCTGCCCCCGCTCAGGACGTCCTCAAGCGCCTCTCCACGCTTGACCGTCTTCCCGACGGCACATGGAAGATGCACTCCGGCGATCTCGCCCACGGCGAAGCCATCAATCTTGACGAGTCCTCCTGGCAATCCATCGTCCCGCGCGCCAAGGCACCCCTCGAGGCCGCCTGGTTCCGCCAGACCATCACCATCCCGGCCACGCTCAATGGATACGACCTGACCGGCGCCCGCATCTGGTTCCAGTTCCACGCCGGGGCCGACGGACCGATGCCGCAGATTCTCTACTTCAACAGCCGCCGCGTCGCCATGGGCGATGATCTTGAGCCAGTCGTCCTCTTTGACGATGCCAAGCCAGGCGACAAGGTCACCATCGCGGTCAAGCTTCTTCACACCGTGGGCGAAAAGACCTTCTACGGCTCCACCATGCGCATCGACTTCCCCACCACGCGGCCTAATCCAGCCGACCTGCGCACTGAGTTCCTCTCCGCCACCGTCCTCGTGCCCAGCCTCGCCCCCAACGACGCCTCCAAGATGACAACACTGTCTGACTCGATCCAGGCCGTTGATCTCAAGGCTCTCGACGCCAAGGATCAAGCCAAGTTCGACGCTTCACTCATGGCGGCCCAGCACAAGCTCGAAGCCCTCAAGCCGCTCATCGAGCAGGCTACCTTCCACCTCACCGGCAACTCCCACATTGACGCCGCCTGGCTCTGGCCTTGGACCGAGACCGTCGACGTCGTCAAACGCACCTTCGGCACCGCGCTGCAGTTGATGTACGAATACCCCAAGTACACCTACACCCAGTCGGCCGCGGCCTACAACGAGTGGATGGCCGAGAAGTATCCCGAGATGAACGACGAGATCAAGAAGCGCATCCAGGAAGGCCGCTGGGAAGTCGTCGGCGGCATGTGGGTCGAGCCTGATCTCAACATGCCCGACGGTGAATCTCTCGTCCGCCAGCTTCTCGTCGGCAAGCGCTGGTATAAGCAGGCCTATGGCGTCGATGTTCGCATCGGCTGGAATCCCGACTCCTTCGGCTACACCTGGCAGCTTCCGCAGATCTACAAGAAGTCCGGCGTCGATTACTTCGTCACCCAGAAGATGACCTGGAACGACACCAACCAGCTGCCCTTCAAGCTCTTCTGGTGGGAGTCACCCGACGGCTCCAAAGTCCTCGCCTACTTCCCCCATGACTACGCCAACAACAACCTGAGCCAGACACGCCTCTCAGAAGACATGGCCCAGACCCGTCAGCGCGCGCCCGGCGAAACCGAGATGATGGACCTCTACGGCATCGGCGATCATGGCGGCGGCCCCACCCGCGCCATCCTTGACGAAGGCTTCCACTGGACCCCCGGCGGCGTTACCGGCTCCGAGACGGAAAACGCCTCCATCGCCACCAACACCGTCCATCCCAAAATGGAGTTCGGCCTCGCCCAGCCCTTCTTCTCGTCCGTTGAAAAGAAGCTTGCTCCTGAATCCAAGGAATGGGACTACGCCTCCATCGCCAAGGGCTACCAGGCTCCAACGGCCGTGGAAGGCAAGATCGCCATTCCCACCTGGAAGTCGGAGCTCTACTTCGAGTACCACCGCGGCGTGATGACCACCCAGGCCAACCACAAGCGCAACATGCGTGAGAGCAGCGAGCAGATTCTCAACGCCGAGAAGTGGGCATCATTGGCATGGTTGGACGGCAACTCCTACCCTGCCGCCGAACTCACCGAAGACTGGAAGAAGGCCCTCTTCAACCAGTTCCACGATCTCGGTGCCGGCTCCGGCATCGGCATCATCTACAAAGACGCGCAAAAGGACTACGACGACATTCGCTGGTCCACCAACGAAATCAAGGCCGGCGCTCTTGAAACCGTTGCCGCGCGCATCAACACAGCAGGCAAAGGCATTCCCGTGATCGTCTCCAATCCTCTTGGATGGGAGCGTTCCGGCGATGTCTCGGTTAAGGTGCAGGTCGCACCCAGTGAAGCCGAGTCGCTCGTAGCCGAGGCGGACGGCAAAGCCATCGCGCCTATTCGCTCTACCGCCGACCAGAAGACCGGCGTCACCGAGCTCACCTTCCACGTCGCCAACGTTCCCGCTCTCGGATACAAGGTGCTTCACATCGGGCCCGGTAAAGCGGCTCCGGCGCACTCTGCAACAGCCACTGAATCTAGCGACTCCATCACCCTCGCATCCGAGAAGCTTCGCGTCACCGTCAACAAGCAGAACGGCTGCATCACCAGTCTTGAAGACGGCGGAGTGCAGGCTCTCGCCCAGGGCGCCTGCGGCAATGAGCTGCAGGCCTTCAAAGACACGCCGCAGGATTACGATGCATGGAACATCGATCCCGGCACGCTCGACGCCGCTCCAACCATCGTGAACAAGGTCGATTCGATTCAGCTCATCGATGCGAAAACCTCACACCCTGCCATCCGCGTAACCCGCACCTGGCAGAGCTCGAAGTTTGTGCAGACCATCAGCCTGGCGCCTGCCGCAGGCCTGGTCGACATCGAGAATGAGATCGACTGGCACGAGTCGCACATCCTGCTCAAGGCCGCCTTTCCCATGAGCGTCCAAAGCGATCACGCCACCTACGACATTCCCTACGGTGAGATCGAGCGCACCACTAAGCGCACCAACAGCTGGGAGAAGGCACAGTTTGAGGTTCCCGCCCAGCTCTGGGCTGACTATGGCGACGGCCAGCACGGCCTCTCACTCATCAACGACTCCAAGTTCGGCTACGACGCAGTCGGCAATGTCCTGCGCCTGAGCCTGCTGCGCTCGCCCAAGTCGCCTGACCCGGTCGCCGACATGGGCCATCACCACTTCCACTACGCCCTCTACCCCCACGCCGGCACCTGGCAGCAGGCCAGCACCGTTCGCCACGGCTGGGAGTATAACTACCCGCTGCAGGCCGTCGTCACCACCGCCCATGGCGGCTCGCTGCCTGCCTCGCATTCCTTTGTCTCGGTGCCCGAGAGCAACATCGTTCTCACCGCCGTCAAGAAGGCAGAAGACGCCAGCGGCCTGATCCTGCGCGCCTACGAGTGGGAAGGCAAAACCGGCGAAGTCAGCTTCCACGTACCAGCCGGAGCCACCGCAGCCACCGTCACCAACATGCAGGAAACCCCCGAGGGCAGCGCACTCACCGTCTCGCACGACAAAGACGGCGACGTGGTCAAAGCCCCCATCCACCCCTTTGAAATCATCACCATCCGGGTCGACTACCCCGGCGGACCCAAGTCCTAACCCTGCGGCCTGTGAGGACGAGCTAGACTCGAATCACAGGCCATGACCGCCATTCTTCAGAGACGAAAAAGCACGGCCTGCGCGTTAGCGTTCGCCGTGCTTTTCTCTTGTTGCGTATTCGGTCAATCCTCAGCAGCGCCGCAAAAGGCCGAAATCTGGGCCCTCGTCCCCACCGGCACGCCTGTCGAGATTCGGCCCTGAATAAAGCTGCTCCAAACTGCCGCTTCAGGAGTTGAACCAGTTAACTGATGGAGCGTGCTAGGCTAAATCCGAGGGTTTGTTATGGATATCACTTCGCCGTTCTTCGTCGTGCCGGTTCTCGCGATCGTCTTTCTGGGCTGCATCCTCTTTGCCTCTCTCACCAGCAAAGAGAAGGACTCCTCGCACTAAAAAGCCGTGCTAGTTGTGCGGTGCTGGCGGCAATCCCTTAGCCGATGCTGTGCCTGAAACCGAACCAGCGCCCGAACCAGCCCCCGAACCAGCGTTGGCGCCGGCATTGGGATCGGCAGCCGGAGCAGGTTCCGCAGTCGGAGTTTCTACAGCCGGAGCCGGCGCGGCACTCGCAGCGGCAACCGTGACCGGCAGGCTGAGCGTCTGCACCGTCTCTGGATCATCGCGCAATCTCAGATACAGCGTTCCAGTAGGACCGCCCGCGCCACTGGAGCTGCCGGCGCCGGCGCGGACAACATTCGGCACATTAAGCGCGGTTCCTGAAAACTCCGCCGGAACATCCACAGCGTTCGCCATATCCGCAGTCGCCCCAACCGCCGTGATCAGAAACAGATTGCTCCCCGTCAGCACACACGGCTTTGCCGTGCTGCGCGGGCAGCGCAGAGCATTCGCCGGCGGAAATCCCGGCAACCGTACCAGCGTGCCCAGAGGAACCCAGTCCCCTGTCACGCCATCTGCGGTAACGGCGCGCAGCTGAATCGGCCCAAAAGCCGACGGCCCAAAACGGGCCAGCGGATCGATGATGGCAACCGCTGTGTGCGCGTCCTCCAGCACCAGGCTGCCATCCGCCAGGGCTAACGTCGTTTCGAAGCTGCCGTCGACCGCCGCCAGCTCAATCTTTTCAGAACGGGGAAAATTGGCTGGCACGCGCGAACGCAGGAAGAACACGAGCCGGCGCTGCAATGGCAAATCGTCCGGGTTAGCGGGGTTATTCACGCTGCCCAGACGCACCGCCGCCGCTGCTGGATCGCCGCCCGGCTCGTCATGTTGCACACCCTTGCTGAGCAGGTCGATCTGTGGGCGCGCAGCGCTCACCGAAGCTGGAACATGCAGGGTACGCCCGTCCCGCAGCAGCACCTTCGCGGAATAGTTGTTGCCGGGACGCAGAGTCGCGGTGACTCCAGTCGCCGCCATCTCCAGCTGATCGAAATCCTGGACCCGGTTGAGCGCTGCGGGAGTGAAACTAATGCCTGCCAAGTCCGCCGAATTGACTTCGTCCAGACGCTTGCCCTTGAGCACTGCGACCTTGTCTCCTGCGCTCAGGCTCAGATGCTCGATCGCAGCCGCCTCCGCGTAAGCCTTGAGAGAGACCTGATCCGGCTTAGCCAGGCCGTACTGGTGAATGGCGACCGTGACCATGCCTGGCTCGGCGTCCTTCAGCGGCACTGAGACATCCAGCATCTGCGCTTTGGGAGATTTCCAGGTCAGCTTCAGATCGGCGTGCCGGTCCTGCTCCAGCTCAAATGAACCGCGCACATCTGAGACGCACAATGTGCTTTCACCCTGTAGATGCAGCGTATCCTCGCGGCCGGTGATCAACGCATTCTGGTCGGACGCGGACACTGTCCAACCGCCCGGATGTGGAGCAATCAGGTGAAATTTAGGACCGGACCAGGTATCGAACCCCCATTTGCCACGCAATTCAGCAACGACTTCATTCTCGGGCAGCTCGGGTAGGGGGTTCTCCAGTACAAACCCTCCCTGGGTTGAATCAGGCCGAATCGGAATATCGATACCCGTGGGGGCAGCGGCAGGCGTCTGAGCCGGGGCTGGAGTAATCTCCGGGTGTGCTGCATCGGCGCTGGCGGCCGGAAGCTTGGCCTTGGTTTCGATATGCAAGGTCATATCGTGCGCCATCGCCGTGGCGAAGACCAGGGGAGAGCCCTCGGCAGACAATGCCAGATCCGGCTTGGTAGCGCAGTAGGAGAGCGGAGCGTTCGCAGCCGGGATGGTCCCTGTGAGATTGGGTACCAGCGGTGTAACGCTCTCTTTCTCTGCCGGATGCAGTTGCGGCAGCTTGCTGGGGCCCACCGGCGGTAAAGCCACTACGATGACCGATTTGGGATCACGGAACGAGGGCGGAACGTTGAGGCGCAGATTCAGCGTGTCCTGCTGGACTTTTTGCGGAAGCGCCAGGGCTGGAATGTACTGATATCGGGCGGTGTGGAGCGTGCTGAGGATGCGCGCCATATCGACCACTGCCCCCACATAAGGACTGAACTGTCCTGCTCCAAAGGTGCTGGAGTAGCTGAGCTGGTTCATCATGTCGGCGGCTGAGCCGTTCGCCATCTGCATCACCACCGACTGCGCATTCGAGTCATCCAGCACCAGGCCCTCCGTGTGCTGGACCAGGCAGGGAGCCTGCTGTTCCGTAGGCTTGTCGAAGCATTGCTGGTCGACGCGAATGCCCAGCGACCGGGCCGCAAGCTCCGTGCGCTCCTTGAGCGTCTTCGCGTCTACGCCTGTGAGTCCCTTCACCTCCGCCAGATAAGCGTCCAGCCGGAGACGATCCCAGCTGGCCAGTTGCAGGTCCTGGCTGGCGCGAACAAATGCGCCCGGACGACCCTGCACAGCCTTGCGCAGAGTGCTGAAGTCCCCGCTGGTCTCCGGCGCCAGAAAGAGCAGTGCCTGCTCAGCCTCTGCCGGAACCACGACAAAAACTCCCTCCTGGCGAACCGCGGGAAGCCACGTTTCCACGCGCTTGAACCACTCGACCGGCGGCGGATTTGTAGAACCGCGCAGAAAAACAACAATAAGGATGTAGCGGGCTGACTGGCTTACCGGCAGGTCGGGGTGAATCCACAACCGGTCTCCCGCCAGCAGATTGGGAACCTGGGCGATCGGCAGCGTCTTGCCCTGGCGCTGCACATGCACGTCAACCTTAGGTCCGGCAAGGTCGAAGGCCGGAGCGTCCGCACTCAACTCGGTTGCGGCCCCCGCAAGAAGGAGCAAGACGGCCAATAGCACCGGAAGGCGGAAGTAGGTGCGACGCTGCATGTCTTCTATTGTAGAGATGCTTCGCTCCTGATGGGTGGTTGCCGGCGCTAAACAGGGGGTGGCGCCGCAGGCTCTGAATACCATTCAGTGGCTTTTCGTCCCCGGTATTCGGCTCCCAAAGTGAAACTTTTGTCCTTTTTGGGACAATTACATAGACGTTTTTGCTTTGTCGCGTGTCATCAAGCACCACTTCGCGGTAGACTTAATTGCTTGCACCAATTGATGTATTTGAGTCGTGATTTTTTCATAAAAAGTATTTCGGCGGGGAAATCCAAAAGTCATGCCAAACCGTACTTCGAGAAAGGCGGTTTACGGCTGGATTGCCAACAGGTTCTCGGGTCGAGGTAAATTCCGGATTATGGCTGTAATCCTGAGGCCAACAAATTTTGAAATAGAGCAACCCTAAAAGTCGATAGCCGATATACCTTCGATTCCCCCGGATTTGACCAACACTATCTTCACCTTTGCTATCCCCCTTTGCTGCGCCCCGTTCTCCTCTGAAGAGAAACGGATTCAAAAAGAAACGCCTAACTTAAGCCCAGCTCGTCGGCTTTCGATCCAGCCGGCCTCGATCGTAAAAAGCTCACTGAAGAGCGGTTCTCGAGGCATGGCGATGAACGAAGAGCTGGAAATACGGAGAGAACGATGAAAACGATACAGAAGACTCCCATGCAGGAAGATTTAGAGACTCTTACCATACCCGAGGCTGAAGAGATTATTGAAGAAGCCCTGGAAGAGCTGGCCTTTTCAACCGACCCCGGTTTGAGCCGCGCTCTCCGCTTCCTGGCTCCCCACGGATACCAGGCAATCGTTGAGTTGTGCGGCGAAAATGGCCGCAGCAAACGGCGCAACGCCAATGCCGACAGTTGGACTCCTGAAGAAGACGAAGTTCGCATCTATTTCGAGCGCATCAGTGAAGATGGCGACGACGGAGACGCAGGCGACTACGAGCAACCTGCCCCACGTGCTGCCCAGCCTCGTGCACGTGCCTCCCGCGCAACTGCAGCAGCTTTTGAAGATGGAAATGTTGCGGACGGAAACGGCAACCTGCCCCCGGAGATCGATGAACACATCAAGGAACTCTGTGCCACGCTCGCCGAAGCGGAACGTGGCGGCCATGCCTTCATCGCATTGAAGTGGTTCCGCGATTCGTTCCTTCCCCGCAAAGGTTTCAGTTGGAACCAGAGCCCGGAGTCCCGCCAGATGATCCTGGCCGAAGCGATTTTGCGCGGTGTCGTCATGACCAGCAAGATTCCCAATCCCAAAACTCCGGCTTATCCAACCACGACCATTCGGCTGAATCGTGTCGAAGCGGGCGTGCCGGAGGAGGCGCAACGCTTTCGCCCGGTAGCTGTACAGGGTGAGGCTCTCACCGCCATTCTGGACGAGGATCGGGGCGACCTGTGAAGTGCTACTTCCTTGATTCCACCGCCTTCGCCAGGCTCTTCGTGCAGGAGGCAGGAACCGATAGCCTCATTCGCCTCATGGAAGCCACCGAAGACAACCGCAAGCTGCTCTCTGCCGCCACGCCGCTCGAGGTCTACGCAGCGCTCAAGCGCAGGGAGCGTGCAGGCGGCATCTCCCACGAAGACAGCGAGGCCGCCCGTAATATCTTGCGGATGGAAGCGGCCCGGATGGTGCAGCAGCCCCTGAATCCGGCTGCCCTTGAGGCAGCCCGCCAATTGCTCGACCGGCATGAGATGCGATCGGCCGACGCCTTGCAGTTAGGCGCCGCCATCGTTGCGCGTGAGATGTTTCAAGGTATGGAGATTGTCTTTGTAAGTGCCGATCCGCATATGCTCGATGCGGCAAGAGCAGAACACTTCGAAACGCTGAATCCCACAGAAGAATAAGCATCCGCAACAGCTCAAATGCCTGGCCTCTTCGAAAATCGGAAATCTCAACTTGAGATTAAAATGTCATGGAGCGTCTCAGCTTGAGGAACTGTCGTAGAGTTTCCTCATTTGAGGAATTGCTGGGAGCCTATCAGTTTGAGGAATTGTCATTCTGAGGAGCCGTAGGCGACGAAGAACCCACTACATTCTCCTGCGCGAACTGGATACGGCGCGACGCCAGAACCCCAGTTGCCAATGCACTGCACTGGGAAATCTAAGCCGATTTACGGCGGAAAAGTTCGTCCTTGTCCTTGCAGCCGCAGTTAGAGCAGCTCAGGCAGCAAAACAGCAGTACGCCGACGCCCACGGTGATGAGCACCGCGAGAAGAGTTCCGACCGAGAAGAGTGAGTGCGCGATTGAATGCATATGCGTAAACCTTACTGGGGGAACTATGCCGGTCCGATACCGGAGATCTCTTCCTTCTATGAGGTAAAACTCACGTTCGCGGGAATAGTTTCACTGGTTCGCCGATGCGTCAAGTGTAGCATCGGATTCCGGCTCTGAATACTTAGACGTAACGACCAAAGTTGTAGTTGTCTTTTGGGGAACAAAAGGCGAAAATGAAAGCGTGGAGGTTGCACCATGACCACGCTTCCCGATCCCCCTTCCGACGGCCGAACCCCTCGATTCCCGGCATCACGTCTCACACCTGTTCCATCTCCGGAAGTGAATTGGCTCTTCCTCGATCTGAACTCCTACTTCGCCTCCGTCGAGCAGGAGGTGCGCCCCGAGTTGCGCAACCGCCCGGTCGCCGTGGTGCCTTCACTGGTCGACACCACCTGCTGCATCGCAGCCAGCTACGAAGCCAAATGGCGGGGCGTGAAGACCGGAACGATGGTGAAAGAGGCCAAGGAGCTATGCCCCGACATCATCTTCGTCGAAGGCCGCCATGAGCTCTACACCGAGTACCACCACAAGATCATCGCTGCCGTGGAGAACTGCATCCCTGTAACCGCCGTGCGTTCCGTCGACGAGATGGTCTGCCAGCTGATCGGGCGTGAGCGCTCGTTGCTGGCGGCCATGGATCTGGGATACCGGATCAAGAAGGCGATTCGAGACCAGGTGGGCAGCACGCTACGCTGCTCCATTGGCCTCGCGCCCAATCAATATCTGGCCAAGGTCGCGACGGATATGGAAAAGCCCGACGGGCTGGTGGCTTTGACCAAGGACGTGCTCAAGGAAGCGCTGCCCACGCTCGAGCTGACCGACCTGCCCGGCGTCGGCGCGCGCATGGAAAAACGCCTCAACGACAAGGGCATACGAACCATGGCCGACTTGTTAGAGGTTCTGGAACGGGATCATGGCCGCGAACAGGCCGGCGAATTGTGGGGTTCGGTGTGGGGCGAGCGCATGTGGCATTGGCTGCGCGGAGACGAAGTCATCGAAGAAGACCGCGTAGTCGCCAAATCCATGGGGCATCAGCATGTACTGGCGCCCATCTTCCGCAATGCCGAGGGCGCGTGGGCCGTGGCGCACAAACTGCTGCACCGCGCCGCGATGCGCATGCGCGACGACAAGCTCTGGGCCAGCCGGCTTGGGTTGACGATTGCTTTCGTGGGCAAAGGCCGCGTTCGCGGCTCCTCGCCATTTGGGCCCAGCCGGTCTGAGAGCTGGTCGGCGGAGATGCGCCTGCTGGAGTGCCAGGATAATCCCACGCTCATCGGCGCATTGCGCAAACTATGGAGCACCCGTCCCAAAGGGCCAGGTTACCAGGAACCGTTCTTTCTCAGCGTGGTGCTCAACGGCCTGGTTCCCGATTCACTCCACTCGCTTACGCTCTTTGACAGCCAGGATGGCACTGGCGAGCGCCTGCAACTGACCTCGGCGATGGACACCCTGAATCACAAGTACGGGGTGAGCACCGTTGCCCCGGCTGCGATGCTGAAGGCTTTCGAATCCGCGCCGACGCGGATCGCTTTCCGCTCTGTACCGAAGTTATTCGATCATTCCGAAAAAGGCATCAGCAACCGCCTCTAAGACAACATTCCGGTCAATCTTCAGCTTCAAATGGGGATTTCTGTCGGCATGCTCGGCTCTAAAGCATCCTGAAAATTTACGAGGCGTCGAAATTCAGCGTCAGTCATCAGCGACTCGAAGCTATCTCCTTCTGCCGCGTACTTGCGGGCCCAACTCTTGTAGTCTGCATCTATTCGTATTGCTCTCCTCAGATAGTCGAGGCTTAGCATTCGGTTTTTGGATTCTACAAGAACCTTCGGCCCAGAGTCGTCATGTTCTACCAATTCCTTCTCTAGGAAATAGAGCTGAGCATAACCACAAGAAGCGTTAAAAATCGCACTCGGCTCAGTCGGAAAGAGTTCGAAGTATTTCAATGAATAATCGATCCCATCCTGTTCTCGCCCATCAACATATAGAAGGTAGTAGCCTAGCCACTGGCGCGTATATTGTGGCGAATCTGAATCTTTTACTAGGCGTTCAAAGATTGCAACGGTCTCATCGTGGCGTTCCTGCATCCAATAGAGGTCGCCGAGCTTTACCGAAAAGTCTATGTTGATTGGATCTCTGGCAAGCGCTCTACTAACCCACTCTATCGCTTTTTCAATGCGCGCCTCTCGGTCTTCTTTAGTAAAATAGCTTTGATAGTAATAGAGCATTCCAGCCCGCTCGATTACCTCTTTGCCTAATTGCGATCCAGCTTGGAGATCATCCTCACAGCTTTTTAAGAAGGTCTTAACTGTCTCGCTGAAAAGCTTTCGCTCCAGTTCCGCAGCTTGTGGGCCGCCACCCTCAACTGTGTCGGCGATATACTCGCGACCTAGCAGAAAGCTTTGCGGTACGGCCTTTTCGATCTCAATAGTCACAGCACTTACAGTCCCTGATATCTGAAATCGCTCTATTTCCTTCTGAGATTTGGCGAGCATTGGGTTTAGGACTATTTTCCGCAGCAAATACATGAAATAAAAGCCTGCAATAACGTAAATCGTCACCACCATAACGCTGAACCAAGCCGCTTGATCTGTTTGGCTTTGGAAGACCTGTACTCTTCCAATAAGTCCGCCCAGCTGAGCTGCCTTGGCAATACTCAGGCCGGCAACGCCACTTGTAACTGCGATCATGGAATTACGGATTTTACCAAGCGGTTCGATTTCGTCGCCAAAGATCGTAAAAATGAATCCAACCAGGCTGCCAGTAGCGAATGCAGACAAGAACAGAGCTATAGCGATACTCGACCGCTGGATATCGAGCGCCCCAAGAAATAGGCACCAAATCAGACTCAGAATGGCAAGACATATAGAAGCTCCCCAGAAGAGCTGCTTTTCAAAATTCGCTTCATCCATTTCGCCCTCCACGGATATAGGCCGTTTTGGAAATTAACTTAGTCTAAATCCTTCCATTGGGTAGTGGGGGGGAGTTATTAGCAGAACTGCTTAGAAGTCCTCGTGCTCGAAACCTACTTCGCCGGCTACTGCTACCTGGTAGGCGGAGACGCGGCGCTCAAAGAAGTTGGTGAGTTCCTGCACGTCCTGCAGTTCCATGAAGCTGAAGGGATTCTTGCTGCCGAAGATGGGCTCCATGCCGAGGCGGACTACGCGCGAATCGGCAACGTATTCGAGATACTGGCGCATTTCCCTGACTGACAATCCCGCCACACCACCGGAGAGCAGGTCTTCGGCAAATTGAAGTTCGCAATCGACAGCTTCGCGCATCATGGTGACGATGTCGGCTTCAAGCTGCGCGTCGAAGAGCTCCGGGTGCTGCGAGCGGACGATGTTCACGACTTCGAAGGCAAACTCAAGATGGCAGCTCTCGTCACGGAAGACCCAGTTGGTGCCGGCGGCGAGGCCATTCAACAGCCCCCGCGAGCGCAGGAAGTAGACATAGGCGAAGGCGGCGAAGAAGAAGAGCCCCTCGATGCAGCCGGCGAAGCAGACCAAGTTAAGCAGGAACTGCTTCTGATGTTCGGCTGTCGTTAGTTCATCCAGCTTCTGAATGGAATCCATCCACTTCATGCAAAAGTCGGCCTTCTTGCTGATGCTCGGGATATTCTCGACAGCAGCAAAAGCCGCCGCGCGCGCCTCGGGATCGGGCACATAGTTGTCGAGCAGCGTGAGGTAGAACTGCACGTGCACGGCCTCTTCAAAGAGCTGGCGGGAGAGATAGAGACGCGCTTCGGGCGAATTGATGTGCTTGTAGAGATTGAGCACGAGGTTGTTGGAGACAATCGAGTCGCCGGTGGCGAAGAAGGCGACAAGGCGCTGAATCAGGTGAATCTCCGCCGGAGTCAGGCGCGAGCGCAGGTCTACCAGGTCGGTCGAGAAATCGACCTCTTCGACGGTCCAGGTGTTCTTGATGCCGTCCTTGAACATATCGAAGAAGACGGGGTACTGCATCGGCCTGAGGGTGAGCGAGAGGCCAGGATCGAGGATCGACAAAGGTGCTTTGGTAGACATGATGACTCCGGGTTCTTTCAGTGCAGCCGTTCCACAAATTGTTCCACGATTGGCACTCGCGGGCGAATGGCGAAAGGGTTGGCGAGCAATGTTGGAAGTGGCTCTGATTCAGCCACTTCCGTTTGCGTAAAATTATGCCGCTTTGTGGCTCCTTACAGCGAATGGCGGAGGGCTATCGTTCCACACAAAAGCGGCCTGTGTTCCACACTTCCCAATCTACTGGCAGGCCTCGCAGGATTCCGGGTTGTCGAGCGAGCAGGCGATAGCTTGCGATGAGTCGTAGGTCTTCGGCTGCGCTTCCGGAGTTGCCCGGTTGGCCACCGCAACCGTCGTTTTTGCGATCTTGGTTGCCGGCCGCGAGCGCAGGTAGTAGGTGGTCTTGATGCCCTTCTTCCAGGCGTACATGTACATACTGCTGAGGCGGCCGATGTTGGGCGACTCGGCGAAGAGATTGAGCGACTGGCTCTGGTCGATGAAGGCGCCGCGGTCGGCGGCCATGTCGATCAGCGAGCGCATGGGCAGCTCCCAGACGGTGCGATAGATCTGCTTCAACTCGTCGGGAATTTCGTCGATTTTTTGAATGGACCCTTCGGCCATCTTGATGCGCGTGCGCATGGCCTCGGACCAAAGGCCGAGATTCTTGAGCTCAGTGACGAGGTACTTGTTGATCTGCATGAACTCGCCGGAGAGGGTCTCGCGCTTGAAGAGGTTGGAGATCTGCGGCTCGATGCACTCATAGCAACCGACAATCGAGGCGATGGTTGCCGTCGGAGCAATTGCGATCATGAGCGAGTTGCGCAGGCCGACGGTCTTCATGCGGAGACGGAGCGCGTCCCAGCGGGCCGTGTCTTTGGGGGTTACGCCCCAGAGGTCGAACTGGAATTCACCGTGCGCGGCGCGGGTTTCCTGGAAGGCGGCGTGTGGTCCGTGAATCTCCGCCAGGTCGCAGGAAGCGGAGATGGCGTGGAAGTAAATCTCTTCCTGAATCTTGGCTGAGAGCTCGCGCGCTTCCGGCGAGTCGAAGGCCCAGCGCATCTGAAAGAAGACATCCTGCAGACCCATGACGCCGAGGCCGACGGGACGCCATCGTGAGTTCGATCCAGCGGCCTGCGGCACCGGATAGTAATTGATGTCGATGACGCGGTCGAGCATGGGCACGGCGTGCCGCACGGTGGCGGCAAGCTTTGCGAAGTCGAACTGGCCATCTGTAAGGTGGCGGCCGAGATTGATCGAGCCCAGGTTGCAGACAGCGGTCTCGGTGGGCGAGGTGACTTCGGTGATTTCCGTGCACAGGTTGGAGAGATGCACGGTATTGCCAGGCGCGCCGGTCTGATTGCACTTGATATTGCAGGCATCCTTGAAGACCATCCAGCCGTTGCCGGTTTCAGCCAGGGTGCGCATCATGCGGGCATAGAGATCGCGCGCCTTGACCTGCCGTTTGTAGAGCTGCTTCTCTTCGGCATCCATGTACGCCGCTTCAAAGTCCTTGCCGTAGAGATCGGTAAATGTTGGAACATCCTTGGGGTCGAAGAGCGACCACATGCCGTCTTCGTCGGCGCGACGCATGAAGAGGTCGGGAATCCAGTTGGCCAGGTTCAAGTTATAAGTGCGCCGAGCTGCATCGCCGGTGTTGTCGCGCATTTCGAGAAAGCTCTCGACGTCGGCGTGCCATGGTTCGAGATACACGCAGGCAGCGCCCTTGCGCTTGCCGCCTTGATTCACAGCGGCCACCGACGCATCCAGGGTGCGCAGCCAGGGAACGATGCCATTCGACAGTCCGTTGGTGGCGCGAATCAGCGAACCCTCCGAACGAATGCGGTGGAAAGCGAGGCCGATGCCGCCGGAAAACTTCGACAGCAGCGCGATCTGCTTGTAGGCGTCGTAGATGGAGTCGAGCGAATCGAGCGGCGAATCGAGCAGGTAGCAGCTGGACATTTGCGAGTGCTTGGTACCGCTGTTGAAGAGCGTCGGCGAACTGGGCAGATAGTCGTGCGAGGCCAGCAGGTTGTAGAACTCGATAGTCTCATTGACGCGCCCGGTTTCAGGATTCGACAAGCCAGCGGCGACGCGCATGAAGAAGTATTGCGGCGTTTCCGTAACCTGGCGGGTGATGGGATGGCGCAGCAGGTAGCGGTCATAGACGGTACGCAGGCCGAAGTATTCGAAGCGATCGGAGAAGCGGTCGTCGATGGCGGCATTGAGCTTGCGCGCATTAGCCTGGACAAACTCAGCCGCGCTTTTCGAAACGACGCCTTCGCGGTTGCCAATCTCGATCGACTGGGAGAAGGAGTAGATGTTCTGCCCGGCCACCTCTTTCGCAATCGTCGCCAGCAGCAGGCGCGCTGCGAGGCGCGAGTACTCCGGCTCCTCGGCAATGAGCGAGGCGGCGGTCTGGATGGAGATGGAGTCGAGTTCGCGGGTGGAGGCGCCGTCAAAGAGGCCGCCGATGGTCTTGCTGGCTACGCGGATGGCGTCGACATGGGGCAGGCCGTGGCAGCAGCGCTCGACGGCGCGGACGATCTTATTGACGTCAACCGGTTCGAGGCCGCCGTTGCGCTTGCGCACCTGCATCTGCGGGGCGGCTTCAGCAAGCGGAAAATTCGGATCGAGCTCCGTCAGGGTGGATTGCAGTGTGGGCTGAAGAGCGGGCTGATATGGGGCGGTCTGGAGGGTGGCCATGGGGAATGGTCCTTTCGGTGCTGGAGTGCAGGCCGGTTCTTTGCCGGTTCAATCGATGCCGGGGAGACAAAAACACGAGGTCAGCAGCGCCGTAAAAAACGGCAGACTGGATCACCCGGCCTTCCCCTCGGAGGCTAGTGCGTCATTCACTTTCGGCAGGTCTTCGGACTTGCAGGCGACCTACTTGCTCCTGCTTCCCGGTGAGGTGTTCGTCCATGGCTGGCTCGAAACCGGACCAGTGCGTGGGTGGAGCGTTCGTTCCTGCTTACCGCTGCGGGGCAGTCCCGGAATTCCACCGGGTTCCCTCTTTGGGTGAATCTCTCGATTCGCCACCGAAAGCAGAATTGACTATATCCTGCACCTGGCGTTGGGTCAACCTCTATATGTTGTGGTGTATGTGGAAATGTCGGCGATTGACCACAAGCGTATTCACTCCAACAATAACGGTTCTAAAACTGGGTGTTTGTCCATTAGTACCCAGGAAATTTGTTGGAAACATCTTTCACGAAAAAAACGTAAGGCTCTGCATCCCGCTTGCACATTCCCTGCGGATAAGAGAGTAGAGGCGCATGAGAGACAAGTTGAGCTGGCAGCCGGACTTCGAGCAACTCGTAGACGAGCACCAGTCGATGGTCTTCTCTCTGGCGTGGCGGATGACTGGAGATCGCGGGTTGGCCGAGGAGCTGGCGCAGGATGTTCTGCTGGAGCTTGACCGGCACCTCAGCAAGCTTCGTTCTGCCGATCACGTCCGCTTCTGGCTTCGGCAGGTGACGATGCACCGTGTGGCGGATGCCTTGCGGCGCAGGCGCACCAGGGCCGCGAGCCTGGGTACGGATCTGTGGGAAGAGCTTGAGGAACGGCACGTGCTGGTGGAGCCTTTCGATATGGATGAGGACTCTCCGCTGGGACGGCGCATTGAGGAATTGCTGGCTGCTTTGCCGGAGTCGCAACGGGCGGCATTGGTGCTTCGCTACCAGGAAGAGCTGACGCCGGAAGAGATTGCGGTAACGCTGAGGGCGCCGCTGGCGACGGTGAAGAGCCACTTGCAGCGCGGACTGAAGCTGCTGCGAGTAAAAGCCAGCCAGACATTGAAGGAGTATGTGCGTGGAGCATAAGGATTGGAACAACGAGCACGAACTGGCGGAGTTTGAACGAAAGCTGCGGCTTGCGATGCAGCATCGCGAAGCGCCGCTGGGGCTGAAGCAGCGGGTGCTGGCTCGGGCCAGAGAACGGCGGCAGTCTCAACGCGGACGTTTCTGGATGCTGCAGCGGATTGCAGCCTCCGCAGTGCTGGCGGCGGTGGTTGGCGGCTTTGCGGTTTATCGGCAGGTGGAAGAGCGGGCAGCCGAACAGAAACGCGGCGAAGAGGCACGGGAGCAGGTGATGACGGCGCTTCGGATCACCAGCAAAACGCTGGGCCGGGTAAACGAACGATTGGTTGTGAACAGCCGGTAGCTGGCGGCCATCAACAGGATTTTTTCCCAAGGGGAAGAAAGCGAGAGACGATGAAGCGGATTGAAGTTTGGACCAGCGTGCTGGCATTGGGAATTGTGGCAGGAGCGGTGAGCGCGCTAGGGCAGGATGCACTGCCAGCGCCCTCGCCGATTGAGAAGACGCTGGCGGAGCGCGCCACGCATGTAACTGAGGTGACCCTGGACAAGAACATGCTGGCCTTTGCCTCCAAGTTCATGGATGGGGACAAGGATGGCGACAAGGAAGATAAGGCGGTCAAGGAAATGATCCGCAACCTCAAGGGCGTCTACGTGCGGGAATATGAGTTCGACAAGGAGAATTCGTACACCGGGGCGGAGCTGGAGGGGCTGCGCAAGTACTTTGAGAGCTCCGACTGGTCGCCGATGGTGCATGAGCGGACCAAAGGTGTGGCGCAGGGCACGGATGTTTTTGTGAAACTGGTGAATGGCCAGATGCAGGGACTTTTTGTATTGGATGCCGAGGCTCGGGAGCTGTCGCTGGTGCTGATTCTGGGACCGATCGACATCGACAAGCTGAGCGGGTTGGGCGGGAACTTTGGCATCCCGAAGGACGCTATGAAGAAGGCACAGAAGGAGGCCGGCAAATGAGACGGACAGAGAAGAATGCGACGGCTTGGAGTATGGTGCTGGTTCCCCTGGGTATCGCTGCGATCATGACTCCGGCGATTATGCTGGCGGCCAGCGGGAGCGGACAGGGATTCGATTCTGTGGTCAACAGCATCGAGTCGCGCTATCACGCCCATGCTACGAAGATTCCCTTCATGGGCCTGATCAGCGGAATTGCGGGCATTGCCACGCATGGCGGGGTGCGCGGTCTGCATGTGGCGGAGTTCGAGGACTTCAGGGGCGATGGCGATGGCGTCGATGGCGCGGAGTTCAATGCCCTGATCGAAAAACATGTTGGAGGCGGTTGGCAGCGGATGGTTCGCGAGACGAGCCGCAAGGGCGGAGAGCAGAGCTTGATCTACGTACGCGCCGAGGGCAGCCACGTGGGCATGCTGGTGGTGGATCTCGATGGACACGATCTCAATGTCGTGCAGATGTCGATGAATCCGGATCAGTTGATGCATGAGGTTGCGAAGCATCATCATCATGAAACGCACGATAGTTCAGACGATCAAGCTGCGGGGGAATCGGAGTAGCCTCAGGTAGGGAATCAATCTTGGTCTATGCCGCTGGACCGGTGTCTGCGTAGACTTGTTCAGAGTGGCCTCACAGAGATTTCTTCCGGGATTCGACAGCGTTACAGAGGGCTATCGGGGACGGCTCGCGCCGTCCCCGACCGGCCTGCTGCATGTGGGCCACGCGCGCACTTTCTGGACCGCCTACCAGCGCGCCCGCGACTCCGGCGGCACGCTGGTGATGCGGATGGATGATCTGGATGCCGAGCGCAGCAAGCCGGAATTTGCCGAGGCGGCGATGGAAGACCTGCGCTGGCTGGGGATTCGCTGGCAGGAGGGACCGGACAAGGTCAGCCTCGACAAGGCCAGCGGCGGCGGGCCGTATGGGCCGTATGTCCAGAGTAAGCGGCACAATCTGTACAACGTGGCCTGGCGCAAGCTGCTGCGGCGCGGGTACCTGTATCCCTGCCGCTGTTCGCGCAAAGAGGTCGCTGCTGCTGCTTCCGCTCCACACGAGGGACAGGCGGGCTTGCTGGATGACGAGCCGATCTATCCTGGGACGTGCCGCCATCTGAGCGCCGAAACGGAGCAGCTTCCCGGCCCGACCAACAGCCGCTACGGGCCGGAGACGGCCAACTGGCGCTTTCGCGTGAACGACGGCGTCGCGGTCGAATTCTACGACCAGCATCTGGGACCGCAGCGCTTCGTCGCCGGGAAAGACTTTGGTGATTTTCTGGTATGGCGCAAAGATAACATGCCCAGCTATCAGCTTGCCTGCGCCGTGGACGATGCGGCAATGGCCATCACTGAAGTCGTCCGCGGAGCCGATCTGCTGAAGTCGACGGCGCGGCAGATTCTGCTGCTGCGCGCCCTGGGCTTTGCTGCTCCAAGCTGGTACCACTGCACGCTGGTGGCTGACCACAATGGGGAGCGGCTGGCCAAGCGGCATGATGCGTTGGCGCTACGCACGCTGCGGCAACGCGGGCTTACGCCGATGAATATCTTCTCGGCAGAGTTACCGGTGCTGGCGTAAAGCCGATTGAACGTCTCATCTCTCTTCAGGAACCTTTCGCTTACCTATCCAAGCTTTTTGCGCAAAGTACCGGCAACCAATGAGGAGCCCACCACCCATCCCAATACCAATGACGGTAAGAAGCCATTTGGGTATGCCGTCAACGGTATGCTTAAGGCCAAGCAAGAGATAGGCAATCCCTAAGACCAGACAGAATACTGCTGCACCAACAGCGGCAACTCGGTCAACTCGAGTCATTGACCGCCGCCGAGCCTCCCACTCCGGGTCCGGACTATCTTCCCCTCTGCGAATGCTGGAGCTCTGCTTGCTCATTGCAGAGAATAATACGCAACTCGCCCCTTAGAGGGTTTCGCGAACAGTGTTACTCGAAGATTGGAACATAGACACAGTAACCACGCGGTGGCGCAGGAAATTCGGCGTTGCCTTCGCCGTCTGTAGTCCGTTCGTCGGGGTGGGCGGGGTCGTGGCCGTCCCAGGCTACGGGGCGGAATTTCTGATTGGGCCATTGGGTCTTGACGGAGGTGCCGCTCCACTTGTCGCCGAGGTTGTTCAGTACATAGACCAGCCCTGGCTGATCGACAACGTCGGATTTGTAGCCCACGCGCTGCATGATGTAGAGATCCGGGTCAGCATGAAGAATCTGCGAGTCGCCCCCGGCGTGCGTGTGGTGTACCGCAATCAACGCGTCAATGCCGTTGGGAGTGCCGCCGCGGCCCAGCCCGTTATTGAAGTAGTCGTACCAGAAGATACAAGGGTAACCCTCATGCACCAGGATGAAGGAATACGCCAGCATCTTATCGTTAACGATCGCGTTGTCTCCCATGTCGTGATTGTCGACAAAGGTGGTTGCGTGCATGGGACGCTTGGCCACGACAGCGCCTTCGTCGGTCAGGTTGCGCAGGTCGTAGTTCGGCGTATCGCAGACATCTTTGAGCTTATAGCGCAGCGGAAAATCGAAGCAGCTGATCTGGTTATCGGTCATGCCGTTGACACGGTCGATCCAACCATTGATCTCCTCGGTGCCTGACCATAGTTCAGCCACAACAAAAGGCGTGAACTCCTGGCCGTCCTTCACATAGCGATACTTGGAGAGCACGCCGATCATCCACGAGCCAAAGCCCTTGGCAAAGTCGAAGCGAAAGCCATCGAAGCCCAGTTCCTCGATCAACATGCGCGCATAGTCGAACATCGCTTTGTAGACGTCGGGATTGCGATGGCACAGATGCGGGAAACCAGCGAAATTCTCGCCTTCAACCATCACCTGCTCGAAGCGGCTGGGGTGGAAGCTGTTCCAATCGCGAGGAAATTTGCCGCTCTTGGGATTGAACTTCGTCCATCGCTTTTGCCCGTCGAGCGGATTGACCTCTTCCTCGTCCGCACCTGAGTTGTGATTGATGACCATGTCGGCGTAGAGGCCGAGGTTATGCTCATGCGCTTTGGCGATCAACACTTCCAGCTCGGCGCGATTGCCCCAGAGCGTCTTGATGCCGCCCTTCTGGTCGTAGTCGCCCAGGTCAAAGTAATCGTATGGATCGTAGCCCATGGAGCGGTTGTCGTACCCCTTGGAAACCGGCGGCAGCCACAGCGCACTGATGCCTGACTTCGAGAGTGCTTCTACGTGCTCTGCAACGACATTCCACCAGTTGCCTTCCTGTTTTTCCTGCTGGGGAGCGTTCCAGTAAAACGCCTGCATCATGACTGCCATGAAAATTCTCCTGACCGTTCTCTGGAGCTGACTTGCAACGCCAGCTTTTTGTTTTTGGTATGTGGATGAAAACTAAGCAGACCTTGCGGGAGGAGTGGTTTGCGGCTACCCACGCGTGCGGCACACCGAGCCCCATGCAACTGACATGTTGTCAGATGCGGGACTAGTGCTTACCGGCTGCCTGAACGGTGAGGAAGGGAGCTGGCGCGTTTTGGAAGCCGCGCCGTGGAAGTTCTACCCTGTGCTACTTGAGCTTCAGATCGAACTGGACATCTTTGCGCGAGTCGAAGGAGCTGATGGTCTTGACGGCGCTCTTGGCTTTGCCGCGCTCAGCCCAGACTTCGTAGTCGTCGACCATGCCTACCTGGGCGAAACGGAAGTTGCCGTCGGGCAGGCTGGTGAAGCTCTTGACGTTGCGGGTCTTCACATTTTTGAGGAAGACGGTGACGCCGCCGACAGGGGTTTCCGTATCGTCCACAGTCTTACCGTGGATGGTACGCTGGCCGAAGTTCTGCGCCAGAGCCGATTGAGGGCCAAGCTGCAGGCCTGAGGACGGATTACCGATAGGCAGCATGCCAAACGTGGCCGCGAGCAGGAGTACAGAGGTGATACCCAAGGTGGTGCGTTGTGTGTTGCCTAACTTATGTTTCAAACCGGTTCTACTCAATCTTCTTCCTCTTCCTCATCCAGGAACTCGTCGTCGTCTTCGTCGAGTTCATCTCCGTTGACATGCGCGAGCTCGATGGGCTCAGTGCCTACGATCTCATACTCGCTGCCGCATTCATCACAGGCGACGATATCGCCTTCCTCTACTTCATCAACTTCAATGTCCAGCGGATTTTCGCATTCCGGGCAATTGGGCATTGGACCTTCTCCTTTGCAGGCACCACTGGCTTTATGATGACAGCACTGCGCGGTGCGACTCCCTTGTTTTAAGTGGAATGCCGATTTCGGTCAAGAGCAGATGCCGTGCAGTGGTCGTTAAAATCGAACCGGGCTGGTGAAAACCGTATGAATTTGGTCAAATTTCCGCATATTGGGATGGTTTTGCTGACAGTTGCCATTGCCGCACCTCTTTCTGTTCCCTTTCCTGCGTTGGCCCAGCGGGATTACCAGCTTCATGCGGCGCCGGTCTCTGTTTCACCGGCGGACCCAGCGATTGCCGCGGCAGTGCAGCAGGTTTCCGAAGCCCACATTCGTCAGACGATTGAGAAGCTGGTTAGTTTTGGTACGCGCAATTCGCTTTCCAGCATGGAGACGGATCTGCCACCAGGGCAGGGCATAACGGCGGCGGCAGACTGGATCTTTGCGCAGTACGAGGCGATTTCGAAGGAGTGCGGCGGATGCCTGGAGGTAAAGCGCGATACGTTTACCGCTGATCCGGCAGCGGGAGGCAAGCAGTGGGGCGGGCGCATTCCCAAGCCGACACAGATGACCAACGTTTACACCATTCTGCGCGGCGCCGATGCGGCCCAGGCCAAGCGTATGTACCTGGTGACAGGCCACTATGATACGCGGCGGACGAATGTACTGGATGACCATGGCGGTGCTCCGGGAGCCAATGACGATGCCAGCGGCGTGGCGGTCTCACTGGAGTGCGCCCGGGTGCTGAGCAAGCTGAAGCTGCCAGCTTCTCTGGTCTTTGTAGCGGTTGCGGGCGAGGAGCAGGGGTTGGTGGGGTCGGCGCATCTGGCCAAAGTAGCGAAGGATGAAGGCTGGCAGCTCGAAGGCGTGTTGAACAACGACATTGTGGGTGGGAACACGACGCCGGGAGACACGCTACAGCGGAAGGATGTGGTGCGGGTCTTCTCGGAGGGGATTCCGCTGACCGCGACGGCGGAGCAGATGCTGCACATGCGCGCTTTGGGTTCGGTAGATGACGCACCCAGCAGGCAGTTGGCGCGGGCGATGGCCGATGCGAGCCGGACATACCTGGCCGGCTCGGGCATGAGCACCGCCGGTTTTGCGCCTTTCCTGGTTTCACGGCCGGACCGGTACCTTCGAGGAGGCGACCACACCAGCTTCAATAAGGAAGGCTTCACGGCAGTCCGCATTACGGAGTGGCGGGAGGACTACAACCATCAGCACCAGGATGTACGCGTGGAAGCTAGCGTTCAATACGGCGACCTGCTGCAGTTTGTCGACTTTGGCTATGTCGCGCATGTGGCGCAGCTCAATGCGGCTACGCTGGCGACGCTGGCGGCTTCGCCGGGGATTCCGGAAGAGGTGAAGATCGACACGCAGAAGCTGGAGAACGGGACCAGCTTTCACTGGAAGGCTCCGGCCGGGGCGCCGGCGGGGATTCACTATGAGCTGCTGTGGCGGGAGACGACGGCTGCGGACTGGCAATCGATGCAAGCGGTGCCTGCGGAGGCTGGCGGTGCGGTGACGGTTACCGTGCCGATCTCGAAGGACAACGTAATCTTCGGGGTGCGGGCGGTGGATGCGGCGGGGCACCGCGGTTTGGTCGCTACGCCGTAGCTCGCTCTCTGGTATGGTGCTTGCCAGGATGAAACCACTGGTTCACTGGCTGTTTCGTAAGCAGACACGCTGGAGTCATCTCCAGAGCACGCCCATGAGCCAGCTTGCGGTGCTGCTGCTGGCGGTCTTCCTGCTGTTCAGCGTGATCGGCTTCTATACAGACCTGATTGCCGATGGCCGCATGCCGTACCTGGATGTGCTGGCCATCGCGTTCATCAGCGGACTGAACGCGGTGTTGTGGGTGTATGCCGTCTCGCGGTTGCCTTCGATTTCCATCGTGGCGCTGATCGTGGCGCAGTTCTTCATCGGCGCGTTCGACGGTTTTGTAACGCGGCTTTTGGATTCGGTTTTTCATCCGGTGGCGCCTTCTCCGAGCGCGGGTTTGCACTTTGCGGCGACCTGCATTCTGGTGGCGATCGTTCTCTCTTACATCTGTTTTATCCGGTTCATGGGCATCACCGGACGCGAGACCATGCGCATTCGCAATGAGCTGGAGCTGGCGCAGGGCATTCAGAAGACACTAGTGCCGCCGCTGCACCGGACGACGGCGAGCTTCGAGATTTACGGAATCTCGGAGCCGAGCGAGCGGGTGGGTGGCGACCTGGTGGATGTGGTGGAGTTAAGCGGCGGCGACTGCGTGGCTTACCTGGCGGATATTGCCGGGCACGGGTTGCAGGCGGGCATCCTGATGGGGATGCTCAAGACGGCGGCGCGGACTGCGTTGACGGATGGAGGCGGGACCGATCAGGAAGCGATTCTGTCGACGCTGATGCACCGGCTGAATTTGGTTTTGCCGCAGGTGAAGGAGGCGCATATGTATGCAACCTTTACCGCACTGCGGTTGAATGGCGATGGGCAGAGTTTTTTCGGCATGGCTGCCAGCACGCCGCTGCTGCACTGGAGGGCCGACCAAGGGAACATGCTGCGTATCGAGGAGCAGCAGTTTCCGCTGGGACTGCTGCCGGTGCCCCACTTCCCTGCCAGCCGTCTGGGGATGGAAGCAGGGGACATCGTGGTGATTGCCACGGACGGCATTCTGGAGGTGAATTCGGCGGAGCGTTCGGCCCAGGGAGCGGAATTTGGCATTGAGGCGCTGGAAACGCTGGTGACGGAGAACGCGACTCTGCCCCTGCCGGAACTGGCGGCGATGATTTTGCGGACGGTGCGCAGCTTCGGCAAGCAGCTGGACGATCAGACGCTGCTGCTGGTGCGGCGGCGGACAGTGCAATTCGATGATCCCCAAACGGGAGACCGGGCGGCGCTTCCAGTGCCTGCCGCTGCGCAGTAGCATGACACGGAGGCTGCGAAGCATGTAGGCTCACAGCAGACGGCTATGCCAAGAGTGGGCTCAGTACAATTCGCGTTCCCGGAGTTCTCCGGCGCCACGCGCAAACTCATCCTCTGGAATCTGGGCGCGTTCTTTGTCCTGCTGCTGGCCACGGCGGCGCGGCTGGATCTGGTGCTGAAGATCTTCGGGCACATGATGCTGCGTCCGGAGCTGGTAATGGCGGGCGAGATCTGGCAGCCGCTTACCTACAGCCTGGTGCACCCGACATTGATGGGCACGTTCTGGGAGCTGCTGTCGCTGTGGTTTCTGGCGGGTTTTCTGGAGCCGATGCATGGAAGCCGCTGGCTGAACGGGCTGTATGCCGCTTCCGTACTGGGCGCGGCTATTATGGCAGTCTTGATCTACGTCATCGGATTTTATACGGGTCATCCGCAGCCGCTGGTACCGATTTACGGCTGCCTGGGAGGCATCCTGGGCCTGCTGACGGCGATTGGCTTGCTGCATGGCGAGGTACAGTTTCAACTGCTGTTTGTCATCGGGATCAAGGCCAAGTACTTGGCGATCATCTACGTGCTGATTGCTGTGGCGCTGACCTTTGGCGAGCAGCGCGCCTATGCTTTTGCACAACTAGGCGGCGCGTTGGCGGCGTTGATTTATGTCCGTTATGCCCCGAGGCGCGGTTTCGGATTTGTCGCGAGCGAGTGGATGTACGGGTTGCGCAACAAGTACTACCGTTGGAAGCGCAGGCGAGCGGCGAGCAAGTTCCAGGTGTACATGAAGAAGCAGGGACGCACGGTGCGCTTCGATGGACAGGGGCGGCTGATCGATGAAGACCGCGATGAGCATGATGACCGCAAACGGTGGAACTGATTCTTCTACGGAACGACGCTGAAGCGCATGGTGCGGAAGTCCAGCGTATAGCTGGAGAAGAGCTGCAATACATCCTGTCCCACGACTCCGTAGTAGCTTTCCGCTTCCCCGCCCTGCGGCTGGGTGAGTACATGCTGGCCGGTGCAGAGGACGGGCGTGCTGCCAAAGAACAGCGGCAGTTTATGCGCCCGGTAGGCAGGGATTTCGTGAACGCCGCCGGCTCCGGCCAGCCGCGCGACTGACTCCGGTTCGCCGGAGAAGCGTGAGCGGTTCTCGGCCAGGTAGTGGTCGGTGAGATAGGTGCTGCCGGAGCCGGTGTCGAGCTCGAACAAGCGCTCTTTGGTGCCCCCGTCCAGCTTGTTCCCCTCGATGACCGGCACTGTGCCTAAAGCCACCAGCAGCGAGCCGTCGCCGATCCACATGGGAGCGCCAGTGGTGCGGTCGGCGGGAGAGGCATGAGCAGTGACGGTGAGGGTTCCGTCGCGGGCGAAGGTGAGCCGGCCGAGCGCGGAGGTGACCGGGTAGCCGAGCAGGGCGTGGGTCTGACGCTTGATTTCGGCGATATATAAGTTCTGGTCGGCGGTGACGAAGACGACAACATTGTGCAGCTCGGCTTTGCCGACTTCCAGCACCGGAATGAGCGCGGGACGGGCGGTAAAACCTCCGCCACCGTAGCCATGCAAGGTAGCCGAGCCATCGAGAAAGGTGACGCCCCAGCGTTTGGCGACGCTTTCTGAAAGCAGTGAGACACTGGCGCCCGTATCAAGCTGGGCGGCGACATTTTTGCCATTGACCATGACCGGAAACTCGCCGCCGGTTTGCCGGATGGAGAAGTCGCCGGCGACGCGGACGGTCTGCGCGGGTACGCCTTTGAGCAGCGCTGCGATGTGCCGCTTTTCGCGGATCTCCTCGACGCTTTGGCCCATGCGCGTGCCGTAGAGCTTGTCGATATCGTCATACATCTTGGCCGAGGAGCTATAAAGAAACGTCTTGGCGGAGGCTTGGCCCAAGATTTCAAAGGCGCTCTCGACCTGCGTCGCGGTCAGTGAAGAGTTCTCCGTTTCGACGGCGGCGACAAGCGGGTCGACGACCTCGCCGAAGTGTCCTTCGCGATAGGCGAGCGTGCCTTTGAAGTAAAGCTGCTGCTCTCGCTTGAGTCCGGTGGCGCGGGGAAGCTGGTCGGCGAACTCGATGTAGTTGGCCTTGTCGAGTAGCGTCTGCAGATAGGCCGCGGTCACAGGAACTGTGGGCAAAGCGCGATCCGCGGCTTCGGGCCATGGCGATTCACCAGGGCACACCGTCGGAAACACAGTAGTGAGGATTAGCACCATCGATGCAAATGCCGCGTAAGCAAACCTGGCCATTTCATCCCCGTGTTGTGATGATAGTGCGAACCTGTGCATCTGATCTGCAATCGTGGCTGGAAAATCCTATAGACGAACGGCCCTCCCGTCTGGCCTCATACACCCCTAATCGTCGCGCTCCTTTACAATCCTGAAGAAATGACGACACGCAAAATTGCTTTTCTCTTTCCGGGACAGGGTTCGCAAACCGTAGGCATGGGCAGAAATCTTGCCGAACAATTTCCGGTGGCCGCGGCTACCCTGGCCGAGGCGGACGAAGCGTTGGGTTTTTCTTTGAGCCATCTTTGCTACGAAGGGCCGGAGGATGAGCTGCGGCTCACGGAAAACACGCAGCCGGCGATTTTGGCTGTAAGCGTTGCGGCTTGGCGGGTGTTGGCCGAGCACGGTATTACTCCGGAGTTTGCTGCAGGACATTCCCTGGGCGAGTGGTCAGCACATGTGGCCGCCGGCACGCTGGGCTTCGCCGATGCCTTGCGTGCGGTGAAGGCGCGCGGCCGGGCGATGCAGGCGGCGGTACCGGCGGGGGAGGGGGCCATGGCTGCGGTGCTCAACCTGGCGGCTGAGACGGTGGCTGAAGTCTGCACAGAAGTTATGGCAGAGCTGGGGCAGCCGGTTTCGCCGGCTAATTTCAACACGCCGGATCAGACGGTAATCTCCGGAGCCAAGGCAGCCGTGGAGAAAGCGGCGGAGTTGGTGAAGGCCCGGGGTGCCCGCAAAGTGGTAATGCTGGCGGTGAGCGCGCCCTTCCACTGCGCATTGATGCAGCCTGCGCAGGAAGAAGTAGCACGGGTGCTGGGTAGCATTACGCTGAGCGAGCCGGCGATTCCGATTGCTGCCAACGTGTCGGGAGAGCTGGTAACGAGCGCGGAGGCAGCGCGGCGGGCTCTTGTCGAGCAAGTCACCGGCACGGTGCGTTGGGTGGGATGCGTTCAGGCTTTGCGCGACGCCGGGGCGGAGATCTTCGTCGAGGCAGGGCCGGGCAAAGTGCTGAGCGGGCTGCTGCGACAGATTGACCGCGGGCTCAAATGCGTGAATGTGGAGGACCCGGTCAGCCTGGAGAAGGCGCTGGCGGAACTCGCTTCTGCCTAATACTTGTCCAGGGTCAGTTCAAACGGCGAGAAGCCCAGGGTGTGCTCGTTCTTGTCATAGGCCAGAAAGAGCGCTTTGCTCTTGCGGCCGTTGATCATTGCGGCAACGATCAATTCGGTGCCTGAGAGCTTGCGGGCGACAATGCGGTGGCTGGAGATAGTGCCGTAATCGTTGGCGGAGCTGTCGGGCCCCCAGTCTTCCTTAAAGCGCTGGAAGGGATACTTCTGGTACTTCTCCGTATGCTTGCTCCAATCAAAGTCGTTGACCCAGATGGCGTAAGCCCGGTTAAGGTCATTGCTTTCAACGGCTTGCAGGAACTGGTTGGCGTCGCGCTCACCCGCCCAGTAGGTCCACCAAGTCCAAGGCATATCGAGCGGACGACCGGTAAAGAGCCACATGCCGACGATGAATACAAGCAAACCGGCGAAGATTCCGTATATCCACTGCGCGCGCCGACGACCGTCGGCCGCGTCGAACTTGGGTGCATCCATCAGAGTCATTAGTGGCAGATACCTCAGAGTGAATTCAGGCGATGGGGTTGGTGGACAGTCGATATACGGATTTCACTACTAGTAGAGACAACGCCGGGGCCAAAAGTGTTCCCATCCTGCGATCTTCCGGCTCTTTGCCGAAACTTCCCTCGGGTTATTGGATGCCTTCCAGGCTGAAGGTGGTCCGGCTGCGCTCTTTGTGGCGTTCAAGGGCCAGCTCGATGAGGCGGGTGATCAGGTCGGCGTAGCTGAGACCCGTTGCCTGCCAGAGCTTGGGATACATGCTAATGGAGGTAAAGCCGGGTAAGGTATTGACTTCGTTCAGGTAAATACGGCGTTTGCCATCGGGCTCCATGAGGAAGTCGACACGGGCCAGGCCGGCAAGGTCGCAGGCGCGGAAGGCTTCAACGGCCATGGCGCGAATCTGTTTGGATTCGGCGGCGCTGAGTTTGGCCGGAATGATCGGAATGGAGCCGTCGCTCAGGTATTTGGCCTCGTAGTCGTAGAACTCCTTGCCGGGAACGATCTCGCCGACGACGCTGGCCTTGGGATCGTCGTTGCCGAGAACGGCGACTTCCAGCTCGCGGGCTTTGGTTGTGCCACGAGATTTGCCGCTGCCAGCCACGCCTTCTTCGATGACGATCTTGCGGTCGTAGCGCGCTGCCAGAGCCAGTGCCGGGCCAAGCTCCTTGCGATCATGCGCCTTGCTGATACCGACTGACGAACCAAGATTGGCGGGCTTCACGAAGAGCGGATACTTGAGCGCAGCTTCGATGGCGGAGACAGTCTTGCGCGGCGAAGCCTCCCAGGCAGTGCGCAAGACGGACAGGTGCTTGACGATGGGCAGCCTGGCCTGGGCGAAGAGGCGTTTCATCACATCCTTGTCCATGCCGGCGGCGGAACCGAGAACGCCGGAACCGACGTAGGCCGTGTCGGCCAGTTCGAAGAGCCCCTGGATGGTGCCGTCTTCGCCGAAGGTGCCGTGCAGCACCGGGAAGACTACATCCAGCTTGCCGGCGCCCAGGCTCGCCGCGTCGGGAACGAGAGCGGTGACTGCATCGGATGGAACGAGCGAGACCGGGCTGAGGACTTCGGGAGAAGAACCTGCCAACAGAGCCTGGGCGTTGCCCTCAGTAAGCCAGCGCCCTGCCTTGGTAATGCCAATCGGTACAACGTCGAACTTCTTGCGGTCGATTGCCTTGAGAATTGAAGCGGCGGAAAGCAGCGAGACTTCATGCTCGCCGCTCCGCCCGCCGAAGAGAATACCTACGCGCAGTTTTTTTGCCATGTCCTGTTCGATTGTATTTCTTTGATTCACTAAATCTGTTGCCCGCCAATGGACGCATTCTAAAGTCAGGCTTTGTGGAACTTGACTACAGAGTGAATAAAAGGCGAATATTAGCGCTAAATGTCATCAGAGCTGAAAATCGATGAGGTGGGCTACTGGTCCGAGATTAAGCTTTCTATTCTCGAGGAATATGCCAAGCCCTATAACCAGATTTTGCGGTCACATCAGCTTCGTCCGGTCTATATCGACGGGTTCGCAGGAGCAGGGCATCATGTCGCAAAGGGCTCGGATCGAATTATTGAAGGTAGTCCCACTCGGGCGTTGAGTGTCACCCCTCCGTTCGACACGTTGCACTTTGTAGATCTCAATTCAGAGCGAGTTAACCAACTAAGGAAGTTGTCAGCAGAGCACGCTAACGTGTCCGTGTATCAGGGCGACTGTAACAATGTACTTGCGGAACAGGTCTTTCCAACAATTAGTTACACTGACCGTCAGCGGGCGCTCTGCATTCTTGACCCCTACGGCCTGCATCTAAACTGGCAAACGATTGCACTTGCGGGCAAATCCAAGACGATTGAAATTTTTCTTAATTTTCCGGTCATGGATATGAACCGAAATGTTTTTTGGCGCGATCATGAACGCGTTCTGCCCTCTCACCAGGATCGAATGACGAAATTCTGGGGCGATGATTCATGGAAGAGTGCTGCATACAAAACCACTCAGGGGCTGTTTGAGGAAATGCAAGAGAGGACCTCAAACGACGATATCGCGGAAGCATTTCGAATCCGTTTGAAGCAGATTGCGGGATTTCAGTATGTTCCAAAACCGATGCCGATGCGGAACACGAGAGGTGCCATCGTTTACTATCTGTTCTTCGCCGCACAGAACTCAACAGCAGACAAGATTGTTAAGGCTATCTTTGCAAAATATGCGCACCGAGGGGAGACCTAAAATGGCTGAGCATTCCTCAATCGAATGGACGGACGCAACCTGGAATCCGGTTCGTGGCTGCACAAAGGTTAGCCCAGGATGTAAGCACTGCTACGCCGAAACATTTGCAGAGCGATTTCGTGGAGTTTCCGGACATCCGTATGAGCAGGGTTTTGATCTTCGTATCGTTCCGGAAAAGCTTGCTGAGCCACTTAAATGGATGACGCCGAAGATGGTCTTTGTTAACTCCATGAGTGACCTGTTCCAGGATGGCGTTCCAGATGAGTACATCGAAGCTGTAGCCAAGGTCATGGTGAGGGCCGATTGGCACACCTACCAAGTGCTAACCAAACGATCGAGGCGCATGTCCAGCCTTCTCTCAGGACGTCTGCAATTTGCCGCTCAGTCATCGCATATCTGGTGGGGAGTGAGTGTCGAGGACAAGAAGTATGGACTTCCTCGTATCGCCGACCTTCAGCGGTCTCCAGCGAAAGTAAGATTTCTTTCAATTGAGCCACTATTGGAAGGACTTGGCTCGATGAACTTAACAGGAATACATTGGGCAATTGTTGGGGGCGAAAGCGGACATGGCGCTCGGCCACTCAAACATGAATGGGTGACCTCAATCCGCGATCAATGTTCTGACGCCAATGTACCGTTCTTTTTTAAGCAGTGGGGTGGCGTTCGGAAAAAAACAGCAGGGAGGCTACTTGACGGACACACGTACGACGAGTTTCCGGAACGACAACTAAATCCGGTCTCCACTCTTGCGACTGCTGTGCGATGGGCACGAGAGATTCAAGAGCAGTATTCTCTTTCGCGCGAGAGCTTATTGCCGATTCTCACCTAAGCCAGTTAACTAGTGCTCCTATTACAAAATCTTCTTTCCAAATGCCGAGCAGGCCAGTTCCACTGCCAGGTCTGCTGTACGGTTTCGGTCATCGATAACCGGGTTGACTTCGACGATCTCAAAGCTCAACATGCGGCCGTCATCGGCGATGATCTCCATGGCCAGGTGGGCTTCGCGGTAAGTGGCGCCGCCGCGTACGGGAGTACCGACGCCGGGCGCGTCTTCGGGATCGATCCAGTCCATGTCGAGCGAGACGTGGTAACCGGCAGTGCCGCGGCCGGCGGCGCGCATGGCCTCTTCCATCACCGTTCTCATGCCGCGCTCGTCAATGTCGCGCATGGTGTAGACCTCGGCTACCCCGGCGCGGCGGATGTTTTCCCGCTCGGCGGCATCAATGTCGCGCACGCCGATGATGACAGTATTTTCCGGGGCGATCTTGGGGGAGTAGCCGAAGATATGGCTGAGCGGCTTCAGACCTGCGTCCGTTTCTGAATTCGGCCTGGCATCCGTTGCACCGAGACCGAGCAGCGCGGCTAGGGGCATGCCGTGGACGTTGCCGGAGGGTGAGGTCTGGGGGGTATTGATATCGGAGTGAGCGTCGATCCAGAGGACGCCGATTTTCTGTTGGTGGCGGCGGTAAAATTCAGCAACGCCGGAGACGGTGCCGGCGGCCAGCGAGTGGTCTCCACCCAGCACCAGCGGTGTCATACCGTCTTCCAGGCTCTGCAGGACGGCTTCTGCGGTGCGGGTGCAGGTATCGGCTATCTCGCTGAGAAAACGGGCGTTGGCGCTACCGGCATTCTGCGTTTCGGCGATTTCGACGCGAATATTGCCGCCGTCTGTCACCTGGTGGCCGAGGGCTTCGAGGCGCGTTTCGAGACCCGCCACGCGCACGGCCGAGGGACCCATATCGACGCCGCGGCGGCTGGCACCGAGGTCCAGCGGAACGCCGAGGACGCGAATCTTGCGGGTGGGCAGCGACTGTGCGCCGCCCATGGAATATCGCGGCTGAACTGGAGATTGCCCGAGAGATTGGGCGGATGAGGGCACGGACTGGGCCTCGGGAAGAGGGGCGATATTCGATCCACTTAACATTGCGTACCGACTCCGGGCGCTCCTGGCCGACAAGCACCGGCCTGCGATCTGCGCCACCGCATCCAGCCAAAACGCCAACCGCCTATTAAAGCAGACTCGGAGCCACGATGACACCCGGGGGGATAGGTTATGGCACGGATTGGCTATATCGAACCCACTCCTTCACATGAGAAAATCATCCCCACTAACAAATTGTTTCGCCAAACCGCGTTACTAGCGCTGTCTCTATCTGTCGATAAGTTGGCCGATAGTAATCAGCAAAGGGCAGATAGACAGCGACAAAAGTTACTTGGCAGAAAGGACAGAAGACAGCGTCAATGCGCAAGGTTTCGCTCAGATTCGTTGCACTGCCTGTCCTGTTCTTTTTGAATGGCGCGCTCTGGGCTGCTGATAACCGGGCCCCGCTGACCCGCGTACAAGAGGTGATTGCACTGCCTAGAACCCCGGGGGCGGCGCACTTACGGGTGGAATTGGAAGGAACAGTCACCTTTGTGCGTCCAGATGACGCCAGCCTGTTCATCCAGCAGGATGGTCTCGGAATTTTTGTTCAATTCAGCAGGGACATCGGCCTGGTTCCGGGCGACCGGGTGATCGTCTCCGGGGAGACGTTCTCAAGTTTTCGAACCGACATACAGGCCACCGACGTTCGCTTTCTGGCGCATGGAAAGCTGCCCACGCCGCGTCCCGCGCAGATTGAAGACCTGATTCAATCCAAACTCGACAGTATCTATGTCCGCATAGAAGGGCATGTGCTGGCAGCCACGATGGACCGGGCCACTCCTTATCCAGGGCTGCGCTTCCAGATGAAGGTGCCGCACGGATTGGTGAAGGGAACGATTGTGCGGCCAGGGAGCCTGCGGCCAGAGGACATTTTGGACGCCGACATCGAAATCACGGGCGTAGCCGGCGGGGACTTCGGCAGCAAGATGCAGATGGCCGGCGTGTGGCTGGACGTAAGTGCCGGGTCGAACGTGGTGGTGAAACATCCGCCTGCGATAAATCCATGGTCTCTGCCGACAGTTGCGATGGACGATGTGATTCACGCGTATCGCGCGAGCAACGAAAGCCAGCGGGTAAGAATTACCGGAACCCTTACCTACTACGAACCGGAGTCGCTTGCGGTAATTGAGCAGGATGGGCAGTCGATGCTGATCGAAACCGAGAGCACGTTGCCTTTGCATAGCGGGATGCAGGTGGAAGCGATCGGTTTTCCCGAGATTTCCAGCGACAATGTCTGGCTTAATCATGGGCAGTTGCGGTCGCTGCCTGAGAGCGGCCACGTGCAGTCGGTGACAATTGGCTGGAACGACGCCTCAGCCGGGAAGTTCGCCTATGAACTGGTGACGATGGAAGGCCAGGTGGTGGCGGAGGTGCGCGACTCGCGCGTCGATATGTTCGTTGTGCTTTCGCAGGGGCACCTGTTTTCGGCAACATTGAGGCACTCCTCCTCAGACGCCGCTTCAGTCACGGCAGGAGCGAAGTCACCCGAGATTGGCAGCCAGGTTCGGATCACCGGGGTCTGCTTCATGGACGCGGGAAACCATTGGCGGGACCGGCTGTGGTTCGACCTGCGGATGCGATCAATGGACGACATTGTGGTGGTGCAACCGCCCTCGTGGTGGACGACCAAACGGCTGGCGTACATGACGACCGGGCTGAGCGCGGCGATTCTACTGGCGGTGATCTGGGTAGGAATGCTGGACCGGCGGCTGCGCGCCAGGACGGCGAGTTGGACGCGGCAAAGTGAAGAGGACGCGATCCGCGAGCGCAGACTGGCCCGGCAGGAGCAGCAGCGCAGTCGTATTCTTGAAATGATCAGCAGTACGGAGCCGCTGCCAGGCGTGCTGCGCGAGATTCAGTCGATGGTCTCGTCCCGGCTGCTTGGAGCCACGTGCTGGTTTGAGTTGAATGTGCGCGACGGGTCCGAGATGAAGCACCCGACCGGCCCGGAGATCGTCTTCGAAGAGCTATTTTCGCGCGAAGGAACATCGTTGGGGATGATCCTGGCGACGCCGCTACGGGTGTCATCTGACAACGCTGAGATTGCCGCCGCATTGGCCGTCGGCGCGCGTCTGGCCGAGTTGGCAATTGACACCCGCCGGCTTTACAGCGATCTGCGCCATCGTTCGGAACACGATTTGCTCACCGATATCCCTAACCGGTTCAGCATGGAGAAGCACCTTGACCGGCTGATGCAAAGGGCCGAACGCAACGAGGGGATCTTCGGCCTGATCTATGTGGATCTGGACAAATTCAAGCAGATCAACGACCACTACGGCCATCGTACGGGTGACCTCTATCTGCAAGAAGTTACACGCCGGATGAAACTGCAATTGCGCGGCGACGATGTATTGGCCCGGATCGGCGGAGATGAGTTCATTGCGCTGGTGCCGATTCTGCGCAGTCATGCGGACGCTGAAGAGATCGCGCAGCGGCTGGAACATTGTTTTGACGAGCCATTCGAGCTGGACGGCTATACGATTCTGGGCTCGGCAAGCGTGGGACTGGCGGTTTATCCGGAGGACGGCACCACCAAGGAAGGTCTGCAGCGCTCTGCCGACGCGGCAATGTATGCCCACAAGGAAACACGCAAGCGACGAGACAAGCTGGCCGGAACGATGCAGCGTGCGTGGAGCGAAGACGTAAAGCTCTGAAACGGGAAGCCTAGGTTTCGGCGGGTTCCTGAACGTCCGGATCACGCTCCCAGCCTTCGTTTTCAAGCTTGATGTGCTCGATGGCGATAGCGCTGGAGTTGGCGTCGAGGCTGGGCAGCGCCTGATATTCGGATGGCCAGCAGCGATAGATCTTGTAAGCGATAACCAGCTGGCCGGCTTCGTTGTAGAGCTCGAGGATAATGTCTTTGCGGAACTCCTTGAGCGACATCTCCGCACCGAGACCGGCGCCGAACTGCCAGACCTGGTTGGCCCAGTCTTCAAAGGCGGTGTCCTGGGTGAGGCCACGTTCAAGAATGATGGGCTCAAATTGTGTGAGGCCGGAGGATTTGCGGCTGGTCGAGGGGTCGCCGCCTTCACGGTGCTCGACAACAGTCGTGCTGCGCTTCAGGCCGGAGACCTTGGAAACGGCGGCGATGTAGCGGCCGTCCCACTTGAGGCGGAACTTGAAATTCTTGTAAGGATCGAACCGCTGCGGATTGACGGGAAATTCTGCCATGCGCGGAAGCATAGCACTGGCGGAGCGGCGCGGGAAGCCCAGTTTTTTGCGATATTTATCGAGAGCGAAGCGGACTATTTTTTCTCCGGCTTGACCTCCGGCGTGAGAGCCGGCGCTAACGGATCTCCCCAGATGTAGTGGTTGAACCAGTTCTCGTTTTCTTCCATGACGGCGCGCTGTTGCTTTGGCTTGTTGATGGGATGGCCGAAGCCGTCGTAAATGACCATCTTCACCGGAACGCCGTGGTCTTCAAGGGCCTGGCGCAGTTCGAAGGAATTGGCCACGGGCACGCGATGGTCTGAGCCGCCATGCTGGATGAGCGTAGGGGTTTTTGCCTTGGCGATGTAGCTGATGGGCGAGGTCTTTTTGTAGATCTCGGGATCGTCCCACGGGGTGGCCTTAAGGTATTGCGGGGTGAAGGGCGTGATGTCGGTATTGGCGTAGTAGGTCATCCAGTCGGATATACCTGCGCCTACAGAGACGGCTTTGAAGCGGTCGCTTGATGTGGTGATGAAGGCGGAGATGTAGCCGCCTTCGCTCCAGCCCATGGAGCCGACGCGGTCTTTGTCGACGAAGCCCTGGGCAATGAGCGCATCGACGCCGGAGATGACATCGGCGTAATCGCCGACGCCGAGATTGCGTACGTTGAGGGCGCGGAATTTTTCGCCGTATCCGGTTGAGCCGCGATAGTTGGGGCGCAGAATCAAGGCGCCTTTGGCGACGAAGCGCTCCATGGGGTAGTAGCGGTCTGGGCTGATCAGGGGCATGTCAACGCCAGTGGGGCCGCCATGAATGACGACGAGAAGCGGGTATTTCTTTTTCGGATCAAAGTCGGCGGGCTTGAAGAGGACACCTTCGATGGCGGTTCCGTCACCAGATTTCCAGTGGACGACTTCGCGGCGCGCTACGTCGTAGCCGGTCATCTGCTCGCCGGCATGGGTAAGCTTTTGCGGCGACGATGCGGGCAAGTCAGAGGCGTAGATTTCGGCATACTGGTTTTGCCCTGCGCCCCGGTAGGCAAGGTGTTTGAAGTCTTTGGAGAAGGTGAACTGCGCGGCGATTGCCGAGCCCGGCATTTCAATCTTCTTCACTACGCTGCTGGCTGGGTCGAGAAGGAAGAGGGCTGCTTCAGTCTTCTGTTGCGCGGAGAAATAGATTCCGTCAGGGCTCCACGTCAGTAGATCGGTATCTTCGTCGAAGGATGCGCTGAGAACGCGCGGGGCGCCGCCGTCACTGCCGACAATTGCGATATGCCGGTTGGAGTAGAAGAAGAACTTGTTTCCATCGGAGGTTGTGTAGGCGATCTGCGCCCCGTCGGGCGACCAATGAGGATCGCTGTCGGGGCCGGGGGTTTCTACGAGCTTCTTGACCGCGCCGTCGGCTACCGAGACGGTGTAGATGTCTTCAGAAAACATCGAGACCAGGTCGGGGTCGCGCTGCGCGCTGAAGGCGATGCGCTTACCATCGGGCGAGAAGGAGAAGCTGCCGACGCTGAAGGTTTCTCCTTGGGTGAGGAGCTTTGGCTCGGCGGGTGCTGTGGTGCGTCCGGCGGCATCGGTGGTGGGCAGATCGAGCAGCCAGAGATGAGTCATCTGGTAGTCGGCGTGGAAGACGTGGTAGTCGCCGAAGGTCTCCTTGCGATCTTTCATGGCCTTGGTATCGGGAGCTTCGGCGGCGAGAGCGACGCGTTTTGAATCGGGCGCCCATTCAAAGTCCGCGACACCGTTTTCCATTTTGGTGATCTGCTGGGCTTCTCCGCCGTTGAGAGGCATCAGGTAGAGCTGTGTCTTGTCCTTGGGCGAATCTTTGATCTGGCCCGGCCGCGCGGAGAGGAAGGCGATCCAGCGGCCGTCAGGCGACCACTTGGCGTCAATGCTGGAGCCGGAGGGCATGGTGATGCGATGACTCTCGCCGGTGGATGTGTCGGCGAGCCAGAGGTCGGTGTCGAAGGTGTTGGAGTCCCAGTCAGTGCGCGACTGCTCATAGACCACATGCTTGCCGTCGGGAGAGATGTGCGGCGAAGAGACGTTGTGCATCTCCAGCGATTGATTGATGGTCGGTGTGCGCGTGGGAACTGGCGTCTGGGCAGCGATAGAGAGAGGCAACGCAAGCAGTGCTGCGACAGGCAGTGAAAACTCTCGGGAAGGAAAGCGCACCGGCATTCTCCTTGAGCGGTATTGAACGAAGTATACCGGCGAATGCCGATGCCGCGGGTCGTTTAGAGGACCGCGTTATGCGCGATCACGTCGCGGTAGTACTCGGCGCTGAGCTTGGGTGTGCGCTTCTGGGTTTTGAAATCCACGTAATGAATGCCGAAGCGCTTGCTGTAACCGTCAGCCCATTCGAAGTTATCCAAGAGGCTCCAGAGGAAGTAACCCTTCACCGGATAGCCCTCAACCGCGGCGCGGCGCAGATGTGTGAGGTGATTGCGCAGATACATCACCCGGTCCGTATCTTCGATGTGGCCGGCGGCGTTGGGAACGTCATCCGACGAGCAGCCGTTCTCCGTGATGTAGATGGCGGGAACCTTCCAGAGATCGACCACGTTGCGCACGGCCCAGTAGATGCACTCCGGCCCTATCGACAGCCATGGAGAAGCCATGTGCGGATATGACGTGGGCGGAGGCTCAACGGCAAAGCCGGCGGGGGAGCTATCGGCCCGCACATAGGTGGGCGTGTAGACATTGAGGCCGACAAAATCCAACTTGCTGCCGATGGCCTGCATGTCTCCCGGCTCGACTTTGGGAGCGTTTGCGCCCTCGCGTTCGAGGTACTCCTTTGGGTAGTTCCCTTCCATCAGCGCGGTCAAAAATTGCGCATTGCCGAGGCGCATGGCGCGCTGTGCCGCCTTGATGTGCTCTTCGGTTTCAATCACGGGGACAAAGACCGTCGCGTTCTCGGCCAGGCCCACCTGCGTGCCGCTCGGGCAGTTGGCCCGCAGCGCCTGCACGCCCAAACCATGCGCAAGAATCGCGTGATGCCGCACCTGATTTACCTCTTTGTCCGCTAACTTGAGACCCGGCGCAAACTGCCCCGCGCGATAGCCGAGGTCGGTAAAGCAGACAAATTCGTTGGTGGTCATGAAGTGCTGCACACGGTCCGAAAGATGCTTGCCGATGAAGGCGGCGTAGTCGGCGAAAGCCTTCGATGTATCGCGATTTTGCCAGCCGCCGGGTAGTGCCGCCGGCGTGTCCCAGTGGAAGAGCGTCACATAGGGCGTGATCTGATTGGCGAGCAATTCGTCCACCACGCGGTTGTAGTAGTCGAGCCCTTTCTGATTCACCTGCCCGGTGCCCTGCGGAAAAACCCGCGACCATGAGATCGACATGCGATAGATGCCCACCCCAAGCGCCTTCAGCAGCTGCACATCCTCTTTGTAGCGATGGTAAGAGTCGTCCGCCACATCGCCCGTCTCGCCCTCATGCGTTTTGCCCTGCGTGTGGGAAAACACATCCCACAACGAGGGCCCGCGGCCATCTTCAGCGGCCGCGCCCTCTACCTGATAAGCCGCGGTCGCACAACCCCAGAGCATGCCCTTGGGAAAGGCGAGACCGGCCGAAGGAGTCTGGCTCCAAAGAGATTTCGGCAGCACGCTGGAAGCGGCTGCGACAGCAGCGGATACGATGACGGTCTTACCAAACTGGCGGCGGGTGATGATGCTCATAGGCTGGTCTCTCTTTCAAGTCTCTTCACGAGGTAGGGCCAAAACCGTCAACAAAAACGTTTGAGTTCTGCCTTCTGAAATAGCACTCGCGATTATAGAGCAGCCGCCGAAGAGCGGTCTTGGGAAAAGAACAAAGGCCGAGCTTCTACCCAGAATTCAATCAGCACCGGTGTCGGGTTCAGAGATCAGGGAGTAGAGATCAAGAATCGCAAAATTCACACTTGACATTAATCAGAATATCCACAACCATATGGTTGTGGATATTCTGGATACAACATTTGCGGCTTTGTCTGACCCAACCCGACGGGCAATGATCGAACGACTCTCCCACGGGCCAGCCTCTGTGCATGGATTGACGGAACCGTTTGCACTCTCGCAGCAGATGATTTCAAAACATATCGCTTACCTCGTGCGGGCGCGCATTGTGATCAAGACGAAGCGTGGACGAGAGAGTGTGTGCACGCTTAGGCCAGAGGCGATTAAGACAGTCAGCGACTGGGCGATTAGCTATCGCCGGTTCTGGGAAGAGAGTTTCGACAAACTGGAAGTGGTTGTAAATCAAATGAAGAAAGAGGAGGTTCAGAGGTGACAGATAACTCGGTTAGCGAAATGGAGCGGATGGTCGTGACAAGAGTTTTCGATGCCCCACGCGAGATAGTTTGGAAGGCGTGGACAGACCCGAATTACGTGATGCAGTGGTGGGGACCGAAAGGCTTTACTGCGCCTGTTTGTCAGATGGATTTTCGTGTTGGAGGAAAACTTCTCTGCTGCATGAAGGCGCCGGATGGGCAGGAGTTCTGGAATGCGGTTGAATACCACGAGATTGTTTTGCACGAGAAGATCGTTTCCTTGATGTACTTTTCAGACTCGAAGGGAAACAAGGTTGACCCTGCGCAATTGGGAATAGAACATGAAGCCATCGACGGTGCGTACGACGTGACTCTCTTTGAGGATCTTGGAAATGGCCAGACAAAACTCACCTTCATTGGAAATGAACCCATGGAGAGCGCGAAAAATAGCGGTCAATTGGAGGGCTGGAACCAGATACTCGATAAAATGGCTGAGGTTGTTTCGGGGATGGTGCAGCCGCAATGAGAAGTTGACGTTTGGATGAATCGTCGTGCGCGCAATACAGCTAAAGGTGGCGGCGGAGGCTTGGTCAGAACAGGCTTCCGCCGCTTTGTCGAACGGTCGCCTGTCCGGATCACTAACCCTTGGCTCGTAAAGGAAAAAGACCCCACCTCCGACGGAGATGGGGTCTTTTTTGCGATGCATTTTCGGGCTGAGCTTTACATCTCCTTGACGCCATCGACGAAGGCGCGTAGTTTGCGGCTGCGTGACGGATGACGCAGTTTGCGCAGCGCCTTGGCTTCGATCTGGCGGATGCGCTCGCGGGTGACCTGGAAGCTCTGGCCTACTTCTTCCAGCGTGTGCTCTGAGCCGTCTTCGAGGCCGAAGCGCATCTTGATGACGCGCTCTTCACGCGGCGTCAGGGTGCGGAGAACCTGCGAGGTGTACTCCTTCAAGTTGACGCTGATGACAGCCTCGGAGGGCGAAACGGCCTGGCGATCTTCAATGAAGTCGCCAAGGTGCGAATCTTCTTCTTCGCCGATCGGCGTTTCGAGCGAAATAGGCTCCTGCGCGATCTTGAGCACCTTGCGGACCTTGGCGACGGGAATGTCCATACGGCGCGCAATCTCTTCGCTCGAAGGCTCGCGGCCCAGCTCCTGCACCAGCTGACGGCTGGTGCGGATGAGCTTGTTGATGGTCTCGATCATATGCACCGGGATACGGATGGTGCGGGCCTGGTCGGCGATGGCGCGCGTAATCGCCTGCCGGATCCACCACGTCGCATAGGTCGAGAACTTGTAGCCGCGGCGATACTCGAACTTGTCCACCGCCTTCATCAGGCCGATGTTGCCTTCCTGAATCAGGTCGAGGAACTGGAGGCCGCGGTTAGTGTACTTTTTCGCGATCGAAACGACGAGACGAAGGTTGGCTTCGATCAGCTCGCGCTTGGCCTTCTCCGCGTCCATGTCGCCCTGGATCATCTCGCGCTGGGTGCGGCGCAGCTCGACGACCGTAACGCCGGCTTCGAGTTCGAGCTTCTCCAGATCGATGCGGCAGTTCTTCTGCTGGCGACGGTATTCCTTCTTCAGGTCCTCGGACTTGGAAGCGTCATGCTTCTGGTCGAGCGACTTGATCTGGCGCTCGAGCGAACGCATAATCTCGACCGTCTTGTTGACCTTGTCGAGGAGGCGCTTGCGCTCCTGCCCGGTGTACTTGAGCTCACGGACGATGCGCGAGATGAAGACCATTTCGCGGGCAATGAGCCAGCGGGTCTTGCGTGCTTCGCGGGCCTTGACCTTGGCGTTGAGGGTCTCAAGCTTTTCGTTGAGCAGAGCGATCTTCTTCTGGTGGCGCACAAGGGCGTCGATGCGGCTGGCGGTAGCTTTCACGCGCGCCTGCACCACATCTTCTGTCAGCTCTTCTTCGTCGAAGGTGACCACTTCTTTTACATTGCGCACGCCGCGCTTCAGATCTTCGCCGAGGGCCACAATCTCGCGAATGACCACCGGCGAGCGGGAGAGCGACTTGAGCACACGCATCTGGCCGCGCTCGATGCGCTTGGCGATCTCGACCTCACCTTCGCGGGTGAGCAGTGGCACCGTGCCCATCTCGCGCAGGTACATGCGGACGGGGTCGTTGGTTTTTTCAAGGGTACCGGGGGTCAGGTCAAGCTCAACGTCTTCCCCGTCTTCAGACTCGAAGTCTTTGTCGCCGAACTTGGGGCCGTCGAGCAGATCGATGCCCTGGGTACCGATGGTTGTGATCAGGTCGTCCAGATCGTCGGCGTTGTGCATATCGTCAGGCAACATATCGTTCACGTCGCCGTAGGTCAGATAGCCCTTTTCCTTGCCCGAGTCGATCAGGTTGGAAATATCATCATCAAATTTGTCGTCAATAGCCAAAGCGCTCACGTCTCCTGCGCGTAAAATCTCGACTGCTTTCCGTGGCGACGCACTGCTGAGTACGGTATCGGCGATTGGCTGAAAAATATTCCAGCGGGCCAATCAAACCAATTCCGTACTGGCAAAACGCCCACCAACATCGGAAAGCGATGTCCGGTTGAGTTGCTCGGATCGGGATAGTCAGCGCAGTTGGCCTTGTTTGGCCTGCCCGCGAGCCGCAGCTCTTGTGTGGGGCAATGGAGCGCACATCCTTCAGAGAGTTGTAGAATACCACATCGCACCTCCCGGATTAACAGCAAAACACCTGCGAAAGTCAAGTATTTTTCGCGTAGGCTTTTCTGCTCGTCCGTCCCCGAAACCGGAGTTCGTGCGGTCTTGCATTTATATAGATGTGGAAACTGGTCATTTAGTTCCGCAACTGTGTGTTTATCTGGTCATTCGACGGCTGCACCTGGATATATTTGCGAAACGCTATCGCTTCGTTGACATTACTGGTCATGTAGCTTGCGCAGTTCCTTGTCCAGGGCCATCTTTTGCTGTGTCAGCAGCACTACCTCAGCGAAGTCGCTTCGCGCTTCTGCTTCGGCGATTTGAGCAATGATGGCACGGCGCTGGCTCTCGAGGGCTCGTTCCTGGATGTGCAGGAGGGCACTGTTTACTTCGCTTTCAGACGGCGGATCAATTTCAGCCAGCAGCACCGCCGCCAGGAGAGCGCGTTGGGTTGGATCTTCAACAGCATCCATCGGATCGGCTGTAAGCCGTTTCGTTAGAGCCTGAAGGCATGGAACGCTGCCCAGATGTTCAAACCGCTCAGGATGGGCGGTGATTGCGCTGATTGCCATTTTTCGCGCCTGTTCATTTTCAGGGCTGGTGATGGCCAAGGCGCGCAAAAGTACGCGTTCGACCTCCGTGAGCTTGCTCGGCCGGACTTCAACGTGATCCTGACGCTTGAGGGCTGCCTGGCGCAACTCTTCGCGCAGAACCGCTGAGTCGATGCCCAGCTTTTGCGCTGCGTCATGGGCGAACTGGTCCCGCTCCAGCTTGTGTGGGATGCGCCGGATGTGGGGCAGTAAGTAGTTCATTGCCTTGATCTTGGCGTCGGCACTGGCGCCTGGAAATTGCTGCCGGGCGCGCTCGATCAGGTAGTCGGACTGCCGGCGGGCTCCGCGAATGGCCGCGGCGTAGGCTTCGACGCCGCGTTCGCGGATAAAGCGATCTGGATCGAGGCCGCCGTCCAGTGTGACGACTTTGATGGTAAAGCCCTCTTCTGTGAGCAGGCTGATGGATTTCTCTGCGGCGTTGGCGCCAGCGGCGTCGGGGTCGAAGTTGACGACGACGTTCGTGGTCTGGCGGCGCAACAGACCTACCTGCTGCTCGGTGAAAGCGGTGCCGGAGGTCGCGATAACGTTCTGTATCCCCCTCATATACACAGAGATACAGTCCATCTGGCCTTCGACGAGCAGGGCGAACTCCATCTGGCGCATGGCGGCTTTGGCCTTGTCGAGATTGAAAAGGACCTGACCTTTGGAATAAAGCGGGGTTTCGGGCGAGTTGATGTACTTGGGCCCGGCTTTGTCGCCGGTCTCTAAAGTACGGGCAGTAAAGGCGATAACCCTGCCACTCTCATTGCAGATGGGGAACATGACGCGCTTGCGGAAGCGGTCGTAGAGGCGGCCCGGGATCAGGTTACCGCCTTGATCTTCAGAGTCCTTGGAGCTGAAAAGTCCTGATATACGAAGGGTTTGCGGGTCAGCCATGGGGGCGAGCTTCTCGCGCAGGGCATTGAAGTTGTCTGGCGCGTAACCGATGTGGAATGTGCGGATTGCGTCTGCTGTGACGCCGCGGCCGGCGAGGTATTCGCGGGCGAAGGCGCCTTCAGGGGCGCGGAGCTGCTCTTCGAAGAAGAGCGCGGCAGCTTCATGGAGGTCTAACAGCTTGCGACGGGTGCCAGCTTCGGCAGCCTCTTCGGGCGAGTTGAACTCGCGTTTGGGGAGCGGAATGCCGGATTTCTGGGCGACGATGCGCACGGCTTCCGGGAAGCCGGCATTCTCTATCTTACTGACAAAGCTGAAGATATCGCCCGATTCTCCGCAGCCGAAGCAGTGGTAGAACTGGCGCCCGGCGTGGACGGAGAAGGAGGGAGACTTCTCTTTGTGGAAGGGGCAGAGGCCGGAGTAGTTCTGTGCGCCGGCTTTGCGCAGGCGGATGTAGCTGCCGATGACCTTGACGATGTCGGCCTGCTGTTTGACGGTTTGGGCGAAGTCGGACACAGGCAAATTTCAGGATAGACGCTGCGGGGCACATGCGGCAGCGTGTGCACAAATTTGAAATTTGTGCAGACTTTTTCTGTAATTGCGGCGCGCCGGGACTGTTACTTCGCCAACGCCGAAGGTAAACGCAGCAACGCCGAACAGTATTCATGCAGTGGCAGCCGGGGCGGAATCAGGCGTCCTGCTGGATGCTGAGGACGTTGCCGAAGGGGTCGCGGAACCAGGCGACTTTGGTACCGCCGGGGGCGGTCCAGATGGAGAGCGGGTTGGTGTCGTTCATGCCGGGATAGCGGTTGAAGAGGACGCCGGCGGATTGCAGCTCGCGGACGGAGGTTTCGATGTTGGAGACGCGCCATCCGAGAACGGTGAAGAGATGGGGTTGGAAGCCTCCGGCGAAGGTCGCACGGATGATGCCGCCGTTGGGGTCTCCACTGCCTTTGAGGACGAGGGCGAAGGGAGACTGGTCTTCAACGAGAGTGAGGCCGAGTTTGTCGCGGTAGAAGGCGAGGGCTTTGTCTTTATCGGTGATGGGGACGAAGGCAACGAGCGCGGAGGCGGAAAGCTTGAGCGGAGCGGTCATGAGGTTTCCCTGGCCCTGAAGTGTTTTGTCGAACAATGAAATCCAGCATACGCGCTGCGGGAGTTGTTGTTTGAATGCAGTGAGAATGTATCTTGCCTAGGCGGGAAGTAATCCTGTGGTGCGGTAGCTTTCGATCAGGTTGTCGTAGAGGGCTATATCGGCACGGCTTCTTGCCATCAACTGAGCACCCATGATTCCAGAGTAGATCGCGCGTGCTCGCTTCCCGGCCTCCCTGGGAGTGGCAACCTTGGCGGCAACCAGCGTCTTCTTCAGCCACGCGAGGTTGACGTCGGTGAAAGCCTGAACTTCTGTCTTCACTTCATCAGGAAGGTCGTCAAACTGCGCGGACATGAAGCTGCAAAGGCAGATGCGATTGTCGTTCTCCAGTGCCCAGCGGAAGGTCTCCGGATAGCGGCGCAGTGCGTCCAATGGCTTCGCTGAGTTCTGCAGCAGAGACTCAAGATAAGCTGCAGAATCCTCCCAGTATCGCTTCGCCACCGCGGCGGCTAGTTCGGCTTTGCTCGGGAAGTAATAGTAGATACTCGCGGCTTTGATACCAACCTGCTGGGCCAAATCGCGGAAATTCAATCCCGCATAGCCATGGGCCTGAGCGACAAGCTTTGCGGCCGCCAGGATGTCTTCGCGAGCATTTGCACTCATCACACACCTCCGTACTTATACGATAAATTCCTCTCGATTTTTGAATCTACCATGTGGCAGGTAGAATCTCAAGTCTCATAACCTGTCAAGTGGCAGGTAGAGAGGGTGACAATGAGCACAGAACTGATTTATTCAGATGCAACCAAGCTGGCCGAATTGATACGCACGCGCGAGATCTCACCGGTCGAAGTCATAAAGGCACACCTCGATCGCATCGAGGCCGTGAATCCGAAGCTGAATGCGATCGTTACGATTGCCGAGGATGCGTTGAAATCCGCCGGGAAAGCAGAAGAGGCGGTACAGCGTGGAGACGAGCTGGGACCTCTGCACGGTGTCCCCTTCACGGTAAAAGATTCGATCGACACCGCCGGGGTGCCGACCCAACGGGGAACGCCGATCTTCAAGGGGCGGACGCCTGAGACGGATGCGACCAGCGTTGCGCGCCTGAAGAAGGCAGGGGGCATTCTGCTTGCAAAGACCAATCTTCCTGAATTCTCATACGGGGTTGAAAGTGACAATCTTCTGACGGGCCGGACGAACAACCCCTGGAATCTGGATCTCACGCCAGGCGGTTCCAGCGGCGGTGAGTCGGCGGCTATTGCGGCGGGCATGTCTCCGCTTGGTCTCGGTACCGACCTTGCGATCTCTTTGCGTGGTCCGGCAGCTCATACGGGCATTGTCTCGCTGAAGGCGACACACGGACGAGTCCCTATGACAGGCATCTGGCCGCGTGAGCCGCGCCGCCTCTGGCATGTGGGCCCGATGGCGCGGAGCATTCGCGATCTGTCGCTGGCCTTTTCGCAACTCGCTGGTCCCGACGGTCAGGACGGCTACTCCAGCAGCGCCATTTCATTCGATAACGGCATTGGAAGTTCCAACAAGCGTCGACTTCGCGTGGGCTGGCTCGTGGAAGCTGGATTTGGCCCGATCGATCGTGAGGTCGCGGCGACAGTGGAAGCTGCCGCTCATGCGCTCACGGATTTCGGGCATATTGTCGAGTCCGTACGCATCCCGGCACTCGAGCGCGATTTTGCGCTTGATGTATTCACCCGTCTGCATGTCCTCGAGATGAAGCCTGGATTCGTGAAGACGACGGCGGGGCGCAGCGAGGATGAAGTTGGCGACATGGCCCGGTTCATGCTCTCGCTGCCCGACATCGCAGCGGCAGACTACATCGATGCAGCGCAGGCTGTGGAGCGGCTGAAGGATGGTTACGCCGAGTTCTTCCAGAAATACGATGCATTGCTCACTCCGGTCCTCCCTACTCCGTCCTTCAAGCACCATCAGGCGGAGTTGCTGATCGACGGCCAGACTGTAAACGTGATGGGCATCATGTCCGCGACAACGCCGTTGAGCGTGACCGGCCTGCCGGGGATTTCCATGCGGTTTGGCACGAGTCATGATGGGATACCGATCGGCGTGCAGATTGCCGGTAATTGGCAGGCCGAGTCCACGATTCTTCACGTTGCGTCGCAGCTGGAGGGGGTTAGTCCCGTGCGAGATCTGCACCCGAACCTCTAAATTTCAGCGAGTCAAGGGCAAATGAGCAGGAGAAGACAAACCTCTGCTGCTCATTGCTCTCTGCATGGCACATCACGTTCGACCGCCATTCCTGAGGGATGGGTAGTGGGGCACTTTGAAATTATGGGACTGGCTTAAAAAGCACCTTCAGTAAGTAAATGGGCCCTTCTCGAATCACGCCGTACATGATTACGGCGACTCCACAAATGCCTAGAACTATCTTCGCCCAGTCCGGCAACTTGTCAAAGGCTCTGGAGACGAGTCCCATATTAGCCATATTCTCACGGCTTAATTAGGCCGCCACTTTCTTCTTATAAGGTCCGTGCTTCTTCGCTTGTACCGATGGCCCACCCAACTACCCTGAGAGCATTTATCGCAAAATCTCGATCCGTGTTTGAGAGCTTAGGCATGAATCTAGTGCACCGCTGTGAGCCAAAACCGAAAACCCGGGACAATTTCAATCTGACATACTACCGAGGGATGAAATCATTCTTGACGACCGGGGAACTCGCGCTAGAATGACGTGCCGCGTATTTAATGGCTTTGCGTGCCCTGGAAATTGCAACCACACATGTAGAGGAATTACACATCCATGAAATCGTCCATGACAGCCTTGGAGTCCCGCCGTGAGTTCATCAAAAGCACGGGCAAATTAGCCGCGGTTTCGGCTTTGGCCAACGTGACCATTCCCGGCGCCCATGCTGCCGGCAGCGACGAGATCCGAATCGTGCTGATCGGCTGTGGCGGGCGCGGCGGCGGCGCAGCAGCCAATGCACTTGCCGTCAAACGCGGTCCTATCAAGCTGGTGGCCATGGCCGACATCTTTCCGGATCGCCTGCAGAAGGATCTGACCAAGTTGCAGGCGCAGTTTGCCCGCCAGGTGGATGTGCCGCAGGAACGCCAGTTCATCGGCTTTGACGCGTATCAGAAAGCGATGGATTGCCTTAAGCCGGGCGACATCGCCATCTTCGCTACGCCGCCGGCCTTTCGCTGGGTGCACTTCACCTACGCGATCCAGAAGGGCCTCAATGTCTTTATGGAGAAGCCGCTCACGGCGGATGGTCCCACCAGCAAACGCATGTTCAGCCTTGGTCAACAGGCCCAGGCCAAGAACCTGAAAGTCGGCGTGGGATTGATGTCACGCCACAACCGGGCGATGGAAGAACTGGCCAAGCGCGTCCACGATGGCGAGATCGGCGAGATCATCCTGCAACGGGGTTATCGAATGCACGGACCGGGTGGGTATTTCAACTCGCTTCCGAAACCGGCCGGTATCACCGACCTGCTTTACCAGGTGCAGCGCTTCCACAGTTTCATCTGGGCCAGCGGCGGATGCTTCAACGACTTCTACATTCACTTGATCGATCAGTTGGGCTGGATGAAGAACCAGTGGCCCGTGAAAGCGCAGGCACTGGGCGGCCGGCATTACCGCACCAGTCCTGAAGGAGTCATGTATGTGGATCAGAACTTCGACACATACTCCGTGGAATACACGTATGCCGACGGGACCAAGTTTTTCTTTGACGGGCGCACCATCCCCGGATGCGAGCAGATTTATTGCAGCACCCTGCAAGGCACCAAAGGGTCGGCAATCGCCTCGAAGCAAGGCGATTGCGGGCAGCCGTCAAGCCTCTATGCAAGCCAGGACCTGGTCTCCAAGATGTTATGGGAATCCAAGGTGAAATCCGACGAGCAGGACCCATATCAGAACGAGTGGAATGACTTGGTGGACGCCATTCGCGACGATAAGCCCTACAACGAGGTGCAGCGTGGGGTGGAAGCCAGCCTGGTTTCGAGCATGGGCCGCATGGCCGCCCACACCGGGCGCGAAGTGACCTACGACCAGATGCTCAACAGCGACTTCGAAATGTCGCCGAACACAGACAAGTTCACCATGGATTCCGCGGCACCACTGGTTGCGCAGGCCGACGGCCGATATCCTGTGCCGCAACCGGGGATCGTGACCTCACGCGAATATTGAGCTTAGACGTGGTGGAGAGTCCAGAACATATCTGATCCGGTATTCCTATTCTGTCCTTAGCGCCCGCACCGGATCGACTGACGCCGCGCGCCGCGCCGGAATTACCCCTGCTGCGCAAGTTGCCGCCAGCAGTATGCCCACCGCGACGATCAATGCTCCGCTGCTCACCGTTGTCAGCTCATATAGCTGTGACTTCACAAGCGTGACTCCATAAAAGGCCACGGGAATTCCAATCGCAAGCCCGAGCAATGCTTGCCATAGCGCGCTGCGAAGGATCATCGCCACCACCCCGCTGCGGTCCGCTCCCAGTGCCATGCGGATACCAATCTCGCTTGTCCTCCGCGCTACGGTGTAGGAAGTGACTCCGTACAGGCCTACCGTCGCCAACAGCAGTGCGAGGCCTCCGAACAAGGTCATCAACGCCGCCAACATTCGCTCGCGCGTAAACCTGGCTGCGATCTGGGCATCGAAGGTCTCGAACCTCTGCATCGCCAGATTCGGATTGATGCTCATCAGCGTTCGCCGCGCCATCGACTCCATATCTGTCACCGGATGCGAGGTCTCAACCACGATGGCGCCCGCATCCCCCTCCTCTGACGGCTGCGTCAGCGGGCCAAAGTACATGGGGTGCGTCCCGTTTCTGCGCACGTCGGTGTAGGACGTTCCTTCCACCACACCTACAATTTCGTAAGGCGTAGCAAGGTGTCCCCCAGCAGTAAAGCGATGCCCGACCGGGTTCTCTCCCGGCTTGAAGAGCGCCCTGACAAAGTCCTCGTTCACCACCGCAACATGCAGCGAAGTTGCGGTGTCCTGCACGGTGATTCCACGTCCCATCAGCACGCGTGTCCCTACCGAGTCGAAGTACTCGGGATTCACAATGATGTTCGTAACGTCCCTGAGCGGGTTCGGCTGTCCCACCAATTGAATATCGTAGCCGTCGTCGCCGCCCTCCATCGGGGTATAGGTGCTGATGCCCACCTTCACTACGCCGGGAATCGCGTGGAACCGCTCCTCCAGTGTCCGGTACAGCGCAGGCATCTCCGCATCCTTATAACCTGCCGTCTGTGCGTAGAAATAGACGATATAGCGGTTCTTCGACTCCAGCTTCATGTCCGCATGCTGCAGCCTGCCCAGGCTTTGCGAAAAAAGCCCCGCGCCCACCAACAGCACAACCGACAACGCCGCCTGCACCACCACCAGCCCGCGTTGCAACAGCGAAGCCCCGCCAGTCATCGTCCGCGTCCCGCTGCGCAGCGCATCCGCGGGCGGGGCCTTCGATCCCATCAGCGCCGGAGCGACGCCAAACAGCATGCCCGTCAGTATCGACACGCCCAGCGCAAAGCCCAGCACCTCCGCCGATGGGCTTGCGCTGATCGGCACATGCTGCCCGCCGGGAAACGCCAGCATCAGCAGCATCCGCGCGCCTGCGTATGAAACCCCCAGAGCCGCCAGTCCGCCAATCCCCGCCAGCAGCAGGCTCTCGGTCAGCAGTTGCCGCACAATCCGCCCACGCAACGCACCCAGTGCTGTCCGCAGGCTCATCTCCGCTTTCCGTGCCATTCCGCGCACCAGCAGCAGATTGGCAATGTTCGCGCAGGCAATCAGCAGCACCAGCCCGCTGATCCACATCAGCAACTTCAGGTTTGAAGCGTAATCCTTCTGCATCGACTGTGTGCCTGCACCACCTGGAGCCAGCACTAGATGCGTCTTAGCGATATCCGCGGCTGAAAAGCCAGGGTCCGTTGCGTACAACCGCTTGAGTTGCGCATTCAACTTCTCTTGCAACGGAACCAGAGCCGTTCCCGGCTTTACGCGCCCAATAATATCCAGCCAATTCTGCGTCGGGTCACGGAAACTCTTTCCACCGGCCTCATCGGGCATCGTTGCAATCGGCAGGTAGAAATCCGGTGGCGTACTCGACATGCGATCGCCATAGAAACCCTCGGGCGCCACACCGATCACCGTCACTGGCCTGGTATTCATCCAGAAGGTGCTGCCGACCACCGAATCATCGCCGTTGTAGGCGTCCTTCCATGTCGCATAGCTCATTACCGCAACCACTGGGGCACCGGCAACATCATCCATATCGGAAAGCAACCGTCCAATTGCAGGCCGTAGTCCAAACATGCGGAAGTAGTTTCCAGAGACGAACTCCCCCATCCTCGGCCTTGCAGCCTCCCAGCCTCCATCACGCCGTATAACGACGGCCCGATTCTCAAACCCCGCCTGCATCGCCGCCAGCTCTTCAAACTCCGGCGTGTTCTTCTTCATCTGCTCATAGGTGTTGGTTGAAAACATGCTGTAGTCTCCGTCGTGCCACGTGTTAGGCCCGGAGTTCTGGCAACAGTCAGCCCAATCACCCACCCGCACCAGTGTCTTCGGATCAACCACCGGCAGATTCTTCAGCAGCACCGCATTCACCAGAGTAAAGATCGCCGCATTCGCGCCAATCCCCAGCGCCAGCGTGAGGATCGCGGTAATCGTGAATCCTGGAGTCTTCCACAACTGCCGCAGGGCGAAACGCATATCTTGCAGCAGGCTCTCCAACCATCCCCATCCCCATGCCCTATAGCTCTTCTCCTTGATTGAGGTTGGATTGCCAAATCTGCGATATGCCGCGCGCCGTGACTCGGATGATGCCATGCCCTTCTCTGCCTGCTCCCGCTCCCGCAGTTCCAGATGCAGACGCATCTCTTCTTCCAGATCGGCCTGAAATTGCCGCCGGTGAAACAGCATGCGCAGACGGCGCAACAGCTCATGGATTCTATGCATCTGCCACTCCTTATCTTGCCTGGCCTTACGCTGTCTGGATCACGCGTCCGATAGCTCCCATCCTGTACATAAGAACCTTTGACATAGATAAACTATGCCAATAACACGCTACCCCGTAGATAAACTATGTCAAGAGAAAATGGCTGCCCAGGCTGGCGGGCATGGCTAACCTCGGTTCTAGGCTGTAAAGCGGAGAATGTGCATCCGGGATTTGCCGACCATGATCGAGATGCATGGTAAGTCTGATCATTGCCTGCATCTGCGTTCTACGTGGATTCTGTTCCTCTATTCTTGCGCAGGGCTTCGGTGAGATCAGTGCGCAGCTCATGAAGAGAGGCGTCGAGAACAGGCCTCTTGAATCATATCTACGCAGGTTTGAATGCATTCCGTGTGTCTTCTTAATCTATTCACGTCTTCGCGCAACCGAATAATTTGCTGGGCCAATACCCTGCCTTCTTCAGGACTCAATATAAATGCTTCATCGGATGAGCTCGGGACGTTTATGCAGGAGTTACATGCGGCCCTCAGATGCTTATTGGCAGAGACTAGCCGATCATTTGAACCGCTTGTACTCTCGGCGATCAGTCTCTTTAGGCGCAGGTTAGCTGCATGAATATTCGGCCTATAATCCAAGTCCCCGATGGCCGCGAGAATCTTCTTCCTGGTTGCAGCGGCAACATTCTCCGATCCGTTTATGACGCGAGAGACCGTCGCTGGAGCCACGCCGGCCAATTTAGCGACATGCTTTAGAGTTGCTTCGGGCATCGGTACCTTTATTCCGCGCGCAGAATCTCGGTGGGGTCCGTACGCAGCGCACGAAGCACGGCGGGCAGCGACGCAACCAGCGCAGTGAGCAGAATGGCGCACGCCGGCAGCGCGATCATATCCGCGTCGGTTGCTTTGACCTGGTAGAAGAGCGTCGCGGCATAACGCGCCGCACCGAATCCGAGCGCGACGCCCGCGACGCCTCCAAAGGCGATCGTCAAGAAGACATCAAAAGTGACAAGGCGGACGATGCCGGCGCGAGTCGAGCCAATCGCCATGCGGATCCCGATCTCTCGACGGCGCTGGAGGACGGAGTAGTTGAGCACAGCGTAGAGCCCGATGCCGGCCAGCAGCAGGGCGACGGCGGCAAAGAAGGCGGCGAGCGTGGCGAGCAGGCGTTCGCGAACGGTCTGGTCTCGGAACAGATCGAGCTCCGTGGTGACGTTCGAGACGCGAAGGCCGCTGTGGCGTTGTGCGATGAACTGGCGGAGGGTCTCGGCGAGCGTGAGTGGGTTCTGAGATTCGGTGTGAATGACGAAGGTGGCGAAGCCAGCGGCTGTGGGCATGCCTTTGTCGTTGATCTGATTAAAGGGAACATAGAAGACAGCGCGGGTAGGCTCGCGCAGGTCGTGATAAGAGATGTCGGGTGTGACGCCGATGATCTTGTTGGGGGGTTGACCGGCTCCCCGTTCGAAGGTGCGGCCAATGGGGTCCTGGCCGGGGAAGAAGGTCTTGGCGAAGGTTTCGTTGACTATGGCGGCGCCCGGCGAGGTGTCTTGAGGGCTAAAGTCGCGGCCGGCAATAAGGGGGATCTTCATCGTCGAGCGCCAGCTCGGGGAAACGTTGAGGAAGAAGGCGGGAGTTGGACTGGGAGGCGCGTTGTTGATGGAGATTTCGCTATTGATTTGGATACGGCCGAGAAGGGGCCAGCCCGCGAGGCCGACCGAACTGACGCCGGGGACGGCGCGAAGCGCCTCAGTAGTTTGATTCCAGACGACTGGGAGCTGGCCTTTGCCAGCAACAGTTTGGAGCAGCAGCAGACGGTCGGTGGAGAAACCGAGGGGGCGATTCTGCAGGCGCTGGAAGGATGCAACGAAGAGAGATGACAGAAAGAGGACGAGGCAACAGAAAGCGACCTGGAGAGCGATGGCTCCACGCATGAGACGACGCGACGAGTGCGGATCTTTACCCCCCTTGAGGGCGGCGACGGGCCTGACGGCAGAGGCGCGGAGAGCAGGAAGCAAGCCCAGTAATAGAACGACGAGGAGAATGAGCGCGAAGCCGAAGAGAAGCACACGCCAGTCGGCCGGGAGGTCGAGGCGCGCCGGATTATCGGGCGGACTGACGAGGTTGAGCACAAAGGGCGCCGACCACGCCGCAAAGAGTGCGCCCAAGACGGAGGCGAACAGGGCGAGCAGTGCGCTCTGACACAGAATGAGCTGGACAAGGCGGCGACGGCCGGCGCCGATCGAGATGCGGAGCGCCATCTCATGGGCGCGGGCAGCGGCCTGCGCTGTCATCATGTTGGCGACGTTGACGCAGGCAATGAGCAGGACGAGAACGACCAGAAGACCGAGGACGCCGAGTAATCGGCGATATTCTTTCTGGAGATCGGAGACGCCCGCGCCCGCGGGAGTGACGACAAGCTTCTTATCGAGAAGGCGGTCAATGGTGGCCTGAGGCACACCGCGGAAGCACGCGGAACACTGGGACTCGAAAGTGTGACTGACGGCGGAGAGATGCTGGCGAAGCGGCTCGAGGGCAGTACCCGGGTTGACGCCGGGCTTCAACATCAGAAAGATGTGATGCCAGGTGGCGCCCTCCTGCGTAGCGATCCGGTTCATACCGAGAGGCAGAAAAATGTCGGTGACGGTTCCCTTTTCGGTTCCAGTGAAATCGCGAGGGCCGACGCCGATGATTTCGAAGGTCTGGTCATCGATGTGGACCGAGCGGCCGAGGATATGTGGATCGCGGCCGAAGCGGTGGTTCCAGTAGTCCCAGGAGAGGACCGCATAGGGACTCATCCCGAGGGCGCGGTCATCGGCGGGGGAGAGCAGGCGGCCGAGCGAAGGCTCAAGGCCAAAGAGCGGGAACATGTTGCCGGAGACAGAAGCGACATGGACCTTCTCTATGTCGTCGTCACTGGACCCGCCGGTCGCCCAGGTAATGTCGGTGCGGTCGGCGTCGCTGATGGCGATGAGGTCAGCCTGGTCCTTGGCGGCATTGCGCATGAGGTTGAAATCCGGCGTGGACCAGTAGCCGTCTTCGATGGGTTTGCCCTCCAGTCCAGTTAATTTGCGGGTGAGGACATAGAGTTTGCTGGCATTGGCGATGGGTAGCGGACGCCAGAGCAGGGCGTCGATAAGACGGAAGGCGGCAACACAGGAGCCTATTCCCAGGGCGAGGGAAAGCACAGCGGCCGCGGTTGTGACCTTGTTGCGGCAGAGCTGCCGCCAGCCGAAACGTACATCGGCGAGGAGCGACTCAAGCCACCCGGCAACGCGAATGCTGTGGCCCGCCTCGCGCTGGCGCAGAATCGAACCGAAGGTGCGGCGTGCTTCTTCGGGGTCGCGTCCCGAGGCAATGGCTTCGGCAATGTGCGACTGCAGCTCTTCTTCGATTTCGCGATTCAAACGCTCGCTCCGCAAGGAATAGGAAATACGCGACCACAGGGACATGTCATGCCTCCGAGAGAACTTGCAGAACCCGATTGATGGCCCCGCTGACCGACTGCCAGCGCGACTCCTCCGCGTCCAGTTGCTTCTTGCCTGCGGCGGTCAGCTCGTAAACCCGGGCGCGGCGGCCGGTGTCTTTCTTGACCCACTCGGCTCGAATCCAGCCCGCCTCCTCCATCCGGTAGAGAGCGGGGTAGAGCGAGCCTTCCTCTGCGCGCAGCACTTCGCCGGATGTGGTGGCGATGGCAGCCATGATGGCGTATCCGTGAAGCCGCGGCCGCCGCGACAACAGTTTGAGGACGAGCAAATCGAGTGAGCCTTGCAGGGAATCGGTCTTGGCCATATTCAGATGTCTTTATATAGATGTCTAAGTATAAAGTCAAGACGCATTATGGAAGGCCAAAGCGCTCATGGAGCGGGTCCTGGGTCCGGGTTCCGGAAAAGGGTTGCCTCCGATGATCTTCCGGCAAGCGAGCGCCGGGTGAAGCAGGCGCGATTGCGTGCCGATGAGCCTGTCTTTCCAGGGGTGATGGCTATAGATTGGTTATCAGGATATGACTATCACATCTTGACAATCAAGATGAACACGCACTATTCTCGGTCCGATCTCTTCTCCGAAGGTTTGTATGGACAATCAGAATACTGACGTTATTCAAGGAACGCTCGACATGCTGGTTCTCAGGACACTGAGCATCGAGCCGAGACATGCATTCGGCATTGCGCGCCGCGTCGAGCAGATCTCGCGGGGAGTGTTCAAAGTGAATCCGGGATCGCTTCTCACTGCCCTGCAGCGGCTGGAGCGCGCGGGATGGCTCGATGCGGAGTGGCGCCAGACGGAGAACTCGCGGCGCGCCAAGTTTTACTCGCTGACTCGCGCTGGAAAAAAGCAGTTGGAGATTGAAACTGCGGACTGGACACGCCGCGCGTCGGCCATTGCTCGGCTCCTGAAGGCGGAGGGTTAGCCGTATGCCTCTCTCATGGCGGCAGGCAACGCGCGGGATTCGCGGACTTATGCATCCAAAGGATGCCGACCGGGACGTAGCCGACGAGGTGCAGGAGTACCTTGAACAGACCACGGCGGCGTTTGAGGCGGAAGGACTCACTCGGGACGAGGCGCGGCGTGCTGCGCGGCTGGAGTTTGGAAGCCCGACGATCATTCGCGAACAGGTGCGCTCCTCTGGATGGGAGCACCTGGTTGCGTCGCTGATCGGCGATGTGCGCTATGCTGCGCGTCAATTGCTGCGCAACCCGGGGTTTGCGCTGGTCAGCATGGTTACGCTGGCGCTGGGCATCGGAGCGAGTACGGCGATCTTCAGCGCGGTGAATCCGATCTTGTTCCAGCCGCTGCCGTATCCACATGCCGAACGGCTGATGATGATTCAGGAGATGCGCAGCAAGGGCGTGCTCAGGTATGTGACCTTCGGTACATTTTACGGACTGGCGGAGGGAAGCCGCTCGTTCGACGCGATGGCGGTGATGAAGCCGTGGCAGCCGACGATGGTTGGAATCGATCAGCCGGAACGATTCGATGGGCAGCGCGTAAGTGCGGGCTACTTTCGCGCGCTCGGCGTGTTGCCGGTGCTGGGACGGGACTTTCAAGCCTCCGACGATCAATTCCGCGGACCGAATGTGGTTGTACTCAGCGACCGGTTATGGAAGCGGCGCTTTGGTGGAGACAGCTCGATTCTGGGTAAGCAGATCACTCTCGATGACACCCTTTTCACAGTGATCGGCGTGATGCCAGGATCGTTTGAGAACGTGTTGTCGTCTTCAGCAGAGCTTTGGGCGCCGCTGCAGTACGATCCCTCGCTGCCGACGGAGGGCAGGGAGTGGGGTCATCACCTGCTGATGGTGGGACGGCTGCGTCCGGAGGTAAGCGCGAACCAGGCCAGCAATGAGCTGGATGTGGTGCTGCGGCCATTTGCGCAGATGCATACGAAGGGATTTGACTGCTGCGGCGGCGCTCCCGATGGAATGGTGGTGGGCCGGCTTCAGGACGAGATTACACGCGGCGTCAGGCCGTCGCTTCTGGCGATTCTGGGTGCTGTCGTTCTGGTGCTTCTGATCGTGTGCGTGAATGTGACCAATCTGCTGTTGGCGCGGAGCGCGCGACGGCGCAGTGAATTTGCCATGCGTACGGTGCTGGGCGCGGGACGACTGCGCATGATACGGCAACTGCTGGCAGAGAGCCTGCTGCTAGCGGCTATCAGCGGCATCCTTGGAATGGCGATTGCAGAGATTGGAGTACGGGTGCTGGTGGCGCTGAGTCCGGCCGGACTACCTCGTGTGAGCGCGATTGGCGTGGATGGCACGGTCTTTGCTTTCGGATTTGGAATCACGACGCTGGTTGGCCTTGTGGTGGGACTGGTCCCGGCGCTTCAGGCATCGCACGGCGATCCGCATAGCGGGCTGCAGCAAAGCTCGCGGACAACGGCCGGCGGGCACCAGTTAACACGCCGGATGCTGGTGGTGTCAGAGGTGGCGCTGGCTCTTATTTTGCTGGTTGGCGCGGGGCTGCTGCTGCGCAGCCTCGAACATCTGTTTGCAATCGACCCGGGCTTTGACAGCAAGCATTTACTAACGATGCAGGTGCAGGAGTCGGGCCGCCGGTTCAATGAAGACAGCGTTCGGGCCCGGTTCTTTACGCAGGCCCTGGAGGCGGTGCGCCAGGTTCCCGGGGTGACGGCGGCAGCCTTCACAAACCAATTGCCGTTGAGCGGGGATTTCAACGTGTATGGCATGCAGCTTGAGGCGAGTCAGGATGACAACGCAGAAAGCCTGCTTGAATATTCCGTGAGTCCAGGCTACTTCGACACGATGAGTATTCCGCTCAAAGCCGGCCGGCTGCTGGAGGAGCGCGACCGCGCGGGCGCTCCGGGGGCGGTTGTCATCAGCGAGTCATTTGCGAGGCGCAAGTTTCCTAAACAAAATCCGATCGGACAGCGGGTTCGCGTGGGCGCCGACATCGGACATGCAGACCGTCCATGGGCAACTATTGTGGGCGTGGCGGGCGACGTGAAACAGGCGTCCCTGGCTCTGAGCGCATCGGAGGCCTTCTACACAACGACGACACAGTGGGCCTGGGTGGACACTGCACAGTCGCTGGTGGTGCGCACGCGCGGCGATGCGGCGTTGCTGGCTCCAGCGATCAAAAAGGCAATCTGGTCGGTGGACAAGGACCAGCCGATCGTGCAGGTCGCCACGATGGACGCGTTGCTGGCGGCGTCAGAGGCAGAACGGCATTTTGTGCTGATCCTCTTTGAGATATTCGGCGTGGTGGCGTTGGCGCTTGCAGCTGTCGGCATCTATGGGGTGCTCTCGGGAAGCGTCACGGAGCGGATGCGCGAAATTGGTGTGCGGACAGCGCTGGGCGCATCTCGCGGGAATATTCTGACGTTAATTCTTCGCCAGGGAATGACACTTGCCGGAATCGGTATCGTGATCGGACTGGGTGGAGCGGCTGCTGCGAGCCAGTTCATTGTTTCGATGCTGTATGAAGTCTCGCGATTTGATCCGGTTACCTACTTTGGCGTGGTCGCGCTGCTGGCCGGCGTGGCGGGGATTGCGTGCTGGGTGCCTGCATGGCGGGCGGCGCAGGTCGATCCTTCAATTACATTAAGGGCGGAATAGCCGGCCGGTTCTCCGGCGGTGGATGGATATTGGCATCCCTGCGGCGATGCGATGACGAAAACCTTCTCCCATGCGGCCTCCTGACGCTGTGGCTCGTGGTACCGTGGGAGGAATCGAAAATGATGGGCCTTCCACAGAAATTAGAAGTCTGGCGAGGTAAGGGTGAGCTCAGGTCTGGGCGACGGCGCTTCGCGCGACGGGGTACGCTTGTCACAGGGCTGCTGCTGTGCGCGAACGGCGTTGTGACCATGCCTTCAGCGGCGTGCGCGCAAAAGGCTGGAGCGCCGGTGATCGTGCAGCCGGGGGCTCCGGGCGAGCCGAGCAGGACATTGCCTGCCACGACGCGGCCGGGATTGCCGCCGCCTTCGAGTGCGGATGTGGAGTTTATGCAGGGCATGATCATGCATCACTCGCAGGCGGTGGAGATGACGGCGCTGATTGAGTCGCACACCGAGAATGCCGCGGTGCGGTCGCTGGGGGCGAAGATCAGCAGCTCGCAGTCGGACGAGATCCGGTTTATGCAGCGGTGGCTGGTGGCGCGGGGACAGGCGACGACGATGAACATGCCGGGGATGCCGGAGATGGATATGAGCGGGAATGCGATGCCGCCGATGCCGGGAATGCTGACGGCGGAGCAGATGGCGGCGCTGCGCAAGGCGCGGGGTGCGGAGTTTGACCGCTTGTTTTTGACGGGGATGATTCAGCACCATGGTGGGGCGCTGACGATGGTGAAGGATTTGTTCGACACGGCGGGCGCGGGACAGGACGCCGACTTATTCAACTTTGCCACGGATGCAGACAATACGCAGCGGGCGGAGATCAAGATCATGCAGAGCATGTTGGAGGAGAAACATTGAGTTTGTATAAGAACGCAACGAGCGTCACTTTCCGTTTGGCCGCTGTGGCTGTTTTCTGTTCCGGCACGATGTGGGCACAGGCGCCTGCTGCTTCAACACCTGCCGCACCTGCGAAAGCTCCTGAGGCGGAGCATGATCCTTTTGCACCTGCGCCGGCTCCTGCTCTGCCGCCGGGAATGACGGGGTCGGATACGAAGGACCCTCGCTATTCGCTGAAGCCCGGGATGTATGACGCGGGCGTGGCGGCTGTAGGCATGAAGCATGTGGCGTTTCTGAAGAAGCCGGATGCTTTTCAGATCAAGGCAACTTCGCCGGATGATCCGCAGGTACAGAAGACGCTGGGCCTGCTTGGGGTAAGCGATACCTCAAAGATGCCGAAGTCGCGGCAGATGGTGATTGCGCAACTGGCGTTTGCGAATTCGGATTTTGCGTTCCAGGGGAATCATCTTTTTCAAGGGAACTTCTACGGGGTGAACATCTACGACATTGCCAATCCGGCGAAGACGGCGCTGCTGACGTCGATGGTTTGCCCGGGCGGGCAGGGCGATGTGTCGGTATACAAGAACCTGATGTTTATGTCGGTGGAGATGCCGAATGGGCGGCTGGACTGCGGTGCGGAGGGGTTTCCGCCGGAGCCTCCGCCAGCGGCAGGGCATGAGAAGGAGCACCGCAACCCGGTGGCGCAGAAGGACCGGTTTCGCGGGGTGCGGATCTTCGATATTTCCGACATCAAGAATCCGAAGCAGGTAGCGGCGGTGCAGACCTGCCGCGGCTCGCATACGCATACGCTGGTGGTCGATCCGAAGGACACGAGCAATGTGTATATCTACGTTTCGGGAACTTCGTTTGTACGGCAAAAAGATGAGTTGGAGGGATGTTCGAGCGAGGGTCCGGATAAGGATCCGAATACGGCGCTGTTTCGGATTGAGGTGATTCAGGTGCCGGTGGCTGCGCCGCAGGATGCGAAGGTGGTGGCGAGCCCGCGGGTGTTTATCGATCCGCGGACGGGCGCACTGAATGGGTTGAATAATGGCGGCAGCCATGACAAGGGCGCGGAGAAGCCGGCTGACACGAACCAGTGCCACGACATTACGGTGTATTCAGCGATTGGACTGGCGGCGGGCGCGTGCTCGGGGAACGGGATTCTGCTGGACATCAAGGACCCGGTGCATCCGAAGCGGGTGGATGCGGTGAATGACCAGAACTATTCGTACTGGCACTCAGCTTCGTTTTCAAACGATGGCTCGAAGATTGTCTTCACCGATGAGTGGGGCGGAGGGCTGGGAGCGCGGTGCAGGCCGACGGATCCGAACAAGTGGGGCGCGGATGCGATCTTCAATTTGAAGGACGAAAAGCTGAGTTTGGCGGGCTACTACAAGCTGCCTGCGGCGCAGGGGGACACGGAGAACTGCGTGGCGCACAACGGCTCGCTGGTACCGGTGCCGGGGCGGGATATTGAAGTGCAGTCCTGGTATCAGGGCGGCATTTCGGTGATGGATTTTACGGATCCGGCGCATCCGTTTGAGATTGCTTATTTCGATCGCGGGCCGATCGATCCAAAGAGCCTGGTGCTGGGTGGCGACTGGTCGGCGTATTGGTATAACGGCTCGATCTATGCCTCAGAGATTGCGCGCGGGCTGGATGTACTGGAACTGACGCCGACGAAGTTTCTGACGAAGAATGAGATCGAGGCGGCGAAGGCGGTGAAGGTCGCCGAGCTGAATGTACAGAACCAGCAGAAGATTGAGTGGCCGCCGCAGTTAGTTGTGGCGAAGGCGTATGTGGACCAACTGGCGCGGTCACAGGCTCTATCTGCGGACAAGATCAGCGCGTTGCAGAAGGCGATTCATAGTGCGGAAAAATCGCACTTGAACGCGAAGTCTGTGGCGAAGTTGAAAGGCATGACGGCTTCGCTGGATGAGAGCGCGGCGAAGAGCCCGAACGATGCGGCACGGCTGCATGCGCTGGCGGAGATTCTTCAACATCCTGTGGCGTAGGGATTCGCCGGTTAGCTGGGGATGCGAGAGGCGGCGAATTTCTTGCGGTAATACGCGGTCCAGATGGCGATGGCGGGGACGCCGAGGATGGTGGGCCAGAGCCAGACCCACCAGGCCGCTCCGAACCAGCGGGAGAGGTTGACGGCGGAGAAGGCGGTCATGGCGGCGATGTAGCTGGCGATCATGCCCTGCATGTGGTCGAACCACCAGAACATGCGGTGATCCGGTCGCTTGAGGAAGCGACGGATGGAGCCGAGGGCCAGGCTGATGCCGATGCAGCCGAAGACGATGGAGACGATGCTGACAGTGTAGCCGGCGATCTGAATCAGGCCGACGTGCATGAGACGCGGTTTCCAGAAGCCCATGACGAACAGAAGCGCGCTGGAGAGCAGGGTGACGAGGGCGAAGGCCCAGTCATAGAAGCCGGCGTGCGCGCCTTTGATGATGTCTTTCAGATAGAGGATGCGGTAGCCGGAGAAGGCTGCGTAGAAGCTGAAGACGGCGACCATGGCGAGGAAGAAGATGGGCAGAGCGAAGGAGAGGATGAGGGCGGTGACGGCTACTCCGGCCATGGCCCAGAAGTAGATTTTGCCCCAGCGGCGATGGGTTTTGCCGCCCTTGGCGGAGATGAGGGCGACGGGCGCGCAGATGAAGCCGGCGATGCCACAGGCGATGTGCAGGTAGAGAAGAATGCGGAGCCAGGTTGCCCAGTTGGCATGCAGAGACATGAGCGCTCTCCGGGTGCGGGATGGGTCGAGTGTACCGCGAGTTTGGTGACGCGCGGGTAAGTGCCTAAAGATTTGAGGTAACTCCGGCCATTGCAGAGGGTTGTGCAGGCATCCCACTTGCTGGGTAAGTGCGATGCGTGTTTGGGAGAGGGCAGGACTGGCGCTGGGATTGTCGGCGGTGATGACCGGACTGGCGACGGGGTGCAGGCAGGCTCCGACGGTTGCGAGCCAGCCAGCGGCGCAACCGGCTCCGCAGCCGAAGATCAAAGAAGCTCCGCCAACGCCGATTGCGGAGAAGAAGACGGAGCTGGGCGCGGAGCCGGGAACGGAGACGTGGGATCCGGCGTGGGACCGCGATATCGAAGAGGCGCTGCCGGCGGAGATGCTTTCGGCGCGGGCCGGACGTGCGGCGCGGCCACTCTGTCCGCGATTTAATGTGCTGAGCGAAGGCGATAAACGGGCTTTCTGGGCGTACTTTTTTCAGGCGCTGGCAGGCGCCGAGGCGGGGCTCAAGCCGACGACCAATGTTCGCCATACGCAGCCCGAAGTGGCGATGAAGGACGATGTGACCAAGCGGATGGTGCGCAGCGAGGGCCTGCTGCAACTGACGTACATGGACGCCAAGCGGTATGGATGCGATTTCGATTGGGAGGCCGACCGGAAGCTGCCGGAGCACGATCCGGGGCGGACGATTCTGCAGCCCAAAAATAATCTGGAGTGCGGAGTGAAGATTCTGGACAACCAGATTTTCGTCCTGCACCGGCCGCTGCTGAGCCGGAGCAGCTACTGGTCGACGCTGCGTCCGGGGTGGGCAAGCTATCACGTGTTTATAAAACAGATGGCGAATGTGCCGGCGGTGTGCCGGGTGGATCCCAATACACCGCCCCGGAGTCATGCGGCGCGGGCGCGAGCTCAGGCGGAGACAGCGGCGGCGCACTAGATTGCTGTGAACGGCGATTGAAAGTCAGGGCTTGCCGACGAAGCGAATGGCACCCCATTTCTCTGGGATGTGCATGTTGACCTCACCTTGCAAGGTCCAAACCCAGTTATCCTCCGGGTGTCCGCTGCCGTGGAGTTCAACCGGAGTAACGGTGCCGGCGGGCCACTCGACGCGGCTGAAGTTGGCGCGCCATTCGGTGCCAGCCTTGGGCGGAGTGACGGGGAGGCGAGCGGTGTAGGCGGTCCAGGGAATGGCGATTTCTACGGTCCAGCCCTGGTCTTTGTCGCTGCTCTTGTTGAGGGTGCCCTGGACGGCGATGGCGGTCTTTAGGCCGGGGATCTCCCAGGAGCTGTCGGCTTTGCCGCCCTGGCGGTAGGGCTTATCGAGGTAGAGATCCCAACTGGTGTTGAGGGGGTTGATCTCGAACTCGAAGTAGTCGGAAGCGTCGGGCAGGGGCTTGAGGAAGAGCTCGAAGTCGTTTTCGCGGAAGATCATGGAGTCGTGCTGAGTCAGGGTGGCCTTCACGTCGGGCTCTTCCAGCTCGGCACCGATGTAGAGGTAGGTATCGTCCCAGAGCATCTTGATGCGGGTGCGGAAGCGAGGCTTCTTGTCTTCCCTGCCGGTGATGTCGATGAAGTCGGTCGTCCAGGGGGCGGATTTCCAGGCGCGGTCGGTGAGCTTGCCGTCGATGTGGATGGGGGTGGGGGTGCGATGGCAGTCGTAGCTTTTGGGAGCTTGGGCGGAGGCGGAGAGGGTCAGCAGGCTCAGAAGAGCGGCGGGAAGAAGGCGCATGGGCGGTATTGTTGCATATTGAGTGGTCTTCGAGAGGTAGAGTGCATACCTTCCCACCCTTCGCAAAAAACGCGAAGGATGGGGCACCCAGACACTCAGGACTCGGTTAGGCAACGCTGAAGCCTTACCTTTCACGGAAGGGCGACGTTTACTTGCAGGTGACTGTGACGCGCTGCAGCGAGCCGTTGGTCCAGCCGGTGTCATCGGTGGGCAGGTGAGTGAAGTAGATGTAGTAGCTCTTGTCCAGGATGTGGGGATCTTCGCCGAGGCCGACGGCGGTGGGATAGGCTGCGATGGTATCGAAGTTGCCGAGGAGGGTTGGAACGGTCCAGGTGAGGCCGTCGACGGATTCCGCATAGGCGAAGTTGGTGTCGTTGGAGATGATCATCACGTAGCGTTTGAGGGCGCTGTTGAAATGAATGTCCAGATATCCGGAGTATGCGGATTTGGGGCTAAGGTCAGTGGAGGATCCGCCGAGGCCGGGCTGGAGATTCCATTGGCCGTCATAGAATTTTTCGAAGGCTACGGTGTGAGGGTGGGACGTGCCTGGGACGTCGGAAGTTGATGAGTCAGCGGGGCCGAAAGCTGCCTGAAGAACCGAGCTGACCAGGGCGCGGGCGACGGAGACGTGGGTGGTGGTTGCGGCGCCGGTTGAACTGGTGGTGTGGAGGGTGCCGTTGGCGATCCAGTCGGGAAAGTAGAGGTAGAAGTACTTGCCGTCGGGGGATAGAACCAGCGGCCCATCGCCAATTTCAAAGCCATCGAGCCCGACGACGTACGCCTGGTTGAGGCGGATGATCTCACCCAGATCGGTCCAGTGCTGACCGTTGTCAGACGAAGCGGCCAGGCCAAGGGCGGCGTAGAGCGCGTCCTTGGGGAGCTCGGCGTGATAGGTGGCGAGCAAGGCTCCGGCGTGGGGCATTCCCTGGGGAATTTGATAGACGGGGCCTCCACCTATGTAGCCGTAGCTGGGGTAATTGGGGTTCACTGCGGGGTCGGGATTGCGGGTGATGCTGACATTCTGCGGATCGCCGGAACCGAGGGGCCTGTCGAGCGTGCCGGTGGTGACGACGATCGAGCCGGCCTTGTTATTGCCGACCAGTTTCCCTTCCCAGGTTTGCTGGGCGTGATAGCCGCCGTCGCTGCCAAAAAACTCGTAGCCGGAGGCTGTCTTGATCACGCCGAGGGGCGTGTCGGGCCAGGCGAAGATGTCCGTTAGCGGAGGTTGCGATCTCTGGCCTGCCTGCAGACGCTGGCCTGGTCCGGCTACGACGATCGGCTTGGTTACGACGGGAGTGCAGAGGGCTGTGGGCGCTTCAGCGGCAGCGGAGAGCGAGAGATGCGGGCAGAGGGCGGCGAAAAGGATGAGTGCGGCGAGGCGCGCTTGAAGGAAAGATGCTGGATGGGCCATGGGGTGTCCTCGATTTGGGTTCCGGTTGAGAGTTTGAGCTACCGGGGCCTCGGTATCCGATGGTCTCGCTGGTTATCGTGTTCGAAGCACGGCTCTCCTACCCGAGGAAGACACGGGAAGTTATGGAATGTCGCGCTTTGTTGCGAAGCGGGCTCGAAAGCAGATGGATTTTAATAATTCCTCACAAGAGAGGAGGCATCTGGCGAGAGCAGATCCTCCGCTGCGCGAAGGATGACAGACAGAAAAGCAAAAGCTTAGGCGCTCGGGTTTCGCGCCAGGTTGCTTCATCCCACCCTTCGCACAGGACGCGAAGGATGGGGCACCCCGAGTCTATCCCATTTGTCTGAGCCCAGGTGTCTGAGCGGGTTACCAGACGCGGCAGGCGTTGGCGGGCATCATGGGCTGGCCGGGTTTGCAGCCGAAGGCCTGGCCGAACTCGGGCATGTTCTGGATGACACCTTTGATGCGGAACTCGCGCGGGGAGTGCGGGTCTGTCTGGACCTGGAGGCGGACTTGCTCGGGGCGGTTTTCGCCGCACCAGTCTTGCCCATAGGCGAGGAAGAACTGCTGCAGCGGGGTGTAGCCGCTGTCGTCTTTCTTGTTGAGGTCGATGTTCTTGCGTTTGTCGTCTTCCTGCAGGGCGATGAGGGCGAGGCGCAGGCCGCCGTTGTCGGCGGTGTTTTCGCCGAGGGTGAGCTTGCCGTTGACTTTGACATCATCGACGGCGGTGAAGCCGGAGTATTCCTTTACTTCACAATCGGTGCGGGCATCGTACTGCTTGCTGTCTTCTGTGGTCCACCAGTCGGAGAGGTTGCCGCTGCCATCGAATCTGCGGCCCTCGTCGTCGAAGCCATGGGTGAGCTCGTGGCCGACGATGGCGCCGACGTGGCCGTAGTTTTCAGCGTCAGTGGCATCGGCGGAATAGAAGGGCGACTGGAGGATACCGGCGGGGAAATTGATGTCGTTCATGCTGGGGTTGTAGTAGGCATCGACGGTGGGCGGCGTCATGCCCCACTCGCCGCGATTGACGGGCTGGCCGATTTTGGCGAGCTGGCGATGGTTTTCGAAGATGGCGGAGCGGGAGGCGTTGCCGACGGCGTCGCCGCGGACGACTTTGAGGCTGGAGTAGTCGCGCCAATGGTCGGGATAGCCGATCTTGTCGGCGACGTGATGAAGCTTGTCCTTGGCTTTGAGCTTGGTTTCGGCGCTCATCCAGGCGAGGGTGTCAATGTCCTTGTCCATGGCGGCTTCAATGTCTTTGACCATCTGGACGGTTTTCGCTTTGTTCTCGGGGGAGAAGTAGGCCTTGACGTAGGCTTCGCCGAGGGCCTCGCCGAGAGCTCCGTCGGTGGCCTGGGAACAACGCTTCCAGCGGGCGCGCTGCTCTGGCTGGCCGCTTAACTGGTGGCCGTAGAAGTTGAAGACTTCAGCATCGATGGCGGCGGGATAAGCGTAGCTGGGGACGCTGTTGAGGTATTGCCAGCGGAGGTAGGTCTTGATGGTGTCGAGATCAGTGGATTGAAGGAGGGCGTGGAGGCCCTTGAAGAAGTCCGGATTGGCGACGTTGAGGTCGGTGATGGGTGGGGCGCCGGATTCCGAGAAGAGGTGGGTCCACGCGATCTCTGGGGTGAGCGCGGCGAGATCGGTAACGGACATGGGGTGGTAGATGTTTTTGGGATCGCGCTGGGAGGTGATGTCGAGCGAGACTTTGGCGAGCGCGGTTTCTAGCTGCATGATCTTTTGTGCATCGGCGGTGGCGGCGGCTTCGGGCTCGCCGGTGAGCTTGAGCATGTTGGCGATGTGCTGGACGTATTGCTGGCGGGTCTTTTCAGCCGCATCGCCGGTACGGAGGTAGTAGTCGCGCTCGGGCAGGCCCATGCCTCCCTGGTCGACGACGGCGATCTGCTTGCGGGCGTCTTTGAAGTCCTGCTGCTCGCCGTAGGTGAAGAAGGCGGGAACGTTGGTGATCTGGTAGTGGGCGAGGAGGGCGGTCAGCTCGCTTTTGTCTTTGAGGGCGGCGATGCGGTCGAGCTCGGGTTGAAGCGGTTTGAGGCCGGCGGCTTCGACGGCGGCGGAGTCCATGCAGGTGGCGTAGTAGTCGCCGACTTTTTGCTCATTCGCGGTGCGGGAAGGGTTGTCTGCCTGGACTTTTTCAAGCAGGGACTGAAGCTGAAATTCGGTGTGCTGGAAAAGGATGGCGCCGGTTCCGAAGGAGGATCGGTCGGGAGGGATGGGGTGGAGCTGGGAGAACTTGCCGCAGGCATACTGGGCGAAGTTGACGCAGGGGTCGGCGGCGGTGTCCATGAATTGCTTTTCGAGCGCGGAGGGGAGGGGGGTATTTTTGGTTTCAGGAGGGGGCGCGGCCGCCGAGGTGAGAGCAAGGGCAGTGAGGACGGTTGCGATTGTGGCTGCGCGGTTTTTCATGGAGGCTGGCCTGCCTTTCGTAATCCGTCGTGAACGGAATCGAGTCATGCGATTTTCGCATACAGGCGAGGGGTGTGGGCGGAATAGCCGTTATGTGCGGGCGGGCGGGATGGGGGGCAGGTTTGCCGGGATGAAGGGCAATTGCGGCGGGATGAAGGAGGGGCCGTGGCATTCAGATTCTGACTTCGTCCCTTGCTATCCGCTTGAATCAACCCACCCTAGCCACAAAAACAAAGACGTGGCGAGGGTGGGGCACCCATATTCTTGCTCAAGTGAGGAAGTAGCGAGGGTGGGGCACTTATTTTGACCTGAAAAGCTTGATTGGCTCAGAAGATTGAGCTAGCGGCGGCCGAAGCCGCGGGGGCGGTCGCCACGTCCTCTGTCGCCGCGATTTCCACGGTCGTCTCTTCTGCCGCCGCGATCGCCGTAGCCGGAGCGGCTGGGCATGGCGGGGACGGGGGCGGGCAGGTCGGTGCGGCCTTTGGGATAAACGACGAGGTAGCGTTCCTGGCCCTCGCCGATGGAGGCCGACTCGACATCTTCAATGTTCTTGACGGCGAGGTGAAGGAGGCGGCGTTCACGGGAGTTGGTGGGCGGGAAGCTGTAGGGCATGCCGGACTGGCGGACGCGTTCGGCGGCGAGCTCGGCGGAGCGCTGGATCTCCTGCAGGCGGAGGGCTTTGAAGTTGAGGGCGTCGAAGCTGACCAGGTCGTGCTCGCGGACGTCGAGGCGGAGGATCTGGATGGCGATGTGTTCGAGGGAGCGGAGGAGTTCGCCGCCGCGCTGGGTGAGCAGAGGGGCATCGGGTCCGTTGAGCTCGACGGCAAGGATCTCAGAGCCGGCGTGTTCGGAGTCCGCGGGAGCGGGGGCGGCGCTGATGCGGTACTTGAGGCGCAGGCCACCGAGGCGGACTACGGAGTTGAGGAAACTGGCGATTTGCTGGGCGGCCTGTTGCAGGTTCTCAATTGGCATGACAAGTCAGTATCGCAAATTGGGCGGCAGGGCGAAACTGTGCGGCTCGCCTTTCAGCCCAGACGCGCTATTTTCTAAAGAAAGTTTGGTTAGAGAAGGTGTTGACCGGCCAAGGAGCGCTCTTCCTGAATTCGGCGGATGGCTACGGGAATGCCGAATGCAAGGGTGAGAACAAGCGCGGTCGAGAGCAGGTCGCGGCCATAGAAGGGCAGGCCAGCGATGTAACAGGCGACGAGGCCGCCAAAGCCGGGAGCGTACATGCCACCAGGGTTGTGGGCGCTGAGCCAGACCGCGTAGTTGGAGACGAGGAAAAAGGAGGTCGGTCCAAGCAGGGCGGCCGAGGCTACGCGCAAGGGCGAAACGCGGGAGGCGAGCAGAATGCGTCCGAGGACGATGGCGGCGGCGTACCAACCCCAGGTGACGGCGTAGTCCTGCCAGCGGAAGGGATAGCTGTAAGCGTAGACGGTGAGGTAGTAGTCGACGGCAGCGAAAGCGGCGACGGGCAGGAACATCTCACGCCAGGAGCGGCGGGCGCCGAAGTAGAGAAGCGAAGCGCCGGCGGCAGTGAATCCAAGCCAGGATGGGTGGGGGATGACGCGGCTGAGAAGAGCGGCGAGGAGAAGCAGATATGCAGGCATGGATACCTCGAAGATACTGTGCATCCCGGGAATCGGATTGAGTCTTGCCGGGGTTTAGGGGCAGGTTCCATTCTGATGAGGAACTGCCCCAGGGTCAACTTCGATTTTTTCACAGAATCAATAAACGTGCCGATGGCGACGAATGGAGAAGCGGTCGCCACGCGAACTTTCTCGCTCTGACCAGTGATCCGGGGCTGAAGCTCCCGGATTGAAGATCTATTTTTCAGTGGACTGAAGGCCACTGCTCCCTCCGGAAAACCAAAATGGATTATTTCTGTTCGCGGCCGCCCATGAACTGGCCGGCGTCTTCTTTGCCGTCGACGATATAGACAGAGGCGGAGAGACCGGCTCGGGCGAGGATCTGGTCGAGCGGCTGGCCGGTGGACATGCTGGTATGGGTGTAGGCGTAGGCGAAGCGGAGATCACTGAACTGGACGGTGGTCCAGGTACGGGAAGGAGGGATGCCGGGTGAAAGGCCTCCTGGGACAGGCTTCGGGCCGATGTCGCGGACGACGGGCCATTGGGACCAGTCGAGATAGACCTGGCCGAGGCGGGTACGGCGGGCGGCTTCGATGGCCGGGGTGGGGGGCTGTTTGAAGATGGCGTCGATCTGGGGATCGCTTTGGACGAGGCCTCGGCGGGTGTCGACTTCAGCGGTCTGCCAGGTGGTGTCGGTTTCAAGCAAGGCGTGCCAGCGCCAGGGATTGAAAGGGTAAGGCTCGAGGGCGATGCGGCGTATCGGGGTGGGAGTGACACCTGAGGAGGCGGCAAGGTTGATGCCGTTGGCGTGCTCGGCCCAGCGCCAGCACCAGAGGATAACCATGCCGGCAAGGGCGAAGACGGCCCAGCCCCGGCCGCGAAAGCGGGTACGACGGGCGCCAAGTTCGCGGTCGGTGAGACCGAGGAGCGCGGGAAAGATCAACGCGGCGAGGAGGAGCACCCAGATAACGGGCTCGGCGATGAAGACGAGATCGCCCGAGTACCAGTGCGCGTTGAAGGGGAAAAAGGGGCGGATGCCGTAATTGTTGGTCCAGTCGAGGAGGAGATGGCTGAGGTCGGCGACGAAGGCGGAGAACCAGACCCAGAGCCAGCGGATGGGTTGAGGCTCGATGGTCTTGCGACGGAAGCGGCTGAGCAAACGATCAATGAGCCAGACGGCGCCGGTGGCGGCGAGGGCGATGAAGGGGGCGGCGAGAAACGTGTGGGTGATGCCGCGATGATGGGCCAATCCTGCGACCGGACCCGCGAAGCCCCAGAGAACGTCGAGATCAGGGGCTTCAGCGGCAAGGGTCGCTGCCAGGGTGGCATAGGCAGTGCGGCGGTTGAAGCCGGAGCGGCCGATGCAGGCTCCGGTGAGGAAGTGAGTGACTGGCTCCATGGTGGAGACCATTCTAGCGGCTGGGTACGGGCTACGATGCGCGATTGAGGTCAGGCAACCGAGCCGTGGCTATAATCGCTGCCATGGGTACAGCCTCACTCTTCGGACTCGCGCATTCGACGGTGCGCGTCGATGGCAGCGATCCGGACCTGCGCCTGTTCAAGCTGAATGTGTATGTGCGCGACCAGGACCGCAGTCTCGACTTTTACGTGCATGTGCTGGGCTTCAAGGCGGTGGCGGATGTGGCGTTTCCGGGAGGGGGGCGGTGGGTTGCCGTGGCTCCGCCGGATGGCACTGGCGTGCTGGCGCTGATGTTGGCCGAGCCGAGTTCGAAAGAGGAAGAGCTGATAGGCAGGACGACACAGCTGGCGCTGATTAGCGAGGATATTGAGGGCACGTATCAACGGTGGCAGGCGCGCGGGGTGAAGTTCGATCCGCCGCCCAAGGATATGGGCTGGGGCGGGACGTTTGCGCGGTTTGCGGATGTGGACGGCAACTGGTTTGAGCTAGTGGGCTCGAACTACATGAATCGCGAGATTGAAGCGCAGCGGCGCACGGCGATGCAGAAGATGGAGGCCGAGCGGCGGGTGGCGCAGGAGCTGGAGATTGCCAAGGAAGTGCAGGCGCGGCTGTTTCCGCAAAGCCGGCCGGTGATGCGCACGCTGGAGTATGCGGGAATATGCAGGCAGGCGCGGCAGGTGGGCGGCGATTACTTCGACTTTTTGGCGCTGGGGCAAAACGCAGTGGGCAATTGCCGGGTGGGGCTGATGGTGGGCGATGTTTCCGGCAAAGGGATTGCCGCGGCCCTGCTGATGGCCAACCTGCAGGCCAATGTACGGAGCCAGTCGGCGATGGCGGTGGATCATCCAGAGTGCATGCTGGCCTCAGTGAATGAGCTGTTCTATGCAAACTCGACGGCGGGATCGTATGCGACGCTGTTTTTTGCGGAGTACGAGGACGGCAATTCCCTGTTGAGTTATGCCAACTGCGGGCATCTGCCGGGACTGGTGTTGCGCAACGATGATTCGGTGACGCGGCTGGAGGCGACTGGGAAGCCGTTGGGACTCTTTGGGAACTGGGATTGCGCGATGCGGGAGTTCCGGCTGGAGGCGGGCGATCTGCTGCTGCTGTACACGGATGGGGTGACGGAGTCCTTCAACGAGGCTGAAGAAGAGTTTGGCGAGGAGCGGCTGATTGAGGCTGCGCGCGCATGCCGCGATGTGGCTCCCGCGGCGATGGTGGAGGAGATTGCGGATGCGGTTCGGCGGTTCAGCGTGGGGGAGCAGTTCGATGACATTACGCTGATTGTGGCGCGGTGCGGAGGGTAACTTTTTGGCACCGGCGCGGTGGCTTCTCCGGCGCAGGCAGATGGGCGAACCGATGTGCTGGGAAGCTGGCTGATTGATGGCGAGCCGGCGGGCATGGGGATTTGTGAATCGGAGGGAATGATTACGAATAACTTCAGCCGGTTAGTGCCGCATCTGTTCCGGTAGCAAGTTGCAAGTTAGCACGGCCCTACATCTCAGGAGCGCGATGTGGGATCCGGCTCGCGCATTCGACGGTGCGGGCAGCGGCACGTATAGTTTCGTCCTAATTCGCCACCGCATGCGCCCGGTTCGGTGAAGTCAGGAGTTTCGGGTCGGGCGTAGGAGCTTCCGGTGCGAGGTCAATATCTTTCCGACTTAGATCAAGTGTACCGATCCTGCCGCCATCATTCGTTGCGACTGCTACGCGCACGTTCTTCGCGCTCTTCGGCAGCCGTAGCGTGAACTTTATCGTGGGCTTCGCATTGGCCAGCCTGGCTGCATCCTGCGACCTCGCAAGCACTGCATACTTTGCGACCTTGGAGGCAAGTATGTCTCCCCGTATGGATAGGCTGACTGCCGCAAGGGTGACGGTTGTATTACTCACGCCATCTTCCGCAGCTTCCCAACCCAGTTTGCTGTCATCCAGCTGCACAGTGATCTCTACTGTATGCGCATCCGGATGGCGCACCACGTTTGCCAGATTGAGATGCACTGCTTTCATGGGAATGACGGCCAGCGCGGCCTCGGTAAGCATGTTCACCGTCTTGTCGTCTGACTCAGCGGCTTCCTTTGGCTCTCGCGAGTAGAAGCCGGCTTTGGTCATCCCATGCAGAGCGGGATTGCGCAGCGTCACCTTGATTCTGCGAAACGCTCCGTCGGCCTTGTCATCCTGCGGCTGATACGTGAGCGTGTAGTAGTTCGAGCCGAGGCTTGCCGAGTCCGTGATTTCCCGACTCACATCATTCAGGCCAAAAACCTTGCCGCCGGTCTCGTACACAAACTCGGCCAGGCTGCCATCAGAAAATGGGTCGGGGTTATTTCCATCCGCAAACAAATCGCTATCTCGCCTAGCCAGTCTCATAGGACCCGTTCGCAGCCCAGGGTAGATGAGAAAAAGGCTAATGCGCGCCTCTACCATCATGTTTACCGTGTGATGGATATAGAGCTGCACCTTTTCGTAGGCGTGATAGGGTAAGTCGTTTGCGGGCAGATTGGGGCTGCCGTTACCAATCCACATTACATTTTTGCGGCCAGGAATGCCTCTGTTTTGAATGGCAATTTGTTGCAACGTAATGTAGGACTGCCGAATACGATCCGATCTCCAATCAAGCCCAAGTTTGTATGGCAATATTCCGGGCAAATGGTCCAAGGCAAACAGTAAATCCTTTCTGCTTCGCGTAAAACCCTGCAGCAACTCAAGGGTTTGGTTGCCTACCACCATCAGCTCTGTTTCTTCACGCAGATTGTCCTGCTGATTCAGGAGAAACTGCCTGGCCTGGTCACGCACATACGCGAAATCTGAAAAGGGTGTATTCAACAAATCCAGCACAAGAACCGTCTTCGGAACCTCACCACTCTTTCCAGAGTGAGCGTCAGGCTCTTCAAACGAGAAGATGCGCTGCGGCTTCTTGTCTTCTGTAATGCTGAAGTCGTCCCTGGTAAGCCCCTTCACTACGGGACGGCCCTTCTTGTCGAGCACCGTTACGTCTAAAAACACCAGCGTCGTTGTGGACCGAATGACCGGGATATTTCCGCTACCGTTGGGCGAGGATTGTTGTTGCGGGGTATCGCTGGACTGCGGCTGTTGTCCCGCTGGCAAAGCACCGATGGACGATAGCATGGCGACTGTGCCAAGCGAATATGTCGTCACTCGCTTGAGCCACAGAGATACCATGCGCCGCCTCCGCAAGTTCTGTCTCAGAGGACGAACCGAGGCCGCGTTAAGTCTCGCGCAATGCGGCCCGACATAAGGTGTACAGCTTAGCCTGTGATGTCGACTTTGGGCCAGTCGCCGGGGACGGTGGAGGGAGCGGCTGTGCCGGATTTTTGCAGGGCTGCTTTCATGCCGGCCCAACTGGTGCGGGTGGATGTCTCGGGGGAATGGTTGTCGCTCCAGTGGGTTTCAAGGCTTACGGCGTGGCGGTAGCCGGCTTTTTTGAGCGCCTTGAACTGTGCAACCCAATCCGGTTCACCCTTGCCGACAGGAGCCCACTCGAAGCCGGATTTAGTGCCGGGTTTGGGGACGGCGCATTTGACGTGGCAGTGGCCGATGCGGTTTTTGGGAAGAGCGTCCCAGCCTGCGGGAAAGGCATCGAGCTCGCCGCGGGCGACGGCGTTGCCGGGGTCCCAGTTGAGCATGAGGTGTGGTGACTGGACGGCGGCTAAGGTTTGTGCCGATTCCCTTCCGGTTGCGGTGTTGCATTCGAACTCGTTTTCGAGGACGAGCAGGAGCTTTTCTTTGCCTGCTTTGTTGGCGGCTTCGAGGAGCTTGGCGTTGATGGCTTCGCGATAGGGAGCCTGATCGTCGAGACGCCAGAAGTCGAAGCAGCGGATGCGGTCGGTCTTGAATTGCTTGGCGAGGGCGATACTTCGCTCGAGAACTTCTTCCTGCTCCTTGAAGGTGAACTCGGCGCCGTGGGCGTCTTGCGCATGACTGACGGGAGGGCGGGATTTGGAGCGCGGGGCGCCGGGAAAATCGGCTTTGAAGAGCGGGCTGGCAATGTCGGTAACGCGGAGCTTGTACTTGTTGAGGATGGCGATGGCGCTGGAGATTTCTTTGTCGTCGAGCTTGAGGATGTTTTTGCCCCACATGCTGCGCAGTTCGATCCATTGCAGGCCGAATTCAGTGGCGACGACGGAGCAGGCGTGGTCGAAGTCGGCGGAGATCTCGTCATTGATGACGGCGACGCGGAAGGCCGAGGCGAGTTGTTCCGATTTGAGGATAGCGGGAAGGGTGAGGGCGGATGCGCCTGCTGCTGCGATGAAGCTTCGTCTTGAGATGGGGGTCATCGATGCTCCTGAAGCTAAGGACGATTGAGATGGGCGATTGGACGACTCTGGACTGAGCCTCAATCTGTACCGACAGAATGTGGGTTCTTCGTCGCTTACGGCTCCTCAGAATGACAATTTGTTCCAACCGACCGAGAACCCGAAGCTCCTTGCGAGTGGACAGGGCCAGCGACGCAATATTAGTATCGCGCCCATGATATCTGCAACGAGCCGAAGAAGTTTCCTGCGCAGTGGAGCCGTGATGGGCGCGACAGTTTCTGCATTGTCAACGCGTGCGATGAGCCTTTCAGCGATGGGTGCGGCAGGGGATGCCGGACGGCCGCGGATCAAGCTTGGCGTGGCGAGCTACTCGTTTCATAAATTCGATCGCGCGCATGTGATCGAGTTTATGAAGCAGTTGAATCTGACGCATCTGAATGCCAAGGATGTGAATGACCATCTGCCGATGAAACCACCTGAAGCCACGGATGCGGCGGTGGCGGCGTACAAGGCTGCGGGCATCGAGCTGACGGCTGCAGGTGTGATCTATTTCACTTCGACGGATGAAGCTGATGTGACGCAGAAGTTTGAGTATGCGAAGCGGGCAGGCGTGTCTCTGATAGCGGGAAGCCCGACGCGCGAGGTGCTGCCGGTGGTGGACCGGGTGATCAAGAAGTACGACATACGGCTGGCGATTCATAATCATGGGCCGGAGGATAAGCAGTGGCCTTCACCGCTGGATATTCTCAAGGTCATTGGGCCGCTGGATAAAAAGATTGGGCTATGCATCGATGTGGGCCATACGGAGCGTTCTGGGACGGATCCGGTGGAGGCGATTCATAAGGCGGGAGCGCGGCTGTATGACGTGCACATTAAGGACCTGGCGGACTTAAAGGCTAAAGATAGCCAGGTGGCGGTGGGCGATGGGAAGATGCCGATTCGCGGAATCTTTGAGGCGCTGCACGCTATCGGGTACAAAGGGTTTGTGGATCTGGAGTATGAGATTCATGAGGACGATCCGCTGCCGGGGATGATCAAGAGTTTTGCCTATATGCGCGGGGTTTTGAACGGGATGGGGTACGAGAGCTAGGGCTCGATATCAAAGCAGCGAAATTGTTTCTATCCACTTGGGTAAAAAACTGTAAGAAGCTATAGATACAAAGTATCCCACCCTAGCCACAGAAACAAATACGTGGCGAGGGTGGGGCACCCTCATCTTGTGGATTTATTGCGATGCACCTTCTTCGATGATGGCTAGATCCCAGGGCTTTAGGGTGATGGTTTGCTTTGGGGTGATTGCGGCGTTAGTAAGAAGGTCTTTGCCTGCGGCGTAGGGGTAGGTGAGGGATTTTTCTTCACTGGAGAAGTTGAGGTAGTAGTGGAGTTGCTTGCCTTCGCGATTGATGCCGTGTTTCACGCGGACGGAGGATGGTAGCTGCTGGTCTGGACTGGTGATGCCGGCGGATTTGATGGCTTCGGCCACGATCTTTGCCTGCAGGGCGTCGGAGACGGCTGTGCCTTCGTAGACAAGCTCGCCTGAGCCGTATTGATTGCGGGTGATGGCTGGCCATTTTCCGAAGAAGGGATGGTCATAAAACGCTAGAGGCTGGGCGTGGTCGACGAGCAGGAACTCGGCCCATTTGCTGACTTTGTTTTCCTCTCCTACGTGGTAGGGGTCACCTTTTAAGGCGAGGGGCTTTTCTAGGTTAGAGAACTCCTGATAGGTGAAGCCTGCGGCTTCGTGCAAGGGGCCGGGGGCGCGCTCCCAGCGGACGGCGTCGTTCTCGTTGGTGAAGCCGCTCTTGAAGGTCATGAGGACGTGGCCGCCTGCTCTGACGTAGTCGGCGATCTTTTGGAGCAGGGTGTCATCGGCGACGTACAGGGCTGGAACGATGAGCAGCTTGTACTGCGAGAGGTCTGCCGCGCCCTTCAACGTTTCAGGGAAGACGAAGTCTGTGCCTACATTGGCGTCGTAGAGGGCGCGGTGGAGTTGGGTGACGAGTGCGCCGTAACTGTCGCCATTTTTGCCGGGCGTCCAGCCGCCGCCGAGGCCGCGTTCATAGGGCATGAAGGAGATGCCGTTGGCGGAGTCAACGCTGTAAAGAATGGCCACCTGATTTTTGACTTTGAGATCAACTAACTGCGGACCGATCTTCTGCAGTTCATGAGCGGTTTTTGAGACTTCGGCGTAAGCGCGGTTGGGTTCCAGATCGTGACTGAGGACGCCTTTCCAGTAGGTCTCCTGGCCGGCGTGGATGGAATGCCAGTGCCAGTACTCGACCATGTTGGCTCCGCTGGCGAGATAGTTGTAGACGTCAAGACGCATCTGGCCGTCGTAGGGCGGGAACTGCGCGGCTGAATCCCACTCGAGGGTTTGGGCGTTGGTTTCGGTGATGAGGAAGTTGTCATGCTTGAGCGAGCGGGCGTAGTCGGATTGCTCGGTCTGCCAGGCACCGTCCATGTGGTCCTGGGTGCCGTGATAGATGTTGTTGGCGACGATGTCGAGGACTTTGGCTTGCTCAACTTCATTGACGTCGAGCTTCATCATGCCGCCGTAGTCGTGGGTGACGAACTGATGCGGGCCGCGATTGGCTCTCACTAGATCGGCTTGCCAGCCGAGGAAGTCTTTGACGCGCATCTGGCTCCAGCGGGACCACTCCAGCTTGTAGCTGGTGCTGGTGGCGCGGTCGCGGGTGGGCATGTCGTTCCAGTCGTTGACGTCCTGACCCCAGTAGTTGAGGAACCAGGCTTTGTTCATGGCTTCAGGGGTGACGAATTTCTTTTTGAGGTGATTGACGAAGCCTTCGAAGACGTCGGCGTTGAATGCGCCGTAGGAGCCGGTTTCGTTGTCGATCTGCCAGCCGATGACGGTGGGATTGTCTTTGTAGTGAGAGACCATGTTGGTGATGACGCGCTGGGCGTATTTGCGATAGGTCGCGTTGTCGGTGTCCATGTTTTGCCTCATGCCGTAGCTCACTTCGCCGTCTTTTTTGGGGCCGTCCTGAGGGCGGATGAGGATTTCGGGATGGGCGTGGGCGAGCCATGTTGGGACTGAATAGGTCGGCGTGCCCATGATGACCTTGATGCCGGCTTTGCCCATGGCGTCGACGATGTGATCCATCCAGGCGTATTCGAAGTGGCCGTCGGCCGGCTCCCAGAGGCTCCAGGTGGACTCGCCCATGCGGACGACGCTGATGCCGGCCTCTTTCATGAGGGCGATGTCTTTTTCGAGGCGCTGAGCGCGGAGGGCTGGATCGGCATTCTCAGCGGGCATGTACTCGTTGTAGTAGGCGGCGCCGTAGAGGATGTTGGGCTGGCGGTCGGCAGTGTTCTGGGCATGGGATGTGGAGGCGAAAAGAAGAACGAGGGCGGACAGAGAAAGGCGGGCCGAGGCAACGTGCATGAGGATCATCCTTGTGGGGTCATGGTACAGGGCGCGAAGGCGAATTGGCATGGCGGACGGCGAAGGTGTGCGATTGTGTGCAGACGGCGATGTAGTCTCTAGGAAGAATGAAAGGTTTGCGGGTGCGTGTTGTCGGGCGAAATCCGCAAAACGAAAGATCGAATAGAAAGACGAGGACGTCATGAAATCTTTTCCCCCTACCTTCATGCGCATTGCGCTCGCTGCTGGATTGCTATCGGTGGCGTTGACAGGCTGCAAATCAAAACAGGATGCGGCGATTGAACACGCCAAACAGCAAGCGGCAAGCACTGGGCAGCCGCAGCAGATTACGTCGACCGACAAGGACGGAAATACGGTGACGACGACGGTGCAGCCACCGGTGGCGGGGCAGACCGGGCAGGTGGTAACGACTACAGTGACGCCTAAGCCGGCGGCCGGCACGACGGCTGCGGCTTCGACGACTGCGACAAACGATCAACCTGCTCCGGCCGCCGCGCAGACGCAGCCTGCACCTCCGCCGCCACCGCCGGATATTCATGTGACGGCGGGGACAACGCTGGTGATTCGCGTGGACCAGCGACTGAGCGCGAAGGGGAGCTACCGGGGAGAGAAATTTACGGGTGAGTTTGCCGAGCCACTTAAGGATGACGGCGGGAAGACGATTATTCCTAAAGGCTCGCGGGTGACAGGCCGGGTGGAAGCGGCCAAGCCGCGTGGGCACTTCAAAGGGGCGGCGATCTTGTCGCTGCGGCTGACATCACTGACGCTGGATGGAAAGGAATATCCGCTGGAGACACGTAACCTGAGCGAGCGCAAGAAGGGCAAAGGCAAGCGCACGGCGGCGATGATTGGCGGCGGCAGCGGGCTGGGAATGCTGATTGGCGGCGTGGCTTCTGGCGGGACAGGACTGGTGATTGGCGGATTGGCCGGCGCGGGTGCGGGAACGGCGGGCGCGGGGTTGACGGGTAACCGGGACCTGGTGATTCCGGCGGAGTCGATCGTGCGGTTTAAGCTTTCGGATGAGTTGGTGATTCAACCGTAGCTGAGCTGAGACGGAAGAAAGGCCGCGCGGGTTCGTGCAGCTCATCCTTGTGTGCAAAGGCGCACAAAGGACGGGACACCCCGGGCTTGTTGGAGTTTGGAAAGACCGTAAACGGCTGTAGATATTGATATCCCACCTTAGCCACAGAGACAACTACGTGGCGAAGGTGGGGCACCCGCTTTTTGTGCTGGTTCATTTGTGTTTTTAGGTTTAAGGTTCCGGATCGCCGTCGCTGTCGGGGCCGCTGGCGGTGGCGGCCATGACGGCAGCGTTTGATTTCATCTCGTATTCGTTGGGTGGAGCAGCACCGGCTAGGTAGCGGACGAAGTAGTCCCAGCGGCGGCGGGTCATGTACTGGCTGGCCGGGCCGTAGCCGTGGGCTACATTGGGGATGAGAAGCAGGTCGAAGTCCTTGTTGGCTTTGATGAGGGCGTCGACGAGAACGAGGGTGTTGTTGGGCGGCACGTTGTCGTCCATGGTGCCGTGGGCTAGGAGCAGGTGGCCCTTGAGGTTTTTGGCGATGTTCTGATTGGCCTGCGAGTCGTAGTTGCTGGAGCCGTCTGGCTGCTTGACGAGCAGGCCGGACCATTTTTCTGCCCAGTCGTCTTCGTAGTCGCGTTGGTCGTGATTGCCGCTTTCGGCGATGCCCACTTTGAAAAAGTCAGGATAGTTGAACATGGCTGCTCCGGTGGCGTTACCGCCCCCGGAGTGGCCGAAGATGCCGGCTCGATCAAGGTCGATGAAGGGATACTGCGCGGCGAGCTCTTTCATACCGATGACCTGATCAGGGATGGTGTTGTCGCCGAGGTTGCCCCAGTAGGCTTCATGGAAGCTCTTGGAGCGCATGTCGGTGCCCATGCCGTCAATGCAGACGACGATAAAGCCGAGCTCGGCGAGGGACTGGCTGTCGCGATGGGCTGCGCTGAATTCGCGGCTGCCGCAGGAGCCGGTTTGGGGGCCGGGATAGACGCTGTTGATGATGGGATATTTCTTGTCCGCCTCCATGTGGCTGGGCTTGAACATGAAGCCGTAGAGATCGGTCTTGCCATCGCGCGCCTTGACCTTGATGGGCACGGGCGGCACCCAGCCATAGGCGAGGAGTTTGGAGATATCCTGCTTGGCGATCTCTTTGATCAGCTTGCCATCGCTGTCGCGAACGACGGTGGTGTGGGGCTGGGTGGGTGTGGAGTAGGAGTCGACGAAGTAGCGGCCATCGGGGGAGAGCTTGATGTTGTGGTCGGCGTCTTCCGGGGTGAGGAGCTTCTGGCCGGAGCCATCGAAGTGGATGCTGTAGAAGTGGCGGAAGTAGGGGTCGCGGCCGGACTCTTTGCCTACGCCGAGGAAGTAGATGGTGCGCGTCTTTTCATCGACGCGGAGGACCTGGGTTACGTTGCCTTCGCCGTGGGTGATCTGGTTCTTGAGCTTGCCGGTCGCGAGGTCGTAGAGGTAGAGATTGCCCCAGTTGTCGCGCTCGCTGAACCAGAGGATTTCATTCGAAGCGGGCAGGTAGTGCCAGTTCACTTTGCCGTTGCCGCTCTCGTAGAACTTGGGCGTGGTTTCGCCCATGACTTCGCGGACTTCGCCTGTGACGGTGTCGGCGACGCGAAGCCACTCCTGCTTGTGATCGCGGGAGGTGGAGACGAAGGCCAGGTGTTTGGTGTCGGGGCTCCACTCGACATCGTCCCAGGTGGCGCCGCTGCAGGCTACGTCGTCGCAGAGAGTGGAGCGGTGCTGGTCGGGCGGCATCTTGAGGCGGGTCATTTTGTGCGACGCTACGTCGATGACGACGCGCTCGATCATGGTGACGTCTTTGTCGCCGACGAGCGGGTATTTCCAGGCCTTCAAGGTTGGATGGCTGTTGGTGACGGGGACGAGGTACATTTCGCCGGTCTTGCGCTGGTCTTGCTGGAAGGTGGCGATCTTTTTCGAGTCGGGCGACCAGAGGAGGATGGCGGCGTCGGACTGTTTCCACCCGGCGTTGTCGGTGGCGTAGCCGTAGTCTTTGACGCCGTCGGTGGTGAGCTGGGTTTCTGCGCCCGTTTCCATGTTGCGGACCCAGAGGTTCCAGTTGCGAATGAAGGCGCCTAGTTTTTTATCCGGAGAGAGATGGAGGGGCGGCCTTGTGGCTGAGGCGACGCGCTTGCAGGAGGCGGCGGGAAGATCGCAGATGTAGTGCGTGCCGGCGTAGGTGAGACGGAGTTCGTTGGCATTGAGGGAGTCTATGGCGCTGATCTTCAGGTGGCGGGCGTCGTCTTTGATTTCGCCGTTGGAGGCGGCTTTGAGGGCGGCGGCGAGCTTTTCCTGGTCGAAGGCTGGGGCGCTGGTGTTTTTGGTGGAATCGACAAGCGTGTAGGTGACGCCGGTTTCGTCCGCGGCGCGATACCAGAAGCGGTTGCCGTCAAGCCACTCCGCACGGACGGTGCCGGGATAGGCGAGCGGGTTGACGTTATAGGGCATGAATTTTTCGGCGGCGGCGTAATCTTCGGTGGTGTACTGGCGGGGCTGCTGGGCGTGGGCGGCCGCTGTAAGAAGGGCGATGAAGGCGAGCGGCAGCATGGTGTGTTTTGGTATGGACATTCGAAGGCTCCGTATCCGCTGCGAGGGCGGGGAATGCTTGCGGGTCGTGCCGATGCGTTTGAGCAATCTTAACTTGTCGAGATGGGAGAGATCGCCGGGCTAGAGCCCGTACGCTTTTGAGCCTGAGCGCGGGGGTTAAACCCCCGACTCCCTCCGTGCAAGCCTTACAGACGCGGTGATCGAAATGCCCCGGCAACGTGTCATGCGGTTCTAGAGGATGTGGATGGTGTGCAGCCAGAGTTCTACGGACTTGGGCCAGGTGGTGACGGGCCATTTGGTTTGAGGGCGGAGGCCGTAGCCGTGGCCGCCTTCAGCGTAGATGTGGAGCTCGGCGGGAACCTTGGCTTGCTTGAGGGCGAGGAACCAGGTGGTGGCGTTCTCGACGTGGACGGGGTCGTCTTCGGCCTGGACAAGGATGGTGGGCGGAGTGCTGCTGTTGGGATGAAGGTCCAAATCGTCGAGGAAGCTGTGCTCGGTGTCGGCGAGGTAGCCGGGATAGACGACCACGGCGAAGTCAGGGCGGCAGCTTTGCTGATCGGCGGCGTCGATGGGGTCGTAGAGGCGTTTCTCGTAGTGAGTGCTGACGGCGGCGGCGAGGTGACCTCCTGCGGAGAAGCCGAGGACGCCGATGCGCTTGGGGTCGATGTGCCACTCGGCCGCGTGAGCACGGACGATGCCGAGGGCGCGTTGTGCATCCTGGAGGGCGGCATTGGATTTGGGATAGGGGCCAGTGCTGGGGTTCTTGGAATCAGCGCCGGGGACGCGGTATTTGACGAGGATGCAGGCAACGCCGGCTTTGTTGAGCCAGTCGCAGACTTCGGTGCCTTCGAGATCGATGGCCAGGATGCGGTAGCCCCCGCCGGGGAAGACTACGACTGCGGCGCCGGTGGCTTTGCCTTTAGGCGCGTAGAGAATCAGCGTGGGCACGGAGACATTGCCGAGCCGGATGAGAGGCTTGCCGGCGATGAGGTTGTCGGTAGGTTTGCTGGTGTCGACTTCCGGGCCGAGGTCGGTGGCGCCGGGGGCTCCGCTGGGCCAGAGCTTGAGCGTGGTGTGGCCGGGAGCTGGCTCCCAGGCGGGTTTCTGAGCGAAAGCAATCGAGGCAACAGACAGAGCGAGAGCGAGGGGCAGCGAGCGAAGGCGCATGACGAGGACCTCTTGTGATATCGCCAGCGATGATTGCAGCCTTCGGGGAGCGTGCGCAAGAGGCGGTCTGTCGCGAAACGTGCTGGCGGAAGAGAAGAAAACGGTTCGCGCTTTGCGCGAATCAGGCCCACCTTAGGCACAACCACCCCAACGACGTGGACCTGTCGTTGGGGACCCGGAAAACAAAACGTGCCGAAGGTGGGGCACCCGGTTTGGCGGTTATCGAGTTAGCTGGTCGTGCTTGCACGAAGAGGGCCCACATCTCAGAGTCGAGATGTGGGGCCCCGGCATGGCAAGCGCAACCGTTTGAGTGGGGTGGCTTACGAAAGGCGGGGGGCTTGGTATATCGTGACTTGCAGTCATACAAAAGGGGCCGACGCGCGCATGAATGGGATGATGAGAGGCCGGCTGGGCCTGATGATGTTCCTGGAATACTTCATCTGGGGAGGCTGGTACGTCACGTTTACGACGTGGCTCTCGCATACGCTGCACTTCTCGGGCACCGAGGCGGGAGTGGCGGCGGGAGCAACGACGATTGGCGCGATGGTCTCTCCGTTTTTTGTGGGGCTGATCGCGGACCGGTTCTTTGCGACGCAGAAGCTGCTGGCGGCGCTGCATATTGTGGGCGGAGTGGTGCTCTACATGGCTTCGCGGCAAACGGGGTTTACGCCGCTGTATAGCCTGGTGCTGCTGTATTGCCTGTGCTACATGCCGACGATGGCGCTGACGAATTCCCTGGCCTTCCGGCAAATGACCGATCCGCAGACACAGTTTGGGCCGATCCGGGTGATGGGGACCGCGGGATGGATTGTGGCCGGGCTGGCTATCGGATATATGAAGATCGAGTCGACGGAGATGCCGATGCAGATTGCCGCGGCATGCTCGGTGCTGATGGGACTGTATTGCCTGACGCTGCCGAACACTCCACCGCTGAGACACGCCGAAGGGCAGACGGGGCTGGCGTCGGTCTTTCCGCTGGAGGCGGTGAAGCTGCTGGGCGAACGGTCAATGGCGGTGTTTGCGATTGCTTCGTTTCTGATCTGCATTCCACTGCAGTTTTATTACGCGTTCACCAATCCGTTTCTGAATGAGATTGGGGTAACGAACGCGGCGGGCAAGATGACCGGGGGCCAGATCTCCGAGTTGCTGTGCATGCTGCTGATCCCATGGTTTTTCCGGCGCTGGGGCGTGAAGTACATGCTGGTGGCGGGGATGCTGGCATGGGTGCTGCGCTATGCGCTGTTTGCTTTTGGCGATCCGGGACCGAAGATGTGGATGCTGTGGCTGGGCATTGTGCTGCATGGCATCTGCTATGACTTCTTCTTTGTGACCGGACAGATCTATATCGACCGCAAGGCGAGGCCGGAGCTAAGGGCAGCGGCGCAGGGGCTGATCACTTTTCTGACCTACGGGGCGGGCATGTTCGTGGGCTCGTGGATCTCGGGCGCGGTGGTGGAGCACTATTCGTCGAGCTCAAGCGCGCATGACTGGCGCTCGATCTGGCTGGTGCCGGCGGTTGGGGCGGCGGGGATCCTGGTGCTGTTTTTGATTACTTTTACGGATCGCTCGAAGGGCGCTGCTCGGGATACGGAATTTGCGGCGAAACCGGTTTAAGTCACTTCAGGAGGTTTCTCGATGGCTCAGATTTCGCGACGAAAGTTCATGGCCCTCACAGGCAGTGCTGCAGCTGTGGCAGCGTTACGGCCTCGCATGATGTGGGCCAGCCCGATGGGGTTGCCGGTGGGTATTCAGCTCTATACGGTGAGCAAGCCGCTCAATGACGATCCGGCGGGGACACTGAAGCAGCTGTATGCGATCGGTTATCGCGAGGTGGAGTCGGCGGGGATGGCGAAGACCACTCCGAAAGACTTGCGCAAGATGATCGATGACGCGGGGTTGAAGTGTCCGAGTGCACATCTGCAACTGACGAAGGAGGATCTTGGACCGGCCTTTGAAGAGGCGCATGCCTTCGGTGCGCAGTATGCGGTGAGCTCGGTGTTGCGTGAGTTCGATCCGGCATTTATGAAGGCGGCGCGGGCAGCGATGCAGAGCGGCAAGGAGATCAAGCCGCCGGCGATGCCGCCACTGGGTGTGGACGGCTTCAAGAAAACAGCCGCGAAGATGAACGAGGTAGGCAAGAAGGCGAAGGCGGCGGGGCTGCAGTATGCCTATCATAACCACAACTTTGAGTTCGAGAAGATGCCAGATGGATCGCCGGGGTACGACATTTTGCTCAAGGAGACGGACCCTGAGCTGGTGAAGTTCGAAGTCGACTGCGGGTGGATGAAGGTGGCCGGATACGATCCGGTCGCGTATATGAAGAACTATCCTGGCCGAATCAGGATGCTGCATATCAAGGATTTCAGACCGCAGGATCCGACGACGGATCTGATGGGACCGGGGCGGCCCAAAGGGGCAGATCTTGGAACGGGCTTCGTGGATTACGCACCGATCTTTACCGCGGGCAAGGCTGCGGGGATCGAGCATATTTTCGATGAGCAGGAGCAGCCGTTTCCGGTCTCGCAGATTGAGTCGGCGAAGGCGAATTTTGGATTCCTGGAGAAATTCAGCTAACACAGAGAGAGACTGATTCGAGGGTTCACTTCAGGAGGTTCTCGGTGGCGCAGGTATCGCGACGAAAGTTTATCGCCCTGGCAGGCTCGGCTGGGGCTGTGGCTGCGTTGAAGCCTCATGCGGCGTGGGCTGGCCCGATGGGGCTGCCGGTCGGTATTCAGCTCTACATGGTGAGCAAGCCGTTTGCGCAGGATCCGGCGGGCACGCTGAAGGAGCTTCATGCTATTGGCTACCGCGAGGTGGAGACGGGCGGATTGCCGAATCTCACGGCGAAGCAACAACGGGCGTTGTTTGACGCAGCGGGCATGACCTGCCCCAGCGTGCATGTGGAGCTGGGGGGAAAAAATGCCGAGGCAGCGTTTGCGGATGCACATACGCTGGGGGCGCGCTATGCGTTGAGCTCGGTGCAGCGTGAGTTCAGCCCGGCGTTTTTGAAGAAGGCCGAAGCGGCGATGCGCAGCGGCGGCAAGACTTCAGCGCCGTCACTGCCGCCGCTGGGCGTTCAAGGCTTCAAAGAGACAGCGGCGCAGATGAACGAGATGGGACGCAAGGCCAAGGCTGCAGGGCTGCAATACGCGTATCACAATCACAACTTTGAATTCGAAAAGATGCCGGATGGTTCGGCTGGCTATGACATTCTGCTGAAGGAGACGGATCCGGAGCTGGTGAAGTTCGAGGTGGATTGCGGCTGGATGAAGGTGGCGGGCGCGGACCCGGTGCATTACTTCAAGGCTTATCCGGGGCGTTTCCGATTGCTGCATATCAAGGATTTCAAGCCTACCGGCAAGCCGACAATCGACCTGACCGGGCCGGGACGGCCGATGGGCACCGACCTGGGCACGGGCTTTGTGGACTATGGGCCGATTTTTGCAGCGGGTAAGGCGGCCGGGATCGAGCATATTTACGCCGAGCAGGAAGAGCCGTTTGCGATTTCTCAGATGGCGTCGGCTAAGGCGGCTTTTGCGTACATTCAGAAATTCAACTAGAGGATGGAATCAAAACACATGGTCAATCGCCGAAATTTCATCAAGACTGCTGGACTTGCGACTGCCGGTTCTCTTGCAGCAAAAACCTTATATTCAATGGCCCTGCCGTATGGCGAAGGGCGTCCGATTGCAGCGAACGATTACATTCACCTGGCGCTGATTGGCGCGGGTGGCCAGGGCCAGGGCGACACGAAGACGGCGATCGAGGTGCCGGGCGTGAAGGTAGTGGCGGTTGCAGACTGCTACCAGGGCCGGCTGGACCATAGCAAGGAGTTGTGGGGCAAGACGATCTTCACGACACGGGACTATCGCGAAATTCTGGACAAGAAGGATATCGATGCGGTGCTGATTGCTACGCCGGACCATTGGCACAAGCAGGCGTCGATTGACGCGATGAAGGCCGGCAAGGATGTGTATTGCGAGAAGCCGATGATCCATCTCTACGAGGATGGCCCGGCGATGATCGAGACGGCGCAGTCGACGGGCAGGATTTTGCAGGTAGGCAGCCAGCGGGTGAGCTCGCAGATCTATATCAAGGCCAAGGAACTGCTGGCGGCGGGGGCTATTGGACAGTTGAACATGGTGACGGCGCGGTGGGATCGCAACTCGTCGATTGGCGCGTGGAACTACACGATTCCCGACGATGCTTCGACGCAGACCTGCGACTGGCCGCGCTTCCTTGGGACGGCTCCGAACATTCCATGGAATCCGGAGCACTTTTTCCAGTGGCGTAAGTGGAAGGCGTATGGCTCGGGCGTGGCGGGCGACTTGTTTGTGCATCTGTTCAGCGGGACACATTTTATTACCGGCGCGAAGGGCCCGACGCGGGCTGTGGCTTCTGGGGCGCAACGCTTCTGGAAGGACGGGCGTGATGTGCCGGATGTGATGCTGGGGATCTTCGATTATCCGGAGGGCTTCAATTTGAGCCTGCGAGTGAACTTTGTGGATGGCGGCGAGGAGAGCGAAGGACTGATCTTTACCGGATCGGAAGGGACGATGGAGATCAGCGAAAAAGGCGTAACTATTGACCGCGCTCCGCGTGAAAAAGGACCGGGGCACAGCGTGGAGAGCTTTACCGAGGCGATGCAGAAGCGGATGGTCGATGCCTACACGAAGAAGTATCCGCGGGAGTTTACCGGGAAGCCGTTTGCGGCGGTGGAAAGATACGGACCGCCTGAGGGCTACAGTGACAGCTATGACCACTTCCACAACTTCTTTGATGCGGTACGCAGTAGGCAACCGGTAGTGGAAGATGCGACCTTCGGATTCCGCGCGGCGGGGGCGGCGCTGCTGGCGAACCAGAGCTACGAGCGGGATGCCGTAGTGCATTGGGATCCGGTGGCGATGAAGCTGGTTTAAGACATTTTGGCTTGACTGGCATTTTCTGGAACGTGATTCGTGGTCTCCCACCCTTTGTGCGATGAAGCTGCACAAAGGATGGGGCACCCGAAGTTTCGATGATATTGAAATTGAAAATCTCCTCGTGGAGATCGAGAGAATAACGGGTGTCCAGTGGTGGACGCCCGTTTTCAATTTTGGGCGGTGATAAATCGTCTCGCGACGCGAAGCTCTGGTTTTTCAAGCAGTGATTCTGGCGGCTCACGTGCATACTGAATTCAATTCCGTGTCGGGAGGAACATGATGTTCAACGCGATCCACGATCTTCGCTTGGCTATCCGGCAGTTGAGGCGTTCCGGCACCTTTACCTTTACCGTGACCCTTACGCTGGCGCTGGGGATTGGACTGAATGCGGCGATCTTTACCATGGTGGACTCGATCCTGTTGCGGCCGCTGGGGTATCACGACGCGGATCGCATCTATGGGCTGAATACGCGCTTTACCGAGGAAGGCAGGGCTATTCCGCGGCTGGGCGGCGGTGACTATACCGACGTGGCGCAGCAGGTGAGTTCGCTGGAGTCGACGGCATACTACCAGGCCTATCAGGACGGCCTGCAGGTGGCTGGACGGACATATTTCATCGACATTGCCCATGTGAGTCCGGAGTTCGGGCAGGTGATGGGCGTCGAGCCAATAGCTGGACGTGTCTTTCAGGCAGTCACCCATGGCAAGGACAATGTGAACGAGCCACAGGAGGCGATGGTCTCGAGCGCTTTTGCACGAGAGAACTTTGGCAGCGCGGCTGCGGCCCTGGGCAAGCCGCTGAAGTATGCGGATAGATTGCGGACGATTGTGGGCGTGCTGCCAGATGGCTTTTCTTTTCCCGGCGCGAAGACGCAGGTGTGGATCGAGCTTCCATCGGTTCCAGATGTTGCGGCACGCTCGGCTTACAACCAGCAGGCGGTGGCTAAAGCGAAGCCCGGCGTGACGGCAGAGCAGTTGAATGCGGAGATGGCGACCTTTTCGAAGCAGTTGCAGTCGGCCTATGCAGAAGACAAGCTGAAGACGCTGGAGGCTGTGCCGCTACAGGAACAACTGGTCGGCAAGGTGCGGCCAGTGCTGCGGCTGCTGATGGCGGCAGTTGCCGTGGTGCTGATGATCGTCTGCGCGAATATCACGCATCTGCAACTAGTGCGGGCAACGCAACTGCGGCGCGAGGTAACGATCCGCACGGCGCTGGGAGCAACGCGTCTATCGCTGGCGCGGCGCGCGGGGCTTGAAGTGCTGCTGCTGGCGGTGGGCGGATGCGCGGCAGGCGTGTTGGTGGCACTTCCTGCATTGAAGGTGCTGATCCGGCTGGCGCCGCAGGAGATTCCGCGGCTGGCCGATGTACATTTGAATTTCGACGTGATCCTGTTCTCGTTCCTGATCAGCCTGTTTACGATGGCTGCGACGGCGCTGCTGCCACTGTGGCGTTCCTGGCAGGTGGATCCGGCATCGGCGATCAAGCAGGATGCGGCGCGTGGAACGGAAAGCCGCGGATCGGGGCGGCTGCGACAGGCCCTGGTGGTGGGCGAGGTGGCGTTGACACTGACGCTGAGCGTAGCGGCGATTTTGCTGGTGCGGCAGTTGATTGCACAATCCGAGCAGGATCTTGGGTTTTCCCCTAACAAGCTGGCCGTCCTTGATACTCATGCTGCAAGCCACGTAATGCCGTTGCTGCTGGCGCAACTGCAGCAGCCTACCAAGGAGCAGACTGCGGCTCTCGCCAGCGCCGGCGCGGAAGATGCGCAGGCTCTGAACTCCATGCTGGAGTGGATTCGCGCGGTGCCGGGAGTAGCTGCGGCAGATGCGATCTACAGTGCGCCGATGCGGCCCGCTGGCTCCGATGTGGGATATGCCGTGCGCGGTGTCAGCACCTTCACGGCGGGGGCGCGCCTGCCTGACGCCAATATCACGTCGATGACACCGGGATACCTACAGACGATGGGGATTCCAGTGCTGAAAGGGCGTGCCTTCACGGCGGCGGATCGTTATGGGTCTGAGAAAGTCGTGCTCATCAGCGAGTCGATGGTTCGGCAGAGTTTTCGAGACATCGATCCGATCGGCAAGCAGATCATGTGCGGGTGGGATGCGATGAACGAATGGTGGACGATTGTGGGGGTGGTGGGCGATGTGCGGCAGGATTCGCCAGGCTCTGCACCGGCGCCTACGATTTACGCACCGGTGGCGCAGCATCCGCAGACGGCCTCGGATATGCAGGTGGTGGTGCGGACGCACTCAAGTGACGAGGCGATGGCGGCAACGCTGGCGCGGATGATGAAACAGCAGTATCCGCTGGTGGCGGTACACGAGTCGACGATGCGCCAGGATGTAGGCGAAAGTGAGCGAGCGCAGCACTTCCGCACGCTGCTGTTTGGCAGCTTTGCCGGGGTGAGCATTTTGCTGGCGATGACCGGGATGTATGGCGTAACTGCTTACACAGTGGCGCAGAAGCGCTTTGAGTTCGCGCTGCGGTTTGCTTTGGGAGCACAGCGGGCGCAGGTGCTGGGTGCTGTGGTGGGCAATGCGCTGAGCGTGGCGGCGATTGGTGTGGTGGGCGGCATCGTGTTGAGCGCGGCATTGATGCGGGTGATGAGCAGCTTGCTCGGCCAGACGCCTGGATTCGATCCGGTTGCTTACGGTGCGGCTGCAGCGGGGGTTTTGATCATTGCGCTTTCAGCGACGCTGCAGCCCGCTTATCGCGCGGCCAGGGTGGAACCGATGCAGGTGTTGCGGAACGAGTAGGTGCTGGCTGGACAGGTTGTGATGCGAACCTTTGCGAATCCCACCCTAGCCACAAAAACAACAACGTGGCGAGGGTGGGGCATCCAGATTGTGACTGGTTGATGCAGGACGCTGGCGTGTTGGGCCGACTGAGCTATTGCGGGAGTGGCTTGAGCATGACGGTGCGGCCGGTTTTGGCGGATTGGCGGGCGGCGGCGAGGATCTGGACTACGATCATGTTGGTGTCGAGCGAGGAGAGGTCGCCTTCCGGCTTGAGTTTGCCGCGGATGACTGCGGCGAGGTAATCGAGCGAGTTGTTGGCTGCGCCTACGATGGGCGGGACCGAGCCTTCGGTCTCGGCTTTGTCGCCTGCATGGCGCGTGCGCATACGGTCGGCAGCTTCAGTGATGGCGTACCCGGTGGCGCCATAAACTTCCATATCTTTGCGCGCGAAAGGCCAGTTCCATGAGGGTTGGAGAACGGCCTGGGTCTTGGGGTAGCGGACGATGATGGTGGCGTCATCATCGACTCGCGCATAGATATCCGGCTTGTCGGTAAGGGCTACTGCGGTGACACTGACGGGTGTTTCACCTTTCATGAGCACGGTCATCAGGTCGGCGCCGTAACAACCGAAGTCAAACATGGCTCCGGCTCCGTTCTTGACTGGATCGGTGAGCCAGCCGAGGAACTCGGGACCGACGTTGATCTCCTTGGGGCCCTCGTGGCCGTCATGCACCACAACACGGCGGAGCGCGCCCAGCTTGCCTTCGTTGGACTGGCGGATGGCTTCGGCGTTGCTGGCGTACCAAGTGGTTTCATAGTTCACGAGCACATGCACGTGATGCTCGCGGGCGGCCTTGCGGATGGCGAGCGCATCGGCGACGGTTGTCGCGAGCGGCTTTTCGACCATGGAGCTGATTCCGTGGCGGGCGGCGATTTCAATGGCTTTGCGATGGCCGAGGATGTCGGTGTAGACGAGGACAGCTTCCGGATGAACTTGGGCGAGCATCTTGTCGGTGTCGGTGAAGAAGAGCTTCTGGTCGAGATGGAACTGGGCGGCGTATTTTGCAGCCAGGGCCGAATCTGGTTCAGAGATGCCTACCAACTGCACGTTGCTGTTCTGGGGTAGAGAATGCAGCAGGCCCTGAGCATGGCCATGGACGAGGCCGACGATGGCGACGCGCACCGGAGCTTCGGCTTGCGCGGAGACGCACTGAACAACGCCGAGGACGAGAGCAGAGGCGAGGAGGGCGAGACGCACTCCGATGTGTGCTGAGAACATTGCTACTCCTTGTGTGGAAGCGCGGTATCGATTCCATCGCCGGAATTCAAGCATCCGGCTCCGTGTACAAGGATAGGGTAGCGCGTGAGGGCGGCGATTGCCGACGGTTTTTGCACGGCTGCGGTGAAGTGCGGCGATACGGTATACTTCGGCCACGATGCGTACTGACCCTTTGAAGCTTCTGGCCTGTGTGGCGCTGGTGACGGTGGCCGCTTCGCTTTGCGCGCAAGAGAACAAGCCCAAACCGGAGGACACCGAGATCTGGGAGCCGGTGCCCACGGTGGTGACGCCGGGCGCGACGAACGCCGCGCCGCCCTCGGACGCGATTGTGCTGTTTGACGGCAAGAACGAGGATGCCTGGGTTTATGCCAAAGGCCACAACCCGGCACAGTGGACGGTGGCCGACGGCATGTTGACGGTGAAGAAGGACGGCCTGGGCAATATCGAGACCAAGCAGAGCTTCAAGGACTACCAACTGCATATCGAGTGGAAGATTCCGGCCGACATTACGGGAAGCGGCCAGGCACGGGGCAACAGCGGCATTTTCCTGGCTTCGACAGGAGAAGGCGATGCCGGTTACGAGCTCCAAGTGCTGGATGCCTACCAGAACAAGACCTATGTTAACGGGATGGCGGGAAGCCTGTACAAGCAGGCGATTCCGCTGGCCAATCCGGCGCGGAAACCAGGTGAATGGCAAAGCTACGACGTGGTGTGGACCGCGCCGCGGTTCAACGATGACGGATCGGTGAAAACGCCAGCGTATGCGACAGTTTTCTTCAACGGAGTGGTGGTGGAAAATCACTTTGAGCTGAAGGGCGAGACGCTTTATATCGGCAAGCCGGTGTACAAGAAGTACGATCGGGCTCCGATCAAGCTGCAGGCCCATGGAGACAAGAGTGAACCGCTCAGTTACCGGAATATTTGGGTGAGAGAGATCAAGTAGCTTGAGTTATGCTGGGTAACTGGCTTTAATTTTTCCACAGGCAAAAGCGTGGTAATGTAAGTTACTCTTTCGCGGAAGGCGAAAGCGTGCCTCCCCGATGCGCAGACCCTGGTGGTCGAAAAAATGGTTGTACGTGGCCGCATTGCCCGCAGTTGTCGTGCTGGGTATTGCGGCTTTTGTTTTTGCCAGTTTTTTCAGGGCGCAACATTCATTGGATAGAGCAAGTGTGGCGGTGGCGCGGGAGGGGCATTTCCCTGCCGAGCTGCGCTTGATAGGACGGGGCGAAAATCCCGGCTTTGAAGCGATCGGCTCGACGGCTGCTTATACTTCCGGAGCGTTCTACCAGGGAAAGCTCTACGTCAGCGGACCCTCCGGGCTGTTTGTCTTTGGCGGGAATGGCGGCGTGGGAGGCAAGCTGCTGAGGACCTATCGCGTGGGTCTCGACCTGCCGGCGGCTTCGCTGGGAGCGATGGCCGTGGGCCGATTGAGAGGAGCGAGCGAACCGGAGCTGATGATCGCGACCCGCGGCGAGGGGGTGCTGGTTTTTTCCGGCACCGGCGATGGCGTTGGGAGCTTTCGGCAGATTCGCGCGAACGATGCTGACGCGCGCGATGTGACGTCGCTGCTGCCGCTGGCTACGGGCGAGCTGCTGATTGGGACTGCACGGCGGGGAGTTCTTGTTTACCGGGGGACGGCAGGCGGAAGAAGCGTTGAGCTTGAGAGTTTTCATCCACAACTGGCCAACCTGGCGATCACGGCTCTGGCGGCCGATGCGACTGGATTCTGGGTGGGAACGCGTAATCATGGAGTACGGCATTGGCACGCGGGTGCGATCGACAGTTTTGAGGGCGCGGAGTTGCCGGACGAGCAGGTGAATGCCATTGCCGTACACAAGGACACGGTATTTGTGGGCACGCCGCTGGGTGTTGAGGAGTTCGATGGCGGGAGGCCAGCGCGGGTGCTGGGCAGGAATCTTTTTGCCAACGCGCTTTTTGCGGATGCTACCAGGCTGATCGTGGGCACGATGGACGAAGGCATCCGACGCATTGCCTTGACGGGCGGCAGGAGGCCGGGTACGCGGTTCGATACCGCGGGCAGCATTGCCGATGGAGAGTCAAACAATCGGGCAGAAACGTTTTTGAGTGCCGGTCATGAAGGCGACGATGAGAATGATCGGGAGACCGTGTATGCCATTATGCGCGATGGTGTGCGACGCGAGCAGCCGGGCGGAAGCTGGTCGACTGCGATCTCTGAAACGGTTGGCACGAATGGTGAAATTGCGAAGCTAAATGACGGCAATGTTTCAGCACTTGCTTTTGATGCAGATGGTCGGCTGTGGATCGGCTACTTCGATCACGGGTTGGATATTCTCACGCCGGCGAGCGGGGGCTTTGGAGCAACGGCGCATCAGGAAGACGATCATCTCTTCTGCGTAAACCGCATTGCTCTCGACCCACGCCGCCAGACGATGGCGGTGGCGACGGCGAACGGCCTGGTGCTCTTTGACCGGCAAGGCAAGCCTCGGCAGGTGATGACACGGCGCGACGGGCTGATTGCGGACCACGTTACGGATGTCGCATTTACAACGAAGAGCGCCGTGGTGGCTACGCCTGCAGGGCTGACCTTTGTGGACAGCAGTGGAGCGCGGAGCCTGTATGCGTTTCAGGGATTGGTGAACAACCATGTTTATGCTCTTGGAGTGAGGACGGGAGAGACGAGCGAGATTCTTGCGGGCACGCTGGGTGGAGTTTCCGTTCTTGAACAGGAGGCCGTGGAGCGCAATCTGACGACGAGCAACTCTGGGCTGAAGCATAACTGGGTTACGGCTATTGTTCCCGCGCCCGATGTTGCAGGGGAATGGATGGTGGGCACCTACGGCGCAGGGATAATGCGGCTCGACCAGGATGGCAAATCAAGGGATGGGCAGTTTACGGCGATGGATGGAGCGACGCGTTCCATGGTTGTGAATCCCGATGCGATGCTGACGACGGCCAACCACGTCTTTGCGGGGACACTCGGCGATGGGCTTTGGGTCTGGTCACGGTGGAGCGGGCGATGGAAGCAGGTGACTGCTGGCTTACCGTCGGAGAACGTGACTGCGCTTGCAGAACACGATGGTGAGATTTACGTGGGGACGGAGAACGGGCTGATGCGCATTGCGGAGCACGCACTGGAGTAGAGGGATGCGCTTAGCGAAAGATCGGAGTTTTTGGTGCGACTGATGCGGGTTTTGCGGCGAAGACGGAATGGTTTGCTGATGGTATTGCCTGTGCTCGCCTTTTCGTTTTTGCAAGGCGCGCGAGCCGACACGGGCGTGCTGATTCCGCGTGACAAACAAGCTCCGGATGCGAATGTACTTTCATTGGCGGAGATGAAGGTGGATGTCTTCATCGACAATGGCGACGCACGGATTCGCATTGTGCAGATCTTCTCGAATCACACGGACAGGATCGAAGAAGGGACGTATGTCTTTGCGCTACCGGACCGCAGCACCGTCTCGGACTTTGCGGTATGGGATGGGCCGGTGCGCATCCCGGCGGTGATTCTGGAGCGCAAACGTGCCGAGGAGATCTACGACCAGGCGCGCATGCAGGCTATCGATCCTGGGTTGCTTGAGGTAGGCGAGCACGAGGATGGGAATCCGAAACGAAGCTCAACTTTCAGTGTGAAGATTGTTCCCATTCCCGCGTGGGGAACCAAGCGGCTGGAGCTCGAATATCACCAGAAGCTCGCGGTGAATGACTGGAAGCAGCTTTTTTCGCTGCCGTTGAAGCCGGATGCTTATCAACAACAAAAGGCCGGGCGATTGAGCCTGACGCTGGAGATTCATTCTGCCGCGGCGATGCAGGACTTTCAATTGACGTCGAAGCTGTATTCACTCAAGCTTGCGGCGGGGAACAACGCGCATACAGTCATTGGAAGCTATGAAGGCGGCGATGTCAGCCTTGATGAGGATTTGGGCGCGGCATGGAAGCTGGATGCTTCAGGCGCAGACACACTGAATGTCATTCCATATCGCAATCCAAAAGTCGCTCTTCCGTCGCCGGGCGAGGTTATTCCGGAGAAGGCTGCAAAGCCGGAACCCGGATTTTTTCAGGCTGAGGTTCTGGTCGGCGATGGTAAAGGGACCGCGAGCTCCAAGCAGAATGATGATGGCGATCCGAGGACTGTGGTTGTGTTGTTCGACGACTCGCTCTCGATGCAGTGGGAGAAGCTGGAACGAAGTTATGCGGCGACAGAGGCGGTGTTGCGCAGGCTGCGGCCTGTGGATCGTTTTAGCCTGCTGCTCTTCAACCAGGAGGTGACGGCTTTCAGGCCGCAGCCGCAGGTGGCCGATGCGGCGACGATCGAGCAGGCATTGGAGTTCGTTCGCGCGAGCAAGCTGCGCGGCGGAACGGATATTGGCAAGGCATTGTCGATGGGGTTGAAGCAATGTAGAGCAAGCAATTGCACCCTAGTACTGATGACGGACGGAGGCTCGGACCGCGGAGAGACGGTTGTTACAAGCAAGATCGCGGCCAATTATCAGAAGCAGTGGAAGCAGGCCGCGTATCGGACAAAAACAAATATCTTCGCCGTGGGCGATGACGCCAACCTGCCTCTGCTGAAGCTGCTGGCGCAGAATAACGGCGTGCTGGAGCATGTGCTTTCAACGGAGCCCGTGGAGTTCAAGCTGAATGCGTTTCTATCGAAGATCGTGCGCAGTCCAGTAAGCGGCCTGGGATTGACGGCGCGGCCCGAAGGCAAAGTGAGCATGGTGTATCCACTGGACGATCAGGTATACACCCGATCGCTTGCTTCGTGGGTTGGCCAGTACGCTACGCCAGCCAAGGCAGTTGAGTTTCATGCACAGGCGCAGCGGGATGGCGTGGCGTTGGATGTGAAGACAAAGGCCGATCTACCGATGCAGGCACTGGATCATCCTGAGCTGCCGCGCCTGTGGGCACAGGCCCGCGTGAATGCGCTGCTGGACCAGATTGCCCGGGATGGCGAAACGCGTGCGGCGATCGACGAGATTATCCGGTTGGCGCGCAAGTACAAGTTGGCTACTCCGTACACTTCGTTTTTGGCGGCGCCGCGCGCATTGCTGCGGCCGCGCGTGATTCGACCGGGCGATCCGGTGCTGCGAGTGCGGACCGATCCAGCGATTGAATCGGTTATCGCTCTCTTCCCTTTTGGATTGACGAAGCCGCTTCGACACCTGGCGGATGAAGACTCTCCGGGTGACGACGGCGGGCGTCTGTGGGAGACGCGCTTTCTCGCTCCTGCGGATATGAAGGATGGAAGCTACAGCGTGCGCCTGATTTTGCGCGATGACAAAGGCAATACCTATCGCGAGGCAAAGACGTTTGTCATTGCGAGCACGCCGCCTACTGTGAAGATACTGCTCGACCGCACGCGGTTGCGAGCGGGAGAGCCGTTGCTGGTCAAAGCGCGCGCGGCGGCGAGTACGCGCACTTTGACGGCACGGCTCGATGGCGCTTTACCCGTTGGGCTGCACTGGAATCAATCAGCGACCGCCAGTGTTGGCACGCTTGTAATTCCACCGTCTTTTCCTGTAGGGCGTTACACACTGAGTGTTACGGCTGAGGATATTGCACATAACATCGGCAGCGAGGAGGTGCAGGTTGAAGTTATTCCCTGATGTACTTCGGCGATCTACACCTCGGATCCTGCGCGTGCAGGCGCTACTTGGCCTCAGCCTTTGCGGTCTTTCGCTGACCGCATGGCAGGCGCGTGCAGCACTGCCGCGGTGGATGCAGGATGCGATCAGCGCCAGCGCGATTGAAGCGGCGCTTTACCGGGTGATGCAGCTACCGGGTGGGGAAGCACTCTATCCGCGGCCTCCAATAGAGGCAAGAGGAGAGCTGAACCATCTTATCGATAAGGCTCCTGGGGATGCCGCGCTCTACTCGCTGCGCGCGACGGAAGAGGAGCAGGCACTCGATTTTGCGGCAGCGGAAGCGGACTGGAATACGTATGCGTCCCGGGCGAAAGACAAGGTCGATGCCGCGCTGGAGGTTGCGGACTTTTACCATCGCAGGCTCGATGCGGCGAACGAAGTCAAGATGCTGATGAAGGTTGGCGCGCTGCCTGCGCAGGCGCAGGAGCAATACAGTGCGCCCGATGCGCAACGCTCGTGGAAAGCCTTTGAACGGATTCTTCCACTCGTCAAAGACCAGGGACTTGACGACAAACTGATAGCAGAAACATATGTGGCGTGGATTGCGCGCTATCCGCAACAGGCGTCTCTGTATAGCCGGGAGTTTCTCTGGCTGCTCGGCGAGGAAGAGCGCAAGAAGGATGCAAAGATCTTTGAAGAGGCCAGTGAAGTCGTTGCCCAGTATCGACGGGCCTTTCCGCAGGACGCTGTATTTCCGTTGAAGGCAACGGCTATGATCGAATACCGGCGTGGCTCGGCACGATCGATCGACGCGGCGCTGAAAACTTACGATGCGGGATTCGATCCGCTGTGGCCGGCGGAGCTGGTGCAGAGCTACTATGCCTTGCTGGCAGAGACACATACGCAGCGGCGTTTTCTGGCCGATGCGCGGGGGCGCCTTGCACAGAATCCGGATGACCTGAATGCCATGGCGCGGCTTTTCTATTACGCGCAGCAACAGGGCAATCTGGGGTCGGCTCAGCAGGTGATTGAAGCTTACCGGCTGAGCAAAGATTCGCATAAAGCTGCGTGGAGCGCGCAGGAGCTGTATACGCAGGCGCAGTTGACAGAGGCGATTCACGCGTATCCAGAAGCGGCACGGTACGACTTTGCGTTGTATCACGCACAAGGGGCGCTGGCGTCGGGCGCATCGCCGCAGGCTGAAGGGTTGAGCAGCATCATCCATATTCTGCTGACGGCGCCGGAACAGCCGATCGAACTGGGCGCGGGAAACCTGAACATGTATCGCGATATTGCTACGCTTGATCGCGGGCCGGGATATTGGAACGGCATACTCTCACTGTGGTTCAACTCTACTTCGCCAGAGCAGGCCTATAGCCAGGAAGAGCAGCGGGCACAGCCTTATTTTCATCGTGCGAAAGCGGCTGAATTGCTAGCGAAGCTGGATAAGGAATATCCGCAGGTTGCCGGCCGCGCGGAACTTCACATGCAACTGATTCGAACGCTCGCGGAGTATGGCGAGAGTGCGCTGGTGTTGAAGAGCGGAATGGAGTTTCTCTCCAGCTTTACGGCCCGGAGAGATGAGAACGATCGCGTCTCGGTGGCAATGAACATGGCCGATGCGTATGCCCGGCGGCGCGACATGAAGGGGGAGTTCGCGCTTTACGACCAACTGCTGGCTGAACTCTCAGCAGGTACTTCGGGGATGCCGCTGAGTGCTGCCAGGGTTTCCGTTCACGCCGACGCGCCGGCTCCTGCACAGCAGACTGATCAAGAGGTTTCAAACGATGTGCCAGCAGAGAAGAGCGCCGAGAGAGGCCACGCTTTCGAGATTAGCGTAAGTAAGCCTGTGGCAGCGCCGGTTGCAGGAGCGCAGCAGTATGCGCAGGTGTTGGAGCGATACCTTGGGCGGCTTACTTCAACCGGCCAGTTACCGCAAGCCCTGGCGATATTGCGGCGGGAGCTGGATCGCAATCCTAACGACCCGCTGCTCTATGAGAGGCTGGCTGTTTTTCTTCAACAGAACAATCTGAGCGCGCAACAAGAGGCGGTGTACAACCAGGCGATCGACAAATTTCAGGAGAAGGGCTGGTACAACAAGCTGGCGCGGCTTTACCTGCGGGAGAAAAAGCGTGAAGCTTTTGCCGACCTGACGAAAAAGGTAGTAGGGATCTTCAGCGGCACGGATTTGGAAGAGTACTTCAGCCAGGTCACGCAGGGAGGGCCGCAGCTATTTCTGCAATTGAATCTGTATGCGCATCAGCGTTTTCCGCATGACCTGGTGTTTGTGCAGAATCTACTGGCGGCTTACAGCAACAAAAACACGCGTGACACGGCGGCGTGGGAGAAGCTGTTGCGCGAGCACTGGAGCGACTCTGAGCAACTGCGGCTTCAGTTTTTCGACTATCTCAGCCGCTCGCACCAACTGGATGCGGAGCTGGCGCGTCTGCGTGAGCTGACGCCGGGAGCGGCGGAAGAGAAGAGCAATCCGGCGGCGACGCGCGAGTTGGCTGAGGCGGAGATGTGGCGCTCGCATTTCGAAGAGAGCGCGCCACTGATCGGCTCGCTGGCTGAGGCTTATCCGGCGGATGAAGAAATTGGAACGGAAGCCTCGAGCATCCTGCGTTCGTTGGCGTACTATGATGCGACTCGGACGGAACAGGCGGTGGCGATAGAAAAACATCTGCTGGCTTCGAGGCCGGCAGAGATGGACCGGCTGGCGCGGATCGGGGATATCTATTCGGACAGCGGCGCGGATTCAACGGCTGGACATGAGGACATTGCAGCGGCGGCTCCTTACTGGCGGCGCATGCCGGAGGTGCACCCCGGGCAAGCGGATGGGTATTTGCAGGCAGCTACGGTGTTCTGGGACTACTTTCAGTACGACGATGCATTGGCGGAGATTCGCAAGGCGCGGACCAAGTTTGCGCAGCCGGCGCTGTTCGGATACGAAGCCGGAGCGATTGAGGAAGGCAAGCGCGATCTTCAAAGCGCGATAGTTGAGTACGCAGCCGCGGCGTCGGCCACGGTTGGCGACGCCAACGGTGCGGCAGCCGGCAGGCTACTGCAACTGGCGCGGCGCAAGGCCACGGCGAAGATGGTGGACGAAACGACAGCGCGCCTGTTCGAGGCAAAGGGGGGTATAGCGGCGCTTGAGTTGCGTGTGCGCGTACTCAAGGCACAGAAGCGCGAGGACGAGATCGCACCGCTGCTGGAGGCAGTGCTCGCTCAAGCTACCGTGTTTGAGCAAGCACGGGTAATCGCTCAGGAAGCACAGGCGAATTCATTGGACAAGACCTATGAAGCCGCGCTGCGGCGCGAGACTGCGTTGGCTGCCGACCCAGTGCAGAAGATCGAGCTCTCGTATGAACTGGCGCGTTCGCTCGAAGACCGCAAAGATATCGACGATGCAACGCAGACGATCGAGACCGTGTATCGGGAGAACGCGAAACTGCTGGGCGTGGTGCGATCGACAACCGATTTTTACTGGAGGATGAAGCAGCCGGCGAAGGCAATTGCGGTGCTGGTGGATGCGGCGAGGGCGGCAGAAGCAGCACAACCCGCATTGAGCAGGCAGCTGCTGAGCGAGGCGGCAGAGAAGGCCAATGATTCGGGAAACTATGGGCAGGCGAGGAGCCTGATGGCTCCGCTGATCGATGCAGCGCGGATCGGGGCAGCGCGGATCGGGGCAAGCGGCGATGCAGGGTACGATGCTTACAATCCGCAGTACCTGGCCGTAGTTGCAGAGAGTTATGCGCGCGCTGGAGATGGCGCGGGACTGAAGCAATTTTATCAGACAGAGCTTGCAGCCTTGCGCGATTCTCATTCAGCGGCGAACAACAATGAGCGCAAGGGGAAGACCGTTCTGCTGCGCCGCAGCGTGATTCCGGCGCTGACCCGGCTCAAAGATTTCGCAGGGGCGGTTGACCAGTACATTGCCATTCTCAGCGTGTATCCGGAAGATGCGAGCACGGCGCAGGAAGCTTCGCTGTACGCATTGCGCAATGGACGGCAACAGCAACTGGCGGCATTTGCCGGCAACGCGGTGAAGGCCTCTCCGCGCGACTCGCGGTTGGCGATTATGCAGGCGCAGATCGAAACGACATTCGAAGATTATCCTGAAGCGATCGATGCTTATGCCCGGGCCATTGCTATTCGCTCGGATCGAGCGGATATCTATACCGCCAAGGCCGATCTGGAAGAGCGCCTGCAGAGGTTGGACGATGCCTGCAAGGAGTATGAGCGGCTATATGTATTGAGCTACCGCAATCCCGACTGGATGGTGAAGATCGCGGAAGCGCGCGCACGGCAAGGGCGCAAGGAGGAGACGGTCAAGGCGCTGGAGCGGGCGTGGATCGAGGGTCATCCACCGAGCGCGGTCAACTACTTCCGCGCGGCACGGCAGTTGGAGAGCTGGGACATGCTGGAGGAGAGCCTGCGGTTTGCCGAGCTTGGTGTGAAGGCCGAAGGCGACAGCCTTCTGGCAGGGAGCGATGCCGGCAATTCGCATGATGACGACGCCGACGGAGTGGTTGTGTACGCGCGGTTGATGACTCGCCTGCGCAAGCCGGAGGTTGTGTTGAGCAAGCTGGATGAGGCGCGCAAGGCGGCGGCGCTCTCGCCGAACTCACCTAGCCTTGTGGTGGAACAAGTGGAGAAGCAGGGTCTTGCCTCGGTGACTGATGGCGAGTGGCGCAAGCGGCGTATTGAGCAGCGCATGCAGACCATGAAGCAGCGCTTTCGCAGTGCAGCGGTGGAGATGGGTAAAACAGCTGGGCTTTACTTCACTCCGGAGGAGAAGCAGGCGTTTGCGAAGCTTGTGGATGCGCGGTGGGCTACTGACACTAAGGACAATCCCGGCGAACGGACGGTGTGGATCGATATTGCGACCGCGGCGGGTATCAAGGATGAAGAAGCTCACCTGCGCAGGCAGGTGCTGTTAAATCGCAGTATTGAAAACGGCGCCGAGGCCGATACACAGCTTGGTCCGTATGTGCAGTTGGAGCAAGCGCGGATGGCGTTCAACGAATTAGCACAGACGATGGAGGCCTATGCGCCATTGCTCAAACCTGCTGCGCGGCGGAATGCGCGAGTTACCGAGGCGCAGGCCTATCGCGATGCGGGAGACGAGGCTGCGGAATTGCGGGTATTGCGCAAGATCGGGCTCGAACAGACCAGCGACGTCAATCTGCGAGAACGCTATCTACAGCTTTCGTTGAAGCACGACGTTACTGGATTTGAGGCGGCGGGAGCGGGCAGCAAGGATGAAACGGTTGCGCTTGCCGCGGCTAACTATGCCGCAGCTCATGGCGACTCCAAAGTTGCGCAGGCCGCGTTGAACGCTCATACAGCGGCCTTTGGCACGCTTTGGAAGAATGCTTATACGGCTCTGCTTGGAGTTTATTTTTGCGATCTGACGACAGGCACGGAGGACGCGTTCCATGCTGTGCTTGGAGATGAAAAGACAGTGGGTGACCGTGTCGGCGATCATGCGGATGCGCAGCGTTCCGGTCAATCCCTGGCGGGCGCTTTTTGGTTCTACTACGGAATGCGGTATGGCGTTTATCGTATGTTGTCTCCCGAGACGGAGTGGGCTCAGCATGATCCTGAGGAGTTCATCGCCGCGGGCCTTGAAGACAATGCATCGTCTGTGAACGGTTATGTGAACCTGGCGCGCGCGTATGCGGATGCGGGGAAACCTGCGGCAGCGTTGACGGAGTACGGCCATGCACTGGAGCTGGCTTCCGATTCGCCGGCGGTTCGCGACGCGATTGCGGTGATCAATTGGAAGGCGAACGACAAGGACGCGGCGGTTGCGCAGTGGCGCGAGGCCTTTGCGGCGCTCAATCGCATCCAGGACAAGGGACCTGCGCCGGAGAGTTTCTGGACTGCCTTTGCGGTGATGGCGCGACATCTGAGCGAGCGCAAGCTGGCCGGCCAGTTACATGGCGAGATGGATGCTGTGCTGCGCAATTATATTGCCCGCAATGGCGACTATCGCAGCGGAGAGCTTTTGCGCGCGGCATTTGAAGCATCGGCCAATCATAAGGATGGGCTGGATTGGATTCTCGCGCTGAGCAGTGCAGCGCCCGATCCGGCAGGAGTGCTGTCGGATATCGATAGCGCCGCATGGCTGCCAAAGGAAGAACGCGGGGCGATCCTACTGCGGGAGATTGCGCAGGCGCGCACGGCTTCAGAGCGCGCCGATCGCAACAATGCATATCTGGCCGAGCGCGTAGTGCAATTGCAGAAGCTGCTGATTCGTTTCTATGTCGAGCAGAAGCAGGACGAACAGGCGCGGGTGACGATCGATCAACTGTCAGAGGCACCACGCAACGATGGCGAGATCGTTCAGGCACAGATTGAGATGGCCGCGCGTAGCCATACGCTGGAAGTATGGCTGGCTCGGTATCGTGCCGATGCCGCTGTATCTTCAGAGAAAGACTTCCAGTTGCTTCGCACCGCTGCGGGCATGCTGGCTGCTCGGGGTGACAACGGCAGTGCACTGATGCTTTGGGAGTTCGCCTTCGATCTGGGTCAAACGCATCACAATTTATTGGCTTCAGACTATCTTGGGCTGGCGGCTGCACGCATGCAGGCCGGCAACGTGCACGGAGCAGTCGAAGTGCTGCGGCGCATGACGCTTCTTTCCGGCGATGTGTATGCGAATTACGATCTGGCTGCGGCACTGCTTGAGGAGAAAGGCCGCAGCACGGAGGCTGCAGAGTTTCTTTCCGTGCTGGCTAAGGGCGTTCCGTGGAATGCCGCTTATCGAGTGCGCCTGTCGAGGGCTCAGCTTCATTCAACGGATGCTGCGAAGGGCAGGCTGCCGGCGGTGGCGACCCTGGCAAGAGTGGCGGCGAATGGAAGTACGGCGTACGATGTGCGCGCGCAGGCAGCTCTGGCATTGCGCGAAGCAGAGAGCGGCGGTGGGCAGAGTCCGGCTAACAATCCGGGCAGCACAGAACTACGCTTGTTGGCAACCGATAAGCTGACTCCGGCGCAGGCACAGCAGCCCTATTTTGCTGTGGCGCGCATGGCGGCTGCCGATGCTGCGCGTGATCCGGCGATGCGGGCGCTACTGCTGCGGCAGGCGATTGCGATCGATCCCACAGGCTTGCCCAATGCATCTGGATTTACGGGTTCGGAATTGCGGATCAGGATCTTTCGGGCGGAGGCTGGAGCGGGCCACGATGCCGCGGCGCTCAACGCAATTGAGCCGCTGCTGAATGGGTCGTACTTCGAGGTGTCGCCATCGCCGGGCATGTATGACAGTGCAAGGGATGCGGGAGATGGCGGCAGCGAGATTGCCGTTAACGACAGCGAAGAGAGCCCGGCGAACACGGAGCAGCTGGCTCCGTTGCCTGCCAAAGGCTTGAGGAGCGATGCTGAGAAGTTGGCGTTATCAGTACAGATTGCGCAGGTTTATGAACGAAGTGGAAGGCTGGCGAATGCTCTGCCATACCTGAGGCTGGAGGCATCGTTGCAAAAGGACGCAGTAGCCCGTGAGGAGTTGAAGACGCACATTGAGCAGATTCAGAAATCGCTTGCGCTCGATGTGCAGAATGCGCAGCGCAGGCCGGAGATTCGCCGTGCACTGGACCAGAGCAATCTTATTCGGCCACGGCTGACCAAGGCAGGAGAGCTGACGTCTGAGGAGGTGCAGCCATGAAGTTTACAGGCCGTGAATCAATCCGACGATTGATTTTTATCCTGCTTTGTGTGACGGGCACGGCGGGCGCGCTTTGGGCCGCTTTTGAAAACTTGAACAAGCCGCTGCCGGAACTGGCGGCAATGTTACCCCAGGGGGCACTGCTGACGATCGAGAGCAATGACTTTGGCGCGGTGCTTAAGCGCTGGAACGATTCGAAGGAAAAGACAGCGTGGCTGAAGAGCGATAACTTCAGCGTCTTCTCTAACTCGCGCCTCTTCGGGCGGCTGGGAGGCGCGCAGGATGAATTCGCCCAAGCTGCGGGCTTGCCACCGGACATGAACTTTCTCAGCGAGGTAGCTGGAACGCGCAGCATCTTTGCATGGTATGACATTGGCAACCTGGAATTTGTTTACATCACCCATCTACCCGCGGGAACTGCTGAAAAAACGCGATTGATGCAGATGCGCGGCAAGTTCGCTACACGCCAGGCGGGCGGGCAGACGTTTTATGTTCGGACGCAAGGAGAGCAAGGAGGCGGACAGCCGCGCACGGTGGCATTTGCCGCAAGCGGAGACTGGCTACTGTTGTCGACACGCGAGGACCTGATGGCAGGCGCCCTGAGTCTGATGGAAAGCGCGAGCGACCCTGCGAAGGCGATGAATTCGCTGGCTGGCGAGAACTGGTTCAGCGATGCCCATGCCGCGGCTGCACATGAGCCTGGGGCGATGCGTATGACTTTGAACCTGGAAAAGATCGTGCCTTCACCGTACTTCCGCAGCTACTGGGTGCAGAGAAATATTACAGAGATGAAGCAGTATCGCAGCGCCGTCTGCGACTTGTATCTTGAGGCGAATCGGTTTCGCGAAGAACGCGTGTTGCTGCCACGATCTTCGCAAACGGAAGATGCTTCACTTGCCTCTGGCACAACTCAGCCTCACCTGGAGGCACTCACTGCCCTGCTCCCGGAACACGCTGGGGTATATCGCGCGGTAGCGACAGCCAGTAGCGAGAAGGCGGCGACGAATCTCAATGACACACTGCTTGCGCGGGGTACGACTGGCTACAGGTATGGGGGCGTTGCGCCGGATGCGAATATTTCGATTCAGCCAGCCGGCAGCACGACTGACTTTGAAACCCGTATTGACCTGAGTGATCCAGCGGCGCTCGTGCACCTGCCCAAGGGGTCTGAATTGTCGCCGCTGCGGCAGGTACTTGAGGATTCCGGCCTGCGGGCGATGATGACGGTAAGCCGCACGGCCGATGCTGAGGTCTGGGTACCCTTCCAGTCAGCTGTCGTGTTTTCAGGGTCGAAAGATTGGGATGCCGCAGCAATGCAGTCGGCTTTGCAGAACGCGCTGCAGGCTCGCCTGACTGCAGGTGGACTGGGACTCAATTGGAGGCTGGTTCATTCAACACAAGGGGACTATGCGGAGATCAGCAGCGTGCGGCCGCTGGAGGTGGCCGTGATGGGCAAGCTTTGCATCGTGGCCAACGATCCCGGCCTGCTGATGGAGATGCAGGCGCGGGCGCAGGCAAAAGCAGATCTGGGATCTGCATCTGCACCGGCTGCTACGATGCTTGCCGGTTTTCAGTTGCAGCCGGAGCGACGATCGTTCGCGCTCTGGTCGGCTGTTGTGGATCACGCGGCGTCGGACACGCAGAGCACTGATGGCGCTTCGGTTGAGCCTGCTTTTTTCTCGAAGAATATTCGCAGCTTGGAGAATGTGTTTTCTTCTCTTGAGAGTGAGCAGTTCGTGGAACGCAAAGATGGCACCCTCACGAGGCAAACCGCAATTTATCGATGGCGGCCATGAAGGGATGGGCGGCACGGCCTTTGCTTTGCGGGTTCCTGCTGCTTCTGCTGTGCCGGTGTACGCAGGCTGAGCGAGGGCCTGCTGCTGACGCTCTGTATGCCCAGGCAACGGCGACAATGCTGGACCATGCATTTCCTTCACGGCGTATTGAATACCTGCTTCTGGATCCACGGACAGGAGAGACGATTGCGATGCGATGGCCTAAGGTCAGTGCACCCATTCCGGCCGGTTCTCTGCTCAAGCCGTTTGCGGCATTGGCTTATGCGGAGCTGCATGCGGAGCCAATGGCGCAGGCTGCGAGGTTTCCAGCGACTGTTTGCCACGGCAAGAAAGATGGCTGCTGGCATCCAACAGGCCATGGGCCGGTCACGCTGGAGCGTGCCCTGGCCGAGTCCTGCAATGCCTACTTTCTTTCATTGGCGAGAAATATCTCCGATGCAGGGGAGGATGGCCGGGAAGCCCTGAAGCGTGTGAGCGTCGCTTACGGTCTGCCTGCGCCGCCTGATTTTGCGGAACCTGGGAGCATGATCGGGTTGAATGCGGAGTGGCGCATTCCTCCGCTTGCTATCGCGCGCGCCTATGCCGCGCTGGGTGTAGGGACGCTGCCCGGCTCATATGATGCCATGCGGATTCTGGCTGGATTGCGGATGGCGACAGAGCATCATGGAACTGCCTTTGGTGTAGGCTCGCAGGTGGAGGGAGCCTTGGCAAAAACAGGTACGGCGCCCTGCGTTCGCGATGCGCATTGTGTGGCGAATGGCGATGGACTTGTAGTGGTGCTTGTATCGGCCAAGGCTCCGCATCTGCTACTGCTGGTTCGACAGCGGGGTACGACTGGCGCGCGCACGGCAGAAGTTGCAGGACGAATGCTGGCAAGGATCGAGAGTGAGGGATCTGGTTACAGTCATTAGGATCGGTGCGGCACATGGCGTTCGCGTTATGCATGGAGTGATGCTGGCGACGCTTGTTTGTCTGCTTACGACGAGGAGTGCCGGATCTGAATCGCAACTGGCGGGCAGAAATCAGAGTGTTCGCATTGGAGTGCTTTCACTTTTTCGACCCAGCGAAATTCACCTGAAACCCTGTGCCGGTCAAAGGATCGATTTGAATCTCGATGGCCAGCGGTTTTCGCTGCGTAACGATACTTCAGCGATTTCAATGCGTGCGGTGAATAGTCAGATCGAGGTTCAATTTGGGCAACGGACACGGCCGGAAACTGGCGCTCTGTTGCGCGCACAGGATGCGAGCCGCTTCTGGCTGGAAGTGCCTGGCAAGTTGCGCCGACAATATGAGGGAATACTGGAGATGCGCGCTCATGGCGATGTGCTGGAGGCGATCGTTACGATGCCGATCGAGACTGCCGTCGCTTCGATTGTCCAGGCGGAAAGCCCTGTTGGCGCAGGTTTGGAGGCACTGAAGGCACAGGCGGTAGCGGCACGCTCCTTTCTTACCGCTCGCCAGTCATCCCATCTTGACTTTGATTTTTGCGACACGACGCATTGCCAGTTTCTGCGGGCGCCCCCGGCTGTCGAATCGGCCGCAGCCCATGCTGCAAAGACGACTCGAGGGCTGATTTTGAGCTGGCATGATGCAGGCGTCGATCAGGATCGGCCGCTGGCTGCGATGTATGCGCGCAGCTGCGGCGGACATACGCGAACACTGCGAGAGATTGGCATACGAAGCACAGGCTACCCGTACTACAGAGTTCGATGTACCTTCTGTATTCGCCATCCGGAAGTGTGGCAGCGGGATTCGAGGAAATTGCCTCCGCCGGAATCAGAAGCTGGGCGGTTAGCCTTCAACCGCATTTACGGATGGAGCGCATTTCCCAGGCTGCCGACGAGTGCGGATGCGCAGAAATCCGAGATTATCGCAGGTCATGGAATCGGCCATGGCTTGGGGCTCTGCCAGCTCGGTGCGGCCTCGATGGCTCACCACGGCGCCAGCTTCGCAGAGATTCTTGCGCATTACTATCCCAACACCCGCCTGACGGCGATGCAGTGACGAGATATTTGCTCAAAGCGTTTACGCCTCGCTTCTCCGTTGGAAAATGCTGCAGCCTGCAGCGCGGGCGGGTCATCCGCTACACTGGGATACGATAGCGTTGCTCCGAACGCAGCATCTTCAGGGCCTATAGCTCAATGGTTAGAGCAGCGGACTCATAATCCGTTGGTTCCAGGTTCAAGTCCTGGTGGGCCCACCAAGTCATTTTCATTTCAGAGCCAAAGGTGCGCAGACCGTACAGAGCTGAGCTGCGATGCAGCTAATTCAAGGCTGAGCGAAAACCCGCCCGTCTTGGAACACTGCAGAAGCTACTGCGGTCAACGAGTGAGTTGACGATTTGACATAACCCCAGACCTGCGGTCCTGGCCAGCGTTTTGCTGGAGCCGCGCGTGTTTCAGGAGACCTATGCCTCCTCCGCATCAAAAACCTTCCGCGATTCCGGCATGACCGTGGCCTTCAAGACCTCGTTTGAAGTATTCACCAGGGTTGGCCCCGACCACCCGCTTGAACGCCTTACTGAATGCAGCGTCGGACTCGTAACCGACGGACCGAGCGACGTCAATGAGCTTTTTGTCACGCTGTTTTAGTAACTCCATCGCCTTCTGCATCCGCCACTCAGTTACATATTCCAATGGTGTTTGTCCGAGTAGCTCTTTAAAACGTACTGCGAATGCCGAGCGAGACATACCCGCGGCCTCGGCCAGGGATTCGACCGTCCAGGGCGTGTTCACTCTGTCGTGAACGGCATTCAGAGCAGCGCCTACTTGAGGATCGAAGATCGCACGAAGCCATCCCTGATTGCGTCCCGGTTCGGACGCAATGTGCGCACGGAGCATTTGGATGAATAAAACCTCGGCTAGCCGGGTCGCGACTACTTCAGATCCCGGTGCCTGTGCTGCCATTTCTGACGCCAACGCTTGCATTGTGATGTGAAGTGCAAGTGTGTGAGCGTGATCCGCCTTGATGAGAATGAAGCACGGTAATAGCTGCGTGATGGGCTTCAGGGTGGCTCGGTCGAAACTGAGCGAGCCGCAAACGATCGTTGTTACTGCGCCACCGCCTCCGTAATGAGCGACATTATTGATGGCCCTAGCGCCGATCTCGCGGAAGGTTGACCTTGGACGTGTTCGCGGGCTATCGCGCATGACGATTGAAGTGCCGCGGAGCAACAAAAAGCAGTCGCCACCGGCGAGGGGAATCGGCTCGGGAGCCCCTTCCACACTCAACCAGCAGTTTCCGCGCGAGAGCATGGCGAAATGAGCCAGATCTGTGAGTGAAGTCATTTTGCCCGAAGGCGTGGCTTTTTCTTCGGTCCGTTTCTCCTGTAACAAGCCCCACGGCGCCGTAGCTTCGAGTCTGTGCTGACCGAAAGCAGTCACGTGCATAGTCCGGAAGATGTCTGTAATCGGGTCCACAGTGATCTCCTTTTCTGGACGAATAGACAAATGATTTGGACTCTTGAGCAGTTCTCGTCCACCGCCAGAGCAATCTACTCTCTGTAGTTAATTTACCGAAGGGAGCAGTTATGGGAAAGCTAGAGGGTAAGGTTGCAGTCGTCACGGGTGGATCGAGCGGCATGGCGCTCGCCAGTGCCAGGCGGTTCGTGGAAGAGGGTGCCTACGTCTTCATCACAGGCCGGAGGCAGGAGCAGCTCGATGAAGCTGTCAGGCTGATTGGCCGGAACGTGACCGGCGTGCGCGGAGACGCGGCCAATCTAGACGATCTCGATCGCCTGTTCGATACCGTCAAGCGGGAAAAGGGCAAGATCGACGTTCTGTACGCGAGCGCGGGCTGGGGCGAGGCCGCACCGCTGGGCGAGATTACCGAGCAGCACTTCGATAAGATCTTCGGCCTAAATGCGCGCGGAACGCTGTTTACGGTTCAGAAGGCGTTGCCGCTGTTCAACGATGGCGGATCGATCATCATGACCGGGTCAGTTGCTTCGATAAAGGGTTTTCCCGGTTTCGGCGTGTATGCGGCGAGCAAGGCGGCATTGCGCTCCTTCGCACGCACATGGCTCAACGAACTGAAGGGCCGGAATATCCGGGTAAACGTGCTGGGTCCAGGGCCGATCGCCACACCGATGCAGGACGAAGTTATCACCAAGGAGGCGAAGGAGATGTTTGAATCCCTGATCCCGCGGGGGAAGATGGGGCAACCTGAGGAAATTGCGACGGTCGCACTGTTTCTTGCTTCCGACGATTCGAGCTTCGTGAATGGGTTGGAATTGAATGTCGACGGTGGCATGTCAGCCATCTGATCTCAGGCGCAGTAAGCGGGTCCATTTCGACCTTACATGCTTTGGACCAAAAGACAAACAAACGGGCACCGAAACAATGCGCGTGCACTGGCACAAGAGCCTTATCGCTCCATCTTGTTAGTGGTCGACCGGGAGGGCTCTTGCTTCAGAACCTTGCGAATAACGGTAGATTGCGTCGGAGAGGCGCCTGATCGACTCTCCCCTTGTCGGCCGAGAAGTCAGCCGTCGTTCATCAACAGGCAGCGCAAATGGGGTCGACGCAGTCGCAACTTCAATTCATATCAAATTCAAAAAGCGAGCGCGGGCCGCACACGGAGAAAACAATGAAGGTTCTTGTTATAGGCGCAACGGGTAGGGTAGGGAGTGAGGTAATCAAGGCGCTTCTTGAGCGCGGAGCAGGCGTACGGGCTTTCACCCGCAAGCAGCCGAAACCGGGTTTGTTCCCGGACGCGGTAGAGGTCGCTCTCGGCGACCTGGGTGATCCGGTGTCAGTAGCGGAAGCAATGAAGGGCACCGACAAATTGTTCCTGCTTATCGGCAGAGAGGGTGTCCCCGCCGAGCTGACGCAGGCTGTTACCGCGTATGCGCTGGCAAAGAAGGCCGGTCTGAAACACGTGACATTTGTCTCGGTCTTCAAGGCCGATCAGTTTCTCGAGGTTCCGCACTTCGCAAACAAGAATGCTGTCGAGGAAGCGATTCGCGCAGGCGGCATGCCTTACACGATTTTGCGTCCAGCGTACTTCGCTCAAAATGAGCGCTCGTTCAAGTCTGAGTTAACCGGGCTTGGCGTGTACCCGGTTCCCGCAGGAAACGAGGGCCTGGCTGTGGTGGACGTTCGCGATCTTGCGGAGGCGGCAGCTATATCGCTGACCGAAGATGGCCACAACGGAAAAACGTACGACTTGGTTTCGTCAGAGATGCTTACGGGGCCGGAGGCGGCAGCTACATGGTCGAGGCTGCTCGGCAGAAAGATCGCTTACGCAGGTCACGCGGATTTCGACCGCTTTGAAGCGCAGTTGCGGGAAAAAGGAAGTCCGAATTGGCTGGCCTACGATCTTCGGATCATGTTCCAGGGTTTTGTCGAGCGTGGATTCAGCAATACGGAAGACCAGGCGGCGCGCTTTGCTACCCTGCTTGGGCACGAGCCGAGAACGTACAGCAGCTTCGCCGAAGAACTAGCAAGGGAGTGGGCTGCAGCCTAAGCCGCAGCTCGGAATAGCGTGAATCAAGAGGAGACAGGCGAATGGATTTCCTGGTACGTATCGATACGACCGCTGTTTACCGGCTCCCGGATCGAGAGCGAAAAGAATTAATTGAGCGCGAACGGATGCGAGGCCGGGAGTTGCACGCTGGCGGTTTCCTACGGAAGGCCTGGAGTCTGCCTGGCCAGAAAACGAACATCGGTATCTGGTCGGCACGCGATGCCGATCAGCTTACTGAAGCATTGCAGAGCCTACCGATCTGGCCGCTGATTACACTTGAGGTAACTCCTTTGGCGACTCATCCGCTCTTTGCTGAGATGGCTCGCGAAGGACAGGGAGGCTTGATGGCCACGTGAGTCCGGGGAGCAGTGGAAGAACGGGATCCTTTGCTTCGCGTTAGGCTCGCGAAAAAGCAGCATCGAGCCAATTTAGCCTCCAAAACTGGACGAATAGACAAAACATTAGGACTCCCGAGCAGTTCTCTTCCGAAGTCCAAGAAATCAATCTTCCTGTAGGAATGCTAATCCCGAAGGGAGTAATTTTGGGAAAGCTCGAAGCTAAGGTTGCAGTCATCACAGGTGGATCGTGCACAGAGGAGAAAATCAATGCCAACATCTCTTGAAGATCGGCGCTTCACCCAAGGGAGCGCAACCGTGTTCCATCGCATCAGCGCGATCGACAAGACGGCGATTTCAGCGATGCGCGCCATCGTCGAACCCCACAAAGGAAGCTTACGGGAAACTGCTGCGCGCACGCCCTTCGATGCCATCATGGAGCACGTCGCTGTTCCTGAAGGCGTGACTTTTGAAGCCGGGACGGTGGGCGGTATTCCGGGCTGGTGGTGCAAACCGAAAAACGCTCAGCTTGAGGCAGTGATCCTTCACATTCATGGCGGGTGGTTCAACTGGGGCTCGGCGAAAGCATTTCGCAACCTGGTAGGGCATCTCGCGAGTCACGCTGGAGCATTTGCGTTTGCACCCGATTATCGGCTCGCGCCAGAACATCCCTTTCCGGCAGCGTCGGAGGACTTGCGCGACTGCAATGCCGGCCTGATCGCGCTTGGCTACAGGAAGATTGCCATCACGGGCGACTCCGCGGGTGGGAACTTAGCATTCGAACTTCTTCTCTCACTTAAGGCGTCTCAGACTAACAATCAGGTGGTTCCCGTCGCTGGAGCTGCACTCTCGCCGGTGACGGACCTATCGCTCTCTGGAGCAAGCTGGACGACGCGCGCGGCAGCGGATCCTTACTTTACCCAAACCCAGGTGGCCGACTTGGTGCGGTCCTATCTGAATGGAGCCGATACCAACGACCCCGCTGCCTCGCCGCTCCACGCAGACTTGACCGGCCTCCCGCCGATTCGCGTGCATGTCGGTGACGACGAAGTGCTGCTCGATGACTCCGTCCGTTTTGTCGACCGGGCTCTGGCAGCCGGCGTGGATGTACAGCTCGATGTCTGGGAAGGCATGGTCCATGGCTTCCTGGGATCTGTAGGCCAACTGAGCGCCTCGACACAGGCACTTGAGCAAATCGGGGCATTCCTCTCCGAACGCCTCACCAAAACCACAGCGGAACGGTGAACATACCACAAGCAGAAACAGTGATGAAGCTCGGAATCATTGGAACAGGCAACATTGGGTCAGCGCTTGCCGGGCATTTCCGTAGACCGCGACACACGGTGTTGATCGCAAACTCGCGCGGCCCAGAGACGTTTTCACACGTGGCTCGGACTACATCCGGGTCTCACACTCCGGGGGCTTGATGTGCGCCGATGGTGCGGCAACTTGAAACCACTTCATCTCTTTCGAATTGAGGACAAATCATGCTGAAGTTGAATAACCTCGCACTCTTAGCCTTTGCTCTTTCGCCCATAGCGCTTACCGCCCAGACGCCGGCGCCGTCGGCAGCTCAAACCCAGACCGCCAGCGATCACCACGCGGACGAGACTGCGATCGAGCAGGTGATGAAGCAGTATCACGCCGCGATCCTCGCTCATGATGGGACCGCGCTCTCCGGCTTGTTCCTGCCCGATGCCAATCTCTGGCTGAACGTCCTGACAGACTCCGCGTACGCTCGGACGCAAGCAAAGTCGCCGAGTGCCCAGAAGATCCGCATCAGCAAGTATCAGGACTTCTCGAAGCTGGTATCGACGACACCCAAGAGTTTCGACCCGGAACACAGCAACGTCGTCATTCACACCGATGGCACAATCGCGGCCGTATATTTCGATTTTGTTTTCAACGTCGACGGCAAGGCCAACAACCGCGGTAGTGAAACCTGGCAACTGGTCAAGGCAGCCGATGGCTGGCGGATTGCTTCCATCGTCTATTCGTCAGAGCCGCCCGCACAACAGTAGAGGTGTCAAACAAGGCCTCCCTCGGAAGTCCGCGACGGGATACGAGCACCGAATATACCAACGGCAATAGGAGATCATATGGTGGACACAAAGACCATTATTGAGCAGGCGTATTCCGCATTTAACCGGCGGGATATCGACGGTGCATTGGCACTGATGACTGAAGACGTGAGTTGGCCCAAGGCTTCAGAGGGCGGCAAGGTTATCGGAAAAGAAGAGATCCGCGCCTATTGGACCCGACAATGGAACGAGTTCAATCCCCATGTCGAACCGTTGGAAATCACCGAAGAAGATGGACGCAAGGTCCGTGTCAGGGTGCACCAGCTCGTCAAGAGCCTTCAAGGAGAGGTTCTATCGGACAGCGAAGTTCTCCACGTATTCACTGTTAATTCAGGTCTTATCGCAGCCATGAACCTTGGGGATGAGGCCGATTCAACTGCTGGTCCATCCGCTGCGTTTGCCCATCGATCCTGACGGGCAAATGCACCACCGGCCTGTGGTGCAGAAGACTGCAGGCCTTCCGATTCGGGGAAAGCAAGGAACCTAACCTTACGATCAAAATGGAGGTCGGACGCTTGAGCTACATCGTTGCGTCGATCGGAAATTTCCGCGAAGATGTGCGCTTCGCCGCAAGACAGCGGTGGAAGTACCTGGCCGACAGTGACAACGACCCCATTTACCTGGCCGGTCGTCGCACTACGTGGCGAGATTGGGAACGGCGGGAGGACTATTACACGGAGGGATCTCTTCTCTGGCTGGGTGTCGACGCGCAGATTCGCAGACTGACGGATGGCAAAAAGACACTGAGAGACTTTGCGCGCGGCTTCTTTGCTGCCGGTTCCAAACAGAGCCTTACACATTTTCCAATTTGATCGCTATGTTGATCACCGTCACGCCCTTTTCGTGGCGGGGCTACCTTCTTGCGCGCCTGAACGCCCACGACGGAGCGTACCTTCAGGATGACCTGAAAAATGCGGGCTATTCGCTGATTTTCCATGCAACAGAAACCAACGTGCTGGCCCAAGAGGAACAAGCGGCTACATGAGACCGAACCATGAGTCAGGCTAAGATGATCTTGCGAGCTTCGCCCTCTGGATCATTCGCCATCCTGCATTCGTTGTCCCACACCATGGTCTTGTTCGTCTCTGGATCCGTAGGCGCCCACTTTAGTCCTGGGCTACTTGGATTCCCCGTCGCGGCAAACGCTGCCCATGCTGATGCCATCTTCTTCGCCAATGCCTGCGCCTCCGGTGTATTGCCCGTTCCCTGCTCGCATCGCTTTGTGTTGTCGAAGCAGAATTGCAGCTCGGCCGTGTGCCACGCTCCCGGTACTCCATCCAGCATCGGTGACTGCCAGGTGAAGTAGTACGCATACGCCGGCGCTGCTTTCAGTTCATGCTTCAACCGCGCCATCTTTACCACGTTGTTCCGCATGCCCAGTCCATTCAGTCCCGGCGTGCCGCTGCACATATACGACAGCGTTTGAATCTTCTTTTGCGGATACGCTTTCTTCAGCGCCGCCACGATCGCCGTCGCCTTCTCCTCGCCATACGCCTTCGCGAGGTTTGCATGCCACGCCTCTTCCGTCGGGCGCGACGACATCTGATTGCCCTCTTCGCTCACCGAACCCACAAGCATAGGCACATTCTTCGATATCTCGGGAGCAGCGTCAAAGAACGACCGCATGTCGATCACCTTTCCATCCACGCATGGCGACCACCCTACGCGGGGAGTGCCCGGCGCTCCTGGGCCCATCATCGGCCTGCCGGCAGGATTGATCTTTGCAGCCGCCGCATTCCCCGCAGCGAATAGCTTCGCCCACTCCATTTTTTGGAGCGAACCAATATCATTCGCCGCAAGCCCAAGCTCCTTCATTGTCTGTCGCGCCAGTTCCTTCTGCTGATCCCTGCTTGGAATGTTTCCGCCACCGCCCGACTGCGCTGATGCACGATGGATCAGGCCTATCGCCGAAGGCATTCCCATCAGTGTTGTCACCTTCGACCCACCACCTGACTGCCCGTAGATCATCACGCGATCCGGATCGCCGCCGAAGTTCTCGATGTTCTCATGAACCCATTTCAGCGCTGCCACAAGATCCGTCATCCCGACGTTCGCCGAGTCCTCGTACGCAGAGCCGCCGATCTCCGCCGCGTCGAAGAACCCAAGAATATTCAGCCGGTGATTCACTGAAACCTGCACCACATCGTGATGCCGTGCCATCTGCGCGCCCTCATGCGATGGCAGCTCATACGACGATCCGAAGCTGTATCCGCCTCCATGCATGTAGACCATCACCGGCCGCTTTCCCGTAAGGCTGGGCGTCCAGATATTCAGCTTCAGCATGTCCTCGCTCTGCCAGCCGTCATCCCAGTCGAAGAGAAAGGTCTGCTCGATGCTTGTCCATGGATGCAGAGTCTGAGGGCAGTTCGCGCCGTACGCCAAAGCCGGATACTCATCCGTCCAGGGGGTTGGCGGTTTGGCCGGAAGCCACCGATTCTCGCCAGCGGTGGTCGCTCCGTAGGGCACGCCTTTGAACGTCAGAACGCCGCCATCGACGAATCCGCGCACCTTGCCATACTGTGTCTTCGCGACTGCCGATCGCGGAGTCGCGACATTGCCCGGCTCCTGATGGACGCCCGTCTTCACGCTATCAGAACCAAATGCAGGTGTACTCAACACCGCGCCCAACCCTGCGGTAGTCGATAGCAGCAGCGCTTGTCGCCGCGTCAGAACAACAGAATCCTTCGATTTCGACATGACCAGCATCTCCTCTCGTATTCTTCAAGCCCCCGGCAGCTTCACCAGGGGTGCGCCCCTTGTAAGCCTGCGCAGCACAATCCTGCTACTCAGGCAAGGCGTATTGTCCATCAACGTGGAACTTCCCAGTCGCAACCGGCGCTTCTGTATCCGGCTGTCCTCCACCAATGGTGATCGTGTAATCTCCATCCGCGATAACCGGGTTCCCATCCTCTGTCACCATGCCCAGATCGCGAGGCTTCAGCTCGAAGTGAACCTTCTGGCTTGCGCCCGCATCCAGGTGGATCCGCTCGAAACCGCGCAGGGCAACATGCGGCGCACCCTTCACCTGCGGAAACTTGAGATACACCTGCACGACCTCGTCGCCCGCCATCTTTCCGGTGTTTGTCACCATCACATCGGCGGCAACCGGCTGTCCGGCCGCAACGGGTTGTGTGGAGATACTCAGATCGCTGTAGCTGAATTTCGTATAGCTCAGTCCAAAGCCAAACGGATACAGCACCTTGCCTGTGAAGTACCGATACGTCCGGTTCGCCATCCCGTAGTCTTCGAAGTTTGGCAGTTGGTCAACACCCTTGTAGAAGGTAACCGGCAGCCGGCCGGCTGGATTATTCTTGCCACTCAGCGTCTCCGCAACCGCTGCTCCACCCTCTTCGCCCGGATACCAAGCCTCCACAATTGCATCCGCATGTTCGTTGATCCAATTTACGGCAAGCGCGCTTCCGTTCATGAGAACCACTGCGAGCGGTTTGCCAGTAGCCGCTACAGCTTCTACCAGATCTTCTTCAGGCTTGGGCAGATCGATGCTGGTGCGATCCCCACCCAGAAATCCTGGCTCGCTCACCGGCATCTCCTCACCCTCAAGCTGGCTCGTGATGCCTACGACCGCGATGACCGCGTCGGCATTCTTCACCGCCGTAATGGCTTCGGGCGATACCGCGTTGTTAACCCGGGTCCAGAACAGCTCGGCATGCGCCTTACCGTTGTTGCTGCCATAATTCATCTGTACTGCCGCCTTAAGGCCTTTTTCCAGGTGAACGCGACCTACCACCGATATGGGCTCATTCCCACCGCCGAAGGTCATGGCCACCGGCTTATCGTCGACCGTCAGCCTTCCAAACCCAAGGCAACGGACGCCGAGAATAAAGTCGCCCGTTTCCTGTGGCGTGAGAAATCCGGACCATTGCACCCCAAAGGTCTTCTTGCCGGCGACTTCCCCCGGCAGGCTTTCTTTCGTGAGGTTCACGTTGGGCTCGGTACGGCTAAGGATGGGCATGCTCTTCATCTCAGAGCCCGGGCCTCCGCGCATTCCGTCGTTGTAGTCGGCCTTCAGGCCGGCCTTACCGTCCGGCGTGGTCAGCAGAGCATTTGGAATTGGATTCCCTTCGGTGCGCAGGAACTGTGTGCCCGGAACGAATGTGATCGATGCGTTAGGAAACTCAGCCTTGAGACCATCCATGATCGAAACAATGTGCGTGGGCTGGCCAGCGTAATTTCCAATCAGCGGCCGCGTCTGGTCCGCAAGGGGACCAACAACTGCAATCTTTTTAATCGAGGACTTCAGCGGAAGCAGTCCGTCATTCTTCAGCAGCACCATCGACTCATTCGCCAGCTTCCGCGCATGTGCCCGATGCTCCGCGCTGTCCAGCTCTTTTTCATCGATCTTCGCATAGGGGACCATCTCCGGCGGATCGAACATGCCCAGCTTCATGCGCGCCGTGAACAGGCGGATCAGCGCATTGTCCAGCACGCTCTCTGGCAGATATCCCTGCTGCACCGCGTCCACATACGCTTTCTCCACCGGCTCGCCGAAACGCTTCGCGAATGTCACGCACTCGTTGTCCATCCCGCGAATGACGGAGATCGCCGCGCCCTGGGCCTGCGTCGGACGATAGCGATGGTTCGCAGCAACGTCCCTCACTGCATCGCAGTCCGAAACCACATACCCCTGAAAGCCCCACTTGCCGCGCAGTTGATCCTGGAGCAAATACTGATTCGCGCACGCCGGCTCGCCATTGATCGCGTTATACGCGCACATCACCGAGCCCGCTTTTCCCTCCACCACCGCCGCGCGAAACGCCGGCTCGTATGTATCCACCTGATCGTGTTTGCTCACATCCACGTCAGCGAAGTGGCGCGTGGGCTCGGGGCCGCTGTGCACCGCATAGTGCTTCGGCGTTGCGATCGCGAGGTAATACTTCGGATCGGTTCCCTGCAATCCAGTCACGTAAGCAACACCCATGCGTCCCGTCAGGAAAGGGTCTTCCCCGTAGGTCTCCTGCCCTCGGCCCCACCGTGGATCGCGAAAGATATTCAGATTGGGCGACCAGAAGTCCAGTCCGCCCATGATTCCCGTATGCCCCTCACGCAGATTCTGTACATGCTTGATGCGCCCCTCAATCCCAATCTGTGCTGCCATCGCGTGAATTCCAGGCGCGTCGAACGTCGCAGCAAGCCCTACCGGCTCCGGATATTCCGTCACGCCCTCATTGATTACACCGTGTAGAGCCTCGCTCCACCATTGGTACGCGGGAATCTTCAGCCGCGACACGGCTGCCGAGTTGTTCTGCATCTGCGTCGCCTTCTCTTCAAGCGTCATGCGATGAACCAGATCAATCGCACGCTGCTCAGCAGAGAGCTGAGGGTTCATATACGGGAGACTTGCCGGGTCCTGAGCCATTCCCCTTTGCGGCGCTATACCCAGGAACACTCCTGTGCAGACAACCATGCACTGGATCAATTGCGGGACGCAAACTCTCATAAAATTCTCCGGATCGGTTGTAGGCTAACTCTTATTTGCACACTGCGCTGAAGCATAGGTTCTTGCTGAAGAACGGCATTACGTGGTTCTGAAAGCGATCGGCCACCGCACTTACATGAGTGCCGGAATAGATCTCGAATGTGTTTGCTATTCCATAGCCGTCGAGGATGTTGTGCAGCTTGGTGGCATCGAAGCGCAGGCCGTCCTGATCGCCAACATCCATCGAGATAGCGCGATACTGTTTCAGATTTCCTATGTATTGGTCGACGAACGCCAATGGTGCGTTCGCACTGTATTTCGCCACAACCTCCGGTTGCGGAACACCGTCTTTGGTCGGCAGATCGAAGTAGAGCGGGGGATTCTTCGGATTGGGAGCCCAAGCTGCTGCTGTGGCATACTGTGCTGCGCCGAATCCGGGCGACTGCGCAGCAAGATCGGCGGGAGACTTGGCTGCCGCGGTTTTCTTCTCGCTGGCGATGGCACGCTCTTTCATCTGATCGGCAGGACCTGGACCGCCGCCGGCCATCGGAGATATGCAGCAGGGACTCATAATGTAAAGCGCGCCAAAAACTTCAGGATGCTTCATGCCAATGCGAGACGCGCCATATCCGCCCATGGAGTGTCCTGCAAGGCCGCGGCTCTCGCGTTTTGGAAACGTGCGATAGTGAGCATCGATGTAGCCGACCACGTCATGCCAGATGAACTTCTCGAAATCGCCAGTCGTCACCGAGCTCGAATACATCGACCCGTTGTAGATGGTCTTTGAGTCGGGCAGAACAACGATCATCTCCTGAGCGCCTTGAGCGAACGCTCCCTCGATGGTCTGCGGTACATGAATCTCATGCGTCCACTGGTCGGCGCCAATGGAGTAGCCATGCAGCGCGTAGACGACCGGATAGCGCCGCTTTCTATCCTTCGCATAGCTCGGAGGAAGAAAGACAATGACGTCGCGATCCACGGCATCGCCTTCAAGATTGCCCTCAAGCGCAATGCCGTGAATCTTAATGCGCTCAACCGCAACGGGCTTCGCGCCCGACACAGGATCGGGAACGATGGTTTGCACCTGGGCGGGCAGTTGTGGCGCTATCGCAACCCCTGTCAGGATTGCAATGGCGGCGAGCAGTTTCATCCTTTTCATCTGGCCCTCTCTCAAAACACTTCGGCTACTGCACCGGGTAGGAATAAATGTTGACGCTGAATGGGCGCACCGCGATGGTCTCCGGCAACGCCCCAAGCGATTGATCTTCGACCTGCACTTCCGGCTTTTTATCGACCTGAACCGTCGCGTCCACCGACTCCGGAGCCATGCGGTAAAGATGTCCTGAGTTCGCAATTCTGGCGCCGTTGATCGCGATCTTGATCGACTGCTCGGAGTCCGATGGGTTCAGCACGGCAATGGCGAGGGTCTTGCGATCTTCGCTCAGCGCGGCGCTCACATCCAGCGGATAGGTTGGGCTGCCCGGATTGACCGCCGGCTGGTCACCACCCGCCGGAAAAACGGGCTTGGGCTGTGGTGAGTCTCCGGTCACCTCTACGGGGATGGTACCGAAGTGATCGCGGTACATCTTGAAGAGCATGCCGGTGGGGTTGAGCGTAGCTTCGGTGCGATTCTCGCTCATCATCGCAGTCGCGAAGGTGAACGCGCCCATTTGAAAGACGTCGGAATGACGAAACATCTCATGGAAAGCCCAGGCGTATGCCGGCACAGTTTTGAAGGTGTTCGATCTGCCGCCGGTATATGCCCATTCGTCGATCGCGATCGGAACCGGCTTGTTGCGAAGAGCGGGGATGCGCTTGAGGTACTCCTGATAGTGCTCGTACTTGGCGCGGACCTGCACCGCTGGCGCACGCTGCCACTCGATGAAAGACAAAGGCGGATCGATCGGCACTTTCTTCTGGAGTTTCATGTCGGTGTGCTGTGTTCCAGAAGCGTAGTAGTGCTCGCTCACCATGTCGATGTTGTCCAGGCAGTTGAGCAGCATCTGGCCGGTCCAGTCGGCCGCGGAGAGATAGTCCGGGACATATTGGCCGTTGATGCGCCTGGCCTGGTCCGCGCCTTCCATCACGTCGGGCATGGCGCCGCCGGCAATGAGCTTGATGGAGGGATCTACCTTCTTCATCTCTTTCGCAAACAGGTTGTGCTTCAGCTCAAATTGAGGAAGCGACATAGAGCCCATCTGGTAGTCACCCCACGGCTCATTGCCGACGCCCCAGAATTTAACGCCGTAAGGCATGGGATGGCCGTTCTCCGTCCGCCATTTGCCCATCGGCGTGTTGGCCGCGCCGTTGGTGTATTCGACCAACTCGCGCGCCGACCAGGCGTCGCCGAAGCCCGCGTTGACCGTGATGTAGGGGTCCACCTCGAGCAGACGGCAGAGCGTGAGGAACTCGTCTGTGCCTACATCGTTGGGCTGCACGGCATGCCACACAGGATCGAAGATGGGTGGCCGTTTGTCGACGTCGCCTACACCGTATCGCCACTCGTAAGAGGAGACGAAGTTGCCCCCGGGAAAGCGGAGCACGCCGAAGCGGAGTTGCTTGAGCGCAGCGACCACCTCGGGGCGGAAGCCATCCATATTGTCGGCCGGCATGAGCGAGACCGCGCCGATATGAAACGAGCCGGCTCCCGTTCCGGTGATCTCCAGCGTCGCATCGTCCGTATCGCCTGCGGCGATGAAGCGCAGCGGAAACTTGCGGTATCCCTGACCGAGGGAATGGATCGTGGCACTTTGGCGATCGCCTGCTTCTTTGCCCCAGATCAGCGTAACCTTGACCACCGTGCCCGCAGAACCACTGAGAACAATGCGCCCGGTGTAGGCTTTGCCTTTGCGAACGGCGATTCCCGACTGACTCAAGCCATGCGACTCCTTGGCGGCAAGCTTGATCAGTGGCGAGTGATCTCCGGAATATGGCGATTTGGTGTCCATGGTGAGGACACCTTCACCGCCAACGGGAGCCCACCATCGCGTGGGTTTGCGGTTAAACCGTGGATTGCCTCCCGCATTGCCAATCACCAGCGGCGGTGTAGGCACGTCGGCAGCTACAGGATAGAAGAATTTGCGGTCAACCAGCATCTCAGACCAGACGCCGGTATTGACGATGTCGCCGCCGTGTTCCAGGAACTGCCCGTATATGTTCTTCGAGATCGGAGCCCCTGTTTTGGAGACATCGATGGTGGCATTCACCGGCTTTTGCTGCCCCGAAAGTGCGGTAGAAAGCACGAGTGCGGGCAAAACAGCAGATAGCACCCTGCGTCGAAAACTCCTGCGTGTCGCAATCATCTGACTCTCTCTTGTGTTGCCGTCGCGGGTAGATTGATGAGCTATCCATCGCGAGCAAACGTTATCCGGAAATGACGAGCGGATGAACCAAAATTCAGGAACGACAAATATACGGCGGACGGCGTTCGAAGCACAAGTGAATAAATCGCTTTATCTTTGAGGTATGGGTCGACTATGATGCTCCCGGGCTGGAGAACGCTGCCGTCGGCTCCGGTCTCTAACGGTAAAAGACGTTTACGGAGGTAGCAATGCGATCGATTTGGTTGTTGACCCTGCTCGCTGGAAGTTTTTGTTACGCGCAGAATCCGGACGACATGAAACCAGCGATGTCGAACGTTCTCGACGCGCAGTATCCCAAGGTCGATAAAAGCTCACATGTTCAGATTCGGTTCAAAGCGCCCGATGCTTCCAAAGTGCGAGTGAACTTCTGGAGCGGTCCCAAGGCGGATATGGAGAAGCAGGCGGATGGGTACTGGACATACACGACATCCCCCATGGCTCCGGGCCTTCACTACTATGCCATCGTCGTGGATGGGGCCGAGGTAAACGATCCGGGCAGTACCGCATACTTTGGAGGAAGCAAGTGGGCCAGCGCCGTTGAGGTGCCGGAAGCAGGTGCGGATTATTACCTGCCGCAGAGCGTTCCGCACGGCCAGGTGCGCGAGGTCTGGTATCACTCGGGCGTGACCGGCAGCTGGCGCGATGCTTATGTCTACACGCCGCCCGACTACGACGCCAAACCGATGGAGCGTTACCCGGTACTCTACCTTCAGCACGGTGGCGGCGAAGATGAAAGTGGCTGGATTCGCCAGGGCAAGGCCAACTTCATTCTGGACAATCTCATCGCCAGCGGAAAAGCGAAGCCGATGATCATCGTGATGGCGAACGGCTATGCCAGCCGCGCCGGGTACGTCGCCCCCGACCTAACCGGAAAACCCTTCGGTTCGCCAGAGTTCGTAAAAGTGATGCAGGAGCGGATGGGCGCCTTCGAAGACGATATGACCCAGGCGCTGATTCCATACGTCGACAAGACCTTCCGCACCCTCCCGGACCGCGATCACCGCGCCATGGCTGGACTTTCGATGGGGGGTATGCAAACCTTCCAGGTGACCTTCAACCACTTGGACCTGTTCTCATACATCGGCGGATTCAGCGGCGCAGGCAACCCATTCCTTGCCGCACCCGGCAGCAAGTTCGATACAAAGACTGCATACAACGGAGCGCTTGCCGATCCGAGCGCCTTTGCCAAGCGTGTCCACTTGTTGTGGATCGGCGTGGGAACCAACGAGCCGGAACGGATGAAATCCGGGCTGGAGAGCCTGCACAGCGCCCTGGATGAGGGTAAGATCCACCACATCTTCTACGAGTCGCCAGGCACGGATCACGAGTGGCAGACCTGGCGCCGCGACTTGAAGGATTTTGCTCCGCGGCTGTTCTAGCCCGCTGTGCAGTCTTCAGCCACGGCAGAAGATGAGCCCGTGGTTTACCACGCCGAAGAAACGGATTTTCTATAAGCTGAGCGATGCAAAATTGTCCCGGTGAAACTCGGGCGACCTCCGCGTGGTGCTTCCAGGCGCCTACCGCCCGCCAGTCGATTACGCTGCTGCTCTCAAGGTGACTCTCGCGTGAGTGGCTTCGAGATGAGACAGGATCAGAAAACTCGAGGAAGAGGAGAAAACGGAATGAGGACGAGCAGGACGATGTTTGTATTCTTCGTGGTGGCAGCATTAATCCTGCTCGCCAGCCAGTCGCCGACTGCCCATGCCGTCACCGTTTCCAGCCCTGATGGAAGAACGCGCGCCGAGGTCAACGCCGCCGACGGCACACTTCGTTACCGGATCGTCGTAGACGGCAAGCAGGTACTGGCGCCTTCGATGATCGGAATCGAGGCGGATGATGTGGAACTTGGCCGGGACGTCACTCTTGGCTCAGCAAAGCTTCGCAAGGTAGACGAGCGCTACCGTTTCTTTGGAGCGCATGCGGAGGCGGTCGATCGCGCCCGCGAGGCAACGATCCCCGCACAATCGCACGGCCAGTCGTACTTCGTCGATGTGCACGTAGCCAACGATGGCGTCGGCGTTCGGCTGCGGCTGCCAGCTAAGCCAGGACGAAGGGTGCAGGCCGACCGGTCGACCTGGATGATCGAAGGAGATCCGACTGTCTGGGCAGCCAAACTCGACAACTCGTACGAGAGCCCCTATCACCAGACCACGCTCAAGCAACTAGGCACGGGCAACATCGGCCTTCCACTCACGGCGCACGTCGGGCAGGTGTACATTGCGCTCACCGAGGCTCTCATAAAGGACTACGGCGATCTGGCAGTCAAGTTGGGCGAGAGCGGCGCGCTCGAGGGGCAGCTCTACGCCGATCCCAAGGGCTGGACTACCGACAACGAGGTGGTGCAGCCATGGCGCGTCACCATCGTCGCGCGCAATCTGACGGATCTCGTCAACACCACTCTGGTCGAGAACCTGAATCCACCAGCCTCGGTCCAACTGACAAAAGCGGACTGGATCAAGCCCGGCCGATCCGCATGGCAATGGCTCGCCAGCGGCGATCCGAAAGAGTCCGAGCAGCATCAGTGGATCGACTGGACTAGTCAGCTAAATTTCGAGTATTACCTCATCGATGAAGGATGGGAAAAGTGGCCGGACTCCTGGCAGGCGATCGCTGCCGATATCACTTATGCGAAGAAGAAGAACGTCAAGATCTGGATCTGGGTGCACAGCCACACGGTGCAGGATCCAGAGCAACGCAAGGAGTACTTCCGGAAAGCCGTCGAGTCTGGGGTTGCGGGCATCAAGATTGACTTTCCTCCGCCCGCCAACCGCGAGGTTGCCAATTGGTACTTCGACACCGCGAAGGACGCAGCCGAGATGCATCTCATGGTCGACTTTCACGGCGCCAACAAGCCCAGCGGAATGGAACGCACCTGGCCCAATGTGATCACCCGTGAAGGCGTGCGTGGACACGAGTATCAGATCACGCGCTATCATCGGGTTCCCGAGGCCGACCACGACGTGATCCTGCCATTCACCCGCTATTTAGCCGGGCCGGGCGACTACACGCCGACGGTGTTCACGAAGAGCGAACTCATGGGAAACACCTGGGCACATGAGCTGGCCCAGGCAATTGTCTTCACTTCGCCATTTCTCTGTTATGGCGGTCACCCGCAAAGCTATCTCGAAAATCCGGCACACGATGTGCTTACCGCGATCCCTCCCGTTTGGGATGAGACTCGGATTCTTCCCGGCAGCGAACCGGGCAAGGTTATCGCCGAAGCCAGACGATCCGGCAGGCAATGGTTTATCGCTGCGATCAATGGCGGCCAAGCTACGACGCTGGAGATTCCACTGGACTTCCTCGGTGCCGGCTCGTGGGAGGCTACTCAACTGCGCGACGCTGAAGACAAGCCAGATGCATGGGATCGCCAGGACGAAAAAGCAACACGCACCGGCCATATTCGGCTTGAACTCGCCCCACGTGGAGGCTTCGTCGGCTGGATTCGCTAACAAGCTCGAGTTCGCGTGGCGCAAGCGGCAGCAGGGGAAATGACTGTATGTTGAATCCCGAGACACATCAGAGCATTGAAGCTTACCCGAGACTGTGGACGCGCTGAATCTACTTTTGTGTGACGTTAACCGGCGTCTTCTTCAATGCGATATTGCGCAAGGCACAAAGGCGTGGCTCCAGTTTCACTTAACGCCGGTCGAAGTGACGGGCCAGATGGTTTCCCCCGAACTGAATAAGTTGGACAAGAAGGATCAGGACGATGCAGCACACCAACAGCACGCTTAGGCGAAAGCGTTGATAACCATAGCGGATGGCCAGATCGCCAAGACCGCCACCGCCAACCGCGCCGGCCATTGCCGAGAAGTTGATGGTAGTGATGGCCAGGACAGTAAAGGCACGAATCAGTCCGGGAACAGCTTCGGGAAGATATGCCTTCCATACGGCCTGAACCGGTGAAGCGCCCATTGTAGTCATGGCTTGAATCAAACCTGGGTCCACATCGAGCAAAGCCGCTTCCACGAGGCGGGCTGCGTAGGGTGTGCCTCCGATCACCAACGGCACAATCGCAGCAGCGGTACCGATGGAGGTTCCGACCAGGAAGCGGGTAAACGGTAAGAGCAGAACGATGAGGATGAGAAACGGTACGCTGCGGGAGAGATTGACGAAGGCGGCGAGAGCTTGATGGATGCCGCGCGCAGGGGCTATCCCCTGTGGCGAGGTAACGGTCAGCCAGGACCCCAGCAGTAGTCCAAAGACAGCGCAACAGAAGACCGCAACCGAGACCATCGCAAGCGTCTGAAGCGTGGCTTCAAGAAATTCCGGTCCGAGATCGAGCAGGCTGTTCAAGGTTGGCCAATCTCCTCAAAGTGTGTGGAGTGGAGAACAGGCGCCCTATTTTGAGGAGAAACGTCATGCGACAAGAGGCGCTTTGTGATCTCCGATGCTGGAGAGTCCAATATCTGCCGGGCTGGGCCTGACTCTGCAATCCGGCCAGCATCAAGAACGGTGATCCTGTCACAGATGGCCGCTGCGGAGTGCAGATCGTGGGTGATGATCAGAATGGTGATGCCAAATTGTTCGCGGATGCTGCGGAGCGTGTTCAGTACGGACGCACGCGTTTCCGGGTCGAGGGCTGAAGTCGGCTCGTCGGCAAGCAGGACGCGCGGGTTCGTCGCCAGCGCCCTGGCCAATGCAACGCGCTGCCGTTGACCTCCGGAAAGCTGTGCGGGATAGCTCTTCGCCTTGTCCGCAATGTCAAACCACTCCAGCAGTTCAATCACGCGCGAGGTGATTGAGGATCGCGGCGTCCCATTCAGTTCGAGTGGAAGGGAAACATTCGCAGCGACGGTACGAGAAGACAACAGGTGGAGTTGCTGAAAGACGATGCCCATCTTTCCGCGCTCGCGCCGCAACTCGGACGGAGTCAGGGCGGTCCAATCGCTGCCTGCTATCAGGATCTTGCCGGAGTCTGGAATTTCGAGGCGTGCGATGCAGCGCAACAGGGTAGTCTTACCCGCGCCACTGAGGCCCAACACGCCGTGAACCTCACCCGCGGCTATCTGCAGGCTTATGCCGTCGAGGGCGGGTGGAGCACCTGGCGCAAAGCGCCTGGTGACCGCGCGAACATCGACTGCGGGTAGTTCCACAGGTAAGGTTTGACTCTTATTCCGCTGGATAGACCGCGCCTCCATAGTGGGCCGCGATAAAGTTGCGGGTCTCTGAAGAAGTGAGAGCCTTAGCCAGCTCTTGAATACGCGTATTCGACTCCGCGCCAGTATTTGCTGAAAGTACATTGGCATAAGGCGAATCGCGTGTCTCGCTGAGGAGTGACCCTGCGTGTGGATTCAGTCCGGCATCGAGAGCGAAGTTGGCATTGATTACCGCGGCATCTACATCATCGAGACTGCGTGGAAGCTGAGCCGCATCCAACTCCACGAGATTCAACTGCCGCGGATTGGCTGTAATGTGTACGGCGAATCCTGTGGCGTCATGAGACAACTGCAACAGGCCGGCCTTCTCCAACAGCAGCAAGGCGCGGTCGTGATTCACAGGATCGTTGGGGATGGCGATGCGGGCTTTATTTCCTAATGCGGCCAGGCTCTTGCTCCGGCCTGGATAGATGGCCATGAGAGGCAGGTACACGCGGCTCAGGGTAACGAAATGCGTTTGATGATCGCGGTTAAATTGATTGAGAAAGGTGACATTTTGATAGAGGTTTGCATCCAGATCGTGACTGGCGAGAGCCATGTCCGGCTGAATGTAGTCGGAGAAATGAACAATCTTGATCTCAATACCCTGCTGCGCCAGTGCGGGCTCGACAGAACGAAGGATTTCTTCCGCCGGTCCTGGAGTTACACCGATGCGCAAGATTTCGCTGTGGTGGGATCTGCATCCCGCAACAGCGAAGAGAAACGCAGAGAACCATGCTACGCGCGCACCTTCGCGGACAGGCCGGATCGATGACTGTTTTTCGCGAGCTGCTGTACTGGTCGTCATTGTCTACGCCTGGACCAGCGCGGAGATTACTGTTTCACCGAAGCGCTCCATCTCCTCGTACTGCGGGCTGAACTGCAGCAGGACCAGATTGACGCCTGCCTCTTCGAACTTGCCGAGTTGATCCTGCACCTGTGCAGGAGTGCCTACGAGCCCCGACCGCAGTCCACGATTGGAGACCGAGTATTCCTCAATGGACATGCGCTGTTCAAGCTGGGTGCCATTGAGCCATTGCTGGTAGTTGGCGAAGCCGGAGGCATTCTGCTTCACATCCGTAATTCTCTGCAGCTCACGCTGTGCTTCTGCTTCAGTCTCTCGAACGATGGCATAGCCTGCGACGCCGAACTGCATGGACGGCAAGCCGAATCGCTCGCGGCGCTCGCGCATGTCAGCGATCTTGGCTGCGACATACTGCGGCGAGTCGCCATGCATCACATAGGCATCGCACTTGAGCGCGATCAGGTTTTTGGCCGCCTCCGACTCACCACCAGCGTAGAGCGTGGGTCGCGGCTTGCGCACGGGCTTTGGTTCAAGCACCGTGTTCTCGACGGAGTAGTACTTGCCGGAATAACTGAACTTTGGCTCGGTCCAAGTGCCGTTGAGCACATCGAGCCATTCAGATGTACGCGCGTAACGGTCGTCGTGCTTTTCAAAATTGACACCGTACATGCGTGCTTCCTGCTCCCACCACGAAGAGACAACATTAAGCGAGAGCCTGCCGTTGCTGATCTGATCGATATTCGCGGCCTGCTTTGCCAACAAGGCGGGGGCGTGGAAAGTTGGACGCACGGCGACCATCAGTTCTAGACGTTCTGTTACAGCGGCGAGCGCGGCGGATGTAGACCAGGCATCAAGACTGGGAGCGCCGATTCCCTTAATGTCATTGAGATTCAGCTCCGCGATCAGCGAGAGATCGAAGCCGATCTCTTCGCTGCGGCGCGCGAGCTTGCTTACATAGGCCCAGTCGGCCTGCATCTGCTCATCCTCCACATTGCGCAGCCAGCCGCCAAAAACAGGCATCCAGTATCCGTAGCGGAGTCTATCGTTGGGCATGGGCGACCTCGGCTTCAAGAAAGTCCGCGAGATTTTCGAAGGGATTGAATCCGATGACACGCGGTGCGTCGGCAACAAAGTTGGAGAGCGCATTTACGTCGTAGTAATAGATCTGGCCATCGCGATCGTCGATCACGTACTCGATGCCGCCGACATCGATTTTGGCTGCGCGCACGATGCGTTCTACAGCTTCGATCACTTCGGCTGGCGGGGTGTAACCCTCTACTTTGAGACCAGCCTTGGCGCCCTCAATGACGCAGGCATTGGCCAAAGCTTCTCCACGCGCGGTCTGGCAAATATCCGCGGGGCAGAGATCGAAGGTTTCGCCAGTGAGATGCACATTGATGGCGTAAAGATACTTGCCACCCAGTGTCTCAACACGCGTGATGTGACCACCGCGCGCAGGGATGAACTCCTGGACCAGGCCGATGTGGTCAAAGCCGAGTGCGAGCGTGCCCGCATCGATTGCAGCCTGCAGAGCTTCGGGCGTGTCGAAACGGACGATGCCTGCCCCGCTGCCACCTACATTGGGCTTGACGACAACGGGATAACGCAACCCTTCCGCGGCCGCGACTGCATGACGTGGATCATGAATGACGCGCGACTTGGGATAGGGGATACCGAGAGAGGAAAGCAGGGAGAGTTGCAGCGCTTTCGAAACTTCATACCGGAATGCTGTCGTGCCATTGAGAACTCGTACACCCTGCAATTCAAGCTGACCTAGCCAGGCTAGAGTATGAAAAATCGCCGAGCCGTGCTCACGACGATCGGCGGAAGGACTCATGCGATTGAAAAGCACACGGAACCGCGGCGCGGCTTCGCCTGCAGCGTAGAAGTGCTCCGGTGCATGAATCTTTTCGTGAGCAACACCTCGTCGATCCAGCTCCGCAAAGATGGGATTGAACCACTGCGGGTGTTCGTAGAAAAAGGCGAGCGATGGCGCGGAAGCAGTAGTGCTTGCGCCTGCAACAGGAGATTCAGTAAGAGTGGTACTCATAGTTCATGACCTCGGGAAGAACCAATACTTCGCTAACAATATGGTACAAGGCATATGTATCCCGGTTGCCTTGTACCGCCAATCGTTCCGACTTTCATTGCACGCCGGCGACTGCGGCAGGTGTGTTGAGCAACTGCTGTATCTGAGCTACGCCGTTGTCTATCTTCAAATCGATAAAGCGCTTGCCCAGTTCATAGGAAGAGCGCCGTGCATCACCGCTGATGCCGTTATTGATTCGTTTGACGTTCGGATCGGGATGCTCGCCTGGTTTACGCGGCGGGTCGCCAAGGGCAGAGGGTAGCAGTTCTTTGCGAATCCATTTCTGATCGCCCTCTAAATAGAGCATCTCCGAGGTATCGGGAATGCCGGCGTGCGTGCTGGCCGGATAACCATTTTTGTCCAGCCATGCGAAAAATTCATCGTTGGCCTTGGTGTAAGGACCGTCGGAGTAGATCACGCGAATGCCCCTGCCTGCGTACTTGGCATCGAGCCTGGCAGCGACCTCTTTGATCTCCTTCTGTCCACCGCCATGATCGCCGATCAACACTACATTTTTAAATCCATTGGCGATCAATTGCTCGGCTACCTGCTCGTTGATTTCTGCAAAGAGAGGGCCTGAGACACCGATGGTTCCGGGCAGTTCCGGATTTGCTTTGTTTACCGAATAAGGGATAACTGGCGCGACGAGAGCGTTCCCGAGCTTTCGCGCAATGGCATCGGCAGTGGCGTGGGCGATGAATGTGTGCGCGCCGGTAACGCCTTGCGGGCCACGCTGCTCTGTGCCTCCATCGAAGACGATGGCCGTCGTTTTACCCTGCTCGTGGATGGCTTTGTAGATCTCCGGCCAGGTGAGCAGTTCGATATCGACGACCGGATCAGATTGGGCGCTCGGCAATTCATCCGACTTTTTGCCGCCCCCTTTGGCCAGTGCGCCTGGAATAAGCGTAAGCGTGCTCAATAAAAGGACAACGCCCGCGATCTGTCTCCGCGTTGCGCTTGTCTTCGTTATCTTCGAATGCATGAGTTTCAGTCTCCGTTTGTGATGTGCTTCGAAATTGGGCTCTGCCCAGTGCGTTTAGCACCGGACAGAGCCTGGAGAATCCCAATTAGAACGAATACCTCAGAGCGAGCTGCAACTGACGTGGGCCGCCAGTTGCTGTGGGCACGCTCGCATTTACAGTTGAGGTGATCACGGCCGTGCTGCCAGGGGTAATGCCCGTCCCAACAGCCCCACCATAGGCTGCGGAAGGGTTGGAGAAATTGGGATGGTTGAGGATGTTGAATACTTCAGCGCGAACTTCAACGGAGTTATGGTCATCGAGCCTGACCCGCTTGATCAGGCTGAAATCCACATCTTGCAAGCCGGGTCCTCGAATGCTGTTGTAGCTGGCGGTTCCGTAGTTATAGACATAGCCGGCGGCTGCATTCTTGTTCACATTCGTCCCGTTGGCAGGATCGTTTCCACGATACGCCGCAGTATTGAACCAGTTCTGCGGAGTGTGCGTTCTCTGCCCGGTATTGCCGTCAACCTTGGCTGTCTGGCTTACGCCAGGCACCGCAAACGCCCGGTCGGATGCACCGGTATACGAGGCCAGCGTATCGGTTGTGCTGGTATTCACCGGGCGGCCGCTTTGAAAAGTGACTACGGGCGAAATCTGCCAGCCGCTCACTGCGTATCGCACCGCGGGATTGGCGGAGCTCAGCCATTTTTGCCCCTGGCCAAATGGAAGGTTATAGACTCCATTGGTTACTGAGCGAAACTTCTGATCGTACGCGGATGGTCCGTAATTTGAGGCAAAGTCATATGGATTCTGAAGGCTGCTGATCTCCAGAGATTTTGCATAGACAAGGTATGTCTGGAAGTTGAGGCCATTGGCAAAGCGACGCTCGGCTCGCAGCATAAGACTGTTGTAATTCGAAGAATAGCCGTCACTGAGATAGTTGACCGAGCTCCATTTGGAGTCAGTGCCGATATTGTTATAGGGGCGCAACGCATTCACCGGGACACTTGCAGCGGGATTCGCCAGCCGCGTTTGCAGAGTTGGGATGTTGAGATTCTGCGAGCTCACGTTGTGATAGGTGCGTGACGCCTGATACGAAATTTCTACAAGCGCAGCCTTGCCGAACTCATGCTGAATACCGAAGCTCCATTGGTTGGTATACAGCGCGCGGATATGCGGGTCGATGGTTGTAATGGAGATACTGTTGGGCGTCTGCGTTCCACTGGTACCAAACGCCGTTGGTCCGAGAAGGTAGGGGTTTGTGGTGATGCCCGTTATCTTGGAAGGCGTGGGCGCCGTGAAGGATTTGGAAAGCAGAAACGGCGCGCCCAAGCCATTCGCGGAGTTCCAAGTCTGGATCGCCGGAATGCCATAGTACGTACCGAAGCCCCCGCGAATGACGGTGTCTTCACGCCCGAACACACGATATGCAAAACCAAACCGAGGCGCAAAGGTTGTGTATTTGGCCGCATAGTTGTCCCGGTAAGAGGAAGCGGCGCCGGACTGCTGCAGAAGGCCGGTGCTGTTGTCCAGTGTGTATATCTGCCCTTGCCCGGTGACGATCTGGTTATTTACCAGGTCGAAATGGTTAATCAGGTTATAGGCTTCGCGAACCGGGCCAAGATACTCCCAACGAAGGCCGTAGTTGAGGGTCAGCGAACGCGTTGCCTTCCATTCGTCCTGCGCATAGATTGCGCCGCTGCGCTGAATGGGATATTGATTTTCATTTCCATTTCCGTAGTTATCGGACTGGATATAACCGAGAAGAAAATCGGCGAATTCATTCTGTACGTTTCCCTGCCCACCGGTGTACAAACCATTGAAGGTAAAACTGCCTCGGCCCGTGGAGACGAAAAATGAATGCTTGAAGAAATCCAGCGCGTCAAATCCTACTTTGGCGGTATGGCTGCCATGCACCCAGGTCAGACCCTCGGATACGTGAACGGAGTTATCTCCGCGCCACTGTGGGTTATTCGATGCGCCGATTGAGCTGATACCTGCAATGTTGATGCTGGGTACACCGACGTTGCCGCTGGTTGCCGGCTCCATGTAATTGCCGCCCTGAGGAAGACCGAGGGCACCAACCACATTTCCCTGCGAAGCATCCTGGTTGCCGTAGCCGGCATCCATGCGGTTAAAACCAGCACGGAATTCATTGAACAAGGTTGGGCTGAAGGTGTGTTGTTCAGAGACAGACGCATGTTGATAGATGTGCGGTCCTGCACCGCCAAACCCAGGGACAACGCTGTTGGCGACGACCAGATCCCCGATGGTTCCTGCATCAAAGCCATCGAGCAGCGTGTAAATTCCGTTTAGTGTGTCTTTCGATGTCAGCACCTGGTCGACACGGAAAGACCCCTGATCTTCATGTTGCGTGTTGGGTACATGGTTGGCGAATGTGCCCACCGAGCCGGTTTGCGACGTTGATTGGGGAAAATACTTCAGCAACTGTTGCGAAGCCGGCGAGATACGATCGGCCGGTATTTCATAGAGGCCTGTTGCATTCTGCGCAAATGCCAGGCCTGTCGTGGGGTCGATAATTTTTGCCGAAAACTGAGCACTTCCATCGGAGGTAAAGCTGCCGCCCTTCCATGCATCGAGCGGCGTAGTGCCCGAGACTGCTGGGTCGGCGGACAAACGCGTTCCTTCATAGGTGGCGAAGAAAAATGTCTTTTCCCTGCGAATGGGGCCGCCAAACGACCCGCCAAACAACTTGGTTGTGCCTGCCGGAGCTATTGGGGCGACGCCCGGAATGTAATTGAAGTTGTACTGCGGGGCGTTCCATTTTCCGTCACGATAAAAGATGAATGCTCCGCCATGAATCTGGTTGCTGCCTGAACGCGTGGTGAGCACGATCTGGCCGCCATTCCTGCGTCCGAATTCCGCCGGCGCTTCGCCGGTAAGAATACGAAATTCCTGAATAGCATCCAAAGATGGGCGCACCGTGGGCTGGCCCGTTGTCCAGTCGTTGTCGTCGGATCCATCCAGCAGGTAGTTGTTATTTGCGGACGGGATACCGGCCACGACAAAGCCGCCGCGATTAGCCAGACTGTCGCCTGACGGCGTCGGACTTACATTCGGATCGAGTTGCGCCATCTGCCAAAAGTTGCGGCTGTTGGTCGGCAGCTCTTTCAGCTTTTGACTATCGAGCAAAGATCCGTTTACCGAGTCCTCGGTCTGCAGTAGAATTCCCGTCGAGCTGACTTCAATCTGCTGCGCCACGCTACCGATGCTCAGTGTTGCATCGACGCGTGCTTCCTGGGCTACGTTGAGAATGATGCCGGTGAACTTGCTGGGTTCAAAGCCCTGCTGGCTGATGGTGACGGTATAGGTTGCAGGGGCAAGCTGCAGAACAACATAATCGCCGCTGCCATTGGTTGTTGTGGTACGAATGATGCCGGTTCCATTGTTCTGAACGGCGACGGTGGCACCGGATACAACCGATCCCGCGGCGTCATGCACCGTGCCACGCAGCGTGGCCGAAATATTCTGTGACTTCACTCCCGGAACGAATAAAGCCATAAGCGCAACGAGCGGCAACGATAATAAAATTCCTGGTCTTTTCATGGTCAATCCTTGTCTTTCTCTGGCACTCCCGCTTGAAAGAGCAGTGCTGGTTCGTCTTTTTCGTGGACGCTTTGTCGTATCGAGCGTCCCTCGGTGTATTAGCGCGACTCGGGCGGAGACAACATCGACGAAGAGGCATCATCGCGGCTTGGCCTCCAACGTTGCGTTCACAGGACTGGTACCTTGAGCGGCTGCTGCTTCGGACTTCACTGTTGCCACTGCGGCTTTGTCTTCTTTAGTAGGAACAACACACTCATTGGAGCGGCAGTTGTGGGAGTTTTTCGACCCCAGACCTTCAAGCAGTGCGACGGTGTCCGGATGCGGGATGGCATGTTCAAAAAGCCCGTTAGCAAGGTCCGCAACGGTGTCACCATCTTTTGTCGTGGCTTGAATGTCCGCGCCCGCTGAGATCAGGTATTTAATCATTTCGCCGTCTCCGCGAAAGGCCGCGCCATGGAGAGCTGTGTAGCCCTTCGCGTCACGGGCGTTGGGGTTCGCGCCGTGATCAAGGCAGAACTTTACCGCATCGAGACGCGTGGCGGGCATGTCGGATGTCCAGTATGCGGCCCATCCGATACCTGCAGCGGCCATCAGCGGCGTATCTTCACTCCTGGTTGCGAGATTGGGATTGGCTCCGTGTTCGAACAATAGCTTCATCGCAGCCAAATCGCCCGCCAGAGCCGCGCGCAGGAAAGGGGTGCTGCCTTCCACGTCAAACCATGTTTCATCATTGGCAAACGAACGGAACCAGAGCCGCTTTGCGATTGCGGTATTTGGGTCGGCACCACGCTTCAGCAATTCCTTTGCCAGGTCAAGATAGGCCACATGCTCGTTGGCAATGACAGGCTGCGGATACCAGGTGTGCGGCGCCCACCGCACATCGATCAGTGCAAAGAGCGGAGATACGCCATCGCTTGTCGCCAGCCTGGGGTCCGCACCTCGTTCCAGCAAAAATGATGCCAAGTCATAATGGCCGTTGATGAGAGCGAGGATCAATGGAGTCGCATGATCCGTATCGCTGGTCTGATTGATGTTGTCCCCTGCGTCGAGCAGGGCGCCCACAGCCTCTTTCTTACCATCGCGCGCGGCCACCAGCAGAGCAGTCATGCCTCCAATCTGCTGCGTTCCATAGACTCGCTTCTTGCGATCGGCTGCGGTGAAACCGTAGGCATCTTTCACCTTGTCGTCCGGCTTCGATGACGGTTTGTTTTCAGCATTGGCCTTGTCAGGAGGAGCTTTGTCATTCGCCGGCGTGGCCTCCTTCCTAGCATCGGTCGACGGTCCTTTTTTGTCATCGAGTACTTCACCGTTCACGCCGACAGAGATACGCTCAAGTTTTGCGACCGTGGTCTTCACCTTGAGGTCCGCGCCCTTGGTCAACAGGAAACGGACCGCTTCAGCGCGATTACGGCCCGCCGCAAAAAACAATGCCGTCTGTCCGTATGTCTTCTCACGAGCATTGACGTTTGCTCCGTGCACAAGTAGAGCAGCGACGGCTGAGGTGCTGCCCGATGCGGCGGCGATCATCAATGGGGTTGTGCCGGAGTCGTTGGCGGCATCGACGGTCGCGCCAGCTTTCAACAGCACTTCAATCAACTCAGAGTCACCGCTCTCCGCCGCCATATGCAAAGGACTCAGACCGCGCAGGCGCGTGCGTGCATCGGGTGCTGCTCCGGAGGCAAGAAGCAACTTCGCCAATGGAACATCATCGTTATATGCAGCCCAATGGAGAGGAGTCGTTTGATCTCCGCTCACAGCATTGGGGGATGCATGTTTCTTCAAGAGAGCCGCTACCTGCGCGGTGTCATCCTGCTCTGCCGCCTGCAACAAGGCAGACTCAAGCCTGGAGGCATCCTTTGCTTGCGTCTTGACGGATGCATGTCTGGCCGGTTCGTTTGAAGCGAATGGCGCAGTAGCGGAGATGGAAGGAACCCGCGTGAGAACGCCGAGAAGAGATGCCAATACGATGTGAGTAGTTCCCTTCATTCTTTCGTCCTCGCCTAAATTGCAAGCTCGCCGGTGCTGTCGCCAATGCTGGACAGGTTCACGCCTAGCCTGCGTAGCAGCGTCAAGTAGGTGTTCGCGGTCGATGTTCCTTCCGCAGTCTTCAGGTGCAGATTGCCCTTGAACGCGCCGTTGCCATGTCCTGCCAGCAACATAGGGACGCGCTTGTGGTTATGCACATTCGAGTCGCCCATGGGACTGCCGTAGAGCACCACGGAGTGATCGAGCAGGTTGCCGTCGCCATCGGGCGTGCTCTTGAGCTTGTCAAGGAAATAGGCGAGTAGCGAGACATGATAGCGATTGATCTTTGCGTACTCTGCGATCCTGGCTGGACTTTCGCCGTGATGCGATGCTGAATGGAACGGTGTGTTAACGCCAGCTTCTTTGAATACCCGCTGACTCACATCGCGGCTCAACTTGAAAGCCGACACGCGGGTGACATCAGTCATGAAAGCCAGCACCTGCAAATCAAACATTAGCTTGACGTGTTCTTCATACGACTCCGGCACGCCTAACGGTGCAGTCGGCAGAACTGCGGTTCCACCCTGAGCGTTGTAGCGTTCGACATTTTGTATGCGACGCTCGAGCGCGCGAACGTCAGCGAGGTACTCTTCCAGACGAACTTTGTCGGTGGAAACGAGAGTGCCCGAGAGCCGTGCGATATCTGCGACGATTCCATCGAGAATGCTCTTATCGAGGGCCCTTCGCCTGGCTCGCTCCTCGGCGGTCGCGCCATCTCCGAAAAGACGCTCAAAGGCAATGCGCGGATCGCGCAACATAGGCAGCGGTTGTGTCGGCGAGGCCCAGCTTATGGTGTCGGAGTAGACACAGGCATAGCCGTAAGCGCAGGCGCCGGTTGAGTCTACGTCCTCAATGCACAACTGCAGAGAGGGCAAAGGGCTCTGTTGCCCTACTTGTTTTGCGTAGATCTGATCGATAGAAGTGCCGGCGTAAATATCCGAGCCCTCGGTCATGCGAGGATGCGATGCCGTCAGGTAGGCGGCGCTGGAGCGGAAGTGGTCGCCACCTTCTTCGTGAGCGGTGAATGCGCCGGCCGCATTGAGATCAGTACCGGTGATAACGGTAAGGTAGTTACGCAGTTTCGCCAGTGGCTCCAGGGTCGGAGTGAATTCGAAATCCGCGCCTTCTTTACCAGGCGACCAGTAATGTTTGTTCGTCCCATCCATTGTGCTGCCGGCTGCGCCATGCACTATCTCCAAGCACGCCAGACGCGTTTTCGCTTTTGCGGATGCGGGCACGGCGGCGAGAGCCGGCGTCATCGCCTCCAGCAGAGGTAGACCGAGCGTGACACCTGCGCCCTGTAGAAACGTACGGCGGGATAAATGCTTTCCAGTAACAAACACTTCGGTGCCTCCAGGCGCGTGTCGTAAAGTGCGCGATCAAATTGCCGCAACAGTTACAAGAACTGAGAAGAAAGAATCGATGGAAGGGCTATGCTTCCGCGCTGTATCGGACTTCCAGATGCTGTCGATTCCGCGAAAAAATAAGAGTGAATGCGGATCAACAACAACGCATGGGCATGCGCATGGAGCCGGTGGCGCGATACATTCGCACCGCAATGGCGTGCGAACGATGGATGGCGCCGCGCATCAGCGAGAGCCCCCAGAAAGCTGCAATGGTTTGGCTGCCAGCAGCGCGTGGGTATGAGTGTCGCCTCCTGCTTCAGCCTTGAGGGTCAGCCTGTCCTGCCCCGATTTTTCCTGCCCCGGCTTCGAAGGAGAAAGCGTGCTTCGCTCCGTGAATGCCGGGCTCTCGACTATACCCAGCACATACTCCGAGAAGCGGTCATCATGCTTTGCGGCGCGAGCCACGATGGCACGCACCTGTGGGTCGTCACGATAATCGGGAACACGTCCCAGGCCATATGCGAAAAGATTCTCTGCGAAGACACGTAGAAACGCCTCACGATGCTTGAGGAGGCCATTGCGCAGATCGGCTGGACCATGGAGCGGAGTTCCATCAAAAAGCGTGCCGGTAGCGTCGATCTTTATGCCATCGTCTGAGCTGCGCCATGCACCGGTTGGATCGAAATTTTCCAGCGAAAAACCGATCGGGTCAATCACGCGATGGCAACTGGCGCATGCGGGATTTTTGCGATGCTCTTCCATACGCTGGCGCACACTTTGCGGTGTAGTCAGATCAGCCGCTTCGGCAAGAAGCGGAATATTTGGCGGAGGCGGCGGTGGCGGTGTTCCGAGAAGCACCTGCATCACCCATTTCCCGCGGGTCACGGGAGCGGTCCGGCTTGCGGTGGATGTCAACGTGAGAATACTCGCCTGACCCAATAGGCCACGGCGATTTTCATCGGTGAGCGCCACGCGCCGAAAGCGGTTGCCGAGCACGTTGGGAATGCCGTAGTGCTTTGCCAACTGGCCATCGACGAAGGTGTAATCGGCGGTGAGCAGAGTGAGTACGCTTCGATCCCTGCGCGCGATGTCGTCGAAGAGCAATTCGGTCTCGCGGCGCATGGACTGGGCGAGGTTCTTATCGAAATTCGGAAATTGGTAAGGATCGGGCAGAACCTCGTCGAGATTCTTGAGGCTTAGCCACTGTACTGCGAAATTGGTGGCGAGACTCTCGGATCGCTTGTCGGCCAGCAGACGTCTGACTTCCCGCTCTAATACCGGACGCTGGTGCAACATGCCCGCGCTGGCCACGCGCAACAATCGATCATCGGGCGGCGCGCTCCACAAGAAGAAGGCCAGGCGCGATGCCAATTCAAGATCACTGATGGCGTAGTTGCGACCTGGACGCGCCTTCGCGACTGCATGTTCGAAGCGAAAGATAAATTGCGGATTGGCTAAGACTGCTTCAAGGGCAGCGCGAATGCCCTCTTCGAAGCTCTCACCTTCGGCGCGCCGCTTCCGGTAGAAGGTAAGCGCCTCAGCGACGTCGGTTGGCGAGGCCGGTTTGCGATAAGCGCGGCGCACCAGGTTCGCGACAATTGCGCGCGCGGCCGCAGGCTCATCGGCAGGACGAGCAGGATACTCAATGAAGACCTTATCGCGACTGGGAGTTTCGGATACACCAGTTACCTGGCTGGGACCGATGATCGAGATCCCGCGCAAGTGAGGCAACGTGGTGAGTCCGGGCATGTTCGCCACGTTCACATCGATAAGACTTTGCTCGTAGGGCTGCACCTCATCCTGTACAGGCCCATCGAACTTATTGAGAAAAGCGGCGGAGATAATCTGCTGCCCTGCTTTGATCTTGATGGGCGCGGTGCGTAGATCATCTGTGTCCTTGAATTTCGGATTGACGTCGACCAGTGCAACCCGCTCGCCGTTGACAGCGATTTCCAACTGCTGCCCCTTGGCCTGCGCCTGACCGAAGAGGTAGCCCTGCTGATGGGTGTAGAATGCAACCTTGAAAACGTACTCGCCATCAGCCGGAAAGGTATGCACGATCGAAATGCCACCGCGGGTGCCGAAGGGCGTTCCATCCATGTGCCGTGTCTGCGAAATCACACGGGGAATCATGTAAGTCGCCATCACCGGTGCTGCGTGAACATCGCCGAGCGCCTCATGGCTGATCTTGCCTGCCGCGGAAATGTAGGCTTCCAGCAACGCCGGAGAAACGGTTAGCACATCGGCCATGTTGTTAAAACCGTGGCTCAGATCATCGGCGGGCAACAGCTCGGTGGCATCCACATCCAACCCAAGCAATGCCTTCACGGAGTTCGCATACTCCAAACGATTCAGGCGATGCAACGGCGTGAATCCAGCGTAGGGATGTGCTGCAGCGAGGGCATCGATGCGGCTTTCGAGCTCGCCTGCGAGAGCGTTGGTCTCCTGATCCGAGGGGCGTTTTCTGCCTGGCGGCGGCATCATTCCCGCGCGCAGCTTGCGAATGATTTTTTCCGCAGTCTCAGGATTTTTCTCGGGATGCACGAAGTCAAAATTTTCGAGGGACAACCCCCCTTTGTGCTGATCATCGCTGTGGCAAGTTGCGCAGTAGCGATCGACAAGAGCCGCCGCGCCAGCAGAATCGAGCTTGATTTTCTGGCCGGATTTCTGTGCTGCCGATGGCGATTTATGAACCTGCGCGACTGCCGCGCCGGCGGACGCCATAATCAGCAACGTTCCAAGGACGCGCCTCGCTCGCGAAGATGCCACGGCGAATCGCGGTGCCAGACCTGGCCTTAGCGTATAGAACGAATTGACAGATATTCCGCTGCTCACGACTGATCCTGGTCTCCGGCTCGTTGTTTGCCGGAAAGTTGAGGCGCAACCGAAATACTCGTTCGGCGAACCTGCATTGCAGAGGCAATTGTGCCGCTGCATCAAGAATCAGGATGCTGTTGCATCCCTAAAAATGAATTGGGAAGGGGACAGGATGAGGTGGATCAACAACAACGCATTCGTGCGTCTCGTTTGAGGAACGAGGGCACGAACGGGGTCAGAATTGTGTTCTGTTTCACCATGTTGTTCAACCTGAGAAGTATCATCTCCGGAAATGAATGTCAATCCGGGCATCTTCAATTCCGCTCAACAGAAGGCTGTTCCCCCTTCCCGGATTGTGCCGCTCACAGGCGCGAATACCCAACCTGGTTGAACAAAACGAGACTCTCTTCATGTTGCTATTTTTGGACGCTCGGACAGTTCGGCGAACCCTGCACTGTCAGATAAAGAACGGCGAGCATCCAAATTGAAGGAGTCCTTATGGTCACCGATGAAGACGTACGATTCATGAAAACTGCCATAGAGGCAGCTCTTGATGGTCAGCGCACGCCTGGCGGCGAAGGTGTAGGCGCCGTGCTTGCGCGCGACGGGAAAGCTGACTGGGTTGCGTTCAATGAAGGCGAGAAGCAACATGATCCAACTGCGCACGCCGAAATGGTGGCGATTCGTAGACTTTGTTCCACGCTGAACACCACTGCATTGAAAGGCTACACGATTTATTGCACGCTGCAGCCGTGTGGCATGTGCACGATGGCATGTTTGTGGGCAGGCATCAGCCGCATTGTCTATGGGGCAGGCCGAGGTGAAGTACACCACATTTACTTCGAATCCCGGCATAACAACACGGTCGACTTTATTCGCGATGCCTTTCGAAATGACCTGAGTATTGAAGGAGGTGTCCTGGCCGCGGAGTGCGCGGCACTCTACGCAAAGAAAGACGATCATGTTCCGGAGCAGGAGAGTCCGGCACACGAGAAAGGCATTCCCCCGAGATGAATCGACGTTGCCGGTTGCGCAAGAGCTGCACCGCAGATGCTTTGCTCACGATACAAACATGCGCAATTTCAGCCGGTGCGCGCTGCTCTCTCCGCTTTTCCTTTTCATGCAGCCGCTACGAATGAACAGGAGCTATGCGGATCCGTCAACAGCCCCTGGGTCGAGGCATCAGACGGACGCTCAATTGACAATGGTGAAAAACCGGGATGCTGGATATTGCGGATATCGCAATGAATGCTATACACTCCCGCTTGCGTGCGGCATCTGCTCATGAACGAAGCCGTAAACTGCGTGGGTCTTCGAAATGTGCGCTTCGAGCCGAGACAATTCGCGATACAAACTCGAGACGGTAGCACGTGCCTGCGCGATCCTGCGTCATTTCTCTGATGTGCAGAAGCCATTGAGCCTGGGCGAGGTTGTCGAGCGGACTGGATTCGAGCGCACCATTGTGTTTCGTCTGCTGAAGACTTTGGAAGAAGAGGGCATGTTGCGGCGTCCCGATGGACGAGGTTATCTCTCCAATGTCAACATCCTCTCGCAGAAACGCTTTCGTATCGGCTACGCTTCGCAGAGCAGCGATTCATTTTCAAAAGCGGTGACACAGGGGATTCGCTGGGCGGCCGCTCGCCACCAGATCGATCTGATCGAAGTCGAAAATCTCTACAGCGCCAGAACCGCCTTGCGCAACGCGCAAAAGCTGGTGGACCAGAAAGTGGATCTGGCGATCGAGTGCCAAGTTTACGAGCGCATTGGCTCCCAGTTGTCGAAGATCTATAACGAAGCCTCTGTACCTGTGATTGCGGTCGAGATTCCTCAACCTGGTGCGGTGTTCTATGGAATCGACAATTACCATGTCGGCCAATTAGCCGGAAAGGCTCTGGTAAAGGCCGCGCAGCGTCATTGGCATGGAGAGATCGACGAACTGCTGCTGCTTGATCTCGATATTGCCGGCTCGCTTCCGCATCTCCGCGTTTCGGGCGCGGAGTCGACGGTTCGCAAATCGTTGGCAGGAAGTTACCAGATTCTTCATCTCGATTCGCGAGGCGAGATGGAGCGTTCTTTTCAACTCGTACGCCAGCATATGCAGTTTTCACCCAAACGCAAGACTCTGATATTCGGCGTCAACGACTTTGCTGTACTGGGTGCTCTCGGAGCCTTCTCGGAAGTTGGTCGGGGCGAGTACTGCCTGGCCTTAGGAGTGGGCGCGTTCCCGGAGGCTCGCCGCGAAATGCGCTCTGCGGAAACGAGAATGATCGGCTCTATCGCTACCTTTCCGGAACGATACGGAGACGACCTGATTCAGATCGCACTCAATATTCTTCAACAAAAGCCGGTAGCACCCGCATCGTATGCGCAGATACAACTGATTACGCCGCAAAACATCGATAAATTCTACCCAAGCAGTCTATTCGCCCATGCGGATAAAGACGGCAGCCCGGGCAACTACCCGAGCACTTCCTGACGCGACTCTTGTCCACGCGGCTTTTCAGAAGCATTCCGCAGTGCTCGACCACTTGCATGCTGAAACAAGCCTGCCGCCGCAAAAGGATTGTTTTGCGTTATGCGCAAAACTCTGGAATGGCTGCGATCGCAATGACAACGTCTCAGAAACTCTTTTGCTGCGCCAGGCTTTGGAATCGGCTTACGCCCGCCTGCCTGCTGTGAAAATGCGTTAGGCGTCGCCGGGATCTGCAAAACGGGACTCCTCGAGATCGAGTTCGCGCTGGATGCGGCGCAGAACCTCGTCGTTGATGCGCCCTTCGTCGCGCAGGCGTATCGCTGTATCGCGTTCGACGGTTGCCGTCTCGCGGGAGATTTCAACGAAGCTGTAGTGATGCGCTACATGCTCCTGGTCAGCCGTCGTAGGCTGCAGGCCGGCGAGGCGATGTCGATAGTGTCCGATGATGTCGTCGAAGATTTCGTCGGAGACTCCCTCGCGAGTCTGCTTAATCGATTCCAGATGGGCTACGGCGGTTTCCAGGACGATTCGCCGCGCATCGATTTCTTCACAGTTGGGACCGTCTGAACCTGCGAGGCCGAGTAGCCGCACCAGAGGAGCGAGAGTTACTCCCTGCAATACGAGAGTCACGAGAATCACGCAGAAGGTGAGGAAGACGATGAAGTTGCGCTGGGGGAATGGACTGCCATCGGCCAGTTCGGTTGGGAGCGAAAGGGCTGCTGCGAGTGAAACAACACCGCGCATGCCTGTCCAGCCGACCACAAAGACTTCGCGCGTTTTGGGGAGTTTTTCCCGCGTGTGGTGAATGCGGCAGTGCACGAAGTTGGCCAGCCATGAGCCGGGGAAGACCCATATCAAGCGCAAGACGATCAGGACAAGGCTAAAGATGGCACCATCCAGCATCATGCTGCGCAGGCTGTATCCGCGGATTGAAGCCAGGATCGTCGGAAGCTGCAGGCCGATGAGGACGAAGACCAGTCCATTGAGGACAAAGACAAAAGACTGCCAGAAAGACGTGACCTGAAGCCGGACGACGGGCGAAAACATGGTCGAACTGCGGCGGGTAAGAAACAGTCCGCAGGCGACTACGGCCAGTACGCCGGAAGCGTGTGCCGCATCAGCGATAAAGTAAGCGCCGTAGGGCACGAGGATGCTGAGGGCATTTTCAATAGGACCGTCGTCAATGTGCCGCTCTACCCAATAAACGATCCAACCGACGAGCAAGCCAAGGCCGATGCCACCTACGGTGAGCCAGGCAAGCTCGAGCAGGCCTCCGCCTACGGTCGGAACGCTGCCGCTTACCACTATGGCGATGGCGAACTGCAGTGCGAGCAGGCCGGATGCATCGTTGATCAGGCTCTCGCCCTCAAGGACATCGACGATGCGGCCTGGAAGGCCAATCTTCTTGGCGATAGCGCTGGCGGCGATGGCATCCGTCGGCGCCACGACTGCGCCGAGCACCAGGGCGAGGCGCCAGTCAAAGCCAGCCAGGACACGGGGGCCGAGCAGCGCAACACCCAGCACGGTAAAGCCCACCAGCCCAAAGGCTAGAAAGAGAATGCTGGTGAGATTGAAACGGAAGTCCCGCCAGGAGGTGGTCCACGCTGAAGAGTAGAGCAACGGCGGCAGAACGACCAGGAAGACCAAATCAGGATTGAGGTTGATACGCGGGATGGCCGGGATCAGTCCCAAAAGCAGACCACCTGCGATCATGACGATGGGATACGGCGTTGCGATGCGCCGTGCCAGTTGGCCAAAGGCAATGATGAAGAGCAGAAGCAGGAGAAAGAGCAGCTCGGCTGTTCTGATGTCGGTCATCTGATGTCCATCAAGTGGCGATCTCCGTCCCTTTGGCAATCTTACTGGATCGACGGTTATTGCTTGTGCCTTAGCATGAAGCAATGGCATCGCTTCTGGAGATCAAAGACCTGCATATCTGGTTTGGCTCGAAAGAGGTTGTGCGTGGGGTCAGCTTTTCGCTTGAGCCGGGCGAGATATTGGGGCTGGTGGGCGAGTCGGGCTCGGGGAAGAGTGTGACTTCGCTGGCGATTCTGGGCTTGCTGGATCCGGTTGCGCGCGTGGAGGGATCCATTCGCTGGCAGGGGCGAGAGATACTCCGCCTGAACGAGGTGGAGTTGCGGGCAGTTCGCGGACGGGAGATTGCCATGATCTTCCAGGAGCCGATGACGGCGCTGAATCCGGTGATGTCGATTGGGCGGCAGATTACGGAGGCGATTCTGGCGCATCGCTCCGGCATGTCGGCACGAGAGGCGAAGCGGCAGGCCATTGCGGCGCTGGAGTCGGTGGCGGTTCCCGATGCTGCGCGGCGCTTTCGCGATTATCCGCACCAGTTCTCGGGAGGACAGCGACAGCGCATCCTGATCGCCATGGCGCTGGTGCACAAGCCGCAACTGCTGATTGCCGACGAGCCGACGACGGCGCTGGATGTGACGGTGCAGGCGCAGGTGCTGGAGTTGCTGAAAATGCTGCAACGCGAACACGAGGTAGCCATGCTTTTTACCAGCCACGATCTGGCAGTAGTGGGAGAGATGGCCAGCCGGGTTGCCGTGATGCGCTATGGGCAGGTGTTAGAGACGGGCTCTGCCGCAACGGTACTGACTCGGCCGGAACACCCGTATACGAAGAGCCTGCTGGCGGCTGTGCCGACACTGCGGACAGATAGGGAGAAGCCGCTGGCGACGCTCTTTTGAAGCTCGTGCAGATATTGGAAATGATGAGGTAGGGGCAGGAATACACTTCCGGGGATCGCGTCTGAGGCTGCTCTTGGAGAGAGCGAGGACTTCGAAGACAACCCAACTGCGGGAAACAGATGTCATATCACTCTCCGTTTTGGGCGGAGAGTGATATGTGCAAAAACGAGTCCGGCGGTGTTGCAGCGAAACTAGACTGCGACTTCCGCTTCCTGTTCGACCACGTTTTCGGCTGCTACGGCAACCTTGACGTGGGCGGTTACTTCACGGTGCAGCTTGATGGCCACCGCGGTCTCGCCGACGGCCTTGATGGGCTCGACGAGCTGGATCTTGCGGCGGTCGACTTCAAAGCCACGGGTTTCGAGTTCGTGGGCGATGTCAGCCGAGGTGACCGAACCGAAGAGGTGGCCATTCTCGCCCGACTTACGGGTGAAGCTGAGAACCAAGGGCTCCAGTTGTGCAGCCAGGGTCTCGGCACCGGCCTTCTCCGAAGCGGAGCGGCGGGCAGCGGAGGCCTTCATCTGTTCAATCACGGCCTTGTTAGAGGTGGTAGCCTGCAATGCCAGCTTGCGTGGCAACAGGAAATTGCGACCGTAGCCTTCAGCCACTTTAACCACGTCTCCGCGGTGGCCAAGATTCGCTACGTCTTCTTTCAGAATGACTTCCATTTGAACTTCTCCAGTGTTGCGGGCGGCCTAGTTGCCCGATCTTCCCTGTCCTCTTGGATGCAGGTACCGATCAAGGTTTACGCCGCGACGGATTATAGTGCCATACCACATTAGTCTGACTACCCTACATCGGATGCAGTGTCACGATTTTGTATAAAAATCATCAACTTCTGCACATTTATGTGTTCTGGGCAGCCGGACCAAAATCCTAGTGACGCGCGGCAAAGGGCAGGAGAGCGATGTTGCGGGCCTGCTTGATGGCGCGAGTAAGGCGGCGCTGATGGGTGGTACAAACACCCGTGAGACGCCGGGGCACGATCTTGCCGCGCTCGGCAACGAAGCCCTGCAGAAGGCGGACGTCACGGTAGGGGATGGCATCGATCTTTTCGGTGCAGAACTTGCACACTTTTTTGCGGCGGAAGAACTTGCCGCGTCCGCCGGGACCGCCGCCCGCAGGACGGGGACCGCCGGCAGGACGATTGCCCTGGTAGCCGCCGGAAGGACGGGATTCTCCGGATTGACCGGAGGGTGCGCCGGAACCTGACCCGGTCTCTGGCGCTTTGACTGAAGTTTCGTCAGACATAGTGTTTCCTTTTCCTTATCCCATTTGATAAGCGCGTTGCCCGGCGTCTCCGGGTCGCAGGTTCCAATTCCCTTAAACTAAGCAGTGGCTTCAGCAGGCTCTTCAGCCGCAACGCTGGCCACTGGTACAGGCTCGGCAACCGGAGCAGCCGGAGCGTGCGCCACAGGCTGTGCGCTGCGCTTCTGATGCGCGTTGCGATGAGCGCGAATCTTGGCCAGGCGCTTCTCTTCCTCGTCCATGCGCACGGTGATGAACTTGATCACCGGCTCAGTGACGCGGAGACGGCGCTCCAACTCGGCGACTACGGCTCCGTTGGCCTCGATGGTCAACAGAATGTAGTTGCCGTCGTTGAACTTGCGCACGGTGTAAGCCAGTTTGCGGCGGCCCAGCTTTTCGGTCTGCTTGATGACACCGCCCCCACTGGTGACGGTGCCTTCGAAGCCTGCAACCAGCTTGTCCAGTTCCTCATCGACTACATCGGGACGGACAATGAACATCACTTCATACAAACGATCCATCTTTGACTCTTTCCGCTGAAACTTTCGTTTTCAGCCATGCCCGCCGGCCAGCGATTTCGTTGGCCTTAGCGGCTTGTTGCGTGTACTGCTTTGTTTCCCTCGGGGGCTAAAGCCCCGTCGATTTTGTTCGCTTGGCGGCACGGCTGAAGCCGTGCCCTGTTACAAAACCTTGTTCTTACCCCATGACTCGATCTGTTGCGAGTCAAGCCACTTCCCAGCCCGGCCTAGTCTTTGTCTCGCCGGTTGAATTCATTCATCGCGGCTGCCGGTCCGAGATCGATGATCATGCGAACGGCGATTGCTACCCGATCCAAAACTTCATCCAGCACCGCCAGATCTTTCTTGCTCATCGGGTCGAGCAGATAATCCTTGCCGCCCCGACGTTTTGCTCCGGCTGCGATAGCTTCGGGGGGGAGATCCGGTCCTACCCCGATGCGAATGCGCAGCCACTCATTGCTGTTCAAGGCTCCGGTGATGCTGCGGGCTCCATTGTGGCCCGCGGGTGATCCCCGTTCCTTGATCTTCACCGTGCCCAGGGGCAGGTCCAGTTCGTCGTACAGCACGACCAGATTTCTTCCCCGCTCTTCCGGCCCGATGTCGAACTCCTTCAGGAGGGCGGCTACGGAGAGCCCGCTCAGGTTCATGAAGGTTTCCGGCTTGGCCAGAATCACTTCCCTATTGCCGATGCGCGCGACGCCAGTTTGCGCCTTGCATCTTCGGTTCTGGACCGCGACCCGTTCCTGCTGGGCGATGCGGTCGATGGCCATAAATCCCGCGTTATGCGGCGTCCAAACATATTCCATGCCGGGATTGCCGAGGCCGACTACCAGGACTGGGCCATTTGGCTTTTCCTGGGTCACCGGCTTTTGCGGTTCTTCTTCCAGTTTCGAGTGTGAAGTGTGAAGTGTGGAGTGTGGTTCGTTTTCCGGGTCTTTCACACTTCACACTCCACACTTCACACTCGTTTCCTTACTACTTCTTCGCATCCTTGGCGTCAGCCGCTGGTGCGTCGGTCTTGCCCTTCTTGGCTACTTCTGGTTCTGCCGCTGCGGCAACCGCAGCTACCGGCTCGGCTTCGGCGCGGATCGAAACAACGTGGGCAACAGTCGCATCTTCGGCATCGAGGAACTTGATCGAGCCGGAGTGCGGCAGGTCGCTGACGCGGATTGCCTGATGCAGGCCGAGGTTGCTTACATCAACATCGATGTGGCTGGGAATGTCGCCGGGGAGGCACTCGATTTCAACTTCGCGGAGAACCTGATCCAACATGCCGCCGTCGTTCTTGACGCCGGTTGGGACGCCGATGAGGCGGACGGGGACGCTGGCCTTCATCGCCTTGTCCATGGCGATGCGCTTGAGGTCGATGTGCAGCAGGGAGTCGCGGATAGGCTCGTACTGCCAGTCCACGATCATGGCCTTGGCTACGCCCTGGCCGGTGATGTCCACGTCGAAGATGGTGTTGTGGCCGGACTCGGAGTGCAGAATGCGCAGAATCTGCTTGGGGTCGAGTTCGACGGCTACGGATTCATGTCCAGCGCCATAAACAACAGCGGGAATTTTGCCGGCGAGGCGAACCTGGCGGGCGGCATTTTTATTGAACTTACCATTGGCCGGCACTTGGCGGGGCTTGGCTACGACTACTTCAGGCATTGTCAGCTCTTCTCTCTATCGGGCACTGCTTTCCAAGCCAGCTCCCTTTGTTCGGCTAGTGTGAGTGTGAAGTGTGAGTGTGGGCCGCTGATCGGCTTTCACACTCGCACTGCGCACTCACGCAGGCAATGTTAGTTGAAGAGCGAGCTTACGCTCGTCTCCATGTGAATGCTCTCGATAGCCGCGCCCAGGAGCCCGGCTACGGAAAGCACCTTGATCTTCGATTGCTTCTGCGCTGCTTCGCGCAGAGGAATCGTATTCGTCACCACCAACTGCTCCATGCGGGAGTTGGCGATGCGATCGATGGCTGGACCGGAGAGAACTGCGTGGCTGGCGCAGGCATGAACTGCCGCTGCTCCGTTGGCCAACAATGCGTCTACCGTCTTCACCAGTGTTCCCGCCGTATCCACGATGTCGTCGATGACCAGGCAGGTGCGCCCTTTGACATCGCCGATCACATTCATTACTTCCGCAACATTCATGTCCGTGCGCCGCTTGTCCACAATGGCAAGCGGTGCGCCCATCTTGGTGGCGAAGAATCTCGCCCTTTCTACACCGCCCGCATCGGGCGAAACCACGGTCAGGTTGGGCAGGTTCAACTCCCGGAAGTGGCTCACCAGCACCGGGCTGGCAAAGAGATGATCCACCGGGATATTGAAAAAGCCCTGAATCTGCGCCGCGTGCAGATCCACAAAGAGTGCGCGGTTGGCGCCGGCCGTCGTAAGCAGGTCGGCAATCAACTTGGCGCTGATGGCTACGCGCGGACGGTCTTTTCTGTCCTGCCGCGCGTAGCCGTAGTACGGAACCACTGCCGTGATGCGGGCCGCGGAGGCACGCTTCAAAGCGTCAATCATGATCAGCAGTTCCAGCAGGTGCTGATCGACCGGGAAGCATGTGGGCTGGACGAGAAAAACGTCGGTCCCGCGCACATTTTCCAGAAGCTGGAAGTAAACCTCGCCATCGGCGAAGCGCTGCAGTTTGCTTTCGCCGAGTTTGACGCCGACAAAACCGGCAATCTCTTCAGCGAGCGGGCGATTTGCCGTTCCGGAGAAGAGCTTGAAACTCTTGTCCTCGCCCAATCCCCGGCTCCGCTTCCGTTCAGAGGCCAGTTTGGCCTCTTTCATCTTCGAAGCCGCCGGGTTAACCCCGTCTACCGCAATTGTGTTTCCAAGTGCGGTTGCCGTTTCTTCTGTTGCCAATGCGACTGCCTGCTCTTCTGACTTCACCTTGAAGCTCCTCCTAAGCTGGTTGGCTTTGGTTTCTTCAACGTCACAAAATCTGGCTGGGCGACTAGGATTCGAACCTAGACAAAGTGCGTCAAAGGCACTTGACCTACCATTAGTCGATCGCCCAGTAACCCAACTTGCTCTGAAACTTAAGTCCCGACCGCAGCGAGTTTCTAATCTCTCGCAATCACGGCTGTCAACCGTCCGACTTCAGAAGCATTTCACGCCAGTAGGCTGGGCGCGGCAGGGTGCGGGTCAATACGCTTTGCACTCCCAATCCACGCAGCCGTTCGCGAGCTGCTTCTGCTTCTCCCTGTCCTCGGTAAAGGGCAAAGAGGGCTGAACCAGATCCGGACAATGAGGCATGGAGGGCTGCCTCCGGGGTATCGGCGGCCGCAAGAGTGCGCTTGATCTCGCTGAGAAGGGGATGTTGCGGAAAGACAACTTGTTCGAAGTCGTTCGCTATCCCGGTGCGGACAAGCGCGGACACCTGAGGTCCGGCCAGGTCCTCGCCCACGGCAAGGACACCGGAGGAGCCGTCCCAAGCATCGACTCCCGCGAAGGAGCTTGCATAGACGCGGCTCAACTCATCTAGTTTAGCCTCGGATGCGGCTGCGGTCAAACCTTCGCGCTCACAGAGGGCGTCCCAGTCGCGAAATGCCTGGGGCGTGGAGACTCCGACGGAGGGGATAGCGACGACGCACCAGGTTTGTTCGAGATCTGGCATGGGGATGACCTGCTGCCCACGATCGAGGCCAAGAACTGCGCCGCCGATGAGGAACAGAGGCACGTCGGAGCCAACCTGGGCGGCGAGATGGAGGCGTTCCGCCCCCCAGCCATGATGAGCTGCAGGGCTAATGCCGAGCTCCGATTCGAGGCCAATGAGGGCCGCTACGGCGTTGGCGGAACCGGCTCCAAGGCCTCCCTGAATGGGAAGCTGCTTCTCAATGTGGATGTAGACGTCGGCGGAGAGATTGAGGCTGCTCAGGGCGAGCTCAACCATCTTCCATGCGGTATTGCGGGCGTCGGTGGGGACGCGACGCTCATTTGAGGTAAGGCGGATGGAGGTAGTTTCGGAGGGCCTGGCCGAGACGGTGACCCAGTCGTGGATTTCGAGGGTCTGGTAGAGGGTGACGAGGCCATGAAAGCCGTCGGGGCGGGGCGCGCCGATGCCTAGGCCGAGATTGATCTTCGCGTGGGAACGGACGGCTGTGGGCATGCTTCTCTATGGTATTGCTTCACGCAGAGCGATCCATGATTTGAAAGACAAGCAACGCATGTGGGTGGTTAATGCGCGTCCGACTGAATGTCCGCCAGTAACCCACCTTAGCCACAAAAACAAAAACGTGGCGAAGGTGGGGCACCCGCATTTATGGCTGGGATCGATGCTGGAGTGCTTCACGCTATTCTATGTCCACTTTGATGATTACTCTTCGCACTCCTCGCCCCTATGTCCTTGCCGTTACGCTGATACTCGCCTCGACGCTTCATGCGCAGGAGACAGCGAACAAAGCTCTGTCGTATCAGGAAGAGCAGCCGGTGCGCGCGAAGAGTGGCATGGTGGTGAGTGTGCATCATCTGGCGTCTGATGCTGGAGTGGAGATTCTCAAAGCGGGTGGAAACGCGGTCGACGCTGCCGTCGCAACGGGATTTGCGCTGGCGGTGGTGCATCCGATTGCAGGGAACCTGGGCGGTGGTGGCTTTTTGCTGCTGCGCACGCATGACGGTCGTGCAACCTTTATCGACTTTCGCGAACAGGCTCCGCTGGCGGCCACCGCGAATATGTACCTGGACAAGAACGGAAAGGTGCTGCAGGGCGACAATCCGCAATCGAGTATTACAGGGTATCGGGCGATTGCTACACCGGGGTCGGTGGCGGGGCTCACCTATGCGGAGAAGAAGTACGGCAAGCTGGGGCTGGCGAAGGTAATTGCACCGGCGATCAGGCTGGCTGAGGAAGGTTTTCCGCTGACCGAAGAGGAGGCACGTGAACTGCACGACTCCGACCTGGCACGCTTTCCCGATACGAAACGCATCTTTCAGCGCGACGGCAAGTACTACGAGACGAACGAAGTCTTCAAGCAGCCGGAACTGGCACGGACCCTGAAGCGCATTGCTGCCGATCCTGGTGATTTCTACCACGGCAAGCTGGCACGGGAGTTGGTGACCGATCTTAAGAAGGGTGGCGGACTCATTACACTCGACGACCTGGCGCAGTACAAGGTCGAGGAGCGGACGCCGGTTATAGGCACTTTTCACAATTACACGGTGATCAGCGCGCCACCACCGTCTTCTGGCGGAACGGTGTTGCTTTCGGCGCTGAATATTCTGGAGCCGTATGACCTGAGCAAGATGGGCGACCGCAGTCCGGAGTGGATTCACGTGGTAACCGAAGCCTACCGCCGGGCATACATGGACCGCAGTGAATACCTGGGCGATCCCGACTACAACACGATGCCCATCGCCGAGCTCACCAGCAAGAAGTATGCCGATGCGTGGCGCTCCAACATCACGAACAAGGCTACCCCGAGCGCCGGCCTGCGCCGGCCGGAGGGTTTCTTGCCGCCGCCAGCCAAGACTCCGGGGCGGCGTAAAGAGTCACAGGACACGACACACTTCTCAGTTGTGGACAAAGACGGCAACGCGGTCGCGATGACGACGACGCTGAACAACAGCTTCGGCTCGGATGTGACTTCGGGACGCCTGGGATTTTTGCTCAATGACGAAATGGATGACTTTGCGGCCAAGGTGGGCACTCCGAATATGTACGGCTTGATCCAGGGACCGGCGGATGCCATTGCTCCGCGCAAGCGGCCGCTTTCGGCGATGACGCCGACGATCATTCTTGACGGCGGGGTCAAGGGTGGCAAGCTGCGTTACGTGCTTGGCACTCCCGGCGGATCGCGGATTATTACCGTGGTGGCAAATATCTTTCTTTCTGCGGCAGAGGGCGGCTTGAATATCCAACAGGCGGTGGATGCGCCTCGTTTTCACCACCAGTACCTGCCGGACAAGCTGGAGATGGAGCCGGGGTTTCCTCCAGCAACGCAGGAATCGCTCAAAGCTCTGGGATACGATCTGCTCATCCACAAGGGCCATTGGTCGAACGGTGAGTGCATCGCTGTCGATCCCCGGACCGGCGATTTGCTGGCCGGCCAGGATCATCGAAGTCACTATGGCAAGGCGGCTGGCTATTGAGCGCATTAGCTTCATTCATCAAGACTTCTTCATTTCTTTGCCCCGGAAATGCGACAATGAAGTGAGTGCCGGGCTCCTCTGCCCGGCTTCGGGGGAACGACCGTCATGCTGCGATGTCTTTCGACGCACCTGTTTCTCAAGGAGCGCCTGCATCCAGGTCTGCTGGAGCTGGCCTCTCGCAGTGGTGCGGAGGCCGTCGAGATTTTCGCTGCCAGGCAGCACTTCGACTACACCAGCAGAGAGCACGTCCAGGAGCTGGCTTCGTGGTTCGCTTCGAATCCTCTGCAGTGCTGGTCGATGCATGCACCGCTCTATCCGGACCGGGAGATGGGCCGCGCCGGGGCTCCAGCGGTGAACCTGCTGCATCCGGAAAAGTCTCGTCGTATCGACGCCATGGACGAGGTGAAGCGGGCGCTCGAAACTGCCGAGCACCTGCGCTTTAAGAATCTGGTTCTGCACCTGGGCGAGCGCAACGACACCTGGTCTCCGCGGGCCCAGGAACATGCTCTTACAGCGCTTGAGCACCTGGACGCTTTCGCGCAGCCGCTTGGTGTGCGCCTGCTGGCGGAGAACATCCTCAACGAACCGACGACTCCGGAACACTTGATTGAGACTTTCAACCTGGGTCATCTTACTCGGATCGGTGTCTGCCTGGACCTGGGCCATGCGCATATCACGGTAGGAATTGGCGAGGCAGTCCAAACGCTGGGCAGCCGCATTGTTTCGATTCATGCACATGACAATCATGCCGTGCGCGATGAGCATCTGTGGCCGGGGGACGGCAATATCGACTGGCCGGAGACGGTCAAAGTGCTGAAAGCCCTGCCGACTCCACCAGCCTGCGTACTGGAGATTCATTACGCCCTGGCAGAGACGCCGGCTTCGATCAGCGAAAAAGCCCAGGCGGCTTTTGACCGCCTGAGCTAGGGTGTCTTCACTCTACATCTATTTTGTCGATTGCAATGGATTGGGTTGGAGCAGGGCTGTCTTGGTTACGGTCAGGGTGGCCTGTTCGCTGGCGACATAAACGGCAGAGGTTACTGCATCGGTCGCCGAGACCGACATGGCGGGCTTGGTGGCGCTGGAGACGGCGTTGGCGCTGCCAGTCAGCGTGAGCTGGGCCTGCAACGTGCCCGAGGCGGTCAGATTGGCCGCGCCCCAGGTGCCGGTTAGACCGCCGGGAAGGCCCGTAACCTTGAAGGCAGCCTGACTGGGCGAGAGAGACGCTCCACCGATTGGAGTCACAGTCATGGTCACCACCTGAGTAGCGGTCGACTTCATGCTGATCTGCACCGGAGACAGTGTGACCGTGATAGCCGGGGCCGGGGTTACCTGTACGGTTGCCGATGTTTGTGCGGTAACACCGTCGCCGGTGACCGTGATTCTGAACACAGTGCTGGCTACAGCTGCGTTGGTCGCAGCTTTCAGGGTAAGAGTCGAGATCGAGCTGCCGGCGACTGATCGGCTGAAGGAGCCGTTGGTCCAGGCAGCAGTAACGCCGGACGGTAGTCCTGCCACCTCGAGCGTGACCTGCCCGGCGTAGGAACCTCCGGTGGTCGTGGTCACCTGGATAGTTCCGCTCTTGCCTTGAACCAGAACGACCTTGGCAGCAGCGAGACTAAGAGAGAGGGTTGGCGGTACGCGTGTGACGGTGAGGGTCTCAGTCTCGGTGGCGCTATAGATTTTCGCGCTGATTGAATCGGCTGCTGAGACGGTGATAACCGGTTTGGTGGAACTGGATACGGCGCTGGTGCTGCCAGTCAGGGTGAGTTTGGCCTGCAAAGCTCCCGCCGTGGTCAGACTTGCCGCACCCCAGGTACCGGTGATGCCTGCCGGCAGCCCGGTTACCTTGAAAGTTGCTCTGGCAGCGCTGGAGGCGAGGGAAACTCCGCCAACCGGGGACGCCGTGACCGTGATGGCCTGGGTGGCCATCGACATCATGCTGAGCGAGGCGGGGGAGAGTGCGACCTTGATGGCGGGGGCTGCCGTTACCTGCACGGCGACGGTGGTTGAGGCTGTCTGGCCGTCTCCTGTGGCGGTGATTTTGATGCTGGTGGCGGCCAATGCGGCGGCTGTGGAGGGCTTGAGCGTGAGCGTCGAGACCGTGCTGCCGTCAACGCTCGACGTATACGAGCCGCTGCTGAAGGCAGCGGCAACGCCGGAGGGCAGGCCACTGACAGAGAGCGAAACCGTTCCGGAGTAGGCGCCACCGGTGGTGGTGGTCACCAGCAGGGTTCCCGATTGCCCCTGGGCGATGGAAACCTTGGTGGTGTTGAGATTCATGGCCAGGGTGGGCGGCGTAAGGACGGTTAGCGCCACGGAAGCCGTCGCGGTGAGTCCGTTGCCGGTTCCAGTGATGACGATCGTGCCAGTTTCAGGCTTGGTGCTTGCCGGAACAGTGAGAGTGATGGTCGCAGTAGCGCCTGGCTTGATGCTGGCAGGGGAGACAGTTACGGTGGTGCCGGCAGCAGTTTTGGCGGTAAGGCCGACTGCGCTGTTGAAGCCGCCAGTCGCAGTAACAGAGACCGTGAAGATGGCCGACTTGCCGGGCAGAAGCGACTCCGAGGCAACCGATGCTTTGAGACTAAAGCCAGCCGGCGTAACTACGATACCGGTGCCCGGCCATTCCGTTGCCAGGAGGTTGGCGTCGACTGAGCCGAGTCCAGTAGCCAGGTTATAAGAGGCGCCGCTGGCGATGAATCCATTGACGCCGGGCACAGAATTATTTCCGCTTGGCGTGGCGTGAAAGGGATTCGAGCTTGCGCCTAACATGCTATACAGAGCGGGGTTGGCGTTGCCCTGCCCGGCTCCGCCCTGCTTCTGTATTACCAACGCCATGATACCTGCCATCGAAGGCGAGGCAGCCGAGGTCCCGGCGATTACATACCACGATCCGCCTTCACAAATAAGGTAGCCGTCATGGCTGGCTGCGGTCAGAGCCACGTCAGGTACGGCTCTCATGCCGTTGCTGTTGGCCCCGGAGATGCCCTTCTGCCAGGCTGGTTGCGTGAAATATTGGCTTACCCCTCCGCCCGAGGACCAAAGCCCCGATCCGCCATCACTGGCGCTTTCGTTCCAAACTTTTTCAGGGATATAGGAGAGCGCCGATGCGCCGCCTGTGCCGTTGGTGGCGCTCCAGTAGCTACCTGAGCCTTCATTGAATTCAGTTCCACCGACGCAGGTTGAGTACGGGGAACTGCAAAGGCCATTCACGCCAGCCATGGAGCCCTTACTGGAGCTGCCGCCGTTGCATCCGGCTGCGCCGCTGTCGCCCGAAGAGACGAAGGAGCTGATGCCCTCGCTTGCCGCCTGCTGCCAGAGGTTGTTGTAAAAGGCCATCTCGCCGGAACCCATGTAGGCCTCACAGCTGCCGTAGCTGGTGCTCATCACGGTGGCGGTTTTGTTATTGACGATGTATTGCGCGGAGAGATCGACACCGTCTGAACTGGAGGTGGAGGCAGCGACAACGAACTTCACCGCCGCGGCTGGCGCCACTGCACCGGACCACTCGACATCCAGGGTGGATTCGTCCTGGTCGCCGGAGACGAGACCGGGGTTGGAGCCGTCCAGGATTACCGTGGGCTGGTTGACGATGAGCCCAGAGGTGCTGCGAAAGCTGCTTACGTCGCTTAGGTTGATATTGCTGCGGCCCACGATCGCGATAGAAGTACCCGCGCCGTTCTTGCCTGCCGCATAGAGAGGGCTCAGGTTGTAGATGGTGGCGTAGTCCGCTGGGAAGAGGTAGTGGGTTCCACCCTGCGTGTTCTGCGGGCTGGCGATTTGACGGGCAGGATGAGAGGCTGAAGCGCGCCGAAAGTCGTGCATGGAGAGAACGCCGGCGACGACAGGAGCCAAGGCAACGGGAATCTGCGGATCCTGGGAATTGGCGATATGCATTACGCCATTGACGGCGTAGCGGTGGATTTCGGTGTGGAATGTGTCGGCAACCTGCTCGGCGGTTCCTGAAAAAAGAACCAGACGCCGTCCGGCCGGAAGTGGCTCGACCGCAAATCCGTGGCTGGAAAGCCATCCAGTAATGCGTGCCAGATCGCTTGAGGAGACGCCGAAGCGTGCGCCGTATTCTGCCGGTGTAAGCCATTGGTGATAGAGGGGAGAATCATGCTGCTGCTGGGCTTCGGTCAGGGCATCTAGCTCCCTCTGCTGCTTCTCGCTGGGCTGCAGGACCAGTACCATGCGATCCAGCCGCGTCTCCGGCACGACCAGGCCGCGATCATTTTCCGCACGAGCCTGTGGGTGAACGTTGCCGAGCATAGTCACCACGTCGGAGTCGAGGATGGGACCTGCAACGCGATTTTTAAGGGCAGATTGCTGGGCAAAGCCCTTTGACACAACTGCCAGTACTACAACGGCGGCAACAAAAAGTAAGAAAGTTCTAACAGTCCCGAGCATGGTATTCCTTCCGGAGGATCGATAGCCCACCTGTAGCGTTGGCTTTCTCTCATCCATCGGCGTGGGGTGGAAGGAAGGTTAGAGTTTCCCCAGACACGCAGGTAATGACACGTTCGGCGCGTGTCGCATTGAGTTTGGGTCTGAGCGTTTTTTAGCCGGTCCGCGTTATCCTGAAGAGTCAAGCACGTTTTCGAAAGCGGTTCAAACCATGCTCGAAACAACAGCCCCTGTCTCCACCATCGCCGAAATCGGCCACCACGAGGGTCAGTCCGTTACCCTGCGGGGCTGGCTCTATAACCTGCGCGAGAGCGGCAAGCTGCTCTTTCCCATCTTTCGCGACGGCACCGGAACCATCCAGGGAGTGGCCCACAAGGCGGGCGTGACGCCGGAAGTATTTGAGGCTTTGAAGGGGCTTACGCAGGAGTCCAGCGTGATTGTCACCGGCAAGGTACGGGCGGACAAACGCGCTCCGGGCGGGTATGAGCTGGATGTGGAGCAGATTCAGGTGATTCAGCGGGTGCCGGAGGAAGATCCTTATCCGATTACGCCCAAGGAGCATGGGGTCGAGTTCCTGATGGAACGCCGCCACCTCTGGGTGCGCTCCGCGCGGCAGGCGGCAATCCTGCGCATCAGGGCCGAGATCATGCGTTCGGCGGCGGAGTACTTCGATAGCAACGGCTTCACGCGGACCGATCCTCCCATTCTGACGCCGGCGGCCTGCGAGGGTACGTCGACGCTCTTCCCTGTCGATTACTTTGGTGATGAGGCTTTTCTTACGCAGAGCGGCCAGTTGTATATCGAATCGACGGCGCTGGCGCTGGGCAAGGTTTATAGCTTCGGGCCAACCTTTCGCGCGGAGAAGTCGAAGACCCGCAGGCATCTCACGGAATTCTGGATGATCGAGCCGGAGGTGGCGTATTGCGACCTGGATGGGCTGCTGGAGCTGGCGGAGAATTTCCTGAGCCATATCGTGCAATCAGTTCTCAAGAATCGCACACCAGAGCTGCAGGTGATCGGCCGCGACATTGCAAAGCTCGAAGCCATCCAGGCACCCTTCCCGCGTCTGCGCTACGACGAAGCGGTGGCCATGCTGAATCAGGCGCACAAGGATGGGCATCTTGAGCATCCGTTCGAGTACGGCAACGATTTTGGATCTCCGGATGAGACCTGGCTTTCCAGCCAGTTTGACCGGCCGGTGATGGTGCACCGCTATCCGGCCAACGTGAAGGCTTTTTACATGCAGCCCGATCCCATTGATCCTCAATTTGCCTTGTGCGTCGATGTGCTGGCGCCTGAAGGCTACGGCGAGATTATTGGAGGGTCGCAGCGCGTAGACAGCTACGACCTGCTGAAGAGCCGCATCGAAGAACACAAGCTGCCGATTGAGGCTTTCCAGTGGTATCTTGACCTGCGCCGTTATGGGTCTGTACCTCACAGCGGTTTTGGCATGGGAATCGAACGCGCGGTGGCCTGGATCTGCGGTCTGGACCATGTGCGCGAGACGATCCCATTTGCGCGAACGCTCAACCGCATCTTCCCATAGGAGATTACGCCGGTCACACCAGGCACCTAAAACCGGTGGACAGTGAAGATAAGTTCATGTTGAAATGGCGCAACGTTCAGTTTTGGCTGCGGCTATTTCCGGGCGGGATCGTCATTATTCGGATATATCTACCCGATAATTCTTCTGAAGCGCGGGTGAGCCCAAATGTCCTTGAGATGGCGGAGGCGCCTTTCCATTGCGGCACTCGCACTTCTGGGCATAGTCCTGGGAGCGGCCAGCGGCTTCTGGCTCGGCCGTATAACTCTCCTGCGCTCTGCCAACACCGGGCTTTCCAGCTATGCAACCGACTTGATTCACCATGCCGAGGAATACTCCCGCGAACTGGGAGATATTCGAAAGGCTTTCAATCCATCTCCCTATCCTTACTGTTCGCCGCAGGAGATCGCCGCGATGCAGTCGATGACTTTCCGCTCTCTACAGATCAAGGAGATTGGGCGCGTCCGGGATGGCAAGTTCGATTGTTCAGCCTTCCTGGGCCGCCTGGATCCTGCGCTCCCGATGCCTCCGGTCACCATGACGCTATCCAGTGGCGTTCATGTCTATAACAACGCGGTCCTGGCCTTTGCCGGATCGGCACGGGGGATCATACTCGAATCCGGCGGCGTTGATGTTGTTATGAGTCCGAATGCCTTCGACCACTGGAGTCGGCCGCATCTTCACTTCATGGTGGTGCTCGTCAATCGCACGACCCAGCAGATGGTGCAGATCGCGGGCGATTCACTTGACGTCGACCTACCCTGGATTGTGGCGCAAAAGGAAAAGCGCACCGGGGGCGTACTATATCGTGCGCGTTGTTCCACAAGTACCGCTGTGTGCATTGTGACCGCGGAGGCTGCTCAGGACATTCTGGCAGGCAATCACACCTTATTAGCAGAATATGCAGGTATGGGCGGGGTGGCCGGTTTTGGCCTCGGCCTTGCGATTGGGCTTTTCTATTTGCGAAGCATCGGGCTCACGCAGCAGCTTCGCCGCGCGGTGCGCAAGGATGCGCTCCAACTGGTCTATCAGCCTATTCTGCAGTTGCCCGCGGGCAACTGCGCCGGAGCCGAAGCTCTCGCACGTTGGACAGATGAGGATGGCAGGCCGGTTTCACCGGATGTCTTCATTCGGATTGCCGAGGAGCGGGGCTTTGTCGGCGAGATCACATCGTTTGTGGTGCGACGCGCTATACATGATGTTGGAAACATTCTTCGCCATTACCCGGAACTAACCCTGAGCATCAACATTGCTGCTTCCGATCTTGAAGGAGACCGTCTGTTCGATCTTCTTGACAAGCATGTACGGCGAACGGGCATCAACCCTCGCCAGATCGCGCTGGAGTTGACAGAACGTTCCACGGCGAACCTGACCGTTTTACGCGAAGCCGTTCTGCGCCTGCATCATGAGGGATACCAGGTGCATATCGATGATTTCGGGACCGGCTTCTCCAGCCTTGCTTATCTGCATGAGCTGGCCGTGGACGCGATCAAGATTGACCGCGCCTTTACTCGGACCATTGGGACCGACGCTGTGACGGCATCCATTCTGCCGCAGATCCTCTCCCTGGCTGAATCAATGCAAGTGGAAGTGATCGTTGAAGGTGTCGAAACCGAAGAGCAGGCAGAGTATCTGATTAGCACCGGCAAAGTGATGCAGGCGCAGGGCTGGTATTTCGGCCAGCCGGTGATGGCTACGGAATTGCCGAAGTATCGGGAGCAGATGCGAACGGTTTCGCAGGCGACCGATCACGCATGAAATAGTAACCGTTTTGTGAAGCGGGCAGGAGCCGGAGTCTGTTAACGTTCGGGCATGGAGATGAAGGTTGCTGCCATTTCGCTCTCAACACTTCTGATCGGCGCAGGCACACTTGCCAGCCAGTGTGCTGCGCAGACAATCGAACAGCCCAAAATTGACCTGGCCACCAGCAAGCAGCTGATCGGTGAAGCGCCTGGTCATCCGCAACGATTGAACAGCCTGCCGATGTCGATGGCGGTTTCACCGAACGGGCGCTACGTGGCCACGGTGAATGCCGGTTACGGGACACGGGAATCCAAATATGAGCAATCGCTGGCGGTGCTGGATACGCAGACGGGCAGGCTTGCGGACTTTCCAGACGACCGCACCCCGGCGCGCCACGCGAAGCAGACGCTCTATTCTGGACTTGCCTTCAGCCGTGATGGAGGCCATGTCTATGCCAGCATGGGGTCGATTGACGATCCACTTGGAAAGAATGAAGGCGATACCGGAAGTGGCGTGGTGGTCTATCGCTTTGCAGACGGGAAGATCACACCGGAGAGATTGATCCACCTGCCGATGCAGCCTCTTGCGGCAGGCAGAAAGACCAAACTGACGGAAGATGCGGCAGGCGACAAGGGGGTGCCGTTTCCAGCCGCGATTGCGGTGCTGGATTCGAAGAACAAGACGAGCGCGGAAAGGCTGCTGGTCGCGGACAATCTTTCCGACGATGTGCTCTTGATCGATGCGGCGAGCGGCGCCGTCGAGAAGCGTTTTGATCTTTCCGAGAGCGATGCGGTGCCGGGCACCTATCCCATCGCTCTTGCGGTGGCGAAGGATGGGACGCGCGCGTTTGTGGCGCTGTGGAATGCCTCCGAGATCGCGGAGCTCGATCTGGCCAAGGGGACGGTCGTGCGCAAGCTGGGGCTGTTGAAGCCCGACAATCCGATCGCGCCCGGAACTCATCCGTGCGCATTTGAAATTGCTCCGGATGGCAAAACCTTGTATGTGGCTTTGGCTAATCGCGATGCGGTTGCGGCGGTGAACATCGGCGCGGGCCAGTTTTCGATCCGGGGCTATTTCGATACGAAGCTGCCGGGGCAAAGCTATTTTGGCGCGGAGCCGGAGACGCTGGCGCTCAATGCCGACGGCAGCCGCCTGTACGTGGGAGATGCAATCAGCGACGCCATCGCCGTTATCGACACAAGCAAGCTGACGGTCAGGACTGCGAAACAGGGGATGGTAGCGCCGATCGGATTCGTTCCCACGGAATGGATGCCCATGTCCATGGCCTTTCTTGCTTCGCCTGCAGGCGGAAAGCTTTATGTAGCGACGGCGAAGGGCAAAGGAACTGGACCGAATGGCGAACCGATGCATGTCGTCGATCCTGCGACGGGCAAGTCGGTGGATCGGAAGTCCACCTACATCGGGACGTTGCTGTATGGCTCTCTGGCGACGCTGGACATAACACAGCTCGAGAAAGAGCTGCCGCGCTGGACTTCTGTTGCGCTTGAATCGAATCGCATGAAAGCAGCCGCGGAAAAAATTGCATTCTCCGGAGGAGCGAACGACAAGATCAAGCATGTGGTGTACATCATCAAGGAGAACCGGACCTACGACCAGATTCTAGGCGACCTGAAGAAGGACGGCAAGCCGGTCGGAAACGGCGAGCCGAGTCTCACCATGTATGGTGAGGCGATTACGCCCAATGAGCACAAGCTGGCGCTGCAGTTTGGCGTTCTGGATAATTTCTATGACTCAGGCGAGGTCTCGGGAGACGGACATGTATGGTCGACAGCGGCTATCGGCACCGACTACCTGGAAAAGACCTGGCAGCAGTCGTATCGCGGCGGGCAACGCACCTATGACTATGAGGGAGTCGTGGCGAACGGCACTCCGCTGCTCGAAAAGATTCCCGATGTGAACGAGCCGATGAGCGGGTACCTATGGGGCAACCTGGCTGCGCATGGAAAGAGCTACTACCATTTTGGTGAGTTCATCGCGACGGTCTTCTGTACGGATGAGAAGAAGAAGGGCGAAGTGAACCCGCAACAGGGTCCAATGCTTGCCGGGCAGGACTGCTCTCACAAGGTGATCGCTCCCGGTGAGACACTGCCCACAGAGTGGGGCGGTGGCGTGAACAAATGGCCGTGGGCGATTCCGCTGATGGCTTCGAACACGGCGACCAAGCCGCAGCTCGTAGGTCACTTCGCGCCCGAGGCCCCGGATTTTGGGTTGCTGGTTCCGGATCAGATTCGCGTGGATGTTTTCATGCATCACCTTGCGGGGTGGGTGAAGGACAGAGAGCAGGGCAAGGACACCATGCCCAACTTTGTGCTGCTGCGGCTTGGCAACGATCACACTGCGGGTACACGGCCGGGCGGCCCTGCACCGAAGGCTTCGGTGGCGGATAACGATCTGGCGGTGGGCCGCGCGGTTGAGGCTGTTTCCCACTCGCCTTACTGGGACGACACTGCGTTCTTTATCCTTGAAGACGATGCGCAGGATGGGGGCGATCATGTAGATGCGCATCGCAGCATCGCGCTGGTGATTAGCAAGTATGCTCCGCACGCGGCGGATGGCAAGGCTTTTGTCGACAGCCGGTTTTATTCGACGGTGAGCGTCATTCGCACCATGGAGACTCTGCTGGGCCTGCCTCCAATGAACAATAACGATGCATTGAGCTCGATGATTTCGACGCTCTTCACCGGACCGGGCGATCAGCCACCCTATGTCGCGGATACGATGAATCGCGATAACGGCCTTATCTACACCGCGAATGCGAAGACGGCCGAGGGCGCGAAGGAAAGCATGAAGATGGATTTCCGCCACGCGGATCGGGTGGATACCGCGAAGCTGAATGCGATTCTCTGGAAAGATGCCATGGGCAATGCACCGATACCTGCTTCGCTTAAAGAGCATAGGAAAAAATCGGACAAGGATGACGACTAGAGCATTCTTGCCTCGAGAATTACTTCTCAATTACAACCATTTCGATTGTTGGACTGTTATGCTGCCCGTTGAAAGCAATGCATGTGATTTGCTTTCGTACGGAGACAGCAATGGACGAACCGCAACCCGATCAGATATTACAAATTGGCCTGGGCTTCTGGGCCTCAAAGGCCCTCTTAAGCGCAGTGGAAATAGAACTGTTCACCGAACTGGCCAAACATCCGGAGGATCTTGAAACGTTGCAGGGCCGGCTTGGCCTTCACCCTCGATCCTCTCGCGACTTTCTCGATGCACTTGTAGCACTGAAATTTCTTGAACGCCGCAAAGGAACCTACTACAACACGCCCTCCACCGACTTTTTTCTGGACAAGCGCAAACCGTCGTATATCGGCGGCATTCTTGAAATGGCCAATCATCGGCTTTATCCGTTCTGGGGCCATCTCACAACGGCGCTGCGTACCGGGTTGCCGCAGAACGAAACGAAAGATGGCGGCCCAGACCCTTTTATGGCTTTGTATGCCGATCCGGCGCGTTTGAAGCAGTTCCTGGCTGCGATGACCGGCGTAAGCCATGGAGGGAACATTGCGATCGCCCACAACTTCCCGTGGGACAAATACCAAACTGCCGTGGACGTTGGGACTGCCCAGGGTGATCTGATTACCCAAGTGGCACTGGCCAACCCGCATATCAAGGGAACGGGCTTTGATCTGCCTGAGGTGGGGCCGATCTTCGAAGACTATGTGGACGCCAATGGGCTTTCAGGACGCGTTCAATTTGCGCCTGGGAGTTTCTTCGATCAACCTCTGCCCCATGGCGACGTGATCATGATGGGCCACATTTTGCACGACTGGGATCTTGAGGTAAAGCGAATGCTCATCCGCAAAGCGTGGGAAGCCTTGCCGGAAGGCGGCTCTTATATCGTCTACGAAAGCATCATCGACGACGACCGCTCCCAGAATGCATTTGGCTTGATGATGAGCCTGAATATGTTGATCGAAACGGGAGGCGGATTCGACTACACGGGTGCCGATTGCGTGGGGTGGATGAAAGAAGCGGGATTCCGCGAGACCAGGGTAGAACACCTGGTTGGCCCCGACTCGATGGTCGTCGGCATCAAGTAGCAGTAGTTTACCGTTAGTACGCCAGCCTTGCCGGAAGGCCTGCAAGAGACCTTCCGGCAAGGCTGATGAATACTCAGAATCCCCGCGGGCGCTCGCTTACGACTTTGAATTCACGCTCCAGCGCAAGGCCTGCCTGGGCGAGTGTGCCCTCGCCGAAAAGACGGCCAATCAGTGTGATCCCATGCGGTACGCGGCGAGGTGGCGAGAATTTTGGAAGTGGATGCGCGGGATCGGGAGCCCAGTCGCTGCGGGCTTCTGAAACTTCGACAAAACCGGCGCGCAATGTGAGTGATGGGTGACCGGTGTTGTTGGTGATGACCAGCATTTCATCGCGCAGAGAAGGGACGAGGAGCAGGTCTATTTCAGAAAAGACCCGTGCCATCTCCTGTGCCACCTTGCGGCGAAGCCGGTCGGCCTGCACAAAATCAACAGCAGAGAGAAAGCGGGACTGGCGAAAGACATTTGGCCACGCATCGGGCACCTGCATCTTGAGCTGGTCGATGCCGTGGTTGAGTGTCAGCTCTTCAAAAGCGGCGCCGCCTTCGGCGAAGAGGATGAGGTTGAGCGAATCATACGGCCAGTCTGGAATCGCAACTTCGACGGGCACCATGCCAAGTTTCTTGACTGCTTCGAGCGCGGCGCGGTCGACGTCGGTTGCCGGAGCTTCTTTCATCCAGCCAGGAAAGTAACCGACACGCAGGCCTTTTATATTCGCGGCTGCATTAAAGGAAAGCGAACTGGGCACACTCGCCACATCACCTGCATCCGTGCCTGAAATGACGTTAAGAACGAGGATGGTGTCTTCAACGCTGCGGGCCATGGGGCCAAGCTTGTCGAGAGACCAGCAGAGGGTCATGGCGCCTGTGCGCGGGACGCGTCCGTAGGTGGGCCGCAGACCGGTGACGCCGCACCGCATCGATGGGCTCACGATGCTGCCGCCGGTTTCGCTGCCGATGGCAAAGCCGACGAGTCCTGCAGCTACTGCCGATCCAGGGCCAGCGCTTGAGCCGGACGCACCCTCTTCGAGCAGCCAGGGATTCATGGTCTGGCCACCGAACCAGATGTCGTTCAACGCGAGTGCGCCCAGGCTCAGCTTGGCAACCAGTACAGCACCTGCGGCGTTGAGCTTTTTGGTCACTGCACCGTCTTCGGTTGGGACGCGATTGCGAAAAGGCTCGGCGCCGTAAGTGGTCGGAATGTTGGCGGTGTCGAGAAGATCCTTTGCTCCCCATGGAATGCCGTGCAGAGGGCTGCGATATTTGCCTGCGGCGATCTCTGCATCAGCCGCTTTGGCCTGGGCCAGTGCATGATCGCGGGTGAGAGTAATGACACAGCGAAGCTGGGCATTGTAGCGTTCAAGGCGGCTAAGGTAAATCTCCGTCAGCCGTGTTGATGTGAGTTGCCTGGTCTCGATCCAGCGCGAGAGCTGCCAGACGGGCGCGAAGGCTATGTCAGCATCATTCGCAGGCAGCGGTGCGACGCCTTCACTGCGAACGAAGGCGCTCGCTGTGTTCGGCTTAGGAATTCCGGGGAGCAGTGGATTCCACTGCGATGCGGGGGCGAGTGTCGATTCGAGCGCGATCTTCTTTGGACCGGTGCGCCGTTCGTACAGCGGAGCCATCTGCATGCGCCAGTTGCTTGCGGCGGTGGCTCGGTCGGGGGCGGACATTTCGACTTGCATCAGCTTCTCCGCTTCCGCGAAGGTTGCCGGAGATACTTCAGGGCCTACAGGAGGTGCGGTGCCGAAAGCGGAGGGCGCGCCGGGCGTTTCGCTCTGGCCGTTGGGAAGCTGTCCATTTTGAGAAAGGGGTGCCTGAGCGTTGAGTGCGGCACCCAGCACCCCAAGAGAGCTTCCTACTAGAAACTTCCGCCGCGAATGTGTTTTCTTCGACACGCAATACCGTCCTTGAAGATGAGATTCGTCTGCTTCATCCTACTGTCCCAAGCTTCCTTTGGAGCAAACAAAAGCCGCCCTGGCTTGCTGGCAAGGCGGCTCGTTGTTGCGTTGCGAAAAATACTAAATCTGCATGATGTCCGCTTCTTTCCTCTTCGCAGCCTCTTCCATACGCCGGATTTCATCGTTCAACATGCCCTGCACTTCGTCCTGTGCGCGCTTCTCTTCGTCCTCGCCGATCTTTTTGTCTTTGGCGAGCTTCTTGAGGCTGTCATTACCGTCGCGGCGGACGTTGCGGAGGGCAGTACGATGGTCTTCCAGTTCTTTGTTCAACTGCTTGACGACATCGCGGCGGCGTTCCTCGGTCATGGGAGGAATGGGCACACGGATCAGCTTGCCATCGTTTTGCGGGTTGAAGCCATGCTCGGGGGCACGGAGGGCCTTTTCAATCTCTTTCAGCAAGCTCGGGTCCCAGGGCTGCACGACGATCATGCCGGCCTCAGGAGTGGTCACCTGCGCTACCTGCGTAACCGGGGTAGGCGTGCCGTAGTAGTCGACGCGGACCTGATCGAGCAACTGCACGCTGGCCCGGCCGGTGCGCAGCGAAACCAGGTGCGTTTGAAAATCGGATACTGCCTTATCCATGCGCCGCTTCAAGTCCGAATGCAGTTCCTTGAGCAGCGGATTGGTTGCCATATACGATGCTGCCATTGCTTTCCTCTTCCCGTGCGGGCTCTAGAGCGGCCGGCACAAATGCCAAGGGTTATTTTACAGAACCCAAAACGTGGAGAACGTCTAGCGATGTACCAGGAGTATCGCTCTACTTGCTTAACCTATGAACGGTGCTTTCACTATCTTTCCGATTAGCCGCATGTACTCTAACAAAAAGGCGGACCCATTGCCGCCGCAAAAACCCTCCTGGAGACTTTCTTGCAGCGTATCCCCCCTTTTCGTACTCTGGACGCACTTCGTGGTTTTGCCGCTCTCTGGGTGGTAATGGACCACAGTTGCGACCGGTTTCTAGCCAGTGACAATCTCCGATTTGCTTCTCAACCGCTCTATGCCTTCTCGATTAAGGGCCAGTTAGGTGTTCTCATTTTCTTTGTCATCTCGGGTTATTGCATCACTGCGGCCGCGCATGGAGCACTCTACTCCGGCAAGACGCTTGGCCAGTACTTCTTTGAACGCGGCCGCCGCATCTTTCCACCGTACTGGATCGCACTAGCAGCCGGCCTCGCAGCGCAACTTCTGATCGGCCTGGCTGAATCGCATCACTGGATCGCCAAAATCAACCATGTGACCCCCATTGAAACCACCCCCATCTATTGGCTTGCCAATCTAACCCTGACTCAATATGAGTGGGGAACTGGATTTGCCAACATCGTTTTCTGGAGCCTCTGTTACGAGATTGCCTTCTATGTCGTCATCGGCGTTTGTCTCTTTGCAGCCAAGCGAGTTGCAGCGAGCCGCAACATGGCAGCCGGTCAGCTTACCCTGATCCTGGGACTGGCCGGATTTACCTTCGCTTCTTTGCTGATGCTCACGGTCTTATCAGCGCGTATCTTTCCCTTCTCCATGTGGCATCTTTTTGCTGCGGGCGGACTTCTCTTCTACCTGCTTGAGTCCAACCAACAGACTGTGGCCGGCTACTCGCCGCGTCTACGCTGGACGCTCAATGGCATCGCCTTCATCACAGTTGCTTTATGTGTGGTTTTCATCGTCCTGCGCAAGTTCGGGCAAAGCGATGCTGGCCATTTCACCAGTGATATACAGACAGCCGGCTGTCTGATCTTCTGCCTGTTTTTAGCGCTGATCCGGCGTTTCGACTCGGCAATCGAAAAAAGCCTGTGGATTCGGCCGTTCGTCTGGCTGGGGGCCTGTTCCTATAGCCTCTACCTGATTCATCCGGTCGTGCTGCCGTTCATCGACGTGACCGCGCGCAAGATCGGTTTCAATGGGAGCCGCTACTGGGTTGCATTTCTAATCCAAGTCGCAATCGCGGTGATGGTGGGACGCCTCTTTTACTACATCGTCGAACGGCACTTCGTCTCCTCGCGCCAGATTAAACGACTGACAGAAGAGCATGTTGCGTAATCGGACGCGCGGATATAGCCCTTGTAAGAGCAGATTTAGGCCAGCACGCGCAAACCAGTCGAGGCTGCCTGCTCATGGGCGTGGTAGCTCGATCGTACCAGCGGGCCACTTTCCACATGGCGGAAGCCCATCTTGAGGGCTTCAATCTTGAGCTCAGCGAATTCGCTGGGTGCGTAGATGCGCGCCATCGGCAGATGATCTTTGGAGGGACGCAAATACTGGCCGATGGTAAGGATGTCGCAGTGCACGTTGGCCAGGTCGCGGAAGACTTGGAGCAGCTCATCTGTCTCTTCGCCAAGACCAACCATGACACCTGACTTGGTTATGCCGGAAGGGTTCAGCTCCTTAGCGTATTCGAGAAGGCGCAGGGTCCGTTCATAACGTGCGCCAGAGCGCACCGCGCGATAGAGACGGGGTACAGATTCGGTATTGTGATTGAGGACTTCAGGCTTGGCATCGACAACAATCTTGATGGCTTCGGGATTGCCCTGGAAGTCTGGAATGAGCACTTCGACCTGGCAGCCGGGAGCCTGCTTGCGAATCTCGTCAATGACCATGGCGAAGGCCTGGGCGCCTCCGATGAGATTGTCGTCGCGATTGACACTGGTGATCACGGCATGTTGCAAGCCGAGGATAGCGACAGCCTCAGCGACCCGGCGCGGCTCGTCGAAATCGATGGCATCGGGACGGCCCTTGGGCACAGCGCAAAAGCCGCAGCGGCGCGTGCATAGGTTGCCGAGCATCATGAAGGTGGCGGTCTTGTGCTGCCAGCACTCGCCGATGTTGGGGCAGTGGGCGCTCTCGCAGACTGTATGCAAGCCGAGAGAACGGGCCAGCCGCTTTAGGTCGTGATAATTCTCGCCGCCGGGGGCGCGCGCCTTCAGCCACTCGGGTTTGGGAGCGGGGGCTCTGCGCGCGGGCTCAATCTGAATCAGGTCCATGACTCACTCAGGTCTGTCATTCACCATTGTAACGGCGGCACCAATATCACGGTTCCAGAAGGCGAAACCTCCCCAAAATAAAAACCGAATTGCGCGCAAGACTCGGGAGGTAATGGTTGTCCGTTTTGCCTACAGTTGGTTCATGCACAAGACGATTGAACCCTCCGTCCTCTACTTCGGTACGCCCGTCGCCCTGATCAGCACCATCAATCCGGATGGTTCGCCGAACCTTGCGCCCATGTCCTCGGCCTGGTGGCTGGGCTGGACGTGCATGCTTGGTCTCGGGCAGATGAGCCAGACCTCGGACAACCTGATCCGCACCCGCGAGTGCGTCATCAACCTGCCTTCACAGCAACAAGTCTCCCATGTGGACCGGCTGGCCCTTACCACCGGCAAAAATCCCGTGCCGGAGAAAAAGCAAGCGTGGGGCTATCAATACGAACCGGACAAGTTCAGCATTGCTGGGCTGACCCCGGTCCCATCGCTCACCGTCGCTCCGCCGCGCATACATGAGTGCCCGGTCCAGATGGAGGGCGTTGTGCACGAATACCGTTCCTTCGGAAACAACGTCAGCGCCAACAGCTTTGAGATTCACATCCGCAAAGTGCATGTTGACGAAAGCCTGCTCATCGGCAGCGACGCTCGTCCGCATATCGACCCCGAGGCCTGGCAGCCGTTGATCATGAGCTTCTGCCGGTTCTTTGGGCTGGGCGTCGAGGTGCATCCATCACGCCTGGCGGAATCGAACTTCATGAAGCCAGCCCCGCCCCTCGTGCTACAAACCGCTGGCGCAAACTAATTGCAAACCAATAGGCGAATCATGCCAAAAAACAAAAGCGGCGAGAGCATCTAGCCTCGCCGCTTGTTGTTGATAGAGCTTCGACCGTTATTCCGCGGCGCTGGTTGCTGCAGCCGGCTTCTTTTCGGCCGGCTTGGGAGCAGGCGTGGCCGGTGTGTCTTTGCCTGCGACGTAGTGGTCGTACCAGGCCATCCAGCGCTCGTAGCGGTCTTTGATGAAGCTGGGGCGCGTGAAACCGTGAAACTGCCCGGGATACACGACCAGTTCCGTGGGAATCTTCAGCGCCTTAAGAGTCTCGTACATCTGCTCGCCCCCTATCAGCGGCACGTTGAAGTCGTTAGTGCCGCCCATGTAGAGCGTGGGCGTATGCATGCGCTTGTCGGCCTCGAGCAGCGGATAGCTCAGCTTGACATAGAGATCCTTATTCTTCCACGGCAGGCCGAGTTCGTACTGGTACTGCAGGATGTACTCGTCCACTCCAAAGAAGGAGAGCGGCGCGGCCATGCCTGCTCCGCTGATGGCACCCTTGAACCGATCGGTGTTGGCTGAGGTGTAATCAGTGAGGATGCCGCCGTAGCTCCAGCCGCCGATGCCCAGCTTATTCGAGTCGGCGACACCCATCTTCACCACTTCGTCTACGGCACCCAGCAGGTCCATCACTTCAAGATCGCCCCAGTCGGCGAAGATAGCTTTTGAGTAGGCCTGCCCGCGCCCCGAGCTGCCCCGGTAATTCACATTGAGCTCAGCATAGCCGTGGGCCGCGAACCACTGCCGCTGGAAGTCGAAGCCGTGGGCATCCTGGCCGTTGGGTCCGCCGTGAATGAAGAGAATGGTCGGCACCTTGTCACCCGCCTTATAGCCGACGGGCTTGGTGAGCAGACCGTGGACTTCGGTTCCGTCCTTGCTCTTCGAGGTGAAGTCCTCTGTCGGAACAAGGGTCAGCTCGGCGACGAGAGCATCGTTGACGGAGGTCAGCTTGCGCAGGGAGTTCCCTTCCAAAGCGAAGATCTCAGCCGGATGCAGGTCATCCTGATGGATGACTGCAATATGGCCGGCAGTGCAAGTCAGCCCCATCGTTACTCCCTGCTCAGGAAGGAGACGCTTGGCTCCGTCGCCGGTCAACTCGACCTCGGAGGGATATTCAGAGCGGTCGTCGCTTATGAGATAGAGCAGCTTGCCATCCTGCAGGAAACATGGCTGGCCGGCGGCGCGGTCGAGCTTGGCTGCGGGATAGGTGACTTTACCGTCAAGTGTGACAACAGCGGGTTTGGACTGGCTGTAGAGGGCGAGCTCCGGTTTGGCGCCCTCGGCATAGGCGATGGACTTCGAATCAGGCGACCAAGTCAGACGCCCGTGATCGGGTCCCTCCCAGGTGGTGAGCTTCTTTGCTGTTGAGCCTGCCTTCGACGCCACTACAAAGACATCGCGATTGTAGGTACGGTCGGGGTCTTCATCATGATTGCTGATAAAGGCGATCCACTGTCCATCGGGGGACCAGAGCGCATCCTCTTCCTCCACGTTCTTGTCGGTGGTCAGCTTTTCCAGCTTCTTGGTAGCAATGTCATACAGGTAAAGAGCGTTCCGCTCATCGTTGCGCAGATAGCCTTCGACATCCTGCTTGAAGTGATAGCGGTCAATCACAATGGGCTTGGGAGGGGCAGGCTTGCCCTCCTCCGGATCGGGGCCGTCTTTGGGCTGCAGGGTCAAGAGAAGGCGTTTCGAGTCGGGCGACCAGGCGTAGTCCTGAATTTCCTGGTCGGTGATGGCGGTGAACTGCTCCGGCTCGCCGCCCATCCTGTTCAGAAGCCAGACCTGATTGCCTTTGGCTTTACCGGGACGTGAGGAAAGGAAGGAGATGTATTTTCCGTCTGGACTAAAAGCCGGATGCGAGGCTCCCTCTTTGCCAAAGGTCAGCTGGAAGTTCTGGTTGCCATCCCAGCGCTCCATCCAAAGATCGGCATGGTTTTTGTCTTCTTTGGTATCGATACGCGAAACGGAGTAGATGAGCCACGCACCATCGGGAGAGATGATAGGGTTGCCGACGCGGCCAAATTTCGCCAGGTCATCCAGCGAGATTGCGCGTTTGGCGGGGGTGGTTTGGGCAAAAGTAACGACAGAGATACACAGCGCCGCAACGAACAGGGCGGTTAGACGCGCAGAGCGCACAGTCGAACAGATTGCGGAGCGAAGAGGGACTGTTTTACGCATGGGCAGAGGGTAACACCGGACCCGTCCTGAATGGGAAGAGAAATTCGGCTCTGCAAATTAGACAAGGACGGCATCGACCGAGTCTCTGACCCTGCGATAATCAAAAGCGAAGGAAAGGTGGTTTCCCGTGCGTTTTTTACCGACTCGCCTGGCGTGGCTTTCTACTATTTTGCTGTTTGCAGCTACCATCGGCTGCAAGGCTCAGGCGGCCAATGATCCCCTGAACGATCCCGCGCTGGCCCGTCGTATCGAAGTGCTGGTACGAGGCCAGTTCAATGTGCCCGCTGAGTATAGCGTCACATTTGGCGTGCGCAAACCGAGCAACCTGCCCGGTTACGATTCCCTACCTATCACCTTTTCCCATGGCCCCCGTAACAGTACGACCGATTTTCTTATCTCAACCGACAACAAGTCTCTGGCCCGGCTTGAAACTTTTGATCTAACTCACATTGCCGCGCAGAATATTCCGGTGGACAATCGCCCCGTTCGCGGAAATCCCGCGGCAAAGGTTACCGTCATCAACTTCGACGATCTGGAATGCCCATACTGCGCGCGCATGCACCAGCAGCTTTTTCCCTTAACGCTGGACCGCTATAAAGACAAGGTCCGATTCGTGTACAAGGATGATCCACTGACCGAGATTCACCCCTGGGCCATGCATGCGGCCGTGGATGCGAACTGCATCGCCGACCAGAACGGCAAAGCCTATTGGGGCTACGTCGACTATCTGCACTCCCACGGCGGAGATGTGACCGGTCCGGATCGCGACCCTCAAAAAAGCTTCACGGTGCTCGACAAAATCGCCCGCGAGCAGGGCAAGATCTTCGAACTGGATGCCGCAAAACTCGATGCCTGCCTGCAGAAGCAGGACGAGACCGCGGTGCGCGCTTCGATGAAAGAAGCCGATTCGCTGGGCATTGAAGGGACGCCGTATCTTTTCATCGATGGCGAACATATCAACGGTGCTTTGCCGCCCGAGCAGGTTTGGGCGGTGATTGACCGTGCCCTGCGCGCTGCGGGAGTGGAGCCGCCTGCCCCAGAAAAGCCTGCCGCGCCTACGCCTACGCCGGGCAAATGACAAAGAAATCGCCCCGGCCAAATTTTTGCGGCTCGACCTGCGGGGTTTATCCTGATTATCTAGGCAGCTACGTCTAACATAGGCAAGGCCGTGTGCCGGGAGATACCAGGTTTGTCCTCAGCGCGAAGCGTACATGCAATCCGCAGTTTTCCTGCCCTCCTTTTCGCCGCGGGATTTCTCACTGTCGGCCTCAACGGCTGTCACCCAGCACCCTCCCCGGATGTGCTCGCCACCGTCAATGGCAAGCCCATCATGCAGGCCGATGTCGACCGTGCCTACAAACAAAATCTAGGCGATCCCACGCAACCACCTTCTAAAGAAGTGGCCGCGAACCTGCGCCTGAATGTCCTCCATTCGATGATCGTGGACGAGATCATGCAGCAGCGAGCCGCCAAGCTCAACCTGGTTGCCACCGATGAGGAAGTAGACGCCAAGCTGAACGATATGAAAGCTCTTGCGACTCAAGAGGAATTCAACGAGCAGTTGAAGCAGAAAAACCTGACCTTGGATGATGTGCGCCGCGAGATTCGCCGCAGCCTCACCATCACCAAGTTGCAGAACAAGGAGATTCTCTCCAAAGTCAATATCACCAGCGCCGAAATCAGCAACTACTATGCAGCGCACAAGAGTGAGTTCAACCTGATCGAGCCTGATTACCACCTGGCACGCATCGTGGTGACCAACGAACCCTCGAAGGAGGGGACAAACCTGCAGAACAACAAGGCGACGAACGACGCTGAAGCGAAGAAGAAGATTCAGATGCTGCGCAATCGCCTCGATGCCGGCGAAGATTTTCTTTCGGTGGCGGCGCGTTTCTCGGAAGACCCGGCCAGCACCAGCAATGGCGGAGATTTTGGCTTTGTCCGTGAGTCACAGCTTCAGGCCGATCCGGAGATTTTCAATGCGATCAGCAAGCTCAAGGCCGGACAGACTACCGAGACGTTGCCCATGGTTCGCAGCGAGGGGTCTACACGCAAAACGATCGGGTATGCCATCTATCTGTTGATCGAGAAACGGCCAGCCGGGCAGCGCGAGATCAACGATCCCAACGTGCAGCAGGGCATCCGCCAACTGTTGCGCAATACGCAGGCCCAGTTGCTGGAGAGTGCTTATAACGAGATGCTTTACAACGAGGCCAAAGTACATAACTTCCTGGCAGAAAAAGTCTTCAAGGACGGCGGCGCTTAAGGCGAACCTCAAGTGCGAGTATCGCGGAGCACATTGATGCGCGCCCTTTATATTTACCATGGGTCCATCTTGCCGAAGCCTCCAGGGATACCGTTCAAGCCCGTGGATGGTGACTTGATCTGCCCTATTTGATCGGCCCTGCTTCTGTCCTGATTGACCCATCCTCCAGGACGCGATCGCGAGACGTGCAAATCAGTTTCAGGGCGTGTGCTCTTCGAGCGTCAATGCTCGCAGCGATCTTGTATACATGCAAAAGAGCCTCCGCGATCGGAGGCTCTTTTGCATTACTGGAGCTGTTGGTTATTTCATGTTGCCGTTGGAATCCATCGTGATACCGCCGCCGGTTGCCTTTTCTTTCTTGGCCTCGTTTTCCTTGCGGGTGCCCATGGCTTTGTGACTCCACTCGGTGGCCTTGTCGACGTCGTCCTTCACAGCCGCGGCGTTTCCGCAATCCACGTCCGCCTTGCGCCGATAGACGAGGTTCAGATACTGCATTGCATCGTCATAGCTGGGACGGCTTTCAATCGCCTGATTGAGATACTTGAGGGCCTCTTCGACCAGTGGGCCGTTCTGCTGCTGAATGACGGGGCAGTTCTTCTTATCTAGCGCCTTCACGTTGCCCACGCCATCGTCATTGCCGCTGCCCGTGATCTTGAGCAGGTTTTCATGGGCTTGAGTCCAGTCGACCACGCCGATCGTGTAAGCTGCTTCCGGATCCTTGGGATCGACAGCGAGAACCTTCTTCTGCCACTCCTTCGCTTTATCAAACTCCGCCAGGTTGTAGTACAGGCTGGCGATGCCTTTGAGGCTGTTAATGTCGCTTGGATCCTGCTGAAGCACTTCCTGAAATGTATCGATGGCCTCATGCGCCGTCTTGAGGTTGTCCGGAGTCTTCAGGCCGGGCACCACATTCATCGACAGAGCGGTAGCCAAAAAGGCCTTTGCAGTCGGAAGTTTAGGATCCAGTCTCTCCGCTTCCTGAAAGTGACGGATCGCCTCTTCATAACGAGCTGCTTTAAACGACGCCACGCCTTTGTTGAGCTGGTCGCGAGCTTTGAGACGATCACAGCCGGTCATCGAAACTATCATGGCGACCAAAACAGCTGCAAGCACCGGCGTACGTGCGAGTCGATTCATATTCTTATCCTTCTCCTTCGAGTCGTCGCCAGGTCGAGCACGCCTGGTGTTTATACATCGCTGAATGCGGTGGGAGATTCCACATCCAGTTCATTCAGTGGTCTTGCTGAATCCTACTACGAGAGGCTCGCCGTTGTGCTTTGCATTTATGCTCACGCCGCGGCATTGGGAAACCGGGAAATTTCCCAACCTTCCATATTACTGTCCGGCAAGAATTTTGGGGGTCATCAGTCCGACGTGGTCAACCCCGACGGAGTGGCCGATATCGATAACATCTGCCACCTGCGCAAAATTCACGTCGTCGTCGCCTTTGACGAACATGATGCGCTCGGCACGATTGGCATAGATTGCAGTCAGCCGCGCGGTCAGATCGGATTTGGCCACATCATCCTGATTGATTTTGTACGCCACCTGAGCTCCGCTGGTGTGGATGACGGAAACGACGATCGTCCTGTTATCCGGCTCCTGCTGCTGCGGAGTTTTAGGGGGTTGCGGAACCAATGCATCCAGGCCCTTGGGCACGACCGGAACGATGACCATGAAGATGATCAGCAGCACCAGCAGCACGTCGATGAGGGGTGTTACGTTAATGTCGGAGGAAATGCCTCCGGGACCACTGCCACCTGTCATTGCCATATCGTGAGCTCCTAATTTGTGTTGCCAGCGTAGCTGCTTAGAACGGTAAAGCTTGCTTGCTACTGTGCGATTTCGGTCTTTGGCGTGATCAATCCCACCCGATCAGCGCCCGCCGAATGGCCTAAGTCGATGACTTCCGCTACTTGTGCGTAATCCACGTCCTTGTCGCCCCGGACAAACATCGCGCGATCGGCGCGATTGGCGTAGATTGCAGTGAGTCGCGGCAACAGATCGCCCTTGGTCACGCTTTCCTGATTGATCTTATAAGCCGCCGGCGAACCGGTTGAGCCAGAGACGGATACCACCACCGTACCGGTGACCGGTGTTTGATCTTGCGAGGGCTGCGGAATAGCCGCACCCAGGCCTTTGGGCACGACCGGAACGATGACCATAAAAATAATCAACAACACCAGCAAAACATCGATCAGTGGAGTTACGTTGATGTCGGAGGACATCCCTCCAAAGCCGTTACTGGTTGTCATTGCCATGTCATGAGCTCCTGAGATCGTTTTCTCGGCCTGAATGTAACTACAACTATTCGCCCGGTGCGCCTGGCGAGGTGCGCTTTTCAGTCAGCAGACCAACCGATTCGACCCCTGCGGTGCGGACATCGTCGATCGCGTTCTCGACATCCAGAAACTTCGCCCGTGCATCAGCACGGACAAAAATCTGTTTGCCCGGTTTGTCGCCAATCTTGTCGCGAACTTTATTGCCCAGCTCCGTTGGTGCAACCTTATCCTGGCCCAGATAGAAATCACCATTGCGTGTCACGGCAACCACAATCGCATCTTCCTTATCCGCATCCGGCATGGATGTAGGATTGTCGGTCTTAGCCAGATCGATGCTCACCTTGTTCTGCAGCATCGGAGTGATGACCATGAAGATGATCAACAAGACCAGCATCACGTCGACCATCGGCGTGACATTGATATTGGAGTTGACCTTGGCGCCTTCGTTGCGTACTGAAATGCCCATATAGATGCTCCGCGTCTAGAGAGATTCGATGGCTACGTTGCGATCGATGGTGTAGACCGCATGCTTCATCACACCGTCAGGAGGAGATGCTCTCTTGATAAGAACTGGCAGCGGAAGTGGTTGCTCCCACTGCCAGACAAGAGTATCTCGCCCACTGCGGGGTAGAACTGCCGCCTCGGCAGGCCTGCCCCGTGTGCTTAGCGCTTGTGGCTCTGCTTGATGAAGTAGTCGACCAGTTCGCTCGAAGAGTTGTCCATTTCGACGTCGAAGGCTTCCACACGGCCGCTGAAGTAATTGAAGGTCATAACAGCGGGGATGGCGACCAGCAGGCCGAACGCGGTGGTAACCAGAGCTTCCGAGATACCGCCGGCAACTGCACCAATGCCCGAGGACTTCTGCACGGCGATCTGTTGGAAGGCGTTCAAAATACCGATAACCGTGCCGAGCAGGCCGACGAAAGGAGCGGTGGATCCGATGGTGGCGAGCACGCCCAGGCCGCGCTTCAGCTTGGCGTGAACGATGGCTTCCGCACGCTCCAAAGCGCGCTTGGAGCTCTCGATGGTCTCTTCATTGACAACGCCACCGGTGCTCTTGAACTCCTGCAGGCCAGCCGTGACAACTTCCGCCAGATGGGACTTCTTGCTGCGGTCAGCGATCTTGATCGCTTCTTCGAGCTTGCTGTCCTTCAGCGCGCCTGCAACCTTGGGAGCGAATTCACGCGATTGCTTACGGGCTGCCGAGAAGTACAGATAACGGTCGATCATGACAGCCAGAGACCAGATGGACATGACAAAAAGAATGAAGGCGATGATACGCGCCGGCCATCCCATGTTGCCCAGGAGACCCAGAAGGCTGAAATCGGGAGGAGCATCCTGGAACATGGCCAGGGCGGACGGGTGCGAGGCGATATGTGCAAATTGGGCGAGAATCACTGAATCGTTCCTCCTAGGGGTATTTCATGTAGTGCGGTAAGCTGCAGCGAAAAGCTTTACTACAGCGAAGGAATGCGTCCGATGCCGGTGCACATTCAGGTCAATGCGAAGGTGATCCCACGGGAAGATCACCCAGGTACGTATCAACCACCGAGGTTGAATACGACGTTGACGGTTGTGTCCACTTCCACCGGCTCGTTATTCAGAAGGTATGGTTTGTAGCGCCAGTTCCTGACTGCGTCCAGCGCCGCCTGTTGCAGCATTGCGTTTCCACTCACTACGCGAAGATTTGTGATGGTGCCAGTCTTCGATATCGTTGCCTGAAGAACAACGGTACCGGAAACGCGGGCGGCCTTGGCGATCGGAGGATACACCGGGCGTACCTGCTGAATGAGGTTGCCCTGGGCAACGCCGGACGAAATAGCGATCTTCTTCGGCGTTTCAACCTTAACAACCGGCTTTGGCGTGCCGCTTCCAAAAACGCTGCCGATAACGCCGCCCGATGCGCCGCTGGAATCACCCATGCCGCCCATTACGCCAAAGCTGCTGGGAGGGGCTTCCTTCTCGGCGACCATTTCGATTTTCTTCGGGATCTTGGTCGGGGCCGTCAGTTGGTTGTTCATCATCTGCGGCTTTACCTGAACCTGATGCACGACCTCAGGTGGCGGTGGAGGAGGCGGTGGCGGTGGCGGTGGCGGCGCTGTCAACATCATGGTCATGGCGGCCTTGGGCAACGACTCAGGACTGAGCAGCGGGATCAGGATCATGGTGATCAGGATAGCTACGTTCAAGCCGAACGTGGCGACGATCCACCAGTTGGTCTTCTTGATCCGATTACTGGATTCGAACGTTGAATCTTCAAACATGGCCGACCTCGAATCTGGCGTTGGTTTCTCTACACTTTAGACACCGGGGTGGAAAATAATGTTCCCGGCATTTGTTGGGCTTCCATTTTTGGGCCAACGCAAGTGTCCTCAACCTATATCAGAACAACCCTGTCCGTGCAAAACATGTCCTACAACTGGTGCAAAAAAGCTCACTTCGCACATGATGCGACGAGCAACAAGCTTAGGCCTTACTTCGCTTTGCTGCCGGCAAAACTGCTGCTTTGCCCTTGCTTGCGCGCCAGTCCTGATAAGCGACGAGCATGGGCGCCGCCACGGCAATTGAGGAGTACGTGCCAATCAAGATGCCCACGACCAGCGCGAACGAGAAGCCGCGTAAAACCTCGCCCGCAAAAAGATACAACGCCAACACGGTAAGGAATGTCAATCCGGAAGTGAGCACTGTTCGGCTCAATGTCTGGTTGATGCTTCGATTGACTACATCGGTCAGGCTCTCGCGGCGCGACAAGCGAAGATTTTCACGGATGCGGTCGAAGACAACGATGGTGTCGTTCATTGAATAGCCGACGAGCGTCAGAATCGCCGCGATCACTGTCAGACTGAGCTCTTTTTCAAAGAGCGCGAAGAAGCCCACTGTGATCAGTGTGTCGTGAAAGACGGCAACGACCGCGGCGACGCCATAGATCAATTCAAAGCGAAACCACAGATAGATGAGCATCCCGATCAACGAATAGAGGGTCGCGAGCGCAGCCTGCTTCTCCAACTGCTTGCCCACCGTGGGCCCCACAACCTGCACGCTGGTGCCCACAATGGGATTGGCGTAGTGCGCGTTCAGCGCATCGACAATCTCCTTGCGTCCCGCGTCCAACGAAGCATCGCTGGGGGTAGGAAGACTGATCAGCATCTCACGTTTTTCAGGGGCATCGTAGGGCACGATGCGCGTGTCCTTGACGCCCGCTGCGTCGACTGCCTGGCGAATGATGTTGACATCGGGTGGGTTTTGAAACTGCACCTGCACCTGTGTGCCACCGCGGAAATCGACACCCAAAGGCACCGGGCTGCCGGTCTTTGCGTAGTGCCATCCCATGGAGATTACGCCGGCTACGCTGAAGATCAAGCTGAAGCCGAGGAAATACCATTTCTTCCCCAGCCAGTCCACATTTACGTTACGAAAAAGTTCCACGTCTCTTGTACCTTCCGGATCGTTCTGAGAGCCACAGAGTCGGACTCTTTGCTTCTACGATCCCCGCTAACTTGATGACTACCGTCTTGCTAAATCGACAGCTTCTGACCGATCAGCTTGTGATTCACATGCGAATCAAAAATTACCCGTGAGACAAAGACAGCCGTAAAGAGATTGGCGATAAGTCCGAAGACCAGTGTCGTGGCAAATCCCTTCACGGGTCCGGTACCGAACATAAACAAGATCGCTGCTGAAACAACGGTCGTTACGTGCGTATCGACAATGGTGATCCAGGCATGCGCAAAACCCTGATCCACGGCTTGTGCCGGGCCTTTACCAGCACGCATCTCTTCACGAATGCGCTCAAAGATGAGCACGTTTGAGTCGACGCCCATACCGATAGTCAAGATGACTCCGGCAATACCCGGCAGGGTAAGTACCGCATGGCTGTACCCCATGAATCCAAGCAGGATAACCAGGTTGAGGAACAGCGCGAGATCGGCGTTAATCCCCGAGCCGCGATAGTAGATGAGCATGAAGACCATGACCGCTAACATGCCAGCTACAGCCGCGATAACTCCATGCTTGATGGAGTCAGTGCCCAGCGAAGCTCCTACGGTGCGCTCTTCAATCGGGTTGATACGCGCCGGTAGCGCGCCGGTGCGCAGCGTGAAGGAGAGGGCATCGATCTGCGCCTTGCTGAACTGGCCCGCAATCTGTCCGTTGTCGCGAATAGCGCCCTGGATAACGGCCACATTTTTCACCCGGTCGCCGAGCACGATTGCCATGTAGCTGCCGATGTGCGCCGAGGTGTAGTCATAGAACTTTTCGCCGCCAGCGTTGGTCAGGACGAAATTTACGCCCTGCTTACCCTGATCGTTCGTGCCCATGGCGCTGGCGTCGCGGAAGTCCTGGCCACCTACGATCGAGACTCTCTTCAATAAGAAGAAGCGATCCGGGCCGCCTGAAGCTGAGTCCTGGCTGTCGCCGCTCAGAATCTCCTGATCCGGGGGCACAGTGCCGCCGAGACTGGCCAGAGCTTCCTGCTCGCTTGCATAGCCCTGTGCATTGCCCGCGACTTCATGGACCTCAAGGCGCGATGAGGCATTGATGATGGTGCGCACTTGCTCAGGATCGCTGATGCCGGGCAGCTCAAGCAGAATCTGGTTATCGCCCAATCCGTACTTCTGAATGGTCGGCTCGCTCACACCCAGTTTATTTACGCGGTCGTTAATGGTGTCGATGGCCTGATCCACGGTCTTTGACTGCAACGCGGTCAGCACGGAGGGCTTCATGGTCAGTTTCCATGTATTATTTGTGCCGCCACCGGTAATGTCATACTCGGTGCCGTAGCGATCAACCAATTCGTCATGAACATTGTTCGCTTTGGCAGGATCGGTGCCGGTGATCGTGATGATCTGCGGATTGGCCGGATCGAGCTTGGTCGGCGTGCCGGTCAGCTTGGCCGTGGCAAAGTCCTGCTGGATGCGGGCGACGATGTTGTCGGTCTCCGCGTTCACCGCGTCCTGCACAACTACCTGCAATACCAGATGGGCGCCACCCTGAAGATCGAGACCCAGGTGGATGCGCTCAGAGATTGCGCTCAGGATCGCCGACCCGGTGATGCCCTTAGGCAGGCCGAAGATACCGTAGAGGCAGACCAACAGGACGCCAAAGATGGTTGCAATCTTGCCGTTCAAATTTTTCTTCATAGTCTTTTCTTGACGCTTCTCTTCAACGGTGATTCCGTCTGCGCTTCCGGTTCGTTCCCGAAATCCGCTACTTGCTTTCTTCCTGTGTGGTAACTGAGGCGATTGAGCCTTTTACAACCTCCAGCTTGATTCCATCGGGAGCAACGCGAATGACCATGGAGTCGTCTTTCAAGCTGATGATGGTGCCCCGGATGCCCCCGGTCGTGGTGATGCGGTCGCCGGTCTTCAATTCAGCAAGCATCTGTGTCCACGCCTTCTGCTTCTTCTGTTGAGGACGAATCATCATCAGGTATACGACGCCGATCATCAGGACCGGCAGTAGCAAAGAAAGACCAGAGCCGCCGAATGCCGGAGCCGCCAATATCATCAAAAATCGATCCAACACACACTTCCTTTATCTGTCAGGCCAACCGGCCGACTTGGAGCGCGTTCAGCCGCAATGGCCCGCTAGCTCCAACACTGAATTTCTGTCTCCGGGAATGGGAGCGGCCTGAAGGAAAATCTCCGTCCCTGACAATCAAGGCCAGCCGCTCGCCGCTCCCCTGTTACGCGGCTCGGATGCCTTCTGCTTCCTGTTCGACACCGTTTTTCGTTCGATCTTACTCGAAAACTCTCTAGCTGGCAGGATAAGCGCAAAATACATGCACCATTCCCGACGCCAAAGCATCGCATTCAGTCTAGCAAACTGCCAGCAGATGCGGCCCAGACACGCTCATCTTTCGCAGCTGGTGGGCACACGCTGCCTTGGTTTTTACCAGGTGAGACGGTCCCCGGCGACCACTAGTGAGCCTCGGGAGCGACCACCCGCCAGTATCGCAGGGCCGGATCGGCACAACTGAGGCATAGCCTTCGAATCTCTGTCGGCTGTCCCGGCAGGTTTGGTCCGGCCAGCTCCACAAACCTGTCAAAATTTACACCTTCGCCACATTCGGAGCAGGTGACCCGATCGCCTTTATAGCCGGGCATCTCGCGGGCAGGCAGATCTACAGTTACCCACTGCTCCCGGAAGAGTTCCTGGTCGGTCAGCTCACGATAGGCCATCATCTGCTGCCGACCTTTATTTTCGATCTCGGGATACCGGAGCCTGGCCAGCTCCCGGGAATTTTCGAGCGCCACAATCCGCAAAGCACGGCCGGTGGTCAGATTTACGAAGGTCGCCGCCATCTTACCCCAGTCGCGAAACTTGAGCGCCCGCTTACCCAACCGGCAGCCGGTGACCAGACCGATGGCGTCAGTGGCACAGCGGTCGATCTCAACAAAACAAACCAGTTTCTTACGATCCCCTCCACGCGGTTCGGCAACTTCAAGCCGCCGGCAGGCCAGCAGGGCCATGCGCACCCCGAGAATCTGGCCCGCGCACAGATGGCCATGCGCAATCTCGGCTTGCGCCAGCAGCTCCTCAAAGGATTCCACCGCTCTTACCTCGCAGGTTCTATCCTAAGGCTTGTCCCGGGTCTCCGGCTCATCATCGCCCTCCTCCACCAGCACCGCCGACCCACCCACCAGGTCGAAACTCGCGGCGGCTCGCCCGGCAGGATGAAAGGTAATCCGCAGCGGTTCTCGCTGCCACTCCGGCAAATCGCAGACGGGACCGGCATGTTCTTCGGTGTGATCCTCTGCGTCATACGCGGACAATTTTTTGGCAAGCACCATGCGGCGGACACCCAGTTGCGCCACTACGGCATACAGGCTCTTGCGGGTCGCCGTGACTCCGCAATACGCGGCATAGTCGCGAAACCAGGCCACCTGGCTGGCTGCCGGGTCGTAATCCGGCAGCTTGAGCGCCGTCACACGTCCAGTTGCGCGATCCACGAGAAGCCACGGGCCGCGTTGCCAGACCCAGTGACTCGCCGCTTGTTTCGCATTGCCTGACACGTCCCCTGGAAGTGTGTCATTAACGTGTAGGGCGCGGCGTACGACAAAGCTGCGGTCGGTGACGTCATGAGAATCGCCGGTCGTCCACTCAGTTATACGGCCATCCACAAGGAGAGCACGAGTTTTCAGCGTGGCCTCATCCGGCCTGGCCCCGGCCGGGTCGCCAACCTTCGAATATGGTACGTGGCGAACAGGTCCAAGGATCACGCTACGTGGCTTCTTCGGCGGGGTGGCCGCAAACAGCATTGCGCCCGCCGCCAGCAGTGCCGGCAGGGTAAGGCTTCTCAGTGGAAGGTGCATATGCGCACCGATGGTACTAGCTTTTCGAGTTCTGTTCTACTAGGCCCGTTTGCTGACCTGGGCCGACTCCACTGCCTGCGCCACCCGGAAGGCCATTCCCTCGTTAAAATGGGCGGCGAGCACCTGCATTCCGACCGGCAAACCGGCAGAAGTCGCTCCACAGGGAACAGTTACCCCGCAGATTCCGGCCAGGCTCGCGGTAACCGTATAGATGTCGGCCAGGTACATAGCTAGAGGATCGTCTGTCTTCTCGCCCAGCTTGAAGGCAGCCGTAGGAGCTGTCGGTGTCACAATGGCGTCCACGTCGCTGAAGGCGGTCAGGAATTCCTGCGCCAGAATACGGCGCACCTGCTGGGCCTTTTTGTAATACGCGTCGTAATAGCCGGCGCTCAGCGCATAAGTTCCGAGCAGAATGCGCCGCTTGACCTCAGGGCCGAAGCCCTCCTCGCGCGAGAGTTTATACATCGAGGCCAGGTTGGTCGCTTTTTCGGACCGGTGTCCGTAGCGCACACCGTCAAAGCGCGCCAGATTGGCGCTGGCTTCCGCGGTTGCGACCAGGTAATACACCGGAACGGCGTATTTCGTGTGCTTCAGGCTGATCTTTTTTATCGTGCATCCCGCCGCCTGAAGCTGGTCGATGCCGGTTTCAATCGCCGCGCGCACTTCAGAATCGAGGCCTTCAGCGAAATACTCTTCTGGAATGCCGATCTTCAGCCCGGCAACGCTCTTTTCCGTTTCGCCAATGTAGTGATCCACGGGCCGCGCGGAACTGGTCGCATCATTGATGTCATACCCCGCGAGCACCCCTAGAACCTCGGCCGCATCGCGCACATTGGCGGCAAACGGGCCGACTCGGTCGAGCGAAGAAGCAAAAGCTATGAGCCCGTAGCGCGAAACGCGTCCGTAGGTCGGCAGCACGCCAACCACGCCGCAGAAGCTTGCGGGCTGGCGAATGGAGCCACCGGTATCCGTGCCCAGTGTGGCGACGGCCAGGTTGGCCGCTACCGCAGCTGCCGAGCCGCCGCTCGAACCGCCCGGGACCCGTTCAGGATCGACGGGATTGCGCACGGGACCGTAGGCTGAATTCTCATTGGACGAGCCCATGGCAAACTCATCGCAGTTGATCTTGCCCAGCATAACTGCTCCAGCCATCTTGAGCCGCGCCACCGAGGTTGCGTCGTACGGAGGGTAATAGTCCTTCAGGATTGCCGAGCCTGCAGTGGCCGGAGCGCCCTGCATCACCAACACATCCTTCACGCCCACGGGAATGCCGGCCAGCGGGCCGAGCGGGTCGCCCTTGGCTGCTGCCGCATCAACTTGCTCTGCCTGTTCGAGCGCCTGCTGCCGGGTCAGCGACAGATACACATTGAGCAGTGGATTGTGCGCGGCAATGCGCGCGAAATACTCCTCTGCCAACTGCACGGCGCTGATCGATCCAGAGGCGATCCCTTCGCGCAGCACTGCGATCGATTCTGGCTTTTCTACCAATGTCTCGGTCATTTCTGTTGTGTCTTTCACTGTTTTCCTGATTTTTATCGCTCAATCACTTTAGGCGTCTTAAAGAAAGCCCCATCGGTTTCCGGAGCTTCTTCCATCACCAGCTTGCGGTCGAGAGAGGGCCGCAATGCATCCACGCGCAAAGCTTCACCATGACCAAGATCCGCACCTGCATCGAGCAAGTCGCTTACCTGGGCCATCGGCTCAATGCCGGCGGTATCAAGCTCATTCAGATGAGCCACATACTCCAGAATTGCGTTGAGATCCCGCTGCATACACGGCTTCTCGTCCGCCGCCAGATCCAGGTTGGCCAGCTCCGCCACCCGCTCTACTTCTTCCATCGATACACCGATGCTCATAAGACAACAGACCTCGCACAATCCAAGTATAGAGGGGACAACCTTGGAGAGCTAAGTTCGTAATCACCGGGACAACCAGTCCTTAGAACTTGCGTGACCACTCCTTGGGCCAGCGCTCTACGATGACTTTCTTGTCAGTGAAGAATTCCACCGCATCGCGCCCTTGCGCGTGCATTACGCCGAAGAAGCTTCCCTTCCATCCGCTGAAAGGGAAGTAGGCCATGGGCGCGGGTACTCCGATATTCACTCCTACGTTTCCAGTCGAAACCGTGTTGCGGAACTTTCGCGCTGCCGACCCGCTACTGGTGAAGATCGAGGAAGCATTGCCATAGGCGGAGCGGTCGATCATAGAGATCGCTTCCTCAACACTGTCGGCATGGACAAGCGACAGTACGGGCCCAAAGATCTCCGTCTCCATGAGGGCGCTTGAAGCAGGCAAGCCATCCAGCACCGTGGGCGCGACAAAGCTGCCGCCTCCTGCGCCCGTACCTGCAATCGCCTTGGCGCCATCGCTCTCACCCTTGGCAATCAGCGATCGCACCCGCTCCTGGCTGACGCGGGTGATCACCGGACCCATCTGGACTGATTCATCGAGGCCGTTGCCTACCTTGAGGCCCGCTGCGGTCTCCGCAATCCGCTCGCTAAACCACTTCTGCGCATCGCCCACCGTCACCGTCACACTGACCGCAAGGCAACGCTGTCCGGCGCATCCAAAGGCCGAGTCGGCAATGATCTTGGTTGTCGTTTCCTGGTCCGCATCAGGCAGGACGACGACATGATTTTTCGCTCCGCCCTGGCATTGCACCCGTTTTCCGCTTGCCGACCCGCGCGCGTACACGTACTGCGCGACAGGCGTCGAACCCACAAAGCTGATCGCGCGCACATCGGGATGATCGAGAAGCGCATCCACGGCAGGCTTGCCGCCCTGGACAAGATTGACAACGCCCGCAGGCAAACCCGTTTCAGCGATCAACTCAACAAGACGTTGCACGGCGAAGGGCACGCGGTCGGAGGGCTTGAGCACGATTGTGTTGCCGGTCGCAATGGCATAAGGCAGAAACCAGAGCGGAATCATCAATGGAAAGTTGAAGGGAGTGATGACTCCAACGACGCCAAGGGGCTGCCGCACCATGATTTCGTCGATGCCTGGAGCGATATCTTCAAGCGAATAGCCCTGCATGAGTACCGGCATACCGCAGGCGACTTCGACATTCTCGATGCCGCGCTTGATCTCAGCTTTGGACTCGGCGAGGGTCTTGCCGTTTTCGATGGTGATGAGGCGGGCCAACTCGTCTATATGCGTATCGAGCTGCGCCTTCAGCTTGAAGAGAAATTGAATGCGATCACCCACGGGCGTTGCGCGCCAGGCTGGAAAGGCCTTCTGCGCGGCTGCTACCGCTGCCGCAATATCGGGCGCACCTGCAGCACCACTGCGGCCGAGCGGCTCGCCGGTGGCGGGGTTGGCCAGTTCCAAACCGCCCTCGACGTTGGCCGCTTGCCACGCGCCACCCACGTAATTTCGCACCGCATCCTGACTTGCGACTGTTCCCATAATCTATCCCCTTTCGGTCAGGCCAGTAGTATCCCACAGCTGCGCGACGGCGTCCTGGGTTCATCGGCTTCTGTTATTGTGGACGCGATCGCCGGTACGGCAATCTATTCTTCCGGAGTTCATCATGCATCGCGTCGCTCTGCTCATCTTTGTCTTCTCCGCTTACATCGTTGCCCAACAGACTACCCCCAGACCGACTACCGCGACTGAGGCCCCGCAACGGGATTCGAGCTTCATCGATGAGCAAGGCCGCGCTCATATCACGCGCATTGTGCCTGTACCTGCCGGTCTGAGCAGGCAATCGCGCTACTGGCTTTCTGAGCCTGTTCCAGATGCGGGACCGCCGGAGTCTCTTGCCCAGCGCCGCAAAGGGACCGACAAATGGGCGTTGACGGCCCGCGACGCATGGCTGAAGCTTTATCCGGCGCAGCTTACGGAAGAAAAGATCGCCGGCGTTCCGGTGCGCATGGTCGTTCCGGACGGAGTACCCGAAGCCAACAAAGACAAGGTGCTGCTCAATCTGCATGGCGGAGGCTTCAACTCGGACTCAGGTTCGTTTACGGAATCGATTCCGATGGCAGGGATGACGAAAATCAAGTGCGTAGCCGTGCTCTACCGCCTTGCTCCGGAGAATCCATTTCCCGCCGCACTTGACGACTCCATTGCCGTATACAAAGAACTGCTCAAAACGTACAAGCCGGATCATATTGTGATCTATGGCACTTCGGCTGGCGCCATTCTTACCGGCGAGGTTGCGGCCAGCATCAAGCAGCTTGGCCTGCCGATGCCTGCCGCGCTGGGTATTTTCAGCGGCATGGGCGATTTCGCCCGCATTGGCGATTCGCAATCAATGTACGCTTTGCGTGGCCTCTCCGGTCACCTCGATCCGCCGGATGAAGCGCAACCGCATGATTCGGAGTATGTCGGCAAGCTCGATCCGAAAGATCCGGTTCTCTCGCCCATCTATGGAGACCTGCACGGCATGCCGCCGACGCTCTTCGTGACCAGCGGGCGCGACCTGCTGCTGAGCGGTACGATCAATCTGCATCGCGCTTATCTCAACGCGGCCAACGATGCGAGCCTGATTGTGTACGACGCCCTGCCGCATGCCTTCTGGTACTCGACAAAACTGCCGGAGGCACTGGAGGCAAATCATGCGATGGCAGACTTCTTTGTGAAGCATCTGCCCAAATAGCATGAGTCGGACATCGGAATTTTGAGACCTGAACTGCTCGATGTGCATCGAAAGTTAAACGACGATGATCCACAGTGGCCGCCGCCAGCTCCCCTACGATCCCGATGAAGCATTGGCTCACCTGCGCGCCGCTGACGCCAAGCTTGGCGCGCTGATTGACCGCGTGGAGGCTACCGGCGGCTTCAGCCTCAAGCTTGGCCACACTGGAACACCCTTCACCTCGTTGCTGGAATCGATCCTCTATCAGCAGTTGCACGGCAAAGCGGCGGCGACGATCCACAAACGTGTCCGGCTGCTTTACGGCGACGACGATCCCCATCCCCAGGCGCTGCTGGATACGCCAGAGGAGCTTCTACGGGGCTGTGGCGTCTCTGGCAACAAGATCAAGGCCTTTCGTGACCTGGCAGCGCGAGCGCTGGACGGCACGGTGCCCACACAGAAAGCCATTCTCAAGATGGCTGATGCTGAAATCATCGAGCGCCTCACCCAGGTCCGCGGCATTGGCAGTTGGACGGTCGAGATGTTGTTGATCTTCCGTCTCGGGCGCCCCGACATTTTGCCGGTCACCGACTATGGGGTGCGTAAAGGATTCGCCCTTACCTTCATGCGCCTGCCCAAAACCCGCGCCATCACTGCCGCCGATTTACCCAAGCCGGAAGTCATGATCAGGCGCGCCAAACGCTGGGCGCCCTATCGCTCGGTAGCGGCCTGGTACATGTGGCGCGCTTGCGATTTGGCAGCCATCAAAACACCCGGTCCCACAGTGGAATAAGTCCAATATTGCCCGACTTTGCACGGTTTTTCACATTCTCGTTGCAGCACGATTCCATGCCTTGGCAAGAAATTGCTCGTAGAATATCTCCAGCGGGCAAAGCTACCTGCGTGAGGACCTCCCCTAATGCCCAAATCCGAACGCTACGTCTGCATCCACGGCCACTTCTATCAGCCGCCCCGCGAAAATCCGTGGCTTGAAACCATCGAGACCCAGGATTCCGCCGCCCCTTATCACGATTGGAATGAGCGTATCTGCGCCGAATGCTACGCCACGAATGGCGCCGCGCGCATCGTCAACAAGCAGAATGAGATCACACGCATTCTCAACAACTATGCGCGCATGAGCTTCAATTTCGGGCCGACACTGCTCAGTTGGCTGGCCGAAAATGCTGCGCGTACCTATCGCATGATTCTTGACGGCGAGCGCCGCAGCCGAGCGCTGTTTCAGGGACACAGTTCGGCGATGGCCCAGGTCTATAACCACCTGATCATGCCACTGGCCAACCGCCGGGACCGGCTCACGCAGATTCGTTGGGGTATCGCCGATTACCGACAGCGCTTTGGACACGCGCCGGAGGGTATGTGGCTGGCGGAGACAGCAGCCGATACTGAGACCCTGCAACTGCTTGCGGCTGAAGGGATTCGCTTTACGATCCTGGCTCCGCGCCAATGCCGGCATGTCCGCCCTATCACCGGCGGCAAGGTAGGCGCCAAAGTTGATAACGCCAAGCCGACGGGAGACTGGATTGACACTCCCAATGCTACGGTCGACCCTACCCATCCATATCTCGTCCGCTTTCCAGATAAACCCGATGCACCGCCGCTGGCCGTCTTTTTCTATGACGGACCTACTTCGAGGGCCATCGCTTTCGAGGGCCTGCTGAACTCGGGAGAAGGCTTTGTCGCTCGCCTCAAACAAGGCTTTCATGAAGGCAGCAGTCAGCCTCAGCTTGTCCACGTCGCGACAGACGGCGAAAGCTACGGTCATCATCATCGCCACGGCGAAATGGCCCTGGCCTACGCCCTGCGTCTGATGGAGCAGGACAAGAACGCCCGACTTACCAACTACGGCAGCTTCCTTGCTCAGTTCCCTCCGCAGTGGGAGGCCGAGATCTACGACAACTCCTCCTGGAGCTGCGACCACGGCATCGAGCGCTGGCGTTCCAACTGCGGTTGCAATGGCGGCAAGCCCGGGTGGAATCAGCTCTGGCGCGCTCCTCTGCGCGAAGCTCTGGACGAGCTGCGCGATACGCTTGCGCCACTCACCGAGAAGCTTGGCAATCGGCTCTTCAAAGATGTGTGGGCTGCCCGCGATGGTTATATCGACGTGATCCTCGACCGCAACAACGAATCGGTCAACATCTACCTCGATACCTACCAGCGCCATGCGCTCAGTGAAGAAGAGCGCGTCCGCGCCCTCTCGCTGATGGAAATGCAACGCCATACGCAGCTTATGTACACCAGTTGCGGCTGGTTTTTCGACGACATCTCGGGCATCGAAACAATCCAGATTATTGCCTATGCCGCCCGCGTCATTCAGCTAGCCCAGGAACTCTTTCCGCCGGAGTTTGCGGATGCTATCGCCGGCATCGAATTGGCCTTTCTCAACAAGCTCGCCCTGGCTGAATCGAATGTGCCCTCAGCCGGCAACGGGGCTCGTATCTACACTGAACAATGCCTGCGCATGGAGCTCACCCTGGAGCAGGTAGCTGCGCACTATGCCATCAGCTCGGTCTTTTCTACCTTCGCCGACGAAACTGAAATCTTCTGCTACCGGGTCAACCGCATCTCCTACGATATTCTCAACTCCGGCCGCGGACGCCTGGCCCTGGGCCGCGCTCGCGTCACCTCGACCATCACTGACCAGGCGCAGAATTTTTCCTTCGCGGTCCTTCATTTCGGTGACCAGAACATCACTGCCGCTGTTAAAGCCTATCTGCCTGAAGACGCCGAGAACTTTGAGAAAGTTGTCTCCCAAAGCCGCGACCAGGTACGTGGTGCCAATTTTCCCGAAGTGATCCGTCTGCTCGACCGCTACTACGACCTCGACTATTCGCTCACTTCCCTCTTCCGGGACGAGCAGCGCCGCATCCTTCAGATCATTCTCAACTCCACCTTGTCGGATATCGAAAGCTCGCTCAAGAACATCTACGACGACCACGCCAGCCTGCTCCACTATCTGGCCCAGGCAGGCCTGCCCAAGCCTCCGGCTCTGGCTCTGGCCGCCGGCTTTGCAGTCAATGCCGGCCTGCGCCGCGCTCTCGAAGCCGACCCCATCGATCTATCTCTGGTGCGCTCCTTCCTCAATATGGCCAAGGCGGATGAGGTCGCGCTGGATACACCTACGCTCACCTATATTGCCGACCTGCGCATGAAGCGCGCCATGCTGGAGCTTCAGATGTCGTCGGGCAATCTGGACATTCTCGACCGGTCACTTTCCCTCGCGCGCACCTTGGCTGAGTTGCCGTTTGAGCTCAACCTGTGGCAGGCGCAGAATCTCTGGTATGAAATTCTGCGCAGCAGCGCCCACGGTCTCACCGCTCATGACACCAACGATCCCGAGGCACGCGCCCGCTGGACTCGCGATTTCCACGACCTCGGCTGCTGTCTTTCCATCGCCTGCGATGTGATCACAGCCGAAGAGCCAGCCGTCGCCACTACCGGCGACTGATGTCCGCGATGTTGTGGGGCCCGTGGCTCAATCTAACTTGTAAGTCTGTCCCTGGAGATAGCTGAATATTGCCATAGCGACAGTCGAATAATATCGGCCGTCTTGCCGGTCACACTCACAGCGATCTCCGGTGCAGCTCCTCCCGGATAGTAGAAGCGCTTGGTGCAGCTTACCTGCCCATTCACAAACAGCTCGATGACCGATCCATCCACAAAGAACCGCAGCTCCAGCGTCTCGCCATCAGCCACGTGAATCGGCAACCTTTGCTGGTCCACCACAAGCTCCTTCGCGTTCGCGCGGCTATAGCGAATTGAAAGAAAGCTTGACTGCGCATCGGCGGGCTGCCCTTCTTTCACCGGGCTCAGCAGATCGAGCGTGAAAGGCTCTGCGCTGGGCCTCACGACGCACAATAACTCTCCGCACGCATCGCGCAGCCGTCCGTCAGAGACGAACTCCTTGCCGTCCGCTTTCATCGGCACAAGACGCAGCTTCTGCTCTCGCCGGCGCAGCTTTTCTACTTCCGAGGCCACGCCCATCCGCAACCGGCCGTCGCCTCCAAGCGTCAACACGCGTGGGAGAGACATCATTCCCGCCCAGCCCGAAGCGCTGTACTCCGCCTGCGGTCGTGTCTCCTGAATCCATCCCCACAGGACGCGGTTGCCACGTTTATCGAGCTGCGTCTTAGGCGCATAGAACGAGCCATAATCCAGCAACCCGCTCTGCCCAGCCTTAAAGACCATCGACTTCGGATCCAAATCGCCTACTTGCCAGAGCACCTTTCCCTGCGTGGAATAAATCAGCACATGCTTACCGCCCAGCTCGAAAAAGTCCGGGCACTCCCACATATCACCCGAATCAACCGGATTTGTCGCATTCGCTGTTCCCTTGCTTTCGCCGCCGCAGAGCAAATGCAGGTACTCCCAACTTTGTAAGTCGGAGGATTTATAGAGCAGTACCGCGCCGCCTTTGCCTTTGATCCCGGAACCCACTGCCATATACCAACTGCCATTCTCCTTCCACGGCGTGGGGTCGCGGAAGCCGGTGACTTCGAACTCCTTCGGCGGCGCAGCAATTACTGGCGTGGCGCGTTTGGTCCAGGTTCTCAACTCGGCATCACTCGAGGTGGCGTAGCACTGCGTTTCTTTGAAGTTATTGTTGCCATCGCGCAGAGTGGCCTGTTCGTATGATGCCTTCTTGACACCCGTATAGATGAACGTGACAACGCCGTCGCGCACCACAGCCGTTCCAGAGAAGCATCCGTCCGCATCCGGACCGCCAGGAGTTGGAGCCAAGGCGACCGGCAGATGCTTCCAATGCACCATGTCAGGACTTACGGCATGCGCCCAGTGCATATCCCCCCAGACTGCTGCATTGGGGTTGTACTGAAAGAACATGTGATAGCGGCCCTTCCAATAGACAGGGCCATTGGGATCGTTCATCCAGTTCGCTGCGGGCAGCAGGTGAAACTGCGGACGCCGCGGATCGTTGGCAAGACGAGAGACTGCGGACGGCGCACCCCAGGCATCCACGGGGAATGCATTCAATGCCGCATATGCCGCGGTTGTGGTCGCCGATGCGGTCAGAAATTTACGCCGGTCCATTCTGGACACCATGCTGGATAGTTTCATCGTACGCAACGTCATCGCTTGCCCATCCTCCACGAAGCTGCAAAGGCTCGCACCAGCATACGCTGCCGGTCTGGCAAATTACTGCTCACATCAAGCCACTGCTAACCGCCAGCATTCCCGCCAGCAGCGCGGTGCGTGGCGCAATGTGTTCAAGCAGCACGGATTCATGTGTGGCGTGTGCGCCTTCCCCCACGGCGCCCATGCCGTCGAGTGTCGGAATACCGAGCGCTGAGGTAAAGTTGCCGTCGGATGCGCCTCCTGTCGAGGCCTCGTCGAGTTTCCAGTCCAACTCTGCGGCCAGCGCCTGGGCCTGGCGAAAGAGCTTTACGGTACCCCGCGTCCGCTCCATCGGAGGGCGATTGATTCCGCCTTCGATCGCCAGCGAGCAGCCCGACTTCGATGAAGCTTTGAGACCGGCAAATCGCTTCTCCATGCGTGGACCGTCGGCGCGTTTGGGCACGCGCACATCGACTTCAGCCCAGGCTTCGGCCGGAATCACATTGGACTTGGTTCCGCCGCCGATTACGCCGACATTAACGGTGGTTCCACGATCAAGATCGGTCCAGGAACTGACCTTATCGATGAGGCTTCCCAATTCCAGAATTGCCGATCTCCCACGGGTAAAATCCACCCCGGCATGAGCCGCCAACCCTTGTACCGCGAGCCGCCAGTTGCCCGTGCCTTTGCGGCTTGTCTTGTAGGCGAGCCCCTGCGCTGGCTCCAGCACATAGACTGCGGAGCATGCCTGAGCCAGCTTTTCGGTGATGGGCCGCGAAATTGGGCTGCCCACCTCTTCCTCGCTGTTGAGTAATAGAACGATCTCCCTATCCAGTTGCTTAGCTTCGGCCAGCATCTCCAACGCTGTGAAGGCCATGGCCACGCCGACTTTCATATCCAGCGTTCCCGGCCCCCAGATCCGAGCCTTCCCAGCGGAATCGGGAGCTGTGCGCCAGGGCATCGACTTCAATGTCCCCAGCGGCCAAACGGTATCCAGATGTCCGAGAATCAGTGTCCTCCTTTCGCCGGATTTCACCCGTGGACCAAAACGCAATTCCAGTACATCACCCCATGCTCGTTGCCGGTGCCGCTTCACTCGGCTCCCCAGCGCTTTGGCATGAGCCACCGCCAGGTCCATGCAGGCATCGACAGCAGCCTTGTCATCCGAGGGGGATTCTGCGAGCACTAACTGCTTCGCTAACTCCAACAGTTCAACCTCTTTGCGGCGCGCGCCTGCAAGCAGAGCCCGCATCGGCAGCCGATCTACATTTTTTGAAATATCGTTCACCATTTACCCAATCTCGCATATTTCCCATGCCATCCTTGCAATTTCTTTACGAAATGGCCTGTTTATAGGGTGAATACGGCTCAAAGTGTGGCAAAAATGCCACACCCGTTTTTACGCCAAACTCGTCTAGTCTACTGTTTGCAGAAGATTCATCGGGATTGACCTACAGCTACAGGTATTATTTGGCAAATTTTAGCCCTAATCCGACTCACCAGGAACAGACCATTGCGTCGCCGCTCTCCTTTTCCGGCGTCGGTCTTCATTCTGGTGCACCGGTTACCATGCGCCTGCTTCCCGCTCCTGCAGGTTCGGGCATCGTCTTCCGCCGCACTGATTTGGATAATTTTGAAATCCCCGCCACGGGCCGAAATGTTGCGAAGGTCAGCTACGCCACCAGCCTGATGCGCCAGGGTGTGCTTATCTCCACGACTGAACACCTGCTCTCGGCGCTCATCGGCATGGGCGTCGACAACGTCATCGTTGAGTTGGACAACCTCGAGCTGCCTATTCTGGATGGAAGCGGCAAGCCCTACGTTGAAGCTTTTCTGGCTGCGGGCATCCGCACGCAGCGCCGACGCCGCGAATATATTCGCATCCTGCGCCCGGTTGAGGTCCGCGAAGGTGACAAGTTCATCGGTGTCTACCCCGGCGACGGTTACAGCATCACCTACGAGATCGACTTTCCGGCGCCCATCGGCAACGACACCTTTTCCGTCGATCTCGAAACCGAGACGTATGGCGCGGAAATCGCAGCAGCCCGCACCTTCGGCTACAAAGCCGATGAGCAGAAGCTGCGCGACATGGGCCTCATTCGCGGCGCAGGACCGGAAAACGCCATCATCCTCACTCCAAAAGGTCCGGAAAACGGCCCTCTGCGTTTCGCCGACGAATATGTACGCCACAAGGTCCTTGATCTTATCGGAGATCTGGCCTTGGCCGGCAAACGAATTCAGGGAAAAGTATTTGCCATGCGCGCCGGCCATGCGATGCATACCGCGCTTGTCTCCCGTCTCATAAAAGATCGCTCTGCCTGGGAATTGGCGCATGCCCCCATTACTAAGCCTGAATCCGCTCCAAGCCTCGCTGGTGCGACTCTGGGTGCTCCTGCCTTCCAGGGAACTTAGATAAAATCTCGCCCACTTCCCGTCGCGCCGGCTCGTATCTTCGAGCCTACTTCCGCTTCGCACTTGCCGCAGGTACAGTCGCCTTGGAATTGGCCGCTTGCCTTCGAGTGGGACGCGGCTTACTTTCAAAACTCGACCCTGGGCTTTCTCCTGTCGAAGATGAAGTGCCAACCGCAGCAGCCGCAGCTCGCCTAAGCGCATCCGCAGACGCAGTATTCTGCACCTTTGGATCCTCCGGTACTACCAGGCTGGGCAGAACACTTTCGAATTTCCAGGCTGGAAACTCTCTGAGCGAATACCTCGCAACCCAATCGGCATGCCGCAAACCCGGGGGTGAGTATGACAGCAGGTTTTTGACACCTGCCCGGCGCAGCCATTGTTTCTCTGTCCCGCCCATCTCAAACTCATCCATTGTCAAGACACGTTCCAAATCACCGAAGAATTTCCTGTTTTTCGCTGCAATCGAAAACAGCTCGGGATAGCGATTTGTGAGCGCGAGGAACTTACCAAGGCGCTCCGGAGTCACATCAGCCTCACCGGTTTCGCGATCGATATCCATCAGCCCTTGTGCGCTGGCGATATAGAGCGACAACCTGAAGGAATTCAGAAAATTCTTGATCCGGCGCGGGCTGTGATCGAGAATTTCGCGCACCATCATCACCACATCGCGAATACGCTGCGACTCTGAGCCGGACTCAATGCGGATTGGCTCACGCGCGCGCAGCTTAGCCTCCTCTTCTTTGTCCACCGTCGATTGGGTAACACCGACAGGCGCATCCGGATCAACCAGCAGGCTATCGACAAACTTGTGCGCCTGCTCTTCGTTGCTTGAGATTGGCAGGCGAAACGAAAGCTGAATGAACTTCTCCAGGAAAGAGTCGCCGAATTCGCGGACCATGAGCGGATTGGCGGCAACGCTTTCCGACGGTTGAAGGTAGGGAATCATCTCCCTGAACTTGAAGCCGATAGACGCCGCCACCTTGGCGCGGTCCAGCCCGAGGATGAAGATGAGCGAATTACCTTCGCCGATCATCAGGTTGATGGACTGCATCAGGTCGGCGGCCTTGGGAGCTTCGCAGCGGTCAAGATCGTCAATGAAGACAAATATCTTGGAGCCCTTCTTGCCCGAGTAAGCGCGCAACGTCCTTGCAAAATCCTTGCTAAAGGTGTCGAGAAACGCAGCCTTGCCCTTGTAGTCGGGCTTGTCGATGTACTGCTCGATCTGGGTGCTGAAAAGCCGCTTGCGAAAACTATCGGGAATCTTCCAGATGAGTCCGATGATGAGTACAACCGCTGTCCACAAAGACGAGTTTGCAAGCCAGTAGTGAACTGGATGCAGGCCCGATTTCTCCGCCATGCTATCCGCTTGTGGAAGAACGGCAGAATTCTCAGCCGTATGCGAAGACGAGGCTGGACTCTTGGCAAAGTCCAGCGTCTGCTTCACCAGTGCGGCGCGATGATCGTCTGAAGCTCGCGCCAGGGTATAAGCCGATACAGTAAGCCCGACAAAGATAAGCAACCACGCGGCGGCAAAGCAGAGTAACTTGAATCCCTCTGACCAGCCTTTGATGCGAATGAAATAGAGCTTGATATCGCCCCAGAAACGTTTAGGCCAGCGTGTTTGACGGCGCAGCGACAATGCAAGGTTCAGCGCAAACGCCGCCCACAGCTCCTCCTGCTTATCGTATTTCCAGGCATTGAAATCGATCGTCTTGCTGGCTGGCGAGACGGCCCGAATGCGATTCTTGAGCTGCAGCATGAAGGACGATTTGCCGCTGCCCCAGGTACCCTCAACCGAAAAGGTCAACGGAGGCCGCGTGTTCTCCGCGAGCAGAAAGTCCGCCAGCGCCTCGACATACAGCTTGAACCCAAGACTGTCGTGGGCGGCGGCCTGGTCACCGACCGAACTCACCTGCGCATAGATATGTTCTTGTTCGGGGGCCGGAGACGAGTTCGCCACGTTGCTGTAACCCGTTTCGCTCGTGGTTGCCATAACTGAGTTCTCCGTTCAAACGCTTCGGAAAATATCCCTCACCGTAGCTGGAGAGTTTCGAACAGTCAAGGCTATTCAAGCGGCCAGATGTAGAGTGAGTCAGGAATAAATGTCGGGTTGATGTGAACTCGTCTCTCCGGGCGTTACAACGACGTCATATTTATTGTCGAGTATTTTTTCCGCAAGGCTGATCAGCGTTTCGTCCCTGGGAACAAAGCGAACATTTAGATTTGAAATCGAGCTCTGGCCTATATAGAAATTCTGGCTCGGAATGTTCTTCCAGAAGTCCGTAGAAGAAACATATTCTGTAGGCTTTGAGTCGCCCTTGACATCGAGATATGCCTGACGATCAAAACGGCTGACATGTTCAAGCAAGATGCCGGTCAGCTTGCCTGCTGAATCGATGAAGTAGTCCGCGACTCGCCCCTGATAGAGATTTCCGTCGTTTTGGAGAATGTCAACGCGGACAAAGATCTCCTCGTGTCTCGGCCAGGTGAAATCGGTCAGCAGCATATACCACTCCGAGATATTGGGCAGGATAAGCCGGGGAGCGATCCAGTTATAGAAGCGTATGAGCAGCGGGCGCTGCGCCGTCGAGTCTTCAATGATCTTCCAGTCCCCGTAACGGCCCGCGAGAAAGCCGAAGAGCAGACCCTCGCAGCCGGTCAAAAGGAAATACCAGGTGAGAAAACGAGCTTGCCGCCGCAGCACTCGATTCAAGGCATGCCAGTTATCTTGAGTCGCGGGCGACGTCAAAGCCGGATTGACGGCCAGCAATCGCGAAGCGTCAGAAGAAGTAAGAATACCTGCCACGCGATGATAGTCCTGGCGCCGGTCTGAGTCAGATTGGCCGCTTACAGAAAAAGGACGATCCTTCATCACCGGCAGATACCAGGCGCCGAAGAGGGCAAAGGCAAATGGAAGTAGAGCCACCGCTACCGCAAATGTAGCTTCCTGAGTCCGCGTTCGTTCAAAAAGTTTGAGCGGGACAAACCATGAGGTAAAGAACCGGAACAGCGCTCCGGGAACGAGAATATAGAAGACAAGAAAATAAGTAGTGATCAGGGCAATCATTGCGGATCGCCCTCAATTTTACTGGGTAGCTTCTGCCGGCCGGATGCGCGGTGAAATGCGAATCTGCCGTCCATCGGGAACGCGCAGCCAGTAGCACTTGCCGCTCTCAAGCGTACTGTCGATCTCGGCCTTGCGGGCATCAATGAGCCGCTGCAAATCCCGGCGAAGATCTTTTTCCGGCGAGCTCCGGCGTAGAGCATCGGATAATTTTTGGACATCAACAACCATGCTTGCCTCACGGAACCGAAGCGAGAGCTAAATCGCTCGAATAAAAGTGGTTCCGTTACTAGTATGCGCGTATGCATGGGAAATATCCACAAGGGGTATCTCTTTCGCCACTTGTTCGCCTATCGAATAGTCTATATGAAGACGATGCACATAGGCGTTGCCGCAGCATAATTCTTGCCTTCATTGGCCAGGACGCCTGTTTTTGGATCGCGCGCGAAGACACTGAGGTTACTGGATTCCTGATTGGCCACCAGCATCCAGCGTTCCGTTGGGTCGAGCGTAAAGTTGCGAGGAGTCTTGCCGCCGCTGCTGGTCCGCGGGTTGCCGCTGAAAGCGGAAAGTTTGCCCGTTGCTGGATCGATGTGGAAGCCCATGATGAAGTCGTCGCCACGATTGGCGAAGTACGCGAAACGTCCATCGTTCGTCAGCACCGTATCGCAACCGGTATTCGTGACATCGCCATGCTTGATTTGCGTTCCTTCGGGAAGCAGTTTCACTGTCTGGATAGAGGTGAAGTTGCCGTCAGTGGACTTCCACGCAAGGACTGTTACGGTGGAGTTGATCTCGTTCATGCAATACGCGAATTTGCCGTTGGGATGGAAGTGCAGCGTGCGCGGACCGGTACCTGGGGCGGTGTGAAAGACGCCTGCGGGCGTCAGCTTTCCCGTGCCTGCATTAAGCCGGTAGATGTGAATCTTATCGCTGCCTAGATCGTTGATATAGACAAATCGGTTGTCCGGCGACAGCGAAGCGAAATGCGCATGGGCCATCTCTTGCCGGTCTGCAACAGGACCATGTCCCGGATACCCCTTGTACTGTTCGCTCCAGGCTGGGTCGCCTAACTTACCGCCATTGGCGGCAAAACTGGCCGCACTGCCTCCCGCGTAGTTGGCGCAGATGACCACATGCCCGGTATGGTCTGTGGTCAGGTGGCAGGTTCCTTTTCCCATTGCAGGTACGACAGAGAGCGCCGTCAACTTGCCATCCGCCAACGCATAACTCGCGACCGCGCCGGTTGGCTTGCCCTGAAATTCATCCAGCTCGCAGGCCACATATAGATTGCGCCGGTCCGGCGAAAGCCCCAGCCAAGTGGAGTGGGAAATCCCCGCCGCAATACCCTGCGCCGTCAGCACCCCGGTCGCGGAGTCCCACCCAAACGCCAAAATCCCGTCCGGAGTTCCACTGCCGACAAGAATGCGCTTGGAATCCAGCTTCGGTGCAGGCTGGGCCAGTGCACGCGCCGCAACGGAAAGAGAAACAGCAGCCGTTCCCAGCACAAAACTGCGACGCGAAATGCTCGTGGAGACGAGTGTCGGACTATCGGAGGCATCGTGAAGAGGGTTTGTCATATCGCCCCGATTGTCGCCGATTACCCCGCCTGAGCGCCACAGGGCCTATCGCAGTCTCGGCCAACGATCCACAATCGGCTCGCTCAACGAATTCAGTTCACTCGCATTTTGGCATTCACTTCTGCCTCAAGCAGCGCTGCATCTGCATGTGTCGTTCGTTCTCGCATGACCACCGGATTGCAAAGCCACCACTGCATCCCGCCGCGCATCCTTTGCAGACATACCACGCGCCCGGTTGTCTTCAGTGCACGTTTTGATGTACGAAGCGAGCTCGCGCGTATCTCCCGCTCAACATCGAGACGAGAAAATACCGTCGCAATACGGCGAGAGGCTGACACGCGATTTCTCCCCTCGAATCACAACTCACTCACTGCGCAAAGCCTGCATCGGCTCGATCGATGCCGCACTGCGCGCCGGACCGATACTAATTAACATTGCGACCACTGCCATGCCGGCACTTATCCCAGCCAGCAATCCAATATCCTGCGCTGTATGAATTTCAACGACCGAAGCAAGCACCTTGCTGGCTCCCAGCGCCAGCAGCCAACCCGCTGCGATTCCACTCGCAATGAGCAGTGCAACACGCCGTAGCACTTGGGCCATCACTGTTCTGCGCGTTGAGCCCAGGGCCATGCGGATGCCAATCTCCCGTGTGCGCAGCTCAACCTCGTGACTGATCAGTCCATACAAGCCAATCACCGCCAGCAGCAGCGCAAAGGCCGCGAAGATCCCGAACAGCCAGCTTTCCATTCGCTCCATCAACAACTGCTCCGCCACCGACTCTTCCATCGGCACGGCGCGAAAGGTCACCGTCGCATCCACCCCACGAACTGCCTCTCGCAGCGAAGGAATCATCGCCTTTGGATCGCCCTCCGTCCGCACCATCAGGAACATGTTCCGCAGCGAGTCCAGCCTGCTCTTCACCGGAATCGCATCGATCAGCCAGTCCATCTCCGGCATCGGCGGTGATTGCAGGTCCTGCCGGATATCCGTCACCACTCCCACAATCCCTGACTTGTCTTCCGACTTATCGGCATCATCGATATGCGCGCCAACCGGGTCACCGCCTTCCGGGAAAAACTTCTTCCGGAAAGCTTCGTTCACCACCATTTTCCCTGCTAACTCCGGGCGCTCCGCCGCAGGCGACAGCATCCGCCCTCGCACTACCTTAATCCCCATGGCGTCGAAGTACCCCGCGGAGACATTCCTTGTCTCCGCCCCCATTGCCGCGTTTTTGGGATAGGGCGGCTGCCCCGTGATGTGAATCTCATATCCGTTGCCCCACTCCTCTATCGGGAGTACGTCAATCAGTCCCGCCGCCTTCACTCCCGGCAGCTGTCTCACCCGCTCCAGCATAGGGTTGTAGAAGCCCTGGAGCGGATCGCGATCCTGGAACCGCCCACGTGAAAGACTCAAATTCGCCGCAATGGTATGCTTCGCATCAAAGCCAAGATCGGTATGCAGAATCGCCTGTAGATGCTTGAGTAGCAGCCCTGAAACCACCAGCAACACCAGCGACAGGGCCACCTGCGTCACCACAAATCCAGACCGCAGCCGATGTTGTCCGCGCCCTGTTCCGACCCCCGAAGACCCAGCCCGCAGCGCCCCATTGGGATCGGTCCCCGACAGCCTCCACGCTGGCGCCAACGATGCTGCGACGCTCGTCAATAACGCGATCCCCGCCGCCACCGCGACCACCTTCCAGTTCAACTGAACATCGATACCGCGGGATAGCGCGCCCACCAGAAACACCCGCAGCGCCCGCAGCAGCCCCCAGCCCAGAGCCACTCCGCCCAACAATCCCACGGTGGCCAGCACCAGGCTCTCGTTCAACAGTTGCCCGATCAGTCTTCGCCGATTCGCGCCTACCGCCGCGCGCAATGCCATCTCACGCTCCCGCTTCACTCCGCGCGCCAACAGCAGCCCAGCCACATTCACGCAGGCAATCCCTAACAGCGCCAGCACTGCCAGCATCATCGTCCGCATAGGCGCGGCCATACGGTTCTTCTGATCCATCCCAAATCCATTCACCTGCTGTGCCAGAGGAATCAAGATCGCCGTATGCCCCTCCTCCTGCTGCGGATACGCTTTGCCTAGATTCGCCATCACCTGCGTAATATCGGCCTGCGCCTGTTCCAGCGTGAAGCCCTCCCTGATTCGCCCCACTGTCCGCATCCAGTGAAACCCTCGAGCCTGCCGCCACGAGTCGGGCGCATGCAGCGGCGTATAAATCGCCTCCTTTATATACATCGGATACCGGAAACCCGCCGGCATCACACCCACAATCGTGTACAGATTCCCATCCAGCCGCACTGCCGAACCGACCACATCCTTTCGTCCGCCAAACTGCGTCTGCCATGCCTCGTAGCTCAGCACCGCCACCATATCCTTGCCTGGAATGTCCTCGCCCGGTAGGAACGTACGTCCCATGAGCGGCGCCACGCGAAACACATCGAAAAAGTTATCCGTCGTCTTCACCGCCGGCAGCGAAACCGCCCCGGCTGGTCCTTCCAGATTGATCCGGTCGAGAGTGGAGTAGCCAGCCATCGCGTCAAAGGCTTTCAACTGCGCCCGTTCTTCCAAATACGTTGGCACCGAGGAAGGCATACTTCCGCCCGTCCGCGCTTTCATGAACGGAAACACCAGCCGCTCCTGATGATCGAACGGTAACGGCCTCAACATCACCGCATCGACCACGCTGAAGATCGCCGAAGCCGCGCCAATGCCCATCGCCAGCGCCAGGACTGCGGTAACAGCAAAGCCCGGCGACTTCACCAATTGACGCACCGCAAATCGCACATCGTTCCAGAAGCTTTCGAGATAGAGTGCAACATCCACATGAAGGGTCCGCTCTCGCACTACGATGGGATTCCCGAAACGCACCAGCGCATCGCGGCGTGCCTCTCGTGCGGACATGCCTGCCTCAATGTTGTCCTCAACGCGCATTTCAATATGCGCTGCCAGTTCCTGGTGAATTTCGCGATTGACCTTGCTGCGCGAGAAAAGATTGCTCATGCGGCGGATGATCGACATGCTTTCCCTCATACCTTTCGTTCTTTTGTTACTCGGCGCGCAACGCCTCTACCGGATTGACCGACGCAGCTCGACGCGCCGGCAACCAGCTCGCCAACAGCGCTGCCATTGCCAACACCCCACCCACCGCCAGTAATGTCGAAACATCCCAACTACTGACCCCGAATAACAGCGACCGCATCAGCGAAGCAGCCCCCACCGCGCTCGCCATCCCCAGGCCGATGCCAATCACCGCCAGCCATCCAGCCTCGCGCAGCACCATCCCGGCAACCGTCCCGCGCTGCGCGCCCAGCGCCATCCGCACTCCAATCTCGCGCGTTCGCTGCGCCACCGAATAGGCAATTACTCCATACAATCCCACCACGCTTAAGATCAGCGCCAATCCCGCAAACCCGCCCACCAGCGCGGCTGAAGCGCGATGCAGATAACTCGCTTGCGACTCTGCGATCCGGTCCTGCAAAGTCTGCGCTCCCGCCACCAGAAGCCCGCGGTCGACTCCATGAATGGCCTCCGTCATCTCCGTCAGCAGCGCCGCGGGGTCGCCCGTGCTCCGCGCCATTACCACCGATCCCCATTCCGAGCCCTGCGCAAGCGGTGTGTAGATCGCGGGACGCATCGCCTCATCCAGCGGACCTTCCTTCACATCCGCCACCACCCCCACAATCTCCAGCGCCGGGTCAAACTGAAGCCGCTTACCCAGTGCGTCCTCGCCAGGAAAGTACTTCGCCGCCAGCGCCGCATTCACGATCGCCACGCGCGGTTTGGAGAGGTCTTCATCCGCGCGGAAATATCTCCCTTGCAGCAGCCGAGCGCCGAGCGTGCGAAAGTACTCCGCATCCACCTGCCGCTGGTTGGCTTCAAACGGATCGCCGTGCCGCGGACGCCCCACAATATCGAATGCCGTATTGCCGCCTCGGTTGCCCACCGGCAAGCTGTGCGCCACGCTAACCCGCTCCACCCCCGGCAACTGCTTTACCCGCTCGCTTATCTGTCGGGCCAGCGCCACAATCCGCGCAGGGCTGCCATACCCCGCTTCCGCAGCCGTCACGCGCACCACAGCCACATGTTTAGCCTCAATTCCCGTCTCTGTATGCAGCAACCGGTAAAGGCTCTTCGCCAGAAGACCCGCGCCTACCAGCAGCACCATCGCCGTCGTCAGCTCCAGCACCACCAGATTCGCCCCTAGCCTGCGCCACGTCCTTCCCGCAGCACCGCGTCCGCCTTCAGCCATCCCTTCGCTGAACCGGCCCATCCTCAGCCGCGCCATTGGAGCCACCGAAAACACCGTCACCGCCAGCACTGCCAGGGCCGCCGCAAACAACATTTCATGCGCATTCAGACCCCAGCCGTTTCCCAGTCCATCGAGATATGGCATACCCTTACGCATCTCCATAGGAACCAGCCTCATCAGCAGCCGCATCGCCCACACCGACGCTCCCAGCCCGAGCACGCAACCCAGCGATGCCAGCGCCGCGCCCTCCGTCACCAACTGTCGCATCAGCCGCGCCCGCGAAGCCCCCAATGCGCCGCGAAGCGCCATCTCACGCTGCCTGCTCTCTGCACGCACCAGCAGCAGGCTGGCCACATTCACGCATGCAATTACCAACAGCAGCGCCGCACCCGCGAGCAGCACCAGCAAAATCGGCCTGAAATTCCCGACAATCGCATCGGTCAGCGGCGCCACCGTCGCGCCTCGCCCATCATCCGCATCCGGATAACGGCGGGCAATCTCCCCCTGAATTACTTTCAGCTCGCCCCGTGCCGCCTCGATCGTCACGCCATCCCTCAGCCGCGCAATCGCCGACAGTCCATGCTCGCCGCGGTCCTCCTTCATCGACCGGTGCAGCGTTGTCCAGAACTCAGCATCCTCCACCGGCGCAAAATGAAATCCCTTCGGCAGTACACCCACAATGGTGTACGTGTTGTTGTCCAGATTGACCGTCGCGCCCAGTACGCCTGTCGCGCCCCCATATCGCTTCTGCCACGCCGCGTAGCTCAGCATTGCGGTGCGCGGGGCCGATTGCCCATCTTCGCCCGTCACAAAATCCCGCCCCAGTGTTGGCTGCACACCCAGCGCGCGAAAGAATCCATCGCTCACGCTCGCACCATCCACCTGCATCACGCCCGAGGCCGCGCCCAGCACCAAGGTCGTATTGTCGTAAGCCTCCAGTGCCGCAAATGAACGGTTCTGCTTTTTCCAATCCAGATAGTCCAGATACGACAGATGAAAATGCGGACCACTCGGAGTCGACTCATACAGCGCCATCAGCCGAGCCGGATCGCGATAAGGCAGCGGCTTGATCAGCACCGCATCCACAAACGCAAAGATGGCTACGCTCGCCCCAACGCCCAGGGCCAGCACCACAATTGCAGTGAATGCAAAGCCAGGATTCTTGCGCAGTTGTCGCCCGGCATAGCACAGGTCGCTCCACAGACTTTCAAGCCACAGCGCAGCATCGGCTTCCGCCGTCCGCTCCTGTATCGCTGCTGGATTGCCAAAGCGCAGCAATGCGTCCCGCCGCGCCTCCTGTGCGCTCATCCCGCGCGCTTGATTGTCCTCACCGCGCATCTCGATATGCGCGGCGAGCTCACGCTTGATCTCCCGATCTACCTTGGCGCGTGAGAAGAGATTCGTAATTCGGCGAAAGATCGACATCGTTCTCCTATCCCGCGCTACTCGGCGCGCAATGCCTCAACCGGATTCACCGACGCAGCCCGCCGCGCCGGAATATAACTGGCCAGCAGCGCAAAGGCCATCAACACCGCCGCTACGCTCACCAGCGTCAGCGCATCCCAGGCCTGCGTGCCGAACAAGAGCGAGCGCATCAGGGTCGCCATGGCCACCGAGCCAACGAGGCCCGCACTGATGCCTGCAATCGTCAGCCATCCCGCCTCGCGCAATACCATGCCGCTCACCGCGCTACGCTGCGCGCCCAGCGCCATGCGCACGCCAATCTCCCGCGTCCTCTGGCTCACGGAATATGCGATCACGCCATACAACCCCACCACAGAAAGGAGCAGCGCCAACGCAGCGAATCCACCCACCAGCCATGCCGACGTGCGATGCAGATACGCGGAATTGGAGTCGCGAATCACTTTGCTGACGGTCATCGCTTCTGAAACCGGGATCTCGCTGTCGATCTCGTGAATTGCACCCCGCAGTGAAGACAAGAGCGCCTCCGGCGCCTGCGAGCTGCGCGTCACCAGCTCAAACGAGCCCCATGAATCCTGGTTGAACGGAACATACATTGCTGCGCGATTGGCTGAATCCAGTTGCCCTTCCTGGATGTCCTCCACCACGCCGATCACCTGCACCGTCTGCTTCGAGCCCATGTACATCAGCCCCTTGCCCACCGCGTCCTCGCCGGGGAAAAACTTCTTCGCCATGCTTTCATTGATCACCACCACGCGCGGCTTCGCTGGGTCATCCTCGGCTGCGGTAAAGTAGCGCCCACGCAGTAACCGCGCCCCAATCGTCGCCAGGTAATCCGCGCTCACATCGCGCTCCGGCACATCGTTGCGCTCCTTCGGCACCGGCCTGCCCGCCGCCATGATGTACACGCCGCCATCCCATGACCTCACCGGCGCTGAACTGGTAATGCCCACGGATTCGACCCCAGGCAGCGCGCGTATGCGGCTCTCGATTGCGTGTTCAAGCGCCATCTGCTGCGCCTCTGTCTGATACGATTTCGGAAACGAGACCAGCACCTTCGCCAGATGCTCCGGCATGAAACCCGTGTTCACATGCAGCAGCAGGTACAGGCTCTTGCCCAGCAGTCCCGCGCCCACCAGCAACACGACTGCAGTCGCCAGTTCCACCATCACCAGCTTCGATCCCAGCCGCCGCCATGCCTTGCCCGCCGAACTGCGCGCGCTTTCCGCCAGCTCTCCGCGCAGGTCACGCCTTCGCAATCCAAGCGCCGGAGCCACTGCAAACAGCAGTACCGCCATCAGCGCAATTGCCGCGGCAAACAAAAGCACATGCCCGTTAAACCCCAGCCCCGACAGGTATGGCATCGATCCCCGCACCCGGCTCTCCGGAATCAGCCCTACCAGCAGACGAATTGCTACGTACGCCGTACCCAACCCCAACAGTGAGCCCGCACTCACCAAGACCAGGCCTTCGGTCACAAACTGCCGCATGAGCCGCGTAGCTGACGCGCCCAATGCGCCGCGCAGCGCAATCTCCTGCCGCCGTCCCTCGGAGCGCACCAGCAGCAGGCTCACCACGTTCACACATGCAATCACCAGCAACAGTCCCGCTCCGCATAGCAGCACCAGCAGAATGGGACGAATCTCTCCCACCTCGGTCTCGCTCAGCGAATGCACCACCGCACCGAATCCCTGGTTGGAATCCGGATATTGCTTTTCCAGTAGCGCCGCAATCGCCTTCATCTCCGCCGCGGCCGCGGCCAGCGTCACGCCATCTTTGAGCCGCGCCACGCCAAACAAGCTGTGGCAGCCGCGCCGCTTCTCACAACCATCGGGATAGTTCAGCGCCGTCCAGAAGTCGGCATCGCCACGCTGCGAAAAATAAAAGCTCTGCGGCAGAACTCCGATGATCGTATAGCTCAGATCATCCAGAGCAACTGCCTTGCCCACCACATCGCTCGCTCCGCCAAAGCGCTTCTGCCACGCACCATAACTGAGCAGCATCATCCGCGGAGCCCCCGGCTTGTCCTCGCCCGGACGAAAGTCACGCCCCAGCATTGGCGTCACGCCTAAAGTGCGAAAGAAACCGTCGCTCACCCGCGCTCCATCAACCGGCTCAATGCCTCCCTGCGTATGAAACGCATACCGCGCGTAGCCCCACACCTCCAGCGATGCAAACGATGTGTTGATCCTGCGCCAGTCAATGAAATTCTGATACGACACGTTGCACAACGGACACGACGGCACCGTCTCGAAGACACTCGCCAACCGCGCCGGATCGACATACGGCAGCGGCTTGATCAACGCAGCATCCACAAAGGCAAAGATCGCCACGCTAGCGCCCATGCCCAGCGCCAGCACTACAATCGCCGTCAACGCAAAACCCGGGTTACGCACCAACTGCCTGCACGCATACCGCACATCGCCCCACAGGCTTTCCAGCCACAGTGCCGCGTCCGCCTCTGCCGTCCGTTCGCGCATGACCGAAGAATTTCCAAAGCGTATCAGCGCATCGCGCCGCGCCTGCTGGCGAGTCATACCGCGGGCTTCGTTGTCTTCGGTCCTCATCGCTACATGCGCATCCAGCTCACGCCGAATCTCGCGATCCACGCCCGCGCGGCGAAGCAGATTCCAAAACCGACGATAGATCAACATAGTCCCCTCACTTACTCGGCCCGCAAAGCATCAATCGGATTCACCGAAGCCGCGCGGCGCGCAGGCAAAAAGCTCGCGACAAGTGCCATCGCAACAAACAGCACAAAGATTAGACCCAGCGTCAGTGGGTCGCGCGCGTGTACGCCGAAGAGAACCGACGAAAGAAACTTCGTCAGCGCGAGTGATAGCAGCAGGCCAACCGCTCCGCCAGACAGAGCAAGTAGCCCATTCTCGCGCAAAATCGCCCACTGAATCTTCCTGCGTTGCGCACCCAGCGCAATGCGCAATCCAATTTCCCGTGTGCGCTGCGTCACTGTGTACGACGCCACTCCGTGCAGGCCAATTAACGCCAGCACCATCGAAATTACTCCAAATACACCCAGCACAAAGAGTTCAAATCGCACCAGGGATTCGTTCTTGTTCAGCCGATCCTGCATCGTCCGAAGATCGTAAGCCGGCTGGGTTGGATCGATCTTCGCCATAACCCGACGCAGTGCTGGAGCCAGCCGGATCGGGTCGCCCTGCGCTTGCACCACAAAGGTCATATACGACCAGTCTTGCTGCGTATAGGGCATGTAATATTCCGGGAATGCCCCTCCCCGCGGCCCGTAGCGTCGATTCTGCCCCACCACCCCAACTACTGTTGGAATCTCTTTGCAGTACCAGGGGCAGCCCATCTTATGCCCAACCGCATGCCCATCCGGCCACAACTTTTCCGCCAGATCGCGCGTAATGATCACCACCCGTCCACTGGTGCCGGTATCCTGCGGCGAAAAATCCCGACCCTCGACAATCGGAATACCCATTACGCCAAAATATCCACTGCTTGCGAATCGAGGTGCCGCCGCAGTAGGTTTCGCCGTCGCCGTATCGGATGACACTTGCAAGAGCATGTCTGCTCGCGTATCAAGAGGAGGATTGCTGACCGCAGCTACCGCGGACACTCCCGGAAGTGCATCCACGTCGCTTAACACCCGTGTATAGAACGCGGCAACCGCAGGCGTCGTATGCCCATCAACCGCATAAGGGGCGCCATGCAACGACACGGAAAAAGTCAATCGTCCCTGCGTCTCAAAACCCAGCGGCACAATACTCATATTGGCGATGGTGCGCACTAGTAGGCCTACTCCTGTCAGCAACACGAACGCCAGCGCGATCTCACCCGCCACCAACATCTTTCGCATACGTGAGATTGAAGCCGAACTCCGCCAAACACCTGTCTTTAGCGCCGCAGAGGGGTCTTCCCGCGCCGCCGTCCACGCTGGCGCAATGCCAAATACCAACCCTGTCACGACGGCTAGCAATGCTGTAAACGTGATCACCGGCAGATTCATCGCAGGACGCGTAAAGCTCTCGAGCACCGCCGGTCGAAAGACATACAGCAGTCGAAGCACCATCTGCGCACACCCAATCCCAAGCGCGCCCCCGCCCAGACCAATCAGGGTCGATTCCACTACCTGCTGCCGAATCAGACGGCTTTGCGAAGCCCCAAGCGCTGCTCGCACCGCAAACTCTGCTCGGCGTCCCGCCGCCCGCACCAGCATCAGGCACGCGATATTGGCACACGCTATCAGCAACACAATCGAAACAGCCCCAGTCAACATCAGCAGCGAAGATCGGATCGACTTGGTCAACTCGACGGAGATAGGCGTCAGCATCGGCATCTCCGGCTCCCTCAACCGCGCCGTCGGTCCCTGTAAAGCCAGAGCGCGAAATTCGGCTCGCACCTGGTCCATCGTCACCCCTCTACGCATCCGCGCTATCACCTGCGTAAAGAAAGCGCCGCCTTCCCGAAGCGAACTCTGCTCATCAAAGATCGTAGGCGTCCACAACTCCGTCTTCTCAGGAAAATCCACACCGCGCGGTAGCACTCCGGTAATGGTGAACAACGTCCCGTTGATCTTCATCGTGCGTCCCAGCACATGTCGATCTGGCTGGAATATCTCGCGCCAAATCGTATCGCCGATCAACACTACATGGTCGCTTCCTGGAATATCCTCACCCGCTTCAAAGCCCCGGCCGATCTGTGTTTCCACCCCGAGCACATCCAACATCCGCGCACTCGTCTCGGTTATCCGTACACGACTCGACGCACCATTTCCCCAGTCGACATTCACCCCACTGCTCGAATACATCGCCGCCGCATCAATCGTCTTAAGGGAACTCACCGCGCTGTTAAAAGAAGCTTCAGAACTCTTCGACGCCGCATTGAGGCCGAGCCCCACAGCGTAACCATTGTCTACATGCACCACACGCGTGGGCTCATCAAATGGAAGCCTTTTCAGCAGAATCGCGTGCACCGCAGCGAAAACTGCCGAGTTGGCCCCGATCGCCAAGGCCAGCGTCAACAACGCAGCCGTCGTAAACCCAGGCGCTTTGCGCAACTGCCGCAGCGCAAACCGCAAGTCCCGCCCAAATGCTTCCAAAGACACCGCCGCGTCTTCGCCTACAGCCCGCTCCCGCATTGCCGCAAGGTTGCCAAAGCGTACTAGGGCGTCCCTGCGCGCATCCCCTGCCGACATGCCGTGGGCGATATTGTCTTCTATGCGCATTTCGATATGCGCGGTTATCTCAGATTCGATCTCGCGCTGCACGTTGTCCCGGCGAAAGAGATTGATCATGCGATTGACGATGGACATCGCCTCACCTCACGCGTACCGCAGCATTGCGCGGACGCCCCTCACCAGTTGCTCGAAGCTCTCTTCGGCGTCCTTCAACTGCTTCCGTCCGGCCGGTGTCAGTTTGTAATACTTCGCCTTCCGCTTGGTCTCCGTAAGTGCCCATTTCGATGAGACCCAGCCACTCTGTTCCATCCGGTGCAGGGCGGGATATAGCGATCCCTCTTCCACGCTCAGCAGCTCGTCCGAGGCCCGCTGGATATGCAACACAATGCCGTAGCCGTGCATATCGCCCATCTGCGCCAGGGTCTTCAACACCAGCAGGTCAAGCGATCCCTGTAGATCGTTCTTCGCCATCCATACCTCATATACCCCTAGGAAACTTGGTATGTCCAAACCGTACCCCTAGACGTATGGGTATGTCAATGGATCGCTTCACAAAAATTCGCCAAGGCTCAATTTTCCCAGATCTGCTGTTAACCAGATTCAGTGCCAGCTCGTTGTATGGGCAGAAGGCGTTGGAAAGCCTTCGACCCCTGGGCTCCTTGAAAGGAAGATCAAAATGCTCAACCACGTTCCATCGCTACGCCGAGGCCTGCGTGCGGCAACCGTATTTGCTTTCCTGATCGGCCCGGCTCTGGCTCCAGCCCTGGTACAAATCCAGCCGGCGGCCTCGGCCAAGGCTCACAACACGGGGCCCGTTCCGGTCGCATCGGACAAGGATCTAGCCGCCATTCAGGAAGAGTTGATTCGCCTGCTGCGCCTCAGCCCCACCCTCACCACCGTCGTGGCCCGCGACCCTTCGCTGCTCTCCAACCAGGAGTATGTGCGCCGCAACAATCCTCAGCTCGCACAGTTTCTCGAGAACCATCCTGAAGTCGTTCTCAACCCCGACTTCTATCTCTTCACCCATCTGCACGTGGACGGCCGTCCCGATGAAGCTCTCGAGCACGAAGTCTGGCCTGACCTCCCTGAAAACCGGTCCGTCCCGCACGCCTCCGAGAGAATTATGGAAAATCTACTGCCTTTCATGGTCTTCCTCTGCATCCTTGGCGCGTTACTTTGGCTTACCCGCGTCTTTCTTGAAAATCGCCGCTGGAGCCGCATCTTCAAGCTGCATACGGACACCCACGGCAAGCTCATCGAGCGCTTCGGTACCAGCGATGAGCTGCTCACCTACATGGGTACGGACTCCGGCAAGCGCTTCCTGGAGGCAGCGCCGATTCCCATCGACTTCGAGCAGCAGCAGCGCATGCCCAACGCCGTAGCCCGAGTCCTGACTCCTCTGCAGATCGGCATCGTGCTGGCGTTGCTTGGCGCAGGGTTCTTTTTCCTGGCTCGCGTCGAGGCGGATATGGAAGTACCCATGCTCGTGCTCGGTACGCTCTTTCTCATGCCCGGCCTCGGGTTTATCATCTCCGCAGGTATCACCTGGATACTCGCCGCCCGTCTCGGCCTCATGCCTGAAAAGGCGCATAACCAGATCGAACTGCGAGACCGGCAGTGAGCAACAGCGCCGGTCTCCGCCGGAGTGATGAAAGGCAATCCGCACATGTCCTGGGAATTCATCTTCCCCAACTCGATCGCCGGCGCCCTCGTCGACCCGCTGCAGGCAGCCTCCTCGGATGCAAATGCCCTGCGCATGGATAACGACGCTTTCACCGGCTTTTACCAGCGTTCCGCGCGCCCGCTGTGGGCCTATCTGGCGCGTGTCTCCGGCGATCCTGCGCTGGCCGACGACCTCATGCAGGAGACTTACGTCCGCTTCCTCGGCGCGAGCCAGCCGCCCAGTCTTTCGGACGGCGAGGTGGCCAGCCGCCGCTATCTTTTTCGGATCGCAACCAACCTGCTCAGAGACCATTGGCGCAGGCCCCGCGCCACCTCGATCGAAGATATCCCGGAAGAATTTTTCTCCTGCCCCAGCGGCGCCACACAACATGACTCGCTGATCACCCTCACTCCCGCGCTGGCGCGCATGAAACCTCGCGAGCGGCAACTGCTCTGGCTGGCTCATGCGGAAGGCTATTCACACCGTGAAATTGCGGAGATCACTGGACTGGCCTCAGCCAGCATTCGCCTGCTTCTCTTTCGAGCCCGACACAAGATTGCCGGTCTGCTCCGCGCGCAGGCTAAACCTGCTCCCATAGGCTCTGCATCCGTGCGGAGGCAGTCATGACCCACCGCGCCTGCCCTCATGAGGCTGAGGTCAAGGCTCTGCTCAACAGCGGCCATTGGCCGCACGCTGTACCTGCGGAACTGCGTGCCCACGCAGCCGTCTGTACTGCCTGCGGCAATCAAGTGCTTATTACCCTGGCGTTTCGTACAGATCGCTCCACGGTATCCAATGCCGTCCAGTTGCCGCCGCCCGGCGTCCTCTGGTGGCGCGCTCAGTTGCGCCGCCGCAACGAAGCTGTCGACCGCATCGGCCGGCCTATTTTGGGCGCGCATATCTTCGCCATCGCCATCACGCTGCTTACCGCCGGCGCTGTTGTACTTTCGCAGGCCCGGCAGGGTCTGCGCTGGCTGACCGAACTGGCTCAGGCGCCTACCTTCCACCTGAAGAGCCTCTGGCCAGGCGCAACGCTTGAATCCTTCATGGAAACCGGAGTGAGTTCAAACCTTTCCTACCTGCTGCCGGGTCTCGTTCTGCTAGCTCTACTGAGCGGGCTCGTTGTTTATCTGGCCACGGAAAAATAAGAACGGGAACATTTCTGCCCGAATCCGCGTAAGGCCACTCCAGGGGCGCATTCCGGCATTTTGTCTGGGATCCGCCGGCCCATTGGGAAAACTTACAGGCTGGAGGCAGATCGCATGGCCACGTTTCTTGACAGGCTCAGACAGGTATTCCGTCGTCTCTTCCGCACGCCGGGATTTACCGCCATCACGCTCGTCACCCTGGCCATCGGTGTTGGCGCGAATGTCGTCATCTTCAGCGTTGTCAACACCGTCCTGCTCAAACCTCTGCCCTATTCCCAACCTGACCAACTGATTGGCGTGTGGCATACGGCCCCTGGCGTCGGCATCAAAAGCCTGAATATGGCGGCTTTTCTCTACTTCATCGATCGCGAACAAAACACAACCCTTCAGGACGTTGGCGTCTATGATGGCGACTCGGTAAGCCTCACCGGCATGGGAGAGCCCGAGCATCTCAACGGTCTTGATGTCACCAGTGGCACCCTGCCTATCCTCGGCGTTACCCCGACCCTTGGCCGCCTGTTCACGCACGCGGACGATTCACCCGGCAACCCGGAAACGGTGCTCATCTCTCATGCTTACTGGCGCAAGAAATTCGGCGGTGACTCTTCTGTCATTGGCCGCATGATCACAATCGATGGCCGCCCGCGCCAGGTCATCGGCGTTCTGCCCCAGGGCTTTCATTTTCTCGACTGGGAAGATGCTGCCATCGTCATGCCCTTCCAATGGGACCGCTCCAAGACCAAGCTCGGCAACTTCAGCCAGCGAGCCCTTGCACGCCTTAAACCCGGCGTTACAGTTGCCCAGGCCAATGCCGATCTCAATCGCCTGGTTCCCATCGCCATCCGCAGCTTTCCCGCGCCTGAAGGTTTCAGCGCCAAAATCTTCGAAAGCGCCGGGCTCGCTGCTGATATTCATCCTCTCAAGCAGGATGTGGTTGGTGACATTGGCAACGTGCTCTGGGTGCTCATGGGCTCGATCGCTGTGGTGCTGCTCATTGCCTGCGCCAATGTAGCGAATCTCCTCCTCGTCCGCGTTGAAGGCCGCCGCCAGGAGCTCGCCATTCGTTCCGCTCTTGGTGCGGGATGGAAGCGTATCGCCTCCGATCTGCTCCTCGAGAGTATCGTGATCGGCATGCTTGGCAGCATGATCGGTCTCGGACTCGCCTACGCTGGACTTCGGGCCCTCGTTGCGCTGGACCCGGTTGGTCTGCCGCGCCTGCACGAGATCGGGCTCGACCTTCCTACGCTGCTCTTCACCTTTGCACTGGCTCTCTTTACCAGCCTGCTCATCGGCGCAATTCCCGTCTTCAAATTCGCGGGAGCGCATATCAACAGCAGCCTGCGCGAAGGTGGCCGCGGACAGAGCCAGAGCCGTGAGCAGCATCGCACCCGTAACGTCCTGGTCATCCTGCAGGTTGCTCTCGCACTTGTTCTGCTCATCTGCTCGGGCCTGATGATCCGCACCTTCAAAGCCCTCACGCATGTGGCTCCCGGTTTTACCGATCCGGATAGTCTGCAGACCTTCCGTCTCTACATTCCCGAGTCTCGCGTGCCCGATGCCGACCCTCCCCGCGTGATTCGGATGGGACAGGAGATTGCCGACAAGCTTGCTGCCCTTCCAGGCGTGAAGCAGGTTAGCTTCGGCAGCATGGTTCCAATGAACGGCTCATCTTCAAGTGATGTTCTGTTCGCGCAGGATCGAGCCTATGCTGAAAGCGAACTCCCGCCGATTCGCCGCTTTAAGTACATCGCCCCAGGCTACTTCTCGACGCTGGGCACACCTTTTGTCACCGGACGCGACTTAGCCTGGACGGATCTTTACGGCAAGCGGCCCGTCGCTATCGTCTCCGATAATTTCGCCCGCGAATACTGGCACAATGCTCAGAACGCCATCGGCAAACGGATTCGCGTCGCCAATACAGACGAATGGCGCGAAATCATAGGCGTCGTTGGTGACACTCACGACGATGGTGTCAGCCAACCTGCTCCGACCGCCGTTTACTGGCCCGCCTTGATGGGACCATTCGAAGGCCAGGGCAATCGCGTGCAGCGGAATCTCACCATGATTGTGCGCACATCCCGCGCGGGGTCACAGGCCTTTATGAAGGAGGCTCAGCAGGCTGTCTGGGCTGTCGACGCCAACCTGCCGCTCTCCGACATTTCGACGTTGGGTTCTCTCTATACCAAATCGATGGCTCGCACATCGTTCACACTTATCATGCTCTCGGTCGCCGGAGGCATGGCCCTGCTGCTGGGAGTCGTCGGCATCTATGGCGTCATCTCCTATGCTGTATCTCAGCGTACGCGCGAGATCGGCATTCGCATGGCTCTGGGCGCTCAGCGTGGCGCTATCACTGGCATGTTCGTTCGCCATGGACTTATACTGACCGGCATCGGCATTGTCTGTGGGCTGGTGGCGGCCTTCGGAACGATGAGGCTGATGTCGTCGCTGCTTTTCAATGTGAGCCCGGCCGATCCGATAACATATGCGACGATTCCGTTGGGGATCGCGGCCATCGCCTGGCTAGCCTGCTATCTGCCCTCGCGGCGTGCGGCCACGGTGGATCCGGTAAACGCATTACGCGCTGAATAGTATTCGCAAAAGGCTATGTGAAAATGCCGTGCATAGCCTGGGGCCCTAGATGCGATGCGCCGGACCGATGAGATTCCAATGCACAGCCCACCAACTCAACAACACGCAGGCCATACCGACCAGCGTAAATTTCACTTTCGTGATCCAGCGTAATGTTCCACGCTGCCAGATGCGGATAGCCGATATCACCGCAAAGAGACTCAGCAGAAGCGCGACTCCGGTAGCCCAGTTCAAAATGTCAAACCACTTGAACCACTCCGGAGTAGGCGGCAGAAAGTCATCTCCCAGAGAGGCAATGACTCCTCCCACTGTTCCCAGCAGAATCACCCAACCGAAGGCGGCCAGACGAGGTCCCAAAGTCAGCCAGATAGTTCCTGGCTGAGGCGCCAGCCTGGCTCGTTTGCGCAGGAAAATGCGCCTCCCGATTCGCAACAGCGAAGTCAGTACCACAGCTACCAGAACGGCCAGGCTGCCAATGAGCGCAGGCACCACCCATTTCGCATTTTCGTACCATTTCACCCGCTGCAACTGCGCGCCGGGAAAATCTCCCGCAAGGCGCACAACCTTACCCCTGCCATCGCGGATCGCGAAGATATGTCCCTGCTCTCCCTCGGCCTGCCAAAGATCCTTGCCGATAGCCCGAAACTTTACAGGATGTCCACGCAGATCCTTTGAATTTTCCATCCTCAGGACACCGTCTTTGTTGACCGTCACTGCCCTCTGTCCGAAGAGATTTCCGGGCGCCAGCTTGGTGCTGTCGGAGCGGCGTGTGGACTGGTACGTTCCGGCGATATCGCGCATATCCGCCGGATAGTTCTGCATAAAGACCTGCTTGGGGGCATCGGGGAAGTAGCGGTCGGAAAAGAAGTTGATTATCTCCGGCCGCGGCTCGTCTCCGCCTCCTGCTGAGTTGTAGGAAACGAAGAGAACAAGCTTCTGCGCAGGCTCTACAAAGAAGAGGCTGTGAAAGGCGATTAGATCGCCCTCATGGCCGATCCAGTGCAGGTTGTTTCGCCAGTCCTGATAAAAGCCCATGCAGATTGGTGGAAGCTGATCGCTGGCGCGAAACTGCGGTGTCCACATCAGGGCAAGAGTCTCGGGCTTGAGGATGCGTTTGCCATCGAGCTCGCCTCCGTTGAGCAACGCTGAGCCAAAGCGCCCCATGTCGGAGGCAGTAGAAGAAATGCCGCCCGCACCGACGGGATTGAATATCTCGAAACCCACAGGCGGTTTGGTGGTATTGCCACGATAGCCTTCGGAAGGCAGCTTCTCCAGTGATTTCTCAAGCGGCTGATGAAAGGACGAATGCACCATGCCCAGCGGCGTGAAAATGTGCCCCTGCACATACTGCTCGAAGGGTTCTCCACTCACCCGTTGCACAATATAGCTGGCAAGGCCGACGCCGTAGTTGGAGTAGGCAGGCACCTGGCCGGGAGGAAAGATACGCATGGGCTGGTTCTGGATCAACTGATCGCGCAGCGTAACCGCCTTCTTCGCGTCGGTGATGATGATGTCGTTCACCGTCTCCTCAAATCCACCCGTATGTGTCATCAGGTTGCGCAGAGTTACAGGCTTGTCGAATGCAGGGCGAATTTGAAAATCGAGATATTGATTTACGTCGGTGTCGAGATTGAGCCTGCCCTGTTCCACAAGCTGCATGACTGAAACCCAGGTAAAGAGCTTCGAAATCGAGGCCAGACGAAAGATCGTCGTCTGCGGATTGACAGGCCTCCCGGTCTTTACATCGGCAACACCGTAGCCCTTCTGCAAAAGCACCTGGCCATCTTTCATCACCAGCACTGAGGCTCCCGCAATATCAGAACGCTCCAGTTGCAGAGGCAGCACGCCATCGAAGAAGGCTTCGAGATCTGCCTGGTCGAGAGGATGTGCCGCTGGGTGATTCTCGTCTGAAGCCACACTGGCAGCGGGAGGAGTCGCAGTCACGGTGGGAATGGGCTTGGCATCAGTCGGATGAGTCGGCTGCGTTGGTTGCGGCGCGGTGTTCGGCGCGAGCGGAGTCTTGGTTACCTGAGCAGCGACGACGAACGCGATTGACAAAGCTACAACATAGATCGAACCATCTCGAAATCGATGCATTCCAGGGCTCCAATTCTCGGAACAGCAAAGTGGATTCAAGTCTCCAGCACGGCGCGAATTTTGACAAGCTCTGCGCGTATTGACCACCGGCGCAGGCTGGCTGCCAGACTCAGTGCGGCTACACTGAATCCGAGGCTATCCGAACGCGCCATGTCCCACTTCAATAGCTTCGTCCGTTTTCCGCTGCTGGTACTTCGCCAGGCTATCGCACCGCTGCCGCGAATAGCTCCGTTGGATTCCGATGCCCTGGCCTTGCGTGTGCTGCCACAGGATATTGACTTCAATTTACATCTCAACAACGCGCGCTTTCTCAGCGCAATGGATTACGGTCGGGTGCATCTGCTGGCTCGGGCCGGCATGCTCGAGCCCGCGCTCAAAGCTCGCTATGCCCCCGTTGTGGGTGCCGTATGGATCACATACAGGCGCTCTCTGCCGCTCTGGGCTCGCTACCAGTTGGCCACGCGCCTGGTGTGCTGGGATGAGCGCTGGTTCTACATGGAACAGACGTTTACCGGCAACGAAGGCCTGGTGGCCGTTGGCTGGGTAAAAGGCGCCTTGTTGGATAAATCCATGACAGTCCCACCGCAGCAAATAATTGACCTCGTGCATCCTGGGCTCGAAAGCCCACCGCTCCCTGAATCCATCCAGACCCTCAATACTCTGACGCGCGACAAGCTCCAAACCGCTGCGGGTTAGCACGTTAGACTTGGCGCGTCTCATCCAGTCCGGGCCTGTCTTGGCCGGACTCGTAGAATAAAAGCAGCAGTATGATTCAGTACGTCTATCTCGGCCGCATTGGATATGTCGAAGCTCTCGCCTTGCAGCAAGAGATGGTGGAACTGCGCCATCAGGGAAAAATAGAAAATACAGTATTAATGCTCGAGCATCCGCCGGTCCTGACGCTGGGCCGCAACGCGAGCCGTGTGAATATTCTGGCTACCGATGAGATGCTTGCGCGCAAAGGTGTCTCGGTACATGAGATCAACCGCGGCGGTGATGTGACCTATCACGGGCCGGGCCAGTTGGTCGGGTATCCCATCTTTGACCTGCGCAGCCTGACCAACTCAACTGGCGGACGGCTCGGCCCAGTGGACTATGTGCGACGCGTGGAAGAGGTGATGATCCGTCTCTGCGCAGCCTACGGAGTGATCACTGGCCGCATTCCAGGCCGGACCGGCACCTGGACCATGACTCCCGGGCGCGAAAAAAAGATAGGCGCCATTGGCGTTCATATCTCGCGTGGCATCACATCGCATGGCCTGGCCTTCAACCTGTCGACGGATCTGCGGGACTTTCAATGGATTGTGCCTTGCGGCATTGCCGACCGCGAAGTGACCAGCCTCGAACTTGAAATCGCCGATCGCGGCCAACTGCCTGCGCTTGAGCAGTTGGCCGACACAGCTGCGCGCTGCTTTGGCCAGGTTTTCGAGCAGCAGGTGCTTGCGGTGGAGAGCCTTAACGCACTACGGCAAAACCTCATACCCCAGGTCGGCGTGCCGATGCAGGTTCCGGAAGAGGTGGAGCGCTTGATGCACGAAGATAGCGCCGGTAGACCGATTCGCGCCTGAGAAGCCGATGGGCTCACCCATCGAGCCCATCGGCTTATATAATCCAACTGGCAAACGAACGTGGGACCGCGTACCACATAGCAGCAATTACTCTGTCCCATTCAGAGAATCAGAAGAGGACTGCAATGGCAACCGAAGTTATCATGCCCCAGATGGGCGAGTCGATCTTTGAAGGCACCATCACTAAGTGGCTCAAGCAGGTCGGCGACTCCGTTGAGAAGGATGAGCCCCTCTTCGAAATCTCCACCGACAAGGTTGACGCCGAAATACCTTCGCCGGCCGCTGGAACCCTGACCGAGATCAAAATCGGCGAAGGAGCCACCGTCCAGATCAATACTGTCGTTGCCTTGATCGGCGCTGCGGGAGAAGCCGCTATCTCTGCCAAGCCCGCACCCACTGCATCCGAAGGAAAGGCAACAGCCCCGGCATCGAAGGATACGGCAGGCGACGGAGCTACTGAAGCTGCGACTGAAAAGGCCAAGTCCACTGCAAAGACCGATGCGGCTGCTTCCACCGGTAGCGCATCAGGCGGGACGGATGTGGTCATGCCACAAATGGGCGAATCCATCTTCGAAGGGACGATTACCAAGTGGCTCAAGCAGGTCGGCGATCCGGTGAACAAGGACGAACCGCTCTTCGAGATTTCAACTGACAAAGTCGACGCAGAAATTCCCGCTCCGGCAGCAGGGGTGCTCACTGAGATCAAAGCCGCCGAGGGGACGACGGTGCAGATCAACACGGTAGTCGCCGTCATCGGCTGTGCATCCGCCAGCACGGCGACCTCACCTGTAACAACGACACCGGCTTCAAGAACAGAAGCACCGGTGCAAGCGAAGTCCGAAGCTTCCACCTTGGCTGCGCCAACCACGGTTGGCACAGCAGGCAAGCTCCGTTCCTCACCCCTTGTCCGCCGCATTGCCAAGGACAACAATCTCGATCTGGCTCAAATACCCGGTACCGGCTCGGGCGGACGCATCACCAAAGACGACACCCTCAAGTTCCTCGCCAGCAATGGAGCAGGCAGCGCAGCACCCAAAGCTCCATCGACGAGCGTACCAGTCGCGCCTGCTACAGCAGCATCCCAGCCGATAGCGGCCGTAGCACCGGCTGCTTCTCCGCTCCCCGGCCAGCTCGTTCCGCTTACCAAGATGCGATCGATCATCGCGCAGCGTATGGTCGAGAGCGCACATACCAGCCCGCATGTCCACACTGTCTTCAAGGTGGATATGACACGCATCGCCAGGCTTCGCGAAAAAGAAAAAGGCAAGTATGAGCAGCGCAACGGCGTCAAACTCACCTACATGCCGTTCATAGCCGCAGCCGCTGTGCAGACGCTGCGCAAATTCCCCATCGTCAACGCCAGCCTCGAATCATCTGACTCCGGACTAGCAATCCGTTATCACCAGAACATCAATCTCGGCATCGCCGTCGCGCTCGAATGGGGCCTGATCGTGCCGGTAATCAAACAGGCTGAGGAGCGCAGCTTCCTTGGACTGGCCCGCGCCGTCGCCGACCTGGCGGAACGCGCCCGCGGCAAGAAGCTCAAGCCCGACGAAGTGCAGGGTTCTACCTTTACCCTCACCAACTCCGGCATCTTTGGCGAGGAGTTCGGCACCCCGATCATCAACCAGCCGGACTCTGCCATCCTGGCCATCGGCGGCCTCAAAAAAGAGCCGGTGGTGATGACCGACGCCGAAGGCAACGACGCGATCGCCATTCGCTGGACGCAAAACTTCTGTCTGGGCTTTGACCATCGCATCATCGACGGCGCGGATGCAGGCAAATTCATGGCCGACTTCAAAAAGACCTTGGAGAACTGGTCCGGCGATATCGGCTGACCTGTGCGTACAGCAACACAAAAGGCGCAGTGCTGATGAGCATTGCGCCTTTTTTCTTATTGCCTCTTTTCCATCCCCGCTGGTGGCGGTCCTCGCAGACTACATCATCCGCTGCAGCACAGCCTTACTGCCTTCCGACCCGCAGTTGGAGCAGTTGAACCGGATATTGCCGTCTTTCTCAAGTTCGACACTCATCTGTAGGATTTCTTCCGACCCGTTGCCGCGCTTCACCCGGAACGAAAGCGTGTTGCCCTCGATTTGCGGATGGATCAATGTGTGCGGCTCGGTGCTAAAGCTATAGGCGTGGCCATTGTCCTTCTTAATCGCATGAAAGACGATCGTGCCGTTGGCTTCTCCAGCATCGTCGGCGAGCGTGAGCGTCACGGCGGGAATGCCGTCAAGGGTGCCCTGCCAGACACCGGTCCACGCGGGATGAATGAAAGGCTTGTCGATGGACTGGGCGGCCGTTTGCCCATTTGCCGTGCTCATGAGCGTTGCGGCGATGGCGAGGCTGGCGAGAATTCTCAGGGTATTTTTCATGACGATCCTCCTTTTGGCGTGAGCAATAGCTACTATTGTTTGGCCCTGGTGGTGGTGCCGGCGCATGCCACCGTTGAGGGCAGTGACCAATGACCGAAGGTGACGGCCTGACACAGTTTTTCGTCGGGCTGGACCTGACTTATCTGGTTCGCTTCGTAATTCTGGGCTTACTGTTCTTTGGTCAATTCAATCGAGGCGTTGGCGCCGCATTTGGGGCAGTTCAGCACGGCTTTGCCTTCGCCGCTAGGCTTGAGGGTCATGTCGACGGAATCGGCGAGAACGAGACCTTGCTCCGGCGCCGACTGGTCAGCCCGTACTTGCGGCACACGTATATGCCGAACTTGAAATGCCAGTGTATTGCCTTCGAGATGTGGGTTAATGATGGTGCGCGGCTCGATAGCAATGCGTTGGCCAGTCTCTCGATTCTTACCGTAGAAAACGATGGTGCCGGAGAGTAGTGTGCCGTCGGGACCGGCATCACCGGCAATGTTGAGGACGCCGCCAGGACGGTCGGAGGTGTCCATTTTCCATACGCCGGTCCAGTTCACTGCAGCTGAGCCTGGCTGGGCTCTAACCGCTGCCGGAGCGAACAGTGCCGACAAGCATGCAGCCAATACGGCGATCATGCATGTAATGGTCAGATTGCTTTTCAATGTCTTTCCTCCTTCATTGTTGCTTGGCCAGCGACGTCGTCGCGAGCGCACCGCCGAGACCCATAGTTTCAATCGCTGAGGATGGCACGATGACCATCGCGCCCTTCTCGCGGATGGCTTCGTAGAGCATGTTCATACCGCGCAAATGCAGTGCGCCCGGATTGTCGTTGTAAACGCGCGAAGCTTCTGCAAACTGCTCGGAAACCTGTACCTCGGCTTCGCCAAGGATCACGCGCGCCTGGCGCTCGCGCTCGGCCTGTGCCTGCTGCGACATCGCGTTTTCGAGCGCCTGCGGAATGCGCACATCGCGTATCTCTACCGACTGCACGGTGATGCCCCAGGGCGTGGTCTTCTCGTCGAGAATCTTCTGCAGCTCTTGGCCCAGTGTTTCGCGTTCGGTGATCATCTGCGCCAGCTGATGTCGCCCAATCGATTCACGCAGCGCGGTCTGCGAGCTGAGTGAAATGGCCTGCGTAAAATCCTCGACTTCGAGAATGGACTTCTCCGCATTCCACACCAGCCAGAAGATGATCGCGTCCACATTTACGGGCACAGTATCGCGGGTCAGTGTGGACTCCGCGCTGACAGTGGTGACGCGGACGCGCTGATCCACATAGCGGCTCAATGTCTCGACGATCGGGATGATCATAAAGAGCCCCGGTCCCCGCAGTCCGCGGTACTTGCCGAAGCGCAGCACCGCGACCTTCTCCCACTGGTCAACGACTTTGATAGCGAAGAGGAAATACACACCGATCGCAAGACTGACAATTGCAAGGAGCGGCATATGGAAAAGCCATGCAGCACCTCCGCCACCCAGAGTCAGAAAAAGACACACGGTGATACCGACACTGCTGAATTCCTTATTGATGCCCACAATCTCCTCCTTCAGAACTACGACTTCTGCCTGCCATCCTCATCCGGCTGCAACTCTTTGAGCGCCTTCATCAACTGCTTGAGAGTGAATCCTGCCGCTCCGGCGCGGGAGACAAATTCGCCTACCAATTGCCCGAGCATCCGCTCCCGCTCGTCCTTTGAATATTCGACCTTCCAGTCGGCAACGAAAGTTCCGGTGCCCTGCTGCGTGTCAAGCATGCCGCGAATCTCCATCTCGCGATACGCCCGCGAGACCGTATTGGGATTGATCGCGAGATCCACGGCCACCTGCCGAACCGTTGGCAGCTGGTCGCCCATGGTCAGCGCACCGGAGGCAACAGCTGCCTGCACCTGGTCAATCAGCTGCCGGTACACGGGCACTCCGCTATGGCCATCGAGCCGGAAAGCAAATACTTCAAGGCCGCTCTCTGTGCTTCGCTTCATGGTTTTTATAATGTACTAGTGTATTAGTACAAGTCAAGGAGAAAATTTAAGCAAGTTTTGAGAACGTGCGAGCCGGCCGTATCCTGTTTGAAGGCAAGCGCCGCATCCTCGCAGTATCATTGGGTTTGGGGTACTGGAGCGGTAGATGGCTTCTGTAGAAAATATTCCGGCAATTGGGATAGCGCTTTCGGAGTTGCGCGCATTCCTGGGCGATCGCGTTTCAGCCTCGGAGGCGGTGCGTGAGCATCACAGCCATGGCGAGAGCACGCATCCACCGGGAATGCCGGACCTTGTGTGTTTCCCCCAGTCGACCGAAGAGGTAAGCCGCATTGTTCTTGTCAGCGCGCGGCATGGCCTTCCGGTGGTGCCTTTCGGTGCGGGTACTTCACTTGAAGGGCACGTGAATGCGCTCCGCGGTGGCATCTCAATTGATATGGGGCAGATGAACAGGGTTCTCCGCGTCAACGCTGATGATATGGATGCGACGGTCGAGGCCGGTGTCAGCCGCAAGCAGTTGCAGAAGGCCCTTGAGAATACGGGCCTCACCTTCTTTATCGACCCTGGCGCGGACGCCACGCTCGGCGGCATGGCGGCTACGCGCGCATCGGGAACCACCGCCGTCAAATACGGTACCATGCGTGAAAATGTACTGGGCCTGACCGTCGTGCTTGCCGATGGTCGCATCGTCCACACTGGCACGCGGGCCCGCAAATCCAGCGCCGGATATGACCTGACTCGTCTTTTTGTCGGCTCTGAGGGCACGCTCGGCGTGATCACAGAAGTGACGCTGCGCCTGCATGCGCAGCCTGAGGCTGTCACTGCCGCGATTTGCGCCTTTGAAACCCTTGAAGGCGCAGTGAAGACAGTCATCGAGGTCATTCAGCTGGGAGTGAGCGTGGCGCGCATCGAATTTCTCGATGAGTACATGGTTGACGCCATTAACCGCTATTCGCATCTGGAGATGCTGCTCAAACCGACGCTGCTTTTTGAATTTCATGGCGTGAGCGAGACCGTTGTCGAAGAAGCTGCTCGAATGGCCGAGGAACTGGCTGGAGAGCACGGTGGTCTCGGTTTCGAATGGAAAACTAGCCTCACTGAGCGCGAGCTGTTATGGAAAGCTCGCCATGATGTGTATTACGCCACGCGTGCGCTGCGTCCCGGGTCTCTTGGATTGACGACAGACGTGTGCGTGCCCATTTCGCGTCTTGCCGAGTGCATCCTGGCCACGCGAGCAGACCTCGACGCGGCCAGCTTTCCCGCAGTGATGGTGGGCCATGTAGGGGACGGCAATTTTCACGTACAGTGCCTGCTCGGACCTGACCAGATCGAAGAGGCTGACCAGTTTGCCGAACGGCTTGTAGCTCGGGCGCAAGCCATGGGCGGCACGTGCACCGGCGAGCACGGCGTCGGCTCGGGCAAGAAGAAGTATCTGCAGGCGGAGCATGGCGAAGGACTCGAAGTCATGCGCGCGATCAAACGCACGCTCGATCCGGATAATCGCATGAATCCGGGCAAAGTGCTCGACGTAGACTGAGCTCAGGGACTGATTTACTTTGCTGCCACTGCAACCGGCTTGGCGCCGGCATCCAGAGCAACTTCGAGCGTGCCGGCTTTGCCCGTCTCCAAATCATACACACCTGTCGCGAGGTAGACGTCTGTAACTGGCACATCGATCTCCGCATGACCTTTGAGGCCGGACTTCAATGTGTCGGCGTAGGTTGCAGCATCGAGATCCATGCGCAGCGTGCCGCCGGCCCAGTTTAGAGCTTTGCCATCGTGATCGTAGGCTAGCAACTCCACCTGCACCTCGCCGCTATGTGTGCCTTTCGGTGTTGGTTCAAGATGCACCATCTTGGCATCGATCAGGAAATCCACGCTATAGCGCCTGGTTGGCCCCGTCAGCTTTTTATTCCTGCCTGCGCGAGGGGCATTGGACGCAGGCTGCGGATCGGCGGGAACTACCTTCACGCCATACAGAATCTGTGTGGAACTCGGCATCCCGCGGACCATCAACGATTGCAACCGGTCCGTCGTCGAATCAACATTCTGCTTCACGGCTACATCGGATTTAGTGCCCTTTGCGCCATCCGCTTTCGCCGAAACCACAGCATCGTCGGCATAGTAGCCGCGCCGGTAGGCGAGCTTGTACTTGCCTTCGTTCAGCTTCACCTGAATTTTGCGAAACCGGCCATTCATCTCCTTGTTTATCGGCGTGTAGACGATGGTGTAGTAGTGATCGCCGTTGTGAATTACGCGCGACAGAGCCGCATTGAGGTCATTGCTATTGAAAATAGCCTCGCCGCCGGTGTCCGCGGCAATCTGTTCCATCGCTGACATCTTGGTCGCCCTATCGCCCGCACCATTCATCGTGTTATTCAGCAGAGCCGCGCCACCTCCTGCTGCCTGCAAGTCATGCTCTGAATCCATCGCATGATCGTTCATCATGCCTTCAGCGTCGATAGGGTAGACAGCGACCTTGGAGAGCGTCAGCAAATCGGCTGTTTGGATAATCTCCTGTGTGTATTCGCGGTGATTATTGAAGGGCTGTTTCTCCAGAGACTTAGGAAAGAAGTAGACGGGATAAGTGCTCGAAAACCAGATCAGATTTTTGCGTCCGGGGATGCCAGCCAGATAGCGTCCCAGATTCTGCAGCGCCTGCAGCGTGATGCTAATGCGCTGGTCAGTTTCGAAATTGACGAATTCGGCCTGAGACGCCTGAAGCGCGGAGATGCCCGCAGTGGTACGTCCACCGGTATTCGCAAACCTAACCTGAGCTTCGTTCTTGTCCTGATCATCTTCCGTTCGGCCTCGCGAGACATTCGTGGTCACGGGACCAAATCCATATTTCTTGTCGTCGATCGCTGCTCGCAACAGCGCCGGATCGTCGCTGAACCCCTGAATCAGCCGCAGCTTCGACCCCAGCGTGAAGATCGCAATCCGCACATTCGGCTTCATCGTTTTCAGAAAGGCGACGATCTGCTGATGTACGTAACTCTGGTCCTGACGCGGCGTGTTGAGCGAATCCAGCAGCAGTACGTTAACCGAATCGCTCTGCGGTGCAGCTGGAACATTGGTATACACATGCGGCGGCATCGCTGGCAGCGGAACCAAAACCGCCGCTGAGGCAACCGGCGCCGTATGCTCCTCAAAGAAATCGATGGCCTGCGGCTTGCCGTCCTCCATCAAAACGAAGTCCTGCTTGCGCAAGGCTGTCACCGGCTCGTCTTGCCCTTTGGTCACCACCACATCCACGGCCACGGCGCGCGTGTTGGTCTTGATCACAGGCACTTGAGCATACGTGACGGGCACTACTGTCGACGCGCTGGTTTGTGCGTGAAGAACAACCATGCAGCCACAACCGGCGACCGCGACCGAGAGAAGAATGCGTACACGCATATAACCCCCTCCTAGAACTGGATAAGCCTATACTTCAGGTGATGACATCGCAAGTGAGTTACCGCCCGCCAAATTCAATAACGCTGTATATCTCCTGAACTGAAGTTATCGCGGATAAGCGTCTTCCGCATCCTGCTTTAACTCCTGAAAGAGCGGCAGGCGCGGGGCATTGAGCACGTTTCTGCTGCCGTCATGCCAGATAGGTCCGGTCATCGACGACGCCGAGCCGGCTGGGATATAGACCGAAAGCTCATCATCGGGCGAACCAACCTCTGTACCGAGCCCCGGAGGCCCACTCTGAGAATTCGCAGGATTGGATGGATTGGATGAATCTGATGGATCGGAAGGGTCACGTGGACCTCTGCCCGGCTGTCTGGGGCGGCCCGGCACCACGACCGGAATGTTATTGCCGCCCGAGCGCGACTTATGCACTCGCAGAACTAAGTCGGCATGTTCGCGGCTCAATGTCAGGGTGTAACGGCCCCAGGCTTTCAATTGCTTCTCTACGTTGTAAATCGCCTGCCGATCCTCGGCTGTCAGGTCGCGGCTGGCACGGTCGCCGCTCTCGGCGTCAACATATACGTAACGTGCAGTGTCAAAGACCTTTGGTAGATCGATCTTTGGGCTCGTCGAGCTCTGAGCCATGGCGCTAAAGCAGGCAGAAGCGAGCAGCAGCAAAACAGGAATTCTATGCACGTGAAGCCCTCTTGGTATGTGCGGCAAGCGGTCGGGAGCATTCTACTCTCTCGAAGGACGAGCCAGCTTTACGGTAGTTATCTGCGTGGGTCAACAATTTCTGCTAAAAGGAGAAAGCGTTCGCGCCGCGATACGATAGAAGCTGGAATTTCGAATGCAAAGACGCCCTTGCTGGGTTGAGATCAATACCCGCGCCCTCGAAAACAACTATCGTCTGCTGGCTGCGAGCACGCCCATCGAACTGCTGGCAATCGTCAAGGCCGATGCTTACGGTCATGGCTTGGCCATGTGCGCGCCTGCAGCAGTACGCGCCGGAGCGGATTGGCTTGGCGTCACCTCCGTAGAAGAAGGTATTGCCGCTCGCGCGCTGTCTCCGGATGCACAAATTCTTGTCATTAGCGGGCCATTTACCGCACAGGGCGCAGCCGTCATCGAAAATCGCCTGACCTGCGTTGTCTGGGAGCCCTGGCAGATCGATGAGCTGGAGAGTGCTGCCGCGCAGGCCCGGGCCACCGTTCCTGTGCATCTCGAACTCGACACCGGCATGAGCCGCCAAGGTGTAGCCGACGCCGAACTTGACGCGATTCTCACACGATTTCACGCGACCTCCCCACTACGCCTTGACGGCCTGATGACTCATCTCTACGCTGCCGACGAAAGCGATGGTGAAGCGACTCACGGGCAGTTGGCCCGGTTGGAAGCGATGGTCGCGCGCGTATTCGCCACGGGACACAATCCGACGTGGTTGCATGTAGGCAACTCCGCCGCAGTGCTCGCCAGCGGAGTGCCAAACGCGCTACAAACACTGTGCCGCAAGTGGAGTCTCAGACCCATGGCACGCCCTGGGCTGGCACTCTATGGCCTTGCGCCGGAGTTCTCACCAACCGAGCCTACTGTTGCGCGCGCACTCCGTTCAAAGCTTCAGCCCGTGCTCGCATGGAAGACTCGAATCGTGGCTACGCGCTCCCTTCCCATAGGCCAGGCCGTGGGCTATAACGGTACCTTCATCGCAACTGAACCCATGCGGATCGCGCTGCTCGCGGTGGGCTACGCCGACGGCCTCAAGCGTGCTCTATCGAACCGCGGAGAGGTACTCATTCACGGCCAACGGGCGCCGATCATTGGCCGCGTTTCCATGGATCAGACAGTCGTCGATATTACTGATATTCCGAACGCCAGACCAGGAGATGAAGTGGTCCTGCTCGGCACGCAGGACAGAGAGACGATTTCCGCCGAGGAGCACGCACGCTGGGCGGGCACGATCCCCTGGGAGATCTTCACTTCCATCACTGCCCGCGTCCAGCGTATAGCCCTATAAGGGGGCTCATCCGCCCGTAACATCCCGGCTGGTAAACTTGGGTTAGTTCATGTTTAAAGATCTTTACGCCCGCTGGATGTATCACTGGGAGACGCGGCTTACAACGCGCGACCAGAACCGGATCGTTCGTCCTCTCGAATGGGGCTTCGACTGGCTGCAACCTTTCATTGAAGAGGCTGGCATTGCCAGGCGTGTAGAGCGCCTCTCTGCATCGGGTGAAGGCGAGCAAGCCATGCTCCTGGTGAATGAAGCGATTCTCGCCGACAGCGATCGTTTCTTTAGTTACCAGCGCCCTACCGACTTTCGCCTGGAAGAGCGCCATCCCATGCTGTTCCCCACCAACGTGCGGCCTGAGACCCTCGAACGCGATGCACGTCTGCGTACGCTGGCCGAAGAAGGCAAGACGCCCCGTGCGCAATTTTTGCGCTTCACTTCGCCGGAGCGTACTCCCTACGCGGAAAACGATCTGGTCAATGCGCGCTGGTATCCTGCCGACCCTAAAAAGCAGGCAGGCAAACCGAAGCAGGCGATGATCGTGATGCCGCAGTGGAATGCCGACGCCTTCAGCCACAACGCTCTGTGCGCACTCTTCAATCGCTTCGGTATCTCCGCGCTGCGTTTGTCGAAGCCGTACCACGACATTCGCAGGCCTTCGGAGTTGGAGCGCTCCGACTATGCCGTCAGCGCCAATATAGGGCGTACGCTCTCGGCAACGCGTCAGGCCGTGGTCGATATTCGCTGCTGCCTCGATTGGCTTGAATCGCAAGGCTACGAACAGTTCGGCGTGCTCGGCACCAGCCTCGGAAGCTGTTATGCCTTTCTCGCCAGCGCCCATGACCGGCGGCTGCGCGTCAATGCCTTCAACCACGCTTCTGCCGCGGTAGGCGATGTGGTGTGGGCAGGGCAAAGTACGCGCCATATTCGCCAGGGACTCGAAGAGGCCGGGTTGACGCAGGAGCGTGTACGCGCCATCTGGGCCGGCGTCAGCCCCATGCACTACTACAAGAAATTTGCAAACCACAGCCGGCGCGATCCCTCATCATCCGGCGCTGTTGAATTTGCCAAAAAGGTACTGCTGATTTACGCGCGGTACGATCTGACCTTCCCACTCGAATACTCGCTCGAAGTGGTCAAGTCCTTCCGTGAAAATGGCATTGATTTCGAGCGTAAAGTACTGCCCTGCGGCCACTACACAACCGGTGAAACTCCTTACCAGTACATTGACGGCTGGTGGATGGGCTCCTTCATCTACCGTGCTTTCAAAGCGCTGCGCCAAGAAGCACCAGCGAATCGCAATAGCCATCGTACTTTCGAAAAACCTCGCATTGAAGAAGAGCTGGCCTCGCGTTAAGAGCCTCTATGCTCGCCTACACTAAATCCCGTTTCCACGAAATCCGCATCCGGCTTGAGAACCATGTTCCTTCAAGTCGCATCAATGCGTTCGCATGGGAGTTTGGCCTCTTCGTCTTCAAGCAGGGCTGGGCCTGCCTCTTTGGTGGAATCATCTTGAGCCTGGTCCTGCTCACGAAATGGTTCTGGCCCCATCATGTCTGGCTGGCGCGCTACGATTTTCTCTTTCTCTGCGCTCTCACCGTGCAGGTGCTCATGCTGCTTCTGCGCATGGAGACTGTGCGCGAGGCGAAAGTGATACTTATGTTCCACGTAGTAGGCACGTTGATGGAACTTTTCAAAACCTCAGTCGGCTCGTGGGCCTATCCCGAGAGCAACTTCTTCCGGCTGGGTCACGTCCCGCTTTTCTCCGGATTCATGTATGCATCGGTCGGCAGCTATCTCGCGCGCACAGCACGCATCGTGGACATGCGTTATACGCGCTACCCGAAAATGAAGGTTACAGTGGCGCTGGCCATCCTCATTTACGCCAATTTCTTTACGCACCACTTTCTTCCCGACATCCGCCTCCTGCTTTTCGTCTTCGTCGCAGCCGCTTTCGGTCCTACATGGGTCTACTTCCGCCCTTATCGCAAGTACCGCCGCATGCCACTGCTGCTGGGCTTTGGACTGGTCGCCTTTTTTATCTGGGCGGCCGAAAATATTGGCACCTTCGCCGCCGCATGGGTCTATCCCAATCAGAGAGATGGCTGGCAGCTTGTTTACTTCAGCAAATACGGGGCATGGTTTCTGCTGATGATCATCAGCTTCATTCTCGTCAGCTTCGCGAATCCACCGCGCCTGCCGCCAATAGAAGAAACGTGTGAGGAGTCACTGGTGTCCTCTGCTTCGAGCGTTACCGCAGATACCTGAGCGTCACCGCAGTCCACTCAGCTTCAAGCGCAACACCTTCGCCGGATCCAGCATCGCGCCCTGACAGCGAACCGCCCAATGCAGATGCGGCCCGGTCACGCGGCCCGTCGCACCGGAGAGCCCTAGCCGCTGCCCCTTGGCTACATGTTGCCCTGGCTCCACGTCGATGCGCGAAAAGTGCATGTACAGGCTCATCAGTCCCAGCCCATGATCCACAATCACGCAGTTGCCCTCGTAGTAGAGCGGTTGCGCCAGCACAACCGTCCCGGCATTGCCTGCGTGGACTACAGTTCCGCTTGCGGCGCGAAAATCCATGCCCTTGTGTACCGCTGCCAGCTTGCCATTCAGCATCCGCCGCGTGCCGAAGCTATCCGTCGGCTTGGCCGTCACTGGAGCCGCAAAATCACCTGTCCATAGAGGCTTCTCAGCCGTGCCGGCATATGCCTTCTTCTTGATTTCACTCTCGGCTGCAATTCGCTTCAGTGCCTCGGGATCGGGCTCGACAAACTTCGGCGCAACGATTAGCGAAGTGGTGCGGTAGTGTGCAGGATGAATGGCTATGGCCAAGCGCACTTCCTCAGCAGTATCGTGGCCATGACGATGTACGGCAATGCGAATCGTTGAGGCAACGGTTGCCGGACCGGGCGCCGCCTCTACATCAATTCCTGCCAGCGCGTACCAAGCATTCGCCGCGCGGCCCGGAAAGAATGTAAGTGCGTGTCCGTCCCAGTCACCCTCCACGCGAGCATCCCTGGGCGCCGCCACGCGAATCACTTCAGGCGAGCCAGCCACCACCAGGGCAGGCATCATCGTAACCGCAGGAGATTGTGCATGAGCCGTGATCGAAACAAGCAGAGCAAACAGCAAAACGAAAAGAATACGCAGAGGACGCATACACACCAGCATATCCGGGATGATTTCGCCCTGCCTGTAACGCAAAGCGATTCGCACGACTCGAACAGAGGTATGCGCAGCTCTCGATTCAATTCGATTCAGATTCTCCGCCTGGCTTTTGTGACTATCGCACTGCTCGCTCTCATCGTCTCTATGCGGCGTGCGACTGTCTCCGCAGCGGACGCCGCCAAGCCGTCCGTGCCCGTTCTAGTCGAACTCTTCACCTCTGAAGGCTGCTCCAGTTGTCCGCCTGCCGACGCTCTGCTCGCGCGCCTCGATACGCAACCCCTTCCGGGCGTCCATGCCATTGTGCTCAGCGAACATGTCACTTACTGGAACCAGGATGGCTGGCACGATCCTTTCTCTCTCGACTCCATCACAGACCGCCAGCGCCAGTACGGTTTGCGCTTCAATCTGAATGATGTCTACACGCCGCAGGCTGTCGTCGATGGCGCGTCACAGATGGTAGGCAGCGATGCGAATAAAGTCGGCAACGCCGTTCTTAAGGCAGCAGCTACGCCTAAAGCTGAACTCAGCATCACAGGTGCGCAGTGGGTCAACGGAGCGCTCCAGTTTAGCGTTCACGGCAGTCCTGAACCAGGCGCCAACCTTGTTGCCGCGCTCGCTGAAGACTCCGCGCAAATCTCTGTCCTGCATGGCGAAAACGGTGGCCGCACGCTGCGCCATGTAGCCGTCGTTCGCGTCTTGAAAGAGATGGGCAAAGGCGCTGGCGATGGCCGGCTGCTTACTCTCAAGCCACCTGCGGTAAAAGATACAGGCCCGATGCGTCTCGTCGTTTTCGAAGCAGACCATAAGACAGGTCACGTTGTTGCGGTAGCCGAGCAAACAATCCCGCGTTAACGCCATCGCGTCAGGCTACTCAGTCCGCAGAGCCACCATCGGGTCAATCCGCGCCGCGCGCATGGCAGGTAATAACGAGGCCGCGCTTGCTATCAGAATCAGCGCCGCCACAGACCCCACCATCACCCACGGATCGCGCACAGAAGTCCCATACAAAAAACTCGCCAACACCCGCGAAGCCATCAACGCAGCTACCAGTCCGGCCAACGATCCACCCATTGCCACCCACGCATTCTCGCGGAAGACCATCAAGACCACCTGTAACCGCTGCGCGCCCAGAGCCATGCGAATGCCGATCTCACTCGTCCGCCGCGCCGTAGCATAAGCCAGCGTGCCGTACAGCCCAATTGCTGTCACCAGCAATGCGCATCCGGCAAAGAAAACCGAGAGCATCGCCATCATCCGCTCCGAGCTGATGGAGTCGTCAATCTGCCCGCTCATGGTTGTCATCACCGGCGGCGGCACGTCGGGAGCCATCTGCGCCACCAGCTTGCGCGCCGCCTCCGCAAATGGCCCCGCAGCCCCTTTTATCCGTACCACCGCCGCATACGAATTCTTGTCGTCATCCTCTCCTTGCGTAATCGGAAAATATGCGCCCGGCGGGGGTGCCTTCTGTATCGAGGCGTAGTGGACATCCCCCACTACCGCAATCACCGTCGGACCATTCTCCTTACCGAGCGCCACCTTCTGCCCAACAGCATTCCGCCCTGGAAACAACCTCCGCGCTGCCGTCTCATTCAGGACAATCTTCGGTCCGCTCGCCTTGTTGTCGCTCCACAAAAAATCTCGCCCAGAACGCATCGGAATATCCATGGCTGCGAAATACCCCGGTGCCACCCGGTTCGTATAGATCTGCAGCTCACCTCCACTAAGGGGTGTCTGCATCGTGTACGTGCTCGTGCTCCCCGACAGGAGTGTCACCCCATCAAAGCTAACCGCCTCCACACCCGGCAACTGCCGCAGTGCCGCCCCAAACTGTTCGTACCATCGAGTCAAGGCTGGCCCATGCAGAGGCTGCTTACTCATTTCCAGGTCGAGATTCACTACCCCCTTCGGATCGAACCCCAGTCCGGTCTTGTAGAGCCGGGTCAGGCTTGCTCCCAGCAGTCCCGCACCCACCACCAGCATCAGCGCCAGCGACACCTCCATACCCATCAGCAACCGTGGCAATATCCGCCGCCCCAACCCTGCAACCTGCCCTCGTGAACCCGAACCACGCTTGATCTGCTCATTCAGCTCGCCGGAAGTTGCCCGTAGCGCCGGCACCAGCCCAACCAGCACCGTCATCATCCCGGTCACTACCACCGCGAACAGCATCACCCGCACATCGAGCCCCGTATCCAACACCGACCCACCGCGATTCTGCCCCAGGAGCATCATGGCCAATCCATGGCTCACCACAGGAGCCACCGCAACACCAGCCGCCGTTCCTAACCCCGCAATCAGTAGGCTCTCCATCAGTAGCTGTTGCACCAGCCGCATCCGCGAAGCGCCCAGCGCCAACCGTGTCGCCAGTTCCCGCTCCCGTACTGCCGCCCGCGCCAACAGCAGACTTGCAAGATTCAGACACGCCAGCAGCAGCATTCCGCAACACAGCCCAAATACCACCAGTAGAGGCTTTTCGAACTCCATCCGCAACCACGTATACCCCTTAGCCCCGGCCTCCGCACCAAATGTGAAGTGGTTCTTCTTCGCATCCTTTATCCAGTCGGCATCCGGCGGCGCTCCATCCAACGCCGCATTCGTAGAAGCCCGCAACCCCGCATCCGCCTGCTCCAGAGTCATCCCCGGCTTCCGCCGCCCAATCGTCCGAAGCCACCACGAGTGGTACCCACCCGAGATCGCGTCGAACGGCGCATCCACCACCGGCTCTGCCCACAGCGGAAAGTAGATCTCCGGCCTCTGCGTCGGGTCAGCCCCGTGGAACCACCCCGGTACTACCCCTACTACGGTGAAGGGGGTATTTGCTATCGTCAGCGTTCGTCCCACCACCTGCGCATCACCATTGAACCAGCTCTTCCAGAACCCCTCCGTGATCACCACATTGAACCCATTTGGGCTCCCCTCGCGATCATCCGCTGCCGTCAGCATTCGCCCCAGCAGTGGCGTGACTTCCATTACCTTGAAGAAGTCCCCGCTCACCATCGCCCCCGGCACCTGTACCGTGCTTGAATTTCCCCGCACATCCAGTCGGCTGCTTCCAAACGCAGCCACCGCATCAAACACATCCCGCCTCTTCTCAATCGCCCGGAACAGTGGCGACGAAAACGCATAGTTCGCGCCCGTATCGTCCGACCGGCTCGACTTCACCACAGTCAGCTCATCCGCATGAGGCACCGGCAGCGGCCGCAGCAACAATCCATTGATCAGCGAGAAGACGGCAGTATTGGCTCCCAATCCCACGGCAAGCGTGAGAATCGCTGTGAAAGCAAAGCCGGGCGAGCGATGCAGTTGCCTCAACCCAAATCGAAGATCGCGCGCCACCTGGCCCAGCCACGGCAACCCGCGTCGCACGCGATACTCTTCGCGAATCTGCGTCACTCCGCCAAACTCCCGCAGCGCCGTGATGCGTGCCTGCTGCCGTGTCATGCCGCGCTGTATATGCTCTTCCACGGCCATCGTGAGATGAGCGCGCAACTCATCATCCAGATCGGCGTCGAGCTTGCGTCTGCGAAACAAAGCCATGCAGCGGCTCAGCACAATACGGAGTGATTCCATCTTGATCTCCTAGTCCATTCTCAAAGCGCTCATAGGATCGATCGACGCAGCGCGGCGTGCAGGCACCCACGCAGCTACCAGCGCCAATACCAGCATCAACAAAGGCACCGCGCAAAACGTAAGCGGATCAAGTGGATTTACTTCGAACAGGAATCCGCGCAGCAGCCGCACTACCGCTACAGCGACACCGAGGCCAAGCGCCGATCCCGTCGCGCTGAGCAACAAACTCTGCCGAAAGACGAGACTCAGAATGCCCCACTTCGAAGCACCCAATGCCAACCGGATGCCTATCTCCCGGGTACGCCAGTTCACGATGTACGCGATAAGACTGTAAACGCCGACTGCCCCTACACCTACCGCAAGCGCGCCAAAGCCCAGCAGCAGAATCGTAAGCCCACGCGTTGCTGAAACCGACGATGCCACGACTTCATTCAGAGTTCGTACGCGCGTCACTGGAACCGAGGGATCGATCTCCGCCACCGTACGTCGCAGCATGGGAGCAAGCTCACTCGGGGGGAGGGAGGACCGCAACAGAATACTCATCGCCGGTTTCTCACTCTTCACCGTCATCGGCAGATACACCTCATCGCCGAAGCCGCCCTGCAGGCTGTCATGATGCGTATTACTGACAACACCGACAACAATGGAAGCTTTGTCTGGATTGAAGACACCGGGAGACGGCTCATCTTCGACTGACTCGATATGTTTGCCAAGCGGATCTTGATTGGGCCACAGCGTCGCCGCCATGCGCTGGTTGATCACCGCAGCACGAGAAGTGCCTGCCTGGTCCGCTTCAGTCAGCAACCGCCCACGCAACAGCCGCAAACCGATCAGCGAAAAATATTCAGTCGAAACATTACGTCCCGCCGCCAGCATCGCGCCCTGGCGAGGATCGCGTGGATGACCCTCCGCATCGTACACATAACCCAGATCATAGCCACTCATCGGCAGCGCGCTCACCAGCGCCGCACCCTGCACGCCGGCCATACCACGCGCCTGTCGGGAAAGCTGGTTGAAAAAGCCCTGGCAATGCCCCGACTCCCGGCACGCCGTTGCATCGAGTGAGACTTCCGCCGTAATTACGCGATCCGCATTGAAGCCTGGGTCCACGCGCGACAGCCCGTAAAGACTGTGCAGTAGCAGTCCTGCCGTTGTTACAACTACAACCGACAAGCCGATCTGTCCGACAACCAGCGCCATCGAAACCCGGAAGCTCGTCCCCTTGCCGATCACACTCAGACTTCCCGATCGCAGCGTCTGCTGCAGGTCCGCCGAAGCCATCTTTAGCGCCGGCGCCAATCCAAAAAGAACGCCGGTGAGCACCGAGGCCACACCGGCGAAAAGGAAGACGTGCCAGTGCAAACCGATCTCCGCAAGCCGCGGCGTGTCGGCAGGCAACACCAGAGTGAAGCCGCGTAAGCTCACATAGCCGATGCCAAGTCCCACCACGCCCGCGAACAAACCGATCAACACACTCTCTACCAGCAGCTGCGACACAATGCGTTTGCCCGATGCTCCAAGCGCCGACCGTATCGCCATCTCGCGCTCACGCGTCGCAGCCTTGGCCAGCATCAGGTTGGCGACATTGGCGCAGGCGATCAGCAGCACCAGTCCCACTGCCGCGAAGAGCAGCATCAGCTTGGACCGCGTGTCGCCTACCACTGAGTCAATCAGCGAGACCACTATCGTATCCGCCGCCCAGACATCCGGCATGCGCCACGGAAAGAGCGGCAGCAGTTGAGAATGCAGACGCTGCAGTTCGGCATGAGCAGCCGACGGCGAAACGCCGTCTTTCAAACGCCCAATTCCCCGCAGGTCGTAACCCTGCCAGGGGTCCATTGCGTCGCCCCCCTTGAAGGCAACCGGCACAACAAAGCGCGTATCGGCATAGGGAAATTGCACGCCCGCCGGCATGACTCCAATGATCCTGCGCGAAACGCCATCGATGCGAATCGTCTGGCCGATTGCCTCGCTCCTTGCAGCATAGCGATCGCGCCAGTAGCCATAGCTGAGCACCACTACTTTATCCCGTCCTTCGACCGCATTATCCGCGGTAAAAAAGCTGCCCATCGCTGGATGCACGCCAAGCGTGTCAAAGGTATTCACTGTCAGACGCGACCCAAACACGCGCTCTGAAGCATCCCTCCCCGCTACATTCGCTTCTGCATTCAAGCCATACGCCGAGAGTGATTCAAACGCCTGCGAATTCTGCTGCAACGCTCGTATCCAGCCCTTGGGAAACATGCCGTCGGTAGAAATCGTTACCAGCCGGTCCTGATCCACAAACGGCAGCGGACGCAGAATGATTGAGTCGACCAACGTGAAGATCGCCGTATTTGCGCCCACGCCCAGAGCCAGTGTGAGGATCGCCGTAATTGCAAATCCGGGCGACCGCTGCAGTTGCCGAAATCCAAATCGTAGGTCGCGCTTCATCTCTTCAAGCATGGGTAATCCTCGTTGTTCACGGTACCGCTCTCTTGTCTGTGACACTCCGCCAAAACTGCGCATCGCTTGCCGCCACGCCTCTCGCTCGCTCATGCCCCGGCGCAGATTCTCCTCCGCCGCCAAATGAAGATGCGACCGCAACTCCTCGTCCAGGTCAGAGTCCAGGCGAGCTCTTTGAAAAATTGACCTGCAGCGGCATAAGAGTGTGCGAAGGAAGTCCATGGTGCTCTCCTACTCCGTTCTCAACGTGCGCATGGGATCGACCAGCGCAGCTCGCCGCGCCGGCCCCCAGCTCACCAGAAGCGTGATAGCCACAATCGCCGCGGTGATCGAGATGAAGACCACAGGATCGTAAGGCTGTACGCCAAAGATCAGGTTCGCGCTCAGCCTCGCCATACCTGCGGCCAATGCAATACCCAACATCACACCCAGGCCAGTCAGCAGCGCGGCGCGGCGCAGAATCATCGCCAGCATATCCTGCGGCCTGGCGCCCAGGGCGATACGAACGCCAATCTCCCGCGTGCGTTCCGCTACCAGATTGCCCATAACGCCGAAGATGCCCATCGCCGCGAGCAACAGCCCGATACATGCATTCACGCTCAATGTCGCAGCGACATAGATGAGCCCGGTCAGCGTCACTGTCAGATACTGCTGATAGGTCTGCATATCATCGAGCGGAACCGATGGATCGAGCGCCGCTATCGCTTTGCGCACATCCGGAGCCAGCGTCAGCGGATCGCTCCCCGCTGTAACCATAAAGGTCGCGCTTCGCGGCGGCATCTGCGTTACATTCAAATAGACATCGGGCTCGACTGTCCGGTCGATCCACAGGTAATTCACATCGTCGACAACGCCCACGATGCGCACCCACGGAGTCTCGTCCTTGCCCGCGGTACCCATTTGTATGCGGCGTCCGAGTGGACTCTGGCCAGGAAAATATCGCTCCGCAAACGTGCGGCTTACTACCGCCACGGGCTGCGCTCCCAACGCATCTTCGCCATTGAATGTACGACCTGCATACTGCGTAATGTGAAGCGCGCTGAAATATCCCGCGCTCACTGAAATCGGCACCGCGCTTTGAAATTTGCCCGGCATCAGTGGCCGATTCTCAATGCGGAAGTCTTGCACCCACTGCTGATTCCCATCCGGCAGCATGGTCGTGATCTCAACGTGCGTTGCTCCGGGGAGCGCCCGCAGCTTCGCCAAACTGGCGTTGTACCACGCAGCCATCTGTTCGTCCGTTTTGTACCGCGCCGTTGGCAGATCGGCATTGAAAGTAAGCACTCGTTTCGGCTGGTACTTGTCGGCTACATGCAGCAGCGACCACATCCCCTTGCTCATCAGCGCCGCACCGATCACCAGCAACACAGACATTGCAATCTGCGCCACGGCAAAGATATCGCGCAGACGTTGGGTTGGGTGTGAACCGCTGGCACTGCGCGAACCAGCTTTGAGCTGCTCCACGGGATCAATACGTAACGCTCGCAACGCAGGCAACAACCCTGATATCAGACCCGCCACAATCGCCACCAGCAGAGAGTATGCAAGCGCGCGGCCATTCAACGAAATATTCGACCAGCCTGCAAGATACTTCGCCACCCGCTCCGGCATCGCAATCTTGCATAGATGCATGGCGACAGCAGCAACACCTATGCCGCCCGTCGCGCCCACCAGCCCCAATAACAAATTTTCCGTGAGCAGGTGACGCAGCAGGCGTCTCCGTCCCGCGCCCAATGCAACGCGTATCGCTATCTCCTGCCTTCGCCGAATACCCCGCACAAACTGCAGATTCGCCACATTGGCACAGACCACCAACAAGACAAATCCCGTGGCCGCGAGAATCAGGCGGTAGTACATCGGCGTCATATCGCCGTTGATCACATCCAGCAGCGGCTCTACGCGCACCGACCATCCAAGGTTCGACGCCGGATAAGCCTTCGCCAGCCGGTTTGCAATCACGCGTAGCTCTTCCTGTGCCTGATTCACTGCCACTCCAGGATGAAGCCGCCCAACGACAAGATAGTCATGCGCGACGCGATTCGCCTGCTGCTGCGCAGTCGGCGCAAGCGGAAGAAACATGTCGGCCGTGGATGGATATTGCATCATCTTGGGCATCACACCGATGATCGTGTACGCGCGTTGGTCCAGGTTGATCGTGCGCCCCAACACAGAAGGATCGCCACCCATATGCTTTTGCCAATAGCTGTAGCTGAACACCAGCACGCCATTTTTACCTGGCTGGCATTCACTCTCGTTGAATACGCGGCCCAGCAGCGGCTGCGTCTGCATCACCGTAAAAAAGTTGGCAGACGTCAACGCTGCATCTACATGCGATGCCTCGCCCCCCGCGCCAGTCATCATGCCCAGCGATGCAACACCGCGTACCGCAAGTGACTCGAAGGAGCGGCTCTGCTGCTTCCAGCTCTCATAATTGGCAAGCGCAACCTGGCGGTACTCGCCATGCCCTTGATCTTCTGCCACTGTAACCACGCGGCTCAGGTCGGGAATCGCCAGCGGCCGCAATACCACCGCATCCATCATGCTGAAGATCGCCGTGTTAATTCCAATCCCGATCGCCAGCGTCAGCACCGTCGTAAGCGCGAATCCCGGCGACTTCAACAGTTGCCGAAGAGCATAGTGCACGTCACGCGCAGCAACCTCGAAGAATGGAAGCCCCCGCCTCATGCGATAGCTCTCCTTCATCTGCGTTACTCCTCCAAACTCGCGCAGAGCCTCCTGCCTTGCCTGATTGTCCGTCATGCCGCGCCGCACCTTTGATTCGACGGCAAGATCAATGTGCGCGCCAACTTCGTCATCGAGGTCGGCATCGAGCCTCCGCGACTGAAAGAAGGAAGCACAGCGGCTCATAAAGGTTCGAATCATATCCAGCCATCTCCGGCTCATATCGGACTCTCCTATTCCGTTCGCAATGCACGCATGGGATCGATCGACGACGCACGCAACGCCGGGATGGCACACGCAGTAAGCGCAACCAGTACGAGCAGCAGGCTGACGCCCATGAGAATCGCCGGATCAGTTGGGCTCACGTTGAAAAGCAGGCTGTGCATGAGGCGAGTCAGGACCAGCGATGCCCCAATGCCCATCGTCACACCGATCAAGGTGAGCCGTACTCCGCCCCAGAGGACCAGCGCCAGCACGTCTCTCCGCTGCGCCCCAAGCGCCATGCGGATTCCCATCTCCTGCGTTCGTTGCGACACCAGATAAGTGGTCACGCCATAGATGCCGATGCATGCCAAAGCCATTGCCAAACCAGCAAATGCACCAAGCAGGATCATCGCGAACCGCCGTGAGACCATTGTGTCGGAGATGACGCTCTCCATCGTCTGATCACCGTAGATCACCTGCTCGCTGCTCATTTGCCTGTTGGCACGGCGAAGTGAATCAAGCACGGCGGCCAGATTGCCTTCGTATCGCACCACCATACTCGAACCAGAGGGCGTTGTTGCAATGAAGCTATCGGGCATCTGCATAGCGGCCAGGTAGATTTGGGCGCGCAGCGATTGCGTATCGTCCAGATCCAGGCCCCATTGCTTTACATGCGCGACCTCACCCACGATCTCCACCACATTGCCCGTATCGCTTGTGCGGATGCGTTTCCCGATAGGATTCTGACCTGGAAAATACTTGGACGCGAAGGCTTCGTCGATCACTGCGACCCGTGGAGAGTGTTCGTCGTCGCGCAGGGTGAAGAAACGGCCTCGCTTCAGAGGAATTTGCATGATACGCAGATAGTCGGGCTCGATGACATAAGACAGCGCTTGTTTCATATCCTGATCGCTGGCCGGTTTCGCCTGGCCATCGAACCAGAAGGGCTGTTCGTCGTCGCCGCCCATCGGAGCCGCACCCCACATCAGAGAAACAGCTTTAATCCCTGGTGTCGCTGCCAGCCGCTCATCCACTGCGCGAAATGCGGCACGAATTCTCTCCGGCGACGCGTTCATCATAGACGGCTGCAACGACAGGCCGAAGGTCAGCACATTATGTGGATTGAAGCCTGGATCGACATTCCACAATCGAACAAGAGTGCGTGTCATCAGCCCCGCACCTATCAGCAGCACAAGCGCAACGGCCATTTCGATGACAACAAATGCACCCAGCACTCGTTGATGGGAACTACCGATGCTGCGCCCACCCTCCTTAAGATCCGCGTGCGGAGTAGCCTGACGGATGGCCAGCGCCGGCGCCAGGCCGGAGATCGTTGCCGTCAGAAGAGAGATCATCAGCGTGAAGGCAAGAACCCTGAAGTCCAGGCCTACCTCCTCAGCGCGCGGCAGCGCTGCGGGTAGCAGTTTAAGTCCAGCATGCGTGGCCCATGCCGCAAACAGCAAGCCCAGCGTCCCGGCCGCGATACCCAGCAAAACATTTTCTGTGAGTAGCTGGCGGATGACCCGCGCGCGACTTGCCCCCAGCGCCACACGCACTGCAAACTCCCGGCTTCTTCCAGCCGAGCGCGCCAGCAGCAGGCTCGCCACGTTCACGCAAGCAATCAGCAACACAAACCCGACGGCCGCAAGCAGCACCATCAGGAACGGCCGTGTATCACCAACCATTTGTTCCTGCAACGGAGAAATGCTCGCGCCGATTCCCTTGTCCGCGTCTGGAAAGGTCAGGGCAAGGTTACGCGTTATCCGGTCCATGTCGGTGCGCGCCTGTTCTACGGTAACGCCGGGCCTGAGCCGGGCAATGCCGTGAATCCCCAAACCGAAAGCACGATTCAGCAGGTATGGATTACGCCACTGAAGGATCGGAGTATAAACGTCCTGTTCTCTGAAATTAGAGAAGTGCAAATGGAAACTCGCCGGGATCACGCCGATGATGCTGTAGCTTTTGCCATCGAGGGTCATGGGCTGCCCCAGTATGGCCGGGGTTGCATCGAATTTCCGCCTCCACAACCCTTCGCTGATCAACGCCACCGGGCCCGCGCCCGACTGATTGTCTTCGTGCATAAAGCTGCGCCCCAGCAGGGGATGCACACCCAGAAGCGAAAGCATCTCAGGCGAGATATATTCCCCATTCACTTGCTCGGCATCACCTCTGCCCGTCATATTGAATGAGTAGCTTCGGGCTATGGCCATCGATGAAAAGCTATGATTATCCCTCTGCCAATCCAGAAAATTTGGGTAGGAGATCGAGCCCTGCGGAAAGTTAGGCTTGCTCTCATCCAGCGTCACAAGCTGCTCTGAATGCGGAAAGGGCAACGGATTCAGCAATACTCCGTTCACGATGGAAAAGACTGCAGTATTACCACCAATGCCAAGCGCCAGCGTAAGAACGGCAATGGCTGTAAATCCCGGGCTCTTGCCCAGCGTGCGTGCGCCGAAGTGCAGATCCTGCACCAGGGTCTCAAGCCATCCCAAGCCGCGACGGGTTCGATAAGCTTCTTTGGTCTGCGTCATACCGCCAAGGCTGCGCAGAGCCGCGGTGCGGGCCTGTTGTGGCGACATGCCGTCTCTGAGATTTTCCTCAAGGGCAAAGTCGATATGCGCACGTAGTTCTTCATCGAGATCGGCATCCAGCTGCCTGCGGCCAACCAGCGAGGTCAAGCGGCTGCACAGCGTTCGGATCATCCCCGAATGTCGCGTCATCATCTTCCTACTCCGTCCTCAGCGTCTGCATGGGATCGACCGAAGCCGCCTTGCGTACCGGCAGCAAAGCCGCCAGCAGAGCGGCCGCCAGCAGCACGGCAAGGCTGGCGCCGATAGCCCATGGATCAGCGATGCTGGTTTCGTAAAGCAGGCTGCGCACCCAGCGCAACGCGCCTGCCGCTCCAAGCAAACCCAGCAGAACGCCGCCCAGGACCGGATACGATGCATCCCACAGCACCAGCCTCGCCAGTCCAGTCCGGCTCGAGCCCAGCGCCATGCGGATACCGAACTCCTGCGTGCGCAGCGAGACCGAATAGGCCAGCACTCCGTAGATGCCCAGCACGGCAATCAACAGCGCAGCGCCGCCAAAACTCGATAGCACCAGGGTCTGAAAGCGGTCCGTGGCCACCGAGTCTGCCACCTGCGTCTCCAGCGTTGCAACAGCCGGAATCGCGACCTCCGCATCGACACTCCAGATGGACTGCCGCACCGCTGGAATCAATGCCTCCGCGCTCTGCGTGCTGCGCGCCAGAAAGACCGGCACCGTCGGCGGAAAGTCCCAATAGGGTAGGTAGTAGACCGAGGTATCGCGCCGCAGATCGTTGATGCGTGCGTCGGCTGCGATGCCCACCACGGTGTAGATGCGGTTCCAATGCAGCAGCGTGCGGCCCAGCGGGTCTTCGCCCGGAAACGCAGCCTGCGCCGCTTTCTCCGACAGAATCACGACCCGCGGATGGGCGCGGTCCAACGCATTGAAATTGCGGCCCGCGCGCAACGGAATCCCCATCGCTTCGAAGTATCCGGGACTGATGAAACGCCTGTTGGCCATCGGCTCAAGTCCCTTCGGCACTGGATGGTCGGGCCGCACCAGCCCGTCCACGCTTGCATCGCCGCTGAGCGGAATCACGTTCGTCATCGCCGCAGCCTGCACGCCCGGCAGTGCCCGCAGCCGCTCAAGCTCACGGTCGATCATGGCATCGCGCGCCAGGCTGCCTCGGTCTGCTCCAGGATCCTCCGGCAGTCCCGAACCGCTTGAATAGCGCGGTGCGCTCAAATCCGCCCGAACCAGCGCGACCCGCTGCGCGTCGAAGTGCCGCTCCTGCGTCAACAGATGCGAAAAGCTGCGCGCCATCAGCGCCGTCACCATCAGCAGCGTCACGCTGCATGCAATCTCAACCGCCACCAGTACGCGGCGCGATTGCACCGCCTCACGTGAGCCCGTCGCGCGCATCGTGTTGCCCTGCAATAACCTCTGCGGAGTAGCACGCAGGCCGCGCAGCGCAGGCAGAATTCCGAAGCCCAGCGCAGTGAGAATCGAGAGGCACAAGGCCAAAGCCAGCATTGGCGCGCTCAGATGAATCTCGTTCATCCGCGGCAGATTCGCGGCCTTCAGTATCAGAAACTTTTCCCCCAGCAACGCGCAAAAAATGCCGCCCACGCCGCCGCCCAGTCCAAGCAGTAGATTCTCGATCAGCACGCCTTGCAGCAGTCGCCATCGGCCCGCGCCCAATGCCGCTCGCAGAGCTGTCTCCTGCGCCCGCGTGACACCGCGCGCAATTTGCAGGTTGGCCAGGTTCACGCAGGCCATCAGCAGCACGCCGAAGACCGCGGCAAAGACCAGCCAGATCGGCTTGCTTACATCGCCTGCAATCTCCTGCGCAAACGGCTCCACGATCACGCTGAGATGAATCGTGAGGCGGTTCGCCACGGCCGCTGCCTTCTCGATTCCATCCAGCTCGCTCTGCGCCTGCGCAATCGAGACGCCAGGCTTCAGGCGCGCCACCACCACAAAATTGAAGTCGCCATCTTCGGCGATCAACTCGCTCGGCATCGGAACCAGCGGGCGAAAGAACTCATAGCGCTCCGTTGAACCGAACGTCGCACTGCCCGGCATCACCGACATCACCGGAAAGCGGAACGACTGCGGCAGCACGCCAACAATCGTCATCGGCGCGTCGTTGATGCGTATGGTCCTGCCCAGCACCGAGGGATCGCCATGATACAAGCGCTGCCACGCAGCCCAGGTCATGATCACCTCCGCATCCCGCCCCGGCTGCGCTTCCTCCGCGGTAAAAGATCGCCCCAGCAATGGAGTGACGCCAAGCACCGAGAAGAAATTCGGCGAAATCGCCATGCCCTCCGCCTCATGCGGATGCGCCAGTTCATCCGCGGCGTTGCCCGTCACGCCCGTCGCCACGCTGAAGCCGGATGGCTGCACAATGGCCGCGTCTTCAATCGTCTTGGCATGAGCCTTGAGGTTGAGATAGTGCCGGTAGTTGTCCGGCAACAGAGGCGTCACATTCTCAAGCTCGCGAATGCGCTCCCGCCACACCACGATCCTTCCCGAATCGCGAAAGTCGTAGGGCCGCAGCAGCACGCCCTGCACCACGCTAAAGACGGCAGTCACCGCGCCTACGCCGAGCGCCAGCGTCAACATCACAGTCAAGGCAAAGCCCGGCGCTTTGCGCAGTTGACGCAGTGCGTAACGGGCATCCTGCACCAGCGTCTCAATCCACGGCAGACCGCGCTGCGCGCGGTATTGTTCGCGAACCTGCGTCACGCCGCCAAACTCCCGCAGCGCCGCCGTGCGCGCTTCTTTCCGCGTCATCCCCCTGCGCAGGTTCTCTTCAATGGCTAGCTCGATATGTCCGCGCAGTTCCTCGCCCAGCTCATGATCGAGCCGTCCTTGTAGAAAGAGAGCCCGGATGCGGCTCAGAATTGTGCGCAGCGTCTCCATGCAAAACTCCTGCTTCGAGGGACCTAGTTGGATGGAGCGAGGAAGCGTGCCATGGTAGCCGCCATCCGCTCCCAGTTCTCGGTTTCCATCTCAATCTGCTTCTTGCCGATGCGGCTCAAGGAGTAGAACTTTGCCCGGCGATTGCTCTCCGACAAGCCCCACTCGGACTTGATCCAGCCCCGCTGTTCCAGCCGCAGCAACGCCGGGTAGATCGTGCCCTGGTTCATCACCAGCGTCTCGCCGCTCACCTGCTCGATGCGCCGCGCAATGCCATAGCCGTGCAGCGGCCCCATCGACTCCAGCGTCTTCAACACCATCAGGTCCAGCGTCCCCTGCATTACGTCTGACTTGCTTTCACCCATGAAAATCCACTCCTGTTGACTTTCAACATATACACTGACTCCAACATAGTCAGAATGTCAACAGGAAAAAGAGACTGAATATAAAAGTGGCGTTGAGCATCCGCTTCCAGACTTCACACCCCGAATCCCCCATCCGCGCTAAAATCTCAACATGACCGACCGCAACGCATTCGCCCTCCCTCTCGCCCAGGCCGACCCAGAAGTAGCCGCCGCCATCGACCACGAAGCCCTGCGCCAGCACGAGGGCCTGGAGATGATCGCCAGCGAAAACTTCGTCTCCGAAGCAGTTTTGGAAGCGGCCGGTTCGGTCTTCACCAACAAGTACGCCGAGGGCTATCCGGGCAAGCGGTACTATGGCGGCTGCGAATACGCGGATGTGGTCGAAAACCTGGCCCGCGACCGCGCCAAGCAGCTTTTCGGTGCGCCTCATGCCAATGTGCAACCGCACTCAGGCTCACAGGCCAATGCCTCGGCCTACATGGCCATCCTCGAGCCCGGCGATACCATCCTGGGCCTCGACCTGGCCCACGGCGGCCACCTTACTCACGGCCACAAGCTGAGCTTCAGCGGCAAGCTCTACCGGCCCACCTTCTACACCGTCCGCAAAGATACCGAGACCATCGACTACGACGAGCTTGAGACCATCGCCCTGCGCGAAAAACCCAAGATGATCATCGGCGGCGCCAGCGCCTACTCCCGCATCTGGGACTTCGCCCGCATGCGCCAGATCGCCGACAAGGTCGGTGCCAAGCTGGTCATTGACATGGCCCACGTCGCCGGCCTCGTCGCTGGCGGAGTCCATCCCTCGCCCGTACCCCACGCCCAGATCACCACCACCACCACCCACAAGACTCTGCGAGGGCCTCGCTCCGGCCTCATCCTCTGCGATCAGGAGCTCGCCGCTGCCGTCGATCGCGCCGTCTTCCCCGGCCAGCAGGGCGGTCCGCTGGTGCACATCGTCGCCGCCAAGGCCGTCGCCTTCCGCGAAGCCCTTCAGCCTAGCTTCGCCGAATACGCGCGCCAAGTCGTCGCCAACGCGCAGGCCCTCGCCGTCGCGCTGCAGGAAGCCGGCTGGCGCATCATCTCCGGCGGCACGGACAACCATGTCATGCTGATCGATGTCTTCCGCAGCGGAGCCGCCAACGGGATGCTCGGTTCTGAAGCTGAAGTGGCTCTCGGCAAGGCCGGCATCACCGTCAACAAGAATGGTATTCCCTACGACGTCAATCCGCCGCTCAGACCCTCCGGCATCCGCGTCGGCACCCCCGCGCTCACCACTCGCGGCATGAAGGAAGCCGAGATGCGACAAATTGCGCAATGGATCAGCCAGGCACTCGAAAGCCGCAACGACGATGCAGTGCTCAACCGCATTCGCGGCGAAGTGACCGAGCTGGCCAATCAGTTCCCGCTCTATGCCTGGCGTCGTGAACCTGTTGCTGTGTAATTTATTCACCCAAAGCGAGTTAGTTAGTATTTGAAACCCCACCGGTAGAGAAAAATTCTTCGCCTGCGGGCAACTTACATCCTCCATCCGCGTTCCAATTTACGAGACGAGCCCACCAGATAAAGCCCGCTTCATAGACAGCTGGTAGCGGAATTTGGCCGAAGCTCGATGGAGGAAGACCATGAAAACATACTTGGGAGTTTTGGCTGTGGCCCTGGTGGCCAGTTTGCCTGCATTGGCACAACATCCTCAGCAACGCCCCGCGCCGCGGCCACCAATGCACGGACCTGCGGAATTCCACGGCACGCCCCACCCGCCCGAAGATCATCGCAACTTCAACGACCATCGCGGACATCCCAACGCGCCCCATGTGGATAAAGATCACTGGGTAGGCCACGACACCGGCCGCAATGATCCTCACTATCATCTGGATCACCCCTGGGAGCACGGCCGCTTCACCGGCGGCTTCGGCCCTGAACATCACTGGCGCCTCCGGGGTGGCGGACCGGGCCGCTTCTGGTTTGACAACTTCTACTTCAGCGTAGCGCCGTATGACGTGGCCTTCTGCGATGGCTGGAACTGGGACGGCGACGATATCATCGTCTATGACGACCCCGACCACGACGGCTGGTATCTGGCGTATAACGTCCGCCTCGGCACCTACATTCACGTGCAATATCTCGGCGCGTAAATCTGTTCTGCTGTAGCTCTAACTTCAGGGCCTTCCTTCGCGAAGGCCTTTTCTTTTTGAACGCCTCTTACATGCTGGAGACGATCGCCCGGAAGTCGGCCTATCTAATTTGATCCAAGGAGCCAACTCTCCAAGTCAAACCGCATTTTTCAGGTTAAGATACGTCAACTCATCATTTGTGTATCTTGAGGGCTGTCTAACGTGTCCATCACGCAGAAGATTCAATCTTTCGAAGCTCGCATCCGCATTGGCTACTGCGATTACCTCTCAGTAGTAGAAGTAGCCATCTACATTCTGCTGGGAACGCTGCTGGCCATGGCCGCGATCCTCGGCGTGGTCGGAGCCTTCTCGCTGGTCGCCGGCGCCGTGCGCAACTGGACCGGTACGGAAGCCATCTTCGAGCTCATCGACCGGCTGCTGCTCGTTCTTATGCTGCTTGAGATTCTGCACACGCTGCGCATCTCCATCCGCTCCCATGCGCTGGTGGTCGAGCCCTTCCTGGTCGTAGGCCTCATCGCCTCCATCCGGCGCATCCTGGTGCTGGGCATGCAGGCCGAAGCGCTCACCAAAAAGGAAAATTGGGATCATGGCGGCCAGCCGCTATTTCAGGCCTCCATGATCGAGTTCGGCGTGCTATCGCTAGTGATTACCGTGCTGGTGGGAGCAATCTTCTTCCTGCGCAAATCCAGCAGCATGGGCGGCTCATCGGAGCATGAAACCGCAGCGGAAGCTCATGGAGCGTAGCTGTAGGAGAGGCAGATACAGTTTGGGTTTAACATAGAAGCATCGAGAGGATTCGATGGCCACTCAGATTATTCGAACCGGCGATACAGTTACAGTCGAGATTCCTGAAGACTTGCTGCGCCAGGCCAACCTCTCCGTAGGCGACCCCGTCGAGTGGACGCTTACATCCGATGGCACGCTAGCCTTGCAGTCCCCCAATGCTGAAGACGGCTACGAAGAGTGGAAGCTCCGTCAGATCGAGGCTGGTTTTGCGGCAATCGATGCAGGCCAGTATGTAGACGGAGAAAAGGTGAACGAGTGGCTGCGTAGCTGGGGAACAGAAAAGGAACTCCCTCCACCGCTATGAGGGTTCGCTGGAGTTTACCAGCAATTAACCATTTGATCGCGATACGGGACTACATCGCCAGCGACAATCCCGCCGCTGCGAATCGAGTGGCTACAGACATCATGAATGCAGTCGACCGGCTGGCAACATTTCCAAGAATGGGCCGCCAGGGAAGGAATGCCGGTTTTCGCGAGCTGGTCATTTCCGGCTTGCCCTACATCGTCGCCTATCGAATTGTTGATGGCCTAATCGATGTCTCTTCGGTGATCCATACTAGTCAGCAATGGCCAGAAGAGTTATGAGCGATTGGGAATGAGTTGAAAAAGTTGAATCGATAGATTGACCGCCTAGAACCAACGATCATGCATCCGCTTTAAGAAAGCCGTGTCGATTGGATATCCAGAAACTGAACCGATAACGGCATCGATAGAGCATTTCGGGCAAATGGCTGTTCGGTCATTGTCGACCCATTCCAGGATCTCTGCAGAAGAAAAAATCGCGAAACAAAAGCAGCCACAAATCTCGCTTCGAAGCAGCTCGAGCCTATTCGAAAAGCAGTGCTTATGTGCCGCGTCCAGATCGGGATTTGAGTTGGCTAGTAGAGACATCCATCAACACCAATCCCTGTAGAATAAATGCAGCAAACGAGCTGGGCGGTCGCTGCCGGAGCTTCGCAAGCCGCAAGGCGCGTGAATGCTTCGGGGGAGGAAAGTCCGAACTCCGCAGGGCAGTGTGCCGGATAACGTCCGGGATTTGAGCGTCAAGGCTCAAAGACGGCCAGTGCCACAGAGAAGATACCGCCTCGGCTACCCCCTCTTCGGAGGGGCCACCGGAAAGGTCCCAGGTTCGCCTGGACGGCCAGTCCCGCCGGGGTAAGGGTGAAAAGGTGCGGTAAGAGCGCACCGCTGGCGCCGTAAGGCGACAGGCATGGTAAACCCCACACGGAGCAAGACCAAATAGGGAGGGACGCGCTGGCCGCTAGAACCAGGCCGCGCGGCGTATCGGCCCGATACGCGACAGGCGGTTCAAGCACGTGCCTAAACCTCCGGGTAGGTTGCTGATGAACGTCCGCGGTAACGCGGCGTCTAGAGGAATGACCGCACACGACAGAATTCGGCTTACAGGCTCGCTTGCTGAATAGGACGGCCCCGCGCAGGTAAATCCTGACGGGGCCGGCTTGCTTTGACGCGATTCCTTTTACCACTCCCGATGCAGCAACACCGTAGGCGCATCGCGATACGTCGTCCGCAGCGTCTCGCGATAGCCGAGCTTCTCCGCCAATCGCAGCGAGCGCGCATTCTCGGGATTGATAATGCACGCCGTCCGCGGACCCTTCAAATGCAACCGTCCCCACTCATGAATTGCCAGCCCCGCTTCAATGGCAAAGCCCTTGCCGTGCGCATCGGGCATAAAAACCCATCCCACTTCAGGCGTACCGGCAATCGATGGCTCCATAATTCGCTTGTAGTCGGCAAAACCAACATCGCCCAGATAGCGGCCACTCGACTTCTCCTCGACCACCCAATACCCAAACCCAAAAATCTTCCAATGCCCCACATACCGCAGCAGCCGCGCCCACGCCTCTTCTGAAGACTTGGGCGTTCCGCCAAAGAATCGGGTCACAATCGGGTCGCCCCAAAGCTTTGCGCAATCGGCAAAATCCTCAGCGCGATGGCCTCGCAGGATGAGGCGCTCGGTTTCAAGTACAGGTGCCTGCAAAGAAGTCTCCATGTCTGATGTTCGACACTTCCATCATCGCAAATGACCTGTTCTCAGCCCGTCCAGACAAAATCTCACTCGATACGATTCGAAAACCTTAGAAGGATCAACTCCGAAATCAAAGTCAACACACCGAACACGAATGGGAAAAGAATCACTGCGACCATCCCATAACCTTCTCTAAAGAGACAACTCATATCTGCTGGCGTTCCCTCCAATAAAAATCTCCCGTAGCCGCGATACAGTCCCATCGGAAGAGAGAACACACCAAGACTTACAACCAAGGCAGAAAGAAGCGGAGATGCCCAGATAAGTTGGCGGTCACCTTTAGTGAGCTGCTTCAGTGGACCCGCCACAAAGGTTCCGAAAAGATATAGGGCTGCGATCACAGTGGAGAACCGCAAAACGGGCAAAAGAGATCCTTGGAAACGTGGCTCATCGCAAAAACTATCCCCCCAATAAAACCAACGTAGGATAAAAAATGCGAGTACCGCGTAGATGCAGGTTGCGGCTAACCGAATTTTTAAACCACCACCACGCATTTGTGAGCCATTAATGAATGAGTACAAGCTTATCGCGACATCGTAGGATAGAGAAATGTTGCAAGTTAAACTCCTCGCAGAAGGTGCCCGCGCCCCTGAAGTCGCCCATCCCGGCGAAGACCTCGGCTACGACGTATTCGCCCTCGAAGCCACCGAGCTCTGGGCCGGCAAATCGGCCCGTGTCCGCACCGGCATCGCCGTCGAAGCGCGTCACCCGGAAACCGGCGCAGGCCTCGGCCTGCTGGTCCGCGACCGCTCCTCCATGGCCTCGAAAGGCATCGCCGTCACCGGCGGCGTCATCGACGCCGGCTACCGCGGCGAGATCCAGATCCTGCTCACCAACCTCACCGAAGAAGCCATCCGCCTCAACGCCGGCGACAAGATCGCCCAGATGATTCCCGTACCCGTGCTCACCGGCACAGTCACCATCGTCGAGTCGCTCGCCGATTCAACACGCAGCGAAAAAGGCTTCGGCAGCTCAGGCCGCTGACGAAGAGAGACCCCCCATTCTTCGGGTGCCTCTTGGCAATTCGACCTCTGAACTAGTTCTTCCCCAATCCATCGTTCTGGTGATAGTTGGGATACGCCGGCACCGGGATCGCCTGTATCGGATGGGCTTTCAACTCATCCAACACCAACTGCACTCCGGTTTCGAGCTGAGCATCGCGCCCGGCGGCGAAATCCTTGGGCGTGTCTTCTACCGGTACATCCGGCGCGATGCCGTGATTTTCCACCTCAAAGTCTCCAGTCAACCCGTAGATGGCAAAGCGAGGCGCGGTTACCGATCCACCATCCAGCAGCGAGGGATACCCGCCAATGCCGACCAACCCACCCCATGTCCGCGTGCCCACCAGCTTGCCGAGGCCTGCTTTGCGGAAGTACCACGGCATCGCGTCGCCGCCCGAACCGGAGTTCTGGTTGATCAGCATCACCTTGGGCCCGAAGATGGCTCCAACCGGGTCATGCAGGGTACGCCCATCGCGCTCGATGGCTCCGGAAAGCGGCTGCCGTTTCAGCACTTCCACAATGTAGTCGGCAATGAAGCCTCCCTCATTGGCGCGCTCGTCCAGCACCAGCGCCTGCTTGTCCAGTTGCGCATAGAAGTAGCGATTGAAGTTGGTGTAGCCGCCGCTGCCCGTATCCGGCATGTAGACGTAGGCCACCTTGCCTCCGGAGAGCTTGTCCACCTTGCGCCGGTTGCTTTCGATCCAGTCCAGGCCGCGGAGTCCATCCTCGCTGTCGATGGGCACTACGGTCACATCGCGTGCGTCTTTCCCGTCAGCGTTCGGACCGACATGCAGCACAGTCTGCAGGCCAGCCGTTCCGTCGAAGAAGGAATACAGGTTGTCGCTCGCGTGCAATTCCTTTCCATTCACCGCCAGCAGATACTCGCCCTCCTTCACATACACGCCCGGCAACGTCAGCGGCGAAGCCAGTCCCGGAGTCCAGTTTTGGCCGCCGAGGATCTTTGCAATTTTGTATCGCCCGTTTTCGACGGCGTAATCCGCTCCCAGCAATCCCGGCTTGGGAGCATCGTCGTGCTGCTCCGGCCCCCGGATAAACATGTGGCCGATGGTCACCTCGCTCAACATCTCCGCTGATAGATAAGAGAACTCGCTCCGCGAGGCCAGCCCATCCAGATACGGCCGGTACCGTGCCTCGACCTTGGGAATTGAAAGCCCATGGGTGTTGGGGTCATACAGAAAGTCGCGTTGAATTCTCCATGTCTCGTAGAAGATCTGCCGCCATTCCGCGCGCGGATCGACCATGGCCGTCATCTTTCCCAGGTTGAGAGGCTTGCCGCTGCCGTCACCCGGCTTCAGGTCATCCGTGGCGACAATCGAGAGTGAACTATGCTGCCGCACCAGGGCCTTCGAAGCATCGGCAGAAACGCTAAATCCGTCGATGTCCGACAACACCTGCTCCGGCTTGCGCTTCTCCAGAGTGAACCGCCACACCGCGCGAATCCCATTCCCATCGCCACCCGAAGCCCGCCCAAACGGCGAACCCTCCAGCAGATAAATCACACCCGTCTTGCCGGCGATGAGGCTGTTGTAATTGCGGGCCGGAACTGGAATCGAGAGAATGCGATTGCCGATCCCTTCCAGGTCCACCTTGACCTCTACTTTTTTGTCTTCCTTGGCGTCCGGCTTGGCTTCCTTGCCATTGGCGGCTGCATCGGCTTTCTCCTGGTCGGTCGTCTTGCGATCGTCCTTCTTCTTGTCGTACGCGCTCAGCTCGGACTTGCCCGGCGGTACAGGTTTCTTGTCGTCTTTCTTTTCTTCCTTAATCTTCTCGTCGTCGCTCTCCGGCGGCAGCGGCGAAGCTTCGTCCTTCGAAAGCACTACTACGTACGGCGCACTGGTCTGAGCCCGATCCAGGGAAGAGAGATCGATGCCGGCATTCGAAGGCCCATCGTCTGTCGATGCCAGGAAGTAAAGATACTTGCCGTTGGGATCAAAGACCGCACTCGCCGCATCGCTCATGCCATCCGTAACCTGCGTCGACTTCTTCGTTTCCAGCGCGTACAAGAAGACTGCCTTGAGGTTATTGTCCAAGTCGCGCGTGTAAGTAATCCACTTCGAGTCCGGCGACCAGTTCGCCCCAAACCCGCCGTCGCCAAAGCCCGCCGCGCGGCTCGTATCCACCAGTACCGGCTTGCCGGCTGCGGTCTCCTTACCCTTGTCGTCAACTCCTGGCGCGTCCACGTACCACAGGTGCAGATGCTTGTCGGTGAAAAGAATATGCTTCGAATCCGGTGACCATTGCAGATTGTAGAAGTAGGAGGGCGACGGCCCCAGGTCGATCACCTGCGGCGCTTTGAATCCTGTCTGGTCGTGCAAGTAGAGTTGATACTCACCGGACGCGTCCGAAAAATACGCAATTTTCTTGCCGTCGGGAGACCATGCCGGCCCGCGCTCCGCGGCATTCGATGTATTGGTCAAATTGCGCGTATCGCCTTTTTCCGCCGGCACCGTGAAAATGTCGCCGTGCGCTTCCACTACCGCCCGCTGACCGGTCGGCGAGAGCGCCGCATTTTGAATCTCGTCTGCGCCGATCGACGCCAGATGCGGAGCAAGGTTGGGCAGGTCGCCATGAACCGTTACCTGAATCGCACGATCCGCGCCCGGCTGATCGGGTGATGCCAGATCAACGAGATGCAACGACCCAAACTGTTCGTAGACCAGACCACCCGGCCCGGTTTGCACATCCTTCAAATCAAATCCGGTATTGCTGCCCACCGGCGTCACAGTCTTCGCCTTGACGTCATACCTGAAAAGCGAAACAGGTCCCGTCTCCGGTATACCCGCGGCCATGCCGCCGCCAATCTCTGCAGGCGCGCCCGTATCGGCATTCTTGCGGTTGGAGAGAAAATAGATCGAGTCCCCCACCCACACCGGGTGCGTATCGGTGGTGTTATTGCTGGGAATCTTTTCAAGGTCCAGCGTCTTCAGGTTCACGATCCAGAGGGGGAAGTTCTGGCCGCCGTAATAGCGCTTCCACCCTTCCTCCCAGCGCGTAATAGGCTCGTAGACAAACGACTGCCCATCGGGCGAATAGCCACCTTCGAATGCCGACGGCAAAGGCAGTGCTTCTGGATTGCCGCTGCCATCGGCATGTGCTTTGAAGATCCGGAAATAATGGCGATAGCTGACCATCATGCTGCTGAAGAGCACATCCTTGCCGTCCGGCGTCCATCCGGTCGGATAGCTGTCTGCTGGATGCCATGTAATCCGCCGCGGAACACCCCCACCAGCCGGGATCACGAAGATCGTCGAAATACCATGCAGACGCGCCGAATACGCGATCGTCGATCCGTCCGGCGAATAAAACGGCCCGTCATTCACGTTGCCGCCAGAGGTCAGCCGCTGTGCCTCGCCTCCATTGCGGCCGACGGTCCAAATGTCGTCGGCGTAGCGAAAAGCAATCGCCGTTTGACTCAACGAAGGATGCCGCAGCAGCAACGGCACCGCCTCCGCGGCAGAAACCATCGGCAAAACGCTAAAAGCAGGAGCCAGGAACAAAATTGAGGCCAGGGCAAGGCGACGGGACAAAAGCATAGGCTCTCCGAGTCTTTCAGAATTGAAATAGAAACTGATGCAGCGCTCTTCGTTGAGACAGTGTACTCACAAGATCGGCTGATGGGCACTACGAAAGGGTTTGAACGCCGGTTCCGCGGCGGAATCTACTTGCCTGCGGGGACGAGAGCCGGAAGCTGAAATCCTCGCAGCGCAAAGCTCGCTCCATCCGGCGTCAAATGATGAGTATCCGCATACAGCAGGTTGTCGCCTTCACGGTAAAAGCACTCCGTCGGCGTCCTGCACATCCTCGGCTTCAAATCGATCAGTATCGCTGCGGGTACAGACGCCATTACCTTCCGGATCGCGGAGGCAGCCTGCCTGTCGCTCTCGACGTAGTTGGGCGCATCGAACCCCGGATCGTCGGCATTGGGAACCTTCAGCCATCGCGCCAGTAGGCGTTCCGCTGGTACCATCGTGACAGCCACCCTCCCAATAGGGTTGATGTCGAACGAAGGCGTATCTCCCAGCACGATGACCCGCTTGCCCTCGGACTGCAATGTTTGAATCGTCCGCGTCAGCGCCTGTTCCAATAGCCTGCCCGTGGCTTCCATCGTTGGAATTTCGCGCTCATGTGCCTCATCCGGCGTCAGCCAGGTTTCTCGCGGATTGGCACGAAAAGGATTGGCCCAGTATCCGGAAACCACCACCAGCTTGATGCGAGGATCGTCCTTGATGACCTGCAAGGCCTTCTCATTGAATCGAAGGCAGTCTGGTGTCTCGGCCGGTTGCGAGGGCACATACCGCACCGCGCCGATCAGCGGCAGGCAGCCCACCTTACCCAGCTCAACGAAGTTGTAGCCGGCCCCCAGCACGATCTTGCGCAGCCCCGGAGCCATCGCCCCGGCATGGCTGTCTCCCCACAGCGCGACCGAGGAGCCCTTACTGGCTGGGTCGTGACACACAGCCGACAGATTTGGCTGGTCTGCGCCAAAGTTGGCCAGGCATGGATCGGAGCCGCGCAGCTCGACCACATCTTCCATATGCGCCAGGCGAGGAAAGCGAGCCGGAAATCCGTGGCTCTTGGCCACCACCGCAAATGCAACCAGAAAAACGGCACTCACCGCCGCATAGCGCAACAGCAACGGCTTGGGAGCCCGCGTCGAGCTCCGGAAAGGCCGCTCGATCCAGTAGTAGGAAAGCACGGCGATCCCAAAGGCAAATGCCATCAGCGGCAGCGTCACCGAGAGCGGTGGTCCCGAGTCCCCATACGGTATGCGAACAAAAGCCAGCAGCGGCCAGTGCCAAAGGTACCAGGAATATGAAATTCGTCCGATATAGACCAACGGAGCCAGCGAGAGTAGCCTTCGGTTAATCCAGCTCGTGGGACAGGCAAGCAGCATCGCCGTACCCAGCACCGAAGGCAACGCCGCCGCCCCGGGAAAGGGCGTCGTCCTGGTAATCAGCGCCATCGGCAGCAATACAGCAATAAGCCCAACAAGGCTAACCGCCTCAGCCAGTGGCCCTGACAATTTCGAGCGCGTGCGCGTCAGCTCAAAGACCGCCAGCGCTACCCCAACGCCAAGCTCCCACGCCCGCGAAGGCAGCAGGTAAAAGACCATGCTGGGAGCATCGCGCAGCTCCACCACCGCAAAGACAAACGACGCCACGCACACTGCCAGGATCGACGGCAGAACCCAGCTCTTGCGCACCCGGGCCAGCAGCACCATGAGCAGCGGAATCACCATGTAGAACTGCTCTTCCACACCCAGCGACCAGGTCATCAAAATAGGGTTGGTCGCGCTGCCTGTCTCGAAATACCCGGACGATCCCCAGAACTCCACATTCGAGAAAGACAGGATCGCAGCAAACGCCGAACGCGCATAGTGGTAGGCCGCCAAAGGAGATAGCAGCAGCATTACCCCAACGAGAGTAAAGATCATCACCGCAAAAAATGCCGGCAAAATCCTCTTGGCCCGCCGCTGGTAAAACCGCAGGTAGCTGAAGCGATCCGTATGCAGTTCGGAATAGATGTGTCCGCCGATCAGGTATCCGGATAGGACAAAGAAGATATCCACGCCTGTCAGACCGCCGGTAAGCCCCGGAATACCAGCGTGATAGAGCACCACGCTCAGGATGGCCAGCGACCGGATCCCATCAATGTCGGAGCGGTAGGACCTCTCCAGCTTCTCCGGCTTGGCAGTACTCAAGGTGCGTGCTCCTGATTTTCGCCTGTCTTGTGAACTCTGATCGTGCCCGGCCTATCGAGCCGCAGTCATGGATTGTGACGATTAAGTTACGGCGCCGGTGACAGTTACGCCCGCTGGCTACTTCGAGTCTGCGTCACCACTTCGGATTGTACAAGGCCCGAAAGTCGCCGCTCATCCCCCGAAAAGGGCAGCCCTGAAGCTGAAATGACGCCTTTCATCACGCGCATAACCCCTGCGGGAACCGCTTTCGCCCGCCGTGCGTACTCTCTTCCGCGCGCCACGAAAATCCGTCCACTGTTAGACTCGGGTGCAGCAGTGTCCAGGCCTCGCGCCAGGGAACAGAAACCCATGCAATTCTCGGAAGCCGTCAAACTCGCACTCCAGTCCCTCTGGGCGAACAAGCTCCGCTCTGTGCTCACGCTCATTGGCGTGGTCATGGGCGTGGCTTCGGTCATCATGGTCATCACCCTGACCAACACCGCCAACAACTACATGGGGACCAAACTCTCCGGCTATGGCGCGGACGTCTTCACCATCGCCCGCGAAGGCCTCATCTTCGGTCCCGACGACTACGCCAGGTTCCAAAAACGCAAGAAGGTCAAGATGGAGGACTACCAGGCCATCCGCGAAGGCTGCACCGACTGCAAGGAGGTCGGCACCTCGCAGACTCGCACCATCAAAGTGGTCCATAACGGCAAATCCACCACCGACACCGAGCTGCGCGGCTATACCGATACGATGTTCTCGCTCAGCAATACCAACATCGCCCTGGGCCGCGCGCTCACTGAATCGGACATCGACCACGCCACCCACACCATCGTGGTGGGCTACGATATCGTCGACGACATTATCCCCGACGGCGATCCGCTGGGGCAGGAAGTCCGCGTCGACGGCGTGCCCTACATCGTCGTCGGCGTCGGCGAGCGTCAGGGCAAGACCTTCGGCCAGTCGCAGGACAACTGGGTGGCCATCCCTATCACCGCCTACCAGCACACCTACGGCAGCAACGAGTCCCTCACCGTATACGCCCGTGCCAATGGCGACTCAAAGGTCATGGAGCGCGCCGAAGATCAGGTCCGCGTCATCATGCGCACCCGCCGCCACGACGCGCCCGGCACTCCCGACAGCTTCGAGGTGCAGACCAACGACACCTTCCTCGACATCTGGAAGCAGATCAGCCAGCTCTTCGTCTTCATCGTGCTCGGTCTCGCCTCTATCTCACTGGTGGTCGGCGGCATCGTCATCATGAACATCATGCTGGTCTCGGTCACCGAGCGCACCCGGGAGATCGGTGTGCGCAAAGCCCTCGGCGCCCGGCAAAAAGACGTGCTCCTCCAATTCCTCATCGAGTCCGCGCTGATGGCCCTGCTCGGCGGCGTCATCGGCATCATCCTCGGCGTCGGCGTCGCCCAGATCATCACCCTCATTTTTGATATCTCGGTCGATGTCTCGATCGGCTCGGTCCTGCTCGGCATGTTCATGGCCACCGGCACCGGCATCTTCTTCGGCGTCTACCCGGCCAGCAAGGCAGCCAAGCTCGACCCGATCGTCGCCCTGCGCTCGGAAATGTAAAGCTAGGGGTCAGGTTTCAGGAATCAGCGATCAGGCGGCGCAGAAAGTTAGGGTGTTGCATGGTCAAGTCGTTTCGAGATTTGTTGGTTTGGCAGCGATCGATTCAGTTGACGGTTGGGGTCTATCGCTTGACGCAGGGATTTCCACGTGAAGAGATGTACGGTCTCACCAGCCAGATCCGGCGTGCCGCGGTTTCGATTCCGAGCAATATCGCAGAAGGACACGGAAGGCTCAACAAAGGCGAGTACAAGCAGTTTCTGGGCGTCGCCCGCGGTTCCAATTTTGAAGTACAAACACAAATCGAAATCGCCCGCGCACTGAGGATGGGCGATCAGAAATTGCAGGATGAAGCAGAAGGCTTGTCGCATGAAGTCGGCAAGATGATTTTTGGATTACTGGAGTCACTCAAGGATTAAGCGTTTACGGGACTGAACCCTTGACCACCGATCTCTGATCCCTGGTTTTGGAACCTGACCCCTGAACCCTGATCCCTGACCCCTAAGGAGTTCTTATGGCACAAGGTCAGGCACGCGAATCGGTACGAATGGCGCTCGAAACCCTGCGCGCGAACAAGCTGCGCTCCGGGCTCACTATCCTGGGCATCGTCATCGGCGTCACCTCGGTCATCGCCATCTCCTCGGTCATCAATGGCGTCAACAACCGCGTCAATGACTTCGTCACCTCCCTCGGCTCCAACGTTCTCTGGATCTTCCACCTGCCCTTCGGCGTCTTCAAACCGACTACCGAACAGCTGACCCGCAAAAAGCTCACCATTGACGACGCCATTGCCATTCGCTCCCTGCCCCACGTGGTCGCCGCCGACGGCGGGCACCGCTACGCCCGCGCCTTCGGCGTCGGCAACGTCAGCATCAAATACCAGGGCAAAAAAGTCGCCAACACCCTGCTTGAGTCGCACACGGCGCAGCTCCCGATCACCAGCGACCTGACCATGCAGGAAGGCCGCTACTTCACCGAAGAGGAAGACGAGCGCCACGCCAAGGTCGTCGTGCTGGGTCACGATACTGCGGACGATCTCTTCGGCGATCAATCCGCCCTGGGCAAAGACGTCAACGTCGAAAGCTCGCTCTACACCGTCATCGGCGTCATCGGCAAACGCAAGCAGCCTTTCGGCAGCGGCAAAAATCCCCAGGACAACGCTGCCTACTTCCCCAACGGCACCTTCCATAGCCTGCATCCGGAAGTTCTTGACCTCTTCATCGCCGTCAAATACGACGACCCGGCCAACAAAGCCCTGGTCACCGAAGAGGTCCGCGAGCTGCTCCGCGTCCGCCGCCACGTCAAAGTCGAGGCCGACGACAATTTTGAAATCTTCGGCCCCGATTCCCTCTCGCGTCTTTGGGATCAGGTCACCTGGGGCCTGCGTCTCTTCATGCTCGCCGTCTCCAGCGTGGGACTCATGGTTGGTGGCGTCGGCGTGATGAACATCATGCTCGTCTCAGTCACCGAGCGCACCCGCGAAATCGGCATCCGCAAGGCTCTCGGCGCTACCAAACGCACCATCCTCACTCAGTTCACCACCGAGGCTGTGACTCTCTGCGCCGTCGGCGGTGTCTTTGGCGTCATCGCCGGAGCCGTCATCACCTGGATCGTCTACTTCCTGCCCATCGGCCTGCCGGCGACAGTGTCGACCTTCTGGGTCACCTTCGGCTTCTCGGTAGCCTGCGCCATCGGCTTAATCTTCGGCATTTACCCAGCTTGGAAAGCGGCCAACCTCGACCCCATCGAAGCCCTCCGCTACGAGTAGGCCGCGTCCGTAGTCTCAGACAACAAATCTGGCTCCTGGTCTGGGTGCCCCACCCTCGCCACGCCTTTGTTTTTGTGGCTAGGGTGGGGAAAAAAGAGCCTCGCTGGCAAAAGAATGCATTGTCATCCTGAGCGACCGGGGTGGGGAAGCGAAGGACCTGCTTTGTTTTTCTGCCCCTCGTTGCGTCGATAAACTTCGGGTGCCCCATCCTTGTCACAGCCTCATCGTGACAAGGGTGGGAGTGACTAAATTCCGACTCTCCAAAAGATCAAGCACCAAAGGTGCGCCACTATCCCAGCCCAGGGCACCGCCCTGGGTCAATGGCCACCGTGTACTCGAGGGCTGAAGGCCCGACCCATCGCAGCAATGCCCTTCGCTAAACTAAATCAAGCCCATGCCCGCGTTCGCTCATGCCATAGAGATCGTCACCACCGCCCTCACCGCCGCCGGCATGGCTTGGTGCCTCCTCGTCCTCATCGCCGCCATCAGCTTCCGCCTCTCCACCCGCCAGCGCCTCCCCGAATTCACCCCGGCCGTCAGCATCCTCAAGCCCGTCAAAGGCCTCGACCCCGGCATGTACGACGCCTTCCGCAGCCATTGCAACCAGGTCTACCCCGGCAGCTACGAACTGATCTTTGGCGTGAGCAGCGGGGGCGCAGGCACAGAAGACGACCCCGCCGTCCCAGCCATCCGCCAGCTCATCGCCGAATTCCCAGACCACGCAATCAAACTCGTCCTCTGCCCCGAGCGCCTGGGAACCAACGGCAAGGTCTCCAACCTCATCCAGATGCTGCCCCACGCGCAGCACGACTACATCGTCGTGAATGATTCGGATATTCGCGTCAGCCCCAACTACCTCACCCGCGTCCTGCGCCCATTCGCCGCTTCGAGCAAGAAGCCCGTGGGCATGGTCACCGCACTCTATCGCGGCCACGCCGCCAAATGGACCCTCGGTTCTATCCTCGAAGCCCTCGGCATCGCCACCGACTTCCAAGCCGGCGTCCTCGCCTCTCGCATCGTAGAAAACGGCATCCACTTCGGCCTCGGCAGCACCCTCGCCGTCCGCCGCGAAGCGCTCGCCGCAGCTGGCGGATTTGAAGCCCTGGCCGACCAGCTCGCCGACGACTACGAAATGGGCGCCAGTATCGACAAAGCAGGCTACTCCATCCGCCTGACATCCGAAATCGTAGAAACCAGCGTTCCCGCCTACACTTTGTCGGGATTCGCCAGCCACCAACTCCGCTGGGCCCGCACCGTCCGCGACAGCCGCCGCTGGGGCTACCTGGGCCTGCTCTTCACTCACACCCTGCCGCTGGCCGCCATCAATGTCCTCGCCTCGGGAGCCAGCTTCCTCAGCCTCTGGCTCCTCTGCCTTGCCTTCTTCCTGCGCCTGGGAGCCGCCATGCAGGTTGGCGCAGGCATCCTCGCCGACCGCCAGGTCCTCGCCAACCTCTGGCTCCTGCCCCTGCGCGACGCCATCGGCTTCCTCATCTGGATCTGGTCCTTCGCCGGCAACACCATCCACTGGCGCGGCGAAAAATTCACCCTCAAAAATGGAAAGCTGGAAAAAGCCTCTTGATACCAAATTTGGGTGCCCCACCTTCGGCACGCATTTGTTTTTATGCCTAAGGTGGGAGGGCGCAATCCCCGCAGTGCTATCGTGAGAAACGATGCCCGTTCCCGGCCAGCTCGCGACTATCACCCCCGCCGCAGCCCCGTCCGGCCCCACCGCCACCCTCATCTATGACGACTGGTACCCGGCCCTGCGCTCCAGCGAGTTGCGCGGCACGACCCTCAAAACCGCCATGCTCCTCGACCTGCCGCTGGTCCTCGGCCGCAAGTCCGACGGCAGCCTCTTCGCCATGCGCGACAGTTGCCCCCACCGCGGCATTCCCCTCAGCGTCGGATGGTACGACGGCAACCGCCTCACCTGCCGCTACCATGGCTGGGAGTTCGAGCCCTGCAGCGGTCAGTGCTCCACCATCCCATCTCTCTCTTCGCACGACAAGCTCGACGCGACCAGGATCTACGCCACCGCCTACCCCTGCGCGGAAAAAGACGGCTACGCCTGGGTCTACATCCCCAGCCCCGGAAGCGGCAAAAAAACCAAAACGGCGGAGCCACCCGAGCTGCCGAAATTCAGCGAAAAATACCGCATCGCCCACCTCACCGCCGATCTCCCCTGCAACGTCGATCACGGCATCATCGGCCTCATGGACCCCGCCCACGGACCCTTCGTCCACCAAGCCTGGTGGTGGCGCTCCCGCAGCTCCATCCGCGAGAAAACCAAGCGCTTCGAACCCATCCCACAAGGCTTCCGCATGGCCGCCCACGCCCCCAGCGGCAACTCCGCGCCCTATAAGCTGCTCGGCGTCTATGGCCACCCCGTCGAAACCACCATCGACTTCGTCCTGCCCAACCGCCGCTATGAAACCATCCGCTGCGGCCCCAAGTGGTTCTCCAGCCTCACGACGATCACCCCGGTCACCGCCTCCACCTGCCGCATCGACGTCATCGGCGCGTGGAACGTCTTCTACCACGTCCCCTTCGTCACCCCCATCGCCAAATTCTTCGGCAACAAGTTCGTCCAGCAGGACCAGGAAACCATGATCCAGCAGGCCGAAGGCCTCCGCCACAACCCCAGCCTCATGCTCATCGACGACGCCGACAAACCAGCCAAGTGGTACTTCGCCTTAAAGCAAGCCCGCCTCGAAAACAACCCCGAAGCGAAGCATCCGCTAGATGGTCCCGTCGATCTACACTGGCGCAGTTGACCTCACTGGCGCAGTTAGAGCAAGTACTGTAGCCGTTCGGCCACGAAAAAGGTTGTCATCCTGAGCAAAGCGAAGGACCTGCTTTTGTTCTAATCGACCTACACTGGTGCAGCTAAACAAAACGATCTCGATCATGATCAAGACACACCATAAGCGATATACAGGCTACTTCGCGGTCATTGCGATTTTCTGCCTTGCGGTGTCGTATGCAATACAGGCTCACCCGCAGGCGCTAGATGACAAGGATGATGACGGAGCCTTTATCCAGAATGCCTTTACCAGGATGAAGCTCAAGCCGCCTGAGTTGGCCTGGGTTCTGCCAAGTGGAGAGTTAGTGACAGAGTTTTCAGCCAAAGAACTCACAATTTTCTCAGCAAAGATTTCACCCGTCGCAGCATCGAACGCTGATGTAATTCCGGCGCAGTCCGTAAAAGCATACGTCATGAAAAATAAGGTGGATTGCGACCAGGCTGCAGAGAAAGAACCGTCACCCCTCTATCGATACACCGCAACGATGCCCTCATCGAAACAGGCTGAACAAGTGCTTGTGCTGGAAAGGCATACTCAATCTCAGATTACTGGCGGCTTCACGGACGTTAAGTTAAACGTAAAACAAACCGATCCTGTCTGGTTTGCGATGGATGCTCACTCGGGGCAGAAACGGTTGATCTATACGGCAAAGCAGCCGGGCAACTCGTTCTCATACTCCTTCGCAATGCTGTTTACGAAGAAAGGCGATCTCATGCGCGAAGGAACCTTTCTTCAAGATCGAACGGGCAAAATTCTCGGCAAAGAAATCGATGACGTGGGTGAAGACGATCTCTGCGACGGCTGCGGTCTTCCCACCTATGAGTGGGAAGTTGCTCGTGGAAATCCCGCTCTTAATCTCATCACGATTCCAACGTTGCCTTATCCGATGGTGTTGATGGATTCAAGCACGGTTGAAGGAAGAGCGATCGAATTATTCACTTTCTCCGCAACCGGCCAATCAAGCCACTATCGAAAGTACGAATATATGGTCACCTGCATCCTTGGCTCGAAGGAGTAGTGAGTGCAACAAAATTCTCCCCACACGTGACATTCTTCCTCCCCCTGCGAATCACAATGCAGACGAGGCAGAAATGCGGACCGGCATGGCAGCAATCGAAGACAACCTGAGCACGGCAGCCGGCTCGCAGCAGAGCTTTGAAACTCTCCTGCACGCCCATCGCGGCATCCTCTTCAAAATCGCCAATACCTACTGCTGGCATAGCGAAGATCGCGCCGACCTCGCACAGGAAATCGTCGCCCAGCTCTGGCGCGCCTGGCCCAGCTACAACCCCGCCCGCACCTTTACGACCTGGATGTACCGCGTCGCCCTCAACGTCGCCATCAGCTACGTGCGCCGCGAGTCCAAGCGCAGCCGGCTCTCCGTCTCGCTCGACGAAAACCTCATCGAAAGCGTCGCCGCGCCCAGCGCCGCTGCCGAGCCCGATGAACGCATCGAGCGCGTTGAACGCCTGCAGCGCTTCATTCAGCAGCAGCCTTCGCTCGACCGCGCCCTGCTCTTACTCTTCCTCGAGGAGCGACCGCAGAAAGAAATCGCCGAAATTCTCGGCATCACCCCGACCAACGTCTCAACCAAGATCAACCGGCTCAAACAGCGCATCCGCGCCGAGCTCTAAAGCCCCACGCACACCTCACGGAGATCGCAATGGAACTCGAAGATCTGCAATCCACCTGGCAAAAACTCGACCGCTACCTCGACCAGCAAAACGCCATCGGCGCCGCCCTGCTGCGCTACAACAAGCTTCAGACCACGCGCCGCGAGCTGCGCTCCGTCTATCTCAACCAGACCCTGCAGATGGCCTTCGGCATCGGCCTGCTCTTCTTCATGGCTCTCTTCTGGATCAGCAAGCCGCACGCGCTCTCGCTGCTCATCTCCGGCATCCTCGTGCACGCCTACGCCGTCGGCTGCATCGTCACCGCCGCCATCACCCTCGGCCTCACCCGCGGCATCGACTTCACCGGACCCATCCTGCAGATCCAGCATCACCTGGCCCGCCTGCGCCGCGCCTACGCGGTCAGCGGCCTCATCGCCGGCCACTCCTGGTGGTTCATCTGGATTCCCTTGCTCATCGTCTTCATCGGTCTCTTCCGCGTCGATCTCTACGCCCGCGCCGCCTCCGTCGTCTGGTTCGGCCTGGCCATCGGACTCGCCGGCTCCCTGCTCACTGCCGCCCTCTACTTCTTCACCAGCCGCTCCTCGAACCCACGCCTGCGCAATCTCGCCGCCACCTTCCTCTTCGGCACCGCCCTGCAGCGCGCCCAGGCCCAGCTCGACGAAATCCGCCAATTCGAAGAAGAAACCGCATAAACAAAAAAAGCGGGGGAGAGGCCATCAGCCCCTCCCCCCTTTTGCTAACTCGCTAACTTGCTAACCCGCTAACTCGCTGTATGCCTCCAGCACCCGCTCCAGCGCCTCATCCCCCGTCGCCCCAGTCGCCGAAAGATGCCCCATCTTCCGCCCCGCGCGCGCTTCTTTCTTTTCGTACAAATGCAGCCGCACCCCCGGCACGCGCAGCGCCGCAGCAAACTCCGGCTTCCCTCCCGGAGCGTTAAGCCAAACATCCCCCAAAAGATTCACAATCGCCGCCGGCGTCAGTATCTGCGTATCTCCCAGCGGCAGGTTGCAGGTAGTGCGCACTAACTGCTCAAACTGGCTCGTAGCACACGCCCGCTCGCTCTGGTGATAGCTGTTATGCGGTCGCGGAGCCAGCTCATTCACCAGTAACTCGCCCTCATTGGTGACAAACATTTCCACACACACCAAGCCTTCAATACCGAGATCAGCCACAATGCCCCGCGCCACCAGCTGCGCCGCCTCTTCCAGCGCCTCAGGAATCCCCGCCGGCAGCACGCTCCACGCCAAGATTTGCCGCTCATGATGATTCCGCGCCGCGGGATAGCTCCGCACCTCGCCCGCAGGCGACCGCGCCGCCATCACGCTGATTTCGATTTCCAATTCCAGCGCCTGCTCCACCACCACCGGCCGAGCGCCCAGCCCGTTCCACGCCTCGGCAATCTCCGCCTCGGTCGCCGCATGCTCAAAGCCCAGCCGCGCCTGCCCGCGCCCGTCATAGCCGCCGCGCGCCGTCTTCACAAACACCCGCCCGCCCAGTGCCGTCACCGCATCCCTAAGCTCAACCTCTGAACCAGCAACGCGAAACGGCCCCACCGGAAACTCATGCTCCGCCAGCCAGTTTTTTTGAAGAATCTTGTCCTGAATAATCCGGATCGGCTCCACCCCCGGCCGCAGCGGAGCCAGCGCTGCCACCGCGCGCAGCGCATCCGCGCCAATCTGCTCAATCTCCAGCGTCACCGCATCGGCGCCCGCCGCCAGCCGCCGCGCCGCCTCCACATCATTCCACTTGCCGGTAATGACTTCATCGACGACGAAGCTCGCCGGGCAGCCCGCCTCGGGATCCATCACCCGCACGCGATAGCCCATGGTGCGCGCTGCCATCGCCGTCATCCGCCCCAGCTGTCCGCCGCCCAAGATCGCAATCAATCCACCCGGCTCAACCACTTTGGAAGCGCTCACTCCGGAAGCTCCCAGCTCAGCTCCTGCGCCAGCACTTCCTGCGTCCGTTCAGCACGCCAAGCCGCCAGCTTCTCCCGCAGCGCCGCATCGGTGCACGCCAGCATCTGCACCGCAAAAATCCCGGCATTCGCCGCCCCCGGCCGCCCAATCGCAAACGTAGCCACAGGAACGCCCTTGGGCATCTGCACAATCGACAGCAGCGAATCCATCCCCTGCAGCGCCGTCGCCGGCACCGGAACCCCCAGCACCGGCACCAGCGTCTTCGCCGCCAGCATTCCCGGCAGATGCGCCGCCCCGCCCGCACCGGCAATAATCGCCCGCAGCCCGCGCTTCTCCGCGCTCGCCGCATACTCAAACAGCAGATCCGGAGTGCGATGCGCGCTCACCACCCGCACCTCATGCGCCACCCCAAACTCGCGCAGCATCTCTACGGCAGGTTCCATCACCGCAAAATCGCTCTTCGACCCCATCACCACGGCAACCAGCGGCTCTTCGTGCTTCACCTTGCTCATCCCGAAATTATACGGTTCCGACTATTGTGCGGCGGACTGACGCCGCTTGCAGCAGAATTCAGTCACAATGAGGTCTAGGGCGGTCGTCTACCTGTGAATAAAGTCCTACGTTCTTTCGCACCGTTCCTCTTGCTCTTCGCAAGCTGCATCAACATGCAAGCCACCACACACAGACTCACGTTTGCAAAGCTTAAAGGGCTGCTGGAAAGTCAAGGCTTCTCCGGCGGCTTCGAAGGAAGAGTTCACATCTCTCGTTTGGGCGAAATGGACTGTGCCGGTAGCAAACTACAGGTCTACTACTACACTTGGGAAGAGACGCATCCTCCAGGCGAGGCGATCCACGCCGCCTACAGAGTTCTATTTTTCAAGGACTCAACCACTTACCTCGGTCAGTACAAAGTGGGAGACAAACCGAAATTGCTAAAGTCCAACAGACTTGTCTTCAACTATTCCTAGTCAGACGGAAACAGCATCCAGTGCGATCAGAATGGACTACCGGAATCCGTTTTGGTAGATGGAGAAGACCTGACCCTGTTCAAATAAGCGTGCCGCAAGCGCGGCTTATCTGATCCCTGTTCTCTGACCCCTGATCCCTGTCTTCAGTGCCTCCGCAAGGCATCCACCGCCACCTCAATCACCGCAAACAACACGCTCACCGCCGCCATAAACCCCTTGGCCCGCTGCACGCTCTGCTCCTGCCGCTCGATGCGTGACTCCAAATCGCTGATGCGCCCTGAATTGCCATCCCCCACCAGCCCCGTCATCTGCGCCTTCAGCACGCAAAGATCGCTCAACACCTGCGCCTCAAACTCATTCATCATCCGCATAGCCACCCCGGCAAAACCCTTCGCGCACTTGTCTTTCACACTTCACACCGTCACACTCAACGGCAGATTCACAAAAATCCCCACCGAGAACTCCGAATAGTTCGGCGGCGTATTGCCGTCGATACTGGGTATCAACCGTGCCATCCGAAAGATGAAAGACCGCCGTGTAGTACAGCCCCGCCGGATTCGCCCCCAGGTTCGCCGCCAGATTCACGCTCAGAAAACCATCCGTGCCAACCGTAACCACCGTCTTGCCCGCCGCCACCTGCTGATTCGCCGCCGTCGTGAACGCCGGCCAGCTCACCAGCACCGTCCCCGACCCGGGGGCGCCGCCGGCCAGGTAAACCGTTCCCTGCACAGTGGTCGTAGGCACACTCTGGGCCCACATCCCCACTGGCAACAGCAAACCCGACAACCAAATCACGGCGCGCAAACCTATCCTCATCGCAAGCGTCCTTCCCATCCAGATTCCCCATCGGCCCTGCCAAAAACAGAGCGTCCCAGGCCTCGAACAAAAGACCTGGGACCGTTGCTTCCTTTAGTTGAGCGGCACGACCGACACAACCTCTCCGTCGATCTTCCGCTCCTCGTCGAACACCCTTTTCAGCAGCTTGGCAAAACTCTCAAACGCCTCCGGTGACACTTCCTCACCTTCCAGAAGCGCCGCCATCTCCACCAGCATTTTCAGGCTCGGCAAATGCTCCGCCCGCATATTCGCCATGAGGCAATCCAGCACCTCTCCGACATACGTCTTCAGAGAGATTCTGGCCATGTTTCTGAACTGAATCTTCGCTTCCTGACCTTTCTTCGGATCAGGCTTCCACGCGCAGCTTCCGTCCTCGCCCCCAGTACTCCTACCGCCTTCTTCCCCTCCGGCCATCGGCACCGCCATTCCTGTGCCGGTCTTCTCGACCTTCAACGCCTGTGCCGAGAAAAGCCCGACACAAAGTGCCGCAAAAAGAAAACGGAGCGCACCAGCGCCCCTCCCTCTCTTCTGCGATTGTTTCCAGCTTACAAGCTTCCCCCGAAATTCAAGGCAAACCCACCATCTCTCCTAACCCCTCTATAAATCAATAACCTGCAACCATTCATCCTCCCACCGCCCTTGACAAGCGCTTCCACCCCGCTTTCATAAGACGTCCCCTGTTTTCTGTTCCCTGATCCCTGGTCCCTGGTCCCTGCTTTTCCACCCCTTGTGCAAACCGTGGAAACCCAAATCGACGCGCAAAACCATCCCCTCTGAAACCCGCGTCAATTCACCTCGAAGCCCCGCTTCCCACACCTCCGACCTGAAAATCCACATGCCCCCGGGCCTCGCCTGTGCGAACCGTGTATCCCTCGGTACCCAAATCTACCCCTCGAACCCCGCTTTCCACTTCCCCTCAATTCCACAGCGAAGTTTTCTAAAACCCGCACCCATCGCAACCCCGCTCCATCCGCGGTTTCCCTCCTCATTTCCACTTTTCCTCGCCCAACGGCTGCTACGGCGGGTCTAAATATCTCTTTGTTTATTTCTTTTCCGTACTCCGTCGCACTCCGCATCTACGCCGGAACCGCACCCATAAAAACCCCTCCCTGGACAGGCCTCCACGGGACCTATACAAATCCTGCCCTCTCTGCCTTGTTTTCATGCATTGATGCCCTGTTTTCCACGTCCTCCCATCTGCTCTTTTCACTACAATTAACGCAGGCCGCAGCCACATTCTCAGCATCATGCGCGACCCGGACCCGAGTGGTGTAAAGTTGCATCACGTCCGATAACTTGTTTCCCAAGAGGACTGAATCATGCCAGGACTGGAAGTCGAAAACGAACCCGTAACTACCGCCACCGCCCAGGGGTCTTCTATGGAAATCACCGTCACCCGTCAGGACCTGCTCAAAGAGCTCACCGCCATCCAGTCCGTCGTCGAGCGCAAAACCACCATCCCCATCCTGTCGAACTTCCTCATCGAAGCCACCGACGGCGCCGAGGGCGGCCTCATCAACATCACCGCCACCGACCTCGACCAGGCCATCCGCACCTCCGCCAAAGCCAAGGTCAAAAAAGCCGGCTCTTGCACTATCCCCGCGCGCAAGCTCTACGACTACGTCAAGCTCCTCCCCGATGGCGAAATCTCCATCAAGCTCCTCGACAATCACTGGGTTCAGATCCGCTCCGGCCGCTCCAACACCAAGATGGTCGGCCTTGGTCGAGCCAACTATCCGCAGGTTCCCGAGCTGCCCACCGTCGCCAGCGTCAAGATCCCCGTCCCCGTCCTCAAGACCCTCATCGCCCGCACCATCTTTTCTATCTCCAACGAAGAATCGCGCTATACCCTCAACGGCGCGCTGCTCATCCTCAAGGCCGAATCCATCGCCATGGTCGCCACTGACGGCCACCGCCTGTCATTCGTCGAGAAGTCCGAGCAGTCGCTCGAAGGTGTCAGCGGCGAAAAGCGCATCCTCATTCCCCGCAAAGCCCTCGCCGAACTGCAATCGCTCCTCAACTCCACCGATGCTGAATCCATTGAGTTCGCCGACGACGATCTCTGGCTCTTCTTCCGCATCGGCCACCGCACTCTATCGAGCCGCAAGCTAACCGGTCAGTTCCCCAACTATGAAGCAGTCATGCCCCGCGACAACACCCGCTTCGTAGTCGTCCGCTGTTCAGAACTCTCGGCCGCCATCGGCCGCGTAGCCCAGTTCGCCGACGAGCGCTCCGGCGCAGTCCGTATCAAGATGGAGCAGAACGAGCTTAAGATCACCGCCCAATCCAACGAGTCCGGTGAATCCGAAGACAGCATCGAAACCCCCTACACCAGCGACCCGCTCGTAGTAGGTTTCAACAGCAGCTACATGCTCGACTTCTTGAAAGCCATGGGCAACGAAGGCGAAGTAAGACTCGAGTTCAAAGACGGCCAATCCGCCGGCCAAATGCGCCCCGAAGACCCCGACGCTGAATACAAATACCGCTATGTCCTCATGCCCATGCGCATCTGAGGCGTTCCACGCCCTTGATCGAGCGCGTCGCGCTCCAAAGCAACAACAAAGGCCCGGCAATCGCTAAGATTGCCGGGCCTTTGTTGCTCTTCATCAACACTACTTATCCAAAAAACAAGACTTGTCATCCTGAGCGTAGCGAAGGACCCACCTCTCTCCACCGTAAGATCTGTTCCTCCGTAAACCACCCAGCGCTCAAATCATCCCATCTAGGATTCTTCTCCTCAACAAGCGCAATCTTCTTCGCCCTCAACCACCCCTTCAACTTCTTCTCTGTCGCGATCGCATTGTTCACATACTCAAACTGCGCAAACCAAACCAGCCTGTTGCATCCATATGTCTTCGTAAAACCAGGAACTCGACTACTCTTATGATCCAGAACTCATCGCTTCAAACTCCCAGTTACACCGATATAAAGCGTGCGATTCAGGCTCGCTATTATGTAAGTAAAGTAACGATGCTCCTTAGTCATACCGGCAGCCTAATTTCCAAATGCACGTGTGTCGAATGCCGTAGTGTCTGAAACAAACATGAAGTCGAAATGGGCTGATTTCTCGTAGTGTCCAAAACTGGCATAAATATTGTCATCCTGAGCGCAGCGAAGGACCCAACGAACAAGTTTTTGGTTCGCAGAAAAAAGCAAAGAACCGCCTCCTTATCGAAGTTGGTCCTCCATCTCGTCATACCTACCCCAAATTCCGCTTATAAAGCGCCGTCAGTTCCGCCCAGGCCCGCTCCGCCCCAGCCTCGTTGTAAACCTGGCTTCCCCGCACAGTCCACCCATGGTCGCAGCCGTCAAACACCTCAACCGTAGCCTTCAGATGAGCCGAAGCAAACGCCTCCTTCAGCTTGTCCTTCGCCGCCGGATCGCGCTTGTCATCATTCGCCGCCACGCAGCACAGCACCTCAGCCTTCATCTGCGGAATCATCAGGTGCGGGCTCTCCGGCTTGTCCGTCACCAGCCCCCCGCCATGAAAAGTCGCCGCCGCGCCAACCCGGTTCGCCACCGTCGCCGCCGTGCGAAACGTCAGCGGACCGCCCATGCAATACCCCTGCACGCCCATCTTCTTGCTCTTGTCCGTCTGCGGCTGCTGATCTAGAAACCTCGTATACGCCTTCGCATCGCTGATGTTCGCATCCGCCGTAAGCGCTGCCGCCATCGGCATCACCTTGGCCCTGTCCTCGGGCTTCGAAAAATCAAAGGAACCATCCACTACCGGCGCCTTCGCATTCCTGTAGAAAGGATTCGGCACCAGCACCACGTACCCCTCAGCCGCCAGCCTGCGCCCCATCTCGCGAAACACCGGCCGCAAGCCTAGAATGTCCGTCCACACCAACACCGCCGGCCACGTCCCCTTGCCTTCCGGATAGAACAATGCCGAGTCCGAAACCCCTGAAGCCATCGGCACATTCACATCCTTCTCCACAACCTTGCTCTCCGCCGCCATCGCTGTTGAGCTAAGCACCGCTGCCGCTGCCGAGCTCATCACAAACGCCCGCCGCGAAACCGTAGGATCATGCGTCAATCCCTGGTGAATAAAGTCATCGCACATATGCTGATTTCTCCTGTCCGTTTGAACTGATTGAATTTTCCAGGAATGGGTTACAACACGCCTCTCGCCAGCGCGTACTATCCCTCATCAAGCAGAGAGATTCCTCCGCCGTCATCAGAGATGCATCCTACATCACACACCTCAACAACATCTGCTCACTTCGCCCCCAGCAGAATCGGTTCCGTCTCCACCAGCTTCAGTGACTTCACCATACCCTGCGTCGCCGCTTTATATTTCTTGAAATGCGCCGTCTGCAAATGCGCCTCATACGCCGCCTGATCGCGATACGTCTCAAAGATTCTGATCTGCTCCGGATGTCCCTTCACCGCCACCGCATTCAGCGTCAGCACTCCCGGCTCAACGCGAATAGAAGCCTCGATCTCCTCTTTGAGAGCAGTCCTGTACGCCTCCAACTGCATCGGATCGATCGTCAACTCAGCCAACCGTACAACGCGGCTATCCTCCGAAGCAGCCTCAGCCTGTCTGGTCGCCAGAAACATGCATGTAATCAACGTAGTGCCAAGCAATAGAAACGGCTTCATATGATTTAGCCTGTCTTGCATCATTGACCCCTCTGTCATTTCTAACTTCCTGCATTCATCTGGATATATTGCTTTGAATCGAACTTCTTTCCCGTCGATTCTCCCGACATATACCGAACCATCCCAAACACCGGCCTATCGAACCAAGGCCGGTCATGCTTCCCCACAATCGCCCACGCAATCCCCGCATACCCATTCGCATCCCGCCCATCCAGCTCGTATTTATCATTCAAATAAACCGCCCACTCAAACGCCCGCGCCGCATCCGGAGTCCATTCCAGAATCTTCTTCGCCCAGTACATCCGCATATAGTTGTGCATCCACCCATCGCGCACCATCTGCCGCTGTGAAGCATTCCATAACTCGTCATGCGTCTCCGCATTTTCTAACTGCTGCAGCGAATAACTCCAGGGACGCTTGTCTGCCGCATGAGCCATCAAAGTCTTCTTCGCCCACGGCTCCGCGCACTCCCAGTTATCGTAGTCAGGGTTATACTTACAAAACAACACCGCCAGTTCGCGCCACCCAATCAACTCGTCCAGATATTTATCCGCAATTTCCGTCGTAGCCTTTCCACGGCGAACCGCATCCTTCATCGCCAGCGCGACTGTAATCGGCGAGATATGTCCATAATGCAGGTAAGGCGACATCTGGCTCGTCCCATCCACCTCTGGATGATTTCTCCGCTCGTCATACTGCGCCAGTTGTGTTTCCGTAAATTTATTCAGACGCTTCAAAGCCGCCTGCGTCCCGCCTACAAAAGTATCCACCGGTCCCACCGAACGATCTAAATTATCGAATCCTGCGGTAATATCTTCCTTCAACGAATAACTGGCTAGCTTACCCATCCACTCATGTTGAGCCTTGAGCTTCTTCACGGGTACGAGAAACTCCGGCAGATGCTTATGCAGATGCGGCCGGAAATGATGCAGCAGCACAAAGCTCTTCCCAAAAAGCGCCGAAGGCACCACCACGTCCGCATCCACAGTAAAGAAAGGCACCCGCAGCTTCCGTGCCAACGCAGCCCGCCACCGCTCCGGCTCGCGGCAAACATTCTCGTCTCCCACCAGCATCGCCGCACTTACTTCATCGATAAACTTCTCGAGCGTATCTCCATCCGTAGGTCTGCGAACAACAAACCGCACTCCACGTTCCGTCATACCCTCGGCAACGTCAAGCAGACCCTGCTGCAAAAAGTGATAGTGCCGCAAATTCGCATGGGGATAATTCGGAATCACAAAGAAAGCCGCCACCACCGGCAGCCCCAGCGCATTCCCGCAAGCAATCGCCACTTCCAGCGCCGGATTATCCAGCACCCTCTGCGCCTTCTGCATCCAGTACACAACGCACTTTCCATCTTCCTTCGGTTCTCCACCGCGTCGCACGGTAACCCGCTTATCCGCGGCAATCTCCGTCAGCCTCTCCGCCAACTGCACAGCCATCCATCAGCCTCCAAACCCCAATCCTACCCGCCATCGCAACGCCTGCTTTGCCTCTCTGAAAATCCACTTTGACCTCAACAAATCCCGCTCAATTCGCCTTCAGCCCGGCACGCCGTCTCCGACCTCATGCTCAAACTCTGGCACTGAACGATCTAAGTTTGAATTGGATCGGAGGAGGAGGATACTAGGCTGCCCAAATATGCGGGTGCCCCACCCTCGCCACGTCTTTGTTTTTGTGGCTAGGGTGGGATACTTTGTACATATAGCTCTTTATAGTCTTTCGCTAACTCGCTAACTCGGAATGCGCGTGCTAACTACGGGATACACCGCGGAGAGGTTTTGGTCCATGAGGTGTTCAATCCGCCAAAAAGAAACTCCCCAGCCCAGCCTTCCCCGCATGTTCCACCATCGCCCGCTGTATCTCCAGCGCCAACCCCAGCGCCTCGCACCCCTGCCGCGCCGTCACATAGGGCGTGCTTCTCTCTCGCACCGCTCTCAGAAACGACAGGATCTCCAGCCGCAACGGCTCACCCGGTATCACCTCGGGCTTCGAGAACGAGAGCCCCGGCAGCCCATCCTGAAATCCGCTCGCAGCTCCCGCAGCCATTGCCTGATCCAGCGAAAAGTCCTTGTCCACCGCAATCACCAGCACATCCTTGCGCGCATAGTCGATCGACACATACTGCCGCGGTTCAAAAAACCGCAGCTTTCTTACCCGCTCCGTCGAAACCCGGGAAGCAGTAAAGTTCGCCACGCATCCCGACTCAAACTCCACCCGCACATTCGCGATATCCACCTTGGGCGAAAGAATCGGCAGCCCCACGGCGCGCACTTCTTTTACAGGAGATTTGGAAAACGTCAGTACGATATCCAGATCGTGGATCATCAGATCCAGCACCACATCCACATCGAGCGATCGCGGAGTAAACACACTCAACCGGTGCGCTTCAAAGAACATAGGCCGGGTTAAAGCAGGCTCCACCGCCAGCACCGCCGGATTGAACCGCTCCAGATGTCCCGGTTGCAAAACCCGTCCGTGCCGCTCCGCCAAAGCCCGCAGTTCGTCGGCCTGCGCCAGAGTCGCCGCAATGGGCTTCTCTACCAGGCAGTCCACCCCAGCCTCAAGCAACTGGCAGGCCACCGCATGATGATGTACCGTCGGCACCGCCACTGACACGGCATCCAGGCGTAGATCCGCCTCGAGCGCCGCCTCCACATCCGCATACACCGGAATATCGAAAGCCTCGGCAATCGCCTCCGCCCTCTCGTCATCCGGCTCAATTGCCGCCGCCAACGTCACTCCTTCAGACGCCAGCTCCCGGTACACCCGCAGATGATTCCGCCCGAACGCGCCCGTCCCGGCAACCGCCACCCGCAAAGAAGATCGCGAAGACGAATCTGGGTGCCCCATCCTTGTCACAGTCTCATCGTGACTAGGGTGGGATTGTGATAAGGATGGAGCTTCAGAATCCACTAACCCTTCACCGCCGAACTAGCAACCGATGACCCATCGACCACATGCAAACACCGGCTGTAGAGATCCAGCAGCTGATTCACCTGCTCCTCAGGTTTCGGCGCCGCCGTGCCGCTGAATCCGGTCGAAGGCACGGCCGCTCGCCCAAACCCCGTCGAACCCGCCACAAACTTCAATAAATCCAGCGCAATATCTTCCTTAGACCGCGCGCCAAACCCGCCACTCCCAGTTGATTCCATGCCACCCTCCACAGCCGATCCTAACAAATGCCCACCCCGTCCGCCCGCGGACCCCGTAGCAGTACCGTCTGACTGGAAGAATTGTCATTCCCAGGATCACAGGCGACGAGGAATCACAAAGAATCCCTCTGCGAGGATCACAGCAATCAGGCACCCATGAAGAATTGTCATTCTGAGGAGCCACCGGCGACGAAGAACCCACACGCTCTCGGCGCCAACTGGACACCCGTCTCCCATCTCTCCCCGCAAGCCGCAACAACACAGCACTACATTGCCCGCAGGATCAGCGCGACCCGCCCCACCAGAACATCATTGACCGTCTCTTTGCCCGGCACATCCATCACCTCCACCGGGAAATCCACCCGGTAGGGTCTCAACACAACACGCCCCGCTTCAGCCTGCGCATACCGGATCAGCAGCCGCCCCATCCCCAGCCCACGCACTCCATAGAGATTTGTCTTGCCCTCCTCGTAGGGTCGAAATGATATGTAGTGCCGGTCCAGCACCACGATGCTGTCTCCCGTCAGGATCGGCTCCATCGCGCGAGCCTCCTCCGCGCCAATACGTACTGCCACAAACCTCTCCCACTGCTTTCGGGTCTGCGGGCAACGCACCAGCAGCGCTGTCAGGTTCCCGGCGGGAAACGGCACCATCGCATGCACAATGCTTGGCCTCAAAAACGGCTCTCCGATCGCTACATCCGCTGAAACCAGCGGCACCAATCCTGCCTCCCCGATCTGTCCGCTCAAAAGCGATCCGGCCCCCTCGCGTCGCGCTGGCAGCAGATCCGCTGCCGTCAGCCGTTGCGCTGCCAGCATCTTGTCTAATGTCGCCAGGCTGAGGCCGCGCCGCCCATGCAGAAAATTTGACACATGTCCTTGCCCCAGTCCCGTCTGCCGCGCCAGCAAGCTCACGCTCACGGTCCCGCGCTCGATTCTGCGCTGCAGCTCAAGGCGCAGACGCTCTTGCAGTTGACTGAAGTTCATGTGGAAAATTCACATGCAGCAATACGCAGGCTGGAAACGCATTTCAAGCAGAAAAGCCGCAACGCAGGGAATACCCACATTCCTGTGATGTTCTTAATTAGTTACACAACCCCCGCCCGGAAACCAATTTAGCCGATAGACCCGCAATCCAACTGCACCGTAGATTGGTCACACTTTCTCAAACACCGGCGTAGGAAATCTCTGGGCTTCCCAAGGCCCCCGGCACTTCGCGGTCTTGGCGTCTCTGGATTTGCCCTCGAACCGATGCATAACGGTGCTTGAACTTCCAGGAGCTGCGCGCCATGAGTACGATCCAACATCGAGGCAAGCTACCCGCCATCCCCCAGCAGGGCATCAGAATCCTGCACGGCGGCCATGCTTCCCCACTGCCCTGCGGACTGTCCGGAACCTCGCTCGTTTCGCGGGCTTACAAACCTTTTGGGAGAGACAGTCATGGAATTGCGCGTACATTTGAAAGTTTGCGAAGGTTGCGGTTGCCTCTGGTATCGTGCCCAGGTTGACACCGGGGTATATTGCTCGCCATGTCACGATCGATTCAGGGATTTTCCAACTCCCCTCACCCGCAAACGCAGAGGTCGGCCAAAGAAAACCATACTCCCCACCGTCTTCGCGGTCCACGAACCGGTATCGATCACGGCAATCCATGCCAACGGTCTGCCGCATAGAGGGCACGGATTTCAGCATGGAATGCGCGGGCTCCAGCCCACGCATCATCATGCCTGTCCCCAATCCTGCACGTCGGTCCCCGAAGGCATATCCACAGTGCATCTGTTCCAACAGCGCGGAGCGTCATCCTTCAACGCAGCAGGTGCCCGATGAGCGCCGCCTTGCAGCTTTCACAGGTCTGGGCAGCCACCGCCGGAACCTCGGCCCTCCAACCCCAACTGCTCGCCTCCGCCGTCCATCACATCCAGCGGCTACGGCCACAGCCGGTTGAGGAGCCCCAACTCGCGCAGGAACCCGTAATCACCTACGCCTTCTATCGCAAGCACACCGAAAAACTGCTCCGGCGTTATCTCTACGCCTCCATGCAGGTCGGCCGCTCCCCTAACCTGCTCGGCGAATCTGTCGGCCGAGGCTGGGTCTCCAGCCGCCGCGTCCGCACCTTCGAAGACGCCCTCATCTTCGTCCTCGACGTCGAGCAATGCCTCAAGAAGCTCTCCGCCCTCGATCGGCAGATAATCAGCCGCATCCTCATTCAGGAGTACACCCAGGCAGAAGCCGCTGTCCTGCTGGGAGTAAGCGCCCGCACCATCTGCACCAAACTCCCCCAGGCCATCGACCGCCTGACCGAGAGCCTGGTCGAATCCGACCTGCTAACCCTCCCCAACTAATACTCCCAAAGGTGCAGAAAATTCGGGTGCCCCACCCTCGCCACGCAGTTGTCTTTGTGGCTAGGGTGGGATTCACGAAATTCCACTTGAATAGTGAATCACCTTGAAATTTCAACGGCTCGGGATTTGATCATTGCGTCCAGGTGAAATTGGACAGACTCCTCTATCGTGACTTTCATCGCGCCACCCTTGAAAGTCTCCTCATAGCGGGCCTTCTTAGCTTGAGCCACAATCTCGCCGAAGCTTAGAGGTTTATCAACCGCCAATAAAATATCGGCGACAATCGATCGTTGGTCTTTAGGTTTTGACCTCAGAATTGAAGTCTTGCGATATCCGAAGCGCACTTGTTTCATGACGCGGCAAGTATAGTCGCAATTCGAAATCGCGGCATACCTACTGTTCAGGCCACATCACCGTCTATTGGCAGTCGCATGAGCGTGCGCAACTATCTGGTCTTAACACCATGGCCGTCACTCACTGGCCGGTAATCATTGACCTCCGCGCGCGCCTTCTTATACCCTCTCCTCAGCGCGAAGGGCGCATCCAGTCCGCGGAAAGGGCAGTGCCCACCTTTGGTTCTCACAATCTAACGAATCTTCTTTCAGCCTGACTCATGCGGACACTCCAGGCGCAACTTGAAAGGAGCTTCGCATGCCCGACCTGACTCTCCCCGACCACCCCAGCCTCGAACAATACAAAAAGCAAGCCAAGGAGCTGCATCGCGCCCTTGCCGCCGGCGATCCTGCCGCCATCGAGCGCCTCCGCAAACACCATCATCGCTACCGCGATGCATCATCCGACATCAGCCACACAAGCCTCGCCGACGCCCAGCTCGTCCTCGCCAAGGAACACGGCTACGCCAACTGGCCCGAATTCGCCCGGCACATCGAAACCCTGCGCATCATTCGCTCTCTTGAAGACCTGCGCGATCCCGTCAACACCTTCATCGAAGTCGCAGGCGTCGACCGCCATGGTTGGCATGGTGGCGGAACCCTCGAACACGCCTCCATGCTCCTCGCTCGCTATCCCGAGGTCGCCGCAGCCAACATCTACACCGCCGCCACCCTCGGCGATGCCGCTGTCGTTCGCGCCCTTCTCGCTCGCGATCCGTCTCTCGCCACCGCAAAGGGCGGCCCGCATCAATGGGACGCCCTCACCTATCTCTGCTTCTCCCGCTATCTGCGTCTCGATCCCGCCCGCTCTGAGTCCTTCGTTGAAGCCGCCCGCGCTCTCCTTGAAGCCGGTGCTGACGCCAACACTGGATGGGTTGAGTACATCGACACTCCCCCGCGTCCAGTACCCGAGTCGGTCATCTACGCGGTCGCAGGCATCGCGCAGCACCCTGCCCTCACGCGTCTCCTCCTAGACTTCGGAGCCGATCCCAACGACGAAGAGACCGCCTATCATGTCTCTGAAACCTACGACAACACCGTCATGCAGATCCTGCTTGAGTCAGGCCGTCTCAACGAGCGCAGCCTGGCCACGCTCCTCGCCCGCAAAGCCGACTGGCATGATGAAAAAGGCCTCGCCATGGCTCTCGCCCATGGCGCCAATCCCAACTTCCTCACCGTCTGGAGGCACACTCCCTTCCAGCACTCCATCCGCCGCGACAATGGCCTGGTCATGATCCAGATGCTTCTCGACCACGGCGCCGATCCCTATCTTGCCAACAATCAGGATGGCCGCAACGCAATTCAGATGGCCGCCCATCATGGTCGTGGAGACATTCTCGCTCTCCTGGAACAGCGCGGCTTCTCGCTTGAATTCACCGGCCCGGAAAGCGATCTCAACACGCTCATGGCCGCCTGTGCGCGAGGCCGCCTCGATCATGCGCAGGCTCAGGTCGCTGCCAACCCTCAACTCCTCAATCGCCTGCTCTCCTTTGGAGGAACTCTCCTCGCCCACTTCACCGGCTCCGGCAATCTTGAAGGCGTCCGCTGCCTTCTCGATCTAGGAGTCTCTCCATCCGCGCTCTGGCCTCACGGCGATGGGTACTGGCAGCTTGCACCTAACTCCACCGCTCTCCACATCGCCGCCTGGCGCGCGCACCATGAGATCGTCCAAGAGCTCATCGCCCGCGGAACACCCGTGAACGCAGTCGATGCTAAAGGCCGCACAGCTCTCTTGCTGGCCGTCACAGCCTGTATTGATTCCTACTGGAAATACCGCCGCAAGCCAGACTCAGTCGCAGCTCTTCTCGCCGCCGGAGCAATCACTGACGGCATCGAACTACCCACCGGCTATGACGCCATCGATCAACTGCTCATGCACAAAATAGAGTGAAGAGGTTGCCAGTGCGATGCGGCGCTACCGCTCCTGGACGGCGACCCGGTCCGCGACCGCAGTCGCGCGTTGCCCGTCCGGCAACGACCGCCACCAGCACGTGCCGCGCTGCATCGCATCCATCCGCACCAGCTCGCCAAACCGCGGCGTGCAAACATCGATGTTGAAGCGCGCCGCCAGCGCCTGCACCCGCTCCATCGGCTCCGTCCACGGATGCATCGCCAGATCAAACGTCCCCTGGTGCACCGGCACCATCCATTTGCCGCGCACATCCAGATGCGCCTGCACCGTCTCTTCCGGCTGCATATGAATCGCCGCCCAGCGCGTGTTGTACGCACCATTCTCCATCAGCGTCACATCGAACGGCCCATAGGCCTCGCCAATCTTTCTGAAACCATCAAAGTATCCCGAGTCGGCTCCATAGAAGACACGGAAATCCCCATCCAGAATCACCCACGAGCACCACCCCGTCTGGTTGCGATTCCAAAGGCTCCGTCCAGAGAAATGCTGCGTCGGCGTAGAAGCCAGCCGCACTCCACCAATGCTCGTCTCCTGCCACCATTCCAGCTCACGAATCTTGGCCGCATCCACGCCCCAGCGCTGCAGATGTCCGCCAACGCCCGTCGGAGCAATAAACCATTCCGTCTTCTTCGCCAGCTTCTGGATAGCACGCTTGTCCAGATGATCGTAGTGGTCATGCGAAAGCACCACCGCCTTGATCGGCGGCAGCTCCTTGATCGAGATCGGCGCCGGATGAAACCGCTTCGGCCCCGCAAACCAGATAGGAGACGCCCGCTTTGCAAACACCGGATCCGTCAGAAAAAACTCACCCTGCAGCTTCATCAACACCGAAGAGTGTCCCAGCTTCCAAAGCGAACGGTCCGGAGCCGCCAACAGCTCCGCGCGCGTCATCCGGTCGACAGGAATCCTGCCCTGCGGCCGCGTATCCTTCGGCTTATCAAAAGTAAACTTCCAGAACAGCTTCGCCATCCGCGCCACTGCCCCAACCTTGGCCAACAAGCCAGGAGCGTCATTTTCCATTGGATCAGCCGACTCAGCCACACAACCTCCACAATCAACAGTCCATTCGATGCCCGGCCAGCCCTTCCCGCTTCATCTCTCTGTAGATTTCGTTTCACTCACGAAGCGAATGAGCCAGAATCTGGAAGTACGAGCACAGTGCGCATTGGAAAGTTCCCCAGGCGCGCAATTCCCACGCTGGATTCTTGGACGAGCGAAAGAGGATGTTGGTACCGTCAGTACCGCTCCGTCTGCAGCCCGCTGTTCGGTACAAGCACCAGCTCGCATCCCGTAGAACTCGAACAACTCACCACGCCGCTGCGCAGCAAATGAGCCTTCGAGTCCGCTGGCACAAGCTCGGGAAACTTCATCGCGCCCAGTACTTTAGTCATTCCCGCCAGCTTCTGCTCACCCGACATCTGCTGCGATCCAACCACCCCCGCCGCCGTAATCTGCAAGCGGAATGTGCCCCACCCGCTCATCCCCGCCGACCCGGGAATCTTGTATGTCCTCGACTCCTGCAGCGCCTCTCTGCCCGATTTGCCCGCCGTTTTCGCGCCGTCCTTCTTCAACCGCGCCACGCTTTCCGCCAGATGCTTCTTCACCTCCGGCGTCATGCCGCCGCGCTCCAGTGAATCCTGTGCCAGGCTATACGCCGTATACGCCTCGTCCTTTTTGCCCATCGCCTCATACAGTTGTCCAAGATGATCGCCCTGCTCGGGGTTCAGCCCGTTGCGCCAGGCGGCCATGATCAACGGCTTCGCCTCCTCCAGCTTGCCTTCGCGAAACAGCACCCACCCCAGCGTGTCCCATGAAGCGATGAGCAGATTCGCCTGCGCAAACGCGCCGCTGTTCACCTCTTCTGTCGTGATGGCCGCGCTCTTTTCCTCCAGCGTCGCAATGCTCTTGCGCGAAGCCGCCTCCGCATCCGCAAGATCCAATCCCGCATCCGCCAGCACATAGGCGGCATTGTTCTGCAGCAGCGTATCGTCCGAACCATCCAGCACGCTCTTTGCCGCCGCCGCCGCTTCATCCTTGCGATCCAATGCCAGCAATGTTTGACTCAGTTGCAGCCGCAGCACTCGATCCTCCGGACGATGTTCCGTCGCCGCCTGCAACGTCTTCAGCGCTCCCTCATTGTCTTCCGCCGAAGTCTGCAGCCGCGCCAGCGTCAGTGAAAGCGCGAGATTGTCCGGATGACGCTCCAGAAAGGTCTGTAATCCCTTCCGCGCTGCAGAATGGTCGCCCGTCCTCTCTTCAAGCTCGGCCAGTGCGCCCGCAACCCGCGGATCATCAGGATGTGCCGTCGCCTCCTTCTCGAAATCAACCTTAGCCTCATCCGTGTCGTGACGCATCTCGGCAATGGCTCCATACAGGGCCCACAGATAAGGCGCATTCGGATTTTTAGCTTTCACTTTGTCCAGCGTCTCTTTAGCGCCATCTAGATCACGGTTCTGCATCTGGGCTCCAGCTTTTTGCATCAACTCAGCCGCGGAAGCATCGTCCGCTGTCTCCGGCACATTTGCTTTTATCGGGATACCATTCGGGGGCGCCACCTCAACAATCACCGTCTTCGAATTTGTCCCGCTCGGCAATCCAGGCTTCGCTCCGTCCTTGGTGACCGGCATAGGAACAGCCTTGGACTCCACCTTCATCGTCGGCTCAATCAGCTGAATCCAAGGTTGACTGTCCATCCGCGCCTGCTTGGTAAAAGCCTGATACCGCTTCCACTCCGCTTTGGGTAGCTTCTTTTTCGCGATCACCACCGTCCGCTCAATCACAATCTCTTTCCCATCGAACCGGTAAGTCTCGTCGAAGGTTGCAAAGTCCGTCTTCACATGCGCCGCATCCGGCAGATCCGTCGTATACCCCTCCGGCAGTCGAATCCGGCCCACCGCCGTAAGTGTCCGCGGCGTCCCCAGCTCAATATCCTCATCCGGCTCGGTCGCATCCTCGCCCAGCAACGTCAGGTCCAGCACAGGAAATGGAGGAATAATTCTGCGGTTATCCCAATCCCCATACGGATGCCGTGTATAGGCGTACTCCACCTCAATCGGCTTCGAAAGATCGGCGATTGCGTTGAAGCGCGTCTCGCTCGTCGTCCCGCTGAATCCCGTATTCGAAGAGATATACTGCGAAGCCTTGTCCCAGGTTGCAGGAGCCATCCCGCGCGCCATTGCTCGAACAATCAGCTCGTCATCCGTCCGGTAGCTCGCCGTAATCTTGCTCACCAGCTTGCCATCCTTGTCCAGCGTGCCCGTCGACTCAAACTTCGCCACGAACGGGTAAGGCGTAGCCTCCGGAGCATGTTCCAGCGTTGCGGCTCCCTCCGGCGGCACCACCAGTGCCGGTTGGTCGCGCAAATTCGCCGACAGATATCGATACGGAGCCACCTCAGGCGTGCTGTCCAGCCAGATGCGCCCATCCGGCAAACTCACCGTCGTAATCACATGGTTAAACGTCGCCGGCGAAGGCACATCCGGCGTCGGTGTGATCCCCGCTCCAATCAGCGCAGGTGCTGTTTTGAATCCCTTCGCTCGCAACAGAGCCTCGAGCAGCGTGTCCTTGTCCTTGCAATCGCCATACTGGTTCGCCAGCACCTCTGCCGCCGCATGAGGCTGGTAGCGCCCTACCCCAAAGTCGATGCCCACATACCGCGTTCCTCCCGAAACAAATCCATAAAGCGCGCGCACTTGCTCTTCCGGAGTCTTCGCGTCCTTCGTAATCTCGTCAGCCTTCGCGCGCAGCGCATCGTTTGGCTGCGCCCGGGCCAAAGCTAGACTTCGGTACCATTCGCCCACCTCCGCCCACGTGTGAAACGTAGTCCAGGCCACCGAAGGCAAAGTCTTTCCATCGGCATCTTGATCGGGATCTTTCGGCGCCTTTACTTTGGCCTTGCTATCGTTGCTGTCTTCCCCCGGTGTAGCCTTCGGAGCAGGTACAAGCTGAGCCACCGTCCATCGGTAGCTGCGCATGCCATCATGCTCCGACACCTCGGCCTTATGATTCGGACTCCACACCTGCACATATTTGTCCTTGGGCACCTCAACCGTCAGCACCTCCGCCTTGGCAACAATCGTTCCCGGAACAGTAAAGTGATGCGCGCCCCAGAACTGGCCCGGTGCCTCCGCCTTGTCGATCGTCGTCCGCACGTCGTACTCCAGCGTGTCTCCCGCAGACAGCGAACGCACCGGCAGGTGCTTCTCTTTCAGATCGCTGTAGAGCGGCGCCTCGCGCGTAACCGCCGCCGACATCTCGATCGCATCCGCCGCGGGCGTATCGACCACGCTCCCATCCGCCTTGTGTACCCGCACCAGTTCGATATGGGGCGTCTCGTTGGCTGAAGCATACGCAAACGAAAGCACGCTGAACTCCCGCGCCGCGCCCTCCGATTGAATCCGCACCAGTACATGATTGGCGCGCTCACCCGTTCCATCCGCGTGCATCCGGTACGTCATCTCATAGCGATCAAAAACCAGCGCCTCATTCTGAAACTCATCGGCAACCGAAGGCTTGGCCGGTGTCTGCGCAGCCGAAGAACAGCACAACACAACAGAACTCAGGGCAACTCGAAAACGAAAGGGAAACATGGCTTCTAACTTACACCGAAACCATCTCACCAGAAAGTCAATTACCAGAGTTACCAACTCACGTCAGCCCCACGCTTGGATCCCTGTTCTCTGATCTCCGATCCCTGTTCTCTGACCCCTGACTCCAGTTCCCTATTCCCTGTACTCTGTTCACTGATCATGTCAAACGATGCCCCCACCATCCCCAACTCCATTCGCCCCACCCTCCTCGTCCACGGCGGTGCGTGGGCCATACCGCCTGAAATGGCCGAAGACCACCAGCGCGGCGTAGCCCACGCCCTCGAAGTCGGCTACAAGATCCTCAGCGAAGGCGGCACCGCCACTGACGCCGTTGAAGCGGCCGTCACCATCCTCGAAGACGACCCTACCTTCGACGCCGGCCGCGGCAGCTTCCTCACCTCCGAGGGCAAAGTTCAGCTAGACGCCCTCCTCATGGACGGAGCCACCCTCCGCGCCGGTGGCGTAGCCTGCGTCGAACACCTTCGCAATCCCATCCAGGCCGCCCGCCTCGTCCTCGACAAAAGCCCCCACATCTATTTCGTCGGAGCCGGTGCAGAAGCCTTCGCCGCCCAGCACGGCATGAAGCTCATCGACAACAGCGAGTTAGTCCTAGACCGCGAAAAAATTCGCCTCAAAGAAGCCCAGGCGCGCCTCGCCGCGGGCCAACCCGACCAAACCTTCAGCGGCCCGCTAGCGCACGATGACAAAAGTCCAGAAACGGCTGTTCCCTGTTCCCTGACCCCTGTTCCCTCGTCCGATCCCTCGTCGTCAGGGCTCCCACGGACGGGTCCTGGTCCGTGGGAAAGTCATGACACCGTAGGCGCCGTAGCCCTCGACCAATACGGCAACCTCGCCGCCGGCACCAGCACCGGAGGCACCTTAAACAAAGCCCCTGGCCGCGTAGGCGACAGCTCATTAATCGGCTGCGGCTGCTACGCCGACAACCACAGCGCAGCGGTCTCGTTAACCGGCTGGGGCGAACCCATCATGAAGTTAGTCCTCGGCAAATGGGCCACCGACCGTGTAAGTCAGGGAGTAACCCCAGAGTTAGCCGCCCAGCAAGCCATCAGCTACCTGTTCACCAGACTAGGCGGCCACGGCGGCATCATTCTGCTCGGCCCAGACGGCCAATTCGGCATAGCCCACAACACCCCCGGCATGGCCTGGGGCATCGCCAACAAAGAAGGCCACCGCACCGGCCTCTCCATCTAATACACCGGAAATGAATCGCGACTTACGCGTCAAGTATTCAGGCTATCGAATACAGCTTCCTGAGTTGCTTCTCGCTATGGCCGCTCAACGCTTTCTTAAGAATCCCGTTACGCAGAGTGCGCAAGACAGGGTTTTTGAAATGACAGATACGCCCGATACTCCACGATGTAGAAACCGTCCAATCTACCTTTGCGCGACGCTGCTTCTCATACAGGTCAAAAGCTTGCCCATTCAGACCGGCCTGCTGAAATGCATGAGTCAATGAGTAAGCATCCTCAATCGCCATCGCGCCGCCTTGGCCAAGATTGGGTGTGGCAGCATGCGCTGCGTCGCCGATCAAACTGATGCGGCCCGACGACCAGGTCGGCAGACGCTTCAGATCTGATATATCGGTCTGAAGAATCTCATCGACGCGCGTATTCTCGAGCAGACCGATCCATTGCGGGAAAAACCCGCGAAAGAGTTTCTCTGCATGCGTTTTCCTCTCTTCGGGCGAGTAACTCTTCTCAGGAGCACTATCGAACGTCATATACCAGTAATAGTCGGTGGCATTGATCTTCGAGAAACCCACCCGACACCCTTTGCCCCAGACTTCGTAAGCGTCATGATCGAGCTCCGGAGAAAGTAGACGTGTCCCCCGCGCAATGGCGCGGTATGACGACGAACCGGAGTACCGCTTTTCTCCTCCCAATGAAGCGAGCTGCCTGATACGAGAATGAATGCCGTCCGCTCCGACGACCACTTTCGCATTGATGCTTGTACTGTCGGTCAGTTGAAGCGAAACCGAGTCCTTATTCTGGACAAGGCTCTTGACCTCCGCTCCAAAGACAACCACGCCGGAAGGCAACTGCTCGAACAGCACTCTCTGTAGAACAGAACGATGAAGAGCAACCGTTTCAAATCCAAAGAGCCTTGAAACCTCCGAGAGGTCCGCTACTTGTAGGATCTCGCCGTTATAGTCCTGCAACGTGATGCGGTGAACCATCCATCCCGCTGCCGTGATCTTTTCCGCAAATCCCAACCGGTCGAAGACCTGCATGGGGTTGGCTGCCATCCAGATCCCTGCTCCTATCTCCGAGAGCCCGCGGGTCCGCTCCACCACACGCACCGTGTAACCCTTCTGGAGAAGGGCGATCGCCAGCGTAAGTCCACCGATTCCCGCGCCTTGAATCAGGACATCGACATTTAGTTCGCCTTCAGCACTCATAGGTCTATTCTAGAAATAATTGCGAGCTTTTACTCGCTTTCTTTGCTCGCTTTCCAGACGGGATGAAAATGCTATGAAGAATCGCATAAAGCCAAGAAAAATCCCCAAACAAGCGCGTTCCCGTAGAACCAGGGAAGAGATCCTCGAAGCGACTGCTCACCTTTTAAACCGCCATGCCCTGGAAGAGGTTTCAACCAATCACATCGCGCGCAAGACCGGAATCAGCATCGGGACTCTCTACAAGTACTATCCAAACAAAGATTCAATCTTGGCCGATTTATCTCGGATGTATATGCGCCAGGACGCAGAACTCGTCGCGACCATCTTTGACAAATACCCAAGTCGTCAAATGGGCGAGCTGCTCGACGAGCTGGTGGATGCCCTCATGCAAGTCCACATGCGAGATGCTCGTGTTCGCGGCGTCGTATATCAGAACCTCGAACGTCTCAAGCTGGTCACCGAGGCGCAGAATACACGGCAACAGATACAGGCGAAGAGCGCAAGCATGTTTCCTGCCATGGAGCCCGGCCTTACCTGGGTCACACTTGCAGCGATTAGTTCGATCGTCTTTTCCATGTCACAACTGCAGCCTCAGCAGCGTAACTGGGACTTCGCCCGCAATCTTTGCCGACACGCACTCGGACTCCTTATCGTTCCCAGCCCCTCGGTCTCTTCGCTCAATGCCAGCGACCCTGCTCCCTTCACTGCAGAGGCCAGACGCTGAAACGCCATAGCTACCTACGGCATTGATTGGTGATCCTGAACGAACCGGGTGCCCGGCGAGGGGTCTTTGTCGCCGGGGTGAAGGTGCGAAGGACCCAACCTGCTCTACCATGTCAGGGAGGAGCAAGCCATGCCTTCCCACCCACCCCATAGCCTGACCCGCCGCAGCGCACTCAAAGGCATAGCCTCCACCGGACTCCTGGCCTCTGTCTCCATCCGCCCGCTCCTCGCCTCCCCGGAATCCTCCAACACCGCCGTTCCAAACCGCGCCCCGCTCGCTCCCAACGCCTTCTACCCGCTGCCCCTCGGCGCCATTCGTCCTACAGGCTGGCTGCGTGCCCAGCTTGAACTTCAAGCCAACAGCCTCAGCGGCCATCTCGACGAAACCTGGGCCGACGTCGGCCCTAACAGCGGCTGGCTCGGCGGTAAAGGAGAATCCTGGGAGCGCGGTCCCTACTTCCTCGACGGCCTCGTCCCCCTCGCTCATCTGCTCGACGACCAGCGCCTCAGAGCCAAGGCACAGAAGTATCTCGACTGGACCCTAGGCAGCCAGACCAAGACCGGCTTCTTCGGTCCCGCCTCCAATGACGATTGGTGGCCGCGCATCGTCATGCTCAAGGTCCTCACCCAGCATTACGAAGTCACCGCCGATTCCCGCGTCCTCCCGCTCATGCAGCGCTACTTCAACTTCCAGCTCGCCGAGCTGCCCCGCCGCCCCTTGCGTGACTGGGGCAAATTCCGCTGGCAAGATAATGCCCTCACCGTCCTCTGGCTCTACAACCGCACCGGCGATCCCGCGCTCCTCGATCTCGTCCGTCTCCTCCACAAACAAGGCTTTGACTGGATCGCCCACTTTGCCGACTTCAAATACAAAGACCGCATCACCGCTGAATACATCAAGCTCAACGAGGATGGCGGCCTCAAAGACCTCGCCCTCTCTACCCACGGCGTCAACAACGGCCAGGCCATCAAAACCGGCGCCATCTGGTCCATGCTGTCCAATGCAGAGTCAGACCGCCGCGCCGTTGCCCACATGCTCGCCGAGCTGGACCAATACCACGGCCTTCCCAACGGCATGTTTTCCTGCGACGAACATCTCGCCGGTCCCAATCCCTCTCAGGGCTCCGAGCTCTGCACCGTCGTCGAGGCTATGTTCTCTCTCGAGCAGTCCCTCGCCATCCTCGGCGACCCTGCATTCGGAGACCGCCTCGAGCGCCTCGCCTTCAACGCCCTTCCCGGCACCATCTCCGACGACATGTGGTCCCATCAGTACAACCAGGAGCCCAACCAGGTCGAGTGCAGCCTCCACCACAAACCCTGGACCACCGACGGCCCCGAATCCAACCTCTTCGGCCTCGAACCCAACTTCGGCTGCTGCACCGCCAACTTCCATCAGGGCTGGCCCAAATTCGCCGCCAGCCTGTGGATGCTCTCACCGGCACAATCCCAGAGTTCGGAAGGTCTGGTAGCCGCCGCCTACGCTCCCTGTGAAGCCCGCATCCAGCTTGGCAGCACGCCAGTCCATCTCGTCGAAGAGACCAGCTATCCCTTCCGCGGCACCATCCGCATCACCGTCAATCCCGCCGCGCCGCTCGCCTTCCCGCTCAGCCTGCGCATCCCCACCTGGGCCACGGGTGCAACCATCCGCGTCAACGGCCAGCCGCAGCCCGCTCCCTCCGCAGGCACATTCGCCCGCATCCAGCGCACCTGGAAATCCGGCGACCGCGTCGAAATCGCCTTCCCCATGCAGCCCCGCACCTCCACCTGGTTCCACAACTCCATCGCCGTCGAACGCGGCCCGCTCGTCTTCTCCCTCCCCATCGGCGAAAGCTGGGTCAAACTCCGCGAGCGCGGCCTCACCGCCGACTGGCAGATCTATCCCACCACCGCCTGGAACTACGCCCTCAATCCGGAGCCCATCACCACCACCGAGTCCGAGCTCCCCGAGCACCCCTTCCGCGCCGCCCAAACCCCCGTCAAGCTCCACGCCAAAGCCCGAAAGCTCCCCGATTGGCGTGCTGAAGATGGAGTAGCCAATCCCCTCCCGCCCAGCCCTGTCACCAGCCCCGAGCCCGAAGAAACCATCACCCTCATCCCCTACGCCGCCGCCAAGCTGCGCATCACAGCCTTCCCGCAGCTCAAGGGCTGAGGCATCACGCAGGCACAATCCCGTACTTCTCCCCAAAGAACCCCTGCATCGCGCCCGGCAGTGTCGTCACCACCTCCTGCCACGTCACCAACGCAAGACGGCTGCGCAGCTCACTCGTCCGCACCGCCCGTATCACCCGGAACCACTTCTCAATCAGGTCCACTCGCCGCGCATCGCACAGCACCGCAAAAGATTGATCGCCATGACTCGCCGCAATCACCCCGCGAACCAGCTGATAGGACTCCACCACCGGACCTTTCAAACCCTCCTTCACCGGCAGCTCGTCCACATCGAACAGCTCCTCAAACCGCTCGTACCGCAGCACCCGCTCCAGCGGAGCCGTCTGGAACGAAGACTCCGTCAGCTTCGCCTCCACCAGTAGCGACCCCAGCCGCATGTCGACCTCTGTCCGGTCTTCCAGCATCTTCTTCCCACGCCCCATGCCCATCGGCACCCGCGGTTTATACCCGAACACCGGCTCGACTCCGCGCTCCACGCCCAGCAGCGCACACAACGGCCAATGCGACAAAATCGCCGGATAACAAAACACATTCATCAACAAGGCATCCGAACTGTTCGCGCAGTCCAGCTCGCACCGGCTTCGGTCCCATCGCCGCGGAATCCACTTGTCCGCGCTGTAGCTCTTCCTGAGCCGCGCCGCCCACTCCGGCCTCTCCACAATCGCCCGGTACGAAGCCTCCAGAAAATTCCCATGCCCACCCTCACATTCCTGAAAGACCACACTGGGCATCGCCCCATAGGTCACCTCATGCGCATGAACGCGCCCCCGCCGCAGATTGCGCCACGCAATCTCCCGCCGCAACCCCGCCGCCGAAAGGGATCGATTCCGTTCCATAGCAGAAAGAATAGGCGAATAAAATACGAATAATCAAGAGCCTTCCGTTCCCTGTTTCACCTGCCATAATCTCTAAATGCTTGTCCTGGCCTCAGCCTCGCCCCGCCGTCACGAACTCCTAACTCAGGCCGGCTTCACCTTTGAGATCCATCCCGCCCACATCCCTGAAGATCCCCACCCTGGCGAAGACCCCATAGCCTACGTAACCCGCCTCGCCCGTCAAAAAGCCGAAGCCGTCTTCGCCAAGCTCTCCGGCACCTATCCCGATCTGACAGTGTTGGGTGCAGACACCACAGTCACCCTGGACAACCACATCCTCGGCAAACCGGAAAACGAAGAAGACGCAGCCAGAATGCTCCGCCTCTTATCCGGCCGTACCCACCTAGTCATCACCGGCGTAGCCGTCATTACGGCATCGCATACAGAAGTCGCAGCGGATGTCACCGCCGTCCAGTTCCTAACCCTCTCCGAAAAAGAAATCCGCGACTACATCGCCACCGGCGAGCCCAGCGACAAAGCCGGAGCCTACGCCATCCAGGGCCATGCCGCCCGCTGGATTCCCCGAATCGAGGGCTGCTACTTCAACGTAGTCGGCCTCCCTATCTCCCTGGTCGCCACCCTCCTGCAATCCCTCCAATAGACGCGACTTAAAGGAATACAAATGCGGAAAATGCGGGTGCCCCACCCTCGCCACGCCTTTGTTTTTGTGGCTAGGGTGGGATACTTTGTATCGATAGTTTTTGTAGTTCTCGAATATCGGTAGCTTCTAACCTGGGATACTGTGTACCTGGAAGAAGCTCTTTATAGTTTTCCTATTTAAATATCTATTTCCGCAGCCGCACCACTTCCAGCTTGACCACCCCCAAGATCGACCGCGAACTACCCAGCTCAATTCAGAATCTAAGCCGCCGCGGCCTTCTCCAGCTGCCTCCGCAAAAACCGCCTCTCCGGTTCAGAGCAATCGCAGCGCAGCGCCGTTTCAAACTCGTCAGCGGCTTCCTCCATCCGTCCCAGTTCCGCCAGCATCCGCCCACGCACCGCCGGCAGCAGATGGTATCCCCGTAGCACAGGGCTTCCCGCCAGCTGCTCCAGTTCCGCCAGCGCCACCGCAGCCCCGTGGACACGCATCACTGCCACCGCCCGGTTCAGCGCCACCACCGGCGAGCGCGTCATCGTCCACAAGTGATCGTAGTTCTCCAAAATCCGTGCCCAGTCAATCGCCTCGTCCGCCGCTGCATACAAGCTCGCAATCGCCGCCTGCACATGCCATTCGGAAATCTCTTCCCCTGCAATCGACCTGTCGAAATACGAAAATCCCAGCGCAATCAGCTTTCGGTCCCACAACGCGCGATCCTGCTCCTCCAGCAGCACCAGGTCACCCGCCGCATCCGTCCGTGCCGGCAGCCGCGCCGCCTGCAACGCCATCAGCGCAACCAAAGCATGAACCCGTGGTGCTCCCATGGAAGAAGCGGCCACCAGCCTCCCCAGCCGCAGCGCTTCCATGCACACATCCTGCCGGATCAGCTCCTCTCCGGATGCCGCCGCGTACCCGCCGCTGAACATCAGGTAGATCACCTCCAGCACCGAGTCCAGTCTCTCCCGCAGCACCATCCGCGGCGGCATCGCCAGCGGCAAGCGCTTCTCCCGGATCACCCGCTTGGCCCGCACCAGCCGCTGCGCGATCGTCGCCTCTTCCGCCAGGGAAACCCGCGCAATCTCGCCCACGCCAAAGCCGCCCACAAGTTTCAAACTCAGCGCCACACGGCTCTCCTGCGACAACTCCGGATGACAGCACAAAAAGATCATGCGCAGTTCTTCGTCGCGCAGATTCTCCTCGATCTCTGCAGATTCCAAATCTGCGCCAGGCGCCTCCAGCGTCGCAATCAGCGCCTCGCCATCCATCCGCGCCGAACGCCTCAACGCAGAGATCGCAAAGTTCCGCGCCACCCTGAAAAGCCATCCCTCCGGCTTCTCCGGCACGCCATGGAAAGCCCAGCTCTGCGCCGCCCGCAACATCGCCTCCTGCACCGCGTCCTCCGCCAGTTGCAGATGCTGTGAGCCAAGCTGCCCGGCCAGCCAGGCAACCATGCGTCCCGCCTCGCGGCGAAACAGGTGCTCCAGCAAAACCGGGCTGCTTACCTCGCTCATGCACTCCTCCAACAGCATCTAATTCGCCTCAGGCCTCGGCATGATCTCGCGAATCTCGATGCTCCCAAATTCGAAATGAGGATGGTCCATCGTCCGCGCCACAGCCTCATCCAGGTCTTTCGCTTCAATCGCGAAGTACCCGCCGAGAACCTCCCGCGATTCGCTGAACGGTCCATCGGTCACGCCGATTTTGTCATCCTTCTTCTGCATCAATCGCCCGGTCATTTCCAGACGATTGCTTCCGACCACAAACGGCCGATTCCGCCATGTCACGTACTTCTCTACAGTCCGCTGCATCTGTTCTGGGCTAAGGTTGTCCCAGGCCGACGGGTCGCTGCGCAATAAAAGCAAATACTGTGCCATAAAATCCTCCTCATTCCCCGCCCTCAACCTGCGGCAGAGAATCGATCTGCCTCAAGAACGCTCAAGGCCATCGAAAATCGACACAGTACAGAAAAATAAAGCGCAAATAAATCGACGACTTTCAAACCTCATCCCCTTATCGGTTCCCTGTCCCCTGGCCTATGTTCCCTATCCCCTGGTCCCTGCCTTTACCCACCTCCGCCATCTTCAGGTACACCCCATTCGTCCACCCAAACCCAATCACGTTCGCCTTATACCCTGCCGTCACATGCACATCCGCATTTCCAGCTTCCACGTTGTACTTCTCGCGAATCGTCCCATCCGCCGCAAACCCGCGATCCACGCTGCTCATGAACTCCTTCGCGATCCGCCGCGCATCGTCCCTGAACTGGTACGCCGCCAATCCCGCCACCGCAATCCAATTCGTCGGAGCCCACCCAAACGGCTCATCCCACTGCATCCCGGTATTCGTGTCGCTCATCGCCAATCCACCCGGACGCTCAAACGTCTTCAGCTTCGCCTCCACCTGCGCCGCCTGCTCGCGCGTCGCCACCCCTGCCCACAGCGGATACAGCGCCGTCACATACGCATACGTCGAGCTCTTGCCCCGCACAAAATCGAAGTCCTCAAACATTCCCTCCTTCGCACTCCACAGATACCGCTGCATAGCCGCATTCCGCTTCTTCGCCCGCTCCTCCCACACATGCGCGTCCTCCGCCTTGCCCAGCAGATGTGCGAAGTGCGCCATGTCCCGCTCGTAGCGGAACAACAAACTGTTCAGGCAAACCGGAGCATAATGATGCGTCGCTCCTGAAAACGCCCCAAACCGGAAGCTCGTATCGAACCCCGACTCCCGCATCGCCCGGTCGCCCTCATAAAACTCCCGCGTCAGCCGGTACCCATCCGCCTCCGCCTTCATGCAGACCTGCGAAGCAGTCACATCGCAGCTCGTCTTCTTCAACCGCACAATCTCATTCGCATCCGGATGCGCGGAGCCCTTCACCAGAAATCCCTCCCCACCCAATTGCGGGTGCCCCACCCTCGCCACGTCTTTGTTTTTGTGGCTAGGGTGGGTTGACTCGGATTCAACACGCGAGGTTCCTTTCGCATGCGCCACCAGCCAACGGATCACGTCCTGGTAATAAGTCGAGTCATCCGCCATCTCCGGTACCGGCCCCTCGCCGTAATCGTAGTAGCGCGCCAGCCCCGTCGTCCCCGCCTTATGCTCCGGCCGCATCCAGGTCTCGTAGTCCTTGCCGGCCAGCGCATACCCGCGCTCCAGCCACTGCCGCTTCTCCGTCGCGTCGTGAAAGCTCGCAGCGTCCTCGTACACCGCCCGCATCATCGAAGTAAGAAACGGAGGCTGCGATCGCGTAAGAAAGTAAGTCCGGTTCGCATTCAGCACCGCGCCATAGTGCTCAATCTCAAACCAGAAGTTCTCCACCATCCCCCGAGCCAGTTCTTCCCTGTGGTCCGCGACGAGTCCAAGAAGAATAAAATAACTATCCCATCCATACATCTCATTGAAGCGCCCACCCGGCACCACATACTTATTCGGAAGATACAGCAATCCAGGAGCCAAGTTATCGGCCGCTAACTCTGCCGGCATCAGGTCGCCCAACTTGGCAATGCGCCTGGGCAGCGTCGCTACCTTCACGCCGCACTTTGCCGTCAACTCGCGCACCGCCGGGGGCACCGCTAACTCCGCCGGCACATACAACACCGGAGCCGTCGTTACCTTCACATCCACCAGCGAATGGCAATCCGTCATCGACCGCGAAAGCTCATCCCACCCCTGGTGAATGTAGGCCAAAGTCGCCGCTGAATCCGCAGTCTTCGTCCCGCTCGAATCCTGAGAAGCTGCGTTCTCCAATCCCATCGTCAATAAGAGAAAACAGAGCGATAAAGAGCACGTCTTTAGCAATCCCATAATGCTCAGGAGTCTACAGCAACCGGCCATTGCGGGAACATCGGCGGCACTTCTGGTGTCTACCCCAATAACGGTACAACGCATCGCGATAATCGTCGGTTCCGCTAACTTGCTAACTCGCCAACACGGCGAAGCCTAGCTAACTTGCTATGCCGGAGGCTCCCTATGTTCGAAGATGCAACCTTCCACTCCAGCAACATCCTACCCAGCCAAACCCCGAAGTGGATGCTCCTCACCTGCGCCGCCAATCTCACCGTCGTCACCGCGCTCATCGTCTTGCCGCTCGTCTGTCCCCACGCGCTTCCAACTCTGCTCGTCCAGCGAATTCTCTACACGCCACCGCAACAACCCGTGCCTCTTATGGAGCCCCGTCGCATCCATGTTGCCACGCAAACTGCGCCGCAAACCTTCAATCTCAGTCTTCCTCCGCGGATACCCTCGGCAGATCCATTATCTGCACCTCCCGAAAATATCCCCGGCATCCCCGGGACCTCCAGCCTGCCGGGCATTCCCGGCGCCGTGGATACACCAGTGGTTATCTTTCGCGAACCCATGCGCACTGTCGTTAAAGCCGCTCCAACCGGACCGATCAACGTCTCCACCGGAGTCTCCGAAGGAATGATTCTCTCCAAAACCAACCCCACCTATCCCATCATCGCGCGCTCCGCGGGTATCTCCGGCACAATCGTTCTCGCCGCAACCATCTCCACCACGGGCCGCATTGAACATCTCCAGGTTCTCAGTGGCCCGCTCATGCTACGCCAGGCAGCCATTGACGCCGTCAAGACATGGCGCTATCGTCCCTATCTGCTCAACAACCAGCCGGTCGAAGTAGAAACCACCATCAACATCGCCTTCACGCTGGGCAATCGATAACTTTCCCGCGGAGGAACCGATAACAACATCCGCACAGCACAAAGGCCGCCCTCTTCAGAGGGCGGCCTGGCCTAAAACATAGCTGAAAAATGACGTTCGATTCTGCTTAAGCTTTTGCCTTCTGTGCTGCCCAGCGCCTGCGCTGCGCGTCTGCAATGGCCTTGCGTGCTTCAGGGCTAAGTACTCGCTTGGCGCCCGCCTTCTTGGCTTTGGCCGCCACCTTTGCGGTATTTCCCTTAGGCTTTCTACCGGGCTTGCCTTTAACTGCTGTTAGCTTGGCTTCTACCTTGCCAGTCGCTGAAAGAAGATTACGCACCTGAGTCAGCCGCGAAATCTCCGCATCGAGTTGAGCGATGATACTTTCAATTGCCATATCTGCGAGAATATCCGATTCCTGTGGATAAGTCGACATGATCAATATGAATCTCTGAAAACAGTTCTATTTTGCACTCTTTATGCGCGGGTTTTGTCATTCGGTTCAAAAATGAAAACAACGCCGCAATCTTCCTTGCCATCTTCAATTCACCACCAGCTTCACCTGTAAGCTATGTGATACTCCCGCGGAACTCGCCGTCACCATGACCGTATAACTTCCCGCAGGCGTTCCTCCGGTCGTATTCGACAGGCTCCCCGTGCCTCCTGCGCCCGCGCAGCTGCTCACTCCACTTACCACGGCTCCGAGTAATCCCGCCAACAGCAACATTCGGCTTACTCGCGCGTTGCCGGCATATCTCCGCCGCCACCATCCCAGCGGCAGCATCAGCACTGCGCAGATCGCCAGCATCCTCTTGCCCCACTCCGCGCCCTGTTCCACTGCAGCCACGGTTGCCTTGCCGGTCCCTATCCCCAGCTGTACGTCGCCTGCCGCCTTCAGCCCGCTCAGTTGTCCAGGATTGAAAACGCAGAGCGCCTTCGCCGGTAACTTCCCGCAGGCAAATGTAACTCCGCCCGAGGTTCCACCCAGGGGTGTCACCGCCATTTTGTAATAAGCTGTCTGGCCCTGCACCACGGTGCCCGTTGAACTGCCCAGCGCGGTAAAGTGAAAGTCGAATCCGATCCCCGCCAGTGCCACTCCGGTCAAACTGCCCCCATTATCTGAAGTAACCATCAACGTTCCCGTCAGTGCTCCTGGAAGCGTTGGTTCAAAGGTCACGCTCGCCGTGCAGCTTGCTCCCGGCTGCAGTGTTCCCTTTGCCGCCGCTGTTCCGCAGTTGTTCGCGCTCAGGCCAAATCCGTTCGAAGTCCCATTCGCACTCATACCCAGGGCCAGTCCGGTAACTGCCGTGGCGGTCCCTGTATTGGTGAATGAAACCGTCACCGGCTGCCCCGCCGTGCCCACACCCGTCGTACCGAACTGCACCAGCCCCGGTATCGCTGTAATTCCCGGCGGCACCGCTCCCAGGCCGTTCAGCGCTACTGTCGCGGTCGTCTTCGCTGCCGCCGAGCTCGCCGTTACCGCTCCCGTCACGGTCCCCTTCGCAGTCGGAATGAAAGCCACCCCCACCACGCAACTCGCGCCCCCCGCCAGCGATCCCGTACAAGTCGTCTTCGCCGTATCCACCAGGAACCCTGCCGTCACGCCCACCTGCAAATCCGCGATCGTTGACTGTCCTGAGTTGGCCACCGTCGTCGTCTGTGTTGCGCTTGTCGTTCCGATCGGCGTCGCCGGAAAGCTCAGTTGGTCCGGCGTCATTCCCAGCACCGCCGCCGTCAACCCGGTCCCACTCAGGCTCGCCGACGCCGGAGCCACCCCAGCCGTCGTGCTTGAGGCGGTCAGAAATCCCGTCCTTCCCCCCGCCACCGTCGGCGTAAAGCTCACCGCCACCGTGCAGTTTCCTCCTCCCGCCAGGCTCCCCGTACAGCTCGATGAGCTCACCAAAAAATCTCCCGATCCATTCACCGCCAATCCCGCCAGCGCCACTCCGCCCGGATTGCTCACCGTCACCGTCTGCCCCGCGCTCTGCGTTCCTACCGTTGTCCCGGAGAAGGTCAGGGCCGTGGGATTCAGGCGCAATGAAGCCGGCGCCACACCTGTCCCCGAAATCGGCACCGTCACCGCCGGCACTCCCAGGCTGGTGCTTGAAATCGTCACCAAGCCGCTCTGGCTTCCGCTCACCGTCGGCGAAAATACGACCGGCGCGCCGCACGTTCCACCCGCCGCCAGCAGCGCCCCGCAGGTCCCCGTTCCCACGCTGAAGGGCGCAGCCGTCTGTAACAGTAACCCGGTCAGCGCTCCCGTTCCGGGGTTTGTCACCGTTAGCTGCAGAGCCACGCTGTTCGAACCCACCATGATCGAGCCAAACGTCAGTTGCGGAGGCGCCACCACCAGTTGCGCCGCCGCCAGCCCCGTACCGGTCAGGCCCACCACCACCGGCGTAAAGCCTGCATTCGTCGATCCCACCGTGACCGAGCCGATGCGCGTCCCCGGCTGCCCGGGCGAAAAATTCACCGTGAAGCTGCATGTCCCGCCGCTGGCCAATTGCGCGCCGCAGTTGCTCTGAGGCAGGCTATAGTCCCCCGTGAGAGCCAGCGTCAGTCCGCCCAGTGTCGTAGCTCCGGCGTTCGTCAATGTGACCGTCTGCGCCGGACTCGTCTGTCCCACCGTCACCGAGCCGAAATTCACCACCGTCGGACTGGCCGTCAACGCGCCTCCAGGAATCCCATTGCCCGTCAGCGCTACCACCCCCGGCGTTACCCCGGTCGATGTCGTGCTGATCGTTAACGTGCCAGTCCGAATACCCGTCGCGGCAGGCGTAAATACCACCCCCGTGGTGCAACCGGCGCCCACCGCCAGCGTTCCGGCGCATGTATTACCCGTCAGGCTGTAATCTCCAGTCGCCTGCACCTGCACCCCCGCCAGCGCGGCCTGCCCCGAGTTGGTCACTGCCAGCGTCTGCATCGCCGAACTCGCCTTTACCACCACGCTTCCAAAGGTCATCTGCGTTGGGCTCAGTGTCAGCCCGCCTACTCCCACTCCGATCCCATCCAGCGGCACCACCACTGAAGCCACCCCCTGGTTGGTCACCGACACCGTCAGCGTCCCCGCCTGGTCCCCACTCACCTTCGGCGTAAACACCAGCGCGACAGTGCATGAAGATTTCCCCGCCAGCGTGCCCTTCCCTGTAGTCGGGCAGGTCGTTTGCGTTGGAGAAATTCCATACGGCCCCGTAAGACTGAACGTCAGCCCGTTCGCGATCTGCCGCCCCAGGTTGCTGATCGTCATCATCTGCGCGGCCGAGCTGGCTCCCACCACCGTCGGACTGAAGCTTAGCTGCCCAACACTCCCCTGCAGCACAATCTGCGGTGCTCCCACTCCGCTCAGTGACACCGTTGTCGTTCCCGGTATCGCGTTGCCCCCCGCCACCGTCAGCGTCGCCGTCTCAGTCCCCACGAAAGACGGCGAAAACGTCACCTGGATATTGCAGCTCGCTCCCGGATTGAGCGTACCCGTCGTTCCCGGAAAAGTGCATGCTGGCACATCCGTCGGAGCGCTCAAGGCGAAGTCCGTCGGTTGTGCCCCGGTACTCAGCCCTCCCACTGAAAAACTCAACCCGGCCAGCGCCACCTGTCCCAGGTTCGTCACCTGCACCGTAAACAGAGCGCTGGAATTTCCCACCAACACCGTTCCCAGGTCCAGCTGCGCCGGTTGAACGCCCAGCATTGGCGGCGTCAATCCCACGCCGGTCAAACTCGCTGTCGCCGCCGTCACGCCCACCGTGCTCGTCGCCACCGTCAGGGTTGCCGTTACTGCTCCGGCCACCAGCGGAGTAAAGTTCAAATTCACCGTGCAGGTGGCTGCTGCCGCCAGGGTTGCTCCGCATGTAGTCGTCCCAACCCCAAAGTTCACTGCTCCCGGGCCGCTGATCGAAAACCCCGGCTGCGCCATCGGGGCACCGCCGGAATTCGTAATCGTCAACGTCACCGGGCTGTCCGGCACATTCATCTGCTCGCTTCCGAAGTTCACCGCAGTCTTCGACAGCGTCAGCGCGGGCGCTCTCAGCCCCGTTCCCTTCAAGGTCACCGCCTGCGCCTTGAGCGCATCTGAAATCGTCAGTGTGCCCGTCTCCGCCTTGGTCGTCGTCGGCGCAAATGTCACCGAAACCCCGCATGAAGATCCCGCCGCCAGCGTTCCCCCGCAGTTGCTCACCGCTGCAAAATCCCCGGCCGGCGAACTGGCCACCGAAGTTCCAATCCCGGTAAGCGGCTGCCCTCCCGTATTCGAAATCGTCACCGTCATCGGCGCCGAAACCTGTCCCGCGACAGTCGATGGAAAGGTCAGGCTCGTTGCCGAAAGCGTATCCGTTGGTGCTGTCACTCCCGTCCCATTCAGCACCGCCGCCTGCGATCCCACACTGTCCTTCACCGTCAGGCTTCCCGCCGCAGCTCCCGCCTGCGTCGGTAGAAAAGTCACCGTCACCGCGCAGCCGGTTCCCGCTGCCAGCGAACTGCCACAGGTGCTTGCACTCTTCAAAAACGGCGCCGTCACCACGATCGAACTGATCGTCACCGGGCTCCCACCCACGTTCTGCACATTGAACGTCTGCCCCGTGCTCGTCACCCCCACTTGCACCGCGCCAAAATCCACGCTCGAGGGCAGCAGTGTCACATTCGCCGTGGCCACACCGGTTCCGCTCAGTGCCACTCCCAGCTGTCCGCCCGCCACATTTGCGTTGATAGCCATCACCGCCGTCCGGCTCCCCGCCTGCGTTGGCGTAAACGTCGCCTTCAGCGTGCAGCTCGCGCCCTTGGCCACCGCGACACCCTTGCACGTGTCCGTCTCTGAAAAATCTCCTGCTGCCACGCCGGTCATTCCCACGCTGGTTACAGTCAGTGTCGTCGTACCGGTGTTCTTCAACGTCACCGTCTGCGAGGTCGTTGTCACTCCCACTGTCGTGTTGGCAAATGTAAGCGAGGTCGGGCTCACCGTCGCCGCCGTCAGCGTCACGCCCGCACTAGCCAGCGGAATCTGCCACACTCCTCGCCCATAGGTCCCAGCCGTCAGCACCAGGCTCGCCGCTCCCGTCGGTGTTCCAATCAGTTGCGTCACCGGAACCAGCGGTAGCCCTGTCCCATACGCCGACCAGCACGCTGAGACACCACAGTTGCTGACCGCCCGCGTCACGAAAACTCCGGTATCCGTTGCCACATACACCGTATTCGGATCCTGTGTATCCACCACCACGCCATTTGCCGGAGCATTCGGCAGGTTGGCGGTAATCCCCGTCCAATGCTGGCCTCCATCCGTCGTCCGGTACACCTGCTCCACCGTAGCCGTCGGCGTGTCGAACCCCGCCACCGTCGCATACACCGTCTGCCCCGTCGTGTCATGCGGATCGACCACCAGCGCGCTCACATCCTCCCCGAACGCATTGAACCCCAGCCCTGAATTCACCACCGGCGAATATCCCAGGTCCGTCCAGCTCCCCACCGATCCCGCCGCCGTCACCGTTGCTGAAAACACATGCCCCGCCACCACACCCCCACCGTCAGCCGCCCCCGCCATGCCCACATAGATCACCTCGCCGCCACCCGACGGCGCCCCTACTGCCGCCGACGTGATACTCCGGATCAGCGAATTCCCGGCGCAAGCTCCCCCCGGCCCCGTCCCATCCAGCACTGGAGAAACAGCATTCGCCCCGCTCCATCCCGCTCCCGTCGCAGGCCCGCGCCACACCCGGCAGGTCCCGATCAGCAGTTGCGTCGGATCCAGGGCATCGAATCCAAACTCCGCCGGATACGGCATCGCCAGCCCATCTCCCCCAACGTGTGTTTCGCCGATCACCGGACCCGCACCTCCGGGTAATGCCCCAAATCCCGCTGCCGTGCACGCCACCCCAGGGGCCGCCGAGCATTGAAAGATCGAAACCCCCGCGGAGTTGTTCACATACCAGCTCGTTCCATGGCTCGTCGGATCGATCGCCACCGGGCCGCCCTCTCCGCCCAGCACCTCGCTCCAATTCTCCGCCGTCGCCGGAGCATTCACCACCCCAGCCGTCCCATTCGCTCCCAGTCCCGCCAGCATCGTCGCCGCCGTCGTGCTCGATTGCGCCAGCGACGCCACCTCCGCCAGCGAACCCAGTCCGCCGTTCAGATTCTGAAAATGTGTCGCATCCCCAGCCGAGCAAACCGTCCCTGTCTCCCCCACCTGGTCCGTCGACCGCCACAGCCCGCTATCCGTCCCCGCGAACACCAGCAGCGGGTTGCCCGTATCCCACGCAAATCCGTGCTCGTACTCACCCACCTTGGCGCTCATGCAAGTTGTCGCATTGGTCGTGTTCCGCCATACGCAGCTATTCGCCAGGCTGCACTTCCACAGGTCGTTATTTCCGGCGAACAACAGTGTGTCCTGTCCCGTTCCCAGCCCACCCGGCACCGCCGCCAGGGTCAAGTTGTAGTCCCCATTCAGAATCGTCGCGTCCCCGCCCAGTCCCGGCGTCTCCAAAGCTGCAGTATTCAGTTGCACCCCAAACGCCAGCGTCTGGTTCGTACAGGCAGTCCCACTCAGTCCGCATCGATCCTGCCAGATCCCCTGGTCCTGGTTGAACGCATCAACGGTCCACGCAAAGGTGTCCCCGGTCTGCGGATTCACCGCCAGGCTTCCCCGAAAAATCGGACACCCCGCCACCCCGATCGAACCCGCCTCCGTCGGACAATTCCCCGCCGTAAACCCTGTGCCCGGCTGCGATGCGGGCGCCATCTGCGTCCACGTCATCCCGTCGCTCGACTGGTAATACCCGTGATACCGTACCGCCGCCACAAATACCCGCCGCACCGGATTCCACACCACCGATGTCGCCGCATTCCCATCCGGATAAGCGAACGGATCGAGCGGCCCCTGCACATCCTGCCCATTGCGGTCCGTGATCCGTGCCAGGTGCCATGTCGCGCCGCTGTCATTTGAGAAATACAGCCCCTCATAACTCGCCCCTGAAACGCCCGCTCCAACCACCGCGCCCTCGTACGCCTGGCTCACCGCCGCCACCACCAGCTGCACGTTGGTCGTGCTCCAGGCAAACCCCGCGAACCCCTCCCCCAGAAACGAGTAGTCCTGTTGCCCTTGCAAGCTCTCGAGATCCACCGTCTGCTGAATCAGCGACCAGGTCTTGCCCCCATCCGTCGACCGCAGAATCCCCGCCCCGTAGTACGAGTCCAGCGCATCGTTCGGGTCACCCAGCCCAGCCAGCACCACGCCCGTGCCACCCGGCTGTACCGTCACCGCCCCCACGCTCACCCCCGCTCCCTGAATGCCGCTCAGCGCTCCCAGTCCATCCGTCACCGGCAGAAACACCACGCTGGAAGCCGTCGTTGCCGCCGCATTCTGGCTCTTCCACAAACCCCCGCCCGTGGTTCCGGCGTAAACCGTGTTTCCCGTAGCATCCGAAGGGTCCAGCGCAATCGCCGAAACCCGCCCCGAAACCAGCCCATAAGAAATCGAGTTCACCCCCACCGGCCCTGCAGCAGTCCAAACCGCCGCCCCACTAGCCAACGGCAAAGCATCGTCATTACTCCCAATAAAGTTGTCATCCTGAGCAAAGCGAAGGACCTGTTTCTGCTTTCGAATCCAGGTGGGAATCCGGGTGCCCCACCCTCGCCGCGTCTCTGTCTTTGCGGCTAGGGTGGGATCGCCAACTCCCCTCCGCGCCAAAAAACGCCGAGCCGTCCGCACCCGCGCGGGCACGTGAATTTCATTTCGGTGGCCAAGGTCTCGCACCTGAGACCTGGGAATCTCTTCCGCGCACACCGCCGCGATACCCGCAAACAGGCAAGCCAACACCCCAACTCTCCAGGAAACTCCGAGCAAAGCATCCCCCAGGACAGGAACACACCCATCCATGCTCAACTCAACAGACCTGAAGAAGCCCTGAGGAAACGCGGTCAGCGAAACAAGAAAAAGAAACGATTTCCAATTTAGAAAAGTGCGCCCATTATAGGCCGAAACATAAGCCACAAGACAAGCAAGCCACGGGGCGCCCCATCCTTGGCGCGGCTTCATCGTCTCAAGGGTCGGATCTCACAAATCCATTGAGCTTTCCCTCAGGCGGCCCGTACCATAGCTCCCATGCCCAGGCCCTTCGCCATCCTCCTCACCGTCGCCTTCGCCGCTCCCGTCATCGCTCAGTCCATCCCGCCGGCAGAAAGCAAAGGCTACGCGACCCTCAATCAGGCATCCCTCAAAGCCGATCTAGCCTACATCGCCTCCGACCAGCTCGAAGGCCGCATGTCCCTCCAGCCCGGTGACCGGAAAGCCATCGACTGGATCGCCGCCGAATTCCAGAAAGCCGGCCTGAAACCGGCTGTCGTCTTCAATGGCAAGCCCACCTACCTCCAGTCCTTCAACCTCATCGAATACCGTCCCGACCGCAAGGAAACCTCCGTAACCCTCACCCGCGCCGGAACACCCACCGTCTTCCACGCCCCCGAAGCCTTCGGAGCCTACAAGCACGCCATCGACCTCACCGCGCCCGTCGTCTTCGCCGGATACGGCATTACCGCCGCGGAACTGAACTACGACGACTACGCCCACATCGACGCCAAGGGCAAAATCGTCCTCGTCTTCGATCACGAACCGCAGGAAGACGACCCGCACTCCATCTTCAACGGCACCGGCAACACCCGTTACGCCACCACTCGCGTCAAGCTCCTCAACGCTCAGGCCCACGGAGCCATCGCCCTCGTCTACGTCGCCGAACCCAACCGCAAGCACCTCACCAACGCCGAGCGATCTGCCAAAATCGGGGGCAGCGTTACGCGCGCCACACCCCTGCCCCTGCAAGCCATCGCCGAAGATGAGCTCCACATTCCCGCCATCCTCATCAACGACGCCGTAGCCGCCCAGCTCCTCGCCGCCAGCAACACCACCGGCAGCGCCCTTCAATCCGCCATCGACAAAGATTTAACCCCACAAAGCCGCCTCCTGCCCGGCACCACCCTCACCCTCCACCTCCGCAACACCAGCGAGCATGAAGGCGCCACCAGCAACGTAGCCGCCATCCTCGAAGGCAGCGACCCCACGCTCAAAGCCGAAACCATCCTCATCACCGCCCACCACGACCACGACGGCGCCGCCCCCTGCGTTGCCCCAAACAACACCGGGGTGCCCCAGGTCTCGCCCCATCAAGTTTCGGGACCTGGGAGCGATGCCGGCGGCATCAATGAAGCCGGCCAACCCACCCCCGCCGGCCCCAACTGCCTCCAGGTCTGGCACGGCGCAGACGATAACGGCTCCGGCACCGTGGGCGTCGTCAACCTCGCCCGAGCCTTCGCCGCCAACGGCGCCCGGCCTAAACGCAGCATCCTCTTCGTGGTCTTCGCCTCAGAAGAACGTGGCCTCCTAGGCGCCTACTGGATGGCCGCCCACCCCTTGCGCCCGCTCGCGACCACTAGGGCCCAGATCAACTTCGACATGATCGGTCGCGACGAAGCCGCCAGTCCCCAGACCGACGCCCTCATCCAGATCCCCGCCGACACCACCAACCGCCTCAACCTCATCGGCGCCCTCTACTCTCCTGACTACAACCGCGTCGTCACCGAAGAAAACCAGCGCGTCCACCTCGACCTCGACGACCGCTTCGATCACGAATCCGCCCTCAACGTCTTCTTCCGTAGCGACCAGTTTCCCTTCGTCCTGAAAAACATCCCAGCCTTCTGGTGGTTCACCGGCTTCCACCCCGATTACCACCACATCACCGACACCGCAGAAAAGATCGACTACCCCAAAATGACCAGGATCCTCCAACTCGCCTATCTCTCAGCCTGGCGCTTCGCCAACGACAAAGAAGTCCCCAAATTCATCTCCAACCCCAAGTCTCAATAGCCAATCCACTCACACAGAACTTGTCATCCTGAGCAGAGCGAAGGACCCGTTGTTGCTCTCCGCAACTCGCCGAAATGACCGGGTGCCCCATCCTTGTCACAGCACCATCGTGAAAAGGGTGGGATTTACAAAGGAGCCGCCATGTCCGAACCCCAAACCTTCTACGGCGTAAACCCCATCTTCCGCGTCGCAGACCTCGCCGTCAGCATTCCCTACTACACCGAAAAACTCGGCTTCAAACTCAACTGGCAGGCACCCTACGTCGTCTCCGTCACCCGCGGCCGCACTGATCTTTTCCTATCCGTAGGCGACCAGGGCCATCCGGGTGCCTGGGTCTGGATCGGCGTCTCCGACGTCGAAGCCCTCCACGCCGAGTACCAGGCCAGCGGAGCCAAAATCCGCCACCCTCCCACCAACTATGAGTGGGCGCTCGAGATGCAAGTCGAAGACCCAGACGGCAACATCCTCCGCATCGGCTCCGATTCCAAACACGGAGAGCCCATCGGGCCCTGGCTCGACATGTACGGTCGCATCTGGACGCGGGACGACCAGGGGAATCCAGTTCGCCAGCCCTGAATCACTTCGAGTTTTCGGCCTGTTCAGCGCAGCCCCCGCGCGCTTACACTGGAATCCATGCCTCTCATCCAGGTCATCTTGTTAGCAATCATCCAGGGCCTGGCCGAGCTGCTTCCCATATCCAGCTCTGCCCACGTTATCGTCGCCGAAAAGCTCATGGGCCTCGATCCCACGACGCCGCAGATGACCCTCCTGCTCGTCATGCTCCACACCGGAACCATGTTCAGCGTCATCGTCTATTTCTGGAAGTCCTGGAAGCAGACCTACTTCTCTTCGGTTGAAGCCTTCAATCGCTTCGCCGGCCAGCTCCTCTGGGCTACCCTGCTCACCGGGCTCCTCGGTGAAGCCCTCCGCAAGTTCCTGGTCCGCGGCCCCTTCGTCAGCAGCAAAAACGTCGATATCGAGCAGCTCTTCGGCCGTCTCGACCTGCTCGCGCCCGCCCTCGCCGCTGTCGGAATCCTCATCCTCGTCGCCGGCCTGGTCGAGCTCCGTCAGCGTCGCCAGCTTCCGCTCACCGTCACCAGCCAGGTGCTCGAAGACTCCGTCCAGGACGGCGGCAATCTCACCTTCCCTCAGTCCACCTGGATGGGCCTCGTCCAGGGCCTCGCCCTGCCCTTCCGCGGCTTCTCCCGCTCCGGATCCACTATCTCCGCAGGCATTCTCGCCGGAGCGCCCCGCCAGCGCGCCGAGCGCTTCAGCTTCGCCCTCGCCGTCATCCTCACTCCCGTAGTCGTCGCCATGGAAGCGATGCGCCTTGAGCGAGCCTCCCGCGCAGCCGTCAGCGCCGGCACCTACATCAGTCTCCGCGGCTCCATCGCCACCAGCCTTCTCGGCATGGTCTTCGCCTTCCTCGCCGGACTCGTCGCCCTCAAATGGCTCAACTCCTGGCTGGAAAAAGGCCGCTGGTACTACTTCGGTATCTACTGCCTTGCAGCAGCAGTCCTGGTCTTCTGCCTCCACACCCGCGGCTACTGAAAATCTCCATCCCACAACCGGGCACCCTACCCTCAGGACAGTTTCATCGCCCTTGAGATGGGATACTTGTATTGAAAAAGTTCTTTATCGCCTTCGTCTAAACAACTGAAATCGCCCCAAGCTGCCCCAGGTGATGCAGCAAATGTTCGGTATAGTCCTCTGCCACAAACCGCAGCGTAACCGGCTCCCCTTTCCCGATCGTGCAACTCATCTCTAACTTATCCTCCGGTAACTGCCCAATGACATGCGCCAGATACCGGTTATAACTTGCCCACAGTGAAACCAGCAGTACCCAATCGGCCTCCTGCACCGCCTGCACGCGTACATTTCCATCCTGATCGTATCCAGGAAACACCAGCGCATCCGCCAACATCGCCCGCACAAATCTCTGGTGATTGTTCGAGGCGGAGTCGATCAGATGTCCCACCACCTGCCGCCGTGACCACCCGCCGCGCAGCACCGGTCGCGCGCTCTCCTCGGCGGAAACCGCCCTCAGCAGAGGCTCCGCCCCATCCACAATCCCCAGCAGCCGCGTCGCCAGCGCCTTCATCGTGCCTTCTTGCCCAGAAGCACCCATCCCAGGCTCAACACGGTAAGCAGCGAAATGATTCCCAGTGAAGTGATGCAATAAATACACCACACCAGCAGAATGTCCTTTTCGATATGCGTCAGGTACAGCGAGTATCCCAGCCCAGCCAGTGCCGCCAGCAGCACCAGCCGCTTCCGCCGTGCCAGCGCCAGCACCAGCATTGCCGCATAGCCGGCAATCCCGATCGCCGCCACCGGGACCGGCCCAATCACCGCATACGGCGAATGATTCACAATCCCGCAATCCCACTTCTCATTGATCGAACAGGGCTGCATCTCCGTTGAGTAGTGAACATGCAGCGCCAGACCCGCCACCACCGCTCCCAGCAACGCCAATAAAGCAATCAGATATCGCATAACAAAAATCCTACCAGTCGCCATCGGGATCATCCCGCTGCACGATTCCCGGCTCTTCAGATCCCGATATCTTCAAATGTGAGCTTCGCCCGTGACCGCATCGGTCGAGCACTGCCTCCAACACGGCCGGCTCGCGCGGGTACAGCTCGAAATCTCAACTCCGCACAGTCCATACCGGCCGATCCAGCTACCATATCCCCATGCGCATAGCCTTTTTCGGCGGTACCTTCGACCCGCCCCATAAGGGACATCTCGGTCTCGCCCGCGCTGCCCGGCAGGCTCTTGATCTGGATACAGTCCTCTTCGCGCCTGTAGGCCGCCAGCCCCTCAAACCCTCAGGCTCATCCGCCAGCTTCGAAGATCGCGTCGCCATGACCCACCTCGCCATTGCCGGCCAACCCGGCTTTGAGCTCTCCCTCATCGACTCCCCGACACCCTCCGGCGCTGTTCCCAACTACACCGCCGAAACCCTCACCAGCCTCCGCCAATCGCTTCCCGGCGGTGCCGAGCTTTATCTGCTCATCGGCGCCGATAGTCTTCGTGCCCTCCCACAGTGGCATCGCGCCGACGAAATTCCCTTCCTCGCCAACCTCATCGTCGCCGCCCGTCCCGGTGAAGATCTGTCCAATCTGGAGGCCTGCTTCCCCGCCGGTATCACCCTTCAACTCACCCAACCCAACCACTACCGACTCGCCAACCACCAAGGCAAGCAATCCCAGCTAATCCTCCTGCTCGACACCCACTACGAAATCAGCGCCACCCAGCTCCGCGACAGCATCCGCAGCAGCAATCCCTCCACCCAGCCCGCCCTCATTCCCAAGCCCGTCCTCGAATACATCCACCAGCACCACCTCTACGAATAATCCAGCAGCAAAGCCAAGTCCCAATCCCGCGTTCCGGACCGGGGCACCGCGCACCTGGAGTGCTTACAATCTGGCCGCAGCAGTCATTGTAGTTTTCTGCTCCCTGCTCCCTGCTCCCTGTTCCCTGTCTTACCCTGCTACCATGAAGGGTGCCGTTTTCCACGGCGCATGGGAGATACACCGACACAATGGCAACTCCGGAAACCCGCAGCCAGCTCCTCGTCGCCGTCGCCGCCTGTGAAGACAAAAAAGGCGAAGACACCCGCATCCTTGAGCTCGATCCAGCCGACTCCGGTCTCGCCGACTTCTTCCTCATCACCAGCGCGTCGAATGATCGTCAGGTCGTCGCCATCGCCGACGAAATCGAATACCGCCTTAAGAAGGAATTCGGCCTCTACGCCACCTCCGTCGAAGGCCGCCGCCAGGCCGAGTGGATCCTCCTCGACTACGTCGACATCGTCATCCACGTCTTCCTCGCCGAAAAGCGCGCCTTCTACGACATCGAGCGCCTGCGCAAATCCGCCCGCAACCTCACCAGCGCCGAAGTCGAAGCCGAGCTCAAATCCGCCCTCGCCCAGAAAACCATAGAAGCTCGCACCAAAGGCGCCGCCAAACCCGCCAAGAAAGCCGCCAAGAAAGCCGTTGCCAAAAAAGCCGTTCCGAAAAGCGCATCGGCCAAAAACGCCACCAAATCGGCCACCGCAAAACCGGTCAAGGAACTAAAGAAACTCCCCGGCAAAAGAAAGCCCCCCACCCTCACCGCCAGGCCGGCAGCCAAAGCAGCCAAAAAATCGGTGGCCAAAGCGGCAAAGAAAATTTCGAAGTAACCCGTCCGCAATCGCACAAGCATAAAGGGCACCCCCATCCGGGGTGCCCTTAGACTGCTGAAAAAGCCTTTCGGGAGGGAGCAGGGGCATTTATGCCCCTGATAAAGGCTTCAAATTCAATGGGCTTTAGCCCCTGGCCCTTCTCCGTTTACCCCGGCTCAACTTTGTCGGCAGTCTGAGGGGCACCCTCATCCGGGGTGCCTTTCCTGCATGTGTCGATTCTGCCAGTCTTCGCAAAAACGCAATTACAAAGCCGCAGCCCGCTTTCTGAATTCAGTCGCCCCGGCAGCATTGCCCATCTGCTGGTACACCTCTGCAATTGCCTGATACAGCTTCTGATCCGGCGCCTGAAACTCCAGCTCATACTCCAGAATATGTTTCGCTTCCGTTAAGTCTCCGGTCTTGGCGTGCGCCTGCGCCAAACGAATCGCCGTCGATTCGTCCAATTCGTGACTCAGCGTGAACTGATGCGAAAGCGCGGCAATTTCTTTGTCGCTGTCACTCTGTCCGCCTGCCGAATAAAACGCCACCAGCCTTGTTATCGCCTTGCTGAACGTAGGGTCATCCTTAAGCGACTGCTGAAGCCAGGAAGCACCCGCCGCGTTGTTTCCCGAGGCAATCGCGCTGATCCCGCGTTTGTAATCGTCCGTCGCCATCATTCGCTTATCTGCCGACACTGCATTGAATGCCGTCCACAGATCCACCGAGTCCTTATCCGATGCGTCCACGATCTGAAAGTTGATCGAGCTGTACGCCCGCTCCTGTGTCGTCTTGTCGATGGCCGTCACCACCATGTGGTAAAGCCCCGGCATCAGGTCCGCAGTCTGAAAAGTCTTCCCCGTCAGCAGATTTCCCGCCGCGTCAAAGTCTGCGCCGCTCACCTCCGACCACTCGTCCATCGGATGCACACCCGCGCCAAGAGTCCCGTACGCATAGTGCACATTGATCGTTTGTCCCGCGCGCGCGGCCGCATCCGCCGCGCCGCTCCATAACTGGAATGTGATCCGCAGCGGCTCCCCGCGATGCAGCATCACATTGTCTGCCCCCCGCGGAACAAACCGCACGCCCGCAATAGTGAAGGGCAGCAGTTCGCCTGGATGCTGCGACGGCGGCTGCGGAGAAAATGCCAGTAGCTTGCTCATCCCCCACGCCTTGCTCTTCACCTCGGGAACCGTAATCTCCCCCACCTTCCGCGTACCTGACTTATTCAGGTTGTTGGTAAGGCTGATCAGCAACTGGTACTTCCCGGGAGCCAATGGCAGTCGCCCCTCCGCGCCAAACAGCTTCGTCCGCGCATTTTCCGCCTGCGTGTCGCTCGTCACCTCGCCGGCCAGCTGCTCCACGTCGCGATACACCGGCTTGCCCGCTGGCGTCGCCACAGTTGTCTGCATCGTTACCGAGTAGCCCTTGTGCCCATTCGGCAGATCGCCGATCAGCTCTTCCTGCGGCTCGCGGTAGTGAACCATGTAGCTCACCGTCATACGATCATCCGCCTCACGAAACACCGCCGTATCCAGTTGTGTCGCATCCGTGCCGGCATAGATCGTCGCAATCGTCTGCTCGTTGTTCCGCCGCTCTGTCCTTACCGATTTCGTCAGCGGATTATCCGCCAACCCCTCGATCGTCCCCAGCATCATGTCTGAAGTCAGGCTCGGCGTATAGTCATCAAAGCTCACCGGCTCGCTAGGAATCAGGCTCAGCGCAGTCTTGGCCACCTCGTCTCCAAGCGAATTGCGTATCGTCTTGATCGCACGCTTCTGATCGTTCAAATCTTCCAGTGTCGAGGTCAGTCGCACTGGTCCGTCCTGGTACGGCGAATAGATCGTAAACGGTTCAGTTGCGCTTCGCCTGTAGAAGAGAATGTTGAAATAAGGCGGCAGGGCTCGATTCTGCCCCTGATAAAACCAGATCTCGATTGGCCGCACATTCCGCGCCGCAGGATAAGTCACTACCTGTTTCGGCGCACCGAGTGTTATATAGATTCGCCCCTGATCGGTCCGCCATCCATTCTGCGCCTCGATGTTTCCAAAATGTTCATTGGCATAAGCCAGCCGGCGATAGTGCTCCTCTTTATAGGGATTGGTCTGCGCCTGAGGCGTCGGATTCAGCGACTGCCAGAAGTGTTCAATAAAGTGATCCCGCTCCGCGTCGGTCTGAAGATTGAGAAACTCCTTCCGCTCGTCGCTGGCAATGATGTAATTAACCTCCTCATTGATCCAGTGCTTGTATCGTGGCGGCAGATTCTTGGAGCGGTCAGCAGCCTGCACAAATGAAGTGAGGGCGATCAGAACCAGAGTCAGACTGAGAAAGCGGCAGAGAAGCGGTTTCAAGAAACAAAACTCCTGTTAATCATTCAGACAGCGCAAATGCAAAAGGGAGAGAGACAAGTCTCCCTCCCTTCCATTCATTCTACCAACCTCGAAGTTTTAGAACTCGAAGCGAATAGTCGCACGGGCATAGAGCGGCCCCTGGAAGGCCGTCGGACGTCCGTAATCTTTGTTCAGCACCGGCGTAGATCCCACCACCGGCAGCGAAGCCGCTGTCTGCTGGGTGTACTGCACCTTGGACAGAATCGGCTGCGAGTTGGTGATGTTGAAGGCATCGATAGACAACTTCAGGACCTTGGTGTCGTGAATCGGCAGAGCATACTCGCCTTTCAGATCAAGCTCCACGTTAGAAGGAGAACGGCCCGCCGCGCCACGTCCGCCGATCGGAACCTCGCCCGGATCGGCATAGATCGGGTGATCCCCCAGCAGGCTGAGCGGCACACCCGACTGTCCGCGAAGTCCTGCGCCGACCGTAAGGCCTTTCAGGCTGTGCACATATGGGCTGTCTGCGCCGACTGTGTAGCTCAGGAAGAGGTTGCCTACGCTGCGGCGGTCAGTGCTTAAGTAACCGGGACGGAACTGATCGCCCAATAGGTTCAGCTTGCCAGCCGTGAAGTCGAACAGTGAGCTGATGCCAGGGTCAGACTGGCCGTTGTCGTTGCGATATGCACCTTCGTAATTGCCCCACAGGTTAGCGAAGCGATAGTTCACGATAGCCAGCCAGTGATTGCTGAACCGTTTGTCGAACTCCAGCTCAAGCGACTGGTAGCGGCGAACCGGTTTGGCAAAACCATCCGGCTTGCCGTCGCCCGGTCCAGCATCCGCGGTTTTGTAATTCGGGATGCAGGCGCCGCCCAACGGCTGGTTCTGTCCGTCGACCCAAATGCCGCCCGCGGTGAAGTAGGTATCGTCCGCCTTGGTGCAGCCGTCTACCGGCGGAGCATAGACCCAGCCCGGCTGTCCGGCATTCGGGTTGGCTGCGGCAAACTGCGCCGCCGTGTAAGTGATCTCATCCTCGTTTTCAGCGATATCGGTTCCGGGACCGGGGTTGGCGATACCACCGTTGAAGTTCTGCGTAATCGTCGAACCTTCCGGCGATTGCGAGCCGATGTCCTCGAGGATACGGTCCAGGCGGCGATCTGCCCAGCGGGCCTTCACCACCAGGCTCCTTCCGAGTTGCTGCTCGATGCCCAGGACATACTCTTCCTCATACTCAGCCTTGGTCCCTGGGATGATTCCTTCGCCAGTCGAAGAGGAGAAGTTCGGAGCGCCAAAAGTGGAGACAGACCCATCCGTGGTGCTCTTCGGCAGGCCATTCAGGGTGTGTGCAGAATCCGGAACAACCACTAGCTGCCCATCTACGATTTCAGGAGCAAAGTAGTAATTCTTGTCATCCTGCTCGTTGCCAAGCTGGCGGTTGGCGGCATCCAGCGGCATTGCCCAGAAATTGCGGCCATAACTGAAAAAGACCTTGCCACGGCCATTGCCGAACGGATCAATATTGATGCCTACGCGAGGCGACCAGTTGCCCGTAAAGGGATACTTCAAAACCGTCCCGCCGACGCGCTGTTCTTCCCAGCGAACACCGCCGTTGAGCGTGATGAAGCGGTTGAGTTGCCAGGTGTCATTCCCATAAGCCGCATGGTAGCGACCCAGTGAGTTCACGTTGAGGCCCACATAGGTGCCCCGTGTCTGCGCGGCATATACGCGGCTGTTATTCCATATCGGGCACTGGGTGCAGGTGCTGTCGTTCAGGTCATTTACGTTGGTCGCCACCAGCGTGTAGGTCGCGTTGGTTAGCGCACCCACAGCATTGGCTGGGATATTGCCATACAGGTCGGTCAGCGTCTGTCCGGCAGCGTTCTGAGCCGGAATCGGGAAGAGTGCTCCGGAGCGTGAAGGCTGATAGATGAAGCCCGTGTGGTCGTAGCTGTAGCCAGTTGTAAAGGTATGCTGACCAAAAAACCGCGCGGTCTTCTGCGTGTTCGCCGCAATGCTGTAGGTGTCTTCCTTCGTTGGCGTGTACGAGCCGAAGCCAGTAGTTACCGTTGAGCCACGGCCCTGGGCCAGCAGCGATTGATCGGAAATCTGGTAGACCTGAAGCGCCGGCGTCTCGTTGAAGTGATCGTAGTTGTAGGTGAACGATGCGTCCGCAATCCAGCTAGGCGTGATTGTCGCGTTCAGGCGGATAAGCGAGTCGCGCGAACCCCACTGATAGCTGCTCAGCGAAGACTCGAGATTGCCCGTCGAAAGCGTGTTGGGGATCGTGTTGTGCTTGGAGGGATCGCCAAAGCTTGCCGCTTCAAGCTGAAGCCTGGGGCTGATCTGGAAAGTCAGTTTGCCCGCCCAGCTCAAGGTCGTTGTGCTGTAGGCGAATGGTCCGTGCTCCAGCACAACCGGGTTCAGACTGAAGAAAGGATTGGCAAAATTGATGTTCTGATCCAGCGAGGGATTGAACGCTCCAAAGAAGAAGGCCTTGTCACGGAAATGGGGAATGTACCCGCCGAACTCCGCCGCCAGATCGTAGTGTGGGCTCGAACTCGTCGCGCTTGGAGTCGTCTGGATGTAACCAAACTGATAGAACTGTTTGCGGCCGGAATACCATACGCCAGGTCCAAGATAGGCGCCTAAGGCACCGTGATACTGATTGGAGCCCGACTTAGTGACCATCTGCACAATGCCGCCGAGCGACTTGCCGTACGGTGGCTCAAATGCGTAGGTCTTGACGTCAACTTCCTTCAAGAACGCCAGGTTGATGCCGGTGCCCAGCGAACCGTGGTTCACGTTATAGGTGCCGAGCGAGCCGTATGCTTGATCGGTGATCGTTACACCGTCCACCACGTACAGGTTCTCGAGGCCCGACGCGCCACCGATCGAGGGATTAGAGTTTCCTGGACCTGCCTGGTTCGCCGCGCCGGCCACCTGGCCGCCCGCCACGCCCGGAGCAGCGTAGAAGATTGCGCTCACCGCGCGAGGCAGCGGAATGCTGTTGTAAAAGGTGTCCGTCAAGTTGGTATCAATCGCGGTCGAAAGCGTATCGATGCCAACTGCCATTGCAGTCACTTCCACCGTCTCTTCCGCGTTACCCACCGGAAGTGTGATATTTAGCAGCGAGGAGACGTTCACCACAACCTCGTCGTGAACCGACTTCACCTTCTTGAAACCCGTTTTCTCTACCGTAACGTCATAGAAGCCTGGGATAAGACCGCTTTCACTGTAATGACCGGAAGCGTCGGTTGTAATCACCCGTTTGCCCTGAGGCCCCGAGAGCGTGACCGTAGCTCCGGCCACCGCCGCTCCTGTCGAATCGACAACCACACCGTTGAGACCGCCCGTAACGGTCGAACTCTGTTGAGCATGCAGAGGCAAAATCGACAGGCACATCAAAATCGCGAGCAGGCCTGACAGTCCTTTCAATTTGGCTGTCAGTCCCTTGATGCGTGAAGAATTCATTTTTGTTCTCCTGAGGCGGGTTTGAGTGGTGTCTTAATAGGAAGTTCGGACGCGTCCTGCTCTATCTCAATAACTTCCCACTAGCTCAAAATGCTGAAAGATTCATAAGAAGATAACGTCAAAGTGATTCTTGCAATTGCATGGCCAATTGCTAGAATCATGCAACTTCAAAGCTAACCATCCCATATCCAAGGACATACTTCTTGCCCTTCTCGACGCAACTGATGAATCGAATATGAAAAACAGTAGAAAGCAGGTGGGACCGTACTAAATTGTCGATGAAATTTCATTTTTCATATGCCAAGTCTTTACCGTCTCGCCATTCTCGATTCATCTCGCAGCATTTTCATGTGCTAGCGGCGTGTTTAAACTGATCTTCCATGCAGCTAACCCTCGCCCACATCGGCCCCAAACTCCCCAAATCCGGAGCCAAAGCCGCCTACGACACCCTCACCCGCCTCTATCTCGACCGCATCGCGCCTTATTACCCCATCCAGACCGAAGCCTTCCCCACCGAAGCCGCCTTCCTCACCTGGCTCGCCCGCCACTCTGGCCCACTCTCCAAAACCCGCACCCCGGCCCTCGCAGTTCTCCTCGACAGCCGCGGCCGCCAGCTCACCTCCACCGAATTCGCCCATTGGCTCGGAGCCCGCCGCGACCAGGGCGCGCAACACATTGTCTTCGCCATCGGCCCGCCCGACGGCTGGAATCCAGCCACCACCGCTACTCTCGCCACCCTCGTTCTTTCCTTCGGCCCCATCACCCTGCCCCATGAACTCGCCCGCCTGGTCCTCGCCGAGCAGCTCTACCGCGCCTGTACAATCCTGGCAGGCCACCCCTATCACTCCGGCCACTGACTCTCTCAACGTCACCGGCAAAGATATGGGTGCCCCACTCTCGCCACGTTTTTGTTTCTGTGGCTAGGGTGGGATAACTCCGCCTCAGGAACAACCATGACCGGCCCCCAGCCTCAATCCCGCAAAGGTCTCATCCTCATCAACACCGGCCCCGGCAAAGGCAAAACCACCGCCGCCCTCGGCACCGGACTCCGCGCCGTCGGCGTCGGCATGAAAGTCCTCATGCTCCAGTTCCTCAAAGGCTCCTGGCACTATGGCGAACTGGACGCCGTCCAGGCCCACGGCGATAACTTCGTCCTCAAGCAGTTAGGCCGCGGCTTCGTCAAAGTAGGCAACGCCGAGATAGATCCGGAAGACCTGGCCATGGTTCAAGCCGCATGGGCAGAATCCAAAGCCGCCATCCTCTCCGGCGACTGGGATTTAGTTATCCTCGATGAAATCAACTACGCCATCGGCTACGGCATGTTAGATCCTGAAGAAGTCAAGCAAACCCTCCTCGAACGTCCCGAAATGCTCCACGTAATCCTCACCGGCCGCAACGCCCACCCCAGCCTCGTAGAAATCGCCGACACCGTAACCGAAATGCGCGAAGTCAAACACGCATATCAAAAAGGCATCCTAGCCCAACGCGGCATCGAATACTGACCCAAAATTCATCGTGTTCCCACCATTTATCATCCCCTCATGCCCAACTCCGCCCTCCCCAACGTCTCTGAAGAAGTCCAATCCCGCGCCCGCAAAATCAAACTCTTCCTCATGGATGTAGACGGCACCCTCACCGACGGCGGCGTCTGCCTCATCGGTCCCACCAGCGCCGAAGGCAATACACCCACCCCTGTCACTGAAATGAAAATCTTCAACGCCCAGGACGGCCAGGGCCTCTCGCTCGCCCACACCATGGGCATACAAACCGGATTCATCACCGGCCGCCGCTCCCCCGCAGTCGCCCAGCGCGCCAAAGAGCTCAAAGTCTCCTTCGTCTACCTCGGCCAGGCCAGCAAGATGCAGGCCTACGATGAATGCCTCGCCAAAGCCGGAGTCACCGCCGCCGAAGTAGCCTACCTCGGTGACGATCTCCCCGACATGCCCCTCGCCCAGCGCTCCGGCCTCGCCGTCTGCGTCGCCGACGGAGCCCCCGAACTCAAAGCCGTCTGTCACTACATCACAGAACGCATGGGTGGTCGCGGAGCAGCCCGCGAAGTCGTCGAGCTCATCCTCAAATCCCAAGGCCGCTGGGAAGAAGCCATCCCCCGCGCCCTCGCCTAAACGCATCTGCCTCAAGTTTCGGAGTCACAAGCCAATGCTCAAGCCGCTCCTCCTATGCCTCGCTCTTGTCCTCCCAGCCCTGGCCCAGACTCCCCGCCCAGCCATCACCGGCATCTCCCATCTAACTCTCTTCGCCGATAACATCCCCAAGTCGGAGCAGTTCTACAAAGACCTCCTCGGCTGGAATCAAATCCCCGCCAACGGCGCAAACTCAGGTGTCCGCTTCTACGCAAACCACACCCAGTACGTCGAGTTAGTAACTCCACCCAAACCCGATCTCGCCGACCGCCTCGACAGCGTAGCCTTCACCACCACAGACGCCGAGGCTCTGCGCAAATATCTCGGCAATAACGGTATCTCTGTCCCCATAGCAGTCTCCATCGCAAAGTATGGCGATCGCACCTTCGAAGTCCGCGATCCAGAGAACAATAAAATCCAGTTCACCCAACCCGGCAACTATCCGCCAGCCGAGCCCAAAAACGCAGCCCAGCGCCTAAGCACCCATATCATGCACGCCGGCTATCAAGTCCACAACCGGGCCGCCCTCGATCACTTCTACAAAGACATTCTCGGCTTCCACCTCTACTGGCAAGGCGGTAATCCAGACACACGCATTGACTGGGTCATGATGCAGGTTCCCAACGGCACCGATTGGATCGAGTACATGCTCTATCTCCCCGAGCATCCAACCCTAGCCCAGTTAGGCGGCGCCAATCACTTAGCCCCCGGCGTGACCGACGTTTCCGAGTTACAAAAGAAGTTAGAAGCCCGCGGTTGGAAAGCCCCGGCAGGCAAAAAAACGCAAGTCCTCGGCGTAGACGGCAAAATGCAACTCGACCTCACCGATCCCGACGGCACCCGCATCGAATTCATGGAGTTCGCCCCCGTAGCCAAAGCCTGCTGCTCCGTCTACACCGGCACCCAGCCAACTCCGTCAGACACCTGGTAGCCGCTGCCTGCTTGAGGGGACGGCCACCCAAAGATTTGTCACCCAGAAAAGAGATTTGTCATCCTGAGCAAAGCGAAGAACCTGCTTTTCGTTCTAAGTCCAAGGAAAACCAATGCCAGAATCAAACAACGCCCACACCCGCTGGTCCGACCTCCCCATCGAGCCTATGAACGCGCTCCTCGGCCGCCAGTTCGTCACCGGCAGCAACGTCATGGTCGCTCGCATCACCCTCAGTAAGGGTGCCCACGTTCCTCTCCACAGCCATCACCACGAACAGATCGCTATTCCGCTCACCGGCAAGCTCAGATTCCTGTTGCATCACCCCGGGGCGGATGCGCCCGCGGAGACCATCCTCAATCCAGACGAAGTCCTCGTCATCCCGCCCCACGTTCCCCACGAAGTCTTCGCCCTCGAAGACACCGTCAACCTCGACATCTTCGCCCCGCCCCGCGAAGACTGGATCACCGGCGACGACGCATATCTCCGCACCTGAGTCCAATTTTGGGTGCCCCAGGTCTCCATTTGAGACCTGGGACCCACCGTGCGACAGGGTCGCAAAACCTGCTCAATATCGCTCACTTTGGCCGCCCCGCCTGGACAGCGCATCGAAGCAGTCAGGAGGCGAATCGCATGAACTCTCTTTCATTCCTGACTTTGCCCCGGATCACCATCGGCGCCTCTGCGCTGGGTACCGTGGCGCTGCTCTGTCTGGCCCCGTTTGCGCTCCCCCGCGTCTCCCCGTCCGAAGTGCACTCAGGCGCAGCGGCCCACATGAGTGCGCAGCCTCTGTCGTCCACAGTCCCTGTCCACAAATTTCCGAAACCATCCGCCGCGCATCGTAAAGCTCCACGCAACGTGGCCGTCGCGGATGCAACTCCCCCGCCAGTTCCCGGAACCTAGCCCGAACAACTCAAAGCTTTCGCTCGCTCGCCGCAATCGGCAGATCGTTGATGCTCGCCTCTCTCCGCTGCATCAGTCCGCTTGCGGCAAACTCCCATAACTCATTCCCATAACTCCGGAACCACTGCCCGCTATCGTCATGCCACTCATACTCAAACTTCACCGCCATGCGGTTATGGCGAAATCCCCATAACTCTTTTTTCAGCTTGTAATCCAGCTCCCGCGCCCACTTGTGCTTGAGAAACGCCACAATCGCCTCGCGCCCCTGAAAGAACTCCACCCGGTTCCGCCAAACGCAATCCTCCGTATAAGCCGCCGCCACCCGCTCCGCATCGCGCGTATTCCACAAGTCCTCCGCCAGCTGCACCTTGCGCGCCGCCTGTTCTGGATCTGTAAACGGCGGAACGATCAAATTGCTCATCACTGCCTCCTCTTACTTCAAAAATCACATGCCTCGTATAGCCTACTCACCTTCCCATATCCATGTCCGCCACCAATTCCTCATCGGAAAAAGGAATTGTCATTCCAGGCAGGGAAAGAATTGTAGAGAAGGAATAGTCATTCTAAAGAGAGAAGAATGTTAAAGGTGGAGAAGGAAAAAAGAGAAGAATTTTAAAGGTGAAGAAGGAGTTGTAAAGAAAGACTTGTCATTCTGAGGAGCCATAGGCGACGAAGAACCCACCTCCATCTTCCACCTCCTCGAACCAGACACGCCCCGCTCCCAAACCTGCGACGCCAGAGTCTATTGCTAGACTGAACGGTTCAAGGAAGAGGTTACGCATGAACCTTCGCTACGGATTTTTTGTTCTGGTCATCGCCGCAACAGCAGCAGCCCAGCAACCTCCTCCCACCGCCCTCACCATCTACAACCAGAACTTCGCCGTAGCCCGTGCCACCGTCGATCTCGACCTCCATCCCGGCTCCAATGAAGTCACCACCACCCAAGTCACCAGCCAGCTCGAGCCCGACTCCGTCGTCCTGAGAGATCCGACCCTGCGCGACCCCGCCGGGAAGCCGTCCTTCACCATCTCCGAGCAGAACTACGACTCCGCCCTCGTCAGTCAGGACTGGATGCTTCAGCACTTCGAAGGCAAAACCATCGACTTCCAGCTCCCTCCCAACCAGAACGGCCAATCCCAAATCGTCAAAGGCACCATCATCCGCGCCCCCGGCAGCACCAGCGACGGTCAGGACAGCCAGCCCCTCATTGAAGTCGACGGCAAGATGCAGTTCCAACTCCCAGGCACACCACTCTTCTCCGCGGCAACAAACAATCTCCTGCTCAAGCCCACCCTCCGCTGGCAGATCCATGCCGAAAAGTCCGAAAAATTGGCCGCTGAACTCGCCTACGTCACCGGAGGCCTCAGTTGGGAAGCCACCTACAACATCGTCGCCCCCGAAGACACCGCCCCCAATCAAAAAGCCGACATCGTAGGCTGGGTCACCATCCACAATCAGAGCGGTACTGACTTCCCCCAGACCAGCATCAAGCTAATGGCCGGCGACGTAGCCAAAATCGTGGCCCAGCCTCAAGTGTTCGCCAAGCGCATGGTCATGAACGCAGCAATCGCAGCCCCCGAACCCCAGGTCACCCAGAAAGCCTTCGACGACTTCCACCTCTACGACCTCAACCGCACCGTCGCCCTCCGCAACGGCGAAATCAAGCAGGTCCAGTTCATCCAGTCCGCCGCTCTCAATCTCCAGCGCACCTATATCTACGACGGCGCAGAAGGCGTCCAGCTCTGGTACGGCAACGGCCTCAATCAGCAGCAGGACCTCGGCATCGACACCGGCAGCAGCAAAGTCCACATCGTCCAGCAATTCAAAAACACCGAAGCCAACCACCTCGGCATCCCGCTCCCCGCCGGCCGCGTCCGCCTCTATCGTCAAGACGGAGGACCAAACGACCCCAAAGCCCAGGTAGAATTCGTTGGCGAATCCACCATTCCCCACACCGCCGCCGAAGAAACCATCCGTCTCACTACCGGCTCCGCCTTCGACATCAAAGGCACCCGCCGCCAGACCGATTTCCACGTCCTTGAGAAAGGCCACACCATCGACGAGACCTTCGAAATCAAAATCACCAACCAGAAAGCCCAGCCCGTAACCGTCAACGTCCTCGAGCACCTCTACCGCGGCAACAACTGGCAGATCACCAACAAGTCAGCCGACTACACCAAACTCGACAGCCACACCGTAGAGTTCCCCCTCCAGGTCCCCTCCAAAGGCGAAACCACCCTCACCTACACCACCCACTACACCTGGTAGCCACAACAACAAATTTGTTTTTCTCCCGGCCAGATACACAAGTTTTCTCTCGATCAGGAGTACAACATTCGGGTGCCCCATCCTTGTCACGTTCTTTGTGACAAGGGTGGGAATGAATCATGCCCCCATAGCCCATACCCAGCGGATACCATCCTTGCCGCGCGGTTGCGACAAGCGTGGGATGAACAACCAACCTACCCCCCAGCAATAGCCCCCACCACCAGAAAAGCCTCATCCCCGTTCACCACCGCCTCCGGTAGCTCCTCATCCGGAGACACATGCGACAAGTCCTCCCCACACGCAAAGAACCGCATAAACGGCCGCCGCACTTTGGTCGCCTGATCCGCCGCATGATCCCGAATCGTCCCCGCCAGCATCGGATGCGCCGCCTCCAGCGCATCCAGCAGCCTGCGCTGCGTCACCGGCCCGGCAGCCTCATCCACCTCGACGCGGACCTCGCGCCCCAGCCCCGCCAGCACCCGCAGATGCGCCGGCAACTCCACGCGAATCGCTTTCATGCCAGCGTCTGCACTTCCACCGACAGCACCGCCGGCAAATCGTGCACAATCGCCTGCCACGAATCCCCGCCATCCGGCGACGCATACACCTGTCCGCCCGTCGTCCCGAAATAGATACCGCAGTCATCCAGCGAATCCACCGCCATCGCATCCCGCAGCACATTCACATAGCAGTTCGACTGCGGCAATCCCTTCGTCAGCGGCTCCCACTCCTCGCCCCCGCTGCGGCTGCGGTACACGCGCAACTGCCCATCCAGCGGAAAATGCTCCATATCGCTCTTGATCGGCACCACGTAAACCGTCTCCGGCTCATGAGCATGAACATCCACCACAAACCCAAAATCCGTCGGCAGATTTCCACTGACCTCCCGCCATGACTCGCCCGCATCGTCGGTCCGCATCACGTCCCAATGTTTCTGCATGAACAGCGTCTGCGGCCGCCCCGGATGCATCGCCATGTGATGCACGCAGTGCCCCACCTCCGCCGTCGGATCGGGAATATACCGTGAGTGCAGCCCCTTGTTGATCGGCTTCCACGTCGCCCCGCCATCATCGGTCCGAAACGCCCCCGCCGCCGAAATCGCAATGAACATCCGCTCCGGATTGGCAGGGTCCAGGATCACCGTATGCAGGCACATGCCGCCCGCGCCCGGCTGCCAGGCCGGCCCCGTCCCATGCGTGCGCAATCCCGGCAACTCCGCCCACGAGCCGCCTCCATCCGTCGACTTGAACAGCGCCGCATCCTCCACCCCCGCATACACCGTGTCCGCAGAAGTCAGCGAAGGCTCAATATGCCACACCCGCTTGAACTCCCACGGATGCGGAGTCCCGTCATACCACTGGTGCGTCCCCGCCTCGCCCTCGTACAAAAACTTGTTGTCCATCACCTTCCAGGTAGCCCCGCCATCATCCGACCTCTGCATCACCTGCCCCGACCACCCCGAGCTCTGCGAAGCATAAATGCGGTCCGGATCCACCGGCGAACCCTTCAAGTGATAAATCTCCCACCCCGCAAAGTGCGGTCCCGAAACCGACCACTCCTTCCGCGTCCCGTCCGAACTCAAAACAAAAGCGCCCTTCTTCGTCCCCACCAGCAACCGAACTCCACTCATGCCCGATCTCCCTTCACCACACGCAGAAAAACTACCGGCTTCCACCAACCCTCGGCAAGCCCTATTCGCCCCTGCACTTCCGGTTTGTCATCCCCCAAAGAATCTGCATTCCTTCATCAACTCAAGCCTTGTCATCCTGAGCGCAGCGAAGGATCTGCTTGTGCTCTTGCTTTTCTTGTTTGTCATTCCCAAAGGGAATCTGCTTTCCCGCCCTCCCTACTCCGCCTCATCCACCGCCACCTTCCCCCGTCCAGTAGTAATCACCACCACGCTCACCAGCACCAGCCCCGTCCCCAGCACCGTCCGCAACCCCAGCGCCTCGCCCCCCAGAAAATACCCCACCACCACCGCCACCACCGGATTCACATACGCATACGTCCCCACCTTCGTAGGCGACTCATGATGAATCAGCCACACATAAGCAGTAAATCCAACAATCGACCCCATCACGATCAGGTAAACCAGCGCAATCCACGCCCCGCGCGAAACCGCCTCCACATGAAACCCCCGCCACTCGCCCACGCTCGCCAGCGTCAGCATCAACCCGCCCGCCAGCATCTGCGCCCCTGAGCTCACACCCTTTGACTCCGGCAGGGGCAGCACGCGGCTCAGCGTCGAAGCAGCCGCCCAGCTCATTGAAGCAACGATGATCGCCACCGCCCCCACCGTATCCACCGCCGCATCGCCCAGATTCAAAGCATGGCTCATCAACACCACCACGCCGCCAATCCCAATCAGCAGCGCCAGCCCAAGCCGCACCGTGAGCCGCTGCGTCTTTAGAAACACAATCTCCGCCAGCGCCATGAACACCGGAATCGTAGCCATCACCACCGCCGCAATCCCCGAGGGCACCCTCTGCTCCGCCCAGAACAGCAGCCCATAATCCACCACGAAGATCAGAAAGGCCAGCAGCAGCACCGACAGCCACTGCCGCCCGCTCGGTCCCCGCTCACCCTTTGCCCGCATCCACCCATACAGCACCACACCCGCCGTCAAAAAGCGCATCGCCGCAAACAGCAGCGGAGGCATCGCCTCCACCCCCACACGAATCGCGTAAAACGTCGATCCCCAAACGAAATAGATAATCCCAAACGCCAGCAGCGTCTTCCACACTGGCCTGTCTGTCTTGCCATCCATAGTCGGTTCCTGCCCTCACTCTACCAGCGCCTTCGCTTCAGTCTCCTCAACATAAAATCAATGCAGCACAGGAGACAGAAACCTCAATGAAAGTTCTCGGCAAGCTCATTCTTCTCGGAGCGCTCGTTTTTATCCTGCTGCAGTTCGCACGGCCCGGCATTCCCACTCAGCCGGAGACAGCCCAGCTCGCCGCACCCGCTGAAGTCCGCCACATCCTCGAGAAAGATTGCTACAGCTGCCACTCAGACCAGCGCCGTCTCGCCTGGTTCGATCAGATCGTTCCCGCCTACTGGCTCGTCCGCCGCGACATTCTCACCGCACGCGACCATCTCAACTTCTCCACCCTCGCCACCCTACCTGCCGCCGCACAAAAGGCGCGTCTTTACGAAGCCGTCGCCATGATCCAGCTCGGAGCCATGCCTCTGCCCCAGTTCACCCAGTTCCACCCGGATGCCAAAGTGACGCCGGAAGAGATGGCTACCCTGAAGGCCTATCTCGCCCCCTGGTCGCAGCCACCGCTGCCCGCAGGCCCCTCCGCCGCCGCGCTCACCCGCGTCTCTCTTTCCTCCGTCCAGCCTGAGCTCAATGGCCTTCCTTTCTTTCCAGACTTCGAATCATGGAAGGTGATAAGCACCACCGACCGCGGCGACAACAACACCTTCCGCTTCATCCTCGGCAATGACATCGCCATCCGCGCCGCACAATCCGGCAACATCTCCCCCTGGCCCGAAGGCGCAGCCTTCGCCAAGATCGCCTGGCAACAGCAGTCCGCTCCCAACGGCCTCATCCTCCCCGGCAAATTCATCCAGGTCGAATTCATGCTCAAAGACGCCCAGCGCTACAAGGCCACCGAAGGCTGGGGCTGGGGCCGCTGGCGCGGCAATGATCTGAAACCCTACGGCGACAACGCGCGCTTCGTAACCGAATGCACCGGCTGCCACCAGCCCATTCATGGCGACGACTACGTCTACACCCTGCCCATCACCGCGGCCAGAGTCGCAGGCGTGGAAGCCGTCAACAACAACGCCGCCGCTTTACCCGCGACCTTGCCCTTCCAGCCCCTCGCCTGGAACGCCATCACCATGTTCGTCGATCCCAAAACCCGCACCACCGCCACCCTCTACGGCAACGCAGCAGCGGTCAAAGCCGCGCGCGCCTCATCGCCAAACTACCCGCCCGGCGCAGTCCTCGCCCTCGTCACCTGGACCCAGCGCGAAGATCCCCACTGGTTCGGAGCCCGCATCCCCGACACTCCGCAATCAGTCGAATTCCTCCAGACAGCCGCGCCCGGCCAATCCCGCACCTATCGCCGCTTCGCCGGCCCCGGCCTCGTCGAAGATCATCCGTCAGCCGGTACAGCCGCTCAGCGAATCAGCTTCATCGAGGCTCAAGCTCCAGCCTGGCTCCCCTGAAGCTGCGCCCCTCGGCCGTCGCAACTCTCGGCCAGCTTCTCCAGCGAAGCTGAAAGCCTCTCAGCAAACTCCGGCGTCTGTGCAATCGCCTCCGCAGTCATCTCCTTGCCCAGCAGAGGAACCGTCACCTCGGCCTCATGCACCAGCCGCGCATCCATCGTCGTCAACACCTCTTTCAGCGCAGCCACTGCGTACACGCCCCGAGCCGAAGCATGCATCAGCGCCACCGGCTTCCCGGACAACTCGCCGCTGCCCACAATCCAGTCCAGCGCATTCTTCAGCGCGCCCGGAATGCCATGCGCATACTCCGGCGTCGAAAACACCACCACATCATGTCCGCGAATCGCCTCGCGAAAGCCGCCCACAGCCCCCGCCGCATAACGCTCCTCCAGGTCCGGATTAAACGGAGGAATCCGGTCGATTTCCTCAAACAGCTCAACCTCAATCCCCCGAGGCGCCACCATCGCAACCGCACGCAGCAAAGTCGTATTCGTCGACTGAGCCCGCAAACTTCCCGAAATAGCCAAAACCCGCATCGTCCTACGATGACCCAGACACCCCACCCGCCGCAAAATCCTTTAGGAGCACGCAAAAACGCATCACTCATCAGCGCCTACTCGATCAACGAAATCTCCAGCGACGGGTCAAACATCGAACTAACGAGTCTCCTGAGTCATTGATTTCTCGCATGTTTGTCATCCTGAGCAAAGCGAAGGATCTGCTTTTTATCCGCGGTTTGAAGACCCCAGAGAACCCAACAAAATGCGGCTTACTTCTGACTCATGAGACGAGAGCCTCCATCAGCGATTAGCGATCACTTCCCATATGCCGACTTCACGGTACTCATATGCGGCCAAATTAGGATTGGGATGACATGCCGATAAAACCCTATTGGAACCAAATCCAGCCTGCCACAGATTCGGAGCTGTGGCGATTCATGGACCTGCGGAAATTTCGCGACCTCATGGCAAGCGAGGAGTTGTATTTTCGCCGAGCTGATTTGTTTTCCGACGAAAGCGAAGGCCTACCTCCTGAGACGTATGCCCTGCGGGTCCTGGGGCTGAATCCTTACGATCTAAACGATCGGTTTGCACTTTATAACCATCTTGGATTCACCGCCCAGGCTCGCGAGGCATTCTACGTGAGTTGTTGGTACCTCTACAAAGAGGGTCTTGAAACACTGGACATGTGGGAAGCCTATGGTCAGGATGGAGTGGCAATTTGCACTCGATACGAGCTACTTCATGACACATTGAACGGGTTCCAGGACGATGCGCATCTTGGTCGTGTTCAGTATGGAAGCGACCATCTGACCGAGCGCTTCAATGGGATGGAATTCATCTTCACGAAGCATCTCAAATATGCTCCAGAGTGTGAAGTGCGCGCTCTGATTACGTGTTATGACCCGCTAGAAAGCGGTAATCGTCATTTCGACTTAAACAATTCTCCGCATTCCCGCCCCCTGCCGATGAACCCACGCAATCCATGGGTTCCTGATTCGAAACGCCGCCGCATAGATCTTCGATCACTCATTACAGACGTGGTCATCTCACCCTGGGCTGAACCGGATGCAGTAGAAGAGATTGAGCTCTGGGTTCGGAGCAAAGGATTTGCGTTCTCACCAAAAAGGTCAGAGTTGACCAATCCAGCCGCGCCGAGTTTGGCGGAATGGAAGAAGCATAAGCAGCTTTTCAGCAAGCTTCCACAAGATTCCGCTGTCGTGGAGATGACAGAAGCTACAAGGTCTGAACTCGATCAGTTCGCTAAGGAGCTCTCCACACTTCCGCTTGAGCGCCTTCGTTGGCTCTATAAGCAGCGGTGGGAAACTCTACGACTATGCATCGGTGACATCCCTAGGCTCTCAGACGCACAGTACCTAGAGGCGATCCTACGGATATTAGAGGATTGGAAGAAGCGTGGTACTTCTGTCGGCTGAACAGGCTCGATCGACTGCCATATGGTGCATCGGTCCCTATAAACGCCCTTGGCGGAAGCAGTCTGCCGCTTCGTAAAGAGGACTGCTTAGGCAGCTGGGCATCCTCCGATCGAACAGGTCTTACTAACCAAGCGGAGCAAGCTCACTTTTGATACTCTTGGGCACTATGGAAGAGCGACCGAACGTAGTGTTTCGTACCAGGGAGCAAACGAGTCTGATCGGCACGTTTGCTGTCTACGACTCGCAGTCACAAGCCTCTCAGCACATCCCGGACCAGTGGCGGGCATTTCGGCTGTTACACCCGGCGCTCGACACCGCTTCAAAGCTATATGGCGCGTCGCCCTGCACAGCCGACGGCAAGATCCATTATCTGACTGGGGTTGCACAGGAGACTTCGGCAGGTCTCATTGCCGATGAGCAACTGACGCTGGAGGCTGGAGAGTATGCCGTGGTCCATTTGGAAGACGCAGCTTTGCTTCGCGACACGTGGAGCTGGCTGTTGCGAGAATGGCTCCCCATATCCGGACGTCGAGAGCGGCACGCGCCGGAATTCGAGCGGTTTAGCGCTATTTCAGAAGCAGGCACTCCCGTCGGACCGGTCGAAATCTGGATTCCGCTTGAGCCTCTTGAAGCAAAGGAGCTTCACCGTGGCTGAGGAGAGTCCTCACCACTCGTTTGGCAAGGCTTTGGTCAGCTAAACGTGGGCGCCAGTCTCTAAGGTTAGTAACGGGAAACGCCCATCTCATCACTCAATTTCAGAGAAGCCCATTCATATTCAGAATAGTGACTTCAAACTGACTTTCCCGATTAGACCCCGCCCAACCCCTCCTCCCCCACACGATTTACAATCATTCTGTATGTCCTGGTTTAAGCGCACCGACTCCAACCCCATCGACGAGCCCAATGGCGATTCCGATCAGGACTTCGGTGCTGAATCCACCTACGCCCCCGTAACCGACGACGGCTCCCCAGCCCGCGTCCGCACCGAGGGCCTCTGGATCAAGTGCCCCGGCTGCCGCACCATCCTCTTCAAAGCCGACGTAGAAGCCAACCTCAACGTCTGCCCCAAGTGCGGCCATCACTTCAAAATCCACGCCCGCCAGCGCATGGACTTGCTCCTTAACCCCGGCTACAAGCTCGTCGACGGCAACCTCCGCAGCACCGACCCCCTCAACTTCACCGACATCAAGAGCTATAAATCCCGCCTCGCCGCCGCCCAGAAATCCACCGGCCTGAACGATGCCCTGCTCACCGCGCTCGGCAACATCGGCCACCACAAAGTAGTCTTCTGCGCCATGGAGTACACCTTCATCGGCGGTAGCATGGGCGCCGTCGTCGGTGAGCTCATCGCCCGCGCCATCGACCGCTGCCTGGCCACCAAACACCCGCTCGTCATCGTCACCTCCTCCGGCGGAGCCCGCATGATGGAAGGCGTAGTCAGCCTCATGCAGCTGGCCAAAATCGCCACCGGCCTCGCCCAGCTTGACGAAGCCAGGATTCCCTATATCTGCGTACTAACCGATCCCACCACCGGCGGCATCACCGCCAGCTTCGCCATGCTAGGCGACCTCAACATAGCCGAGCCAGGCGCCCTCATCGGCTTCGCCGGCCCCAGAGTCATCGAACAAACCATCCGCCAGAAACTCCCCGAAGGCTTCCAGCGCAGCGAGTTCCTCCTCGAACACGGCTTCCTAGACGCAGTAGTCCCCCGCGCCGAACTAAAACCCTACATAATCCGCGCCCTAGACTTCCTAAAAACCCCCTAAACCATCTCTCCCTGTAGCATCAAGTCAAACAGAATTCACTCCACCACCCCTCGCACCAAACTCCCAAAAACAAAAAGGGCCCCCGAAGGGACCCTCTCGAACGGTACAAAGTGTTCGTGGAAGTTTAGAACTCCAACCGCAACGCCAGCTGCAGGACACGAGGGGTCCCGCCTGTCGCGTACGTTGTGATCGCGCCGAAGGCCCCATTGGCTTGAGTAATGTCGTTGTTGCTAGTGCCCGGTATGTCGAAGTTTGGATGGTTGGTAGAATTGAAGGCATCAGCCCGGAACTTCAGACTCACACTCTCCCAGATCGGGAAGGTCTTACCCAATCCCAGGTCGATATTGAAGAAGCCGGGTCCGCGGAAATCGTTGCGCTGGCCAATCTGGAAGCCGATCGGTCCAACGAAGGCGCTAGCCGCTGCATCGGCATCCTTGAAGAGCACCGGCGTGCCGTTTGTGTCCTTGTGGACATGGGTGTCAAGTAGAGCCCGATTTCCCGTCAGAATCGCCGGCGCGTCATTGGCATATCCAGCCACGAAGGCATTGCTCTGAACATTGAACGCTTCGCCGGTGTGCCAGCTAGGCAGGCCGCTGACCGACCATCCGCCCACGACCTCGTTCGCCCAGAACGGCATAGTCGCTCCGATGGCGCGATTACGCCCGAACGGTAGCTCCCAGATGAAGTTGCCGCTCAGGTAGTTGGATACGTCGAAGTCGGAGTTGCCGCGGCAGAGCCGAGGCCTCTGCACGTCGCAGATAAAGCCGTATCCGCCGAGCGCCGGTGTATTGGCCTCGATCGAAACGTTGTCGATCGAGTGCGACCACGTGTAGTTCAGATCGAACTGAATGCCATGGCCCGCGTTTTTGTGGAGCGTGACCAGCAAGCCGTTGTAGCTTGAGAAACCCTTGTTGGTGTAATAGCTGAACTCGGAGAACTGGGAGCCCATGCCCACGTTGTACGGCAGTATGGCATCGGTATCGCTGAAGGGACTTGGCACGGTCGAGAGCGCCTGGATGGTATCAGCAAAGTCGCCCCGATAAGGAAGAGGCGCAAGGCCATTGGCCACCAGGTCTGTGTTGCTGGCAAAGCCATACGCTTCCCCTGATCCCGGTGCGAGTACATTCTCAAACCATGGTTGCGGAGTCGGAGTAATGTTGCCGCCGCTGGGTCGAATCTCCTTCGACAGGGCCGCAAAGGCCTGCCCCATCGTCTGGCCCGATTTGGGGTCCGTGAAATCGATCAGCTGGTTGGCATCCGCCTGACCCAACAGACGGCGTCCCAGCCGGCCTACATAGGTGGTCTTCAAAATGAATCCCGCGGGGAACTCATGCTGGAAACCAAAATTGAAGGCGATCGAGTACGGCGTCTTGAGATTCTTGTCCACACCTTCGTTGAAGGCCTGGCCATTACTGAGACCGACGGGAACCGCATCAGGGCCGGTCCCATCAACAAAAGGTGTGTACGGCGCTGCAATTGCAGCGGGAGCTGGTGCCGAAGGTGGCGGGTTGGTGATACCCCCGAAACGAGGATCGTTTTGCAGTGAAGAGACCGGATCGCCGGTAACTCCGTAAGGCTGAGTAGCAGATGACTGGAAGAGGTAGGAGTACTGCGACGCCTGGTACTGGACCGCGTTCACAATCGTATGGTCGTAAATGATGCCTGCGCCGCCGCTGAAGACTGTTTTCCTGTCGAACGTAGGATTCCAGGCAAAGGCGAAGCGCGGAGCAAAGTTCTTATAAACCGGTTTGAAGTATCCATCGGCATGGTTGGCCTTGCCGCCCAGTACGTATTGAACAAACGGGACAGCCTGAGGGCCCGTCAGTCCGGCTTGGCTCTGTGCTAGGCGCGCGCCAAATAACTGATTGAAGTCCTGCGTGGGCAGTGATTCGAGGCCATTCTTCTCGTATGGGACACTATAGTTCTGCCAGCGCAAGCCATAAGAGATGGTCAGTGACGGAGTCACCTTCCAGGTGTCGCCAAAATATAGCTCCGTCTCATACATGCGATAGTTTTCCTGCGAGCCAGTGCCCTGATCCAGCAGGTTTCCCTTGGCGTCGTAGTTAAAGGTGCTTGCGACCTGACCCAGATGACCCAGCGCCAGCGCCAGAGCCTCATCATAGCGCGTTCTGTTCGTCGAGGAGGTGCTCAGATCGCCCGGGCGAAGCGGGAAGGCTGCGTAGCTTGGAGCCGACTGGCTCAACGAGTTCATGTGGCCGCCTAGACCAATCAACGGCTGATCGTAGTCCAGGATCGTGTTGCCCGAAGGATTTTCCCACTTGAAGGTTCCGCCAAATGCCCAGTTATGCTTTCCTTTTGTCCAGCTGAAGTCGTCGCGGATTACCGGGATGGGGAAAGTACGTGCCTGCGCGTTGACCGCGCTGCTGTATGCTCCCGAGAGAATATTTCCACCGGTGCCGTTGCCGCCAAAGGTGAACTGCGACGTTTTCTGCGGATTGAAAGTATCCGGGAAGGCATAATCCTCATAGTTGATGCCGCCCGAAATGGAGTTTACCTTGTTGTTGCCGATGGTCCATGTGTCACCCACAACCCACGCGTAGCTCTTGTCAAGGAAAGGATGGGTTTCAGGGTCGCCAGGATACTGAACTGCGGACTGCGTTCGGTCTACCCGGGTGACAGTCCCGCGGCCAAAGATCTTGTGTGAGTGGGTCAGGTTATAGTCGATGCGGCCTACGTAGTCCTTTTCGTTCAGAGGGAACGGCGCATTGAAGCGGAAGCCGGCCGTGGTTAGGAGGTCGCCCACGTCACCGCTTGTATCGTTGGCAACTGGGTAGCGGCTGCTGATAAGGTCGGCCAAGGCTTGCGAAAAACCTTTGCCCTGTGGATCATGGGCTGCGATATCGTCAGTGCTGAGAACTGAAATTCCGCCAGAGGCGTTCCTGTATTGGATCGTCTTATTGCGGAATGCATCAGTAGGAACCGTACGTATCACCAAGTTGGAGCGGGTGTCCTTCTGCTGGTTGTAGTTAAAGAAAAAGAACAGCCGATCTTTCAGAACAGGGCCGCCGACGTTGCCCCCGAACTGGTTGCGGATCAGCGGGGCCCGTGGCACATCGGAGTTGTTGTTGAACCAGCTATTGGCTTCAAAAGATGTGTCGCGATGGTACTCGTTGACATTGCCGTGAAACTTGTTGGTTCCGCTACGGGTCACAAGATCGAACTGTCCGCCGCCACCCTGTCCGGCGTTCGACAGCTCGCCCGCGGTCACAGCACGGAACTCCTGAACCGAGTCCACAGGCGCCGACCCGACAATTGCAGCGAACTGGCCTGTTGCATTGTCGTTCACCTCCAGGCCGTCCAGCGTCACGTTGTTCTGGTCCTCACGCGCGCCTGTCACCGCTCCGTCCAGCGTCACGCCCGGCTGCATGGTAAACAGCGCCGCAGGGCTGTTGCGAATCTGGATCGGCAGTTCTTGCACGAACTGCACCTCAAAGTTGTTGCCCACCGTCGCATCCGTCGTATCCAGCGTCACATTCTGACTCGAAGCCGAGACCTCAACCGTCTGCGAGGTAGCGCCGATCGGCAGTTTGGCGTTCTGCGTGCGGGTCGTTGCTACGTTGATGTACATATTCGAGATTACGACCTTCTCGAAGCCATCACGGGAAAACGTCACCGTATAGCCTGGCCCTGGCTTGATATTCGCGATCGTGTAGGAGCCCTCGGCGTTGGAAACCGCTTTATAAGCCGTGTTGGTCGTCGTATTGACCAGATCGATCTGCGCCCCGGGCACCACCGCTCCCGACGTATCCGTCACCAGGCCAGTCAAAGAGGCCGCATCTTGAGCCTTCAACATTCCTGCAGAGAGAACAACCAAAGCCAACACAAAGAACTTCGCAACAAATTTTCTGCTCAACATGTACTCCTCCGCCAAGCCTGTCAGGACAGCCTCTAACATCGAACCCGTCTGTCCTCAAGTTTGGTCGAACTGTTGTGTATTGTTTTTTGCCGCCCTGACAATAGAGGCGGATTCCGATAGAGATCGAATACCTTATCGCAAGTTAATGGCCAAACTCCCGGCCCAAGGACGTTTCGTCCCTATCTCTCTACATCAAAATGGCTTACGATTCCCAACTAATATATTAGTTTTAATAGAATATGCAATTCAATACCAAATCCAAGATCGCATCTATGAAAATTCATAATCGCTGCCCTGTATAGCCCCTCCCATATCCTCCTCCGCCATCTTCCATCCCGCTTCCTCGGCAAAGCCAATACAATAAATACTCCATGTCCCCGACTCTCGAGTCCAATCCAACCTATGAAGACGCCATTGCCCACCTGAGCGCTCTCATTCCCGAGCTCTTCACGGCCACCGGCCCTGCCGGTTCACCCCCTGTACGGCGCAAATTCTCCCTCGCCGAAATCGGCATCCTCTCCACCGCCCTCGGCAATCCCCACACCCAATTTCCCTCCGTTCTCATCGCCGGTACCAACGGCAAAGGCTCAACCGCCTCTACCCTCGCCTCCATCGCGCGCGCCGCAGGCCTCCGCGTCGGACTCTACACCTCCCCGCACCTCGAGCGAGTCAACGAAAGAATCAAACTCCTCACCCCGCAAACCCCAGGTGTCACAAGTCCCGCATCCGAGACCTGGATTTCAGCCACCGACATCCCCGACCAGACCTTCGCCCGCCTCTACTTTCGCGTCGAAGCCATCGCCCGCCGGCTTGTTGCCGAAAACCGCCTGCCGGCCTTCCCCAGCTACTTCGAACTCCTGACCGCCCTCGCCTTCCTTTACTTCGCGGAAGAGAAAGTCGACCTCGCCATCCTCGAAGTCGGCATGGGCGGCCGCCTCGACGCCACCAATCTTGTCCACCCCATCCTCTCCGTCATCACCGACATCTCGCTCGACCACCAGGAGTGGCTCGGCGCCACCATCGACCTCATCGCCCGCGAAAAAGCCGGCATCCTCCGTCCCCAGGGAACACTCGTCACCCTCCCCCAGCATCCCGAAGCCAACCAGGCCCTCGGCGAAGTCGCCACCGCACTCGAAGTCCGCGCCATCTCCGCGGCAGAATATGTACCCAGCCCCCACACCAACCCGGCAGAACCCTACCGCGTCCAGGTCATGGGCGCCGAAATCTTCGTCGATTCCCCTCTGAAAGGCGCACACCAGCACCGCAATATCGCCCTCGCGATCGCCTCCGCGGTGTCGCTCGCCCAAAATCACAACTTCCCCATCACCGCTGCCGCCATTGCGCAAGGCATCCGCACCACCGACTGGCCCGGTCGCCTCGAACGCATCCATCTCCCTAGCCAGCCAGAGTTCATCTTGGACGTAGCCCACAACCCCGCCGGCGCCTGGGCCCTCCGCTCTGCCCTCAATACCCCACAATCCGCACCCGGAGACGCGGAAACAGACCTGGGTGCCCCATCCTTTGCGCGCACCATGCGCAAAGGGTGGGAGACCTCGAATCCAGCCCAGACCATAGCCAATGTCCTCATCTTCGCCTGCCTCCGCGACAAACCCCTCCGCGAAATGACCCAGATTCTCTTTCCCCTCTTCGATCACGTCGTCCTCGCGCCGATCCATTCGCCCCGCGCCACCGAAGTCGCCGATCTGCTCGCCGCCGCCGAAGCCACCGGCGTCCCCAGCACCCCCGCTGCCACCGTCGCCGAAGCCATCCAGATCGCTCTCAAACTGAACCCCGCAAGAATCGTCGTCAGCGGCTCCGTCTATCTCGTCGGCGAAGCCCGCGCCCTCCTTCTCCACCACAAGGCGCAAAATCTGTGAGACCCAATCCCGTCCCCTGGCCCCAGCGCCTGCGCAGCAATTTCATTCAGGCTCCGCCCTTCCTTCTCGCCACTGCCTTCTTCGGCAGTCTGGCCCTCATCGCATCGCTGTGGGATAAATCCGGCCGCCTGCAGCACCGCATCGCCCGCCAGTGGGCCAGAACGTCCGTCTTCTTCTCCGGCTCCCGCCTTGAAGTGCACGGTCTTGAAAACATCCCCGCCGAAACCGCCGTCTTCGCCGGCAATCACACCTCCTACATGGATACCCCCGTCGTATTCGCCAGCCTGCCCTTCCAGTTCCGCATCCTCGCCAAAAAGGAGCTCTGGGGCATCCCCTTCATCGGCTGGTACCTCAATCACAGCGGCCAGATCCCCATCGACACCGCCAATCCCCGCACCACCCTCTCCAGCTTCAGCAAAGGTGTCCACACCCTCCGCGCCGGCCTGAATGTCTTCGTCTTTCCCGAAGGTGGCCGCACTCCCGACGGCGAACTCCAAGTCTTTCTCAACGGAGCTGCATTCCTCGCCCTGCGCGCCCAGGTCCCACTCGTTCCTGTCGCCCTGATTGGCGTATACGACCTGCTGCCCATACACACCCGCCACTTCTATCCCAGCCGCACTCCGCTCCGGCTCGCCTTCGGTCCGCCTATCCCGACCCACGGCCGCAGCCCTCGCGAAGCCGAGGCCCTCTCCGAAGAGCTGCGCCAGGCCATCGCTCTTCTCATGCGGCAGTATTCCTGAAGAGTCGCATTGCTGCGCTGTGATCTGGAAAAATGCCCTAAGGGATCGCAGCAATCTGCCGATAATCGCAGTTGACACGCGAAATGTTGGGCAACGATGGCGCAACAAACGACTTCATCAGCAACCAGGCAGCCGCTCCCTCACGCCACTGTCCCTCCTGTCGCGGTCACTCCTGCGTGGCTGGCGCCTCCCCAGGCCGCCGATCTCGGCAATGAAACCGTCGCCGGTGAGGTGCGCCGTCAGCACACTCTCATCTGCAGCCGCATCGACCGCTACTTCGCCTGGCTGATGCTCGTCCAATGGGCAGCCGCCATCGCCATCGCCCTCTGGATCAGCCCCCTCTCCTGGGCCGCGGACACCAGCTTTTTCCATCCCCACGTCACGCTGGCTCTTCTCTACGGCGGACTGCTCACCCTCGTGCCGGTAGCCCTCACCCGCATCGCTCCCGGTCAGCGAATCACCCGGCTCACCATCGCCGCCTCCCAGATGCTCACTTCCTCGCTGCTCATCCATCTCACCGGCGGACGCATCGAGACCCACTTCCACATCTTCGGTTCACTCGCCTTCCTGGCCTTCTACATCGATTGGCAGGTGCTTTTCGCTGCCTCTCTGGTCATCATTGCCGATCACCTGTTACGCAGCATCTTCCTGCCTTTCTCCATCTTTGGCGTCCACACAATACAACCCTGGCGCTGGGTCGAACACTCCGGCTGGGTGCTCTTCTGCGACGTCTTCCTGATCATCGGCTGTATTGACAGGCTGCGGAACCTGCGCCAGCTCGTCACCCGCCACATCGAGCGCGGCCAGCTCCTCCGCGCTGCCTGCTACGACAGCCTTACCGGCCTGCCCAATCGAACCACTCTCATCACCCGAATCGCCGACGCTATCGAGGAATCCTCCTCTGCCGGACGCGGTTTCATCTGCGTCTACATCGACCTCGATCATCTCAAGGACATCAATGACAGCTTCGGCCATCTCTCCGGAGACTGCGTCATCCGTCTCGTCGCCGCTCGAATCAAACAGCGTCTCGGCGAATACGGATTTCTCGCCCGCGTCGGCGGCGACGAGTTCGTCGCTCTCATCGCTCCGTCTCAATCGGGCAGTGAGCCCCATCGCGCCGAACAGCTCGGCCGCTCCCTGCTTCGCTCTCTGCGCCTGCCCTTTGAGGTGGAAGGCGCCCAGCTCACCGTTGGTGCCAGCATCGGAATCAGCCTCTACCCCCGCGATGGCCAGGATCCCGCCGATCTGCTCATCAAGTGCGAAAGGGCCATGTATCGCGTCAAACGCACCGGCCGAAACGATGTTCTCGTCTTCACTCCAGCCATGCTGGCCGACATGCGTGATCGAGAGCGCGCCGAATACGATCTCTCGGCCGCCCTTCTGAACGGGCAACTCCAGGTCTTCTACCAGCCCATCTTCCACGCCACCAGTTCTGCGCAAGGCCACACCGCGAGTTCCGTCGCCGGCCTGGAAGCACTGCTCCGCTGGTTTCACCCCACTCGCGGCAACATCCCTCCCAGCGAATTCATTCCTCTCGCCGAAGAAACCGGGCTCATCGTTCAACTCGGCGCCTTCGTTCTCCATGAAGCCTGCCGCCAGGCCACCGAGTGGCGCAGCCGGGGCCTTCTCCCCGGCCGCATCGCCGTCAACGTCTCCACGCTTGAACTTTCCCGCGAAGATTACGCCGAGAGTGTGATCCTCACCCTCCGCCAGCACTACACTCCACCCGACGCCATCGAGCTCGAAGTCACAGAATCCGCCCTGATGTATGACTCGGCCCTTGCCGACCGCCACCTCAGCGAGCTCCGCCGCTATGGCATCCGTATCTCCATCGACGACTTCGGTACCGGCTACTCCTCCCTCGGCCGTCTCAGCCAGCTCACCCTCGATACCCTCAAGATCGATCGCCTCTTCGTCGATGGTGTCGCCGGCTCAGAGCCCGATGGCGCGTCGGATCGCACCGTCGTTCAGCACATCATCGCCATGGCTCATACCCTCCACATGACTGTGGTCGCCGAGGGTGTTGAAACCGAAAGCCAGCGGGCCGTCCTCTGCTCTCTCGGCTGCGATGAACTCCAGGGCTTCCTCCTCGCCCGCCCCATGAACCGTCAGCTTGCTGAAGAGTGCCTTATCCGGCTGGCCGTTCCGCCTCAACAGCAAGTCCAGCAACAGGGGTCCGCCGGCCTCCTCGACAGCGCCATTGCCTGACCTTTCTCCGCCAACACAAATACCCCATCCCGCATCCAAGCCAATTGAAGAAGTTGAGATACCAGGAAAGCGGGTCCAGAGAATGGCACAACAAGAGAAAAAGAACTCCGGCGAAACCTCCGATGCGCAGACTTCCGTCAAGGAACTCATCAACGCCCTCAACGAAGATCTGGCCCGCGAATACCAGGCCATCATCGCCTACACCGTCTACAGCAACGTCCTCAGCGGCGCGCAGTGGATGAACATCGCAGCCGAGCTCAAGCTTCATGCCGCTGAAGAGCTCCAGCACGCCATGATCCTCGCCGACCAGATCGATTACCTCGGCGGCATGCCCACTGCCACTCCCAAAGAAGTCAAGCTATCGAAAAAAGCGGAAGAGATGCTCCGCTTCGACCTCGACAACGAAACCGAGACCATCAAGAACTACCGCCAGCGCGTCAAGCAAGCCGAGGCCCTCGGACACTACGCCCTCGCCGAACAAATCCGCAGCATCATCGTCCAGGAGCAAAACCACCAGCACGATCTCGCCACAGCCCTGGGCATAGAAGTACCCAAAGTCCTCGAATCGGGCGCCTGATCCAATCCGCTCAGTCTCCGATTTATCATCCTGAGCGACCGGGGTGGGGAAGCGAAGGACCCGCTTTTTCTCTGATGGACAACAAAGCCGGGGTGCCCCATCCTTGACGCGTCCTATGCGTCAAGGGTGGGATATCGAGATCCTCGAACTATCCACTCTCATTCCACCCATCCGTTATAAACACTCTGTCTCGAATCAAACTTCAAAGTCATCCCGCTCGCGCCGCGGAAAGTCAGTCGCGGCGACGCTTCAGCAGTTTTGGTATTTCCAGTTGCGCTGCTTGCCTTCCGCGATCCACTCCACGGCCTGAGCAATGCGCTTGTCGCGAGTTTCGGGGCGCTTGGCTTCGGCGATCCATTCAATGTATTCGCGCTGGCAGCTCGGGCTGAAGTTCGCGAAGACGGTCGATGCTTTCTTGCTGGTTTTGAGGGATCGCGTAAATTCAGCAGGAGGCTCCAGCGCCGGTGCGGGAGCTTTGACCACTTTGTTTCTGGCCGCGATGGGACTGGTGTAAGTGCCGTTGTCGATGAAGGCCGTGGCTTGCTTGAGGAAGGCAAGCATCTGCTTGTTGGAAGGCAGGTCTTTGACGCTGGTGATACGGCCTAGAGAGCCCATGCCTCCGTCTTGCACGACGTTGGCTTCACGTAGCACGGCGCCAATTTCTTCTCCCCAGAAGCCGAAGCTGCAATGTTCTTTGAAGGCCGACATGTTGCCGACGATGGCTCCTTTGTACTCAAAGAACGGGCGGCTCCATTTGATGGTTTCTTCAACGCCGGGACAGGCTTTGTGAACCAGTTCGCGGAGATGCTCCAGTATGGGCTGCGCGAAGGGTTTAGCTCTGTTGATGTAGGCGTCGATGCGAGGGTCGAAATTGTCTGCAGGGTTGGAAGGTGTGCTCACGGTAGCTCCTGATTTTCGAAAACAGTCAGCTTGATGAAGAACCCCTCGGAGAAGGTTTTGTAAAAGGGCATGACTTCAGTCATGCCGATAAGATCAAGCAAATCAATAGGGCTTTAGCCCCTGGACGTTCTCCGTTTATGTCAAACCAACTTTGTCAGCAGTCTGAGTGTACGGCGCAACAGGCCCGCAACGGTAGGAAATTTGGATTCCCCAACCCGGGGTCAGGATAAGAGGCAACCGGCAACTTTCTTGCACATGCAGGTTTGGGCGCCTGTGGTACAGTTCGGCGTTATGGTGAAACGAATTTTGATCTTTGCGGCAATGGCGATTGCGCTGGCCAGTGTAGCAGGCGCGCAGGCGAATGGCGACGTAGCAAAGGCTGTTGCGGCTTTGCAGAAGTGGTATACGCCGGCGACGGGAATCTATAGTTCGACGGGTTGGTGGAACTCCGCCAATGCAATCACCACTCTGGCCAATTACAGCCGCATGGCAAAGACCAAAGAGTTCCTGCCAGTCTTCGCCAACACCCTGCAGAAAGCGCAAACCGGACCCGATGGCGCCGTGGGATTTCTGAATAAGTATTACGACGACGAGGGCTGGTGGGCGCTGGCGTGGATCGACGTATATGACCTGACAGGCGAAGAGAAATATCTACGGCAGGCACGGGTGATCTTCAAAGATATGCAGTTGGGTTGGGAGAATGAGGCATGCGGCGGCGGCGTGTGGTGGAGCAAGGACAACAAGGACAAGAACGCGATTGAGAATGAGCTGTTTTTATCGGTCGCGGCTTCGCTGGCGAATCGAGAGACGGAGACGGCAGCGCGTGATGAAGCACTGCTATGGATGCGTCGCGAGTGGAAGTGGTTTCGCGGGTCGGGGATGATCAACAACCAGCACCTGATCAATGATGGGTTGAAGATGAAAGAGCCGAATCGTTGCATGAACAATGGCCAGCGGACCTGGACATATAACCAGGGCGTGATTCTGGGCGGACTGGTGGAGATGAGCGCCGCGGAGAAGAAGGCTGGCCATTCAGATGGTGGCGCTCTGAAGATTGCAAAGGCGATTGCCGAGGCTGCGATGGAGCAATTGAAAGATCCGCATGGTGCTCTGGGCGAGCCGGACGGCGCGCATGATGGCGCGGACGTGCCGCAGTTCAAAGGAATCCTGGCGCGAAATTTGATGGTGCTCAACCGTCGAGTCAAACTGCGTGGCTATACGCAATTTGTGATGCGGAATGCAACCCTGATCTGGAGCAAGGATCGCAATGAAGAGGATCAGCTTGGCTTCTGGTGGGGCGGGCCGTTTGATAAGGCGGATGCAGCGCGGCAGAGCGCGGCGCTGGATTTGCTGGTGGCTGCCGATGCCTTAAAAACTGAAGATGGCAAGCGGTAAAGTCCGGTTACTCTTTCGCGGGACGAGCGATCTTGCGCGGTTTCGATTTACGCGATTCAGGGATGCGGCCTATACGCGGATCGTGAGCGGTTATAAGGTCGCAGGCTTGCTGCGCGTCAGCTTCAAAATTGGGGCCATCGCTGGGGATCAGAAGCCAGTGTTTGATGACACCGCCAAGGATACCGATGGTGCGCAGGGACGGCAGTTGTTTGCGCAGGGATCCGCGCTTGTTCGTAAGTGCCAGCGCGGCTTCTGCTTGTTCGGCAAAGACCAGCCAAAGGCCATTGTCCTCAGGAAATTTAGGACTGTCGCGCAGCATCAGAACGATCTTGTCGCCAATGTACACGGCATAGCCGGAGAACATCGGGCGAACTTCGGGTTCAAGTGAAGCGAGAGCCTCGAGCACGAAGGGGTAGGGCGGCGCTTTGCGTTTGGACTTTGTAGGCAGCGGGTTGGCGATCTTGGGTAGTCGCGGCATGGGGGAAGAATAACGCGATCCGGAGGGGAGCGCCATCAAGTGATGGCCAAGGCGCTCAAGCCCGGCCCTTTGCTGAACAAGCCCGGTCCTTTGCTGAATTGATCAGGGATCTGAAGGCCCCTCAGCGTGAGGTCAAACTCCATCAGCAAAGCCTTGTAAAGGGCACGGCGTTCCCTTCTCTCGCCGACGAGAAGAAAGCCCACACCCCAGGTACGAGATGTGGGCTTCAATGTTTGATACGGTTTCCTGTTAGTCGAAGTTATACGGGATGGGCAGCGCCGGTACCGCGGTTACTCCCGAGCCGGCTACTGAGCTGCAGCTTGCCGAGGGGCCGCTCGCGCAGTTCCACCAGTTGGCCGTGGCGCTGATCGTGCCGCCGCCGAGGTTGTCGATGCCAATGCCCTTTGCGTTGAAATCGTTGAAGTGAACATCCAGGTTGCCCGCGGGAACTTTGAAAGCGATGTTGATAGCTTCATCGGTAAAGTCATTGTTGGAGATAACGATGCCGGTGACAGGCGCCGTGGAGTAGATATTGATGCCCGTGGTGCCCGGCGTGAAGGCATCCGCGGTATCCGCGGCGTTGCCGTGAATATGGTTGCCCACGATCACGTTGTCGTTGAGATTGATGCCCGGCGCCGGTGCCGGCGCTGAGGCATGGTTGTGCATGGTGACGCCCGGAAGGCCGTTGTCATAGAGGCTGTTGCCGGTGACTACGTTGGCAGTGTTGCTGGTGCCGGGGAAGGGCGCGAAGATGCCGACACCCGCGCCTGCTCCAGGAAGCAGAAGGCCATTGTTGTGCGAAAGATTGTTGGCGATGGTGTTGTGGCTGATGCCGAAGGGCAGGCCGCCCAGGGCATTGGGATGCGAAGCCATCGTGATGCCGCACGCGTAGCCGTTGTCGTGGACATCGTTGTTCTGGACAAGATTGGAGAAGTTAGGGCCGGTCTCATCGGTGATGAGGATGCCGCCGGAGTTGTCTTCGACAAGATTCCGTGCGACGGTGGCATGATCGGTAGACATAAGGTGAATGCCTTCCCCGCAATCCATCTGCTCGCTGGTTTCATACGCCGCGATGCCGGGACATGAGGCGGCCGACGGAATGAGCGCCTTGGTGTTGTTGTGGACGTGATTGTCGAGAAGAGTAACGTTGGAGGCGTTGGCGGCGAGGATGCCTTCGTAATTGGCGTTGCGAACCTCAAAGCCGGCAACGACGACGTTCGCTACTCCCGCAAGAGGCGCGCTGGCCATCCCATTGATAAAGACGCCGTTGTTTTTTCCTGTTGCATCGATGATCGGCTGCGGGCCGAAAGGCGCAGTGGGGATAAGCGAAAGCGGCTTGGTGATCGTGACCTGTTCACTATAGGTGCCGAAAGCAACCTGGATGGTGTCTCCAGGCGCTGCCGCGGCGACCGCGGCGCTGATCGTGGCTTTGCATCCGGACTTGCCGCCGGGATTGACGCAGAGCGTAGCGGCTGAGGCGAAGCCCGCGCAAGCCAGAATCAGAACCGTGCATCCGGAGGCGAGTGCGGTGTGGGAGAGGGCAAAGCTGTGACGCATGGGCGTGCTCCTGTAAGCGTGTTATGTGTTGCGGCCATGAAGGCGGTTATTTGAAAGGGGATAGATGGCAGGTTTTAGACCGCAGCGATTCTAGCGTTGGGGGATGAGATTGGCAAAGGGAAAAATAAGTTTGGATTTGGAATCGATGCATAGCGCGGCGGGACAAGGCATCCCGCCGCGCAAGAACGATCCAGGCAGTTCAGCCTTGGCCGTTTGGAGCTTTGTAGCCGGGAGCCCGCTTGATCAGAATGTCGATCTGGCCGGCGTGGTGCGAGATGTGTTCGCAGACGTGGAACCATTTGCAATAGTTGTTGGTCGGACCCCAGCCCCAGGTTTTGTCAACGGTCATAAGCCAGGCATCGTCGCGCTTTTTGAACTCCGCAAGTGATTTGGCGCGGACTTCGTCGAGCTTGCCGAGGTAGAAGTCGAGGTCATGCCCTTTGATCTCCTTGCGGCCTCGGTCGCCAAGCTCCATCGCGGCTCCCCAGGGCTTGTCGTAATCGGCGCCCAGCTTCTCAGGATCGGCGCCGTCGAACGTAATGCGCTGGTAGAGAACCTCAGAAGCGGCAAGGTGGAGCAGGAGCGCTCCGATGGAGTTGGCGTTAGCGTCGAAAAGATAGTCGAGCTGCGCGACGGTGATGCCTTTGAGCGCGCGGGTGGCTGCAGGGCTCATCCAGGTGAGCATGGAGACAAGAGTGCCGATCTGCGGCGAGTAGCCGGGTTTGGGGCCGATGACGTTGATATCGGCATCGGGTTTGGCGGCAGCAGCCTGGGCCGGCGGGACGAGGAAGGTGTAGACGCCGGTGGCGGCGGCTCCGGTGAGAAAAGAGCGGCGATTGGGGAGTAGGTGTGACAGAGACTGGGACATGCGTTCTCTCCTTGAGACTCGGCAGTAAAAGCATACGCCGGCGGGATGAAGAAAGTTCGGAGCCTTGAGCCTCCCGAAGCCCTTGAGCCTCCCGAAGCCCTTGAGCCTCTCGGATAGGTTCTGGGCAACGGCTGTGACGGCCAGGCTGAAGAAGTCAATACGAAACTCGCTTAACGGTGTTCATCGCCGGCCATTTGCGGCGACAAGCAGACTTGTCGCGGTTTAGCCTGATAAGCGGAGGAACAGATGGTCCCAACGTTGGGCAGCAATGATGCATACGCGTTATTGGAGGCGAGGCTGAAGACGCTCCTGCCGGAGGAGTACCAGGACTCCTACGAAGACGTGCAGCCCGTCTCCATGGGGTCCGCCGGCCTGCGGTATGGCAACGATGGTCGCGTAGCCTGGAACGAAATCTGGGGATCGTTCTGCGATCTCGCAATGGCAGGCGGCCCTCCACACAGAGGCACATTGCTGGAGCCGGCTACGCAAGCAGAGATCGATCTGCAGTTGGAGTGCTATGAAGAGGTCGTAGATGAGCTGTGCCGCGGCGTGGAGATGGTTACCGGCCTTGCTGCTGAGCCTTCACCCGTCTCCGGATGGATTCATGTGGACTGCCCCAATACCGGCATGGCGGGTTGGCTGGTCCGAGCCGTCAACATGGAAAATATCTCCGCTCACGCCGATGGTATGGTTCTCCATCTTCCAGCAGGTCCCCACTTTCGACTGGAGAAGGAGATCAAGAACGTGGTGACCTCCATCGCGAAGACCTGTCACTATTGGCTGGGTCACACTTCCGTGGCGCAGCACCGCGCAATCGCGGCGCTATTCAATACGATGGAGAATGAGTCGCCACTATTACAAGCGCCATTCTCAACTCGCAATGCACACACAGCCGGCTTTGAGGAGTTGCGCGACCAGATCGCAACGGACATTCATTCTCGAACCGGCTTTCAGGCGGCCGGGCGCGAATACCACGGATGGCTGGGCATCGACTGTCTGAAGGTTCGATCCGCGATCTGGATGATGCGAATGATGGTGGTGAGCAATGTCCTGGCTCGGAGGGAAGGCAACTTTCTCTACGTTCCCGTAAATCCATTGACGGATCACAACGGTAAGGCGGTCGCGGAGCTCGTGGCGCGTGCGCATCGCATGGCCAGTGCTCAGGGAGTGATTTGACCGGTCACTTCCCGGAAGTTTGCGTGAGGACTGCATGAATCTGGTTGAGCTCGAGAGGGAGGTCTCGGGATATGTGTCGAAACATCAAAATGCTATTCAACTTCGATCCACCCGTTACGCCCGATGAGATTCATGCGGCGTCGCTCCAGTTCGTTCGAAAGATCAGCGGCTTCAACAAGCCGTCGAAGGCCAACGAAGAAGCGTTCTTGTCGGCGATCAGTGCTATCGCCGCGATTTCGACGAACCTCCTGAACTCGCTTGAGACGAATTCACCTCCCAGGAGCCGTGAAGAAGAGGCGGAGCGGCTGAAGGCTCGCAGTGCGATGAGGTTTGGCGGCCAGAGAAATCTGGCGTAGATATCGAGCATGTAGGGTCCACCATCGACCGTTGTTCAGGCCTCCTGCCGAACATCTCGACGACCCCTCCCCTCTCTCCGTCCGCAATGACTCTTGTCGGCGTTCGAATTTTAGGTGAGGAAATTTAGGCGAGGACCGATTCTTCTATTTTTCTGGGTGTCCACTGGTCGGCTGACTGGACGAAGGCGGCGAAAAGAGCGCGGCTGAAGGCGCTTTGGTTATAGGTGCGCTCGGGATGCCATTGGACGGCGAGGACGAAGTGCCGGTCCGAAGCCAGCTCGACTGCTTCGATCACGCCGTCCTGGGGAGAGATAGCGGAGACAACGAGGTTGTCGCCGGCGCGCCGGATGGCCTGGTGGTGGCTGCTGTTGACGTAGAGATGGCCGGGCTCTTCGCGGAGTTGCGTGGCTGAGCCATCCGAATGATGCGAAGTGCGAAAGGCGGCGTGCGCCTCGGCATGTCCAGCATGGCGGATCAGAGCGGCGAGGCGGGTTCCCGGCGTAACCTGCAACGGATGAGCTTGAAGCACGGAACGGTCGGGCGCATGGTTGACGTCTGCGCCTACTTGCGAGGGAATGTCCTGAATGAGAGTACCGCCGCACCAGACGTTAAGCGCCTGGGTGCCTTGGCAAATGGCGAAGATAGGCTTGTGCAGATTGAAGGCATCCTGGATCAGAAGCTCATCGACGTCCGCGCGGAGCGGATCGGGCGGGGCGGAATGCGGATTGCGAGACTCGGCGTATTTCTGCGGATCGATGTCGGCGGGGGAGCCGGGGAGAAGGATGCCATGGCAGGTCGACAGAATTTTAGCCACCCGCTGTGGAGACTCATGGAGGGGCACCGGAATCGGTGTAGCTCCCGCAGAGTAAAGCGCGTGAAGGTACTGAGGAAGAGAGCGCAGGTTGTAGGCCGCGGAGTCCGGGACGTGCTGCGGGCTGGTGGGTTCAGGTATGGCGATGTGGACCATGGTTTTCCCCTCGGTGGATTGTAGCGCGCAAGGGCGAAGTCGGGAGCGAGTGGTCATTTTTGAACGATGTGCAAGTCGGACTTTGCGTATGCTCTCGAACGGATGTTTGGCTACAAAACTTCGGTGAGCGAAAAAGGAGATCCTTATGTCTGAGCCTAAGAAATGCCCGAATCCGGCCTGCAGTTGTATTCCTGAAAAAGGCGAAAAGTATTGCAGCGCGCACTGCGAAGGGTTGGGCAAAGGAACCGAAATCGCCTGCCGCTGCGGACACCCCCACTGCGCCGGTGGAGTATCTGGAAGTTAATTTTTAAAAAGCGCTTCGACAAAACTCCAAAAGGTTTTATCTTTGCTGAGCCTGAAGATCGCTTCGCCCTGAGGAACAAATTGTGCTGAGGATCGCTTCGTCCAGAGAAATGAATTGTGATGAGGCTCGCTTCGCCCTGAGAAATGAATTGTCATTCTGAGGAGCCATCGGCGACGAAGAACCCACGTTCTCTCTGCGGTCTGAGACACAGCAAGTCACCCCTTGGCGCGGCTTTGCGGAGAGCTGAAGTTGACGAACTCCAGCGAAAGCCGCTCGGCAAAGCCTGTGGGCGCGGTGGCGGTCCAGACGACGGAGCGGGTATAAGGCCGGTTTTCGCCTGTGCGGTATTTATCGGTGATCGTGACGCGGATGGAATAACCTTGGCGAAGCTGCTCGGCCCATTGCGATTCAAGATTGTGATAGCTGCCGCCTGAGCCCTGGAAAGCTTCCTGCAAAGGCTTGGGGGCAAAGGTGTTCATGTTGGGGTTTTGCAGCCCGAGATTGCGAAGGTCTCCGGGAGCGCCAAACTGAATCCCGATGAGGTGGCCGGCGTGCTCGCCCGTACCGCTGGAGACCGTGCGCTGATCGCCAACGATTCGGTGGGTCATGACCTGGCCCGGAACGCCAAGTTCGCCGGAGGCTTCTTTGAAAAAGTGATTGCCGCGATTACCGCTGGTGAACAGAAATCGATGGCTGATGTCGGGGAGGGTCATGGAATTCCTTTCGGGCTCATAGTAGCAAACGATCGGGCAGCCTTTCCGGCGTTGCCGAAAAAGCCATCGCCGAGGAAGGCGCTGGTTCCCCCCCTCGCAAAAACCACCAGAATGTCAGCGGGCTTTTACCTCTGAGGGACAGATCGCGTCCAACTGGCCTGCTGTCCTTTTTCATCACCCTCTAAAGCACGCTGCTCTTTCCGAAACTACAAATATTTCAATACTTGACGCGGCGATCATCGATCACGCACTCTTACTTTCATTTGAGGATGGGAAATCGCTATGAACATGGACAGCCTGTTTGCACAGCCAATGGATATACATGCGCTGAAGGAATCGATGCGGGCGATGTGGATGGCCGGCGACTTTGGCATCGTGGCGAAGACCATCTCCGGCGGAGCAGAGGCCTTTATACAGCGGATTGGAATCACCCCCGGCATGCGCGTCTTGGACGTCGCCTGCGGAACCGGAAATACATCGATTCCGGCAGCGCGGCTCGGGGCACTGGTAACTGGAGTGGACATTGCGAGCAATCTGATCGTTCAGGCGCGGGAGCGGGCGGCGGCCGAAGGTGTAAGCGCAACATTCCACGAGGGCGATGCCGAGCAGTTGCCGTATGACGACGCCTCGTTCGACGCCGTAGTGACCATGTTCGGAGCCATGTTCGCACCGCGATACAAGTTGGTGGCCAGCCAGATGGCGCGGGTGTTGAAGCCGGGCGGCCTTCTGGCCATGGCGAATTGGAATCCGGCGGGCTTTACCGGGCAGATGTTCCGGGTAGGAAGCAAGCATGTTCCGCCGCCGCCGGGCATCGCACCGCCGGTCGCGTGGGGCGACGAGGCGACGGTGCGGGAGCGGCTGGAGCCGCATTTTGAAGAGATTCGAACCGAGCTGATCCCGATCGATTTCAATCTGCCGACCAATGCCGCGGGGGCAGTGGCCTTTTTCCGGAAGTATTTTGGACCGACACAGGTGGCTTTCAGCAGGCTCGATGAAGAGGGGCAGGCAGCCATGGCTGCGGACCTGGAGGCACTCTGGGCGGGGGCAAATGTTGCCGGGGATAAGGAAAATCAGGTTTTGATCCGGAATCAGTATTTGCAGGTCACTGCGATTCGAAAGCAGGCCCTGTAGCGTGACGCCTGAAGGCGGGAAAATGAGCGAGATCTTCGGCAGCGGCGAAATGGCCGAGCGGACAAGGAGCTTCGACTGGAGCCGCACGCCGGTTGGGCCCGTGGAAAAGTGGCCGGAGGCGTTGCTGATGACGGTGAACACGATGCTGTCTTCGCGGCATCCGATGTTCCTGTGGTGGGGCGAGGAGCTGATCCAGTTCTATAACGACGCATACCGCCCCAGTATTCGGGAAGATAAGCATCCGCTAGCGCTGGGACAGCCGGGGAGAGAATGCTGGCGGGAGATCTGGCCAATCATCGGACCGGAAATCGAAGCCGTGATGACCCGCGGAGAAGCGAGCTGGCACGAGAACAAACTCGTGCCGATCCTGCGCAACGGCGCCATGGAAGAGGTGTACTGGACCTACGGATATAGCCCGGTCCGCGATGAAACCGGCGCAATCCGGGGAACGCTGGTGGTTTGCACCGAGACCACGGACAACGTTCGAGCCAAGCAATTGCTGATACAGGAGCGGGAGCGGCTGGCCAATCTGTTCCAGCAGGCGCCGGCATTCTTTGCGCTGCTGCGCGGGCCCGATCATGTCTTCGATATGATCAACCCACCCTACCAGGAGCTGATGGGCGAACGCAGTCTGCTGGGAAAGACCGTGCGCGAGGCGATACCGGAAACCGAAGGCCAGGGCTTCATTGCCCTGCTCGACCGGGTCTACCGAACCGGCAAGCCCTACGTGGGAAGCGGCACGCCGATCGAGCTGGCGCGCCAGCAGGGCGGCCCGTTGGAAATGCGCTTCCTGGATTTTGTGTACCAGCCGCGCCGGGAAGCGGACGGAAGCATCAGTGGCATTATCGTGCTCGGCGTGGACGTGACCGAAAGCAAGCGTGCATCCATGGTGCTGATGCAGTCGGAGAAGCTCAATGCCGTTGGACGGCTCGCCAGTTCAATCGCGCATGAAATTAACAATCCCCTGGAAGCAGTGACCAACCTGATCTACCTGGCGCTGCAGACTGCCGTGAATCCTGAGACCCGGCGGTACCTGGCCGACGCGGAGGTCGAGCTGCGCCGCGTCTCGGCCATTACCAGCCAGACACTGCGCTTCCACCGCCAATCGACGAGGCAGACGCCCATATCCGCTGAGGAGCTGATCGACGACACATTAACCCTGTATCGCGGAAGATTTCACAACCTGCGCATCACCCTCGACCGGCGAGACCGCGCCCGGAGAAAGGTGACCTGCTTTGAGGGAGAGATCCGGCAGGTGCTGAACAACCTCGTAGGCAACGCGGTCGACGCGATGAACGCCAGCGGCGGCCGGTTGCTGATCCGAAGCCGGGAAGGCAGAGACTGGGTGACGGGACGTACTGGCCTGGTAGTTACGGTTGCGGATACTGGCCCAGGAATCAGTAAACATGCACGGACACGGATCTTCGAGCCCTTCTTTACGACAAAAGGTGAGCGCGGCACGGGGCTGGGGCTATGGATCAGCCGTGAGATCACCGAGCGGCACCGGGGAAAATTGACCGTGCGCACGCGTGAGGCGTCAGGCCAGACGCGCCAGCCAGATCAGCAGAAGCTTGGAACAGGCACCGTGTTTACGCTGTTCTTGCCGTTTGAAGGTAGTTGAACCACGCCGAACGAAAGATGTCACGGGCCTTATGGGCCGTCGCGATCTCAAAGGACAGTTCTTCCTTGACAATGGGGGCGGCGTGGTTTCCCATGCCGGAATGCGAAGGATGAACGGTATTCGTGTCGCGCGAAGTTTGCGGCTGGCCGGGGTTGGGCTGGCTGCGGGATTGTGTCTGCTGGCTGCGGGGTGCCTGGGGCCGGAGGCGAAGCATAGTGCCGCCTTGTCCGCGGCAACGGCTCCGGTCGTCGATGGAGCGGCTGCGGCCTATGCGGCGGCCAACGACATTCATCAGAAGCGGATGGACTTCGACGCGGTCGCGGAATTCGATAAGACAGACCCGGTGTATAACCCGCGCGTGGTACATCCCCTGATTGCGGATGCCGATGTCGATCTGAGGCTCGCGGTGCTGAAAGCCTTCCAGTGCTATGTGCAGCAGCTGGTAGCGGTAACCAACGGCCTGGAGACGCCGGCGCTGGATTCGGCATCGGCTGCGCTCGGCGCGAACCTGGCTAATCTGGGCAATACGCTTGTGCCTCCGGGGTCGAGTTCGTCGACCACCTCCGATCCGGCGCTGACGATTTCTCCGCAGACACAGAATCTGATCGCTACGGGAGCAAATGCGCTGGGACAGTATCTTGAGGCCCGGGCGGTGAAGAAGGATCTGCCGGCCAAGCTCGCGGTGATGGATCCCCAGGTGGAGAAACTGTGCAAGCTGCTCGCCGAGGAGATCGACTTTATCCACGACGCGGAGACCAAAGACTTCGATCACATGATCGACCGGGAGACGCTGTTTCTGCGCGATCCGGCAAGCAAGCTGAGCGCAGAGGAGCGCCGGCTGGAAATCATGAGGCTGCCGGCCCTGGCCCGCGAGCAACACGCGACGGAAGTACAGCTGACCGGCTTGAAGGCTGCGATTCTGAAGCTCGAGCTGACGCATCATGCGTTTCTCGCGGCCGAGCAGGGCAACAATCCAGCTTCGTTGAAGAGCACGCTCGCTGACCTGGAAGCAGCAGGGAAAAACCTGAACAAGTTCTACAAGACTCTTTCCGGCGAGTTGTGAGCCGGGCCGCAAAGAGCCTGAACGGCCGATTGGAGAAAGACCTTGAGCACACCGACAACACCGCTTCCGCCGACGCTTCCCCTTTCAGCCGAGATTCGGGCTGCATATGAGGACGTCTACGCCAGGAATCAGGCAGCGATCGAAGGCACCACGAACGTTGAATTGCTGACAGCGCTCAACGACAGCAATGACGCCATCGGCAGCCTCCTTTCAGCCGACGATCAGTACCATATCCATGCGAATTCGGCGGCGTTTCAGGCGTTGCTGGGGCAAATCGGCACAACCAACAAGGGGTTGAAAGACCTGCAGGCGAAGGTCGATAAAGTCGCGGGGAATATTGGGAAGTTTTCGATGGTGGCGAGCGCGATCAACAAAGTGCTTTCGATGGTGCCGGGGATTTAAGCGCCAAGATTTGGTTCTTGCCTCAGGGTCGCCTGCAAGGCAATCATTGTGCATCGATTCTGAATCGAAATTGGCACAAGCCCAGGACCGCGACAGGCAGTCCGGGCTGTGCTATTTGTCGCGAAGGGCTAGCGGCGGATGAAACGGATCGGGTTCGGGAGGATGCCATGTTATTTGTCGACCCGCTGAATGCGGACGTTTCCAGGCATGTCAATGAAAATGTCTCTCAACTCTCCAAGGTGATCTGGCAGGTGCTAGCCACACTGGTAACGATCGGTGTCCCGACAGTCTTCAAGTGGATGCAGGATCACTCGCACTCGCGACGCAGAGTGGAACTGACCGAACGCGTGTCGACGCTGGCGAAGAGCATCGCGGAGCTGCCCGCCGATGATCCTGGAATAGCATCGTCGGCGCATGTGACGCCACGGGATGCGTTGAATACAGAGCTGGATTCGGTGGTGCGCGAATTGACGGCGCTGCAGGCCAAAGCCCCGCACAGGTTGGGCGGAATCGCAGGAGCCGCGGCCAGCCTGCGATCCATGTTTCTGCTGTACAAGCCCAGGGGCGCTGCTGCCTGGACGCTGCATATTGCATTCTTCAGCTACGCTGCGGTGCTCCTGTTTTGCTTTATCGCGGTTATGACCGATTCGGCCGCCTCCCCTTTCGCCAGGACAAAGACAGCTTCCGATTTCTTCACCGACATGGTGGCTTACATGTTCATGGTGGCCCTCTTTTCGATTCCAGCATTTGTCCTGCGCTACTTTGCCACGAAGATTCATCGGAAGCAGTGCGCTCAACCACTGAACGCAGCTGCGTCTGGCCAGGTTGCCTCCTCCGTGGTTGCAGCGTAAATGCTCCACTAAAGTGGTTCCCCTGCTGCTTGCGGGCACCGCGCGCGGATTCTTTGCCCTGGACCCTCCTCGGCAATTTACTTTTATTCTTTTTTTCGATTCACGATCCTTTACATAGAAGTTCGAGTGGTGTACGCTTTGCTTCCATAGATGTTCGAGTGGAGGGCGGGCTGCGTGGTGAAGAGGACGGAACCGAATGCCGAAATGCTGAAGGGAACGCTGGACATGATGATCCTGCGCACGCTGGTGACCGGCGACGCGCATGGCCACACCATCGCCAAGGTCATCGAGCGCAGCTCCGAAGATGTGCTCGAAGTAGAGCAGGGATCGCTCTATCCGGCGCTGCACCGGCTTGAGGATCGCAAGTGGGTTTCGTCGTACTGGGGTGTAAGCGAAAACAATCGCAAGGCCAAGTATTACAAGCTGACCGCGCTGGGCAAGAAACAGTTGGTGCATGAAACCGCGCGCTGGCGGCAGATGGCGCGGGCCATCGCTCTGGTAATGGGCGAAACAGTTCCGGAGGTCGAGCTATGAGTTGGTTCCGGCGGCGCAAGGCGGATGAAGACGTGGTCGAGGAGATGAAGTTCTACCTCGCCGAAGAGATCGATGAAAATATCGCGCGCGGCATGTCTCAGAACGAAGCGCGGCGGCGGGCGTATGTGAAGCTCGGTCATCCGCAGCAGGTGCGCGAACGGCTGTGGCGGCAGAATACGATAGCGCTGCTCGATGGCATGGGTCGCGACCTGAGTTATGCAGCGCGCACACTGCGCCGCTCCCCGGGATTCACGCTCGTGGCGGCGCTCGTAATGGCGCTCGGGATTGGCGCGAACGTGGCTCTCTTTGCGGTAGTGCGCAGTGTATTGCTCAATCCGCTGCCGTATCGTGAGCCGGGGCAGTTGTATTCGATCTTCGAAGACGGAGTCGATAACACAGGCCCGACTCGATTTATGCCCGTAGATGCGGGAAGCTTCGGAGAGTGGAAAAAAGCTGCAGCCGGAACCGCGGAGATGGCGCTGGTTTCGCCATGGCAGCAGTACAACGTTTCTGCCGAAGGCGGAAAGCTGCCCGAGCAGGTCGACGCCGCGTGGTGCTCGTGGAATTTCTTTTCGACGCTCGGCGTTGCGCCGATGCTGGGACGCGCGTTCATGGAAGCGGATGACCGGCCGGCGGCTGCCGCTACGGTGATCCTCTCGAATGCTTTCTGGAAGCGGCGGTACGGTGGCGATCCTTCGGCCGTCGGCAGGCAACTGTGGATGGATGCCAGGCCGTACACAGTGATTGGAGTGATGCCGGAATCTTTTGTCTATGCGGGATCGATGGCCGGGAATACGGCGCAGGTATGGACTCCAGTGGGTCATGATGCGCCTCCAGTCTTGATGCACGAATATAGCGATCATGAGTTCATTGCGATTGCGCGACTGAAGGCGGGAGCAACGCTGACCGGCTTGCTGAGCCAGTTGAATGCGCTGCAACGCCAGATCAAGATCGATCATCCGGAGGCTTCGACACACGACAAAGTAACCGGCCGGACGATGCTGGATGATGCGGTGTCGGAGTATCGGACCTCGCTGTGGGTCTTGCTTGGGGCAACAGGATGCGTGCTGCTGATTGCCTGCCTGAATGTAGCCAGCCTGTTGGTAGCGCGAACGGCGGCGCGCAGCAAAGAACTGGCAATTCGCGCAGCGCTGGGCGGAGGTCGATGGCGGCTGTTGCGCGAGCGGCTGATGGAGAGCTTCCTGCTTTCCATGATGGGCGGCGCGGCAGGCATCGTGATGGCGTGGGGTGCGCTGGAGTGGCTGGTAAAGACACGCCCTGAGATGAATCGCGTGGAAGCCATAGCCATCGACGGAACGGTCGCTGCATTCACCGTCGGCATGGTCGTAGTCTGCGCATGTTTTGCCGGATTGATTTCCGCATTGAGCGCCGATTCAAAGCAGATCCTGGGCGGATTGCAGGAGGGTACCCGCGGACAGAGCGCAGGCAGCGCGCGAGCCGGATTGCGCAAGGGCCTGCTCGTGCTCGAAGTTGGGCTGACAGTCGTGTTGCTGGTGGGCGCGGGGCTGCTGCTCAAGAGCTATCAGCGGCTGAAGAATACCGACCTCGGCGTGCCGGTAGACAACGTGCTGACAATGCACTTCAGCCTGCCCGATGTACGGTACAAGGAGGCCACGCAGCAGGTCGCTTTTATGGAGAAGCTGATTGGACACGTGCGCTCTCTGCCAGGCGTGCAGGCCGCCGGGCTCGTGAGCGCGGCTCCGGGCCAGGGGTGGGGCGGGGACAGCGTCATGAGTGTAGTGGAGCACCCTCCCATGCCCAAGGGACAAGGCCTGGACATCATGCTGCGCGGGGCCGATCCTGGATATTTTTCCGCGATTGGAATACGGCTGCTCAAGGGACGCTATTACACGTTGGACGAGCGGTTGGAGCGGGCGCACGTGGTGGTGCTTACGCAGTCCGCGGTAAAACTTTGCTTCCCTGGCAATGAAGACCCGATCGGAAGACATCTACGCGTTGGAACAGGGACCGATGGTCCCAGCTATGAGATCGTCGGCGTGGTCAGCGATACCCGCTGGACGATTTCAGAACCAGTGCATCCGACGTTGTATTGGCCTATTTACGGGAATGACTACAGCGGTGCAACGGTTGTGGTTCGGTCAACGCGCAACGTGGAAAGCCTCGCAGTGCCGGTGCAGAAGGTGATTGGAGCCATGGATGCAGACTTACCCGTGTCGAATGTGATGACACTGCGGGAGACGATTGGAAAGACCACGCTGGGGTCGGCGTTCGACTCCGTGCTGGTCCTCGGGTTCGCCGTGATTGCGCTGGTCCTGGCGGCGGCTGGACTCTATGGAGTGCTGGCCTACCTCGTCACCCAGCGCACCAGCGAGATTGGGATTCGCATTGCGCTCGGTGCGCAGCGCGAAGGCGTACTGCGGCTCATGCTCCTGGATGGTTTGCGGCCAGCGCTGGTAGGCCTCGTAGTCGGACTCGCCGCAAGTGCCGCAGTCGTGCAGTTGATTCGCAGCATGTTGTACCAAACCGAGCCGCTCGACGCGCAGGTATTTGCGGTTGTAGCCGCGATCCTGCTCATTGTCGCAGGAGTCGCCTGCATGGCCCCGGCCTGGCGCGCTTCTCGAATGGATCCCATGCGGGCTCTAAGGATGGAATGAGAGAGCCACTTCTCTGACAGTCCGTCAAACCGCTCGAAATGATTTTTGAAGGCTAGGCCGGGGATTCATCCCCGGCAATCAACCAGCCCCCAATTTGACCTTATCGCTCGCCGGGAACGGCATGTCACTTCCGAAAACGGCGCTTCTCGGTACCGATCCTGAAAATGACGCCGAAGTATTTACTTCTATATAACTTCCGGATCGGCCACTAACCGCTCGCACGCCGAATCCTCCGGAGAATTCTACATTGCACAGGGATTTGATAGACTCGGGTCGAGACGCAAACTCGACAACAGTCGAACGTACATGAAGTCATCCCTTTTGACGTAACCGCTCGCGAACGCCCTGGGCTCGCCAGCCTTCCTGAGGAGTCTTTGGATGAGTCCAGCCGCGAAGATTTCTCCTGTTTCAACGACGCCCGCAGCTTCCGCCAAGATCGACCAGGATGAGACTCCTTTCGAAGCGCTGGCCAGCATCTGCTCAGTTCTGGTGGTGGGCTTATTTATTCTGACCTTCCTGGCTCAGAACTACCTCATTCCGTCAGGTTCGATGGAGAACACGTTGCTTGTAGGCGATCATCTGGTCGTCGACCAGATCACGCTGATGTCGCCCGCTTCGTGGATGCCGCTCATCAGGTATCGCGAGCCGAGGCGCGGCGAAATCGTGGTCTTCCACAAGCCCGTCAATCAGCCTGGTATTGATGCCGTTGACGCCGACGGAACACCACAATACACGCCCCTGGTGAAGAGGTTGATTGGCGTACCGGGAGATCATATTCATCTACGCAACGGCATTGTGATTGTGAATGGTGTCGCACAGCCGGTGGGATTTGCGCAGCCGACGACGCCGGAAAACTTCAACAAGTTCCTCGATGATTTCCCCGCAATTCCCCCCTCGGGGGCGACTGGGTCCACTGAGTCGTGGGCTGTGAACTTCTCGAACTACGTGCACGACGGCGACCTGGTGGTTCCACCCGGCATGTACTTCATGATGGGCGACAACCGGCATAACAGCCTGGACTCGCGCTTCTGGGGCTTTGTGCCGCGCGCCAACATAATTGGCCGGCCTCTCTTCAACTATTGGTCGTTCAAGGCCGCGGATGGACAACTCGAACAAACAGGGTTCGGTCACAAGCTCGCGTGGATCGGCCACGTTGTGGTGCATTTCTTCCCAGACACGCGCTGGAAACGCACTTTCCACGTCGTTCGTTGAACCGGAATTGTAAGATCCCGATTTGATCTTTCTGCGCTCCGGTCGTATTACCGCCTGTTCGGCAATTACTACGTGTGCACTACCCGGCCGCCAGCCGCGATTCTTGCCAGGATTACTCCCTAGATGTCGCCATATCAGAAGTGAACGAGTTACTTCCGACGCGCGCTTATGAGGACGAAACGGTGTACGAGCCTGGTCTGTGATTCTGGAGGCGACCGCGGATGTGCAGTTCAAGGTTTCCGGGATAATGGATGTTGCCTCATCCAGAACCTGAACAACAGGAAAGAACTCAATGCGTTTTCTTGCTGACTTGGCGCTTTTCGTGGAGGTGGCTAATACAGGCAACTTCACTCGGGCAGCAGCAGCGCTGGGCATGCCGGTATCCACGCTCTCGCGGCGCATCAGTGTGCTCGAGCGAGAATTGGGCTTCCCTCTCATTCACCGCTCAACTCGGGTCTTCAAGCTGACCGAGGCTGGCCAGGCTTGCTACGAACAGTCCAAAGCCCTTGTTGCGGAAGCGGCGCGCATCCAGGAGGAAGTAGCAGGGATAGCCTCCAGGGCGTCGGGACATATCCGCGTGGGCGTGCCGTTTGACCTGGCGCAGACCATCTTTCTTCCTCTTTTCGCCCGCTACATGCTGGACAACCCTGATATTTCCATCGAGGTAATCTCCATCAGCGGCCATCCAAATCTCCTGACGGAGAGTCTTGACGTGGCCATCATGGTAAGTCACCAGTTGCGTCTGCCCGATTCCTCTTTCTGGTCGCGACGGATCGGCACTTTTCCCCGCTACCTGTTTGCTTCCCAGGAATACCTCGCTAAGCACAAGAGAATCCAGGACCCCGCTGAACTGGCCCAGCACTCGTGCATTCGTCTCGTTCACCATGAACCCCTAAGCCAGTGGGAGTTGCGGCGGGAGCGCGAGCATAGGACTGTGAAAGTGCAGGGCACGGCTAGCGCGAACTCAGTCGGAATGCTCGCGAAGCTATCGAAAGGAGGCATGGGCATCGCGCTCCTTCCCGATTTCCTGGCGTTTCATCCAGGGTTCGGCGATGGGCTTGTGAGGCTGCTCAAGGATTGGGAAGCCGTGCCTGCACACATCTTTGCGGTGACTCCGTCGGAGATGCAATCTGCCCGCATTCGCAAGCTCGTGAGCTTCCTCAAAGATCGCTTCGAAGCCACGCTGAATCATCTGAACTCCCGTCGAAGATCTTAGACGCAACCGTTACGCCATGAACTATTCGGAATCGGGCGTCGATCAGGCAATTGAGTCTGCCTCGAGTGTTCCAGAAATGCAATTCTGTTTTCCACTACATGTTGACTCGTAAGCGTGTGCGCCAGCGTCTCTTCTATCGAACCAGCCGCAATCTTGGCGGCGCAACTCGAAGGGAGAAAGATATGAAAGCACTGCGCATCAACGATTATGGGGCGCCACTTCACTTGGACGAAGTACCGATTCCAACTGCCGGCCCCGGACAGGTGCTGGTGGAAAATGACTTCACCAGCATGAATGGGGTAGATCCCGGGCGCGGTCTCGGCTTCTTGCGCCAGGTCTTCCCATTGCAGTTCCCATGGACGCCGGGTGGCGATCTCGCGGGCCGAGTGGCTGCTGTGGGCGAAGGCGTCACAGCTTTCAAAGTCGGCGATGAAGTATTTGGCTATACGAGGGAGGCTGGCGCCTACGCCGAGTTCGTGGTGATCAACGCTGCCAGTCTGGCCCACAAACCAGCGGCGATTCCAGCCGCAGAAGCAGCCGGAATCGCGGTTGTCAGTCAAACCGCGACGCAGATGTTGGAACTCTCCAGGATTGAGGCGGGACAGACACTGCTGATCCTGGGTGCATCGGGTGGAGTCGGATCGCTCGCGGTGCAACTGGCGCGAAATGCCGGAGTTCATGTCCTCGCCACGGCGCGCCAGAGTAAGGCCGCTGCTCTTCAACAACTGGGAGCAGAACGCGTCATCGACCTTACGCTGCAGCGATTGGAAGACATCCAGCAGGTTGACGCTGTACTCAATCTGGTCGGAGGTGAGACCGTCGCGCCTTCCTATGCACGCGTGAAGCCCGGTGGTGTCGCTGTGACATCCAATCGACCGCCGATCGTGGAAGAAGCGGCGCGTCTGGGAATCGAAGCCGTTTTCGTTGAAACCGATGTCACGACCGAAGGGCTGAATGCCTTCGCAAAGCTGGTCACTGAGGGCAAGGTCAAGCCGCAGATCGCTGCCGTCGAAACACTCTGGTCCCCCGCCTCTCTGTGGGAGAAGCGCGAGCACAACGGGATCGGAAAGATCGTCTTCTCAATCCGGTCATGACAGCTTGGCAACACCAGGTCAGGGGACTGAGAAGTCCCCGGCCTGGTCCGTCAGGCATCGTATCGCAGACACCTCTTCAACAGTCGTTATAATCCTTTGCCCCGTCCGCCCGGCAACGTTCATCCGTCATTCGAGGGTCACGGGCTGATATCTGTAAGCCGGCTTGTCTTCACCAATCCTTTCCGATTGGTAATGGCAGGCCAATGCGTTCGCCGATACGTTCACCGATACGTTCATTGGCCGTCGTTTCGAATCGCCCACTACAATCGCTACATGCCCGAGACCCGCCTGAACCAACTCCTCACCAGCGCAGGCAGCACACCCCTCGACATAAAGGTATCGGAGCAGTTCACCGCCTACTTCTCTCTCCTCCAGAAATGGAACGCCAAAACCAACCTCACTGCCATCCGCGATGAAGAGGGCATTCTAAGCCGTCACTTCCTGGAATCCATCCTCTGCGCCCGCGCTCTTCCAGACGACCTCCATACTCTCCTCGACTACGGTTCCGGAGCCGGCTTCCCCGGCATCCCCATCGCGCTGATGCAGGTTAACTTATTAGTAACCCTCGCCGAATCCCAGAACAAGAAAGCCTCCTTCCTCCGCGAAGCCGTCCGCACTCTCGGGCTAACGACAAAAGTCCACAGCGGCCGCGCCGAGGACTTGAAAGAAAGATTCGACTGCATCACCCTCCGCGCCGTCGACAAGATGGAAAAAGCCGTCCCCGCTGCCATCAATCTGCTCTCCGCCAACGGCTGGCTAGCCGTCCTTACAACCCGGGAAGAAGCTCCCGCAATTCAAACCCTGGTCAGCCAATCAGCCCGAATCGACTGGAAGCCAATCCAGCCGCTGCCCCCAGCTTCCAACCGTGTGCTGCTCTTGGGCCAGACCAAGTAATAACCGTTTAACTGCTAATTATTGCCGTTCAATGCAAAATATTGCCATTCACCGCACAATGCTCCGCGTGGAACAATGCCGGCGCTCGGAAATCACCCTATTCCTCACCTGGATTGTTCCACGTGGAACAATCTCCGCATTAAGACCGCGGCAATGCTTGGAGCTGGGACCATAAGCACTCCAGTACCAGGAATGTTCCACGTGGAACATTCCTCTTCAGCGCTAAATTCGGGCTGATTTATTACCCACATTTCCACCACCATCCACAGAGCAGAAGTGCGGTTCCGGCGATCTGTGGATACCCCATAAGCCACACGGTTTGCATCACTTACAGCCGTTCAGGCATTTCAGTTGTAAAAGTTCTCCACATATTCCCACGTTCTGCACAGAGTCAAGTGCCTTCCCCTCCCTCGACCGTCCAGATAGTCTTGATCTCCATGGGCAAAATACTCGGAATCGTCAATCAAAAAGGTGGCGTGGGTAAAACCACCACCGCTATCAACCTCGCGGCCTGCCTGGCTCTGGATGGCCTCAAAATCCTTCTCGTCGATTGCGACCCCCAGGCCAACGCTACTTCGGGCCTCGGCATCGCCCGCGACGACAATCGCAATTCGATCTACGACGTGCTGATGGGCGATGTCCCCGCCGCCGAAACGGTTCTCGCGACTGAGGTTGACAATCTGTCCTTATTGCCCGGCAGCAAAAACCTGACCGGAGCCAATATCGAACTGGCCGGCGATGAAGATCGCGCTCTCAAACTGCGCAAAGCCCTGGAGCCGATTCAGTCCAGATTCGACTTGATCGTTTTAGATTGCCCCCCGGCGCTCGATCTGTTGACATTGAATTCACTTGCCGCCGCCGACAGCTTGATCGTGCCGATGCAAGCGGAATACTTCGCGCTTGAGGGCATTTCGGAGCTGGTTTCCAATCTGGAGCGGGTACGCGGCGCCTTCAATCCGAAATTGACGATTGAAGGTGTGCTGCTGACCATGTATGACGACCGCACCAATCTGGCGCAACAAGTCACCGACACGCTGCGTGAATTCTTCAAAGAACGGCTGTTCAAGGCCGTCATTCCGCGCAATATTCGCTTGGCAGAAGCGCCTAGCCACGGGAAACCGGTGGCTTTGTACGACGCCCGATCTCGAGGCGCGGAGGCCTATTTTGAGCTCGCGGCTGAGTATATGGAGCGGAACAAGATTCCCAGCCCGCTGGCGGAGAAGCGGAAGGCGGCGCTGGCGGAGGCGGAAGCGGCAGGCAAGCCGACGAAGACAGTTCGGTTCTGGCCGTATAGCTAAATTGTTCCACGTGGAACAATGTGCTCCGCACTCTTGATCCGGGCTTTGCCCGACGTTCTCAGAGATTTTTGCAATTGTTCCACGTGGAACAATTGCGTGGAATTAGGACGATTTGTGATAGGGATTTTTTGAATAGAAGGGATTGCATTATGGCGATTGGAATTATGGATTCGAAACGGAGAGCTTTGGGTAAGGGGCTGGACTCGCTCTTGCCGCGCGTGAATGCGGCGGCTGCGCCTGTGCCGGCACCGGTAGCGGAGGCAAAAACGGATGGCGAGGCGGGTAAGCCGATGGAGATTCCGGTGGGGGAGATCGACCGGAATCCGTACCAGACACGGACGCACTTCGATGAAACGCTGCTGGCCGAACTGGCGGAGTCAATTGCTACCAATGGGGTGGTGCAGCCGATCCTGGTGCGTCCAGTGGCGAATGGACGCTATCAGCTGATTGCCGGCGAGCGGCGTTGGCTGGCTTCGCAGCGGGCGGGAAAGACGACGATTCCGGCAGTGGTGAAGGTGGTCTCCGATGTGCAGGCGATGGAGATCACCATCATTGAAAACCTGCAGCGTGCGGATCTGAATCCGATTGAGCAGGCGCGAGCGTTTGAGCGGCTGAGCAGGGAATTTGGGATGACGCAGGAACAGATGGCGCATCGAACGGGCAAGGAGCGGGCTTCGATCGGGAATTACCTGCGCCTGCTGAAGTTGCCGCAAAGCGTTCAGGACAAGGTGGCTAACGGCACGTTGAGCTATAGCCATGCCCGGGTTCTATTGACCCTCGAACATGCTGAAGACGTAGAAAATGCTGTCAGTAAGATCTTATCACTTTCGCTTTCTGTTCGCCAGGCAGAGACGTTCGTGCAGAACCTGATGTTTCCCGACCGTCCGATGAAAAAGGATGAGGCGAAGAAACCGGCGATCGATCCGAATGTGCGCGAGGCGCAGGAGCGGTTGCAGCGGGCGTTGGGGCTGCGGGTGAAGATCGAGGATAAGAATGGGCGGGGGCGGGTGATTATCGAGTATGGGCGGTTGGAAGATTTCGATGCGTTGATGGAGGAAATTACAGGGAACAGGGATTAGGGAACAGGGATCAGGGTTCGTGCTTCGCACGAGTTGGGTGGCACCTTATGTTCTCCGACCCACATTGTGGTGACACGCGGTCATTGGATTGGGTGGGTGGAGAGTTCGTTGGCCAGGCGAACGGTTTCTAAGCTGACGCTTATTACCTGGCCGATCAGGCGGACTACGTATTCGGGATCATCCGAGCGATTGGGGTCGTTGGTGATGCCGCTGCGGGTGTCGGTGGTGACGTGGTATTGGTCGATGATCCACTCGAGGGCGCTGCGATTGCTGGATTTGTATTTCTGTACTTGCACCGGGATGTCGGCTTCGGTACGGCCCTAGTACAAATGCGGATTCCTCCGTCTATCTACTGAAAAAGGGGACGTGTAGACTCGAACTGGGATGAAACGTGCGCGAGATTGATATAAGAAACGCATTGCGCGACCAAGTGCGCAGCCAACATGCACACGAGTCTGACACGCTGATTCTAGATGAACTCGGATTGTGCCAAGGCATATCTCGCGTTGATATTGCTGCCATTAATGGGAGTTTGCACGGCTACGAAATCAAAAGCCCAAACGATACCCTTGAGCGGCTTCCAAGCCAAAAAGAAGTGTATGGCAAATCGCTCGATTACGTCACGCTTGTTACAGCTAGAGAACATTTGTCAAAAGCGCAGAAGATTGTTCCAAAGTGGTGGGGTCTCGTTATTCCTACAAGACAAGGCTCGGCGATTGATTTTGAACTCATTCGTGAACCCCAACGCAATAAAGAAGTCGATCGGTTTGCACTTGTTCAGTTGCTCTGGAGGGACGAAACTCTTCGCGAACTTGAGACGCTCGGAGTTGATCGTGGGCTTCGCTCCAAACCTAAGCAGGTTTTGTGGGATTGTCTTGCAAATTGCGTTGAGCTAGCGGTACTCGGGGTTATAGTACGAACGGCGCTTAAACGCCGTGGGACAATTTGGCGAGCTTGGTAGCTACGAATGTCAGATGATGATTTACGCCTACTTTGCGCCATGTAGTTGCGTTGCCTGGACCTTGCATCGCTAGAGCACATTGTTCGATAAACCGATCTCCCCAACTGAAATCGCCACCACAGAATTCTTTTCTCGTTACCAATGCTTCGCAAAGTTGGAAATACTGGTCAAACTTGTATTTGCGTACACTTCGACCTTTTAGAATGAGCCAATCTTGATCGCTCGTGTAGCGGATATTGGCACTCATTACCATCTTTTTGGGGTCTAAGTCTTTCGTTATTGGATTTGAGATTGCGTAATCTCCATAGATCAAATCTCGCGTCGGCAGAGCACCGGGCTTGCGTTGGAGCGCCAACCAGAGATTCCATTCCTTTCGCTCTTGCAAGAAGGTGGTTGCTGCATCTCTATCACTGAGATCTTTGGGAAACGATGCTGCCGTCAAAATCATCCGTCTCCACTGAAATTTGTCCGCACGAGGAAGTATGGAAAAGATGGATCGCGCAGTGTGTAGCCCGTATTCCGGACTAGTTCCAAGATCTTCTAGATCAATTACCAGATCCATAGCAGAAGCATCTCGAAGCCCAAGAGCCTGCTGTATTCTATTCAGCTCTTGCTCCTGATCGATTTCTTCCTTGAAGTCCCTCATCCGCATGCGAAGGCAGAAACCAGAAGAAGCAGCACCTGCATGTTGAACAGCAGCCTCCATATACGACTGTGAACTTTGAAAGGTCACGACTGGAATAGCGTCGATATTTGTAAGACGCAGCTTGGTAAGAAACCCGTGTGCATATCCTCCGACCTCTTCGATTTGTTCAGAGCTATCTTGCCAGCCTATATGCACATAAAGCGGCTGCCTAAAAGAAAACTTACTTAAACGTGACGCGATACCGTCTAAGTGCTCGGTATCTGTTTTGGCCTTGGTCTTTTTTGCGTGATCGAACGGAACAGGAGGTAGTTCTATTAGGGGAACAATCTTTGCACGAATGGAGGGGTGGAGTACCTCCAAGGCTGCAAGCTCTCCCTCTTTGCCTTTCAGAACGGGTACATACAGGATTTCTTCAGTCATTTGCCCTCTGATCAATCAACGGCTCCAACTCGAACTTAAGGTTGGTGTACCTAGATGCACCTGTTAGGTCAGGGAAGAGCGAGAGGTGGTTGATATTCATTCGATTCAAGGTTCTCAGGCATGCAATTCGGTCTGCGTCTGGAATTTCGATGCGCAGCAGTGTTGCATCGGTTGAATTTTTGAATGCACCAGATACCCAATCTTCGATAGGTGTGCCGATCGGAGCGCGAGTAAAGCATCCTCCCTGACTGACTAAGCGGGCATTTTCATCAGTCAGTGGCTCTACAAATTCTACAAACGGGCTGCCTGCTTCAAAGCTTGGTCCTTCGTCGAATTCCTTGTTCTTTTGATCAACGAGAGCTTTGTTTAGACCGAAGACGATGCGATACTCGGTTGGATCTGAGGCTAAATCTTCAAACGCAAAATAGGCGGCTGCGAACGGAGAACTTGTCCAATCGAGCAGCGGCGTAGCTAGTCCAAAGTGTTGCCCTAGCGCCCACCACAATTCGTCCTCGGGGAGGAGAGCTGGATTGACTCCACGTCGTCCGCGAGAGGCGTACTTAAAGGACTCCAAATGTTTCAATGACATTTGCTCTAGTGCTGATGGTGGAGCCTTCAAAAGATTTAGTTGAGCGTAAAGCCGATCAAGAGATGTAGTTAGTTTCCAATCGGACCTGCGCTGTCCTCGCCACAGATAACTGTTCCCAAAACCAGACTGTGCTTCAAAGACTTCGGCCTCAACAAAGTCGAAGAAATCTGTCCATGTTCTCAGCCGAAAACAGACGATGCCGTCCAACGCCGAAATCTGTTGCCATTGTTCGGACACTTAGAAAACCTCTTGGGTGCTTGATCGGAATGATAACCGATCTTCTCCTCGCATGAGCGTGAGGGCGCCCTGCGCAATTTGCGCGATGCGCTCGGAGAATTCGCGGACTGCGCGGTCCCAGTCTTCCTGGTGAGGCTGGCGGTATTCGAAGAAGAGACGGAGGACGTCAACGAGCTTTGCGGCATCGGAGATGTCGGTGTCTAACTCGATGCGTCCGTTTTGGACGAGGATGGCGCGGGTGGGGGATTGGAAGAGGATGTTGGTGCGCGGGTAGCCGAGGGCGAACTTCTTTTCCATCTCGACCCGGAGGTCGTCTTTGGAGTCTTTGGCTTCCCAATAGGCGCGGGGCAAGTTGAAGGCGTCGAGGAGAGCGGCGTCGGTGCGGAGGGGATGTTTTGCCGGTGCGGGAGATCTGGTATTCGGGGACGAGGAACCATTCAAATTGGCGGGCGCATTTTTTGAGGAGGTCTTCGAAGGCTCCGCGAATGTTGCCTTCGTTGTCGAATTTGCCGCTACCGAATTTGTCGAGTGTTTCGTAATAAAGCTTGACGGGGGCGTGGGCCGGTTTGAGATTCAGTTGAGTCATTGTGTCTCGAAGCTAGGATACGGGGAAGTTATGCAGTTAGGTGAAGGAGATTTGGCTAGGTGCCTTTAGGGGAACGTGGGTGAGTGAGTGAAAGCATGCTTCAGGGGTTAAAACCCCGTGTGGATTTGTGGGTCATGATGCCGGGATGAATCCCGGCCTACCTTTTTCGGGAAGCTTTGGCGAAGTGCGTTTGTGAGTTATTCAGGGCATGAGTGTCCCTGCTCCCTCCGGTTCGCGCTGCGCACGAATTTGATCCTACACTCATGGAACTTGACGGGACGAGATATGGGGTATCCCGAGAAGCAGATTCCCTTCGGGAATGACAGGCAAGAAAAACAAAAACAAAAGCAAAGGCAAAAGAAAAGGCAAAAGCAAAAGCAAAAGCAAAAGCAAAAGCAAAGGCAGATTGTGCGCCGGAGGGCGGGATGCGTGTACTCGATTTGACAAATGATCAGGCTTCTATGTATTTAGATGTCTGGGTACATTGATATGGGATTGAAGAAGACGGATTCTTTGCAGGGGTCGCTGGATTTGCTGGTGTTGAAGATTCTTTCGCGGCGGCCGAAGTTGCATGGGTACGCGATCATGACGGCGATCAAGGAGAGCTCCGGTGAGGTATTGAGCGCGGAGGAGGGGTCGCTTTATCCGGCGCTGCACCGGATGGAAGAAGCGGGGTGGATTCGCGCGGAGTGGGTGGTGAAAGAGAGCGGCAAGCGGGCGCGTTTGTATCAGCTCTCGGCGGCCGGAAAGAAGCAACTAGCCGCGGAAGAGACGCGGTGGCAGGTGGTGAGCTCGGCGATTAACCGGGTGCTGCGGGAGGCTTGATATGTCTTTGTGGACGCGGGTTCAGGATGTGTTGCGCGGTGACAGGTTGAATCGCGAGTTGGACGAAGAGTTTGAGTCGCATATTGACGAGGCTGTGGCTCAAGGGCGCGATGCGGATGAGGCGCGGCGGGCCTTTGGTTCTGCATTGCGGCAGCGTGAGGCGAGCCGCGCGGTGCGTGTGGCTGGATGGCTGGATGGGTTGCGGGCGGATGTGATTTTTGGGTGGCGGCAGTTGAAGAGGAATCGGGTGACTTCGGCTGCGGCTGTGCTTTCTCTGGCGCTGGCGATGGGGGCTTGTGTTTCGGCGTTTCGATTGATTGATGCTCTGCTGTTGCGGCCGTTGCCGGTGATGCATCCGGAGAGGCTGTATGGGCTGGCGCGGCATGGATTCGATTCGCGCAATGCACCGAATAGCTGGGATGGCTGGGCGTATCCGGATTTTGCGTTGATGCGGGCTGCGGCGAAAGGCGATGCCGAGTTGATTGCCACTTCTTATACGGACCGCCTGGACCTGACGTATGCGACAGATGAGGAGATGGAGAAGGGGTATGTGCAGTATGTGTCGGGATGGATGTTCGACAGCCTGGGATTGAAGCCTTCGCTGGGCAGGCTGTTTACGGAGGCGGACGATCGCAGTCCTGGGGCGCATCCGCATGCTGTGCTGTCGTACGACTATTGGGTGCGGCGGTTTGGGCGCGATCAGAAAGTGATCGGGCGAACGCTGCGATTGGGCGATCAGATCTTCGAGATCGTCGGTGTAGGGCCGGAGAGTTTTACGGGCACGGAGCCAGGGACGGTGACGGAGATCTTTTTGCCGACGATGATGCATCGTTGGGTGACGCGTCCGGATGCGGATTGGCATCGGGCGCTGGCGATCGTTCGCCCTGGTGTGGCGATTGAGCCGTTGCGGGCGAAGCTGCAGGCAGTGAGTAGCAATTTCGATGCGGAGCGGCTTAAAGGCGCGAAGGGATTGTCGAGACACGCCTACGACAGTTTCGTGAACTATCGATTGTCGTTCGATGCGGCGGCGTCGGGTATTTCAGTGATGCAGGAGGACTATCGCAGAGCGCTTACGTGGATTGGCGTGCTGGTGGGGCTGGTGTTGCTGATTGCCTGCGCCAATGTGGCAAACCTGATGACGGCGCAGTCTGCAGCGCGGGCGCGGGAGATGGCGTTGCGGGTTTCGATTGGCGCGGGGCGCGCGCGGCTGGTGCAGATGGTGATGGTGGAGAGCGCGCTGCTGGCGCTGGGCGCAGCGGCGTTGGGATCGGTGCTGGCGTGGCAGGCTGCGCCGCTGGTGGTGCGGCTGATCGGCACTCCAGACAACCCGGCGCGGCTGATTCTGCCAGCGGATTGGAGGGTGCTGGGATTTGGAGTGGCGCTGGTTGTTGGTGTGATGCTGTTGTTTGGGTTGCTGCCGGCGCTGCGTGCTTCTGCAGTGAAGCCCGCGGATGCTTTGAAGGGCGGAGCGCTGGCGAGTGGGAATGATCCGCTGGCGCGGCGGCGGATGATGCATGGGATGATCGCGGCGCAGGTGGCGTTCTGTTTTCTGGTGGTGTTTGTGGCGGGGCTGTTTGTGGCGACGTTCAATCGCTTGTCGCATAAGCCGCTGGGCTTCGATGCTTCGGGGCTGTTGCTGTTGGAGAGCTTGGCTCCGCAGGGCAAATCACCGGCGGCGTGGGCGCAGATGGGCGAGACGCTGCGAGCTGTGCCGGGAGTGGCTGGTGTTGCTGAATCGGGATGGCCGCTGATGTCGACGGGTGCATGGAATGGCTCGATCGCTTTGAATGGCGGGCCGCCGAGCGTTGACTGGGGATACTTTCTGACGGTGTCGCCGGGCTGGTTCGAAACGATGAAGATGCGGATGATCGCGGGGAGAGAGTTTCGGGCGAGCGATGCGTTTCCTGGAGCGGCGGTTGTGAATGAGACTTTTGTGCGCATGTTTCTTGCAGGGGCGCATCCGAACGGGAATTTCGATCCGGTGGGCATGACGTTTGAGAAGCCGGAAGGCGATGGAACGCGGACGCGCTTCCAGGTGGTGGGCGTGGTGGCGGATGCTCCTTATCGCTATGTGCGCGAGGCGACGCTGCCGGTGGCTTTTATGCCGTATCGTGGCGTGGATGCGAAGGGTGTTGAACAGGCTCAATACGGTGGGACGTTTCTGGTGCGGGCGACTGGCGGCGATCTTCTGGCTTTAGGAGCGGAGCTGCGGCGCAAGATGGCCCAGACGGGAGCGGGGTTCAGAGTAAGCAATGTGCAGACGCAGCAGGGGTTGCTGGATGCGCAGACGGTGCGGGAGCGGATGCTGGCGATGCTGGGTGTGTTTTTTGCGGGAGTTGCGCTGCTGTTGGCGGGACTTGGCTTATATGGTGTGCTGAATTATTCGGTGCTGCAGCGGCGGCGGGAGATCGGGATTCGCGTGGCGGTGGGTGCACGCGGCGCTTCGATTGCTCGGCTGGTGGCTGGGAGCGTGTTCACGATGGTGACGGTGGGAGTGCTGGCGGGCGTGGGGCTGGGGCTGGGTTCGGCTCGGTATATCGAGGCGTTGTTTTACCAGGTGAAGGCTTCGGATGCGGGGATGCTGATGCTGCCTTCTGCGGTGATTCTCGCGGTGGTGGTGGCGGCGACTGTGCCGGCGGTGATGCGGGCGCTGCGGGTTGATCCGGCGGAGATTTTGCGGGCTGAGTAGAAGCTGGCGTGATTGTGGGGTTGCGGGAGGCTTGATATGTCTTTGTGGACGCGGGTTCGGAATGTGCTGCGCGGGGATGGGCTCAATCGCGAACTGGATGAGGAGTTCGAGTCGCATATCGAAGAGGCTGTGGCTCAGGGGCGCAATCCCGATGAAGCGCGGCGGGCATTTGGTTCTGCATTGCGGCAGCGAGGCGAGCCGTGCGGCACGCGTATCTGGATGGCTGGATGGTTTGCGGGCGGATGTGATTTTTGGGTGGCGGCAGTTGCGGAGGAACCGAGTTACTTCCGCGGCCGCTGTGCTCTCTCTGGCGCTGGCGATGGGGGCTTGTGTTTCGGCGTTTCGATTGATTGATGCTCTGCTGCTGACACCGCTGCCGGTGGTGCATCCAGAGAGGCTTTACTCAATCTCACTGACTGGAATATCGCCGATGGCCGAGCGGGAGACATGGGACAGCTTCTCGTATCCGATGTTTCGCAAGATGCGTGATGCAGTGAAGGACGACGCGGAGTTGGTCGGCCTCGCTTATTCGGAGCAAGAGGATGTGATCTATGGATCGGATGACGAAATTGAGCGAGCGGACCTGCAATATGTTTCGGGCTGGATGTTTGCGGAATTTGGATTGCAGCCCGCAGTGGGCCGTTTATTGACGGCAGCAGACGACCAGGCGCCACGGGGACATCCGGTGGCTGTGCTTTCGTACGACTACTGGAATCATCGTTTCGGAAGAGACCCGCACGTGGTGGGACGAACGGTGCGCTTTGGCAAGGATCTCTTCGAGATTGTGGGAGTTTCAGGAAAGGGTTTTACCGGGACCGAGCCGGGGACGATCACGGATATCTTTGTGCCGATGGCGATGAATTCCGGGAGCTTTGAAAACGAGAACATGCAGTGGTTCCGCATATTTGTGGCAATGAAACCGGGACACGATCTTCAACCGGTGCGGGCACAGCTGCAGACGATTTTTACTACGACGCAGATGGAGTGGGCGAAGGAGTGGACTTATATTTCGGAGAAGCAGCGCGCAGAGATCCCTAAAACGAAGCTTTCGCTGAATCGGGCAGGCCAGGGTATCTCGTGGATGCAGACGACTTATCGCAGCGCGCTGGCGATGCTCGGTATTCTGGTGCTGCTGGTACTGCTGATTGCGTGTGTGAATGTCGCCAACCTAATGACGGCGATGGCGAGTGCACGGGCGCGCGAGATGGCGCTGCGGGTTTCGATTGGCGCCGGGAGGCGACGACTAGTGCAGATGGTACTGACGGAAAGCGCGCTGCTGGCGTTTATTGCTGCGGCGCTCAGCGCTCCTTTTGTGTTGTGGTCGGCGCCGTTTGTGGTGCGGATGATCAGTTTGCCCGAGAATCCGGTGAGGCTTGTGTTGCCTGCGGATTGGCGGGTGCTGGGATTTGGCATTGCGCTGATCTTTGGGGTGACGTTGATGTTTGGGCTGATCCCTGCGTTGCGAGCCTCGGCAGTGAAGCCGGTGGATACGTTGAAAGGCGGAGACATTCACAGCAAGCGAAGAGGGATGTTCGCGATGATCGCGGTACAGGTTGCTTTCTGCTTTGTGGTGGTGTTTGTGGGAGGATTGTTTATCGCGACTTACAAACGGCTTTCAGAAGTGCGCACCGGATTTCAGGTGGACCGGATGCTGGCGTTGCATACGGTCTCTTCACAGAGTCTTCCTTCTGTGGCGTGGGAACAGATGGTGGATCGGGTGCGTTCGGTGCCGGGCGTGGAGTCGACGGCTATGATGCGCTGGGCTCTGATGGCCGGGATCAGCAGCACTGCCACGATCTCAGTGCATGACGCTCCACCGAGCGATGTGCTTTCATTCTCGGTGAACACGTCGCCGGGATGGCTGGCAACGATGAAGATTCCTTTGCTGAGCGGACGGGACTTTCGGGCGGAGGATGTCGATCCCGCGGTCGCGATCGTGAACCGCCGGTTTGCGCGACAGTATTTCGGTAACGAAGGCATTGTGGGCCAACGGTTCAAGACGGTGGGTTCGAAGACGAGCTACGAGATCGTGGGTGTTGCGGGCGATGCGGGTTATCGGAACATACGCGAGCCCTGGATGCCGACGTTCTATGTTCCCTCCCGATCGACAAAGCCGGATGGAACATTGTGGCCGATGGGGCAGACAACAGTGATGGTGCGTGCGGCAAAGGGCGATGCAAAGACGCTGGCGGCACTTGAAGATGTATTGCGGCGCGAGATACACCAGACGCGAGCGGAGTTTCGCGTGGCCTCTGCGCGGACCGAGCAGGAACTGATCGATGCGCAGACGATACGGGAAAGACTGCTTGCAATGCTGGGGATGTTCTTCGCGGGAGTTGCGCTGCTGTTGGCGGGGATTGGCTTGTATGGTGTGCTGAATTATTCGGTGCTGCAGCGGCGGCGGGAGATTGGGATTCGTTTGGCGTTGGGCGCGCGGCGCGGTGCCATCACGCGGCTGGTAACGAGCAGTGTACTGGCGATGGTGACAATGGGCGTGGCGATCGGTGTAGGGCTCGGACTCGGGTCGGCGCGGTATATCGAGACGCTCATTTTTCAGGTGAAGGCTTCCGATGCGGGGATGTTGATGCTGCCTTCGATGGTGATTCTCGCAGTAGTGGTAGTAGCGGCTGTGCCGGCGGTGATGCGGGCGCTGCGGGTTGATCCGGCGGAGATTTTGCGGGCGGAGTAGCGGGAGTTCAATACACAAGCAAGCTACTCAAGCCAACCAGCGGCGCTTGATGGGCGTGGAGCTCATCAGCATCGCTGAAGAAGCTATATAACGAAAACTATCGTGCCAAGACGGAAGCCCTGGCCGACCTTTCGAGAGACATCTGGTGGGTAGATGTTCCTGAGGGGCGGGAGGGCGCCTGTTGCTTTTGAGAGCTATGTGTGACGAGTACAGTCAATATGATGATCATTATTGACTACACTGATCATTTTTGTTGACGCGACCAGAATGCGAAGTCGGCGGTGACGACTGCCTACAATGCCAGCTATCAACGTTCGATCACCAATACGATGTCGTTCACCATTGGCTACCAGGGCAACCAGAGCAAGCATCTGAGGATGAGCTACGCGGCGAATACGTATGCGGGCGCGGTTCCTCATGGCGCGAATGGGCAGGACCTGCAGCCCTTCCACGATTTCTATATCGTCAATGTCGCCAACCAGGGGCTGGGCCGCTATGACTCGTTGCAGGCGAAGATCGACAAGACCTATTCAAATGGTTTTTACTTTTTGGCCGGGTATACGTGGGCGCATTGCCTGGACGACGCGTTTGGGCCGATTGGGCAGAGCGAGCAGGGTGGATATCGGAATCCGAACTTCCTCGGCTTCCGCTATGACTACGGGGCTTGCACGCAGGATGTGCGCAACCGCTTCACCTTCTCTCCGCAGTATGAGCTTCCGTTTGGGAAGGGCAAACGCTTCCTGAACCACTCGACGTGGGCCGATGAGGTGGCTGGGGGCTGGAAGACGAGTTTCATCTTTCAGGCGCAGAGCGGCAATCCAATCTTCCTGACTTCGACGAATCAGGGATCGAGCTACCCGGTGCGCACGGGGGCGAGTCCATACGCACCCGGCGGCACGGCGGATGCGGCGACACAGCCGCAGTTCAACTGCGCCACGGAGACGAAGACGCTGCAGCAGTGGTTCAATCCCTGCGCCTTCAAGAATCCGCCTCAGGCGGCTCCAGAGACGAGTGCTGCGAATAACTGGATCGACGAGACGATTGCCGGGAAGATTCCTTTTGGACCGGCGGGGCGCGACTCGATTGTTGGGCCGGGCTTCTATCAGCTGGATATGTCGTTGTTCAAGAGCTTTAGTCTTCGCTACCGGGAGTCTTCATTGCAGCTGCGGGCGGATGCGTTCAACATTTTGAATCATCCGAGCTTTGGGAATCCGGGATCGAACCTGCAGGGAACGAATGGCCAGGCGATTACCAATACGCGGTTCAGCGGGCTGATTCCGGATGCGCGAGTACTGCAGGTGTCAATGCGGCTGGCTTTCTGAGGTTGGGTTGACGGCGCGGTGCGCGTGAAGAGGCTGCTGAAAAGTCAGAGACTGACGAAGTATGCGGTCCGGGGCTAAAGCCCCGATTCATACTGCTGGTCTGGTGCGGGGGTTGAAACCCCCGCCTCCCTCCGGAGGGCAGGCCCGGATCATTTTTTCGATGGGTACCCAGGGACTGAGGCTGAACCCTTCACCCTCAATGTCTGGCGGCTTTACTTTACGCCTTTGGCCGGGTCCCATGCGCCTTGCTGCTTGCGCACATAAATAATCTGTCCAATATGGTAAGCATTATGCGCCGCCACATGCTCGATCGAAGAAGCCCATTCGGCCACTTTCTTGTCGTCCGCCGCCGCGACAACCTTCTCCCACTCCGTCATCACCGCGTCGTACTGCTTCACTGTCTCCGCCCACTTCTTAGCGTCGAAATCGTTGAAGGTCTCGTCATTGTTCCCATCGAACGAAGGCGGCTTCTCGCCCTTAAATTTAGCCAACTGTTCGCTGTTCCAATAGACGAGGTGATATGTCAACTGCCCGACCGAATGATTGCCTTTTCCATCCGACCACTTCGCCTGCTCGGCGGTCAGGCCGTCCATCGCTATATTGCCGGGAACGAACCAGTCCTTCTGGTTGTGGGTTGTTTTGAGCAACTCCACCAGGATGCCGCGCAGGTCTTTCGCTCCTTTTTGATCGGGAGTCTGTGCAAGGACACTGAGCGGTGAAACCAGCAGCACAACCAGAAGTATGGTCTTCTTCATTTGTTCCTCTCTACGTCATACAAGCCCCACGGGACGAGCCAATGACAGGCGCAAGTATAGCCGAGAGTCCGGCCTGGGCGGAACGCAAATCCGTGTGGCAATCGAATTCTGTGACGAAGTGGCCGGCGGGGGTTAGTCGCAGCGCAGGGCCACCATGGGATCGACTTTGGTGGCCCGCCGCGCCGGCAGCCACGCTGCCAGCAATGTCATGGCCGCAACCACCCCAATGGCCAACGCAAATGTCATGGGGTCCGTTGCGCTCAGTCCGAAGAGCTGCTCGCGAATGAGGCGGGTGGAGACCAGGGTCAGTGGCAGCCCAATGGCGAGCCCCAATGCCAATAGGACGAGCGATTCGCGCAACACCATCCACAGGAGCGTGCGGGTCTGCGCGCCGAGCGCGAGACGGATGCCGATCTCGTTAGTTCGCCGCACTACGGAGTAGCTCATGACACCGTACAGGCCGATTGCCGCAAGCAGGAGCGCCAGCACGGAGAAGATGCCGGTGAGGGACGAGATGAGCTGCTCATGGCTCATAAAGTTCTCCACCTCTTCCTGAATGGTATGCACGTTCAGCAGCGGCAGATTGGGATCGACAGCGGCCACGGCCCTGCGCAGGTCGGCGATGGTTTTGGCAGGGTCGGCAGTGGTCCGCACGACGATCACATTCGCAAAACGATTCCCATTCTCTTCCAGGGGTGTGGTCTTGTCGTTCGGATCGCGATATTCATACGGCTCGATCTGCACAATGGGGATGTAGGCCATCCGCGCGGTTTCGGCGTCGCGCGGGCCTTGCGACTTGGTGTCGCGTGCGATGCCAACGATCTGCCAGGGACCGCGCACGGAGTCGGTGTCGATGGTTAAGGTGCGGCCAATCGCATCTCCCTTGGGATAGTAGTGCCGCGCGAGCGTCTCATTTACGACCGCAACCTTCATGCTGGTGGCTGAGTCGGCAGGCGTGATCGGACGACCCGCAACCATGCTAATCCCGGAGGTTTCAAAGTATTTGCCCGATACCCGGTTGAGGAGCGAAACCATGTTCTCTTTCGGCCCTGGAGTATAACCACTGAGCTTGATGCTGGAGGTCCAGTTACCGCCGCTGATGGGCGCCGTGGCGGCAAGCGCAGCCGAGCGCACGCCAGGCAAAGCCTCGATGCGGTCTGAGAGCTGCTGATGCAGCGCAGGCACCTGGCTGGGCTTGTATCCCACGAGCCGGGCGTCGAAATAAGCTACCAGCAGATGGGTCCGGTCAAAGCCGAAGTCCTGGTTCTGCAAGTTGCGCAGCGTCCGAAGAAACAACCCGGCACCCACCAGCAGCAAGAGGGAGAACATCACCTGCGCGGTCACCAGCAGATTCGGCCAGAAGCGGCTGTTGCGTCCGCCTGCGCTCTGCGCTGTACGCGTATTGGACGTAAGCATTGAAGCTGCACCGGCGCGAGCCGCGGTCAAGGCCGGAGTCAGCCCGAAGAGCACCGCGGTGAGCAGACAGACACCGAGCGTGAAGAGCAGCACCGTTACGTCAGGCACGGGACTCATTGCGGTGTAAGCCGTGCCCTGGGATACAAAGCCGATGAGCACGCGCGTGGCTGCGAACGCAATACCGAGGCCGAGCAGGCCACCGGTAAATGAGAGCAACAGAGTCTCCACCAGGCTCTGGCGAACGATGCGCGTACGGCTCGACCCAAGCGCCAGCCGAGTGCCAATCTCATGCTGCCGCGAGGCAGCGCGGGCCAGCAGAAAGTTCGCCAGATTTGCGCAGGCGATCAGCAGCACAATCGCGACGACGCACATCAGGATCTTCAATGAATCTCCGTACTGATTGCGCAGTCCAGATACGCCATGCGCGGCCGAGACCAGAGACTGGCTTGCGCGATTGATCTCCTGCTGGCGCTCCGGCGTAATTGCCGCTCCTTCGTTCTCGCGAATTCCTGCGCGAAGCTGCTGATTGAGCCACGCCTGGGTCTGCTCGAATGCGTTCTTGTCAGCAGCAGCCGCCTGCGGACTCAGCCGGGCAAAGATGTGCAGGAAGTATGGTCCCTGGCGCGTCAAGAAGGAAGGCGTCGCCATTACCTGCGACTGCATTGAAATCGGGGTCCAGAGATCCGGCGGCTCCAGCTCCTGCTTGATACCGTGGAAGGATTCCGGCATCACTCCAATCACGGCGAAAGGCGCGCTGTTGATGGTGATGGTCTTGCCTAGTATTGCGGGATCTGAAGAGAGCTGCTGCTGCCAGAAGTGATAGCTGACGACCACGACTGCTCCGCTGCCTGGAGCTGCATCATCGAAGGGCGTGATTGCGCGACCCATCAGCGGCTGCGCGCCGATTACGCTGAAGTAGTTTCCCGAGACCAGGCTCGTGGGCACCAGAATCGCAGGCCCGCTGGGGCGGCCGTTTTCTGCCGGAGGACGCACGCTCGCCTTGGGCGAAAAACTTCCGTACGCAGCGATGCCCTGAAAGGGTCCTGGATTTTCCTGCAGACGGCGGGCGAAATACCACGGATACTGATCGAAGAAGCCTAGATCGACGCCGCCTAAAACGCCTCCATGGAAAGAGGGGCCGAAGGTGACAAGCTGCGCGGGATCATGCACGGGCAAGGGCTTCAAGAGCACCTGATTCAGCAGGGTAAAGATCGCCGTGTTTGCGCCGATGCCCAGGGCGAGAGAAAGAACTGCCACCAGCGTAAATCCTGGGCTTTTCGCCAACATTCGCACACTCAGCCGTAGGTCCTGCCAGATTCCGTCCACTGTTGCCTCCCATCGCGAAGACCAAAGTTGTTGCTTTACTGAATTGCGGCTGCCCATTTCGATCAGTGCTGCGCGGCGCGCGGCCTCCGCGCTCAAACCCAGCCGCTGCTTGTACGCCGCAGAGGCTTCGAGATAGGTGTCGAGTTCCTCGTCCATCTCCTGCTCCGTACGTTGCTTATCGCTCAGGTTCCGCAAACCTGAGTTGATCTTCCTCGGCATGTTGTTCAACGTACGCATCCCGAATGACCTCGGTACCTTCTATTTCGCGACATTATTCACACCGCAGCGCGACCATTGGGTCGACCCGCGTCGCCCGCCGCGCCGGCAGCCACGCGGCAAGTATCGTCATCGCAGCCACTGTAGCCACTGCCACGCACAGAGCCATCGGATCGAGCGGGCTCAACTGATACAGCTGGCTGCGTAGAATCCCCAGAGAGCTGAGCGCGATGGGGAGTCCTACGATCAGGCCAAGTCCCAACAGCACGATGGACTCGCGCAAAATCATCCACAGCAGAGTGGGTGCGCGCGCTCCCAGCGCGAGGCGGATGCCGATCTCATTGGTACGCCGCAGCACTGCATAGCTCATCAGGCCGTAGATTCCAATGCAGGCTAGAAACACTGCCAGCACTCCAAAGAATGCCGACAATTGCGCGATGAGAAATTGCGTCGAGATCGAACGATTCACCTGCTCCTCAAGGTTTGAAACATTGGTGACCAGAATGTTGGGGTTGATCTGCGCGATGGCGCTGCGTGTCTGCGCAATCACCGCGTCGCGGCTTACGCCCGGCGCTATCTTCACGACGAAATTGCCATAGAATCCGGGATTATCCACGCATGGGAAATATGCCGCCATCTGGCCTGTATCAGACAGAGCCGTGTACTTGGCGTCTTTCACTACGCCGATAACTTCAATGTCCCCGTTGTGCGCCGGATCGTCGCCTAGACCAAACCGCCGTCCGACTGCGTCGCCGTTGGGAAAGAACCGCCGCGCCATCGTCTGGTTGATCACCGCTACTTTCTGCGAGGTCTGCGTGTCATGCGCATTGAATCCGCGTCCCGCCTGGAGTGGAAGCCCCATGGTGTCAAAAAAACCATTGCTCACAATGTTGAAAAAGACCTCGCGGCTGTTCTCAGCGGTCTTGGTCACTCCCTGAAACATGACCTCGTCCGTCCACCCTCCCTGGTCGAAGGTAAAAAACGCGAAGGTGTCCGATTTCACGCCTGGTATCGTCTGCACCCGCTGTTCAATCTGCTCCTGCAACTGCACCGAGCGAATCTCATCGGGCGAGCCATGCGGCAATCCCGCCGTGCTTGAATCCAGAGAGAAAAGCAACGCATCGTGCTTGTCGAAACCGGTGTCGATGCTGGTCAGATTGAGCAGGCTGCGGATGAAAAGTCCGGCAGCTGCCAGCAGCAGAATCGACAGCGCAATCTGCCCCACGATCAGCCCGCGTGCCAAGGTGCTCCGGGTCGATGCGGTCCCACCGCCACGGCCTTCCTTGAGGGCCGGCGTGAGTTCCAGCCGCGTCGCACGCAGTGCTGGGACGATTCCGAAGATCAAGGCCGTCAGCACTGTTACCAGCAGAGTGAAGCCCAATACCATCATGTCAGGCGTGAGACTGACGGGAACGGGCTCCGGGCCGGGCGTGGCCATATGCAGCAGCAGCGGACTTGCCTTCCACGCCAAGGCGGTGCCGAGCCCCGCGCCCGCAAATGCGAGCAGCGAACTCTCCGTCAGCAGTTGTACGATGATCCGCCCACGCGATGCTCCGAGCGCCATGCGCACCGCCACTTCGCGGGCACGGCTTACACCGCGTGCCAGGAGCATGTTGGCGATATTTGCGCAGGCAATCAGGAGTACCAGCGCAACGATGGTCATGAGGATCTTCAGCGGCAGCGAGAAGACGCGCCGCAATCGCGATACACCGTTGCCTACCGGCGTCAGTTCGATACTGGCGTGTTGAATTGCATTCAGCTCCTTCTGAGAAGGATTGGCGCCCACAAAATCGCTGCGCAAAATCTGCTTGAAAAGCAGGTTGGTCTCGCTGCCTGCTGTCGCCATCGAGACACCGGGCTTGAGCCGCCCGATGATATACAGCGACTGGAAAAATTTGTCGGTGACCCCATTCCAGCCCGGCGAAACTTCCTTCTCCATTGACAGCGGAATCCACAGATCAGGCGACTCGCCCACCATCGTCCCAAAGAACCCCGGCCTGGCAACGCCAATCAACGTGTAGTCGTGCGACTGCACGCGAATCACCTTGCCCAGCGCGGCAGGGTCGCCATGAAAATGGCGTTCGAACCAGCCATAGTTGGCCACCGCCACTGGATTGCCGCCGGGCGCTCCATCGTCCGCAGTCCCGATCACGCGGCCCAGCGCGGCAGGCACACCCAGCATGCCAAAATAGCTGCCCGAAACAAGGTCGATGTGAACCAGCTCAAGTGGGCCTCCCGCAACCGAAACATGACGCTCAAACTGATTGCTATTCACGGCTCCTAGACCTGCAAAAGACTGAGCCTTGCCACTAAACGTTTGAAAGAACGGATACGAGTAAAGCCGCGTGCTTCCATCCGGAAGCCCTTTCGTACTACCCGCGGCGCGTCCATCTCCGAAGAGCACCAGCTGCTGGGGCTTTTCCACCGGCAGCGGCCGCAGCATAATGGCGTTCATCAGGGTAAAGATGGCTGTATTCGCGCCGATGCCGAGGGTCAAGGAGAGCAAGGCGACGAGAGTGAATCCGGGACTTTTGACCAGGCCGCGCGCACCGAGGCGCACATCCTGGAAGAGATTTTCGACGATCGATTCCCAGCGCGAAGACCACACTCTTTGCTTCACTGAATTTCGCCCTCCCATTTCTGCCTGCGCGGCTCTGCGGGCTTCGCGCGGGGTCATGCCAAGCTGCTGCTTGTGCGCTGCCGATGCTTCGAGATAAGTTTCGAGCTCCTCGTCCATCTCTTGCTCGGTGCGCTCTTTGCCGGTCAATGCCTTCAGCCCTTGGCTCACGTTGCGAATTCTGCTCATGGGTCTACCCTCAAACGAGCGTTGCCTATGCTTCGAGAATGCGGCTGATCGCAGCCGTCTGCTTTTGCCACTGCGCCTTTTCACTGGTCAGCGCTTTGCGTCCGCTGGCGGTGAGCAGGTAGTACTTGGCGCGCCGGTTATTTTCCGTGGCGCGCCATTCGGACTTCACTCGACCGCCGCGTTCCATGCGGCTCAACGCCGGCAGGAGCGACCCTGGGTTGACCTTGAAGACGCCGCCCGAGATCTGCTCGATGCGGAGGGCTACGCCGAAACCGTGCATCGGCTCAAGCGCGAGCGTTTTCAGGATGAGCATCTCAAGCGTTCCCGGAACTAGATCACTGCCTGCGCCTTCACTACCGTTTAAGTTGCCGGGGGATTTGTTTTCTTCGGTCACGCTATCTCCTCTTGATAAACAAGAGAAGACTATACTTCCTCTGGATTGTCAAGAGGAGGAGTCTCGATTTTTCATCAGAGCGCCCAGGTGCGCCATTCCAGTGATAGTCTGTCGCCATTATGCCGACCACGAAATCTCTCCTGGATGAGGGTTATAAGGCACGCACGGAGCATCGCCATGACGACGCCGAAGCCATATATGCAGCGGCCGTAGCCCAATCGAGACAAGCCAACGATCCGAGCCTCCATGCCCACTGTCTAAAACGTCTAGGCGGCATCAAACGTGACCTTGGCAACACAGCTGCTGCTCTCGATCTTTATCAACAAGCAGTCCTCATCCAGCGCAACCTCGACGATCCGCTTGGCCTCGCTCATACCATCCGCCACGTTGCCGATATCCTGCGCGAAAGCGGCCAGAGTTCCGCAGCGCTGCCGCACTACGAAGAGGCGCTCAGTATTTATCGTCATTCTGCAGGAACGGGCACACTCGATCTAGCCAATACTCTGCGCGGCTTCGCACTGCTCAAAGCGACTCTCGGCGAAACGAGAGCTGCCATCATGCTGTGGGAGGAAGCAGGAGCGCTCTATAACCAGGTATGGCAAGAACCTGGATCAGCCTTTACGCAGGTCGACCTTGCGCCGGGAATTGCCGAAAGCCGGCGGCAGATTGCGCTGCTCTCCAAGGGTTAGAGATCCTGCCACATCACCAAAGCATCGACATAGCCGAGCCGCGGATGCAGAAATGCTCCGGGCAAGCGGGCCAGTACGCGAAACCCGCATTGGGTCCAGAGATGCACGGCGGCGGCGTTGCTGCTTACGACGAAGTTGAACTGCATGGCGCGGAATCCTTGTGTCTTGCCGAATTGCAGCGAATGCTCACACATCGCCCGTGCAACGCCGCGGCCCTGTGACTGCGCGGCGGTCAGATATCCGCAGTTGCAGACGTGCGCACCGCCTCCGCGCTGGTTGGCCTGCAGATAGTACGAGCCAGTCACAACACCTTGGTCTTCAGCCACAAATACCGAGTGCCCCTCCGCAAACCAGTAGGCAAGCGCGGCTTCACGCGTCATATCGGAAGGCAACGCAAACACTTCCGCGGCGCGAATGGCCGGCTCCAGCATCGACCATAGTGCATCGGCATCGTCTTCTGTCGCGGGCCGAATGTGGATCACCTGGGTACCTTGGACATTTCGTTGGTTGCCTTCCATCCGAGCTTTTCGTACACCGGCCGTCCTGCATCGGAAGCCGTATCTTCAGGGCGCACTTCCCGATAAACAAGCATGAATTAAGTCTACAAAAGATGCCGGGATTGTTTGGGGGGATTGACGCAGGAGGCTAAAGGCAGTGTGTTGATTAGAGAATGTGGGTTCTTCGTCGCCTGTGGCTCCTCAGAATGACAATTCCTTGCGCTGGGACTTACGATTCGCTGTGCGTACGATTCGCTGGGACTTACGATTCCCTGGGGCGTACGATTCCTTGGACTGAGGCGCTGGGGCAGGGACTTTTGCGTACAATTTCGGCCTGGTTTGCTACCTTCTCAGAGAAGGAGAATTCCATCCATGTCCGCATGTCCCCCTATGACTTTCGCAGAAATCTCCGAAGAGAAGTATCAGGCCCTGCTGGCTACAGCGCAGGCTCAGGGCCTGGCCCTGGTCGGCATCCAGGGAGATACAACGTACCAGGGGCTCGACTTTACCTGGAACTACGACGCGCCCACGCAATGCCTGACCATTCACTGCACGGGCAAGCCGATTTTTGTTCCGTGCGGCATGATTGAGTCGCGCATCCGGGCCCTAATCGCCTGATCCCAATCGCGTATCCCGGGCACCAAAGGAATTAAGAGCAATCATAGGAGTGCGGGAGCCCCATCTTTGTCGCAGCTTCATTGCGGCTAAGGGGGATACGTTGTATCTCAGATTGCTGACAAAGTTGAGCCGGAGTAAACGGAGAAGGGCCAGGGGCTAAAGCCCATTGATTCGAATGGCCTTATTGGCACGACTGAAGTCGTGCCCTTTTACAAAGCCGTTTTCTAGGGGGTTTTTCATCAAGCTGGGATACTTTGTATCTATAGTGTCTTGCAGTTCTTCATCGCTTTTGTCTAACTACAACTCATCCAGCCTGATAAAAACTCAATCCAGCATCTCCCTGCTCCAGCACCCGAGTCCGTACTAACTGTCCATAGCCGGTTTCCAGTGAAACCATCTTGCGATGCTCTGCCACCACCACAGCGCCCTCCGCCAGGAGCGAAGCACATTCCCGGCCCAGCAACCCCATCGTCATCCCATACTCATCGGCCAGCGCATACGGGGGATCAAGAAACACTACGCCAAATCCGCCCAGTTCCGTCTTCTCGATAGCTCCGCGAAGAAACCGCCCCACACTCCGCTTCTCCACTCGCACACCACGCACGCCAAGATTCTCCAGGTTCTTGCGCAATACAGCCAGCGCCGCCGCCCCCTGTTCCACGAATGTCACAGAAGCGGCGCCGCGGCTCAGCGCCTCAATGCCGACTGCTCCCGATCCGGCATACAGGTCGAGAAAGGCTGCGCCGGCGACGCGATCGGCCGCGCCCTGGGTCAGCACATTGAACAGCGTTTCGCGCAGCCGGTCGGCGGTAGGCCGGGTATCGAGCCCTGGTGGAGCGAGTAAGGGCCGGGACCGGAATTTTCCTGCAATTACCCGCATTGCATCCTCAAACCGCGCCTTCGTTTGCCGGCAAGAACCAAGTCTGATGCCCGGCCGCGGCGCAGTAGCTACAATCAATGGTATGCGTGGCTGGTCAATCCCGTTAGGCCGCTGGATGGGGGTGGAGATTCGTATCCACACTTTCTTCCTGTTGCTGGCTGTTATCTGCCTGCTGTTTGCGAATGCCGTGGGCAGAAGCGCTGCGGCGGGACTCGCCTTCTGGCTGATCATTGCCTCCGCTGTTGCGGTGCGTGAAACAGCCCGCCTGCTGGTGGCTGCGTGGCTTGGACTGCGGCTACGCATTGTGCTGCTGCTGCCCATTGGAGGACTGTTTGCGTACGCTACTCCGGAGAGCCAGGAGGCGGCGAACTCGGGTAGGGGCCAATATGCGCTCGCAGTGGCGGGCCCTCTAGCCAATCTGGCCACAGCCCTGGTGCTGGCCGCTACCTTTACCGGAGCCAGCGGCAGCCTCAATCTGTTTGCCACTCCTTATGCCAGCCCGGCGGGGCTTATCCGCAGCATCGTGTGGATGCAGGCGCTGCTGGGCCTGCTTCACTTATTGCCTGCCTATCCGTTGGACGCAGGACGGTTGCTGCGCACGGGGCTGGCCCGCAGCCATGGACCGACGCCGGCCAGTCGCGCCCTGGTCGGCCTGGGGCAACTGATCGCTTTCAGCACGATCCTGGTGGGCTTTTACCTGAAAGACCCGATTCTGCCGGCGGTTGGCTTCTTCATCTTTATCGGAGCCCAGCTTGAAGACCAGGGCGTCTTCTTCCAGTCGGTGGTGGATACGGTGCAGATGCATGAGGTGATGCTGACGGACTTCGCGACACTCTCCCCTTCGGACACGCTGGCCGATGCGCTGCTGCGGTGCGTTCACTCGCTGCAGGAAGATTTTCCGGTGGTTCGCGGCTCGCAACTGGTGGGCATTGTGAACCGCCAGCGCATTGTGGAGACGCTGCGGATGGATGGCAACGGATACATTCAAGGGGTGATGTCGCGGACCTTCCAGGTGGCCAAGCCGGAAGACACGCTGGGCGCGATCATTCGCCGCATTACCGCGGGGCGCGGGCTTTCGCTGATTCCTGTGGCTGAAGGGGAAAAGATCGTAGGCATGGTCAGCGTACAGAATCTGATGACTTCGATGTCGCTGCTGGCTGAACAGCGCAAGATCGAGCGCATGGACGCCGGCAACTGACTCCGCACAATTGTGTTGCTTCTTCTCCAGCAATAGGTTCTGATGGATTCGTCCTTCAGAGATAACCAATGATCCGAAAGAATGCACCTAACTATGTCTTCGACTCATGGCGTTGTCTTTGTTTCCCGATCGTATGTCTCGCCGTGTGCTTTGCGCGTCAGTCTGCTGCGCAGAGTTGCGTCTTTCAGACAGCCCCCGGCCATCCCTACAAAATAGTCTTCCCATTTCACTCTCAGAATGCGCCCTCCACCGGCACAACCCTCACCGTCGTCGTCCTGGGAGACTCCGTTACCTGGGGAGATGGAGACAAGCCGCAGCACAAAATCGTGGAGCATGTCGGGCAGGCGCTGGCCAACGAAACAGGTCGTCTCGTTGAGGTTCATTCCTACGCTCATTCCGGGGCGCGCCTGCAAACCTATGATTCCGGCGTGAAGGCTGGGTTCCCAGTGCATGGCGCCACGCCCTTGGGAGATTTAGATGCCGAGGGGCCGACCACCGCCGAACAGGCCGACTGTGCCGCCACCGTTGATTCCGGCGCTGAGTTCGTGCTCCTCGACGGTTGTATCAACGAAGTCGGCGCAACCAAGATCGCGCTTCCTCCCGGGCTTCTCAATCGCACCACACCGGCAGAGATCCGAAATCTGGTATTCGGCGCATGCTCCGACCACATGCGGGATCTGTTGAAGCAGACGGCCATCGCCTTTCCTCGCGCGCGAATTTTTGTCATGAACTACTACCGGGTCGTCTCCAAGGCCAGCACTCCTAAACCTCTCCGAACGAAAGAACAAAATAACCACGAAGAGAACGAACTGGAGCGCGCAGTCAAGAAGCAACGGAAGCTGAATCAAAAGGTTGAACGATCCACGAACTCCTTGCCCATGACGAAGGACGAAATCAACCATAGCGTTCAGGCCTGGCGCGATAACTCCACCGAGTTTCTTTCCGACGTTACCAGTTGTTTTCAATGGGCAGTCGACAGCGCCAACGCCAAAGGTATCGATACGATTCAGCAAATCACCGACATGGCGAAGCCGGTCTGTCCCGCCTATACGCCTCTGCCCGGTGCACAGCCTTCCGATTCGCGCATCTCGCTGGTCATCTTCCCCGACAACGACGACTACGCCTACGGTGCGCCGAAGACTCTCTTATGGGTCCTGCCCATACCGCTCTTCCTAGGGCTTGCCATTCATCCCGATGAGCTCTTCTGGAAAAGAAATTGGGAATGCGACTTCCATCCGTTCCGCGGAGACGCAGCCTGCAAGATCAACCCCCTCGCGCATCCCAACCCCAAAGGCGCAAGCTGCTTCAGTCAAAGCATCCTTGCCGTTATCGACAACAAGCCCGCTCCGCTTGTCTGTAGCGATGCGACACAGTAAAATCGCGTCCGCGAACGGGCAACCGCGCGGAGAATGCAGCCTTTACGCGATACACTCGAGCCTATGGCCAGGAGATATTCTGGCCGGGTGCATCGTCTTCCATCGCTACTCAAGGAGAGGTCCATGCGATCCTCTGTTTTGTTCAGGATTCTTTGCTCGGCAACGGTTGCGCTCGGCGCGGCCGTGCTGTTCTCCGGGCTTGGGTCTATGGCTGGCTATTCGGGACGATCCACGGTGCAAGCGGCAGGCTCATGCCCCAGCGATGACAGCGGGCTCAAGCTGCCGCCCGGCTTCTGCGCCACGATTTTTGCGGACGGCATTGGGCACTCCCGCCATCTCGTTGTAGCGCCAAGCGGCGTGGTCTACGTCAACACCTGGTCAGGGGAGTACTTTCCGGCGGGTGAGGCTGTTCATGAAGGCGGGTTTCTTGTTGCTCTTCAGGACAAATCCGGCTCGGGCAAAGCCGATGTGATCGAGCGTTTTGGTGGAACGGAGAAGGACGGCTCGCACGGCGGCACCGGTATTGCCCTCTACAACGGATTTATCTACGCGGAGGTCAATGACCGCATTGAGCGCTACAGCCTGCCTGCCGGTGCGATTGTGCCTGCCGGCGCGGCTGAGACGGTTGTCTCCGGCCTGCCGCTGGGCGGCGACCATCCGATGCATCCCTTCTACATCAGTGACGATGGCATGCTCTATGTGGATGTCGCCACTGCCACCAACGCCTGCCAGGAAAAGAACCGTACACTTCACTCGCCCGGCATTACTCCCTGCAAGGAACTGGAGACGCGCGGCGGCATCTGGCGGTTCGACGCCAAGAAGACGGGCCAGACCTTTTCACCTTCTGCCCGCTACGCTACCGGCATCCGGAATGCGGAGGGATTCGGCGTCGACAAGACGGATCATCGCGTCTACTTTACGCAGCATGGCCGGGACCAGCTCCACGCCAACTGGCCGGAGATCTATAAAGACGAGCAGGAAGCTACGCTGCCCTCTGAAGAAGTGATGCTGCTTAAAGATGGCGGCGACTATGGCTGGCCCGCGTGTTATTACGATCCCGGCCTGAAGCACCTGGTTCTGGCGCCTGAATATGGGGGAGACGGCAAGAAGGCCGGCGTCTGCGCTACCAAGACCGGGCCGGTTGCTGCGTTCCCGGCGCACTGGGGACCGAACGCCATGGTGTTCTATGACCAGAAGCAGTTTCCTGCCGCCTACCGCAACGGCCTCTTCATCGCCTTTCACGGCTCGTGGGACCGCGCTCCCTATGCGCAGGGCGGTTACAACATCGTCTATCAGGAACTTTCGGCCAGTGGTGCGCCGGGCCGCTGCGAGATCTTCGCAGATGGCTTTGCAGGCGGCGTGATCTCGCCTGAAGGCGCGGTCCATCGCCCCTCGGGCGTGGCGGAAGGCCCGGACGGCGCTCTCTACGTTGCCGACGATATGAAGGGCCGCATCTATCGCATCACGTATACGGGCGGAGCGCCCTCCGGCAAGCCGCAGTTCACTCCCTGCCCCAATCTCACCGCTCCGGCGGGCGAGCCGGCACGGGCTGCGGCAAAGCCACCCGAGGGGACCGATCCGGATGCGGGGCTGTCTGTTCCTTCCGGTGCTACCCATGAGATTGTCGCTCTTGGCGATCGCGTCTATCACGGGCAGGTTGGCGGAGCTCCTTGCGCAGCCTGCCATGGCGCGAATGGGTCGGGTACTCCGCTTGGCCCGGACCTGACTAAAAACAAGTGGTTGTGGAGTGACGGTAGTTGGAAGGGTCTGACCAAGACCATCACGGAGGGTGTGCTGGTTCCGAAGCAGTACCGCGCGCCTATGCCCGCGAATGGTGGAGCGCAACTCACGCCGGCGCAGGCTGAAGCGGTTGCGGCGTATGTCTGGGCTATCAGTCACCATTGATGAAGCCGCGCCCTTTACGGGGCAGTTTTGGTAACAAGCCTCCTGGAGGGGGATCGAATTGGCGTGCGGAGCCAGGCCCCTTCAAGGCGATGACTTTTGGGCATCGCCTTCAGACAATTGAAATCATGTTCCATGAGAAGCGTCTTCGGGCCCTGCCTTTCCGGGGGCAGGCCGGTTTGCAGCATCGGTTAGTTCTTCGTCACCTGCGGATCCTCGGAATGACAATTCATTCAAAACGCCCCGTCACCCTTTCTGCATTTCCATCGACTTAGCGTTCCCCGTATGGTACAAACGTCCCGACCGACAGGAGCAAGCCCATGTCCAAACGAATCGTTTTCTGCTGCGACGGCACCTGGCAGACGCAGCTCAGCGGCACTAACGTTTATCGCCTCTACAAGGGTCTGCTCGTCAGCTCCGACCAGGTCACTTTCTACGATGATGGCGTAGGCGCGGACGCTGCCGGCCTGGACCGCATCCTTCAGGGAGCGTTCGGCCAAGGCCTCAACCAGAAAATCATCGACGCGTATACCAAGATTGCTCACGTCTACGAGGCAGGCGACGAAATCTTCCTCTTTGGCTTCAGCCGCGGAGCCTACACTGCCCGCTCGCTCGCCGGCATGATTGCCAACTGCGGCCTGCCCGGTGGCTCTTTCAGTGATGACTGCGTTGCGCAGGTCTTCGCCGCCTATCGCGACCCCGATCATCGCGCTGCCATGCTCGCCCAGCTTGGCGGCTGCGGCCTGGCCGACGCGACAATCACGATGGTCGGCGTCTGGGACACGGTTGGCTCGCTCGGCATTCCGGCCATCTTCGGCGGCATCGAGGCTGCATCGCAGTTCCACGACACCGGCCTGCATCCTGACGTTAAAAACGCCTATCACTGCCTGGCCATCGACGAAGCCCGGGCCCAGTTTCCGGCTACTCTCTGGAAAGAGCCCGACCCGCCCAATCCGGGGCAGACTATCGAACAGGTCTGGTTCTCGGGCTGTCACGGGGACGTAGGGGGCGGGCTCCAGCAGGGCCAGTCCGCCGATGCCGGCACGCGCCTCTGCGACATCACCATGGGCTATATGATTTCGAAAGCCAAAGCGCTCGGCCTGGCCTTCGATCCCGCGGTCCTGGCCCAGTACGGAACGCTGCCTGCTAAATTCGCGCTGGATGCGATTAACGAGTCATGGAAACCGGTAAGCGGACCGCAGTTTCATCGCCCCATCGCCGCCAATGCGAACGTCTCCAACAGCGTCGCTGTCCGCATCGAGTACGCGTTGACTTACCTGCCGGCCAATCTCACCATCAACGACGGCGCCCTGGCCGACAGCTATAACCAGATCATGCTTGTTGACCCCAACGCCATTTAGTTTCACTGTAAGCTGACGGGCAAGGCGATGTTCAGACGGTGGATGCAAATCCAGATTTGTGCGTGTCCACGAATCCCATGGAACCATGTGCCGGCTTGACAATTCCTATTTCTATCTCTATGTAGTTCTAATGCGCTTTCGCTTAGCTATCCTCTTGCTTGCCGCTGCCTCTACGCTTTCTGCACAGTCATCCAGCCCGGCGCCCGAAAGATGGGTTGGAAGCTGGGCGGCCTCACCCTTCGACGGCGATCCCTGGCATACGATTCCGACGCTGGTCGAGTCCACGCTGCGCGAAATCGTGCACACCTCCATTGCCGGCAGGTCTGTGCGGGTGCACTTCACCAATGAATTGGGCACCGAGCCTCTTCGCATCGATGCAGCCACCATCGCGATCAGTGCAGGGGCAAGCAGTGTCGATGCGGCCTCCCTGCATAACCTCACCTTTGGCGGCTCGCCGTCGATCGTCATCCCGCCGGGCGCCCAAGTACTCACCGATCGCGTCGTAATGGAGGCTCCGGCCTCTGCCAGCCTGGCCATCAGTCTCTACCTGCCCCTGCAGCAGGTCAGCGGCGTTACTGTACATTCGGTCGCGCAACAGGACAACTTCATCCTGACCGGAAATCATGTTCGCGACACATCGTTCGCAGAGCCAGTGATCACCCCCTCCTGGTTCTTCCTGAAGGGCGTGGATGTCGAGCCCGTCAACCCGCACGCAGCCGCAATTGTGGCTTTTGGCGATTCGATTACAGATGGAGCGCACTCCACCGAGAATGCCAATCACCGCTGGCCTGACTATCTCTCCAAGCGCCTTCAGGACAATCCGGCTACCGCTCATCTCGCCGTGCTTGACGAGGGAATCGGCGGCAACTGCATCCTTATCCACCGCGTGGGGCAGAATGCCCTGGCCCGCTTCGATCGCGATGTTCTTTCGCAGGCCGGAGTCAAGTACGTCATCGTGCTTGAGGGGATCAACGATATCGGCGTCCTCCACACTCCCAACCAGCCCAATTACAAGCTGACTGCCGAAGATCTTGAACAGGGGCTTGCCCAGCTTGCCGCTCGTGCTCATGAACACGGCATCAGGGTCATCGGAGCTACGATCACACCCTACAAAGGCGCCGGTTACTTCACGGAAAACGGCGAACAGATACGCCGGGCCGTCAATCACTGGATCCTGACCTCAGGCGTCTTCGATGCCACGATTGACTTTGACAAAGCGACGGGCGACCCTGCCAATCCGCTGACCTTCGCCCCGCAATACGATAGCGGCGACCACCTGCATCCGAAGGATGCCGGCTACGCTGCGATGGCCGACTCGATCGACCTCAGCTTGTTCCGTTAACGGCTCTTGCGTGTTGGAAGAGGCTGAAGTCTCCGCAGACTGCTGACAAAGTTGAGCCGGAGTAAACGGAGAAGGGCCGGGGCTAAAGCCCATTGAATTTGAAGCCTTTGTCAGGGGCATAAATGCCCCTGCTCCCTCCCGAAAGGCTTTGTCAGCAGTCTGAGGAAGCTTAAGCCTCCGCTTCTTTTTCCACGTCGTCAATGTCACTCGTGAAATGACAAACGCCTGCTTCGCGGCTCCTAACTTATCCGCACCGGCTCTGCTCCACTCACTCCGAACAGGGTTCGCAACCGCTGCGCCTCATCTACTGGAGAGAATCCGAACATCCGCTTGAACTCCCGGCTGAATTGCGACGCACTCTCATAGCCCACCCGGTCCGCCGCCACTGAAGCGGCAAGAGACTCCTGCGCCATCAACATGCGGGCTTTGTGCAGCCGGACCGTCTTCAGGTATTGCAGCGGCGAAGTCGCGGTGAGTGCCTTGAAGTGATGATGGAGCGCAGACGGGCTCATCCCAGCCTCCATCGCCAGGGTCGTCACATCGAGGCGCCTGGCATACTCCGAATGCATCCGGTGCAGAATCCGGTGCATCTGCATGCGCGTGCCATCCATTTCAAGCAACGACTGCAGCGCGCCGCCGCGCCGCCCCTGCAGCACGCGATACACCATCTCCCGCACAATGTGCGGTCCCAGCACGCCCGCGTCCACAGGAGAGCGCAGGCACTCCAGCAGCCGCACGCCTGCGTTGCTCAGCGCCTCATCCATCGCCGTTGCGGTCACGCTGCTTTCCGTCACTGCGGCAAGCGTGGGCTTCCCTTGCGGATGCATCTTGAGCAGCAGGTCGCCCAGCACCGAAAGCTCAATGCGAATCGCCATCGCGAGAAACGGACCATCCTCCGCCACTTCCGTCTCGCACTCAAACGGCAGCGGAACCGTCAGCGTCAGGTAGTGCCGCCCGTCATACACAAACCGCTGGTCCCCGAGATACCCGCGCTTCAGTCCCTGCGCCACAATCACGATGCACGGCTCGTACATCACCGGAATCCGCGGCACCGTCTGCCCCACGCGCATCAGCTTCACGCCCTCCAGGGCCGACCCCCACGTGCCCTCCTGGGTGGCCAGTTCATTCAGCAGCTCCACCATCCGCCTGCGATTCTTCTCCAGCAAATCCATACTTCAAGGCTAGATCAAACCCGGGCCGGCTGTCTCCGGATTTGGAGGATCAGGCAAGCATTCGGCAGTTCTGGGTATAGCGTTAAACGCCTCCAGGATTTCTTATGAATCCAGGGCCGTCACGGTCCTGAAGGAGATTTATTTCAGCCATGCCTACATCCGCGAAATCCTTCGCTGCACAATCGGCAACCGCGCCTCTCGCGCCCCACGCCTTCGAGCGCCGCACTCCAACCAGCACCGACGTCGCCATGGAGATTCTCTTCTGCGGCGTTTGCCACTCTGACCTCCACCAGACCCGCGACGAATGGCACGACTTCGCCCCCACTGTCTATCCCTGCGTTCCCGGACACGAGATCGTCGGCCGTGTCACCTCTATTGGCTCCGATGTAACGAAGTTCAAGCAAGGCGATCTCGTCGCTGTCGGCTGCATGGTCGACTCCTGCGGTGAATGCGACCTGTGCAAGAACAACATTGAAGTCTTCTGCCAAAAAGGCTGCACCCTCACCTACAATTCACCCGATAAGCACACCGGCGGAGTCACCTACGGCGGATACTCGGACTCCATCGTCGTCGACCAGCGCTTCGTCCTCAGCGTTCCCGCCAACCTCGATCTCGCCGCCACTGCGCCGCTGCTTTGCGCCGGCATCACGACTTACTCGCCGCTCCACCACTGGAAGGCCGGCCCGGGCAAGAAGGTCGGCATCGTCGGACTCGGCGGGCTTGGCCACATGGGCGTCAAATTTGCCCACGCCCTCGGCGCGCACACTGTCCTCTTCACTACCTCAGAGAGCAAGATCGAGGACGGCAAGCGTCTCGGCGCCGATGAAGTCGTCATCAGCAAGAACGCGGAAGAGATGGCCAAGCATGCCTGGTCCTTCGACTTTATCCTCGACTGCGTTTCCGCCAATCACGATGTCAACGCGCTGCTCAACCTGCTCAAGGTCGATGGCACGCTGTGCTCCGTCGGCGCGCCGGAGAAGCCGATTGAAATCGCAGCCTTCAACGTTATCTTCGGCCGCCGCAGTTTTGCCGGCTCCGCCATCGGCGGCATCGAGGAGACCCAGGAGATGCTGGACTTCTGCGGCAAGCACAACATCACGTCAGACGTCGAAATCATCCCCATCCAGCAGATCAACGAAGCTTACTCCCGTATGCTCAAGAGCGATGTGAAATACCGCTTCGTTATCGATATGGCCAGCCTCAAGCAATAACACACCAACCAAAGACCTGGGTGCCCTGTTCTTGACACGACGCTATCGTGTCCAGAGTGGGCACCCAACTAACAGGCCGCGCTTCCTGCTACCCTGCTCCCAGCATCACCGGAGCAGCCATGCAACAATTCGTAGCGATACTCTTCGGCCTCGGCCTGGTCGTAAACGGCCTTCTCTTCCTTCCGCAGGCGATCGCCCTGTGGCGAAAAAAAAATGCTGAAGGCGTCTCTCTCCTTACCTTTGGCGGCTTCAACGTGCTGCAGGCAATCGGCATTCTGCACGGTATCTATCAGCACGACATGTCGCTTATCCTCGGCATGACCGCCAGCTTTATTTTGTGCGGCCTGGTCACAGCCCAGACTCTTCTCTATCGCCTTCGCCGCTAATGCGATGAGGCCCTTTTGCGGTTCTTTAGAAGCTGCGTAAGAGGAAGTCTCGTGCGCTGGTGAGGATGCTTGTTCGAGCCGCCTGATCGGGGATGATGCGAGCCATTCCAACTGCTCCGAGCATTGTCGAAAAAATGATGAAGAACGCGCGCTCTTTGTCGGCGGTCCGGCGGCCGGGCATGAAGGGGAGCATTCGATTCTTGTATTGAGTCATCTCGCCGAGGATTTTCCCTTTCATTGCCTGATCAGCTCGTGCCAACTCGGGAGCGAGGGCCGCGAGCGGGCATCCGCATTCGACGTGATCGCAGTGTTCGGGGCTCAGGTAGATCTTAACGATGGCTTTCCAGGCGGTCTCCGGCCTGGATGACTCCGCGACTTGCGCCAGGCGTGCGGCGATCTCGCGGAAAGCCTCGCTGAGCGACTCGATGAGCAGTTCGTCCTTGTTTTCGAAATGCTTGTAGAAGCCTCCGGTGGTCAGGCCTGCATCGCGCATTACGGCGGAAACGGCGGCGCCGGTGATGCCTTCGGCACGAACCCGCCGCGCGGCGTCTTTCACGATTTTCCGATGGGTTTCGGCTTTGTGTTCCGGTGCGTAGCGCATGGCCGATTATAGGATGTTGTCGATCATCCAGCGATGCATCCAGCCCATGCTATCAGCCGGCAAAAGTTTTGCATCGATAAGATTACGCGTATAATCCTATGCGGACAGGAGATCCCTATGACGCCAGAGATTATCTTTCCAATCCATCTTGTTCTTGGCTACGTCGCGTGGCTGCTCTGCTTCAGCGTCTACATTCTGCCGAAGCTCAGGTCCAAGGGCCGCGTCGAGGCGCACCGGGCGATTGCGACGCTGCACAGCTTTCGCTTTTTCGGACTGGTCTTTATTCTGCCTGGCGTGGTTGGCCCGAACCTGCCAGCCAGCTTTACCACGTTTGCTGCGTACGCCGACTTTGCGACCGGGTTGCTGGCGATACTGGCGCTTCTGACGGTGCGGATACGTCCGATGTTCTGGCTGTTCGTGGTTGGCTTCAACGTGGTGGGAACGGCTGATCTGATTCTCGACTACTATCACGCTATTCGTGCAGGGCTTCCCACGGTGGCAGGCCAACTGGCTGCCGCTTACGTTATCCCTGTGATCTACGTGCCTCTGCTGATGATCACGCATGTGGTTGCGTTTTACTGGCTGCTACGGCCGCAGTCCCTTGCGGGCGAAAGGGCAGTAGCGTAGTGCGGGCCACGGCCACGGAGAGTGCAGCGGCCGAATGCCCAGGACGAGGCACCCAGGACGAAACGCCCAAGACGAGGCGCAAGACGAGGCGCCCAGGACGAGGCGCCAGGACGAGGCGCCGGGACGAGGCAATAGAGCTGCGCTATAAATTTGAGCCGAAGGCCAGCAGACGGCCGTCGCAGTCCTTCACGACGAACTCTCTCGATTGCCATGGCGTGTTGGCAAGCTCGCGCGTGAACTCCACCCCGCTGGCTGCGTATTCGCCATGCAGAGCGTCCGCATCTTCGACGGAGAGGTAGGCGTCCAGTAGTTCGTCGGCATATTTGTCCGGATTGGGAGTGGGCGGCTCGGCGCACCGGAAGTGAATCGCGTGCTGGTCGCGCGCGATGATGGCGTACTCCGGCGGATCTTGCCATGTTCCCACACACTCGAAGCCAAGTTTTTCTTTGTAATAGGCGAGCGTGCGGGGAATATCGGTGGTGAAGAAGAGGGGTACGATCTGGCGAATCATGGACGAAGTGTACGGAGCACCTCTGGCCTGTTGCAACTCAATACAGCGCGCAGGCGAAGCGCTCCCTGCGTGTTATTTGAGCATCTGCCCGCGGATAAGTGCCGACAAACGCATTTCTGTTCAGTAGCTGTCACTCTCTGCGGGCGGCAAGCCGCAGGAGTCACAGCAAATCGCAATGCGGACTTCGAGGTGCGGCAGCTCCGACCTTTGAAGGATGGGCCCCGGACTGCTTTTGGTAGGAAATGAAATTCGATGTCCAGCACAACAGCGAGATCAGCCGGCTGGCGGTCGTGGGGGGATGCCAAGTGGCAGCAGGTGTTAGTGGCCGCATTGAAGCCTTTTGCTTTTGCGGCCACTGGTTACTATCAGCGCCCGGAATTCGATCGGACCCGGCAATGGTTAACAGAATGATCCCGACGGTCCGGACCCTTACAGCGATCCGGACTCTTATCTGGATGCGAAGGCGGTCACTCTGAAGCTGGGCGGAGTCATGGTTTCTTTGGCGTGACGCGGAAGACGCCGCCCGGCTTGGCATCCTCGAGCATCCAGAGCGCGCCATCGGGACCGACTTCTACGTCGCGGATGCGATGCCCAACGTCCCAGCGCTCGGCAGGCCTGGCTCCGCCCTTGCCGTCGAAGGTGATGCGGAGGAGCGCTGTAGAGGCCAAGCCGCTTATCAGGGCAGAACCTTTCCATTGCGGAAACATTGCGCCGTTATAGAACATGAGGTTGCCTGGGGCGATGATCGGCACCCAGTAGATGACGGGCTTGGTGAGGTCAGGGCGCGTATCCGGACTGGGGATGGGGACTCCGTTGTAGTTCTTTCCGTAGGAGACCAGGGGCCATCCGTAATTCTTGCCAGGCTCGATCAGGTTGAGCTCATCGCCGCCTCGGGGACCATGCTCGACCTCCCACAAACGGCCATCTGGGGCGAAGGCCAGGCCATAGGGAGTGCGAACTCCGGTGCTCCAGGTCTCTGCCGGCGTCAGGTTCGGTCCGGGGAAGGTGTAGGTTTTGACGACTGCAGCGGTTTTCGCGGCTTCGGTATCCCGCGGCGGGTCAATTACGGGCACGCTGGCGGCCCCGGTTTTGCCGGCCATCGGGTTGCCAGGTGCGGGTTTGCCATCCAAGGTCAGGCGCAGGATCTTGCCGAGCGGCTGGTTGGGATCCTGGGCTGGGGTCATGCGCTGGCGGTCACCGACGGTGAGGAAGAGATAGCGGTTATCGGGAGAGAAGGCGATCTGGGCGCCGAACTGTCCGCCCTCGCCCCGCTCTCCGTCGCGCCAGATCACCTTGAGATTTTCAAGGCTGGCGGAATCCGGGCCGATCTTCAGTTGCGCCCGTGCAAGGGCGAGGCTCGAACCGCCATCGCCGGGCTCTGAATAGGTGAGGTAGACGCTGTGGTCCTTGGCATAGTGGGGCGAAGTAAAGACGCCCAACATGCCTCCCTGGCCTTTCCAGAGAGAGGCTGGCACGTTGGTGACGGGCGTTTTGGCTCCTTGCTGGGTTACCAGCCACAGGGCGCCGACTTTCTCGGTGATCAACATTCGTCCGTCGGGGAGGAAGGCGATTCGCCAGGGTAGATTGAGGGTGGTTACCTTGGCCATGTCGAAAGGCAGGCTGGGCTCGGGCTTTTGCTCACCTGCGTTGATCTGCGCATTTGCCCGGGTTACAGCCAAAGCTGCAAATAGCCCCGCGATCACTAGTCGATTCATCTCGTTTTCCTTTTATCTGCTGGTTGTGCTTGATTTGGACCGGATGGCTCAAACGATACAATCGGTTTGAAAAGTGGGAATTTTTCACGAGGAGACTTTATTCCAAGTGCTGGTAAATCGAATTGTAATTGTGTGCGGCGGGGTTTTAGCGGCGGGGCTGATCTACTGCGGATCTGGAGCGCATGTGGCACGGGTACGTGCGGCGCAAGATCAGCCGGCGGCGGGACTGTACAGTGCGGCGCAGGCCAAGCGTGGCGCGGAGCTATACCAGTCTCCAGCGCAGCAGTGCGCGGTGTGCCACGGAGCGGACCTGGGCGGAGTAGGGCCGCAGCCGCCATTAAACGGAGATAATTTTTTATCGATCTATACGGGGCAGAGCGCCCTGGTGCTGTATGACAAGATGCAGAAAACGATGCCGCAAAGCAGTCCGGGATCGCTGACTCCAGCGCAGACGGCGGATCTGCTGGCCTATATCCTGAGCGTGAACAAGTACCCGGCGGGCGATGTTGAGCTGCCGGGAGACCGGGAGAAGTTGAAGACGATCCAGATACCGAAGCCGGCAAAATGACACGGGAAACGGGACGGATGCAGGCTGCAGTGCCGATCACGCGGCAAGCGCGAGGACGCGAGCGCTATCCTGATCTTCTATGCCTGCCGACAGTCCCGAATCAGCTCGCGCTGAACTTGCTCCCGGCCTCTACCTGGTGGCCACTCCGATCGGCAATCTTGAGGACATTACCTTGCGCGCTCTGCGCATCCTCAAGTCTGCCGACCGTATTGCCTGCGAAGACACACGGCAGACGCAGAAGCTGCTCAATCACTACCAGGTCGCCACTCCAACGCTCAGCCTGCACCAGCACAACGAGCGCGAGCGCGCCATTGAACTGATCGAAGAACTCAAAGAGGGCAAGCGTATCGCCGTGGTGTCGGATGCGGGTACGCCCGGGATCAGCGACCCGGGCGGCTGGTTGACGCTGGCGGCGATTGAAGCCGGCATCGCGGTCTATCCTATCCCCGGAGCCAACGCGGCTGTGAGCGCACTGATCGCCAGCGGCCTGCCGGCTGTTAATTTTCAATTCCTGGGCTTTCTCCCGGAAAAGGCAGGTGCGCGGAGGACTGCTCTTGAAGCGCTTGCCAAGGAGGCTGCCCGAACCCTGATCTTCTACGAGGCGCCGCATCGCATCCTCGAAACTCTGGGCGACCTGGAATCTGTCTGGGGACCGGGTCTGCGTGTTGTTGTTGCGCGCGAGGTAACCAAGCTGCATGAAGAGTTTTTGAGGGGCACGGTGGCCGAGGTAAAGGCCGATCTGGCGGCGCGCGATCGCATACGCGGCGAGATTACGCTTCTGGTCGAAGCGATTGCGTTAACGGAGTCTCAGCAACGCACCAGCAGCGTGCTTGCCCAGCTTGAGCGGCTGGAAGCCGAGGAGGGTCTTTCGGAAAAAGACGCTCTCAAGCGTGTGGCCCGTGAATCGGGCCAGAGCAAGAGCGACGTCTATCGCGAACTGCAACGCGAACGAGCCAAGAGCGCCGGGAAGCTCCGCTGACGGCTGCGATTTGCTTTGCATAGAATTTGTCTAAAACCTGGCGTGGAGTCCGGATATCAAAAGCATGAATTGTGGCTGTTTGAGTTTGGCAAGACTGTAAAAGACGATAGATATGAATATCCCACCTTAGCCACAAAAACAACTACGTGGCGAAGGTGGGGCACCCGTATGAAGGTGGGGCACCCGTATGAAGGTGGGGCACCCGTATGAAGGTGGGGCACCCGTATTGTGATCCCTGCGAAGAGTTTTTAGGGTTGTTAGAGATTTTCAATCGCAGGGGCTTCCGGGGCCGTCTCCGAGGCTACTCGTTCCGGATGGGCGTGAGCGCTGCCTTCGGCTTCGGCAATTTCAGCCATCAGCTCGGCCAACTGATCACGGCGCCGGTCGCTCATATCCAGGAAGCGGATGCCGATGGTGTTCTTGTCGAGAATCGCCTGGCTGACGCCGCCGACGCGGAAGGGCAATCCATGGAGGAAGAACTCGGCCTCAAGCCGGGTGTAGATGCCGACGTTGAACCGTTCATCGGTCCGCACCCGGCATCCGCCGAGGCTGAGGTTCAAGATGCATCCGCTCATGGAGATGGCGCTCTTGACCAGGATGAGGTTGGCGCGGGTATCTACCGCATGGCGATTGGAAGCGCGGCGATCCGAGAGGCGGCGGTCCGAGAGGCGGCGGTCCGGGGCACTACGGTCCGGGGTACGGCCATCGGGAGCGTGATGCTCAGACGGGGCTTTCGCGGTTTCGGGTGGGGCGGGTTCCGGAGGGTTGGGGGCGGTCTTATCTTTGGAGATGGACGGTGGCGGGGAATCGGGCAATGCGGCTGGGACTGAGACTGCCGGGGGAGCGGCGGCGGAAATCGCCGTGTTGGGCGGCGGAGGCAAGCGGGTTTCCCCGGCTTGCTTGTCTTGTGTGCCTGGGGCGAGATTGGCAACTTCGGCCAGTACCTCGGCCAGTTCCTGCTCACGGCGGCGCGGCAAATCGAGAAATCTGACGGCAAAACTTTGGCTGGTTCGTGTTCCGGCCGTGACTCCGACGACGCGAAAGGCGATTCCGCGCAACTGAAACTGAACCTCGACGCGGCACAGGATGCCGAGGAAGACGCGTTCCGGCATCTCGAGCCTACAGCCGCCGCGGCTCAGATCGATCAGCCGGCCTCTCATGGTTCCTGAGCCGGTGAGCGGGGTCACGGCTGCAGGGCAATCGACGGTATAGCGGGGGAAACTACGCCGCTCACGAAAGCCGCTTGTCGGTTCGCAATCCTGACCGCTCATCGTTCCCTCAAGCGCCGGCAAATTTTGCTTCTTGGGCGTCTGATCTGTTTGGTGCTCCCGTCTTCGGTGGCCGCTTTTGGTTTTTCTGGTTTAGTGTTCCTGGCCAAGCTCCCACGGCCGGGCCGCAGGCGGTTTCAAGGCTTCACGTCCTTTTATCCGGTCGTACTGATATACATCGCTGGTTGTCCCGAGCGCTTCGTTGTAGAGGCTCACGCCCCCTGTGACCTGGGTCAGCTCCTCGGTAAATCGATGGATCGCCTGCAACTGAGCCGCCGTGGCTGGCAATTCGTACTTTGAAGTTTTTAAGAATTTTTGATATCCCCGGTCGAGCAGCCGGGCAATTTCACCGGCGACCACTGCCCCTGGACGCTCGCGGTAGGCGACAACCGTCTCCGTCCCGGTCGAAGTACCCAGCTCCTGGCCTACCGCGCCGCTGGCCACCAGCGCCGCTGCGCAGCCGTATTTGGCTACGCGCAACGTCTCCGCGCCCGGCCCGGCGGTTACCTCAAAGCCATGGGCTCTGAGCGTCTCCTGAACCTGGTCGAGAGTTGCAGTTTTTGTCTTCTGTGCCATCGATTGCGATCCAGTCCCTCACGGCGCGCTCATGGAATCGACCGGGCGGCCGCGAAGTGTTGAAATAGGTATCGGCAGGGAATGCCGATACCTTCAACTCTCGCACATCCCGGCCTTTTGGCGCGAACAAGGAGCGGCCTTGGTTCACATGCCTCAATCCATCTACGACCAGATTCGCCGGCATGGTGAAGTTGCGTATCCATATGAGTGCTGCGGAATCCTGCTCGGCCAGTTCAATGACGGCACGGTTACGACTCATACTGTCAGCCATGCGGTTCCGGTCCCGAATGCATCGGCGACGCCAGCCCGTCACTATGAGATCGGTTCGAAAGACCTGATTCTGGTGATGCGTGAAGCGAGGGCTGCAGGGTGTGAAATCGTCGGGTTCTATCACTCCCATCCCGATCATCCGGCGCAGCCCTCGGCAACGGACCTCAGGGAAGCTCACTGGCTTGGGTGCTCCTACGTGATTACGGCCGTTATTCAGGGTCGCGCAACCGCCACGCGCGCCTTTCTTCTCACGGGCAAAAGCGAAGAAGATAAAGGCTTTGCCGAGGAAGAGCTCTGCCCGGCCGAATTGAGCGATTGAGTTTTAAAGACCGGTATATGAGTCCTGCCGGTGTTTATCGCCATCCAAATGCCAGGCGAACAGGATGCTTTTACCGGCAAAGCGACTCGAATCCGCTGCGCGTCTCTTCCGCAAGGGACGCACGCATGTGGTGTGGATCAATGGCGTTCTATATGGCGGGGGCAGTCTTTTTGTGCTGTGCAATGCGCTTGACTACTTCTTTGACAGGGGCGCGCCGTTTCGTACCGGTGATCTTGTCCGCGTAGCCGGCTATCTTGCTCTAAGCCTCGCGGCCGGCTACCTTTACGGGCGGCTTACCTGGCACAACCTCGGCTCCGCCTTTGGCAAACCCGTACAATAAAACTTCAAGGGACAATCAAAAAATGACTACAGCCTTCGCCGACGCCGCCACTCTCCCCTCGCTTACCAATGACGACCTGGGCCGCTACTCGCGGCATTTGATTCTGCCCGAGGTGGGCATGGAGGGCCAGCAGCGTCTCAAGGCGGCCAAGGTGCTCTGCGTGGGCACGGGCGGGCTGGGCTCGCCGCTGGCGCTCTATCTTGCAGCTGCCGGCATTGGAACGCTGGGCCTGATTGATTTCGACGTGGTGGACGCCAGCAACCTGCAGCGCCAGATCATCCATTCGACCAAAGACATCGGCAGGAAGAAGACCGAATCGGCCAAGGAAAAGCTGAACGCACTCAATCCGGCGCTGAACGTCGTGCTTCACGACACCATGCTTACCAGCGCCAATGCGCTTGAGATCTTTGCCCCGTACGACATCATCGCCGACGGCACGGACAACTTCCAGACCCGCTACCTGGTCAACGATGCCTGCGTCCTGCTCAACAAGCCGAATGCGTATGGCAGCATTTTCAGATTTGAAGGGCAGGCCTCTGTTTTCGCTACTGAAGAAGGGCCTTGCTACCGCTGCCTTTATCCGGAGCCGCCGCCGCCAGGCTTGGTGCCGAGCTGCGCCGAGGGTGGCGTGCTGGGCATTCTGCCTGGGTTGGTCGGGGTTATCCAGGCTACAGAAGTCATCAAGCTTATCCTGGGCAAAGGCGAGCCGCTCATTGGCCGCCTCATGCTGGTGGACGCGCTCACGATGCGTTTTCGCGAGCTCAAGCTGCGCAAGAACCCGGACTGCCCGGTCTGCGGCAAGAATCCCACGGTGACTGAGTTGATCGACTATAACCAGTTCTGCGGCATCTCCGCCGAGCCTGCGGCCGACGCGCCTATCAAGAACGGCATCCCTCAGATAACAGTGAAAGAACTCAAGGAGCGCCTCGACAAGAAGGAAGCGCGCAACGATAACTTTCTGCTGCTTGACGTGCGCGAGCCGTATGAAGTCCAGATTGCGCAGATTGGCGGCAAGTTGATTCCGCAGAACGATGTGCAGAGCCGTATCGGCGAACTCAATCCGCAACAGGAGATCATTGTCCATTGCCGCAGCGGAGCCCGGAGCCAGAAGATCGCGGAATTGCTCAAAGCCAATGGCTTTGAAAAAGTCAGCAACCTGGCTGGCGGCATTCTTGCGTGGTCCGATGAGATTGATCCGAGTGTGCAGAAGTACTAGAACTGTCCAACCAAGCCAACAAACTTCACTTTGCTGAATCGCCCAGCCGATCTTCTACGATCGGCTGGGTAATTCATGCCATCAAAGCCTCTGTCACGCCTGCTCTTGTAAATGCTCCATCTCGAGCAACTTGTTTTACTCAATTTCTCTCCAACGGTCCATAGAAGGTTTTCCGTGGGCGTTGACCTGCAGGCTTCCCCGCGCGCATCTCATGGTTCCAATGCGGATTGAAGGGGAGACTTATGTATCACCACGTCAAGAAGCTGATGTACACCGTCAATATCGGAGAGCCTGATCCCAGGTTTGGCCGCATGCTACTCGAACAGTTTGGCGGCGCCAACGGCGAACTCGCCGCAGCGATGCAGTATTCCATCCAGGGCTTCAATTGCGAAGATCCTGAACGTAAAGATCTGTTGATGGATATCGGAACCGAGGAGCTGAGCCACCTTGAAGTGGTTGGGGCCTTGATTCGTATGCATCTGAAGCCTATGAAAAAGGAACGCGAAGCGGCTGAAGCGGATCCGCTCGTCGCCATCGCAGGCGGGGGCGGAGTGGCGCTCTTCGACTCCATGGGCAATGCATGGACCGCCGACTACCTCAAGGTCACCGGTGACCTCGCTGTGGATCTGCGCAGCAACATCGCAGCCGAAGCACGCGCCAAGATCGTTTATGAGCGCTTGATCTCTTTCACCCAGGACGCTGGTTCGAAGCAGGCTTTGCAGTTCCTGATGACACGCGAAATCACCCACATGCGGGCCTTCACCGCGGCTCTCGAAAGCATGGAGAAACCGCAGTTCTCCATCGGCACTATCCAGCCAACGCCCGGCCTTGTGGATGAATTCTTCAACGCCTCCACAGGGCAAAGCCAGTTTGGGGATAAGGACGCTCGCGGGCCCTGGACGGACAGCAACGGGCTTCACCTTGTCGAGTCGGAAGTGCAGGGCGGAAAAGGATTGAGCGTCACACCGTATGATCCACGGCCCGGCAGTGAGAAGACTTCTCCTATCGACTCGACTCCAGTGGGAGCCTATAACGGTTCGTCCAAAGGTGTGTCTGGAAAACTATCCAAAACTGCCTCAGCCAAAAAGCAGAGGGCGGTTCGCTAAACCGAGCTGAATTACTCCGGAATCGGCGGAACTCGACAGATCACGGTCGAGTTCCGCGCGCGCATTTCTGCAGCATCCACAGGCTATTACTCCACCCGGATCGTCCTGGTTGCTCGCACATCCGCTGAAGATGCGCCTACCTGGATTTCTACCGGCCCGGTTTCGACTGTCCATTGATTTTGCGCCTCGTTCCAATAGGCAAGGTCGCTGGCCTTCAGATTGAATGCCACTTTGCGGGTCGCTCCGTGCGGGATGGCGACTCGCTCGAAGCCCTTTAACTCGTGGATTGGCCGGTCGACCTTCGAGCTGAGATGGCGCACATACATTTGCGCCACTTCATCGCCGTCGCGCGCGCCGGTGTTGGTCACATCGACGGTACAGGCGACTGCGCCTTCCTTTGCGAGGGTTTCCGCACCGCATTGCAGTGGCCCATACTTGAAGCTTGTGTAGCTGAGACCGAATCCGAACGGATAGAGCGGCTTGTTCTTGAGATACATGTACGTTCGCCCATGGCGGATGTTGTAGTCCATCATCGGCGGCAGTTGATCTTCCGACTTCACCCACGTCTGCACGAGGCGTCCGGCGGGGTTGTATTCGCCAAACAGCACATCCGCAATCGATGTGCCCTCATCCTGCCCGTTATGCGAAGTATGCACGATCGCGGGCACATGTTCCTCTGTCCAGTCGATGGCGAACGGAGCGCTTGCTATAAGCACTACCACTGTTTTGCTGTTGGCGGCATAGACTGACTTCACCAGATCTTCCTGCTCCAGCGTCAGTGAAGTGCGATCACTGCTTTCCATTCCTTCGCCGGGGATGGCGCACGCAGCTTTCGGCGCTATGCTGCTCATCAGACTTCCCAGAAGCTCCTGCGGCGTGCGGTTGCAGGTGGGATTGTTCCCCACTACCACGACTGCCACATCCGCTTTCTTTGCCGCTGCGGCGTCGCCTGCGACTGTCTTGTCCTGATTGGCGATTACAGTCACACTCGGGCCGACTGTCTTGCGGATGGCATCGAGCACACTGACTGTGTAGGGCGGCTGCCCGCCGTAGAAATCCGGCAAGACGGCACCGGCAAGCGGTCCAACCACTGCTACAGAATGAATCTTCGTTTTATTTAGCGGAAGGAGCACGTTGCCGCCGGCATCCGGCTGGTTTTTCAGCAGTACCACTGATTCGTGCGCGACCTGCAGCGCCGCAGCCCTGTGCCCGGCTGATTCGACGGGGTTCGGCTGACCTTTCATCTTCGAATACGGTACCTGATCCGCGGGATCGAGCAGGCCGAGGCGGAAGGCTACACGGAGGCTTCCGCGCAGCGAATCGTCGAGGTCTTTCTCTGAAATTATTTGATCCGCCAGGGCATCCTTGACCGCCTTTTTCCAGTCCTCGCCGATGGTCAGGAACATTCCGATCCCGGCCTTCATCGCGGCCGCTGTGGCATGCTCCAGATCTGGATAGGCCTTGTGGGCCATCACCAGATTCTGCAGCGATCCCGCATCGGTGGAGATAATTCCATCGACGCCCCACTCCTTTTGCGCCAACCCTTTCAGGATCGGATTCACTGTCATCGGCACATGGTTCCAAGCGTTGTATGAGGCCATGAAACTTCGCGCTCCGCCCTCAACGAAAGCCTGGCGGAAGGGAACCGAATAGTATTCGCGGAGCAGGCGTACATCGAAATCGGAAGACGACCCGTAGCGGTTGTTCTCGTTGCTGTTGGCCAGAAAATGCTTCACCAGCGAAGCTGCCTGCCAGTACTTCGGATCATCGCCCTGAATGCCCCGAATGAAGGGAATGGCCATGGCGCCGTTGAAGTAGGCATCTTCGCCGTAGCTCTCCTGATCGCGGCCCCAGCGGGGATCGCGCGCGAGGTCGGCATTCGGCGTCAGCAGTACCAGAAAGGACCTGGCATTCAGATTGTTCTCGTGAATGTACCGCGCTTCGGAGCCGATGACCGCACCAGCCCGGTGCATCAGCGCCTTGTCCCACGTGCGCCCGAGTCCTACTGCCTGAGGAAACTGCGTGGTGGGCGTGACGGGGGCGACCTGCCCTTGCGTTGGCCCTGGAACGATGGACAACATGCCGTAAATCGGGCCGCCCAAGACTACTCCGCTCAGCGCTTCGCCGATGGGAGTGCCCACGATTCCCAGCCGCGGCGCCACTACACCTGAGTTATCCAGGCTGTTGATCTTTTCTTCGACTGTCATCAACGAAAGCACGTTGTCGATGCGCTTTTCGAGGTCGAGGCTGGGATCGCGAAATGGATACGCCGGAGCAGCATTCTGTGCCGCCACGAACGAACTATTTATCAGACAGGCCAATAAAAACAGCTGTGTACGCTTCATCGGAGAGCACCTCGGCAGGAACGGTTCCTTATATCAGAAGCCGCCTCCCCGATGCTGCTCCCCTATTCATCCGATGCGATCGATGCCCCGTGCAGGGACTTGTTTGCCGCTGTGCACAACTCGCCGGGATTCCTGCCTGAATCGGGTTTCCTTTTGTACGGGTTTAAAGGCTCTTCGCCAATGCTTCAAGCTGATCGGCGCAGATACCCCATCCGGTGTGGAAGCCCATTTCTTCGTGCCGCTTCTTGTCTGCTTCATTCCAGTGCCGCGCACGAGCGGTGTATTTGGTCTTGCCTGCACCCGCGTCTTCAATGGTAATGATCATGGTCATGAACGGCTGCGCTGCCGGAACCCATGCGCTTGAATACGCATCTGTGCTGACAAGTTTCCGGTTGGGAATGACTTCGAGATAGACGCCGAAGATCTCCATCTCGTTGCCATCCGGGCCGCGCATCACAATGCGGCTGTTGCCGCCGGGACGCACATCGATCTCTACGACCGGCGTCGTATATGGTTTGGGTGCAAACCATTGTTTCAGCAGCTCGGGTTCGGTCCAGGCGCGAAAGACCTTTTCGCGTGGCGCATCGAGAATTCGCTCCAATACCAGTTCATGGATCGTTTCAGGCGCAACTGTGGTTCCTGCACTCATCGTTTATCTCCTATTTGTGTGATTCAGTTGCCGGATTTTCTGTTGAGGGAAGAGCAGCATTCCTGGTTCTGTTCTGCGGTGGAGGCGTATGCGGTGCATTCGTCCATGCCGTACCGGTCGTGATGCCGCAGCCACTGGCTCATGCCCGGCTTCGGTCCCGACTCATCGCGCCCTTTCGGCACCAGGTCCATCCACATGTACGCACCCAGTACCTCTTCGCCTCCGCGCTCATAGCTTGAGTAGGTGTGAAAGACTTCGCCTGCGCCGTTTTTGTAGAAAACACTGATGCCGGAAAGCTCGTCGATGGAGGCGGGAGTCTTGCGATAGTTGTGGTACACCTCGCCCGAGGCGAGCTGTCCGGGTCGAAATGAAACCTGGTAGTCGAAGTTGAAATCGCTTCCCAGAGAGGACACCCACTCGAATTTCCATCCCATGCGCTCGCGAAAGGCCTGCAATACCCAGAGCGGCGCTCGCGATACCGCGACCAGAGCTATGTCCCGCGCATGCAGATGCAGATTGGCGCCGTCAATGTGATCGCTTAGAAACGAACAGCCATCGCATCCATCGCCAAGGTCGTGCCGCCACATGAAGTGGTAGACAATCAGTTGGCTCTTATCGCCAAAGAGCTCAGCCAGGGTTTTCTTTCCCGCCGTGGTCTCGAAGACGTACTGCTTTTCCACGCGGACCCAGGGCAGATTGCGCCGCTCGGCGCTGATTGCGTCCCGCGCACGTGTCAGCTCTTTTTCGCGGGCCAGTAAAGCCTTGCGCGCTTCAACCCACTCGGCTTCTGAAACCACCGGGTGGTGCGCGATCACCGTATCATGCGCTGTATCTTGCATTGCCATGCTCGCCATCGTTTCTCCTCTCCTCGACTTCTGTCTCTTCTGATATCGTTCCGCGGCCCGCCCGGTCCATATCCGCTTTCCCGTGGACCACACGAGCCACCACGATGCCCAGCGCGCCGGTTGAAGCCGCACCGACCGTCAACATTGCCATCGTTGCCCAACATGCAGGACACATTTTGCTCTCCTTATGCCGCTGATTGCCTAGCCGCAGGCGATGCCAGCAGCAATTCGATATAGCGGCGCAGATGATCGATACTCTCCGCCGCGTAGGCTGCATTTCCCTTGGCTTTGGCCAGAATGAACGCTCCCTGAATGACGGCCTGGGTGTGCTGCGCGAGGCTGGCGGCCGTCCAATCGGGGGTGATGCCGGCGTCGCGTATTGCCTCGGCGATATCCGCTTCCAGAGTTGCCGCGTGGCTGTAGATGCTCTTTTCACATGCCGCGCGGATGGCGGGCTGAGTGCCATAGACTTCCTGCACCATGGTTCCGACCAGGCAGGTAAACTCGGGCAGCTCGCCCTGGAGCAGCGCCTTGCGCATATCCACGTAGGCCAGGAGCCGGTCCAGCGCCCGCGGGCGGCTGTGATACTCAGCGGTTGAAAACAGTCCGCTTGTGACCTGGTCCCAGAAGGCCGCAGCCTCCAGCGCCAGCCCTTCCTTGCTGTCGAAGTGGTGAAAGAAGCTGCCCTTGGTCACTCCCGCGGCGGCGCAGACATCTTCGACACGCGTGGCGGAATAGCCTTTGGAGCGAATGACGGCGAGGGCGGCCTCCAGCAGCCGGGTCTTCGAATCATGTCGCGCCTGTATGTCAGCCATAGCTTGTTCCTTTCCTTCGAATACAGACACCATACCAACTGGTTGGTATGGTGTCAAATCAAAAATATAGATTTTTTTAAAAAATATGCCGGATTGACTCCTTGAACATGTCTCGATCCGGGGCATCCATTTGCCGACTTCGTTACCTAACCCTAATTATTTTGCAATTTACAACTTCCGTGCTTGACGACGCTCCCTTGCGATATGCATACTCCCACTTTGTAATTGCCAGGGAAACTTCCCCTCCCAGGCAGGAGCTGCTTTATATGGATCTCATTTTGTTGCGCGTTCTTTTCGTAGGCCTCATTGCCATTATTTGTTTTTTCCTTCAACCCTTTGGTGTTTCCGGACCTATCGCGGCGGCTGGGGGCGCGGTCGCTTCGGCATTCGTCATCATCTTCGAGCTTCGCGTTCGTGCCCTTACCCTTCGCCGCCTGTTGGGCGCGGTCGCAGGGTCCGTCCTGGGCATCGTGGGCGCGTCGCTTTTTTGCCTGGTGCTGCGCTCGGCGCTTCCTGCAGGATCGACCTCGGCCGCCATCCAGGTCTTTGTTTTGTTGCTTATGACCTACGTGGGCCTGCTGGTGGGCACGAGCAAGGGTGACCTGCTCAATCCCGCGGCGCTTGGCACTGTCTTCAGCGGCGAAAAGCCGATTCGCAAGAGCTTCAAGGTGCTGGACACGTCCGTGATCATCGACGGACGCATTGCCGATGTGGCCGATACCGGCTTTATGGACGGCATCTATGTAATCCCGGAGTTCGTGCTGCGCGAACTGCAGGTGGTGGCCGACTCAACCGACAGCTCCAAGCGCCAGCGGGGCCGGCGCGGACTGGACATGCTGCAGCGGATGCAGTCCAACTCCAACCTGCAGATTCAGATCGTTCCCGACGACTTTCCTTCGATCAAGGAGGTCGACCTCAAGTTATTAGAGCTGGCCAAGAAATGGGAGGCCAAAGTCGTGACCAACGATTTCAACCTCAACAAGGTTGCGCAGCTTCACCGCGTCGATGTTCTCAACGTGAACGACCTGGCCAACGCGCTCAAGCCTGTTGTGCTGCCCGGCGAGAAGATGAACATCCTCATTCTCAAAGAGGGTAAGGAGTACAACCAGGGTGTCGGCTACCTGGATGACGGAACTATGGTGGTGGTCGATCACGCCCGCCGTGTCATCGGCCGCAGCGTGGAGATTACGGTGACCAGCGTGCTACAGACGGCGAGCGGCAAGATGATCTTTGGGCGCATGGAAGAAAACGGCCGCTCAGAACCGGGCCGGCCCGAGTCGACGCGCAGTGTCGTTCCGGTGGAGTTCACGCACTAGAGCAGCCTTCGCGCCGGATCACCTAAACGGATGGCCATCGATCTCCGGACCTCCTTCGGAAGGACCGCATGCGACATATTGAAACGGGTCTGCTTAGTTGCGGGTCTTCGGCTTTCCGAAGACCGCAACTAGCAGACCTGCTTCATACATTTGAAACGCGAGCCTGTAGAGACGCTCAGAGGGCCTTTTCCGCCTGAATCGGTTTCATGTTCGCTGGGGCACCGACGGGATGGACTTCAGCATGGGTATCGTCTTTCAAAGTTACGTTGAACTCGAATGATTCGTTTCCATCTTTAACGGTGACGTGCAGTCCATGGACTTCCATCTCCGCCCTGGTGATCGGTGACGGTGCGCTGTTGTCGGCGGGATCAGCCCGGCTCAGTTCCCCATCATCGTCGAGAGCAATCCTCGATCCAGTCACAGATCCGCTAAAGCCTGAGCCATTCCGGACCAGAATCATCGTCGCGAAACTTTGTCCTTTAAACATCCAATGCCAGGTTCCTGCGAATGCCGGCGTGGCATTTGAGGATCCGGCGTCTGCCTGCAGGCTCATTGCGTGTGCAAGCAGCGCGCTTGAGCCAAAGGTCATACTGATTGCCAATACCAGTCCGGCCAGACCGGCGCGGCTGATCGGACTTCTCTTTTCGGTTAGTCTCATGATTCGAACCTCCAGGTTGTCCCCATCGAAAATACCCAGCCCCACTGCGTTGGCATTGGGAGCATGCAGACACAGTGACGCCAGCCGTAAGAGCGTGCGGGCGTACAAACGCCGCTTTCCAAGTTGAACCGCGGCGTACTCATCGCAGGCGAGCTCACGCGTCTGCGAAATCTTCGACATCAGATACCGAATGCCGGGGTGCCATGCGACTGGCAAGGAGAGAACTTCACATAGGATGTGGATCAGAAAATCTCTTCGGCGAATGTGAGCGTATTCATGGGCAAATATGGCCGAGAGCTCGTGTTCTTGGAGAGCCGGCATCAATCTGCTGGGGAGCAGGATTGCGGGGCGAAGCACACCGACCGTAACCGGATCTGCGATGTCTGTGGATTTGAGAAGAGCCACCTGTCGCGATGCATGAATCGTTGAGCGAGCCATGCCGATCTCGGCAAGAGAAAGCTGCGAAGCGTCCCTGCGCAACCGGCGAACGCGGCGGATACCGCGGCCGAAGTGGATCAAGCGATACAGAACAAGCACTCCCCAAATGGCAACAATCACACTCTGGATGCCAGGCTTTAGCTGGTCCTGGGTTTGGGAATGCCCCTTCCAGTTCCAGAAATGATGATCCGACGCTTCTGTCTCGTGCGGGACATCCAGCGGAGATTTCTCCACGACAACAGATCGATGGGTATGCCAGAGAGTGTTGATCACCGGTGCAGCCAGACACAGGATCAGCACGCCCAGATAGAAAGAGTGTTGATGCTTCGCTTTGGCTTTTGCAACGAATGGCGAAAAGACAGCCGCCACGATGGCGAAAAATCCAATCTGCAGGAATGCATTGAACAGCAAGTCGAATAGGGCTTCGCGCATTACGCTCATCGAGCTTCCTCCTCTTCATCCCCAACTGTCTCCAGTTTTGCCTGCAGTTCAGCAAGCTTTCGGGCATCGAGGTGCTTGCTTCGCACCAAAGAGAGGAGCAAGTCATCCACTGAGCCTCGAAATACCTTTTGCAGGACATCTTTGATGGCGTGTGAATCAGCTGCTTCTTGAGAAACTGTGGCGCTATATTCGAATGCGCGCCCAACAAGCTTCCGCTTAACCCTGCCTTTGCGGTGCAGGACATTCAGCGTGGTCTGAACCGTTGTATAGGCAAGTTGGGGCTCCCCCGTCAGACCGAGCAGAACCTTCTGAACGTTTCCCGGACCTTCGTCCCAGAGCACGCGCATGATTCGCCGCTCCAAGGGGGTCAGGACTCTTGCGGCTTTAACCATCAGCGCGATCTCCTATACGCATAGGAGATTATCGCGATGGCGCTAAATTTGTCAACTATACATATAGGAGATAATTGCGCCTGATGTGTGTCGCCACGCTTTGTTCAGAAACGGCATCAGCGGTGGCCTGCCGTGACTTTGCCGAAGACGCTATGGCAAGGGTCACTGTTTATAGGATCGGGAATACGCAGCCGGGAGCATCGTTTCTTGCCGATATCCATGATCCGGCCATCTCCGTCAGAGCTCAACAGTTAAAATAGAAGAGTTGATTCACAGACTCCCGTCCCGACAGGACCCCATGACTGCTCTTAAGACAACCCTCACCGACGCTATCGGCAAAGCCGCCGCCCAGGCCAATCTCCAGCTTGTCACTACCACGGAAGGCCGGGATTTTCACGGCGCGCCGACCGCTGTTTTCGAACTGGCACCTAAGGGCGAGGCGGGCCGCACACTGAAGCTGGAACTCAGCGAGAACTTCGACTTCAACAAGCCGGATCTGCTGCCCGCAATGACGGCGCACCTGGCTGAAGAAGCCAAGCGCCTGCGCAATCCGCGTCCTGACGCTTATGTCACGCTCGAAGGCCTGCCTATCTCATTCCGCAACTTCCGCTGGCCTTTTCACACTTCAACATCGGGCGCCGATACTCATATCGTGCATGGCGAAATTTACCTCGAAGACGGCTCCAGCTCGCCGCTTCACGCCAAGATCGCCATGTCCATGACGGTTACTTTCGCGGAGATCGTACCCGCTCCGGAACAGCCTTACGCTGAGAGCTTTCTCTATAACGCAGCACGCAAAACCCTCGACATGGGCCAGCTCGAACTGGTCAAGAGCGGCAACCGGCAGCCCGTACCCGTCACTACTCGCTATTACAGCCGCTGGCAAAAGAAGTTTATCTTTACCGAGACCACGGACGAGGCCCGGCTCAACTACCTGCTGCTCAAGACCTATTGGCTCTCCGGCGTGCTCGGCCAGAATCAGCCTGTCTGGATTGCCGATCCGCGCGATGCGCAGTACCTGAATACAACTGAAGCGGATCTGCTGAGAATGGCGGCCGATAAGGCCGGGCAGGGACTGCTGGTCCTCACAGGCGAATACGCGGCGCCCACGCCGTTGCTATTGGCCCGCGCCGATGAGTTCCGCGCACGGATGGACAAGGCCCTGGCGATTACCAAGCCTACTTTCAATGAAGAGATGCGCGCGGGCCACGCCAACATGTAATCGAAAGCGGAAGGGCTGCCGCGCTCGTGGACAGCCCTTTCGCCGCACTTTTCTTACTTCAGTTCCGGGGAATCGCGTTTGCGGTTTCGCGCCAGAGCCGCCACCCCACCAAGGCAAATGCGGTCAGGGTCTCAAAGGTGTCATACATGCCGTATAGATGAGGCGCTTTGACCACAAATGGGATCAGCAGCGAGGGCACGAACAGCGCCACCAAGAGGGCGATCAGCCGGAGTGGCTTCTGAATGCGAAAGACATAGGCCCACAAGGCGAAAGCCGCCAACGCACTGATATCCGCGTCATACTGCAACTGGCGCGGATTCACCTGGATGATCAGCGCCACGACCAGCGCGAGCCATATTCCATTGCCGCCCAGGCCGGCGGATGGCCCGGCGCCGGCTGCTCCGGCCTTCTCCAGCCTTTGACGCAACAGCAGCATCCCGCCCACCATCGCGGCCGCCATCGTCAGCGCGATTGCGTAGGCGCTGGCCGGCACCGGCAGATGGAGCTTGTATCCATAAGCCGCGATCACTCCGAAGAGACCGAAACCGTAATAGCCCTGATGCACAATTCCCTGCACGAGAGACCATTTGTAGCCGGCATATAGATCTGGCAGCAGCCGCGCTTCCAGCAGATTTGCGCCGACCACGGCGACGCCGCAGAGAGTCGAGTTCACCCATTGCCTTAACTGGCGACGCCCAACCAGGATCGGTAAGAGCAGCAGCGCGAGAAAGGGAATCTTGATCATGGCCGCGAGAAATACGGCGCAGTAGAACCAGATCCAGCGGTCCCGCCGTAGGCCCGGAACCGCAGCGACAAAGGCCAGGCAATACAAGGTCGAAGCTATATTGAGCCCGCATAACGCCAGAATCCCCATGAACAGCGGCGAAGCGACGAACGACAACAGCGCAAAGAGCGGACTCAGCCAGGTCTGCCGGAAGTAGTACCGCGCGAGCACCAGCGGTATTCCCAGCGTTGCCGCGACATGGAGGACGGTATAGGCCTCATCTCCCCAGCCAGCCGGCAGCAGATGAGAGAGCAAGCCGCCTGCATAGAGAAAGAAGGGCGGATAGAGAAAATAGAGCGGCGCCAGCGCATCGCCGTAGGGGCTTTTTCCGGCCAGAAATGCCTGCATTGCCTGGACGTAGACGATCAGGTCTTCCCGCCACATGTGATACAGCCACACATGATCCCAGGTCCAGTACGCGGCAGTCAGCGCAAAGAATAAGGCGAGAATCCAAGCCGCCGGAGACTTCGCAGCCGGGGCGGTCGATGACTGAAAAACGGGGCTGTCGTTCAAGAATTCTCCAGATCAACGATCTAAGAAATTCTTACCAGTCCCCATCCGCAAAAGTCTATCCCCCAAATGAGACAACGACCGTGCCGGCCACAACAGCGGCTATCTACGCCAGGGTAGCGCCGCAACCGCAGCAGAAACGCGCTCCGGTTGTATTGGCCCTGCCGCAGTTTGAGCAGGCTACCAGCGTGCCTTCGGCAGGAGGCGTCTGAACGGAAACGTAGACCGGGCTCACATAAGGTGGAGCCCCCCAGCCCGGATACCCGGCAGGATAGCCGGGAACGGTAATCCCGAGCATTGCCGCCAGACCCGCTGCCTGCATTGCGTTATACATGCGTACCCGGCCCGGTATGAAGAAGCACTCAATCCAACCCGCAATCCACGGAAACGGCGTCCATGAGAAGCACAGATACAAGATGCCCAGTCCTACCCGGCCCAGGTAAAAATGGTGAAATCCAAAGCCTCCCAGGAAAATCGCCAGCAATACGCCTACCAGTTCGTCGCGGCGCACCGCCTCATATTGCTGCTGAAACACGGCTTGCGGATTTGGATAGGGCATTGTGCTCATCGGAGTCACCTCTTTAATTCCTACACTTGTTCTATACGCTGCGGTGCACCGTCCGGTTCATTCCACGAGATGCCGGTCTGTGATTTTGCAATTTACGCATGCGCAGAACTCGTTCCATGCTAGTCTGCGGATGCATCAGACCGGAGTCCTAAGCATGAAGCTGCGGTTCCTCATTGGAGCTATTGTTCTCCTGACCGGCAGTTGTCTTTTTGCCCAGCGGACGGTGACGTTTCCGCTGCCGGGTGCGGCGGTGCAGATTCAGGGCGACCTCTATGGGCATGGCACCCGCGCCGTCATCCTGGCTCACGGCGGCCGCTTTGGGAAAGAAAGCTGGAAACCGCAGGCGCAGTCGCTGGCCGATGCAGGTTTTCTGGTGCTCGCTCTCCGTTTTCGTGGAGACCGCCAGAATCCCGATGGATCAACCGGCGCGTTCGGCTCCGATGCAGACAACACTGCCGATGTGCTGGCGGCGGTTGCGTATCTTCGCAGCATGGGCGCCAACTCCATCTCTGCCGTTGGCGGCAGCCTCGGTGGCTACGCTGTAGCCAATGCCGACGCCCAATCGAAGCCAGGAACCTTCGACCGCATCGTGATTCTCGCCTCTCCCGGAGGCGACGCACCGGAAAAGCTCACCGGCCGCAAACTCTTCATCCTCGCCCGCGACGACAACAGCGGTGACGGCCCGCGCCTGCCTGGAATTTCAAGTAGCTACGCCCGGGCCCCTCAGCCTAAAAAGCTGGTCCTCCTCGATGGCTCAGCCCACGCCCAATACCTCTTCGACACCCCGCAAGGTCCGCGCCTGCTTGAGGAAATTCTTCATTTTTTGAAGGAGCCGTAGAAGCTTCTCCATGCGTGTTGGGGGCACATTCGTGATGTGGCTTATGTACAAAGGGCTTTGCTGATCTGATATGAGGTTTCGACAATCGTGACTTGCGGGAGTTGGGTGACGAAAATATTGTCGAATGTAATATCATGAGTTGGTGATGTTCTTCTCCAAAAGCTAAACCGGGCAGAGATGCAGGCAGGCGGCGACCGGCGGTAGGGTCCTCTTGTCTTAACTCTGTCATGGGCGACGCGTATCAGCGACGCCCGCTCAACGGTTTAGAAAATTTGGAGAAGTTATGTCTTGGTCTGAACGTTTTGTTCAGGATCACAAGCGGCGAACAGACTGCGCCATCCACCGTGCGTGTTCGCAACTTGCCTCTGATCCTCTCACCTTCCAAAAATTTCATGAGGTGCTGAACTGCACTCGAAAACGAGCGCCACGCCTATTTGAGGCGCCAGTTTCCGAAGGGCGTCATCTCGGTATAGAGGCGCTCGTCCATCTGTCTCGATTCAGAGGTGCACACATTCGCCCGGTAGTCCATTGGGCGGGCACCTCTTCCTCCTGGCGGCCCGCGGTTTGGTCGTTGGCACATCATCTTATTTGCGCCTACAAGGTTCCGGCATTTCTTGCCTCTTGCTGGTATGAGACTGACGCGGCCGCAGACGAGAAGCGCCAGTGGTTTGTGACACATGCCCGCGGGGCCAGTTTTCGATCACTTAATTTGCCGATGACAATGACCCGAAAGATGGAACATATCTTTCTGGCATCGCAGCACCATCTGTCTATCGAGCACGCGATTCGCAGAGCGGAACTGCTCGCTCTTGGAGTCCCTGCTGAATTCGTGAAGGCGATCATGTCTACTCGATTGGCCACAGACTTGCGTGATAGTGAATTCTGGCGCACCGTTTGGATTTTCTTAACCGCGAATGCTGATGACGTGAATCCCATGCAGATAGGGCCCATCGTCGATTACATTCAGGCGGTTCGGCATGATCGAGGGCATGATGAAAGGGTGGAATTCGGTTTGCCTCGATCGGAATTTTCCATGAAAGGCCGAACAGTCCAGTCGGTGATGCGGCTGATGCAGGAATGGCATCGGAGCCTTGGCGCCGGAAGGGCATCTCTATCATGGGCGCGGTCGCCGCTTGAACCGCTGCTATTTGAAGAATGCGGCCCGGACGGTTCAGAACTGTCCAGAAGCTGGCAAATGACGGAGCTCATCAATAGTGCTCAACTTCGGGGAGAAGGCGCTGCACTGCACCATTGCGTTGCGAGCTATGCTGATCGCTGCTATCACGGGTTATCAAGCATCTGGTCACTCCGTTTTTGGCAGGCGGAAAGGATTCATCATGTGTTGACTGTCGAAGTGGATCCGAAAAGGCGTGCTGTCATTCAAGCTCGTGGCAGGACAAATCGCACAGCCTCTGGAAGACCGCTCCGGCTCCTGCAGGATTGGGCTATTCGGGAGGGACTACGGATGGCAATTTAGATGCGGCGTGGACTGTGCACAAAAAGTTGGGTTTCCATGAACTTCGAGTCAGATATAACTCTCTCTCCTCAAAAAGGGCAAGTCTCAGTTGGGGCTGTAAATGGTCACGAGCAACTGATAGGCTGGAGTGTCAGAAGGCGTGCACCACCATGAAGAGTTCAGTCAAAGTCATTCTTGTGTTGACGGTGCTGGTGGCAGGCGTACCTCCGGCATGGGCTCAGAAGACGTCCGCCATTCCGCTTGACAGGCTCGATAAGCAACAACCCTTCAACGTGAAAACAGAAGTAGAAACATACAAGGGGCGAAAGTCTCTGCGCGTGGTTGACGCGGCATCAACCGATGCTGCGGATGGAATTCAACTCGTGGTGCTCAACGACACCAATTTTCGTGACGGCGCAATTGAAGTCGAGCTGACGGGCGCACCGATGGAAAATGCAAAGAATACAGCAGCACGCGGGTTTGTTGGCCTGGCTTTTCGATTTGAAAACACAGCTAAAGATGCGCCTCGATATGAATGCTTTTATGTGCGCCCGACGAATGGACGGGCTGAGGATCAGGTGCGCCGCAACCATGCGACGCAATACATTTCTTATCCAGATTTCCCCTGGTTCCAGCTTCGTAAAGACTTTCCGGGGAAGTATGAAAGCTATGCGGATATGGTCCCCGGTGAATGGATGAAATTAAAAATTGTGGTGCATGGCGACGAAGCGAGACTCTATGTACAGGACGCACCGCAACCTGCGCTTGTGGTTACCGATCTCAAGCATGGGCAAAGCCAAGGCAAGATTGCTTTATGGGTAGGTACAGGAACTATCGCTCATTTTGCCAATCTGCGCGTAACCCAGTGATCGAGGCAGTGTCGCGAAAGGAGTGGAAGCTCAGACCGGATCACTAACCAACCCCTTCGCCTTTTATAATCCTGCCCATGGCGCACGAGCACGCAGAGCCCACCAAGTTTGACGCAACCGCCGATCCGGCTACGCAGGTCGCACAGCTTCATGACCTTTTGCGCCGCCATGAATACGAGTACTACGTGCTCGATGCACCTACCGTCTCCGACGCCGAGTACGACACGCTGATGAACCAGCTCAAGGCGCTCGAAACGGAGCATCCGGAGCTGCTTACGCCTGACTCGCCTACGCAGCGCGTTGGCGGACGTCCCGCGGAGGGCTTTCAGAAGGTTGCGCATTCGCGGCCGATGCTTTCGCTCGACAATGCCTACAACGAGGAGGAGCTGCGCGACTGGGATCGCCGGGTAAGAGAGCTGGCGGGTACGATGCCGGTGAGCTACGTAGCCGAATTGAAACTCGACGGGTTGTCGCTCGCGCTGCACTATGAAACTGTTCCGAATGGCAGCTCCCATCTGATGCGTGGACTCACGCGTGGCGACGGAACGATTGGAGAGGATGTCACGACCAACGTTCGCACGATCCGCAGCGTGCCGCTCAGCATTCCCAAAGAGAAGCTGCACAAAGCCGGTTTGGAAGGGCAGGCGGTGGAGGTTCGCGGGGAGATCGTGATGCCGCTGGCCTCGTTCAAAAAAGCCAACGAAGAGCGGGTCGCAGCCGGGCTTGCTCCCGCAGCCAATCCACGGAACTTTGCCGCGGGCACGCTGCGCACGCTGGACACCAAGGCGGTAGCCCAGCGCCGCCTCGACTTCTACGCTTATTTCCTCATTCTCAACGGCGAATATAACCCTGCCGGCCAACATGCCACGCTTGAAACACTGGTCAGCCTGGGCTTCCGTGTGAATCCCAACCGGCAGGCATTTACCAGCGTGGACGATATCCTGGCCTTCCTGGCAAAAGTCGAGGAGTCGCGCGAGACGCTGGGCTACGAGATCGATGGTGTGGTGGTCAAGGTTGATGCTCAGCCGACGCAGCTTCGGCTTGGCTATACGGGGCGCCATCCGCGTTGGGCTATCGCGTATAAATTTACGGCCCGTGCCGCGGTGACACAGGTCCGCGAGATCCAGGTCACTGTGGGCCGCACTGGCAAGTTGACACCGCTTGCCGTGCTGGTTCCGGTCATTGTCGGAGGGGTGACGGTCACCAATGTTGGCCTCTTCAATGCCGATGAAGTGGCCCGCCTGGGAATTCGCGCTGGAAGCTGGGTCAGAGTGCAGCGTGCCGGTGACGTTATCCCCAACATCGTCGAGGTTATCGTCGATGCCGAACACCCTGAGGGTCCCGAACCCTTTGTGATGCCTACTCATTGCCCGGTCTGCGGCACGCTCGCCGAAAAAGTTGAAGGCGAGGTCGACAGTTATTGTGTGAATATCGACTGCCCTGCCCGCCTTTGGGGCGCGCTCGTCTACTTCGCTCACCGAGGGGTGATGAACATCGAGGGGTTGGGCGAATCCCTGGCTCAGCAACTGCTCGATTCCGGCCTGGTCAAGAGCCTCTCCGATCTCTATACGCTCACCGAAGAGCAGTTGTTGACTCTCGAACGCATGGGCAAAAAATCCGCGCATAGCATCCTGGCGGAGATTGAAAAATCGAAGCAGGCAGGACTGGCTCGCGTGCTCATGGGACTGGGCATTTCCTTTGTCGGTGAACGCACCGCCGAGCTGCTTGCATCAGAGTTTGGCAGCATCGAAGCTATTCAGAATGCATCCACGGAAGAGCTCGAAAAAGTTCAGGAGATCGGCCCCAAGGTTGCCGCCAGCGTTCACGACTTCTTCCAGAATGAAATGAACCGCGCGCTCATCGAGCGTCTCGCCGCACTGGGTCTCAAGCTCACCGCTGAAAGGAAGCAGAAGACCACGCAACTGGAGGGATTGACTTTTGTCCTCACCGGAACTTTTCCGACCCTGAGCCGCGAAGAAGCCAAAGAGAAGATCGAAGCCGCGGGGGGTAAAGTGAGCGGCAGCGTGAGCAAGAAAACCAGTTATGTCGTGGCGGGAGAAGCTGCCGGGAGCAAGCTTGATAAGGCGAAAGAACTCAACGTTCCGATCATCGACGAACAGGGCTTGTTTGACCTGTTTGCGTCCGGTCCCGCTGTGAAGAATGAAGAGCCGCCCTCATAATCTCGGTGAAATGAGAAATCATCCTTCAGACAATAGGCCTCATCTTGAAGACGATGATTTCTTCGCTCGACAACTCGCGCCAGTGCACCTACCCTGACGTCATGCGTCGCTTTGCATTTGCTCAGATCCTGTTGATTGCTGCTACAACTTCGGCTGCTGTCGTTTATGCGCAAGATCCGCTCACGGCCTATCCCCACAACTACAAGCTGATTCTCGAAAACGAGCAGGTTCGTGTGCTTCGCTGCCACTACGGCCCGCACGAGAAGGTCGGTGTCCATAACCACTCCGATTTTCCGACCGTCTACGTTTATCTCTCCGACTCCGGCGAGGTTCGGTTTACTCATGTTGAGGAGCACGCATTTGTCATGACTCGGCCGCCGGTCAAGGCGGGGGCTTTTCGTGTCAGTCCTGGACGGCCTGAACGCCACACCGTTGAAAACCTCAGCGATCTGCCTTCCGATTACCTGCGCATTGAGCTCAAGCAGATTCCGCTCCATGGCACGCTTCGTCCGAAGCGCGGTGAAGCGCTGCTCGATCTGAGCAAGACGCGTATCGAAGCGGTTTTTCATGACCCTCAAATGATGATTGAGCGCGTCATTTGCACTGCGTCCGCCCCCTGTGCCGTTCCGGCTGCAAAGTCGCCTTCGCTGCTGGTGGCCATCTCTGCCTCGGCCCTTACTACAGTGTCGAAACGTCAGCTCCAAGCCGGTGAAATCCTGTGGCTTCCCGCTTCGGGTGCGCTCACGGTCAGTACCGTTTCTGCTGCTCCAGCCCAGCTGCTGCGCATCGTTTTCCCAACATCCGGCAAGTAACCAGTCTTACCCCACTGCGTAGCAATTGCGTCCGTCATTTTTGGCCTGGTAGAGCGCCCGGTCCGCCTTCTCGATCAGCGCTTCTGCATCCAGCACCATCTCGGCTGGCCAGCTTGCCACGCCGATGCTTACCGTTACCACTCCGTGGGGGCTGCGTGCATGAGGCATCGCCAGCGCCCGGACCGCTTCTATCAGTTTTGCCGCGACTACCTCCGCGCCTTCGCTCTCGGTCATCGGCATCAACACCACGAACTCGTCGCCACCGATCCGCGCAGCCATATCCGAGCCGCGCCGCAAGGCCTGTTTGAGAGCGGTTGCAACCGCTCTCAGGCACAGATCTCCGGCAACGTGTCCATACAGGTCGTTGTAGCCCTTGAAGTAGTCCACATCCACCATCAGCAGGGACAGCTCCCGTGTCGACCGGGACTGCCGCAAAGCCTCACCATCCACGGCCTGGTTGAATGCGCGACGATTGGCGAGCCCTGTCAGCTCATCAAGCGCGGCTGCTTCCGAGAGTGCGCGATACTCCGAAATCAGGCGCTCTTCGCGTGCGACCTCTTCAGCGATATCCCGCACCGTTGCAACGTACCCGCTGATGTGGTGCGAAACCTGGTCCACGTACCCGGTAACGATTGCTTCCACCCATCCGTAGCCGCCATCCTTATGCTTGATGCGATAACGAAACAGGTGCTCGCGCTCGCCATTGTGAAGGCCTTTGAGGACCCGTTGAGCGATCGCGCGATCTTCGGGATGAAAGGTCTCTACCGGATCCATCGCCAGATACTCCTCAGCGGTGAACCCGGTCATCTGCTTTACCGCCGAGGAGACATACCGGCGCGACTGGTCAAAGGGCGAGAGGATGATCATCTCCGGTGAGTGATCGAGCAACAGCCGGTAGATCGCCTCATTTTCCGCTGCCCGACGCTCGGCAGCCTCCAGCCGCAACTCGTTCCGCTTGAGGTCGCTGATGTCGACAAACGTTGCCAGTGCCCATCCAGCCTCGGGCAGAATGACCCCGCTGTTGAGGATCGTCTTGATCTCGCCATCCTTGCAGCGAACCCGGATCTCGATTGGCTCGATCGCATACTGCTGCCGCTGAGGCGCAGCGAAGTAAGCGCCCCATGCGCTGTCTGCGCGCGTGCGATCTTCGGCATACGGATAGGCTCTTTCGATCCAATCCGTAATGTTGGTGAAGTCCTGGTCCTGATATCCGAAGATTTCGGTAAATGTGCGATTCATGAACAGGATTTTTTGATCCGACAGGCGGGCCCAGGAAACTCCTACTGGCATCGCCTCGATCGCGATTCGAAGAGCTTCGGCGCTCTGCGAGAAGTTCTCCATAGAAGAAGCGCTTCCTCTCAACCCGCACACCACCCGACTCGACCGATGCGGAATGGAGCATTATGCCATGGCGAACTACTTCAACGCACTGCAATCCTATCCAGAAGGTCCGCAACGGGCTCCCAGTCATCTTTTCCTGAGGCTACGGCGACATATCCATCCGGCCTCACCAGCCATAGACCGCCGGAGTGAAAGGGTGTACGCACTTGCGGCTCGAGCAACTGCGAATACCGGGCCACCAGGTGCGATGCTGCTGCGCAGCTGTCGGCGAAGAGGGCAAATTTTGGCGTGTCGCCGGAGCCTACCGGCTTTTCTCCTATGCGAATCGGAGCGCGCTCGCCGGTTTTCGGTCCTCCGTGGCTGTATGCCCCGGTTGCGTTCAGCGGACTCTCGGGGTAGCCGATCGAGATTTCGGTCAAGGCGTCCGCGGCCTTGGCGCGCACCGCCGAAAATCCAAAGACCAACGAAGCCAGATGATTTCGAATCGCCTGCCTGACGCCGCCGCGCAAAATACCGATCTGCGTGGTGACTCCGGCGGCCTTCAATACCTGGTCGCCAACCGCGCCTCGCTCCGCACTGTAGCTGCTCAGCAAAGGTTCAGCCGCGCAGATGCCGCGTGAAACCAGTGCCAGCTTCCAGGCGAGGTTACAGGCGTCCTGCATGCCGGTATTCATGCCCTGCCCGCCTGCGGGACTATGGATATGCGCCGCATCGCCGGCTAGAAACACACGACCTGCGCGATACTCCTTTACCTTCCGTTCATTGATGTGAAACCCCGCCAGCCATACCGGCTTCGAAGCCGAAATTCCGCCCGGTCCGCGCTGGTTCAGCACGGCCTGGACCTGTTCGAGCGTAGGCTCCTCATTCAAACCCACGCCTTCAGTCTTTGCGCCCTTGGACTCGACGTTGGCGATGATGCGGTAGCGGTCGCGGGTAATGGGAAAGATCGCGAGCACCCCATCGGCGTGCCACAGAATCGCAATTTCTCCGGGATTCGGGACTCCCTCCAGATGCAGGTCGGCAAGAATCCAGTCGCTAGCCAGCGTGTTGCCCTCGAACCGCATCCCCAACTGGCGCCGCACAATGCTATGCGCTCCATCGCATCCAATCAGCCATGCGCTTTCCTGCGATTGCTCATGCCCGTCGGCAAAGCGCAGGGTAGAGACGACGCCCTCTTCTGCCGCTTCAAAGCCGACCAGCTCGACGCTGCGCTCGACCTGCACTCCGAGCGAGGTTAGATGCTCCTCCATCAGCCGCTCTGTCTCACTTTGGGCCAGCATCAGCGCATACGGATAGGGCGACTCCACCTTGTCGAGCGTGATGCGCGCAATAGGCTCATCGCCGGCGGCGATATTGGCCGCAGTCGCCTTCATCCCGGCCTTGATGAAAGCCCCGGTGCATCCCATCCGGTCCATCAATTCGAGCGTCCGGCTCCAGACGACAAGGGCTTTGGACTTATCTGTTCGCTCGGCGGCCTTTTCGACGATGCGGACCGAGACGCCGTATCGGGCAAGCTCTGCCGCCATGGTCAATCCAACCGGACCGGCTCCCACGACCAGCACACCGGTCCTGGAATTTATCGAGGTTGCTGTCGAAGTTTTCATAAAATCTCCTTTTAAAAACGAACATTCCTTCTTTATAATGATTGTGCCGGCCAAAAGATTCGGCAAGGAGAAAATTTGCCCAAGATTACTGAAAAGCAGCGTGACGCCCGCCGCGAGCAGATTCTTGCCGCCGCGTGGAAGTGCTTTTACAACCGTGGCATCCATGCCACGTCCATGGAGCAGATCATTCGCGAGGCCGGTTTGTCCGCAGGGGCTGTTTATCTCTACTTCAAAGGCAAGGAAGAGCTGATTTTGAGTGCGATTGCATGGCAGATGACGGCTGTGCGCGAGCTTGTTCTGCCGGTTCTCGAAAAGGATGAGGCGGAAAATCCGGCGGATTTTATCCATGCCGTAACCGAGTCTATCGCACGCTTTACCAGCCGGATGGGCTTCGATCTGAATGCTGTCATTCTGATGTGCTGGAGCGAGGCTCAGAGCAATGCGAAGGTGAAATCGCTCATTCGCGACTACCAGAAGGGCTATCGAAAATCGCTCACGAAACTTGTCGAGCGCTGGCAGAAGAAGGGCTACATCGAGGCCAAGGCCGATGCGGACGATGTTGCAAAAGCCATCATGTCTCTGCTGCTCGGCTTTATCGCGCAATCGGCGCTGATCGGGGACGTGAAGCCCCGGAGCCTGGCGCGCGGCCTCGGCGCACTGATGGCGGGGCCGCATTTGAAATGAGCCGCCAAAGACTCAGGCAGCTTTGACGGCGGTCGCTACGCCTTTTTGAAAGGTGACGGTCCACTTCTTCGGTCCGGCATTGTAGGTCACGGTGCGGTTTCCTATCTCTGTCGAGTCGGATTCGATCAGGATGCCCGCGGCCATGCGGGCCTGGTTCTCGGTCATGCCTACCGTGGGTGTGTGGGTGGCCACGGCGTCCCATACGGGCTTTGGCCAGTTGTCGTAGATGGTTTTGGGGTCGTCGTAGTAGAAGAGCTGATCGGTATAAAACTTTTCATCGGTGCCCTCGATGTAGCCGATGGGGGCGGCGAAAGTGCCGGGAATCGCATCCGGGCCGGCGATCGTGAACACGGCAAAGTATTGACGGTTTCCGTGCTCGATACGGTTATTCTCTTTCGCTGGAGTCGCGGCTTTTACGATCCTGGAGATGGAGAGCTTCTCGGCCGCGGGCAGCTCACCGGCCCGTTTGGCAAACTCGACTGTGTTGCCAGCATAGGGATAATAGGGCAGCGAATACCCGGCCTTCACCCAGACGTTGGTTCCCTCCAACTGTTTGGCCATGGCGAGGCTGTTGATGAGCATCACTTTGACGTAGGCCAAATCATCCTGGGGAATGGGGCGCGCCTGTTCAGCCTGGCGACCTGCAATTCCTGGATCCTGCCGCGCCTTCCACACGAAGTAGATGCGCGCGCCGAACAGCAGCAGCACCAACGACGTAATCAGCCCCAACTTCTGCCAAAGCTTCATTCTTTCTCCACAGTCGACAAATCGGTGTAAGGGAGCGAAGTGCTCACAGTTGGCTTATCTGGAATTATCTTAGTTCGCGCGAAGAGAGAGTGGGTTCTTCGTCGCCTGCGGCTCCTCAGAATGACAATTCCTTCAAGGCAGTGGTTCCTCAGAATGGCAATCTCTTGAGAAAACGAGAATTTCCTTCAAACAGAGACACAAGGGTCAATCCCTCTCCTTAGGCAAGCACCTTGCCTCCAAGCATTACTTTCATGCCTCGCAGCGCCTGCCGCGTGCGCTCCTCATTCTCAATGAGCGAAAATCGTACGTGCCCATCGCCGTATTCGCCGAAGCCTATCCCTGGACTTACGGCTACTTTGGCATCGGTCAGCAGCAGTTTGCTGAATTCCAGCGATCCAAGCCCTCTGAAAGCTTCGGGAATCCGGGCCCACACAAACATGGTCGCTTTTGGGAGCGGAACATGCCATCCAATTTTGTTCAGTCCTTCAACTAAAACGTCGCGCCGCTTGCGATAGTTTTCGCAAATCTCGCCGACGCAGGCCTGGGGCCCTTCGAGGGCCAGAATCGATGCTACCTGGATGGGGGTAAACGTCCCGTAATCGAAGTAGCTCTTGAGCCGCCCGAGGGCGTTGACGAGGGTCGAATTACCGACCATGAATCCGACACGCCAGCCAGGCATGTTGTAGCTCTTGGAGAGGGTGAAGAATTCCACGGCCACATCCTTGGCGCCTGGCACCTGGAGTACGCTGGGTGGCTTGTAGCCATCGAAGGCGATATCGGCGTAAGCCAGGTCGTGAATCAGCCAGAAGCCATACTCGCGGGCCATCTCGACGAGGCGGGTGAGAAAAGGCAGCTCCACGCACTCGGTGGTGGGGTTCGACGGAAAATTGACGATCAGGGCCTTGGGGCGCGGCATCATGCGCGGGATCAGGCTTTCGAGCTCGGCCAGGAATTGATCCTGGTTGTGAATCGGGACGCTGACCACATGCGCGCCCGCAATTGCGGGGCCGTAGATGTGAATCGGATAGCTGGGATTGGGCACCACAACGGTGTCATTGGAATCCAGAATCGCCAGGCAGAGGTGCGCGATGCCTTCCTTGGAGCCGATGGTCACGATGGTCTCACTGGCCGGATCGAGATCAACGTCGTAGCGCGTCTTGTACCAGTTCGCAATCGCCCGCCGCAGCCGCGGAATTCCCTTTGAGACCGAGTAACGGTGCGTCACCGGCTTCAGCGTAGCTTCCATCATCTTGTCGACGATGTGCTTCGGCGTTGCTCCGTCGGGATTTCCCATGCCGAAATCAATAATGTCTTCGCCGCGTCTGCGCGCGGCTACCTTCATCTCGCCTGTAATGTTGAAGACATACGGCGGCAATCTTTTGATGCGAGTGAACTCTTCCATCCAGATATCTTAGCCGACCCTGCGATTCGTCCGGCCGAAAGCAGCCTACTGTTTAGCTGCCATCTCCAGCTCGGCGCGATAGTGGGCGGCCTCTTCGGCCCGGTGCATACCTTCGTAGATTCCGGCTAGATCCTTGCGCGCCAAGGCCAGGAAACGGTCGCCCGCTGTTACATGCTTTGCCAGGTAGTTATAGCCGATGAGGGCCTCGCGCTCGGCCTCGGCCAGCCTTCCCTCGCGCAAGAGCGCCCGGCCGAGCTTGGAGTGCGCTACCGCATCGTTGAGGCTATTCGCGGATGTGGCATCCAGCCGGCGCACCGCTTCGCGATACATGGTCTCCGCGCAGAGGTTGTTTTTCTCTTCAAGGCAGACGCTTCCCAGGTTGGAGTAGGCCACAGCGACGGAGGGATAGCCGTCTCCAAAGAGCTGCTTCCAGGTATCACGCGCGGTGGTGAAATCGCTTCGCGCTGCTGCGTAGTCCTTGCGCCGGAAGGCCAGGATTCCAAGCTGGTTCTGGGTTGTTGCCACGGTTGCGTTGACTGGCCCGTTTACCCGCTCCTGAATGGCAAGCGCGCGCTCCAGCAGCTTTTGTGCTTCCGCTTCTTTCTTGTCGAAGGTAAGCGGCTGCGCGAGGGCGGTGAGGTTGGCCGCGGTCTCTGGATGGTCGGTTCCATACCAGGCTTCGGTGATGGCCAGGGCGCGGCGGTAAAAACCTTCGGACGCGGCGTAGTCTCCGCGATTCATGGCAATCGCGCCGAGATTGTTGAGCTCCTGCGCCACCGCCGGATTCTTATTGCCCAGGAGCCGCTCGTCGATTGCCAGGGCCTGGTTGTTCAACTTCTCGGCTATGTCGTACTGGCCCTGGTAGAAGGCGACATCGGCCAGCCCGGTCAGGTTCTCCGAGGTCTTCGCGGTGGCGTCGTTGCCCTGCGGCTGCAGCTTGAGAGCCTCCTCGAGTATTTGCCGCGCTGCGTCGTACTTGGCCCGAGTCTCCAGCACTGCGCCGAGCGCAACCATCGCGGCTGCGACGTCGGGAGTCGAAACCGGGCGCAGACGGCGCTCCATCTCCAGGCCTTGGCGCGTCAGGGACTCGGCCTCATCGAGCTTGCCCTGAGCCTTCCGTAGCAGCCCAAGGGCGACCAGGCTGCCGGCCACCTTCCGATTTTCGCCCCCGGGAAGCTTTCGCCGCTCTTCGAGAGCTGCCAGGAGCAACGGCTCCGCCAGCTCCAGCTTGCCCAGCTTCTGGTAGATGCCTCCCAGTGTGTCCTGCATGTCGGCCTGCATCTCAGGATCGGCGCCGAGGCTGGCTGCCTCCTGGCGTCCCCGGTCGAGCAATTGAACTGCCCTCAGGTCCTGTGCCGGCCCGGCGGCGCTATCCCCGCCATCGAAGAGACTCTGGGTGAACTGCTGCATGCGCAGGGTCCGGGCGGCTTCCCGCAAGGCAGCATTGCGCGCCCGCTCCAGGCGCACGGTGTAGAAAACGATGGTTCCGGCGATGAGCATTAGCATCGCGGCCGCGCCGGCGATCAACTTTCGATTGCGCCGGGTGAATTTTCCGATGGTGTAGCTCCAGGTTTGCCGCCGCGCTTCCAGGGGGTGACCTTCGAGCAAGGCATTGGCGTCGCGCATCAGTGCATCGGCTGTGCGGTAGCGTTGCGTGGGGTCGGCCTCCAGCGCTTTCAGCACGAGGGTATCGAGGTCGGCCCATTCGGCGCGGGACAATTGGGCCGATTGCTTTTGGCCGCCGGGCTTTTCGCGGCGCATGAGCGCGGAGGGCTTTTCGGGTTCCTGTGTGGCGGCACCGTTCAAGCCAGGGAGCAGTTCGCGCTGTGGAAGCTGGCCGGTCAGCAACTCGTAGAGCAGCACGCCCAGCGCATAGACGTCGGAATAAACTCCAACCGCGCCGCCGGCCAGCTGTTCGGGGGCTGCGTAGGCCAGGGTCATCATGCGGAGGCCGGTCACGGTGCGGTCGGTTTCCTCGGTATTCAACTGCTTGGCAATCCCAAAGTCCAGCAGCTTGACCTCGCCGGCTGGGGAGACCAGGATGTTCGAAGGCTTGAGGTCGCGGTGAATGATCGCGTGGCTGTGCGCATACTGCACCGCTTCGCAGACGCGCAGCATCAATCGCAATGCGTCCTGCACCGTGCCGCGGGACTGGTTCCAGTATTCAGTGAGCGGCAGCCCTTCGGCGTACTCCATCACGAACCAGGGTGTTCCATCTTCCAGGGTGTTGGAGTCGTAGATTCGTGCTATTGCGGGATGATTCAACTGGGCGAGAGTCAGCTGCTCGATGCGGAATCGCTGCCTGCGCATGGGCGAAAACCAGGCATCGCGCAGCAGCTTGATGGCGACCTTGCCTCCAATGTCGGTGCGCTCGGCGAGGTATACGACGCCCATGCCGCCTTCGCCGAGAAGATTGAGCAGGCGATAGGGGCCGATCTGGCGCGCCACGAGCGAAGGGAGCGAGCCAAAGTCCAATACCGCTCGTGCGGTCTCGCCCAGGCCGGCATCGAGGAGAGGGTTGGCGCGCGCATCCTCCTCCAGCATTTGGAGCACATCGGCGAGCAGAAGTTCATCGCCGGCACACATGGCTTCGACAGCAGGGCGCTGATTTTCCGCCGACAGGTCCACGGCCCGGCTGAATATCTCCTGGACTTCCTGCCATCTGCGTTCGTCCATTGCAACCGCTCCCGACGCTACCCGGCTTCATTCCCCAGCGAGCGTCGAATCTCGACGGCCAGCCAGGCCCGGGCCGAGCGCCACTCACGCGAAACGGTAGCCTCTGAGATTTCCAGCAGCTCGGCCAGCTCGCGAATTTCCAGGCCGCCGAAGAATCGCCCTTCCACCAGACGGGCTTGCCGCTCCGAGACCAGGCTCAACTGCTCCAGCGCCTCATCCAGCGCCAATATGTCTCGTGGATTGACCAGCGCGCCCAGGCCCGGCAACGACTCATCGAAGGTCACGGCTATCTCCCCGTCACGGCGCATCAGGGCCTTGCGGCGACGCGCTACATCGACCAGAACCTGGCGCATGGCGCGCGCGGCGATACGCCTGAAGTGCAGAGGGGTTGTGTCGGCAATCTCCGGGGAGTGGGCCAGCTTGATCCATGCTTCATGCACGAGCGTGGTTGGCGTGAGCCGGCCATTCTGCTCATGGCGCAGCACGCTCATGGCCAAGCGGCGCAGCTCTTCGTATACCAGGCTGAACTGCTCGTCGAACGATTGTCTGTCGTAAGCTGCCGGCATTGCGCCGTCCCCCAATCAAAGCATCTGCAAAAAGCGACCGTCGAAATCGCCGGGAAAACTTCATCACAGCGAACGGGAGTGGGGGACTCGCCGTATCCAACCGGATCCGGCTTGTATAACTTTTGAACGCACAACCAACTACAAAGCGGGAAAATCCTGATTGCCGTTAAGCACCGCGAGGTTGATTTGAGACTATCAGCAGCATACGCTCTCCAGAAACGAGAATCGCGCTGCTGCGATGACTCCGGAGTGCTCAGAACACCTGGACCTTGGCCACTTTGCCGTTGAGAAACTTCACCACCCAGCGGTGGCCGTCTTTCAGGTAAAACCATGTCTCGCGCAGGCTGTCGTCGGTTGAATCATCCACCTTCTTCTGGTCCGGCTGGCCCATGCTGGTCAGCACCATCTGGTAGGTCATTCCGACTACTGCGTCTTTGGCGCGAATCGCTTCCTGAATCTCCGGCGTCGCGTCTTTGGGAACCATGCCATTGCGAATCCGGCTGGTCTCGAGTACCCGGCCGAGCAGGGGGAGGAAGGCGTCCGCCTGTACATCGGCGTCGGTCACACCGCGTCCGTAACGAAAATTGATTCGCGTGCCGCCAGGACGCTTGTAGCCGGCGTCGTTTCGTTTGGCCTCTGTGTCACGGGCCTCGCCGCCGCCCAACTGCACTTCGATCCGGTCGCCGGTTACGCGCACGTCGGTGATCGTCACCCACTGCTCGCGCTGTACGCCGACCCCTTTGTCTTTCAATGAGCTGTAGAGCTCCTTCAAATCGATTCCGCGCTCATCCAGGTGCTTTTGCGCCTTGGGATTCACGTACAAATCCAGCCCGTCCTTCGAGGCCGGCATATCGAGCAGCGCCTTCACGTCCTTGCCCATGAAGAGGTTATCGAAATCCAACACCGCGCGCTTGGATGGCGAAGCCCAGGCCGTGCCAGCCAGCAGCAGCAAGCCCAGGCATAGCCGTATTGAATACCGCAATGTCACTTTGTAAGACCCTACCTCGATAGACGGCCGCTGGTTTATTCGCGGCGACAGCCCATGCTTGAAGAACACGCCACTTCAATGCGCCGATCTGAAGTCTACAGCGTTGGGGATGAGTGCGCGGCGCTGCATTGCACACCGCGTACTCATCCCATCAACCCCAACAGCGCATTTTTGCTCCAATCCTGCTCGCAGGGGGAGGAAATAAATTCCTCCTTACCTACGGCAGCAGATTTCCCGAAGGATCGGCGTATTCGATCGGGGCCAGGTTCGCATCTTTCAACCCGGCGTCGATCTTGCCTTTGTCCCCAACGGCCACAATCAGCAGATTGTCCGGATGGACCCGCGTCTGCGCCGCCTTCTCCACCTCTTCCGGAGTTACTTTTGCAAAGCCCTCGGGGAGGGTTGCATAGTAATTCAGCGGGCGGTCGTAGAGGAAGATGGAGGTCATCGCTCCCGCCGTGGCTTCGGTGGTCTCGAACTGCGCCGGAATGGACTGGATGCTGGAATCGCGAGCCATCTTCAATTCCGCTTCGGTCGGCGGCTCCTTGCCGATGCGGTGCAGCTCCATCATCATCTCTTTGGCCGCGTCCGCCGTCACATCGGTCTTTACCAGGCCTCCGGCGACGAAGGGGCCGCCTTCGCGATAGAGCGAGAAGCGTGAGTTCGCTCCGTAGGTGTAGCCATGCACCTCGCGCAGGTTCATGTTGATGCGGCTGCCGAAGCTTCCGCCGAGGGTGTAGTTCATCAATTGCAGCGGGAGGAGGTCCGGCGTGGAGCGCGGCACGCCCAGTCCGAAGGCCATTAACGCCGTCTGAGGCGAGCCGGGCCGGTCAACGATAACTACCTTTTCCACTGGAGCAGCCGGGGCGGGGGGCAAGGATGCCGCTCCCCTGGCCGCGCCTGTCCACGCGCCAAAGTGCTTTTCAGCCAGCGCGCGCGCCTCGGCCTCTGTCACATCCCCTGCCATTACCAACGCGGAATCGCCGGGTCCGTAGTGCGCCGACCAGAAGGCCTGCAGCTCTTCGCGTGTCATGCCCTTGACGCTGTCGACGGTGCCGGTGTTCGTGAAGCCATAGGGGGTGTCGCCGTAGAGGAGCTTGAGCCCGACGCGCTGCGCCACGGCTTGCGGCGAATCCGCCTCCTGCTGAATGCGCACCATGCGCTGTTTGCGTATCCGCTCCAGGTCATCGGGATGGAAGGCAGGGTGCAGGATCACATCGCTCAGCAGATCGAGGGCGGCGTCGGCGTGGCTGGTCAGCACCGTGACTCCGGCGTTGGTCCCGTCCATCGTGGCGCCTACACCCACATGCGTCCCCAGCGCCTCAGCAGCCTCGGCAATCTGCGTCGAGGTGCGGGTGGCTGTTCCTTCAGAGAGCATGGAGGCGGTCAGGTCCGAGAGGCCGGGCTTGTCCGCAGGATTGGCTTCGCCGCCGGCCCTAGAGACCAGCGTTGCGCTGAGGATGGGCAGGTTGGTATCGCGTACCAGGTAGACTTTCAGCCCATTCTTGAGCGAAAACGTTACCGGCACCGGCAGGTGGAAGCTCGCGGACTGCGCGGCAGGTTTGGGAACGGTCTTCCGCCAGTTCTGCGCATCTTCAAAGGCAGTGTCGTAGGGAGCGGTCAACTTGGCGTCGGCATCGGTATTTTCCGGGCTGCGCGGCACGTCGTCCACCACCTTCTTGCCCGGTACGCACTCCACCACGACCGCCTGATTCTTGTTCAGATATTTGGCCGCTATCTGCTTAATGCTGCCGACTGTGACGGCCTCATAACGCGCGAGATCCTTGCTGAGGTATCCAGGATCGCCGGTGTACTGGTTGTACTCGTTCATGACGTCGGCGACGCCGCCAAAGCCGCCCAGCCGCTGGAGTCCGCTGATGGTGCCAGTGAGGTTGACGGTGCGGGCGGCGTCCAGTTCCTTTTGGGTGGGGCCGTCTTTCTGCAGCTTGCTCACTTCGTCCCAGAAGGCCGTTTCCAGATCTTCGATCTTCACGCCGGGCTTGGCGGTGATAGAGCAGCTCACGATGGAGGTCAGCTTGAGGGGCTGATCAAAGCAGCCAGCCGACTGGGCAATCTGCCGCTTGTGGACCAGTTCTTCGTAGAGCCGGCTCGCGGATGACTGGCCGAGGATGCTTGTCATCAGCTGCGTATCCGCGTCCCCCGGCGTATAGGCCGATGGCAGCAGGAAGGCGAAGTTGATCTGGTCCAGCTTGACGGTGTCGGTAACCGTGGCGCGTTTCTGCTCGGTGACTACCGGCGTGGGCACCGTTGCCGCTGTTACCGGCTCCACTTTTGGCCCGGCTGGAATCGGCCCGAAATATTTGGTCAGCAGATCCTTCAACTGGGCGGGATTGAAGTCGCCTGCGATCGCAATGCTGGCATTGTTGGGCGTGTAGAAGTGCTGGTGGAAATCGCGCACGTCGTTGATCCGCGCCGCTTCAATGTCGGCGTGCGAGCCGATTACATCCGCGTAGTATGGATGCTCCTTGGGGAAGAGGAGCTGAAAGACCTTCTCCCGCGCCACGCTGTATGGCCGACCCTCGCCCTGCCTGCGCTCATTGCGCACCACGTCGCGCTGGTTGGTCAGCTTTACGCGGTCCAGGCCCTCGAGGAGAAAGCCCATACGGTCGCTCTCCAGCCACAAGGCCAGCTCAAGCTGGTTGCTGGGCATGGTCTCGAAATAATTGGTGCGGTCGAAGCTGGTAGTTCCGTTGACATCGGTGGCGCCCGCACCCTGCACATATTTGATGTGCGCTTTTTCGCCGACATGCTCCGAGCCTTCAAACATCATGTGCTCGAACAGGTGCGCAAAGCCGGTGCGTCCGGCGCGCTCATTCAATGGGCCAACGTGATACCAAAGATCGACCGCGACCAAAGGCAGACGGTGATCTTCATGGGTCAACACCACCAGCCCGTTGGGCAGGGTGTACTTCTCATACTTGAGCTCCGGCACTTTGAACGCCGGACTTTCTGCCTTCCCTGCTGCACCCAACAGGCCAGCGCACACCAGCGCACATGCCATGAACTTAGAGATTGACATCGAAATCCGCATACATCTCCTCACAAGCCTCGAGAATGAGTTACACAATCTGTGGTTTGGAATCTTTCGACCAAGCCGATGCACGAATGATACCGGACCTGCGTCGGCCACCGTGCACATCCCTCAAGACGGCCGAGCACCGATAAGGCTCATCCGGACGCAGGTAGTCAATCTACCGGCGGCAGCGAAATTCATCATCCCTTCAAATTTACCGTCCGGTACGGACTTTACGATTGCCACGCTCGCTTAATCCAGCAAGAAGGGAAACACATCGTGAAGAAGTTCCTATCCGCAACACTCGTAGCAGCAGCACTGTCGATCGCCTCGTCCTCCGCACTCCACGCCCAGCCCAGCCTCATCGCCAAGGGCCTGCTCACCGGCAGCCGCGCCGGCAGCTATACCGACCTTTCCGGCCTCAAGGGCAATCTCGAAAACGGCGTTCCCGCCAGCCTCCTCGGCGGCCTCGGTTCAGGACTCGCCCACGTCTCCGGCGACACCTTCCTCGCCCTTCCCGATCGCGGGCCTAACGCGGTCAGCTTCGACGCCAACATCGACGACACGGTCAGCTACATCAACCGCTTTCACACCGTGAAGATGAACCTCAAACCGAACAAAGGCGCCGGCCTGCCCTTCACCATCGAGCCGGAGCTTGAATCCACCACGCTGCTCAGCAGCCTGACGCCGCTGGTCTATGGCTCCGGAGCTGGGCTTGGCGTGGGCAAGGGCGCGCCCAAGCAGAACAATCTGTTCTTCCATTTCTTCACCGGACGCTCTGACAACTTCGATCCGAATCGCAACTCGGGCGACGGCAACGATGCCCGCTTCGACACCGAAAGCATCCGCGTCTCCAATGACGGTCTGAGCGTTTTCATCTCCGATGAGTACGGCCCCTACGTCTATCAGTTCCTCCGCTTCGGCGGCATCCGCCTGCGCACCTTCACGCTTCCATCCAAGTTCTTCGTCACCAAGCTCAGCCCCATGGGCGCAACTGAAATCTCCGACAACACCATCGGCCGCACCGCCAACAAAGGCATGGAAGGCCTCGCCATCACCCCCGACGGCCACACCCTCGTCGGCATCATGCAGACCGCCCTCATCCAGGACGCAGCCCAGGGTGGTGCCGCCGCCAATTTGCTCCGCATCGTCACCATCGACATCGCCTCCGGCCGCACCACGCATGAATACGCGTACGTGCTCACCACCGGCTCCGGCGTCAGCGAAATCGTAGCCCTCAACGATCACGAGATGCTGGTCGATGAGCGCGACGGCAAAGGCCTCGGCGACGACAGCAAAGCCAAGATCAAGCAGATCTTCAAGATCGACCTCCAAGGCGCCACCGACGTCAGCAAGATGGAAGGCCTCGAAGCCGCCAGCCACGCCGTCAACAAGACCCTCTTCCTGGACATTGTGCCGACCCTCATCGCCAGCGGCTTAACCAATACGCAGATCCCCGCCAAGATCGAAGGCCTCGCCTTCGGCCCCGATGTCACCACCAAAACCGGCACCCTGCATACCCTCTGGGTCGCCAATGACAACGACTTCCTCCAGGACTTCGACGGCCCCAACACCAACCCCAACCAGTTCTTCGTCTTCGGCTTCACCGACGCAGACCTGAACGGCTCGAAGTACGTCCCGCAGCAACACCACGGCTTCCGCGACTAAACCGCAGCACATCGCAAATCAAACGGGCCGACGATCATCGCCGGCCTGTGCATTTTCGCCACCCATCCCGTCCCATTCCATACCGTTTCGATCCGCCGCATTTCGTAAAATTGAATCAGTGGCTACTACCGCGCCCTTTCGCCTTCGATCCCGCACCCGCGAGGATGCCCCCATCGCAGCGCGCCTCAGCCACCTCCTCCGCCTCTGGCATCTGACCAGCCTTGACGCCCCCACCGTAGCCGTCACCTGGACCCTGGCCATCGCCGCGGCCTTCCGCATCTACCTGCCCCTGTGGCTCCCCATCACCCTCGCCCTAGCCGCCTGGTCGGCCTACATCGCAGACCGTCTCCTGGATGTGTACCGCGCCCGCCCACATCCTTTGATCGAAAACACCCTACGCCCCCGCCATCTCTTCCACTGGCGCCACCGCCGTCTCTTCATCCCCATCGCCGCAGCCGCCGCGGCCGCGGCGCTCACCCTCGTCTTCATCAACATGCCCACCGCCGCCCGCGCCCGCAACTCCATCCTCGCCGCGGCCACGCTCGTCTACTTCACCTCCATCCACAATCCCTGGCAGCCCGCCCTCCCCAAGCTCAGAATCCCCAAAGAGCTTTTCGTCGCCCTCATCTTCACCCTCGCCTGCGCCATCCCGGCCTGGACGCGCATCCCCGCGCAACGCACCGAGCTCGTTCTCCCCACCCTGATCTTCATCGCCCTCGCCTGGCTCAACTGCCACGCCATCGAGCTCTGGGAATCGGAAACCTCATTCGTCCAAAGGCACAAACTCCTCCCCGCGGCCGCGGCTCTGGCCATCTCCGCTCTCGCAGCAGCTACCCTCACTTTCATAACCGGCCAGCCGCGCATCGCCGCCCTCGAAGCCGCCGCAGCCCTCAGCGCAACCTTTCTCACCCTCCTCAACCGCCACCACAACCGCCTCCACCCCACCACCCTCCGCGCCGCCGCCGACCTCGTCCTGCTCACCCCGCTGGCTCTCGTCGCACTTCAGCTCTCCACTTCTTAGAAAATGAATTGTCATCCTTCAGGATGACGGCTTTGTCGGGAGCCGGAATACAGCTGCTTGGGTATCCGATGGAAGTGAATCGCTAAAATAGAAATGTCGAGTAGTGGGGGCCATGGCTAAACAGTTCACGTGCATCGAGCCGCGACATCACGAGTTTATTTTGCAACAGCGGATTTTCTTTGCGGCGTCGGCGGCTGTTGAAGGGCGAGTGAATGTTTCTCCCAAAGACGGAGCGGCTTTGCGCATCCTCAGCCCCAATCGGGTGGCCTACCTCGACCAGACTGGCAGCGGTAACGAGACTGCGGCGCACCTTCTCGCTAATGGACGCCTTACCATCATGTTCTGTGCCTTCGAAGGCGCGCCCTTGATTTTGCGGCTCTATGGGCAGGGTTGGGCTTTGCCTCGCGGGGGCCGCGCCTACTTCGACCTGCTGGCGTCCGCGTTCTCGAATGAAGAACGTCCTGGGTCGCGCCAAATTGTGGTACTGGATGTTGACCTGGTGCAGACCTCCTGTGGATACGGCGTTCCGCTATTCGAATACGTTGCCGAGCGGCCCACCCTGACGCGGTGGGCAGAGGCGAAAGGTGAAGCGGGACTGGAAGAATACCGGCAAGAGAAGAATGCATTCAGTATTGACGGATTACCGACCGGGATCCTGGAACTCAAAACCGATCGTTAGCGGTTGCTGATGGTAAACTGGCCCTCGACTCCGGCCGCCTGGCTAGGTTGTCCCCGCCGAGGAAGACGGAGTAGTCACCGGGCTGCATCGCAGTTTTTCCGTCCTGATCGACTTCGCTCAATTGCGCGGGCTGAAGGGTCTCGGCAATGGTGGCCCCTCCCTCCTCTCCCGGATACCAGGCTTCCACCAGAGCAGCAGCGTGCTCTTTCGCCAAGGGGACGGCAAGTGCGCTACCGTTCATCAACACCACCACCAGCGGCCTTAGCAAAGCCGTTATCCTGAAGGATCTGCCTCTCACCCTTGAATCCCACCCCCAACTTCGACCCCCTCGCCAAGCCCTACCGCTGGCTTGAATACTTTACTTTCGGCCCATTCCTGCAGCGCACCCGCACGTACTTTCTGCCGCAGCTCTCCGCATGCCGCCGGGCGCTTGTGCTTGGCGACGGAGACGGCCGTTTCACCGCGCAGCTCCTCCGGCACAATCCGGAAATTCGCGTCCACGCCATAGATGCCAGCCCCAAAATGCTCGCCGCCCTCCGCGCTTCCGCCGGAAGCAACGCAGACCGCCTCACTCCAGAATCTGCCGACCTCCGCCACTGGCAGACCCCGCTCAACGTCCGTTACGATCTCATCGCCACCCACTTCTTCCTCGACTGCCTGACCACCGAAGAAGTTGCCTCCCTTGCCCATCGCCTCATCCCGGTCACGACTCAAGACACCCTCTGGCTCATCTCCGACTTCGCCATCCCTCCAACGCTCTTCGGCCGCCTCATCGCCGCGCCCCTTATCGCCCTTCTCTACGCAGCCTTCCGTCTTCTCACCCATCTCCGCCTCAAGCGCCTCCCCGACCATAGCGCCGCACTCATCCAATCCGGCTGGACACTCCAATCTCACCACCCCCGTCTCCACGGCCTGCTCATCAGCCAGCTATGGCAGCGCCATGCCTTGAGCAAACTAGAGCCTTAGCCCAGGCACTCATGCCGTGCAGGAAATGAGAAAGTTGAGACCGATGGGCCATTCCCATCCGCCTCGACTCGCGCGCTAAGATCTTCGTGTGACACCCGCAGAAGCAAAAACCTGGCTTATCGAGCAGATCCTGATCGAGGCGGATCGTGAAAGTATGCATCTCGACGAGCTCGAACGCCAGATGCTGGCCTTCTCCGAAACCTCAAGAACGCCGCCCAATTTTGCCGAGCTTAATGCCGCTTTTGAAATCGATCACGACAATGTTGAATACGAAGATAAAATCGCAGGCCTCGCCCGCAATCGTCTTCAAGGTCTGCGTGCGATTGACAGCACGGATGTGGCCCGGTGGCGCGAAGCGGTCGCCATACTTTCAGAGGAGGACCATTATCTGCTTGTCATGATCAACATGGCAGACCGCGAGCCGCCTAGCCTACGTATCGACGATTCGCTTTCGGCTCGCCCGCCGCGCGACCGGCTGAAGCTCATCCTAACGGCGGCAGCGATCGTAATCGCAATGCTGATCGCTCTGAGTGCCTTAGATCACCCTGGGATCGATCTACCCAGCCGCCGCTAACCCCGCGCCGCCACAATCCCCAACCCGCTTCGCCGTGCCGCCATCCCACGCTGGAATGTCTCCGCAATGCGCTGTGATTTCACGATAAACACCGCCGCCTTCTCCTCCGGCAGCAGCTCTCGCGCCGTCTCCGCAAACAACGCCAGCCAGCGCTCAAAATGCTCTCGCCCCAGCGTCATCTTTAAATGCGTCTCCAGCGGATTCCCCTCGAAGCTCCCGACACCCAGCAGCACCGCAGCCCAGAACCGCTTCAGCAGCGCCAGGTGCGCCGGCCAATCTTCCACCTGCTCGTTGAAGATCGGCCCAATCACCGCATCCCGCTGCACGCGCGCATAGAACGCATCCACAAGGCTGCTGATCTCCGTCTCGCTGACGCGTGCCTTCGCTTCATTGCTCAAAATGTCCATACAGATAAGATTCGCAACCGGACCGCGGCGATCCGCCTTTAGTTTTCTAAGCGGTCCGCGCCAGATGCCTGGACAACCGTCGGGAAGTAAACTTCGCTCCGCTAGTAAAGCGGCACATTGGCCCGAAGTTATTCGCTGAAACCAGCCCGGTCATATAGAGTCCTTCTACCGAGGAGCGGAAGTTCATATCCAGCACCGGCGTGTCATCCGCGGTGCGAATCTGCGCCGCCAGCCCTGCATCGATAAACTTCAACGATTTCAAATGCGGTTTGAACCCTGTCCCGCCGATCACATGATCCACCACGATCTCGCGCGAGACCCCCTCGGCATTCCGATATTTCACGCGCACCTGCGAACCCGCCTCCGTTACTTCTTCAAGCTGGCAGCCCAGATGCGGCAGCACATGCCCTTCAAACCCCGGCCGCGAAAACCATCCTGGCGCGGGTCCCAGGTACCGCACCACTACCCGGTGCCGCAACCGCTCCGGCATGGCATAAAACACCAGCGGCAGGTCCACCGCCAGCTTCAAACGCCATCCCAGCCCGAGCACCGACCGAGGATTCGTTACTCGATCCAGCCACGGCCGCCAGTCTGAAGACTGGTCGTGAAAATGGATCTTCCGGGTGCGCGCCATTAACTCCGTCTCCGCCCCGGCCTCATTCAGAGCCACGGCCGCATTCACCGCCGAAGCGCCGCCGCCGATCACCAGGACTTTCTTGCCCTTGAAGGCATCGAAGGGCCCATGGTGAAAGGTATGGCTTACGGCTGTGGGCGGCAGTCCCGAGAGCACTTTGGGCAGGTAGGGGAAATGGCTGACGCCTACGGCCAGCGCGACGCGACGTGCCTGTACCCGCTCACCTTCGGCGGTCTCAAGCTCAAAGCCGCCGGGAATCTGGCTGATACGGACGATCATGGTCTGCTCCAACCGGGGCACGTGGCGGCGCTGAAACTCCTTGCCATAGTCGACGAAGGTTGCACGCTTTACCGGCAGGCCGACCGGCTCATAATCGATGCCGTTTTCGCTGCAATACTGCGAGAGCTTGTATCCTTTGCCCGGGGCAAAAAGATCCGAGGCAAAGCCGTCGGATTTAAGAAACATTCCGGGCGGCATGTGCTTATCCCAAGCCTCCATGCAGGGGCCAAAGATGCGGTAATCCACACCCAGCGGGTTCAAGTGCGCGGCAAGGGACAACCCGTACGGTCCGGAGCCAACAATCGCGAGTGAGATCATAACCTACCTTTTCCCCAACTATATCTAAAGAATCATGAGCAGCAGTCCAGGAAAATCCCCCGATGGGGGGACAAGAGAAGATGAAAGCAGCTCATCTATGCGTTTCCGGAAGATGTTTCAATCTCAGTTCGCCGGGCGGCGATGCCCCGCTGAAATGTATCCGCAATGCGCCTCGACTTGGCGATGAACACTTCCGCCCGCTCGGCCGGCAGCAACTCCAGAGCTGTCTGCCGAAAGAGCGCCAGCCAACGCTGGAAGTGTTCCGGGTTCAGGGTCATCTTCAAATGCGTCTCCAGCGGATTTCCGTGGAAAGTTCCCGTTCCGAGCAACACGGCGGCCCAGAACTCCTTTAGCAGCGCCAGATGGGCCGGCCAATTCTCTATCTGCGCGTTGAAGATAGGCCCAATCAGCGGATCCACCTGCACACGCGCGTAGAAAGCGTCCACCAACCTGCCGATTTCCCCGGTTGTTACTTGCGGGGTCAATGTTCCCTGGATAATGGCCATTTCTTAATGATGTGACAACAAGCGGCCGGGCATGACAAATCTCTTCCTCGATACCGTGATATGGAACGGCCGGGAGCTGGCGAGACGCACCCGGCTGCGATGGAGGTGTCACGAAATTTTCTTGACACTGCACGCCGGCCTGCCGCACAGTCATTCACGCGACTCCTGCCTACCGTAGCCCTCCCTCAATTCCCCCTCTGCGAGCCGCAACAACTTCATCCCGGCGGAGAACTTATGCACGCACACCTGCACATCAGCAACGCAAGCATTCTCGCCATCCTCGTGTGTGGCGTCTTTCAATGGTTTCTGGGCGCGGCCTGGTACTCGCCTGCCCTCTTTGCCAAGCCCTGGATGGCGGCTCTCGGCATTGTGCCCGATGGTGAGAAAAAGGGGCTGGTCTTCGGAATGATCTGTTCGCTTATCGCGAGCCTTCTACTCTCCTTTGTCCTCTGGCACATGGTCAGTTGGGCACGGGTCGACAATTGGGGCGCTGGAGCTTTCATCGGCTTTCTCTGCTGGCTTGGCTTTGTCGCCGCTCCACAGTTTCCGCAAGGTATCTACGAGCGCCGCCCTGCTAGGCTCTTCCTCATTAACACCGGCTACTGGCTTGTCTGCATGGTGGTCACCGGCGCCGTTTTAGTTGTTTGGCGCTGATCCAGAAGAACTGACCTGGTGGCTGACGAGTTAACCCTCCGCACTCCCCTAGAATGAATTTCAGAACAAAGGGGGACTTTCATGCGCTTGATTGCTGCTCTCGGCCTCATACTGTCGTGCACACTCGCTGCCGGCCAGAGCCCGCAGGCCTCAAAATGGGATGCAGCCGATCATGTCTATGCCCTCCAGAACTTTCATTTCGGAAGCGGCGAGACTCTTCCTCAGCTCAACCTGCACTACCTCACTCTAGGCCAGCCGCATCGCGGAGCCGACGGCCATGTCGACAACGCTATCCTTCTCCTTCACGGCACCGGAGGCAATCGCCGCACCCTGCTCAATCCTGTCTTCGCAGACGTTCTCTTCGGCCCCGGCCAGCCCTTCGACATTACGAAATATTTCCTCATCCTTCCCGATGACATCGGCCAGGGAGACTCCTCCAAACCTTCCGATGGCCTGCACATGAAGTTCCCTCAATATGACTATGACGACATGGTCCGCTCGCAATACCTCATGCTCACCGAGGGCCTGCACATCGACCACCTGCGCCTCATCCTCGGCACATCCATGGGCTGCATGCAGTCCTGGGTGTGGGGTGAGGCTTACCCGCAATTCATGGATGCCCTCGCGCCCTTCGCCTGCTATCCGGTCGAGCTTGCGGGCCGCAACCGCATGACCCGCTATATCGCCATCGAAAGCATCAAGAACGATCCAGCATGGAAGAACGGCGAATACACCACCCCGCCCACAGAAGGCCTGCGGGGTGCCGAAGCGATGCTCATGATCATGGGCTCAGCGCCGCTGCAAATGCAGGAGCATCAACCTACGCGCGCACTAGCGGAGAAGTACGTTGACGACTACATGGCCCGGACCATTCCGCACACGGACGCCAACGATCTCATCTACTACGTCAACGCCTCGCGCAACTACAACCCCGAGCCAAAGCTCTCGTCGATCGTTGCCCCGGCTCTGTGGATCAACTCCGCCGACGACTTTATCAATCCACCTGAGCTTGGGCAGCAGCTTATCAACCAGCGCGTTCTTCCCAAGATGCCGAAGACTCGGTTTGTGCTCATCCCCATCAGCGACGCCACGCGTGGCCATGGAACCCACACCATGGCGGCTGTGTGGAAGGATGAACTGATCCAATTCATGGCCGAGACAGAAAAGAAATAAAACGCCAATCTCCGCATCGGTAGCACAAGCGCGGATGGCTCATACACTGTCTTTGAGGAGAGGAGCAACATGTCAAAAGTTCGAGTCGCGGGATTTGGTATTTCGTTGGACGGTTTTAGCGCAGGGATAGAGCAGAGCCTCAACGATCCTCTGGGCAAACGCGGTCCAGAGCTCTTTCAGTGGTTCTTTCGAACGAAAACATTCTGCGCCATGCACGGGCAAGAGGGCGGAGCCGTCGATACAGACAACGACTTCGCACAGAGAGCGATGGAAAACTTCGGCGCCTTCATTCTTGGCCGCAACATGTTTGGCCCCATCCGTGGCCCATGGCCGGACGACTCATGGAAGGGATGGTGGGGCCCCAATCCACCCTACCATGCGCCAACCTTCGTTCTAACGCACTACGAGCGCGAGCCGCTTGTGATGGAAGGCGGGACGACCTTCTACTTCGTCACCGGCGGAATCGAAGAAGCTCTGAAGCGCGCGAAACAAGTCGCAGGCGACAAGGACGTCAAGATCGGAGGCGGTGTCTCCACCGTGCGTCAGTATCTCCAAGCCGGGCTCATCGATTCCCTCCAACTTGCACTTACACCCGTTGCCCTCGGTCAAGGCGAAGCACTGCTTACCGGCATCGACCTGCGCGCGCTGGGATTTTCTGTGACGGAGCATAAAGCTACCGAACACGCAACACACGTCGTTCTGGAAAAGCTGCAAGCTTGAGCGAAATGATGAAGGCGCTCAGCCGTTCGTTCGCCTTCCAGGCCGCATCCCAGGTCTCGTCTTTGCGATCTGGGATGCAGCGGGTGGTAGCGTTCAGCTTTTGAATAGCCTTAAACCCGATCGATGAAGTACAAACACCGGGAGCAAGAGCACGGATTACTCATAGCGCAGCGCCACCATAGGATCCACGCGCGTCGCTCTCCTGGCCGGCAGGGAACACGCAACGATCCCGACAGTTACGAGCAATGCAGCAACGGACACAAGCGTACCCGGATCAAACGGCTGCACGTTATAGAGCAAGCTGACGAGCAGCCGAGTCACGGCCATGGCTGCTCCGGTTCCTACCACTGCGCCACAGACCACCAGCAGTAGCCCCTGCCGCAGGACCATCCCGCATACGTCGCGCCGCTGGGCTCCAAGCGCCGTTCGAATACCGATTTCGCGCGTGCGCCGGGCAACTTCGTACGAGAGCAATCCGTAGAGCCCGATGCATGCCAACACCAGACCGAGGACGGCGAACAATCCAAACAGCCGCGCTACCAGACGTTCGTTGAACAGCAGCCGGTCGATTGTTTCCGATTGCGTTCTCATGCCGGTCAGTGGCAGATTGCTGTCGATTTCATTGACGATGCTTCGCACTGCAGGGATCAGAGACGCCGGCGGCGCGGCAGTGCGTACCGCGAAGGTAGCTCCGTTCTCCTGCAACGGGATATACGCTGTGGGTGCCTTTTCCATGCGGAGATCAGCATATTTCGTATCGCCCACAACGCCAACAATCTCGTACTGAGGATCTTTAGGGTCGTCCCCGCCAAAGGTCAGCCCAATGGGATTGCGCGCGCCTACGAATCGCTTCACAAATGTCTCATTTACCATCGCGGCTCGCTGCGTCGGCCCCATATCCGCCGCCCGCAAAATGCGTCCCGCCAGCAGCGGGATTCTCATGACGGTCAAGTAGTCCGGCCCTACCGCCAGCATCTGCGTTTGCACTGTCTTCTTATCCGCTTGTCCCTGAACCCGGACGCTGCGCCTCCACAATCCCGAGTCCAGCAGTGCGCCGGATGAATAACTCACAGCCACTACTCCCGGCAGCGCCTGCAGCCGCTGCTGCAGATTCAGATACAGGCTCTGAGTCTCCTGCGCCTTGTATCCAGCCTGCTGCGGCTCAAGCGAGAAGAGGAGAACATTCCGGGTATCGAATCCTGGATCGATGCTCCGCAGCTTGTCGAGCGTGCGCAGCAATAAGCCTGCTCCTGTGAGCACCACCATTGAGAGCGCTACCTGCAGCACCACTAGGCTGCTGCCCAGTCCCAACCGCCCTCCGGTGCGATGCCGGGCCGACGTGGTTGCGGCGGAGTTTCCCTTTAATTCCGACACCACATTGGCGCGGGCTCCGCGGAAGGCCGGCGCGAGGCCGAATCCGATCCCTGTCAGCAACGCCATGCCGATGGCAAACAAGAGCACCGGCAGATTCGGATGCAAATCGATCTTCAGCGGAGAGTACGAGTTTTCTGCAAAGAATGCGGCCAGGCCCGAAGCTCCCACGTAGGCCAGCAGCGCGCCCAACGCCGCTCCGATGATCGACAGCAGCAGGCTCTCCGTTAAGAGCTGGCGAACCACGCGCCCGCGGGCTGCGCCCAGCGCCAGCCGAACCGCCATCTCCTTCTCACGCGTTGCGCCGCGCGCCAGCATCAGCCCCGCGACATTGGCGCAAGCGATCAGTAGGATGATCCCCACCGCGCCCATGAGCAGAAGCAGCGGCTGGCCGAATTGACCGCGGATGCCGACCAGCCCGTCCTGCGCGGGCAAAAGCATCAGGCTTGGATCGTCTGCTTTCTTCCAAACAGGCTTGGCGCCATGCAGCGCTTCATTTACGAAGTATGGATTTACGGCTGCCTGCGCTTGTGTTCCCGTTACGCCCGGCTTCAATCGCGCCACTACTGTCAGCCACCACGAACCGGCATCGGATCCGCGCGACCAACCAATATCCAGCGGTGTGGTTTGAATCAGGGATACCCATAAGTCCGCGGACTTGCCAGGGGTCAAACGGGTGAACGCCCGGTCTGCAACTCCCACGATGGTGAAGGGTACATTGTTCAGCCGAATCGTTCTGCCTACAACGTTCGCTGCGCCGAAGGCCCGTTGCCAGTACCCATAATCCAGCACCAACACGGGCGCCGCGCCCGGCTTTTCATCCTCAGGCTCCAGCATCCTTCCCAGCGCGGGCCGCACGCCCAGCGTCTCGAAATAATCGCCCGACACAAGCTCGCCTTGCGCCATGCTCGCCGATCCAATTCCACTGACGTTTATCTCCGCAGTTCCGGCGAAGGCTGTCACGTTGGTGAACAGGTCTTTTCGGTCACGCATCGCCTTAAACATCGGGTAGGACAATGAACATCCGCTCCTTTGGCCGCTGTCTTTCTTCTGGATATGCCCGCAATCTCCGTAGCTGCTGGTGCCGATGTTGCCGGGCTCGTTGTGCGCTGTCCACTGCAGCACCATCAGTTGCTCTGGATTCTGCACTGGAAGCGCGCGCAGCATTACCGCATTGACCAGCGTGAAGATTGCCGTATTTGCCCCAATGCCAAGAGCCAGCGTGAGCACCACCACAGTCGTAAATCCAGGAGACTTGAGCAGCATCCGCCACCCGTAGCGCACATCCTGGGTTATGGTCTCAATGAAAGTAACTCCACGTGCTTCCCGGCAATCCACCTTGATCTGATCGAGGCCGCCGAATTCCAACTGTGCCCGGCGCGTGGCTTCTTCAGGGGTCATTCCCGCCCGCTGATACTTAGCGGCCTGCTGCTGCAGATGAAAGTGCAGCTCGTCATCGAGTTCCTGGTTGACGGTTGTGCGGCGGAACAGAGAACGAAGACGGATGTAAAGATCGTTCAACATCGGCACCTCCTGAATCGGTGACTTCTAAACCGCTCTGAGAACCTGGCTCACCGCAGCCGTGAGCTTTTCCCATGCGTCCTTCTCTGCTTCCAGCTGCGTTCGGCCGCTCTTGGTCAGCTCGTAGTATTTGGCGCGTCTGTTGTTGTCTGACGTACCCCACTTGGCCTTGATCCAGCCGCGCCTCTCCAGCCGATGCAGCGCTGGATACAGCGATCCCTGCTGGATCTGCAGAACATCGCTCGACATCTGCTGAACACGTTCTGCGATGGCCCAGCCATGCTGCGTGCCGAGAGCCAGAGTGCGCAAGATGAGCAGGTCGAGCGTGCCTTGCGGCATATCGATACGCTGGGCGCGTTGGTTTGGCATAGCTCCCCTTCCGCTTCTACAAAAGACCTTAAATCAAGCCCTGTAGAAGTGCAAGGGGAAAGTGAATAAGGCATGGGTCAGTCTCTGGACAACGTGTGACCCTGGAGTCAGGCGGACATGTCGTTGATAGGGGGCCGGATCTTCTCCTTGACGGGAAAGGAAAGAGAGAGTACTCTCCTTTCTCGGATAGGAGAGAGACGTTTGACGAAACCAGTTGAACTTCCGCAGGGCACACTCGAGATGCTGATTCTCAAGGCGGTCTCGCTCGGCTCGCTGCATGGCTACGGCATCTTGCTGCGCATTCAGCAGGTTTCCGGCGAGCGGCTCGAAATCCTGCAGGGCTCCTTCTATACCGCTCTCTATCGTCTTGAGCGCCAGGGGTGGATCAAAGGCGAATGGGGTGAATCGGAGAACAATCGCCGCGCGCGCTTTTATTCGCTCACCGCCGCGGGCAGGCGTCAGCTCAAGGCCGAGACGGCTAAATGGATCGACATGGCCGCTGTCGTCGCCGGGATTCTCGACAAGAAGGTGGACGAGATATGAGCCTTATCGCCGCAATTCGAAGGTTCTGGCGCTCCATTGCGCCGCGCATCCACAGCGACATCGAGGAAGAGTTTCGTTCTACCCTCGACGCTTACCAGGCGGATTTAATCCGCCAGGGATTGTCGGAGGAAGAAGCCCGTCGCAAAGTCCGCATCGCCCTCGGCCAGCCCAGCACCCAATACGAAACTTACCGCGATGCCATAGGCCTCCGCCTCTTCGATGAGCTGGGCGGAGATATCCGCTACGGTCTCCGCGCCTTGCGCCGCAACCCAGGCTTCGCTTGCGTCGCAGTGCTCTCACTCGCGCTCGGCATCGGTGCGACAACGGCAGTGTTTTCGCTTATCTACGCCGTTTTGCTGCACCCGTTTCCTTACGCTGACGCCGACCGCATCATGAACCCCGTCATTATCAATGAGCAGCATCCTGACGATCCTCAATGGTTTCCTCTTGATACTGCACAGTTCGATCAGTTGCGCCTTGCGGCCCCGGTTGAGTCATTGCTCGGCTTCAACAATTCGCACATGGAGATTACCAGCGGCTCACTGCCCGAAGATGTTTATAGCGTCTACCTCACAGCGAATGCCGGGGTTTTCTTTGGCGTGCGCCCGCTTCTTGGCCGTACCATCGAGCCGGCCGATGCAGAGAATGGCGGCCACGCTGTCGTTGTTCTCAACTATCGCTTCTGGCAACGCCACTTCGGTGGCGACCGCCACGTCATCGGGCAAACGCTGGAACTCAATCACGCCGCCTACATCATCATCGGGATCATGCCGCGCAGCTTTGCGTTCAATGACATCATCGGTGTCGGCGATGTCTACATACCCGACAGCCGCATGCAGGGCATAGCCAATGTTCCTTACATCGCCTACATACCGTGGATCAAGCTCCGGCCCCATGTCACACTTGCCGCTGCAAACGCCGCGCTTGAGCCGCTCGTGCGCCAGTTTGCAAAACAGCATCCGGACCACTATCCCGATCACTGGCATCTTGCCCTGCAGCCCATCATCGTTCCTTTCCAGCAGGAGACCGGGCGCACGTTGATGCTTCTTCTGGCAAGCGTTGTGCTCTTGCTCATCATTGGCTGCACCAACTGTTCCATCCTTCTGCTCGCTCGTGGCCGCTCGCGGCAGCATGAGCTTGCCATCCGCAGTGCGATCGGCGCCAGCCGGTGGCGCATCGTCCGCCAGTTACTTGTTGAAGCCGTTGTCATCTCCTCGGCTGGAGCCATCCTTGGCGTGGCGGCATCTTACTGGCTTGCAAAGCTTCCCTTGTTGCTTTCTCCGGATTCCTTTCCAGCCGAATCCATCATTCGCATCAATACTCCCATTCTCGCGTTCTCCGTCGGGCTTGCTCTGCTCTGCGGCATTCTTTTCGGTCTTGTCCCTGCATTGCACCTTTCGCGCCGGGATTCCGCGCTCATGCTTCCTGGCAGACAGATTGGCGTTGCCGCTCCGGTAAGGCGTCGATGGAGCGCTCTCATCGCCGCGCAGATCGCGCTGACGCTTCTTCTCATGGCCACGGCAGGCACTGCCATCGGCAGCTTTCTCCAGCTCATGCGAATGCCGCTCGGCTACGAGCCCGCAAATGTCATGAAGGTCGGAATCATGCTCCATGTCCACGACCCAGGCGAATGGGACCGCATTCACTCGCACGATGGGCGGGCGGCTTACATCGAGCAGCTCCGGGAGAAGATCGCATCCGTTCCCGGCGTCTTGACTGCCGCTGTCGGCACCGACGCCGCGCCACCCTATGCCGGCGCGCAATACGCCTTCACCGTCGACGGCAATCTCGATCGCGAGCAGCCGCAGGCTCGTGTCATCCTGGTCGATCCACAATATTTCGCCGCGCTCCGCATTCCTCTTCTCCAGGGACGAATCTGGAATGCGAATGAAAACACTCGGGGAGATTTCATTGCGGTCGTCAATCGGGCGTTCGCCGAGCGCTATCTTTCCTCGTCCAACGCTTTGACCCGGCAACTGTGCATTCCAGGTCTTACGAGCCGGAACCGCTTCACGGCTACCTCTGCGCAAAGCGCTGCCATGCGCCAGATTGTCGGCGTGGTGGCGGATGCGCGCAATGACGGCGTCGATCGCCCAGTCGTTCCTGCCATCTATGTCCCGTATACGTCTGTCATGCTTCCGTACGTGCATTTTCTTATCCGTACCGAAGGCGACCCGCTTGCCGACCTGCATTCCATCCGCGCCGCTATTGCATCCGCCGCTTCCGGCCAGGAGGTCTCCAACGGCGTCCTCTCCCTCAATGAAGCCATCGAGCGCGATGCACAATACAGCCGCCAGCGCCTCTTCTCCATCTTGTTTGGCGTCTTCTCCGCCATGGCGTTGGCGCTCGCACTAGTTGGAATCTTCAGTGTCGTTGCTTACAGCGTTGCGCAGCGCACTACGGAGTTTGGCGTGCGCCTGGCGCTCGGCGCGCCTCGTATGCACGTCCTGTGGATAGCTGCGCGCATCGCGCTGGTCAGCGCAGCCGCGGGCCTGGTTATCGGGCTTGCCTTTGACGGCTTTCTCGGCGTCGTCCTGGCTCACTGGATGCAAAGCACTTTTGCCGCAAGCAGCCTGTTCGCAGCCGCTGCGCTGCTTACTCTCAGCGCACTCCTGGCTTGCCTGTTGCCGGCCCGCCATGCCATCGCCGTCCCGCCCGCCGAAGCTCTTCGATATGAATAGAGCGCTGCCTATTTGGCCGCTGCGGAGCGTCTCGCGCGGGAGTCAATTCAGGAAATCTTTGTCGTTAAAGTACCTGCGCGGCATCTTTCGCAAAGTAGGTCACAATAAAATCGGCGCCGGCGCGGCGAATGCCGATGAGTGACTCCAGCATCGCTCGCTCTGGCTCCAGCCAGCCTTTTGCAAAGGCTGCCTTCAGCATCGAATACTCCCCGGAAACCTGGTATGCGCCTATGGGGACATCGAACCGGTCGCGCGCTGCGCGGATCACGTCCAGGTAGGGCATGGCGGGCTTCATCAGGATCATGTCGGCGCCTTCGCCGAGGTCGAGCTCAATCTCGCGCATGGCTTCGCGAAGATTGGCTCCATCCATCTGGTAGCTGCGCCGGTCGCCGAACTGCGGCGCAGAATCTGCCGCCTCCCGGAATGGCCCATAAAACGCCGAAGCGAATTTCGAGGCATAACTCAAGATCGGCGTCTGTTCCAGCCCTTCTTCATCCAACGTTTGCCGCATCTGCCCGACGCGCCCATCCATCATGTCGCTGGGGGCCACAATATCCGCACCGGCGCGGGCCAGGCTGGCGGCCGTCCGCGCCAGTATCTCCACCGACGAGTCGTTCTCGATTGCGTATTCTTCGCCGGTTCTGCTCACTACGCCACAATGCCCGTGGCTGGTGTACTCGCAGAGGCAGACGTCTGCAATCAGCACCAGTTTCTTCGAGGCTGAAGATGCCTTGAGCGCCCGCAGCGCCGTCTGCACGATTCCATCGTCGTCATACGCGCCTGAGGCCTGATCATCCTTCCCGGCCGGCAGCCCAAACAGCAAGAGGCCGCCCAGGCCAAGCTGGGCAGCCTCTTCCGCTTCCTTTACGGCTTCGTCGACGGAGAGATTGAAGACTCCGGGCATCGAGCCGATCTCGCGCCGGAGCCCTTTACCGGGGCAGATAAACAACGGGTAAATCAACTGCGAGGGATCGAGCCGCGTCTCCCGCACTAAAGTCCGCAGCGGTTCATTCCGCCGCAACCGCCGCATACGAATGAGAGGAAAGTCCATACTGCCGATTCTAAATCCGTCAGCGGCGCGCCACCCCGTAGCGGCGCGCCGGTTCCTTGCATCGCGGTATTAGTGCAATGCAAAGTGCAGAATGACGTGACTGCTCATCAACACCGCCGAAAGCAGAATGCCAAGCGCTACCGGCCGCCTTGTCCGCCAGATCTTGACGGCAAAGCCCAGGCAGATGGCCAGCGGAATAAACAGCACCATGACAAGATGAATCCACATTGAGTTACGCAGGCCGAGGTTTGGAAAAAGCTCCGCTGCGCCGAATTGTATTCCGAGTGCAATCAGTGAAAGAGCCACAGTCCCTACTGCTCCTACGATCAGCCATCCCGCCTTTTTTCCCATCTGTTCCATCGCCCATTCTCCTCCCTGTCTTGAATACGCCAGTCCTTGCGCCAGCCACTCTTTTCCTGAACTTCTAGCAATTGCCGTAGCTCCGCCCAGCGCCCACCACAACGCCTGCCAGTCGCCGTCTACGAACTCCAACTCCCGCAGCATCGCTTCGGCCCACGGCTGGCTTCCCGCCGGAGCCATCCGCATCATCAGCCGCAGCAATCCTTGCGCACATTTACGCCGCAGGCCCATCAGCCTTTTACCTCGCCCAGCGCGGTCGTTCCTACGCGCCGTTCGCTCCCTGTTGTCCGGCTTGGGCTTCGGTTGGCCCGCGCGAACTGCAGCCCCTCCGTTGTCAGCCGGTACATGTGCCGCGCCGGCCGGCCCGGTTCTTCGGCCTTCTCCCAGGCTGTCTCCAGCAGAGCCCGCTCCGCCATCCGCATCAGAATGGGGTAGAGCGTTCCTGACTTCAGCCCGGTCCCGCGGCTGATCTCATAGCCATACTTCCACTCTGTCGAGTCCAGCAGAAAAGCATCCAGCACGAGCAGCGTTTGAGGGGAAAGCCGTAATTTCATTTCCAAACTCTACATATATAGACTTAATCTGTCAACGATGTTTTTGTACGCAGAAAATCAAAACAAAAAGGCCGCCATCCCATCGGGACAAGCTAGCCTTGAATGGGGATGAAGCCTGGTTTCGCAGGCCGGAAACTTCAGGCCGCTTCCGCCCATCCTAAAGGCCTGGTTGATGTCTTCAATTCAGAAAAGATCAGGAGCCAGCATGAAGAAATATCTGCTAATCACCCTGCTTGCCGTTGCAATTCCCGCCTTTGGCCAGGCCGCGCAAAAAGATGTATTGCTCAAGCACTGGAAGACCTCTGGCGAATTTACGATTGCAGTGGCTAACGCCATGCCTGCCGATGGATACTCCTTTCGCCCCATGCCGGAGGAGATGAGTTTTGGGGAATTAATTGCGCATATCGCGGCTTCCGACAGGAACGCCTGCGCCAACGCCAGCGGGCTCACAGCACCTGCGCTGCCTGCCAAAATCGAGGCGTGGACCAAGGACACGGTGAAGGTGGACGTGGACAAGGAGACGGCTGTTCAGTTTGCCACCGACTCCTTCGCATTCTGCTCCAAGGCGATCTCTGAGATGCCCGCTGCCCGCATGGACACGGTAGTCGGGCCGCCTGCCCGGAACCTGACCGGTTTCGAATGGCTCTGGTCTTATTTCACCCACACCGCGCACCATCGGGGACAGGCGGAAGTCTACCTGCGCTTGAAGGGAATCAAGCCACCGGCTTATACATTCTGAGCCGGCGCACCGGAGAGGTTTCAAGCAGGAATGCAAAGAAAAGAGCCCGGCGAGATGACTGGCGCCGGGCTCTTCTCGCCTGGACTTCCATTCCTGTCCTATCTCGCCATGGCCTCGTATCCGGCCGCATTGGGAGCATTTAGCAGCACAATCAGGGTCCAGATGCCCAGGATCGTTCCCAGAGGGGGATGAAACAGCGCCAGGCATCCGGCTACAATCGCCACCCAGCGTCCCCAGGTTGTTTTATGCATCAGGCCAAAGCCGGCGGCCAGAGCCAAGCCAGCTTTTACAGCAAGCGCCATCCAGGCAAATCGCATGAAGAAAAGCGGCTGCCCGGGCCCAATCCAGAAATGATGAGTATGGCCGTCCCACATGCGAGGGTCACCGCTGAACGGTCCGCCATGCCCGGTCAGGAAGGCATGGGCAAAGGCGAATCCGAAGAAGCCGGTCAGTGCGACCAGTCCACCGTAGATCAGCCAGCCGACTGCGAGCGCATTGATCCGCCGCTCGATCAGCCCCAGCGGCAAGCCGAATGGGGCCCACGCTCTGGGCGGCTGGTTTATGGGATAAGGCGGCATCCCGGTTGCTTGTCCGCAGCGGGGACAGAATCCCTGCCCCGCCACTAACGCCTGTCCGCATCCATTGCAATACATACGCGCCTCCCGACTTTCCGGCGGCTCCTGATCAAAGCCTATGATCGAGGCCGATGATCCAGGCCGATAATCGAGGCAGATAAACAAGGCAGGCCGGCCGCGCATTGCTTTCATGATGGATACGCGCCCTGCTCGCGTAATGTTCCGAGGGGTCTCTGACAGTTACATCACTCGCCCTTGTCGCTTCGATGGCATGAAATAGTTACCCTGAACTCATTGGTAATGTTACCTTTCGACCTCATATAAGGAACTGCTACTATCCCGGCCATGCTCGCGAAGGCCATCTTTTGTGGCTCGCGGAGCACAGCGAATCGCCTGCCTGCATTGCTCCGACCCATGGGGTTGGGTATTTTGTCTTGTTGCACCTTGTTTCTTTGTTGTTTGTCTGGATGCTCTTGGGAAGAACTGTTCTCCGCCGCCGTACCGACATTACCGAACGCTGTCGCTGTCGACCGAGCGCTTGAGCTTTGTTCACTCACGCGCGGCGATCAGCCTTTTCACCTCATTCTGGAAATCTCTCCACCCTCGCTCTCGCGAAGCGGCGCGCCCAACGCCATGGAGATGCATGGGGAGGTAGAGATCTTCTGGCTCAACGCGATTACCTATCGCACGGTTATCCACTCGCGGAATTTCAGCCAGACGCGCATCGTCAACGGCAGCGTTGTCGAGGAACACAATACAGGCGACTTCTACCCGCGCTGGATACAGAACTTCGTCGACGCTCTCCTCGATCCTGTTCCTAAGGCGGCTGCGCTGCGGAAAGTGCCCGGTACAGTGCCCGTCTCGCGCGAGTCACATGCCTGCATCTCGAATGCCCCGGGCGAGCTCTCGTCTTCTCAAATCTGCTTTCAGGATGAAGAGCCAAGAATCGCGAGTGGCATCGATTTCACCCGCTACGTCTCCTTCGACGATTTTGAGCCCTTTGGCTCGCAGCAAATTCCGCGCACTCTCATCAACGATCTGCCCGCAAATTTTCTGGTTCAAGGGCATATCTTGCTGCTCGAACCACTGCCTCGCTCCGCATCCAAGCTGCTTAAGGCCCATGAGTTCACTCACTCGGCACGGCAGATTCACACGATGCTGGTCTCGAAGGCGACCGCGCAATCGCTGTTGGAATCTAGCCCGGCTATTCAGTCTCTCAGCTCGTATCGCCGCGGACATAGCGCGAAGATCAGCTACACTCCCAGCGGCACACGATCGAGCCAGCCCAGCCCTCAGAGCCCTGCGACCATTTATGTGCGCACCGACCGTACGGGCCGCGTCCGCGAAGCCTATCGCGACAGCTCAGACATCTACGGGCTGCAGTCGGCTGCGGTAGCCCACGCTCTCACCCTGAAATTCAAGCCGCTCCTCATTGACGGCGTTCCCCAGCAGATGGAGGCTCCCATCGAACTGCCTTAGTACTTTTTCACCGTGAGTGTCTCCGTAGCCGAGTGCCGCACAGTTTGCCCATTCACCACCGCCGTGCCCGTAATCTGAATGGCATAGGTTCCAGGCGGCGTCCCGCCCACCAGCTTCAAGCCACCACAACCCATTCCCGCCCCCAGTGCAATCAATCCCAGGCAGCACAGATATCCGCCCCGCCGTCTCCACCGCCGGGGCAGCAGCATCACCGCAAGGCACATCGCCAAACTACCTCCGGCCGCATCTCTCCAGGGCAGGGAACCGGACCCACTCTTTGCGCTCGTCTCCGGATGCCAGTCCGCCGTGGCAATCGTCAGCCGGGAACCTCCACTTCCTGAAATCGTCTCAGGTGTAAAAGCACACGAACTTTCCTCCGGCAACCCCGAACAGCTCAACGCAACCGTGCCCGAAAACCCACCTTCCGAAGTTACTGTCACCGCAACTGTAGTCTTGGTTCCGCGCAACACCGTCCGCGCTCCTGGGCTAATGTTCACCGCGAAATCCCCCGCAATGGGCTGCGTAATGACCTGCTCCAGTACCCCGGAAGTACTGCCCTCGTACGTCCCACTGCCCTTGTAGACAGCGGTCAAAGCATGTGTCCCGGCAGCCAGGCTGGAGACTCCAAACGCCGCCACCCCATTCGCCAGTTGTACCGTTCCCAGCGAGGCCGTGCCATCCAGTAGCTCCACCGCCCCATCCGGCACACCCGTCGTAGCGCTTACCCGCGCCGTCAACGTCACCAGTTGCCCCACCAGAGCGGGGTTGAGCGACGACGTCAGCGAGCTCGTAGTCCCAATTGAAGGCATCGCCGTCACCGTCTGCACATAAAACGCATGTTCTGCCTCGTACACGTTGTCTCCCTCATAACGTGCCTCCAGCGAATTCATTCCCACCGGCAACCCGTTGGTGGTGAAGGTGGCCCTCCCTGTTCCATCCAGCGTCGCCGTCCCCATCACGCTGTTGGTATCGTCGTCCACAAAGACCACCGTTCCCGTCGGTATTCCGTGGCTTCCCGTCACCGTGCTGGTAAAGGTCACCGGCTGCACCACAGCTGAAGGGTTGAAATTGGAGGTAAACGTCATCTGCGAGTCCTCCCCCTGCACCAATACCCACATCACAACCGCTGTGCCCGGCGCAAATGGACTCGCTCCGGGATAGGTCGCGGTAAATGCATGTAGGCCGAGAGTAGAAGGCCTGATTTGCACCGCCGCCGTGCCGCTGCCATCCGCAGGCACCGGACCGTAAAGCTCGCCATTGTCGAAGAGATTCACCGCCCCCGTCGGCGTACCCAGTTCCGATGCCAGCTTGGCGGTTACCGTGATCGTGTCGCCCGGAGAGAGCTCATACTTTGAAGACGTAAGCACCACCGGTGTCGCCGCCGTATCGGCTGCACCCGCATATTCAAACGCGCCCATATCCATGACCGCGTAGCCCTTGCCGCTCCCATCCTGCACCCGCGCATCCCCTGCCGCATCCAGATCAGGCCGCGCATCCGGATATAACCCCGCCTGCACCAGCCCGATCAGCAGCTGCTCCGCGCTCGTATTGCCCGCGTCGATTGCCGGCGAACCATCCTGCAGCTGCATCTCTCCCGAAGCAGCATCCGCCAGCTTAGGGTCCTGCGCAATATTTCCGAAGCGTCCTGTCCAGTCCCCGCAGCCGGTGTCGTAACCCAGGCCGACCGTGTTGATCACGTCGTTATGATCGAAGATCACCGGTGTCTGCGGAATATCGTTTGGATCGGGCGCGCAGCCCACCGAAGGCGTCGCCGTGTTCCCCTCCACGATGTTGTTCACAAACACGCCTGTACTCTGCGTCGAATAGATGAATGCGTCCGCGCCCACTGCCGGCGTTTCCCGGATCGAGTTCCCAAAGAAAGTATTGTTCGCAATCAGTGTCAGCAACGGCCTGCCGGAATCGACATATTGCGCCAGGTCGTAGATTCCCCCACCCACATTCCGCGCCGAGTTCCCATAGATCTGGTTTTGCAGGATCACGACATGGTTCGTGTACAGAACATTGATGCCGCCGCCGATAAAATTGGCCTTGTTGTTGCGGATGATGTTATTCGCAATCAGCGTTCCTTCCGCACCGTCCACCAGGATGCCGCCACCACTATTCCCCACCACTTGGCCGCCATCAGGATCGCCCTTCGTCTGATCGTTGTTTTCAATGGTGTTCGCCAGTATCTCCGTCGATGGAAACCCGCTCACCGACGAGCCCTCCACCACATAGATCCCAGTCCCGTTTGAGACGCAGACGCCTGTCGCAACCGGCGCGGTGTCGCTGATCGTATTGCGTTGAATCAGCGCCCCCGATCGTGTGATCGCAATGCCCACACAGTCGTTCGCCGTGATGATATTGCCGGAGATCGAAGCTGCGGAGTCGTGAAGCTCGATGCCTCCGCCCAGTCCGCTTCCATCCACCGCAGCCCCGCCATGCTGAATCGTGAATCCGATGATCGCGCTGTCACGCGGTTCTCCGCCGACAAACGAAACCGTGGGCCCATGATGCCCGCCATCGATGATCGTTGTAGCCGGCCCATCCGAGCTGATGACCTCAATCGCCCTGCCCAGGAAGTCGATATTCTCGAAGTAGGCTCCGGGCGCAACCACCACCCGGTCGCCATTCGCCGCCGCATTGATCCCCGCCTGAATCGTCGGCTGATCCTTCGGCACCTGGATCGTCTTCGCCGATCCAGAAACACATAACCCAAAACCAAGCGGCAACAGCAACCACCAGCATCCGCGCAAGAGAACTCCTGACCTTATAACGAAAAGAATGCCCGCAGTATACCGCACATAAGTTAACGAATCGCCAGACTCGCCATCATGCGATCAAAGCACCCAGGAACTTCCGCATTCCACTCATTCCAGTCATGCCAGCCTGGCTTTACATGAAACTCATGCGCAATGCCGCGCTCCTGCAAGAGCGCCGCAAACCGCCGGTTCGGCTCCAGCAAAAACTCCTGCGCGCCGGCTGTCAGATACAAGTAGGGAAGCGCACCGGCATCTGCTTTCCTGGTCAGCACAAACGGATCGCGCACTGCGCGTTCCTCGCTGCCCATTGGCCCGAATATCTTGTGAAATAACCACCATTGTCCTACGCGTTTTACGCTGAACCGCCGCTGTGGCACATCGATTGCCGCACTTAATCCGCTTGCGAACACATACATCTCCGGATGACGCAGCGCCAGCGTCACCGCCCCAAATCCGCCCATCGATGTGCCTACAATCGCCCGGTGCGCGCGTCCGTTCTGCGCCGGAAAGCGCGCTTCGACGTCCGCGACTAAATCATGCACCAGATAATCTTCGTATTTATCTTTTGGTATCTTCACCGCATTCAGATAGAAAGAAGAGTTACCTTCCGGCATCACCAGAATGAGTCCTTGCAATGCATACTTCGACACATCCGAGCTATTCGACCAGTCCCTGAAATCGCCCCCGCGCCCATGCAGCAGATACACAACCGGCAGCTTCTTTCCCGCCGCAATATGCTCCGGAAGAAAGACCCGGTACGGCATCTCCCGTTCGAGAGCCGCGCTCTGGAAATGCACATCCTGCATCAACACTCCGGGCGACAGGCGGGGGCGATCCACATTCACGCGTAACTCCTCATCCTGCCGGCATCCGCACAGCCACAGCGCGAGAACGACACAGGCGGCTCCCCAGATTTTGAGATTAGACCGGCGGCGCATAAGAAACCTAAGTCTATCGTTTATCTCGCAACGCGGCGCGCCACCGGCGGATTTACTAGGCTCCAGGATTTCCAAAATACATTCGTTGAAAATTCTTTTTGAAGACTTCCGGCGTGACAGTCTTTTTCTCGCCATGTGGATCGTACATTTCTATCTTTCCGCCGTTCACGCCCAAAATTGCGAAGCCGTGATGGTCGAGCACGTCCTTGGCGTCGTCCCTAGATGCGCCGATCGTCGGTACGGTCTTCGCAGCCTTGGCGGTATCGATAATCTTGTTCAGATCGGTTTTTTCATCCACCGCAAAGCCCTGTAGCTTTCCGCCCGTCAAGGCCGGCCAGAACTCGTCAACTTTATGCTTCTGGTCGTCGTCCAGTTCCTGGTAGCTGCCGATCAGCGATGCGTAGGCTTTTTCGATAACGCACGGCCACAGCGCCTCATTTTTGGATTGCATATAAATCATATGCACATCGTTGCCGTCGGAATATTGCACATAGAAGACATCGCTTACCTCGTACTCCTTGCCCCCTAGTTTCACGCTGAAGTAACGCTGCGACGTAATTTCATTCACCGGCGGCTTGTAATCCGGGTCGTCCTTCGTCTTTGCCGAAAGCGTCTTCAAGATATCTGCTGTGAAGGTCGTCTTGACCGCGCCGCCACTGAATTCCGTGATCATGTTGTCGATGCGCGTTCGCCCGGCCGAGGTATGCGCCATCGCAGCGAGAATCGCCGCCACCGGGCAATTGGCCAGCTCGCCCTGAATTACATCTTCCGGCTGCGGCGTCTTCGGAGCGAGCTTCCAGTCCACCGCCTTGGCTCGAATGATCGAACTGCTGCCTTGTGTCGGCGGCGGCATGGCCAGCGTTTTGGTCGACTTGGTCGCGTTCTTCGACAGGTCGACCTGTTTGAAGCTCAACGGGCCGGGTATTCGCCAACCCGGCGTTCCCGGCAATGTGTTTCCCGGCCCAGTCCCGAGCGGTCCTGGAAACCGAACTCCCTTATATCCCAGCGTCATTGCGGTTGCCTGTCCATCCTTGCAGAGAACACAGTGTCTTTTGATGGTGCAATCGATGCGGTATTCGTATCACGCCAGTCTCGCCAGACATCTCAGGCGGCGGCGTTCGGTGACAACGGCATCGTATAAACGGCTACCATACACCCAGCATGTATGAACGTGAACTACAATCCGAATCCCTGCTCGATTCCACACCCAGTCCTGTCGAGCACCTTGATGCGGCAGCGCTTGAGTGGAGGCCGCTGCTGGCGTTGGTGGCCGGCTATGCCATCTCGCGCGTGGGCCGCGAGGCCATTGAATCTCTGTCGCCCAGCACGGACCGTGTCTGGATCGATCGCCAGCATCAACTCATCCAGGAAATCCGTGTCCTGCTGAACGCCAGTGCTTCGATTCCGCTGGGAGGCCTTTTCGATCCCACGCTACTGGCTGCAAAGGCCCAGATTCCCCAGGCAGCGCTGGAGCCTGACGAGCTGCAATCTGTCGCGCGCCTGGCAAGCGATGTTGCCGTCTGGCAGGTTCTTCTCAAGACTCCGCCGCCGAACACGGCTACGCAGATTCAAGGACTGCTGGAACTCTCCAGCTCGCTAACTCAAAATCTGGCCCCGCTTGCTGAATCGATCCAACGCAAGTTGCTGCCTGATGGCACTCTGGCAGATGATGCCAGCCCGGAGCTCGCGCGCATTCGCAGCGATCAGCAGCGCCAGCATCGGGTGATTGAAGAGAGCCTTCGAGCTGCTCTGCGCCGTCTTTCAAGTGACGGGCAGACGCAGGACGAACTCATCACCATCCGCGGCGACCGCTTCGTTATACCGGTGAAGGCGGAACAGAAGCGCAAGGTTTCCGGCGTGGTGCATGGCGCGAGCTCTTCGGGGCAAACGGTGTACGTGGAGCCGCTCGAAACTATCGAGCAGAACAACGAACTGGTGCGGCTTCTCGAAGAAGAGCAAGCCGAAATTCATCGCATTTTCGTCGCCTTAACCGCGCTGGTTGCTACCTATGCCGACTCCCTTGTTGCAGGAGCGCGGGTGCTCGCCGCCGTCGACACCCTGCAGGCACGGGCCCGTTTTGGCATCGCTTACGATTGCGTCCGCCCGGCTTTTTCGGAGGAGATTTTCCGGCTGGAATCGGCGCGTCATCCGCTGCTCGAAAAACGCCTGAAGAGCAGCGGTGGCAGGATCGTACCTTTCACGCTCGAACTGCAATCGGTAGCCCGGCAGCTCATCATCAGCGGCCCCAACACCGGTGGCAAGACGGTCACGCTTAAGACCACTGCTCTCTGCGCGTTGATGGCCCAATCCGGCATTCCGGTGCCGGCTGCAGCTGCCACTCAGCCGATCTTCACGGCGTTCCTCGCGGATATTGGCGACGCCCAGTCGATTGAGCAGGCTCTCTCCACCTTTTCGGCGCACATCGTCAATCTTGACCGCATCTCGCACCTTGCCAACTCCACGGCGCTGATCCTTCTCGATGAGCTTGGCTCGGCCACCGACCCTGACGAGGGCTCTGCGCTTGCTGTCGCTGTCGCTGACTTCTTCCTACGCTCGCGCGCCTGGTCGCTCATCAGCACACACCACACCAGCCTCAAGATCTACGCGGCCAACACCAAGGGAGTGCTCAACGCGGCCGCGGGCGTCGATGAGGTGACGCTTGTGCCCAACTACCAGCTCCGCCTCGGTGTGCCCGGCGCCAGTGCCGGCATCCAGACGGCCCAGCGCCTTGGCCTCAACGCCGCCATCGTCTCTGCCGCCCGCGACCGCATGGGGACACAGCAGGCCGACATCGCCCGCTTCCTGCAAAATCTTCATCAGCAGCTCACCGACCTCGAAGCTGAACGCAAATCCACCCGCGAAGAAAAGTACGCTCTCAACCAGGAGCGTGCCCGGCTTGCACGTGAAGGCGATGTCGAGCTCAAGCGCCGTACGCGCGAGCTTGAACAGCAGCTCGCTTCGCTTCTCAAAGACTTTGAATACCAGATGCGCCAGGCCGTGGCTGCCATTGACGACAAGTCCGCTCAACTGAAGCTTTCCAAAGAATCCGAGCGCCGGATCAACCAGCTTCGTCGCGACTTCGAGCAGCAGTTCAACTCGACGGTTGTTGCCCACAAACACGGCGCAGACATTGGCGACGCCAACGCCCAGCCTCACGTTGTCAAACGGGTCGCTGCGGGCGACCAGGTGCGGATCAAGAGTATGAACAAGATTGGCACGGTTACGCGCGAGGTTGAAAAAGACCTGTACGAGGTAGCCCTGGGCGCGCTCAAGATGCGCATCAAACGCGACGACATCGCAGAAGTGGTAGCCCCGGCAGGGAAGCCACTCGTATCAGAAAAACCACTCGACGCTGTGGCCCGCCAGCGCGGAGTCCGCGTTACGGTGACCAGCAGCGGCTCCGACAATATGAAGTCCGAGATCAACCTGATAGGCCGTACTGTCGACGAGGCCCGCGACGAGCTTGAAAAGTATCTGGACCAGGCTTTCCTGGCCGGTTTGCCGCGCGTCCGGGTCGTTCACGGTACGGGCATGGGCATCCTCCGCCGCGCCTTGAGGGAATATCTACGCACTCATCCTCATGTTGCCAAGATCGAAGAACCTACGCATCAGGAGGGTGGTGCCGGGGCGACTACCGTAGATCTACGGCAGTAATTGCAAAATAGCTGCAACGTAGCTACAATTCTCTCAACGCAAATGAACGACCGTTCGAGCGCCGCACTTCCCTTCCAGGAAGAAAATGTTAGCTCGAACGTTAGCCACAACCAAAACGCTGTAGGATTCCGTGTCGCCCTTAGAGAGGGGTTCGTCCGGGCCTCGAAGACCAAGGATCAGCCGATAGCTGATAGGTTGGAGAGACCATGCCCGCACTACCTGAAAGCTTCGCACCCATTATTCCGCTTTTTTCGATTGGGACGAACAGAACATCGGCCATTTGGCTCTGCATCAAATCGCACCAGCTGAGGCCGAACAAGTAATTTCGAATCGGCCGATTGATTTAGGTTCACACATCCGCAACGGCGAGGAGCGAACGGCGCAGGTAGGTGAAACCGATGCAGGAAGAGTTCTCCATGTCATTTCGACCATGCGTGAGGCAAAGGTTCGCATCATCACAGCTTGGCCCGCAAAGGACAGAATGCGGCGTTACTTTCTGTCTCTGAAGAGGAACGGCAATGTTGGAAGAATTGAAAAGCAAGACCTTCGCGAATGAAGCCGAAGAAGCAGCGTGGTGGGAGTCTCACGAAGACGATCTAGCTGCCGAATTTGAAAAGGCTGGTGCAGAAGGCCGCCTCGGCATCGGCACTGTAGCAAAGCGTGCTGCTATTCCCTCCACCACCATCCGCCTCGACCCAGAAGACATAGCCAAAGCCCGCGTCCAGGCCGCCCAGCGTGGCCTCCGCTACCAGACCTATCTCAAAATGATCATCCACGAAGCCCTGCGCAACGAGGAAAAGAAGGTTCAAGCCAGCTCCTGATAATGGCACTAACCGAAGCTCATCTCGCAACCTGGCTGGACCAAACCATCCCTCCAGCAAGCCCCGCCAACGGCACAGTCATCCTGCTCTGCGGCATCTCCGGCGCCGGCAAAACTACCACCGCCCAGCATCTCGAATCCAAAGGCTTCCTCCGCCTCTCCATCGACGAAGAAATCTGGTCCACGTACGGCCGCTACGGCATCGACTATCCAGCCGCCGAATATCCCAATCTGCAGGGGCAAGCCGCCAGCGCCATCTGGACGCGCCTAGAACAACTGCTGCAGCAGAAATCGCCCACAATCTCGGCTGTCATCGATAACAGTTTTTGGAAAAAGGAAACCCGCGACCAATACAAGCAGCTCATCGAGTCCCATCAAAGGCCCTGGATCCTCATCTACCTCAAAGTCCCGGCAGAGACCCTGCGCAGCCGGCTTCTTGCCCGACAAACCCGCTTCGACGCCAACGCCGCCTTCCCCATCGGCGACGAGCTGCTCAATAAATATCTCGAAAGCTTCCAGCCGCCGTCAGGCGAAGGCGAATTGATCTTTTCCTGATCGGCAGCAGCCCTCAGGAACTCACACCCGCCGGATGGCCTGGAACTTCCCTGTTACCGCGCCCAGCGGCGAAAACTCCAGCTGAGACGCGGGTTCCCGAAACTCCTTGCCGCAGCTATGGCATGTCACGGCGATCGACAGTGTCGGGTCGAACTCCGGCTTGGTGTCCGATTTCAGCGTGCAAACTGGCACGCGCATATAGCACCCAGCCGTAGGGCAGTGCGCCACCAGGCAATTGATCATCTTGGCCTCTCGTTCATCCATCATCCACATGGGGCCTGCATGCGTCTAGTGCTATTCCACGGTTTTACTCCCGTATCCCCACCACTGGCGGCAGCCCCAGTTCCCGCCGCGCAAATAGCCGGAACTCCAGCGGATAGGAAGCTGCGTGTTCTGTCCATGACTTCTTTACGATGTCTACTCTGCTCCAGCGGCGGAAGAGGCAGATCCACCACTCCGCATGTGGCGAGATCCGGTTATCCGGGAAAGCCAGTTCGAGGTTCAGATATACGGTGGCCATAAAGTCCAGCAGGGAATTGGCAAACTGCAGTGCATACGCCAGTGAAGCCGCCGCGGTGTTCCCCGTAACCCATTTGCGCGCCGCATCGCCGGGCTTGGGATCGAACAGCATTGCCTCCAGTCCCGCCAGCTCGGTCCGTCCGCGCAACTCCGCCAAGATTCGTTCGTACTGCCCCAAATGCTCGCCGAGATGCTTCTCCATCTCCGGGGTTCGCGGATACCAGATGGCGTACATCCGGTTGAACAGTTCCTTGATGGTGTCGTTATAGTCGAACTTCGTTTTTTGCGGAGACAGTGCGGGCTGCACCGCGGTCATGGTCACATGGTGCCCGAGTCTGCGGTAGGCCTCGAACTGGGTCTCCGTGAACCACTGGTTCGCTGTTGAATCCTGAGGAAATACGGCGTGCGCCAGCTTGTAGGTCAACAGATCGGGAGGCTCGTCGCCGACCAGGGAAGACTTCATGTACACGATGACGCCCTTGTACTTGTCGTCACCGTCGTCCTTGAGGCATTCACAATCGGTGGCTGCATTGTCATTGGTGCGGTCTTCCGGCGGAGGGGGATACTGGATCGTTCCCACGACACAATGCGCTCTGCTATAGCCGGTCTTCTCGTCGATGCGCAAGGGCCGCAGGTCCAGATCGATTTCCGCGCCAAAATCGGAACGGCACTTGGTAATCGCAGCGCCCATGCCGCCAAAGTTGACGTCCGCATCCTCTTCTGCATCGCACACGATGATGTACCGGCAGCGCCGCCGCACCAGCTCATACAGGCCCATGTTTTCAAAGTGGCCGCCATCGCTCAGATTCACATAGGGCGCGCTGTCGTTCACCATCCCGAAGAGCTCCTTCAGCAGGTAGCCCAGTGCAAACTGCGGCGTCACGCGGCCGTTGCTCGCTTTCCACATATCCATGCGCCGCGTATTTGTAATCCACCAGCCGAGGCGCACATTGAAGAAGGTCATCAGAAACGCCAGCGCGGGGTTGCTGTTGTATCCCATGTTTGGATTGGCGGCCGCGCCGGAGATCGCTACCGCCGTATCCAGGTGGATTCCGCCAAGCGGATACGCGTAGTCCTTGGTTGGAACATATCCGTTGTAGCTCACGAGGTCTTTCTCGCCGCCATCGGTCCATGACACGCTGTAGCCGGAGTAGAGCGGCGTGAAAGCGAAGCTGGTTCCCTTGCGCTCCTGTGTCGCAAGATCCTCGCCGGTGGTCAGGTTCAGCGTCGTGCAGATGATGGGGAACGGTCCGTCGTAGGTTCCTTTCATCTTTTCAAGGCGATTGAATTTATCCGGCAGCAGATCTGTCACACCGGGAGGCAGCCGCCGCGCCCGCGGATTGACCATCTCCGGCATCTCGCCGCGTCCATCGAATCCTGTGAACGGATCGGCCTGCCGGTTCTGTACCGTGGCTGCCAGGTAGCAGCGCGAAAGCCGGTTGCGATAGAACAGCTGCATCGAAAATTCGTTTACATCGACGCGCCAGCCAAACAGCCAGGCCACAGAGCCCGCGGCGATCAGGCATAGCAAGTCCGCAATCCAGAATTGCAGCCAGGTCGGTGGCAGCGCGAGTGCATGGCTGAGCCCCTCGACGCTGCCAATCGAACTCCATGGCAGGCAATGGACCAGCTTTTCGAATCCAACCGCCGCCTGCCCGGGCATCACCAGAAGACAGCGCACGCGATGGACATAGTGCGCTACGCCATCCACTACCCATGAAGTCGCAAACGAAACCACCACCAGGATTCCTGCGATCGATACCGGCAGCGCCAGGAAAGCGACCAGGTCTGCCGGTTTGAAGCCCAGAAAGCCTTTATCCGTCGGCTTGCCGTCTGCCTTGCCGCTCCAGCCGGCGGTGATCATCGCTGTGTGCGCGAGAAGGAATGCAATTGCCGAAGACCACTTCGCCGCGGGTCTGCTCATCAGCCAATACGCCAGGTACGGTCCCAGGAGTGCCGCGCTCACGATGCCTGTCCACAGCAGGGCATAGAGCAGCGACCAGGCCCGCAACCGCGCCAGCCACTCTCTCCGCATATCGCTGAAGTCGCGGCCCAGCAGGCCCAGGGACAGCTCGATCGCGACATAAGGCAAACTCAGCAGCATGCCCGGCAACAACGCCAACTGTATCCGCCATGGATCGATCAGCATACCCGTTGCGGCCGTCTTCACTTCGTTCACCGAACCGGCAAGCGAAGCGGTAAAGTGATTCGCGGTTCCGCTCACCGAAAATTGCAGTGCTTGTTTCACTGCGTCCGGTGTGCCGGTCATCGATCCCATCCACGCGCTCAACCAGCGGGCAGCCGGTTCGGCAGCGGCCACCATGCCGTAGCCAATGGCGCATGCAACCACGGCCGCCAGCAGGCCGCAGGCGCTGAAGCAAACGATGGCCCAACCCCGGTGCCTGGCCCAGGTTCTCCACTCTGCCATCTCTACCGGCCGGGCGATCCTTTCCGCAGTTAACTCGCGTTGAAAGGCCGAGCGTTCGCAGTCGAACTTGCGCGTGCTTTCGTCGACTCTCGCCTGGTCGTGCGTGATCTCCTCCCGCAAGGTCTCGAGCTCAGCTTTCCGATCCGCTTTTCCTTCCAGCCCCGTCAATTCACGCTGTTTGGCTGCCAATTGCGCCTTGAGGGCTTTCAGCTCACGCTCCATCTGCTTCAGCAACCGTCTTGTGGCGATCCTCTTCTTGAATCGCGCCACCAGTTCGGCATGAGGATAGGGATGCAGAATGTCCCAGGCCTTCATCGCTCCGCCGGCAAAGATGACGACAAGAGCCACCGCCAGTATCCACAGTCCAAATACCGCCATTCCCAGCCAATACCACCAAGGGGGATCGTAGTGCCCCATCTGAACCCAGTAGCTCATCCACATGGAAAATCCGAGCCATGGCATGATGAGCTTCCACTGCACCGCTTTGTTCGTCAGCAGGTCTTTCTTGAACCACTTCGCCTTTCCCGCTTCAGTCGTTCGCATGAGGCTTTGCCGTCTCAAGTTGGTGCCCAACTTTGTCAGAGACCAGATGGCAACACCCAGGGCGGCGGCTTGCACCAGCCACAAGACATACGGGAGCGGCAGTTCGAGATACGGCACCTTTGCGGTCAGTTGAGGAAACTGCGCACTCGTCCCCACCAGCGAGGGCACCAGCAGATGCACCACCAGGAAAGCGCAGGCCAGCGTCGCTACGATGGGTATCTGGTTCAGGATGGTGTTGCGCAGCCAGACTGCCAGCAGCGTCCATGTATCGGTTGAAAATGCTCCGCGTGCCGGGGTCAGGTAGCTGGCATAGCGTCGCAGCCATTTGATCGGCTCCGGCGATCGCGGAAGACAACCGGGCTCCGCCTGGGGCACCAGCTCCTCGATCACTCCATCCCGGCCGCGGGGATGGCGCAAGATCCACGCCGCTAGAAACTCGTGGATGTAGCCGCCGCCCGATACCGAGGAGAGATAGTCCACATGCGGAAGCAGCCCAAGCTGGGCCAGTCCCTGGGCTACGCCGAGGTTGAAGGTGGCGCTTCGGATGCCACCTCCTGAAAAGCAAACCCCAAGAAGCCCAGCCTGCGCCACGGTCGCGTACACGTCCTCCGCGTTGTCAGGGCTCCAGCGTCCCCGGGCCATCATTTCCCGTTCCACAAGCCACTTGCTGGGCGTGTAGTGGGTACGCACGGCTGCCAGTTGCTGCAGCTTGTGATCCTTCTTGAGGTCTTCGAAGAATGCTTCGCATCCGGCTGCATTGCAGCCAGACAAGGCCGTTTGTGCGGCGCGGTAATACGTTTTGCCCTTGAACCTGACTCGCAATGGAAACGCAGCCCGGACGACATCTTCCGTCGACCATTCGCGCCCCAGAAAGTATCGCCTGGCGAGCGTCTTCAGCAATTCCCGATCACCGGCCACCCTTGCCCAAAGTTGAGCCTCGTTGTAGGTTTTGCCGTTGACCTGCACGGTTCTGGGAAAGACGAGCTCCGCCAGCCTTGCGCAGTACTCGTCATTCGACTCACTCCCCATCGCCACTTGCCGCTTGCCGCTCATTTGCAAACTCCGTTTGACCGTACAACAGGTTTGCCCCAGCTCTGCCGGAGCTTCAATATGTCAAAGTGGGGATACTTTGAATTGATTGTTGTCGAAACGCTCTCTTAAGTCAGAGAGCCACAATTGCATGCGTCCAGAGAAGCCGATGCAGGTTTCCAGAACACATCAGGAAGCCAATCAAAACTTGCAGACGATTAAAGCACGCAATCCACGCTGCGCAACACATCAATCGTTCAAGGGCGCCTCAATCGCAAACGCCACCCCGCTGCAGTAAAGTGCCCATGAACCCGGACTCGTGACACTTCCAGCAGGGATACCTTGCGTCGCACCTCTGCGATGTGAGCCATCAAGCCGTCGCGCTTATCCTGTAAGAGCCCATGGAAACTGCTTATATCGCTCTCGGCGCCAACATTTCCAGCCCCGCGGGATCTCCTCGTGAGACTCTCACCGCCGCTCTTGGGCAACTCGCCGATCTTGGCCGGGTCACTGCGCGCTCCTCTTTTTACGAAACCGCTCCGGTGGGCTTCGCCGACCAGCCCACCTTTCTCAATGCCGCTGCCCGTCTCGAAACCGATCTCGATCCGGATACGCTGCTCGATCGTCTCCTGGCCATCGAACGCAGCTTTGGACGCGACCGCAGCCACGGAATCCCCAACGGTCCGCGCACCCTGGACCTTGATCTTTTGCTCTACGGGAGCCTCATCCTCGATACCCCTAGCCTGCAGCTTCCGCATCCACGTATGGCCGGGCGTCCCTTCGTTCTGCTCCCACTGGCTGAAATCGCTCCCGATCTAATTCATCCGCAGTCCAATAAAACCATGAAACAATTACTCGAAGACCTGACCTGCAAATAACCTGACCTGCAAATAACCTGACCTGAAAATAAGAGGACCTCTCATAATGGCGGCCAGTATCCCTGTCTCAAATCCGGCACGAATCAACTGGCCAGCGCCTTTGAAACTCTCGCGCGCCAACACTCTCGCTGCCCTTAGCCTTGGCTGCGCTCTCTTACTCGCTCCATCTTTCACTCCGGCCTTCGCGCAGGCTTCGCCTGTTCCGGCAGCGGCTGGCCAGGTTGTCGACGCTCAGGGCGTGCCGATCGCGGGCGCGGTCATTCGCAACTCGGCTGGCCAGGTACTTGCCACCACCGACTCCTTCGGCAATGCCTCTGTCGCCTGCTCTACCCCCTGCGCCGTCGTCGTCGAGGCTCCCGGCTTCTCCGCGCGCAAGCTCGTCTGGCAATCCGGCACGCCGATCACCCTTGACCTTGCCTCGGTACAGCAGCAGGTCTCCGTTACTGCCTACCGTACGGCTCTCGGCAATCTGGAAAGCCCCGTCAGCACCCGCCTCCTCACTAGCCAGACCATCCGGCAGTCGGCCGCTATTACGCTGGACGGCCAGCTCCGCCTCGTTCCCGGTGTTGAGACCTTCCGGCGCTCCAGCTCGTTAGTCGCCAACCCTTCATCGCAGGGACTCAGCCTGCGCGGCCTGGGATCGACCTCTGCCAGCCGTACCCTGGTGACCCAGGACGATGTTCCCCTCAACGATGCTTTCGGCGGCTGGATTCATTGGGAAGAGCTTCCGCAGCTCTCCATCCACTCCGTTGAAGTGGTCCGCGGGGGCGCCAGCGACCTCTACGGCTCCTCGGCTATCGGCGGCGTCATCAACGTGATGCCCGTCCGCCCCAGCCAGAACCTCGTCGAGCTGAACACCAGCTACGGCTCTGAAAACACCTACAACGACAGCTTGCTCTTTGAAGGCCATCGCGGCCATTGGGGAGCGCTTGCCACCGGCGGCGTCCTGGGCACGGACGGATTCATCCAGCTCGCTCCCGCCTCCCGCGGCCTGGTCGACACCAACTCCAATGTTCATGCCCAGAACGGCCTTGTCATGTTCGACCGCCAGCAGGGCGCGCTTCGCTTCTTCCTGCGCGGGAGCGGCATGAACGAAGCCCGCGCCAACGGCACTCCCGTTCAGACCAACGGCACCCGCCTCTGGCGCTTCTCCACCGGCTCCGACTGGAACGCCCAGAATGGCGGCGTACTTGCCTTCCGAGCTTATGGCTCAGCCGAGCACTACCGCCAGACCTTCTCCACCATTGCGCCGGACCGGAACTCGGAAACACTGAATCGGATTGCTCACACGCCGGATGACGAAATGGGCGCGGTGCTTCACTGGAGCCAGCCGCTGCTGACCCATCTCGTTGGACCCGGCCTGCTCCTGCTCGTCGGCGCGGACACCCACGACGTTCGCGCGCTGGATGTCGAAACTACTTTCAGAGCCGGTGTCCCGGGCTACATCAACCTCTCCGACCGCCAGCGCCAGACGGGAGCCTACGCCGAGCTGCTCTTTACCCACGCGGCCTGGACCATCAGCGCGTCTGGAAGGTTTGACTGGTTCAGCAACTTCGACGGCCGGCGCGTTCTGCCTGCCCAGGCGCCTCTCGATCACGACTCCGAACACGTCTTCGATCCGCGCCTTGGCATCTCGCGCAAGCTGGGTGAACACTTCGCTCTCTCCGCCACCGGCTTCCGCGCCTATCGCGCTCCTACGCCCAACGAGCTTTATCGCTCCACCCAGGTCGGCAGCTTCCTTACCCTGCCCAACAACGACCTCCGCTCCGAGCGCGCCACCGGATGGGAGACCGGCATCGCCATGGAGCAGCATTGGGGCACCCTGCGCACCAGCTACTTCTGGACGCGTGTCAACCATCCCGTCACTGCTCTCACCACTAACCCGGATTCGAACCCCATCCAACTCACCCGCGAAAATCTCGGCCGCATCGAGTCCAAGGGTGTCTCCGTCGATCTGCAGATTCAGCCGACCAGCCCCGACTGGAAGTGGATGACGATCACCTCCGGCTATCAGCACACCGACGCCACCGTCACCCAATACGCCCAGCAGCCCGGCCTCGTCGGCAAATGGATTCCCCAGGTCGCCCACAACATGGGCACCCTCCAAGTGCGCGGCTATCGCCCTTCCATCGGCACCCTCAGCTTTCAGGGCAAGGTCAGTGGCCGCCAGTTCGACGATGACCTCAACAAATATCTCCTGCACAGCTACTTCAAGCTCGACGCCTATGCCTCCCACAACTTCGGCAGCCGCGTCGAGCTTTTCACCTCCGCTGAAAACCTCTTCGACCGCGCTATCGAAGTTGGCCGCACGCCCACTCTTACCCTTGGCACACCCCGTGTCGCCCGCGCCGGCCTCAATCTCCGGGTGGGCCGCCTGGCGGACTAAAGCGTCTCCTGATTTCGCTGGCGCTTGCCTGCGGAGGAATGTATCTTGGGCGGAATGCGGCACGGCTGACTCAACTGTCAGGAAATGGATGGATTTGCAGCAGATTGGAGGGTTCTTCGTCGCCTGCGGCGCCTCAGAATGACAATTCTTTCAAACTGCCCTACCGCCAACGGTCAGGATTGCGTCCAAGCTAGACTCATGTGGTCTACTCGGGCGCCACACTCAAGAACCAGGGGGAACGATCATGCGAACGCCTCTCGCGGTGCTGCTGCTCTCGGCCCCTCTCGCCCTTGCGCAATCCCCGGCCTCTGTTCCTGCCGCTGCGCAGGCATCGAATGACACTCCTACCCTGACCACTAACACCACCATCGTCCTGGTCCCGGCCCTTGTCACTACTGAAAACGGCGAGCCTGTCTACACCCTCAAGGCGCAGGACTTCACCGCCACCGATGACGGCATTCCGCAAAAGCTCACGCTTGAAGAGGACTCCGACAGCGAGCCCCTCGCCCTCGTCGTCGCTATTCAGACCGGCGGAGCCGCCGCCCACCATCTCGACCGCTACAGAAACCTCGCGCCCCTCATCGAATCCATGGCCGGCGAGGTTCCCCACAAGATCGCCATTGTCACCTTCGGCAGCACACCCAAGCCACTTTTACCTTTCACCGCCGATCCGATCACCGATGCAACACCGATCAAAGAAGCGATCGAAGATCTCAAACCTGGCGATCCCGGCGCCGCGATCCTCGATGCGCTTGGCTATTCTGTCGACCTGCTGCGCGCCCAGCCGCCGACTTACCGCCGCGCCATTCTGCTGCTCAGTGAAACCCTCGACAGCGGCAGCCAGCTCAAGCTTGATGACGCGCTGCGCGTGATCAGCGACACCAATACCGCCATCTACAGCCTCGGCTTCTCAACCACTCGCTCCGAAGCTCCCACCCAGGCACGCCATGCCTTTAAGAACGACACCCCCGGCCCCAAAGGCGGCTGCATGGCCAAGGACACGCCCTCCGGTCCGGACGACTCATCCGCCGATGCCAACGAGAAATCCGGTTCTGCGCGTTCCGCGGGCCAGGTTGCCAATCAGGCTTACGACTGCCTCGGTCTCCTCGCTCCGCCGCTGGCGCTGGCCAAGATGGCCTTTGTTGCCGGCCGCAACGGATTGCGCCGCAACGTCCCTGAAACCGTAGCCAGCCTCACTGGCGGCGAGTATTACCAGTTCAAGGATGCCCATGGCATTGAGCGTGCCATGATCACGCTCTCCAACCACGTTCCCAACCGCTACATTCTCAGCTTTCACCCACAGTCGCCGCACCCTGGCCTGCATGCCCTCACCCTGCGCCTGAACAACTATCCCAATCTCGAAGTCTCGGCCCGCTCCAGCTATTGGGCGGATACCGAAGTCCCTCCGGCAGCTCACTAATCTCCGGCCATAGCCGGTCCACTAGAACATCTCGATCAAATACATCGTGATACGATATATCTATGGCCGCCACAGCCTCTAAACCGCAATCGGATTCGCAAACCAGCCAGCGTCTCCAGTCCCTCGCTGAATTCCGCTATACCCTTCGTAAGTTCCTCAATTTCAGCGAACAGGCCGCTCTTCAAGCCAACCTTCAGCCCCAGCAGCATCAGCTCATGCTCCAGATCGCCGGAGCCCCTGAGGGCGTCGAGACCACCATCTCCTGGGTTGCCGAGCGTCTCGGCCTCCGCCATCACAGCGTCGTTGAACTCAGCAAGCGCTGCGCCGAGGCTGGCCTCGTCCAGCGCCTGCAGACCAATCCCGACCATCGTTTCGTCATTCTCCGGCTCACCGCAGGAGGAGAGCAGGCACTCGCGAGTCTCTCCGATGCCCACGCTCGCGAGCTGAATGAACTGGCTCCACAGCTTGTTCGCGCCCTCAACCGCGTCCGCAAGTCGTCGCCAGGGCAATACACCCAGAATTTGGAAATCAAATGAACTCATCCCCCTCCGTCCTGCGCGACTTCACCGTCGACCATCGCGTCTGGCTTCTCTCCGGCGTTGCTGCCGGCATCGGCGTCTGCGCCACCGGCCTTGCCGTCGTCCTGCTGCGTCTCATCGCCATCTCGACCAACCTCTTCTACTACCACCGCTTCAGCGCCGTCACCGTGTCTCCGGCAGGCAGCATGCTCGGCCTCTGGATGATTCTCGTTCCCATCGCCGGCGGTCTCCTGGTTGGATTTATGGCTCGCTTCGGGTCGGACAAGATTCGAGGCCATGGCATTCCAGAGGCTATTGAGGCCATCCTGCTTCACCGCGCCCGCGTTCAGCCCAAAATCGCCATCCTCAAGCCCATCTCTGCCGCTATTGCCATCGGCTCCGGTGGTCCCTTCGGCGCGGAAGGTCCGATTATCATGACCGGGGGCGCATTCGGCTCTCTCGTCGCTCAGTGGATGCACGTCACCGATGCGGAGAGAACAACCCTGCTCGTTGCGGGCGCAGCGGCCGGCATGTCCGCCACCTTTGACACCCCGGTCGCCGCCGTCCTGCTCGCTGTCGAGCTGCTGCTCTTCGAGTGGCGCCCTCGCAGCCTCGTTCCCGTCGCCGTCGCCAGCACTACCGCCGCTATCCTGCGCGTCTTCTGGCTCGGAGACGGCCCGCTCTTCCACATGCCTGCGCTGCCTGACACGATCAGCCTGCTCACCGCTCTCGCAGCGCTCGGACTCGGTGTCATCCTCGGACTGGTCGCTGCCGCCATGAGCCGCATGATGTACGCCTTTGAAGACCTCTTCGAGCGCCTCGAACATCACTTCCACGTTCACTGGATGTGGTGGCCCGCCCTCGGCGGCATCGGCATCGGCGTCGGAGGCTACTTCTTCCCCCGCGGACTTGGCGTCGGCTACGACAACATCGCCCAGCTTCTTCAGGGCAACGCCGGCCTCGATCTCATCCTCGGCATCCTCGTCGCCAAGTCCCTCATGTGGGCCTTCTCTCTCGGCTCCGGAACATCAGGCGGCGTCCTCGCCCCGCTCCTCATGATCGGCGGAGCCGTCGGCGCCCTCGCCGCCCACCTCGTCCACGCTACCCCGGAAGCCCAGGCCTTCTGGGCCCTCCTCGGCATGGGCTCCATGCTCGCGGGAGCCCTCGGCGTCCCGCTCACCGCCATCCTCTTCAGCGTTGAAGTTACGCACTGCCTGCCCGCTCTGCTGCCTCTCACTCTGGCATGCATCGCGGCTTATCTGGTCACGGCCCTGCTCACGCCGCGCTCCATCCTTACCGAAAAGCTGAGCCGCCGCGGCTACCACCTCTCCCGTGAATACGGCGTCGACCCGCTGGAACAGATCATGGTTCGCGACCTGATGACCGCCTTCCCGGAACCGGTAGCCAGCGCCCAGGAGCCGCCCTTCTTCATCTACGCTGACTCCACCGCCCGCAACGCAGCGGAGCTCATGTCCACCGAATCCCTCTCCACCCTTCCCGTCCTTGACCGCGATACCAGCCAGGTCATCGGCAGCCTCACTCTCCACGACCTCCTTCGCGGCCGCACCCGCTCCATCCTTCGCGAGACCGAACGCCTGCGCCTCATGGGCTACATCCCTCCCGAAGAAGGCGGCCACAATTAGCCTTCAACAACCCCGATCCAAAACCCCGGGTCATATTCCACAGCCCGGGTGCCCCACCTTCGGCACGCCTTTGTTTTTGTGCCTAAGGTGGGCCAGATTCGTGCAAAGCACGAACCGCCTTCCCACCCTAGCGAGAATCCGGGTTCCCCTCATCTAGCCTTCGAGATGTGGGATCAGGCGTTATTTCATCGCAATACCGTGAGGACGCGCCGGGCCCGTCTTGAATGCAGTGTTGAAGTCCAGTTTGAACTTCTTGTCCTCGGTAAGGCCGTCGTGCGTAACTTTGAGCACATGGGCCTTATGGTCGCCTTCAAAGTGAATAATGCCCGCGGCATCTTCATTGAGGAAATAGTCCGTCACCACCAGGCGGCTATCATCTTCGCTCAGCACAATATTGTGCGGTCCCGCGTTCGCGCCAAAGCTGACAACCGATATCTGCCTGGGATTGAAGCGGTCCCGGACATCCAGCATCACCACCTGCCCAGCCATGAACGTGCCGATTATCAGCCGGTCGCCCGATTGCGGTGTCGCCATGATCTGGCCCATTCCCCCAGCTACCGGCGTATCCACATGCGGCTTCACCGTCGAGAGATCGAATACCGGAATGCCTCTGTCGCGTTCGGGATTGATCAGATAAATGTGACCATCGAACATGCCCGATGTGTACCCGTATCCATGCGGATCGTGAGGCAGCATCTTCACGTCCATCGTGCCCTGCGCAGGCGTACCGTCCGGTGCAAACAGGTCGACGGTTTTCGTGATCTTGCGCTCGTGGTAATCCCAGATACGCACCGAGCCCCGCAGCACCGGCCCCATCGAACCCATCAACGTGCTGCTGGGCATGATGAAGTCCGAAGTCATCATCAGATTCAGATCCGGACGCGCCGAGATGCCATGCGGATTGAACCCATCCAGCGGCGGCTCGGAAGGCCACTCCTGAATCAGCGACATGGTGCCGAAGTGGTTTGCGACAAAGTGCATACGCCCATCGAACTCTGCCACGCGGCCCGGCGCCATGCCCGTCGAAGAGCCCATCTGCGTGATCAGAAAGCCGCCGTTTTCCAGCGGCAGAAAATCGTCGGTCATGCTCGATTCCACGGCCTTGGTCGAAAACATGAAGCGTGGTTTTTTCGCATCGCTTACATCAAAGAAAAAAATCCCATTCTGATTTTTCAGTAAGCTCAGCAGCCCGCCGCATCCCAGAATCGTCTTGTTCGAATTCAGATGACAGTGGTGCGGCTCGTTGCCGATATTGCCGGGCGGTGGCACCGGCACGACGTTGATGACCTGTCCATACTTGGAAGACTGTTCGTCGAAGTCGATCACCGCAAGAAAATCCGGCGCAACATGCGCCTCGTCCTGCGCCCAGATATAGAGGACCTTTTCTTTTCCGCTGTGGTCGTGGTCGTTCTTGTCTCGATCGCCGCGGTCTCGATCGCCACCGTGGTCTTCCTGCTTGCCGCCCCAATCATTCTGCGCCCGCGCCGTCGTCGATGCACCAAGCGTCAGTGCAGTGATTAGCATCCATAGCGCGGCCGTCCCCGCAACACCGTTCCTCTTCATCATGCAAACCCATCCTTCGCGCGCAGCCAGACTGCAGTGCTGCCAATGTATTTGAGGTTGTTAGGGGATACGTAAAAGTATCACAAGCAGCCAGACCCGCGCCCTGCGGAGAGCGTTCGACGGAGGGAAAATGCAAGCGACGAAAGTCGACTCCTGCCGCCTTGAGAGCTCGAGGAACTTTGGTGAGGTCAGCTGAGCATGACAGAGGCTTTTCGACAGATGTTCAGGGGTTCAGATTCAGGAGTTCAGGCCTCGCGCAAAGCGACGATGGGGTCGACACGCATAGCGCGGCGTGCGGGGATATAGCAGGCCGCAAGCGCCACGAGGACGAGAACGACGGTGAGGCTGATAAAGGTGAGAGGATCGCTGGGCGAAACGCCGTAGAGCAATCCTGCCATGAAATGAGAGACGATGAGTGCACCGGCCACACCGAGCCCGGCGCCGGCGGCGGCCAGACCAAGTCCGCGGCGCAGGACCATCCTGAGAATAGTGCCTCTTTGCGCTCCCAGCGCGAGGCGAATTGCGATCTCGCGTTTTTGTTCATTCACAACATAGGAAATAGTCCCGTAGATTCCAAGCCCGGCGAGCAACAAGGCAGTGGCCGCAAAAAGCGCCACCATTTCCATCGAGAATCGCCGGACAGAAAGCGAGGTGGAGAGAACGCTCTCCAGTGTCTCCGCATGGAAGACCGGAAGCCCCGGATCGACGGACTGGACCTGCTCGCGCACTTGCGCGGAGATGGCGCTGGGATCGAGTTGTCCGCGAAGAAAGATGGCCAGGCTTTTGGCGGGGCGCTGGTAGACGCTGCGGTAGATCTGCGGAATTGCCGCGTCCGCCAATGATTCCGTCCGGGCATCTGCAATCACACCGATGATCGTGGTCCAAGCCGGCTTGGAGTTCGATGGATCGCGGGCATCCAGGTGCAAACGGACGCGCTTGCCCAGCGGGTCTTGCCCCTTCCCATCTTGGCTTGGCCAATACATGCGAGCCGCGGCCTGATTGATGACGGCAACCGGGGGCGTATCCTCAAGGTCCTGGTCGTTGAAAAGGCGTCCCCGCAATAACGGCATGCCCAGCAGGTGGAAGTATTCGGGCGAAACAATGGGACTATGGATCACAGGAGCCTGATTGTCCATTGTCTCAATGCCTTCGCGGATCAACGGCAACTGGCCGGGATTGCTGTGGCCCAGGGGAAGAGCGTCCACGTCGCCGATGGCCGCTTCTTCTACGCCCGGCAGAGTCCGGCTACGGCGCAGAATTTCGCGCAGCAAGACTGCTTCCTGGGTGGCGGTTTGGTAGATATCCTGGCTGGGATCGTTGGGCCCCGGCAGCCAGGTTTGAATAGCCATAACGCGGTCAGGATTAAAGCCGGGCTCCGCCTTGTACAAGTCCCAAAAACTGCGCAGCAGCAGGCTCGCGGCCACCATGAGCACCAGGGAGAGTGCCAGCTCACTGATGACCAGCATCTGGCGGGCGCGGGCGCGTCCCTGTGAACCGCTGGCCCCACGCCCTTCCTGCCTGAGCGTGCCGATCAAATCGACACCGCTCATAAGCCATGCGGGAGCAAGCCCGAAGATGATTCCGGCGGCGGCGGAGACGGCCACGGCAAACACCAGCACGCCCCAGCCAACCGCGATGTCGTGGAGATGCGGAAGACTCTCCGGAACAAGCCGCAGCAGGAGACGTTGGGAACCGAAGAGAATCGCAAAACCGGCGATTCCGCCAAGCAGGAAGAGCAGCAGGATCTCGGTCAGAAGCTGGCGGACGAGGCGCGTTCTTTGCGCTCCCAGAGCCTGGCGAACTGCGATCTCACGGCCTCGCCCGCTGGCCCTGGCGAGCAGGAGATTGGCGACGTTGACGCAACTGATCAGCAGGACGAGGCCTACCGCGCCGAACAGCAGAACGAGAGATTGGCGGACGCTGCCGACCACGGTTTCGCCGAGCGGAGTCAGGCGCACGGTCCATGCGGTCTGTGCCGGGTATTCTGCCGGATATTGTTTTTTCAGCGATTCAACGAGCGCATCGAGGTGCTGCTGCGCGGCTGCAATCGAGAGGCCAGGCTTCATGCGCGCGACCACACGGGCTTGCTGGCGTGTACCGCGCAGCGGGGGCGGAAACGGCAGACCCGCCATGCCAGCCGCCAACCAGACCTCCGTATTGCACTCCTCGTTGGTTGAGCCCAGATCGCGAAAACCGCTCGGCATTACGCCCACGACGCGGTAAATGTCGTTGTCCAGGAGCAGGGCTTTGCCGAGGATGTGCGGGTCGGCTCCAAACTCTCTCCTCCAAAGACCGTTGCTGATCACGGCCTCAAGGTTGAAGCCGGGAGTGGCATCGTGCGGATTGAATGTGCGGCCCAGTTGCGCGTCTACACCGAAGACCGCGAAGTAATTCGGCGTAACGTGCTTGTAGCTGAGACGCTCTGGCTGTGCGCTGCCGGTCAGGTTCACGTTTGCTCCGTGACCGGAAATCGACACAGACTGGAATATTCCGGCGCTCTGGAGGTCGTTCCACTCAGGCACGGAGATGCCGACATCTTGGGCCCCTACGCCGGGAAGATCGTCCTCGAGGCGGACAAGCTGTTCGGGTTGGGGGTAGGGCAACGGGTGCAGCAGCGTGGCGTCGATCACGCTATAGATCGCGGTGGTGGCTCCGATGCCCAGCGCCATGGTGGCGATGGCAATGAAGGAGAATCCCGGAGATCTCAGCAGCATACGACCTGCGTACCGCAAGTCGAAGAGCAGATTTTCGATGAAAGGAATGCTGTGCTCGGCGTGGTGGTTTTCGCGGACTGCCTGAGCCGCGCCGAGCTTCAGTGCGGCCTGCCGCCGTGCCTCGGCCGGCGACATGCCGGCGCGCATGTTCTCTTCTGTCTGAAGCGCGAGGTGTTCAGCGATCTCATCCTGCAGGCGTTGGTCGGCGCGGCTGCCGGCTGCGAAGTTCGAGAAGCGGGCGAAAAAGCGGCGCAGAGATTTCATGACAGTTTCTCCACTTTGACATCGAAGAATCGTGCGATGATGGAGGCGGTTTGCTCCCAGTCGCGGGTTTCGGCCTGCAATTGCTTGCGGCCGACCCTGGTGAGGCGATAAAAGCGGGCGCGGCGGTTGTTCTCCGAGGTGCCCCAGTCGGAGGCGATCGCGCCTTCATTCTCCAGCTTGAGCAGAAGGGGATACAGAGTGCCCTGATTGACGGCAAGCAGGTCGCCGCTGATCTGCTCGATGCGGCGCGCGATCCCATAGCCGTGGAGGGGCCCGAGCAGATCAAGGGTTTTGAGGACCATCAGGGCCAGGGTTCCCTGCAGGACGTCGGATTTTTCGGGCATTGGGAAAGTACCTCTTGGTTTCCAACATGAATATGCCACACTACCTTTTGGAAAGCAACAGGAATGTCATCTTCCGTTTTTACGGAGGGAGCCTCTTTGTACCCGAGACCCACCTGCGGCCAATTCACTCGAGCGGAGCAGGAATTTCTTGAGCAACGGAGAGGCATTCGACTTGTTGTATCCGATCACAAGATCGATGGTTGGAACCTCACCGTGTAAAGGCCGTGCAACTACCGAAGGAATCAGGGCGCTTTGCACATAGGTTGGCAATAACGTGAAGCCACCGGTGGATGCCACCAGCGACATTCCACCGGATAGAGTTTCGGCATCGTAGATCTGTTTCAGTTTGATGCCAATCTTTGCCACATACTCCTCGATCACAGTCTTGAGTACAGGTGCTGCACGTGCTGTGCTGATAAAGTCTTCGCGGCAGATGTCTTCGGGCCGTACGGTCTTGTGCCGGGCAAGGCGATGACTGGCAGGCAGAATCACGACGAGAGGTTCTTTGACGAGGAATTTGAAGTCCAGGCCGGCGGTCCGCGCCTCGCGCCGCAGCAGAGCCACGTCGATCTCCCCCTGCATCAAGGCATTGGCGAGTTCTGGCGAAGATTTTGTCGTAATCGTAACGTCGACATCGGACGCCTCCTCGCGCAGGATTCTCAGTGCTCCTGACAACCAGATCACTTCCTGTCCCGGCAAGAAGCCGAGTCCAAAACCTGGCTTGTGAGGGCGCTCCGTGTTGCGCGCAGCTTCGCACGCTACCTCTATCTGCATGAGCGCCAGCCGTGCATGATCGAGGAAGACCCGTCCAGCCGCAGTGAGCTCGATGCCTCGCGCTTTTCGCTCCAACAGCTTCACGCCTAGTTCCATTTCGAGATCGCGAATTTGGCGGCTCAGTGAGGGCTGTGTCGTATGAAGTCGACGTTCGGCGGCGTGCAAGAGGCTGCCTTCCTCGGCAACTGCAATGAAATACCGGAGATGACGAAGTTCCATCGAATTCTCCTATGCTTCATAAGCATAGCTAAATCATTCAAAGTATTTGTGCAAGCGCCGGATGCGCGTGAAGCTATAGCCAACGGATAGCACTTGTGTTGTCCGAAATCCAAATCTCAGGAGTATCAGTATGTCATTAACACGCAAACCAACCATCGTGTTCTGCCACGGCATCTGGGCCGATGGCTCGTGCTTCAGCAAGGTGATTCCCGCGTTGCAGGCGGATGGGCACGAGGTGATCGCAGTTCAATATGGCCTGGATTCGTTCGACGAGGACGTGGCTACGGTGAAGCGCACGCTTAACCGCGTCGGCAGCCCCGTCCTCCTTGTAGGCCATTCCTACGGCGGCGCTACCATTACGGCTTCGGGCGTCGATGATCGTGTGGCCGGCCTCGTCTACATCGGAGCTGTAGCTCCGGATGTTGGCGAGACCGTACAGCAGCAACTCGACAAGTATCCATCGGATATTTTCTCTCGCGTCGAGGTGGCGGACGGGCGCGCCTGGATGCTTCCGAACGGTACCGAGTTCTTCTGCGGAGACCTGCCCGCGGAAGAGCAGAAGCTCGTCTGGGCCACCCATTTTCCGCCTGTCGCCGATCTATTCCAGCAACAGAAGATCAAGAGCACCCCGTGGAAGTCGAAGCCGAGCTGGTACATCTTGACCACGCAAGACCACACGGTGCATCCCGATCTTCAGCGGTGGGTCTCGAAGCGTATGGGCGCGACTGTGATTGAGGTGGAAAGCAGCCACGTTCCCATGCTGTCGAAGCCGGATGTGGTCATTGAGGTGATCCGCAAGGCTGCGAAAGCAATTCAGGAAAATACGACCGCCTAAGGAGGCCGCGAGGCTCCTCATTTTCGACAGACCGTCGCCAGGCGGTCTGTTTTTTTATCAGCGGCCTTGCGAATTTCAAGTGTGGTTTTGATTCTCTGTATAGGGCAATCCGGACGGATTCGTCACCAATTTTCAACTTGTCTTGACATCTATCGTTTTCCGGCTCAGACTGGCATAGTTAAACTATGTCATAGCCGGGAGCCCATCATGTCCGCTCTTATCAACCGCAATGCCGGCAAAGAAGCCGACCGGGACGAAATCCCGCCCGGAACTCTTTATCTCCTCATCCTCAAGACTCTTGCCTTGCGCGGGAAACTTCACGGTTACGAGATTGCCGATACGATCCAGCATCACTCTGAAGACATCCTCCAGGTCGAGGAGGGCTCGCTCTATCCAGCGCTCCAGCGCATGTTGATCAAGGGCTGGGTTACTGCGGAGTGGGGTGTTACGGCCGGCAATCGCCGCGCACGCTACTACACGCTCACCGCTGCAGGCCGCAAACAGCTTCATCGTGAAGTCGCCCAGTTCGAGCGTGTGATGGGGGCTATCACCCGCGTCATCCAGACCGCCTGAGGAGGAACCATGAGCGTGCCCGCAGAACTTCTTCGCCGCCTCAGGATGCTGTTTCATCGCCGTCAGCTCCACAACGAGCTCGACGAAGAGCTTCGCCTTCATCTCGAACTTCGCCGCCAGCAGCAGATCGAAGCTGGTCTCACTGCGGAGGCGGCTCGCCGAGCCGCTTATCGAAAACTCGGCAATGCCACGCGCATCCAGGAGAAGAGCGCCATGACATGGGGATGGGAAGGTTTCGAAAGCTTCCTGCACGACACCGCCTACGGAATCCGCTCCATGCTGCGCAGCCCGGCCCTCACCCTGGTCGCGCTGCTCTCGCTCGCCCTGGGCATCGGCGCCAACACCGCGATTTTCAGCCTCCTGGACGCCGTAATGCTCCGGGCATTACCCGTTAAAGACCCAAAGCAATTAGTCCTCCTCGGCACCGGCGACTGGAACGGCATCAGCGATACCTTCGCCGCAACCGAGCTCTATTCCTATCCTTTCTACCGCCAGCTCCAGCAGAAAAACGCCGTCTTCTCCGATACCGCTGCCATCTTCAGTATGCAAAACGGAGTCCACGGCTTCGTCCTCAGTCCCTCCGGAGAAGCGCGCACCGAATCGGAGCCCATGAGTGTCCAGCTCGTCTCCGGCACCTACTTCACAACACTCGGAATTCAAGCGCAGCGCGGACGCATGTTGAATGACGCCGATGACAACAGCGAAGGCGATCACCCTGTCGCTGTCATCAGCGACTCATGGTGGAAGCGCAGCCTCGCCGGCGACCCCGACGTACTCGACCGCAAGCTCAAGCTCGGCAACACAATTTTCTCCATCGTCGGCGTCGCTCCGCCCGAGTTCTTCGGCACCAAAAGCGGCGAAGCTCCCAACATCTGGGTTCCCACCTTGATGATGGAGTCGGTCCCACCTCACTGGGGAGGCTACAAAGACAATTTCTCTGAATCCCTCAACATCATCGGCCGTCTCAAACCCGGCGTATCCAATGAACAAGCCACCGCCAACATCAACGTCGTCTTCCAGCAGATTCTCCGCGGCTTTCCCGACAGCAAACTCAATCACGAAAACCTGGCCAACCTCGCCAAGGCCCACGTCCCGCTTACCCCGATGGCCACCGGCCTTTCCAATCTACGCAACCAATTCTCGCAGCCGCTCAAGATTCTCATGGCTGTGGTTGCCCTGGTCTTGCTCATCGCCTGCGCCAACATCGCCAACCTACTGCTCGCGCGATCTACCGCCCGCGCTCGAGAACTGGCTGTTCGTCAGGCCCTCGGAGCCCGCCGCAGCCGCATCATCCGCCAGCTACTCACCGAGAGCCTGCTGCTCGCCCTCACTGGCGGAGCGCTGGGCGTCGCGCTCGCCGCGGTGGCCAACCGCCTCCTTCTGCGCATGGTCTCCGGCGGACTCGATACCATTCCCCTCGACGTTTCCATCAACCTGAAGCTGCTCCTCTTCACCCTTGTTGTGACCATCGCGACTGCACTACTCTTCGGAACCCTCCCCGCCTTCCGCGCCACCAGACTCGACCTGACAGAAACTCTCAAAGCCGGCCGCGGACCGCAAGGCATGAGCGGCAAGAGCCCTCTCGCCCGCGCACTCGTCATCTCCCAGATCGCCTTCTCCCTCGTTCTCATGGTCGGCGCCGGACTCTTCCTTCGCACCCTCAACAACCTCAACAGCATCGACCCCGGCTTCGACAAGGAAAACGTCCTCCGCCTCCAGATCGATCCCAGCTCCATCGGCTACAAGGACGACGACCCGCGCGAACGCGCCCTCTATCAGCAGATCGAAGAGCGCGTAGCCGCACTCCCCAACGTCGTCGCCGACAGCTTCTCCACCTTCACCTTCCACGAAGGCAGTTGGAACGGCTTCATCACTGTCCCCGGCATGCCCGTCAATCACGACCTCAACATCAAGCACAACACCATCGGCTACGGCTACTTCAAGACCATGCAGATCCCGCTCGTCGCCGGCCGCCTCTTCGACGCCCGCGACACCGCCACCTCGCAGCGCGTCGCCATCATCAGCGAATACATGGCCAAGACCCTCTTCCCGCCCGGCGCTAATCCCATCGGACGCAGCTACCACATCGGCGGACCCGATAGCCCCTTTGAGGAAACAGTCATCGGCATCGTCAAAGACGTAAAATTCGGCGACCTCGTCGAAAAAACCGAGACCATCGACTACATCCCCTACACCCAGCACGAATGGGGCTTCGGCGACTTCGAAGTGCGCTACACCGGCAGCTTCGCAGCCATCTCCACGGCCGTCCAGCAGGCCATTCATAGTATCGACCGCAACCTGCCTATCACCCATGTCACCACGCTCGATGAGCAGGTAGCACGCTCCATCACCAACCAGCGCCTCGTCGCCCAGCTCTCCGCCTTCTTTGGCCTGCTCGCTGTTTTCCTCTCCGCAATCGGCATCTACGGCCTGATGTCTTACGTGGTCGGCCGCCGCACCAACGAGATCGGTATTCGCATGGCCCTTGGCGCGGCACGGTCCAACGTACGCTGGCTGGTGCTGCGTGAAATTCTCCTGCTCGTAGGCATCGGCATCGCTGTTGGAATTCCTATTACCCTCGCCGGCAGCCGCCTGGTGACGACGATGCTCTATGGGCTGAAGGGCACTGACCCTGCCAGCATTGCGTCGGCGGTCGTCTTCCTGCTCGCAGTGGCGGCGGCTGCCGGATACCTGCCTGCTCGCAGGGCATCCAGGGTAGATCCGATGGTCGCCCTTCGTTATGAGTGATGAGGCCGAATGTAAAACAACCAGTCCCGGAGCACGCCATGTCTCAACCCGCAGAGCTCTTTCGCCGTCTCAGGATGCTCTTCCATCGCCGCCAGCTTCACAGCGACCTTGACGAAGAGCTTCGCCTCCACCTCGACCTGCGCCGTCAGCAGCAGATCGAGTCGGGCGTCGCTCCTGACGCTGCCCGTCGCGTTGCTCACCTCCGCTTTGGCAATACCACCCGCATCAAGGAGAAAAGTCGTATGACATGGGGATCTGAGATGCTGGAAAGCTTCTTCCACGATACTGCCTATGGAGTTCGCTCCATGCTCCGCAGTCCAACTCTCACCCTGGTCGCGCTCCTCTCGCTGGCCCTTGGTATAGGAGCCAACACCGCCATCTTCAGCCTCCTCGACGCCGTTTTGCTCCGCTCCCTGCCTGTTCAGAACCCGAAGCAGCTTCTCCTGCTCGGCACCGGCGATTCCGGCGGCATCGGCGATTCGTTCGTCAGCACCGAGCTTTTTTCCTTTCCCTTCTACCGCCAGCTCCAGCAGAAGAATGCCGTCTTCTCGGACGTAGGCGCCATCTTCAGCATGTCCAGCGATGTCCACGGAACTCTCCTCAGCGCCTCGGGCGAGTCTGCCGGCGACGACGAGATCATCCATGCCCAGTTCGTCTCCGGCACTTACTTTGAAGTCCTGGGCGTGCAGGCTCAAATGGGCCGCGCGCTGACCGGAATAGATGATGCTTCGGAGGGTGATCATCCTGTCGCGGTCATCAGCCAGTCGTTCTGGAAGAGAAACCTCAACAGCGATCCCAATGCCGTCAATCGCAAGGTCAAGCTGGCATCTACCGTCTACACGATTGTTGGCGTGGCGCCTCCCGAATTCTTCGGCACCAAGGTTGGCGAATCTCCAGACCTCTGGCTTCCCATGTCGATGATTCGCTCAATTCACCCAACCTGGGATGCCTATCGGCAGAACTTCACCCAGTCGCTCAACGTGATCGGACGCCTCAAACCCGGCGTCTCCCTTGACCAGGCCACCGCCAACGTCAATCTTCTTCTGCAGCAGATTACGCAGGGCTTTTCCGATGCCGACCTTAGCCAGAAAAACCTCGACAAGCTGCATAAAGCGCACGTTGTGCTCACGCCCATGGACAAGGGACTTTCTGCCGTACGCGGGGAATTCTCGAAGCCACTTCAGATTCTTATGGCCATCGTCGCACTCGTTCTGTTGATCGCCTGCGCCAACATCGCCAATCTTCTGCTCGCACGCTCTACTGCTCGCGCCCGCGAGCTAGCCGTCCGCCAGGCGCTCGGAGCCGGCCGCTCCCGCATCATCCGCCAGCTTCTGACTGAGAGCCTCATCCTCGCGCTCGCCGGCGGCCTGGTGGGCATTGGTTTCGCTCTCGTCGCCAATCGCTTCCTTCTGCATGTTGTTTCAGGCGATTTCGAGACGATTCCGCTGGATATCTCACCTGATCTGCGCCTGCTCGCGTTCACCTTTGGAATTACTGTGGCTACGGCCCTTCTCTTCGGCACTGTGCCCGCCTTCCGCGCTACCCGCCTACAGCTCACGGAGAACCTCAAGGCAGGCCGTGGCCCAGCGAACGCAGGAGCCCGCAACTCTCTCGGCAAGGCACTGGTCATCCTTCAGGTAGCACTCTCGCTGGTGCTGATGGTGGGCGCGGGACTCTTTCTGCGCAGCCTGGCCAACCTCAATCGGATCGATCCAGGCTTCAATCGCGAAAATGTTCTGCGCCTCAACATCGATACCGTGCCTACTGGCCTGAAAGATGGCGATCCGGCGCTCAAACCTCTCTATCAGCAGATCGAGCAGCGCGTCGCAGCGCTTCCCGGTGTGAAGGCCGACAGCTTTTCGGCTTTCACCTTTCGCGAAGGCGTATGGGCTGAAGCGCTCCTCGTCGCCGGCATGCCCAACAACGAAAACATCGCCGTCGCACAGAACGTCGTCGGCAATGGCTACTTCGACACCATGCAGATTCCCCTCGTCGCAGGGCGCACCTTCAGGAGCACCGATACAGCCACATCGCAACACGTTGCCGTCATCAGCGAGCACATTGCCAAGACCCTCTTCCCGCCCGGCAATCCCATCGGTATGCACTTCGGCCTGGCAGACCACAAGCCGGAAAATGATTTTGAAGTCATCGGTATCGTGAAAGATGCAAAGCTCTCGTCGCTTAACGAAAAGCCCAAGAACATCAACTACCTCACCTACACGCAGAGCAATTGGAATTACGGCGACTTTGAGGTGCGCTACACCGGCGACTTCGACAACATTGCCACCACGGTGCAGCAAGCCATCAAGTCGATCAACCGCAATGTGCGCATCACGCACGTCACTACTCTCGATGAACAGGTTGCGCGTACCATGACGAACCAGCGCCTGGTAGCACAACTCTCCGCCTTCTTCGGACTGCTGGCAGTCTTTCTCTCGGCTATCGGCATCTACGGCCTGATGTCATATGTCGTCAGCCGGCGCACCAACGAGATCGGTATTCGCATGGCTCTTGGCGCCGCTCGCTCCACCGTGCGCTGGCTGGTGCTGCGCGAAATCGTCTTCCTGGTCGCAATCGGCATCGGTGTGGGAATCCCTATCACTCTCGCCAGCAGCCGCCTTGTCACTACCATGCTCTACGGGCTCAAAGGCACGGACGCCGTTAGCCTGGGAGCAGCTGTAGTCTTCCTGCTCGCAGTAGCGGCGATCGCCGGCTATCTTCCAGCACGGCGTGCCTCCAAGGTCGATCCCATGATCGCCCTTCGCTACGAATAACCAGTGCCGTGCAGCTCTATACAAAACAACGCCCTCCAAGCGGAGGGCGTTGTTTTACTGCACTGGAAGCTTTTGCCATGGTTTGTGTTTACGGGGTGATCGTCTGTAGCACTCCCACGGTATCGGCAGCACTTGCGTAGTTCCCATCTCCCGGATATGTCGCCGTCATCGTATGCGTCATCGTCAATGAGCTGGTTGTCAAAGTTGCGGTATTGCTGGCGCCATTCACGATCGTCGCCTGGCCAACCAGAACTTTGTTGTAGTAGAAGCTCACTTTCCCCGTCGGCGCGACGCCCGTCAGCGTCGTAGGCACAGTGGCTGTAAAGGTCATCGGAGTGCCACTCGCTGCCGGATTCGGCGATGATGTGACGCTCACCGAGGTGGTCATTTTCTGGATAGTCATCTTCAGAGGCACCGCATTGCTGGTGATATGCGTTGCATCTCCAGAGTACGTCGCGGTGATCGTACGGATCCCGCTCGGCAGACTTCCGGCATAGATTGCCGCTCCTGAACCGTTCACGGCTACTGTGGCCAGGAAGGAGCCGCCGGAGTAGAACGTTACCGTGCCCGCCGGAGTTGGACCGCTACCGCTCACGGTTGCCGTGATGGTGTAAGTCGAGCCGATCACCGGCGATGTATTTGAAGCTGAGAGCACCAACGATGACGGCAGCTTCGTCTCCGTGCCGGTGGTAAGAATGCGTGTCAGGGAACCCGGCCGGTTGTATTCGTCTGTGGTGACCTGAATGGACTCTAACAGGTTCACTGTTGTGCTCGTGCCGCCTGCGGACGTGGGTTTGAAGTCGACGTAGAAAGTACATACTGCCGCCGTCGCCAGCCCACCGGCTACGCAATCCGTAGCGCTGCCTGCTGCATTTTCTGTGAAGTCGACGGGGTAGACCACCGACGCAACGGTTAGAGGCATGTTGCCCGTATTCTGCAGCGCAGCGATCTTCGGACTGTCCGAACTCGTTCCTCCGGCCGTCGTTGAAGCAAAAGTCAGCGCGGGCGGGGTTTGCCGATTGAGCCGACTTACCGCTCCACCGCCTGCATCCGCGTAGAAGAGATTGCCGCTGCTGTCGATCGCCAGCCCGAGCAGTGAATTGCCCGTTGTGATCAGTGTTGTAGGGCTTCCGCCCAGAGGCACTTCCCCGATCACATCGTCCGCCCGAAGCGTATAGTAAACGTCCCCTGCGGCATCCACCGCCAGGCCGCCGACATTATCCAGGCCCGAAGCGATTGAACTCTGCACGCCCAGAGGTGTGATCTTGGTGATGCTTCCCCCGGTCTGATCCGCAACGTACAAATTGTTCACCGCATCCACCGCCACTCCAAGCGGATTTCCAAATCCAGTGGCTACAACCACCTTGGTGCCGTCCGGCGCCACCATGTAAACCGCGCCCGCTCCATAGTCGGTCAGGTACATATTGCCCACGCCATCCAGCGCGATACCGACAAGATTATTGGCCCCTGCGACGGTGAGCACAGTCTGCGTGCCGTTCTGGGCGATCTTCAGGATATTGGTCCCGTTGTAAGTCGCATACACAACGCCCGCTCCATCGACGGCAATACCGCTCAACGCAGTCAGGCCCGTTGCCAATGTCGAGAGCGCACCGGCCGAGGTCACCTTGATTACCTCACCCGTCCCCTGATCGGCAATAAACACCGAGCTGTTCCCATCCACCGCAACAAACTGTGGCGACGTCGCTGTGTTGTTCAGCACCGTCGTGGTGCTGGGGAAGTATTCCGTCTGCGGTCCTGTGGCGGTGCCCGAAAGCGGCACCATAGACAGCGTGTTCCCTGAGCCGTCGGTGAAAACGACTGCGCCGCGCCGCAATCCGGGCGAGCGGCCGCTGAACTGGACGTTCACCACGCAATCCGTGGCCGAAGCATACGTTTGTGCCGTGCAGGTGCTGCTGCCCGCATCGAGAAAATCCTTGTTAGGCAGACCCGTTGTGAGGACTGAAACCGAGCCCACCGTCGTCCCCGCTGCAATCGAAAACGGTAAGACCATAGCGCTCGAGGGCGATCCGATACTGCCAGAGCCAAAACTAATATTGTTTTGGATTTCTAAAATCGTGCCACCGGATCCCCCTGCAATAAAAAGGTTTCCGCTCGAATCGAGCGCAAGGCCTTCCGGCCCGTTGAGGCCACTAAGAAGTGTGAATTGCGTGTAGATTCCGCCGGAGAGGACTTCCTTATAAATGAAATTCTTGTTGAAATCCGAAATGTAGAGGTTGCCGCTAGGGTCGATCGCGATTCCCTCCGGATTCGTGAAGCCGGTGAGCAGGATCGACTGCGTGTAGGCGCCTCCTGAGAGAGTCTCGAGATAGATATTTCCGGTGTTATCACCCGGAACGTAAAGATTGCCGCTGCTGTCGATCGCCAGGGCGATATTCGGTTCTCCCGTATTGGCGATAGTGGACGGAGTGTAGGTTCCTCCGGAGAGGGTTTCCTTGGTCACTACACCGTTCTCGGAGGACACATAGAGATTGCCGGCGGCGTCAAAAACAACATCCGCTGCCTGAAAAACACTGGGGTCGATGACGGATTGTGTATAAGTACCGCCTGAAGGCGTCTCAAGCAAGAGCCGGTTATTTCCTGTATCGGCGATGTAGACTTTTCCGCTCCCATCGACGGCCACACCAAAGGGGAAGACTCCCGTGGCAATTACGGACGGAGTGTACACGCCTCCCGCAAGAGTCTCCTTCACGACGTTCGAATTTCCAGGATCTGCGATGTACAGGTTGCCACTGGCATCGACGGCAACACCCTCGGTATAACTGAGGCCAGAAATCAACGGAGAAATCGGGATGCCTGCGAACGTGGCCTGACCATAGACCGATGTTGAGGCGAAAGCAATTGTTACCATTGCCGCTGCGATGAGAGAAGTACGAGGGGTGGGGATACGGTAACGCATGATTGCTCCTGGAGGCTCGAGATTCGCAAGATAGGTGCCGGCCCAACTCACAAGGCCGATGTTTGAAGTCCAAAGGCAACCACATCTGGCTGTGGTTGCCGCCGCGAAAAGATGTCTTTCAATTGTTTGGAGGAGTGTACACGAAAGACTCAAGTGATGGTTACTATAGTCATTTATCAGTTTGGTTACGTGAAATGTATTTTGGAAGCAACTTCAAAGGGCCGACTTTATCACTTAATCTCGGATCAACCAGTGACCCGCCTGGCCTTGCTCATCCGCCAGCTTCAGCGCCGGAATCCCGACTTCGGTCGTCAGGTCATCGTTCGAGCCCGAATGAACGCTTACGATCCCTTCTAACAAGGGCCATGTCAGGAGCAGTAGACACGCCAGACAGGGCCTGTTTGCGATCGGATCGCAAAGCGACGCCTCTGTGGTAATCTTGTCCATCTTTCAAGACAACAAGGAGGATGACGTGAGAAAAGCCATGATCCTGGCGTTTGGACTGGCACTTCTGGCGGGGTGCGGAAACCAGGGCAACAAGAGTTCCAGTGCCGTAGCAGAGCCTAAATGGAAGGGCGCTCCCTACCGGCTAACTTTAGATACCAAGGCGAACAAGCCGAACCCGGCTGTCATCGCCATTCCGCCCGTCAAATATGCAGCCAATCCTGATGCGCTGGAGACGAGAGCCGTTCTTGTCATACACTTCACCGCGGCTGGAGCGGCGGACAACGACCAGGTTCCGCACCTCATGATCGGCACTCCGCTGGATGTGCGGGGGCCAGAGGGTACCCTTCCCGCCGATTATCTGGACAAGGCAAGCAAGGGTCTATCGGACTATCTCGGAGCACACTGCATTCAGGGAAACGTGAAGATCTCGGTAGCGCTTGCCAAATCGTCGATAAAGCCTCAGGCCGGCGATGTGGAGGTGGACGCCAAGCGCCTGTCCGACTGGGTGCCGTTCGAGGTCGTTTTCAAAAAGCCCCATTCGAAATGCTAGACGGATCAGATCACGGCTACCCGAACTACCGATAATGCTGAGCCCCACATCTCGCTTCCCACGTTTTACTTCTTAGATGTGGGGCTTCATTCGCTTCACGGCCGCAGTGCGACAGCGGGATCGATTCGCGCCGCCCGTCGCGCCGGAATATATCCAGCCACCGCCGCTACCGTCGACAGCAGCCCAATCATTCCTAGATATGTAATCGGATCGGTTGTCCCGGTCCCAAACAGCAGCGCCGCCATCGTTCTCGCCACTACAAACGAAACCGCGGTCCCTAGCCCAATCCCCACTGCTGTCAGCCGCAGCGTCTTACGCATCACAGCTATCTGCACCTGCTGCATCGTCGCGCCCAGCGCCATGCGAATCCCGATTTCCTGCGTACGCTGCGTCACCGAATACGCAATCACCCCATAGATTCCGAGTGAAGCCAGCATCAGCCCCAGTCCCGCAAACGCCAGCACCAGCACTAGAAAGAACCGCCGCGGAGAGACAGCGTGATCCACGATCCCCGTCAGCGGCTCAAGCGTCGTTGCGGGCTGTCCCGGATTCGCCGCTCGCAGCGCCGCCATCACGCTCGTTGATAACGCGCTCGCCGGCAAGTCTGAACGCACCACCAGTTCCGCGCCTTCCGCGTCTGCCTGCATAACCGGCAGATAGATCTCCGGCCCTGCATTCGTTTCAAGACTTATCTGTCGCACATCGGAGATCACTCCGATTACCCGCGCATCGCCACCATCCACCACGCCCATCTTCCCCAGCGCATCCGTACCCGGCCAGAAATGATGCGCTGCAGCCTCATTCAAAATCACGACATGCTCACGATTCGGTCCGCCCTTCCGGTCCGCGTCCAGCCAGTTGAAGTCACGGCCTTCGCGCAGATGCATCCCCATCGCGGCCAGATAGCCCGGTGTAACAATTCGAGCCATCGCAGCGTCAATCTCGCCCTTCAGCGGCGGATGCTCCTTTGCAGAGAATTGCCAGCTTCGGTTTCGTCCCAGCGGCAGCATATCTGCCACGCCTACCTCTGTAACGCCCGGAATCGCATGCACCCTGCGCATCAGCTCTTGTAGTACCGCACCACGCTTCACTCCGTCGCCGCTCTGGTCATAGTCGATCTTGATCACCGAAGCTCTGCCCGGCTGAAAGCCCATATCCACATGCAGCGTATTTAAAAAGCTCCGCAGCAGCAGCCCTCCACCCACCAGCAGCACGCAGCTGAGAGCTATCTCCGCCACCACCATTGCGGACCGCAGCCGCTCATGCCGGCTGCTTCCGCTCATCCCATGCCCGCTGTTTTTTAGCGCTTCCTGCACATTGCCCGCAGCCACGCGCAATCCCGGCACAAGCCCAAATACCGCCGTCGTCACCAGCGTAATCAGCAGCGTCCACTCCAGGGCCGCACTGTCCACGCGCACCTGGCTCAACAACGGCAACGCAATCGCCTCCTGATGCGCCACGTAGCTCGTCAACGCATACGCCAGCACCAATCCAAGAGCAGCGCCCGCGCACGCCAGCACCAGGCTCTCCGTCAACAACTGACGCATCAGCCGTCCGCGTCCCGCACCCAGCGCCACGCGCATCGCGAACTCCTTGCTCCGCCCCGCCGCCCGCGCCACCAGCAGGCTCGAGAGATTCACACACACAATCAGCAGCACCACGCCCACCGCCGACCACAAAACAATCACTGACCGCCGTAACTTGCCGCTCACGTACTCCTTCAACCCCGTTAACGTCGGCGAAAAGTCGAAGACCTGCCCAGGATGAAACTTCTGAATCCCCTTGAACACCAGGTCTGACTCTGCCTGCGCCTGCTCCACCGTCACGCCCGGCTTGAGCCGCCCTACCGCTGAAAGCGTATTACCCCAGTTCCGCATCACGTCCATCACCGCCGGCGTGTACACATCGAACTTCAATCCCGGCGCAAACACCGCGCCAAAATCGAAGCTCGCCGGCATCACCCCAACCACCGTTACCGGCGTCTTATCCAACAGCACTGTCTGCCCTACAATCGCCGGGTCTCCATGAAACTGCCGCTGCCAGAAGCCATTGCTGAGCAGCACAGCCAAGCGGCCACCTTTCTGCATCTCCTCCGCGGTAAACAGTCTCCCAATCTGTGGTTGCACGCCCAGCGTCTGAAAGAAATTCCCCGCCACCATCACGCCCGACACGCTCTGTGGTTCGCCGCCTCCACCCGTAAGCGTGTACTCGCTGCTCCCCAGGAATGGGTTATAGCTGGTCACGCTCTCGAACGAATGATTCTCCCTCTGAAAAGCTTCAAGATCGTTCACCTCAAAAGTTCGGCCGGACAATCCCGCCGCCACTCTCAACTTTGGATCAAGATTCTTCCCCGGCTCCAGCCACACCAGCCGCCCCGCATCGGGAAACGGCAGCGGCCGCAGCAGAATCGTATTCACCACGCTGAACACCGCCACATTCGCACCGATGCCCAGTCCTAAAATCAACACCGCAATCGCAGTAAATCCACGATCCCGCAGCAGCGTCCGCACCCCGTAGCGCAAATCCTGCATGAAGCTCTCAAACCCGCTGCCCGCGCGCCCATCGCGCACCGCCTGCTTCACCTGCGCCCTGCCGCCCAGCTCCACCATCGCCATCCTCCGGGCCTTCTCCAGCGGCACCCCACGCGCTACCTTCTCATCGATCAACAGCTCCAGATACCCACGCACCTCAGCATCCAACTCACCCTCAACCAAGTGCGACCGAAAAAGATTTCTAAACCAACTCGCATATCGAAACAAGAAACTCACCATCAATCTCCCCGAACAAAAAACGAAAGGAGTTCAACAAACGGGGTGCCCCACCTTCGGCACGCCTTTGTTTTTGCGCCTAAGGTGGGTCCAAATTCGTGCAAAGCACGAACCACCTTCCCTGACCCCTGTTCTCTGACCCTGCCTTTTACTCATGCCGCAGCGCCCGAACCGGATCAATCCGCGAAGCCCGCCGCGCCGGCCCAAACCCCGCCAGCAAAGAAACCCCGATCAACACCGCAGTCACAGCAATCAAAGTCACCGGATCGAAAGCCGTCACTCCATACAACATCGAACTCACCAGCCGCACCAGCATCAACGCGCTGCCCAGCCCAAGTGCAACACCCACGACAGCCATCCACGAAACCTCGCTCAGCACCATGCGCAGCACCTTGTCCGCCTGCGCCCCCAGCGCCATGCGAATCCCAATCTCCCCCGTCCGCGCCGCCACCGTGTACGCCATAATCCCGTAGATCCCAATCGAAGCCAGCACCAGCGCCAGCACGCCAAATCCGCTCGTCAACTGCGCAAACACCCGCTCCTGCGCGACCGTCGTCGCCACCTGTTCCGTCATCGTCCGCACATCGATCAGCGGCAGGTCGCGATCCTCCGCCGCAATCACGCCGCGCACTTCCTTCAACACGCTCCCAGGCTCAGCCACCGTGCGTATCTCCACCACGCGCCTGCCCGCATTCACCTGCTGCTTGTAGTCGATGTAAAACGTCGGCGGAGTTTCGCTGCGCAGATCGTCATACCGCGTGTCCGCCGCAATGCCCACAATCGTCACCGGTCCGGGAATATCTTCCGCATCGGCCTCAAACGTTCTCCCCACTGCATCGCCTTTGGGGAAGAACTGCCGCGCCAGCGCCTGGTTCACCACCGCCACCTTCGGCGAAGCAGCCGTGTCCTGCGCCGTAAACCCACGTCCCTCCACCATCGGAATCCCCATCGTCTGAAAGAAATCCGCGCTCACGCCATTGGTCTGCACCCGCACCGGCTCCTTCTCCTGTGGCGTCCCCGTGACATGAAACGTCGATCCCGAATGTCCGTCGCCCATGATCGCGATATTGCTCATCGCCACCGAGCGCACGCCCGGCAGCGCCGCCAGCTTTGCCTCAATCCGCCCATACAGCGCCATTGTCTGTGCATCGCTGTAGCGAATGCGCGGCGGGTTCAGCCGGAACAGCAGCAGATGATTCGCCTCAAACCCCAGCTTCGTCTGGTTCAAATTCGCGAGCGTCCGCGCAAACAATCCCGCACCCATCAGCAGAATCGTCGACAGAGCGATCTGCACCACCACCAGAGCCTTGCCGACATACGCTCCGCTCCGTCCAGCCGCTCCCTGGCTCCCGTCCTTCAACGAAGCATTCACATCCGCCCGCACTGCCCGCCACGCCGGAGCCACGCCAAACAACACGCCCGTCAGCACCGCAGCAGCAATCGTGAACGTCATTACCCGCCAGTCGAAATCCACCATCATCGGCGCATCCCGCCCCGCCAGCATCCACGGAATCACATTCCGCCCTGCATATCCCAGCGCCAGTCCAACCGCGCCGCCCATCCCCGAAAGCAACAGGCTCTCCGTCAGCACCTGCCTCAAAATGCGAATACGTCCCGCACCCAGCGCCATCCGCGTGCTCATCTCCCGTTGCCGAGCCGCCGCCCGCGCCAGCAGCAGATTCGCCAGATTCACACACGCCAGCAGCAGCACCAATCCCGCCAATGTCATCAACACATACGAAGGCCCTGCATACGTGCCATGCAAATAATCGATGCCCCGCTCTCCCGGCACCATCACCAGGTGAAACATATCCCAAGCCCCCGTCTTTCCATTCGTGCCCGTTGAAACCGTAGCCTTCGCCGTCGACCTCAGCACTGCATCCAGCTCCGCCTGCGCACGCGCTTCAGGAACATCCGGCCGCAGCCGCACCATCGCCTGCACCCACCACGACTGCGGATTGTTCAGCAGCGACGTGCTGCTGTTCTGCGCCCGCGGCATCACCAGCGGCTGCGCAGTCAGCGGCACATACACCGCCGTCTGCTTGCCCATCTCCAATCCCGTAAACCGCGCCGGCAGCACGCCCACTACCGTCACCGGCTGTCCATTCAAACGAATCACCTTACCCAGCGCCGTCTCCGTCCGCCCAAATCGCGCCGCCCAATACCCTTCGCTGATCACCGCCACCGGAGCCACACCCGTAGCATCATCCGCAGGCATCAACGCCCGTCCCAGCAGCGGCCTCACGCCCAGCGCATCGAAGAGATTCCCGCTCACCATCGATGCCTCGACCACCTCAGCGCGCCCCTCCGCCACCGCCGTCATCTGCACATTCTTGAACGCAAACAAATCCGCATACGCATCCGTCTGCCTGCGCAGCGCCTCCACTACCGGATACGAAAACGAATTGCTCGTCAGTCCACCGGCAGGCGTTCCAGAAACATCGCCCCACACCGGCGGCACCGGCCGCTCATGCCCGCTCACCCACGTCAGCATCCGCAGCTCGTGCGGCCTCTCCACCGGCAGGGTGTCGAGCAACACCCGCTTCGCCACCGTAAAGATCGCTGTATTCGCGCCAATCCCCAACCCCAACGAAAGCACCGCCACCAAAGCAAACCCCTTGCTCCGCATCAGCATCCGCCACCCATAGCGGACATCCTGCCAAAGCATCTCCACACCCGCACCCACACGCCCGTCGCGCACTGCCTGCCTCACCTGCGCCTCACCACCCAACTCAACCTTCGCCATCCGCCACGCCTCCGTCACCGGCACCCCAGCCGCCACCTTCTCATCTGCCAGCATCGCCACATACCCGCGCACCTCAGCATCCAGCTCACCGTCAACTTCACGTCGGCGAATAAGATTCCGCAACCAGCTCCATACACGAGAACTCAAGGCTCAACCTCCATCACTCTCGAACCCACGCCAACACCGACAAAGAGAAGTCGTTTGAAGAGAAGCTGTCATCGGCAAGAATTTGCCATCCTGAGCGCAGCGAAGGACCCACTGCTCTCTCTGCTCTTGTTCTTGCCTTTCTGTCTGTCATTCCCGAAGGGAATCTGCTGTTACTCACACTTCACACTCACGCCTTCAGCGCAAAAGCCATAGCCGAAACAATCCGTCCCCACTCCTCCGTCTCCGCCCCCAGCTGCTTCTCCCCAGCCTTCGTCAATTTGTAGTACTTAGCCTTGCGATTGTTCTCCGACTCCCCCCAAACCGCCTTCAGCCATCCCGCCTCTTCCATCCGGTGCAGCGCCGGAAACAGCGATCCCGGCTTCACCTGAAACGTCCCCCGCGTCATCTGCTCAATGCGCCGCGAAATCCCCAACCCATGCAGCTCTCCCAGCGCCAGCGCCTTCAGCACCAGCAGATCCAGCGTCCCCTGCAACAAATTCGTCTGATTCTCACCCATCCAAAATCTCCTATCGAATGTCTGCACGAGTATTCCGCACCTTCCTACAGAATGTCAATAGGAGACGCTGAAGCACAACCCATCATTCCGAGGCATCGTGCTGCTTCCAGTAGCTGGCTTTTTGGACGCGCGGGCGGAAGACATACACGAGGACCGGCGAGGGTAGACCGGGTTACACTGGCAGCCATGCGAACTTCGTCCCGCGCTTTGATCCTCGCTCTCGCGAGCGCTCTTTCTATTGCATCGGCTGAGACTTCAGCAAAATCTGCAGCCACCTGGCCGGCGATTCATCTGCCCAGCTGGTCGCAACAGATCGCGATACGCGAGTCGTGGCTGGTCCAGCGCCATGCCACGATCCTGGAGATGATGCGGCGGCACCATATCGAGATGTGGATCGTGGTGAACGAGGAGTTCCACGACGATCCGCTGACACAATACATTGCGCCACCACGGCCGTACACCGGCAATCGCGATATCTTCCTGTTCATCGATACGGGAACATCGCTGCGCAAGATCGCCGTAACCGGCTATGCCGAAGACAATCTCAAGCGTTTTTTTGAAACGGAAGACGATCCCAGGCCTGCCGACAAGGTGCTGCCTCAGCTCTATGCGCAGTACCATCCGCAGCATATCGGGCTGTCGATAGGAGCGCGCCGTGGCGTGCAGCGTTCGCTCACGCATGACAGCTATCTCTTCCTCGCCAAAACACTGGGAGCGGATGCGGAATCGCACTTTGTTCCGGCAGCCGATCTGATTGAGGAGTATCTCGACACACGGATTCCGGATGAGTTTTCGACCTATACAACGCTTGTCGAACTGACCGATCAGTTGACCAGGCGTGCCTTCTCAAACGAAGTGATTACGCCCGGCAAGACAACCGTCGGAGATGTGCGCCGATGGCTGTACGACCAGATGGGTTCGTATGATGTGACGACATGGTTTCAGCCCGACCTGCGCCTGCAGCGCAAGGGCCGCGTGCCGCAGACTTCGCGCGGATTTCTCGCGGTGGAGCCGGAGTCGACGGTGATTCTTGCGGGCGACGTGCTGCATCTCGACTTCGGCGTCACATGCATGGGCTTGAACACCGACTGGCAGAAGGAGGCCTACGTCCTGCTACCTGGAGAGACCGACGTTCCCAGCGGGCTGAAACATGCAATGGCAAATACGAATGCGTTGCAGGAGTCGTTGATGACTCGCTCACGGCCCGGGCGTCTTGCGGGCGATGTGTACAAAGACATCATGGCCGATATGAAGGCGGCCAACATCGAAGCCAAGGTATATTCACATCCCATCGGCGATCAGGGCCACGGCCTCGGCGCCGGGCTGGACTATCGCGCCACGCAGGCCACCGCGGCCGAAGGCAAGCACATGCGCAAGGGTTCTTATATTTCGATTGAGCTGAACTCCGCCACGCTGGTTCCCGAGTGGGACAACCAGAAAGTCTATGTCATGGAAGAGGACGATGCGTATCTGACCGAGGATGGGTTCAAGACGTTTCTTCCCCGGCAGACCAGCTTTTATTTGATACAACCCTAGGAGTACGTTTCGCCTGCCTTGGCTCGTTACTTCACCGCGACCGGCGCAACTCCAGCTCCAGAGGTCAGCTTCGTCTCCGTCTCAACCAGGCGCACTCCTCTACTTTTGCTGCCGGTAACATCGACGGACGCGATGCGCGATCCCCGTATCAGGACGCGATCCGCATCGTTCAGCCGTAGCACCGGCTGGCTGGAGCCGGGAGCAGCATCGATCCGCGAGTTATCGATTGCCAGGTCCTCAACCTGGTCTACTGAAAACGCGGTCTGCCAGGTAGGAGCGTGCGGTGTTTCCCATGCCAGCTCCACATCGTCCATTGCGACATTACGCGCGTACTTCAGGGTCATTCCGGCAACGGTGTTCTCATAAGGCGCATCCGCACCGTGAGCGACAAAAAGCCGGACATGGTTGAAGCGAATGCCGTCGAGCCAGCTATCCGGATGGCCCTGGATCATCGATGTCCCCTGCCCATGGGCAATGACATTGCTGATGGTGACATTGCGGATGATGCCGGCAGCCGGTTCGTGGTCGCGCTTGACCCCGTCAATCTCACTGCGCCGCTTGATATTGAAGTGAATCGAGTCGCCATCGCCCCACCAGAACCAGTCGAATCGCCGCGTGTCGATGGTTACGTTGTCGATTACCACGTCTTCGACAATGCCGCCGTCGAAGACCATAAAAGCGAGGCCGCGATTTGAATTGGTGATGACAACGTTGCTGATGGTTACATGCCTGACGGCTTTGCTGTTCCCATCGCAAAACTTGATCGCGCTTGAAGACGACGATATCCGGCTGTTCGTCACCGTCACGTTCTCTGTCGGCAACACCGGCCCCCACCCGTCGGTTGAGTAGAAGACGATGCCGTCATCGCCCGTCTCAATGGTGGAGTTCGAAATGTGTACGTCCTGGCAGCCATCTGGATCGATCCCATCTGCCCAGACGCCATCCTGCTGGCTTGAATAGATGTACACACCATCGATGATCAGGTGCTTGCACGCATATGGATTGATGGTCCAACTGCGCGACCGCAAAAATTTCAGGCCGGTAATGCGCACATCGACGCAGCGCAACAGCAGCACCATCCGCGGATAGGCCGACACTTTAGGATCGCCTGCAGGAAACGACCGCATCAGCGGCTTCCCGGTCGCTTCCATCTGCCGCTGGTTCGACAGGATGTAGTGGTCGGTGATGTTGTTCAGCCGCCGTTCATAGCTGGCCTGTCCATCGAGCGTGCCTGCGCCTTCAAGCGCAATGTCGTGTAGATCCTCGCCATAAATGAGAGAAGCCTTTCTTGGGTCTTCGTACTGGCGCGGATCGAGCGTGGCGTAGATCGTCGCTCCCGCTTCTACAAACAGCCGCACTCCCGACCGCATGTGAAGCTGCCCCGATGTGTATTCTCCGGCTGGAACGTAAACCTCTCCGCCTCCCACCTTGCCGCAAGCATCAATCGCCTTCTGCAAAGCCGCCCGGGCATCGTCGCTCTTGCGGCCGGTTGCGCCGTAGTCTTTAACGTTGAAGACGCGCTGCGCCGCCGCAGTGTGCGCGAGGGCAGCAATTGCCACAGTACATGCAAACAAAACACTTAACCGGGTCGAAGTCATCAGACCATCATGCATCAACCGCGGCGAACCCGACAAGAAAAATGACGAGGGTCCTGGCCCTTCTATTGCAATCTCGCCCCGTTCCAACCACCAAATCCAGGTGCAGCCGTCTAAAGCCGATGTCACTCTGGCTAATCGTCGCGAGGCCGGTCCGATGCTCCGGCCTGAATGCAGCTGTGCGCGTCCCTATGCGCGTCCACAGAACGGATGTAAAAATAATTGCCATAGAGAGGATCGCGTATGAACCCTTGCTTCTGCCGCTCTTGCTCCCCGCGTCCATCTCCCCGATACCTCCTTACTCTGCTTCTCATCGCTCTCGCCCTGCCTGCCTTTGCCCAGAAGGTAACCACGTCGCAATATGACAACACCCGCCAGGGCGCCAATCGCATCGAAACCATCCTGACCCCGCGCAATGTAAGCACAGAGCGCTTCGGCAAGCTCTTTACCCTCAAAGTCGATGGAGATGTCTACGCCCAGCCGCTCTTCCTCTCCGGCGTGGAAATTCCGGGCAAGGGCCGGCATGATGTCCTCTACATTGCCACCGAACACGACTCTGTCTACGCTTTCGATGCCAATACTCCAGGGCCGCCACTGTGGCAGGTGAGCCTGCTTCAGCCTGGCTCGACCACCGTGCCGGCTGGAGACACCTCGTGCCCATTTATCCGTCCCGAAGTCGGTATCACTTCCACGCCAGTCATCGATCCGACCACCGGTACTCTCTATGTCCTTGCCCGAACCAAGGACCGGCCCAACATCCTCGCCAAAGCCACATTCAAACAATCCCTCCACGCTCTCGCGATCACCAATGGAGGGGAGAAGTTCGGCGGCCCTGTAGAAATCAAAGCTTCCCTTCCCGGTAAAGGAGACGGCTCCAAAGACGGCCAGATTATGTTCGACGCCTGGCGGGAAAACCCGCGCGCCGCCCTGTTACTGGCCAACGGCCTGGTTACACTCACCTGGGGGAGTTCCTGCGATGTAGGCCCCTACCACGGCTGGGTTATCAGTTACGACGCCCACACCTTGCTGCAGCGCGCTGTCTTTAACACCTCGCCTGACGCGGATGACGGCGGTATCTGGGCCTCCGACACAGGCCCCGCTGCCGATTCACAGGGCAACATCATCGTCGCTACCGGCAATGGGCGCTTCGACGTAGACAAGGGTGGACGCGACTACGGCGACAGTCTTCTCAAACTCGATGCCTCGCTTAAGCTCGCCGACTACTTCACCCCATTCAACGCAGACGATCTTGATCGTAATGACGCCGACCTCGGTTCCGGCGGGCCTCTCCTGCTTCCCGAGCAGCCGGGTCCACATCCCCATCTGGCCGTCGTCGCCGGCAAATCGGGCACCATCTTTCTTGTCGACCGTGACCACATGGGCCACTATGTCTCACAGAGCAATAGCCACGCTGTACAGACTGTTCCCAATCGCTACGGAGTCTACGCCGCGCCAGCCTGGTGGAATAACACTCTCTATGTTCTGAGCTGCGGCGATGAGGATGCGATTCAGACCTTCAGCCTTAGCCGGGGTAAACTCACCCGCACCGCCACCAGCGGAGACAGCGTGGCCGGCCTCTGCACTACGCCTATCATCTCCGCCAACGGAACGAAAGAGGGCATCCTCTGGGTGCTTCGCTCCAAAGCCTGGAACGGCCCCGACACCCAGGCCGAGCTCACTGCCTACGACGCCGGCAACATCAACCAGAAGCTCTATGACAGTGAACACAATTACCAGCGCGACCGGGCCGGGCAGGCGCTCCGCTTCAACATTCCTATCGTGGTGAACGGCCATGTCTATATCGGAGCTAAAAAAGAAATAGACGTCTACGGCCTGCTGCCCACACCTGCAACGAAATCTGGAGCGAATCCATGACAACTGTGGCCTGGAATACTTCTGCGAATCTTATTCCGAGGCCACGGGTTTTGTAGCCGCTTTGATCTTTTCGTATCGCTCGTGAATCTCTTTAAGCTCCAGATCGCTGAGGCTCTCAATGTCGATCATCTGATCGCGCGCGGCGTCGATGGCGCGTATGAGCTCGTTGAGCTTGAGGTTGATGGCGCGGGCATCGCGGTTTTGCGTGTTCTGGATGAGAAAGACCATCAGAAATGTAACGATGGTGGTGCCGGTGTTGATGATCAGTTGCCAGGTGTCGGAGTAATGAAAGATAGGCCCCGTCGCGGCCCAGACGATGATGATGGCTCCGGCAACCGCGAAGGCCCATTTTGAGCCCATGCCGGCGGAGGTCTTGGCTGCGAAATGCCCGAACCAGTCGTTGCTGGGAGGAGCCGGTTGAGGCTGGCCGGAGCGAACCGCGGCGGTTGTGCCGGATGGCGACGTGCGTTTGGACCGTTCGTCTTCTTTCATGCCGAGCATCATACCGGAGCGTCAACACTGGAAACAGTGCGAATGCGAACGCTTTAGCGGATGATGCAGGTGAATCCCGAGTGATATGAGTTACTCGGCGCGGAGGGTCTCGGCAGGATTGACGCTGGCGGCGCGGGTTGCAGGCAGTGCTGCAGCCACGAGGGCGATGAAGGCCAAAGTGCCGAGAGTGACAGCGATGGAGGCCTTGTCGAGGCGGGTGGTCTGGAAGAGCAGGCCGCTGAGCTGGCTGGACATGAGGCGCGCGCCCAAGAGGGCAGCGGCAAGTCCGGCGGCAAGGCCAACCAGGGTGAAGCGCGCGGCCTGCGCGAGGACGAGGCCGAGGACGTGGGCGCGATTGGCTCCGATGGCCATGCGGACGCCGATCTCTCGGGTGCGCTGGGCCACGGAGTAGGAAAGCACGCCGTAGATGCCGATGGCGGCAAGGGCCAGAGCGACGGCGGCGAAGAGGCCCAGTAGCAGCGCTGTCATGCGCTGGCGGGCCAGTGAGTCCGCCAGCAAAGCGTCCGCAGTTTGAGCGTTGTAGATGGGCTGGTTTGGGTCGATAGCCTGGACAGCGCTGCGTAGCGTGGGAATGAGGTTTTCCGCGGCGACGCTGGTGCGCAGCAGGACCACGGCATGAAGGCCGTAACCGGCGAAGTAAATCTCGGGTTCTGGTTCCGTGTTCACGCCGAGGTCACGGGCGTTGTCGACGACGCCTATCACCGGAATTTTGACAGGGGTGGGGGTCATGACGCCCAGGAGCACGATGGAGCCGACGGGATTTCTACCGGCAAGATAACGCTGGGCGAAGGCGGCATTGACCATCATGACGTTGGCTTGCTGGTCGATGTCCTGTTGCGTGAAGCTGCGGCCATCGAGGAGACGCAGGCCCATGGTTTCAAAGTAGGCAGGGCTGACATAGCGCATCTGCGCGAAGGGGTAGGTCCCGGGAGCGAGAGCAGGCGCGCCCTGGATGAGGAAGCGGGTCATAACCTGGGAAGGCTTGAGCGGAGTCTGCGTGGTGGTGGCGGCGTGGAGGACTCCAGGAGCTTGGCTGAGACGGTCGATGAGCTGGCGGTAGAAGTGGTCGGTGGTGGGACTGGAGTCGGCATAGCGCGGCTGGGGGAGGGTGATCTCGGCGGAGAGCAAGTGATCGGTGCGGAAGCCGGGATCCACGGCGAGCAGCTTCTGATAGCTGCGCAGGACGAGTGAGCCGAGGAAGAGGATTACGACGGCGATGGCGATCTCTGCCGCGATGAGGGTGGCGCGGCTGAGGCTTTGGGGGCCGGAGTTGCCGCGGTCTCCCGCGCGCAGGGCATCCGGCAGACTGGTGGTCCTCTGCAGCGCGGGCAGCAGGCCGAAGAGGAGCGCGGTGAGAGTGCAGGCGGCGAAGGTAGCAAGCAGCACGGGCAGGCTGAGGCTGACCGAGTACAGCATGGCGGGATCGAGCGTCGTGGTGTGAGCGAGGGCTACGCGCAGCAGCGGGAGAGCGCCGGCGGCGAGGGCGGTGCCGAGGGTTCCGCCGAGAATGCAGAGCAGCAGCGTTTGTGCCAGAGATTCAGAGAAGAGCTGTGCGCGGCTGGCTCCGAGCGCCTGGCGGATGGCGACTTGGCGACGGCCGGCGTTGGCGCGGATGATCAGCAGGTTGGCCACGTTGGCGCAGGCAATCAGCAGCACCAGCACGACTGCAGCTAGCAGGGTGAGCATGGCTGGGCGCAGTGTGCCGACGAGCTGTTCGCGGAGAGACGAGAGTGCCACGCCGGAGTTGCGGTCGGTAGCTGGATAGGCGGTGGCGAGCCGGGCGGCGATGGCGCGCATGTCGGCGCTAGCTGCGGGGAGTTCTACGCTGGGGCGCAGGCGGCCGATGACCTTAACGGAATGCCAGACTCGGGAGACACGCGTCGCCTGCGCCAAACCGGAGGGTAGGCGGGAGAGCGGCAGCCAGATTTCGCCAGTCGCGGGAAAGGCTGCTCCCGAAGGCAGGACGCCGACAATCGTGACCGAAGCGCCGTCAACATCCACCGGGCGGCCGATGATGCCGGGATCGGAGCCGAAATAGCGCTGCCAGGCAACGAAGCTAAGCAGAGCCACGGGAGCGCTGCCGGGTGTATCGTCGATCGCGTTGAGCGTGCGGCCCAGCAGAGGTGATACGCCAAGTACGGAGAAGAAGTTGCCGGTAGCGAGAACACGATGCAACGGCTCGGCGTGGCCGTTGAAGGAGAGTGAGACGAGCTCCGGATTGATGGTGGAGTAGGCTGCGAGATCGGTGAAGCTGGTCTGCTGATGGCTCCAGTCCTGGTAATCCGGAAAGGTGGCTTCGACGCTGCCCGGAACCAGCGCGTGCGTTGAGGCGATCGCGACGACGCGGTCCGCGTCGGCAAAGGGTAGCGACCTGAGCAGCAGCCCATACACCGCGCTGAAGATGGCGGTGGTTGCGCCAATACCGAGCGCCAGTGTGAGGACCGCAGTAACGGTGAAGGCGGGGGCATTGCGCAACTGACGGGCAGCGTAGGGAAGGCTTCGCACAACGCTCAGCATGGATGGCACCCTCGTCTCAGTTGTAATCCAGAAATGAGGTACGCGATAGCGCGGGACGTTCTTTTTGTGACGGATTTGTGACCGATCCAGCGGCCGTCGGAAAGAAAGCGTTACTGGCAAAGGTTAACGAATTGGCGAATCTACGATCACGCGACGACTGCGAAGAATTAAGGCCGACGTCTCGCAACATATAGGCTTGTGATCATGTTGCGGGTCACGCAGCCTTGGAACTCGTCACGGGCAATACGATGCAACTGGTTAAGAACGTCCTCACGATCTGGGTGGATGTTGACGTTGGAATAGGTCGCGTAGAGCGCAACAGTTTGATCCGGATCGAGAACAAGCGGCCATGTGCTGGTTCGGTGCTCAACGCTATCGAAGGCGCCGGCTCGTTCCAAGGCCGCGAGTCTTGCCTCGGCATCAAGAGCGAAAGGCACTCCACAATTTCCTGCTGAAGGACTCAATGGCTTGCCGAGAAAGGATTTTGTTGCTTCGTGAAAGGGGTCGGGGCGATTGGAATCGCCGAATATGTTCCATAGCATCGCCCACCAGCCGCCCGGACGGAGCAGTTTCGCCACCTTGGTCAAGGCGAAATCTTCGTTCAGCCAATGGAAAGCAGTAGCGCTGAGACCCAGATCAAAGCTAGCCTCTTGCAGCACAATTTCTTCAAACGGTGCAACAACGACCGAGAGTGCTTTGTTCGGAATGGTTTCACGCAGGAAAGCTGCGAGGCGTTCATCGGGTTCTACGGCCACCAACGGGTTGGCGCCCAGTTTCAGCAATTGACGAGTTGCCGTTCCCGTTCCGGCTCCAATCTCAAAGACAACTGCATCGGGCTCGAGACCGCATCGCTCCCGTAGGAAATCAAATACCCAGTCGGGATATGTGGGTCGTGCTGCGTGATAGGCAGCGGGATCACGGCCGAAAACCTGGCGGCCCAACATCCGATAGAGAGACTCTCTCATTTCGAAAAACCCAGTGGACTGTGGCGCCCGATTCAGCAGGACTGATCGAGGCTGCTGACTTGAGTTTCTTACCGCGGATGGGTAAAAGGGATGGTTTCATTCGATCGGTCTCGCGTTGGCCGAATAGACGTACGCGAGCATAGTTATGTTTACTTTGTGCCAGTCGACTAGTGGCGGGCCGCCCACGCCAAGCCGTCGGCGGACTTACCGACCTGAATCAGGCGTGTGACTTTCCATGTGGTGGTGTCGAGCTCCGCAACCTGGTCGGTGGAGTTGGTGGCAATGTAGGCTGTCTTGCCGCCGGGACGGACGAGAACCTCCTGCGGATGCTTGGGAACGTCGATGACGTGGGCGACTTCAAGAGTCTTGAGGTCGATGACCGCGACCTTGTCGGATTCGTCCAGGGCGACAATGAGCCAGCGGCCATCCGGTGTAGGCGCGGTGCCGTAGCCGTGGCTGGGCATGGTGATCCACTTCTTGAGCTTGTTGGTGGCGGTGTCGATGACGGCAAGGCGGGGTTCGACCTGGTCGGAGGTGAAGACCATGCTGTTGTCCGGAGAGATGGAGATGCGTTGGACAGTCTTCGATAAAGGAAGCACGGCGAGGGTCTTGCGGTTGGGAATGTCGAGGACAGAGACGGTGCCAGGGCCGACGTTGGCCGTGTAGCCGCGCGTGCCATCGCTGGAGAGGACGAGCATGTGCGACTCGGGCTGGCCGGTGGGGATTTTGGCGACGATCTTCGGGTTCTTGGGGTCTTTAGGATCGATGACAGTGATGGTCTGGTCGAGCTCGGTGGTGACGTAGAGCAGGTGGTCCTTGGGCCCGATCTTGGGGCAATGCGGGCGGACGCCGTGGTCGAAGTTGAGCGTGCCGACAACCTGGCGGGAGGCGATGTCGATGACGTCGATCTGGCTGCCATCGGTGCCGGGCTTGCCCACGCCGGAGTTGCCGTAGATGGGCACGTAGGCGTAGCGGCCGTCCGGCGAGGCGATGACTTCGTGGCCGGTGAAGCCGTTCTCTTTCGCGGTGTCGACTTTTTTGCCGCTGGCGGGGTCGACGATGGCGAGGGACTGCGCGCCTTTTTCGATGACCAGAAGCTGGCCGGTGGGCGCGGTCTTTTGTGCTTGTACGGTGGCGATGGCGGAGACAGCGAGGACGGCGAGGCAGAGACGGCGGATAGCCATGGGTTTACGCTCTTTTCCTGAACGAGATGACTGTATCGCAGATGGCGGGGATGAGGCCAGCGGTCTACGCAGTTCAAACATTCATGATGGAGCGCAACTATGAGCGTCGTTGTTTCAGCTAGTCGACGAAGTAGCCGATTTTGGTGAGGACACGTTCGCTGAGTTCGACGCCTAGCAGCTTTGCCTTGTGCGTCGTGTTGAGGTTTCCCTTGAAGCGCTGAATTACGGATTCCGGCAAGTCAGTCTGCTGGTGCAGCAGGCGCATCAGTTCGCCGGAGTCTGTGGGATATTTGTACTCGCCGGGAAGCCCGCAGGCGGGGCGGATGGTCAGCGAGATGGGAAGGGTTGCCGCACCGGGACGGTGCGAAGTCAGGACTTGGGTAATGAGGTTAACTCGCATGCAGGAACCATAGCCACTGGTGTATGCGCCCCTCAATCCACCACTCGGGTCATGGAGTCACACCGAGAGGTCATCGTTTCTACGACTCTGTTGCAGCGCGGTGTAGTATCTTCGCGTCATCTTGATGTTTGAGAGACTGCTGGACTGGAGGCGTATGCGGATTCTTTTTCTGAAGAGCTGTGTGCTGGGATTGATGGCGATGGCGGCTGCGTGCGGCGTGGCTGAGGAGCGCGGGCATGGGCGCTCGATGGTGGTGACTCCGTATGGCATTGTGGCGACAAGCTATGTGCAGGCTTCGCAGGCCGGAGCGCGGATACTGGAGCGAGGCGGATCGGCGATCGATGCGGGCATTGCCGCGAATGCTGTGCTGGCAGTGGCGGAGCCGATGACCAATGGGGTGGGCGGCGATCTGTTTGCCATCTATTGGGAGGCAAAGACCGGCAAACTGTATGGGCTGAATGCGAGCGGATGGGCTCCGAAGGGGTTGACTCCAGAGCATCTCCGGGCCAAGGGCATCGCGGCGATGCCACAGGCGGGGATCGATTCCGTGACCGTGCCGGGCGCGGTGGATGGATGGACGAAGCTGCATGCGCGCTTTGGAAAGGTGGCGTGGAGTGCGCTGTTTGAGCCGGCAATTTACTACGCCGAGCATGGCTATGGCGTGCCGGAGGTGGTGCGCAGCTACTGGGCGGATGCGGCCGACGGCCTGTTGCAGAATGCGGAGAGCAAGCGACTGTTTTTGCCGGGCGGCAAAGCGCCGGAGGTCGGGCAGCTCTTTCGCAATCCAGAGATGGCGAAGACTCTAACGTTGATTGCGCACGATGGCGAGGCGGCGTTCTATAAGGGGCCAATTGCGGAGTCGATCCTGAAGACTTCAAATGCACTGGGTGGGACGATGACGGCAGAGGATCTGAGCACGTATTCCGCCGAGTGGGTGGAGCCGGTTTCTACGAAGTATCGCGACTGGACGGTGTATGAGCTGCCGCCTAACGGAGACGGGATTGCGGCGCTGGAGATGCTGAACATCATGGGGCAGTCACCGGCCTCTGCGGATGGCCCATTGAGCGCGGCTGAACTGCATGAGCGCATCGAGGCGATGAAGCTGGCGTATGCGGATGTGAAGGCGTATGACGGCGATCCGCGGTTTGGGAAGATTCCGGTGGCTGAGCTGCTTTCGCAGGAGTTCGCGGCACGGCGGGCGAAGCGGATCGACGCGGCTAAGGCGAATTGCGAAGTGGCTCCGGGGGCGCTGGGAGGAAGCGATACGACGTATCTTTCTGTGGTGGACAGGGACGGGAACGTGCTGTCGCTGATTCAGAGCGTCTACTCGTCGTTCGGCTCGAAGGTGACGGTGGAAGGGCGCGGGTTTGTGCTGCAGAATCGCGGCGGATTGTTCTCGCTCGATGAGAAGTCGCCGAATGTGCTTACCGGCCGGAAGAGGCCGTTTCACACCATTATTCCGGCATTCATGGAGCGAGGCACGCAGCATATTGGATTCGGAATCATGGGAGGAATGAACCAACCGCTGGCACATGCGCAGTTCGTCTCAAACTTCGTGGACTATGGTTTGAATCTGCAAGCGGCGTTGGAAGAGGCTCGTTTCACGGTGAGCGGGAAGCTGGGATGCAACATCGTGATCGAGTCGCGGGTTCCGCCGGAGGTGCGTGAGAAGCTGGGCTCGATGGGGCATGTCTTCGATGTGCGCAAGGAGTATTCGACGACGATGGGGCGCGGGCAGGCGGTGATGTTCGACTCGGCGACGGGGATGAAGTTTGGAGCTTCCGATCCGCGGGCCGATGGCGTTGCGGAGCCGGAGATGCCACCGCTGGCGGGAAAGCAGTAGAGGATGGGCCCTGATTCGTGTCGGATTTGAGGGCGCTCATTCTGAAACAGAACAAGGGTGGCGTGGCCGGGTAAAATCAAAGGGCTGTATGGAGGCGAGACGATGAAAATGAAAAAGTGGATGGCGCTGCCGGTGATGGCGGGCGTTTTGATGCTGGGCGTTGGGCATATGGGACTGGCGCAGGACAGCAGCGCGAAGCAGGATGTGAAAGACGCGGGCACGGATACCAAGAACGCGGCCAAGAAGACTGGTCATGCGATCAAGAAAGGCACCAAGACCGCGGCGACCAAAACAAAGGATGGAACCGAGACGGCGGTCGACAAAACCAAAGAGGGTACGAAGACTGCGGCAAGAAAGACCAAGAACGGAACAAAAAAAGTGGTTCACAGCGCGGCGAAGGGAACGGCTAAGACTGCAGACAAGGTTGAGGACAAGACTGCGCCGAAATAACGATTCAGTGTCGGTAGATAAGCCGGTTCAAACGAGAATCCCCGCAAGTTCATATTGAGCTGCGGGGATTTTTTCGTCTGCATGAATTCAGAGCAAAGAGATCAGGGGTTATGTTTTTCGCTGGGGGAGGTTGGTGGAATGAGGGCGTTGGTGATGCGGTCCGAGATATGCATCTTGTGGAGGACGCGTACGATCTCCGGAGAGAACTCGGCGAGAAGGTTATGCGAGGCGAAGCTGGTGGTTTCGATGGCGGCGCGCTGGTAGGCGTGGGTGAAGTCGTTATAGCCATCGGGATAAAAGGCCATGCCGATGGAGCCGGCGGCCATGCTGCCGGCCAGATTGCTGACGGCGAGAGTGCGATGGCCTGAGTCGTTGCGGTCAACGACGGTAAACCACAACGCATGAATCGTCCGCTTGCCGATGCCGTGACTGGTGCTGGGGTAGTAACGAGGATCTTCGCGATCGATAGCGGCTACGGCGAAATGGGTGAAGCCAGCGGTGGTATGGCGGGCGAACTCCGCGCCATAGAGACGGCCAAAGGCTGGGCCGCCGGCACGCCATTCGTGAGGATACTTGTCAGGAGGATCGGCCATGTCGACCAGGGCGTCCGCGGTGGGAACGAGAAAGGCCGATACACCGAGCGAGGTCTTTACCTGGAGATGGAACCGGTCGTTGAGCGTAAGAGTTCCAGACGGTTGCGGACGAGGCGCATCGGGAAGCGGTTGTTGAGCGAGAGAGGGAATGCAAAGGCAGAGGCAAGCGAAGAACGGTGCTGCGAGTCGCTTTGCGGGCCTGAAAACGCTGAATCGTACGAGCATTTGGCCGACTTTCCTGAGGCGTTGAACTTTCGGTAAGGATGCTGGCGTTTCAGGAGCCATTATCAGCGATCCCGTAGCTTGCAATGATCATAGTCATAGCAGATGCGACTGCGTGATCTAAAAGGCACAGTGATTTTAGTGCGGATGCGAACTTCTCCAACTCTTGGATGAAACCTCTGGATGAAGCAGGGATAGGTTGCCGCGCGATATACTCCGGATTCATGAAAGGGAAATGGTGAAGGGCATGTGGATAGGAAGGCGGCATCTGGCCGCGTTGCTGGCGGTGGGACTGGTTGGCGCGGCATTGACAGGGGTGGTGCAGAGCAGTCAGGCACAGGCGGCGGGAGATACGGTTCTCTCCAACGCAGAGATGCAGAAGCTGCTGCCGCCGGCGGTGTATTTCAAGGGCCAGTCTGCGACGACGCAGCTGCGCAACTCAGGCGGAGTGAAATTTGCCGATGGCACGTATGTGCTGGCGACGCTGGTGGATACGAGCGGATATTCGTCTGAGGTGGCGCAAAAGTACCAGGCTTACTTCATCGCCGAGACGCCAATCAAGATTGAAGGGCATGATCTGCCTGCGGGCGTGTATGGCGTTGGTTTTATCGCCGACAGCAAGTTTGTAGTGCTGGATGTGGGGGCGCATGATTTGTTTACGGTGACTTCGCACAAAGATGAGGCAATGAAACGGCCTACGCCATTGAAGGTGGTTGCGGCGGAGGGTGGATTCCGGCTGTATGCGGGACGGAACTATGTGGGGATTGCGCGCTAAGTGGTGTGCGGATACGAAAAAGCGGCCGGGCTTGGCTCGACCGCTTTTGTTTTGGGCTCTGGAAAGACTGTAAACAGCCATACAAGACTATGGGTACAAAGTATCCCACCTTAGTCACGATACAGCCGTGACAAAGATGGGGCACCTGCTTTGGTTAGATGGTGGATGAGAACCAGTGAACGCCCGCGCCGGCGAGAGGAGCTTCATCCATCAGGGTGGAGATGGCGAGTTTTGTCTCGAAGGTGAGGGCCTTGCGCGTAGCGGGCAGAAAAAGCGCTGAGGCGCGGGCGATGCCGCCGCCGAGAACGACGATGTCCGGGTGGAAGGCTGCGGCGTGCTGATTGAGAGCGAGGCCTAGATGGCGGCCGAAATCCTGAAAGACCTGCCGGGCCCGCGCCGGCGCGGTGCTATGCGGCCTGGGGCCGGCGGTGGCTGCACCTTCGGGCAATTCCCGGAAAGGCGGGTCGAAGGAGGGCGGAGTCTGCTTGCGCACCAGTTCTTCGAGTGGGGCGCAGTGAACATCGTCCTGGCAATCGGCGATGGCGGCGACTTCTGAGACTTCCGCTTCGAGGCCGGTCAACTCCTGGTAGTGGCGGCGAAGAAAGCGGGTGGAGACGAAGTCTTCGACGGTGGCTCCGTTGTAGGGCAGGTTCCACATTTCGCCGCCAGGAGGAACGCCTTCCGGGTTGCCGGGGCTGCTGTCGGCAATGGCGTTGTTGATGGCAAAGGCCGCGCCGACACCGGTACCGAGTGTAAGGCCGGCAACGCGGGCGTAATCCTTGCCGGCCCCCGCACCGGATTCTCCCAGGGTGAAGGCGGCGGCATCGTTGACGAAGCGAAGCTGAGCGGGCTGCCAACGGAAGCGGGCGGCGAGGGCTGATTTCAGGTCGAAGTTCAGGAGCGACTGCAGCTTATGCTGCATGTGGCTGATGCCGTTCTCGTAGTCGAAGGGGCCGGGCATGGCCAGGCAGGCTCCGGCGATTTGGGAATGGTCGACATGCGCAGAATTTGCGGCAGCTTCGCCGAGGGTGTGAATGAGGCGGACAAAACTGGCAGCGGAAAAGTGGCCGCTTCCGGATTCATGATCGGGCAGCGGGGCGCGGCTGATGCCGTGCAGTGCGAAGGTTCCCTGGGCGCAGAGAGCAGCAGAGATGTGGCTGCCGCCGACATCGTATACGAGCGCGAATTGGAGAGGTATCGACACGGCTTAGGTAACCGTTCCGTTGTATCACAGTGCCGGTAAGGTCTGGATGAAAGAACGGAGTTCGGCTGCGACACGCGCGACAAGCTCAGGCCAGTTATGCGGGGAAGCCTGGCGGAAGAGACGGGCTTGCGGATACCAGGGTGTAGTGAGGCAGTCCTGCATCCAGCGCCAGTCGGATTGCCAGGGAAGCAAGAGCCAGAGGGGTTTGCCGAGTGCGCCGGCAAGGTGGGCGATGGCGGTGTCGGTGGTGATGACCAGGTCGAGATGGGCGATGAGAGCGGCGGTGTCGGCGAGATCGCGATCATGGGAGGAGAGATCGTGAATGGGGATCGGGAACTGGGCGACTTGCTCCGAAGGCGGGCCGTGCTGCAGGGAGATCCAGCGGATGCTGGGAATCTCGAGCAATGGGCGGAAGGTCTGGAGCGTTGTGGAGCGCTCATGATCGGCGCGGTATTGAGGGTTGCCGGCCCAGTTGAGGCCGATTCTGGGATGTGCCGTCTGGCCGAGATCCGTCAGCTCGGCATCGCGCTGATTTGAGAGCAGAGGGTCGGCCTGAAGGTATGGGATTTCGTGCGGCACGGTTTCGAGCGTGGTTTGGAAGACTGCGGGGAGACTGAGCAGTGGGCAGTGATGGGTAGAGGGTGGCAGGGTTTGACCGTGAGGGATGAGCTGGAGTTGAAGTCCGGCAAGGTTTGAAGCAAGGAGGCGCATGAGTGGTGGCTGGACTTCAAGGACAAGCGAGATGGAGGGCAGACGCGAAGCGACGAGGGAGAGATAGCGGAAGAACTGGAGGGTATCGCCGAGGCCTTGTTCGCCATAGAGGAAAAGCCGCGAGCCCTGAGGAAGATCTTCTCCACGCCAGCGGGGTTGCGCGAAGCGGCGGGGGCGTGGATGGACCTCGCGAAATTGCCAGCGGGCTTCGTAGTTGAGCCAGCCCTCAGTGAAATTGCCCAGGCGGAGTTGTGTCAGGGCGAGATTGTAGCGGACGCCGGGATGGGTTGGGTCGCGCGCAAGGGAGGCACGATGGGCGGCTTCGGCCTCCGTGCAGCGGCCGAGGCGGAGCAGCGCGTTGCCGCGATTGCTGGCAGCGGTCTTGTTGCCCAGGGCCTCAGCCTGCTTGAAAGCTTCGATTGCTTCCGCGATCAGGGCAGCGTCATGTCGAGCGGTTTCCTCAGCGAGAAGAAGAACGCCGAGAGCGTTGGGAAGTTCTGCGTTCTCGTGCGCCGGATCGGTGGCTTCAGCTTCGCGGATGGATCGCCAGGCCTGGGGAAGTTGCTGCTGCTCGATGTGGAAGTAGGCGAAGGCGATATGGATCTCTGCGTAGCGCGCGGGGTTGGCGTCTGCGCAGTCGAAGGCCGCCTGGTAGTGGAGCTGAGCCTGCGTGAAATGGCCACGGCTGCGATGCAGGTGACCGAGGTTGAGGAGGGCGTTGATGCGAGTGGCGATCTGTGCAGGATGGTTGCCCTGGATGGCGGCGAGAGCCTGGCAGTAACAGGGCTCGGCGAGATGGTCGCGGCCATCGGCCACAAGTTCTACGCCAAGGTTGAGCCACGCCGCGCCAAAGCTGGGGCGGAGATGGACGGCGCGTCGATAGTCGGCGATGGCCTGAGACCGGTCACCGAGTTTTCCGTGAGCGAAGGCCTCGGCGAAGTGGCATTCGGGGCTGGCGGGAGCACGTTCGGAGGCGTAGCGGAAGTGGGTGAGCGCCTCGGTGAAGTCGTCTTCAAGGGCGAGGGCATTGCCCAGGCCATAGTGGGCGGCGGCTACGGTTGGGTCGAGGGCCAGGGCTTGCCGAAATGCCGTCTTGGCCGCGGTGGAGGATTGAAGCGCATTGAGGATGTCGCCCAGGTTGGCCCAGGCCAGCGCTGAACCGGGCGCAGCGGCGAGTGCCGCTTCGGCCATGCGCAGGGCGGGCTCGAGCTGGTCGCTCTGGCGAGCGATGAGGCTGAGGCCGAGCAGGGCCTGGGCGGAGTTGGGATTGGACTGAAGCGCCTGGCGGTAGGATTCGGCGGCCTGGAGAAGATTACCTGAGGCGTGATTCTGACGCGCCTCAGCAAGGGCTGGGAGCGGTGGCTGGAGGGCTGCTGTGGACATGCGCTGGGTTGAGAGTAGGCCGTGTGATGTCTCAGCTCGGGCGCGTGGGCATGGAGATTGTGGAGAGGGCTTCCCAGTGTGGGATTGAGATGAATTGAATGCTGATTTGGATCGAGTTCAGCCGGTTCTCGTCTCAATTGGCGCGGCGCATGGCTATGATGTGCAGCGCAATAGTGGAGAAGATGACGGCGATGCCGGTGAGCATGAGGCTTTGCGGGAGGCTGCTATGGAGATTGCGGGCGGAGTCGATGGTCTGGTACTGGATGAGGGTGAAGAGAATGACGGTCTCCGCTTTGAGGAAGGCGATCATGTTGAGGGCCAGTTCCTGAAGACGGGGGCGATTTTTCGGCGTGACGCAGACCGGGTAGTTGAAGACGGCGGGATTGCGGCCGACGATGGTGATGAGCAGGTAGAGGACAATGGCGACGGCGGGCAGGACGAGAAGCATCTGCGGAGGTCCGTAGGCATTGGGCGCGCCTGCGAGGTCGAAGTGTGTGGGAATCGGTCCGGTAAGCGCGTGGGGGCCATAAAGAGTGGCCCAGGTGATCCAGAGCAGGATGGCGAGGGCGGTCAGAGATATAGCTTCAAGATATTTGCGCATGGGGCATTTCCAATTTTAGTGGTTCAGGCGTGTATTGAGAGATACGAGACCGGCGGCGGTTGAGTTCACCGCAGCGGGTTTATATGCGCGCATAAAACGAAGCGTGACCGATTAAATGCCGCTCATGCCGCCGTCGATAAGAAGCTCGCTGGCGACGGTGAATGCGGATTCGTCGGAAGCGAGGAAGACGATGGCTTTGGCGATCTCAGTCGCAGTGCCAAAGCGGCCTGCGGGGACGTTGCTGAGGATGCCGGCGGCGGTAGCTTTGAGGTCGGCTTCAGAGAGGCCGAGCTTGCCGTAGAGCGGGGTCTGGATGGGGCCTGGGCTGATGGCGTTGACGCGAATGCCGCGCGGGATGAGCTCGCCGGAGATGGTGCGGGTGAAGGAGAGCAGTGCGGCTTTGCTTGCCCCATAGACGGTAGTCGCGGCCATGCCGATATGTGCGTTGACGCTGGTGTTGAGGACAATCGACGCCGGGTTGGCAAAGTGGGGAAGCAGAGCCTGAATGAGGAAGAAAGGGCCTTTGAGGTTGATGTTGAAGGTGCGATCGAAGCCAGCTTCATCCCACTTGTCAATGGGTCGCAGATCGGCAATGCCGGCATTGACGAAGAGAACATCGAGCTGGCCGAAGGCAGCCTTTACCTGTGCGGCAACCTCTGCTTGAGCGGGCGCGCTGCCGGCGTCGGCACGGATGACGATGGCTTCGCCGCCGAGTTGTTTACGCGCCGCCTCGATGGTTTCGGGATTGGTGCCGGTGACGGCTACGCGGGCACCTTCGGCGATAAATTGCAGGGCGGTTTCGAGGCCGATGCCGGAGGTGCCTCCGGTGATCAGGGCGCGTTTGTTCTGGAGTCGAAGCATGGAATTTCCTTTCCGCTGTCTCGCGTCAGGATACCTCAGGGTCCAGGCTCCATAGGATCGTGCGCCAACTCAAGATCCGACAGGCAAAAAGAACCCCACACCCCAGCTGCGGGATGTGGGGCACCCACGATGGGTTACGGGGTTATTGGTCGTTGCCCTCGACCAACTCTGTTGCCACCGGTTTGAGATAGCCGAAGAGGCCATCTGCGCCGTGATTGGGGCCGGCGGTGAAATAAAGCTCGGAGGCCGGCGCAGCGGCCGAGTCATAGCTGTTGGCGGAGGCGCTGTTGCCCGGGCTGATAGCCCATAGGCCGGCGATGGATAGGTTTTTCCCGGCAGCGTCTTTGACGAGGCCGACGAAGTCTCCGGTAGCGAGATCGTAGGCGGCGATGGTCCCTCCGGACTCGGTGGTGCTGCCGCCGGCGAACTGCCCGATGAGCAGGTCGTGGCTATAGGCGCCGAAGTCGAGAGGAGCCAGGGCCACTCCCCAGGGAGCGTTGAGCCAGCGGCCATGCTGCAGGCGCTGGAGAAGCTTGCCGGTGGAGGAGAAGATGTCGACGAAGCCGAGGCCTTCGCCGTCGGTTTCAAAGGGATTGCCTTCCTGGTGAAGGACGAAGGTCACGACGATGTCATTGCCGATGGCCTGCACGTTGAAGGGGACGAAGTTGCGCGGCAGGTGCTCGTCGGCGAAGGCGCGGTCGTTGTCGTTGTCCCGGCCGCGGTCGTTATCGCGGTCGCGATCGCGATCTTCCCGCTCAGGGTGGCCGAGCGAGACTTTATGGAAGGCGGAGTCGAAGACGTCGACACGGCCCTTGGTGAAGTTGGCGGCGTAGAGATAGCGCTTGCCGTTGATGGTCGCCGAAGTAAGGCCGGTGTAGCTGGAGCCGTCCTTGGCTTTGAAGACAACCGTGGCGGTCTTGGACGGTGGCGTGCCTCCGGGGGCGATGCCGATGGCAGGATTCCAGCCGGAGATGGTGCCGTCAATGGTGGAGAAGAGGAAGAGCGCGGGGGCGCCTTTGGCAAGTAGGAAGTCGGTGCTGCTGCCGTTGGCGATGGTCCCGGTCGGCGTGCCGGCGGGAAAGGTTTTGCTGTTGGGATCCGCCTTGGGGATGGTCACGACGAGAGGGACGATTCCACCGGCGCCGTTGTAGAGAGTGGCGAGGCCGGCGCCATTGTCGGAGATCCACCAGGGAGAACCGGACTGGCGCGAGAGTCCCCAGGGATTGACGAGGTTGGGATCAGTCACAGGCGCGACACCTGAGGTATTGGCGACGAGATTGACCTGCGTGTAGTGCTGGGCATATGCGGGGGATGAGAATGCGATTGCAATTGCCGCGGACGTTGCCGTGGCCAGGTGGAGCATCACTTTCATCGAACTTCCTCCTACTGCTGTCTCGTGCTGCTGTGGATCCCCGCGCGTGGTGGGAGGACCCCATAGGGCGGCTTGCGGGGTGAGCCGGCCCTATGGGCTGGAGATGCGTCTGCGAGCGGGGGAGGGCGCAGGCCAAATCCATACGCAGGCTATGCCCACAGTGGGAGAGGCATGTCAGAGAGTTGTCATTGGTTTGTCAAAGAAAATCGTGAGCAGGAAAATTAGGGCGCAGGCGACCCAATTGTGATCAATTCGAATCAGTAAGGCCCGAGATTTAGGATGGTTCGGATGGTCAGGAGCGAATTCGCGATGAAGATGCGGCCGGGTGGGGTGACTGGATTTCTGTTGTGCGGTAAAGAGTGGATTGACGGGGAGACGATGGAAGTACGGTCGCCCTGGGACCAGGGGCTGGTCGGCAAGGTCACCGTGGCCACCAGAAAAGACGCGCGCGAAGCGGTGATGCACGCGGTGGCGTCGTTGCGGCGGACGCGGGCGCTGCCGCGATGGAAGCGCAAGGAGATTCTGGAAGATATTGCCGCGGCGCTGATCGAACAGAAAGAGCGGTTTGCACAGTTGATCGTGGCCGAGGCGGGCAAGCCGGTGCGCACGGCGCGTACGGAAGTGGAGCGGGCGATTCTGACCTTCAAGACTGCGGCTGAGGAGGCCGTGCGTCTGGGCGGCGAGTCGATTCCTCTGGACCTGACCGAGGGTAACGAGGGGCGATGGGGGCTGGTGCAACGGTTTCCGGTGGGGCCGGTGCTGGCCATTACGCCCTTCAATTTTCCCCTCATGCTGGTGGCGCACAAGCTGGCTCCGGCCATCGCCGCCGGATGCCCGGTGGTGTTGAAGCCGGCTCCGCAGACGCCGTTTACGGCGCTTGCCCTGGGCGAGGTTGTATTGAAAGCCGGATGGCCGGAAGAGGCTCTGGCGGTGCTTCCGCTGAAGAACGAGGACACAGCGTGGCTGGCGGAACGGGAAGACCGGTTGAAGCTGGTGAGCTTTACCGGCTCAGCGGCGGTGGGCTGGAGCTTGAAGGCGAAATCGGGAAAGAAACGTGTGACGCTGGAGCTGGGTGGGAACGCGGCGGTGATCCTGCATTCGGACTGGAAGGATCTGGATACCGTAGCGAACCGAGTGGCGCATGGGGCCTTTGGATACGCGGGCCAGAGTTGCATCAGCGTGCAGCGGGTGTATGTGGAGCGGCCGGTCTTCCAGAGCTTCGTGTGGAAGGTGGTAGACCGGGCGCAAAAGATGGGGCGCGGCAATCCCGCGGATGAGGCTACGGAGGTTGGTCCTGTGATTCGACCGGCGGATGCGAACCGGATCGAAAGCTGGGTGAAAGAAGCGGTGGAGTCTGGAGCCAAGCTAGTGGAGGGCGGCGGACGGGAGGGCTCGGTACTGGCGCCGACGGTCCTGACCGGCACCAAATCGGGAATGAAAGTAGTGGATGAAGAGGTTTTTGGCCCGGTGGTGGTGATTGAGCCGTATGACGATTTTGAAGATGCACTGGCCATGGCTAACCATTCGCGTTATGGATTGCAGACAGGGCTGTACACCCGCGATGCGGGACGCATCATGACCGCCTATCGCGAGCTGGAGGTGGGCGCGCTGATTGTGGGCGACACTCCGACGTGGCGGATGGACACGATGCCGTATGGCGGGATCAAGGATTCGGGACTGGGACGCGAAGGCGTGCGCTGGGCGATCGAGGAGATGACCGAGCCGCGCATGCTGGTGATGGCGGGGATGTGAAAGACAGGGAATAGGAAATTAGCAAAGAAGTTTTCCGACTCCATTTGTAAGTCCGGCGCAACTAATCAACGACAGGATTAACCGTTCTCTTACAGAACTAAACAGGGACTAATTTTGTCGTGTTATCACGAATTGGGACGAGTGCCAATTTTGACGAAAGGCGCAAAGCGCTTGAAATTCCCATATTGTCAAGGCGTTTTGTTTTCATGTGCTTATGGGAATTCCCAAGCGCAATTTTTTTAGGCTGAGGGGTCACGCATTGGTACGCAGACCCGGTATTCGCTGCTATATTGATTTTTCGGGGTTGTCCCGTACTGGACACTTCTCCACACGAACCTGGGTAGGTTGAGCGGTTGTGAAAGTGCGACCGTTTTCGAAGCCTTCAGATAACCGGAAACAGGGAAGCATTCATGGCGCAGATTTTTGACCGCAGCTCGAACGCGTTGGCACGCATGAGCCTGGTCCTGACGGGATTGATCGTAATTGCCCTGGGAGTGACGCTGGATGGTTTACAGCGTTCGCCCTGGGTGACGCGACAGGGACAGCGGCCGGACCAGCCGGTGCCGTTCAGCCACAAGCATCATGTGCAGGGACTGGGGCTGCAATGCCAGTACTGTCACGTCACGGTAGAGAAGTCGAGCTACGCGGGCATTCCTCCGACCAAGACCTGCATGAACTGTCACGCGCAGATCTGGACCAATGCAGCGCTGCTCGAGCCGGTTCGGCATAGCTGGGCGACCGGCGAGAGCCTGGTGTGGACCAAGGTGCATGACCTTCCCGATTATGTCTATTTCAATCACTCGATCCATGTGAATAAAGGCCTGGGATGCGCAAGCTGCCACGGCCGCGTGGACCTGATGCCGCTGATGTATCAGCAGAACACGCTGCAGATGGAGTGGTGCCTGAACTGCCATCGCGATCCGGCGAAGAATCTGCGCCCTGCCAACCAGGTCTACAACATGGCCTGGGAAAGCCCGACGAGTGAGAAGCCAGTCTGGTGCGCGGTGGGCGATGAGAAGAGTGGTAAGCCGACGGCACAGAGCGTGGATTGCAAAACCAGCGAGCCGGGCAAGGGCGGGACGGAAGTGGCTTCGCTGAACGCGTTGAAGCTGCCCGGCATGGTTGGAGTTCCGGGACAGGCGGAAGCGGCAATGGCGCTGCCGGCGCAGTTGAGCTATACGAAATTCACTACCCAGCGCGATCTGGGCAACTTCCTGATCGATCATTACAAGATTCGCAAGCCGAATGAGCTTTCGAGCTGCGAGGTATGCCACCGATGAGCAGCGAGTTTGGGAAAGACATGATGCATTCGGACCAAAAGAATCATGGCGCGGTAGCCGCCCCGGAGATGACGCTGGCCGAGGTGCGGAAGCAGCTTGAAGGCAAGAAGGGCAAGCGGTACTGGCGGTCGATCGACGAATTGGCGGGAACGCCTGAGTTCGAGGCTGCGGTTTCAAAGGAATTTCCGGACCAGGCGCAGGAGTGGATCGATCCGGTTTCGCGGCGCGGGTTCATGAAGCTGATGGGCGCTTCGATGGCGCTGGCCGGGCTGGCTGGTTGCACCAAGCAGCCGGACGAGCCGATTTATCCCTACGTGAAGCAGCCGGAAGACCTGATCCTTGGTAAGAGCAACTACTTTGCTACGGCGCATCCGTTCCCGACCGGCGGCGTTCCGCTGCTGGTGAAGTCCGATGCTTACCGGCCGATCAAGGTCGACGGCAATCCCGATCACCCCTACAATCAGGGCTCTTCGGATGTCTTCACGCAGGGAACGCTGCTCGACCTCTATGATCCTGACCGTTCGCAGCGTCCGACGCTGCGGGGGGTGGTCTCGGAATGGCCGGAGTTTTTCCGCGCCTACCGGGAGCGACTGGCGCAGGGCAAAGGCAACGGCGGTGAGGGAATTTATTTCCTGAGCACTTCGTTTACTTCTCCGACCTTGCAGCGGCAGTGGAGCGAGGCGCAGAAGGCCTACCCCAAGGCGAAATTGATTCAATACGATCCTGCGCTGGCGGGTACCATGCTGTCCAAGGGCGTGAGCCCGCAGTACTCGCTTGCCGATGCCGACGTGATTGTCGCGCTGGATGCGGATTTTCTCTCGGGTGCGGGTTTTCCGGGCTTCCACAAGCTGACGCGTGAGTATGCCGCGCGGCGTAAGAATCCAGCGAACGGGCTGAATCGTCTGTATGCGATCGAGAGCACTCCTTCGACGACCGGCATGAAGGCCGAGCACCGGCTAGGACTGCGAGCGAGCGAAATTCCAGCCTTTGCGGCTGCCTTGGCAAGCGCAGTCGGAGCCAGCGGGGTATCGGCTTCGAGTTATAGCTGGACCGAAGAGCAGAGCAGGTATCTCGCGGCACTGGCCAAGGATCTGAAGGCCAATGCCGGCAAGAGCGTGGTGATCCCTGGGCTCTACCAGGATGCTTCGGTCGCGCAGGCGGCTCTGGCCATCAATCAGGCTCTGGGCAACGTCGGCAAGACGGTGAAGTTTCTGGTTGAGTCGGCCGGTACGCCGTTTGGGTCGCCGGATCAGTTCGCCGATCTGAAAGCGCTGGTTGCGGATTTGAATGCGGGCAAGGTCGACTGGCTGATCATGCTCAATTCGAACCCGGTCTATGATGCGCCGGCCGATCTCAACTTCAAAGACGCGCTGAATAAGGCCAAGACCTCGGTCCATCTGGGCTCGCATGTGGCTGAAACGGGGGTTGAGGCCACATGGCATCTGCCGGCTGCGCATTATCTTGAATCGTGGTCGGATGTCCGCTCCTACGACGGCACGGTTTCGATCGTGCAACCGCTGATTGAACCGCTCTACGGCGGCCACACCGCCCATGACGTGATTCAGGGCATGCTGGATGATCCTTCTGTTTCCGCTTATACGGCGGTGAAGCAGACCTGGGCTGCGCAATTGGGGAAAGGCGATGCCGAGCTGAACTGGCGCAAAGCGCTTCACTCTGGCTGGATCGACGGCACCGCCTATACAGTAGAAGCCTCTGCCAAGCTTCCCTCGGTTGCTCCGGCTCCGGTGCCATCCTCGAAGGATGCGTTTGAGATTATTTTCCGCCCAGATCCGAATATCTACGATGGGCGCTACTCCAATGTGGGCTGGCTGCAGGAGCTCCCCAAGCCGGTGACCAGTCTGGCATGGGACAATGCGGCGCTGATTTCCGGCGCGACACTGACCAAGCTAGGGCTGGAAGAAGACGACATTATCGAGATCACGGTCGATGGCCGCTCGGTGAAAGCCTCTGTGCTGGTGGCGCCGGGGCATCCGGATAATTCGGCAACGTTGTATCTCGGTTATGGCCGTGAAGCGGCAGGACGCGTGGGATCGGGGCAGGGCTTCAATGCTTATTCGATTCGCACCTCCGCGGCACCGTTTTATACAACCGGCACGGTGAAGAAGGTCGATGGCAAATGGGGGCTGGCGGTCACCAAGAGCCACTACCAGGATCATCGCGGCAACTTTGCCCGCAACGGCTTGACCACGCCCACCGAAGATAAGCACGGTAACGGCAACAATTCTCTGGAGTGGAATGAAGCCGAGACACGTGGTGTGATCCGCGCAGCGACCCTCGACGAGTGGAAGAAGAACCCCGGTTTTGCCAATGCCGATGACGAAGAGCACTCCGTCGATCACAAGGACATTTCGCTCTTCCCCAACTGGGAGTACAAGGACAATGCCTGGGGCATGTCCATCGACTTGAACAGCTGCGTCGGTTGCAATGCGTGCATCGTGAGCTGCTATGCGGAAAACAATATTCCGGTGGTGGGCAAGCAACAGGTGCGCATCGGACGCAACATGCAGTGGCTGCGCATCGATACGTATTTCGAGGGCGACCTGGCGGCTCCCCGGGCTCACTTCCAGCCGATGGCCTGCCAGCATTGCGAGAATGCTCCCTGTGAGCAGGTCTGCCCGGTCGGCGCGACGGTACATACGCCTGAGGGCCTGAACTCGATGGTTTACAACCGCTGCGTGGGCACGCGGTATTGCTCCAACAACTGCCCGTACAAGGTGCGGCGTTTCAACTATCTGCTCTTCTCTGATTTCGAAACCGAGAGCCTGAAGCTGATGCGGAACCCCGATGTCTCGGTCCGTTCGCGCGGGGTGATGGAGAAGTGCAGCTACTGCGTGCAGCGCATCTCCGAGGCCAAGATCGATGCGGATAAGGAAAACCGCGCGATCCGCGATGGCGAGATCGTGACCGCCTGCCAGCAGGCCTGCCCGACAAGCGCGATCACTTTCGGCAACATCAACGACCGATCCAGCAAGGTAGCCACGCTGCGCAGCGATGCGCGAAGCTACTCGGTGCTGGCCGATCTCAACACCCGTCCGCGGACACAGTATCTGGCCGCGGTCTTGAATCCGAACCCCGAACTTGCCGAGGCGCCTGAAGAACACGCCCCGGTGAAGGGTTAAGAGGCTCGAACTGGCGATGGCAACGAAGGATATCAACACTCAAGATCCGATGATCGACCCCCAGACCGGGGAGTTCCGGGTTCTTGCGCCTGGGCAGACCTTCAAATCGGTGACGGCCAAGATTTCTGACATCGTGCTGACGCCGCATACGCCCCTGGGCTGGTTCGGCGTTTTCGCGGTGGGCGGCTCGGTAGCCATTGTGCTGCTGGTCGCTGTGACCTGGCTGTTCCTGAAGGGCGTAGGTATTTGGGCTATCACGCAGCCGGTGGCGTGGGGCTTTGCGATTATCAACTTTGTCTGGTGGATCGGTATCGGCCACGCTGGCACGCTGATCTCGGCGATTTTGCTGCTCTTCAAGCAGGGCTGGCGCAACTCGATCAATCGTTTCGCCGAAGCCATGACGATCTTTGCCGTAGTCTGCGCCGGCATGTTCCCGCTGATCCACGTAGGCCGGCCATGGCTGGGCTACTGGCTCTTCCCGCTGCCTTTCACGATGAACGTGTGGCCGCAGTTCCGGTCGCCGCTGTTGTGGGACGTCTTCGCGGTTTCAACGTACGCGACCATCTCCGTGGTCTTCTGGTACATGGGCATGATTCCCGATTTTGGGACCTTGCGCGACCGGTCCAAATCGAAATTCGCGCAGTATGTCTATGGCTGGGCTTCACTGGGTTGGCGCGGTTCGGTGCGGCACTGGATGCGGTATGAGACCGCTTCCCTGCTGCTGGCGGGCCTGGCCACGCCGCTGGTGCTTTCGGTGCACACGGTCATCAGCTTCGACTTCGCGGTGGCGGTGCTGCCCGGCTGGCATACGACCATCTTTCCGCCCTACTTCGTGGCCGGCGCGATCTACTCGGGCTTTGCCATGGTGCTGACGCTGGCCATTCCGCTGCGCAAGTTCTATCACCTGGAAGCGCTGGTGACGGAGCGCCACATCGACAACATGGGCAAGGTCATGCTGGCGACGGGCTTCATCGTGGCTTACGGCTACGGCATGGAAGTCTTCATGGCGTGGTACTCGGCCTCGCATTTCGAATTCTTTATGATGTGGAACCGCATGTTCGGCCCAATGGGCTGGTCCTACGGCGTGCTTATCTTCTGCAACATTGCGTTTCCCTTGACCACGCTCTGGGTGCGCAAGTGGCGGACCAACATCACATTCATGTTTATCATCTCGCTTATCGTCAACACCGGCATGTGGTTTGAACGGTTCGTGATCGTTGTGACCAGCCTCTACCGCGATTTTCTACCGTCCTCCTGGGGCACTTACCGGGCGACCAAGTGGGATTATGCGACGTTCCTTGGAACGCTAGGCCTGTTCACGGCGCTGTTCCTGCTCTTTGTGCGCTTCCTGCCCATGATTCCCATGAACGAAATCAAGATGATGCTTCCGGCGGCGAAGATCAAGCCCAAATCTGAGACGTCCGCGGAACACGGGGTGACTGACTGATGCCAGTAGCGATTGAAGGAATCTACGGCGTGGTGGCCGAATTCGACACTCCCTCGGACTTGGTGCGAGCGGCGCAGGCTGCCTACCATGACGGCTGGCGGCGGATGGATTGTTATACGCCCTATCCGGTCGAAGAGGCAGCGGAGGCGATCGGCTTTCACACCAATAAGGTTCCGCTGATTACGTTGATCGGCGGCCTGATGGGCCTGTGCGCGATGTTTTCACTGGAGACCTGGATCTCCACGTTGGCTTACCCGGTCAACATCGGCGGCCGGCCGTTGTACTCCTGGCCGGCATTCATTATTCCGGCGTATGAATGGACGATTCTATTTGCTGGACTTTCGGCCTGCTTTGGCATGTTAGCCATGAACGGGCTGCCCAGCCTTTACCATCCGCTCTTCAATGCTCCCAATTTCCGCAACGGCGCGACGGATGACAAGTTTTTCCTCTGTTTGGAAGCGACGGACCCGAAGTTCGAAGTAGCCGAGGCCGTGGCCTATCTGGAAAGCTTCGCGCCGGCTTCGGTGGTAGAGGTGGAGTACTGATGAGCGCGCTTTGCACAATTGAGAGCGGGAAAAGCAAGTCCTTCGCTTCGCTCAGGATCACAACATCCTTAGTGTTGATGGGCGGAGCGTTGCTGGTGACGGGCTGCCGCCAGGACATGCATAATCAGCCCAAATTCATCCCGCAGCGGGGCACCGATTTCTTTGCCGACCACCGTTCGGCGCGCCCTCAAGTAGCAAATACGGTAGCGCGTGGGCAGTTGCAGGAAGACAGTTTTTTCTATACCGGCACCGTTCCGGGCGCGAATGGTTATCGCGAAGAGAAGGATATGCTTCCCTTCCCGGCAACGATGGCGGTTCTCGAAAAGGGCGAGGAGCGGTTCAATATCTACTGCACGCCGTGCCACTCGCGGGTCGGCAACGGCCTGGGCGCGATCGTGCAGCGGGGCTATAAGCCGGCCGGCAACCTGAACGACCAGGTGCGGCGGGCACAGCCGCTGAGCCACTACTTTTACGTGATGACCCATGGCTATGGGGCGATGCCGGATTATTCGGCGCAGCTTTCTCCGGAAGAGCGGTGGGCGGTGGCGGCCTATATCCGGGCGCTACAGTTGAGCCAGAACGCGACGCCGGCGGATGTGCCGGCCGGCGCCAAGGTAGACAGCCTGAAGAACGTGGCGGCGCAAAAGGGTTTGGACGAAAGCTTTGCCGGACCCTGGGAGATACCGACGACGGCAATCCAGGCTTATCCTGCGAACGCGAAGGAAGGCACGCCGGGCATGGCTCCGGCATATCCGGGGGACCCGAAGGTCTTCATTCCACATACGGCTGAAGGAAAATCAAGCAAACCGACCGCTGCGCCTACGGCGCCGGGGTCGGGGAATTAAGGGGCAGGAATCCGGATGGCACATGCTGCTCACGCAAAGGTACTTCCCGCAGATCTCGCGGCACCCGCATTTGTAAATGCGTGGCGGGCTCGAGCGCTGATGATCGCGGTCCTGTTTACGGTAGTCGCCGCGGTTCTGGCCTTCCTGGATGGCTCGATGGATCATGTCTATCGCGCCTGGGTCGTGGGGCTGACGTTGACCTTCGGCTTTAGCTGCGGCGGCTTGCTGCTGCTGATGCTGCAATACTGCTCCGGCGGCAAATGGGGATTGTTGTTGCGGCGTCCTCTGGAGGCGATGAGCCGGACGCTGCCGCTGGTATTTGTCTACTGGCTGGCGCTGGGCCTGATGCTGAAACGGCTCTACACCTGGGCGAATCCGCAGTTGGCCGATGACAATTTCAAAGCTGGATTGATCAACTCCTGGCAACTGGGTACGATCAAGCACTCGATCGAGTGGAAGCACGCCATGCTGAACGTGGGCACGTACTGGATCGTTGGATTGGTGTGCTTTGCCATCTGGGGCTGGTATACATGGCGGCTGAATACGCTGAGCCTGAAGCGCGAAGCGGACTCGCCTGCTAATACGCCCTACTGGATCAAGAAGTTCGAGAATCTTTCTGGATTCGGCATGGTGATCTATTCATTGACCATGACGGCGGCGGTGATCTATTGGGTGATGTCGATGGACGTGACCTGGTACTCCTCGGTCTACGGACTGCTCTTCCTGGTCGGCCAGGCATACCAGGCGCTGGCATTGGCGATCCTCGTTGCATTGTCACTCTCGAAGGCCGAGCCCTTCAAGACGATTCTGCGCGGAACCGAGCAGTACGATCTGGGCAAGTTTACCTTCGCCTTCGTCATGCTCAACATGTACCTGGCCTTTGGGCAATTCCTAATTATCTGGTCGGGCAACCTGCCGGAGGAGATTCCCTGGTACATGGATCGGATCAACGGGCACTGGGGCGTGATTTGCACATTGGACTTCATGTTCCACTGGCTGGTTCCCTTCTCCCTGTTGCTCTCCAAGGACATCAAGAAAAACAAGGGCCGGCTGATCAAGGTGGCGCAGTGGATGATCTTCGCCAAGTTCTTCGATCTCTTCTGGCTGGTCGAGCCGAACTTCAAGGATGCCGCGCGCAACCTGCACTTCAGCTGGGGCATCCTCGAGTACATCGCGGTACCGGTAGCTATGACCGCTCTGTGGGTAGCCTACTACTGCAATCAATTGAAATCGCGTCCGCTGGTGCAGACCAACGATCCGCATCTGGCGGAGATTCTGGAGCCTGAACATGCACACGCATGAACCGTGGGATGAGCGGAAGACAGCGAAGGTCGATACTTCGCTGGGGTATGAAGGGACCGACGTCAAGGTCTCGGGCATCGTGGTCTTTCTTACCGCGCTGGCCATCTTTGTGGCGGTGACCGGCGTGTTGTGCATCGGCATCGGCAAGGTGATCAACTCGGAGATGGCCAAGGCCGATGGGCCGACGACCAAGTGGAACCATCCCGTGGACCCGCGCAAGCTGGGCAACCTGGCCTCCAGCCCGGAGTTGCAGCAGGAGTTTGGCAAGCTGGCGCAGCGCTTCCCAACGCCGCGTCTGCAGACTGACGACGGCTACCAGGAGATCGCCGACATGCACACCAAGGAAGACCTGCTGCTGGAGAACTACAGCTACGTTGACCAGCGGCAGGGGACGGTGCGGATTCCGATCGAGCGGGCAATGGAGCTGATTGCGCAGCGCGGATTGCCGATCGCTCCGGTTACGACTGAAGAGAAGCCATTGGCGGAGGCAGGAGTGCCGGTAGTGAAAGCTCCGCTGACGGATGGATTCGCACGGACAGGGTATGAGCAGGAACAGGCGGCGAAGGCGGAAGCGGCCAAGCCGGAGTAGTGAACAACCGGGGCTGAAGGAGTCTGGCTATGGTTGAACTGCTAGGAGAGATAATCCAAGCGTTTGGACTTGTGATTGAGAGTCTCGCCGGTGAGATTGAACAGTTGTTGACGAAGAAATCGAAGCGTCGCAAGTCCACTGAGAATTGGGTAGCACGATGATGGTCAGGCAGAACACAAATCGAGGCAAATGGCGGCAGGGCGTGATCACCTCTGCGCTGGCTTTGATGTGCGCTTTGCCGACGATGGCGCAGGTCTCGCAGCCGGGTGAAAAGGCAGTAGGGCCGGAGAACGATCGGCCGCCGGCGCTGCTGGACAAGGTTGGGATTGCGCAGCGGCTCGACGCACAGCTGCCGCTCTCGCTGAGTTTTGTGGATGACGCAGGCAAGACAGTTCAGCTGGGGCAGTATTTCGGGAAGCATCCGGCCATTCTGGCCCTGGTTTACTACCAGTGCCCGATGCTGTGCTCCGAAGAACTAAACGGCCTGACCTCTGCGCTGCGCATGGTGAAGCTCACGCCGGGCAGAGACTTCGATGTGGTCGTGGTCTCGATCGATCCCACCGAGGGGCCGGAGCTGGCGGCTACCAAGAAGCGCGGCTACGTCAAGCGTTATGGGCAACCGGAGACGGCCGACGGATGGCATTTTCTCACCGGCAAGCAGCCGGAAATCGATGCCCTGGCCAAGACGGTCGGGTTTGGCTACGTGAAGATTCCGGGGCCGGATGGAAAGTTGAACCAATACGCCCATGCCAGCTCGATTCAGATTGTGACACCCCAGGGCAAGCTGGCGCAGTACTACATGGGTGTAGAGTATTCGCCCAAGGATTTGCGGCTGGGGCTGGTGGAAGCCTCGTCTAACAAGATCGGCTCGCCGGTCGACAACATTTTGACCTACTGCTACCACTACGATCCGCAGACCAATACCCACAGCTTGATTGTGGCGCGGGTGGTGCAGCTGGGCGGCGCGGTCACCCTGCTTGGCTTGGGCGGGTTCATGCTGGTGATGTTTCGCAAGGATGCGCAGCATCAGCAGCCCAAGGGCCGCTGACAATGAGATTCGATGTAACCGGAACAAAGGTGAATGGATAACGGAATATGGGATTGAGTCCAGTAATCTGGCAGTTTTTAGTTAAGTGGATGGTCAACTTCGCGATCATTCCGCCGGAGGCGTCGAAGATCGCGCCGCAGGTGGATGCGCTGCTGGTGTTCATGACGTTGGTGAGCCTGGTGGGGCTGGTGCTGGTTGGACTGCTGATCACCGGATTTTCAATCCTCTACCGTCGCGACAAGCACCCGGTAGCGACGCAGATCGAGGGCTCGACGCTGCTCGAAGCGACCTGGACGATCATTCCGCTGGGCCTGTTCCTGGTGATGTTCGTGTGGGGCTCGGTGCTCTATTTCCGTATCTACACGCCGCCACCGAATGCCATGAACATCTACGTGGTGGGCAAGCAGTGGATGTGGAAGGCGGAGCATCCGGGCGGGCAGCATGAGATCAACTCGCTGCATGTGCCGAACGACCGGCCGATCCAGCTGACGCTGATTTCGCAGGATGTCTTTCACAGCTTCTCCATCCCCGCCTTCCGCGTGAAGCGCGAAGCGATCCCGGGCCGGTACACGACGGTGTGGTTTGAAGCGACAACGCCGGGAACGTATCATCTCTTTTGCACGCAATATTGCGGGACGCAGCATTCAGGAATGATCGGCGAAGTGGATGTGTTGACGCCCGAGGATTACCAGAAGTGGCTGGCTGGTTCGACCAGCGGTGTTTCGCTGGCCCAGAACGGCGAACGGCTTTTTGCCAGTCTGAGCTGCAATGCTTGCCACAATGGGCAGCCGGATGCGCGTGGGCCCAGCCTGGCTGACGTTTACGGCTCGAAGCTGATGCTGACCACCGGATCGCCGGTTCTGGTAGATGAGGCGTATCTGCGGCAGGCCATCCTGAACCCCTCGGCGCACATTACACAGGGGTACGCTCCGATCATGCCGACCTACCAGGGACAGATCAGCGAAGAGGGCGTGATCTCGCTGGTGGAATACATCAAAAATCTGAGTTCGAATTACCGGGTGCAGCAGACGCTCAATACGACGGCGCTGCTGCCTGAACAGCCTGACAAGCCGAGCGGCAAGCAGCCGGCCGGCGCAGCAGGCGCGCAGGGGGTACCAAAGCCATGAGCACCATTGTGAGTCTTCCCGATCAGGCGACAGCGCAAATTCCGAAGCGCAATTACATTACCAACGAGAACGGGCTGATGAGCTGGTTGTTGACCGGCGATCACAAGCGGATCGCCATGCTCTACCTGATCTCGATCACCTTCTTCTTCTTCATAGGCGGCGCGCTCGCCGGACTGATCCGCCTGGAACTGTTGACGCCGCAGTCGGACCTGATGGCTTCCGATACCTATAACAAGATCTTCACCATGCATGGGGTGGTGATGATCTTTCTCTTCCTGGTGCCTTCAGTGCCGGCGACGCTGGGCAACTTTCTGATTCCGATCATGATCGGGGCCAAGGATCTGGCCTTCCCCAAGATCAACCTGCTGAGCTGGTACCTCTACCTGGCTGGCGGGGCGATGACCTTGATGGCCATGATCACTGGCGGCGTCGATACGGGTTGGACGTTTACCACGCCGATGTCGACGCACTTTTCCAATACCAATGTCATTACTACCGGCCTGGCCATCTTTGTGGCTGGCTTCAGCTCGATCTTTACCGGACTGAATTTCATTGTGACGATCCACAAGATGCGCGCGCCGGGCATGACCTGGTTCAAGCTGCCACTTTTTTGCTGGGCCCACTATGCTGCTTCAATCCTGATGGTGCTGGGTACGCCAGTGCTCGCGATCACGCTGGTCCTTGTGGTGCTGGAGCGAACCATCGGCATCGGGGTATTCGATCCGACCAAAGGCGGCGATCCGATTCTCTTCCAGCATCTGTTCTGGTTCTACTCGCACCCGGCGGTCTACATCATGATTTTGCCGGGCATGGGCGTGATCTCAGAGGTGATCTCGACCTTCAGCCGCAAGCGCGTCTTCGGCTATACGGCGGTGGCGTTCAGTTCGGTGGCCATTGCGGTCTTCGGCTTCTTTGTGTGGGCGCACCATATGTTCATCATGGGTGTGTCGAACTATGCGGTGCTGGTCTTCTCGCTGCTGACCATGCTGGTGGCGGTGCCTTCGGCGATCAAGATCTTCAACTGGGCCTTCACGCTGTATAAGGGCTCGATCACCTTTGAGACGCCGATGCTCTATGCCTTCGGCTTCATGGGGCTGTTCACGATTGGCGGCCTGACGGGCGTCTTTCTCGGCGCCTCTGGAACGGACATTCATCTCACCGAGACGTACTTTATCGTGGCCCACTTCCACTTTGTCATGGTGGGCGGAATGCTGATGGCCTTCCTGTCGGGAGTGCATTTCTGGTGGCCCAAGATGACGGGCAGGATGTATCCGGAGAAGATCTCTCAATTAGCCGCAGTGGTCACTTTCATCGGATTCAACTTCACCTTTTTCCCGCAGTTTCTGCTGGGCATGCTGGGCATGCCGCGCCGCTATGCAGCCTATCCGCCGGAGTTCCAGGTGCTGAATGTCTTTTCGACGGCCGGCGCTTCGATCCTCGGCGTGGGCTACCTGCTGCCGATCATCTATCTGATCTGGTCGCTGAAGTATGGCGAGATCGCGGGAAACAATCCATGGCAGGCCACCGGTCTGGAATGGCAGATTCAGTCGCCGCCATTGACCGAGAACTTTACCCAAATTCCCATCGTGACGCAGGACGTGTATGACTATGAGTGGCTGGAACACCAGAAGGCACATGAGGTGACGCATGTCGGATAGCCAGGCGATCGCGGTTCATGATCCGCACGCGGAGGGCCATGCCGCCCACCCGGAGTATCAGCGCCATCATTTTGTCTCGATGGAGCAGCAGAACGAGACCACCAGCTTTGGTATGTGGCTCTTTCTGCTGACGGAGGTCATGTTCTTCGGCGGCTTGTTTACCGCCTACCTGATCTACCGCAACTGGTATTACCCGGCGTTTGTCGCGGCCTCACATACGCTGAATATCTTTGAGGGCAGCCTGAACACGCTGGTGCTGATCACCTCCAGCTTCACCATGGCCATGGGTGTATGGTGCGCGGAGACCAAGCGGTCGAAGGGGCTGGTGCTGGCCCTGGTGGCAACGCTGATCCTCGGTCTCGGCTTTCTCGGAATCAAGGCGGATGAATACCACGAAAAGTACGTAAAGGACCATATTCCGGGGCACACTTTTCCGGGGCACAGTTTCAGTCCGATTGGATTCATTCATCCGGATGCAGAGGCTCTGAAGGGCGGCGAGAAGCCTCTGGCTGCGGATATGGCAGCCAAGACCGAGGTCTATTTCTCGCTTTACTTCGCCATGACTGGAATGCACGCCCTGCATATGATCATTGGCATCGCGCTGCTCTGCGGGATGCTGTACAAGGCGATGCGCGGCGGGTACATGGACGGGAATATCGCGTTTGTCGAAAACTTTGGCCTGTACTGGCACTTTGTCGATATTGTGTGGATCTTCCTGTTTCCGCTGTTGTATCTGATCAGCCGGCATCAATGACGGCGTACTTCCGAGGAACAGAACGCTTTTTGAGGATTTGAGTTATGTCTGAGCACTACGCGAATCATGATCCCGACTCGGGCCACATTGAAGAAGAGCATCACATTGTCGGCCCAGTGACCTATGCCATTATCTTTGGGCTTCTGCTGGTGGGCACGGCAATCACCATTGGCGCCTCCTATCTGGAGATGGGGCCATGGAACCCTGTCGTCGCGATCCTGATCGCGGTGATCAAGGCGACGCTGGTCGTCCTGTTTTTCATGCACATCAAGTACAGCTCCAAGCTGATGAAGCTGACAGTGGGAGCGGGGCTTTTCACCTTCCTGATCCTGGTGGGAATGTCCCTGGCCGACTACTTTACGCGGGCCTGGGGGCAGTGGTAAAAGCCAGAGATCTTTCCTATTGGAAACGCATGGGGCTGCCGGAAATCCGGCGGCCCTTTTTCATTGAGACCTGTGGCTGCCCGATCCGTTGAAGTGAGCGCAGTCCAATCCTGAACCGTTGCGATGGCCGGACGATTGCCTGTTGTCCCATGAAGGCGGGTTACAGGATCTCTTGAGCCGGAATCCCTATCTTTCTAAGAAGCGATTGCATGAGCGGCAGCTAAGGGAGCGGCGTGTCCTAGAGCAAAGCGTGCCAGGGAGCGTGATAGGCCCTGTGCCGACGGCCTCTCTTTCTGAGCGTGTGGCTCCGGTGGTCGCGACACGCGTGATAGCAAAGCTGCTGGCCCATGGGTTGGCCCATCACCAGGCGGGAAAGCTGGGCGAAGCTGAACGCGTCTATCGCCGCATTCTGGAGTTGGATGGCAGGCACGCTGAGGCTTTGCATCTGCTGGGGATGATTGCGTTTCAGACAGGACATAGCGTGGCGGCGGCGGAGCTGATCAGCGAAGCCATACTTGAAAATGCCTCAGACGATCGATATTTCACCAACCTGGGGAATGTTCTACAGAAGCTGGGGCGGCTGGAGGAGGCGATAGGCTGCTACCGGCGCGCTCTCCGGCTGAACCCGGCAAGCGTAGCGGCTCACGGCAACCTTGGCCTGGCGCTGCATTTCTCGAACAGGCTGGAAGAGGCAGCCCGGAGCTTTGAGGCGGCGTTGGACCTGGCTCCGGCGCTTGCGCTCATGCGCACCAACCTGGGCAATACTCGACAGGCACAAGGCAGGTTGGAGGAGGCGACCGAATGTCATCAGCGCGCGCTTGCACTAGAGCCGGAGAATGCGGAGGCCTGGTGCAATCTGGGCAGTGTTCTCGATCTGCAAGGCAGAACGGCGGAGTCGGAGTCGGCCTATGAACGCGCCCTGGAGTTCAAGCCGGAGTTTGATGCTGCGCTTTTGAACAGGTCGCTGCTGCACTTGCGCAAAGGGGAGTTTGCCCTTGGGCTGCCAGGGTATGAGCATCGATGGCAACTGCAGCGGCGACGAATCTTTACGCAGCCTCAGTGGATGGGCGAGCCGCTGAACGGAGCGCGGATCTTACTGTACGCCGAGCAGGGACTGGGCGATGCGCTGCAGTTCATTCGCTATCTTCCGCTGGTGCGGGCGGCTGGCGGAAGAGTGATACTCGAGGTGCAGCCGCAGTTGCGGCGCTTACTCTCCGGCATGGATGGCATCGAGGAAATGATCAGTGTGGGGGAGCCACAGCCGCCCTTTGATTGGCACTGCCCACTCCTGAGCCTGCCGCTGGCTTTTGGGACGGAGATAGAGACGATTCCGAACACCGTGCCTTACTTGACGGTGCCTCGGGAAGCAGCGGAGAAGCACGCCCATTTTCGATGGCCTAAGACTGGATTGCGCATCGGAGTGGTGTGGGCGGGGCGGCCTGAACATCTCAGAGACCGGTACCGGTCGATTCCTTTACCGCTTCTGGCCCCTGTCTTTCAACGCAACGGAGCGCATTTTTTCTCGCTGCAACTGGGGTCCGCGGCGGCAGAGCTCTCGGTTGAAGGCGCCGGAAAAGCACTGATCGACCTGAGCGGGGCGATCGGGGATATGGCCGATACGGCAGCATTGATTGAACATCTCGACCTGCTGATTACCGTCGACACGGCGGTGGCGCATCTGGCCGGAGCGTTGGGCAAGCAGGTGTGGGTGATGCTGCCGCTGGTGCCCGATTGGCGGTGGCTGGCAGATCGAGAGGATAGTCCCTGGTATCCGACCATGCGGCTGTTTCGGCAAATCGCATTGGAGGACTGGATGCCGGTAGTCGAGGCTCTGGGCCGCGCTCTTGAGCAAAGGATACGAAGGGCATGATGCCTGTAGCCGGCCGTGAGCCAACGGCATGCAAGGTCTGCCACGAGCTTAGTCCGCTGTTTGGCGTGGTCGATTTTCACAAGAGCTGTGAAGAAGCACGAGGGCGAAGGCTGGCATTGAGCGGCTGTCCGGTGTACTACCGCAGATGCCAGCAGTGCGGATTCACCTTTACGGAAGCCTTCGACGGCTGGTCGCAGGAGGATTTTCAACGGCAGATTTATAACGCCGAGTACATCCTGGTCGATCCGGACTATGCCGAGTCCAGACCTGCGGGAAATGCGCGGCTTGTCGCGGAGAGCTTTGCCGGGGCGCGCGAGACCATCCGGATTCTCGACTACGGAGGTGGGACAGGGTTGTTGGCCAAACTGATACGGGCCCAGGGCTTCGACGCCGGGACGTATGATCCGTTTTCGGAGTTGGACCGGGCTCCCGAAGGGCTTTATGACCTGATTACCTGCTTTGAAGTGATGGAGCATGTGACTTGGCCGCGGGAGACAGCCGGGACTATGGCTGGCCTGCTCAGCGAGGGTGGAGCAATCCTGTTCTCCACGCTGGTGCAACCGGAGGATTTTGCGCTTGCTGGTCTGGGGTGGTGGTACGCGGCGCCGCGCAATGGGCATATTTCTCTGTATTCGACTGCCGCGCTGGCACTGCTTTTCAAGCCGCTGGAAATGAAGGTGGTTTCGTTCAACGCAGCGCTGCACATGGCGTACCGCCGGGTTCCCGAGTTTGCCCGGCATTTGCGGCTGCCGGAGTGAAAACGGACTTCGCCAGCCCAGAAGTCAGCGGATGGTCCTCAGTGCCGATGATCTCAGGCAGTCCCTGAAGCGTGATGTTGTGGCTGGGGTGGAGGCAGACCATGTTCATGAGTGAGACGTCGCCGTAGATGTTGTGCTGATTGTTCCGCATGTTGGCTGGATTGAAAGCGCGCGTGATGTGCCACCAGAGACGGTAGCCCTGGTTGAGGAGCCATCCGATCAGCTGAGGCGATTGGTCGACGCGGTCGTTTTCGACATAGAGGATGGGATGCGAGCGGGTGACGATCCGTTCGGCGCCTTGGAGGACGCGGAGCTCATGGCCTTCGACGTCGATCTTGATGAGCGCGACGGGGAGTTCCGGGACAAGAGTGTCGAGCGGGAAACAAGGGACGGATGTTGAAGGAGTGCTTAGACTGTTTGCCGGAAAGTCCCGCAAGATGGTTCCGCCGAAGTTGCCGGGACTCCGATAGTCGGGAAGATCGAAGCAGAGTGTACCGGACTGCGCTGAACAGGCGTAGGGAAAGGCGGCTACGTTCATGAGACCGTTGAGAGCGAGATTGGCGCAGAGTTGCTGGAAGATGACGGGTTGGGGTTCGAAGGCCAGCAAGGAACGGCCCTGGCGAGCCAGTTCGCGAGCCAGCGGGATGGTGTGGACGCCCATGTTCGAACCAACTTCAACAACCATGCCGGGAAGGCGCTGAGGGTGGGAGAGGAATTGAAGCAGCGTCTGGATTTCCTGCTCGCAACACTCGCCGTAGCGAAGGAATGACTGGCCCATGTAGAGATCGTTTGGGTTGACGAGCATAGGGCCGTGGCGCGTGGAGGCGAGCTGATAGGGCGAGGCAACCAGGGGAGAGGCCGGCAGATCATGCATGGTCTCCGGAACGGAGGGCACGGATTGAGCCGTTCAGCTCCGGCTTTTATTGGAAGAGTGTAATTTCGTTTGCTCTCGGCGGAGGCGGGGTTATCTACTTCTTCTTCTCCCAGAGCTCCTCATGGCGGTCGTCGCGGAGCAGGATTCCTGTCACGCGGCCCTGGGGGTCGTGCTGGAAGGTAAGCCTGGTCAGGCTGCCGGTGAGATAGAAGAAGGTGCTGATATTTTCGGGCCGGATTTCCATGACATCGCCCTGGGCGTTCTTGAGGAACATCTGTTCTCCCTGCCGTTGAACCGTGGCCACCAGGACGTTGTTGCTGTCGCGGTATTCGCCGACGTAGCCGTCGAGCAGGCTGGCAGGGAGTTTGATAGCTGCCGGGTGCAAGGGAACGATGATGCGTTCGGCGTAGGCGGGCAGCTGCGGCTCTGGCTTGGCAGGGCTGTCGTGAATAGGAACTCCCTGTGCATTGAGGCGATGGGAGAGGAGCCAGCGCGGAAGCTCGGGTTCATTGAAGGCACGGGTCCAGCAATCGTGATGGAGGCCCTGATAATCCCAGAGGCGAATGTGGCCGCCGGCGGCCTTGAATGCGTCATACATGAGCTCGCTCTCGCGGGGAATAACAACGGTATCGTCGGTGCCGTGGAAGAGCCAGATGGGCACGCGGCCGATGCGGCGGGCATACTCCGCCGGGAGAGTGGCGGACTCGCGCCAGCGGTCGGGTGCGTAGCTCCAGAAGATTCCGCCGGAGGCGATGGCGATGGCCGCCCAGCGATGGGGGTTGATCCTGGCTAGTTCCCAGGCTCCGTAGCCTCCGAGCGAGAGTCCTATCAGGTAGGTGCGATCCGGGTCGGCGTGAAACTCCTTGGTCTCCTGGTCGAGCGTGGCCAATGCCATTTGCAGCATCTCGGGGTCCGTCCAGAAGTGGCGCAGGGGGCATTGCGGCATCACCACGATGAAGGGCCATCGTTCCGGATGGTCCCGTAGCTGCTGCGGAAGCCCGATCTGGGTCTGCCACATGCCCTCACTGCCCCGTTCGCCGCGGCCATGGAGGAACAGGATAATCGGAGGAGGCTCGGGTTTCTTCCCTTTGGCTTTTGGATCTTCGGGCAAGGGCCGATGAAAATCCTCAGGAAGATACACCTGGAACTTGTACGGAATGCCCTGGAGAGTGATGGAGCGGTTGAGAAAGCCGGTGTCCTGTGGCGGCAGGGGGGGCGGAGCAGATTTGCGCGACGAGGCCAGCGCCGGTGTGATGCTCAGGATTGCGAACAGGATAGATGTCGAAAGGACGTTGAGTCCTGCATCCGTCCGGCCGTGTAGGCGCATAAGTTCATACAAACACAGGTTGGCATTGATGGAAAGCGGATTATGCGAATGGATTCACCGACTGCAAATGAAGAGTCCAGTTATCCATTCTCTTGAATTGGAAGGAATTGCCGTGGATTGTCCCAGGTCTCTTGTTCAAGAGCCGGGACAGTCCACGGCGTTTGCTACTTTCCGGAGCTGACGAGAGCGAAGTTTGCGCCCTGCGGATCGACGCCCTGAATGATCCAGCTGCCGCCGGGAACTTCGTGAGGGCCCATCAGGACCTTTCCGCCACCGGCGTTGACGCGCTCTACTGCCGCCTCTACGCTATCCACCTGGATATAGAAGCCCCAGGCTGGAGAGGGGATCTGCGGCGATTTGGTCATCATGCCGCCGCTGCCCATTGGCTGGTTGTCGCCCTGGTCGAAGATGCGGTAGACGCCCATGGGACCCATGTCCATATCGTTCACCTTGGTCCAGCCGAACATCTTGTTGTAGAAGTCAAAGGCAGACTCCATATCGGCCGCATAGAGCTCATGCCAGCCGATCGTGCCGGGCGTAGGAGGCTTGGGTGGATCTGCCGGTGTGGGCATGGCCGGATTGGAAGTGAAAACCACGAAGGGTGCACCCTGCGGATCGGACATGACGGCGAAGCGCAACATGCCGGGAACGTCTGTGGCCGGCCGCCATAGTTTGCCGCCAGCCTCGACGATCTTGGGAATATGGGCGTCCACGTCATCGACGTGGATATAGCCAACCCAGGCAATGTGCTGCGGCATGGCGAGCATGCCGGCGACGCCGGCGTCTCCAACGTTGAAGGTGGTGTAGGGCATGTCGGCATTTCCGACATTCCTGGTGCTCCAACCGACGACGCTCGAGTAGAACTTGCCGGCGGCTTCGGTATCGCTGGTCATCAATTCATACCAGCCAAATTTTCCTTTTGGCGTAAACATTGCGGGGTTTCTCCTTGTGTGTCGTATCGAACAGTCGGGGGGACCTAATTTGACTCGGTACGTTGATACCAACATAATCAAACATATGTCAACCGGTTCGGATGTTAATTTTGGTGCGGATGCGCCCGCTCCCGTGCCGGAGGTGCCATTCAGTACTACGCTGCTGGTGCGCGATTGCTGCTTGTGCCTGCATGTACAGCGCGCGGCGCGGGCGCTGGCGCGGCGATTCGACGCGGCGCTCAAGCCGGTGAGTCTGACGAATGGGCAGTTTTCGCTGCTGATGAGCCTGAACCGGCCCGATGCGCCCGGGGTGCCGCGGGCGACGATCGGTTCTGTTGCGGAGTTGCTGGGAATGGACCGCACGACCCTTACCGCGGCTGCGCGAGTTTTGTACGCGCGTGGGCTGATTACCGTAGAGGCCGGGGCGGGAGACAAGCGGAGCAAGGTGCTCCGACTGACGCTGGAAGGCCGCCGCTCGCTCGCCGCCGCCGTGCCCATCTGGACGCGGGTTCATGGAGAGATCGAGCACGCGATGGGCGACGGCGAGGTGAAACGGCTGCGGAAGGATCTGCTTTTAGTGGGAAGATAGCCGATCCGTGAAGTAGGTGCGTCAGCGCTACCGAACCCGCACGATGGTGAAGCCGTCATAGCCTTTGCTGCCCACGGTTTGAAGGGCTGTGGCCTCGACTGCGGGATTCGCGGAGAGCATCTCGAACATTCTGCGAGTTCCGGTGATCGCCGGGTCGGTGCTCTCGGCGTCGGCGATTTTGCCGTCGCGAATGACGTTGTCAACGATGATGACTGTCCCTTGGCGGGCGAATTTCAGAGCCCATTCGAGGTAGATGGGGTTGCTGGGCTTGTCGGCGTCGATGAAGATCAGGTCAAAGGCCTCAACCTCTTCCTGCCAAAGCTGTGCGAGTGAGTTGGCGGCCGCGCCGACGCGAATTTCGACAAGTGCCGAAAGGTTGGCGCGCTCGATATTTTCGCGGGCGACGGCGGCGTGTTTGGCTTCGAACTCCAGGGTGATGAGTTTGCCTCCGGGAGGCAACGCACGGGCCAGGCAGATGGTACTGTAACCGCCCAGGGTGCCGATCTCAAGGATGCGCCGTGCGCCGTGGATTGTCGCCAGCAGGTGGAGGAATTTGCCCTGCGTGGGGGAGACATCGATGGCCGGCAGGCCGGCTGCGGAGTTGGCCGCCAGAGCGGCTTCAAGCATGGGGTCAACAGGGATAAGAGCAGTATTCAGGTAGTTGTCGACATCGGTCCAAACGGGATTGTCGGTAGGTTGCCGCATGGTTTCGTCTCCCAAAGGGTTCTTCGAAATGATAGCGAAGCTGGTCAATACCGCGCTTCAGGATGGCCGTTGTATGGTCAACGGCGCGAGAATCGAGCCACAGATCAAACCGCTGATTCGTCGAGTTCTTTGCGCAGGTTAGCCATGGTGGTCAGGTAAAAGGCCAGGTTGTGGATGCTGTTGAGAGTGCCGCCCAGCGGTTCGCCGGTCTGCATCAAGTGGCGAAGATAGGCGCGGCTGTAGCGGCTGCAGGTTGGACAACCGCACGCCGGGTCGGGCGGATTGGGGTCTTCAGCAAACTGGCGGTTCTTGATATTCATGCGGCCTTCACTTGTGAAGAGCAGGCCGTGGCGTGCGGCGCGGGTAGGAATGACGCAATCCATCATGTCGACGCCCATGCGCGCGTACTCGACGATCTCATCGGGGAAGCCGACGCCCATGACGTAGCGCGGCTTGTCTTTGGGTAGAAGCGGCAGCACTTCAGCGATAACCTGGCGAGTTAGCTCGCGAGGTTCGCCGACACTGAGGCCGCCGATGGCGTAGCCGTCGAAATCTATCTCGACAAGGCGCTCGGCGCTTTCGCGGCGCAGGTGCGGATACATGCCGCCCTGGACGATGCCGAAGAGGGATTGGGTGGCCAGACTGCCGTCTGAGTTAATGAGTTCCCGATGCCATGGGACATTGTGCTGGTTGGCGCGGAAATGCTCCAGGCTGCGCGCGGCCCAGGCCATGGTGTAGCGCAGGCTCTCAGCGGCGCGCGCTTCATCTGCCGGATACTCGGTGCATTCGTCGAAGGCCATGCAGATATCCGCGCCGAGTGCGATCTGCACATTCATGGAATGTTCGGGTGAGAACATGTGGCTGCTGCCGTCAAGGTGGGAGCGAAACCGGACGCCTTCGTCGGAGATCTTGCGCAGTTTGGAGAGGGAGAAGACCTGAAAGCCGCCCGAGTCAGTAAGCATGGCGCGCGGCCAGCTGATGAATTTATGCAGGCCGCCCAGGCGGGCGATGAGTTCATGGCCGGGGCGGAGATAGAGATGGTACGTGTTGCCGAGGATGATCTGCGCGCCTAATTCTTCAAGAATGTTTTGCGGGACGGCTTTGACCGTACCCTGCGTGCCTACGGGCATGAAGACCGGGGTTTCGACCGTCTGATGCGGAAGATGAATGCGTGCGCGGCGCGCGCCGCTGGAGTGAGTGCTGAGAAGTTCGAAGCGAAGGGGCACAACTCTATTGTATTTGGCGCTGTAGGACTGTGATGCGTCTGTGGCCGGTATTACTCTGCTGGACTTCTTGTCGTTGTGGCATCGAAAGAGCGAGCAGGAATAATTAAGCACTAAGGGTGCAAAGTATCCCGTCTCAAGCGCGATGAAACTAAGCTGAAGGCAGGCCCCGGTCCATCGCTATCTAAGTGCGGGCGTAGGTGGAGTTAGCGGCTTGTTTTCCAGGTTATGGATATGAACGAAGCCATAGATAGCCGAACCCGCGACGGCTCCAATGCCCGCGATCATGAGTATCTTTTGTCCAGAGGCAAAGCCGGTGCGAAGATAGGCTACGTCGGTATAGAAAACCTCGGTTGTCTCCGGATCGTTGTGAAGCTGAAGAATCACGGAGTGGTCGCCTATCTCGAGAATTCTGCCGAATAGCTGGACTCCGTTGATTTCCTGGATACCGATCCAGTTGCCTACGCCGCGCCGAAGTATCTTGACATGTGCGGTTCCGGGATCGAGCGGCCGGGGAGCGGCGAGGACTATGGCTGGAGTAAGTGCCGCGGCAATAAGCAGGGCCGCGACGCATCGATGCAACCTTCGTATGTTATCCCGCATAGGCTATCTCCCCCCGGCGATGTTAGCCCGCTCAATTCTTACTGCACTTGGAGACGGACCTGCGGAGAAATAGTTGCATGGAAGTTAGACTGGTATCTTACGACGCTTCAGTTCATCTGGCTGGATTTGGATTTGAGGTATTTCTCGAAGGGAATTTCGAAGTAGAAGAGTTCTTTGCCGTCGGCATCTTTGACGGTGTGCACGTTGAGCAGCGCGCCTTGCAGCGGATGGGTGAGGCCGCTTACATCATAGAAGAGGAAGCCGGCGCGGGTGGTGTGCGGTTCTACTACCAGAGCCTGAAACTCGAAGGTGTCGAAATCCTGCTCGATTGCCTGGTCGGTGGCTTTCCCTTTGCGGTGGATGGAGACCGGTCCGATAGGGATCCTGGTACCTTCCTTTTCTTTGCGGGTCATGAGGCGCTCAACATCTTCCGGGTCGGCTGCCTGGATGCGATCCTGCAGCTTGGTGACGAAGAGAATGCGCGCGTCGCGCAGGGAAATGGGGTGATCCCCATTGTTGGTGACGATGAGGCGAATGGGCATGACTCCGTGGGATACGTAGTCGACGCGGAAGAGCGCCATCTTTTCCCTGGTGTCGTACGGCTCGGCAGCGATGGCCAGTTTTTCATCGGCGTGAACCTCGACAGCAGCGAAGTCGGTGGCCGGCTGAACAGCGGGCGGAGTGTGGTCGGAGGCCCGTCCCATAACGGGTGTCAGCGCTGCTACGAACAAGGTCGTGGCCAGCAGAAGCGGCAGTCTGCGCAGTGTGTTCATTCGGCTCGACTGTATCATTTCAAACAGTTAGACATCACAGGTTAGACAGGGGAATCGAGAATTCCGTCACGCATGATTTTAGTCCTCTACAACCTGGCATTGTTGGCGGTCATGGTAGTGTCCCTGCCGTGGTGGCTGTTCCGGATGACGACGACGCAGAAGTACCGCGAGGGGCTGCTGGGGAGACTGGGATTTGTGCCTTCGAAGCTGGTGCGATGGCTGCGTCGAGAACCTGTTCGGCCAGTGATCTGGCTTCATGCCGTCTCTGTTGGCGAGGTGCTGGCGGTAAGCCGCCTGGTGGCCGAGCTGGACGTGGCGCTGCCCGGGTTTCAGATCGTAATCTCGACGACGACGCGAACAGGACAAAAGCTGGCTCGGGAGCGGTTTGGGGCGGAACGAGTTTTCTATTCCCCGCTGGATCTGCCCTGGGCGGTGAGCGCGTATCTGGGATCGTTAAAGCCTGTGATGCTGGTGCTGGCAGAAACGGAGTTCTGGCCCAACCTGTTGAGTGGATGCTACAGACGCAAAATTCCAGTGGTGGTGGTGAATGCGCGCATATCGGATCGCAGCTGGCCCAGATACCTGGGGCTGAGTCGGCTTTGGCAGCCTTTTCTGAGCCGGCTGACACGAGTTCTGGCCCAGTCGGAAATCGATGCCGAGCGGTTGATGGCCCTGGGGTGCGGAGATGTCTCCGTGACAGGCAATCTAAAGTTCGATGTGCGCGCGACTGAAGAAGCGGAAGCCACACGGCTGTTGCGGCAATCTTCCGATGGAGTGCGCTTGATCGTGGCGGGAAGCACGCTGGACGGCGAGGAGGCGACGTTGTTGGAGGCGTGGCCTCTGCTGCAGGGCGCGGAGATCAACGTGGCGCTGGTGATTGCTCCGCGGCATCCGGAGCGGTTCGGCGACGTGGCGGGGTTGCTGGAGCAATCGGGATTCAAGTGGAGACGTCGAGGCTCATTCGGCAGATCGGAGCTGGCTTTCGGCGAGGTCGTATTGCTGGATTCGATCGGCGAGCTCGCTTCTGTGTATTCCCTGGCGGCAGTGGCATTCGTGGGCGGGAGCCTGGTCGCGGCGGGAGGGCACAATCCTCTGGAGCCGGCCCAGTTCGGGGTGCCGGTCGTGACGGGCCAGCACTATGCGAATTTTCGCGCCATTGTGGACACGATGCGAATCGCAGGCGGCATTCAGGTTGCGACTCCGGCAACCGTGGGTGGGGTGATCGCGGAGTTGTTGAGCGACCCGGAGGCGGCCAGAGAACTGGGAGAACGCGGTCGCCGCGTTTTTGAAGAGCAGGCAGGGGCAACGGAGCGAACGGTTGCGGCGATCAGGGAGATCCTGGACGAACGAAGTGTGCGGGGCACGCCTTGAGGCGGCTCTGGGCGCTGCCGCTCGTGCCGCTGTATGCGGCCGGGGTGGCGGTGCGTTCGGCAGCCCTGCGGCTGGGGGTGGAAAAGGTTCAAAGGCTGGCGCGGCCCGTGGTAAGCGTGGGAAGCCTCTCGGCAGGCGGAGCCGGAAAGACGCCGTTTGTGATTGCTCTTGCCCGCTTGATGATGGACGCGGGATGGCATGTGGATATTCTTTCGCGAGGCTATGGGCGGACTGATACCGCGGTGCTGCGGGTCGATCCCATGGGAAGCGCGGAACGTTATGGCGACGAGCCGCTTCTGATTGCACGCGATACTGGATTGCCAGTGTACGTGGCGGCGCGGCGATTCGAGGCTGGGCAGTTGGCGGAACGCGATTCGGGGGCGGATGTTCATCTACTCGATGACGGTTTCCAGCATCGGCAGCTTGATCGCGACGTGGATGCGGTCTTGGTGAGTTCAGAGGATTTGAGCGATGCGTTGCTGCCTGTGGGGAACCTTCGAGAGAGACTCGGGGCGCTGCGCAGGGCGACAATTTTTGCAGTTTCGGCGGATGATGATCAGGTCGAAGCGGGATTGAGGGCGATGGGGTTGCAACAGCCGGTGTGGCGTTTCCGGCGAGAGATGGTTGTGCCGAAGATTGCGGGACCAGCCTATGCGTTTTGCGGAATTGCACGCCCCGAGCAGTTTTTCACCGGTCTGGAGAAGGCAGGGATGAAGCTGGCGGCGAAGAGAGCTTACCGGGACCATTATGCGTTCCGCGCCAGCGATCTCCGTATACTGGAACAATTTGCCGACCGTACGGGGGCAAGTGGCGGGTTGGTGACAACGGTCAAAGACTGGGTTCGAATGGGCGCTTTGGGAGAGAAGCTCGCGCAAACAGTGCCAGTCCATACAGTCGCGTTGCGGACGGTGCTGGAGGACAAAGATGCGGTCATGTCCTTGCTGGAGACGAGATTGGAACGAGCGCGCCGAGACTGATAAAGACAGGTGCCGGTTTGGATCAATTCGTCCTATGAGAAAATTGGGATTTGCGAAGCCAGGTTCAGTTTCGATTGTTGGTGGTGCGTCTGGGAGCGATGGGAGACATTCTCCATGCTCTGCCGGCGGTGACCGCGCTGCGCCAGATGCATCCGGCATGGAAGATCGGGTGGGCGATTGAGCCGAAATGGCGACCGCTGCTGACGACGGAGAGCACCAACACAGGCCTGGGCACGGAACGGAACCCGGCGCGGCCGGTGGTGGACCAGATTCACCTGGTTCCAGCCAAAGCCTGGGGCAGGAAACCGCTGAGTGGTGAGACGCGGGCGGGCATTCGAGCGCTGCGGGCGGAGCTAAAGGCTGCCGAATATGACGCTGTGCTTGATTTGCAGGGGGCGATCCGGTCCTCGGTGATTGCGCGCCTGACCGGCTGCAGAAGGCGGATCGGTGATGAAAATCCATGGGAAACACTGGCGCGGTGGTTATACACAGAGCGTGTCGTCACTGTAGGGCCGCACGTAATTGACCAGAATGTAGAGCTGGCCAGCGCGGTGGCGGGAGATCTGTTAACCGCTGTGCAGCCGGTGCTCCCGGAGACGCCGGAGGCCGAGCTGTGGTGTGACGCTTTGGATGAGCTGCGCGCGGCCAGTCAGGTTGGAAGGCCGGTGGTGCTGGTGCATCCAGGTGGTGGATGGGGCGCCAAGCGGTGGCCTGCGGATCGCTACGGCGCAGTGGTGGAGGAATTTGCGCGGCGCGGTTGCGTGGTGCTGGTCAATGCTGGTCCGGGAGAGGAACGCCTTGCCGGCGACGTAGTGACTGCGGCCCGGGGCCACGGCACAGTAGTGGCGTGTACGCTGGAGCAGTTGATTGGATTGACGCGCAGGGTTTCGCTGGTGATTGGCGGCGATACAGGGCCGATGCATCTGGCGTGCGCACTGGGCAAGCCGGTGGTGGCGATCTATGGGCCGACGGATCCCAAGAGAAATGGACCGTATGGCAGCGCTTTCCGGGTGCTGAGGAATCCAGAGAGCCGGACCGACCACTCGCGACGCGAGCAACCGGAGGCAGGATTGCTGACGATTGGCCCGGAAGCGGTAATGGAGGCTGCGGTCAGTGTGCTGGTGGAAGAGAAGGAGCATCGCGAGCAGGAGCGCAAGGAAACTGAACACCGGGACGCCGAAGCACGCGCGCTTGAGCGGCGCAAGCGTCAAGAGGTGATTGAGGTGGAGAGAAGAGGCGCAGGGTGGGAGCGGGCGTGAGCGAGACGAATTCTTTCCTGACGGGATGGCAGCGCATTGCGCGGCGTATTCGCGTGCCCCTGGGCTTCGCGGCGGCCGCGGTCTACCTCTGGGAACTGGTCAAACATGCTCCCGGCTGGCAGCCGATCGCCTGGAGCCTGCTGCTGGTGCTGCCGGGCCTGTGGCTGCGCGGGTATGCTGCCGGTTATGTGAAGAAGAATAGCGAGTTGACGATGACCGGCCCGTATGCGCATGTGCGCAACCCTCTCTACCTGGGGTCGATCTTGATCGCAGCGGGGTTTGCCGTTGCGCTGATGAGCTGGCCGTTCGCAGTGGCCCTGGTGGTTTTCTTTTTGCTGATCTACGTGCCGGTGATCGCTTCGGAAGAAAGGTTTCTGCGCGGGGAGTTTCTGGAGTTTGAATGGTACTGCGCGCGGGTTCCGCGGCTGATTCCCCGGATTACCCCGGTTCGGGCGCCGGATGGAGACCGTGGCCAGCGAAGCAGCTTTTCTTTTGAGCTTTACCGGAAGCACCGCGAGTACAATTCTGCGATAGGGGCCGCGCTGCTCTATTGCAGCCTGTTGCTGGGGATTCTGCTTCACGCGATGCATGGGCGGGGCGTGTTTTGATTGCATCGCAGTGGGCTGGTTCATGTCTGTACCGGTTACCGACAGACTTTGCAGCATATACCGTCTAAGAAGAGAACCCTTTTGCCGTTTCCTGCTGCAGGAAGCGGGAAAAGCAACTCTGGAGATTGAGATCGGCGGAAGCCGGCGTGCATGAACTGATGAGGAGTGAGCCCTTATTTTGAAGCGGCATACATCTTTTTTCCTCTTGTTGGCCGGAATATGGATAGCACCGGCTGCATTGGCGTCAGGCCTGCAATCCCAGGCTGCGCCAACCCCCGCCTCCCAGCCTTCAACTGCGCAGAATCCCAGCCAGCCGGCGATTCCCCCGCTGCCGGCGCCCCGGCCCGGATTCAGCTTTGCCGCCAAGCAGACTCTGACCTATTCCGTGGACTGGCGGGTTTTTCCTGCCGGGACGGCGGTGCTGCATTTCGAGTCCGATGGGACAAAAGAACACCTGACAGCAAACGCGGATACGATCGGCGCCATCAACCTGCTGTTTCACGTGAGCGACAAGTTCCAGTCCACCTTTGACCGCGAAAAGGGCTGCACGGCGGAGTTCGACAAGCAGACGGTCGAGGGACGCCGCCAGATCAGTTCCACGTTGAAACTGGACTATGCGCAGGGCAAATCGATCCTGGATGAGAAGAACCTGATCAACGGGCAGACAAAGCACCTGGAGGTGGGGATTCCAGGTTGCCTGACCGACCTGCTGACCGGTGTCTTCTATGCCTCGTCGCAGCCGATGGAAGTAGGCAAAAGTTTCGATATGCCGGTAGTCGACGCTCTGAAGACCGTGGTTGTGACGATGAAGGCGGAGGCCAAAGAGGAGCTGAAGACCCCGGCCGGTAACTTCAAGACCATCAAGGTCGAACCGACGGCAGCGGCGGGCGTGGTCAAGAACCGGGGACAGATCTGGATATGGTACTCGGATGACGAGCGCCATCTGCCGGTACAGATGCGGGCGCGGCTTTTCTGGGGAACCATTACATTCCGGCTGGCGAGCATCGAGAATAAATAGAACTGTTCGAACGCACTTATTGCATCCGATAGCGTTCGCGCATCAGGCGCTGCAGGCGCGGCCAGAAGATCAGGTCGAAGGCCAGCGTCTTGTCGGGGAACATCGACAAAGCCAGCCGCCGGGCATTGGCGACCATCTGCGAGGCCCGCTCGACGGGAAGGTTACGATCGTCTCGAATGGCCTTCGCTACCACGTCCATGACGAGTTGAAGACGTCGAATGCGCCGGGCTTCCAGCGCGATTTCAGCGGAAGATTGTGAATCCTGGAGATGTACTGGCGGTTCGATTAAGCGGGTTGCTGGCTGGCTCATGCGCTGGATAGGCCTCCGAGGCGTGCGTATGAAATAGCGACTGGCTGCATCCTACACCGGTTTAGACGCTCAGTTTGCGCACAGAATGTTGAAGACGAATCAAGAAGATTCATCCCCAATTCATCTCTGAAGTCCGCCTTATCGCGGGTCGCGGCAAAGGGGCTGCGCTGTGACCGACTGCCCATCCAGCAGGAGACACGTGGCTCCGTTGAGGTCGGTGCGGAAGGTACGGATGTGGGCTGCCTGGAGTTCGGCGAGAATTTCCGCCCGGGGATGGCCGAAACGATTGCGGCGCCCGCAGGAGATGACGGCCCAGGAGGGAGCGACGCGGGCAAGAAAATCAGGGTGGGTTGAGGTGAGGCTGCCGTGGTGGCCAATCTTCAACAAAGTGCTGCTCAAGTCGAAATTGGCCAGCATCGAATGCTCTTCGGCGGCTTCGGCGTCGCCCTCCAACAGAATTGAGCTGGTCTTGTTGTTGGCCCGGTAGCTTGCCTGCAAGACCAGGGAATCGTTGTTGGCGGGCTGTGGGCCGGGGTGATAATCGGCAGCCGGGGCCAGCACGCGGAAGTTCACCGAGCCCAGCGAAATTGTCTCTCCGGCGTGAAAGCTGCGGACCTGAACGTCGAGAGATCGAGCCAGCTGGAGCATCTCCGTATAAGCGGGAACAGGCGGATTGGTGCCGATCCACAGTTCTCTCGGATGGAAGTTGCGCAGGATGGCGGGCAGGCCGCCCATGTGGTCGTGATGGGCGTGCGTGAGAGCGACAGCGTCGAGGCGCCGGATACCTCGGGCCCACAACGCGGCCGACACGACTTCTTCGCCGATGTCGAATTCTGAAGCATTGTGTTTAGTCGAAGTGAGAAAACTCAGGCCGACTCCGCCAGCATCGACGAGCAGGGTTTTGCCATCAGGGGAAATGAGCAGGAGAGAGTCGCCCTGGCCGACATCGATGGCCTCGAAGAGGAGCGCATTCCGGGGATGATCAATCGGGCGCGGCCACAGTGCGGCGGCGGTCATTAGCAGGAACGCGGCGAGAGTCAAGCGGCGCATGCGGCCACCGTTGTGAGCCAGTTGAAGTGCGAGGACGAAAAGCAGCAGTGCCAGAGCGACCTGAAGTGTGGCTGGTTCGGGAATGCGGAAGTCGCCCAGCGCGCCTAGTTTGCGAATAAGGAAAACACTGAAATGCAGAATCCAGATGGAAAGAGAGACCGGGAGGATCGCCGCCGTTGGCCAGATCGCGAGCAGCGCCAGCAGCAGCATGGCAGCTGGAAGGAGAATCCCGAGCAGAGGAAGGATGCAGAGGTTAACCGGCAAGGCAAAGACGGCGACCTGGTGAAAATAGAGGGCCATGGGCAGCGCAAGGGCCAACTCGACGACGAACGTGACGAAGAGCAATTCGCCGAAACTGAGGATGATTCGAATGAGGAAAGGCAGCAATTGCCAGGCAATGCGAGGGCTTGCAGCCAGTTCGAGGTGTCTGGCGATGACCCGCAGGGTGACACGAAATTGGGCGAGCTTTGGCGGCAGCTTGGCATCGAGTGTGATCACGCGCAAGTTTCTAATGGCTTTGACGCGGGCGTGCAGGGTGTTTTCGAGCAAAGGGATGGCGATACCGGCAATGGCGGCCACGGCCAGCACGGTCATTTGCAGGCTGGCCTCGAATATACTCCGCGGGCTGGCGGCGGCCAGGCAAAGTGTTGCGAATCCTATGGCATTGAGCGGGCTGCGGTCGCGGTAGAGCAGGCGGCCGATCAGGTAAAGCGCGATCATCCAGTAGGAGCGCTGGGCAGGGATGGCAAAGCCAGTGAAGAGAGCGTATCCGAGTGCTACAGCCAGGGTTAGCGCCGTTGCTGCCATACGTGGGAGACGCAAGCGGCGAGCCAGCGCGAAGACACAACCGGCCAGGATGGACAGGTGCAGTCCAGAGACGACAATGAGGTGAAATGAGCCGGTGCGTTCGAATCCCACGCGAAGATGACGTGTCAGGTAGGTGCGGTCGCCGGTGAGAAGCGCGGTGAGCATGCCGGCGTCTTCAGGGCTGGCGCGGAAAGCGTGCGGAAGATTGCGCGTGAGGTTGGGAAGGGTTTGGAGGTGGACGATGGCGTTGTTGCGCCAGCGATTGAGCAGGCAGGCTGCGGTTGTCGTCGGCTCCAGCAGGCCCAGGCGCGGTTCTGTTCCATCGCGTTTGGTTGCGATCACAGTGGCGGTTGCGGAGATCTGCTGGCTTTCCAGGTAGGCAGTTCGATCCCAGACGCCAGGATCGTGGAAGATTTCCGAGGGCAGAATGCGAACTACTGCGCGAACGCGTTGCCCGCATGAGATCAGTTGCGAGTGTCCTTTCGGCCAAAGGACGCTCAGGCGAAGCCTGGACGTATCGCTTCGAGGGACGGGTAGAATCTGATCTATTGTGTCGGAGACGATCTCGGCGCCGGTTATCTGCAGGTCAATGCGCTGGATTTGTTCAACCGCATGACCGGAAGCTGATTCGCCTGCTGCCGGGTCGTCCACGTCTTGTTCTTCCGGTTCAGGAGTACGGAGAGGACCGGCATCCGCAACCGTGCCTTCAATGGTGCGCAGAAGACCGTCGGAGAGCTGAATGATCGCAGGGTCTGGAGATGGCTGCGGCTCTGTTTCTGCTGACCAGACGCCGAGAGTCAGCCAGATAGCGGCTAAAGGCAACCATGTGAGACGAGGTGCCTTGATAACGGAGAAGACGGCGGCACAACTCAAAGGCAGAAGTCCGGCCAGCGGCAGGCCGGGGCGAAGGTACAGAAAATGGGCAAGAACGATTCCAGCCAGGTACAGAAGCGCTGCGTAAAAAAGCGGAACCAGGGCTGCGACAGATTGTGCCGGCCGCGAATGGCCCGGTTTGCGAATGCGCTTGAGCGAGGGATTCGGTACCGGCAGAGGGGCAAAGCTCGTGGTTGCGCCGGTCTCGAGCGCCGTCGGTGGCACGGTCTGGGGCACAATTTCTCCTCGGACTTGTCCCCACGAGCTGGGACTGAATCTGAGGAAGAGAAGAATCGATACCCATGTCCTGCTCCAATGGAAGTCGCCGGAGGAAGATCACAGAAGGGGAGGGCTCGGGTTCACTCTATCAGGAATGGCGCAAATGCACGACTGTCTCGAGATGGAAGGTCTGAGGAAACATATCGACTAGCGTGACGTTCTGAACGATGTAACGCTCCTGCGTGAGCTGGCGAAGGTCGCGGGCAAGGGTCGTGGGGTCGCAAGAGACATAGACCATTGCAGGAGCATGGATGGCATTGAGCAGGCTGGTGACCTGGTCGCCGAGACCGGCCCGAGGGGGGTCGAGGATGATGAGGTCAGGGCGTGGTTCACGCTCCTGCCGGTTGCGGCGAAGATAGTCGAGCGTGGTGCTGGCAATGGGCTGAGCGTTTGTTCCAGCGAGATTCTGTTCAAGGGCGGCTTGAGAAGCGGAGCTGATTTCGACAGCTGTTACCTGAGCGAAGCGAGTAGAGAGTCGGCGGGCAAAGAGGCCAACCCCGGCGTAGAGATCCCAGGCGAGATTGCCGGAATGGCTACCCATGACGAGGTTTGCGAAATCGTCGATCAAGTGCCTGTTCACCTGAAAGAATGCTCCTTGATCGACACGATAAGAGAAGTCTGCCGCGGTGTAGTTGAGCAAAGACTGGCCAATCGACGCGAGGATGCGCGGATTCAAGCTATGGTCATTGAGTTGCAGGCGAAGACTGCTCTCTTGTGGCAGCAGGGCCGCTTGTAGAGACGCCAGCCACTGGTGCGTATCGCTTGCTAAAGCAGTTTCGGTGAAGAGAGTCAGCAGGAGTTCGGACTCGTCTTGATTGGTGAAAAGCTCGAGCTCCGAAACAGGAATGGAGTTCTTCAAAAGAAATGCAGCCACCTGCGTTGCGGTGCGTAACAGCAAAGGTGCGGCGATGGGGCATTCGCGGATGGCAATGAGATCGTGCGAGCGGCGGCTACGATAGGCGATCTCGCCATTGCCGGTGAGCGCGAGGCGGATGCGGTTGCGGTAAGCCCACGGCTCCGCTGACAAAGTGCCGATCTCGGCGGGAATCGGTACGTTTGCGCGGGTCAGGGTTTCGCGCAGGATCTGCTGCTTCAGGGCAAGCTGTGTGGGATATTCGGCGTGCTGATAGTGGCAGCCGCCGCACACGCCGAAATGCGGGCATTTCGGCTGTACCCGATTGGGCGACGCGACGAGGATTGCGTCGAGTTCAGTCTTGGCGAAGCTGCGTTTTTCTTCTGTAAGGTGCGCAGTCACGGACTCTTTGGGGAGCGTGAGCGGGACGAAGATCGCTTTGCCTGCGACGTGGCCCAGGCAGTCGCCGCCGTAGACGGGCTTTTCGAGCGTGATATTCATGCCTGCCTCATATAAAACAGGCTTAAACGCGGAAGCTGGTACTGCTCCAGCAGACGCTTGTGGACGAATTGCTGCTCGATCTGGCGAAGCTGCACGGCGGACATGCGGCTGCGGTAAGCTGCGAGATCACGCGCCGCTTCGGTCTTGAATTTCAGCAAAAGTTCTTCTGGGACGTGTGTCGTGAGTGTAGCGAAGAGCTTCTCTTCCAGCGTGGTGAGGTTGCGTTCCAGCTCTTCAAGCTTTGCCGCTTCGAGTGCTGAGGAAGCAGCCAGTTCGCGCAGGCGCTGTGCGATGACGGCCAGGGCTTCGGCGGCGATGGTTGAGGAATCGAGTGCGTCGGCTGCAGCTTGCAGATAGCCGGCGATGCGTTGGGATTCAAAGCCGGAGTTTGCCTCGGTGGCGATGGAAGCGGTTCCAGTGGCTGCTTCCTTCTGTTGCTCGGCGGCTTCCATCACCGCCTGCGCGGTCCAGGCAAGACCGTTGATCTGGCGAACGCGGCGTGTTGTGCTGCGCTGGCGGGCATCGTGCTTGTCGAAGGCTTCGTCTATGCCGCGCAGGACCACGGCGAGCGGAATGCCTGCCTCTCGCCATGTTTCGATGAGCGCCCAGTCGAGCGTCGAAAGCAGGAGCAGCGAGCCGCGGCGGCGCTGGAAGTGCTCTTCGATTTCGGTGAAGTAGTTGAAGTAGTTCTGCACTCTCTTGATGATAGTGCGCGCTAGCTGCTGCGGTGCTTGGCAGGTCGGAGAGGCTTGGCGGATGTGGAAACAGGCCGGTTGCGCTCAAAGACCAGACGCAGGCCGTCGAGGGTGAGCATGTCGTCAATGGTCTCGATGTAGCGCGAGTCTTCGGCGATGAGGCTGGCCAGGCCGCCGGTGGCGATGATTTTTGGGTGCGCCGGGTCGTTGAGGTCAGTGCCGATTTCGGCGATCATGCGCGCGAGAATGCCGTCGACCAGGCCGATGTAGCCGTAATAGAGGCCGCTCTGGATGTGAGTGACGGTGGTGGTGCCGATGACTTTGGGCGGCCGCTTGATGTCCACTCGGCCCAGGCGGGCGGCGCGGCTGAAGAGCGCGTCGGCGCTGATGCCCAGGCCAGGACTGATGATGCCGCCGAGGTATTCACCTTTGGCTGAGACAACGTCGAAAGTGGTAGCGGTGCCGAAATCGACGATAATCGCCGGCCCGCCGTACCGTTCGAATGCAGCGATGGCGTTGACCAGGCGATCGGCGCCGAGTTCGCCGGGGTTGTCGACCAGTACGGGCATGCCGGTCTTGATGCCAGGCTCGACAAAGAGCGGCTTGCGTTTGAAATAGCTCTCGCAGACCTGCGCGAGCGTGCTGTCCACCGGTGGAACGACAGAGGAGATGATGATGTGCTCGACCTGGCTTGTGGAGAGGCCGTGCATGTTGAAGAGATTGGTGAAGAGGACGCCGTATTCGTCGACGGTCTGCGTGCGGTGCGTCGTGACGCGCCAGTGGGCGGCGAGCGTGTTCGATCCGCTGTCGTAGAGGCCGAGGACCGTGTTGGTGTTGCCGACATCGAGAGCTAAGAGCATGGCGTTCCTCTGGTGTGTTCTCTGTTTAGTCTACTGCGGCCCTGTCTTTCGGCTCACGGATTCCGCCTGTTGTGACTGTGACCAGGCCGGTCGCAGTGCGGACGCGCAGGAATCCACGCTCATCGAGGCCTGCGGTGACGCCGGTGCAGGGCTGTGGGCCATGCACATCGACGCGGCGGCCTTGCACCCAGGTTGAGATGGCGGCGATGCGGTCTGGAATCGCGGCCAATGCAGACTTCGATTGCAGCGTGGTCAGTTCAGCATTGAGCGATTGCAGGATGGCGATGAGCAGCTGCTGGCGGCTGGTGTATCTGCCGGTTTCGAGATCGAGGGAAGTGGGCTCTGTGGCCAGGCCTGCGGGAAAACTTTGCTGGTGGAGGTTGATGCCGATGCCGATGACCGCAGCGGTTACTTGATCGGCTTCAGACTGCCCTTCGACGAGAATGCCGCCTGTTTTTCTTGGGCCTATGAGCAGATCGTTGGGCCAGCGCAGGTCAGGCGCGAGGGCGGTAACTTCGCGGATGGCGGCATGGACGGCGAGGCCGGCGAGGAGCGGAATCCAGACCAGATCGGCGATGGCGATGCTGGGGCGCAGTAGGATGCTGAGGTAGAGGCCCTGGCTGGCCGCGGAGTGCCACTGGTGGTCGCTGCGGCCTCGGCCCGCGGTCTGCTCGTCGGCGAGGTAGAAGCTGCCGTGCGGCGCGCCTTGCCGGGCTTGTTCGAGGGCATGCGTGTTGGTGCTTTCGATGGTGTTGAAGTGATGAAGCTTGCCGGTGAAGGGTGTTCCAGTGAGGGCTGTGTCGATGGCGTCTGCGTCGAGTTGATCGGGGTTTTGCATCGTTGCTGATTGGTTTAGAAGCAGATTCCCTTCGGGAATGACAGACAGAAGAGCAAAGGCACAGCCAGAAAAGCAAAGACAAAAGCAGATCCTTCGCTTCTCCATCCCAGCGACAAGGACCCGTCGCCGGGGACCGCGGTCGCTCAGGATGACAAGGTGTTTCTATGCGTTAGCGGTGATGCGCATGCTGATGTCGGCGGCTTTGGCGGAGTGGGTGAGTGCGCCGACTGAGATGAAGTCGACTCCGGCGAGGGCGTAGGCGCGGATGTTTTCAAGCACGATGCCGCCGGAGGCTTCGATGGGAATCCATGCTTTTTTCTCCCCGCTGGGCGTTGCGACTTCGCGGGCCGCTTCGGCTTCCTTGATGCGGGCGATGGAGGTCTTCACCTGCTCGGGGGTCATGTTGTCGAGCAGGATGGCTTCTGCGCCGTACTTCAAAGCGTCTTCGAGCTCCTGCGGGGTACGGACTTCGATCTGCACGCGCTGGCCTGGCTTGCGGCCGGTGAGGGCGCGGCCCAGGACTTGCTTGACGCCGCCGCCGAGGGAGATGTGGTTGTTCTTGATGAGGATGCCGTCGGAGAGATCGAGGCGGTGGTTGGTGCCTCCGCCGCAGAGGACGGCGTACTTATCCAAGGCGCGCAGACCGGGGACGGTCTTGCGGGTGTCGAGCACGTGGGCCTTGGTTCCGGTGAGCTGGTCGGCATACTGGCGGGTGAGCGTGGCGATGCCGCTCATGCGCTGCATGAGATTGAGGATGACGCGCTCGCAGCTCAGCAGGGCGCGGGCGTTGTGGCGAATGACGGCGAGCGACTGGCCGTCGCGGGCGCGGACGCCGTCGAAGATTTCGGGATGGCTGACGACTTCGTAACGTGTGGGTGACTGAGTGTCGAGACGGGCAAAGATTTCGAAGATGCGCGGAATGCAGCCCAGGCCGGCAACGATGAGCTCCTGGCGAGCGAGGACGGTGGCCGTGGCGCGCAGGTCTGGATCGATTGTGAGGCTGGTGGTGGCGTCGCTGGCGGCTTTGTCTTCGATGAGCGCCTGCTCCAGCAGGGCGTCGATACGGCTGTTTTTCCAATCCATCGGAAGTGCTCCAGTTCGATTGAACGATAACTTTTCAGTGTAGATGGTTGGATTGAGGGGCGCGCATTGAAGGCGAATGAAGGACGAATGAAAACCGGGGTGCAACTAATTATTTTTTTTGGGCCGGACTCGAATGCTGGCTTGGTGAGGCGGCGCTGCGGCAAGCTCTGGCTTGACTTAGGCAAGGTATCGATTTCCGCTCGGCAAGTTATGCATGGCCGAGTGACAAGCTGTGGGTTGCCGTGTGGCAAGGTCTGGCTTGCCGCATGAGAGGCTGCTTCCGGTTCAGGAACGGATCCCCGGCGATGCAAATGCAAAGAGGCAGATTCCGGATGGAGTCTGCCTCTGAATCGAGTATGCGCCTTTGAGGCGAAATTGAGTGCAACGGCCAGCGAAAAAATGCGCGGGTCAGCAGCCGAGAGCGACGAGGGCGGCTTTGGCTTTTTCTAGAAGCTGGCGGTTTTCGGATTCCTGTTTCTTGAGGCCTTCGACGATGTGCGCCGGGGCTTTGGAGATGAAGGCTTCACTGGCTAATTTGCTTTCAGCGGAGGCGAGATTTTTCTCGAGCTTGGCGATCTCTTTGGTGAGGCGTTCTCGCTCGGCGGCGACGTCGATGGTGCGCTCATAGATGACGGCGACGTCGAATTCTGGAGTAGAACGTTTGGTGAGCCCGGCAGAAATTTCGTCCACGAATCGAACCTCGCTTACGCGCGCGAGCTTTTCAACGATGTCGCGATTCTCCTCAATCACATTTTTCAGGTCAGAGCCGATGCGCAGTTCGACTGGTGCGGTCGCCTTCTCTTCGACACCGATTTCTTTGCGAAGGGTGCGGACTTCGACAATTACGCTCTGCAAAAATGCCATTTCGGTGACTACTTGCGGGGCTTCGTCACTGCGTTCTCTGGTTTGCGGATAAAGTGCTAGCGCAATCGACTTGGCTGGTGGTGCGCCATCGTAGACTGCATGCCAAATTTCCTCGGTGATGAAGGGCATAAACGGAGATAGAAGTCGCAGAGAAGTTTCGAACACCAGAATGGTGTTGAAGGCCGAGATGGTGGCTTGACGAAACTTTACGGCTTCCAGCTCTTCAGTTTCTGAAAGTTCTTCCTTCTGGTAATCGGAGATATGTTTGCCTGCCGGCAGGTCCATGCGTAGTTTCGCGATCTCTAGATACCAGTCGCAGAAGTTTCCCCAGAAGAACTGATAGATATAGCCGGCGGCTTCGTCGAAGCGGTAATTTGCAAGAGCAGCGTTTACCTCCGCGGCTGTCTTATAGAGCGACGCGATAATCCAGCGTTGTTCTATAGGTGCGGTGTCCTGGACGAAGGGAAGACTGAATAGGCCTTTGTTCGAGCGCAGACGGGAGAACATCTCTGAAAATTGCTGTTTCTTTTCTTCCGGAATCTGCGCCAAATGCTTGGTGGTTTCTGACTCCTCCAAAGAAGCGCTCATCTGTGCGCGGCGCTCATGGAACCGTGCAATACCTGCTTCGGTGAAACGATCCTCATTCATGAAAATGAACCGCGCGGCGTTCCAGATTTTGTTGGCGAAGGCACGGTAGCCTTCGGTTCTGGCTTCGTTGAAGGCGATGTCGGTGCCGGGCGAGGCCATGCTGGCCAGCGTGAAACGGACGGCGTCTGTGCCGTACTTCTTTACGATCTCGATGGGGTCGATGACGTTGCCCTTGGTCTTGGACATCTTTTCGCGGTTCGCATCTCGAACGAGGGCGTGGATGTAGACGTCTTTGAAGGGGACCGATCTTGCAAGAGTGCGTTCGCTGCCATCGGCTTCTGGGACTTCCTTCGCGAACCAGCAGCCGAGCATGATCATTCTGGCGACCCAGAAGAAGAGAATGTCGAAGCCGGTGACGAGCAGGCTGGTGGGGTAGAAGGTCTGGAAGTCGGGGCTTGGGGCATCCTCTATCCCACCCATCCCAAAAGCGGGGATGGATGGGGCACCCGCATCTGCTCTCCCACCCTTCGCAGAAGACGCGAAGGATGGGGCACCCAGAGTATTGTTCTGACTGAGGAAAGGCCAGCCGAAGACGCTAATGGGCAGCAGGCCGGAGGAGAACCAGGTGTCGAGGACGTCGGTTTCCTGGGTGAGCTGTGCACTGCCGCAGTGGGCGCAGGCTGTGGGGTCGGATGACGGGTCGGAGGCTTGGCCGGGCTTGGGGACGGTGATCTGGTTGCAGGCGGCGCAGTGCCATGCGGGGATGCGATGGCCCCACCAGAGTTGGCGGCTGATGCACCAGTCGTGGATGTTCGCCATCCAGTTGAGATAGGTCTTTTTGTATTGGTCGGGGGTGAACTTGATGTGGCCTTCTTCGACGGCCTGGATGGCGCGGTCGGCGAGAGGCTGAATTTTGATGAACCATTGCTGCGAGAGGCGCGGCTCGATGACATCTTTGCTGCGGTCGCATCTTCCCACTGATAGCTTGTGGTCGTGGACGGTGCCGAGCAGGCCTTGCGCTTCTAAATCCTCGAGGATGCGCTTGCGGGCGACGTAGCGGTCGAGGCCGTTGTAGGGGCTGTCGGGCAGGACGATGTGCGCGGTGTCGTCCATGATGTTGATGGACGGGAGATGATGGCGCTGGCCGAGGGCGAAGTCGTTGGGGTCGTGGGCTGGGGTGATCTTGACGGCGCCGGTGCCGAAGTCGCGGCTGACCCAGGGGTCGAGAACGATGGGGATTTCGCGGCCTGTTAGGGGTAGAACCAGCTTCTTGCCGTGGAGATGCAGGTAGCGTTCGTCTTCCGGGTGGATGGCGACGGCTACGTCGCCGAGCATCGTTTCCGGGCGTGTTGTCGCGATGGTGAGGAACTGATCTGGCTCGCCGGCAACCGGGTAGCGGATCTCCCAGAGTTTGCCGAGGGTTTCTTCGTGGACTACTTCGAGATCGCTGACGGCGGTGCGGCAGCCGGGGCACCAGTTCACCACATACGCGCCGCGGTAGATGAGGCCCTGTTCGTAGAGGCGGGTGAAGGCTTCGCGGACGGCGACGGAGAGGTTGGCGTCCATGGTGAAGTATTCGCGCTGCCAGTCGACGGAGGCGCCGAGGCGCTTCATCTGGTCGAGGATGGCTTTGCCGTACTGGTCGCGCCACTGCCAGACGCGGGCTTCGAAGGCTTCGCGGCCGAGGGCGGTGCGGCTGGTGCCTTCAGTGACGAGCTGGCGCTCGACCATCATCTGGGTGGCGATGCCGGCGTGGTCGGTGCCGGGGAGCCAGAGGGTTTTGTCACCCTTCATGCGGTGCCAGCGGGTGAGGATGTCCATCTCCGTCTGGTTAAGCATGTGGCCCATGTGCAGGCGGCCGGTCACGTTGGGCGGCGGGAGCAGGATCGTGAAAGGCTGCGCGCCTTGCGGATCGCCTTCGGCGTGACTTATTCCCGCTTCAGTGATTGGAGCGGGGGTGGGTTGCGTGAAGAGGTTTTCGCGGACCCAGTATTCGGCCCACTTATCTTCAATGGCGGTGGGGTCGTAGGCTTTGGGGAGATCGTGGGGCATGGGTTCGTTTCGGGGGCCGGATCGGCTTGCGGAGGCCTGTTTTATAGGGCTTTCCGCGATTGCGGCCAACCCTTCACGATAGCACAGGGGTGGGTTAAGGATTCAGGATGAGGGGACGACGTATCCGCAGATTTTGCGACTATGCCATACAATGAGACTGCGGACAAGAAGGCGGTGCGGCGATGGCAGATCTGAGCTCACGAATCACAGTTGAGGCCGGAAAGATGGGCGCCAAGCCCTGCATTCGCGGTCTGCGTTTCACTGTGTATGATCTTGCCTCCTATCTGGCTTCGGGAATGACGGAGGAAGAGATTCTGAAGGAGTTTCCGTATCTTGAGAAGGAAGACTTTCAGGCTGTATACGAGTTTTTTGCGAGCATTCCTGAGAGGATAGCGGTTCTTGAAACTGCTCGTTGATGAGAACCTGCCGCCGCGCCTGGCGATAGACCTTGCCAACCTTCGTCGGTGTTCTAGCCAGTCTGAACGGTCTTGTTAGGTTGACCGTCTCCACGGAAGGAATCGCTTCAAACCCTTCTTCTGGGTCTGCTTCTCACGAGCTAGAAGCAGTCGAGTCGTGAAGCCTCCTACCAAGAAACCGTCCTCAAGGTACATCCAGTCCGTAACGTTGCTTATAGAGAATGCGACGCGGCTCATGAATTCGAGATGCGAAATTCGCGGCTCATTCGCAACGATGCCAGTCGGCGGAGTAGCAGCCAGATCAAGGTCGGCAAGCCAGATGTGTTCATCTCTCTGTGGATCGTCGAAGACAACCTTCAGCAGAAAGCTCTTTTGGTTGGGTCTGGGATTGAGGAAAGCCTGGATAAAGCTATCTATGGTTCGTCGTGCTTCGTCAATCGCAGCGCGCATTTCCGGATCATCAGCTTGGACAGAAACAATGTTCGTCGGAGTCATGCTCTTGCATCCCGTCTCTTCCCGATTGTCCCTTAGCTTTTGGTAAATAGATAATCCGTCTGGAGTCCCAACCTAGAGCGCGGCAAGAAGCGCTCTAGGTCGGCTAATTCGACGTGCAGGAGGCTAATTCACTGCCAGCGACCGCAGGACGTATTGCAGGATGCCGCCGTGTTCGTAGTAGGCGATTTCCTGGGGGGTGTCGATGCGGACTTTGGTGGCGATGAGTTTGGTGGTGCCGTCGGGGCTGGTGACCTGGACGTGGAGGGTTTTGCCGTCGGCGAATTTGCTATCCAACATGGTTTTCAAGTTGGGGAAGCTGTAGAGCTCTTCGCCGGTGAGGCCGTGGGATTCGACGGTTTCTCCGGCGGAGAATTGCAGCGGGAGGATGCCCATGCCGACGAGGTTGGAGCGGTGGATGCGCTCGAAGCTTTCGGCGATGACGGCGCGGACGCCGAGGAGTTTTGGTCCCTTGGCGGCCCAGTCGCGGCTGCTGCCGGAGCCGTATTCCTTGCCGGCGAGGATGATGAGCGGGATGTTGCGTTCAGCGTAGGCAACGCTGGCGTCGTAGATGGACATGCCGGTGCCTTCGGGGAGCAGGCGGGTTACGCCGCCCTCGGTGCCGGGGGCTAGTTTGTTCTTGAGGCGGACGTTGGCGAAGGTGCCGCGAACCATGACTTCATGATTGCCGCGGCGGCTGCCGTAGCTGTTGAAGTCGGCAGGTTTGACGCCGTGCTCGGAGAGGTATTTGCCGGCTGGGCCGTTGGCCTTGATGCTGCCAGCGGGGGAGATGTGGTCGGTGGTGACGCTATCGCCGAGGATGGCGAGGACGCGGGCTCCGGTGATGTCCGAGACAGGCGCAGGCTTGGGCGTGATGCCGTCGAAGTAGGGAGCTTTGCGGATGTAGGTGGAGTCGGGCTCCCACTCGTAGGTGTCGCCGAGGGGGAATTTGAGGCCCTGCCAGTTGTTGTCGCCGAGGGTGACGGTGGAGTACTCGTGAACAAAGCTTTCGCTGCTTAGGCCCTTGGCGATGGATTCTGACACCTCAGCCTGGGTGGGCCAGATGTCTTTGAGGAAGACGGCGTTGCCGTTTTGATCGAGGCCGAGGGGTGAGTTCGAAAAGTCGTGGTCGATGCGTCCGGCGATGGCGTAGGCGACTACCAGCGGCGGCGACATTAAGTAATTTGCCCGGACGTCTACGTTGACTCTGCCTTCGAAATTGCGATTGCCACTGAGAACGGAGACGGCTACCAAGCCGTGCTCGTTTATGGAGTCGGAGACGTCGGAAGGCAGCGGGCCGGAGTTGCCGATGCAGGTGGTGCAACCGTAGCCGACTACGTTGAAGCGGAGCTTCTCGAGGTAGGGGAGCAGGCCGGATTTCTCATAGTAGTCGGTGACGACGCGGGAGCCGGGGGCGAGGGAGGTCTTGACCCAGGGGGGGACGGTGAGGCCTTTTTCGACGGCCTTTTTGGCGAGGAGGCCGGCAGCGATCATGACCGAGGGGTTGGAGGTATTGGTACAGCTGGTGATGGCGGCGATAACGACGGAGCCGTGGTCGAGGTAGAGGTCGGGATTGACGCCGAAGCGGCCCTGGACCGTGTTGCCGGTGCTCTGGCTGACGGCGGCTTCGAGGCCGCGATCGAGGCCTTCGTTGGCGGCGCGGGCTTTGTCGGTTTCGAGGGCGGCGGCTGAGTTGGCTTCGCTACTCAGCACGCGGTCGAGCACGGCCGTGGCAGAAGACCAGACGGTTGCCTTACGGTCGCCGAGAGGCTTTGCAGAGGGGCCGAGAAGACTGGGGAGCTGCTTTTTGAAGCTGGCGCCGGTTTCGGAGAGCAGGACGCGATCCTGGGGGCGCTTGGGGCCGGCGACGCTGGGCTCGACGGTGGAGAGGTCGAGGGAAAGAGTTTGGGTGTATTCGGCTTCGGGGCTGCCGGCGGTGTGGAAGAGGCCTTGCGCTTTGTAATAGGCCTCGACGAGGTCGATCTGCTCTTCGCTGCGGCCAGTGAGGCGCAGATAGCGGAGGGTTTCTTCGTCGACGGGAAAGATGCCGCAGGTGGCGCCGTATTCGGGAGCCATGTTGGATATTGTCGCGCGGTCGGCGAGAGGCAGCTCGGCAATGCCAGGGCCGTAGAACTCGACGAACTTGCCGACGACGCCGAGCTTGCGCAGGGCTTCCGTGACGGTGAGGACAAGGTCGGTGGCGGTGGCGCCTTCCTTGAGTTTGCCGGTGAGCTTGTAGCCAACGACCTGGGGAATGAGCATGGAGACGGGCTGGCCGAGCATGGCTGCTTCGGCCTCGATGCCGCCGACGCCCCAGCCGAGGACGCCGAGGCCGTTGATCATGGTGGTGTGGCTGTCTGTGCCGACCAGGGTGTCGGGATAAGCGACGATCTCACCGGTCTCTTCGCGTGTGAAGACGACGCGGGCGAGGTATTCGAGATTGACCTGGTGGCAGATGCCCATGCCGGGAGGGACGGCGGAGAAATTACGGAAGGCGGTCTGGCCCCATTTCAGGAAGGCGTAGCGCTCGCGGTTGCGCTGAAACTCGAGCAGCGCGTTGGCATCGTAGGCCTGGGGCGAGCCGAACTCATCGACCTGAACGCTATGGTCGATGACCAGCTCGGCGGGCTGCAGGGGGTTGATCTTTTCCGGGTCGCCGCCGAGGGTCTTCATGGCGTCGCGCATGGCGGCGAGATCGACGATGGCGGGTACGCCGGTGAAGTCCTGCATGAGAACGCGGGCCGGCATGTAAGCGATTTCGCGGTCGGGCTCGGCTTCGGGCTTCCAGGCGGCGAGGAAGCGGATGTCGTCGGCGGTGACGTTGACGCCGTCTTCGCGGCGGAGCAGGTTTTCAAGGAGAATTTTGAGGCTGAAGGGCAGGCGGTCAAGTTGCAGGCCCTGGAAGGCGAGGGCGGGAAGGCTGTAGTAGGTGTAGTCTTTGCCGCCAGGAGAGGTCAGGACGTTGCGGCTCTGGAAGGTGTTCATGACGAATATGCCTTTCTGGCTGTGGTGCTGGTCTTGTGGTCCAAGCGATCTCTGCGCGGCCAGGTTCCGGCGATCTTCACGGAATGGAGTTGAGCGCGGGAGAGCTCCACGTATAGCTCTGGGCGTAGCTCAGGCAAGCGGGCTTCGGCCGCGGTCGGCGCGCCCATAACGAAAGCGTTTAGGTCGGCGAACGGCCATGCGGATGACGTCATGCTCTGTTGGGAGCGAGTCGGGTAGAGCGCCGGGTGCGGTGATGAAGGAGTTCATTGCGACGGAAACATTTTACGGCATCGATGGGGTGTCATGCTCGGCGGCGCGGGAGCGCATAGAAAAGAGCGGCCCTGGGTGTGTCTCCCAAGGCCGAGGATGGATGGAGAAGCATTATCGATAAGGAACTTGCCCTGCATCGGGCATATGGGTGGAGGTTTTTCAGGCGGCTTTGGAGGCCGAGCCGGCTTGCGAGTTCACGGATTTGGCGATGGTGGTGAGCTTTTTGTCGGCGGCCTTTTCTTCTGCCAGCGTGGCTTCGAGCAGGCTTACCACTTCGTTTTGTCCGAGGAGGTTTGCGTACTCGCGGACTGCGCCGTAGGCGGCCATCTCATAGTGCTCGACGCGCTGGGCGGCGGAGATGAGCGCAGCGTCGCGGACTGGACTTTTCTCCGTTTCCTCGATGACTTCGGCGCCTTCTTCAAGGACGCCTTGCATTCCATGGCAGGTCTTGCCGCGCGCGCTCTTGCCGAGGATTTCAAACACTTTGTCCAGACGCTCGATCTGTCCCTGCGTTTCCTCAAGATGGCTTTGAAAGGCCTGCTTAAGTTCTTCCGAGGTTGTGGCTCTCACCATTTTGGGAAGGGCCTTGGTGATCTGTTTTTCAGCGTTGTAGATGTCCTTCAATTCGTTGATCAACAGTTCTTCGATACTTGAAACGCTCATGTGTTTTCCCCCGCGCAGTCGAACGACTGCATGTGGGGTGAGATGCGGTTGAGGCTGATGCGTTGGATTCGAAGAGACGGTAAAAGAGACAACGGCGTGCTGTATTGCACATCACAACGCGCAAATTTCGAAGCCATGAAAAAACAGATGCGCAGGCTGATGAGAACTGGCGCGGGAAGAGCGCACGAAGCTACTCAACGAGCGATTTAGTGAACGTTGTACTGGAAGCGGAAGCGGAGCTGCAGGTAGGGGCCGTGGAACTCACGCGGGAGCGGCGGATAGTCTGCGCCTTCAATGGCTCCCCAGGCGGCGCGGTCGAGGGCGACGTCGCCAGAGCGGCCGGTGAGCTGCATGGCGTGGGCCTGCAGGCGGCCATTGGGCAGGATGGTGAAGACGATCTCGCACTGGCCGCGCTTGAGGATGGGCGGGTTGACTTCTTCGGGGATCAGAGGATCCCAGGTGCGATAGGTTTCGCGGATGACTTTTTGCAGATAGGGGCCGAAGTCGACGCCCTGGGTGTCGCTGAGAATCTGCGCTCCGCCGTCGGCACCGGAGTGCTGCTGGAGCTGGCCGCCGCGGATGCCGCCGGTCTCTCCATGCGCTGAATCACGCATGGCCTGGCGAAGCTGGTCGGCGGGGTTTTGCGAGCCGAGCGAGAAGTTAGGGCGAGCAGGAACCGGCGCGGGGCGCGGAGTGTCCAGCGGAATCTGTGGGCTGGGTTGGGGCGCGGCGGCAGGCGGCGGAGTGACGGCGGCTTGCTGTTCCGGCTTTGGCGCTTCGACCGGGGGTGGAGGCGCAGCTTGCTGGGGCTGAGGTGCAGGAGCCGGCGGCGGAGGCTTAGGTTTGGCCTTTTCGAGCGCTTTCAGAGCGTCGAGGGTTTTCTTGTCGATGATCGCGTCTTTGGGCTTGAGGACGGGACGGGCTTTCTGCACTTGCTTGACGGCGTCCGGCAGCTCGTCGAGATAGGTGAGATCCTTGCGTTTCTTGATGGCGTCGAAGGGATCGACGAGCTGCGGCTGGTGGAAGACGTAGCGGGGAATCCAGGTCAATCCGGAGAAAAGCAGGATGTGGGCGATGATGGAGATCCAGATGCCTTCACGGATACGCTGCCAGCGGCGCTCATCTTCATACTGCGTGATTTTCTCGAGGAGCTCGTGGGTGTCGTAATCGACGTAGCGCGAGGTGGAGTAGCCGGAACGCGGCGCAGAGCTTTCCTGCGGAGGAGAGATCTCCTCGACAGCGACAGAACCCGACTCACGGAGGTCGGGCTGGCGTGGGTCAGGCCTGGGAGTCGGCGGATTGGTGGGCGTTTCGCTGGCTGGCATCAGGCAGTCATCGCATCGAATTTGAGAAAACCGGATTGAAAAAACCGGGCGTTACGACAAAGCGGGGCAATACCCCGAGATAACCCCGAAGATCTTCGTATTCTTCGATTGGGCTTAACGTATTCTCTCATTCTCCGGAAAACAGAGCCAGACTGCTGCCGCGAATCATTCAAATTCGGGAAGCCGCGACGCGGCAGCTTAGAATAAGGGCTGTTGCAAGGCAGGCACAACCGCAAGCCTTACTTGACTCCCACATGCAGTTAGACGCATCCAAGGAACGGGAAGTTACCCCGGAGTTCCGGAAGGCTCGGATTGAAGCAATTCTTTTTGGCGCTGATTGCGAAGTTGAATGTCTTTTCGAATCTTGCCCTGGCCAAGCTTGGTTTCTGGGGCGTCGGATTGATCGCGCTTATCGACGCGTCTTCGCTCCCGGTACCGATGGATCTGCTGATCGGCGGCGCAGTCTGGAAGCAGCAAGGGCAATTCTGGTTATTTTGCCTGATGGGTGCTTTGGGTTCGGCGATTGGCGGTCTGCTGCCTTATGGGCTGGGCCGAGCGGGCGGAGAACTGTTTCTGCTGAAACGTGTGAACCGAGAACGCTTCGAGGCGATGCGAACGAGATTTGAGCGGCAGGAGTTTCTGGCGGTGCTGGTGCCGAGCATGCTGCCTCCGCCTACGCCCTGGAAAGCGTTTGTCTTTGCGGCAGGCGTCTTCGAGATGCGTATTCTGCCATTTATGCTAGCGGTTTTTGCCGGCCGGATGGTGCGCTGGCTGGCGTTATCACTGCTGGTGATGAAGCTAGGGCCGAAGGCGGTCTCAGTGATGGAAGAGATCGTGAAGGATCACCTGGGTCTGTTTCTGGCTGCGCTGGTGCTAATTTTTGCGGCGATCGGGGTTTGGGCGTTGCTAAAACGGCGTAAAAGTGGAGAGATCGCTCTTTAGTCAAAATTCGGAGCAGCGGGGCCTTCGCTTACGCTCAGGATGACAATTTTTCGGGTGGATTAAGCAGGTCTTTCGCTTCCCCACCCCAGCGACAAGGACCCGTCGCCGGGGACCCCGGTCGCTCAGGATGACAATTTCTTGGAGATTAGGCGGGTTCTTTGCTTAGGATGACAATTTTTTTTCGGTTCAGGTGAGCAGGATCTGGACGGTGCTGCCTGCCGGGATTTGCTGTGCTTCCGGGGGGATAATGAGTAGGCAGTTGGAGCGGGCGAAGGCGGCTAGATCTCCGGAGCCCTGCCAGGGAACGGGATGCACGTTCGCCGCGGGACCGAAGTCGCAGATGGCGGGAAGGAAGCGGGTCAGGCCGGGCTTGCCATGCCATTCTTCGGATAGATGGGCCAGGGTAAAGCGTGGCTGCGGGGCGGTATCGTCGGCGAGAGCGGCCAGCAGCGGAGCCGCGAAGAGATGGAAGGTGACGGCGCTGGAGATTGGATTGCCTGGCAGGGCGAAAAACGGCAACGGCGGCTGGCCTAGCCGGGGAAGCTGTCCAAAGACCACGGGTTTGCCGGGTTGAATGGCGACTCCGCCGAAAAAGAAGCGGGCTCCCAAGCGGGTGAGGGCATCTTCGACGAGGTCGAAGCGGCCTGCGGAGATGCCTCCTGAGACCAGTAGCAGGTCATAGTTGAGCGCCTGGGGCAGGATCGCGTCGAGATCGGCTTCACGGTCGGCGGCTGTGCGGAGGATGACGGGAACTCCACCGGCCTCGGCAACGAGAGCCGCAAGCATGGGTGCGTTTGAGTTGCGAATCTGACTGGGACCGGGTGTGGCTTCAATGGGGACGAGCTCGTCGCCGGTGGCAAGAATGGCCACCTGGGGGCGGGGCGCCACGGCCAGCTCGTAATAGCCGCACTGCGCGGCCAGAGCGATCTGGGCTGGTTGAAGACGTGTTCCGGCGGAAATGAGCAGGTCGCCGGCCCGAGCCTCGGCGGCACGGGGAACGATATTCTCGCCGGGCTGGAGGATTCGTGGTGCTGTGAGGCGGACGAATTCGAGATTCTGCTCGGCGTGCTCGACCATGAAGACGGCGTCCGCGCCTTCGGGGATGGGGGCGCCGGTCATGATCTCCCAGACTTCGCCTGTTCCAAGGGAGCCGGAGGCCGTCTCGCCTGCTCGAACCTGACCGGCGCAGAAGAGAAGCTGATGGGAGTTGGCTTCAGCGGCGCGGCAGGCGAAGCCATCGCGCGTGGAGCGGGCGAACGGGGGCTGATCACGGTCAGCAAGAATGGGAACGGCCAGGACGCGGCTCAGAGCGGCGGCGAGAGGGACAATCTCAGGAGAGGGGGATGCGGGCTGAGAGGCATGCTGCGCGGCGAGAGCCAGGATGAAGAGATGAACCTGCTCGGCTGCCTCGGAGTAGCTGATGGGCGTTGTCGCCATGGGTCGATTGTAGACGGGCAGTACAAAAGCCCGGATTTCAACCGCGGCGTAGGCGGCGAAATCCGGGCTTTGGAAGTTGACGGCGGAGAAAGGCTACTTCTTGGGAGCCTTATACCTGGACTCGATCTTCTCGTTGCTCTGGGCCAGAATTGCTTTCACATCGTTAGCAAACTGGCCGGTGGGCGCGAGATCCAGATATTTCTGATAAGCCTCGCCGCATCCGGGAGGGAGAACGATCTTGTTGGTTTTGGGATCCATCGTAGCTTTGCCGATCAAACCCTGGCCCTTGAGGTAATAGGGAAGCGCGTCATTGGGGTTGGCGGCGATGGCCTTATCGGCCGCCGCAGCCTGCGCATCGGCATTGCCGGTATTGGAGAAGACCACAGCTTCATTGGTGTAGTAGACGCCGGCCTTGGCTGGATTGGCCTTGGCAGCTTCGTCATACTCGGGCCCGGCATCCTGCGGCTTGTTGTTGCGGCCGTAGGTTTCGCCGAGGGCTGAGTGGGCTCCGCCGATCAGCTCTGGACTGGGCTTCTTGGCCGCCGATGCGAGCTCGATGGTCTTTTTGAGGCTGGTGGCAGCGTCGTCGTATTTCTTGAGGCCCATCTGAGCCAGGCCGAGTTCGTACCAGAGCAGCTCGCCGTCCGGCTTGAGGCCGGTGTCCTTGAGCATGAGGGTCTCAGCGACATCGTATTTCTTGTCGTGATTGGCGGTGCGAGCTTCAGCCAGATCCGCATTCAGGTTTTTGATGACCTGGTTGGCCTTGGTGACGTCGGCGTTCTTCTTTCTGAACTCTTCGACCTGCTTGCGCTGGTCGGGTGTCATCTTGTCCAGATATTCCTTGCGGGAGAGATCGTCGTCCGCCAGGGTGTCCTGGCCGGCAACGATCTTGATGTTTTCAAGCTGATCGGCGATTTTGCCTTCAGGCATGTCGGGAGTGCGGTAGATCAGGGTGTATGTTCCCTCGGGAATATTATCGCCGGTGTATTCACCATTGGCGCCCACGGGGAAGTTGTACTTGAGGGTTTTCCCGTTGTCCGTGGAAAGGCTGATGGTTCCGACATTCTTGGGTACGCCGGTGGGATCGGTGACGTGGCCGTGAATCTTGCCGGTGGGGCCTTGCGCACTCGCCATTGCAGCGGAAAGCAGCGCCGCTGTGCCGAGGGAAAGTAGATATCTGGGCTTCATATTCTTCTCCTTGAAGGTCGAGGGCAAAAGTCGAGGGACGGAAAGTGCGACGGCTACCCGAGTATTGGAATGCGTGGAATCAATTTCCCGTTGTACCTGCCGCAGTATTTGCGGCATTGGCATACGGGATTGGATCGGTAACGCCGGCTGCGGCAAAAGCGCGCAGACGCAGGACACAACTTTCACAGGCACCGCAGGCTTCCTGCTCTTCCCTGTAGCAGGACCACGTTAAATCCAAAGGCGCATGGGTTTCAAGGCCGAGGCGGACAATCTCGGCTTTGCTCTTGGCGATGAGCGGGGTGTGAATCTGGATTTTGCCTTCGCGTGTGCCGGTATTGATGACTTGCTGGAAGGCTTCATAGTAGGCGGGACGGCAGTCGGGATAGCCGGAGCTATCCTGCTCGACGGCGCCGATGTAGATGCGCGTGGCTCCGAGCACTTCAGCCCAACTGACGGCGGCGGAGAGGAAGTGGGCGTTGCGGAAGGGAACGTAGGTGACGGGGATGTGCGCGCCGATGTATTCGGAAGGGCCGGCGTCGGGGACGGCGATGGAGCTGTCGGTGAGAGCCGAGCCGCCGATGTGGCGGAAGAGGTCGATCTTCAGATGCAGGAAGTCGGGAAGCTTGAGTTGCAGGGCGACGGCTTTGGCGGCGGCGAGCTCGCGGGCCTCGGTGCGTTGGCCGTAGCTGAAGTGCAGGGCGTAGGCATCGGTGTCGCGGGCGGCGAGGGCGGCGGTGACGCAGCTATCCATGCCGCCGGAGAGGCAGATGATGGAGCGCGGGCGGGAAGAGTCGATAGTGCTCATCTTGCCTATGGTATCGTCCGGCTGCGAACCCAGGTGCCGTATGTTGAACAGGACTATGAGGACCGGAAGGAGGGTGGTTGCAGGAGATGGGGAGTTCACAGGATGATCTGGGAGTGAGTGCGAAGAAAGACGTTGATGTTGCCGAGGTATTGCACGAGCTTTCCCGCCGTGAGCCGATCTTTCATCGTTCTGAGTTTGGAACGAGGCGCGATGATTTCGAGCGCATGATGGCGGAGGAGTTCTGCGAGGTGGGCGCTTCGGGACGGCGTTATTCGCGGGCGTTTGTGCTGGATGAGCTGGAGAAACGCCATGCTGCGCCGCATGAGGATGTGTGGGAGACGAGCGAGTTCGAGTGCCGGAGGTTGGCGGAGGATTTGTATCTGCTGACCTACACGCTGCTGCAGGATAAGGTGCGGCTTACGCGCCGGAGCACGATCTGGCGACGGACGGACGAGGGGTGGAAGATTGTGTTTCATCAGGGGACTGTGGTTGTAGGGTAGTTATTCAATGGGATACACAGGTAATACTGTGGCTTTTCTTTCTGCTTTTGATTGCTATTGGAGATTGAATGCGGCGGTTAAACAATGACAGTCAGATACGAGCTATAGCTCTTTTTCTCCTGGCTGTTTTACCCTCTATTTACTGTGGGGCACAACAGCCTGAGAAGCTTCTGGACGGAGCCCATCTGCATCTGAACGGCATCCTTATCACGGAGCATAGGGGTAACAGATCGTTTCTCATGATACGAACGGGCCGGGAGTATACGGCTGTCTTCGATGTCGACGATATGCAAAAGGTCAGTGAAATCGGAGTCTCTTTAGAGGGTCAATACGCATCGTTAAAGAAGCTGGTTGGCCAAAGGGTAACTATAGATGGAAAGCTGCAGCTAGAGCCGCTATCACCTTACTACTTCAATGGAGTCTTGTTGGTAGCTGACTCGATTAAGCCTTCTGCGGGCTCAGTTCTTCTGCCTCAAAAAGCACCGATGGCGATCATTCCACCGGAATTGAAGGAGTATTTGGCCACGATTGTCTTTTCTGCAAAGCAAGACAGTTTCAGCTACAAGGCTCAAAATGCTGACGGAACACCCCTTACACCGAGCGGGCAATATCTTTCCTGTGGTTTGAATGGGCCGGGTGACGTCATGAACTGCTATTGCGCGGCCAAATTCAAGCCCGTTGAAACTGGTCAACTCAAAGGCAAAGTGTTTATTCCCGAAGATGCGATCGTCGATGATTATTTTGCACAGTTTGGAATTCCTGAACAAGTCAGCCGGAGCGTGAGCCGCACTGTGAAGTGTGTCAGGAAGACCGAATGATTTCCATTTGAATGCGCCGCCTACAATTGAGGGATGGGAACGACAATACGCAAGGCTGTTGTAGAAGACATTCCGCTGATTCTGGAGTTTATTCGCGCGCTGGCGGTCTTTGAGCGCGAGCCGGATGCGGTGACGGCGACCGAGGCCGATCTGCTGCGGGATGGGTTTGGCGATGCGCCTTATTTTCATTGCCTGATTGCGGAGTCGGACGGCAAGCCTGCCGGGTTCGCTTTTTACTTTTTTAACTATTCGACGTGGACCGGCCGGCCGGGGCTGTATCTCGAAGACCTGTTCGTGCATACGGAGTTTCGCGGGCTGGGCATTGGCAAGGCGCTGCTGGCGCGGGTGGCGGCGATTGCCGTTGAGAAGAATTGTCCGCGGCTGCAGTGGGAGGTGTTGGATTGGAATACGCCCGCGGTGGATTTTTATGCCGGACTGGGCGCGAGTTTTCTGGATGAGTGGCGCAATGTGCGCATGACGGGCGAGGCGCTTCAGAAGCTGGCGGCGCTGGACGGCGTTGACGCGTGAGGCGCTACGCGCTACCATGCGTGCATGATTCAATCGTTCCGGCATGCGGGTTTGGAGAGGTTCTTTCTTACCGGCAGCAAAGCTGGGATTCAGCCTGCGCATGCCGCCAAATTGCGGAGGCAACTTACGTTGTTGAACACGGCCAAGAACGCGCATCGCATGGATGTTCCTGGTTGGGGATTGCATCCACTCAAGGGTGAGCTTGCGGATCATTGGTCGATTCAGGTGAACGGAAATTGGCGGATGACCTTTGCGTTTGAGAATGAGAATGCAATCCTGGTGGACTACCGGGATTACCACTAGAGAGTGAGGAGTGCGGTATGCCGATGACGATGTATAACCCAGCTCATCCGGGTGAGATTCTGCGCGAGTACGTTGGCTCAGTGCCGGTAGGGGAGGCGGCCAGGAAGCTGCGCGTGGCGCGGTCGACGCTTTCTCGGCTGTTGAATGGACGGGCATCGTTCACTGCGCCAATGGCGCTTCGGCTGGCAGCGGCTTTTGGCACGGAACCGGGAATGTGGCTTGATTTACAGCAACAGTATGATCTGTGGCACGCGGCGCGACGCAAACAACCCAAGATAGAGAAGTTTGAGCGCGCGGCATGAGATGTACGGCAAACAAAGAACATTCAGAAGCAGGAAAGACAGGTTTTGAACTCTTCTCCCAAGAAAATCAGAGTAATTGGCGGCGGGCTGGCAGGGCCTGAAGCTGCATTGACGGCGGCTTCTTTGGGCTGTGCGGTTGAGCTGTACGAGATGCGGCGCGATGTTGACGGCAAGGCGGTGCTGACGCCGGCGCACCAGACGACGGAGTTTGGCGAACTGGTGTGCTCGAACTCGCTGAAGAGCGAGTCGCCGAATACGGCTCCGTGGCTGCTGAAACAGGAGATGCGGCGGGGAGCTTCCGCTCTTTTGCGCCTTGCGGATGCTTGTGCTGTGCCAGCGGGACATGCGCTGGCGGTGGATCGGGTGGAGTTTTCGCGGCGGATTGCCGAGGCGATTGCGAATGAGCCACGGATTACGGTGATTCGAGATGAAGTGAAGACGCTGGAGCAGGAAGACGGTGTGCTGACGATTGTGGCTTCAGGGCCGTTGACTTCAGATGCGCTGAGCGCGGAGATTGCGCGGCTTACCGGCGCAGGGCATCTGGCGTTCTATGACTCGATTTCGCCGATTGTGGATGCGGAGACGATCGATATGGATCGCGTGTACTTTGCGGCACGCTGGGACAAGGGGACGGCGGATTACATTAATTGTCCGATGACGCGCGAGGAGTACGAGGTCTTTCTTCATGCGCTGACTACCGCGGAAGAGGCTGATGCGAAGGAGTGGGAAAGGGCAGAATACTTTGAGGGATGCCTGCCGATCGAGATACTGGCGCGGCGCGGGCCGGATACTCTCAGATTTGGTCCGATGAAACCGGTGGGGTTGCGCGATCCGCGGACGGGGAAGACGCCGTGGGCGGTGGTGCAGCTGCGCAAGGAGAATCTGCGCGCGGACAGCTACAACCTGGTGGGTTTTCAGAATCATTTGAAGTATGGCGAGCAGGCCAAGGTGCTGCGGCTGATTCCGGGCCTCGAAAATGCGAAGTTTCTGCGTTACGGGCAAATTCACCGCAACACGTACATCAATTCGCCGGCGCTACTGGATGAGACGCTGCGGCTGAAGACACGGCCGGACCTCTTCTTCGCGGGGCAGATCTCGGGCGTCGAAGGGTACACGGAGTCGATAGCTTCAGGGCTGCTGGCGGGGCTGTACGCGGCGGCTGCGGCGAAGGATGAGGCGATCACGGCTGCGCCGCGGCAGACTGCGCTGGGGTCGCTGGTGCACTACATTACGAATGCCGAGGCGAAGCATTTTCAGCCGGCGAATATCACCTTTGACCTGCTGGTGCCGCTGGAGGAAGAGATGCGGCGTAAGATTCGAGATAAGAAAGAACGGCATCGCATCGTATGCGAGAGGGCGCTGGCGGCTTTTGATGCGTGGTGGACGTCTTCATCTGTTGGATCGCAGGCCGGGAGAAAGTTTTCCAGCGCCGGTGTCTAAAGAGCTAAGGAGTTCACTTGGCGATTCGGTTGGCGAGCATAGCAGATATCCTATCCAACCCCATCGTCGCGTTTGCGCTGCGAGCTGCGCTGGGCGCCTACATCATCTACATGGCGCGCGGCTTTTATGCCGATCCTTTCGGTTATTTTCACAAGTGGATGCCGCAGTTGCCGGAGGAGCCGTGGATGCGGCAGGCGATTCGCGGCGCGGCGGCCTTTTGCGTGTGGGGTGGATGCTTTATCGTGGCCGCCGCGGTGGCGGCGCAGATCTTCGATCTGCATGGATGGCCGCTGGCGTTCGCGCTGGTGATGCTGGCCGCGATTGCGGCTTATTTTCTGTTGCCACAAGGTGGGTCTCCGCGCTCTGGAGATGAGCGGGAAGAAGAGAATCTGCGGCGGTTAAAGTAAGCTGCGCGGAGTCATTGCAGGAGAGGCTATGGTAGGCTTTCCGCTATACCGCGATGATCGTCTACTCTGCCGCCGAAGCTATCAGTCCCGCAATCGCGAGGACCAGGGAATTTCTCTTCAAGCCTTTCCGCGTGGGGCGATTCTTGAAATTTGCGCTGGTGGCGCTGCTGACCGAGGGCGGCATGGCGAGCTGCAACTTCGGTTCGAACCTGCCCATGGGCAAGGGGGGTGGGGCGGGCTCCACGCCGTCGCTTCCTCATCTTCCGCCTTTGCCGCATATGCAGTGGCCTGCGTTGGCGGTGGTGATTGGCATAGTCGCCGCTGTGTTGCTGGTCGTGATTCCGGTCATGATCCTGATCGACTATCTGCTGATCCGGCTGCGCTTCAGTTTTTTCGATTGCCTGCTCTTCCGCCAGGATTACATTTCTCCGGCATGGAGCAAGTATCATCGCCAGTCGATGCGCTACCTGGGGTTGAGCGTGTGTGTCTCGGCGGCATTCTGGGTGGTGATGGGTGCGGCGGGCTACGCGCTCTACACGCACTTTCAGCCGCTGTTCGAGGCGATCAGCTCGGATCATCCGCCGACATTTTATGACTTTCTGCCGATGATCGGCACGGCGATTCTGGTGCTGATGATCTGTGGGCTGATCTTCGTGCTGATCCAGGCCATGCTGCGGTCTTTTATTCTTCCGCGACTGGCGCTGGAGGATGCTGAAGTCTGGGATGCGCTGAGCGACATGTGGCATGACTTCGAGGCCGAACCGTGGCAGTATGTGCTCTTCTTTTTTCTGCGCTTTCTGGTGTGCCTGGCAGGGAGTATTCTCGGCGTGATCGCACTGATTATTCCGTTTGTGGTCGCAGCGGCCATTATCGGGGTGCTGGCTCTGGTGTTGAAGGGGATCTCGGGAGTGGCTGCGCTGGCGGTCTGCATACCGCTGGGCATGGTGGTGCTGGTGGTATTTTTCCTAGGCGGGATTGGCCTGAGCGGGACGATTGGCACGTTCAGGCGCAGCTACGCGCTGTATTTCTACGGCGGCCGCTATGATGCGCTTGGAGACCTGCTGCAGCCTGTGCCGCAGCAGGTGACTAACGGATTGAATGCAGGGCCTGCGCAGAGATGGTGAGGGAGCCGGGCTACTTCTTGTCCGCGTTGCGGGCGCGGATTTTGAACCAGATGGGGGTGCCTTCAAAGCCGAAGGCTTCGCGAATCTGGTTTTCGAGGAAGCGCTGAAATGCGAAGTGGAGCTGGATCTTCCGGTCTGTAAATAGGACGAAGGTGGGCGGCGCGACGGCGGCCTGGGTCATGTAGAAGATGCGAATGCGCTTGGCCATGGGCACTGGGGCGCGTTGGAAGTCGATCTTGTCAAGGAAGCGGTTCATCTGGCCGGTGGTGACGCGCTTGCGGCGCTGGGCTGCGACGCGCTTGATCTCCTGCATGACTTTGTTGAGGTTGGTGCCGTCGGCGGCGCTGATGAAGAGGACGGTCGCGTAGTTGAGATACTTGAGCGCGCGACGGACTTGGTCCTCATAGATGGCGCGGTCTGCCGGGGGCTTGCCGTCGGTGCGGGCGGTCGTCATCAAGTCCCACTTGTTGATGAGGATGATGACCGAGCGGCCACTCTCATGGGCGTAGCCGCCGATGTGTGCGTCGTTGGCGGTTACGCCTTCGGTGGCGTCGATCATGAGCAGGGCGATGTCGCAGGATTCAAGATGGCGGCGGGCCATGACGACGGAGAGCTTCTCGGCCATCAGGTGAGTCTTACCCTTGCGCCGGATGCCGGCGGTATCGATAAGGCGCAGGCGCTGGCCATCGTATTCGACGACCTCGTCGACGGCGTCGCGCGTGGTGCCCGCGATAGGCGAAACGATGGCCCGCGATGTGCCGGTGAGCGCATTGAGCAGCGTCGATTTGCCGACATTGGGGCGGCCGATGATAGCGATGGAGGTTTCGTGCTGCTCGAACTCGCCATGGGTGCGGTGGAGCGGACGGTCATCTTCTGACGCTGCGTTGATGATCTCGGCTTCCGCGTCTTCTTCGCTGAGCAGGTCTTCTGCCGCGCCAAACTCTGACGGGTCGACGGGCAGGTCCAGATCTTCATCTTGTTCGTCGGCGGAGTCGTCCTCCGGACCCATGTCTTCTTCGATCTCGTCTTCTACGTCCTCATCGAATACGACTTCGTCTTCAAGATCGGGCTCGTTGGGGTCGAGTGGCGCGTCGTAGACCGAGGGAACGTCATTTTCAACCGACGCGGCGACTTCGGGCGCGGGCAGGCGATCAAACATTGCGTCAAGCAGGTCACCGATGCCGAGGCCGTGTTCAGAGCTGACGCAGAAAAGCTCTGGAATGCCGAGTTGGCGGAGGTTTTCAGCAGCGGCGGCGATGGTTGGGTTCTCGACTTTGTTGGCGACAAGGTAGACGGGTTTGCCGCCACGGATGAGCATCTTGGCGAGGGTGAAGTCGGGCGAGGCCAGCTCGGTGCGGGCGTCAACGACCATCAGCAGCAGGTCGGCTTCTTCAATGCCGACGCGGGCCTGGGCATAGATCTCGCTGGGGATGTACTCTTTGTCGTCGGTAACAATACCGCCGGTGTCGACGAGGCGAATGATGCGGCCATCCCACTCCACATCGCCGTAGATGCGGTCGCGGGTGATGCCTGGCTCGTCGCCGACGATGGAGCGGCGCGAGTGGGTGAGGCGGTTGAACAGGGTGGATTTGCCGACATTGGGGCGGCCCACGATGGCTACCAGCGGCAGGTGCGAGCTGGCGGGAGTCGAGGGGACTACGGATTTATGGTACTTCGACACGAAAAACTCCAATCGCCGTCGTTTGCGCTCGGCAGGCTGCGGAGCTTAGGGGAATCGACTACCCTTTCTTTTCTATTGTCTCTTAATTCCGGAAGCGGAGCACGCTGGAGAGATCAAAGACTCTATTGCGGGGCAAAATTGACGCATTCAGATGAAACGCTCAGCTCGACGAGATCACTATCCAGCAGCCTTTCGCTCAAGGACGATAGCTGCGGAGTAAGTGTGCTTAGCCGGCCAAATAGAGTCGATTTACCGGGAGCCGCACGCGGTCTCTTTCTCATAAGGACTATTTCTCCGGCCATAAGCATCTTTGTTGCAAATCGTACGATTGAGCGGTATAAAGGCGTACTCACAGCCATGTAGTTATGAGTTAGTCGAGTGCAAGGAGAACCACGTTATGGCGAAAACAGCCAGCCCGAACAAGGCGTCCGCCAAGAAGTCCGCCGCCACCAAGCCCGCGACGGTTAAGCCTGCAGCCAAGAAGCAGCCGGCGACAATCATGACCCAACCCGTACCACTCTCAACGCGCAAGGTGCAGCGATATGGATGGGTGCCGGACCTGCCGGACCAACGGGATTTTCTGTATGCGGCGCCTGCTCCGTTCCAGGGGAATATTCCCCCCAGCGTGGATCTGAGCGGGCAATGTCCGCCGCCTTACGATCAGGGCCAGCTGGGCAGTTGCACGGCGAATGCGATTGCAGGTGCGATCGAGTTCGATCAAAAGAAATTCGGGGAGAAGGAATTCGTTCCTTCGCGGCTGTTTATCTACTACAACGAGCGGTCGATGGAGGGCACGATTGCCTCCGATTCCGGTGCCCAGATTCGGGATGGCATCAAGAGTGTCGCCACGCTCGGTGCGCCGCCTGAGAAGGATTGGGCATACGACATCACCAAGTTCAGCAAAAAACCACCGGTGAAGGCATACAAGGATGCAAAGGCGCATCTGGTGGTGCTCTACCAGAGCCTGATTCAGGAGTTGGGAACGCTCAAGGGCTGTTTGGCTTCGGGATTCCCATTTGTCTTCGGCTTTACCTGCTACGAGTCGTTTGAGAGCCAGGAGGTTGCGAACACCGGCATCCTGCCGATGCCCAAATCCGGCGAGAAGGTGGTTGGCGGGCACGCAGTGTTGTGCGTGGGTTATGACGATGCGACGCAGCAATTTCTGGTGCGCAACTCATGGGGTTCAAGCTGGGGGTTGAAGGGCTACTTCAAGATGCCCTATGCCTATTTGACCAACCGCCGGCTGGCGTCCGACTTGTGGACGATCCGAAGCGTCAAGTAGGTATTTATTGAGCTTTGACTGCGACCGGGAAGACGAGTGTTTTGCCGGTCGCAGTTTTCTCCCAAGGACGCGCGGACTCGAAGCGAAGTTCGGCTTCTCCGGCAGAGTGCGCCTTAAAAACCCATACATGCTGGCCGGGTTCGCCAGGGCGCGGTGAAGCATCGGGAGAGCCGGGTGCTGTCGCCTGATCGTGCATCAGAGTCAGTATGGCGATGTTGTCGTGGGCCAGGTGCCAGCGGTAGCCGGTGGTGGGATTTTCAGCGAGGCACACGCGCACCTGATCACCGACCTGCACGGTGACGGATTGGCCTGCTGCGGTTTCGTCGAGCTCGATCATGAGCGTGGCACCATGAGTGTTCCTTGGAGGCATTTAATCGGAACGGTTCAATCGTCAGCCAACCAGTGTCTGGCAAATCATAGAGCACAATCGAGAGGAAGGACAGCAGGCGAATGACTCAGGCGTCAGGAGATCCAAAAGATCCCTATGATCTGGAGCGGTTTGTGGAGGCGCAGAGCCGGGTTTATGACACGGTGCGGGCTGAGCTACGCCAGGGCGCCAAGCGCTCTCATTGGATGTGGTTCATCTTTCCGCAGATCAAGGGGCTGGGGTCAAGCGCTACGGCGGTGCATTTTGCGATTGGCTCGCGGGAGGAGGCTGCGGCTTACCTGAAACATCCTGTCCTGGGGCCACGGCTGGTGGAGTGTACACGGTTGGTGCTTGGCGTGAAGGGACGGACGAGCGAGCAGATTTTTGGGTCGGTGGACAGCCTGAAGTTTCGCTCTTCGATGACGCTGTTTGACGCTGTGACGCTGAAGGAGACGGTGTTTCAGGAGGCGCTGGAGAAGTATTTCGATGGCGAGGCGGATGAGTGACGCTGGAGATTCTGGAATAGCGCCGACTGTTGGTCTGGGCGGTGATTCTTAAGGAATCAGCTCCGGACGGGTCTTTCGCAACCAAGTTAAGATTGTCTGCTGTAGATCGGACGCAACCTGGATTACTTGCTCAAGCTCATATTCAGAAACATTGCCTGCGGAGTCATAGCTGGTAGCGTTCCTTTTCTTGGAGAGAACTCTCAGCTTCTGAATCAGTGCGGGATCAGCATGAATGGTGAGTTCGAGCGATTCGATTGTCTTCTGGTGATGGCCGAGCTGGGTTGCGGTTCGATAGTCGCAGGCGCGCAGAGCGATATTGGCGGCTGTGCGTGCTGCGTTGAATGCTGCTTCAAAACGGCGATCGTCTGAAATTGCTTCGACTTCGGCATCGGCCAGGTCGCGGCTGACGATGCTCAGCAGACCACTGATTTCCTGAGGACTGGTGGGTTCGGCTCTAAGCCAGCCGTATTCAACCCACTTTTCGAGGGGCGTCTTCTCTGGAGCCACGATCTTCTCCGATCAGGACTACTCTTTCGCCACGCATGACCGATCTGAGGAAGTGGTTGCCGCTCTCTGTCTTGTTTTTGAAGTCGCTGTCAGAATACAACGTCGGGTTGATGGGGCGGCCGATGAGCCGCTCGGCAGGACCTAGCTGGATGAGTACCTCATCGAGCGTTACGTTGCCTACGATCATCAGGTCAATGTCGCTGCCTGCGTTTTCGCTACGGCTGGCTACCGAGCCGTAGACGAATGCCAGCGAGATTCGCTTTACGAGTGGCGCCAGGGCGGACGTGAGCACCTGGAATACGCCTACGGTTTTGGCAACGAGAGTATGAATCTCCGCGAAGACCGGATGGCTGCGATTTGCCTGGTAGTAGACCTGGTGGCCGGAGATCGAACGCTCGATCAACCCGACCTTTGCCAGCGTTTCCAGTTCGCGCTGCACGGAGCCGACGCTTACTGCTGTCTCCCGGGCGATCTGGCGGACAAAGAATGTTTGATCAGGATGGCCGAAGAGAAGCCTCAGGACGCGTCCTCGGGTTTGGCCGAAGAGTAGGTCGCCGAGTTGATTCTGCTTCGTTCTCATAATAAGAACAATTGTACTCTTTTTGAGTACACAGCCCGGCGCTATGCCAACATTAGTGGAAATATAGGACTTAACGTGCGCTTTCATTGTACGGTTTTTTGCCGTACAATTCAGCCTAGAGGATTTATGGCGACAGCTACTTTACGCTCGGAGAGGACTGAGGCGCGATTGCGCCCTGACCAGAAAGCGCGCATTGAGCGGGCGGCGAATCTGAAAGGCGTTTCGGTCTCGGATTTCATCGTGCAGCACGCCGAGGAGGCTGCGATTCGCACGATCGAGCAATATGAGAGCTGGACCCTGGATGCGCGGGATCGCGAGGTTTTCTTTGCGGCGTTGATGAATCCGCCGGAGCCGGGAGCTCGCCTGCTTGAGGCCGCCGATCTGTATAACGAATGGGCTGCTAAGTCTGAATAGCTTTCCTGTATTACTCTTAATGACAACTTCTGAGCCCACAATTTGACGGACTTGAATCAGTTCCGCATAGAGCCGCTGGCAGATACCCATGATCGTGGGTCGTTTGCGTGTGGAGTTGAGGCGCTGGACACCTACTTCCGGCAGCAAATCAAACAGGATGTGGCGCGGCAGATTGCTGCTGCCTTTGTGTTGACGCCTGACGGCAAGGAAGTAGCCGGATTCTATACGCTTTCTTCTCTCTCATTTTTGGGGACAGAGTTACCGGAACAGCTTGCAAAGAAGCTGCCCGGCCGCGCTGCGATTGGAGTGACTTTGCTGGGTCGGATGGCGGTCAGCGAGAAGTTCAAGGGCAGAAAGCTGGGTGCCCTGCTCTTGATGCATTCTCTTAAGCGGGCGCTGGATGCTTCGCGGCAGGTTGCGTCGTGGGCCGTGGTGGTGGATGCGAAGGAAGGCTCACGGGAGTTTTACTTGAAGTATGACTTTATGCCGCTGCCGTCTCAGCCGAGCCGGTTGTTTTTGCCGATGAAGACGATTGATGGGTTATTCAAGACCTAGGTGCGGTAGGAACTGAGCCTGTTTCGTGCGCGGCACGAAATAGGCTCAGATATCAAAGGCGAGAACTGGACGCCCGACCAGGGAAGTACTTCGATGGCGAGAACGATAATCTAACTCTGGAGATTTGAGAGTGAGCGAGAGGCTATCGTACGAAGACTCGTATCGGTTTCTTCAGCGAGAAGGATGGGAAGGCCCGGGAGAAATTCCGCAGATTCCTGAGCAGCCACCAAAGTATGACGACGAAGTTCTAGGTCTCAGCTTCTTTCGTACCTGGGTGGAAGATGCGAAGCTGGAGAATCTTACGATCCCTCGAACTTACTTCAGTCGATCGAAGATAAGTAGGACTTCTTTTATAGGTACTGACATGACCGAGTCGGTCGCAAATTGGAACGATTTTGAAGAGGTGAATTTTTCTTCTTCCGATCTCACCGGGGTTGACTTTCGGGCTTGTGCTCTTCGCCGAGTCAGGTTTGACAATGCGGTCATGAAGAGTGCGGACCTACGTTGTTGTGGATTTGAAGGATGCACTTTTGTTGGTGCCGATTTAACCGGCGCCAAAATTACGCGAGAGGCTGAGGCTTTGCTCGGTTTGTCGCCTGAGCAACGTGAACAAGTCTCATGGCAAGAGGACGACGGACCAGACCCGGAAGGTGGATAAATTGGTGTGCTAGCTATCCACCTTCAGTGTGCGCGGTATCGAGATTTTCGAAGCGGGTGAATTGGGAGAGGAAGGCTAACTCTGCTACGCCGGTGGGGCCGTTTCTTTGTTTGGCGATGATGATTTCGGCCTGGGTTTTTTCGGCGTCGGTCATCTCTTTGTCGCGGTTGTAGTAGGGTTCGCGGTGGATGAAGGCGACTACGTCGGCGTCTTGTTCGATGGAGCCGGATTCGCGGAGATCGCTTAGCAGCGGCTTTTTGTCGTCGCCGCGGCGTTCGCTGGCGCGGGAGAGCTGGGAGAGGGCGATGACCGGGACTTCCATCTCTTTGGCGAGGGCTTTGAGGCCTCTTGAGATTGCCGAGACTTCCTGGGTGCGATTTTCGAAGCGCTTGCCGCCCTGCGAGGGCAGGCTGGCGGACATGAGTTGCAGGTAGTCGACGACGACTAGGTCGAGCTGGCCTCCGTTGGATTGCTTGAGGCGGCGGGTCTTGGCGCGCATTTCGGCGAGGGAGATGCCGGGGGTGTCGTCGATGAAGACTTTGGATTCGACCAGCTCTTCGAGGGCGACGCGCAGCTTGTCCTGGTCGGCGCGGCCGAGGAAGCCGGTTTGCAGTTTGCGCTGATCGACCCAGGCCTGCGAGGCCAACATGCGGCGCAGCAGGGCTTCCTTGGACATTTCGAGCGAGAAGACGGCGACGACGGCTTTGCCCTTAACCGCCGCGTTTTGCGCGATGTTGATGGCCCAGGCTGTCTTGCCCATGGACGGACGGGCGGCGATGATGATGAGCTCGCCTTTTTGCAGGCCGGAGGTCATCTTGTCGAATTCGGTGAAGTGGGTGGCGAGGCCGGTGACTTCGCGGGCCTGGCTGTAGAGGTTGTCGATGGTCCCGAAGGAGCCGGCGACGATGTCTTCAAGGCTGGCGAGGCCCTTGTTGATGCTTTTTTCGCCGACGACGAGCAGTTGGGATTCGGCGGCGTTGAGGACGTCAAGGGCGGTTTCGCTTTGATCGGCGGCGCGTGCGATGGCGGCGGAGCAGATGAGCATGAGCTGCCGGAGCAGGCTCTTGTCTTTAACGATGCGGATGTACTCTTCAATGATCGGTCGGCGGGGCAGGCCCTCGGTCAGCGAGGCGAGGTAGGCGACGCCGCCGACGGACTCGATCTCTTTATAGCGGGCGAGCTCGTGGGCCAGGGTGACGAGGTCGACGGCGCGTCCTTCGCCGCCCAGCTCGGTCATGCGCTGGTAGATGCGGCGGTGCGAGTCGAGGGAGAAGTCGTCGGGGACGAGCTTTTCTTCCGCTTCAGAGAGGGACTGGTTGTCGAGCAGAATTGCGCCGAGGATGGTTCGTTCGGCGTCCACGTTCGAGGGCAGGCCGGTGTCGAGAGCGAAGCTGGAGGAGGTGGCCATCTCCTCCAGTTTAGAAAATTCCTGCGGAGCTCACCGATCATTCTGTGTGCATGAATGCTTGCCTGTGTTGAAAACTCTCTCCGGGGCATCCTGCCGCAGGCGCTCACCGCCGGAGGTCTATCATGGTCTATAGGAGTAGATGACGATGAAATCCTTTGTTTCTGCTGTTTTTGCTGCAATTGCGGTGCTTTCCTGCTCGGGATGGGCTCAGGCTCCGGCAACCTCTGCCGAAAGCCCGGAGATTCACGAGCTGCAAAAAGTCGAAGATTCCTGGAGCAGTGCGCTGAATCAACGCGACCAGTATGGACTGGAGCTGGTGCTTTCGCCGCTGTTTGTGAATGTGTCGGCCACCGGTGAGGTGACGACGCGCAATCAGCAGGTGGCCGGCCTGTTGAACGAGCCGGACAAGACCGCCGCGACGGATATGCGCGTGGTGACGGTGCGCATGCTGGGCGATGTGGCGGTGGCGAATGGAACGTATTCGTATACCCACAAGACGGATGGAAAAGAAGTGGAAGAAAAAGGTATCTTCACGCACGTCTTCCAGCGCCAACATGGCAACTGGGTCTGCCTGAATGCGCAGCGGACCCTGCTGCGGGAGGATGGCACAGGCAAGGCAGCGAAGACCAAAGCCAAATCTCAATCGAAAGCGGAGCTGCCGTTCCATATCCCGCTGTTTTCCAAGGGTGATAAGTCTTCTGGTCCGACAACGACGGACTCTCCAAAGCAGTAGCGGTACTATTTCTTCATCTGCTGGGTGGAGAGAGAGCGATGGCGGAAGAAACTGCGGCACCGGTGAAGCGTCGTTGGAGTGTGGCGCCATACTTCATCGTGGACGACGTGGTGGCGACGGCGAATTACTATCGCGACACGCTTGGCTTTGTGTTCACACGGTTTTGGGGTGATCCGCCGTGTTTCACCATCATGACGCGAAATGGCGCAGCCATCATGCTTAGCCAGTTTGAGCAAGCGGGCCTGATGCGGCCCAACAGTATCGCCGATCCAGATGGCGGGGCATGGGATGCGTATATCTGGATCGACAATGCCGACGCGTTGTATGCGGAGTATGGGCAGAAGGGCGTGACGGTCATCCAGCCCATCTGCGACCAGGAGTACGGTTGCCGCGACTTCACGATTCGCGACTGCAACGGGTACACGCTGGGCTTTGGCCAGGATTTGAACCTTAGCTCATAGCCTTCGGGCTCAATCAGCGGTTGTATTTCTTGAGCACCTGCTGCAGCTGATTGTGTGGCAGGGCGTTGACGGTGTGGCCGTCGCGGCCGGTCATAGTTTCGGCGGCGACCATGGCGTTGACGATGGCCTCTTCAGTGGCTTCAACGGTGGCGTTGAAGATGGGGCTGATGCGCTCGTTCGAAACCGTTTGAACGGTGTTGGGGCCGGGAGCTTTGTCCGCGCCGGGGTTAGCGGTGGAGAAGGCGATGAAGATGTCTCCGCTGCCATTGCCTGAAGTGGAGCCGGTGCGGGCGAGGCCGAGGGTGGCGTGGCGGGCGAGGCGCTTGAGCTGGTGGGGCAACAGAGGCGCATCCGTGGCGATGACGATGATGATGGAGCCTACGTCGCCTTCGGCTTCACTGCCGGGGAGCTTGGCTTTTTGTGAGCTTGCCGGCAAAGTGAGCTGCGCGTACGGCGCGCCATCTGGGATTTCTTTGCCGACCGGGACACCGGCGATGGTGAGTTGCGGGCGGCGGCCGCAGTTGCACTGGACGAGCACGCCGACGGTGTAACCACCCATTTCTTTGGATAGGACGCGGGAGGCAGTGCCGGTGCCGCCTTTGAAGCCGTAGCAGACCATGCCGGTGCCGCCGCCTACATTGCCTTCAGCGACTGGACCGCCGTGCGCGCCATCGAGCGCGGAGGTGACGTGCTCCGGCTTTACGTGAAAGCCATTGATGTCGTTGAGGAAGCCGTCGAAAGTTTCCGCGACGACGGGCAGGGACCAGTCGTCGCCGACGACTCCGTGCTTGAGGCCCCAGGCGATCATGGTGTCGCGCACTGTGCCGACTGAATGCGTGTTGGTGATGCCGACTGGACCAGCGAGAAAGCCGCCTTCTTCGACCCAGGTGGTGCCGGTCATTTCACCATTGCCGTTCAGTGAGAACCAGCCAGCGTAGACGGGGTCGATGTTCGACTTGCCGCGCGGAAGCACGACGGTGACGCCGGTGCGGACGGGGCCTTCGCCGACCTTGAGCGGACCGCTGCCTGTGATGAGAGTAGTGCTGCCGACTTCGACGCCTGCAACGTCGGTGATGGCGTCGAGCGCGCCGGGAGTGCCGTCGAAGGGAACGCCGAGCTGGCGGGCGCGCACCTGCGCGGTGGGTGGACCGGCCTGTGGCCAAACAGCGGATGACACAAGGATGGACTGGACGGCGAGAATCGTAATCACTAAACGGTTGGCGCGCATATGCGACTCTACCGCGAAAGCACCCGAATCGATCAGGATTCTCTTCTACGCGACGCCTTGTGTTTCTTCTGTGCGGCCCTGGATCTTGGCTTGAATGCGAATTGACACGTGCACGAGGCCGAGCGCGGCAGGGGTGACGCCGGGGATGCGGCTGGCCTGGCCGATGGTCTGCGGACGCACGCGGCCGAGCTTCTCCTGCATCTCTCGGGAGAGGCCGCTGATCGTTGTGTAGTTGAGCCATTCGGGGATGCGGACGCCTTCGGCTTCCTTGAGCTTTTGGATGGCCTTCTTCTGCTGGTCAAGGTAGCCGGCGAATTTGATCTCCGTCTCGACGGCGCGGGCTTCGTTGCGCGGGACGGCGGCGAGGCGTGTGCCGTCGGATTCAGCGACCAGCGCGGCGAGCAAGGGATCGCGGGTCAACTCGGGGGTGAGGGCCTTGAGAACCTGCTCGATTTGCACTTCAGGGCGCTTGAGAAGTTGTGCCCAGGTCTGGCCGGAGATGGTGCCGAAATCGATGCTTTTGAAGTGATCGGACAGGCCTGCGGTATCGACTTTCTTCGTATTCAGCAGTTGCGCGAGCGCGGCCATGCGGGCCTGCTTCTGCTCGTATTCCGCCCAGGCCTCGTCACCAATGAGGCCCAGCTTGCGGCCGTAGGGGGTGAGACGGCGGTCGGCGTTATCGATGCGCAGGTGCAGCCGAAACTCCGCGCGCGAGGTGAACATGCGATAGGGCTCGTTGGTGCCCTTGGAGATGAGGTCGTCGATGAGGATGCCGGTGTAGCCTTCGGTGCGATCCAAAGTGAAGGAAGGTTCGTTTCTAATGCGCAAAGCCGCGTTGATTCCTGCCATCAAGCCCTGGCAGGCGGCTTCTTCATAGCCGCTTGTGCCGTTGATCTGGCCGGCAAGATAGAGACCTTCGAAGCTCTTGACCTTCAGTGCGCGGTCGAGCTCGGTGGCGTCCACGGAGTCGTATTCAATGGCGTAGCCGGGGCGCAGCATCTCTGCGTTTTCAAGGCCGGGGATGGAGCGCACAATCTGCTGCTGCACTTCCATGGGCAGCGAGGTGGACATGCCGTTGACGTAGACCTCGTGCGTGTTGAGGCCCTCGGGTTCGAGAAAGAACTGATGCTGTGTCTTCTCGGGGAACTTGACGATTTTGTCCTCGATCGATGGGCAGTAGCGCGGACCGATGCCCTCGATCGCGCCTGAGTACATGGCGGAGCGGCCGACGTTGTCGCGGATGATCTGCAGCGTTTGCGGCGTGGTGTAGGCGATATGGCAGCTGATCTGGCGCTGGACGATCTTCTTCGTCCGGAAGCTGAAGGGGGTGGGCTCAGTGTCCCCGGGCTGTTCTTCGAAAGCGCTCCAGTTGATCGTTCGGCCATCAAGGCGCGGCGGAGTACCGGTCTTAAGGCGGCAGGTGCGCAGACCGAGGCGGCGCAATGCTTCGCCCAGAAGGACGGACGCTGGTTCGCCGCTGCGACCCGCCGGATAGCGCTCTTCGCCGCAGTGGATAAGGCCGTTGAGGAAAGTGCCGGTGGTGATGATGGTGGCTCCGGCGAGGAGCTGACGGCCGTCGCGAAGTTTCAATCCCAGGACGCGGCGCGTTCCCTGTTCTGTGTTTCCTGTTCCCTGTTCCAACACGAGGTCGATGGCTTCGGCCTGCTTAATGTGCAGGTTGGGCTGGTTTTCGAGGACTTCGCGCATTTTGACGCGGTAGAGCTGCTTGTCGCACTGGGCGCGCGGGCTCCAGACGGCGGGGCCGCGCGAGGTATTGAGCAGGCGGAATTGGATGCCAACCGCATCGGCTACCTCGCCCATGACGCCGCCGAGGGCGTCGACTTCGCGCACCAGATGGCCCTTGGCGATGCCGCCGATGGCCGGATTGCAGGACATCTGGGCGATCAGGTCGAGGTTCATGGTGATGATCGCGGTCTTGAGGCCCATGCGCGCGGCTGCCATCGCCGCTTCGCAGCCGGCATGGCCTGCGCCGACTACGGCGATGTCGAACTGTTCCGTAAAACTCATGTTCTTCTATTCTACGGATTTTCAGATTGGAAAGAGAGATTCGCCCTGACGCCGCTTGTTTTTTGGCGTATACCAGTCCCTTACCACCTGGTTCATGGTGCGGCCTGAGTCAACGCTCGGCGGGTTTTCCGGGAAGACCCAACCAGTCGCCCGGTTCGTGACGGCGAATGCGTCACGTTCCTTGCTGAGGTGCCAGATGGGATTGCGGTCGCGAATCGAGGGCTGCTGCCGGGTCAGGGCCCAGGTTCCCTGTATCCACTTGCCTTCCAGACGAAATTTGAGGCGTCCCTTGCGGAGGCTGGATTCGATATCGACATACTGCGGCAGCGGTGTCCACACGCCGCGATCGATCGGCATCGTTGGGCCGGCTCCGACTTTTCCTTCCGGATGGACGCCTTCAAACCCCATGTTGCGGGTGAGATGGTCTCCGACCTCGATGGCTTTGCAGAATTGCCATGGGCAATAGCTAGGCCAGCCGTAAATTGCCCAGCTCAACATGACATCGAGCATGCCGAGGCGGAAATCGAGATGGTGTTTCTTTGTGTGGTGCCACTTCATGACGAATGGCTGGACCATGCAGCGCCGGTTGTGGGCTCGCACCTGGGCAGCGCTTCGCTGCCTGCTGCAAAGGGCGTTCGCCTGTTGTGCGATCAGGTTTTGTAGCCCGTCGGGGAGAAAGAGACCGAGCTGCCGGGGAAGGTTGAAGACCTTTCGGGATGCACCGCTGGTAGACATGATTGGCCGCCTTTGCTTGCGGAATGTCGCTCTAGGAACAGTATTCGCCTTTTATTCGCTTTTTGCAAGCTGAAAGAGAAACTCAAGTTGGAAAGGTTGGAAAACACAATGGAAGGGATGGTTTGACTGCGACGCAATCGGGGCGAGGTGGCCGGTGCCGGATCTCGCTAAAGGTGATCGAACGGGCCGATGCCATAGGCATCCAGCACATCGCGCAGCGTGACCACGCCTTCCAGCTTGTGGATGTTGGCGCGGTTGACCACGGGCAGAAGATCGAGTTGATGCTTGCCCATGCGCTCCAAGGCCAGGTCAAGTCCATGGTCGGCATGAAGGTGGGGAAAGCTCAGAGGGTCAGTGAGGTCGGCGAGCTTGCGATTCGGGTCTTCGGCGAGTTCTCGTTCCAATTGGACGGTGCTCATGGTGTCAATGACGCCGGACGCGTCTGAAACGAGAAATGCCTGGGATGAACCCGCGTGAACACGCTCCATCGCCTGTTGAAGAGTCAATTGATCGTCGACAGCCGCCTCAAGGTACTCGGTCGGGGCACGCATGATTTGAAGAATGCGTTGCGTGTGACCGCTCCGTGCTGCGTGCGAGGGCAGGTGGATGCCATCCTGGACAGCCAGCGCCTCATAGATGGGCTGCTTTTGGAGCTGTGACGAGATGAAGAGGCTGACAAGATTGGCGATCATCAGGGGGACGATGATGGCGTAGTCCTGGGTCATCTCGAAGATCATGAGCACGGAGGTCATGGGCGCGCGGACGATGCCGGCGAAGATGGCTCCCATGCCGACCAGCGCATATGCGCCGGGTGTGGCGGTATAGGCAGGCCAGAGCTGATGCGCGATCATACCGATCGTTCCGCCCAGCATGGCTCCGATAAAGAGCGATGGCGCAAAGATGCCACCGGCATTGCCGGAGGAATAGCTCACGATTACGGCGAAGAATTTGAGAACGACGAGCAGCACCATCAGGCTGAGCAGCATGTGGCCGTTGAGCACATCGCCTACGTAGTCATAGCCAACGCCCATCACCTGGGGCACAAACCATCCGATGATTCCAACCAGCAGGCCTCCGGCCAGAGGCTGAAACCAGAGTGTTTTTGCAGGAAAGCGCAGAAATCGCTGACGAATACCGAGCAGAAGTTTTGCGAATGCAGCCGACACCAATCCGCCCACGACGCCAAGGACCGCGTAGATGGCTAGTTCTGCCGGGTGGACGAGCTGGTAGTGCGGTACGTTGAAGAGCGGGTGGTCACCGAGCAGCAGGCGCAGCACCATCCACGCCGTGGCGGAGGCGACGACGACGGAGCCGAGGACCGGCGCATTCATGTCGCCGACGATTTCTTCGAGAGAAAAAACGACTGCGGCGAGCGGCGTGTTGAAAGCGGCAGCAATGGCGGCAGCAGCGCCGACGGGCAGCAGGGCCTTTACCTTTTCCGGGCTCATGCGCAGGCGGCGGCCCAGTACGGATGCGATGCCTGCGGAGATCTGGACTGAAGGTCCTTCACGACCGAGAGGGATGCCGCTGGCCAGCGTGGCCGAGGTACAAAAGAACTTGCCCAGCACGGTGCGCAGAGAGATTCGTCCTCCGCCTGCGTAGAGCGCGGCCTTGGTCTGCGGAACGCCGCTGCCCCTGGCATTGGGAAAGTATCTGGATAGCAGATAGCCGATTACCAGTGAGCCCACGACTGGAAAAAGGAAGCGCCGCCAAGGCGCACCGCCCACAGGATAGAGCCGCATACCGGCTCGCTCGGTGAGAAGGATGAAGGCGACGACAACCAGGCCGGTGATTGCGCCGATGACCAGAGCCAGGAGGAGGAATACCTGATCTTCACGGGGCTGGAAGCGGGTAAGGCGAAGCAGGAACGACGTCTTCTCCGTGCCTTCACTCATGATCGAGCACCTGACTCATGTCCTCTATCGTCAAACCGTCTCCTTTTGTCAGGATACCTTACATCCACAGCGCCTGAATGCGGGGCTCGGCCCACGAGGTGTAACAGGCAGGCCGACGTTAGCCCGCGCTTGCCACGCGAGCGCAATGGCACGCGCCGAGTCAAACATCTGAAACAGGGTTAGACTTATTCTGGAAAGAGAGCAACTTCTGGAAAGAGAGCAACGCGATGATACTGGAGCTCGCCAGGCCGGTTGCTTTACTGGGTTGCATTCTCTCTCTGCTTGGAGTCTTCCGAGCTGCATTTCTGGAGCCGGGCAGCGATGTGGAACAGCGCCTCACCGGCTCGCTTGGACCACTGTTGCTGGCTATCGGCATTGCTCTTGCAGGCGGGCTGATCTTTCAAGCTGGCAGCCACGATCGCGCGGGGCACAGCACCTCACTGATCGATGCATTTCCGATGAGGATCTTTCTCTGGTCGATCGCTGGAATGCTGTTGCTGTTCCTTCTTTCCTGGTACCTGGAGGCACACTGCATCTTCTACCGGGACCTTCGCTCCTGATCGCGGAAGGGAATCTCAACCTAGCCGCTCAGTTATTCGCCTGTTACCTTGAAGAATCAATAGGCACAAAAATTTTGATATTATGAAGAGCGATTTCGCTCATTGCTTCGTCTGATAGTGAGCGCCTGTCTATTCCTCCGGCCGGCCTGCTGGTTGTTTGCTGCACTCCCGTTTGTTTTCCGACTTGAAACGGTATCTCTATGCGTTACTTCCCTGCTCTCAAGGAGTGGATTGCTCTCTTATGCGATTTTTCCGGTTCTCTCTCTTGTGTTTTGTTTGCTGCTGCCTTGTGCTGTTGCGATATCAAATGGCCGGGGCCCAGTCCTCCGGGATAACTTCTGGCGGCGCTGTGGCGGACTCATCTACCGGGACCATGAGCGGTATGGTGACTGATCCGCAAGGCGCTGTGGTGCCGCAGGCTGTGGTCACTGTGACGCGTGCCGGAGGTCCCTCCATCACGGCTACATCCGATGCTTTGGGGCGCTACAGTGTGAGCGGCCTCGCGCCCGGGCTGTATACCGTCGAAGCACAGGCGGCAGGCTTTCGCGCACTGCACAAAGAAAATGTGCGCATCACTGCCGGGGTGGTGCAGCGGCTTACTTTGACGCTGGCGATCGAGATGCAGCAGCAACAGGTAGAGGTTTCCGCGGACGATGGCCAGGTCGATGCCAGTCCTGAGAAAAACGGCAGCGCCATCGTACTCAAGGGACGCGATCTGGATGCACTGTCAGACGATCAGAATGAATTACAGCAGCAACTGGAGGCTATTGCGGGCTCGGACCCTGAGGCTGGATCGCAGTTTTATGTGGACGGATTTTCGAGCGGCAAGCTGCCTCCGAAATCATCGATCCGCGAGATTCGTATCAATCAGAATCCTTACTCCGCGCAGTACGACCAGCTCGGCTATGGGCGCATTGAGATCTTCACCAAGCCGGGTACGGACAAACTGCATGGCGATTATTGGATGCGGGGCAATGACTCGCCGTTCAATGGGCGCAATCCGTTTGTGAAGCAGCAGCCGGACTATTACACGTACCTGTACGAGGGCGATGTGAACGGGCCGGTGAGCAAGACGGCTTCATACTTTGCCAGCGTGTTTGGACAGAACGGGCAGAACGATTCCGTCGTGAATGCGGTGATCCTGGATGACTCGCTGAACCAAACGCAGTTTACGCAGGCTATTTCCAGTCCGACGAGCACGCTGGATTTTGCGCCGCGCTTCGATCTGCAACTGGGCAAGACGCAGACGCTCAGCCTGCGCTATCAGTTGGAGCGGAACACGCAGACGAATGGCGGCGTGGGGCAGTTGGCGCTCGCTTCTCAGGCTTTCAATAGCGACAACACCGAGCAGGTGTTACAGTTCAGCGATACGCAGGCTTATGGCGCTAAGATCGTGAACGAGACGCGTTTCCAATACATTCGTGACCGCAATAATCAACGGCCTGTGAACACGGCCACGACCATCACAGTACAGGGAGCGTTTACCGACGGCGGCAACAGCCAGGGCGTCAGCCGCGATAGTCAGGACCATTACGAATTGCAGGATTATGTGCAGATGGATATAGGCCCGCATGATCTGCACTTTGGCGGCCGCTTGCGCGCCGTGCGCGATTCGAATTATTCGACGGCGAACTTTAACGGGCAATATACCTTCGCTTCGCTTGATGCCTATCAGATCACCAGGCGGGGATTGCGGAGCGGTCTAACCTCAGAGCAGATTCGCGCAGCGGGCGGAGGAGCAAGCCAGTACATCCAGACCACTGGTAAACCGGGCATCACGGTTTCACTGATCGATACGGGACTTTACGCGGAGGACAACTGGAAGGTGAAGCCCTCCGTAACGCTGAGCTACGGAATGCGGTTCGAGACGCAGACGGACATTCACGATCACGCGGACTTTGGGCCTCGTGTTGCGGGTTCGTGGGCTATACCGGGAGGCAAAAACAAGCCGCCGCGCGCGGTGATTCGCGCCGGGGCGGGGTGGTTCTATCAGCGTTTTACATCGACGAGCGTATTGCAAGCGGAGAGGCAGAATGGAGTGACGCAATCAGAGATTGTAGTGAGTTCGCCCGACTGTTATCCGGCGGATTGGGTGACCACGCCTCAGCAATGCGCAGGTGCACCGACCGGCTCCCCGGCGAGCGTCTCGACGATTTATCAGGTCAATCCGAATTTGCGTTCGCCCTATATCTTTATGAGCGGTGTTGGTGTCGACAAGCCGATTGGCAAGCATGTATCGCTTTCGGCCAACTACATGTATTCGCGCGGCGAGCATCTCTTTCTCACACGCAACATCAATGCGCCGCTGCCGGGGACATACGATCCTGTCGATCCTACGAGTGGAACGCGGCCATTGGGGACGGATGAAAATATTTATGAGTATGAATCGGAGGGTGCATCGGCGCGCAATCGCCTGGTGCTGAACGGTAACGTTCATGCCAAGCATCTTGGCCTCTTCGGCTTTTACATGCTTAGCAAAATGAACGCAAATACAGCGGGAGTCGCTTCATTCCCATCGAACCCGTATGACTTGCATGTGGACTACGGCCGTGCCTCGAACGATGTGCGCAGCCGTATGTTTCTGGGTGGATTTGCGCAACTGCCGTGGAAAATCTCGTTGAACCCATTCATCATTTATCAGTCCAGTTCGCCGTTCAACATTACCGTTGGACAGGATCTGAATGGCGATACGATCTTCAACGACCGGCCTGCATTTGCGACTGATCTCTCTCGCTCCAGCGTGTACAAGACAAAGTGGGGCACCTTTGATGCGCAGCCTATGACGGGCCAAAAGATTATTCCCATCAATTACGGCAGTGGGCCTGGCTTGTTTATCGCCAATCTTCATCTGGCTAAAAGCTTTTCTTTTGGCCCAATCATTCCGGATGAGACGCCGCCTGCTCCCGACGCGAAAGATGGCAAGGACGCCAAGACGGATGCAAAGAAAGATACGAAGACCCCTGCCAAGCCGGTGAAGAAAGAGATCGAGCGCAAATATAATCTCGGCTTCGCTGTGTCTTCAAACAACATCTTCAACCATGTGAATCTGGGGCCGCCGGTGGGTGTGCTGGGATCGCCGCTTTTTGGTACGTCAAACTCGCTGGCTACGGTCTTCGGCTCAGGCGCGGCTAACCGGACTGTGAATCTGGAAACGTTTTTTCGTTTTTAGCGAATCCTGAAGATATTGGTGTAGGCTGGCGCATGGCAGCGCTTCACACTCCACCACGAGGGATAGCCAGCATGGATCATTTTTTACTTTCACGCCGGGAATTTGTACTTGCCAGCGGCGCATTTGCGTCTACTGTTGCCGTGGGGCAGAGCGCTGCCGTACTGACCGCGGGCGAGGTCATTGCGCGCATCAAGAAGCAGGTGGGCGTGCCGTGGTTTCCGCAGACCGTCGATAACCTGCTGACAGGCTTCCCAGAGACGCCGGTGCACGGCATCGCGACGACGATGATGGCTACGCTCGATGTGGTGGAGCGTTGTGCTGCGCAGGGCAAGAACATGATTGTTACGCATGAGACGCCGTTTTATCTGCACCAGGACCATACGGACGATATCTGGGACGATCCGACGCTGAAGTACAAGCGGGACTTTTGCCGGAAGCATGAGATTGCCATCTTCCACTTTCACGACCACTGGCATGCGCGGCACCCCGACGGCATCGCGCAGGGCATGGTCAATCAATTGGGTTGGCAAAAGAATGTCAATGACGCAAGCGATCCGAAGAAGCTTACCTTTGACGGCATTCCGCTGGCGAAGCTTGCGCAACAGATGCAGAACACTCTCAATGCAAAAACGCTGCGTGTGTTGGGCGACCCTGCGTTGCCGGTACGGCGCGTGCAGACCAGCTGGGGCTATTGCGGGCGCGAGGGCGGCATTAAGATTTTTGCGCAGCCCGATGTCGATGTGTTGATCTGCGGTGAGACGCGGGAGTGGGAGTTAGTGGAGTATTGTCAGGACAGCATCAGCGCCGGCAATAAAAAAGCACTCATCGTGGTTGGCCATGTGCTTTCCGAACAAGGTGGGATGATCCTGTGCGCCGACTGGCTCACGGGATTCATCCCGGAGGTTCCGATCCAGTTTGTGGGGGCGGCGGAGCCTTTCTGGAATCCGGATCAACCGCCGCAAGCCTGACGCTTCGTTATTTCCAGGCGCCGAGCAGACGGCGCACCAGTACCAACTGGCCTACATGATAAGCGTTATGGTCGGCGGTCAGGAGCGCCTCGCGCAGGATGGTCTGGCCGTCGCCGTGCGGGATCTTGGCGAAGAGGTCGGTTGACTTGTCAGAGATCAGGTCGCAAAGAGCCTGGAGATCGTGGCGGAAGCTATGCACGCTTTGGTCCCAGGATTTTTCGTTGGGCGGTTCGGGCGATTTGGGCCAGTAGTCCTCGGGCCACTTCGATGTTTCGTAGTCCGGGTTGCGCGAGAAATCCAGGATGTCCCACTGCGCAATGCGCAGATGTTCCAGCAATTGCCAAGGAGAGTGCTCGGCGCCTTTGGGCACCTGGCCGCGCAGCTTGACGGGCATGTCTTTCACGGCATCTTCAAAACCGGCGTGGGCATTGGTTTCGGTGAGCAGGCTGATGAGTTGCTTTCTTAGAAGTGTTTCGTGTTCCATCGTCGGGTTTTCTCCTCGCTCGGTGTGGGCGGTCCTTCGGCTCCCTGACGGTGTAGATGCGAAATCCGGTCTCAGGGTCCGTTAATCTTTTTCTTTCGCGATGCAATTCCTGGAGCTGAATTTCGCCCCCATGTATACTTCCCCTCGAAGCCTTGCGCGTTATCGGAATCGCGTTATCAAAACAAGGGAGCTCCTCATGCAGAGCCGTATTGTTGGCACCACCATGCCTGTCCTCGAATTCCTTTTGCAGCCCAATGACTGTGTCATCTCTGAGGCGGGCGAGCTTTCCTGGATGTCGAACTCGATCCAGATGACGACGCATACGCAGATGATGGGCGGTGGCGGATTCTTCGGGGCGCTCAAGCGCGTGGCCGGCGGCGGCAGCTTGTTTATGACCGAATACCGGGCCTGGGGAGCGCAGGGCGAGGTTGCCTTTGCGACGCGCGTGCCGGGGCATATTGTGCCGGTTGAACTGCAGCCGGGTTATGACCTTTTCATCCATCGCCATGGCTTTCTCTGCGCCACGCAGCAGATTCAATTGGGCGTCGGATTCCAGCAGTCGCTGGGCGCGGGCATCTTCGGCGGCGATGGCTTTCTGCTGCAGAAAGTGAGCGGCCTGGGCACGGCGTGGATCGAGCTTTCAGGCGAGGTGATTGTGAAGGACCTGCAACCCGGTGAAATGCTGCGCGTGCATCCGGGCCATGTAGGCGCGTTCCAAGCCAGCGTGAGTTTTCAGATTACGCGTATTCCAGGGTTGAAGAACATGATCTTTGGCGGAGATGGAATCTTCCTCGCCGCGCTTACCGGACCCGGCCGGGTGTGGCTGCAGACGCTGCCCATCTCGCGGCTGGCGCATCAACTGCAGCAGTACATGCCCACGGCGCGGCGGGAAACCACCGAGGCTGGAGTGATGGGCGGCATCGTTGGCTCGATCCTCGATGGCATGAAATAGAGGCCCGGCATTCGAAGGCGCGCATGGCTGGACAGAGCTTCAGCGGACCTGCGATTGTGGAGTGCGATGGCCTTCCGAATTCATTCTGCGATGGTGCTCACCGGTGTGTTGCTGGTGGTGATGTCTATCGCCGGCAACAGCGCGGTGAAGGCCGCAAAGAAGAAGACACCGCAGCCGAGGTCCGAAGCGACGTATGTCGGCAGCGCTGCCTGCTCGCGTTGCCATGTCGAGATTGCCAGCCATTTCGCCAAGGCCAGCATGGGCCACTCGCTGACGCGGATCACGCCCGAATTTCTAAAGACACTGCCGCTCTCTTCTCAAGCAGGAACGAGCTACTACGATGCCAAGTCGGATCATCATTTCGAGGTTCATGCGGAGAACGGCAAGCTTTACCAGACTGAATTCCAGACCAGCGCGGGCAAGGAAGTTTTTCGCAATACGCATGAGTTAGAGTGGATCATCGGCACCGGCGAAAACGGCTTTGGAGCGCTGCTGCGGCGCGATGGATATTTGTTCCAGGCGCCGCTCTCGTTCTATACGAAGGCTGGGCAATGGGGACTTTCGCCGGGATATGAGAACGCCAATTACTCGTTCAATCGCATCATTCAGCCAGGTTGCATCTATTGCCATAGCGGGCGACCGCAGCCTGTCGCGAACTTTGCAGGCAAGTACGACAGCACGACGTTTACGCAAACTTCGGTAGGCTGCGAGAACTGCCATGGGCCGGGCTCGGCGCATGTACAGGCGATGGGCGATGGCGAGGAGTTTGCTAAGGGAAAGGACCCGACGATTGTCAATCCGGCGGGGCTGAGCGGACAGCTCTCGGACGATATTTGCATGGGCTGCCATCAGACCGGCGATGCGCGCGTGTTGCAGCCGGGCAAAACGTATCAGGATTTTCGGCCGGGCGAGTCGCTGGACAAGACGGTATCGATCTTTCAAATACCGCCGTCGCGTGAGAATCCTCCGCAGGACGATCATGTGGAGCACTACTATTCGATGAGCCTGAGCAAGTGTTTTCGCGTCAGTGCCAGCAAGCCGGCGGCGCAGCAGATGCGCTGTATTACATGCCACGATCCGCATGTTGAGCCGACAGGGGCAGAGATTCCGGTCTTCTTCAATGGCAAGTGCATGAGCTGCCATACGTCAGCGAGTTGCACTGCGACGCAGGCAACGCGCCAGCAGACGACCCCGGTGGATAACTGCATTGGCTGCCATATGCCGAAGCGCGATGTGGTGGTGATTTCGCACTCCAGCATCACCAATCACCGTATTCTGGCGCGGTCGGATGAAGCGTTTCCCGAAGAGGCTTTTAAACAGACCACGGCGGCGATGCCCGACCTGATTCACCTGAACGCAGTTGGCGCGCGGGACAGCAATGCAGCGACGCCATCGGCTCTTACGAGGCTTCAGGCTTATGCGATTCTTGAGATCGCCAAGCCGCAGTTCCACGCTTCATGGCTCAAGACGCTTGCAGAATTGGAGACGAGCACTTCGGACAATGCGTTGGTGCAGGCAGCGCTTGGGCATCGAGAACTCCTGGCGCACAATCTGTCTGCCGCGATCGATCATCTGCGGCAATCGTTGAAACTCGACCCGGTGCAGAGCGTGGTGTATGTCGATCTTTCCGAAGCGGAAGACCAGAGTGGCCACGTAGAAGAAGCCATTGCCGATGCAAAGAAGGCCGTGGAGCTTGACCCGTTTGTTGCGGGCATGCAGAAGACGCTGGTTTTTCGGCTGATCAATGGCAAGCACTACGACGAAGCTGAAGCGGCGATGGAAAAATATCTTCATAACTTCCCTGAAGACGACTTTATGCGCAAGATGTTGGCGATGGCGAAGCAGTAGGCGGCGAGTTCAGTTGCAATGAAAACAGTTTCAAATTACCGGTTACAAATCTTTACATCGTATTTGAGTAAATCGGTAAACTAGAACCGTTTCTCGCTCGTCTCAGGGGCATGACAATTCGATGGCTTCACGGGCGCTTGCCCGGTGAACCTGTAGCCCGTTGTGGGCTTGGAGCCACCATAGTCATCCTGGCAGCAATGCCAGGAATGTTCTGTGCTGGGGCTTCCGCCGAGGTGAAACATGCGCCCCGCGCGGAGGCCCCAGCTGCGCGCGCGAACACGCACCCAGCCAATGACGGCTATGTGGGATCGGCGGCTTGCTCGCGCTGTCATGTTGAGATTTACAAACACTTTGAACAGACCAGTATGGGCCGGTCTACGGCTCAAGTCACGCCAGGCTTTTTGCATGAGCTGTCGGCCACCGCACCACTTTCTGGATCGATCTACGATCAAAAGCTCGATCGTCATTTTGAAGTTCATGCGGAAAACGACAAGCTCTACCAGAGCGAATACCAGCTGGATGCAAATGGACACGAAGTCTTTCGCGACACCCACGCCATTGAGTGGATCGTAGGCACAGACCTGAACGGCCAGAGCGCACTCATCAAGCGTGGGGATTCGATCTTTGAGGCGCCTCTTTCGTACTTCAAGAAGACCGGCGCTTGGGAGCTCTCGCCCGGCTATCAGCGCGGCGATTATGGCTTCAGCCGAGTGATCGCGCCCGGCTGTATTTTCTGCCACACTGGGCGGCCTCAGCCTGTGGCGGGCAGCGAAAGCAAGTATGGCAATCCTCCGTTTACGCAGTTGGCGATTGGCTGCGAAAACTGTCATGGGCCGGGCGCGGCGCATGTCGATGCGATGGGCGATGGTGCGTCGTACGATGCAGGCAAAGATCCGACCATCGTGAATCCTGCCAATCTGAAGCCGGCGCTGGCCAACGATCTATGCATGGGCTGTCACCAGACCGGCGACACGCGTGTCTTTCAACCGGGCAAAACATATCAGGACTATCGTCCGGGTACGCCGCTGGCTCGTGTGATGGCCATCCTGATGGTGCCACCGACGCGCGACAATCCTCCGAGGGAAGATCACGTGGAGCACTATTACTCCATGATCCTGAGCAAGTGTTACCGGCGCAGCGCGAACAATGCTGCGGGGAAGCAGCTGCGCTGTATCACTTGCCATGATCCACATATCGAGCCTACTGAAGCTGAGGCTCCGGCATTCTTCAACGGCAAGTGCATGAGCTGCCATACGGCGCAAAGTTGCAAGACTTCAGTGGCCGCGCGGCGGCAGGCGAATGACAACTGCATCGGCTGCCATATGCAGAAGCGTGAAGGCGTAGCGATTGCGCATACCAGCATCACCAACCATCGCATCGTCGCTCGGCCTGACGAGCCCTTTCCGGATGCGGCCTTTCAGATGACCTCGACTGCCCTGCCGGATCTGATCTATCTGAACGGTGAATCGAAAGATAGTATGCCGCCGGCCCTTACGCTGCTTGAAGCCTATAGGCAGCTCAAGGATCAGTCGCCCGCCTATGCGGCTTCATACGCACGCACCTTGAGCGAGCTGGAAAAGTCTGAGCCGGAGAACGCCATTGTGCAAGCCGCGCTGGGTCATCAGGCGCTGGCTGCTAATCAATGGGATGTGGCTGGGGAACACCTGCAGGAATCGCTGAAGCTCAACCCCGCACAGTCCGCTGTGTATGCCGATCTCTCCGCTGTTGCCGAGCAGAGGGGCGATGCAGCGGAAGCGGTTACGATGCAGCAGAAGGCGGTGATACTCGATCCTTACAACGCCTCGCTGCAAAAAGCGCTGGTGTTACGCCTGATCGATGCCAAAAAGTATCCCGAAGCGCAGGCTGCCATGGAGACGTATCTGCGAAATTTTCCTGAAGACGACTTCATGCGCAAGATGCTGGCGATTGCGAAAGAGCCTTAGGTATCGCGGCCAAACGCGCGAAATTACTCGTAGTAAGTCGCGGTCGTGGTGTCGGTCTCCCAGATGGTGCAGTCTTTCACGCGCACACGCCCCTGGGTCATCTCGGCGAGCTGGTGGTTGGTCTGGTCGTAGAAGTAGCGAGCCAGATTTTCGGCGGAGGGATTGATCTCGGTGAAGGGTTCGAGATCGTTGAGCATCTGGTGGTCGATGCGGTCGATGACCGGGCGCATCACGTGCTTGAGCAGCTTGAAGTCCAGCAGCAGACCGGCTTCGTCGAGATCGCGTCCAGCGAGGGTGACGCGGACTTTGTAGTTGTGCCCGTGGGGGTTCTCGCACTTGCCGCGGTAGTTGCGGAGATAGTGGCCGGAAGAAAAGCCGGCTTCGACTGTTACTTCATACATGAGGTGTTTGCTTTCCGAGGGCGATCCCTGGGACCGGCCCCGTCTTTATTTTAGTCGGGGCGAATGCTTTACGGGTTCTTCCTGCGGCGCTCGCGTTCAGCGCGGCGGCGTTCTTCAGTGCGCCTATCCACCTGCTCGAAGAGATTCGACATGGAACCGATGAGCGCAGAGACGAGGGCGACGAGCAGCAGGAAAGTGGAAAGAGTCTTCCATAGCGAAGCGTTCGTAGGCAGCCCTGGCTGGAAGCTCGATGGCACGAAAGTCATGCCGCAGGAGACCAGCGAGAGCAAGGCGAGAGTGGCGGCGAGCAGGTAGAAGTTGCGGGACATAGAGAGCGCTGAATGCGCCAGTTTTGATTCTATCGTTATCCAGCTCTACGAGTCTGAATACCAGCCTAGGCAGGGCCTTAAACTTCTTGTGCCTTAACATAGTGACTGTCGCCGCCTTGACAGGTTGGTGGAGTCCTCCTACGCTTGCCGTATGGAACTTCATCTTCCAGAACGTCAACAGATACCACTCGCCGATCTCTCTGTACAGACGGGTCGGAGCACCACTGAGCTTGTGGTAGAAGCGGTTGACCGCATGCTGGCCGATCAGGACTGGTTTGATGCACAAGTCCAGATCGGGATCGACCAGATTGCGCGTGGGGAGTTTCTTGAAGAAGAGGAAATGGACGAGCGAGTTGCACGGCTGCTGCGAGTTTGAAGAAGCTGCGCTGGTCAATGGCGGCAGCCAACGATCTGGAAGAGATCAGCAACTATCTAAACGCACACCACGCCGCTCTCGCCCGTGAAACGATTCAGCGCATTTACGGTGCCGCGATCTCGCTCAAGCATTTTCCAGAGAAGGGCCGACCCGCAAAGGCCGCTGGGGTTCGTGAGCTGGTGCTCGCTCCGTTGCCATATCTGATTGTTTACTCAATTGAAGCGGAATCGGTGCATGTGTTCCGCATTTTGCACGGGGCAAGAGATCGGGTTTGAGACTTAGACCTGCCAGCCTCATCCTTTTTCAAAGAACGCTTGCACATCGGTGATGGTGCCCGTTACGCGATACGGCGGCAGGCTCTCCAGAAACGTTTGCCCGTAGCGCTTCTGGCGGATACGCGGGTCGAGCAGGACGAGGACGCCGCGGTCTTCGAGGGAGCGGATCAGGCGGCCGAAGCCCTGTTTGAGCGCGATGACCGCGGATGGCACTTGGTAATCGAAGAAAGGCTTGCCGCCGGCCTCTTCAATGAACTTCATGCGCGCGGCGACCACCGGGTCATTGGGCACGGCGAAGGGCAGGCGGTCGATGATGACGCAACTGAGCGCTTCGCCCTGGACGTCTACCCCTTGCCAGAAGCTGGCGGTGCCGAAGAGGACGGCGTTAGGCGTCTCGCGGAATTGCTCCAGCAGCGCGTTGCGCGGGGCCGAGCCGTGCAGCAGGATGGGGTAAGCGAGCACCGGCAGCAGCCGCTCGTACAGGTCGCGCATCTGGCTATAGCTGGTGAAGAGGCAGAAGGCGCGGCCCTTGGTGATTTCAAGCACGCGGCGAATGCAGCGTGCGGCTGCTTCGGGAAAGTCGGGAGCGCGGGGGTCGGGCATCTCCGGCGGCAGATAGAGAAGGGCCTGGTCTTGATAGCGAAAATGGCTGGGGACGACGAGCTCTCTGGCGTCTTCGAGACCGAGACGGCGGCGAATGTGCTCGAAACTACCCTGCACGGTGAGCGTGGCCGAGGTCAGCACAACGGTTGGGAAGTTTTGGAAGAGCTGCGCGTCGAGCAGGCCGGAGACGTCGATGGGCGTGGCTTGCAGGAAGGTGGTGCGCGATTGCTTGTGCAGGCCGCCCGAAACACGACGCTCCAGCCAATAGACCATGTTGCCTGAAGTGGATTCGAGCAGGAATTCAAGCTCGGTGCGCAGATTGTTCACGCGCTTGCGCAGGCCGGGAGCTTCGTCTACGCCGCGCAACTGGTCGAGCTCGGCTTCAAGGCGGACCAGGATGTTTTTGACACTGAGATAGAGGTCGCCGCGGGTTTCGAGAAACTCTTCGCGGTCGTCGAAGGGCTGGCGGCCATCTCCGTTCATGGGCAGTTGCGAGAAGAACATGCGTGCGCGGTCGCGGAGTTGCTGGCTGCTGACGAGGATGGAGGTGTTGATCGCGTTGGTGTAGCCGTCGCCCTTCTTGAGCATGGCCTCGGTGTCGCGGACGAGGTCTTCAAAGCGCAGATTGCTCACTGAGAGGCCGAAGTAGCTGCTGGCAATATCCTCAAGCTCATGCGCTTCGTCAAAGATCACCGCGCCTGCCTCGGGCAGCACGCCGGCGTCGGGCGCTCCGCTGGCCTGCTGGCGAACGGCCAGGTCGGCAAAGAAGAGGTGGTGGTTGACAATGACAATGTCGCTTTCCTGGGCCTTGCGGCGCATTTCGGTGACGAAACAGCGCTGGTAGTCAGGGCAGGTCGACCCCAGGCAGGCTTCGCTGCGCGCGTCCAGGCGATGCCACAAGGCGCTGGCCTCGGGCAGCGCGGAGAGCTCGGCGCGGTCGCCGGTTTCGGTGGTCTTCTCCCACTGGCTGATCTGGTGGAACTGGTCGATCTCTTCGAGGCCGGAGAGGATGGGATGCTGAGTGAGCGTGACCAGCTTGTGGCGGCACAGGTAGTTGGCACGGCCTTTCATGTAGCAGACGCGCAACTCGCCCAACAGCGATTCGAGGAAAGGAATGTCGCGGAAGAAGAGCTGATCCTGCAGAGCCTTAGTGCCGGTTGAGATGATGACGCGACGGCCGGTTCGCAGCGCCGGAAGCAGATAGGCGAGAGTCTAGCCGGTTCCCGTGCCTGCTTCCACGATGAGGTGGCGCTTTTCTTCAAGCGCCCGCTCGACAGCCTTGGCCATTTCAAGCTGGCCAGGGCGATACTCGTAGGGCAGCGGTGAGTTGGCCAGAATGCCGCCCGGAGCAAAGAAGGCGTGGAGCGAGGGCAGGCTGCGGATTGTGGTTTCGGTGGCGGGCATGGGAGGGCCGGATGGCTCGGGTGCTCCTTCCATCATAGTGACGGCAGCGCATGGCTCGCTGGGACCGCCCGCATCAGATTTGGCATCTCAATGGATAGAAGGAGTTAGGCATGGATCGGCGAACCTTCGGCAAGGGACTGACTCTGTTGGGAGCGGGAATGGGACGGGAGATATTTGCGTCGGCGAACAATGTCGAAGTGCTCCAGCTCAGGCGCAACGGCTGGATGCCGAACAACGAGCAGCTTCCGGTGCTGCTGTATCGGCAGGCCTTTCCCGCCGCCGGCAATATGGCTGCGGCAATGGAGGCGGCGTTCGAGCGCAACGGGTGGCCTCCGCAGTGGCGGAATGGAGTATATGACTTTCACCATTACCACTCGACGGCACACGAGGTGCTCGGCTTTGCCGGCGGATCGGGCCGGCTGGTGCTGGGCGGCGAAGGTGGCCATGAACTTGTGTTGAAGGCAGGCGATGTTGCTTTGCTACCGGCTGGAACCGGACATTGCAAGCTGGAAGCGAGCGCGGATTTTCTGGTGGTGGGCGCTTATCCGAAGGGCGAGACGTGGGATATCTGTCGGTCTGCGGCTGATGTGGCCACGCTGGAACGGATGCGGCATGTGTCCTTTCCAGCGTCGGATCCTGTCAGCGGCAAAGGCGGTCCGCTCACATCGCATTGGCGCAAGGCCTGAGCCGTCTCACTTCCGCAGCAGCATTTGTAGTGCCTCACGCGCATTTTGCAGGCAGCTGCGTGCTTCGTCCTCGGAGAGCAGGCCTTGGTGGACGGCTTTTTTGCCGATGTCGTTGACCTGGTTGGCGAGCCGGGGAAAGTCAGGGTCAATGCCGGTCGCGAGCAGGTTGTTGTTCACCTCATGGAGCAGGTTGCCGAGCGTCGCGGCGTTGCGGTAGCGGGTGCGGATGAGCTTGCTCAGGCTCTCGGGGAGCTTCTGCTTGATGGCTTCTTCCAGCACGCTGCGGCACATGACGGCGCAGGCGGTGAAGAGGGCGAAGAAGTAGCAGCGGGTGGCCTCGTCCAGATATCGATCGGCCTCTTCTGAGGAGGCGGAAGCGACGACGCATTCGCGCAGATGGGTGGCGCGGGCTACTGCTGGTTCGACCAGATCGAGGAACTCGGCGGCGACGGCGGCGCGGAGCAGGTCGTTCTGACTGCCATCGAGTGCGCGTTGGATGGATTTCCAGGCGGGAGTAAGGCCATTGCCGGCGTGCTGCAGGCGGGTCAGTGAGGTGAGCCGCTGCCGAGCGTGCTGGATGAACCCTTTTTGCATTTCATGGGCGAGGTGCTGCCACTCTTCCACAAAGGCAGCCGGGGCAGATTGGTAGCGAGCCCAGAGCTCCTCATACACCACCGCGGGCAGCACAGGCTTGAGCTGGGGGAAGCGTCCGGTGCGGGCCAGCTCGGCAATGGCTGCGGAGAACTCGCGCCCGGGAGCATTTTCGTCCGCCATCTTGAGCAGCAGATCGGTCAGGCGATCGATTTCAATAGCCATATTGGAGCCCCACCGCAGCCGCCTGAGTGGCAAAGAATCAGTCCGGAGCACGAGGCGGGGACTCATTGCACAGTGTAGGAGAGCGGACAAGCTGCTTCGATACACAGTGACAAGCAATTACTCCTGCATTGCCGGAGTGGGAATGCAGGAGCGCCAGTGCCGATTTCAGGTGCCAAATGCGGAGAGGGGAGGCCAGCCTTCAGATTCAGTCTGGACGGATTTGCCGGAGATAAAACCTAATTCGCAGCCACCAGGGCAACGAGCTCGACTTCGATCAGGGCTTCCTTAGGCAGGCGCGAGACCTCGACTGTAGTGCGAGCTGGAGGCGGGTTGCCACCGGCGGCCAGGTGTTCGGCATAGACGGCGTTCATGGCCGCGAAATCGTCGAAGTTTTTGAGGAAGACGGTCGCCTTGACGACCTGGGCGAAGCTGCTGCCGCCAGCCTCGAGGATTGCCTTCAGATTGGCGAAGACCTGGGCCGTTTGCTCGGCGATGCCGCCTGCGATCATCTGCTGCGTTTCGGGATGAAGCGCGATCTGGCCTGAAGTGAAGAGCAGGCTGCCCACGCGCACGGCTTGCGAATAAGGACCGATGGCTTTGGGGGCTTCATTGGTGGCGATGACGATGCGGGTTTCGAGGTTTAGTTCTTCGCTCATGGAGACATTGTAGCGGCTGCAGGCCTAGCGGACGGAGCCGCCTGCAGCTAACCGGCGGCAGAGCTACGTGCAGAAAAAAGCCCATCCTGAATGCTCCATGCGAGAGCAACGGGATGGGCTTTTGGTTTGCCCGAAGTTGACGGGTATTGCTACTCGGGTTTCTTGGGCGGGTTTTTCTTATCGTCCTTCTTATCGTTCTTTTTGTTGTCCTTTACTGAAGGCACCGGCTTTTCCGGGAGCTGTCTGGTCGACCGGGCTTCCGGAGGGACGGGCTGCGTCCTGGGGGTTGGCGGTACGGGGGGCCTGGGCGCGGGTTGGTTCGCCGGCGGGTGGTTTGGGAGAGGTCTTTCCTCAGGCGTGGGTGGTAGAGACCTAGGCGGGACTGGCTTTGCCGGTCCTGGATTAGATGGATTCGACGGATTTGTGGGTTCAGGATGCCCCGGGCGGAGATTGGGCGGCTGTGGCGCTGTTTTTGGTGTCGGTGGTTGTGCCGGTGCAGGCGGTATAGGTTTGACCCCTGCAGGTGGAACTCCGCTGGGTCCAGCAGGCCGTTCCACCGGAGTTGGAGGCTGAAGCCTGTTCGGTACCGGCTTGGCTTGCACCGGATTGGCCGGTTGAGGCGTAGCCTTTGGAGCCGGTGGAGTTACCGGGGTGACTGGGGCTGGCCGGCCTGCGGCAGGAGTATTCGGTAGCGGCGCGCCTTTAGGAGCAGCCGGATTTACGGGCGCTACAGGGGCAGGCTTTCCGGCAATGGTGGGCGTTCCGATCGGCGCGCGCCCAGGAATGGGCTTGGGAGCCGGTGGAGCTGCCTTGACCGGGACCGCAACCGGCTTGGCGTTGGGAGCTGCCGCCGCCTGCTGTCCTTGATGATTGATGAGCACTGGCCGGGCCGCCTGAACCGCGACTGGCTTGGTGACGGGACGCTGAATCATCGGCCGGGATGGTGCCGGAGCATCGGGATGCCCTACTTGCACATGCTCAACCTGGTGCGGATCGACCTTGATTGCGATGGTTTTGACGGAGCGGCCTGCGGCAAAATCCTGTTGCCGAACCGCTGTGACGGCGGTGGTGCGGTTGACGTAGGTCACATTGGTCACGTTGGTTACGTTGACCACGTTGACGTAGGTTTTCTGCACATGGACCACGCGCGACTCGCGGATATTGGTCACGTTGACGCGGTCGATGTATTGGGGAGTGCACGGATACCAGGGTTTGTACGCTTCTCCGGGGCCGAGTGGGAACCAGACGGAGACTCCCGCGCCACCGATATGGACGCCAGCGGCAAAGACCACCTGTGCGGGCGACCAGACGGGATGTTGTTCGCGCGGGCCGGGAATCCATCCCCAGCGTCCGCGCACCTGGACCCAGCGCCCATAATGGAACGGAGCCGCGCCCCAGGGCTCATCGGCAACCCAGGTCCATCCGTAGAAGGGCCGGTTGACCCAATGCCCGTTGTGGTACGGAGCCCAGCCGGCTTCGACGCGCGGAAACCAGATTGGGCCGTAATCGGATTCCGGCTGCCAGTCGCCGTTATTGTCCAGCTCGTCATAGCCCTCCATTTCCGCACTGACATAGCGGGCAGAAATGGAGTTCCGGCGCGCAACTTCAAAATCCGTGCTCCAGCGGGCCAGTCCATCCATGGGAGCCGGTTCCAGGGGCTGCGTGTAGACGGGGTTGGTCCCGGTGAGTTGGACCGATTCTCCCGGCCGCAGCGTAAATTGATAGCCACCTGCACCGTTCAGCAGGATTCCGCCGAAGTCCCGGGCGTTGGTGATGACGGTCGACTGTTCGTCCGGATAGACATCGATGCGAAATGCAGCGCGCCCGGCGATGGTGATTGCTCCGTTCGGGGTCTGAACAGAAAGTTCCTGACCGGAACCAAAGCCGTCGTTGAAGATATTGGCCGAGCCCTGGGCCAGGCCAAGCTCGACTCCCTGGTAGTTGAGATTAACCAGTGTCAGGTCGGCACCCGGACCGAAGTAAGCGCGTACCTGCGCCGCCTGAAGCTCGCCTCGGCCCTGGTCGGTGTAGACGCGGTCGCCGGAGCCGACTGGCATGTTGTTATCGGCTTCGCCCCACGAATCGGAGCCATCGGGCTGGAACGAAACATTTCCTTGCAGGTGAGCGAGCCGAGCCGAGCCGGGAGGCGGATCATTCTGGGCTTGCAAAGTGTTGGAAGCGAACGCCACTCCGGCGCATGTGCCGGCGATGAGCAAAGTGCGGGAGAGAGAGAGAAATTGGTCGTACATGATCGTTCCTCCAGCCAGGCATGCAGGCTGCCCGGTCTGTTTCTTGTTGCATATTATTCCTCCAACACGGCTTTCTGGATAAAGATGCCCATCGGGGGTACATTTGGGGGAACAGGCGTCCGGATTTTGGCGTACCTGAATGCAGAGGTGGAGACAATGAGAGCCGGAAAAGCCACAAAATATCTTCAAATAATGGGTTTAGGCGCGGGATTGACCGTGGCGCTGGGTGTTTCCGGTTGCCGGGTTCACGTGGACAAGGACGCCAACGGCAAAGAGAAAACTGTGCAAGTGGAGACTCCCTTTGGTGGCGTCCACGTAAATACCGACCAAACCTCGGCCTCCGACCTGGGCATGCCGGTCTACCCAGGGGCAAAGCCGGTTACCAACGACGATAAGCATAAGTCCGCCGACGTACATCTGGGCTTTGGCAATTGGCAACTGCGGGTCAAGGCTGTTTCTTATGGTTCGCCCGACAGCAGGGAAAAAATCGCCGCCTTCTACAAAAAGGCGTTGACGCGCTACGGAGACGTCATTACCTGCGACAACAACAGCCCGATCGGCACACCGACCGCCACTCGTGAAGGCCTGACGTGCTCGGACAACGACAACAACGGCAAGGTGCATCTCGACAATCATGACTTCAGGCAGGACTTTCAATTGAAGGCAGGCTCGAAGCGCCATCAGCACATTGTGGGCTTTGAAGACGCCAAGGACGGGCAGACCCGTTTCGCGCTGGTAGCACTCGATTTGCCAGCAAATCTGGGCGATGATGACGACAAGAAGCAGTAAGCGTCCGATTGCGGTGTTTCGGTCCGAGGGTATAGCTTCAGCATGAGACCTTTCAATTGGAAATAACCTGCCAACGCTGCCATGAACCCCTCCACGATGTGGATCGCTACTGTTCGTCGTGTGGTCTGCCGCAACTGATTTATGTGGCTGCGGAAACACCGGTGGTACCGCTTGAGGATGGTCAGATCTCTGCGGGCGGCGACCTGGCTGGTTTAGGCAGCGGTATTGCCTGGCGCCCTGCATTGCAGACGGCGATGCTGCTGGCCATTCCTGCTGGCCTGCTTAGCTCCAGCCTCACGCCTGTGCTGGCCCTGGTATGGATTATGGGAGCGGCTGCCTGGGCGGTTGGGTTGTATGCAAAACGGCTGCGCACGGGCGGAGTTTCGACCGGCAACGGGGCGCGCATTGGCCTGGTGACGGGGTTATTCACTGCTTGGCTCTGGTTCGCGGCCAACGGAGTGGCCCTCTGGGTTACACGATTTCTACGTCACCAGGGCGGCCAGATCGATTCCGAATGGGTAGGCGCGGTAAAAGACGCCTTTGAGCGCAATCAGCAGATGGTTGCCCAAGCCGGTATGAGCGGCGCTCAGGCAACGCAGTTCACGCAGATTGCGCAGTGGATGCAGGGCCTGATGCTTTCGCCAGAGGGCCGGGCTGGATGCGCTTTGGCCGGGCTTCTGGTGCTGGCGGCGATTCTTCTGGTCTTCGCAACCATTGGCGGCGCGGTCGGGGCGCGATTCCTGACCCCCACGCGACGGCCCAGCGCCTGACGCGAGACCAAATTCCGTCATCAAGCCCTACAATAGATCGAATACAAAATCCTTGAAACGTCTGGCCGGAGAGAGTTCCACACGAGAGTTCCGATGAGCGAAACGACCCAAGCCTACCATCCTGCACTGCGCGAAAAAGGCCGATTGATGTCGGCCTCGGAGATTGACCGGACCCTGGTCCGGCTGGCCCACCAGATCGTGGAAAAGACCAACGCCAGCGAGGATGTCGCCTTGGTGGGCATCAAGCGCCGCGGTGTGCCGCTGGCCGAGCGGCTGTCGGTACTGATCGGCAGCATCGTCAAGCGCCCGGTGCAGACCGGCGTGCTGGACATCCAGTTTTATCGCGACGACCTGAGCACCCATGACGTGCGTCCGGTGGTCAATCCCGGCGATCTTGGGCTGGACATCAACGGCCGTCACGTCATTCTCTGCGACGACGTTTTGTATACGGGGCGCACCATTCGCGCCGCGCTCGATGCATTGTTCGCCCATGGCCGTCCCAGCTGTGTGCAGTTGGCGGTGCTCATCGATCGCGGCCATCGCGAACTGCCCATTGAAGCTACCTACATTGGCAAACACGTGCCGACCAGCCGCCGCGAGATCATCGAAGTCAAGTTCCGCGAAGTGGACAACGACGAGCAGGTGTTGCTGGTGGAAAAGATCGACTAGCCGGTATATTTTTCGATGCCTGTGAAAACTCCTCCAGTTCGTGAAGCCGACCCACGTAAGCCGGCGCCTTTTGCGGCGTCTGAGCTGCCATCGCCGAATTTATCCGGCTCACTGCTTTCGGTCACCAGCCTGACGTTGCCTGCAGTGAGCGAGATTCTTGCCCAGGCTACAGAGCTGGAAAAAGAAGACTCCTTGAAGCGGGCCAAGCGCCTCGCGAAGCGGCGGATTGCGCTGCTGTTCTACGAGTCGTCCACGCGAACTCGGACCAGCTTTGAGCTTGCGGCCAAGGGCCTGGGCGCGGATACGACCCTGGTTTCAAGCCTCTCCTCAAGCATCGAAAAAGGCGAGACGCTCAAAGATACCGGGCTCACACTGCGTTCGCTGGGAGCGGAGGCGATCATTCTGCGTCATCCGAATTCAGGCGCACCGTGGCTGCTGGAGCGGGAGACACGGTTGCCGGTGCTCAATGCGGGGGATGGCATGCATGAACATCCGTCCCAGGCGTTGCTGGATCTGCGCACCATGCTGGCGCATCTGCGTCCGGGCGTGAAAAAGGTGAATGAAAAGACGCTTGCCGGCGTTACGGTCAGCATTACCGGAGACATTCTGCATAGCCGCGTAGCGCGCAGCAACATGCTGCTGCTGCCTCGGCTCGGCGCTCGTGTGATCCTTTGCGGACCGTCGCAACTACTGCCGGAGATCGCTGCGCAAACCGGCCCCGGCATTGAAGTTGAGCGCGATTTTGCCAAGGCGCTGGCACAGTCGAATGTGGTGATGATGCTGCGTATTCAAGCCGAGCGGCTGGCGGGATTGCAGCTCGATCTCGATGAGTACAAGGCCGGCTATCAACTCAACGAAGAGCGGCTTGCTGCTCATGCGCCAAAGGCTTTGGTTATGCATCCCGGACCTATCGTGCGCGGGCTCGAACTCACCGGTGAAGTCGCCGACGGGCCGCAATCGCTGATCCTTGAACAAGTGCATCATGGCGTGGCGATCCGCATGGCGCTGGTCTTGCGCGCGCTGACCGCGTCGAAGAAAAAGGGGCGTGGGTGATGGCGACGATTTTGATTCGAGGCGGCCATCTTATCGATCCCGCTGCCGACATAGACGGCCTGAAAGACATTGTTCTGAACGATGGCCATGTGAGCGAAATCACCGAGCCGGGCCTAACAAGTTTCGGCAAAGCGAAGCCATCTGCCGATCTTCAGATCATCGAGGCGAAGGGACTGGCTGTAGCGCCTGGCCTTGTCGATATTCACGTGCACCTGCGCGAACCTGGGCAGGGGCACAAAGAGACCATCGCCACCGGCACCGCAGCAGCGGCGGCGGGCGGATTTACTTCCGTTGCGTGCATGCCCAATACGACTCCCACCAACGATTCGCCGGAGATCACCCGCTGGATGCAGGCTCCCGAAAGAGGCGCTTCCGTCCGCGTCTTTCCGATTGGCGCAGCTACCAAGAGCATCAAGGGTGAAGTGCTCAACGATTACGCGGCGCTCAAAGCTGCCGGAGCCGTTGCTGTCACTGACGATGGGCACCCCATTCTGCATGACAACATCATGCGCGAGGTGCTGGCCAAGGCAACGAAGAACGGGCTCTCGGTGATCCAGCATGCTGAGGACACGCGGATGACCGGCGGTTGCAGTATGAACGCCGGGCCGACGGCTTTCCGCCTGGGGCTGCGTGGCATGCCGCCCGAGGCCGAGTATGGGCTGGTGAAGCGCGATATTCGCCTGGTGACGGAGCTGGCGCGGAAGACGAAGTCCAGTAAGAACCAGCCTCATTTGCATGTGGCGCATACATCAACGGCGAGAGCTGTGGCCGCAGTGCGCGAAGCGCGCGCTAACGGATTGCGTGTGACCTGCGAGGTTGCTCCACATCACTTCCTGCTTACGGAAGAACACATCGGCGCCTACGACACCAACGCAAAAATGAACCCGCCACTGCGCTCGGCCGCTGACCGCGATGCAATGATCCAGGGCATTCTCGATGGCGTGGTGGATGCGATTGCTACCGACCACGCTCCACATGCCGCGCATGAAAAGCTGGTGGAATTCGAGCGCGCGCCCAATGGCATCACCGGTCTTGAATCGGCACTGGGCCTGAGCCTGCGCTGGCTGCATCAGGAATGGAAGATGCCGCTTAGCCGCGTTCTCAGCCTGCTCAGCGCGCAGCCTGCAAGCCTGCTCGGCTTCACTGGACGCGGCACGCTCACTGTGGGCAGCTATGCGGATGTGGTCATCTTCGATCCCAAGCAGGAGTGGGTCTTCCGTTCTGCGGACTCAAAGTCCAAGTCCAAGAACACGCCCTTTGACGGCTGGACGATGCAGGGTAAGGTTCGCTGGACGATCAGTGAAGGGCGTGTGGTCTACACCGGCAAAACGGACAGCTGATTTTTCGGCATTATGCCATGTTGGGAACACAGTCAATCAAGTTTATTTACTAGGCCATTTCATTTCGTGTGCTCGATTTTATGGAATCAGCCGCTCGCTGCGCAGACGGGTGAAGAGATCGTAGAAGCTGTCTTCAGTTGGCTGGTAATCGAGGAAGCCAAGCCGGCGGCTTTTGCTCATGTCTGTTACGACTTCAATGGGACGTCCTAAGTCAGCGTCTGTGTGCCAGGCTGAAGTCAGCACATGCAAATCGGGCTCGCGGAGGTTGTATTTGCGGGCGATCTGGCGCCAGATGGGTGCAGCGTCGGTAAATTGCGACTCCAACGGAGAGACTTCGCCGGGAAAACCTGCGGCGGGGATTTCGAACCAGGCAGCCAGGCGGCTCCACATCCAGCTCCAACGGAAGATATCGCCATTCACCACATTGAAAGCCTGATTGTGAGCGACGGGAGTGATTGCGGCCCAATGAAGCTGACGTGCGAGCAGGCGTGCGTCAGTCATATCGGTAAGGCTGTTCCACTGCACGGCTGAGCCAGGAAATACAAATGGACGGCCGGTTTCGCGGCAGATCGTGGCGTAGGCTGCGAGCGTTACGCCCATGTTCATGGCATTACCGACTGCATACCCGATGATGGTGTGCGGACGATGGATGCTCCAGGTGAAGCCATCGCGGACAGCCGCACTGAAAACCTCATCCTCCTGTGCGTAGTAGAAGTTCTCGATGTCGAGGCGTGGCTGCTCTTCGCGGAATGGAGTAGCAGGCAGCGAACCTTTGCCATAGGCCTCAAAGGGGCCGAGATAATGTTTGAGGCCTGTAACGAGAGCAACATGTTGAACAGAGCGCGCGGGCGAAAGTGCGTCGAGGAGATTGCGGATCATGGCGCTGTTCACGCGGATATTCTCGGCCTCGGTCGATTGCCGCAGCCATGAGGTGAAGAAAACATGCGTGGGACGAATATTTTCCAATGCAGCGCGCAGTTTCTCAGGCAGCAACAGGTCGGCGGCAACAGGATGAATACCGTGTTCTGCTGTGGGTTTGCGAGCCAGACCATAAACAGTCCACTCAGTCTGGGAAGACAGGTGCGTTGCGAGATTGAGGCCTACGATACCAGTGGATCCGACGACGAGAGCGATGTTGTTCGCCATGAATATCCTCTGCAGAAAGCACAAACAATCCTTCCGCTCTCATTCAAGATGCGCAGACAAGATTGAGTGATTCAAAGGGGCCCAAGTGTAGCTGGCAAGAGCCGTTAATCTGTTTCGATGAATAGCTCTCTAACCCTTACGGCGGTAGAGGATCTGGAACTCGTAGCCGTCGTTTGCGGGGAAGAGCGATGCCACGTGGCGCAGGCGTTCGGCGAGAGCTGGGGCGGCGAGCAGGGGGTATTCGCGCTCGCGCAGGTCGTGGTAGTCGAAGTCCAGGGAGAGCGAAAGCATGTAGATGGCGAGCGAGTCGGAGAAGGCGGATTCTTCGTAGTTCTTGCGTGCGCGTTCGTCGAGCGGCATGGTTGCGCCATTGGCATTGGTGACTGGATCGAGAGCGCGTCGGCGCGTCTCCCACGCATCCTGGCTGGTTTCTCCGCGCACGCCGGCTTGCGCCTGAGACCATGCGAGCGCTGCGAAGCTCTCCGGAACGCCGGCGGCATCGACGAAATTGTGCGCAACGTTGATGAAGAATTCGAAGGCCAGTCCAAAGCGGTCTTCGACCAGGCGTGTCGAGAGAAAAACGCCATCGGTTGCGCCCAGGCTTACATTGCGGTGGCAAATGGCCTGGTCGCCCAGATCGACGGTGTAGTTTGGAGCGGCAACCGCTCCATCGCCTTCGACGATGACCAGCGGCACGAAGTAATAGCACCGCTTGTCGATGGCGGGAGCCAGAGCGCGAGGTACTGCGCCGACCAGCCGCTCCAGATCGGTATGGCTGACGCGGGTTTCTCCCCAGGTGGCAAATCGGACACCGTTGGCGGCTTGCGCAACGGGAACGGACGCCGCAACTTTATCTGCGGGCCATGGGCCCGATGCTTGAGAGGGTAGAACTTCGCCAACAGATGTTTCGGGCAGGTGAGACTCGGTTTGGACTGGAATAGACACGACTCCTTATACTAAAGCTCAGGGACGGTTCCTGCACGGCCGGATGAGAGGACGAAGGCATGAGCTATAGCGCACAGCACTCCAATTTGAACGTGAGACGGCAGGGAGCCTCTTTTCTGGGCTATCCGTTGGAAGGCTTTGGCTTCTTTACCAGCCTGCTGCTGGCGGTCGGTTCCGGCTTCTTCACCTTTTTTCTGGTCACGGCGCTCTCTATCTTCGGCCTGCTCTTCTGGAACCTGGGCCTGCATCACACGGTCAACTACGCGAACAGCTACCTTTTCTTTGGGTTTCCATCGGCGGTCGTGGTGTGGGCCGTAGCTCTGGCGGTCTTCGGCACGTTATGGATTCGCGCCAAAATTACCGCGAAATAGCCTGACCTTCGCCATGCAATAAACTCGGGTCATGTGTCGTAGAGGTCTGGCTTCCCTTCACGCTCTTCTTGCGGCATCCTTGGTTATCGCTGTTCCGTCCATGGCGCTGTGCAGCCCGGCCGCGCATCACAAGCCTGCAGCAGGAGCGAAGAAATCCCAAGCGGCACAGGATCGCCGTCTCGCCGCGCGTATCCATGCCGTGCTGGCCGATCCTGCATTGAGCCATGCGCACTTCGGCATCAGCGTGACGGGCATCGATGGCCGACCTCTCTTCGGGCTGAACGATGGCGAGCTATTTATTCCGGCCTCAAATGCCAAATTACCCACGACGGCTGCGGCATTTGCGTTGCTCCCGGTGAACAGGCTTACCTGGACGACAAATCTTGTCAGCAGCGGCACGGTGGATGCCGGTGGCCAGTTGCACGGCGACCTGGTGCTGCTCGGCGCCGGCGACCCGACCATGAGCGGCCGGGTGTATCCCTATGGAACCAAAGCGGATAGCGACATTAAGCCAAAACCGCTGGCGGCGCTGAAAGATATGGCAGATCAGATCGCCCGTGCGGGCATTCGCAGCATTTCCGGCGATGTGGTGGGGGACGATACTTTTTTTCTGGACGAGCCCTATGGAACGGGCTGGAGCTGGGACGATCTGACCTGGACGTACGGCGCGCCGGTCTCCGCTCTGACAGTGAATGACAATGTGGTGGCGCTGCATTTGGAGCCGCAAACTATTTCGAATATTAGGGATACGGCTATCCCTGCGGCACCCGCCAAGGCAATTTCGACATGGACACCCGAAACCCCTTTCTACACGTTGCAGGGCGGCATGACACTGGCGGCTCCGGGTGCGACGGCAGCACCGGGATTGGATCGGCCTCTGGGGTCGCGCGTAATTCGTGTGTGGGGTACCGCGGCTGCGGAGGGCTTTCATGCGGGGCTGGCGATCGACGACCCTGCGGAGTATGCTGCGCGATCGCTGATGGCTATGCTGGCGGCGCGAGGAATCATCGTCTCTGGAACAGCACGGTCTGCGCACCGTTTTTCGACGGCGACGGAGGATTATTCCGAGGCGCAGAATAGATCTATCCAACTGATTCCAAGTAGCATATCGACCATCGCAGCGCCGCTCGAAGGACGGAAGGTTTTGGCCTGGCATGTTTCGGTTCCAATGATCGAAGACCTGACGGTGACCAACAAAGTCAGCCAGAATCTTCATGCGGAGCTGACCCAGCGGCTGCTGGGGCGCGAGTTTGGCACGCAAACTATTGCAGAACAAGGCATTGCGGCGCATCCGAATGAAGGCAGCATTGCCGATGGAGCGCGGGTGGTGCGGCAGTTTCTGCGCAACGCCGGGGTGGGCGAAGAGGACTTCTTTTTCTATGACGGCTCAGGAATGAGCGTGAATGACCTGATCGCGCCACGCGCGCTCACAAAATTGCTAACCTACGCTGCTGCGCAGAGTTGGGGGACGCAGTGGAAGGCTACATTTCCTGTGGCAGGGGTAGACGGAACACTTCGGTCGCGCTTCAAGAGCACGCCGCTCGAAGGGCGGCTCTTTGCGAAGACAGGAACGCTCAATGCGGTCGATGCTTTGTCCGGATATTTGATGGCAGCGAGCGGCCGGACGCTGGCGTTTTCGATCCTGGTGAATGGGCATCTGCCGGGGAGCGAGGCGGAGGCACATGCTATCGACCGGATTTGTGAAGTGATCGCAGCTGCGGAATAAATTGAAATTTCTGCGTATTTGCAAGGTTGATTGGCAGCAGGATTATTCTTGGAACTCTTGCCGTGGAATAGAAAACGTGCAACGGCGAACAATAAAACTCAGATGTGCATTGGAAACCATGCAGGGATGACGCACGGTATGATCGCAGGAGATGTTCTCTCGTTTTCACCTGAATCCCTGGCATGCCGGCTGGACGATTTTTGGAGCAGCCTTTTTGGTTTTAGCTCTCTCCGGATGCAAGCCGCTGCCGCCTTCGAAGGCGGAGGCGCTGTTCACGCCGGAGGAGGCGCAGGGGGCACAGGTTTTTCACAACTACTGCGCGCGCTGCCACTATCCGACGACCACGCGCGGGTTGAAGGGGCCGGGGTTGCAGGCGTTGACCAAGATCAAGGAGATGCCCTCGGGAGCGCCCCCGACCGATGAGCGGATTTTGGCGACGATCCGGCATGGGCATGGGATGATGCAGCCGGTGCAGATTCCTGAGGATGAGCTGGCGCCGCTGCTGGCGTACTTGCATACTTTATGAGCGATGAATTGGACAAGAATGAAAGCGAACGGCTGACGGGCAAGGTAGACGCCGCGCCGGCGGCGGATAAGCAGGCGCTGCTGCCGGGGATGATTGGGATTGCACTGTACATGCTTGTGCTCTCAGCCGTGGTGACGTTTGGCGTGATGGGCGGGCATTACCAGAAGGTCTACCTGCTGCTGGCTCCGTTTTTTGTGGCGGCAAGCTTTGGCCTGCTACGGATGTTCCGGTGGGCATGGGCGCTGACACTTGCCGCGGTGTTTCTGCTGATGAGTTACAACCTTTGGATCTTTGTGGAGCAGAGACAGGCGCCGGGGGCGATCCAGGGAATCCTGAACTGCATTTTCTTTTTTTACCTGGTGCGGGAGGATGTGCGGTCGCGGTTGCGGTGAGTTTTTGCGCTGGATGGAGTTACGAGAAGCCATGTAAATTGACCGCGAGTTAGTTTTTGAACGCAGAGCATTCGGACCTGATGTTCGATCCAGTCAATGCGGAAACGTTTTTCATTACTAACCTTTTGCCGCAGCTCTTTACATCGACAGTTGGAACTGGAGGAGTGATTTGGCCTAAAGTCGTCAATTGACTGGGCCGGTTAAGTCGATGCAGATTACCCGCTAAAGTTGACACGAAATATCAGGATCAATTGCACTCTCGTTCCGGTGATGACAGAAGAGGTAAAGCAGACTTTAAAGATTGTCCCGCGATCTGTCGAGCCAGCCGCCCGCGTAGCCCGCGCGCTTCAGGCCGCGCACCAGGTTTGGCGCCTTGCGGGTCGCGTTCCAGACGATGCCAGTCTTGTAGTTCGCAATCATGCCGAGTATAGGACCTTGGTCGACGCCGAGATAGTCGCTATCGACCCACCCCAAATGGCGATCCACGCTGCCCCTCTCGAGCTTTGCATGGGTGTCGTGGAAGCTAGGGCAGAAGGAGTCGTAGAACCCGTAACGGCCATAAAGGTGCCCGCCTTGAAAGTGGCGCAGAGCATGGGCTGCAGGAATGCAGATCTCCGGGGCGAAGGCGATGGAAGCCACCGCAGCGGTTGGCGCGAGGACGCCATCGTCTGCCCCATCAGGCATGCCCATCGGCCCGTAAGCGCGATAGCCGTAGAAGTGCGTCGGCTTGCCCTTGAAATCGATGACCACTTCGCCTGGACCATCACAGGCGGTCATGCCCCAGATGTCCTTGCTGTATCCGTCCCAGCGCAGGGGATTTGCGATGGCGTAGTCACGTTGAGCATAGGTGGCGCGACGGCAATTCTCGAAATAGTCGAAGCCGGCTGCGCGCATCGTGGCATCACGGATGCCGCGATAGTCGATCCATATCGGCCCCCATTGATGTCCGAAGTGCGGCGCAAAGGAGAGATAGCGCTTTGTGCCCTCGCCGCGCCAGAATCTGGGATAGGAAGCCGTCCAAACGTCATAAGCACTATCGTTGACGGTATGCGACTTCGACCCGAGCGCGAGCAGGTAGACCGCCATCCCTTCGTTGTAGCCTTCCCAGTTGCGTGCGATGAAGCCATGCTCGGGATGCCACCCCATCGTGATGCCTTTGCCACCGGTGCTGTGAGCCTGAATCCAGTCCCACTCGGTGCGATCGAGCAGGCGCTGGGTCAGCACTCGGATTTCGATCTCTGCTTCACTTTCCCGGTCGTACCATCCCTGCGCGAAGGCCATTCCCAGCTGCAGCCAAGCGGTGTCTACCGTGGAGAGCTCATTATCCGCATAACGGAGCCCGGTTTCCATATCCAGGAAGTGGTAATAGAAACCGCGGTAGCCCGCCGTTCCCACGGTCTGCTCGCCCTGCGGCAGCTTCTCAAGGAAGCGGAGTGTACGCAGTGTGAGATCGCGCGCTTCATCGCGGCGGATCCAGCCGCGCTCGACGCCGATCGGCCAAGCGGTAAGCGCGAAGCCCGTGGCCGTAATACTGCAGAAGGAAGTCGTGGGCCAGCGATCGGGCATCAGGCCGTTGCGATGATTGACCTGTTCCCAGAAGAGATTGAACGTGCGTCGCTCAATATCGTCGATCAGCGAAGCGTCCGACGGTTCGGCCGTGTCTGCCCTTGCCCATGTCGGTGCGAGGACCATTCCAGCTAGGGCGCCGATGAACGCACGGCGGTTCAGCACATTCCCCTCCTCAATGGTGGCAGCACCAAGACAAGTAATCTCGTTGCTACAACTCTAGTATATGAATAGGAGCCAAGGGCGCGAACAACGTTGCGAGAACGTTTCAGGCGCAATGCCGCTTCTGTGTCACACAGGAAAAGCGTGGCAATCGATCGGACGCGCCTACAGATCCAATGATGTTGAATGCATGAATGTGCTGCTCACCAAACGACAAATCGCCTAGTCGCTCACTGAGGATTGATTTGTACTGGTAAGCCGGTTTGCGGATGCGGAGGTTGTTTCTGAATGTTGGTGCGGCCTTCATTCTTCGCGCATGAGTTTGGATGGATCGACGGAGAGCGCGCGCCGGGCGGGGATGGCTGAGGCTGCGATGCCGAGCAATGCCATGGTCAGCACTGCGCCGCCTACCACCAAGGGATCACGAGGATTGGCCTGATACACAATTTGGCCCAGCAGGCGGTTCGCGAAGAGGGCTGACAACAGACCCAGGGCGGATCCCGCGCAGAGCACAAACATGGGCCGGCCGACGGCAGCACTCATCACATCCATCTTGCGCGCGCCCAAGGCCACGCGGATGCCGAGTTCCTTCATGCGCTTGCTTACGCTATAAGCCGCCATGCCGAAGATGCCTGTCACTGCCAGCATCGCCGCCAGAAGCCCCATTGCGCCCACGGCTGTGGTGGCTGCGCGCGCCGGCAATAGCTCGTTGTCGAGCGAATCAACCCAGCTTCGTGCGTCGATGGACGCATTGGGAGCAATGCCGCTCAATGTGTGTTGAAGCGCCGCCGACATTTCGCTGGGAGCGCGCTGCGATCGCACGATGAAGATTGCATCCCCCGAGCCAGATTGTGAAATGGGCTGGTAGATGACTGGCTGCGGCGACTCTTCCAGGTCGTGGTACTTACCGTCTTCCACCACGCCGACAACCTCTGTGAGGTGGGCGGAGACAATGAAGTGTTGTCCGATGGCTGGGGAGTTGCCCCACATCTTCTGTGCGAAGGTTCTGTTTACGACTGCGACATAGGGCGTGTTTGAGGTATCGGACCAGGAGAGATCGCGGCCGCTCAGCAGGCGGGTGTTGGCGGTCTCAAGGTAGCCGGGCGACATTTGAAAGACGTATGGCGCCAGCGCGGCGTTGTTGAGTTTGAAATCGGCGGTACCTGGGCGGAAAACTGGAATTCCATGCATACCACCGGTGAAGGGCGTACGGCTTATGATGCCGACGGAGACTACGCCGGGAGTGCTCCGTGCGGCGTCGAGGATTGCTTTCTGTTTCTCGAGCACCAGATCGTCTGTCAATTCCATTTGGCTGAGGTCTATATCAACGAGCAGCGCGCCTTGCGGCTGGAAACCGAGCGGAATGTGCAGCGCCCGCACCATACCGCGGACCGCCACGAGCGACGATGTTACAAGCAGGGTGCAGATGGCGATCTGTACGCCCAACAGGAGATCGCGCAAGGCGAAGCGGCCGAGACGCATTGTGTCTGACGGGCCGTTCTTCAAGCTCTGTAGTGGACTGCTCTGCCATGCCTGCCGTGCGGGGAGCAGTCCGAAGAGAATGGCACTGACGAGTGTAAAGGCGAACCCGGCGAGGTAGACACGGGTGTCCATGCTTGCGACCAGATGGCTCTCAACCAGCGGATGCCAGTGGTTCAGTAGGCCCAGGAGCAGACGGGCGCAGGCGAGGCCGGCTGCTCCGCCTATGAGCGAAACCAGGACTGCTTCGGTGAGCAGTTGACGGGTCAGACGCCCGCGGGTCGAACCCAGGGCAACACGGAGAGCCAGTTCGCGGCTGCGATCCGCAGTGCGTGAGGCGAACAGACTCGACAGATTGGCGCAGGCAGCGGCCAGCACGAGCAACGCGAGCACTGTAACGCTCCAGAGAAACCCGCGAATGACGTCGCCTTCATCGCCGATGAGTCCGGGATGGATCAATCGCAGCGGTTGTCCGTCGTCGGTATCGGGATACTCTTTGGCTAGCTGGGCAGCAATCGTGTTGAGATTATCTGTTGCCTCCTGCGGCGTAACTCCCGGCTTGAGACGTCCGATGACGGTCAGGCTTACGGAGGATCGGTCTTGCAGGGAGTTTCCGCCCTCCACTTGTTGCTGGTTGACCATCGGTATCCAATAGTCGGGCCATACGAAGCGCTCGGTGCCGTGGAACTGCGCGGAAGCCACACCGATGACCGTAAATGGATGCTTGTTCAAATCCACGGTTGCGCCGACGATGCCTGGATCGGCATGGAATGCGTTGCGCCACAGAGCGTCGCTCAACACCAGATACGGCATTGAATCCGGGCCATGCTCGTCAACGGCATGGAAGAAGCGTCCTATCTCAGGCTGCACTCCCAAGAGATCGAAGTAGTTGCCTGTGACCAGCTCGCCGGAGAGATTCATCGCTGTGTTTTGCCAGTTCAGTTTTACGTGGGAATAGGCGTTGACTCCAGCCACGGCGCTCAAGGTGGTGTTGCGCCTTTGAAAGTCCTGGAGCGCAGGGTAGGACGTTGTGAGCAGCTTTCCTACCATCCACTCTTTATGACGAACTTGATACAGGCTCTTCGGGTCGTCGACTTCGAGCGGGTGCAGCAGGATTGCATTGAGTACGCCGAAGACAACGACATTTGCGCCGATGCCCAGCATCAGCGTCAAGACAGCGACGATAGTGAACGCGGGTGACTTGCGAAGCACGCGGAACGCATAACGAACGTCCAGTAGTGAAGTCTCCACCACGGACAGGCTCTTTTCGGTGCGATAGCTTTCGCGAACTGCCTCGACCGCTCCAAACTTCAGGCGGGCGAGGCGGCGGGCTTCCGGAGGAGTCATGCCGGCACGGATGTTCTCGTCCGTCTGAGCTGCAATGTGCGACGCGATCTCTTCCCTCAACCGCTCGTCTCTGGACTGCTCATTGCCGGTGAGCATGGTCATGACGCCGAGCAGGCGCGCGAAGAACCGACGCAAACTTCTCATGCGAGATCCTCCGCTTTCATTTCGAAGAAGTGCGCAATGCTTGCGGTGATTTGTTTCCGCTGGTGTTTTTCAGATTCCAGCAGCTTGCTTCCCGCAGAGGAGTTTCGCACCATAAGCGCCAATGTTCCATGCTGGGCATCTTTCTTCTGTTTCATACGGCTTCTCCCGCTCCGGGTTCATTGGGATACCAACAGGAGGATTGCATGTTTCCATTGGGAAAGCAACAGGTGAGTATTCGTAGACTTGCCGGCGAGTGATCGAGGCCGAAGGTTATGAACCACTAGAATCGCGCCATTTGCTGCATCAATGCCGGCGCTTCGCCTCCGCCTGCGTGGCTAGTGCGGGCGGAGGGAAGCGGCATTCGCCGATGCGGTTAAAACTCGTGAGGGACCCCGGCGGTCGGCAGCAGCGGGCTGCCGCACGATCGCACAAGTGTAGGGGCGGTCATCACGGTAAGTGGGGCTGAAGTGGAGGGCTGGTGCTTGCTGTCGCCCGCGTAGCTGGCGCTGAAGGTGTGCGAACCTACTGCAACCCTTCCGGTCGAGAGTGTGACCGCACCATTGTTCAGCGTGGCAGATGCGAGCACAACGGTTCCGTTTTTCAACTGGACCGCACCTGTCGGATTGCCTCCTGAAGCCGAGGAGACTCGTATGGTGAAGGTTGGCGCACCGCAGGTGGACTGAGTTGTTGCGGCCTGGGCGAGTTTCACAGTGGATGCAGCCTTGACGGCAGCACTCACAACCAGGCTCTTGGAAACGGTGACAGGGGCGTAGTTCGCATCTCCGCTATAGGTAGCTGAGAGCGTGTAGGTCGCCGCTGTCGATTCCGTGATGGTTGTTGAAGCCGTTCCGGTAGAAGACAACGTGACCGGGCTGCCGGCATTGGCTCCGTTCACCTTGAATTGAACCGTGCCAGTCGGCTTTGTGGATGAGGTAGAGGTGACGCTGACGGCAAAAGTCACCGCAGTCCCCGTCTTGCCTGTGGCACCAGAGGCAGGCGAGGTGATGGTCATGGTTGGCGCCGGAAGGGCTCCGGTTCCGGTCAACGAAATCTTATTCAACCCGGTCAGAGTGTTGGATATCAGCTGTAGAGAAGCGGATCGCGTTCCGGTAGCGGAAGGCGTGAACTTGATTCCGACAGTGCAACTGTGGCCGGACGCAATCGTAGCTCCTGCAGTCAGCACGCAATTGGTCGTTGAGGCATCGATCGAGAACTCAGAAGGATTGGAGCCGGTAATGGATGCGTTTGAAGAGAGGGTTAGCGAAGTGTTCCCTGTGTTCGCCACGGTGAATACCTTCACAGCGCTGGAGGTCCCTTTGATTTGCGTACCGTAGCTCCAGTAGCCGAGGACGCCTACTTTGCGGATGACCTGCGTGGGACCAGCCGTAGGGGCGTTGCTCAGGATAAAGACCTGTCCCTGCGAATCGACGGCGAGGCCTGTGGGACTGCTGATGGCTGCGCTGGTGGCGGCACCGTTGTCTCCGCTATAGCCTGCCGTGCCGTTTCCAGCGATGGTGCTGATAATTCCCGAGGCAGCATCGATGCGGCGGATGCGCTGGTTGCCGGCATCGGCAAAGTAGAGATTGCCCGCTGTGTCAAAGGTCATCTGCCCAACCTTCGAGCTGATCTCGGCGCTGCGAGCCTGTCCGCCGTCGCCGCTGAATCCGCAGGCCGTACCGCCGGCTACGCGCTTGGCTTGAGGCGTAGTTTCAGCGTAGTACAGAGGGTCTTCCTGGATATAGCAGACACTCGTGCTGTAGTTGTAAAAGTTGTAGATGTTGTCGCTGGCATCCACGGCCAAGGATGCGGGACTTCCAGAGGTGTAGGTGAACTGATTCTTCAGATACCAGAGACTCAGCGATCCCGAACCTCCGGCGATGGAGGCCACTGGCATCTCTGCCGCGCCGCCCGTACGCTCATCAAAAAACAGGTTGTCGTACGGATCGATACTCAGTGAGCCAGGCTGACTCAAGCCGACCGTAGTCAACGAGCATGGCGTGCTCGGAGTGCAACTGCCAGGGTTATACGTGGTTCCATACGCTGACTGGGTACCCCACGGATAGTAAATGGAAAAGTAATAGGTGCTGCCGGAGACGTTCGCACTGTACATAACGCCTGAGCTGTCGGTAACCAGAGACTGAGGCGTGGCAAAGACAGGATTCAACGTGACGATCGTCCCGGAGGAATCAATCTGCTTGATGATGTTGTTCCCCACGTCGGGAATGTAGAGGATATCGCCTCCATCTTCCGCGAGATTGGTCGAGCTCTTGATGGTTCCAGTTGTGCCGGAAACAGTCCCTGCGACCGTGGTGATCTGCGATGGAGTAAAGCTGATCACCGGGGCATAGCCATTGCCGGCCAGGCCGACGAACATCGGCGTTGCTTCGGCGCTGTGGGAGATGTTGAGCGAACCGGAACGGTGTCCCGGTCCTTGGGGAGTGAAGCGGACCATCAGGGAGCAGCTCTCGCCCTTCGAATAGACGTTGCCCTCGTTGCAGGTGCCGCCGGACTCGACCACGAAGTCTTTGGTCCTCGATTGGATCCTGGTCAAGCGGGTCTCGCCGCCGAAGTTGAGCCGGAGTATCTCCACGTTGGATTCTTCTCCGGCGTTGGCAGCGGCAAAGACGTGGTAGTTCGCGGGGGTATGGTCGAAGGTGGGCTCTCCAATTTTCCGCGCCATCTGTTGTCCCTGAGGGCGAGGCGCAGGCGCGAGGCTGATGATGGAATGAGGAAGCTCAACCGCGGGATGGGCCTCTTGCGCATGGATGGTGGTGGAAGCGAACAGGCACAGTAACAACCAGACACCTGCAGACAGGGAATAGAGAGCCTTGGGCATTTGAATCACACCTTTCGTACATGGATTGAGCTGGGGGAGTTCGAATGGCCGTTCTTGTGTGTACCTTATTGCTTGTGAAAAAAGCAATCGTTTCGTGACATTGCCGGCTTGGTTATTTCAACCGTTTGAAGGTGTGCTCCAGCAGGTTACGCCTGCAACCGTTGGTGACCGCGGTCACAGCGGATGGATGGCAGGCTTGTGTAGGATGGCAGCAAGCTTTCACCGCGTAGTGGCTCATGGAGTCGAACGGGTTTTTCCATGCCGTTCGATTGCCGTTGTTCTTGTTCATTCTGGTTCTCGTGCTTTTCCGGGAGGAAATCGCGTGATGATTTCAAAATCCCGGCGAATGAACCGATCCTCGGCGTTTCAAAATGGCAAAGGGTCAGCTTCCGCATCGCAAGTTCCGGATGGTGGGAAATCCGGTGGTGGGTGGGTTTAGTTTAGGCAGTTGGGTTCCAGGGTGTTGTTCTGCGTTGGGAAGAGAGGCCGCTATGGACGCTTTAACTTTGCACCGCATTCATTTCGCATTTACGAATACCTATCACTATCTTTTTCCGCAGCTGACGATGGGCCTTGCGCTGCTGATCGTGGTGCTAAAGACGATTGCGCTGAAGAGCAGCGATCCGCATTACGAAGAGTCGGCGCGTTTCTGGGGCCGGATCTTCGCGGTGAATTTTCTGCTGGGCGTAGTGACTGGAATTCCGATGGAGTTCCAGTTTGGGACGAACTGGTCGGAGTTTTCGCGCCGGACGGGGGGAGTGATCGGGATGCCGCTGGCAATGGAGGGAATCTTCTCGTTCTTCCTGGAGTCGGCCTTTCTGGGGCTTTTTCTTTTCGGGCAGAAGAAGCTGCCGCGCTGGGGGCATTGGGCTTCGGCGGTGATGGTTTTTGTGGGGTCATGGATCTCGGGATTTTTCATCATCGTGACCAATGCCTGGATGCAGCACCCGGTGGCGTATACGGTGTCGCCGGGTGGCATTTACGAGGTGGGCAGTTTCTGGGGGCTGCTAGGCAATCCGTGGGCGTGGCTGGAGTATACGCATAACATGTCGGGCGCGGTGATTACCGGTGCGTTTGTGATGTCTGCTGTTGGAGCGCTCTACCTGCTGCAGCGCAGGGATGAAGAGTATGGGCGGGTGTTTTTGAAGATCGGAGTAATCGCGGGAATTGTGTCGTGCGCGGTGCAGGTATTTCCGACGGGCGACCTCCACGGTAAATACATGGCCAAGCACCAGCCGGCGACGGTGGCGGCGATGGAGGGACTGTTTCACTCCGAGAAGGGCGCGGGGATGGTGCTGCTGGGGCAGCCGGATGTGGAGAAGCAGCAGATCGACAATCCGCTGGTGGTCAACAAGGTGTTGAGCTTCCTGATCTACGGGACGACTTCGGCGGAGGTGAAGGGGCTGGACGAGTTTCCCAAGGAAGACTGGCCGGCGACTCTGCCGCTGCTGTACTACAGCTACCACATTATGGTGGGGCTTGGGACTTATTTTCTGGCGGTGATGGGGCTGGCAGTTTTCCTGCTGTGGCGCGGCAAGCTGTACAGATCGCGGTGGCTGCTGTGGCCGATCATGCTGAGTTTCCCGCTGCCGTATATTGCGAATACCGCAGGTTGGATCACGGCCGAGGTGGGACGCCAGCCGTGGTTGGTCTATGGGCTGATCCGGACTTCGGAAGGGTATTCGAAGCATATCGGGGCGGGCACGAGCCTGTTCACGCTGATCGGATTCCTGGGGCTGTATTCGGTGATCTCGATTCTGTGGATCGTGCTGCTGTACAGGTTTATCCAGAAGGGGCCGAATGCGCCTCTCCACGAAGCGAGCGAAGGATTAACGACTGCGTAGGAGGGAACCGATGGGAATTTTGTGGTTCTGGATTGTGGCTTTGATGCTGGCGGCCTACGTGGTGCTGGATGGCTTCGATATCGGCGTAGGAGTTGTGTACCTGCTGGTGGCAAAGACGGAGGCGGAGCGGAGCCAGGCGCTGCGCGCCATCGGGCCGGTGTGGGACGGTAACGAAGTTTGGCTGCTGGCTGCCGGCGGCACGATGTTCTTTGCCTTTCCGCTGCTGTATGCATCGTCGTTCAGCGGCTTTTACCTGCCGCTGATGATGGTGCTGTGGCTGCTGATATTGCGCGGGTTGAGCGTGGAGCTGCGCGGGCATTTACAGGATCCGCTGTGGCGGTCATTCTTCGATGTGCTTTTCTTTCTAAGCAGCACGGCGCTGGCGATCTTCTTTGGATCGGCGCTGGCGAACGTGGTGCGCGGCGTGCCGATCGGCGCGGACGGCTATTTCTTTTTGCCGCTGTGGACGGACTGGCGGCCAGGGCCGCATCCGGGCATCCTGGACTGGTATACGGTGCTGGGCGGCGTGCTGGCGATGGTTGCGCTGGCTCTGCACGGGGCACTGTACCTGGCGGTGAAGACCGAAGGCGGACTGGAGCATCGGGCGCTGAGACTGGCGCGCAGGCTTGGTCCCGCGGTGGCGGTGCTGACGCTGGTGAGCATTCCTGCGACGGTGGTGGCGCGGCCCAATTCACTGCACAACTACGAGACCCATCCCGCGGCCTTTCTGGCCCCGGTAGCAGCCTTCGTGGGATTGGTGCTGGTGGCCACAGCGCTGAAGGCGCGGAAGGCGGTGCGGGGGTTTGCAGCATCGTGCCTGTACCTGGCGTCGATGCTGACGGGGGCAGCGGCGGGGCTGGTGCCGGTGCTGCTGCCGTGCGTGGGGACCGAGGGCCAGGACCTGACGATCGATCGCGCGCTGGCGGGGCCGCACACGCTGCGAGTGGGGCTGGTGTGGTGGAGTCTGGGCATTGCGCTGGCGCTGATGTACTTCGGGATTGTGTACTGGCTTTTCCGGGGCAAGGTGCCGCAGGAGGCGGATGGGTACGGACACTAGTGTGCCGGGTCATTCGCAAAGCGGCAAAAGTCCTGCATCGGGGCACGGCTTTCGGCGGTATCAATGAGGTCCATTGGATCAGCAGGCGGATCAGCAGGGCTTTCAGCCTGGACCGGAACCCACGGCTTATCTCTCCCAAAGCTGTCCGCAAACGAAAAATCCTAACCCGCCAGACATCGTTTCGCGCGCGGCACTGTGTTAGCCTCCGGTTGGGAGAGTAACCTACCAGCAGGTCTTTTCCCTGGGGGATCTACGCATGAGCGCCGTCAAGTATGACCTGATTGTCATCGGCTCCGGCCCATCCGGGCAGCGTGCCGCCGTAGCCGCCTCCAAGCTCAAAAAGAAAGTGGCCATCGTCGAGTCCCGCTCCGTGGTTGGCGGCGTCTGCATCAACACCGGCACCATCCCTTCCAAGACCATGCGTGAAGCCGTGCTGCATCTCTCCGGCTACAACTACCGCACCGTCTATGGCATGAATTACCGCGTCAAAGAAAAAATCACTATGGCCGATCTGGCCTTCCGCGTCCAAAGCGTGGTCAAGACCGAGATCGACGTGACCGAGGCCCAGCTTTCCCGCAATGGCATCGATGTCATCCACGGGGTGGCGCACTTCGTCGATGCGCAGACCGTACGCATCGAAGGGCCAGAGACAGACTCGACCGTCGACGCCTCCCGCGTCATCATTGCAGTCGGCACCAAACCGGCCACCTCCGACCAGGTGCCGATCAATGGCCGTACCATCATCAACAGCGACCAGATCATGGACCTGCCCAAGCTGCCGCGCACCCTCATCGTGGTCGGCGGCGGTGTCATCGGCGTCGAATACGCCTGCATGTTCGCCATCCTCGGCGTGCGCGTCACCCTGATCGAAAAGCGCAACAAGCTGCTCGAGTTCGCCGACCAGGAGATCGTCGAAACTCTCAGCTATCATCTCCGCGACAGCCGCGTCACCATGCGTCTCGGCGAAGAGCTAGCCAGCGTGGAAGAGCTCGAAGACGGCACCGTCGTGGCCAATATGCAGAGCAATAAGCGTATCTCCGGCGATGCGCTGCTCTACGCCGTGGGCCGCCAGGGCAGCGTGGATGAACTCAAGCTCGAAAATGCCGGACTGAAGGCCGACTCCCGCGGCCGCATCCCGGTCGATGAGAATTTCCAGACCGCAACGCCCTCCATCTACGCAGTCGGCGACGTGATCGGCTTCCCCTCGCTGGCCTCGGTTTCAATGGAGCAGGGCCGCATCGCCGTGGCCCGCGCCTTCAATGACATGCACACCATCTCCAACCCCAGCTTCTATCCTTATGGCATTTACACCATTCCGGAGATCAGCTTCATCGGCAAGACCGAGGAGCAACTCACCGAAGAGGATGTGCCTTACGAGGTTGGAATGGCCTACTACCGCGAAGTGGCCCGCGGGCAGATTCGTGGCGATACGACAGGCCGGTTGAAGCTGGTCTTTCACCGCGAAACACGCAAAGTGCTGGGGGTTCACATCATCGGCGAAAACGCGAGCGAGCTGGTGCATATCGGCCAGGCGGTCATGACCCTTGGCGGAAATGTCGACTACTTCATCGAAACCGTGTTCAACTATCCCACGCTCGCCGAGTGTTATAAGATCGCAGCTTTCAATGGCGTTGGCCGGCTGCATCGCTACCAGTAACGGAAAGCAGTTTAAGATGGGCAAACGTAAAACCGGCGTGGCGTCAACCTCTCCGGAGCTGGCTACTCGACAGCCTGCCGGAACAAGCAAGACAGCCGGCATCGAACTGGAGACTCCGATGACTACCTCAATTGGCGTAGTGATGACCGAGCACATCGTTGCCGGCCGCCTTACCGGCCCGCTGGGCCAGCAAAAGCTCGAAGGCGATCGCCTCCGCTACCCCACCGACCCAGAAGAATCTGAAGCCCTCATCGGCGTGCCCGCCGGCGAAATCTATGACCTGCTGGCCAGCCAGATCGCCCCACTCATCGCTGCCAGCGCAGAGCCTGTGGCCGCCATCGGCGTCGCCGTGCCCGGCATCGTCCGTAACGGTGTCGTCGAAGATTCTCCCAATCTGCAGCAGATCAAAGGCGTCCGACTCGCCGATGCGCTTGGTGAAGTCCTCAGCGGGCAGGGGATCAAGACCCCGGTTCATGTGCTTAACGACGCAGACGCCGTAGCCGCAGGTCTCGCTGCATCTGGGGGGCATCTCGACCGCCTCATCCGCGTCTGGACTCTTGGTAACGGCATCGGGTTTGGCCGCTGGCCCTACGCTGACGGTGTCTGGGAAGGTGGCCACACCGTCGTTACACTCGATCCCAAGGAAAAATACTGCGGCTGCGGCGGCCTCGGCCACCTTGAAGGCATCATGGGCAACCGAGCCATGCGCCTGCGCTTCCTGGACCTTGAACCGGAAGAGATTTTCGCCAACGCCCGCCAGGGAGATACCCGCTGCCGCGACTTTGTCGACCGCTGGCATCGCGCCCTCGCCGCCGGAACGGCCTCCGCCATCCACATCGGCGGTCCCGGCCGTTTCTACATCACAGGGCTCAACGTCGGCTTCCTCGAGCTGCCTGTTCTGCGCGGCTACCTCGAAGCCATGGTCAAAATGAGCCCGCTGCAAAGCTACTCGATCGAAGTGCTGCCGGAGGACGACGCGATCAGCATCTTAGGCGCCGGCGTAGCCGCTCTCCGCGCCCAGAGCTGGTAGCAATGGGCGCCTGCATGAGCCCAATAAGATGAAGGCATGAAGCTCGTAAACTTGTTCAAAAGCTTGATCGCAAAAGCATCGCATTCGGATGCTACCGAACCGCGATCCATAGTTATCATGCAGCTGAAAACGCACCCGTTTAGTGAAAAGGAATTGCAAGCCGCAGGAGAGCGTGGGTGGAGGAAGAAATTCGATGGAGATGAAGATCCGATGTACTTCGTCTCGGCAAATCCTCCCATTCTGACGGTTGTGAAGGCCGGTCCGCATATCATCCGGGTAACTTCCATTCCAAAACGATACGCGGATGATGATGAATTTGCTCTTTCCCAATTACCACAACCGGAGCAGAAGAAGGCCTGGACCAAACATCACGCTTGTACCGTTCTAGATTTGTTCAATGATTTAGCCAATGGCTCTGAAAGGAAAATCCCTGATACCGAAGCCTATTCTTCACTTGCGAAATTGGCGTTACAGCTCGGCGATGCAAATTGCACTGCCATTTTTATACCAATCAAAAACATCATGATGCCGAACGATGGCACAGCGGAGCAAGGGCTTCGGCTGCTAATTGATGAAGTCCTGCCAGTGAAGCGCTGAGGGTACATCGCCAACAGACATGATGGCGATCAGCAAATCAATCCAAATGCAGCAAACCCACCACTCGGGTGGGTTTTGCTTAATTCCGGCGCGTGTCTAATACTTTCGCTGATATGTCCGAGTCCAGCGGTCATGCCACCCTAGCCGCTCGCCATCGAACAGTGCCCACAGCAACCCTAGTCCGGCCGGCGCAGCCGACAGCACCAGCGCTGGAATCCGCATCCGCATCTGTTCCTGGCTCGGGTTGTCGTCGTCGAAGGTGCACAGGGCAATGCGCGCATAGCGCATGCCCGGCGTTCCTTCTTCGGCGTAGCTGAGGAAGAGGAACTGGTACAGCAGTCCAAACAGCAGCAACCCGACGCCTGCCGCAGCGAGCGCAATGCGTCCAGTCGGGGGATGCTCCGTCGAAGCGATCACCACCACCGCAGCCGCCAGAAAAGCCAGCGTCACCAGCGCTCCATCCACGACCCCGGCCAGCAGCCGGTCGCTCATGGGAGCCACCAGCAGCTCGACTGCCGCCCTGGCGCGCTTCTCAGAATGCTCTTCCGCCGCGTTCCTCTGAATCTCGCTCCGGCTCTCGCTTCGTACTTCGCTGCGCGGCTCAGCCCGGCCAGCCGGCAATGCCTCATACCCGGCGACGTTCACCGCCGGAGCATACATCTGTCCATAAGCAACCCCGTCCGCCGGGGCATGATGAAGGTTCTCCCGATACTCCGGCTCAGGATGGTGATCCAGCTCGATCGAAGCCCACTCCGGCGGCGCAACCGTGGCCGCGGGCGTATCGCTTGCCGTGACCGGCGTATCGAGCGCTGCCGGATCCACCTCGAAGATGCTCAGCTGCGAGTTCTCATGCGAGGCGTCGTAGAACGGCCCCTCAGCCAGCCGCGGCCGCGCCTTGCGCGTCGCGACCAGCTCCCGCGGAAATTCAATCAAATTGGCCGGGAGATGCTGCACCGGCTCCACCACGGCGTCGTACGGAAAAAGCTCGCCCTCGTCGGAGTGCTCCGATTGGCCCGGCCGATGCCGGTATCCCTGTCCATAGTCCGATCCGTAACCCTCGCCGGCCCGGTACGACGGAGCCGGACCCACGCGCATCTCCGACCACACATCGCGTCCTGCCGCCGGAACAGGCAGCGTCTCTTCCCAGCGCGGCTGCGCGCCAGCCCTCGGCAAAGACTCCCGATGAGTCTCCTGTGGCGCCTGGTAGACCTGCTGATCGTAGACAGGTGCCGGAGGCTCATCCTGCCAGCGCGGAGGCGCGGCATGAGGCGTTTCCTGCACGGCGCTTTGCGCGGCAGGCTCCCATGTTCCCGAGGCGATTGGCCCTGACTCCAAGCCAGCCAGCACAGCCTGTGCCGCCGCCTGTGCATTGCGCGCCGCTTCTGCCGCGGCTCCTGCCGCACGCACCACAGCACGCGCTTCCCCAGCCAGCAATTCGTTATAGCTCGGGGCCTTCGCATAGCGCGCGGCCACGCGGGCGGCAGCCTCGGCCGCGCGTCCACTCGCGATCCGCGTGCCCTGCTGCGCCTGAACATCCGCCGCATCCTGAGGTCCGCCGCGCCGGTTGCGATGGGCCGCCAGCCGCTGGTTGACTTCCTGCTTCCACGCAGGCGTTCCCGCCTGTGAAGCGTCGGGCTGGCGTTCAAATAAATCCTGGGAGAGATTGGCCGATTTGCTCAGAGCCGATTTGCTCAAAACCTGGTTCCCTTCTGTTGCAGTTGTTCAACTGCAAGTTACTGGCCGGTGGCCACGAATAACAGTTGTGGACGTCCGGACACCCCTGGCACCGAAGAGAAACAAGTCGCAGAGAAAAAGAAATGCGCCAAAAATATCTGCCGCAGCGGTATCCTGCCCGCGCGGAGTGAGAAGTCGGCTTTTCTTTGCAGCCAGAGCATCGAGAACTGCGTCTTACTGAGGTGATCCCAACAGCTTTGCTATCGTTAAGCTGGGCAACGACTCAGTGACGTTTTCTCGCTATTTCTGGTCTATCACGCTGCTTCTGCTGTGTCATCCGCAGATGCACGCGCAGCTGTTGACTAATGCGTTACCTGCGCAGGTGACTACCGTTCAACAGCAGCCGCCTGCCGGAAACCCGGTTGCCGGCGATGCCATTCCCGACGATCCCGAGCAACAGCTTCTGCCCGTCGCAAAGCCTGAGCCCCTGCCGCCATCCGGCACCCCCATCCGCTGGGAAGCTCTCCAGCAGACCCGCGTCGGCGACACATGGACCCTCACGGGCGAAGTGGTCGTCTTCTACAAGAACTACGTCATCCACGCCGACAAGGTCATCTATCACCAATCCGCTGCAACCATCGAAGCCGACGGCCACCTCCAGGTTGAAGGTGGTGTGGAAGACCTCATTCTCACCGCCTCCCATGGCGATATCCATGTCCAGGACCACACCGCCAGCTTCTATGACGTCATCGGCAGTCTCGGCATGCGCCGTGTCGGGCGCGTCCAAGTCTACAGCACCCCCAACCCCTTCCTTTTCACCGGCCGGATTCTCGTTCAGACCGGGGAAAACAGCTACCGAATCGTGGACGGCTCCATGACTTCATGTCGTCTGCCCAAGCCCGACTGGCAGATGATCTCCCGCGCTATTGAAGTTGCCAACGGCAAAGCCAGCGCCCGCAACAGCTTCTTTGAATTGCTCAACATTCCCATCTTTTATCTGCCCTTCGTCGCTCACAATCTGGACGAGACGGGCCGCCAATCCGGGCTTCTGCTGCCCGTTTTCGCTAACTCCGGCGTCAAAGGTCTAGTCCTCGGCGAGCAGGTCTACTGGGTTATCAACCGCAGTATGGACCTCACCGTCGGCGCCGAATACTGGAGCAGGCGCGGCTTCGCGCCCAACGGCGATTTCCGCTACAAGGGCCGCGGCCCTTACGGCCTTGATGGACTCACCGTCCGCTGGAATGCCCTTCTCGACCGCGGCGTCGAAGAGACCCTCGCCGGCGCCACCGCTCCCACCCGGGTCGATCAGGGCGGAGCCGACATCGTAGCCTTCGGCCGCAAAGACTTTACCGAAAACACCCGCATCGCCGGAAACGTCGAATACCTTTCCAGCTACATCTACCGGCTTGCTTTCGACGAAAACCTAGCCCAGGCTACCAGCTCTGAAGTGCAGAGCAACGCGGCCTTCACCCATAACCATCGCGGCTTCATTCCTTCCGTCTCGCTCGACCGCTTCCAGAGCTTCGCCGGCTCCTCCACGGACAATGGCGAGCCAGTCATCAGCGTGCCTGAAGTCCGCATTCTCCATCTTCCAACCGTCCGCTTCGATGCAGTGAACCGGCCCTTTCCCAGCATTTCCGGGAAACTTCCGCCTCTCTACTGGAGCCTCGGCTCCTCCATCGGCGACCTCGACCGAGCCGAACCCCACTTCCACGCTCGCGACGTGGGCCGCATGGACATTTATCCGCATCTAGAATGGCCCCTCCACTTCGGCGACTGGCAGGTCCGCCCGGAATTCGCCCTGCGCACCACCCAATACTCCGGCAGCCAGCTACCCGATCTCGATGGGTCCAACTTCGGCGGCGTTCCGCTCGTCCAGCACAACCCTCTCAACCGCCGCGACATCGAAGCCTCGCTCGACATTCGCCCACCCGTTCTAGAACGCGACTTTATTGTGAATCGCTGGAATCGGCAGATTCGCCACGTCATCGAGCCGGAGATCTTCTATCGCTACGTTACCGGCATCAATAACGCACGGAACACCCTGCACTTCGACACCACCGACATCGCCACCAACACCAATGAAGCCGGCTTTTCTCTTACCCAGCGCCTCTACCTCCGTCCCCTCCACGCCAAGCCGTGCGAAGAAGCCGTGGAGGGGCCAGCCTCTGGCAAACCAGGGAAGAAGAGCGCGAAGCGGCAACCGGAATCGACAGACGACACCTGCAAACCCAAGCCCCGCGAATGGGCCAGCTGGCAGGTGGCGCAGAAATTCTTCATCGACTCCACTTTTGGCGGAGCGCTCATTCCCGACCGCCGCAATGTCTTCGATTCCACACTCGACCTCACCGGCATCGCGTATCTCACCTCGCCGCGCAACATCGCGCCTGTGATCTCGCGGCTGCGTTTTGAGGCCATCGATCGCCTACGCCTGGAATGGGATCTGGATTACGACACCAAGGCCGGCCGGCTCGGTTCGGACAATCTCTTCGCCGGTTACAGCTTCGGACGTGTCACCGCCGGTATCAACACGGCTCTGCTCAACGCCGCCGATGAAAACGGCAGCACCGCAACTCTCATTCAGAGCCACCAGGTGCAGCCCTTCCTCTTCATCGGCAAGCCGTCCGACGTAGGCTTTAGCGTGGCCATGAACGCCAGCTACGATTTCACCCACGGCGCTCTCCAATACGGAGGCGTCGAGACTATTTACAACTGGAACTGCTGCGGCCTCAACCTCGGCTACCGCCGCTTCGCCCTCGGCTCCCTGCGCGATGAGTCGGAGTGGCTCTGGGGATTTACCCTCTCGGGCATCGGCACCGCCGGCAATATTCGCCGCAGTACCTCAGTCTTCCCTACGCCCGACGCCCTGAACCGCATGTATTGATTCCAGACGCAGCCCCCAGCAAGGGTCATTGATGCTCCGTGAAAGGGCCCGGCTTCTGTCGTTCGGTTGCATGGCATCCTCTGCACTATTTCGTCTCTCATCAAGGGGCGACGATCGGGCTTGGCAGCGGTCAGGCTGCGCGGTAAGTATGTCCCGAAGCTTTGACGGGAGCGCCGCGCAAGGTGCCGCCGGATTGATGCTCGTCACTCAGCCGGAATTGGCGGATGATGCTGTCCAGATCATGAGCCAGGATGGAGAGCTGCTTGCAGCCGTCGGCGGTTTCCTCGGCTGCGTGGGAGTTTTCGGTGGCTAGCTGAGAGATATGGGTGGCGGATTCCGAGATTTCGGCGGCAGCGGAGGTTTGCTCGGTGGCGGCGGTGGCGATGAGCTGAATCATGTGCTCGACGTCGCGCGCCGACCCGATGATGGCCTCCAGGCTGGCGCGGGCGCGGCTGGTTTCGCCGATACCGCTGTCTACGGCCTGATGGCTTTCCTCCATGAGGCTGAGGGTCTGGCGGGTTTCGTCCTGAATGTTGCGAATGGTGCCGGCGATTTCCTCGGTGGCGGTGCGGGTGCGTTCGGCGAGGCGGCGGACTTCGCCGGCGACGACGGCGAATCCGCGGCCATGCTCGCCGGCGCGGGCGGCTTCAATGGCGGCGTTGAGGGCGAGAAGATTGGTTTGCTCGCTGATGTCCTGGATGACGGTGACGACTTTGCCGATCTCCTGGGAGCGTTCAGCGAGGGCAGTCATCTTTCCGGCAACGGAACTGGTGGCGGTGGAGATGCGCTCCATGGTGGCCGCGGCGGCCTGCATGACGGTTCCACCTTCATTGGCGGTGTCGGCCGATTTGCGGCTGGCGGCGGAGGCGTTTTCAGCGTTGTGGCTGATCTCGCCGATGGTGGCGGTCATCTCCTGGGCGGCGGCGGCAATCTGGTTGGTCTTCCCGGATTGAGATTGGGCGTTGCCGTTGGCTTCCAGGGAGCGCGTGCTCATCTGGGCCGCGGAGGCGGAGAGGTTCTCCGCTCCGCGGGCTACGGTGCTGAGTACGGAGTGCATTGCCGCGACAGAGGTGTTGAGTGCCGCACACATACGCCCTATTTCATCGGTGCTGTGCGAATCCACTGTCACAGTGAGATCTTTGGCTGCCACCTGTTCGAGGGCGGCGGTGGCGGCTTGGAGGGGAGGAGCAATGAGCCGTGTCAGGATGATGCCGATCAAGGCGCATATGAGAACCAGACCCAGAATGACGCCTACGTTGATCCACATAGCCTGCCCGCTCTGCCGGGTGACGCTACTGGCGTGCTCCATTCCCGAGTTTGCGTTGAGACTGAGGGCGTTGCTCACTGCCGTCAAGGTGACGTTTATCGAATCCATGGTAGCGTCCGACATGAGCAGTCCCAAGGCGCCGTCAATCTTTCCTTCCGCCAACAAGGCCAGGGCGCGATCGCTGTTTCCACGATATTGATCGAAGGCAGCGACGAATTTCTGATACTCTTCGCGCTCGCGCGGCGAACTGATGAACGGCTCGTAGGCTTTTACCGCCGATTGATACTCGTTGATCGCCGACTGACGTTTTTCGGTGTGACTCGTGGTACAGGCGGAAGCCTGGCAGAGCAGGAGATCAAGATCTTCGCGGCGCACTACGTTGACAGCTCCGCGCAGGGCGGCCAGATGCACAACTGAGGGGAAGCTGTTCTCGCTCACCGCTACGCTCTTGGCCGCGATGTCGCGGAAGGTGAAGAAGGTGTAGGCGCCCAAGATGAGACAGAGGCTGCACACAAGGCCAAAGGCGAAGGCGAATTTGCGGGCCACGGGAAGGTTGCGAAAAGCGGACATAACTGGAGCTCCAATCTTTGTCTGAACGCAGAGGCGTGGAGAGCCACATGGATGGCGACTCGTCCTGAGAAGGTCTTGGACACAAGCGTCATCGGCGGACGCACATAAAACATGAAGGCTGGTTTGCCGAGGACGGCCTCCCGTTTCCATGCCGGGACGCGCTTTCAAGACCGGGAATTGCGGCTGGGCGGCGGGGGCCGGCGGAACGGCCGCACCTTTTCATCGTTACTTTTCTTAATTTGGCCCATAAATGATGCTTTATAGGAGATGGTTCGTTCTGTTGGGCACACCATGGCGATTTGAGGTTAGAATTTCAGCCGGACCGCGCGCGAGTGCGGCTGCGTCGGGAAATTGCGGACGCAGGTAAAGCCAGGTGGGTACGTGAAAGCAAGTTGGTGGGGAGCGGTTGGCCTGGTCGCAGCGGGCATCTGGGCGCTCGGCTTATTTTCGGAGGGGCAGGCTTCGGCCTCTTCACCGAGTGCCGATTCCGAAAATGACAGTTCCAGAGTTGCAGAGGGAGCAGGTCCCGATAGGGCCGGGCAGCTTGTTGTTGTCCCCCTGGCTGGCAGCACGACGATGCCGATCGTTCGAGTGATGCCGGAAGAGCCTGCCGATCCATGTACGCAGAAAGGGGTTGTTGCGACCCCCACCCGGCCGGCTTGGGATTATGCGGCTGCGACGACGCAGTGCGGGATTGCTGAGGCGGATGCAGGATTTTTAGGGCAGTCGATGGGCGCGGGCATCACGCAAAGAATGCTGGTAAGCAGCATTCGATATGGGCTGACGCCCAGACTGGATCTGCGCTGGGGAATGGCGAACCATATTGTGCAGAGTGGGGAAGCGGAGCAAAACCTGGAGGGCGTGGGGGACGATTGGGTGAATGTTCGCTACCGCTTTCACGAGCAGGGGCGAAAGACGCCGGCCATGGCTTTTCTGTATGGAGCCAAGATTCCCGTGGCTAATCCAGCAAAGGGCCTGGGATCGGGATTTGTGGATCATCAATTCATCTTTATCGCCAGCCGGGATCTGGGCAGGTATCACCTGGACTTCAACACGGTGGGGACGCTGGCAGGCGAGAAGCACGGGCACGACGGGGCGGCGCAGTTCGGTTTGGCGGTGACGCGGCCTTTGAGCAAAAAGCTCTCGGGAATTTTAGAGAGCTATGGAGGACCGCAGCCGGGAAGCCCGGATCGTTTTGGGGCGGTGTTTGCCGGGGCGGTGTATACCTTGCGGCCGCAACTGGTGCTGGACGCCGCGTACGCGCGCACCTACACGGCGGGCTCGCCGCGACAGCAGGTGCTGGTGGGAGTGACATTTGCGAGCCGGCCGGGGTTTGCGCCGCTGTCTCACGGTTCGGCCCTGGCGCGGCTTCTGGGCCGCTGAGCGGAGTTGTTTGACGACGGGAACTGCGCGCCGTAGGCTTAGAGAATGCAATTCCTGGTTTCAGATCTGGAGCGCGAGCCGATTCAGTTTTCGGTGGCGCTGCCGCCGGTTGCGGTTGGTTATGGCGGCGAGGCGGAGCAGTTGGGCGATCTGACTGCCGAGGGGCGGGCCGAGGTGCTGCATGAGCATCGAGGGCCGAAGGAGATCGTGGCCGATATCCGGCTGAAGGGCAGCTTTCGGGGTGAGTTTCAGATTCCCTGCGCGCGATGTGTTGAGCCGGTGGATTTGCCGCTGTCGGGGGAGTTCGACCTGCTGTTTCGACCTTCCGCAGTGGATGCTACGGGTTCTGAACATGCAATCTCCACGCCGGAGACGGAAATCGGGTATTATGACAATGGTGGCCTTGCGCTTGAAGACGTGCTTCGGGAACAGGTTTTGCTGTCCCTGCCGGCCCGGACGCTCTGCCGCCAGGACTGCAAGGGACTTTGCCCACGCTGCGGGGTAAACCGTAACGAGACAGCCTGCTCCTGTGATTCGGGTCCGAGCGACCCGCGCTGGGAAGGATTGGCTGGCTTAAGCAGCCGGATCAAGAACGAGCAGAATTAAGGGAAAGATCACGGTCTTTCCACCCTGACGGGATGAGGTTGAAGGCCCGTGCCGGAAGCGTTTGCTCATGAGGCAGCCCGGAATCGAAAGACAGGGGACACAAGAAAGGAAACAGTACAATGCCTAATCCGAAACGGCGTCACTCGAAGCGCCGCACTGCACTTCGCCGCTCTCACGACTTTCTGACCGCGGGCTCGCTTTCCATTTGCCCGAACTGCCAGGAAAAGAAGCTTCCGCACCGGGCTTGCGCCAAGTGCGGCGAGTACAAGGGCCGTGCGGTCCTTGAATCCAAGGAAGCTGTCAGCTAATCTTCAACTCAACTATGCTCCCAGTTCCCAGGCCCGCGTTTACGGTGTTGACGGACATCGCGCTGGATGCTTTTGGCTCAGATAAAGCTCCAGAGCCGGAGATTCGCGGGGCCATTGAGGCTTGCCGGAGTTTGCCGGTACGGGTGCATCTGATCGGTCCGGAGCGTGAGCTGCGGGATCTGCTGGATGAGTACCTGGAAGACGAAGATCTGCCGATTGTGATCCATCATGCCTCGGAACGGATTGGCATGGATGAGAAGGCTGCGCACGCTGTCCGTACGAAAAAGGACAGCTCGATGCGCGTTGGGCTGAAGCTGGTTCGGGAGAAGAAGGTAGCGGGGTTCGTAACCGCAGGCAACACCGGTGCGGCGATGGCCACAGCGAAGATGGTGCTGGGCGCGCTGCCGGGCGTGGATCGACCTGCTTTGACGGCGCGGATGCCTACGGTGACAGGATCGCCCTGCGTGTTGCTGGATGTGGGCGCGAATGTCGACTGCAAAGCACACAATCTTGAACAATTTGCGGTGATGGGTGAAATGTTTGCCCGGTCTGTGCTGAAGGTGGCGCGGCCGCGTGTTGGCCTGCTTTCGATCGGTGAGGAAGAATCGAAGGGCAACGACCTGACGCGGGAGGCTTTTCCGCTGCTGAAGGCACTACCGATTCACTTTGTAGGCAATGTCGAGGGGCGGGATATCTTCAACGGCTCGGCGGATGTGATTGTCTGCGATGGGTTTGTGGGCAATGTGGCGCTGAAGACCGGCGAAGGGATTGGGCGGCTGTTTCGCGACTTGCTGCGCGAATCGCTGACGCGGACGGTTACGGCGCAGGTAGGGGCGATGCTTTCGCGGAAGGCCTTCAACGATTTTCGACGGCGGTTGGATTACAACGAATATGGCGGCGCTCCGCTGCTGGGTGTGCGCGGAGTTTGCATCATCGGGCATGGGTCGTCGAACGAGATTGCTATCTATAACGGCATCCGGGTGGCGATGGAGTTTGCCAAGGCTGACATCAATGGCAGCATCGAGCAAGAGCTGGCCAACAGGCCTCCGCGACCGCCTGCCGCGGACAGTGCGCATTCGGATACGGCAATCCAGTAGCTATGTCTTCTGAGACTTCCTCACAATCAGGGAAATTCGATGCGCGGATGCTGGAGCGGCTGGCTTGTCCGGTTTGCTTTGGGGAACTGCGACTTTCCGGCGAACAGATTTGCTGTACCGGCTGCGGGCGGGCCTATCCGCTGATCGACGGTATTCCGGTGTTGATTGCGGAGCGGGCGCTGGCCAATAAGCCTGCCAAGGGAAATAACGCCCCGTAGGCCATCAGAGATGGGGTTGTGTACCAACGGCATAGGAATGTATGCGTACGTTTCTTGTGGCGGGGATGGGCTGGAAGGTTTCGAACCGGAATCAGGGAATGCGGCTTGGAGTATGCGCCTTACTTATGCTGATAGAAGGGCCAGACGATCAGGGCGGCTACGGCCATTGCTCCCAGAAGCCCAAGAACCAAGAGGGAATAAAGCAAGATCAAGTTTGGGCCTTTGGGCTCGGGTAGGTCGTCGTTTTGTGCGGGGCGCAAATTACTCATATTTGAGGGACTCCACGGGATCCATCTGGGCTGCGCGGGTGGCGGGGACGGTACCGAAGATGATGCCGACGACGAGTGAGACGCCGAGAGCGGCGACGATGGACCAGGGTGAGATGGGTATTTCGTAGCTTGTAAAGAGACGCACGGAAAGTGGCAGAGCCAGGCCGATGACGGTGCCGATCAGGCCTCCGGCGAGCGAGATCATGACGGCTTCAGTCAGGAACTGGAGGCGAATTTCGCGGGAGGTGGCACCGAGGGCTTTACGAATGCCGATTTCGCGGATGCGGGCGCGGACATTGGCGAGCATGATGTTCATGATGCCGATGCCGCCGACGGCGAGGGTGACCATGGCGACGGCGATGAGGACCGCAGTGAGGCCGGTGGCGATGGCGGCGGCGGTGGTGAGAAGTTGTTTGAGGTCGGAGGTCTTGTAGACGGAGTTGGGTTTGTGGCGGGATTTAACGATGCGGAGGATGGCTGTGGAGGCGTCGGGTACATCGTCCATGCTGCGCAGGGAAAAGTAAATCTGCTTCACATTGTCGGTGCCGGTGAAGTAGCGAGCCACTGAATAGGGGATAAGAATGGTGTTGTCGGTGATCTCGGATTCGCCAAAGGTATCGACGGCTTCTTTGAAGGTGCCGATGATGGTGAAGGGGATGCCGCTGATCTGAAAACTTTGTCCTATGGCGGCGTCGGCAGAGCCGAACATTTCCTGGGCGAAGGGGATGGTGACGACAGCGCACTTGATGTGGGCACTTTCGTCCTGGTCATCCATAAAACGGCCGTCGGTGACGATGAGGTTGCGGACTTTTTGATAATCCGGAACGACGCCGAGGACCAGTGTATCTTTGACGACGCCTCCGCCGAAGCTGATGCGGTCATGCATTTCGAGAATGGGCGAGGAATAGAGGACGCTGGGAACCTGGGCGACTACGGCACGCTCATCTTCGCGGGTGAGGTAGTCGTTATAGACAGCGCTTTCGGTGCCGGTGGATCCGCCGCCGGCGTATTCGAGCTCGATTTCGTTGGTGCCGATCTTTTCGATGAGTCCCAGAGCGTATTCGCGGCCGGTAAGGCCGATAGTGACGACGAGGATGACCGAGGCCGAGCCGATGACCATGCCGAGTGCGGTCAGGGCGAAGCGCGTCTTGCTGGAGCGGAAGCTATCGATGGCCAGACGCATGGTTTCGCTGAAGGCGATGGTGCGTTGGGCGCTGAGGATGGTGCGGCGGAAGGACTCCTGGCGGGCCTGTTCACGGGCATGGTCGCGGGTCTCGTCCCGTATCGGGCCGGGAGCTGATTCGCGAACTTCATCACGGGATTGAGTTGGGGGATTCATTCGGCCACTTACTTGGATGCTGGGTGCGTCCGGCGGCTTCTGAATCGTTCAAAACCGCCCGCGTCTCTATACAACCTTACTTGATGCGCTTGTCACTTGACGTACTTGTCGAGCCACTTCAGTTCTTCGCGGAGCTTGATGTAGCCGTGCCAGGGGTTGCGGGCGAGGGAGTGGCCTTCTCCGGGGAAGACGAGGAAGCTGTGGTCGATGCCGAGCTGCTGGAGGGCGCGCTCGAGGGTGACACCTTCCAGGTAGCTGACGCGGATGTCGCTGGCACCCTGGACGATGTGGGTGGGGGTCTTCACGCGATTCATGCGGAAGAGGGCAGCTTCACTCTGGTAAAGCTCGGGAGATTCCCAGGGTTTGCCGTTGAGATACCAGGCGTCGTCCCAGGTGACGTCGTCATTGCCCCAGTTGGCGGCGTGTTCGACGGCTCCGGCACCGGTGACGGCGACCTTGAAACGGGTGGTCTCGGTGATGAGCCAGTTGGTCATGTAGCCGCCGTAGCTGTATCCGCCGATGGCCAGCTTGTCGGGGTCGGCGTATCCGTCTTTGACCAGGGCGTCGACGCCGGCGAGGATGTCTTCGCCAGGTTTGGAGACGAGATGCGGAGCGATCTGGAGCATGAAGTCGTCGCCGTAGCCGGTTGAGCCGCGATAGTTGGGGCGGAAGACGAGCCAGCCATTGGTGGCCGCGAGGGTAGCCCAGTCATACCAATCCGCACCGAACTTGTTGCCGTCGGCGTCGGCTGGGCCGCCATGGATGAAGGTGAGCATTTTCAGGTGCTTGGCGTCCTTTTGGCCGGGAGGAAAGATGAGAACGCCTTCGACGGAGGCGCCGTCCTTGGATTTCCAGGTATAGGGCTGCCACTCGGGTTGGGCGCGCTCGGCAAAGATGGGATTCAGGTTGGTGAGCTGGGTAAGCTGGTCTGGGTGCTGCGCGTCGGCCGCGAGATAAACCTGGGTGGGGTGGTTGATGGTGGAGAAGCGGACGAGCATGGCGCTTCCCGACTTGGCCGGTGAGATACCTGCGTAGGTTCCCGGGGTTCCCGGCAGTTTGGTTGCATGGGTACCGGAGACGAGATAGAGCTGTTCTTCCGTGCCTTTCACGCCGAGGCCGATCAGGTCTCCATTGGGCAGAAGTTCGAAGTCTTCCAGGGAGCCGGTGAAGTCCGCTCCCAGACGCTCGACTTTGCCATCGGTGGGATTGATACGAAAGAGGCGGCCTTGGACATCCTGGTATTTGCCTTCGACCGAACCGCCTGCTCCGTGAACACCGAAGTGAAGCCATTGGCTGTCTGAGGTCCAGCGAAGGCCGGCTTCCAGAGCTAAGTTGTGAGTGAGCTGATGAGGCTCGCCGCCGACCGCCGGGAGCAGGAAGATTTCGGTGTCGCCAGGATTTTCCATGCGATGGCTGATGGCAGTGGTGAGGAAGGCAACGGTTTTGCCGTCGGGCGAGGGTGAGATTTCAGCGATTTCTAATTTGGTGGTGGCGAGGGTTTGCGCACCGGCCGGCAAGGGGAGTTTGGCGTCGTCCTGCTTTGCTTTGTCTTCTTTTGGAGGATGCGGAGGCTGCTGGGCGGCTGTATTGGACAGCGAGGCCGCAACAGGCAGGGCCAGGAGCAGCTCCGGGCGCTCCTGTTCACGCCAGCGAATTACGTCTTTCCAGTCGTCTTTTTGCGCATCTTCCTGGGCGTGGGTCAACGGGGTTGCAGTGGAGAGATAGATGGTTTGGCCATCGGGAGACCAGGCGAAGGTGTGGGCATCGAGCTTTTCGCGGTAGAGCGGCTGCGCCTCACCGCCAGCAACGGGGATAAGCCAGAGGCGGGTGGTTTTGTCGTCGTCCGATGCGCCGGCTCGGCGGGCTTTCGCATCACCTGAGCCGGAGTCGCTCGAATCTTTCGTGGCGCCGTCATCGCCGCCGGCAAGGGGTCGGTCGCTGAGGAAGGCGATCCATTTGCCGTCGGGGCTCCACTGGGCGTCTTCATCGGAGCCAGATTGGGTGAGCGCGCGGAGGCCGTCTTTGGCTGTCCAGAGGGAGAGCGTGTGGCGGAAGGTGTTGGCTTTCCAGTCTGGGTTTTCGGTGCCTATGACGGCTGCGGTGCCGTCGGGGGAGAGGCGGGCTCCGACGATCTCAGTGGTGTTGAGGAATTCGTCGAGAGTGATGGCAGGCTTAGCGGCCTGGGCGACGAGCAGGGCGCTGAGAGCGAGGGGTCCGGAGAGGCAGAAAAACGAGCGGCAGGCGGAAAGCTTCATGATTTTTCCTGATGGAAGTGGGTGCAGATGCAAGCTGTCTTTCAATGTACAGCGCCGAAGCGAGAGCTCTCAAAAGGAAAACGCCGGAGGCGATGGCCCCCGGCGTTTTGGTTGAATGAGGCGGGTGGTTAGAAGTCGAAGCGGAGGCCGAATTGCATACGGCGGAAATTGCTTTGTTGCGGTAGGGTAGTTCCGTATGCGCCGAGGGTGCCGCCGGTGAGGCCGGAGCTGATGCTGGCCGTGTCGAAACGGTTGGTGTTGGTGACGTTGTACACTTCGCCATCGAATTTGAGCTTTCCGATTTCCCCAATGTTCCAGGTTTTGCTCAAATTGCTGTCGATGTCGAAGTAGCCGTCGCCACGGAAGACGTTGCGGGAGCCGGCTTCTCCTGGATAGGGGAGACGGACAGGGCCGTCGGAGCGCTGGATGTTATTGACATCGCCCGGATTGTCGAAGACCTGCTCCTGCAGATTCGCCGCGTCATAGTGCTTGCGCATCTTGACATATCCCTGCTTAACGCCGTAACCCTCCAGCTGCCAGTTGGTCGACCATCCCGGCTCGAAGACCGAGAAGGGCAGGCCGCTTGTCCAGCGGGTGAGGCCTCCATAGGTCCAGCCGCCGAGGAGTGCGTCGACGAGCCGGTTGCTGTTGCCGAGCAGTTTCTTTCCGCGGCCTACTGGAAGCTGGTATACGAGATCGCCAGTAACCAGGTGGCGCGCGTCAAAGTCCGACACGGCCTTATTGAGTTTTGGATTCCAGGTATTCTGAATTGCCGAACCGCCATTGAGGTCGAGAGAAAATTCATTGGCACGCTCTGTACCTGAGTTCAGATCAAGCGATTTGGACAGAGTGTAGCTCACTTCCATGCTGAGGCCGTGGCTGGTTGGATGGCGCAATGTGGCTTGAAGGGCGTTGTAGGAACTGGTGCCAATTGAAGACCAGGCATACAGGGAGGAGAACTGGCTTTGCCAGAACCTGGATTGAGACGGGCAATTAAAGGCCCAGTCTCCATCTCCACAATAGAAGTCGAGATTGCCGATGGAGGTAGTCTCGCCCTCGGTGTACCGATAGTCAGCCCACTCGTAGCGATATACCGCTTGCGTCGCGGTGGCGTTGGGGGTTGGGCAATGGTTTGGAGTTACGCCATCTGATTCCGTAGCCGGGTTGAAGCCGGCCATGTAGCTAAAGACATCTTCAAAGTAGGGGATAGTGGGAACTGAAACGCAATCGTTGCCTCTGTGAAGATCAACGAGCCCGGAGAGCTGACGGGCAGCCTTAAAGTAGTCGCCTCCACCTTGGGGATCATTGTAGTCAACCGGCTCGGCCAGATCGAGTTGTTGAAGGAGGTGACGGCCAAAGCGGCCTACGTATGCCTCTTCGAAGAGGAAGCCTCCAGGCAATTCTTGCTGGAACGAAAGATTGAACGCTTCGGAGTATGGGGTTTTGATGTGGTTATCCACGCCGAACGTGATAAGGAAAGATCCGTCTGGTGGAGCATATGGGAAAGTCGCCGTGGGGTCGGCAGGGGGTAAAGGTATGTTGGGTAGATCATGCGGCCCAGTGAAGCGGGGCGCTGTTTCGAAGCTCGAAATGCCCGCCGGATTGGTGAGAGCAGTGCTCAAACCAAAAGAACCTTGCTCGCTGAAGTTTTGGACCAGAGATTCGCCATAGTGATCGAAGTAGATTCCGGCACCGGCACGAATCGAAGTCTTGGCGGTCGGAGACCATGCGATCGCAACCCTGGGTGCGAAATTGTCCTTGCTCTTGGCCCAATATCCGGGCTTGCCATTGGCTTTTCCCGAGGGAGAAAACTCCAGGTCCGGCTCGTAAATGTCTCCTGTTTGGGCTGCAGTCTCGCGTTGTTTAAACCATGTGTGCGTATCGATGGTCGGCGCGATCTGCTGCCCCTTTGTTTCGTAGGGCGTCTGCAGCAGACTGTGCCGCAGGCCGACGGTGATGTTGAGATTGGGCTTGATTCTCCAACTATCTTGAACGTACCACTCGTATTCGTTGGCCTTGAAGTGACGGGCGATTGCGGTGCCGTCAGCGAGAATCGAAGCTTCGGTTGGTGAGGAGACGCTGTAGTTGTAGTTATTGGTAAGCGAGGGCACAGTGCCGACCAGCGAAGCATAGGCGATGACATACGAGTTCTGGAAACTCGAATCGACAGCGGGAAGACCGATCGTGGACGGATCGGGTGGATCGCCGCCCAGCCAGTAAGGGTTGGTACTTGCTCCGTTGAAGGAGTTGGCGTCGGTGATGCTGATGTTCTGGATGAGGCGCCAGTTGGCACCTACCGAGACTGTGTGATTTCCCTTGGTCCAAGTGAATGTATCGACTATGTTGTGTACTGGAATCTCACTGATGGTGCTCCGATTCTGGGCCGTGGGCTGGACCAGGAAACGGAAGTTGACATAATCGCCCGACCCTATGCCGGAGACACCTTGCCCGAATCGGATATAGCCGTAGCGAATGTCATTCACAATACTGGAGGTCGGCGTCCAGGTGTGACCGAAGGCCAGGCCCTTGGTATTGGCTTCAGTCAGCGTCTTGGGAGGCTGGCCGGGAAGGTTGGCATCCCCGGCGTTGGTGTCCTTCTGCAAGTTGCCTCGAGCGAAGACCTGCTGCTTGCTGCTCAGGTTGTAATCGAGCTTGAAGATGCTGGTGTTCTGGGTGGTGGGAACTTTTACAGGGAAAAACAAAGAACCTGAATTGAGTCCGTCACCGAGCGCTGAACCGGTCGCATTTGGGACACTTGAGTAGTAGGAAAGTACATTAGGATTGGCACCGGAACCCCATGGGCAGACAGGGGCGCCATTGAAAGTCTTCGACATGCATGGCGCGTCCAAGGCGGCCAGCTGGGAGGCGGTAATTGTTGACACATTGCCGTTAACGTCCTGGTATTGGATAGAGCCGGCGTGGAATGCGGCAGTGGGAACGGTCTGGCTGTTGATGTCGTCAATCGCCTGCCGGAGGCCTTCATAGTTGCCGAAGAAGAAGAGTTTGTCTTTCTTGAGCGGGCCGCCAAAGCTCGCTCCGAAGATGTTCCTCAAGTATTTGGCCGGCGTGTTGGATTCGCCGGAGGAGAGTTCCGAATTCTTGAGGAACCAGTTGTTGCTGATGGTATTGGTGGGGCGGTAGTACTCGTAGGCGGCTCCGTGGAATTTGTTGGTTCCCTTCTTGGTGATGAGAGAAATTTGGGCTCCGGAGGAACGGCCGGCGTCGGCGCTGCCGTTGGAAGTGGTTACGCGAAACTCCTCGGTTGAGTCCAGTGTGGAACGCAACACCCCGGTGAATGCATATCCGCTTAGCTGATCGTTATCGTCGAGCCCATCGAGGATGATATTGCCCTGATCGGAGCGGCTGCCGGAGACGGAGCCCTGGCGGCTGTCCATTTGCTCGGCGTTGCCCGTGGCGCTGTTGCCGCCACCCTCACCGAGGAAGAGAACACCCGGCTGCATGGCGAGCAAAGAAACGGGATCGCGCCCGTCCATGGGTAGGGACTGGATGATCTCGTTACCCACCGAGCCGCCCATTGCGGCATCGGTCGTGTTCAGGGTTGTCGCGCTGGCGGTCACGTCCACAGTTACGGCGCTGGACTGGATGGTGAGATCAAAATTGATTGTGGCTGGCTGGTCGACGAGGAGTTCGGCGGATTTGGACTGGGAGCCGAGACCCTGTGCGGAAACAGTGATGATGTACTTTGCCGGTGGAATCTGGGGGAACTGGTATTCACCACGGGCATTGGTCACTGCCTCAACAGTCTTGTTGACGGTTTGATCGGTGATGCTGACGGTGGCGTTGGGGATGAGGGCGCCACTGGGATCTTTCACGGTGCCGCGCAGAGAGGTTGTGGCCTGGCCAAAAGCGACGCTGCAAGAGATGAGGATGCATAGGAGCATCGCTCCCAACTGGGATTGTTTCACGTCTGTTCCTCCAAAATCCAAGTACAAAAGAGAAGCAAGTGTTGTTATGGGGTCGATCACTCGGTTCGAGTGTTCTTGCCGGATGCGGCCCAAATAAGAGATAGGACGGGCACGCTCCGCTCGGAGAGTGATTTTATCTTGCAGCAAAATTAATAGGATTTCAACAGATTTTCTGTTGCGGGCGCGTCCCTGGCCATTTCGGTTATTTGTGACGAGGGCTGGATTTGACGACGGCAGGCGAAGATTTCCGGAGGCGAATGACGGCCGAAGCCTTCAATAAGAGTCCGTTGAAGGCAGGTTGAGCCCAAAAGGAAAGCGCCTGGAGAGTTGGTCTCCAGGCGCTTGGTTTGAGTTGGACCGGCGGGCTTAGAAGTCGAGCCGCAGACCGAATTGAATACGGCGGAAGTTGTTCGATCCGAGACGGAAGCTGTAGGTTCCAAAGCCCGAGTAGGTGAGGCCGGTTCCTATGCTGTTGGTGTCCATGCGGGTGGTATTGGTGACGTTGTAGACTTCGCCGGTGAACTTGAGCTTGGCTTTGTCGGCAATGCTCCATGTCTTGGCCATGGAAGAATCGATGTCGAAGACACCATCGCCACGGAAGTCGTTGCGGGGGCCAGCCTCGCCGGGATACGGCAACCGAACCGGCGAGCCGGTCAAGATGCCGCTGTCGATTTCATCGGGGTTGTCGAAGACGTAAGGTACGCCACCGACGAAGTTTTTATGGACTTTCACCTTGGTAGTTGGTACAGCCCAAGCCTGAAGCTCCCAGTTGGTTGTCCAGCCAGGCTCGATGAGGGAGAAGGGCAAGCCGCTGGTCCAACGGCCGAGCCCGGCCCATTGCCATCCGCCGATTACAGCATCCACCAGCCGGTTGGGGTTAGAGAGCACGGCCTTACCGCGTCCGAAGGGCAACTGATAGGACCAGTCGACGGTGATCAAGTGGGTGGTATCGAAGTCGGAAATACCGCGGCTGAGAGCGGGATTCCAGCTATTCTGAATCGCGCCATAAGAAGTGGCGGATCGTTCAGCATCCGAGCCCATGTCGATCGACCTGGAGTAGGTATAGCTGAAATCCGTGGTGAAGCCGTGTCGCATGGGATGCCGCAGCGTGAGCTGCCCTGCGTTGTAGTAGCTCATTCCGATGGAGGCCAGCGAGATGAGCGAAGAAAACTGTCCATCCCAGAAGCGATTGCCGTGCGGGCCAAACAAATCCGTGTCGACCAGGGCCTGAGTTTCGCCGTAACCGTAGCGAAGCGGCGCCCACTCAAAGTTGTACATCGCCTCAGTGGCGGATTCCCCCTGGCCATCCGCGTTTTTCAGTTCAGGAAAAACATCCTCAAAATACTGGATCGTTGGGACGGCTACGTGAGGAGAGCATGGGCAATGGGAGGATTTTGGATTGAGCGGGATGTCTCCGTAGTTGCCTGCATTTTCGTCTGATATTTTGGAGAGCTTTGCACCGGCTGTGAAGTAGTCGCCAGCGCCCTTGGGGTCGTTGTAGTCCGTCGGTTCTGCAAGGTCAAGTTGTTGGAAGAGGTGCCGGCCCAGACGACCGACGTAGGCGGCTTCGAGAAGAAATCCGCCGGGCATCTCTCGTTGAACCGACAGGTTGAAGGCTTCCACGTAGGGGGTGTGTACGTGATTGTCGATGCCCCAGTTGATGCCAAATGCATCGTCAGGGACCATGTACGGATAAGCCTGCGTTGGCGGCGAGGGCGGGATCGGCAGATCGGGCAGATCGTGCGGACCTGTGAAGCGCGGAGAGTCGTTGAAGGTCACGACGCCGGGCGCGCTTTGAAACTGTGAGGACAATCCGAATGAGCCCAGATTGCTGAAGCGGCGCGTCAACGCTTCGCCGAAGTGGTCGTAATACATGCCAAAACCACCGCGGATCGAGGTTTTGGAATCCGGAGCATAGACGATGGCGATACGCGGGGCAATGTCGAGTTTGTCCTTGGCCCAGAAGCCGGGAGCATGATTTGCCTTCCCGGCAGGAGCGAAGAACAGATCGGGCTGATCGATTTCGCCTTTCGACGCGGCAATTCCGCGATTGAGGAACCACTCGTGCGTATCGACCGTTGGGGCGATCTGCTGACCCTTGGTTTCATACGGAGTCTGAAGAAGCGTGTGGCGAATGCCGAAGGTGATGGTTAAGTTGGGCTTGACTCGCCAAGAGTCCTGGAGGAAGTACTCGTACTCGTTACCCAGGAAGTGTCGGCTGATAAGGGCGCCGTCGGGCAGGAGGCTGGCTGACGTCGGACTAATTACCTGATAGTTGGCGTTACTGTTCAACTCCGGAACGGCTCCGATGATGGTGGCGTAGGCCTGATAAAAGGAGGACAAAGATCCGGGATCTACCGCCGTCAGGCCCAAGCTTGCGGGGTCTGGTGGGTTGATCTTGGTGTTGAGCCATGATGGATTCGTGGTTGCGCCGTTGAAGGAATTTGTATTGTTACCGGTGTTGTTGGCAACCCTGCGCCAACTGCCTCCCAGGGAGATGCTATGGGCTCCTTTGGTCAAGCTCAGATTGTCAGTGATGGTGTTCAGGGGCACACTCACGATGGAGCTGCGCGTCTGCCCGGTGGGTTGTTGCAGGAAGCGGACAGAGACGTAATCACCTTCACCAACGCCGGCGTCAGAATAGCCCTGACGCACGTAGGAATAACGCAGGTCATTCACCGTGCTGGCGTTGGGCGACCATGTGTACCCAACGGCGAAGCCCTTGGTGTTGTCCTCGTAAAAGTCGTTCGGTGGCTGCCCCGGAAGATTCTCTACATCTGAGAGAACATCCTTCTGAAGGTTGCCCCGGAAGAAGAGATGGCTTTTGGGGCTCAGGTCGTAATCCAACTTGGCAATGTTCGTATTTAACCGTTGGGGATACGGTGAGCTGAAGTTGTAGGAACCGTTATTGACACCGTCGCCGCCGCCCAGAAGTGTAGCTGGCGGTTCAGTGGAGAGGTAGTCGATCATTGCCTGATTCACGCCCGGGGTAGTGCAGTTAGTGCAGTTCTGGTCCAGCTTGGCGATTTGATCTGGCGACAAAAGATGGAAATCGCCATCCACGCCTTTGTATCCCAGCTCGCCCTGGAGGAAGGTAGCCGATGGGGTAATGGCAGCGACAGTTTTGTTGGTGGCCAGCCGTTGGCCTTCGTAGTTGTAGAAGAAAAACAGCTTGTTCTTCCAGATCGGTCCACCTACCGAGCCGCCGAAGGTATTGACGATGTACTTGGTAGGAACGTTTGGCTCGCCTGATGCCAACTGATTGGCTTTATTGAACCATTCATTGGCGATCAGGTTGCTGGGGCGATGATATTCGTACAACGAGCCGTGAAATTTGTTAGTGCCGCTCTTGGTGATGAGGGCAATCTGAGCGCCGGAGGAGCGGCCCTGGTCCGCGTTGCTGTTCGATGTAGTTACGCGGAATTCTTCCGTAGAGTCGAGCGTGGAGCGCAGTACCCCGTTGAACCCGAAGCCGTTGATCTGGTCGTTGTCATCGACGCCGTCGAGAGTCACGTTACCCTGGTCGGACCGACTGCCTGAAACTGCGCCCTGGCGGCTATCGACCGAAGAGGCGGCGTTTTTCATGGAAAGATCAAGGGTTTCGCCGAGATAGAGAGCGCCCGGCTGCAGGCTTAAGAGTGAGATCGGATCGCGGCCATCCATGGGGAGAGCCTGGATGGTCTCATTGTTGACCGAGTTCCCGATCGAGGCGTCTGTGGTGTTCAGGGTCTGCGCGCTGGCGGAAACGTCAACGGTGACAGCGCTGGTCTGGATGGACAGACTGAAGTCGATCGTCGCAGGCTGATTCACCAGCAACTCTGCGGACTTGGACTGGGAGCCCAAACCCTGCGCGGAGACAGTGATGATGTACTTTGCCGGTGGAATCTGGGGGAACTGGTATTCACCACGGGCATTGGTCACTGCCTCAACGGTCTTGTTGACGGTTTGATCGGTGATGGTAACGGTGGCGTTGGGGATGAGGGCGCCACTGGGATCTTTCACGGTGCCGCGCAGAGAGGTTGTGGCTTGGCCAAAAGCGACGCTGCAAGAGATGAGGATGCATAGGAGCATCGCTCCCAACTGGGATTGTTTCACGTCTGTTCCTCCAAAAGTACTTAGATCAAAGAGGTGCAAATGCTGTGAAATCAGTAAATGTGTATTGATGATGCTTTTAGATTACGGCCAGAGCAGGGGGTGATGAAGGGTCTGCGCCGCTCGGTGAGTTGACTTATCTTGCAGGAAAATTATCAGGATTTCAACAGATTTTCTTCGTTGAATTACGTTTGCGGCCAATTCGGTGTTTTGTGACAAGAGTTTTACACGGCGGTGACAAGTTGCCGTTTTGAGGGTCGAACGGCAGGACGCGAGCACGTGCCCGGGGCTGATAAGAGTGCGCTTAGGTGTGACTGGAGCGCTGCTGTTGTTGTTGCATTTGCTGGATGTCGAGGACGGGGACGATCCGCTCCGGAGGCTGCTGGGCGCGTTCGACGAGGACGGACCAGTCTTCGGGGATGGGGAGTTTGCGGTCGAGCGGGGGCGGCTCCAAGCTGGCTTCGACGTGGACGGCGACGTAGAGCTCCGACTCGGTTTTGCCGCGGAAGATCCCATGGGTTGGGGGGACGTCGGCGTAGTCGCGGCCGACGGCGGTGCGAATGTGGCGATTGTAGGCGATGAGGTCGTTGGTGGGGTCGAAGCCGACCCAGTTGAGGTGCGGGAGGAGGACTTCGACCCAGGCATGGGAGGCGTCGGGGGTGGAGCGGGCCTGATGCTCGCTGCCCGGATCTTCGCGGCCGCGGTAGAGGTAGCCGCTGACGTAGCGGGCGGGGATGCCGATGTGGCGCAGGAGGGCGATCATGGTGTGGGCGAAGTCCTGGCAGACGCCTTGGCGGCTGGCGATGGCTTCGTCGATGGGCGAGTCGACGCGGGTGGATTTTGGGGCGTAGTCGAAGTAGTCGTAGAGGCGCTTGTTCAGCTCGTGGACGACCATTAACGGATCGTCGCGGCGGACTACATCTAAGTTGGCGGCCAGTTCCAGGAGAGCGGGGGTAGGGACGGCGAAGGTGCTGGGCAGGAGCATTTCGCCGTAGTCTCCAGCGGCGATGAGGGCGTCCAGTTCGGACCAGGCTTCGGGAGCGAGGAAGGCGGGGACGTCCATCTGGATTTGTTGCTCGACCAGGGATTCGGCGACGATGACCAGCTGATCGTGGTCGCCGGGGATGTCGAAGTGGTGGACGTTGTTGCCGTACTGGTCGCGATAGGTGAAGACGCGGCAACGGGGACTGACGGAAAGCGAGAAGGAGAGGCAGTGCTGGTTGACGTCCGAGCGGGGGTGCATGCGGACTTCCATGATGCTTTCGCTGACCGGCCGCTTGTATCGGAAGCGGGTGAGGTGGCGGATGGAGTAGAAGTTCATGATTACCTCTCGTTCAATCCCACCCTAGCCGCAAAAACAAAAGCGCGGCGAGGGTGGGGCACCCATATTTACTACTGTCTCAAACGGCCAGGGCGGATTGGATGGAGTAGTGCACGTAGTAACGGTAGAGGAGCTCGTGAATCTGCTGGCATTGCTCGCGGATGGAGTGGAGGAATGCGCCGGGGTTGCCTTCGAGGATTTCGTTGATGGTGGTGTAGCGGAGCATGGCGTGTAGTTTGCCTGCCGCGGCGTGAAGATCGTCGGGTGGGCGACGGCCTCCGCTGCGCTGGATGGCTTCGAGAGCCTGGCGAACGCCGTCGATTGAGTAGCGGAGGGCGTGGGGGAAGTCGCGGTTGAGGAGAAGGAACTCGAGGATGCGGTCGGGGGAAAGGTCGGCTGTATAGACCTGGCAGTAGGCTTCAAAGGAAGTACAGCAACGGAGGAGGCCGACGAGCTCCAGATATTGATAGCCGGAGTGTTCGCGCTCGGGCAGGTCGAGAAGGCTCTCCTGGTAGACCTCGAGCAGGGTGGCAGTGGCGTAGGCGCGTTCGAGATAGCGGCCCAGGCGGATGAACTGCCAGCCCTCGCCGTGGATCATGGTGGTGTCACTGACGCCTTTGAAGAGGTGGATGCCGTCGACGATGGAGGCGAGAAAGTCGTTCATGTTAGCGCGGAACTGGGCCTGCGCCTGGGGTGAGTGCATCTGGTGGTAGAGGCGGTTGAGGCGCTGCCACTGCTCAGTGGAGAGCTCTTCGCGGACCTGGCGGGCGTTTTCACGGGCTGCGCCGATGCAACTGTTGAGAGAGACGGCGTTGTTGCTGTCGAAGATCAGCGAGCGGGTCATGGCGTCGAAGTCGCCCTGCCACTTGACGCCGCGCGGGTTGCCGAGCGAGGTCAGTAGACGATTCCAACGGGTGTCGGCGGTGGTTTCAGAGGAATCGAGCAGGAGGCTCATGGTTACGTCGAGCTGGCGCACGGTGTTTTCGGCGCGCTCGAGGTAGCGGCTCATCCAGTAGAGGCTGTCGGCGACTCTTGAAAGCATTGGAAATCCTCTAGTGTGAAGTGGGCATAGGCAACAGCAGATCCTTCGCTTTGCTCAGGATGACAAATAACTGCAGAATGATGAACAGCTACTCCAGAATCCAGGTATCTTTGCTGCCTCCGCCTTGGGAGGAGTTGACTACGAGCGAGCCTTTTTCGAGAGCGACTCGGGTTAGGCCGCCGGGGACAATGTTTACTTTGTCGCCGAAGAGGATGTAGGGGCGCAGGTCGACGTGGCGCGGCTCCATCTGGCCGCCGAAGAGGCAGGGGGCGCGGGAGAAGTCGAGCGTGGGCTGGGCGATGTAGTTGCGCGGGTTAGCTTCGATAGCGCGGGCGAATTCTTCGCGCTGCTTGGCGGTGGATTGCGGGCCGATCAACATGCCGTAGCCGCCGCTTTCGCCGACGGCTTTGACGACCAGTTTGTCGAGGTTGGCGAGGACATGCTTTCGCGAGTCATCTTCAGTGAGCAGGTAGGTTTCGACGTTGTTCAGGATGGGGTCTTCATCGAGGTAGTACTTGATGATGCGGGGGACGTAGGCGTACATGGCTTTGTCGTCGGCGAGGCCGGTGCCGAAGGCGTTGGTGACGGTGACATTGCCGGCGCGATAGGCGTTGAAGAGGCCGGCACAACCCAGGCCGGAGTCGGCGCGGAAGATGAGCGGATCGCTGAAGTCGTCATCGACGCGGCGATAGATGACGTCGACGCGCTTGAGGCCGTCGGTGGTACGCATGTAGACGATGTTGTCGTGAGTGACGAGGTCGCGGCCCTCGACGAGGTCAATGCCCATCTGGCGGGCGAGATAGGTGTGTTCGAAGTAGGCGGAGTTATAGACGCCAGGAGTAAGCAGGACGATGTTGGGTTCCGGGCGGCCTTCGGGGGCGAGGGAGCGCAGGGTGCTCAGCAAGAGCTGCGGGTAGTGTTCGATGGGGCGGACGCCGTAGCTGTGGAAGAGTTGCGGGAAGGTGCGCTTCATGACGCGACGGTTAGTGAGCATGTAGCTGACGCCGGAGGGGACGCGGAGATTGTCTTCAAGCACGACGAATTCACCAGTGTTCAGGCGGAGCAGGTCGGTGCCGACGACGGCAATGTAGACGTTGCGTGGGACTTCGAGGCCGCACATCTGGCGGCGGTAGTGTTTGCAGCTATAGACCATTTCGGCTGGAACGACGCGGTCGGCGAGAATCTTGCCTTCGCCGTAGACGTCACGGAGGAAGTGATTGAGGGCGGTGATGCGCTGGGTGAGGCCGCGCTCGATGCGGTCCCACTCACTGGCGGAGATGAGGCGTGGCAGCAGGTCGTAGGGGAAGATGCGCTCGGTACCTTCGTCGCGGCCGTAGACGGTGAAGGTGATGCCCTGGGTCAGGAACGACAGGTCGGCGGACTGCTTGCGCCGCATGAGCTCTTCGTGGGGCAGGCGGGCGAGGGTTTCGATGAGGGCCTGGTATTCGGGGCGGATGCCGCCGTCAGGGGTACGCATCTCGTCGAAGGCACCGTCGAGCTGGTAGTCGCGGAAGAGGCGGGCGTAGTCGATCGGCTCTTCTTCGGTGCCGGACGGGACGGGCTTGTGAGCACTCATCGGGCGGATGGCGGGTCCTTTAGGTGAAATGGGTGAAATCACTCACAGGGCGCCGCAAAGATCGCGGTGACAGCCGCTGCGGTCTCACTAGAGTACACCGAGCGAAAGAGAGGGCGGCGCGAAAAAGGCGGAGTGGGTAAATTTGACGGGGCGGTGACATGAAAAATAGATCAGGATTTTAAGTTACGGAAACCGCGTTTCTCGGGCTAATCCGCGTCGCTGCCAACTGTAGGTCAACGTGCGCTTTGGCAGGATTTCGTATTGCCGGCAATGCTCCGCTATCATTTTCATCGATTGACACTGCTTACCAGGCCGATCCAATACTGTCTTCCCGGAGCCCTGGACTACCGCTAGGCCAAGGAGATCAACATGACGGTGCAGAAACAAATCCAGCAGTACATTGCTGCTCAACCTGGGCCCAAACGTAGCGAAATGCAAGAGCTTAATGGCATGATTTTGGCGATGATGCCGGCTTGTAAGTTGTGGTTTTTAGATGGGAAAGACGAGAAGGGAAAAATCGTTTCCAACCCTAATATTGGGTATGGTTCCCAAACTATCGAATATGCCAATGGAAAAACCAGGGAGTTCTATCAAATCGGTATCAGTGCGAACACAACAGGCATTTCCATCTACATTATGGGATTAGAAGATAAGAAGTACCTGGCCCAGACATTTGGGCGGGATCTCGGCAAAGCAAGCGTGACAGGGTACTGCATCAAATTCAAAACATTAGCAGACATAAAAGTCGATGTTCTCAAAGCGGCAATACGGTATGGGATTGAGCAGACAAGCATTCAGCATTGATGCAACTGGGGTCAAGGCACCGCCCTACTGGCAATCGATGTACATCTACCGTTCTCAGTCCAGGCCAGCCAACACAAACTCGGGAACGTCGAGGTTCGGATTAGTGCCGATATTGTCGGCTTGCAGGAAGTGATGGCAGGTTCTGAAAGCGAAGGTTTCAGATCGACCTATTGCGAAGAAGGCGAAGCGGCTGGACGTCAGAGTACAATTCCTCCGAACCGATCAGGCACAGAATTCCCCCGCTGGAGATGAGCCGGTATGCCTTTTGTCTATGCGACTTACTTAAACCATGTTACGACCGCAAACCCTAACTTCAACCGGATCAAGGACAGTTCGCTCAATCCGCTGAACCAATTGCTGCAGAATGCGCCGGGTGTGTTGAATCCTGGGCTGCGGCTGCAGGTGCTGGAGGCGCTGGGGCAGATTCCTTTTGCCAAGCAGCAGAATTATGCCAATGCGCTGAACTATGCGCGGCAGAACCTGAATTTGGGGATTGCGGCGATTCCGTATGCGTATCCGGTGAACCTTGTGCATCGGTACGATTCGTACGAAGTGGCGATGGCGGCGTGGGGCAATGGGGCAATGGATAACCGGGCCGACGGCTGGTTCGAGCACAGTTTCCGCGTCACCTGGGCTTCGAGCAATGGGAATATGCAGAGCCTGGCGCAGGTGTGGAACTGGGAGCAGGTTACATTCATTCAGCCGGCGGCGGGTCCGCCATTTCGCAATGCGGTGATGAATCAGACGCCGCAGAACTACACATTCGGCATCAACCAGAATTCGTCGAACGGGTTTTGCCTGGACAATCACTTCTTCATGCATCCGTCGCTGATGCTGAATTACCCGATTGCGGCCGGGATTGTCAGCGCCAACCAGGAGTATGAATATTCGCCAGATGGAGGCAACACCTGGTACGAGATTCCGGGTGGGCAGTTTGTCTTCGATCGTGGAGTACGGCCCGCAGCAGGCGGCGGAGGCGGGCTGGTCTTTGTATTTTCGAAGCGAAACCGTCTGCCGGCGAACACGCGCGCTTACCGGTTTGAGGTGGAGTATCCGATTGGGCCTGCGCCGGTGAATCCGCCGGGTAACTATGCGGCAGTGCAAGGCCGTGGGACGGGGCAGGCCAGTCCGCTGAATCTCTACGCTACGGTGATTGCGCAGGCGTAGAGCCTTTTTTTTCATCCTTGCCGATCGAGCCGAGCTGGTCTTCTTCGCTGTAGAGAGCCGCCTAGAAGTCCAAGCAAAGGGCTGGCTATGAGCAGCAATACGTGCAGGCTGCGCTGATGGGGATCTTTGTCGGCTGCTGTTGCGTATATTCCGAGGAGAACGCTGGCGAACGAAGAGAGCGCGCTATTGAGCAGCCCGTCGTGCCCTGCGACGCAAGCCGCGATGAAGCCGGCGAGAACGGAACAGGCCGATCCGACGATCAACTGTAGAGAGTAGAGAAGACTGTTCTGCATTGATGGTTGGAGGAGGGCCCAATCGAGCGGCTCGCTTGGGGTTCCAGTCAGATGCAGGATGAGAATAAAGGCGATTGCGAGCAAGGCAGACGCCAGGGTGGACAAGATCATGTCGGCGGCAGCACCGACGCATACAGCTTTGAAGGATATGCGGAGCATGGTTGGTCTGCAAAAAGAGACGGCGGCAGACTGTACTGGCCTGCCGCCACCATTCTAGTTATTTTGAATGCTTGTTGTTCCGCCAGTTCGTAATTAAGTCGACCAGCATTCCCTCAGAGGCTAAAGCCCGTACCCTTCAAAAATCCGGCTTTAATCAGAGGTTCCCTAGAAGTTGCTCCAGAGGGCCTGGTTGTAAACCTCGTGGTGGTACTGCACTTCTGAGGACTTGACGAAGGTGCCGAGCTGGCGCGGGGAGCGGTCGGCTGCTGCGCGTTTGAGGTCGGAGAAGCGGCCTTGCACGTCGGCGCCGAGGATGTCGGCGACCCAGGACGAGGCGCTGAAATCGTCGATGGCGGAGTAGATGTTGTCGGGCAGATAGCGGTGGGCCTGGCGCAGGTTATCGATTTCGCCGACCGTCCCGTCAATGCCGGTCTTGAAGAGCGAGTAGAGGACCAGATAGGGGTTGGCATCCGGGCCTACGGAGCGGACTTCGACGCGCATCGATTTCGAGTTGCCGATGGGAACGCGGATCATGGAGCCGCGGTCGGTTGCGGAGGCCTTGATCTGGTTGGGCGCTTCGAAGTGCGGATCGAGGCGGCGATAGGCGTTGACACTGGGGTTGAGGATGAGGCAGATGTCGAGCGCGTGGGTGAGGATGCGGTCGATGTAGTCCCAACCGAAGGAGGAGAGTTTTTCCTGGCCTTCTGGATCCCAGAAGAGGTTGGTCTTGCCCTTGGTGATGGACATGTTGGTGTGCATGCCGCTGCCGTTGACGCCGACGACGGGCTTGGGCAGGAAGCTGGCAGTGAAGCCCATGTTGTTGGCGACCTGGCGGGCGAGCAGCTTGTAGAGCTGGATCTGGTCGGCTGCGGCGACGACTTCACCGTAGCTGTAGTTGATTTCGAACTGGCTGGGGGCGACTTCGGGATGATCCTTTTCGTTCTGGAAGCCCATGGCGCGCTGAACTTCGGCGGCGGTGTCGATGAAGCGCCGAAGGGGATCTAGCGGAAGGGAGTGGTAATAGCCACCGGTGTTAACGAAGTCGAAGCGGCCAGTTTCATTGAACCTGCGCTCGGCATCGGTTCCCTGGAAGAGGAAGCCTTCGATCTCATTGGCGGCGTTGAGGGTGTAGCCCTTTTCGGCGAAGATCTTGTCGGAGTAGTTCTTGAGAACGCCGCGCAGATCGCCGGCGTAGGGTTCGCCGGACTTGTCGATGACGGTGCCGAAGACCAGGACTTTGCCGTTGCCGAAGACGTCGGCGGGCACCCAGTAGAAGGCGCTCCAATCGATGCCGAGGCGGAGATCGCTCTCTTTCTGGGCAGTAAAGCCGCGGATGGAGGAGCCGTCGAAGGTGAGGTTGTCATAGCTGGAGATGAGGAACTTCTTGTCGTAGTCGAGCAGGTGCAGGCGGCCTTCAAGATCGCTGAAGAGAACGGTGACGGCTTTAATGCGTTTTTCGTCGGTCAAATATTTCAGGCGTTCATCGCGGATCTGGTCTGGTGAAACGCGATTGAGGCGGTCGCTCTTGGCCTTGAGATTCAGCTCTTCGAGTTCCTCGTAGCTGAGGGCAAGAAAATTGCGGTAGTTGTCGGACACGTAACTCTCCCTTCGGGCGATTGATTATAGACAGCGTAACAGCGACTGGCTGGGTATGCCGCAGATGAACTGACTGTAAATTCAGGGTAACGCGGCATGGGGCGTGTCGCATAAGGAAAACGTAAGATGGATCTACCAATCAGCGGCGAGGGGCATTTCCGGAGGCTGATAGCATCCTTGCAAGGAGTTTTCATTTGCCCATGCCCGTTGTTCACCGTCGATTCTCTGTCATTGGTGCCGGACTGTGTATGTTTTCCAGTCTGGCGTTTGTTGCGCCGGTAGCTTTTCCGGTTCTATTACAGGCTGAACGAGCGCCGATCCAGATTACCGCCGACCTTACCGATGCGCCGCGCAAGCTGTATCACGCGGAGGTGGATTTGGCGGTGACGGCGGGCCCGCTGGTGTTGACGACGCCGAGATGGATTCCGGGGAACCATCGGCCAACCGGGCCGGTTGACGATATTACGGGCGTGGTGTTCTCGATCGATGGGAAGCCGATCGAGTGGCGACGGGACGATGTGGATCTGTACGAATTTCATGTGACAATTCCCAAGGGCGCGACCCGGCTTCATGCACACCTGGACTGCATTGTGACGGGGCGGATTTCGCAGAAGATGGCGGTGCTGGAGTGGGAGAAGCTGCTGCTGTATCCGGCGAATGTGCCGGTGCGGGAGATTCCGGTGCAGCCTTCGTTGAAGGCGCCGGGTGGCTGGGGGATTGGGACGGCGCTGCAGCCGGAGGGTTCTGGTTCGTATCCAGTGCCGGCGGCGGGGAGCACGACGAAGTTTGCGGTGACCAACGTGGAGCAACTGGAGGATTCACCGGTGATTACAGGCGAGTACTTTCATGAGTTCCCTCTCGCGCCGGAGGTTTCACCGAAGCACTATATCGATGTTGTCTCAGACGCGCCGGAGGACTCAAAGCTGCGGCCCTCGGTGCTCGCAGAATTGAACAACCTGGTGCGCGAGGCAAGCACGGAATATGCTTCGCATCACTATCACGTGTACCACTTCCTGCTGACGCTCTCGGATGTAGCGGGCGGGGAGGGGTTGGAGCATGGCCAGTCCTCGGACAATGGCGTGGGCGAGAAGGGCTTTGCGGACGACGCGCACCAGCTTGCCGAGTCGGATTTGCTTTCGCATGAGTTTACGCACAGCTGGAATGGCAAGTACCGGCGGCCGGGGAATCTCTTCCAGACGGACTTTGCCACGATGCAGCAGGGATCGCTGCTGTGGGTTTACGAGGGTATGACGCAATACCTGGGCAATGTGCTGGCGGCGCGCTCGGGGTTGAAGAACCAGGCGCAGTACCGGGATATGCTGGCGCTCTCGGCGGCCAATCTGGACTATAAGCCGGGGCGCGAGTGGCGCTCGACGGAAGATACGGCGATTGCAGCGAGCATTCTGCGCGGAGGCAATCCGGCGTGGGCAAACTGGAAGCGCGGGCAGGACTATTACCAGGAAGGCGAATTGCTGTGGCTGGATGCGGATACGCTGATCCGCAAGATGACCGGGAATAAGAAGTCGCTGGATGATTTTCTGAAGGTCTTTCTGGGCAAGGGCGGCGATACGGGGCCGGAGATTGTGACCTACAACCGCGAAGAGCTGATCAAGGACTTGAACGACATCGTGCCGTATGACTGGGCGAAATTCCTGCATGAGCGCATCGACTTGCAGAATCCGCGCGCGGACCTGGCAGGGATTGAACAGGGAGGCTACCAGCTGGTGTATCACGAGACGCCGAGCAAGTCTGAAAAGACGATGGCTTCGGCGGGCGGCCCGCGCCGGGCGGGGCTGGAATGCTGGTATTCGCTGGGACTGCGTATTTCAAGCGAGGGTGTAATCGGCGATGTGCGCTGGAATGGCCCAGCCGACAAGGCGCGTCTGGCTCCGGGATACAAGTTGCTCGCGGTCAATGGGCACATCTTCTCGAATGAGGCTTTGAAGGGCGCGATCAAGGCCGCGAAAGGCGCTGCGGAACCGATCCATCTGATTGTGCAGGCTGATAGTTTCGTTTCGCTCTTCGATGTGAATTATCACGATGGGGAACGGTATCCGGTGCTGGAGCGGGTCGAGGGAACACCGGCTTATCTGGATGACATTACCAAGCCACGGACTACGCCGGAGAAGGCACCGGTGGAGAAGGATAAGACGAAGGACGAGGAGTAAGAACAACGGGCAAACTTCGTTATGCATTCGCACAGATCGAAGTGACTTCGTCACTAACTTCTAGTTTTGAAGGAGTTGCGTAGGGTAATCTGGGTGTCCAGGAGACCCTATCCCCAGATGCAATTCTCACGCCTGTCCCTTTGTGCGCTTGTCGCTTTCGTTGCCTCAACCATTTATCCACTGCACGCGCAAACTGCTGATGCGCCGCTGGAGAACTTCGTCAAGTCGCATTACACCAAGTATGAGTTTCGTATTCCGATGCGGGATGGGAAGAAACTTTTTACCGCGGTGTATGTGCCCAAGGTTTCGGCGTTTCCGGGGGATGCGGGGCCGTATCCATTCATGATGGATCGCACGCCTTACAGTGTTGGGCCTTATGGCGAGGACCAGTATCCGAAAAACCTCGGGCCTTCGGATGAGTTTGAGAAGGGCGGCTATATCTTTGTCTACCAGGATGTGCGCGGGCGGTGGATGAGTGAGGGCGAGTTCAAGGAGATGACGCCGCACATCGATGACAAGAAGGGGGCGCAGGATGTGGACGATGCGTCCGACACGCATGACACGATCGATTATCTGCTGAAGAATGTGCCGAACAACAATGGCAAGGTGGGCATCTGGGGGATTTCGTATCCCGGCTTCTACACTTCGGCCAGTATGATCGATTCGCATCCGGCGCTGGTGGCGGCCAGTCCGCAGGCGCCGATGACGGATCTGTTCAAGGGCGATGATGCGTATCATGGCGGCGCGTTTATGCTGTCGGCTAACTTTGGTTTCTATGCTTTCTTTGCTCCGTCGCACAATCCGGAGATGCCGCATCCGACGGTGGGTTTCGATTTTGGGACGCCGGATATGTACCGGTTCTATCTGAATGCGGGAAGCCTGGAAAACATGGAGAAGCAGTACCTCAAAGGATCGAACTGGCTCTATATCGATCAGATGAAGCATGACACCTATGACAGTTACTGGGAGGCGCGCAATCTCGCTCCGCATATGAAGAATGTGAAGTGCGCGGTGCTGGTGGTGGGCGGATGGTATGACGCTGAGGATCTCTCAGGTCCGTACAAGACGTTCTATTCAACCAGCAAGCTCAATCCTGACACACCGACGACGCTGGTCGAAGGCCCGTGGGTGCATGGCGGATGGGCGCGCGGGGCGGGCGATCATCTGGGTGATGTGCAGTTCAATGCCAAGACGAGCGAGTACTTCCGAGCGAACGTGCAGTTCCCTTTCTTTGAGCACTATCTGAAGGGCAAGGGCGCGGCGCAGCCGAAGGCAGTGGTGTTTGAGACGGGGACGAATGTCTGGCGCAGCTTCGATGCGTGGCCTCCGAAAGTTGCGGCGAAGAAGACGCTGTATTTTCATGCGGGCGGCAAGCTGAGCTTCGAGCCGCCGACCGAGGCCAGCAGCGTGGACTCCTATGTAAGCGATCCGGCGCATCCAGTGCCGTTTGTGGGCTACACGACCGATACTGTGCCGCAGCGTTACATGGTGGACGATCAGAGGTTCGCGAGTTACCGGCCGGACGTGCTGGTGTATGAGTCGGACATTCTGACCGAGGATGTGACGATTGCCGGGCCGATTGCGCCGAGGTTGAAGGTGGCGAGCTCCGGCACCGATTCAGATTTTGATGTGAAGCTGATCGATGTGTATCCGGAGAACTACCCCGACCCGGAAGATACGGGGCGTCCTAATAAACGCATCCTCGATACTCCGCCGCTGCATATGGGTGGGTATCAGCAGCTATTGCGCGGCGAGCCGATGCGGGCGAAGTTTCGTTCCAGTTGGGAGAAGCCGGAGGCCCTGACGCCGGGCAAGATGACGGAAGTCGATTTCGAGATGCCGGACCTGTTTCATACTTTCCGCGCCGGACACCGGATCATGGTGCAGGTGCAATCGAGCTGGTTTCCGCTGACGGATCGCAATCCGCAGACGTTTACGGATATTCCCAGCGCGAAGCCGGAGCAGTTTGTGAAGGCGACGGAGCAGGTGTTTCACCAGAAAGATGCGGCTTCGGGGGTTGAGGTGCTGGTGATGCCGACGCAGTAGGACGGCGTCAGTACAATACTGGCCTTTACCGGGAGTTCTCCACTCCCAATTCAGCAGTAAGCCGAGATATGAAGAGGGATTTGTAAGCAGCGTGAGGCGCCGAAGGCTTCAAGCCTTCGACGCCTCACCGGAAGTTACACTGCAGAGCTAGTTGCCGTGATTGGAGCAAAGATAATTCGGAGCCGAGGTGTGGGAACTGAAGTATACATACAAATGTCCCTGGTACGGAGAGCCGGGTAGATTGGTTGCCTCCACTAGTGTCGGAGGGCCAGCCTCAGACCAGCCGGGGGCGATGCTTGAACTGAAGGTGGTTCCGTCAGTGGAATACTTGTACTTGAAGACCTGCGAACTGTCGTTCGTGCGGAACCCAAGATAAAGTACGTTGTTGTGAACTGCGAGCGACGGCGCTGTAGAGCTTTGATCGCTCGAAGCTCCGGTATGTAGAGTGAATGTCAGGCCGTCGCTGGACGTATAGAAATAGAGAGTGTGGCTAGAATTGTTGCTTTCGATCGCCGCGTATAGTTGTCCGTTGAAGACCGCCAACGACGGGTTGAAGTTGGATGTTATGCTGGAAATCTCATTTGAGACGATCGAGCCGTCAGCCCCATACCTGCAAAGAACCATTGCATGTGTGTTGTGGTCGCGAATTCCCAGATACAAAGAACCGTTAAAGGCGACTAGAGACGGCGAGCCGTCGATGTCCGCCGTCGATCCGTCCGGGTGGCAGACACCCCCAAAGCCTGAAAAATGGATGCCATCGGTAGATCTGTAGAGAAATGCCAACCCGTCTCCTGATGGATCATTACCTTGTGTGGTTGCCAGCCAAAGTGCGTCGTTCCATACCGTCAGAGCTGGGTTGTTGCTGGAAATAACCGGTTGTCCAAAATTGTCGTCATTAACTGCAAAGTGCAGATTTCCGTAAGTTGGGCTTCCGTCTGTGTTGTAAGCGATATAGACATTTGCGTCATGCGAGCTGTCAACTATCGTCGGACCCGCGTAGGCAACGTATAGAGCATTGTTGAAGTTAACTGCGCCAACACCAGTCTCTCCAACTTCACCGCCAATCTTGTTAGTTGTGTCACGTTCGGGAGTTGCGAAGCTGATGGTTTGCGAATATGCATGGGGTGCGATTGCCAGGATGCACAGAATGGCCAATGCTGTGGAGAATGCTTTGAACAGCCGCGCAGTTATGCGAAACGGGATCGATGCAAGATTCATGAGTCTATTTTCCTCTAGGCAAGTAGTTACCGTTGTATGTTTTTGTCTGGCAATAGAGTCATACGTTTGCTAGACGAGTGAGGGTGAGGCGTGCAAGCAGAACGATAGCTAAGGTTGAGCAAGAATAGCAATAGAGTTATAAAAATATTTATTGAAAGTAACATGCCTATTTGATACTTAGTTATTACCGATTTGGGAAAATATGTCTTTGTTGCCGCCTCAACCGGTCGCTCTGCGCCGCTCGGGTAGAGCAGTTGATTGTGCAATTTTGCGCACAGCTAATGTTGTTTTTGGGGATCCGAAAGATCGAGCGAAGAGAGGCAGTTCGACCTACGAGAGAAATCAAAGCGTGCGTTTAGCGCAGGAAACCCTTGACCAGGTTCTTGCGACCGCTGATGCGGACGTCTTTTTTGGGCAGATGGCGGCCACGCTCGAGGGCCACAATGCTGTCATAGAAGTGCATGGATAGAGTCGACCGTGTGAAATCGGTAGGAGGCAGTTTGTCGCGGCTCCAATCGGCATTTAGCTCATCGATCAAAGTCTTGCATAGCTCGATGAAGGTGCCTTCGCGGCGTAAGCCGCCGCCGTATTCATCCCAGTACGCGGTGTGCAGGTCTTCCACCATGTACACGCCGTCGGGAGCGGTGCGCTGGTAGAGATAGCGGAAGGTTTCTACGACGTGAGCCATCTGGTGGCTGCCATCGTCGAGGACGATTTGGGGAGTTCCAAACTCGTCGAGAACGCTCTGCAGAAAGCCTGTATCGGACTGACTGCCAATCCGTATCTGGATCTGGTCTTCTTCGAAGCTCTTGCACTCAGGATTGATGTCCAGGCCGACGATCTGTGCGTAAGGGCCAAAGTAGCGTTTCCACATCTGAGCCGATCCACCCCGACCGCAGCCAATTTCGAGGAAGAACAAGGGCCGGTTGATGTAGCGCGCGAAGTGAGCTTCGTAGGCCGGAAAGTAGTGAGTCCACTTATGGATGGTGCGCTGTTGATTGGTGAGGAATTCAGACCAGAGACTCAACATTTCCTCGCTTCTGGGTGAGGCCAGCCAAGGAGTCTCCCCGCCCAAATTTATTCGACTCTATCGCTACTTTACTGTGAGGGTCAAAGTTTGAGTGTGCTCTGACGCCGTGACCCCGTTGCTAGTCTGGGCAATGACCTGAATCGTATAGGTACCGGCCGCTGTGCCGCCAAAGGTGGGGCCGTGGTTTAGGTAACGATAACGCGCGTTGCAGGCAGTGGTGCCGACAAGGCAAATCGTACCGACCATCAGCACGAGGGAAACGCGAACAAACAGCTTGCGTCGGCGTCCGATAAAGCCCAGTCCTGCGATTCCTGGCAGCAACACGGCGAGGACGAGCGGGGTAGGCGAAGAGACGCTGGCGTTCTTTATTTGTCCTGTTGAAGTCTGCAGCGACATGTCGGCCGTGGCGATTGCATTCGGGTTCGCAGTGGTCGGCGCGACGACCTGGAGATTGGCTGGAGCAAAAGTGCAGGTGACACCGACGGGTAAAGTGGTTGCCGTTGGAGGACCGGAGCAGGAGAGGCTGATGAAGCCGGTGAATCCATTAACGGGAGTGATGGTGGCCACCAGCGTTCCGGCCTGACCGGGGGCAGCCAGGGTCATGGTGGTCTCGGAGATGTCCAGGGTGAAGTCAGGGGTAGCGGTGACCTGGGGATGGACGGTGACGCTTTCGGAATTGGAGGCTGCGTGGGCGCTGTCGCCGTTGTATACGGCGGTCAGATTATGATCGCCCGCAGTCAGGCCGTCGAGTTTGATCTGGGCTTTGCCTTCGGCATCGAGAACGGCGGCGGAGAGATTGTGGCCGCCTTCTTTGAGGGTTACGGTGCCGGTTGCAGGAGCGCCATCGGCGTCAAGCACGGAGGTGGAGAAGGTGGCGATGGTCTTGCCGTTCACTTCGCGTGTTTCCGCCGTCATGGTGGTGTGTGTTGCCGTCTGTGCGACTGCTGCGAGTCCGGTGGCAAGCGCCAGACCCATTCCCAATTGCGCTATGCGGCGCATGCCCATCTTTATCGTCACCCGCTACCAACCTCAAACCAGAATCTTGTTTGCCGCTTAGGCCCACTGCCGGAATCTCTATTGTATCCGCCCGCGCCCGGTTTCCGGTGGACGGCAATGCGGGTGGAGTCTCTCCAAAAGACGCTGGCGGGGCGTGAAGGTAAGCCGGAGCTGCCTGGATGGCCGCTGCAAGGAGCGCAAGCTTCAGTCTGCATAGGCGGCTGTATGCTGGAGGGTCAAGGACTCCAGAAGGAAACCCGATGATCGCTCATCTGCGCGGCACGCTGATTCACAAACAACCTGGGCAGGCGATCGTGGAGGCCGGCGGCGTGGGCTACGACGTGACCATCTCCGTGCCTACCTTCACGGCGCTGCCTTCGGTGGGTGCGGAGGCTTCGCTGCATATTCATACCCAGGTGCGCGAGGATCAGATTGCGCTGTTCGGCTTTCTGGAGCGGGATGAGAAGCGGCTTTTTGAGCGGCTGATCACGGTGACGGGCGTGGGGCCGAAGCTGGCGATTACGCTGTTGAGCGGGCTTTCGGCGGAGCGGGCGGTTACGGCGATTCGGGGGCAGGATCATGCTTCGCTGGTGCGGATACCGGGGGTGGGGAAAAAGCTGGCGGAACGGCTGGTGCTGGAGCTGAAAGACAAGCTGGATGATTTTGCGGCCGCTCCTGCGCCGAGCGTGGTGCGCGGGGCTGCGGTTGAGGATGTGCTTTCGGCCTTGACGAATCTGGGGTATCAGCGGGTGGCGGCAGAGAAGGCTGTGCAGCACGCGGTGGAGAAAGAGGCTGGGCTGGCTGGGGATTTCGAGGGGCTGTTCCGGGCGGCGCTGAAGATCATTCGGTAGAAACCATTCCGGGAGCGCAAACGGCCTATGCAGATTTATTGGATTGACTCACCCAAGCCTAAGTCGTTAGCCATAGTCTCGCGTCCTCGCGGAGGAGACTGGCTGGAGGATGAAATTCTTGCGCTCCGACGAGGGGGCATTGATATCGTGGTTTCTCTCTTGACTGCGCCGGAACAAGAAGAGTTGGGATTAATTCAGGAGTCTTCCGCTTGTGAAAAGACTGGAATCCGATATCTCAATTTTCCAATCAACGATCGCAGCGTGCCCTCCTCTCATCGAGACTTTGCCGCCTTTCTCGACCAATTTACAGAAGCAATCGCAAGAGGCAACGCCATAGGCGTTCACTGCCGGGCCAGCATTGGCCGAGCATCTCTGCTGAACGCGGCGCTGCTGTGTCGTCAGGGACTGAGTCCTGCAAAGGTATTCGAGCTTCTATCCGAAGCGCGCGGATTAAAAGTACCGGATACAGAAGAGCAGATCAAATGGATCGAACAATTCACGCGCAGCCCCTACTTCAAATTCGCCTGAGTTATCCGTGGTTAAGCAATCGACCAAGAGGTGCCCTCAGCAACTCCGCCTAGACCTCTACATTCTTCTCGTATGGTCAAGGCATAACGAGCCCATCCTATAGCTCTGCGGCAATCGAGTTTCGGCCAAGGTCACCAGATGCGACGAACTCCAAAACCATCTAACTGTCCGTCTGGCGTAATCACTGGAACATCCAGGCTCAACGCTTGTGCCGCGATGATGCGATCGAAGGGATCGCGATGGGCCCCGGGCAGGCGACCCGCTCGAAGAAATTGCTGGGCGTCGACCGTGAGCAACCTATAGCCAGCAACTTCCATCGTTTCCATAAAATTACGCTCTAACACCTCGGCTTCAGGTAGTTTGCCGCTGCGGAACTTGGTTGCGATCTCCCAGGCCGAAGCGGCAGAGACATAGATCTCGTTGGACTCCTCAGCCAGCAACCGGCGAGCCTTAGAGCTCAGCGATTTGGTGGAAAGCGTTGCCCAGAGAACAGTGCAGGTATCGAGCATGACTTTCATCGACTGGATGCTCCTCGTCCGAAATCTACAGGCCTACTCTGTCCCCAATTTCATCGTCGTCCAAGGGCTCAAAAAAGCCGGGGCCGAGTACGAACCCCGGGGTTTCCAGAGCGCCTAGTCTTTTCTTCTTGACTGGATGCACCGGGCCGAGCTTCGCTACGGGTGTTTTATCTCTGCCGGAAGTGATGATGACAGTTTCGCCCTTTTGCGCCTGTTTAATCAGTTGCGAAAGGTTTGTCTTGGCTTCAAAGATGGTTGCAGTGCTCATGCCCTTCTCCCGATACTGCTAAGTTATCTTAACCAAGATATTAACCAGGCGCAATCCTTGACTTAAGCACACTGGAATATCGACAGCGTCGTGCTTTTGTTAGTCTGGGTAGGCCATGGTCCGTTCTTCAATACCCGCTAAGAATACCGTTGCTCAGGCTCATCTTCGCAAAGAGGGGCTGGCGTTTCTTCGCGCGCTGGTTCGCGCCAACAAGAAAGATCCGGTCGAAGCGCGGGCATGGTTCAACGAGAACAAGGCTGTGTACGAGGCGGAGTTGAAGGAGCCGATGCTGGCGATTATCCGGCATGTTACCGACGCCATGCTGGAATTTGCGCCGGAGCATGTGCGGCCTGCAGAGAAGTCTCTGTTTCGGATCTACCGGGATACGCGGTTTGCCAATGACAAGCGTCCGTACAAAGACCACATTGCTGCGTGGTGGTCGCACACTGGGCTGCAGAAGACCTCCGGAGCGGGATTCTATTTTCATGTTTCAGGCAAGGAAGTGACGATTGCGGCTGGGGCTTACATGCCGGAGAAGGAGCAGTTGGCGGCGATCCGGCACTGGTTACTGGACCATCATGCGGAGTTCCGCAAGCTGCTGGAGAAGCCGGCGGTGCGGAAGACTTTCAAGGAGTTTGAAGGCACGCCGCTGAGCCGGACGCCGAAGGGATTTCCGGTGGATCATCCGGCGGACGATCTGATTCGATGCCGGCAATGGGGATTCTCAGCCTCTTTGCCCGCCGAGGCTGCGCTGGAGACTGACTTTGGCGCGGTGTTGGTACGGCACTTCAAGCTGCTGGCTCCGATTGTGGCGGCGCTGAATACTCCGATTGCGGCGAGCCTTGAGGATCGGGCCAAGACGCGGAAGCCGGTGTTTTTCGGGCTGCCGGATGGGCCTAGATTGGGCCCGAAATCAGGGGCAAATTTAGGTAAAACCCGATAAAAACAGGTAAATTCGGCACATTTCGGGTGATTTCCTGCAATTAATTGTGGAAAATCGGCTTTTCGGGTTGACTTTGATGCCTCAAAAGACGCAAGGTATCCATCGACAGGTTTCACCGGACCCGCGTCAACACTAGGGATTTGCGCATATGTTGCCCCCGCGCATATCCAGCGGGTGAAGGACCAAGACCGGCGCGACCCCGGCAACAAACTGGATAATCCCGCGCGTCGGCGCGAACATTGGAGGAAACATAGAATGGCAACTGGATTGACCAAGACAGCCCTGATCCGTCAGATGGCGGAAAAGCTGGAACTTACCAACAAGCAGGTTGGCGGCTTCTTCGATCTGCTGGCTGAAACCGCGGTGAAGGAAACCAAGAAGAACGGGGTATTCATTATCCCGGGCATCGGCCGCCTGGTGAAAGCAGAGCGCAAGGCTCGCGTTGGCCGCAACCCGCAGACTGGCGCTGCGATCAAGATCAAGGCCAAGACTGTGGTGAAGTTCCGCGTAGCCAAGGCTGCCAAGGACGTCATCGCTCCGGTTAAGAAGTAACTTGGCTGTAATTCAACCAAAGGGCGGGCCTTGCGGCTCGCCCTTTGTATTTGCGTGAATTTGTTTGACGGATACTCTGCTACATATCATGATATATAGCAGAAGGTTGAGATTCATGGCTGAGATTGAAAAAGCGCGCGTCTTCATGAGTGGCAGGAGCCAGGCCGTGCGGATACCGGCCGAATACCGTTTCAGATCGGAACAGGTGTATATCCGCCGCAATCCTCAGAGTGGAGAGATCATACTTTCCGAGCGTCCACTTCAGCAGACGCTTACTGAGATATTTGCCCTGATCGATGCGGCTGGAGGAGCGGAGGATCTGTTGAAAGACCGCGATACTACGCCTCCGCACGACAGAGACTGGATGTGAAGGGGACGACTCTTTACCTGCTCGACACGAACACGGTGGCGCATATCGTGAGCGGGCGTTCGCAGGCTGCGCGCCGTGCGATGTCCAAACAAATCGGGCATTCGGTTCTTGCCATCTCTGCAATTACAGAAGCGGAGATGTTGTATGGACTGGCGAAGAAGCCGGGGGCAACACGCTTGCGCGCTGCAATTGAAGCCCTCTTCTCCATGATCAGGATATTGCCATGGGATTCAGACGCGGCGAAGGCTTATGCAACCCTTCGAGCAAGGATGTCCGCGGCGGGAAAAAGCCTTTCCAACATGGATATGTTGATCGCTGCCCATGCGGTGGCTACCAACGCGATTTTAGTGACCAGCGACGAAGCATTTCTGCAGGTTGAGGCTTTGCGTCCAACATTGAATTGGGCAACGGATATTTAGATCGCCGAGAAAGGTGTGCAGCATGACTGCGATGGAGCCGGTTAATGAAACCAGGGATACAACCGCCTCTCCCGTGGTGTGGTGGTTGCGATGCGAGGGGTTGGCTGTGGCCGTGCTCAGCGCCGTTCTGTATGGGCGGACGGGCGCGAGTTGGTGGCTCTTTGCCGCGCTTTGGCTGATGCCGGACCTGGCTATGCTGGGCTACCTGGCCGGACCTCGGCGGGGTTCATATTGCTATAACGCGGCGCATTGGTACTTGTTGCCTTCAGCATTGGCTGTGGCTGCGCTGCTTGTGCCTTATCCGGCGCTGATGCCATATGCGTTGCTGTGGTTTAACCATATTGGCGTGGACCGGCTGCTGGGGTATGGGCTGAAGTACCCATCGGGCTTCGGGGCGACGCATCTCTCCAGTTTGGGGAGATGCTTGTGAAGGGATTTGTCTTAAAACCTGGCAAGAGTCCGGATATCAAAAGCTCGGGTTGGGGCTGTTGGAGTTTGGAAAGACTGTAAAAGGCTGCAGGTATCGATATCCCACCTTAGCCACAAAGACTACTACGTGGCGAAGGTGGGGCACCCGCTTTGGTGATCCTGCGAAGAGTTTTTAGCGTGAATCCACGATACCCGTACTCCGGAACGCACTGGGCAGATGCCTTGAAACCGGGTATCGAGACATGCTATTGGGACGGGACCGGCTTAATCAATCACGGGTCGACTGGCCGAAGAAGTTGTATTGGTTTCTTCCGGCGTGCTTTGAGGCATACATTGCGACGTCTGCCCGATCGAGCAGATCCCTGGTTTTGGTTGCGCTGTCGGGATAGACGGAAATTCCGATGCTGCAGGTAATCACGATGCTGTGCAGGCCGACAGGGATTGGCGGCTTGAAGGTATCGATGATCTTGTTGACTACTCCAATCAGCTCCTGAATCTGGTGTATCCAGGGGACGACCGCCACGAACTCATCGCCACCGATGCGCACGATCGAATCCGAGGCGCGCATCACTTCCTTGAGGCGTTGCGCGACGGTACGCAGAACCTCATCGCCAACCGCGTGTCCGAAGGTGTCGTTGATCTGCTTGAAGGCGTCCAGGTCGATGAGCAGAATACCAACCTTCAAGTTTTCGCGCTTGGCAAATGCAATCGATTGATTGATGCGGTCTTCAAGCAGGTTCCGGTTGGGTAAGCCGGTGAGCGCGTCATGCTGGGCCAGGTGAGTGATGCGCTGCTCGTTGCGTTTGCGTTCGGAGATATCAGAAGCGGTGATCGCAATGCCGTCCTTGAGTTTTACCGCTTGAATGCGAAGCCATGGACTATGCGTATTTCCAGCCTGCAATTGATATTCAGATACGAAAGGGGCACCGGTGGTGACGACCTGTTTATATCTTTCGAAGAAACCGCTCTCGCGGTTCTGCGGCATCAGCTCGCACATCATACCGCCGAGCATCAGATTGCGCGGGAGCGAGGTCAGCTTTTCGACGTTGCTGTTCATGTAGGTGAAGACGAAATCTTCAATTTCACCGGAGGGTCCGCGCAGTGCCTGGCAGATGAAGAAAGCATCGAGGCTGCTTTCGACTGCTGCGTGCAGCCGATCGCGTTCTTCGCGCAGGTTGGCTTCGACGGTGCGCATGGCATCTTCCTGCCGCTTGCGTCCGGACAGATCGCGAATGACCTGGGCGAGCCCAGTAACTGCTCCGTTGGAACCGCGAATGGTGGTGAGAACGATGCTGGCCCAAAAGCGTTCGCCGTTTTTGCGCAGCCGCCAACCCTCGCCTGCGAATCGTCCGGTGCGCAAGGCTGCTTCCAGCTCGTGATCGGGCAATCCGATTTCTACATCTTCGGGAACGAAGAAGATTTTGAAGTGTTTTCCGAGAATTTCCTGGCGTGTATATCCCTTGTTGAGCTCGGCTCCGCGGTTCCAGGTCAGCACATGCCCGGCATTATCCAGCATGTAAATTCCGTCGACTTCGATACTGTCGATCAGTTGCTGAAAACGCTCATCGTGGCTCTGCGTTTTACTTGAGCCAAGGTCAAAAAGCATTTGAATTCCTGTCATTTAGCGGCCCGTCGCGCGAGTTACTGCGTTCAGGCTCAAGAAAATGGGATACAGGCCACGGCCTTAAAGAGTCCAGAACTAACTGGTGCTGCGATCTTTCATGCGACGATCATCACGACTGTGACCACGGTCAATAGAGTCATCGTAATTGAGAATTTTCAACGGTGAAATGCTGAATTGGTCTGCTGGTATCGCGCGAAAGTAGTAGGAGCGCCAAAAATTCGGCGAAAATCCGGGCCGTAATCCGATCGGTAACGATGGGAGCTTACGGCCGCGGCCTGGATGGACTTTTCAGAGGCCCGGGAAATCATGCCCATCTGGCGAGCTCTGCTGGTGTCAACGGTATAGGCAATACGCGGCCTTGTGCTCCTGACTCGAAGGAGGCCTCAAGGATGGCCATGACGGCGACGCCGTGTTCGCCGGAGATGGGGGCGGGACGGCCTTGCAGGATGGCATCGCGGAGGCCGGCGTAATAAGGGCGTTGATCGCCGACTGGAGCGGGGATTTCGCGCTTTTCGCCGGTGGCGCCGTCATAGAGAATGCCTGGGGCCGGATCGACGCCGAAGCCTGGGTCAGTGGGCATCATGCCGGCGATGAGTTGGGCTTCCTGCACGTCTTCGCCGAACTTGGCCCAGGTGGCGCGAGTGCCGTGGAGGATGGAGCGAGGACCGGCGGCGGCTTGTCCCCAGGAGACGAGCAGGGACGAATGAAGGATGACGCGAAGGCGGTCGTAATTGAGCTGCACATGGGCCCAGTCATCGGTCTGGCCGCCAGGCCGCAGGATCGCGAAGCTGGCGCTGACGGAGTTGGGCATGCCGAAGAAGTGGAGAGCCTGGTCGATGAGATGCGGACCCAGGTCAAACCACAGTCCTGCGCCTGGGCCTGGGTTTTCACGCCAGCGCTGGCGGACGTTGGGACGGAAGCGGTCCATGTGGCACTCGTAGTGGGAGACTTCGCCGAGCAGTCCGGATTTGAGAATCTCTCCAGTTGCCAGCACCTCGCTGTACCAGCGGCGGTTCTGGAAGACGGAGAGGAGACGGTTACTTTCGGCGGCGATCTTTACCAGTTCACGAGCCTCGGCAAGGGTGACGGTGAAGGGTTTGTCGACGACGACGTGTTTGCCGGCGCGGAGGGCTGCGGCGGCGAGCGGGAAATGACTCTGGTTGGGAGTGGCGATGACGACCAGGTCAACTTCGGGATGCGTGGTCACGGTTTCCGGAGCGCAAACTTCGACTTCGGGAAAGGCGGCCAGCACGGCCTCTGCTTTACTGGAGCCGATCACGGTCAGTGCCATGCCGGGTATGGAGCGGAGCAAAGGTGCGTGGAAGGCTTTGCCGGCGAAGCCGTAACCGATCAGTCCTACGCGTATCGGTTTCACGAAAGTCTGTTCAGGCTGGGTCGTGTCTTCGTTCATTTCGTCCTCAGGATCATGGTATCCGGTGATCGTTGGGCTGTTCCGTTCTGCGGGCGGTGAGAGGATTCGAAAACAAGATCATACCAAGGCTCGAACAGATAAACGACACTTGTCGTATACTGGCGAAGCAGGTTTCGTGTAACAGAATTTTGTGGAGACTCGAGAGCGTCGCCTGTTATCACTTCTTGAGGAGAATTCTGGTATGAAGATTCTGTACTTAATTGCGCGGATCCTGTTGGGTCTGCTGTTTCTCATCTTCGGATCCAACGGGTTTCTCAACTTTATTCCTCAACCGCCCATGCCCGACACGCCGGGGACGCGATTTGCCATGCTCCTCATGACAACGCATTACATGTATTTCGTGTGCGCGATCATGGTGGTTTCCGGGCTTCTGTTCCTGATCGGGCGTTATGTGCCGCTGGCGCTGGTGCTGATTGGGCCGGTGATCGTGAATATCCTTCTCTTCCATCTGTTGATGGCGCCTGCGACGATTGGAGCGGGCGCGTTGGCGGCGGTGTTGTGGTTCATCGTCTTTTTCCATGTGCGTTCGGCTTTCTCTGGTATCTTCCAGGCGAAGGTAGCCAGCTAAGCTGGCTAGTCGAAGCGGAGAATGGATGAATCGTTTGCGGCAGGAGATGGCGTATGGCTTGCGGCGCCTGATAAAGACGCCGGGCTTTGCTGTGACGGTGGTGCTGACGCTGGCGTTGAGCGTTGGGGCGAACCTGGCGGTATTTCAACTGCTGTATGCGGTGTTGTTTGCGGAGCTGCCCGTAGCCCGGCCGGGGCAGCTTTTCTCAATCCACGCGGTGCCTTCGCCATTTGATGGGGAGTGGTTCTACTCTTACGGAGCTTATCAGCGTTTGCGACAGGCTACGGGCGAGTCTGCGCCGGTCATTGCGCGCTCGGGATTTGGCTCCGGGGTGCTGCAGGAGGGAGGGTTCTCCGGCCAGGCTCAGTATCAAATGGTTTCGGCGAATTTCTTTCAGGTGCTGGGAATTTCTCCGTCTGCAGGCCGGCTATTCGAGCCTGCGGATGATGCCGAGGGGCAGCTTGAAATGCCGGTGGTGCTGCGCGCGAGTTTTGCCGAACAGAGGTTTGGGGCCGGGCAGAATGTCGTGGGCCGAAAAGCAGTGCTGAATCGCGTGCCGATTGTGGTGGTGGGCGTGGCGCCGGAGAGGTTCGCGGGCGTCGTGCCGGGGCAGGCTCCGGATGTGTGGCTGCCCTTGTCGGCGCAGTCTACGGGCAAGTTTGGAAGCTGGTTCGATTCGCTGGGGCCGGGGGATGATCATGATCTCCAAAGGCCGTGGCGAAACCAGGATGGCATCTTCTGGCTGTGGGTGATGGCGCGGATTCCGGATGGCCAGGCTGGCGCGGCAACGGGGCAGGTGACGGGACGGTGGACGCAGGCGTTGCAGCCGGATTTGCGGAAGATCGCCGGTGCGCCGGTGAACTCGACGAAGACCCAGGAAGAGCGTGAACACATTCTTCATGCCGGAGTGCAACTGGTTTCAGCGGCCAGTGGAGAGGGCTCGATGGGCCGCCGCTATGGGCGTCCTCTTACAGTGTTGATGGCGATGGCGGGGATGGTTTTTCTGGTGGGCTGCCTGAACCTGGCCAATCTGCAATTGGCGCGGCTGGCGAGCCGGCGACGAGAGATTGCGGTGAGGATTGCGCTGGGGGCGAGCCGTTGGCGGGTGCTGCGGCAGTTGCTGGTGGAGGACTTGCTGCTGGTTGCTGCTGGCGGCGTGCTGGCGCTGGTGACGTGCAAAGTGGGGAGCGCATTGCTGCTGCGGTGGGCTTCAGGCCGGACACGATTGATCTCTGTCGATCTTCATTTTGGCGGGGGTATGTTCGTGGTTGGCGCAGGCCTGCTGGCCCTGGCTCTACTGGGCTTTAGCCTGCTGCCGGCGTGGCAGGTGACCCGAGGCGAATTGCGTGCGGCGATGCAGGGGCGAATCGGTGTTCAAGGCGGAAGGAGCAGCCGGTGGTCGAGTTTGCTGTTGGCGGGGCAGGTGAGTTTTTCGCTGTTGCTGCTGAGCATGGCGGCGCTCTTTACCCAGACGCTGATGAACCTGGCGCGAGTAGACGTGGGGCTGGATCGCGAACACCTACTTGTGGTGAATCTGGATATCGACAGCGGTGGACTACGTAAAACGAACATGATGGGGCTGGATGCGCGCATTCTGGAGAAGCTGCGGGCGCTGCCATTTGTACGCGGCGCGGCGATCGGGATGTGCGATATGCCGTATTGCGGCTGGAATACGGCGATCCATGTGGCGGGGCATCCGGAACTGGCGGAAGAACGACTGCATGGCCAGGAGGATCACGTCAGCGCAGGCTACTTTTCCGCGATGTGAATTCCGCTGATCGGTGGCCGTGTTTTCACGGAGAGCGACCGGCCGGATACGCAGCGAGTGGTGATACTGAATCACGCGTATGCACAGAAGCTCTTTGGCGATCGGGATCCGGTGGGGCGTTTTGTGGGCTATGCGGCTCCTCCTGAGGATCACAAGTTTCAGGTGATCGGCGTGGTGGGCGATGCGCGGCTGAATGGGCTGCGGCAGGCTGCGCCGCCGGAGGTTTATTTTTCTCTGGAGCAGGGAGAGGATGCGGCGAGGAATATTTATGTGCGGGCTAAAGGCTCCCCGGCAGAGATGGTTGCGGATATTCGACGGGCTCTGGCTGCAGTCGATGCCAATTTGCCGATCGCGGAGATTGTGCCGCTGAATGTGCAGTTTGCCGATGGGCTTTCGACGGAAAAGCTGCTGGCGCGACTGACGGCGATCTTTGGGGCGATCACGCTGGCTCTGGCGGCGATCGGGTTTTATGGGCTGCTCTCGTTTCATGTGCAGCGGCGGACTTCAGAGATTGGCGTGCGGATGGCGCTCGGAGCCACGCGGGAGCAGGTGCGGGGGATGTTCCTGCGGCAGACGCTATGGATTCTTGTGGTGGGCATTGTGCCGGGCGTGGTGCTGACAGAATTCGCCGGGCGTACGGCGCGAGCGCTTTTGTTTGGAGTGAAGGCGACGAATCCCTGGGCGCCGTTGGCGGCGATTGCGGTGCTCCTGGGGTGCGGGCTGCTGGCTACGGCGATTCCGGCGCGGCGCGCGGCTTCGGTCGATCCGATAGAGGCGTTGCGGGCGGAGTGAAGAAGTTGTGGAGGGCAGGCATGATGAAGAGATTGGTAGCGACTTGTTTGTTTTTTGCTCTGCCGTTGATTGCGCAGAATGCTTCTGCGCCTGGCTCCGATGTGTTCAAATCACTGGCCTTTCTGCAAGGGACGTGGGAGGCGAAAGCTTCAGGGAGTGGTGGAGTTGCTGCCAGCGGGACCTATACATTCAGGCCTGAGCTGGGTGGACATATCTTCGCGCGGCACAGTACGAACAATGCCGGCTGCAAGGGGCCGGCGACCTTCGATTGTGAGCATGGCGATTTGCTGTATGTGTACGAGGATGCGCCGGGCCAACCGCTCAAGGCCATTTATTTCGACAACGAAGGACATGTCATCCACTACGATGTTTCGACGCCAGACGCAACGACTGCTGTGTTTATGTCCAGCGGGCCAGGACCGAAGTTTCAGCTTGTGTATACGTTGAAAGCAGGGGTTATGGCCGGGAAGTTCCAGATGCAGATGCCGGGGCAGGCGGAGTGGAAGTCATATCTGGAATGGAGCGGGGCTAAAAAATAGTTAGAGAGCAGGCTGCTGGGTTCCGGGGCTAGGCGGTACAAACGCCCGTACTACCAGAGACAATCCAAAGCATACCAGCACGGCGCGCGAGAGCAGGAATGCGTTGTATTGCCAGCTCAGAGCGGCGAAACTGACCAGTACACCCATAGGCGTAATTTCATAGAGGAACGCGCGGCCCCAGTTGGCCGATTGGCCGCTTGCCGCCACGCGGGGCCGGAGGCTGGGGATGAGGCGCGGGACGGTTTTCTTATAAGCAATGTAGGGTTCGCCAAGCCTGGGAGTGAGGAAGGCTTCTTCGCCGAGAATGAGCCGCAGCAGGAAGACAGAAAGCAGAATCATCGTAAAGGCTGCGCCGCTGGCGGGCATGAGGACGGAGATGGCGGCGACCATGAACCAACTGCCGATGTAGAGTGGGTTGCGCACGTGGCGATAGGGGCCGTCTGCCATGACACGGCCGGCTTTCATCTCTGCGTTGTTGACGACAGAGGTGCCAAGGTAAGCCGTTCCCCAGATGCGAATGGCGGCAGCCAGCGCGGCGACGATGATGGCGAGGATGGTGACGGCCAGAATTCCGGCAGTCGACGTAAGTCCCAGAGCGCCTAGTTCAAAGCCCAGCCAGAGCCAGGCGGTGGTGCGGGTGCCAAGATGGAGGAGCTCGATCCACGGAGAAGAAAAGCCAAGGAAAATTACTACGACCATGATCCAGACGCGGAAACGGAACTCGAATGCTGTTGCTTTCATGCTTGTCCTCAGCTGTATTGTCTCGTGTTTAGCTACGCTTGGTTCTATTTCGTGGTTCCGTGACGGGAACTGGCGGCTAGCTTGTGGGCGGTTCCCTACAATGGGGAAATGTCTACTGCTGAAACGATCGCTGCTATCTCGACTCCGCCCGGGCGCGGTGGCATTGGTATTGTGCGCCTGAGTGGAGATGAGGCTGTGTCGATTGCGGGGCAGCTGGTGCGGCTGCGCGGGCCGTTGGAACATGGGCGGGCGCGGCTGGCGGATGTGTTGGACCCCTCTGATCTATCGGAAGCGGGGAGCCGCATTGACGAGGCGCTGGTTACCTGGTTTGCTGCGCCCAATTCATATACGGGTGAGGATCTGGTTGAGGTGGCGGCGCATGGTTCGCCGGTGGTGCTTGACCTGTTGCTGCGACAGGCATTGGAGCTGGGGGCGCGGCTGGCGGAGCCGGGGGAGTTTACGCAGCGGGCGTTTCTATCCGGGCGCATGGACCTGACGCAGGCTGAGGCGGTACGGGATCTGATCGAGGCGCAGACGCTGACGCAGGCTCGGTTGGCGGCGAGCCAGATGGGGGGCGCGTTGAGCCGGAGGGTGATGCCGGCTAAGCAGTCTCTGCTGGAGCTGATTGCGCTGCTGGAGGCGGGGATCGACTTTGCGGAGGACGATCTGGCAGTGGCTCCGGAGGCGGAGATAGCGCGGCGGATTGCGGAGGTGCGTCCGCCACTGGCTGCGCTGGAAGCTACCTTTGCGCATGGGCGAATTTTGCACGATGGGCTGACGCTGGCGATTGTGGGGCGTCCCAATGCGGGGAAGAGCTCGGTCTTCAATGCGCTGGTGGAGAAGGATCGGGCGATTGTTACCGCTATTCCAGGAACGACACGGGATACGGTGACGGAGCGGATTGCGTTGGGTGGGATTCCGCTGGAGCTTGTCGACACTGCGGGTCTGCGCGAGGGCGTGGATGAAGCGGAACGGTTGGGCATTGTCCGCAGCCGCGAGGCGCTGGCTGACGCGGCGTTGGTGCTGATTGTGATTGATGCCTCGCAACTTGGTGCGTTGAGCGAGTTGCATGAAGAGGATCGGGAGCTGATGCAGGCGGTTGAGGGCCGGCCGGCGCTGATTGCGCTGAATAAGTGCGATTTGCTGGATGAATCGGCGGAGGCGATGGATGAAAGCTTGTTCAGCGAGTTTGGCGTGCCGATGCTTTCTACTTCTACCGTGACTGGGGTGGGGATTGTGGAGTTGCGCGAGGCGATTCTGAAGCTGGCTACGGGCGGCGCGGCGGCGGAGCCGGGGATGCTGACCAGCTTGCGGCATCACCGGGCCATTGCACAGGCGATTCAGGGACTGGACGATGCGGCTGCGGCCGTGGCTGCGTCGACGCCGCATGAGATGGTGCTGCTGGATTTGTACCGGACACTGTGGGCATTGGATTCGCTGACGGGGCAGACGACTTCGGATGATGTGCTGAACCTTATCTTCAGTACGTTTTGTATTGGGAAGTAGAGTCTGGACGGATAACGTACAGCGCTGAGAAGCAGGTCCTTCGCTGCGCTCACGATGACAATTCATCAATTGCTGGCTATCGCATAGGCTAACGGCGCTTGAGGGCTTCTAGTTCGTCTAGGGTGCGGGGCCAGTCAGACTTGAGAAGCCGTGACAGGCTGCGATCGGCGAGGACTTTGCCGCCGGTCTGGCAGGTGGGGCAGTAGTCGGTTTCGTTGTCGGCGTAGCGGATGCGCTGGACCGGAGTGCCGCAGACGGGGCAGGGTTGCTCGAAGCGTCCGTGGACGGCCATCTCGGGGCGGAAGGCGGTTACTTTTTCGGGGAAGTTGGCTTTGGCTTCGGTGTTGAGGCGGTCGATCCAGAGTTGCATGGTCTGGCGCGTGGCGGTGAAGAGGCGATCCCATTCTGCGGGCGTGAGTTTCTGCGTCAGGGTGATGGGCGAGAGCTTGGCTGCGTGGAGGATTTCGTCGGAGTAGGAGTTGCCGATTCCACTGACGATGCGCGGGTCGGTGAGGGCGCGCTTGAGGGTGCGGTTCTCCTGGGTAAGAGCGCGGCGGAAGGCTTCGAGGTCGCTGCTAAAAATGTCGATGCCGCCGGGGTCCATAGCTTGCAGAGCTTCGAGGCCCTGGACGACATGCAGTGAGGCACGGCGTTTGGAGCCGGCTTCGGTTAATGTGAGCGAGCCATGAGGGAAGTCGAAGGCGGCGAGGTTGTTGCGTCCGCCCAGCTTGGCGCCGAGCGGACGCCAGTGGAGACGGCCGGCGATCATCAGATGCAGGACCAGCCAGAGGTTGTTTTCGAGGCCGATGGCGATGCGCTTGCCGATGCGGCGGAGTTCGCGAACGAACTGTCCTTCGGCGGATGAGACGGGTGGCTGGGCGGTGCGCAGCAGGAATGGGGTAGCGATACGGACGTGCTCGAGGCGCTGGTTGCCGATGCGGCTCTCGATGGCGGTGATGTAGGCGGTGATGTCGGGTAGTTCCGGCATGGGTATCAGCTTGCAGGGAATCGCGTGGATTGGCAAGGGCGTTCTGCCCGTTGAGAAGATGCACGCCACGAAGTTGTAGAGTGGTATGCGAGGATTCATAACGAATGAAAGCACTCTTACTTTCTGAATACAGCAAGCTGGAAGTGGCGGATTTACCCAGGCCCGAGGCGGGGCTGGGCGAGGTGCTGGTGCAGGTGGCTGCGTGTGGCATCTGCGGCAGTGATGTGCATGGGTACGATGGCTCGTCGGGACGGCGGATTCCGCCGTTGGTGATGGGACATGAGGCTGCGGGTGTGATTGCCGAGGTGGGCGAGGGCGTGAGCCGCTTCGCGGTTGGAGATCGGGTTACGTTCGATTCAACTGTGTATTGCGGGGAGTGCGATTTCTGCAGGACGGGTGACATCAACCTTTGCGACAACCGGCAGGTGGTGGGGGTTTCTACGCCGGAGTTTCGGCGTGCGGGGGCCTTTGCGGAGTTTGTGACAGTGCCGGAGAGGATCGTTTACAAGTTGCCGGAAGAAATGTCGTTTGCCGATGCGGCAATGCTGGAAGCGGTGGCTGTGGCGGTCCATGCCGTAGCGGTCACGGACCTGAAAGGCGGCGAGACGGCGCTGGTGATTGGCGCGGGGATGATTGGACTGCTCACATTGCAAGCGGCGAAGGCTGCGGGATGTTCGCGGGTGCTAGTGGCGGATGTGGATCGCACGCGGCTCAAGCTGGCGACGGAGGCGGGTGCGGATGAGGTGATTCTGGCCTCTGGGGCGGACATGGTGCGGGATGTACATGCGCTGACCGGTGGCCGTGGCGTTGATGTTGTGCTGGAGGCTGTGGGGCGCGATGAGACTGTGACTGCGGCTGTCGACGCGGCGCGCAAAGGGGGGACGGTAACGCTGATCGGCAATATTACGCCGACGGTGACGTTGCCGCTGCAGAAGGTGGTTTCGCGGCAGATTCGGATGCAAGGCTCGTGTGCTTCATCCGGGGAGTATCCGAAGTCTATCGAGTTAGTGTCGAGCGGGAGGATTCGAGTGACTCCGCTGATCACAGCTGTTGCTCCCTTGAGCGATGGGGCTTCGTGGTTCAGCCGGCTGCATTCACGGGAGCCGAATTTGATGAAGATTGTCATCGACCCGAGACTCGGAAATCAAGGCATCGGAAATGAGGCGATCCAGTGAGCAGCGGGCTTTTCAATTTAACAGGGCAGACGGCGGTAGTTACGGGCGCAAGCCGTGGACTGGGGCAGTATTTTGGGCGCGCGCTGGCCAAGGCTGGCGCGGATTTGATTGTTACCAGCCGCAAGCTCGACGATCTGGCTTCCTTTGTGGCTGAGGTTGAAGCGCTGGGGCGCAAGGCGCTTCCGCTGGCGCTGGATGTACGCGACCGTGAGAGTATCCTCCGTTTTGGCGAAGCTGTGGATGCGTATGGGCAGGTGCAGATCCTGGTGAACAATGCCGGATGCAACGTGCGCAAACCAGCGCTCGATGTTAGCTGGGATGACTGGAACCTGGTGCTGGATACCAATCTGCGGGGAAGTTTTTTTGTAGCGCAGCAGGTGGCTCGTGGCATGGTGGCGCATGGGTATGGACGCATCATCAATGTCGGTTCGGTGACCTCGGTGGCGGGCTTTGCCGGATTGGGGCCGTATTGTGCGAGCCGCGGAGGCATCAAGCAGTTGACGATGAGTCTTGCGGACGACTGGGGCAAGCATGGGATTACGGTGAATTGCCTGGCGCCGGGGTGGTTCAAGACAGAACAGAACAAGATTTTGTATGAGGACAAGGAATGGGTCGAGTATCTGATGGATCGCATTCCACTGAAGCGGCATGGCGAGCCGCATGATCTGGATGGGGCGGTGGTGTTTCTGGCTTCGGAATCGAGCCGGTATGTTACGGGGCAAACGCTGTTGGTGGATGGCGGAGTATCTACCGGAGCCACGCGGGCTACTGCGCGGCCTAAGTAACTGAGTTATACGGTGAGTCAGATGAAATTCAGGAGGATGCGGTGAAGTCTTGGTTGCGTGGTTCGGTGATGGTCGCGGTGTTGGCTGCGGGGGTATTGGCGTCCGCTCAGAGCAAGACGGATAAGTTGCGGGTTTACTTTATCGATGTAGAGGGCGGGCAATCTACGCTGTTTGTTACTCCGGCGGGCGAGTCGCTGCTGGTGGATACTGGGTGGCCGGAGAACAATGGCCGGGATGCGGATCGTATAGTTGCAGCGGCGAAGAAGGCTGGGCTGAACAAGATCGACTATGTGCTGATCACCCATTATCATGCGGATCATGCGGGCGGGATTCCTCAGTTGGTGACGCGGATTCCGGTGGGGACGTTTCTCGATCATGGTCCGAATCGTGAGTTAGACAAGGGGATCACCGAGAAGGACTACGCACTCTATCAGGCGGAGATAGCCAAGGGTAAGTCGAAGGTGATTCATGAGACGCCGGGGAGTGTGTTGCCGATCAAGGGAATGACGGCGACGGTGATCAGTTCCGATGGCAAGTTGATTGATAAGCCACTGCCGGGCGCCGGAGAGGCGAACTCCGATTGCAAGGGCGCGGCTGTTCCGGCGGTGGACCAGACGGAGAATTCGCATTCTTTGGGTATTGAGATTAACTTCGGAAAGCTGAAGCTGCTTGATCTGGGTGATCTGACACGGGATAAGGAGCGGGAGTTGGTGTGCCCGGCGAACAAGCTCGGGCATATGGATGTGTATATCGTCTCGCATCACGGGTGGGAACAGAGTTCGAGTCCTGTATTTGTCGATGCGCTTCATGCTAGGGTGGCGATCATGGATAACGGTGCGAAGAAAGGTGGGTCGACGCCGGTGCTGCAGACGATCAAATCTGCGCCGCGGCTGGAGACGCTTTGGCAAATTCATTTTTCAGATGAAGGCGGCCCGGCGAATAATACGGCGGCTGAGTTTATCGCCAATCCGCAGGGAACGGATGCCGGGAATGGTCTCGAACTGGTTGCCAGCAAGGATGGTAGTTTCGACGTGACTAACTCGCGGACGCATGTTACGAAGCACTACGCTGCGAAGTAAGTTGCTGATAGAAGATCGATCCCACCCTTGGCGCGATGAGACTGCGCCAAGGATGGGGCACCCAGATCATGGGATTGTCGGGTATATATTGTGAGCTTACATAGATTCCGGAAACATGGGTTCGATACGGCCTAATAGGAAGATATAAGCGAAGATACCGACAATGAGGTAGCCGGCTGCTATTCCGAAGGCCCACGAGAAAGAATGAAGCGACTGCACAAAGTAGGCGGTGAGGATGGGTGCGGTAATTGCAGATATCTGGTTGGAGAAGTTCATGATGCCACCGACGCTGCCAACCGAGCTGCGCGGCGCAATGAGCGACGGTACCGACCAACCGATAGGGGCTGCTGCCGACAGGCCTCCGATGGACAGGCTGAGCCAGAGCAGTGCAGAGGTGGGGCTATGCGGGTTGGCTGCACCAAGGATGCCCAGGCCGCAGATCATGCCGCCGATAAGGATAGTCTTGCGAACGCGATTCGGATCGAAGCCACGCTCCATGAGGAAGTCTGCGAGCCAGCCACCGACGAAGAGGTCTCCACACGTGGCGACGAGCCACGGGAAGCCGGTGTAGAGGAAAGAATGCACCAGGTCCATATGCAGCTGAATGGACAGGTATCCGGGAAGCCAGGTAAGAAACAGATAGAAGACATAGTTATAGGAGCCATAGCCAAGGACCATGCCAAGGACCTTGCGCTGGCGAAGCAGGGTCCAGAAGGAGATCGGCTTGTCATCACGGGTGGCGGCTGATGGCAGGGTGTGCTCTTCAATGTAATTGCGCTCGGCTTCGCTCAGGTGCGGATCGTCCTGAGGATCGCGGTATATGTAGGTGAAGAGAAGGAAATAGAGCAGGCTGATCAGGCCGGTGACGGCGAAGCTCCAGCGCCATCCGATGCGGAGCAACAGCAGGCCAAGGATGGGCACGCCGATGGCGGAGGCAAATTTGGCCATTCCATCGAAGACACCGGTGGCGAAACTGCGCTCACGAGGCGGAAACCAGCGGCCGACAGCTTTGGCGTTCGCGGGGAAGGTCGGGGCTTCTCCAATACCGAGCAGCAGGCGCGCGGAAAAGAGGCTGGGGATGTTGGGTGCGATGCCCGATGCAAAAGAAGCCACACTCCACAGGAAGGTACTGATGCGGCCGATGCGGCGCACCCCGAACCGGTCGAGAATGACGCCGATGGGGAGTTGGAGGGCAGCGTAGGTCCAGTTGTAGGCAGCGGACAGATAACCGAAGGTGACGGCTGAGATGCCGAAGTCAGTAAAGAGAGCGTCACGCGAAACTGTCAGGTTGACGCGGTCCAAGTAATTGATGAGCACGCCCAGGCCGAGGAGCCAGGCAATACGCCAACGGCGCTTCGGAATGTGTTGCGGTTGAGTGGAAGACATCGGGAGCAGGTGGTTGCTGATTGTGAGCGACCACCCCATCCTACACAACGGAGCGTGGGGCACGCTCCCGATGCAGATTAAGGGTGGTGGGTCAGTTTGGAGTGATCCGTCCCTCAGGGGCTAAAGCCCCATTCATTTTGCGAGGTTTAATGTACGAGCTAAAGCCCGTACCCTTCGAACTGACCCACTAACAGATTAAGAAACAGCTTTAGGCTGCACCCAAGGCAGTGCGCATGGGGCTGAGCAAAGTGGCGAGTTGAGCGCGGCCACGGTTGGTTCGGGATTTTACAGTGCCCTCGGGGATGCGGAGGCGGTGGGCGATCTCCTGATTGTCGAAGCCGTGGACGAAGCGCATGGTGACGACTTCGCGCATCTCCGGAGAAATCTGTTTGACGGCACGGGAGACGATGGCGGTGACTTCGCTGGTCACTGCGACATCATGCGGCGTGGGCCGTGGATCGGCAATGCGCTGCGCCATGACGGTGACTCCAGACTGGTCGCGGCCCTCAATGACAGAGTCGATGGAATCGGTGCGGCGGTCCTGGCCACTGCGGCGGAAACGGTCGACGCGCTGGTTGCGGGTGACGGTGGCGATCCAGCCCTTGAGTTCTCCGCGTGCGGGATCGTAGCTGGCGAGATTCATCCAGATCTTCAGGAAAGTGTCTTGTACGAGATCTTCAGCATCCTGGGTGGAACCGCAAAAGAGATAGCAGATGCTATAGACTAGGCCGCGATATTCGTCGACCAGATTGGCCCAGGCCTGATCGTCGCCGTTGAGGCAGAGTTGCACGAGTTCTGTGCCGCCCTTGTTCATTGGATCTCTCCTTGCCGGATACCGGCGTGTCCATGTTTCGAAAACTTGCGTTCCGGGAGCCTTGCCGGCGCATGAGACTCGCGATCTTCAGCTACTGGACAAATGCTCCATCCAGCCGGCAAGGCTCCCAGCCAGGGCTCAGTCGTTCGCGGTTAGACTGAGTCTTCGCTTGTCCTATGACATCACCCAGTACAGTCAAGTGCAGTCATATTGCGTCACGAATCGTAACGAAGCGTCACAGGGCGCTCGATGGAGGGTTACAAATCGTTACGGCAGTGAGGCAATGGTTGGAGTACAACAGATGTTGTGCGCGAGGCTGACTCGGAGTCGCACTGAGGGCTTTTGTGGAACCTGTACTTCTAATCGATGACGATGTTGAGCTGTGCTCCATGCTGGAGGACTACCTCACGCGTCATGGGTTTGCCGTAACCATGGAGCATCACGGCGAGTTAGGACTGCATCGAGCTTTAACGGGCGAATTTGCGATTGTGCTTTTGGATGTGATGCTGCCCGGGCTGGATGGGTTTGAAGTGTTGCGGCGGCTTCGCACCAGTTCGCAGGTGAGCGTGCTGCTGCTTACGGCGCGCGGCGAGGACATCGACCGGATTGTGGGTCTGGAGATTGGAGCAGATGACTATCTGCCCAAGCCGTTCAATCCGCGAGAGCTGCTGGCTCGGGTTCGGGCCATTTTGCGGAGAAGCGCGGCGAGCAAGCCGGCAAGGACGGGAATCAAGCATCTTTCGGTTGCGGGAATTGAGCTGGACTCTGGTGCGCGGACAGCGAGCTGCAATGGCGTGGAGCTGGAGCTGACGAATGTGGAGTTTGAGCTGCTCGGTGCTCTGATGCAGGCTCCAGGACAGATTTTGACACGAGAACATCTGTCGGAGTCGGTGCTGGACCGGCGCTTCAACCCGTTTGACCGCAGTCTGGACATGCACGTAAGCCGCTTGCGCCGCAAACTGGATGATGCGGCGCAGCTCGGGGACCAGATCAAGACGATCCGGTCGGTCGGCTATCAACTGGCGCTCCCCGTGGCTGGTCAGACAGGCCGGGAGATCTAGACTCATGCGCAGTACCTTCATCAAGATATTTCTCTCTTTTTGGCTGACTGAGTTCCTGATTTTAATTGCAACCATATTTATCCTGGCGCACCAGTTCGAATCGAATGAGGTGGTCTACACTTCGCTCTTCGAAATGATGGAGACGAATGCGCGGCTTTCGGTGCAGGCATACGAGTCTGGAGGGTGCGAGGCTCTCAGCAGGATCCCGGCGCGATTCTATTTTGAGAAGCCGGGTGTCGCCGATCAGCCTGCGATTTTGTTCGATCCAGGCGGCAAACCGCTATGCCAGCAGGTCGATTCGAACCTCTATGCAGAAGAGTTGGCCAAGATTCGCAAGGATGGGTTTCTGCTGGGCGAGCGGCGCGGCGCGGGTTTTCTCGAAGGTTTGGAAGCCCGCAATGCCCAGGGACAAAAGTACGCTTACCTGGTGCGGGGAACCTATCCGAAAGAGGTCTATATTCCGTACCGGGAGATATTACCCCGGCTGTTGATTGGATTGATTATCTCGGTGCTGGTGACCTTTGGCATAACCATGGTGATCACGCGGCCGATCGGTTCGTTGCGGGAGGCGGCGAAACAACTCGCTGCCGGAAACCTGAACGCGCGGGCCAAGTGGCCGAAGGGGAGCAGGAAATCGAAGAGCGGCGATGAATTATGGGGTCTGGTCTATGACTTCAACGATATGGCGGACCGGCTTGAGTCTTTGGTGGATGCGCAGAAGCTGTTGTTGCGGGATGTTTCGCATGAACTGCGATCGCCACTAGCCCGGTTAAGCGTGGCGCTGGAATTGGCACGCGAAGAGGCCCCGTCGGTCATGGAAGAACAGTTGAACCGCATCGAGCGTGAGACGGGAAGACTGAACTCTCTGATCGGTCAACTGCTGAGCTTGTCGCATCTGGAATCGACGACCCGTCTGCCAGACAGGCTACCTGTTTTGCTGGAAAACCTGGTGGGGGATCTACTGCCGGATATGGACTATGAGGCGCAGAGGCGTAATTGCAGTGTGCGGTTCCTGACACGTGAACTGGCCGCGGGTAAAGGCGAGAGACGTGGCGTTGTGATGGGCAGCCCGGAACTGCTGGCGCGCGCGGTCGAGAATGTTATTCGAAATGCGATCGCCTATACCGCCGAGGGCACTTCGGTGGAGATTCAGCTCTTCGATGAGAATCGATTCGGAGAACCGTTTGCCGTGTTGCAGGTCAAGGACAGCGGTCCCGGCGTACCGGAGTCGGCGTTGAAATCGATTTTCAGGCCATTTTATCGTCTGGACCTGTCGCGGCAGCGATCGACCGGAGGATACGGTGTTGGGCTGGCGATCACCGAGCGGGCGGTGCGGCTGCATGGTGGCATGGTATGCGCCCGAAATGCGGTGGATGGCGGGTTGATCGTAGAGATGCGGTTGCCGCTGGCAGAGGCTATAGAGAATTTTCGGAACTAAGCGAAGAGGGAGCAATCGCCGGGCTGGCGACTGCTCCCCAAAAACATTGGTTATCTAAAACAGCTTCCGGCGACAGCTTAGGAAAAGTCCCTAATTTACCGCGTAGGTCCAGTTCAGGATCTTCTGAACGGCGGTTGATGCGCCGGTGCTGGCGGTAAATCCGACATAGGCGGTGTTGGAGCCGACCGTGGCGGGGATATTGATGGCCTTGGAGGTTGTGAAGCTGGCACCGGTGACGGTATCGGTGATGGTCAAGGTCAGAGTCGTACCGTCATAGGTTACATGGGCGTGGAGGATGTTGCCGGAGCGTAGATTGACTCCCGAAGTTGTCATATCCAGGGAGGGTACAGTCGGTGTCGCACCATTGATATAGAAGCCGGTGGAGTCGATACCCTCCCCCGAATCGTCATAAATATCGAACTTGATGCCTACGCTCGAGCCGATTCCTGTATAGCCCAAGTTGCCGCCACTTCCTCCCAGGGCCCAGACGCCGTTGGCCGAATTCTGGATGATGAACATAAAACCGTCGGCAACTGCAGCAGTATTCTGGAAGTTGAAGTCGGAGGTGAAGGCCTGGACATTGACCGGCTTGAGATACCATGCCAGGCGGTTTTCTCCTCCCCCGCCATCGGTCAGCTGCAAGGCGCCGCCGGAGATGGTGGCGCCATAGAGATTGAGGTTGGCGGATGTGAACCCGGAACCGAAGTTGATCGTCGGCGTTGCTGCTGAGATGGTGTACGCCGCGGAGCCGACTGCGCTGTCCGATACGCCCGAGGCCACGGCAATGGCGTTCAGCGTCTGGGTAGCGCTGACGGTAATGGGTCCGGAGTAGATGGCAGAAGAGGCGGTGGGTGTAGAGCCGTCCGTGGTGTAGTAGATGGTCGCGCCGGCGGTGGCGTCGCTGATGGTGACGGTCTGAGCGCTGGTGTAGGAGCCGGATACAGGAGAGAAGGTAGGCGTTGCCGCGGCGGCCGTGATGACATACGTGTTACGAAGGGTAGCGCTGGTGGTGAATCCGGTCATCTCTGTCATGGCCGTGATCGTCTCGCGTGAGGAAACGAGTATCGGCGTGGTATAGACAGGGGAGCTTGTGGTTGGAAGAGTGTTGTTGGTTGTGTAGCGAATTCTTCCGATGGTTGTCGTGGTTGTGAGCGCAACGCTCACAGGCCCGGGATAGGTTCCTCCCGGAATGCTGAAGACCGGCGCGGCAGCGAGCAGGGTGTAGCTGGCGCTGGCGACGGTGCTGGCACCGAGGCCGGGCGCTACCGCGATGGCCTGGATAGTCTTGGCCGTAGGAACGCTGATGGGACCTGTGTACACAGTGGAAGAGGTCGTGGGCGTGGTTCCATTGCTGGTCCAATAAATAGTTGATCCGGCAGCAGTATCGGACAGGGCCACACTGAATCGATTGTCATAGGTCCCGCTTGGAACGCTGAATGTCGGCGGCGGAGTGAGGGCGGAAATCGTGTAGGCCGCGGAGCCAACGGCACTGGTCGAGGAACCACTGGCGACCGCAATGGCATTGATTGTCGCAGTGGCGCTGACGGTGATGGGAGCGGTGTAGATAGGGGAAGAAGTGGTGGGCGCGGTTCCGTTGGTGGTGTAGTAGATGACAGCACCGGCGGTGGTGTCGCTGATGGTGACGGTCTGGGCGCTGGTGTAGGTGCCGGCGGCGGGTGAGAAGGTGGGCGTAGCGGCCGGGAGGTTGATGGTGTAGGCGGCAGAGCCGACTGCACTCGTCGAGAAACCGGTCGCCGTGGCAATCGCCTTCAGGGTCTTGGTTGCACTGACGGTGATGGCGCTGGAGTAGAGCGTGGACGAGGTTGTGGGCGTGGTTCCGTCGGTGGTGTAGTAGATTTTCGCGCCGGTCGTGGTGTCGCTGATAGTGACGGTCTGAGCACTGGTGTAGGTACCGGCTGCGGGCGAGAAAGCAGGTGTTGCGGCGGTCTGCAGATTGATGGTGTAGGCTGCAGAACCGACAGCGCTGTTGGAGAACCCGGGAGCCGCGGCGATAGCCTTGACGGTCTGGGTAGCGCTTACGGTGATGGGTCCTGAGTAGACGCTGGAGCTGGTGATGGTGGGTGTGGTTCCGTTGGTGGTGTAGTAGATGACAGCACCGGCGGTGGTGTCGCTGATGGTGACAGTCTGGGCGCTGGCGTAGGTGCCGGCAGCGGGCGAGAAAGCAGGTGTTGCGGCGGCCTGCAGATTGATGGTGTAGGCTGCAGAACCGACAGCGCTAGTGGAGAAGCCGGGCGCAACGGCAATGGCTTTGAGCGTCTCGGTGGCGCTGACGGCGACGGGCCCGGAGTAGACGCTGGACGAAACGGTCGGCGTGGTTCCGTTGGTGGTGTAGTAGATGACGGCCCCGGCGGTGGTGTCACTGATGGTGACGTTCTGGGCGCTGGTGTAGGTGCCGGCAGCGGGGGAGAAGACGGGGGTCGCTGCCGTGGGATTCCCGGCAGAGCTGGAGAAACTCCAAGTAAGGATCTTCTGACTTGCGGTCTGCCCCCCGGTACCGCCGGTGAAGCCGACATAAGCGGTGCTGCTTCCGATGGTGGAGGGTATGTTGATGGCCCAGCTGGTGGACCAGGTGGCGGCGGTCACCATGTCAGTGATGGTCATTGACAGGGTGGCGCCATCATAAGTCAGGTGCACCGCCATGTCGTCGTCGCTGTGCAGATCGATTCCCGTGCCGCTCAGATTGATGGAGGGTACAGTTGGAACCGCCCCGTTGGTGTAGAGTCCGGTGGAATCCGGCCCCTCGCCGGCGTTGCTGTAGATATCGAACTTGATGGCGGCGGAGTTGGTAATGGTCGCATAACCTAGCGCTAAACCGTTATCGCCCTTTGCGGCTGTGCCCTGCGGGGCATTTTGGATGGCGAAGGTCATGCCATCAGCTCCGGGGTTGGAGAGCTGGAAAGTGAAGTCGGTAGTGAAAGCCGAAACGTTGACCGGCTGGTAGTACCATGCGGAGCTGGCCTCTCCGGCAACGCCGTTGGTGAGTTGGAGGCGGGAATCGTTCAGAGCGGCGTAGCCGTTCAGAATCACCACGCCGGTAGAAGCGGCGAAGCCCTGGGTGAAGTTGATGCCGGTTCCTGCGGTATTGATGGTGTAGGTCTGGGCCAGGGGTGTGCTGTTGCTCAATCCGGTTGCAACGGCGACGGCGGTGATGGTCTCGGTGGAGGACACAGTGATCGGACCGGTGTACAGGGTCGACGCGGCTGTGGGTGTGGAACCGTCGGTGGTGTAGTAGATGGAAGCGCCGGCGGTGCTGTCGGTAAGGGTAATCGTCTGCGCGGAAGTGTAGGCGCCGGTGGGCTCGCTGAAGGCGACGACAGATACCTGCGACACGTTGGAATAGGTCGCGGAGGCGATGGCACTGTTCAGGAAGCCTGTGGTAGTGGCAATGGCTTTGATGGTTTCAGTTGTGGTGACGGTGATGGGCCCGGTGTAAGGTGTGGAGGACGCTGTCGGGGCTGTTCCGTTGGTGGTGTAGAAGATCTTAGAGCCCGGGGTGGCGTCGGTGATGGTCACGCTGACTGAGGTGGCGTAGGACTCGGTGCCGGGCGTAAACACCGGGGTAGCAGTCTGAGTCACGCCGTTGAGCAGGCCATAGACATCCACCTCGGTGCTGGTGCCGACATAAACCTTGCCATTGGCAATAGTGGGAACGACGAATTTTACAGCGACTCCAGCGGCGTCGCGGGTGGCATTTTTAGAGCTGGAGTAGATCGGCACGGCCACATTGCTGGCATTGTGCGCCCACAGGACCGCGGGGTTGTTGTTTGCGTAGCCGTAGGTATCGACGGCCCAGACGATTCCCTGGGTGTTCCCGTTGGCGGAAACGACCGGAGTCGCGCCAGGATAGAAAAGTATCTGGCTGGATTTGGTCGGCGTGGTGGAGAGCAGGCCATTGGCCAGCGGGAAGGATTTGAGATAGTCGTTTCGTCCCCACCAGTAGACATTGCCGTTCCAATAGGCCGGCGAACTCCACGCGCCGTTGACGCCGACAACATAGGCTTGTTCCTGCACGATCTGGTCGGCGCTTGAGTTAAATCCGCCCATATTGTCGCGGTTGATCAGGTACATATAGCCCTGCTTGCCCGCCTGTACGGCCAGATGCGGGTAGGCGCCGGTGGTTTGGTCGGGAATCACCATCATGCCGCCGGAGGCAACATCGCCGTCTTCGGAGTTCAAAAGAGCCTGCGCGTTGGTGGTGAATTCGTCCGTGACCGTGGGCACGCCGTTGGTCAGATCCAGGGCTATGTGGCTGTCGCCGTAGTCCATCTTGTTGGTGTAGGGCTTAACAGCGTCGTAGGCGCCGTTGCCGGTGGGGAAAAACATTCGGCCGTAGGGATGGTTGACCGGATCAAGCCGATCGGCGGAAAGACCGCCGCCCGACATCCAGATACCGGAGCCGCCGGCGTTGGGCGACGTGCAATAGGCGCCGGTCTGTGTGAGTGTGCCTGCGTTGTAGCCCAGGACCCATCCATGCCAGGGGCCGTTGTCGCCGTGCGAGGAGAAGCCGATCCAGACGATTCCGTTCAGAAGCAGCAGAGCGGGACGCTGGTTTTCCCATAAGGAGTCGAAGGTCAGGGTGCCGTTTACGCTGCCATTACCGGTTCCCGGGACGGAGGCGGTGAGCAGAACGGGGCCGCCGAATTTTTCCGCGCCAGTCGCGATGTCGAGGGCGTGCAGGCGCTGGGGATACGTCGAGCCTTCCACGGTCTTGCTGACCACGTAGAGGGTGCCGGTAGCGGGGTCGATGACCGGGGTCCCGGTGATGCCGACCTGCGGGGTGATGTCTGTACCTACGGTCGTGGACGGCACGGTGGTGGCACCCGCGGCGGCTCCATGAGCCGCAGTCAGCATAGATGCCTTCCACAGCGGGCTGGCGTTGGCGCCGCCATTGCTGTCGGCGTCGAAGGCGTAAACGGAATCGTTTTCAGTAGCGATAAAAATAACGTTATGAGTCGCGCCGTTGACGGTGATACCGGACATGTAGAGGGGCTGGGCGTAGACCTGTCCGTCGACGGGAATCGAAAACAACTTGCCGAACGAAGTTGTATTGACGTTCGAGGGCGTGAGGAGGGTCTCGTTGAGATTTTGGCCGGTGCGGCCGATGTCGTTCTGGTAGGTCGTGACGTTGACCTGGGCGTTTGCGCATATCGCGCTGCAGGAGACGATCGTGAATAGCCCAATGGCTGCGCGTAAGAACGAGGAACCGGGGTTACCGAAACGGGACATACCGAAAGCCTTGCGGCCCGGCAAAATTTCTACAGTTCCTTGCACTCCGAACATACTTACCGCCTCCAGCACTTGCGTGCAGTCTTGCCAGGTATTCTCATGTCTTGCATCCCTGACCCATCACCGGATCTTGCGTATCGAACAATTGCCGTCGGCTCGATACTGGGCCTGCACCACGCGGATAGCTCACTTAGCGCCTAAGCTACCGTTCGTCCCAGGAAGCCTTTGGTAAGCTTTTCATTGCGAGCCGCGTCCCTCGATGTGCGAACTTCCGAGGATTTCATTGTCGTCGTTTGATGTCCGGCGATCAGAGGGCCAAGCTTCCCCTGTTGGTCGTTGACACAAATGAGGCTAGATTGCCTAATAATACGATTATCTCCGCTAAATCGGTGTGGCGTATACCTCTTTTGTCTGGCTGGAATTCCCTAAATGGTAATGTGCCTTTAGGGTACTTAGCTTGGGAAATAGTAGGCCACGCCGCCCCAATCGTTACGAATATTAGTAGAAACTCTATGTAAATTTCGTTGCAGATACGTGCGGAGGTATAAGTGGCTTTCCTTCCGGCTTTTCGATGATAGGCCGCGATTTTTATTCCTGGAATACCGCTAAGGTGTATGTGCTTCCACGCACGATCCTCATGCAGGGCATGTTCCGCCCTATGGCATGAGGACCATACGCCGACCGTTTACTTCGTTGTCCCAATTTCGTACACGGCCGGCGTGGATTCAGTTGCGGTGAGCGGAAGCTAGATGTCGCACAGATCGACGGCCTGGCGCAGGGAGGTCAGTGGATCGTTGGTGGGCAGCGGCACGAACTCGTGGGCGACATAGCCCTTGAATCCGGAGTCGGCGATGCCGCGCATGACGCCAGCCCAATTGACTTCCTGGGTGTCATTGAGCTCGTGGCGCTTGGGTACGCCGCCGGTGTGGAAGTGACCGAGCCACTTGATGTTGGACTGGATAGTGAAGATGAGGTCTCCCTCCATGATCTGCATGTGGTAGATGTCGTAGAGCAACTTGATATTGGGTGAGTTGACCTCTTCCATGACGCGCACGCCCCAGGCGGTGTGGTCGCACATGTAGTCCTTGTGATCATGCTTGCTGTTGAGCAGCTCAAGATTCAGAATGACGCCGGAATCCTCAACGATGCTGCGGATGCGCTTGAGGCCGGTGATGGTGTTGCGCGCGCCTTCGTCGTCGGACATGCCCTCGCGGTTGCCGGAGAAGGTGATGACATTGGGGACGCCGGCTTTGACGGCCAGAGGCAAGTTCTTGCGCAGTCCGGCCTCGATGGTGGCGTGGTTTTCGACGCGGTTGAGGCCCTTGGGAATGGTGCCGGCTTCGACATAGCCCATAGTGCAGATAAGGCCGTAGCGTTTGGGCACCTCGAATTCATCGGGCTGCAACAGATCGATGCCTTTGAGTCCCATCTGCGCGGAGGCTTTGCAAAGATCGTCGAGGGGAATCTTGGAGTAGCACCAGCGCGAAACCGATTGCTGGATGCGGCCCTTGCGCGGCGTGGGAGCTGTGGCTGCCTGTGCCTGGCCGGCGGCGAATGAAGCGGAAGGCGCGAGTACGGCGGCCGCTGAGCCGGCGATGGCGCTGCGCAGAATCTGACGACGATCGAAGGTGCCCATATACGAATTGCTCCTCTGGCTGAGATACAGACCAAATGACACGGAAAGACGAGTCGATTCACTTTGGAGGATGGATGCGGGTTCGGTCAAGTATACGGTTACAGAACAGCACGCGCGTGGACGTTCAAGCGGCCTTAGGCAGGGTGAAGGCGCATTTTCTGGAATCGTAAACGCAGATGAGGGGTTTTGGCCGCCGATTGCGCAGTTCAGAGTGAAAGCTCTTTTTTACCAACCTGACAGACAGACAAAACCTGGCGTCAGATCTAATCCCAGCAGCACTTAATCCCCAGGTCCGACAGCCGGACCATTGTCAACCTGCAACACAGGTGCCGAAAGCGATGATTTCGACACCGCATCGAGAGGAAGCCGTTATGCGAATTCGAAGCGTCGTTGGTTCCCTGGCCCTCGGGCTTGGTCTATGGATCCCCGCAACAGCACAGAATGCGGTGCAATCGGATATGAACGCCGAGGTACCTGCGACGTTGTCGCGCGTTGTGGAGCGCGTGGATGACACGCGGGTAGTTCGGCTCGCGGGCAACACCCATCCCATGGCGCGCCCGGAGTTCGATAAGGGTTTGCTCGAAAAAGGCCGGCTGTTGGAACGCGTGATGCTGGTGCTGAAGCGCAGCCCGGAGCAGGAAAAGGCGCTGGCTGCGTTCAATGAGCGCCAATACGACCCGAAGTCGCCGGACTTCCATCACTGGCTTGACGCGGAGGAATTCGGCCGCCTGTATGGCCCCTCGGACGGGGATATGACGGCGGTGACCAGCTGGCTGCAGAACCATGGCTTCCAGATTTATGAAGTAAGCAAAGGCCGCATGTGGATTCAGTTCACCGGCAGCGTAGCGCAGGTGGAAGAGGCATTCCATCTTCAGATGCACCGGTACCTCGTCGGCGGAAAAGAGCACATCTCAAATGATCGCGATCCGCAGATTCCGGCGGCTCTGGCGCCGGTCGTAGAGGGCGTGGCTTCACTAAACAACTTCTTCCCTCGGCATTTTTCGCATCCCGGCAACTATGTGAAGCGCGACCTGAAGACGGGAAAGTATTCGCCTGTGGAGACGGATACTGTCGACAAGATAGTGCTGGAGCCAAGCTCGGACGAGCCGGGCTCGCTCTTGAACAGGAAATTAGGCAAGGGACAGCTAGGCGGAATCCAGGCGGAATTCGGCTATGTCGATGCTGGCACCGGTTTGCAGCGTGAAGAGCTTAGTCCGTATGACGTGGCGACGATCTACAACATCTTGCCACTGTGGAATGCAGCCACGCCGATTAACGGAAAGGGCGTGAAGGTAGCGATCGTGGCCCTGAGCGACGTTCAGATCAGTGACTTCAACACCTACCGCAGCTCGTTCGGATTGCCGGCCGGCACGATGACGACACTGCATAGCGGAGCCGACCCGGGGTTTACCGACAGCCAGGGAGAGAACACGGAAGACGTGGAGATGGTTTCGGCCACGGCGCCGGGTGCCCAGGTGATGCTGGTCGCCGACCCGGACAGCGCAACGACGAATGGCTTAGTGACGGCGATTACTTACATTGTCGACAACCACGTCGCGCCTATTCTGACCATGAGCTATGGAGAATGCGAACTGGGGTTGGGCACCGCGGGCAATACTCTGTGGAACCAGACCTTCCAGCAAGCTGCTACGGCGGGCATCAGCTCCTTCGTTGCTTCCGGCGACTCAGGCTCGGCGGTCTGCACCAGCCAGAACGGAACGCCACCCTACGCGGACTCGTTTGGATTGCAGGTAAGCGGCATGGCTTCGACGCCTTATGCCACGGCCGTGGGAGGAACCGATTTGCAATGGTCTTTGACTGAGGCCACTCATCCGATCTCGACCTACTGGAATGCCAATAACGATGCACATGGCGCGAGCGCAAAAGGCTACATGCCTGAGATGACGTGGAACGATACCTGCACCAACCCTTTACTGCTGAATATCTACACGGACAGCTCGCATAATCCGTTTCCCAATGTTGAAGCCCTTTGCAACGCTGCAATCAATGGGGCTCCGGGACTGGTTGAAATGGGCGCGGGCAGCGGAGGCGTGAGCAAATGCACGACGCCTTCCAGCAACACGCCGGCGAGTTGCTCCGGCGGCTACGCGAAACCAAGCTGGCAAACCGGCGTGACCGGTATTCCGGCCGATGGCAAGCGGGATATTCCCGATGTGGCGATGTTCGCCGCTTATGGCTTCCAGCAGAGCACCGGACTGCCGGGAAGCGCACTGCTTATCTGCCAGGCTTCGACTTCGCCAGAAAAATCGTGCGATTACAGCAATCCGAACTTCATCATTTACCAGGAGAACGGCGGCACGTCGGCGGCTTCTCCGCTGACGGCAGGCGTGATGGCGCTGGTGATCCAGAAAGTGGGGAGCGCGCAGGGACTGGCGAACCCGGTGCTGTATCAACTGGCGGCAAAAGAAACTTACTCGTCGTGCAATTCAAATACGGTTGCGGCGGGAAATTCCTGCATCTTCTATGACACGACGACCGGATCAAACGCCGCCGTCTGCATCACCGGCGCTCCCAATTGCGTGACGGGCACGGCCGGCGACCAAGCGGGTGTGTTGAGTGGATACAAGGCGACGACGGGATACGATCTGACGACCGGTCTGGGCACATTCAACGTGACCAACCTGGTGAATGCGTGGCCCACAGCCGCAGCTCCGGCGGTGACCCTGTCGCCAACTAGCTTGACGTTCGCTGCGACAACGGTGGGCGCAACCTCGGCAGCACAAGTGGTGACAGTGAAAAATACCGGAACGGCGGCGTTGACGCTTACTTCGGAGACATTGACGGGAACGAACACATCTTCGTTCATCATCTCGGCTAAAACCTGTACAACCTCATTGGCGGCTGGCGCGAGCTGCACGGTCTCGGTGGAGTTCAAGCCGGCGGCGGCAGGTACGCTGACCGCCAACCTGTCAATTGCGGACAACGCGACCGGTTCGCCGCAGACGGTGAAGCTGACCGGCTCGGGCACGGCAGCAGCGCTGACGGTCTCTGTCTCACCGGCGACGCTGACCTTTGCTTCGACGGCGGTTGGTGCGACGACAGCGGCGCAGGCGGTGACGATCAAGAACACAGGCACGTCGACGGTGACGCTGACCTCAGAAACTCTGACTGGAACGAACGCGACTTCGTTCGTAAAGTCGGCGACAACATGCGGGGCTTCACTGGCGGCGAGCGCGAGCTGCACGGTGTCGATCGAGTTCAAGCCAGCGTCGGCGGGTGCTAAGACAGCCTCGCTTTCGGTGGCCGACAACGCGACTGGTTCACCGCAGACAGTGGCTCTCTCGGGTACTGGCACAGCTGCAACGCTGACAGTGACGCTCTCACCGACTACGTTGACCTTTGCTTCGACGGTGGTGGGCGCGACGACAGCAGCGCAGGTTGTGACGATCAAGAACACGAGCACGGCAGCGGTGACGTTGACCTCAGAAACGTTGACCGGAACTAATGCTACTTCGTTCGTGAAGTCGGCGACGACGTGCACGACTTCACTGGCGGCAGCGGCAAGCTGCACGGTCTCGATAGAGTTCAAGCCGACGGTTGCAGGTTCGCTTACTGCGTCGCTTTCGGTGGCGGACAATGCGACCGGTTCTCCGCAGACAGTGGCGTTGAAGGGGACCGCGACGGCAGCGGCTACGCATACCGTTACGCTGAGCCCGGCGTCGCTTGCCTTTCCGGTGACAGTGACCGGAACGACAAGCGATGTGCTGCCGGTGATGCTGACCAACACCGGCTCAGCGTCCGTGACCATCAGCTCGATTGCTCTTGGCGGTACGAATGCCAGCGCGTTCCTTGACCTGAGCAGTTGCGGCAGCACGCTGGCCGCGGGTGCTTCGTGCTCAATCTATGTGGCCTTCAAACCGGCAACTGCGGCGGCTGACACGGCGACGTTGAGCGTGACCGACAATGCGACGGGTTCGCCGCAGAAGGTGACCCTTACCGGCACCGGCGTGGCGGCGCCCAGCGTGAAACCGAGCGTGACGAGCCTGGCTTTCCCGGCTACGGCGCATGGGACAACCTCTGCGACCAAGGCGGTAACGTTGACCAACTCCGGCAAGACCACAGTGACAATCACTTCAATCACGTTGGCGGGAACCAATCCGACAGACTTCGTGGCGCTGGATACCTGCGGACCGACGCTGGCAGCCAGCGCGACCTGCACAGTGTATGTGGCGTTTAAGCCAGCAGCGGCTGCCGCATACTCAGCCACACTGAGCGTTGCTGACAACGGCGCGGCGTCTCCACAGACCGTGGCCCTAACGGGCACGGGTAACTAACTCAACGGGCGAATGCCCCTCAACCGCGAGAGCCGGTTGCATCTTCTTTGGGGGAGGATGCAGCCGGCTCTTGTTCTGTGTGAGGGTGTTAGCTGACCAGTTCCAGTGCGATGCGTTTTTCAGCTGCATCGATCTGGGAGATGCGGAAGTTGCGGATCTGCCCTGGCTTGGCGGGTTCCTGTGCAGGTGCACTGGCTTTGGAGGTGGTGTCCGCCGAGCCGGTCTTCCACTTGGTTTTGAGCATGGAGCTAAAAGCGGAGAGATCGACTTTGCCGGAGCTGGCTGGTTCAGGAGCTGCAACCACTGGAGCGATCTCGGGCAGCTTGCAGGAGCAGAAGATACCTTCACCGAGCTCGACCTGGGCGATGCCGCTTTCGACAGAGACTACGCGGCCGGTGACGGTGTCGCCGGCTTTATGTTCGGCGAGGAATTCGTCGAGGCTGGTGGGGATGAGCTGCTTCATGCTGAGCTTGAGCTGGCGTTTTTCCTTGTCCAGTTCGAGAACGAGAGCCTTCACCACCTGTCCGACGCGCAGAACATCGGAGGGATGATTGAGGCGTCGATCGGCAACGATCTCGCTGATGTGGACTAAGCCCTGAACGCCTTCGGACGCTTCGATGAATGCGCCGAACTTGGTGATACTGGCGACGGGGCCTTCGATGACTGCGCCGGGCGTGAGACGCTTTGCGGCCTCCACCCATGGATCGCCGAGGGCCTGCTTGAGGCCGAGCGAGATGCGGCGCGCGGGCGCGTCGATAGCGAGGATAACGGCATCGACTATATCGCCCGTCTTTACTACTTCAGTTGCCTTGAGGATGCGCTTGGTGTACGACATTTCGCTGAGGTGCACCAGGCCTTCAATGCCGGGTTCCAGCTCAACGAATGCACCGAAATCCGTGGTGCGCGTGACGACGCCGCGTACGCGGTCGCCGAGCGCGAACTTGCCTGCCACGGAGTCCCATGGATGAGCCTGTAATTGCTTGAGGCCGAGGGAGATTTTGCGCGTTTCGGGGTCGACTTTGAGAACTTTGACTTCAAGCTGCTGGCCGATGGTGAGAACGTCAGCCACATTGTTCACGCGGCTCCAGGCGATGTCACTGATGTGGAGCAGGCCGTCGACACCGCCAAGATCGATGAAGGCGCCGTAGTCAGCGAGGCTGCGGACGGTGCCGTCGACGATTGCGCCTTCTTCGATCTCCGCGTGGCGGCGGGCTTTGGATTCGAGGGCTTCTTCTTCGGTGACGACGCGGCGATCGACGACCAGGTCTTCATCGGCGACGTCGAGCTTGGTGATACGGACGCGAATCTCCTGGCCTACGAGCTTTTCCATTTCGGCGGTATCGCGGGCGCCACTGCGCGAACCTGGCAGGAAGGCGCGAATACCGACATCGACATGCAGGCCGCCTTTCACCACTCCGGTTACAGTTCCGACGATGGTGGATTTTTCTTCGAATGCTTTTTCGAGGCTAGTCCAGTCTTTGGGGATAGCGGTTTTGAAGAGGCTTAGGCTGTAGTAGCCATCTTCGTCGCGGCCCTTGACGGAGACCTGCAATGTGTCGCCGGGCTTGACCGGTTCTTTGGCGGTGGCGAAGGCGGCGAGCGGCAGGATGCCTTCGGATTTGTAGCCAATGTCGACGAGGACCGAATCTGCCGTGACGCTGACGACGGTGCCGCGAATCTGGCTGCTGCCGTCGCGGCGGGAGTGGGTGCGCTGGAATTCGGAGAAGATGTCGGCGAAGGATTCTTCGGGCTCTGGCTCGGGCTCCGATTGAGGTACAGGCGGTGCCGGCGGGGCTGATTGGGCCACGGCTGGGGTCTTAGCCTCTGGTACAGATTCGGCGGCGAGAGCCTCGTCAGGCAAAGGCTCGGGGTCCGGCTCCGGCTGAGACTCGGCGTCTGATTCCGGCTCATCGAGCGGTTCCTGGGGCGAATCCGGCTCCTTTACAGGCGCGATTTCAGTGCCGGAATTGATCTCGGGATCGATTTTGGGGTCCACGGGTGGGTGGATTTCTGGTTCGAGTTCGGCAGGAATCAGTTCGGAAGCGGATGAAGTTGGGAATTCAGACTCGGGTGCGGTAGTTTCAGACATGAAGAAGGAGCCTCTGGATGCGCGATTTCAACGCAAGGGCGCTGAAAAACGCTTTGAAATATCATCGCACGGCGAGGTTGATGAGGCTGCCGGGATCGGCTTTGAGGTCGCGGGCCAGCAGGCGATGAAAGAGATGCTCGCCGGCTTCGCGGCGCACGGAGAGACGGCCGGCTCCGTAGGCGCGTGAGGCGAGACCGCGCTGGACGGACTCGCAGATGGCCTCGTCTTCGTCCTGGACGGTATTGCTGGTGGCTACGCTGGCGGCGTTGTATGCGGCGCGCTCGGGCGAGATGTCGGCGAAAAAGAAATCAAAAATCACGCGACATTTGTTGACGCCCAGCGGCAGGACAAGGTTGGTGTCCATCACGCCGTCGTAGATATTGAGCATGAAGTTGGGATAGAGCCAGTAGTACCAGGCGCGGTCGCCGGTGCGGGTTGCGGACACATCGGCGTGGGCGTCTGGATTGTCTGAAGCGACCATGGGGCTGGATTGCAGGCAGTAGCTTGCGCCATTTTCGATGGTGTAGTGGGTGTAGTCGAGGACGCTGTTGAGGCCCTTGTGCAGATGCGGTACGTGGTAGCCGCCATCGAGATAGTTGTCGACGTAGACCTTCCAGTTGCAGTTGAGCGTGTACTCCTTGCGGGAGTGGAAGTGAAGGGATTTGAGTTGGAGAGGTGAGATGCGTTCGACCAGATCGCCGAGGAATGCGGTGAGTGGTGATGGAGTGGGCGAGAGATTGACCAAGATGAAATGTTCCCATGTTTCCACTGCGATTGGGACGAGGCCGTTCTCTTCGCGGCGGAAGTTCGAGACGCCCGCGAACTCGGGCATGCCTTTGAGAGTGCCGTCGAGACCGTAGTTCCAGCCGTGGTAGGGGCAGCGGAAGGATTGCGCGTGGCCGCAGGGGGCTGGCGCGACTGCTGCTGCGTGATGGCGGCAGACGTTGTAGAAGGCGCGGAGTTGGCTTTGAGCATCTCTCACGATCAGGATGGGTTCGCCGGCGAGTTCAGTGGTAAAGAAATCGCCGGGATTGCCGACCTGATCGAGGCGGCCGATGGCCTGCCATCCATTGCTGAAAACGTGGCTGCGTTCGCGGTCGGCTACGGCTGGATCGAGATACCAGGGCGCGGGAATGGTGAAGGCCTCGGCGAGCGGGGCGCTGTCGTTGTAGAGAGCGAGCGTGGCGGCGAGATTATTCAGATCGGTCATGGTTCGATGTTCAAAAGCGGTTTGAGTGCGGCACGAGTCTGGCGACGCTTGCCTAGAGCGTACACCAGCATGCCGACGACGATCAGCACAAGGGTCATGCCGACGGTCTTAAAGACGGCCAGCGGCTTGTTAGGTTCGTCATCGCCGGGGATGACCGAGAGGCCAATGGTAACGATGGTGCTGAAGAGACCGATGCAGGCCAGCGTGATGGCTACACGTTTGCCTCCGGGAAGACGAATGACGTCTGGGCCGGCGGGCTCGCGCTGCAGGCGGATCATGGCGGCGAAGAGAAAGAGATAGGGGATGAAGTAGGTAATGACGCTCATGCTGACCAGCACGTCGTACGCGCCTTTGACGTTGGTGGCGGCCTGGCCGAGGAAGGCGAAGAGCATTCCGGCGAGGCCGTAGGAGAGGACAGCGATGTAGGGTGTCTTCCACTTCGGATGAACGCGGCCAAAGATGGCGGGCAGATAGTTGTCGATGCCGGCGACGAAGGGCAGGCGCGCAGTAGAGGAAAGATAGGCCCCCGCCGCGCCGAGGCAAGATACGGTGATCAGGATGGCGATGACCGTGGTCATCCAGTTGATGCCTAGGGTGCGGCACATTTGCGCGATGGCGGTCATGAAGCCGCCGAGGCCGCTGATTTCGCTGCTGGGCATGGCGATTAACATCGCAATCGTCCCGAGGATGTATCCAAGTGTGACGAGGATGCCGGCAAGGACAAGCGCACGCGGAACGGTGCGGCGGGTGTTCTTGATTTCGCCGCCCATGAAGGATGCGCATTCGACGCCGGCGAAGGCGTAGAAGATGGTCGACCAGAAGACCGCGTTTTTGAAGTTAAGATGCGGGATCATGCTGGCCAGGGTGAAATGCGTGGCGCTGCCCTGACGAATCCAGAAGAGAAAGCCGAGCACGATAAGCACCAGAACCGGCAGCGACGATCCGAAAGCGCCGAGGTTGTTGAGCCACTTGCCTTGCTTGACGCCGATCATGTTGAGAAAGGTGATGAGGGCCAGCGCGATGAGCGCGAAGCTCATGAAGTAGCTGCTCTGATCGGCGAGCGCTTTGCCATGTGTGCCTGCGGCAAAGAGCACGCTGCCGGCGGCGAAGTAGAGCACTGCCGAGAAGTAGGGCAGATTACTCATCCAGTAAGTCCACGCGGCCATGAAGCCGTAGAAATCGCCGAAGGCCTGCTGCGCCCAGACATAGAGGCCTCCCTCCTGCGGGTAGCGCGAGGACATCTCGAGGACACAGGCGGCGAGCGGTAGAAAGAAACCGAAGAGGGCAAGCAGCCAGACGGCGATGGAACTGGGTCCGGAGGCTGCGGCGGTGGCGATCCAGCGCAGGCTGAGGCTACTGACGACGTAGAAGAGCGCGAGGTCGCGAAAGCCGAGTTCACGTTTCAATTGGGATTCAGTGCCCGGAGTTCCTGCCAATGCAATTGCCTTCCTTGCTGCGAGGACTGACTGCGATATTTTGACTTATTCGGTGTCCTTTAGAACGGCCATGGCTGCGTTGCGGCCGTTCATGGCGATGACGGAGCCGCCGGGGTGCGTGCAGGCTCCGCAGAGGTAGACGCCGGGCATGGGGGTGCGGGCGGTGAGGCGGTTGCTCCACATGTATTGCGGTAGGATCTCGCCCTGGAAGATGTGGCCGCCGGTGAGGCCGACTTTCTTTTCGATGTCGGGCGGACCGAGGACCTGTGCGTCTTCGACGGCTTCAGGGATGTTGCTGCAGAAGCGTCCGATGGAATCAAGCGCGAGTTTGCGGGCCTGTGCGCGATGATCGTCCCATGAGCCTTCAGAGAAGGTGTGCGGAACGTATTGCGCGAAGACGCTCATGGTGTGTTTGCCGGCGGGAACGACGCTAGAATCGTGGACGCTCTGGAAATAGAGCTCACACCAAAGATGCTCGGGCAGTTGGCCGGCTTTGGCGGCGGCGAAGGATTGCTTCCATTCGGACTTGGTCAGAGGCGCGTTGATCTGGCCATAGTGATGCGGTTCGTTTATGCCGGGACGGGCCTTGAAGTTGGGCAGTTCATTTAGCAGTACATTGAGCTTGACGGTGCAGCCCTCAATGGGGACGGATTCGACTTGCGACTTCCATGAATCATCGGCCTGGCTGCCGAGCAGGCGCAGGGTTACGCGCGGGTCGGCGTTGGAGATGACGATAGGCGCGGAGACGCGTTCTCCGCCTTCGAGCAGGACGCCTTCTCCGGGCAGTATCTGCGCTACGGGCACGCCCGCGGCGACTACGGCTCCGGCTTCGCGGGCGGCATCGCAGAGATAGAAGGAGACCATGCCCATGCCGCCTTTGACGTAGCCCCACATGCCGGGCATGCCGCCCAACCGGCCCGACGCGTGGTGGAAGCGGACCGAGGCTGTGCCCTTGTCGAAGGGACTGGCGTTGGTGCCGATGACGCCTTGGCCGAGATAGGCGACCTGCAACTGCTCGTCCTGTAGATAGTGCTCGACGAACTCGGCCATGGACCAGTCGAAGAGCACGGCGCGGGCTTCTGCATCGTTGCCGAGGCGGGCTTCGATCTGCTCCCGCGTGGGGGCTTCGCCGATCCAGACGTCGTGTTCATTGGGGGGACGCAGGGCGTCGCGCAGGCGGCGGATGACGGCGCACATGGCGCGAAAGCCTTCGAGATCGCGCGGGGCGAAGCGCTCGATCTCGGCGTCGCACTGGGCATCGTCATCCCAGAGCTGGATGCTGCGGCCTGCACTATTCGGACCATCGAGAAATGGGACGAAGAGGCCGTTGGTCGCAGGCGTCCAGTCAAAGCCGCGTTTTGGAAGGCTGAGTTCTTCGATAACCAAAGGATGCAGGAGGCCCGCGAGATAGGCGCATGGAGACATCTTTACGCCGGGGAAAGCCTCTTCAATGGTGCAGGCTCCGCCGATGCGTTCGCGGGATTCAAGGACGAGAACGCGCTTGCCGCCGCGGGCGAGATAGGCGGCACAGGCGAGGCCGTTATGACCAGCGCCCACGACGATCGCGTCCCATGGCCGTGAGGCGAATTCCTTCACTGGAGCAGGCATTCCGATCAGACCCAAGGTGCTGGCTGCCGGTGCAAAGCTGTTGGGGTTGTTCACTCCTGAAGATGCTCCAGTCGATACGTATTTGGGCTGAGTCGGCGGGCGATGCGAATTGGAAAGTCCGGTCAGATATGAAGATCAATATAAGCGCTGGTTTTGGCGCGGTCTATCGGATTCTGTTCGGCGCGAGATGGGGTGGTTAGGATGGATGATGTACGGCCGGATAATTCGAGGTGGCTATGAAAGAGAAGCATCGATGCGCGTGGGCGGAGAGCGATCCGCTGCTGATGGCTTATCACGATGAGGAGTGGGGCGTGCCGGAATACGATGGTCGGGCGTTGTGGGAGATGCTGATGCTGGAAGGCTTTCAGGCGGGACTGTCGTGGCTGACGATTCTGCGCAAACGGGAGGCTTTTCGCGAGGCCTTTCGTAACTTCAATCCTGAAGCTGTGGCCAAGTTTGGCGAGAAGGAGATTGAACGATTGCTGGCGAATCCTGGGATTATCCGTTCGCGGGCCAAGATCGTCGCCACGATTGAGGGCGCACGGATTTATCTGGCGATACAGAAGTCGGGCGAAGACTTCTCGAAGTGGGTGTGGGGCATGGCCGGCGACAAGCCGATTTTGAATACGACTGGAACCGTTCTTGCAAAGACTGAGCTGTCGGAAACGATGTCGGCGGCGCTCAAGAAGCGGGGTTTCAAGTTTGTGGGGCCGGTGATTGTGTATGCATGGATGCAGGCGACTGGGATTGTCAACGATCACAGCCAGGGGTGCTTCCGCCGGCGTGTGAGTCAATAAAACGCTGCGGACAAAGATTGCGCATACTGATAAGAGCCGTCTTCATTTCCCTGACGTTTGACATAAGGGCTCGGCGGTGAGCGGACATTCTTTGAGGTATCTGGTTTCATGAATAAATTGATACTCCTGCTTCTCTGCTTCGCCATAACGGTGTCTGGGCAGGCAAATCAGGGTGAATTGCAGTTGATGGTGACTGACCCTGGCGGGTTGGCTGTGAAGGCCACGGTCCGCATCGTGAGCGAGGGCAATCAGTATTCAAATGCGCTGGCGACCGATACGCATGGGCGCCTGGTGGCACAGCATCTGCCTTATGGGCTGTATCAAGTGGAGATTCGCGAATCGGGATTTGCGCCGACATCTCAATCCTTCGCAATTCGCTCATCGATTCCGACGCGGGCCACAATCCAACTCAAGCTGTCTTCGGTGGAGCAATCAGTCACCGTGAGCGCAGAGGATACGCTGCTCGATACGGACCAGGCGGGCTCTGTCGACCAGATCGGTTCGGCGGAGATTCAGAATCGGCTCGGGTCGATACCGGGCCGCTCCATTCAGGATCTGGTGAATTCGCAGCCGGGCTGGCTCTATGAGGGAAACGCGGTGCTGCATCCGCGCGGATCGGAGTACCAGACGCAGTTTGTGATGGACGGCATTCCGCTCACAGACAATCGCTCGCCGAGCTTCGGTCCGGAGATCGAGGCTGACGATCTGCAGTCGATGAGCATTTATACGGCGGGTATTCCCGCTGAATACGGACGCAAGATGGGCGGCGTGATCGAGATCAATACGCAGCAGGATTCAGATCCCGGTTTTCATGGCCAGCTCTCGTTGTATGGTGGAAGTTTCGATTCGGCGGGAGTCTTTGCCAAGGGCCAGTACACGCGGGGGAAGAATAGCTTCAGCGGTAGTGCAGATGGCAGCCGCACCGATCACTATCTCAATCCGGTTGTTCCGCAGAACTACTCCAATACTGGTACGCTGGGCGATTTCGCGTTGGGTTACCGGCGTGAGTTTACGCTGAACGATAATTTCACCATGAACGTGCGCCACGAGGTTTCCCGTTACGATATTCCGAATGAGTTGATACAGGAGTCAGCCGGGCAGCGCCAGAATGCCGACAACGTCGAGACGATGGGCATTGCTTCATACCAGCATATTTTCTCCGCGAATGCTACCGGCGATTTGCATGGAATGGTGCGCGACAATGCCAATGATTTTTATTCCAACCCCGACTCAGTTCCGGTCTACGTCAACCAGCACAACTCGCTTCGCGAGGCTTACTTCAAGGCAGGCTTTACGTACAATCGTGGGCGCCAGGAGTGGAAGGTCGGCGTTGAGAGCGACAACATGTTTCTGCACGAAAACACCTGCTACACCGTAACCGAAGACCAGGATGATGACGACGATGATGCACTGCCAGCGCAATCAAGAATAGCGCGTCTCAGGGCGACGCACCCGAGGGTTGCCGGCAACTTCGGCGCATCATGTGCATCTGTCGCCGACGAGGACAATCCGCCTTTTATTTTTCAGGATCAACGCCTGGATCTTGAGCAAGCTGTTTTTGTGCAGGACTTGGTTCGGCTGCACAACTGGACCATCTCTGCCGGCCTGCGCTGGGATCACTACCAGCTGGTCCTGAATAACCAGGCGCTGCAGCCACGTTTTTCGATTGCCCGCTATTTCCCCTCGGCGAACACCGTGCTGCATTTTTCGTACGACCGCATTTTCCAGACGCCCTCCTCTGAAAACATCCTGCTGTCCAGTTCGACGCAGGTGGAATCCATCGACCCCGGTGATTTCCTGCGTTTGCCGCTCAAACCTTCTCAAGGCGATTACTACGAGCTAGGATCGAGTACCGCCCTTGCCCGCCATCTCAAGCTCGACGCTAACTACTTCCGCCGTGTCGTCCATGATTTCGCGGATGACGACCAGATCGACAACACGAGCATCAGCTTCCCCATCTCTTTTCGCAAAGCAATTATCTACGGGATGGAGGGCAAGTTTTCAGTTCCGGAGTGGCATCACTTCTCAGGTTTTGGCAGCTACTCCTACGAGGTTGGCAATGTGTGGAATCCGGTGACCGGCGGTTTGTTTCTCGGCGGCAATGCAGATGAGGCGGCAGCGAACCTGACCGGCCACTTTCCAAACACCCAGGACCAGCGCAATACCGTGCGAGGCCGCGCGCGGTATCAGGTTCATCCACGTGTGTGGGTGGCAGCCGGGCTGCAGTATGACACCGGGCTGCCCTTTGAGTTTGGAGGCGATCGAGATCAGGCGCTGCAACAATACGGTTCGCAGGTGATCGACCGCATCAATTTCGACAGAGGCCGCATTCTGCCTGCTTTCCAGGTCAATGCTTCGGCAGGAGCGGATATCCTGAACGCGGAGCGCGCCAAGATGCGGTTGCAGGCCGATGGAGCGAATCTCAACAATGTCCTGGACGTGATTGATTTTGGGGGATTGTTCTCAGGCAATGCGATTGGACCGGAGAGGAGCTTTTCGCTGCGTTTGACGACGATCTTTTAGCGTTAGCCTGCACTTGCGCGGCGGTGCGGAGCGCATCGCCCCATTGTTAGTTGTGCGGCCATTGATGGACGTTAATCGATTCCGTAAAAGCGGGCGCAGTTGTCACCGAGAATTGCGGCTTGTTGCTCCGCTGAAAGCTGCTGCAGGTAATCGAAAGTGAGCTGCATCGTCGTTGCGTAATCAGAGGACAAAAGGCAGACAGGCCAGTCGGAACCGATCATGAGCCGGCTGCTGCCGAAGGCTTCGATCACGGTATCCAGATAAGGGCGAAAATCATCGGGCTGCCATTGTTGCCACTTTGCCTCTGTCACCATGCCGGAGAGCTTGCAGGAGACGTTGGGAAACTTTGCCAACCGCTGAATGTCGTGTTGCCAGGGAGAGAGTTCTCCCTGGGCGATGAGAGGCTTGGCGATGTGATCGAGGACGAAGGGCTGATCGGGAAACTCTTCGACGAGTCTGGCGGCAATGGGAAGATGTTTGGGGAAGAGCAGCAGGTCGTAGGCCAAGTCGAATTGCCGCAGCTGAGCAATACCTCGACGAAACTCGGCGCGCAGCATGAACTCGTCATCCGGCTCGTCTTGCAACACATGACGCACGCCGACGAAGCGCGGGTGACTGGAGAACCTTTCAAGCTGGCTAAGCAGGTCGGGCGAGCAGAGATCGACCCATCCGACGACGCCTTTGATGAACGGCGATTGATCGGCGAGTTCCAAGAGCCAACGCGTCTCTTCGAGAGACTGCCGCGCCTGCACGGCGATGCAGCCGTCAAAGCTCAGACCTGCGAGCAGCGGCTGCAAATCTTTCGGAAGAAAGTCACGCCTGATTGCCGACATTGAATCGGACATCCATGTGTGCTCGATGGGGCTATAGAGCCAGAAATGTTGATGGGCGTCGATTCGCATTGGTTCACCGATTCTTGTTGGCGGGATCAACTTTCGATGTCCAGCATATCGCAAGGGCATGAAGAGGAATGGGCCAGCCGGGGTCAATGCTCACCCGCGCTTTCGCTCCGCCGATATATCCTGATGCGACGGAAGGTGCGATTAAGTGCGGATCATTGCCCTGGGCGAAATGCTGTGGGATGTTTTTCCGGAGAAGGAGTTTCTAGGCGGCGCGCCGCTGAATTTCTCGGCGGCGTCGCAGCGGCTGGGAAACGATGTCGCCTTCATCACGGCGGTGGGCGACGATGAACGCGGTCGGGCGGCCCTTGCCTCGATGACGGCGCTGGGATTACAGACGGACTTTGTTCGGGTCGTGCGTGGAGCGCCGACCGCCACAGCTGTGTTGACCATCGATAAGACGGGTAGTGCAAGCTATGTCTTCAAGAGGCCAGCAGTTTTTGACCCACTCATCGTCAATGAAACGCAGTCGGACCGGCTGGCTGAGCTACAGCCGCAATGGGTTTATTTTGGATCGCTTACGCAGACCGATTCCGGGAATGAAAAGCTTGTGCAAAAGCTGATTCAGAGCCTGCCCGGAGTGCGCTGCTTCTACGACATGAACCTGCGCGATGGGCATTGGAACCTGGCGCTGGTGGAGCGGCTTTCGGCGATGGCGTCGATTTTGAAATTGAATGACGACGAGGCGAAATTGCTCTTTGGGCTGACCTGCGCAGGCGAGGAGTTCACGCTGGAAAGCTTCTGCCGCCTATGGTCATCGCGGCACACGATCGACATGATCTGTATCACGCAAGGCGGCGAGGGATGCGCCATTTTTCACGAGGGCAGGCTGCGGAGATTTAATGGATATGCAGTGAAGGTTGTGGACACGGTGGGGGCTGGCGATGCTTTTGCCGCGGCCTTTCTGCATGGTTTTGCGCTGGGCTGGCCGATGGAACGGATTGCGCCCTTTGCCAACGCGCTGGGAGCGCTGGTGGCGAGCCGCGCCGGGGCAACGCCACCCTGGACCGTTGAGGAGTGCCTGCAGCTTATGGCTGGCGGCGCTCAGAGTTAAAGATGGAGTTAAGGATGCGCGTCGGAGTATAGCTGGAACTCGCGGATGTGCGCTTCACTGCCGCTGGAGAGAATGTTGAGCCGGACACGGCTTGCAGTCACCGGGTCGAAGCTGTCGACCTTCTTATGACCGATGGCTTCCGCCTCGACGAGACGCTTCCAGGCTTTGCCGTCCCAGGCTTCGATTGCGTACTTCTGCACATGCTGGCCGTCGTTGAGCCATTCCATGACGAGGGAGCGGTTGAAGGTGATGGGCTTGGCGAAGTTCACTTCAAGAATGGCGTGGTGGGAGCCAACGGGAGCGGACCAGAAGGTTTCAGGATCGTTGTCGAGAGCGGCTGCTTGTTCGGGATTTCCGCCGGTGTGATTAAGAGCCAGGTTGTGCGCGTAGCGTTGGCGCACGGCATCTCCGAATTCCTTAAGCCGGGCTACGTCTGAATCAGGCAGCAGGCCGCGATTGTCGGGCGCGAGGCCTAGCATCAATTGCGCTCCGTGGCCGACGGTCTGGTCGTACATGGTGAGCAACTCGTCCATGCTCTTGACCGAGGCTTCATCGTTGGGATGCCAGAACCAGTGCAGGTTGCGCAGCGGCGTGTCGGCTTCAACCGGCCGCCAGCGCAGAAAGCCGTGCCGGTCGATCACATTCCAGTTCTCGTACGGAACTCGGCCGCTTTCAGTGCCTACCCAGCGCGCATCGCCGTATTCGAAGAGGCCAGTGTCGGCGAAGACGACGCTGTTGGGCTGATAGGTGCGCAGGGTTTCGATGATCTTTTTGAAGTCGTACACATGACCCGCGCTTCCGGCTCCGTCGAGCCAGAACTCGACCAGGTCTCCATAGTTCGAGGCCAGCTCTTCGAGCTCAGAGAGATAGTACTTGTCGTAGGCCACGGGATCTTTGTAGCGCGGGTCGTGGCGATCCCAGGGAGAGAGATAGACGCCGAATTTGAGTCCGTATTTATGGGCTGCGCGGGCCACGTCACCGACGAGATCACCCTTGCCGTCTTTCCATGGACTCTTTTTGATGCTGTAGTCGGTCTGGCTGGTCGGCCAGAGGCAGAAACCGTCATGATGTTTGGCGACCAGGACAACATACTTCGCACCTGAAGCCTTGATGGCCTGCATCCACTGCTCGGGATCGAAGTTGGTGGGGTTGAAGACTTTGGGATCGGCGGTGCCGTCGCCCCACTCCTGGTTAAGGAAGGTGTTGGTGGAGAAGTGGACGATGACGCCAAATTCGAGATCCTGCCAGGCGGTTTGTTGCGGCGCGGGCTTGATCTCGGAGAAGTTTTGCGCGTGGGTCCGGGTTCCGATGAGGGATACGGCGAGAGCCGCCAATGCGATCTTGTGCCAATGCTTCTTCATACTGTCCTTATTGGTTCCACCCTTGACGCAAACCGCGCGTCAAGGATGGGGCACCCTGTTTTGATGCTGTCTATGAGAATGTTTTAACGGCTCTGTGGCAGGTATTTCCAGATTTCGGGGTCTTCGGCGCCGAGTACCCAGGAGCAGAAGCCCTCAAGGCCGCGCTCTTTCACCAGCTCATAGCGATCGGCGAAGGTATGGCGGTCGGTGTAGAAGATCCATTCGCGCATCTGGTCGCGGTAGAACCAGAAATAGGCGCTATGGTCGACGGCATCCCATTGCACGTTGGCTTTGTAGGATTTCGCTAGCAGCTCGACGTCATTGGCGTTGATGTAGTCGCCTTGCTGGTTGGGCTGCTCTTCACCACTGGCTTTGTCGACCTTGGGCGCGCCGGCATACCAGTGATAGCCGTAGAGAGGAATGCCAAGAGACAGTTTTTCTTTTGGGACGACCTTGAGCGCGTAGTCGAGGTTGTCGACGGTCCATTGCCAGCCGGCGACCGGGCCGGGCATGGTCCAGCGGGTGTTCTGATCGTAGGTCATGAGGCAGAGCAGGTCGACTGATTTTGCCAGCTCGGCGATGTCGTAGGCTCCGCGCCAGTCGGTATAGATCCACTTGGCGAAGCCCCCTTTGCCCGCGGGGTAGCCAGGCGCGTTGGGGACGGTGGCGATGCTCAGCTGAAAGCCGGCCTTGTGCAGGGCGTCGGCGGAGACCCTGACGAGGGCGGTCAGGGCGTCGCGATCGGTGTAGCTGATGTCTTCGAAGTCGAATTGGAAGCCGGAGTAGCCGTGTAGCCTGGCTTCGCGGACAAGGGCCTCATTCATGCGAGACCAGGCGTTTATGTTGCTGGCCAGCTCGTGAAAATTCTTCTTGTTGAAAAGAGCCACAATGGGCATGACGGGCAGCTTTTCGTTGTGGGCGACTTCCAGCACGGTGGGCTCTGGCTCACCTGTGAGCAGGCCATCTTGATCGACGTCGTACCAGGTGGGAACGAGGAGATCAATCTGTTTGGAATGGGCGAGGAAGGATCGGATCGAGTCTGGATTTGAGCCCAGGTAGAACAAGGCAACGGGTTTTGCCTGGGCACCTATGGACGTCAGTGCCAGTAAGGCCAATACCCAAGTCAAGCGCTTCATTTCATCCTGCCTTTGTGTCGGAATGCGGAGTGAGACCACGCAATGATCGTTTAAAGGCAATATTATCGCTTTTAATTGAGATGCAATCTTAAAATCGTCAACTTTGCTGTTTTCAGAGCTGTACGGATTGAGTAGAGTCATTGGAGGAAGCACTCAAAACCCAGCAGGAATGAAGCCTACTCTTCATGTCGACCAAGACCGAGCGCCGCGCCGAAGAGATTATGAAGAGGCTGCTTGGCCATGGCGAAGCCTCGGTGGAGGAGCTAGTGGACTTGACCGGCACTTCAGCGCCGAGCGTGCGCAGGGATCTGATCGCGCTGGAGCGGCGGGGTTTGATTCGCCGCACGCATGGCGGGGCGTCGCTGGTGGAACCGTTGCTGTATGAGCCGTTTCGCTACGATGTCTCGTTTCAGGCGCGCGAGCAGCGCAATGCGGCACAGAAGCGCCATATCGGCCTGGCAGCGGCCGAGCTGGTTAGGGAAAACGAAGTTATCGGCCTGACCGCGGGGTCGACGACGACGCAGATTGGCCGCAGCCTGCGCCACCGTCAAGGGATTCAGGTAGTGACCAACGCCATCAATATTGCGATGGAACTGTGCAATCAACCGGGTTTGCGGACCTATTTACTAGGAGGAATGGTGCAGCATGCCTGGTCTTTTTCGCTGACTGGGCCTCATGCCGGGCACATGCTGGATGCCTTGTACCTCGACAAGTTGTTCATCGGCGGATTGGGAATCGATGCGCAGCGGGGCATCACCACCATTGAATACGACGAGGCTGAGACCTTTCGGGCAATGGCGGCGCAGGCTCGGACGATCATCGCGGTGATGGATTCAAGCAAGATTGGGGTGGTAAAGCCAGCGCTGGTGTGCCCGATCGCACAGATCAAGACGCTCATCACCGGAGTCGAGGCTTCCGCAGAGGCAATTGCACCATTTAGAGCCGCAGGCGTTGAAATCATTCAAGCATAAGAGAAAATAGGCGATTGCCCCTAGATATGATCATATTTTCTGATCATTTAACCTAAATTATTTCAGATTGGTGAATCTAACCGATACCTACCCGTGTATTCTCATTTTTGGGATTTGTGAGGGGTGACTGCGTTTCCGGGCATGAGTGGACCTTTTGTACGTACCGTTTGCCAGTTGAGTTCTCATCTGGCGGAGATGCTTGACAGAACTTGTACATGCAACGTAAATCGTTAGGAAGCTCATTTTAGGTTTTGATACGGGGAAGCAGCCCGAGTTTTCGGGTTTACGCCGGAGTTTACCCAATACTTGTATGAGGAAAGCACTCTTGTTCGAGTTGTGTGCCGACAGTCTGGAAGCAGCGAAGACGGCTCAGGCCGGTGGAGCGGATCGTCTTGAGCTATGCGAGGATCTGGCGATCAGCGGGGTAACGCCAAATGACGCGCTACTGGCCGCGACGCTTGCTGCGGTTTCGATCCCGGTGCACGTACTGATTCGGCCGCGTGGTGGAGACTTTGTTTACACTGAGGCCGAATTCGAGCTGATGCGTAAGCAGGTCAAGCATGTAAAAGCCGCGGGCGCCGCGGCGGTGGCCATCGGGGTTCTATTGCCGGACAGGCGCGTGGATGTGGAGCGGACGCGAGAGCTGGCGGAACTGGCGCGGCCGATGAAGGTGACCTTCCATCGCGCCTTTGACGAAACGGCCAACCTTGAAGAAGCTCTTGAAGATGTGATTCTGACTGGCGCTGATTGCCTTTTAACCTCGGGAGGGGCAACGAATGTGCTGGAAGGCGCTGAGACGATTGGCCGTCTTCAGGTACAGGCCGGGGACAGGCTGGAGCTGATGGCCGGCGGAGGGTTGAGGCTGACGAATCTATCCGAGGTGGTTCAGCGCAGCCGCATCACCTATCTGCATGGATCGTTGTCTCGTGTGCGCAATTCCAGCGGCGACAGGTCGGTCTTCGTGGAGGATGTTCGTGAGGCGATTCGGCTGCTGCAGCTGGAATGCCTGGAGTTGGCGGGCTAGTCAATCTCAGGCGCGAATGACCTCGATGCCGAGTTGGCGGAACGGTTCGATCGCGTGGTCGGTGGCGCCAGTGTCGGTGATGAGCTTGTGCACATCGGATAACTGGCAGATGAAGGCCGGGCTGACCTTGCCTAGTTTGCTGGAGTCGGCGACGACGATGGTTTGCTTAGCCTGTTTGAGCATCTTGCGAAAGACAAGGGCTTCATCGGCCTCCAGAGTGGTCGCGCCGCGCTCGGCGTCAATACCGAGGACGCTTAGGAAGACCTTATCCATGTAGACATCGTTGAGGAAGTTCAACGCAGCATTGCCGGTGAGCGAGAAAGACCAAGCCCAGGGAACGGAGCCGCCGGTCAGATAGGTGCGGATTCCGGGCTGGTTGCAGAGCTCCATGCCAATGTTGATGGCGTTGGTGACCACCTGAATGTGTTCGCGATGGCGGAGGCTGCGGCCGATGTGCGTGGCGGTGGTGCCGGCGGTGAGGCCGATGGTTTCATGCGGCAGAACGAGTTCGGCGGCGGCGAGGCCGATGCGGCGCTTTTCTGCGGCGTGGCGCTGCTCGCGGGCCTGAAAGGAGCTGTCGTAGCGGAAGGGCTCGTAGAGGAGCGGCTCAACCAGGGTGGCGCCCCCATGGGTGCGACGGATGAGGCCGCGTGCTTCGAGACGAGCCAGATCGCGCCGGATGCTGGGAGCCGAGGAGCCGACCTCGGCGAGAATCTCCTCAATGCTGGCTGTGCCGGTCCGCAACAGGAACTTCATAATATGTTCCGAGCGGGAGTTGAGAGTGGACATGTTGAGCTAGGCCCGATCCTGATGGAAGAGATTCCAATTCACTTTACTCCATGGATTGGATCGTTGGATATTCATGTTGAAAGACCAGCAAAATGATCGTTTTTAACTATAATGATCAATAATAAGTTCCGAAAATGATGCGGGACGCGGAGGTAGGCCCTTGGAACGTGATTTTCCTCATGCGATGCTGCGCGAGATCTATGAGCAACCGGATGCGATTCGGCGAACACTGGCGCTGTATACGGAGCAGGACGGGCTGACCCTCAATCCTGAGTTCTTTCCTCCGCTGGCGCATTGGGGCAACGCCCATGGCGAGGTGCTGATCGCGGCCAGTGGATCGAGCCGGCATAGCGGCCTGGCCGCAGAGATCATGCTGGAGGATCAATGTGGACTGGCCGTAGATGTGGAATATGCCAGCGAGTACAGCCTACGCGGCGATTTCTCGAAAGACCTGCGTAACCCAAGCGTACTGGTGCTTTCGCAGTCGGGTGAAACTTCAGACACTCTGGCAGCTCTGCGCGAGGCGCGTTTGCGGGGACAGAAGACGCTGGCGATCACCAATGTGGAAGACTCGACCATGGCGCGGGAGGCGGATCTCTCCATGCCGCTGGCAGCGGGCCGGGAAAAGGCGATTCCGGCAACCAAGAGCTTTACCAGCCAGTTGACGGTGCTGGCGCTGCTGGCACTGTACGAAGGCGTGGCCCTGAATCGGCTTGATCCGGCGACTCTGCGCGTTCGTCTTGGCGAGCTTGCGGCGGTACCGGACGCGCTGAAAACACAATTGTCTGGTTGGGAAAAGCAGATGGCGGCCCTCGCGGCGAAGTATCGCGAGGCTTCAACCTTTCTGTTTCTCGGCCGCGGAATTCACTATGCGATTGCGCGCGAAGGAGCGCTCAAGCTGAAGGAAGCTTCCTACATCCATGCCGAGGGCTATCCGGCGGGTGAACTGAAGCATGGGCCGAATGCGCTGGTTAGCGACGAGGTGCCGCTGGTCGTGCTGGCCACGGTAGACCTCAACGATGTGGGTTCGGTGCTGCGTTACGAGAAAACTGTGCAGCTGTTACGAGACATGAAGGCCCAGGGCGCGAAGGTGATTGCACTGGCCAACCTGGGCGATGAGGAAGTGCCGGGGCTGGTGTCGGATTGCGTCTTTATCCACCCAGCACCGGAGCATCTACTGCCGATCACTGAAGTGGTGCCGCTGCAGCTGTTCTCGTACTTTATGGCGCTGGAGCATGGCGTGAATGTGGATCATCCGCGCAACCTGGCCAAGGCCGTGGTGGAAACGGGCAACTAAAAACGCGCGGGAGAAAGCGCAGAGGCGAGAGTGTTTGTTGAACGCTCTCGCCCCTGCTGTTGGATGACCTTATTGTTGAATGCTAGCCCAGACGTTTGTTGCGCCCTTCAAAGTAGGCTTCGATCTCTTCGAGGGTCTTGTTCTTGGTCTCAGGCATGAAGAATGCCGTGACCAGGAAGTAGATCACCGTGAATCCTGCAAAGAGAAAGAACATGCGTGAGTAGCCGAACCGGCTGACAAAGGGTAGAAAGATTGCGGCCAGCGCTGTCGAGACGGACTGATTGAGCACCAGCGCGACGCTCATGCCGTTGGAACGGATGCGCGTGGGCATTAGCTCAGAGAGTGCAAGCCATACACATACGCCCGGACCCAGTGCGTAGAATGCCATAAATCCGTAGAGGCCGAGAGCGACAAGCCATCCATGGGCCGCATCTGGAACCCGGGCGACGAGGGCTTTGTCGATGTGAAGAGGGGCTGTGCGTGCAGCCTCAAGATTGGCAAAGGGATTCTTGAAGAAAGACTCGACAGAGTTGGAAGGAACGCAGGCCGAACGCTCGATCTGAATGGGGGTTGCAGCGACATCATCCGAACGCACGAAGCTGGTGGAGCAGGGAAAGTCGCCATAGGAATAGATGATGCCCAGCGAAGCGCGGCCAGGATCGATATCGTTGCCGGTATAGTTGCTGGCGGCGAGGAGGCGCTTGGCTTCCGCGGCATCGAATTTGACCGTGAGCTGCTGGCTGGAAGTGATCTGAGTCTGCACCAAGCTGGCCGCGTCGGCGTTGGACTTTTCGGTGCTCAGGAAGAGCGTGCCGACGAAGACCATGCAGGCGATGATGCCTCCCGTGCCGAGGGTCAGCAGAAAGCGGCGGCCTTTGCGGTCGACCAGCAGCATGCCAACCATGGTCATGGAAAAGTTGACTGCGGTGAGGATGACATAGCCCCAGTGCGCCTGAAGATCACCCAGGCCGCTTTGCAGCAGAGTCGCAGTGCAATAGCCGATTACGGAGTTGACCCCAGTCGCCGTGTTGCAAGAGAGGATGACGCAGGCAAGGATGAAGGGAACGACATATTTGCGTCGGAGGAGCGAGTCTTTAATCTGCTGACCGGTGGGTGATGCAGCGAGCGCGATTTCCTCCATCTCGCGCAACTCGGCCGCTGCCTGCTCCGCAGAGCGGGAGCACAGCAGTACTTGATAAGTGCGATCTTTGAGGCCACGGCGGAAGAGCCAGCGTGGGGACTCGGTGACCATGAAGCTGCCAATGACGAAGAGTACGCCGGGCGGCAGCGAGACCCAGAAGATGCTGCGCCAGATTTGGTCTTTATAGGCCAGTAGAGTTGCGGCATCCGAGGTTGCGGTCATTGCCTGTACACGATAGCTGTAGTAAATGCCGACCAGCGCTGCTGCGACGATGCCCAGAGTCAGGAACCACTGGAAGACGCCTGTACCTTTGCCGCGCGACGAGGCCGACAGGCACTCCGCCAGGTAGAGCGGCACCACCACGCCGATAAATCCTGCGCTGACGCCTTGCAGCAGGCGGCCCAGAAAGAGCGCTTCATAACTCTGCGAAAGTGCAATGACTGGGATGCTGACGATGAAGCATACGCCGCAGAGGATCATGAAGGGCTTTCGGCCGATCCAGTCTGCAATGATGCCGGCAAACAAGGTAGAGATAACGCTGCCGAGCAGGACTGCCGCGACGATGGCGGAAAGCTGCCCTGGAGTGAGGTGTGAGGTTGCTTCGAGATAGGGAAGCGCGCCGCCAATGATGCCTACGTCCACTCCATACAGCAGGCCGCCGAGCCCCGCAACGAGCATGAGAAAGGAACCGTAGCGGCCCTTTGCAGAGGAGTCCGCAGGGCCGGGCATTGCAGCAGAAACGGAGTTGGCCATGATCACCTTGTGCGCTTGATTCCACGTTACAGCCGCTCGAATGGCTGCCAGAGAAAAATGAGGACTGAGTCACTATACAGTCTTCAGAAAAATCCGGCATTTGCGCAAGGCAACGTGTCAGACCAGCATACAATGATCGTATTCAAATGAAACGATCAAAATTTTGAATTGGAGAAGGCACGCATGTTGCGATCTGGTCCGGGATTCTCGAAGGCGATTCAGTGGGTGGTTGTGGGCGCGCTGGCGATTGTGCCGATGATAATGGTGCAGGCTGAGGTCACAGTGCATCTGTTGCCGCAGCCGCGCGAAGTGCACCTGTCAGGCGAGATTGCGATTCCGTCAGGTGTCCGTGTTACTGCGCCCGGCAAGGACGCCGAAGATGAATTTGCGGCGCACGATCTCGAAGAGGCAGCCGGCGCGAAGAGCGGCGCCGGCTACCCGGTTGTGTTGTTGCGAACCGATGCGCGTGAAGCGAAGGAAATTCTCTCCTCCAAACAGATCAGCTTTACGCCGGAGCTTGCCGAGGAAGGCTACGTCATCGTGCTGGAGCCGAAGCGGGCGGCGGTGATTGCGCAGTCCGCGAGCGGAATTTTCTATGGCGTACAGACCTTCAAGCAGTTGCTGCCGCTTGAGGGAAGCACGGTGAAGGCGCTGCCGGAGGGGACGATTCGCGACTGGCCAGCAATGAAGTACCGGGCCATCGATGACGATCTTTCGCGCGGGCCTTTTCCCACGCTCGAATTTCAGAAGCACCAGGTGCGGGTGATTGCTTCGTTCAAAGCAAATATCTATTCACCATATTTCGAGCACACGCTGCTCTATCCGAATCAGCCAGTGGCTGCGCCTCCTGGGAGCGCGATGAGCCCTGCTGACGTGGCTGAGCTGGTGCGCTACGCGAACCAGTACCACGTGACGATTTTGCCAGAGCAGGAGGCCTTTGGGCATTTGCACCACGTGCTGAAGTACGACCTGTACAAGGATGTGGCGGAGACGCCGCATGGGCATGTGCTGGCTCCGGGGCAGGCGGGATCGATCCCGCTGATCCAGGACTGGTTCGGCACCATCGCCAAGGAGTTCCCTTCTCCCTTTATCCATATCGGTTCCGATGAAACTGCCGACCTGGGGCATGGACGGACGATGGACGAGGTGACGAAACGTGGCTACGGGCCGGTGTATGTCGAGTTCCTGAAGCAGATTCACGATGCGCTGGCGCCTTTGCATAAGAAGATTCTGTTCTGGGGCGACATTGGCGGAGATGCACCGGCGGCGGTGCCGGGACTCCCGAAGGATATGATCGCGGTGCCGTGGAATTACTGGGACTCGAAGGGCTTCGATCACATGATCGAACCGTTTGCCAAGGCCGGCATCGAGACGTGGGTGGCGCCCGGCGATGCGAACTGGAGCCTGGTATATCCGGATGCCAATACCGCGTTTCCGAATATTCAGGGCTTTATCCGCGACGGGCAGCGGCTGGGCTCGACGGGCGCGTTCATCACGGTGTGGAACGACGATGGCGAGGGGCTCTTCAACCAGGACTGGTACGGCGTGCTCTTTGGCGCGGTTGCGGCGTGGCAGCCGGGCGAAAGCAGTATTCCGGCGTACCAGGCGGCGTATGGGCCGGTCTTTCATGGCGACACGACAGGCAAGGTGAACCAGGCGCAGGAAGAGCTGATGCAGGCTCTCAAGACGCTGGGCACAACGAAGACCAACTTTTCGACGGACGGGCTGTTCTGGCTGGATCCGTGGAGCGCGGAGGGACGTGCGGTTGGAGTGAAGCTGCTGCCGGTGGCGGAGGAGGTGCGGCTTCATGCGGAACATGCGATTGTGCTGATCGAGCAGGCGCGGGCGGCTAATCCCAAGCTGAAAGAGGCCGACGCGCTGGAGGCGATGGATCTGGGTGCGCGGCGCATCGACCTGATCGGGATGAAGTGGGAGCTGAGCAACGAGACGGTGCAGAGCTACGCGACAGCGCTGGCGCAGCAGCACGACGCGAAGAAAGTCGACCTGACGCACAATCTGCTGGATGAGATCAGCAGCAGCAACGGCAGACTCCAGGATTTGCGCGATGCCTATTCGGCAACCAAGAACGAGTACAAAACCGTGTGGCTGGGCGAGAACCGGCCTTACTGGCTGGACAATGTGCTGGTGCGCTATGACCTGCAGATTCAGAAGTGGCAGGAGCGCGGCGAACGGTTTGAGGAAGTGATTCGCAGCTTCGAGGACAAAAAGGATTTACCCTCGGCGGAATTGCTGGGATTGCCGCCGGCGAACTAGAGGGCCTTCGCCTACGAATGGCGAAGAAGTAGCGAATGAAAAACCGGGGGGTGTAATTAATTATTTTCCGGTTGCGAACCGGCGGATCTTCCTGTGACAGGTACTTGGCCCAGGAAGAACTGCCTACCTTCTTATTGTGCGCTTTTCGGTGTTAATTCCCGGCAATCGTTGCCGTTGATTCAAACAGTGATCCAAACGCCTCATTTCTCGACGCGAATCGGTGGGCTTTCTGGATCGATATTCTGCTGTAGGATTTGAAATGGTAACGACACCATAGGATGGTTTTGCGATGAATCAGGGTAAATGGACGAGGCGGCGGGTTCTCAAAGGGGTAGCGGCCGCAGGCGCAGTGACAGCGGCGGGGGTGCCGGATGCGGTATGGCTGGCGAAGGCCGAGACGGCGGCGAAGAAAGCCGTGGGGCAGGATCCTTCGAGCCTGGTGAATATTTTCTGGGGAACTGGCGGTCATGGGCATACCTATCCTGGAGCGACGGTGCCGTTTGGGATGGTGCAGCTTAGTCCTGACACCTATAACGACGATTGGGACTGGTGCTCGGGGTATCACGACTCGGACACGACGATCATGGGTTTCAGCCACACGCACCTGAGCGGGACGGGCTGCGGCGATCTGCTGGACTTTCTTGTGGTCCCACGCACCGGAGAAGTGCGGCTGGTGCCGGGCGACCGCAAGGAGCCGGGAACGGGCTACCGGTCGAGCTTTTCGCACAGCGATGAGAAGGCGAGCCCCGGGTACTACTCAGTGTTGCTCAAGGACACGGGGATTCATGCGGAGCTGACGGCGACTGAACACGCCGGCTTCCATCGCTATACGTTTCCGGAGAGCGAGAGCAGCCACATTGTGCTGGACCTGACGCACGCCTACGGTAAGGCAGGAGAAAACATTGAGTGGTGCACGCTGACGCAGGAGGGTAACAAGACGCTGCTGGCGGGGCACGCTACGAATGCCTGGTGCGCGGGGCGGCAGATGTTTATCGCGCTGGAGTTTTCGCGAGCTTTCGAGAGTGTCGTGTTTTATTCGGACGACAAGCCGATGACGTTCAACTTTGAACCAAAACGCAAAAACCTTAAAGCGGTGCTGCATTTCAAGACCCATGCGGGAGAGAAGATTCTCATCAAGGCCGGGCTTTCGGGCGTGAGTACCGAAGGCGCGAAGAAGAATCTTGCAGCCGAGATTCCCGACTGGGATTTTGAGAGGGTACGCCATGCCGCGGCAGAGCGTTGGCGCGTGGAGTTGGGCAAGATTCAAGTGGAAACGTCGAACGAGAAGGATAAGCGTGTTTTCTACTCGGCGCTGTATCACACCATGCTGGGACCTACGCTGTTTGATGACGTGGACGGGCAGTACATGGGCATGGACGGGAAGGTGCATCAGCTTGCCAAGGGGCAGCGCAATTACACAACCTTTTCGCTCTGGGATACCTTCCGCGCGAATCATCCATTGATGACGCTGATTCAGCCGGAGCGCGTGCCGGACATGATGAACTGCCTGATCCGCATGGCGGAGCAGAGTCCGGCGGGAATGCCAGTGTGGCCGCTGCAGGGCAAGGAGACGGGCACGATGACCGGGTACCACTCGGCTGCAGTGATTGCCGAGGCATGCACCAAGGGCTTTACGGGCATCGACTACAAGGCGGCGTATGCGGTGATGAAAAAGCGCGCGTTTGTGGACGATTACCGCGGCCTTAAGGCGTATCGCGATCTTGGATTTATTCCTTGCGACAAGGAAGAAGAGGCCATCTCAAAGACGCTGGAATATGACTATGATGACTGGGCCATTGCGCACGTGGCCGAGCACTTGGGCGAGACTGAAGATGCAAAGACGTTGCGGAAGCGCTCGCGCAACTACCGCAACTACTGGGACGCGGGCACGGGCTTTTTGCGGCCGAAGTTCGAGAACGGCTCTTGGGCCGACCCGTTTAACCCGATCGACATGGGCCACAAAAAGAACTGGCGCGACTACACGGAGTCAAATGCGTGGCAATCGACCTTTGGCGTGCAGCATGATGTGACGGGCTACATTGAGCTGCTGGGCGGGGACGAGGCTTTCGTCAAGAAGATGGATACGCTGTTTAACCAGCCTTCGACGCTGCCGGAGGATGCTCCGCCGGATATTGCGGGCATGGTGGGGCAGTACGCACACGGCAACGAACCGAGCCATCACATTGCGTATCTGTACAGCTATGCGGGCAGACCGGACAAGACGGCAGAAAGGGTACATCTGCTGACGACGCAGATGTACTCGAACAATCCCGATGGCATGGCGGGCAACGAGGATGTAGGGCAGATGTCAGCCTGGTATGTGCTGAGCGCCCTTGGCTTCTATGCGGTGGACCCGGTGAGCACGCACTACGTGTTTGGCTCGCCGCTATTTGACAAGGCCACGCTGAAGCTGGCGAAGGGACGCACGCTGGTGCTGGAGGCGAAACGGCCATCCGAGGGCAGCGTGTACATCGAGTCGGTGGATCTGAATGGCAAGGCGCATCCGAATGCATGGTTTGCCCATGCGGATGTGGCGCAGGGCGGGCGATTTGCCTTCAAGTTGACAGACAAGGTTGGGGGCGCGTTCGGGCAGAGCAAGGAGACGCGGCCGAAGTCCGAAGTCTGACGCTCCACAAGCGCCATCAGCATAAAAGAGCCACTCCCATTGCGGAGTGGCTCTTTGGTTTTGTGACGAATTGCAGTTTGTTGACGCTTTCCTTTTCTGCACAATTTCGTCGATCCGACTGCAGGATTTCCTCAGATAGGCTTAATAAAGAGGTAGTTTCTGCGCAAATTTGTTTAAAACGATCATTTTTCTGGACATTTCGTTCATTTAAGAGTAGCGTTCGTTAACAAGAATGCAATGTAGGCCCATGACTCGAAATTGGGCTTTAAGTATCCACAAGGCTAGGTTTTGTACCCAAGGCGAAGAAAGCAAGACTACTTCGCGGATGTAAGAAATCCCGGCGCATACTTTCCCGTCTTTCTGGAATGCGCACGCAGTTGGTGCTGTCCAAGCCCGATCCATCTTTTGATCAGCGATGAACCCGTGAGGCCGTAATGAAAACGAATTTTCTCAAAATAGTCTTTGCATGTATGTTGGCCCTGTTGATGGGTGTCTCCGTCACAGAGGCGCAGACGGTGACCGGTGCAATTACCGGGACTGTAACCGATCCCAGCGGCGCTGTAGTTGCGGGCGCGCATGTTGTGGCACACAACCAGGACACGGGCGTGAATACGCCGACAACAACGAACACGACCGGCTTTTACCGCATTGAGTTTCTGCCTATCGGCAAGTATCAAGTGACGATCGATGCACAGGGCTTTGGGACGCAGACGATTCCAGAGTTCAAGCTGGAAGTGCTGCAGACTGCGACCTTTAATGTGAAGCTGACGGTGGGCGGCGGAGCGACAACGGTGAATGTGTCGGAGGCGGCGCCGATCCTGAATACCAACGATGACACGTTGAGCGGCACGTTTACGGCGAACACGATTTCGAACTTTCCGCTGAATGGATTGGATTTCAGCGCGGTGACCTTGTATGTACCAGGCGCGGTAAGCACCTATGGCAATACCGGCACGAACAGCATTGAGCGCAGCACGTACTACAGCGATTCGGTGAATGTGAATGGCAACCGCGCGCAGTCGAACAACTACACGCTTGACGGCATCGACATGAACGAGACCTTCAACAACCTAATCGCGTACAGCCCTGCGCCTGAGGCTCTCGAAGAGATCAAGGTCATTACGGCCGACTCGCCTGCGGATTACGGCAACGTGAACGGCGGCGGCGTGGTGAGCATCCTGAAGACGGGCACAAACCGGTTCCACGGCTCGGCGTACGGGTATGTGCAGGACTACCGGGTCAATGCGAATTCTTGGCAAAACAATAACTCGGGGAATCCGATCAACTCGTTTTCGCAGGATCAGTTTGGCGGCACTTTTGGCGGACCGATCAAGCGGGATAAGCTCTTCTTCTTCGTGGATTACCTCGGATCGCGTTATCACAAGGGCGGATTGGGTACGGCCAGTGTCTTTACGCAAGAGATGCGCAACGGCGACTTCTCGGCGCTGTTGGTTGGAGATAACCCGATTCAGTTGTACGACACGCAGAATGGTTTCAAGCCTTATGCGAACAACCAGGGCGTACCGATCGTTAACCCTGTGGCTACATTCCTGTTTGCGAATCCGAACCTATATCCGCTACCGAATACGACGCCGACCGACGGCATTGCAGCGAACAATTATTCGGCGCCCAATCGGAACTTCAAAGCCAACAACCAGGGCGATATCAAGATCGAATACGATCCTCACGCCAAGGACAAGATCACCGGATTCTACTCAATGTCGACGGCGTATGACGGCACGACACCTGTGCTGCCAATCAGCTTCTCGGGGCCAAATCTTTATCCCACGAAGTTGATGGGAACCAACTGGGTTCATATCTTTTCGCCGTCGTTGATCAACTCGGCGCGCATCGGATTTACTCGGACCGTATGGGCGCAGAATTTCTCGGTGGATTCAACGGGGCAGTTTGGGAACGATGGCAATGCGAAGGTGGGGATTCCCTTCCCGAACCAGTCGTTCGCGGGCTACTCTGGCCAGTCGATCAGCACGGGCAGCGGGATTACGGCTGGCGGCAACCCGGTGTTTGGCGGCGGGTTGATCGACAACACGTATAGCTACATCGATAACCTGACGTGGCAACGCGGGCGGCATTACCTGAGCATGGGTGTGCAGGCGCTCCGCTATCAAAACAACTATCCTACGGCCAACAACAACGGCTATCTCGGGCAGTTGGGCTATACCGGAGACTTCACTAAGAACCCGGATGCGGACAACTCCGGATACGGTGGCGCTGACTTCGTGCTGGATCGCGTGAAATCGGCTGCAGTGACGCTGGCCAGCGTGAATGTGGGCCAGCGGCAATGGCGCGTGGCCGGATTCATCAACGACGATTACAAGATCTTGCCGAATCTTACGTTGAACTTTGGATTCCGGTATGAGATCGATGAGCCCTGGGTCGAGTCGAACAACAAGACCGGCAACGTTGATGAAATGACGGGCCAAGTGATCTATGCGCATGCCGTGCCGGCCGGAGCTCCGGAGGGTTCGGGTGTATGCAGCAATCGCTCGTGCTACGACTACAGCTTCCATCAGTTCATGCCCCGCGTGGGTTTTGCCTACCAGGCGAATGATCGGCTGGTGGTGCGCGGCGGATATGGTGCAACCAGCTTCTTCGAGGGAAACTCGTCGAATCAGCGTTTGACCTCAATTACGCCGTTTATTCAGGCGATCAATGTGAACGTCAATGCACCGACACCGGAAGACGTAACGACACCTCGAACCGCCGAAGAGGGCTTTACCGGCAACGTTACGAATAGCGGAAGCTTCAACGTTTACCCCAAGAATATTCAGCCGGCTTATGTTCAGGAGTGGAATCTCACGACCGAATATGCGCTGACGCGGACATTGTCGCTGCAAGCCGGATATGTGGGCGAACAGGGACAGCACATCGAGGACTACGGCAACCTGAACCAGTACAAAATCCCCGGCGATCCGACCTCGGCGCCGTTCTACAACAACCAATACATCGGCGTGGATTCGCCGCTCGGCATCGGATCGAATTCACTGCTGGTGACCGAGTCGCGGGCGATGATGAACTACAACGCCCTGCAGGTGATTCTGCGGCAGCGTCAACAACATGGCCTTGAGTACACATTGAACTACACCTACGGCAAGGCGATGACGAACAGCCTCGGAAACTATGCGCTCAATGTGAACGGCTTCAGCGGCGCATTTGAGAATTACTATGACAGCGGAGCGGACTACGGCCCAGCGGGCTATGACGTGACGCACAACTTCTCTGGCACGCTAGTCTATGCACTGCCGGTGGGACATGGGCAGAAGTATCTATCGGGCACGAGCCGTGTGCTCGACGAGGTTGTGGGTGGGTGGAAGTTGTCCGCAGTTGGCGTCGCGTACACGGGCTTCCCGGAGACGTTGACCAGCAACGTAAGCAACAACGCCAATAGCTTCGGCAACCAACGCGCCAATCAGTACCGGCACCTGAAGATTCGTCATCGTTCGCTGCATAGCTGGTTCGGCGATGATCCATCGGCGACGCCCTGCGCGGCGGGTGTGGACAACGGCGTGTGCGCCTTTGGCGCTCCGGCGGCGAACACATTCGGTACCTCGCACAACGGTGCGGTTCGCGGGCCGGGCTTCCGGGATGTGGATATGTCGGCGTTCAAGGATTTCCATCTCTTTGGCGAGCACTCCATCGGCTTCCGCTTCGATGCTTTCAACGCGTTCAACATTGTGAGCTACGGCAATCCAGGAACCGGCATCAACGACAGCAGCTTTGGACAGATCGCACAGCAAAATGCAATCCGTTCAACAGAGCGCCATCTGCAGTTCTCGGCGCATTACAACTTCTAACGGAATGGGCTGCCGCGGTGGATGGCGGCAGCCTCGTTTGCTGATGTGTTTCGAATTTTAACCCCGGACTCCCATTGCTGGTTGTCTCATTTCAGCAATGGGTCCGGGATTTTTGCGACAGGAAAGCAGTTGGATGATGGAGCTTGAGATTTGCGTCGATTCGGTTGAGTCAGCGATGGCGGCGCAGGCTGGTGGGGCACAGCGCGTGGAGTTATGCAGCGCCTTGTCGGAAGGTGGAGTGACCCCGAGCCTGGGATTGATTCGAGCCGTGCGGACGGCCATAACGATTGGGGTTTACGTCATGATTCGCCCGCGGGGCGGGGACTTTTTCTATTCGGACACTGAATGGGCTGTGATGCGGGATGATGTTTGCTGCGCGGCTGAGGCGGGTGCGAACGGAGTGGTGCTGGGATTGCTCACGCCGGATAGCGATGTCGATGTGGATCGCACGCGCGGACTGGTGGAGGCAGCGCGGCCGATGGAGGTCACGTTTCATCGAGCGATCGACATGGCGCGTGACCTGGAGTCTTCACTGGAAGCTGTCGTTGATACCGGTGCCACGCGCATCCTGACCTCGGGCGGATCGCAAAGCGCGGCTCTGGGCAGCAAGAGGATTGCAGGGTTGGTGGAGACTGCCGGAAAACGGATTGGGATCATGGTGGGGGGAAATGTGCGCCCGGCCAATCTGCAACAGATCGCTGTAGCGACCGGCGCACGCCAGTTTCATGCGGCGATGCGGACTGCGGTGGCGAGTCCGGTGACGTATCGCAATGCCAAGCTGCATCTGGGCGCGGCGGGGAGCGACGAATATGCCCGGTATATGGTGCTGGAGCGCGATGTACGGCATCTGCGGCAGGCGATGGATGCGGTCTTGAACGAACGATCAGGAGAACTGACAATGGATCGGGCAGGGACGCCGGTACGGTAGTTCCTGACAAGGCGAGTTTGTTTCGTACAATAGGTAACGATTCCATTCCCGATTCCAGCGATGAACGGCACGGCATGTCCTCAAAGACAGACAAACGCGCGAAAGAGATTCTCCGGCTCCTGTTGAACCACGGCAAGACCTCGGTGGAGGAGTTGACCGAGTTATTTGCGACTTCGCCGGCCAGTGTTCGCCGCGACCTGGTGCGACTGGAAGAGCGGGGGCTGGTGCATCGCACCCATGGCGGGGCGATGCTGGCTGGGCAGGCGGTGTATGAGCCATTCCGCTTCGACGCTTCTTTCCGGGTGCGTGAAGAACGTTTTGCGCAGGAGAAGCAGCGCATTGCTCATGCCGCCGCGGAGCTGGTGCAGGACAACGAGACGGTGGGTTTTACAGCCGGCACCACGACGACTCAGGTGGCGCGCAGCCTGCGCCATAGGACGGGCCTGCACATCATTACCAACGCGGTGAATATCGGCATGGAGCTGAGCTCCAGCAATGGGCTGGATACGACGCTTACCGGCGGCTGCATGCGTTGGCCGGGAGCATTCTCGCTGATTGGCCCGACGGCCATCGAGTCGCTGAACGTGGTAGTGATGGATCGGGTTTTCATCGGGGTTTGCGGCGTGGATCCGGATCGCGGCGCGACGACGATTGAAGCCGATGAAGCGGCGGTCTTTCGTGCCATGACGCGCCGGGCAAAGCAAGTCGTGGTGGTTGCGGATTCGAGCAAAGTGGGCATGATCAGCCCTGCGGTTATCTGTCCGGCTGGTGATATCGATGTTCTTATCACCGACGACGGCATTTCCGATGACGCAGCAAAAGCCTTTGGGCGTTGCGGAGTCCAGGTAGTCTGCGTTTAAGTGCACCGTTTGAACGAACTGTTGTGTATTTTTGAAGCTCGTATTGCTTACATGCCTTTCGTGACTTTTCGTTTCCTTAGAATCGCAACGCTGCAAAAATCGGTTCCATTCTGAAACGCTTCCTATCAGTCCCACACTATCTCCACGTACGCCGATGCCGAATCTCCGGCATGTGCATGGTTTCGACCCAACCTGATCGAGACGGCGGCTGCATGATGACATGCGCTGTTGCCGCGACCTCTCTTGCGCCTTTTCCATGCGTGATTGACGTGCGAAGTCAATGGACTGAAAGGATCGACCATGAACTTCCCCAAAGGTTATCCCGTGGCTCGCGCCACTGATGCGGCATTCGAGTCAATCTCCCTTGCCAAGCTGTCTCCCGAACTGGCTCGCTCCAACTTCCATGCATTGCTTCTGGCGAATCCCAACTTCTTCGGCAATCTTGCCGAGAGCCCATATAAGCCGGTGCTGAGCATCCAGGGAGACACAGCGTACGAGAGTATTGGCTGCGTTGGCTACAATCCGCAGCTGGAGCAACTGCGCGCGACGATCAACATCAAGAAGACGGGCGGATATTCTGGCGGACTGTGCAGTGCCGGTTCCGAGGAGTATGTTCGCTTCTATCTTTCCTATGATGGCGGGGCGACCTGGGAAGACCAGGGGATGCAGGCGATGAATGTATTTGACGTGCCTGGTCCGAAGCCGCTGGAATATGCGGTGAGCCTTTCGATCAGTCCCAAGGAAGAATTCTGCTTCTTCCAGAATCTGCCCACGGTGCGCGCCATTCTTTCGTGGAACTCACCTCCGCCGGCTGCTTCGCCGAATTGGATGCCGGTCTGGGGCAACGTGGTCGACGCGCGTATTCAGGTGGAAGGTTTTCACTTCATCCTGCTGAATCACCTGCTGGCGGAAGCCAAGGTCAAGCTGCCGGATGAAATTGAGCAGGCGATCGACCTTACGCAGCCCGTTCAGGTGGCGGCACCCAAGACACTCAGCCCTGTGGACCTGCACAAGCTGTATGCGCAGAGCTCCGTACCGCAACACCGGTATCTGAATACGGCGCTGGCCGCGGCTACAGGCAAGACCTCGTTTGCGGCGAAGGCGATCGTAACGCAGACTGCACATGCGACGGTAGCCAAGCCTTCGGGATCGTTCGCGGGAATTTCCGACATCAATATTGCCAAGCTGATTGAAGAGTGGCTGAATACCAGCGGCAATACCAGTTTTGAGGAGATCGATTGCGTTGGGCTCGATCCGAATACCAGCCAGCTTGCGGGCATAGTCAAGGTCAAGCAGAGCAGCGGGTACTCGGGCGCGCCCTGCTCGGCGGGCAGCACAGAGTTTGTTGCGTTCTGGGTGGACTGGGGATCGGGTTGGGAGTATGCCGGAACGACTTCGGTCGTGGTGCATGATTTCAGCAGCATTCCTGCGGGTGGCCTGGAATACAACGTATTTCTGCCAGTCGACCTGCTCTCGCACGCGCAGCCTTGCTATGACGGGCCGAAGACGGCGACGGTGCGGGCAGTCCTTTCGTGGAATACGCCTCCTTCAACCAGCAATCCTTATGCGCCGGTGGTCTGGGGCAATAGCCACGAAAGCCTGATTCTGATTCCGCCGGGCCCGGCAATCGGCGATGGACAGCAGGTTCCGGTACTGAGCGCGGTGGGCGACATTGAGACTTCGAAGATTGGAGCCGATGGACGCATTACGAGTGCGACTACGGTTACGACCGGCGTTCACTATGCCGACGCGCCGTTTGGCGGCAGGATCACGTTGGCCGGGCAGATATCCAACCCCACGCCGGGGCTGAAGTATCGCGTCATGAAGGCTCCGCATGGCAGCCTGGCATTTGCGCCGGTAGTCAACGAGCCCGACGGGCTGACGCTGACGATCAACACATTCAGCGGCGGTGTATGGACGCAGTCCGACCAGACCTTCCACGCCGACGCGGATGGCTACTACTCATACCAGAATTACTCGTCGGATCACTTTGTGGAGGGCGAACTGCTGGGCGCGTGGTATTCAACGGCGGCGGATTCGGGTAATGCGTACGATCTGCGCGTGGACCTGAGCGTGGACGGCATTCCTGCTCACGATATTCACAGCAATGTGGTGACGGTGCTCGTGAACAATGAGACGCCCACGGCGATCCTGACTCCGACTTTCGGAGAATGCGGCAAGGTGGCTCCCGGTGACCCGATTTCGGGTGTCTTTACGGCAACCGCGACGGACTTTGGTTCCTTTGGGTTCACGATTCTGCCTCCAGGACCGGCGAACGGAGCTTTACCCGTTCCGGCTTCGGGTGCTTCGACAGCTCTGGGTGGCGCGATTGCCGATCCTGGGGTGGTCAACGAAGCCTTCACGCTCGACACCTCGGCTATGGAGCCCTGCGGCTACTCGCTCACGGTAGGCGTGTGGGACAGGACCAACGTGGACAGTGGCCGTACGAGCAATTACAACCAGGCATCGGCCGGCTTCTGCCTGCAGGTGGCTGACTGAAAAGCTCTCCCCCGGAATCAGGCGGGCCCCGGTGCACGTTGCCGGGTCCCGCCTGTGCTCCCTTGCATAACGGAGTAGAACGATGAACGATCCCGGAGTGGTTGACGGAATGATCTGGCGCTTCTGCCTGGCCGCATTGGCGGTCTGGCGGCTGACTCATCTGCTTGCAGAAGAAGATGGGCCGTGGGACGCGATCGCGAACCTGCGAGCGCGCCTGGGCGCCAGCATCCTGGGCCGTCTGATGGACTGCTTTTATTGTCTGAGCCTGTGGGTCTCACTTCCCTTTGCCGTGTGGCTGGGCGACGGCTGGGTGGGAGTGTTCCTGCACTGGCAGGCGCTTTCGGGGTTGGCATGTCTGCTGCAGCGCATTACAGATGCGCGGGAGGCGAGTTTTCCGAAGATTTCGCCTGTGACCGGGCCGGAGATTGAAACCATGGAAGGAGATCCACTATGTGCTGTGGCCAGAAACGAAGCGCTTTGAAAGCGGCCGGGAAGGCGCAACAGGCCGACCTGAACCTGCACTATTTGGGCTATTCCACGATGAACGTGCGGGGGCCGGTGACGGGTCAGTTGTACCAGTTTTCGAAACTTCAACCGGTGCAGCCGGTAGATGCGCGGGATGCAGTTTCGATCTTGAGAACGCGGTTATTTGGGCGGGCGCGATGAACTACGAGGGCTATTGGGGTCTGCATGTACAGCGCCGTCCGGTGCGGCGCCGGCGCGCGTGCGGCGCGGCTGGCGAGGAAGGAAGGATTCAACTTCCGCGGCCATCAAGAATGTTATACTTGGCCTCTCTCGACTTCGCGGAGCCAGAATTGGAATTTTGTTCCTTCGATGCAGATTACATCGACCGTCTCGGTGCCGGAGACCGCACAACGCAAGAGCATTTCGTAGGCTATTTCACCGCCCTGCTCCAGCTCAAGCTTCGTTCGCGCCTCAAGTCGCCTCAGGCGATCGAAGACGTGCGTCAGGAGACCTTTGTTCGCGTGCTGAAGGCGCTGGGCAAAGAGGGCTCGTTGCGCCAGCCCGAGCGGTTGGGCGCGTTTGTGAATACCGTTTGCAACAATGTGCTGTTTGAGCACTACCGGGCTTCTTCACGCAGTGATTCCCTGGATGAAGAAGGCCAGCCGGAGCTTCCCTCGACCGGGGCGAGCGCGCTGGACATCGTTTCGTCTAAGCAGGTCACGATCAAGGTGCGTGAGGTACTGCTGGATATGCCGATGCGCGACCGTATGCTGCTCAAGGCGGTTTTTCTCGATGAGCGCGACCGGGACGAGGTATGCGCCGAATTTGGGGTGGACCGGGAATATCTACGGGTACTGCTGTATCGGGCCAAGAAGGATTTCAAGGCAGAATATGTGAAGAGAGTTGGAGATCATGTACCTTTTGGCGCACAAGCCTGAAAGCTTGTAACGGTTGGAGGGGGACGGCCACTATATCCCACCAGTCGCAAGCAGACGGGACGGAGCAAAGGGGAACGAGTTATGAATCACAGCGAAGCGGTACAACAGATGGCTACGGAGCGATATCTGCTGGATGAGATGTCGCCTGAGGTCCGGGATGCCTTCGAAGAGCACTTCTTCGATTGCCCGGAGTGTGCCCTGGATCTGCGTGCGGCGGCTGCCTTTGTGGATGAAGCCAAGGTTCACCTGCCGGAGCTGACTTCGCCGCTCTCGGTGCCATCGGGCTCGCGTGCACCCCTGCCGGCGGAAACGGCGGAGAAAAAGCAGTCGTGGTTCTCCTCATGGTGGCGTCCGGCCTTCGCGGCGCCGGTTTTTGCGACGCTGCTGGCCATCATCGGGTACCAGAACCTGGTTACGTATCCCGCGTTGCGGTCAGAGGCCAATGAGCCGATTTTGTCCTCGACGGTGTTTTTGCATTCGGGTACGCGGAGCGTCAATCCCGCTGAAGTAAACGTTGATCAGAAGCACGGAGTGGCGCTGCTGGTGGATGCTCCGCCGCAGCAGGGCTATGCCTCGCTGCTGTTTGAACTGAGCGACCCCCAAGGGAAGATTATCCGCAGCATTGCGATGCCTGCGACTGCTGCCGCGGACGGCCAATCGGCCGATGGAACGCTCTCGCTTGCGATTCCTGGTGCGGGACTGCACGATGGGGCTTATACTCTTGCCATATCCGGAATGAGCTCACGAGGGGAACGCACCGAGATTGAGCGCCATACGCTGGATCTCCACCTGAAGAACTGAATTTGGGAAGCCGGTCCGGGCTTCCACTAGAAAAGTGAGAGAAGTAATGGCAGAAGAGCTCAAGCGAGAACACGTTTATCACGCCGAATCCACGGCCCTTTCAGGACACATCAAGCTTCCAGTCGAGCAGCTCATCACGCCCCATGCCTTCATCAAGGTTGCGGAAGATGGCGGTTACCTGGCCCAGCAGGCTTCGGAATACCGGCTGGAGACGGTGATCTCCTATGGGCGCGCCCATACGCAGGTTACGGGACACAAGGAAATCAAGCCCGGCCGGGGCTGGAATACGCTGAGCACGTGCGTCGTTGAAAACGTGAACATTCTCAACGTGATCACCGCTGACCGCGTGGTGGCCCAGATCCATACCGAGCATCCGCTGAACGGCTACGTGCCGCGCATCAGCTTTCTGGGCACGCACTTCCACAACCTGCGCATTGCCGGCCATCCGGTTGAGGTGGATCTTGACCTGAATCTGATCGGCGGCAAGCCGGAGAACGACCGTGCCTATACGAAAGACGCCGGTTTTGTCGAACGCATCTGCAGGCAGCACGCCCGGCTGCGCGAGCATCCGAATCCCATTGTTGAGATTCTGGAGCGCTACAATCGAGTACCGGAGAGTTTTGAGAACGCGCAGGGGGGGCAGGAGACGGTCGAATGTTCGCTGGTTCACCAGATCTCGGGCTCTTTTCCCGGACGCACATGCGGCCATGTGATCCATCTGCCGGACTTCGGCACGATCTACCTGGCGACCGTGCGCATCGAGCACGAAGACCATCACTCGGAAACGGGAAGCCCGAAAAAGACCACGGTGCACCTGGATATGATTCACGCCGAGATGGGGTGCATCGCTACGGGGTCCGCGAAGGTGGCGACGACCAGGACAAACGGTGGAACCAAGCCGTAGCCGTAGAGACAGAGTGCAATAGCCGAGGTCGAATCTCAGAAGATCTTGCCTTAACCATCCCGTCCGACAAAACCTGTAAGGAATGGGCCAGTCACTTCCCATTCAAACCGCATTCGCAGATATGGATTGGGCTTCTATCGATCCTTCTGATTTTTCTCAGATGTGTGGGGCCCGGGAACGCTCATTCTGAATACGATGATGCAAGGCTGCATTTCCTGCATGGCTATCTCGAAAAAAGTCAGGTTGAAGCTGAACGAGGCTACCAAAGATTTCACTCTTCGGATCCGGAATGGGCGCCAAAGTTTCTCTTATTAGAAGCTGAGGCAATGGCATGGCGCGGAATGAGCGAAGAAGTTTTGCGCCTCTTTTCGACGCATCCCGCTACCTTTGGCGATCCTGAACTTTCGATTCAAAAATTGACCTCCGAAGGAGTGGCTTTTGCTCATCTGCAAATGTTTTCTGAAGCGAATCGGAAACTTTCACAGGCCGAAGGTATGTGCGCCATAGAGAGTTATCCGGCCTGTGGCAGAGTACCGCGAGGGCGAGGTGTGCTGGCAATAGCACAAGGACAATTCACCGATGCGCGAATCTGCTTCCTTAAAAGTTTGAATTTTGCTCGGACTCACCATGATCGATGGTTAGAGACTACCGCACTTCTTAATTTAGGAGTGGTCTCCGTTGAAGACGGTCACTATGACGAAGCCGTTGCTTGGTCCAATTCCGCATATAGTTCTGCAGAGAACCTAGGAGGAAAGGATCTCTCTCAAAATGCTCTCGGTAACCTTGGCTGGGCTTATTTCAAACTGGGAGACTCAGAGCGAGCACTCCAATTGTTTTTGGATGCAGAGAAGCGAGCTAAACAGCTAGGAGATACTGGCGACCAGATCAAATGGCTGACAACCGCAGGATATGCATATACGGAGGCGAGTTCTGTAGATCTGGCCAAACAAGCGTATGGACAAGCGCTTCGGCTGGCTCGGCTAATCAACAGCAAAGAGGACATATCGAATATATTGACCGATTTGGCTCTAGTCGCGGTTGCCTCCAATGATCCGAACGAAGCGAATTTCTATGCAAAGCAGGCTATTTCAATGGCTCAGCAGAGCGGTAGCCGCCCAGATCTGCTAGACGCGATCGCAATCGAAATGCAAGCAGCTGCTTTGCGTGGCGACACTCCGCGCGCTGAAGAGCTGATACGTCAAGTGGAAACGGCTCCCGAGAGTCAGACGTCGATGAAGTGGGCTTCAGAAGATGCGCTCGCTCGGCTTTACGAAAAGCAAGGGCAAACCGCTGCCGCACAAAACTTCTACATTGCTGCTCTTGCCACCTTTGAAGCGGCTCGTGCCGATCTGCAACATGCGGACTTACAGCTGCCATTTGTTGCCAATGCGACGCGCATCTATGACGACTACATTCATTTCCTGGTTGGGCAGGGCAAGGTCACCGAGGCTTTGATGGCGGCGGACCAGAGCCGTGCTCGCACGCTGGCACAAGGACTGGGTGACATCGCCAGTCCGCAATCGGCTAAACCCGCGGTAATGGCTCCGCAGGCGGTGGCGCGCAAGGCTGGGTCGACGTTGCTCTTTTACTGGCTGGGGGAAAAGCAATCGTATCTGTGGGCGATCACGCCAGAGAAGACGAGTTTGTTTCCACTGCCTTCGCAGGCCGAAATTACTCCGCTGATCGAGCGTTACCGCAGAGCGCTGCTGGGCGCGCAGGACCCGATTGATGCAGGGAACTCGGATGGCCGTGCGCTGTATACGATGCTGGTTGCGCCGGCGGAGAAGATGATTCGCGCCAATGTGCCGGTGATGATTCTTGCCGATGGGCCGCTGAGCGAATTGAATTTTGAGACTTTGATTGCGCCAGGCAGGGGAGGGGCTTCGCCTGCTGCTGCGGAGATGCACTATTGGATTGAGGATGCGAACTTGAGCTCTGCGCCTTCGCTGGCAATGCTTGCATCAGCCAAGGTATCGAGCACTCCGCATAAGAACATTCTGCTACTGGGTGATGCTATATCGCCTGATCCGAGTTATCCTCAGCTCCCGCTGGCCGGAGTGGAGATGAAGCAGGTGGAGAGGCATTTTGCTGCGCATGATCGAAAGGTCTTCGCACAGGCGCAGGCTACTCCTGCAACGTATCTCAGCAGCGATCCGCGCCAGTATGCGTACATTCATTTTGTCTCGCATGGAGTGGCGAGCCGGACTGATCCGCTGGATTCAGCAATCATTCTGTCGCGCAGCAGCACGGCGGAAGACTCATTCAAGTTATATGCGCGCGAGATCATGCAGCATCCCATTGATGCCCGCCTGGTGACGATCTCCGCGTGCTACGGAAGCGGCACCCGTGCGTACGCGGGCGAAGGGTTGGTGGGACTGTCGTGGGCCTTTCTTCATGCCGGCGCGCACAATGCTATTGGAGCCCTTTGGGAGGCCAGCGATGAGTCCACGCCACGGCTGATGGACACTCTCTACCAGGGGCTTGAGGAGGGAAAGGCGCCCGGCGCCGCTTTGCGCCAGGCGAAGCTGGCGCTGCTGCACTCCCGCAGCAACTTTCGCAAGCCTTTCTACTGGGCGCCGTTTCAGATGTATTCGAGGCTTTGAGTTGCGCGGCTCGCGCGAGCCTCAGCTTGATGGAGGCTCAGCGCAGAGAAACACGTGTGAGAAACACCCGCAGCTTCAATGTGATGCTCCTGCGTTTCCGGGGCCGCCGACAGGGTAGATGCGGGGTAATCTTTCTTGCATCGGAGGCAGCGGTGGGAAGGCTGCGTGCGGCTCTGTCTGGTACCAGTAAGCGACGGAGAACATATTGTCAGAGCGATGGTTTGCGTGGCCGTGTTCGATGGTGGCTTTGAAGGACTTAGTAAAGGGGATAGGCGAATCGAGGTGGAAGCGGTAGACCGAAGAGCGGCCGCCGGCCAGCTCGGCCCCTTTCACTGGCGCTCCGAATGTGGCATAGGAGAATGGGTGGTTGCCAAAGTCCCAGGCGCCGAGGAAGTAGTCTTCCGAGCCGGTTCCATTGATGGACGGCGTTTTCTCTCCGTCGATGAAGAACATGTCGTCGCCCTCGCCCCACCAGCCGTTTTGATTTTGCAGGACAGACATGGTTACGCCGACGAAGTGACCGTGTCCGGTGGCTTCCATCCACACGTAGTTGCCGTCTCCATCCAGATTCTTCTTGTCATCGACATTGGAGTCGCCGTTGCCGCGCCAGTCGCTGGTCCATCCTTTAGCCGGGGAGGCTTGCCGATATTGCGCATGGAAGTAGAGCGTGTCTGCCGGTAATGGCTGCGCGTAGGCGCGATAGTCGATGTTGAAGTAGAAAGCATCTACTTTTTCCTGGCCTTCGTTGGTGACTGTAATCTTCGCCTTTTTTCGAAAGGGCATTTCGAAGAATGAGTTCAGCGCTTTGTCGGATGAGACTGCTAACGGCGTTGACTGGTACAGGTAATATTCCCCGAGCCCAAGGCCGAAGAAATCGCCGACCGGAGTTTCAACGCTTGGGGCCGGCTCTTCATCCCAGTACATACGCAGGACGATCTTTTTGAGATGCAGCTCTTCCGGAGAAGCGATGGTGAACCAGATATGCGTAATGAGACCGGGTCCGTCCACGTCGAGAAGAGTTGCGGTGGCGCCGGGCGCAATGTGAATTGCGTCCGCGTTGCCTCCGGTCTTGTCGTAGCTTGATACGCGCTTCTGCACGTAGTCGTGAGGGGCGATCAGCTTGTCCAGCGCGCTATCCTGCGCGAGGCACGCACTACGCAGTGCAGTAACGAGGAGTATCAGAAATAAAGCGAATTTCAGTTGCTGGAAGTAAGGAAGTTTCCTTTTGTCAGTCGCCCTGCGTGGCAGGATTTTAGAAATTGATCGCATCGTTTAGGCATCTCCTCGAGAGAGTGCCAATATACACCGGCAGGGGTAGCTGCGTAAGCCTGTCGAGCGATTGCGATAGCGACAGGATGCGTCTAGTCGAACGGAGTGGGGGCGGTTCTCCGGCGGGTGAGTAATGTGTAGACCACGGGCGTGACGATCAGTGAAAGCGCAACGGAAATAAAGATGCCTCCGATGACTGCGATGGCCAGGGGCTGCAGCATCTGAGAGCCGGAGCCAAGCGCGAAGGCCAGAGGCAGCATTCCGCAGACGGCAGCGATAGCCGTCATGACGATGGGACGCAGGCGCCGTTGCGCAGCCTGAAACATCGCCTCGTACGGCGCCATGCCCGCAGCGCGAAACCTTTCGTCCGCATCCAGAAGCAGAATGCCGTTTTTCGCAACGATGCCGATGACCATGATCAGCCCCATGAAGCTGGCCACGTTGAAGCTGGTCTGCGTGATCATGAGGGCGAACACGACGCCGGAGATCGATATAACCGAGCTGGTAAGGATTGCAACCGGAGCGGAGAAATTGCGGAACTCGACAAGTAGCACGCCAAATACCAGGACCAGAGCAAGGACGAGTACCCGCAGGAGATCGATGAAGGATTTTTGTTGTTCTTCGTAGGTGCCGCCGTATTCCACCCGGACGTTTGGCGGCAGGTGCAGAGCCTCTACAGTTGCACGAACCTTCACCATAGCGGAGCCGAGGTCTGAGCCTTCAAGGCGGCCGCTTACGACGATCAAGCGCTGCAGGTTTTCGCGACGAATTTCATTCTGCGGAGGCAGTTGATTGATCTGCGCAATCGAGCCCAGAGTGGCGGTATGGCCGGTGCTGGAGTTGAATACGGTGTTTTCGATTGCGGCAAGCGAGGCACGAGTTTCGTCAGGGAGCCGCACTCGAATCGTGTAGGGGCGCCCACCGACGATGAGCGGGTTGGTGGTGGGCAGCCCGTCGAGGATGGAGGTTGCGTCTTCTGCCACTTCTGCAGGAGTGAAGCCGAATCGAGCCGCCAATACAGGGCTGATCTGGAAGTTGGTGGCTGGACCGCTCACGGTATTGTCGACGCCGTTCTGCGTGTCGACGACGCCGGGAATTTTACCGATTGCGTCCTGCACCTTTGGGCCGAGTTGATTCAATAAACTTTGGTCATTGCAAAACAGTTTGATTTGAATCGGCTCAGGCGCGTTGGATAGATCGCCGATCATATCTTGGAGCACCTGCGTAAATTCGACATCGAGTTCAGGTTCGGTCTTCTTGATCTCTGCGCGCACATCGGCCATGATGTCGTCGATCGGGCGCGAACGCTTGGTTTTGAGCTTTACCGTGAAGTCGCCGTAGTTGGCTTCTGTTACTGCGGCGAGGCCGAGCTGCAGGCCGGTGCGGCGCGAAGTGATTTCAACCTCCGGCGTTTCGTGGAGGATACGTTCGACATGGGTGAGGACGCGGTTGGTCTCTGTAAGAGAGCTGCCCGACGGCATGATGTAGTCCAGAATGAAAGCCCCTTCGTCCATTTCCGGCAACAGGTCGGAACCAAGCGCCCGATAGCAGAAGTACGCTCCGGCAATGAGTCCAAGACATAGGATTCCCATGATGCCTGGCCGGGCCAGGGACCACTTCAATCCGCGTGCGTGAACCTGCAGGACGCGGGTCATGAATTTGCCGTGATCTGCGTCCTGCTGAATTAATGGGGGCACGGCATCGGTATTATCGACACTCTCTTGAGATGATCTGGCGCGCAAGAAGAGAAGCGAGAGTGCGGGAGTCCAAGTGAGCGCCAGCAGCAACGAGGTTAGAAGAGCGGCGGTCATGGTGACCGCCAGCGCGCGAAAGAAGCTGCCGGTCACACCGGAGACGGCGATTAAGGGCAGGAAAACAACGACGGGAGTGATCGTAGAACCAATCAGCGGGACGGTTATTTCATTGAGCGCCTTACGAATGGCCTCGCCTCGCGATTGGCCGGAATCGCGATGCACCACGATGTTTTCGACGACTACGATGGCATCGTCGATCACCAGTCCGATTGCGGCGGCGAGACCGCCGAGAGTCATCAGATTGAAGGACTCGCCGATCAGCCACAAGAACAAGATCGAGATGGCGACAGTGACTGGGATGACAAGGCCGGCGACCAGCGAGGATCGCCAGTCGTGCAGAAAGAGAAACAGAACAATGCACGCCAGTACCAGGCCGATGAAGATTGCGTCGCGAACGCTGGCGATCGATTCGCGCACCAGCTGCGATTGATCGTAGAAGGGTTCGAGATGCACGCCGGAGGGCAGCTTCGACTTGAGGCTTTCGATCTCCGCGGCTACCGCATTGGCTACCTGCACGGTATTCGATGAGGGTTGGCGAGTGATGTTGAGCAGCACAGCCGGAGCGCCGTTCGATGTTACCGCTGTATAAACGGGCATGGTTGCCGGCTCGACTTTTGCTACATCGGCCACGCGGATGGGAGCGCCGTTTTGCGTGGTCTTGATGACCAGGTTGGAGAGCTCTTCAGCGCTGTGCGCCTGCGCTCCAATGAGGCCCAGAAAGAGTTGATGATCGGCTTCGTATAAACCGGGAGAATCGATTACATCTGCACTCTGAACGCCGTTAACCAGGTCCAGGATCGTTACTCCAGAAGCCTGCAGACGATCGAGATCGGGAACGATATGAAACTCCGGAACCTTGCCGCCTTGAACGACTACGGTGCTCACGCCCTGGACGCGATTCAACGGCGGCTTCAGATCATAGGTTGCGATCTCCCACAGGCTCGTTTGCGAAACGGTCGACGATCCCCTGTCATCCGCGGTCAAGGCATATCCCAGAATGGGGAAGGTGGCGAAAGTCAGCCGATTGGTAGTGATGCGCGCTGTCGCAGGCAGGGTTTGCTGCACTTTGGAGAGCGCCGCATCGGCAAGCTGCAGGGTGTGGAACATGTCCACATTCCAATCGAAGAACAGGCTGATTTCAGCCGAGCCTCGACTCGTAGTGCTGCGGACGGTACGCAGGCCCGGCACGGAATTAACCGCGTCTTCAACGGGCTTGGTAATCGTGACCTGCATTTGCTCAACGGGCATGACGCCGTTGTCGATACCGATGACGACACGAGGAAAGTTGGTATCGGGAAATACGGAGATGGGGACCTGGAAGGCCGCATAAGCGCCGGCCAGCATGAGGGCGATGAACAGAAAAAGGATCGGCGTATTGGCGCGATAAAGCCAGAATGTTTTTTCCGGCATCGGTGGCGGAGTCGTCACTTATCCTCTCCACTTTTTCCGGCGGCAGGCTTGTCATCGGCCTCGGCCGCTGCTTTGACTTTGGTTCCATCCTCGAGGGCATAGCCGCCGCTGGTGACGACTGTGTCATTGGCAGTAATGCCGGAAAGGATTTGCACTTCTTTCGCTGATTGAATACCAATGGCGACAGGGTGCTTGCGAGCCGTACCGTCGGAGGCAATCACCATGACATATTTGCCATTGCCATCGCTTACGCCGGCGGTCTGTAAGGCTTCGATGGGGAGCAGCAGAGTGTTCTTCGCAGTGTTCGCGGTGATGGTGGCATGAACCGGAGTCCCTGCCTTGAGTTGTCCCTTGCTGTTTTCAACGCGCAGCCAGACCTCCACCGTGGTGCTGCCGGGGTCGAGCGCGGGGCTGATCAGCACCACCCTGGCGTCGATCGGTTCATCCAGGCCCGGCACTTGAATCGCGCCAGCCGCGCCCACTGCAAGCTGCTGTGCCTGCACCTGCGCTATGTGCAGTTTCGCGATGAGAGCAGAGATATCCATGACGGTAATCAGAGGAGTTCCAGCCGCAGGGGTCTCGCCGGCAAAAAGCGGCCGGTCGGTCACTACGCCATCGATAGGGCTGTGAATCTCGGTGTAGCTGAGCTGAGCCTGGGCGCCCATGTACTTGCCTTTGGCTGAGTCGAGAGTTCCTTTTGCTGACTCAAGTGCAGCCTTGTTGCTGGTTTTCTGCACGGCCTCGAGATGCTGCCTGGCAATGTCGTAGGTTGCTTGAGCCTGCACCAGCGCTGCCTTGGCAGTATCCAGATCGCGTCCTGGAATTGCTCCCTGATTGAACAACTGGGTGCGGGCGTTGGCGACGCTCTGGCTCAGATCGAGATTGGCTTTGGCCTGGGTCAGATCCAACTGGGCCTTAGTCAGGTCTTCGGGCACGGTTGCTTGCGTAGCTGTTGCGTAGCTGGCCTTTGCAGCGTCATAGGCGCCTTCATTATCTGCTGCTGCGGCGGCCAGATCGCTGTTTTCCAGGATGGCAAGCAATTGCCCGGCTTTCACGTGCGCTCCGCGCTGCACCAGGAACTTCTTCACCGGCGCGGAGATCTTTGGAGAGATGGCGGCTTGTGCGAGCGGAGACAACGTTGCATCGGCGGCGATCAATGCAGAGATGCTCCCCAGGTGCGGCTTTGCGGCTTGAACCACCACTTCTGGAGTGACTGTTTCTTCCTGCTTTTTGCAGCCGTCGAAGAGTAGAAGCATCCCGACACATATGCCAAAGGTGATGGCATTAGGTACAGGATGCTTGCGTTGGACAACGTGTGCGTGAGCTGACATAGATTAGATTGTCCCCGTCAGAATCTGAAGATTGGCCAAAGCAGTTTGATAGCGTAGTACGCCATCTTCGCGGGCAATTTCAACTGTAGTTAGCGAGTTCTGCGCATCGACGACTTCAAGAACCGTCGATTCACCTGCGCTATAGCGAAGCTGGACCAGGCGTAGGCTTTCGCGAGCCGTGGAGACGCTGGCGTCGAGCGACTGAATCTGGTCACGAGCCACGCTGGCCTCCGCGTAAGCCTCGTCGATTTGAGCGACGAGCCGCCGCTGCGTTGCGGTGAGTGCGACACGAGCGGAGTCGCGCAGACTTTGCTTCTGGCGAACGCGATTGTGCGTTGAAAGCCAGTCCCACACGGGAATATCGAGCGTGGCCGTAGCCGAGTAGCCAAGATTGCGCGTGCCGTCAGCGCCATGCACGGCGAACTCGGGCGCATCGATTCCGTAGGCGAAGTTCAAACTGAGGTCGGGAAGATACGCAGCACGCGCTCCAACTACATCGAGAGAACTAGCTTGCAGCGAGGCGGCGGCGCTTTTGAGTTCAGGATTCTTTTGAGCTGCCGCTGCTTCTATGTCCGCGCGGCTGGCCAGAGGCGCAGGCGCTCCCGCGTCGACAAGGGTATAGGCGGTGTGAGGATCGGCGAACAGAAGCACTGCAAGATCGAGGCGGGCTTTCTCACTTTGGAGCTTTGCATCGGCGAGGTCTCGCTCTCGTTGCTGCTGTTGCAACTGGGCCTTTACCAGGTCAGCGTGGGCGGCTTCCCGCGCGTCCTCGCGTTGTTTTGTCAGTGCGGAGAAGCGCGCAGCTTCATCGAGTGCCCGCTGCGCCACGGATACCTTGTGATCCGCAGCAAGACTGCCGTAATAGAGACCAACGACAGTGGCGACGAGGCCGCGCCGTGCAATCTCCAATTCCGCTGAAGCAACGGAAGCAGCGGCTGAGGCGCGAGCCACAGCTGTGAATTGCTGCAAGCCAAGAGTCTCGGTTACAACTCCCTGGCTGGTGTATTCATGCACGGCGTTGTTGGCGATGAAACGGGGAGTGCCGGTTGTTACATCTGCGCTGGCATTGGCCGATTGTGTTGGTCCATGTGCCGGCTGGGTGTAGAGGTACTGGTTGTGATAGACGATGCCCGGCAACAGGGCTGCGCGAGCCAGCGAGTGATCGAGCGCTGCTACCTTATTGGCGGCAACTGCCGAGGCAAATGCGGGCTCATTCGTCCTGGCGCGCGCGATGGCGTCTTCGAGCGTCAAAGCATTGATACTCTGCGCACTGGTACTCTGCGCAGCAGATGCATTCTCCGGCGCGGTTGCGATGGCCGGCGAAGCAGGCTGTTGTGTCCATGCGGGAATGCAGAAGATCGTTTGCAGAGCGAGCGCTGCCAGGGATGGCAACGCCCGTTTGAGCGCTATTCGTTTTGTTGGTGTGAGTCTATTCATGTCCTGCAACGAGTACCGTAAAACTGTTGGGCACAATTGCCGGCCGCGGGTGGGGGTTCTCAGCTGTCGCGGCCGGCCGGGGGCCCATCTCTGCAGTTACGAGATATACCGTGCCTGTCGCGGGATCCAGAGTCATGGTGCGAGCGCCGCGCTGGGTAGCGAGCGTCTGCAGCACTTTGTACCCGCTGCCGCTGGCGTCAATCACGGTTAAAGTGCCATCTCCGTTGGACGAGAAGGCGAGCTTGGAGTTGGGATCGTATCCTGCGGCATCGGGCCCATCGCCAATCGAAGGACTGGCGATCAGCTTTCCTGTCGTGGCATCGACGACTGCCATCTTCTTGCCGTCACAGACCGCGAAGAGACGCTTGCCGGCACGGTCGATAGCGAGGCCCGAGGGTGACTCAAGGCCGCCCAGAGGCCAAGTTGCCGTGATCTTCGGATTCTTCGCGTCCAGGCGAACGATCTCATTCTTGTCTTCGATGTTGTCGAAGACTTGTCCGGTTCCGTCGACTACGGGGAATTCAGGCTTGCCGGGCAGATCGACCGTGGCAATAACCTTGCGCGTCGCGGTGTCGATCACGGTCGCGTTATGGCTTCCGCCGTTGAAGGCCCAGACGGTTTTGGTTACCGGCTCAAATGTAATGCCGTCCGGATTTGTCCCGGCAGGAATAGTAGCGACAGTAGCGAGAGTGCTGCGATCAAAGACAACGACTGCATTGGCACGGCCATCGCTGATGTAGCCGAACTTTCCAGCTCCGTCCAGCGCAATGCCATGCGTCCCTTTGAGTCCGATGATTGCGCCGATAGACTTGCCTGTTTTCGTATCGACAACCTCGACGCGCGGGCCATGCGTGATATAGAGGCGATGCGCCGAAGAGTCGTCGAGAAGATAATCCCATCCGCCTTCGCCACCCAGCTTCCATTTATCCCGTACGGTAAAGGCCTTTTGCGCAACTGCAGGCAAGGTTGCTGCCAGCGTGAATGCAAACAGGACGGATAAGCCTGATTGGCGGAGGATACGAGCTGTACATGTCGAAGCCATTGAAGTCTCCAATTGTTACTGCGTCTATTGCAGCTACAACGGTTAATATCCTACGTCTACCTTAAGCCCGGCTGAAGAGCAGATTGAATTCACGAATTTATTACTGTTGAAGGGCTTTCTTTCGGTCTTCATCTGCCAGAGGAATTCGAACCGTGACCAATGTTCCCGTGTTGAGCTGGCTGACGACCTCGATTGTCCCCCGGCATTGATCGACGATTCCTTTGCAGATGGCGAGTCCGAGTCCGGTGCCGCCGGTCTTGCGGCTGCGCGAGGGATCGCTACGGGAAAAGCGCTCGAAAATGTAGGGCAGAACTTCGGGAGCGATTCCATCGCCTTGATCGCTGATTTGAACTTCTACTTTGTCCTCGAGGCGCAATACCTGCACGGAAATCCCGGTGCCTTGAGGGCTATGTTGTAACGCATTCATGAGGAGGTTGAGACATAGCAGCTTCAGTAACTCCGGATTGATTGTGGCGTGGATGCCATTTTCACCATGAATCAAGACTGAGATTCCGCTGCCCTGAGCCGTCGTGGATAATTGGCCGACTACCTCGTGAATGCATTGGAGAACATCGGCGTGCCACTCCGCCGGCTGACCGCCCTTGCCTTCTTCCACGCGAGCCAATGTGAGCATCTGGGCTACGATCTGCTCCATTCGCTCGCAATCATTCAAGCACCGCTCCAGACCTGCTTCATACTCTTCCGCTGTTCGCCGCTTCATTTGCAGAAGCTGGAGTGAAGACTTCACCACAGCCACGCTAGTTTTCAGCTCATGTGCAGCGTCTCCGGCGAAACGCCGCTGCCGTTCGAACGCTTGCTTCAGGCCGGATAGCAGATCTTCCATCGCAATAACCAGAGGGGCAAGCTCTTTGCTTTGCCGTGCACTCTCCGGTGGAGAGAAGTACCACGAAACCACGGAAACCTGGGCTGCTCCATGGGCCAGCGCGCGTAGAGGGGCTAGTCCACGATTGAGAAGCCAGGCCATCAACAAGCCGGTCACGGCCAGCACAATAAGACTACTGATGGCATAGAAGCTGACGCTTCTGAAGACGGCTTTCCAAACCCGATTTGTGGAGGAGCCGTAATAAACGGTGACGTACCTGCGAATTCCTCCTCCTTTATCTCCCGGATCTACGATGCGCAACCCCTCGATGCGTATGGCGCGATAGGTTTTGCCATTCACTGTGGTCTCATAGAAGAGACTGTGATCGGAGCCGGATGCCTCCCGTTCGCGGCCATCGCGTTCGAACTTCTGTTGATGGAGCTGGCCGTCTGCGCCGGTCCAGTTGGAGGATCGCCCGAGGAGACGGCCGCTTGCATCTTTGACCTCGTAGATATCCGAGGATGGAAGCATGACTTCAGTCCCGTCCAGCATCACATTGTCATTCGCATCTTCGGCATCTTGTACTGCGCCGAGCAGCGAGTCGGCTCGGCCGCGAAGCAGAATGTCGAATGCGCGGAAATGAGCATGACGCTCATACAGAAACGCTACGGCTGTAACGCACAAGGCCGAAACGAGTTCGATCAGCAGGACAGTTACGATCAGTCGCCGTGTAAGCGAATAAGTCCTCATCATCTCCCCTGCCTGCCATTCAGCAACCGGTATCCACGCCCCCGCAGCGTTTCGATTGCGGATCCATCGTCGCTTCCGCCGATCTTCCGGCGCAGGTTGGAGACATGCACCTCGATCACATTGGAATGATGCTCCCAGTTGTAGTCGTAGAGATGTTCGAGCAGCTCCTCCTTGGAGACGATGACGCGGGGGCGGTGCATGAGATATTCGAGAATCCGATATTCCATCGGAGAGAGCGTGATTGCTTCTCCTCCTTTGTGGACGGTCTGCTCCAGGGTATTTACTTCGAGATCTCCCGCAGACAGCGTGGGATGCGCCACCCCTTTACCCCGGCGAATGAGAGCCTTGGTGCGTGCCAGCAATTCACCAAGGTCGAAGGGCTTACTCAGGTAGTCATCCGCGCCGGCATTGAGCAAGGTGATTTTTGAAAATACTTCACCTCGTGCCGTGAGAATAAGCAACGGAGTCTGGTCCTTGTGCGCGCGAATTGCTTTCAGTACACCCAGGCCGTCTATCTTGGGCAGCATCAGATCGAGGATGATCAGGTCATAGCATTGATTGCGGGCCAGCATCAGGCCGGTTTCACCGTCCTCTGCGCAATCCACGGCAAAGCCTGGCCCCTCCCGCAACGCGGAAGCGATGTTGGCCGCCAACCGGACCTCGTCTTCAACAACGAGAATGCGCATGTGGGAATTATCTACCTGGCCACCTTAAGGAAGACTGAAGCTCTATACAGATTAAGAGCGAGGGATGCTTTGTTTGCGTCTGCAGCTGGCTTCAATTGTGATCCACTACAATTTGGGCATCCGCGCGCGATCTCTTTTCCAGCGGCGGAAATAACGTCACGGAAGCGGGTTCCTGATGCGCAGCTTTGCAAGCGTTGTCTTGTCGATCGCCCTGATGGCATGGATGGCTTCCGTAGCCGCCCAAACGCCAACCGCAGCGCCCGGCCCTGTCGCGTCGAATCCAGCTCGTCCCACGCCTCCCGCCCGCGATCCGCATATGCCGGGATTCGTAGCGGCCAAAGAACTGGCGGCCGGCGCCAATCCTCCGGCCAACGTCGATGGGAACTTTATCATTGGCCCTACCTACACCAACTCCTCGGCTGCGGAGAGGCCGGAGAGTGTGCCGCAGGGATCGGTCATTGAGTTCACGATGAACTCAGCGGACAGCAAGATCTATCCTGGAATCGCGCGTGACCCGAACACCTTTGGCACGCCGGATCCGGCCATTCCCGCCAAGCTTGTGGTGACGACCAGCCATCCCGCCACTTACATGCGCCACGTCGCGGTGTATGTTCCCAAACAATACGTTTCAGGCGCAGACGCACCATTCATTGTCGGAGCGGATGGGCCGGACAGGATGCTGTTTTCGGCGCTCGACTATTTGATTGCCGAGCACCGGGTTCCTGTCATGATCGCCATCTCCATCGGGAACGGCAGCGGTGACGCGCAAGGCAGCGAGCGGGGACTGGAATACGACACGATGTCCGGGCGGTATGCCGAGTTTGTCGAGAAAGAAGTGCTTCCCCTGGTCGAGGCGCAAGCTCACGTCAAGTTGACAAAGGATCCTGATGGGCGAGCGACCATGGGCGGCAGTTCAGGGGGCTCATGCGCACTGATCATGGCCTGGTACCATCCTGAGCTGTATCACCGCGTGCTCACCTACTCTGGCACGTATGTAAACCAGCAATGGCCTTACAATCCGGAAACTCCGCATGGCGCGTGGGAGTTCCATGAACATCTCATTCCGGATAGCCCCGCGAAGCCTTTGCGCATCTGGATGGAGGTGGGCGACCGGGATCTTCTCAACCCAAACGTGATGCGCGACGACATGCACGATTGGGTGGTTGCCAATGAGAAGATGGCCAAAGTGCTGGCTGCCAAAGGCTATCATTACCAATTTGTTTTTGCACGGAACGCAGGCCACGTCGATCGTGCGGCGAAACAGCAGACCCTGCCCGAGGCATTGGAATATTTGTGGCAAGGCTATCCCGCCACGAAGAAATGAACAGCGAGATGCATCTTCAGGTCCCGCGACGGCTTCCAAGATCAATGGGGGAGCACTCACATGGCACGCCCTTTCTGGTCAGGTCAATTCCAGGTATCGCTGGTCTCGTTCGGCATTGAGCTTTTTCCGGCCACCGAAGCCAGGAGCGAAATTCACTTCCATCAGCTCAACCGCCGGACAGGTGAGCGCATCCGCCACCAGAACGTCTCCGGTGAGGAGGACAACGATCCGCTCGAAAAAGACGAAATCGTCAAAGGCTATGAATACAGCAAGGGCGAATACGTGATGATCGAGCCGGAGGAGATTGAAAACCTTCGCATTCCTTCGCGTAAGATCTTTCAGGTTGCGCAATTCGTCGATCGAGATCAACTTGCGCCGGAGTTTTTTGAGAAGCCTTATTTCGTCATTCCCGATAATCCATCACAGGCCGAGGCTTTCGCTGTGGTTCGCAAGGCTATGCAGGCCAGCCGTAAAGTAGCGCTTGGAAAAATCGCCTTTGGCGGTCGCGAGCACCTTCTCGCCATCACCGTACCTGAAGACGATAAGCAGCTCGGTATGATGGCCTATACTTTGCGCTACGCCGAGGAGTTGCGCGATGCCGCTCAATATTTTGGCGACATCAAGCGCGTCACCATCGACAAGGATCAGCTCAATCTGGCCCAGGAACTGATCAAACGTAAAACCGCTGCCTTCAAACCTGATCAATTTACCGATGAGTATGAGGCGGCTCTTCGTGCCATGATCGACGCCAAGGTCAAACACGCTCCGATTCCGAAAGGTCCAGCCGTGAAAAAGCCAGCCAAGGTCATCAATCTCATGGATGCGCTGCGCAAATCGGTCCAGAGTGATGCAGAGCCCGACAAAGCATCCGCAAACAAGCCGAATCGTTCCGCCAAGCCTGCGTCCGGCAGAAAACTCTCGCTCGTCCCGGTATCCTCCAAAACGAAAAGCGTAAAGCCTGCCCGCAAGCGAAAGTCGGCCTGAATCTATGGCAACTCGTCGCAGCAAATCGAAAGCAACCCCTTCAGACCTGGTCGATGCCCAGCTAGAGATCTACCGCTCGAAGCGTGATTTCGCCATTACCGCCGAGCCCTCCGGAAAGGCTGCCGCGAAGTCCGCTGCCAAGGCGGAGCGCTTAAAACAAGGCAACTCGGGCTCGCTTCCCTTCGTCATTCAAAAGCACGCCGCCACACGTCTCCACTATGACTTTCGCCTTGGTTGGAATGGCGTGCTCAAAAGCTGGGCAGTCGCCAAAGGCCCCAGCTATCTCACTCGCGACAAGCGCCTCGCGGTGCAGGTTGAAGATCATCCCATGGACTATGGCGGTTTCGAGGGCATCATCCCCAAGGGCCAGTATGGCGGTGGCACGGTCATGCTGTGGGATACAGGTACCTGGGAACCGCAACCGGGGCACACTGACGTCGATGCCGGGCTGCGCGAGGGTTCCCTGAAGTTCATCCTGCACGGCACAAAGATGAAGGGCAAATGGGCTCTGATTCGTATGGGCGGCAAAGCCGCCAACGAGAAAAAGCCCAACTGGCTTCTCATCAAGGAACATGATTCATTCGAGCGCACGGATGAGGATCCGGCCGTCACTGAAGAAGAGCCTGACAGCGTCGTTACCAAGCGCACCATGGAAGAGATTGCCCGCAGCGAAGATCACGTCTGGCAGTCAAAGGGCGCGACGCGCCAGGGACCGAAACAAAGCGCCAAAGCTGCGGGAGTCCAGCCTGCGTCAGGCCTAACCGGGGCAAAAGGCGAGAGAATACGGATTCCTGATACTCCCAAAGAAACCATGCCTGCCTTCATTCCACCTCAGCTTGCGATCCAGGCCGACACACCGCCGGCGCAGTCCGGCTGGCTGCATGAACTTAAGCTCGATGGCTACCGTATGGAAGGCCGCAAGCAAAAAAGCAAGATTCAGCTCCTCACCCGCACGGGTCTGGACTGGACGCATCGCATGAAAGCCATCGCTGCGGAGCTCGCAAAGCTGCCTGCGCAATCCGCTCTTCTCGATGGAGAAGTCGTAGTTCTCTCTCCCGGAGGCACCACCAGCTTCGCCGACCTGCAGGCGGCATTCCGCGAGGGGGCCAAACTTCCGCTTACCTACGTCATCTTCGACCTGTTGCACCTGGATGGACACAACCTGCGCGGTTTAGAACTCGTCCAGCGAAAAGAGATTCTCGCCTCGCTTTTCGCGGCCTTCGAAGGCGACGCCGACATTCTCCGCCTCAACGAACACCTGGACGCCGATGGCGCTGCGGTCTTCCGTGAGGCGTGCGCGCTGCATGCCGAGGGCATCGTTTCCAAACGCGCCTCCGGTACATACGTCTCAGGCCGCACCGGGAGTTGGATCAAGGTCAAGTGCGTGCGGCAGCAGGAATTTGTCATCGGCGGATTCACGCTGCCCTCGAATGGAATACATGGAGTTGGAGCGCTGCTGCTGGGGTACTATGACGACCGCGGAAAGCTCATCTACGCAGGCCGCACCGGCACCGGGTTCACGCAAAAGACCCACCGCCTCATCCGCGATCAATTGAACAAATTGCGCAGCAAAGCCAGTCCATTCGAATCGATGAGCTATGCCCAGCGGCGCGATGCAATCTGGGTCGAACCCGAGCTTGTCGCCCAGGTCAGCTTCGCCACATGGACCGCGGATAATCTGGTTCGCCAGGCAGCTTTCAAGGGTATCCGCGAAGACAAGCCGGCAAAGGAAGTGCGCCGGGAAGAGCCAATGGCGGCAAAAAGTTCTGCTCCAAAGATTGAAAAGGCCACACACAGCCTGCGTAACGCGCGAGCCGCGAAGACTATTTCGAAACGCGGGACCACGGCTCGCACAGTGGAGGCCAAATCGGAAGATGAGCACGCCGCCGTCCGCCTCACGCATCCCGGCAAGATTCTGGATGCGGAATCAAAGCTCACGAAACAGCAGCTCGCCGACTACTACTGGCAAATCGCGGATCACATACTTCCCCAGATTATCAACCGTCCTTTGTCCCTGGTTCGTTGCCCTGAAGGCTCGACGCAGCCCTGTTTTTTTCAGAAGCACACCAGCCCAACGTTACCTCCGGGAATCGAAACCATCCAGGTGCCCGACAAGAAGACAGGCAAGCCCGAGCCTTACATCACTCTATCCACGCGCGAAGCACTCGCCGGCCTGGCGCAGATGGGGGTTCTCGAAGTGCATCCATGGGGCGCGCAAAACGACGATCTTGAGCATCCTGATCGTATCGTCATTGATCTCGACCCCGATGAGGCCATTGGGTGGCCCACTCTCGCTGCTGCTGCTAAAGAGACTCGCGCGTTGTTCAAGAAACTTGGCCTGGAAAGTTTTCTCAAGAGTACCGGCGGCAAAGGCTTGCACGTGGTCGTGCCCATTGTTCCCGATCATGAGTGGTCAACGATCAAACAATTTGCCCACGCCGTTGCTCTGCAACTTGAAAAGCAGCGACCCGAACTTTATCTCACCAAGATGAGCAAAGCTGCGCGCAAAGGCCGCATCTTCATCGACTACCTGCGCAACGAGCGGGGAGCTACGGCCGTAGCCGCCTTCTCGCCCCGGGCCCGCGCTGGAGCACCGGTGTCGATTCCGCTCAGCTGGTCGGAGCTCGATCAGCCGAAGCGCCCTATCTTTAAGGTCGCCGATTTTCATCAATGGCAAACGCGCCTTAAGCGCGATCCGTGGATAAAGCTTCCCGAGAACAAGCAAAGGATTGACGTTGAGAAGGTGGCGGCTATTCTTTAACGGGCTTGGGTGAGTGATGGCTTGCAGGCGCGCCCAGTGCTGGAAGGTCGCTCATCTGTACCCGCCACGACCAAATCATCCCCCTCGCCTTCACTTATTCTCCAGGACAACTGAGAGCTAATTCGGCGCTGGGCGGGTGGGTTATAGTGACTCTAGTAAAGATGCGAAGGTAAATCCCCTTAAATCTGCCGAACGCCCGGATATCTCAGGGGTCGTCTCGCCCGCATTGTTACGGGTTGTTTGCGCTGTTGTGTGCGTGGTCCTCAAAGCTTACCGGTGAAAGGTTATCGAATATGCGGCTATCGACTGTGCTTCGCCCTTGTCTCCCTTGTTTGGTGTTTGCTGGATTGATTGCGCAGGGAAGCGCCCAGGTTCCAACACCGATTTCTGTGCTTGGGCACAATCCGGGCGACGACTACTACCTGGCGAACTATGAAGAAGAGATTCAATATTTCCATGCGCTGGCGGCGCATTCAGACCGCATAAAGATGTTCACGGTCGGCAAGACTTCGCAAGGCCGCGATATTGAGATCGCAGTGATTTCGTCTCCGGAGAATCTGGCCAAGCTGGATGAGTACAAGGCAGATACCAAGCGGCTCTCGACAGCACAGGGACTCGATGACCAGTCGGCGAAGGCACTGGCGCAAACAGCGAAAGTGATTGTGCACATTGATGGAGGCCTCCACGCCAATGAAGTGGCCGGGCCGCAGCACTCGATGGTGCTGGCGTACAAGCTGCTTTCAGCGCAGGCTGATCCGGAGATCGACAGGATCCTCAGCAACGAGATTCTTCTACTCTATCCAACATTGAATCCGGATGGGCAAGATATGGTCGTAGCCTGGTACCGCAAGAATGTGGGAACCCAGTATGAAGTGAGTCCCATGCCATGGCTGTTTCAGGAGTACGTCGGACATGACAACAATCGCGACGGTTACATGCTCAACATGAAAGAGTCACAGGTGGTGACGAAGACAGAGCTGGAGTACAGTCCGGCTATCTTCTATTGCCAGCACCAGACCGCGCCATTTCCAGCACGCATCTGGATTCCACCGTTCTCCGACCCCATCTCCTCGAACATCAGCCAGTATGTGCGCAGCTGGTTCAACGTGGTTGGCACTGGCATGACTGCTTATCTGAACGAGCATCAGATGCCCGGTGCAATCAGTGAATCGCAGTTCGACAATTGGTACCCGGGCTTTGTGGATTACGCGGGATCGTTCCGCAACGAGATTTCGTTCTTTACCGAAACTGCGCTGTATCGCTACGCCACGCCCAGGTTCTACACGGTGGATGAATTTCCCAAGGACCGGCAGGATTTGAAAGCGCTGACCATGTACACCACACCCTGGCAGGGCGGATGGTGGCGGCTCAAGGATGCAGTGGACTACATGGTGGCGGGCTCGATGTCCGTGCTCGATACCGCGGCTCGTTATCACGAGACGCTGCTCTACAACCAGTACCAGGCGGCGCGCGACAACATCAAGAGATACAGCCAGGAGCCGCCGTTTGCATACATAATTCCCAGCGTGCAGAGGGACGCGCCGGAGGCTGCGCAACTGGCGCATATCATGCTGGAAAACGGGCTTCAGATCCATGCAACAACGAAGGACTTCAAGGCCAATGGGCACGAATATCCGGCAGGCTCATGGGTCATCCTGATGAACCAGCCATACGCAGGGCTGGCCAAGGAATTGTTTGAAGTGCAGCGTTATCCCGAGGCCATGGCGGCCGGTACAGCGAAGGCTGTCGATCTGCCCTACGACGTAACGGGATGGACGCTGCCGCTACAGATGGGCGTGCAGGTGGATGCCGTTTCGGACCCGGTTACAGCCGAGCAGGTCAGCCAGTTGAAGCCGATTACGCAAATCGAACTGCCTGCGGCCAAAGTTGAAGGTTCAGGTACGGAGTTTGTACTGAGTCACGGGGCAAACGCGAGCTTTCGCATCGTGAACGACGTACTGGCGAATGGCGGTTCGGCAGCTTTCGACGATGACAAAGTGAAGACGCCCGAAGGCATAGAGTCCGGAGCTCTATTGGTGAGTGGAGTAAGCCGAAGTGCGATCGCGGACTTGACGGCGAAGTACGGAGTCTCGGCTTCGACTGCGGAGAAAGCCCCAGCGCACAAGACGGAAATTCATCGGGCACGTGTGGGTCTTTACAGGCCGTGGGAGTCCTCGATTGACGAGGGTTGGACTCGTTGGATATTGGAGCAATATGGGTACAAGCCGATCAGCCTGTACAACGCCGATATGCGATCAGGCGATTTGAAAGGCCGTGTGGATGTCCTGATTTTGCCGGATATGCGTGAGAAGGCATTGGTGAGCGGCTTCAGCGTTGGCGTAGTACCAGGCGAGTATGCCGGCGGGTTGAATGACGAGGGTTTGGCGAGCCTGCGCGAATTTGTGCGCCAGGGTGGCACGCTGGTGGCCTTCAATCAGACGGCTGCGGCGTTGATTCCTTTGCTGTCTTTGCCGGCGAAGAACGTACTTGAAGGATTGAAGAGTGACAAATTCTTTTGCAGTGGCGCACTGTTGCGCGTAGACCTCGAATCGCGCGAGCGGCCGGCTACGTTTGGATTACCCAGTGAAGTATCGGTGATGTTCGAGCAGGGACCAGCATTCGAGACGCAACCGGGCTTCAAAGGAGCGGTGCTGGCGCGTTATCCGAAGGAGACCAATCCGCTGGAGAGCGGTCTTCTCCTGCATCCAGAGGCGATTGAGGGGAAGATTGCGGCGCTTGAGGTGCCCTACGGGCAGGGCCGCATCTTCTTGTACGGATTCAAGCCGCAGTGGCGAGGGCAATCGCACGGAACTTATAAGTTCTTCTTGAATGTGCTGTACAAGTATGAGCAGCCGCCGTTTTCTTCTGAGAAGCCAGGCACAGAGAAGTCCGCTCCTGTCTTATCGAATAAGGAAAAAGAAAAGCAAGCAGAGTAGGCGCCGATAGCGACGCCTACTCTCAGGGTTCCCCGTAAATTGATAAGAATCCTATCGCGCGTTTGCTGCCGCAGGCAGGTATGTCTTGCTGACGGCGACGTAGCCATCGCGAGCGACCTGCTTGCCGCGTTCGAGATAAGGAGTTTCGTCGAGAGGCTGTACGGTGGCCAGCCCATCCACATAGCGGTTGTACATGCAGAAGGCAGCGGCGATCAGAACCGTGTCGTGGATCTCAGTATCGGTGGCTCCGAGAGCGCGAGCAGCGTCTACGTCTTCTGCCGTAACGTTCTTGCCGCCTTTTTGAACTTTGGCCGCGATGATCAGAAGAGCTTTGAGTTTGGCGCTGATCTCGGCGTGCTGAAAGTCAGCTTTGACGCGCTTCACGAGCTCGTAGTCGTCGTTGAGGTGAGCGGCTGCAATAGCCCCGTGGATTGTCTGGCAGAAGTGGCATTCGTTCAAGTATGAGACATAGGTGGCGATGAGCTCGCGCTCACCCGGAGCGAGAGTGTTATTCGTGTTATGCAGGAGAACCTCAACAAGCTCATTGAGTGGCTTCGCGGTTTCAGGACGGAAGGCCATGGCGGCGCGTATTCCGGGCAGTCCTTCGGGAAGAGCGATATGGGGCATAGCGTAATCCTTTCAAGCAGCGTGAGTGATTTCGGTCAGGTGCGGCTTGCAGAGCCTGCATAGCCATGCTGCGCAAGGCTGGCAGCACGTTGACGATAAAAGTCGGGGTCGTCGGGAGTCCAGGTGGCGAGGCCATCGACGTAGCGGTTCATCATGCAAAAGTTGGCAGCAATGAGGACGGTATCGTGAATCTCAAGGTCAGTGGCGCCTTCCGCGCGAGCCTGGGCGATGTCTTCAGCAGTAACGTGTTTGCCGCCTAGCTGCACGTGACCTGCGATGTTCAACAGCGCTTTAAGTTTCGCGGAGATGGGAGCAGCCGCAGGGTTGCATTTGATCTGGTGGACGAGAGCTTCTTTCTCTTCGCCGCCGCCGAGATAATGTGCCGCCACCGCTCCATGAATGGTCTGGCAGTAGCGGCAGTCGTTTTCAGCAGAGACGTAGGTGCCGATCAGTTCGCGCTCGGCAAGAGTGAGCGTGCTCGGGCCGCGCATCAACACTTCAGCCATTTCGCTCATGGGCTCGGCAGCTTCAGGGCGAAAGAGCATTGGACCGCGGGGGCCAGGTACGCCTTCAGGCAGTGCAATGTGCGGCATGCTGTCTCCTTTATGCAATCTAATGACTGACTAGGCGTTAACCGGTTCTTGTACTGGCGTGGGTGCGGCTGCGTAGCCCTGGTGCGCCATACGCGCGCCCATGGGGATGTATGCGTCCTGCTCAAGAGGAGCCCAGGTCGCGAGGCCATCGACATAGCGGTTGTACATGCAGAAGGCCGCGGCGATCAATACCGTGTCATGAATCTCGGTATCGGTTGCGCCTTCACCGCGTGCGCAGGCAACGTCTTCCGTGGTAACGCGTTTACCACCCTGCTGCACGTGGCCTGCAATATTCAACAGGGCTTTGAGCTTCGGGGAGATGGGTGCGGACTCGAAGTCGCGCTTGATCTCCGCAATGAGAGCGAAGTTGACGGGTAACTCAGACTCTGTGCCGAGGTGATGAGCAGCGGCAGCGCCGTGGCTGGTCTGGCAGAAGTGGCAATCATTCTGGCTTGAGGTGTAGGTAGCGATGATTTCGCGATCAGCGCTGGAAAGAGTGTTGGGGCCGCGAAGAAGGAACTCCGCGAGCGCGCGCATCGGCTTTGCGGTTTCAGGGCGGAACGCGAAAGGGCCGGTGATGCCGGGCAGTCCTTCGGGAAGCGTGATGTGAGCCATGGTGTTCTCCTGGGTGTTATTGCGTGATTTCGACTGGTTCTGGTTCGGGGAAAGGGTTGACTGGCTTGCGGGCGCTGCCGTGAATCGTATAGCGGGGGAGGGCAAACATCAGCAGGCACGGAATGAGCGCCGGAAGAGCCAGCAGTTGAATGGTAATGGGCCGGTAGGAGCCTAAGGTATCGAACACACGGCCGACGAGGAGCGGTCCAGTTGCGCCGCCGATGGCATAGGTTGTCCAGGTGAGGGCGTAGAGGGTAGAGAAGCGCTTGAGGCCGAAGTAGCGGCCGAGGAGATAGGGTGTGATGTCGCCTTCACTGCCCATGCTGAAGCCGATGAGCGCGGCGGCAATAAGACCGGCAGTGAGCGTGTTGGCGAAAGAGAGAAGCACGATGCCGAACACGGTCATGAGCAGCATAACCTGAGAGACGCGGGGACCGAAGAAGCGATCCAGAAAAACACCGGTGAGGAGCCGCCCGATGAGGCTGGTGGCGCCGATGATGGAGACTGCCCACGCCGCACCTGCTGTCGTGACGCCGCGATCCGTGAGCAGCGCGGAGAGATGAGCAATTGCTCCGTTGACGCTGATGGCGTAAAGGCAGACGGTCACGGCGATAATCCAGAAAGAAAGCGTGCCCAAGGCCTTGGCGACAGGTTCGCCGAATTCAGTTGAGACATCCTGGTCTTGGTGCGCAACTGGACGTTCGCGCACGAAAGTCGCGGTAAGCGGAAAGCCGATTGCGAAGGCAAGCACACCAAGAAGAACATAGGCTGTACGCCAACCATAGTGGGTGATAGCGAATTGAGAGACGACGGGAAGGATCATCGCCCCCAGCGCGCTGCCTGCCAGCATAATCGATAAGGCAAATCCGCGGCGGCGGTTGAACCATGTGGAGATGGCGCGCGAATAGCCGATGTAGGCCGTTCCATTGCCGACCAGGCCAATCAGAAAGAAAGTGAGATAGAAGTGAACCAGATGCGGCGTGAGCAACGCGAGTGACACATACGCGGTTGAGAAGACCACAATGCATGGGAGAATGATGCGCCGCGGGCTGAAGCGGTCGAGCAGAAAGCCCAGGCCCGGCGATGCCGCTGCAACCGTGAGTGCGGCGATGCTGAATCCTGCGGATGTGGCCTCACGATGCCAGCCAAAGGCAGCGGTCAGAGGCTTCAGAAAAAGTCCGAAGGTATACGGAACAATGGCCGCGAAACTGACCATGACGCCGAAGAAGCCGGCGAGAACGATCTTCCAGCCGGGATAGGCAAGACTGGATTCTTTGAGTTGTTGCGGCGCATTCGTTTCGGGCATTAGCGGACATAGCCTCGCGTGGCGATTTTCGCCGCATGGAGAGCGTGATTTTCAGCCGAGACTGGATGCACGCCCGTTGAATTGATCCAGCGATTATAGAAGTTGAAGAGAGCGCTCACGGTGATGGCGTAGTAAATTGCCGCATCGTCCCAGCCGTGAGCATAAATCGGCTGCATGTCGCCGCGCGTGATCTTGTGCGACTCATGCGTGACCTTACGCACGAAATGCAGGAGTGCTTTTTGATTGTCGGGAATTGGAGCGGCATCGAGATCGTCAATCACCTGCTGCACGAGTGCTGGATCATTCAGCAACTGCGCAGTCACGGCGGCGTGCGAACGCATGCAGAACTGGCATTGATTGAGCGATGAAGTGTAGGTGGCGATGAGCTCGCGCAGAGACGGCTCGATCGGCCCAGGCTCATACATGAGCGCGTGGGTGAAACGCCCGAGATGGATCGTCATCTCGGGATGGAAGGCGAGCAGGTGCCAGATCTGCCAGTACTCTGAGCCGGGATTGGCTTTCGCCGCATTGATCAAATCGAGATAGGGACTGGGCTGAGGATTGTCTTCAACACCGGGAAGAAAGATCGGTTCCATAGAAGTTGTCGTGGTCACTGTGTGTCCTCGTCCCTTGATTTAGAAGATGGTTTTCAGCGCAAATTGGGTCAAGCGTGGCGGCCCCGCACGCAGGATCTGGCCGAAGTTGGGAGCGGAGATATCCGCAATGGGCAGACCAAAGTTAGCATGATTAGCAACGTTGAAAGACTCGGCGCGAAACTGGATGCTAACCCGCTCGTTGATGCGGAAGTCCTTGATGGCGGAGAGATCGACGTCGGCCGAAGCCGGGCCGCGGGCGATGTTGCGTCCAGCATCCCCAAAGGGAAATTTAGGAGACGAAGCCTGAACCCGCTGGAAGCTGGGTGCATGCGGGAGCGGGTTGCCATCCGTTGGGAAGACCGGATACAGCCAATGGGTAACCGTGTGAGGGCCACTATTTGGATTGCCGATTACATCGGGGCGACTTGCAAAGTATCCCGAGATAGGCGGAGCCGATGCCTGTAGAGATACGTTGGCGCTGTCATAAACCGTGAAAGGTGTAGCCGAGTTGGCGATGGCGATGACGTTCAACTGCCAACCATTAAGAAGTTGGCCTTGCCATCCATGCTTGCCGCGTGCAAAAGGAAGCACCCAGGTTCCACTGGCGACGAAGCGATGACGGGCATCGAAGATCGATGGGCCATGCTCGGCTTTGAGGTCAAATGGGTTCTGCGCGAGATCATTCTCACCACCCAGGGGCTTGGCGGATGCTCCTTGCAGATTCATGGCGGAGAGATAGTCCAGAGTCTTCGAATACCAGTAGGAGACGTTGAAGCCGAGGCCATTTGAAACCTGGCGTGTGAAGCTCAACTGGCCAGCGTGATAGGTGGAGTTCTGCCCGTAGGTCAGCTCGGCGATAGTTGCGTAATCGCAGGGGCCACTCGCAGGGCAGTTGGCGTGGATGCGGCGGCGGTCCGCATTTTGTGCTGTTGCGCCAGGTCCATAGACCGCGGGGTTGGCATCGATGTTGCGCGGCAGGTGGGTACCCTTGGTGCCGACATAGCGCGCTTCGAGAACATACTTCCTTGCGATTTCGCGCTGCACGGAGAGATTCCAGTCCTGGGCGTCTGTGGGACGGGCGTGCGTATCCATCACGAATGGCGTCGACGGCTTCACGAATGTGTTGGGTTCGGGTATAGCGACGTTGCTGTAAGGTGCGGCGAAGTTGAGCGTCGGCGGCGTGATCTGTACGAATTGCGCCCAGGGCAGTGAGCTGATCGGTCCTTGTGATGTGACACCAGACCCGTTGGCAAAGGGATCGTAGAAGATGCCGTAGGAAGAACGAATGGACCATTGGCTCTTGCCGGTCGGATCCCAGACAAAGCCTACGCGTGGCATGAAGCCCTTGTAGTAGCTGGGGGCAATGCCGCGTGAGACTCCGGGGTCGCCGGGAAAGAGCAGGCCCAGCGGCGCGTTGGGCATCACATGCGATTGAACGCCTGGGATGAAGGCATTGAGGCGATTGCGGGTCTCAGTATTGGGATTGATGATTTCGTAGCGCAGGCCGTAGTTGATGGCAAGGCGCTTACGAGCGTGCCACTCATCCTGGAAGTAGAAGCCGGCGCCCCAATTGCGTACATAGCGGGTGAAGTCGCCGCGGCCCTGGTAGAAAACGACTGGCGCGCCGAGGAGCAGATTTGCAAATGCATCGTTCGTCGGGAAAGATGAAGCGAAGATGAAAAATGCATTGGGCGCGATGGATTGGAAGAGATTGAGTTGGTTGCGTCGGAATTCACCACCTACTTTAAGCCAGTGATTGCCATGCAACAGCGACAGGCCGTCGTGCACCTCATACGTATTCTGCACTGAGGTGCGCGGTCCGGTGATGGCCCCGCCAATGGGAGAATAGCCGGCGAGGTTGAAGAAGGGAGGTCCCTGCCCAATCTGCGAGGCGGAATCGTAGTCGAACCCGAGAGAACGCGGCGGTGTCCTGTTCAGGCGCTGATCGAAGAGGAATTGATAGCGAAAGAAGGAGGCTTCTATCGAATTGGTGATGGAGGAAGACAGCAGGTAGGTATGCGCGCCAACCAGTGAGTGCGCGGTGAAATCGTCACGCGTAGGGAAGCCCGGCAGGTCAGATCCGCGAACTGAAACAGGATTGATGTTGTAGCCGGTGAACCAGGAGTAGCGACTGAAGAACTGGCTTTTATCGCTCTGATGAATGTCGAAGCGAATGCCGGTTTGATCATCATCATTGGTGCCGACGATGGTGGCCGTGTAGACATTGGGAGAGACGTTGCCGAGAGGATAGAGTGCAGCTACATTGGCGGCAATAGGATTGATTGCCTGCGCGGGGATTTGGTCGTTGGGAAATTCAACGCCGCCGGCCGCGTAGTTAATCAACGGGTGGTTGAATTTTCCATTGTGCTCATCAGCCGTCGGCACGGTAGCGGAGGTGGTAACTCCCGCGCGATTGCGGAGGCTCTCGTAGTAAGAAAAGACAAAGAGGCGATCTTTGACGATAGGGCCGCCGGCGGTGACTCCAAATTGATTCTGCTTGAGCGGCTCAACAGATTGAGAGAAATAATTGCGCGTGTCGAGAGCGTCGTTACGGAAAAAGTCGTAAGCCGTGCCGTGAAACTGATTGCCACCAGCCCGTGTAACCACGCTGGTGGTTGAGCCGGTGTTGCTGCCGTATTCAGGCGGCGCGGTGTTGGTGAGGATGCGGAACTCGGCGATGGCGTCGATGGGAATCTTGAGGGCAAAGCCGCCGTCCATGCGATTGACGTTCTGCACGCCATCGAGAAGGAAGTTATTGCCTTCGGGGCGCTGCCCGTTGACCGCATAGGACTGGCCCTGGCGAAGAGAGCCGCCTTCGGTGAGAAGTCCCGAAGGGAGCGGAGCCACGCCGGTTTGCAACAGGCCGAGCTGAGCGAAATTGCGGCCGTTCAAGGGAAGATCGAGCACCTCTTTGCCGCTCACAACCTTACCGAGCGTGTTCGTCGAAGTATCGATCGCCGGAGGCGCATCGGTAATGACCACCGAGGATGTGATCGATGCGAGAGCCAGTGAAACATCGACGCGGCTGGTTTGGCTCACCGTGATTTCGATAGGTGATTGCGAGAAGTGTGCGAAGGATGGCGCATCTACGTTCAAAACATACTTTCCGACGTTGAGCTGTACGAAGCGATAGAGGCCATCGTTGTCCGAAGTTTGTGTACGGATAGCATTGGTCTCGATGCTTTTAAGAGTGACTGCGGCCCCGCGCACGACTGCTCCGCTGGCGTCCGAAACCTGGCCTTCAAGTGAGCCGGCAGCGTCTTGCGCAGGCGCAATCCGCGCACTGGAAAACCCCAGGAGCAGCAGGCCAATCAGAATTGAAAGTGAGTTGGTTCGCAGGGCTCCCGATAGAACTGGGCGGAAGGTCTTTCTCATTCTCGGCCTCAAAAAATGTGAGATCGCTGTACCAGGGATGCAGAGAGCCTGATCGTTTCCGTACGGACTCCGCTGTCACGGGTTGGCAACAGTAACTCTAGAGATCGAGGCAGGAACTGTCTTCCGCCAGCCGACGGAGGTGTTTATCCATCTAAGGATGGACGCGAGGGCCGGTTTTGAGATCGAACGGCTTCTACTGCAGCCAATCCCGACTGTTATTCAGAAACGATCATCAACAGCCGCGGATGCTTGCAGACGTATCGCGCGACCGCTTCGCGAGTTGAAACGCCAATCCTGCAAAAACGTGATTTCAGGATTGGTGTTGATCGATGATTGCCAAAACTTCCTCAGAGGCCTCCAGTGGACGTTCCGGCTTTGGGATCGCAGCCCCAGCGGCAAGCAACGCGCGCGTGACGGCCGGATAGTCGCCCTTATGGCGTTCCCAGCTACGGAGTGAGCCATGGAGCGCCCAGGCAAGCGGACTGCCGCCATGCTCGGTTTCAAAGACATTCACTGGAGCGTTGTGGGCGATAAGGTCGCGAACCGCATCTGCATTGCCGTGCCAGGCGGCGAAGTGGAGCGCGGTTTGGCCCGTATCCATGGCAGCGTTCGCGGGCCAGCCTGCCGCCAGAAGCAAATGAAGAGCGTGTGCATTGTTGCGCGTGGTTACGCCGATGATCCGCCGGGCAGCGTTGGCAGAGAGCTTCTGGAAGAGCTGTGGATGGTCGGCAAGAATGCGCTGACACCAGGCATCGTCTCCAATCTCGGCCGCATTGATCAGACGCAGCCAGTTGGGACTGCGCTGCATGAGAAGCGCGAAGACCTCAGGGTGATCGAACTGATGCGCGATCATATGCGGCGACTTGGTCCAGCCAAATCCGAAGATGTAAATGCAACCGCCTGATTTGGGATCACGCTTGGGGAAATAACGCTCGCTGACTGTGGTGCGAACCGTCTCGGGATCTTCATTGAGAATGCGTTCGACAAGCGGCAGGTCACCGACGGCGGAGGCCATAAGGATGTCGGTCTGTGCTCCGCGCGAGATGAGGAAACGCGCTACGTCATGCCGGTAAGGCTCTCTCCACTCCAGATACTGCCGGAAACAGATCATGTACTGCGCGGCGGTGGATTCATGATCGATGTCACGGGCATCGATCTCCGCGCCATGATCGAGCAGCAGAGCGGCAATCTCGACGGTAGCGGCAAAATGCAGTGGAAGCTGGCCGTCGCCGCCTCGGGCATGAACGAGTTGCGAGTCTTGGGTCAGGAGCTCGCGGACGCGGTCGATCATGCCGAGACGTGCAGCAGCATGAATGTCGACGGTTGCGCCGCGCGAGATGAGGTAGTCGGCAAGCTTGGGGTTGGCGCAATCGAGCACGCCAAAACTACCGGCCCACCAGCGCGTACGTTCATTGATGTTCGCGCCGGCATCGAGCAGCACGTCGATCATGTCGCGATTTTCTTTCTGCACTGCGGCGACGAGAGCAGGTGTGTCGAAGCTGTAGTTGGGCAGGGGCTCGTCAATGCGAACTTTGAGAGACGGATTACGAAGCAGTACGTCGCGAACCAGCGCTGCATTGTTTGCTTTGATAGCAGCGGTAAGTGCATCGAAAGCGTCTTCTGAGGCAACTTCGACATGCAGCTTGAGTGTCGGCCAGGTATCGAAGCCGTATTCACGGGCGATGACGTGGAGAGCGTCTGCGAGTTTAGGCGTGGCTGCTGTTACACCAAAAGCAGCTAAACGTGCGGTAGCGGATGTGTCCGGCAGAAGAGCCTGCCGCAACAGGGTATGGGCCTGATTCTTGAGATGTTCGAGGTTGGGGCGCGCGGGAAGTTCGCGTAATGACATGACTCACTCCTTCTTTAGAGCCCGCGATCCGCTTCGCCGGGCGAGAAGAGAGTGGGTTGTGGTGTTGCAGAAGTGCAAAGGCGGGATAATCCCTTTCCGCGGACGGGGTGCACCCTTGGTGTGCAAGCTGAGATTACCAGCCCAAGCCGGGGAAGGTCCAGACGTACTGGCGATCTGCCGCCACCTGGGATTGCGAAATGAGAAGGAGTCTGCAGTTAAGAAACATCGCGAAGCTGTGTTAATTGAAGGTTGACTAAGGCACCACTGCCACGGAGGTTCGTGAGAAGGCAGTCATGCGATGGGACAAGTCAAGAACAGTTACCTGGCAGTCATAAGTTCCAGGAGATAATTGCTGAAGATCCACTGTGAAACGAATGGGAATCGTTTGAATGAAATGATTCACATATGGAGATGCTTCAAGAGCATCCGCCTCCAACACCTTGGTCCCTCTCGATAAAAACTGACGAATGCGATCAAAGGGTCGACGGTTTTCTGGTGTAGGAGTATTTTCAAGAAGAATCTGCCAATTAATTTTGAGGGCGACGCTCAAACTGCCGATCCATTCCCAGTGCTGGCTTCGCGAAGCTCATAGGAACCAAGCGCAATGCCGTGGAGTAACCGGGTGTCTCAGCCTGAAATTTACAGTTCAGGAGCCCTTTGGTTTCAAGGATAGGAATCATCAGCTGCACGGCGCAAAGAGACAGTACTGCCTGTGACAATCTACTGATATTTGGAACGCAGAAGACGGCTATACTTTTCGCTGCGAAGGAGGATCGCGGAGCTAAATGGAGTCCCAGCCATCCCTCCGGCCCGTCAGCGATGTTCGAAGGCGATTTTATTTCCTATTCGCCGCTGCTGTGCTGGCGTTCCTTTATCTTCGGACTTTTACGTTCGGGGGAACTCCTCTCATCGTATCTCTCGATGAGACCCTGTATTTCGAGCACGGGATTCGGATACTTCATGGCCAGGTTCCTTTCCGCGACTACTTCACCTACGTGATGCCGGGATCGGACCTGCTCTACGCCGCCGTCTTCGGACTCCTCGGCGTACATGCCTGGCTGGCGCAACTCTTCGTCATTTTTCTCGGGGCCGCGAGCGCGGGTCTTCTCGTTTGGATATCCTCCAGCCTCCTGCGAGGGCGTCTGCTTTTTCTTCCCGCGCTCCTCTTCCTGGTGCTGGATTTTGACATCACCAAGGACGCCACCCATCACTGGTGGTGCACTCTGCTTGTGCTGGCGGCGGTCGGCATACTGCAGGGCGGGAGAACCCTCGGCAGAATCGCGTCGGCCGGTATTCTGTGCGGGTTAGGCACTCTATTTACGCAGAGCCAGGGACTTCTCAGCTTGATCGCGTTGGCCGTGTATCTCATCTGTACCCGCGATCGGCACTACCGCATTGCGCCGCAACTAACGGCGCTGATACTTCCATTCGCAATCATCGTTGGCGGCGTGCTGGCCTACTACACCTATCAAGCGGGTTTCTCGTCGCTCTATTTCGCGCTGGTCACGTTCGTCATTCACAACTTTCCTGCGAGAACGTTTCACAGACCCGGCGTGTACTTCATGAACTTTCCTCCGCACCATAGTTTGATGGATGTGTCCCGCCTCATACCTTACTTCTTCATCCATATTCTGGTGCCGTTCGCTTATCCGTGGTGCCTCTATCGTCTTTTTCGAGAAAGGAGCACGATCGACCGCACGACCCGCGACACGATGCTGCTGATCAACTTCGTAGGCCTCGCACTTTTTGCTGCAGTCGCGCAGGCTCCGAGTTATAACCGCATGTGCATGGTTGCGCCGCCCGCGGCGATTGTATGCGTCTGGCTGGTTCGAGGCATGTCCTTCACGGACCGAATCATCCAGCGAACGCTTTGGGCGATCGGGCTGCTTTTCCTCGTAGCTCTTCCCTTTCAACTGCAACGGCATTGGCGAGGCTATCTCGACCTGCCTACGGGACGCACAGCTTTTTTCGATCGTACCGAGTTCGAGCAGTTTCAATGGTTCGCGGTGCATACCCATGCCGGCGAATCGTACGTTGGTGTTCCGCTGTATACATTCGCACTTTCTCTCGACGACCCGACTACGGTGGACTATCTGACAGACACCGAGTACACAACGGCAGATCAAGTGGCCGCCGCGATAAAAGGCGCCAAGGCTCATCGGACGCCGATGATTGCCTTATTCAACTTTGAGCCGAGCAACCAGCGCTTTGACAGCCACCCGGGGCATAGCAATATGGGGCCATTCCTTGCTTATATTCACTCTAACTACCATCTGACGAAGACCTTCCCCTACATCCAGGTATGGGAGCTGAACGAATGCGCAATCTTCTTGAAGAGATGATGTGTTCGGTGGATCGCGCCAGCACATCGTTGGTGCCTGCGTATAAAAGTAAGGAAGCCCATAAATATTTAGGGGCTTGAGGCCTTTCTAAGGTGTCTTTGGATTGCTTAGAACAGATCGCTGGCGGAGAGAGGGGGATTCGAACCCCCGGTAGAGCTTTTGACCCTACAACGGTTTAGCAAACCGCCGCCTTCAGCCACTCGGCCATCTCTCCAGCTTTCTCGGATTATACCCGAAGCTGCTTCCAGCCGGTTTAAGGCACCTCGAAAAGGTAAGAGCACGCAGGTCACATTTTTTGCTTGGGGTAGACAGTATTCGTTGCTAATCTCAATTTTATGCGTCTGGCAGTCCATTCAAGCGGGAGAAAGCTGCGTATCATCCCGCTCATCGCGGCCACCTATTTCATGGTCTCCGGCGGTCCCTACGCCATTGAAGATATCCTGGGCGGCGCCGGATACAGTACCGCGATCATCATCCTGCTGGTGCTGCCTTTCCTCTGGAGCTTGCCCACCACTCTCATGATTGGCGAATTGGCTAGCTCCATCCCAGCCGAAGGCGGATTCTATATCTGGGTGCGGCGCGCACTCGGCTCTTTCTGGGGATACCAGGAAGGGTGGCTTTCGCTCTCCGCCAGCGTCTTTGACATGGCGATCTATCCAGCTTTCTTTGTCACCTACCTGGGTAAGTTCAACCCGGCGCTTATTGCCGGGTGGCATGGCTTTGCCTGGTCGCTGGCCGTGGTCGTGGTCTGTTGCATCTGGAATTTGCGCGGAGCGCCATCGGTCGGCGATGGGTCAGTGGGCTTGTTCCTGTTACTGCTTTCGCCTTTCGCCATCTTTGTTGTACTGGCCTTCTGGCAGGGAATCACTTTGCACCCCGCCGTGCAGTGGAAACATGTCTCCTCGGAATCCTCGATCTCCGTCGCCGTCCTCGTCGCCATGTGGAATTACATGGGCTGGGACAATGCATCCACCGTCGCGAAAGAAGTGGAGAATCCGCAGCGAACCTATCCACGCGCCATGATCGGCTCGGCGTTGCTGGTGGCATTTACGTATATTCTGCCGTTGGTCGCCATGGCCTTCGCCGGCTTGTCGGCGGACAACTTCGCCACCGGCGCCTGGGTCGATGCTGTCAGCGCCGTTGGCGGGAACTGGCTGGGCATGGCCATCGTCGCCGGAGGCATGATCAGCGGCTTTGGTATGTTCAATGCCCTGGTAATGAGCTACAGCCGTCTGCCCATGGCGATGGCCGAAGATGATATGCTGCCGCGCGTTGTCGCCCGCCGCAACGCGAAAAATGTCCCATGGGTCTCAGTTTTACTGTGTGGCATGGCCTGGGCCCTGGCACTCAACTTGAAAATGGAGAAGCTTATCTCCATCGACCTGATCCTGTATGGCGTCAGTCTCATTCTGGAGTTTGTAGCGCTTATCGTTCTCCGTGTACGCGAGCCCCATTTGCACCGGCCGTTCAAAGCAGGCAACTTGGCCTTCGCCTGCGCCTTGGGAGTGGGGCCGACGGCACTCATCGGCTATGCGCTCTACGCCTCACGCAGTGAGCAGGTCTTCGAGGGCTTCTCGGCCATCCTGTTCGCCGTTCTGGTAGCCCTGGTTGGCCCGGTACTCTACTGGCTTACAACGCTCAGCAAGAACCGCCGCCTGGCTGCCACTGCCGCCGACTGAAGCGCATCAGTTTTGACTGAAAAAATGTTCGGCGAGATACTGTGCCAGTTCCGCGTCGAAGCGGCTGGTGTTCTGCGCTGCATTCCCTGATTCATCCTGCGCGTCTGTGTTGTAGACAACGATAAATCCGCTGCGCGACTTTGGGTCAATAAAGAACCGGCTCTTGAAGCCATTTTGTGTCCCGGTATGCCCGATCAGCTTCAGTTTGCCTTCCGAAACGACAAAAAAGCTTGTGGCAACCTGAGCATTCAGACCCAAACGCGATTCCTCGTCGTTGGTCGTAATTGGCAAGAGCGGCTTCCACATTTCTTCCAGAGAAGAGCGCTTCAGCACTGCGCTATATTCCGTCTCCTTCGCCGGGTCGCCCAGCAGAAAGCCAAGATACTTCAACATATCTGAAACCGGCGCGTTCAACCCTCCATTGGACCGGGTGATCCCGGTGTTGAAATCGAAGGGATCCTCGCTCAGTTTTCCGCCCTTCAAGTCCCAGCTATGGGAACGGTACTTGAGCAGGAAATAAGGGCTGCGATCGAAGTAGGATCGGCTCATGCCGAGCGGCCGCAGCACATTCTTCTCCATGTAGACCGGATACGGATCGCCGGAAAGCCGCTCGATGATCTCGCCCAGGAATACCACCCCGAGATTCGAATAGCTGAACTTCGATCCTGGCTTGAAAGCGACTTCGGTATACGGCAGCATGGCCACGATCTGCGACCACTGCGTCGGCTCAAAGGGCTCCCAGGTTTTTTCGTCGTCGTGCCACGGCCAGGTTGCTCCGCGAAACCCGCCTGAATGCGACATGACATGGCGGATGGTTATCTCCGAGATCGGCCCAAACGGATCGTGAACCGCCGCCAGCTCCGGAATGTATTTGATCAGGGGATCATCGAGCGAGAGCAATCCGCGGTCGCGCAGCTGCATGATTGCGATGCCGGTCAGCGTCTTGGTGCACGAAGCCCAATGGTAGGTTGTGTCCTCATTCACTCGTACTTCGGGAGACTTGCTCTGCAACCCATAGTTGTCGCGCAGCACCACGCGCCCATCTCGTATCAGAGCCAGGCTGCTGCCAACGATGCCGTTCTTATGAAGTCCGGCCTCATAATACGAGCGAATTTCCGAACCGTTGCCGATGGCATCCTGTCCAAAGCAAGGTGCAGCTGCCAGCACAACTGCAAATGAAGCACTGAGCAGCGCACGCCTTGCCATAGCCTGAGACCTCAGCCTTGGTTCGATTTCTTCAGCTTATCTTCGTCGAACTGCTTGATTGAGCGGACGATATGGTCACGCGCGTATGCCGCATCGTGCCAGCCTTTGATTTCCACGCGTTTGCCCTCAAGATCCTTGTAGATCGAGAAAAAGTGCGTGATCTCCTTGAGCAGATGTGGATAAATATCGGTGTAATTCCAAACGTTGCTATAGCGCGGATTGTTGTTGCCAACCGCCAGCACCTTTTCGTCGAGCACGCCCTGGTCCAGCATCTCAAGTAGCCCGATTGGCCGCACTTCCTGTACGCAGCCGGAGAAACTTGGGCCCGGCACCAGCACCAGCACATCCAATGGATCGCCGTCGTCGCTCAGTGTGGAAGGGATGAATCCATAATCGCCCGGGTAGTGCACCGGTGAATAGAGATTGCGGTCCAGCTTGAAGACATGCAACTCCTTGTCGTACTCAAACTTGTTGGTTCCACCTTTGGGAATCTCGATAACCGATCGAAAGACTTCAGGGGCGCGGTCGCCGATCGGCAACTCCAGATAATTGATCATTGTGCTCGCTCTTTTCTCATTGGGGGTTGAGTCCGGCTGTGCCTGCGGAATAAGCCGGAGCCTGGACCTGGGCCGGATATCCACCCGAATCGTCCCTGCAAGTCCTACTATAATTACGGAAATGACTGCTCATGTCTATGTCACGTTAAAGACTTCCGTTCTCGATCCCCAGGGGCAAACCATTCAGAACGCCCTGCGCAAGATGCGTTTTACGGGCGTTGAAAGCGTCCGCCAAGGCAAATATTTCGTCCTCTCGCTGGCCGAGGGCCTCTCTGCGGAAGCTGCTCGCGCTGAGGTTGAGCGCGTGGCCAAAGAGGTCTTGACCAACCCTGTCATCGAGGATTACACCTATCGCATCGAGGATTAATCATCGATGGCGAATGCCACTGATTTCAACGAAGAGAGCGGCGACCAAGCTGGACGTTTAACGCCGAAAACGATAGGCCTCTGCGTCCTTGGCTGGTTTGTCGGCTACCTCATCTCCTGCGTTTCTTCCATCCTGTTCTTTATCGTCGGCCACATCTCTCCGGAAAAGCCGGCATCCGCAACCGTCATGTGGATCACGGCCATCTACGGCATCGTTTTCGCTGTCATCGGTGCGATCGTCGGAGCCAACTTCGCTCGCCGATATGCCCTCGGCATCGGAGCTTCCATCGCCCTCACCATCGGCGCCGTAGCTCTCTGGTCCTGGTACTCCACGCCCGACCACGCCCACTGGAGCCAGTTGATCGCCATCCTGCTTATGGCCCCGGCAGCCCAATTCGGTGCCCTATTCCGTCGGCTCGACTACTGAATGTTAGGTTACCGAGCTGCCGCCACGCGTTTGCGATAAGCGTCCAGACCTGCCCGCCCAATCTCCCATGCCAGCTGTAGAACGACGATGACGCAGACCAGCGTCAGGCTTAAATGGATACCGTGATTGATGTCGGTTGCGGTTTTGCCATCCCGCACCGGATCGACCATCGGCTGCTTGAGCATCACCCAGACATTGCCTGAGAGCAGCAGCACCAGCGGGATCAACCCGATTACCTTCATTGCGATCTGCTCCGCACGCCGGGACTGTTGCCATCGCCCCAACGCCAGATCCACGCAACGCCAAATCAGCTGTACTGCGTTGATTGCCAGAACCCACCAGTAAAACTGGTACCAGATCGGCGCGAGCGTGAACGGGGATGCGTGCAGGTAGCCGGCTCCAGGCCCCAGAAGCACATACGGATGTTGAGGAATCAGCAGCAGCCAGATCATAAAGAGAACTCCGAACACCACTTCAGCAACAGCATGAGCGTAGGTGCGCCGTTTCTTTTTGGGAGTGATTGCTTTTTCAAACGCTGGGAAAGCATCGGCAGGCCAGTTGCCTGATTTGCCCAAGATCGCCTGGCATTGCGATGGATAGCGCGCCGTGGCAAACTCAAGCACGGCAAACACCAGGGTGATCCAGCCGGCCGTCGTGATCACTACAGCTGGGAGGCGCAAAAGAGCCTGAAATACCGCTTCCCAGCTTGGAGTTCCCATCGCAATGCCTACCGCGTTGGCAATCGCATAGATGGCAATTGCCCACAGCAACGCCAGTCGCATTACAAACCAGTAGACCGGGAAAATCGCCGGCCCGATCAGGTACCGTTGCGGCTGGTAACGGGCAGCCATTTGCATAGGCGGGCCCAGTCTCTTGATCCAGGCCTCCATCTCGCTGGTGGAAAGCGGACGGCCCAGCTCGGCTTCCGTATCCTCGAGCTGCGATTCAAGGTTGGCCCGTAGCTCGGCGAGAATGTCGTCCTGCCCTTGCCAGGGCAGATACTTCTTTACATCTTCAAGGTAGTGCGTGAGAGGGTCCATGACGTATTCCTTTGCCGTTTCAAAGAATGTTGTTGATGGATGCATTGATCTCGTGCCACTCCTGCAACAGCCGGGCGAATATCTGTTCGCCGTCGCCAGAGAGGCGATAAAACCGCTTGTTGCGCTTGTCTTCTTCGCGCCATTCGCTGGCCAGCAGTCCCTGGGCTTCCAGGCGGCGTAGAAGCGGATAGAGCGTGCTTTCGTCGATCTCCAGGCCGCGCTCGGCCAGTGCCTTGCGCAGCGTGTAGCCGTAGTGCTCCTTGCGCAGCTGGGCCAGCACCGCCAGCGTCAGGCAGCCGCGTCTCAGCTCCAGGCGAAGGTTTTCGAAAAGGTTCTCTGCCAACGTCATGCTGTACCTCGTACACTGTACATCAACTACTGTATGTAATACAGTGTATGTCGTCAAGTAGAAATTTCATATTTTTTTGCCTCTACAATCGATCCATGTGCGGAATCGTCGGCTACGTTGGTCCCAAAGAAGTTGTCCCTGTCATCCTGGAAGGCTTGCGCCGCCTCGAATATCGCGGCTATGACTCAGCCGGCATCGCCGTCGGCTGCCCCGGCGAAGAGAAACTCCAAATCCGCCGCGCTCCCGGCAAACTGCGCAACATCGAGCAGGTCTTGCGCGATCATCCGCTCTCTGGCACCTACGGCATCGGCCACACCCGCTGGGCCACCCATGGCCGCCCCACCGAAGAGAATGCCCATCCCCACCGCGACTGCACCGGGCGCATTGTCGTCGTTCACAACGGCATCGTAGAAAACTACCTTGAACTGAAGCGTGAGCTGACCGCCCAGGGACACGTATTCGTCACCGAAACCGACACCGAGGTCATCGCCCACCTCATTGAGCAGATCCAGAAAGAAGCCGAGCTCGCAGGCTCCCCTATCAATCTCGAGTCTGCAATTCGCCGAGCCGTTAAACGCCTAACAGGAGCCTTCGCTCTCGGCGTTCTCTCGTCCCTCGAACCGAACAAGATCGTAGCCGCCCGCTCCGGACCCCCGGTAGTAATCGGCATCGGCGAAGGCGAATACTTCGTAGCCTCGGATGTTCCGGGCATCCTCCATCACACCCGCGATATCGCCTTCCTCAACGACGGCGAGATGGCCATTCTCACCCTGGACGGCGCGAATCTGACCAACTTTGACGGCAACCCGCTTCCCTTGAAAATTCAGCGCATTACCTGGGATCCCATCCAGGCGGAAAAGGGCGGCTATAAACACTTCATGCTCAAGGAGATCTGGGAGCAGCCGCGGGCTATCCGCGACACCACGCTGAGCCGCATCTCCCTCGATACCGGCCAGGTCTTTCTCAATGAAATGGGTCTCAAGCCGGAGGAGCTGGCCGCTGTGACCAGCATCAACATCGCTGCCTGCGGCACCAGCTGGCACGCCGCCACCGCCGGCAAATACATGATCGAGCGCCTGGCCCGCATTCCTGTTGAAGTCGACTACGCCAGCGAGTATCGCTACCGCGATCCGATCGCCGACACGAATGCGCTCGGCCTGCTCATTACCCAGTCCGGCGAAACCGCCGACACCCTCGCCGCCCAGCGCGAGATGATCGCCCTCGGCTCCAAGACCGTAGCCATCTGCAACGTCGTCGGAGCCATGATCACTCGCGATGCCAGCGGCACCATCTACACCCACGCCGGTCCGGAAATCGGCGTCGCCTCCACCAAAGCCTTCACCGCGCAGATCACCGCCCTCTTCCTCTTTGCCCTGCATCTGGCCCAGGTCCGCGGCACCATCACCCCAGCGCACTCTCTCAATCTGGTCGAGGAGTTGAGCCGCATCCCCGCCAAGATCGAAGAGATGCTCAAGGTCATTTCGCACAAATGCGAACGCATGGCCCAGCTCTATTGCAATGCTCGCGATTTTCTCTATCTCGGTCGCGGGATCCACTTCCCCATCGCCCTCGAAGGCGCACTGAAGCTAAAGGAAATCTCCTACATTCACGCCGAGGGCTATCCAGCCGGAGAAATGAAGCACGGCCCCAACGCTCTCATCGACGAAACCCTGCCCGTAGTCGTTCTGGCCACTCAGGACCCCTCGGACTCAGGCTCTCGCCTGCGCTACGAAAAGACGCTTTCTAATGTACAGGAAGTTACCGCCCGCTCCGGCCGCGTCATTGCCATCGCCGTCGAAGGCCAGCAGGATTTAGCGGAGCTGGTAGAGCACGTCATCTCCATTCCCAAAGCTCCTGAGCTCCTGCTCCCGCTGCTGGAAATCGTCCCCTTGCAGCTGCTCGCCTACTACATTGCCGTGCGCCGCGGTTGCGATGTAGACCAGCCCAGAAACCTCGCCAAATCGGTCACCGTCGAGTAAACAGCAGCCAATCTGCCGCCTTTCCACCTTTACGTTTCGCTTACAGGAAAACTACGCCATCCTTGTGCGTCACCCTGTGAAATGAACTTACTGCCATGCATATGGAGGCGGCAGTTTGTCCATGTTCAACTCTTCGGCCCGACTCTCCCTGGCAGCACTCGTTCTCTCTATCGTGCCCTGTTGCATAGCTCAGAATTCTGCCCCGGCAGCGCCCACGGCTTCCGTTCCCGAAGCCCCAAAGCCTTTTCTTCCGGCGTTCGTGGACGCGTACAAGCAAGACTGGCATCTATCGACTTCATCCGGCCCAGACCCGGTTCGCCGCGGCTATCCCGCTCCGCTCGACTCTACCCCGTTCCCCGGCAGCGATTACAGTGTAGGCGGCACGCCAGTCATCGGCGCGCCGGATACCCAAACCTATCCCCTAATGCAGGCTCTCAATCAGAACCGCACCCGGACCAAAATCTACGGCTGGTTCAATGGTGGCTTTAACATCAGCACTTCCAACAAGGGCGACGGCGCCAACTCGCCTGCCTCCTATTACTACAATCCCAACCGGATCACCCCCGACCAGGAAGTGCTCTTCGTCGAGCGCCTGCCGGACACCGTACAGACTAGCCATATCGATTGGGGTTTCCGCTTCGCCCAGCTTTGGGGCCAGGACTACCGCTACACTACGTCCAAAGGCATCTTCTCCCAACAGTTGCTGGCCCGAAATCACGAGTACGGCTATGACCCGGTCATGGTCTACTTCGATCTCTACATTCCCCGCGTGGCGCAAGGCATGAACCTCCGCATAGGCCGTTACATCTCACTGCCCGATATCGAGGCCCAGTTGGCCCCCAACAACTACACCTATTCGCACTCTCTCCTGTATACAGTGGACCCCTACACCCAGACCGGCATCATCGCCTCCATCAAACTCTCTGAACATTGGCTTCTTCAGACCGGTATATCCGATGGCAACGACGTAGCGCTCTGGACCAAAGACGCAAAAGTCACCGGCACCGTATGCGTGGACTACACATGGAGCAAAGGCGGCGACGCCCTCTACACCTGCGCCAACTCCTTCAACTCCGGCAAGTACGCCTACAACAACGTGCAGAGCTACTACGAGACCTGGTACCACAAGATCAACGCTTCATGGCACACCGACACTGAAGCCTGGTACATGTACGAGCGCCAGGTGCCCAACATTGCCGGCAACGTAGCCAATCCCATCAAGCCTGAAACCGGCGCCAACGGGGCCTTCTGCTCCGCCGGCGAACGCACTTGCTTCGCTCCGGAAGCCGCCATCGTCAACTACACAGAAAAGGAGTTCAACAAGAAGAACTATCTCTCCATCCGCAATGAGTTCGTCGACGACATCAAAGGCCAACGCACCGGCTACAAGACTAAGTACTCCGAACATCTCATCAGCTACGGCCACTGGATCGGCTCAACAGTACTCTTCCGTCCTGAGATTCGTCTCGAACACGCCTACGACCTTTCCGCCTATGACCTCGGCACGAAGAAGACCCAGTTCATTGTCGCCGGTGACGTAACCTATCACTTCTGATACAGGAAACCTCATAGGAGCGCACACGCAGACAGAACGACCGGCCCACGGTAAAGATAGTAAAGTTGCATTTGAGGCGGAACGACAATGCAACTTACCTCCATCGAAACCCGCGTTCTCGGCGCGCTCATCGAGAAAGAAGTCACCACCCCCGAGTACTATCCGCTCTCGCTGAACGCACTGGTCAACGCCTGCAATCAGAAGAACAATCGTGAGCCGGTGCTCTCCCTCGATGAGGTAGAGGTGCGCCAGGCCCTGCACGGCCTCGAAGACGAGCATCTGGCCGGACCAGTTCGCGGAGATGGCCGCGTCGCCAAGTACGAGCACCACATTCAGGAAGTCTTCAACTTCACCCGCGCAGAAACCGCGCTCATCTGCGTTCTTCTCCTGCGCGGTCCGCAAACACCGGGCGAACTGCGTGGCCGTACCGAGCGCATGTACAAATTCGACGAACTCAGCGACGTACAATCCGCTCTGCAGAAGCTGATGGCCCGCGAACCCGCTCTGGTTAAAGTGCTGCCTCGCCAGCCCGGCACCAAGGAGGCTCGCTATGCCCACCTGCTCTCCGGCGACGTGGAGACTTTCGATTCACCAGCGACAGCATATGCCTCAGCCACTTCCTACTCTCATTCAAGCTCCCACTCCGAAGAAGATCCGGAGCTGAAAGAGCGCATGGCCCAACTCGAAGCTGAAGTAGCCATCCTCACCCGCGAACTAGGCGAACTTCGTCAGCAATTTGAACAACTCTCCAAGCTCCTCGAATAACCCCAGTAGCATTTGAGACAATCCCGGTTTTGACCGCGTCCTGTCAAAGAAGCAACGCGAGAATCTAAACGGATGACCATGAAAATCACGCCCACGATCTCTTGCACTCTGTCTGTCCTCAGCCTCGCCATCCTCTCTCTGGCCGCCCGTGCCCAGGACCCAGCGATGGATGCGGCCAACGCTGCAATGCAAGCCAACCAGCAAGCCATGCAAATGGCCAGCCAGGCCACCATGCAAGCCATGGCCGACGCGCAGGCAGCCAACGCCGCCATGCAGTTTCAGATGCAGTTGGCGAACAACAGCAGCTCCGCCTACGCCCCATCCGCCGCGCATACCATCAAGGTCGTTGAAGCATCGATCAATCCAGACAAAATCCGCGCCCACGTCCAGTACCTCTCAGACGATCTGATGGAAGGCCGCTATCCAGGCCTCCGCGGTGGCGAGCTCGCAGCCAAATACATCGCCACCCAATTCGCCCTCGATGGCCTCAAGCCCGCCGGCGACAATGGCACGTACTTCCAAAACATCAACTTCGTCGGCATGAAAGCCAAACCGGACGAGACAACCCTGACTCTCATCCCCAGCTCCGGAAACGCAATCCCTCTCACCTACGCAGCGGACTATGTGGTATTCAACCCATCGCTGTCGCCCATCGTTGACATCGACGCCCCGCTCATCTTCGTCGGCTACGGCGCAACAGCCCCCGAGTTCAACTGGGACGACTACAAAGGCGCCGATGTAAAAGGCAAAGTCATCGTTTGCATCGTCGGCGATCCACCCTCCGACGACCCCAAATTCTTCGGCGGTAAAGCCCTCACCTACTACGGCCGGTGGACCTACAAATTCGAGCAGGCCGCGCGCATGGGCGCAGTCGGCGCACTCATCATCCACAAGACAGAACTCGCCAGCTACGGCTGGGATGTCGTCAAGAACTCCAACACCAGCGAAAAAACCTTCCTCCGCGACGACAAGAACCCGCAGCTCCAGGCCGCCAGTTGGATTCAACTCGACGTGGCGAAGAAGCTCTTCACCGCAGCCGGTCTCGACTTCGACGCGCAGTTCGCCGCCGCCGGCAAACCCGGCTTCAAAGCCGTCGATCTCCCCATCCGGCTCAAGGCCCACGTCGCCTCAACCGTTCGTCCATTCCAATCACCCAATGTCGTGGGACTGTTTCCGGCCTATCCGCAGCCCAATAAAAGAGGACGAACTCCCAAGGAGCTGCCGCCTTCCTTTCGAGATCAGGCCATCCTCTATACCGCCCACTATGATCACCTAGGCTTCGTCCCCGGTAAAGAAGGCGACAACATCTACAACGGCGCCGCCGACAACGCTACCGGCGTCGGCATGATCCTTGAGCTGGCTCGCGCCTGGTCCCATATGCGCGCTGCACTTCCTCACTCGGTCATCTTTGCTGCCGTCACCGCAGAAGAGCAGGGTCTGCTCGGCTCCCAATACCTGGGCCAGAACCCACCAATCCCGGCCGCCCAGATCGCCCTCGACATCAATTACGACATGGTGCTTCCCATCGGCGTTCCACTTGAAACCAACGTCAACGGAGCTCAGCGCACCAGCTTCTTCCCCGAAGTTGAGAAGACCGCGAAAGCTTTCCAGCTGGCCATCGTCGCCGATCCGCGCCCCGAGGCCGGCAGCTACTACCGCTCCGATCATTTCTCACTTTCGCGCGTCGGCATCCCAGCTTTTTCCGTCGAAGCAGGCACGCTTTACCAGGGGCACGACCGTCCCTGGGGCGTCGCCAAATTCCAAGACTTCGAAGAGCATGACTACCACAACTTCAGCGACAACTTCCGCCCCGACTGGGATTTCGCCGGCAACGCCAGATTCATCCAATTCGGTATGGATCTCGGCTGGCAGGTCATCACCTCAAAGAAGCCCATCCTCTGGAATAAAGGCGATGAATTCGAAGCCGCCCGTTTGGCAAGTGAGAGGCCGTAGGATCGCCAGTAACAACTCTTGCGTGCCCAAATATTCATGAAGAGCGCGCGACGAACCCTGTTCTGAAGCATCCTAAGATTGAAGAATGAAGGAGAACATTGCATGACAAGCACTGCTAAAAAAGAAAGTTCCGACCTGCTCACTCCCACCGATCTCCCTCGCAAAGGCACGGAACAAATCGCTGAGGCGCTGCGCCATCTGCTCGCGGACGTATTCGCTCTTTATCTCAAGACTAAGAACTTCCACTGGCATATGAGCGGCCCGCATTTCCGCGATTACCATCTGCTTCTCGACGAGCATGCGGACCAGATCTTCGCCATTACCGATGATATTGCGGAGCGTGCCCGCAAGATCGGCGAAACCACCTTGCACTCCATCAGCGAAATCAGCAAATATCAGCGGCTCAAAGACAATTCCGAGTCTTTCGTGTCTCCCAAACTTATGCTTGCCGAGCTGCATCAGGACAATCTGCAGCTTGTCGAATACATGCGCACTACCCACGCGCTGACATCCGAGCTGAACGACGTCGCGACCACCAGCTTGTTGGAAAACTGGATCGACGAGGCCGAGCGCCGCGGATGGTTCCTCTTCGAAACCATCCGGACGATCTAAGGGATACAAACCTTCTTCGACATTTACTCTGCAAGCGGCCCGGAATGTGGGATTCTGGCCGCTTGTACCTCTTTGTGACACTCCATTTGCAGTTGAGTACCGTCTTATAATCAAGAGAGGTCTGTACTTGGCCTCACTCCTTTTTCAAGCGAGAATCTCATTTGCAGCGCCAAACTTTCGCCGCCCGCCTGATTCAGAAAGCTTGCATCTCGGAATCCGCCCAGTGCTATCATCTTGAATTTGTCGTCGATGAGCTACGGAGTTTCGACTTCGCCGCCGGTCAGTTCATCTCCGCGGTAGCTGTCGATGGCCGCGGCAAGACGCAAACCCGGGCCTACTCCATTGCCTCGGCTGCCAATGGCAATCGCTTTGATCTATGTGTCAACCGCGTTGAAGGCGGTTTTTTCTCGAACTATCTCATCGACCTGCCGGAAGGCGAGCCGGTGCAGATCCACGGCCCCCACGGGCATTTTGTCCTGAAGACTCCCGTAACGGACTCCATCTTTGTAGCCACCGGCACCGGCATCGCGCCCATGCGTGGCTTTACCCAATGGCTTTTCCCTGAAAGCGGCGAAGAAGCCGGAACCGATCGCAGCGAAGGCCGCCATATCTGGCTGGTCTACGGAACTCGGCACGAGAGCGAAATCTACTACCGCGACTACTTCGAGCGCATCGCCTCCGAGCATGAGAACTTCCACTATGTCACCACCCTCAGCCGTGGCGACGAAGAGTGGACAGGCAAACGGGGTTATGTCCAGGAACACCTGGGCCCCATCGTTGAATCGCGCGGTGGAGCGTCGGCTTCCGTTCAATCCATGGGCGCCGTCGGAGCCGTGGTGGGTTCAGTCGCCGATACTGTCGTAGCCGTCGAGGAAAGAGTTCTCGCCGAACCCCTGGCCTTCGACATTCACACCTATATCTGCGGACTCAATAACATGGTCTCCGCCGTTCGTGAGCGCCTCACCGGCTACGGCTGGCATAAGAAGCAGATCATCTTCGAGCGCTACGACTAAGGCGGCATCTTGCCTAACGGCCGAAAGCCATCACCACAACGGTAAAAACCAACGCCGCGAAGATCACAATGAAGGCCAACAGGGCACAGATAAACAATGTGGCCTGCTTCTCCTGTTTGGGCGTGGGCTGTGTGATTCCAAAAAAGTTAATAAATCCGTTGGTAACGAATCTGAAGAATCCCATCGCGGTTGTGCCCCCGGTCCTATTGTAAGGATGCACGTAAGCCACTTTGGTTCTTAAATTTAAAGATTGAACAGTTCGCGTAGCCGTCGGGTCTGCGCCCTGCTTACCGGAATCTCGGTTTGTTTCCGGTCGTCCATCCGCAGCTGGTAGCTTGACTTGAACCACGGCACTACCTCGCGAATGTGATTGATATTAACTACGAATCCGCGATGCGCCCGCCAGAAGAGATTCGGATCCAGCAATTCCAGCAATTCCTCCAGGGTGCGGCATTTGGAGTGACCCTCGATTGCCGGGGTAACAACCCGAATCGTGCCTTCTTCGATGGCCGCATAACAAATCTCTGCCTGGTCCACCAGCAGCAGACGGCTCTGCACCTGAACGATTAATTTACTGGGCAGCTTGTTGGGGGCCAGCACTTGGGGTGCGGTCTGCTGGCGGTGAAGCATTTCCAGCAGTGAATTGATGCCTGCCTCAGTCCCCCGGCGCATACTGAGCGGATTCCTGGCATCCGGGGCTGAGTTACCTGCAGGACTTTCCTGTCCACTATCCAGAAGACGCGCCCGTGTTCGCTCCAGCGCCTGAAGAATCCGGCTGCGATCGAAGGGCTTGAGAAGATAATCCACCGCATTGACGTCGAAGGCGCGGACCGCATACTGGTCATAGGCAGTCGCAAACACCACCTGTGGCATGCGCTGCCCTTCGCCCTGTTCCATCAAATGCTTCAATACGGCAAAGCCATCCAGGCCGGGCATCTGCACATCCAGAAAGACTACATCGGGCTGGAGCTCCGCGATCAGCTCTACCGCCTCGATGCCGTTCGAGCCCTCCGCCAGCACTTGGACGCCGCCCGTCGAATCCAGTAGATAGCGCAGTTCTTCGCGGGCCAACTGCTCGTCATCCACAATGATTGCCGTCAATTGGGCTATCGCTGTACTGGGCATGGGAATTGGAGCATCGTCGGCCGCATTTGGTTGCAGGGAATCGTCTTTGAAGCCACTGGAGGTCACGGCTTACATCTTACTCCCAACCTTCCTTCAGATATCGTGCGCTCCGGCGCCGGCATCGATCTATACCAACCTAGACTGGAGCAGGAAAAAGAGCCTTAATCGGCGATAGCCCGCAGCCGCGCCGGCATATGATCTCCGGCCAGTTCATGTCCGCACCGGGTGCAGTAGAGATCCGTGATGCGCACTGAACGGAAACAATTGCCACAGTTGGCATTCAGCTGGTAGGCGCACTGTGGGCAGAAGTGGTATTCATTCTGCACATGCGTTCCGCAGGCTGCGCATCGCGAGGTAATTGGCAGCCGCAGCAGGAAGTACAGGACTGCCCCTATTCCGCCAGGCAGCACAAAGCAGATCATCATCCAGAAGCGCGTGCTCATCGAGCGCCGGGGAGCATCCCTGCTTACATAGCCCACCATCAGGAAGTAAAGCGCAGCCAACAAACCCCAGGAAAGGTCGAAGTAGATGCGCAGCCCGAGAGGTGGCGGCGGATGATGACGCTGCGTCGGCGCGATAATCCACCAGTAATATTCGACGGCCAGAAAGGCGATAGCCGCCGCCACCATCGACCAGACGGGAATCAGCCGCGCGTCTTCGTCAACCGGGATTTCCTGAGGATCTCGCATCTGCTCGTCACGAAAGAATAACCGAAATATTCGTACGGTTCTACAGATTTAGACGAGGCTCGTCGAAAGTAAGTTGCGACTTGATGCAAAGCTACGCATCAAATAGGTTTCTTCCTTATGCTTGAGTTATGAGCGGTGCTTCATCCAGCCTGCGACCAGCGCCGCCGCGAGCAATGTTGGGCAAACGATGCAGGCCCACAGGCTCAGCTCGGAGCCTGGATCGCCCAGATGTTCCCCGGCAATCCAACTATCCGTGGCTTCCCATAACAGCGGTGCGATCAGCAGTAACACGATCAGAGTTACCGCCAGGGCTACAGCGCGAGCACGGCTGCGGTCCTGCTTCTGTTCCTTCATCAAGCCCAGAGAACCCAGCACAACTCGACGAGTGCGATACGCCACGGCTCGTTCACGGTCCGCCTCGCGGCCACCCAGGGCCGAAATCAAATCTGCAGACTTTGCAACGTCAGTGTTCACGGCTTCGGGCGCTTTCCCGGCTTGTCTGGCTGCCTTCAAGCAGTCTCCTCAAGACACTTCGAGCAGTCTATTCAAAAGCGATTTTGTCGAAATTGGCAGGCCGTCTTCTCACCCGGCAATTTTACGTGCAGCTTATGCGAGACCCGCCCCTGCGGCCTCGGACCTCTCAACCAACTTGGGCTTCATAGAAGCCAATCCACGGTATAGCCTGGATTTTACTGTGGAAAGAGGCGCGCATGTGACATTCGCTATCTCTTCTAATGAAAGATCTTCGTGAAAGCGCAGAACCAGCACTTCGCGATAGAGCGGCTCCATCTGCAAAAGCGCAGCCGCCAGCCGGTCGCGTTCCTCACCGCTGGCGCACTGATCAAATGGCGAGGGGCTATCGGCGACGATTTCAATCCCTGACGGCCGGTCGTCGTCCCCGGAGGCCTCGAACATTTCATCCAGACTCGACATGGTGCGCTTGCGTCTCAGGTCGATGACCAGATTGCGCGCAACGGTGAATAACCATGTGTCGAAGCGCGCCTTTCCGTTGAACTGCCCGCCGCGCAGCAGAACCCGCATCCAGACTTCCTGGAAGAGGTCCTCGGCCTGTTCGCGGTTGCTGGTTAGATAAAGCAGATAGCGCAGAAGCCGATGCTGGTAGCGAACAATCAGCTCGTCCAGCAGGCCAACGTCCTGACGCTTCAACCCTTGCGCAATGGCTACGCTCTCCTGGCGCACCAGTTCCTGAGCTTCCCGCGTCATCGTTGCCCGGGACTGAACGGCGCGGGCCGAGGTGGAGAACATTGTCATCAGAACGTTTAGACGCATGATGTGGTTCCGGAGTTGACACTTTTTTGGGCGACCCATACAAATCGTCCCAATTTTGACAAGGGACCGTCTTCCCGCTGGCAGGCACCCAGGCCGTAAACTAAACAGATGCAGACTCTCTATGGAGTTCATCCGGTAGAGGAGGCGCTCAAAGCCGGCAAACGCCGCTTTGATCACGTCCTGGTGGCCCGCGAACGCCGCGACGAGCGCCTCGAAGCCATTGTTTCCCTTTGTCGCGATCTCAAAATCCGTGTCCGTACTGAACCTCGGGAGACTCTGACGGACATCGCCCGTACCCCCGCTCACCAGGGTGTCGTGGCCCTCGTCCGCGCTCAGCAGTTTCTCACCATTGAAGATATCCTCGAGCCCACTGGCTCGCCGCGCCTGGTTCTCGCCCTGGACGGCATCGAAGATCCGCAGAACCTCGGCGCACTCCTCCGTTCCGCCGACGGTGCCGGCGTCGATTCCGTTGTTATGACCGAGCGCCGCGCCGCTCCCTTGAGCGCCGTAGCCGCCAAGGCCGCCGCCGGGGCCGCTGAACACCTCCGCATAGCCCGCGTCGTCAACCTCGTCCGTTCGCTGGAAGAGTTGAAGCGCCGCAATCTCTGGATCATCGGCCTCGACGAGCGCGGCACTACCGATTATGACCAGTTCGACTTCAGCGGAGACTGCGTCCTGGTGATGGGCCGCGAGGGCGACGGCCTGCACGATCTCGTCCGGAAAACCTGTGACCACCTGCTCCGCATTCCGATGGCAGGCGGCGTCAGCTCCCTCAACGTATCGGCGGCGGGTGCGGTTGTCTTGTTTGAGGCTTACCGCCAGCGCCGCGGCAAAGAGCGGGTACAGGCAAGCGGCATCCCTGACAAAAACTCAAGTACACCGTCCAAACCCAAGAAGTTGAAGGGCCTCGGTTCGTGAACCGTACGACGGACGGATTTGAGAGGAACAGGTTCAGGACCGGAGTCATGAGAGCAAGCATTTTCGTTATCGCTGTTGCGGCCCTGGCTTTCGTCGCTGGATCGAGCCAGGCCCAGACCTCATCCGGCACGCCGCCTGTCTCCTCGCAGTCCATCCAGGAAACGCAGAAAAATCAGAACAAAAAGAGCCAGGTAATTCTCTCTCGCTCTACCGACGAAAACGGCGAGACGGTGGATGGGCCTTCTGCCATTCCGCAACAAAATCCCGCACATCCCCCAAGCCAGGCTGAAAAAATACCGCCCGTCAAAGTCTCCCCATCGTCGTCCCCGGATTCTGCGGAAGACGTCGAGCGCTCTGCCCTCACCTACACCGGCTTCGACTTCGACGTCCGCCTCCGCCCGGCGGAGAGTCACCTCGCCGTGCGTGCCCTGGTCACAGTCCGCAATGACGGCAAGAGGGCTCTCACCCATCTTCCCCTGCAACTCTCATCCTCACTCGACTGGGAACTGATTCGCCTTCATGGTCATCAACTACCTTTCACGGTAGCCGTTCTTAACTCTGACGCCGATCACACCGGCCAGCTCCATGAAGCGGCCATCGCGCTGCCTACCCCGCTTGCGTCTGGCGCAAGCCTGCAGCTCGACGTCACCTACTCCGGCGTCATTGCCCAGTCCACCAAGCGTCTTCTCGCTATCGGTACGCCCGATGATGCGGCCGCACAATCCGACTGGGACCGCATCAGTCCCGACTTCACCGGCCTGCGCGGCTTCGGCAACGTCGTCTGGTACCCGGTCTCGTCCGTTCCCGTAATCCTCGGCGACGGTGCCCGTCTCTTTGACGAGATCGGTACCCATAAGCGCCGTCTCGCCGGCGCGCACTTTCGCCTCGCCCTCACCGTAGAAACACCGCCCAATCAAGCCCCCAGCATCGCCCTGATGAATGGTCATCCCGTACCCCTGGCCGTGGAATCCTCACCCGACGCAACCGTCGCCAGCATCAGTACAGCCAAGGTTGAAGACACCACGCTGGGCTTTGAAGCTCTCAGTCTCTTCGTGGCCATTCGCGGCAGCCACGCTGCCACCAACACCACCCTCTGGACGAAACCTGAATCTGAGCGTAACCTTCCTGTCTGGTCCAACGCCGCCGCCGACGTAACACCTTTCCTGCAAGGCTGGCTGGGCATGAAGCCCCGTTCCCAGCTCACCATTCTCGAACTGCCCGAAGAAGGCGATATTCCCTTCGAATCCGGCGCCATGCTCGCCACGCCCATCCGCGCCGCTACTCCTGAAGTGCTGGAAGGAGTCCTCGCACACGCCCTCACTCACGCCTGGGTCATGTCTCCTCGCGCCTGGCTCTCGGAGGGCGTCGCCCATTTCATGGGTACTCTGTGGATCGAAAAGCAACAAGGCCGCGAACGTGCTCTCGCCACCCTGGACAATGCTCGCCCCGCCCTCGCCCTGGCTGAACCCGAAAGCCCCGGCGCGGGCGACGGACAACCGCTGGTGAGCTGCATCTCGCCCGTCTACTACCGCACCAAAGCCACCTATGTCTTCTGGATGCTCCGCGACCTGGTTGGTGACCCCACGCTCTCCGCCGCGTTGCGCGCCTATGATCCAGCCAAAGACACAGCCTCCGACTCGTTTGAAAAACTGATCGAACAAGCCGGACAGCGCAAGTCCATCAACTGGTTTTTCAATGACTGGGTCTACGCTGACAAAGGCCTGCCCGACCTGGCCATCGACAGCGTCTTCTTCAGTCCAGCCTCAGTCCCTGGCTCGTATCTCGTGGCAGTGAACCTCTCCAACAATGGCTACGCCGCGGTCGAAGCCCCGGTCCAGGTCATTAGCGGAACGGCCAGCGTGACCCAGCGCGTGACCATTGCAGCGCACTCGAAATCCGTCCAGCGCATCCTGCTCCAGAGCACACCTACTGAAGTCCGTCTCAACGACGGCACTATCCCTGAAACCCAGGCCACCATCCACAGCAAGACCCTCGACGCGCCTGCACCGAAACCTTGACCCGTTACAAATGCAGGTGCCCCACCTTCAGCGCAGTTTCATCGCGCCAAAGGTGCGGCGATTTGTGCCGATAGCTTCTTATTGTTTACAGGACTCAGTAGATTTAGCAGTTTCCTACTTACCCAGCGCTTTGGCCACGCCCGCCGCAATCAGCGGATTCATCACTGCATACCCAGCCGGCGTAGGATGCACGCCGTCCTTGCTAAGCGTTACTGGAAGTCCGCCGCGCGCATCGACCATCGCCGAGTAGAAATCGACATAAATATGCCCATTCTCAGCCGCATAGCCCTTGATCCAGCTATTGAGGGCAACGATCTTCGTTGCCGGCTCACGTCCCAGCTTCCAAGGAAAATCGAAGGCTGGCAGAATCGAGCAAAGCACCACTTGAATTCCGTTGGCATGAGCCAGCTCCGCCATCGTCGTCAGATTGTCCTCTGTCTGCTCCGGAGTCATATCGCCGGTGTTGCCTGCGATGTCATTGGTCCCGGCAAAGATCACCACCACATTCGGCTTCAGATGGATTACGTCCTGCTGAAATCGCAACACCATCTGCGGCGTCGTCTGCCCGCTGATCCCACGGTTTATCCAGGTCACACCCGCGACAGGCGGCTCTGGCGGTACCCCGTAGTGCGCCCAGCCCTCGGTGATCGAGTCGCCCATGAAGACCACGCGCTTCTCTCCCGCCGTAGGCGCTCCCAAAGCGACATTTTCTTCGTGAAACCGTTTGAGATTAGGCCAGTCGGTGCGCAACGGATCAACCTCCTTGGTAATCGGAACCGTCGTCGTTACAGTTTGCTGCGCCACAGCCACGCATGAACCAAAGCCCAGAACAATTGCAACCAATCCAGCAGCCAATCCCACTCTCACCACGAATCCTCCTCAAGTCCAGACACTCCAGCTAACTAGCTGTTTTGTTCAACGCCCGGTGCCCGATATCGCGCCGGAAATACATTCCCTCGAACTGAATCTTGCCTATCGCTTCATACGCCTTGTCGAGTGCTTCGTTCAGCGTTGCCGCCGTCGCTGTAATGCCCAGCACGCGTCCGCCGCTGGTAAGTACCTTGCCATTTGAGAATGCGGTGCCGGAATGAAATACCTGCACCTCCGGCATCTTCGCAACTTCATCGAGGCCGGTAATCTCAAAGCCTGTCTGATAGCTCCCCGGATACCCGCCCGAGCTTGCAATTACACATGCGCTCGCGCCCGGCTTCCACTTGAACTCCGTATCCGAAAGCCGTCCATCGACGCAGGCCTCCAGCGCCTCTACCAGATCGCTGTCCAGGCGCATCACAATCGCCTGCGTCTCCGGGTCGCCAAACCGCACATTGAACTCCAGCACCTGCGGCCCGCGTGCCGTCATCATCAGCCCGATATACAACACACCGACAAACGGATTCTCTTCCGCGGCCATTCCGCGAATCGCCGGTCGCGCAATATGATGCATCACCCACTCCTGCATCTCCCGCTCCAGAATCGCGTCCGTCGAGTACACGCCCATGCCGCCCGTATTCGGCCCCGTATCGCCCTCGCCAATCCGCTTGTGATCTTGCGCAGGCACAAGCGGAGTTACATGTTGTCCGTCGCTCAAGCAAAGAAAACTGACCTCTTCGCCCTGCAGGAACTCTTCGATCACTACCTGCTGCTCCTGCGAGCCAAGCAGCTTGCCGGTAAACAAACCATGCGCGGCTTCGAGAGCCGCCCTGCGCGACTGGCAGATCACCACGCCCTTGCCTGCCGCCAGTCCATCGGCCTTCACCACAATCGGCGCATGGAAAAACTCGATTGCTTTCTCTGCATCCTGCGGTGAAGTACAGACCGCATAGTTGGCCGTCGGAATCTGATGCCGCTGCAAAAACCGCTTTGCAAACGACTTGCTCGACTCCAGCATCGCAGCCGCTTTCGTCGGCCCAAAGACCTTTAACCCACGCAACTGCAGTGCATCGACAAGTCCCAACGAAAGCGGCAGCTCCGGCCCGACGATCGTCAGATCCGCCTGCTCCGCTACCGCCACCTGGATCATCCCATCCAGATCGGAAAGCGAAACCGGCACTAGCCGCGCCAGTGCTGCCATGCCGCCGTTCCCCGGCGCGCACACCAGTTCCGTTACTCGCGCACTCTTCTTTGCCGCCCATGCCAGCGCGTGTTCTCGTCCACCCGAACCAAAAATCAAAATCTTCATGTCACACCTAGCCTATCCGAGCCAACCGCAATTCGACGAGAGTCTGGCGACATCTTGAATCGTATGGGCTTTAGAGATTGCTTAAAACTCTTCGCCATCTGCTTTGTAAAAGGGCACGACTTCAGTCGTGCCGCAAGTGCCGGAAAGGAGGAGGGCTTTAGCCCCTGAAGAATATGCGTCAAAGACCCAGACCTCAAGTCTCTCCCACCCTCCGCTATACTGCCCACTACAGTTCAAGTCATGAATAACAAACTGGAGAGCTACGGAGTTCAGCAGGAGCGCGCCGCCCGGCGCGAATCCCAGCGCCGTCTCTTCCATCGCAACCAGGCCATCGGCCTCCTGTTAGCGGCCGCAGCGGTCCTCGCTTATCGTCTCGTCCACACCCCTTCAGGATGGCTTTTTCCCCCAGGATGGTGGCGGCTTTGGTAGGCACAGAAAAAGACCCGCTTGCCATCCTTATCCTCGGCCCCACCGGCAGCGGCAAGACAGCTCTCTCGTTAGCTCTCGGCGAACACTTCAACGGCGAAATCGTAAGCTGCGATTCTGTAGCCGTTTATCGCGGCATGGACCTCGGCTCCGCCAAACCATCCGCCGAAGAACAACGCCGTCTACCGCATCACCTCATCGACGTCGCAAATTCAGACGAGCCCTTCACTGCCGGTGAATACTCGCGCCAGGCCCGCGCCGCCATGCGACAAATCGTAGCGCGCGAGCACATACCCATCGTCACCGGCGGCACCGGCCTCTATCTGCGCGCTCTAACGATGGGCCTCTTCCCCGGTCCTGCACGCCAGGACGAGCTCCGCGCCCGCCTCAATCGCAGCCACGAGCGTCACGCGCCCGGCTGGCTGCACAACCTTCTCCAGCGTCTCGACCCTGCCTCAGCGCAGCGCATCCACGCCAACGACACGCCCAAACTTATCCGCGCCCTCGAAGTTTGTCTCGCTAACAAGCAGCCACTCTCCGAAGCTCTCTCTTCAGGACCAACCCCAGGCCGTGATCCACTAACCGGCTTCCGTCTCCTTCGAATCGGCCTCAACCCGCCCCGCCAAGCCCTATACGATCGCCTCAACCAACGCGCCGCCGCCATGTTTCAATCTGGCCTAGTCGAAGAAACCCGCACCCTTCTCGAACACTACGGCCGCGTCCAAGCCCTTGACTTTCTCGGCTACCGCCAGGCCCTCGCTATAATCGACGGCTCCATGACCGTCGAAGAAGCCATCGCCGCCGCCCAGCAAGGCCATCGCAACTACGCCAAGCGCCAGCTCACCTGGTTCCGCCGCGAACCCGATGTCCACTGGCTCGAAGACTTCGGCGACGATCCCAATACGATCAATGAAGCCCTCGAACTTGTCCGGATTGGCTTGTGAGTATGTCTCACAGCGCCAAGAGCGCGCTCCATACCAGCCCAGGGCAGCGCCCTGGGTTGTAGGCCAAACAAAAGAAGAAAAGGGCTGAAGGCCCGAACTATTGCTCCGCTAAACTACCAAGATGCGTCCAGAGCATCTAGCCACCCCCGAAGCCCTCGAGACCTTCCTGCGCGGCTTCGAAGAGGGAACCCTCGCCAAATCCGAATGGACCCACGGTGCCCACGTAGCCGCAGCCGCCTACTACCTTTTCAACTCAAACTTCGAAACGGTTCTACCTCTCATGCGCGCCCGCATCCGCGCCTTCAACCTCTCCGTCGGCGGAGCCAACACCGCCACCTCCGGCTATCACGAAACCCTCACCCACTTCTGGCTGCTCATCGTCGCAGAATCGCTGCGCCAGCATCCGCCTCCATCCCGCCTCGAAGCCGCGCGCCATGCCGTTCAGGTCTTCGGAGAAGCCCGCGCCCTCCACACCCTCTACTACTCCGGCGACGTGGTCAAAGACTCCACGGCGCGCCAACAATGGCGCTCGCCTGACCTGCTGCCTCTGCCCGTGGACCAAGCTTGATCCCAAAGTGCCACCTACAGCATCCATTAGACTGAACTGTGGTGAGGGCAGCAGCCCAAAATGAAGTAAGCCCAGCGCGCCCGGAAGGAAATCCCTGTGCCAGAAACAATCTACGACGTAGCCATCATCGGCAGCGGTCCCGCCGGTTACACGGCGGCCATCCGCGCCGGTGAGTTCGGCCTCAAAACGGCCCTCATCGAGAGCGACAGCCAGCTCGGGGGCACCTGCCTCCATGTCGGCTGCATCCCCACCAAGGCTCTCCTCTTCCACGCCGAGGTCTGGGATCACCTCAAGCACGGCGCAGAGTACGGCATCGACAACGTCAACGCCCCAGTCCTCAACTGGCCGGCAGGACTCAAGCGCAAAAACGCCATCATCGCCAAGCATGTCAAAGGCCTTGAGTTCCTCATGCGCAAAAACAAAGTCAATACCATCGAGGGCTACGGACGCCTCACCGGCCCCGCCAAAGACGGCATCCACACCATCAGCATCTACACCGAGGGCGGCGGCGGAGCAGCCGGCGAGCAATCCTTCCTCAAAGCCAAAAACATCATTATCGCTACTGGCTCGCAAGCCAAAATGCTCCCCGGCCTCGAAGCCGACACACGCATCCTCACCAACATCGAAATCCTCTCCATCCCCGAGGTGCCCAAGTCGCTGGTCGTCATCGGCGCTGGAGCCGTCGGCGTCGAGTTCGCCTCCATCTTCCGCAGCTTCGGCACCGAAGTCACCATCGTCGAATACCTGCCTCGCCTCGTCCCCGTCGAAGATGAGGAGATCTCCAAGGAGCTCAATCGCCAGTTCAAGAAGCGCGGCATCGACGTCAACACCGGCGCCAAGGTCGAAAAGGTTGAGAAGACCGAAGCCGGCGTCAAAGTCACCTTCACCGACCAGAACGGCAAGCAAGTCATCAAAGAAGCCGACAAGGTCCTCATCGCCGTAGGCCGCTCGCCGCGCACTGACAACATCGACCTCGACAAAACTAAGATCGAGCTCGACCGCGGCTTCATCAAGGTCAATGAAGCCATGGAGACCGCCGAGCCCGGCATCTTCGCTATTGGAGACATCGTCTCCGGCATGCCGCAGCTCGCCCACTCCGGCTCGATGGCCGGCATGATCGCCGTCGCCAAAATCGCCGGCAAGCACTTCCGCCCCATTAATCGTCTGCGCATCCCCGGCTGCACCTACACCGAGCCCCAGATCGGCTCCGTTGGATTGACTGAAACCCAGGCCAAAGAGAAGGGCCATGAAGTCAAAGTCGGCAAGTTCCCCTTCGCCGGCAACTCCAAGGCGACCATCGTCGATTCGCACGACGGCTTCGTGAAGATCGTGTCGGACGCCAAATACGGTGAGATCCTCGGCGTCCACATCATCGGCCCGCAAGCCACCGAAATCATCTCCGAAGCCGTAGTCGCCATGGATCTCGAAGGCACGGTAGACGAGCTCATGTACACCATCCACGCCCATCCCACATTAAGCGAGTCCATGCTCGACGCCTACGGCGCAGTCCACGGTCTGGCCATCAACGCGTAAGCTATCTGGCGTGACATCTGTTTGCTTCCAGCGTAGAGTTGCACTTAATAGGGTTGGTACAAGGAGAGTTCCGATGACCGTACAGCTGGATATCTCCGAATCCGTCGCCTCAAGCTTGCGCCTGCCTGAGTCGGAAATCGAGCCACGCCTTCGTCTGGAGCTAGCATTGGCTCTCTACGCCCAGGACATTTTGCCCTTTGGCAAGGCAGTGGAACTCTCCGGAATTTCCCGCTATCAGTTTGGCGACTTACTCACTCAGCGTGAGATTCCCCGGCACTACACTGACGAGGACCTTGAACTCGATTTGAGTTATGCTCGCAGTCTGTAATACGTCACCCATCTCCAATCTCGCTTCCATCGACAGGCTCGATCTTCTGCCTGCCCAATTTGGGCAGATATGGATTCCGCAAGCTGTGGCCAACGAATTGATCGCTCATCCAGATCGCGCTGCGAAAATGTTGATTGAGTCCGCTCTCAAGGCCGGATGGCTCCAAATCCACCCAGTCGAAGAATCGGCATCGCTAAATATGCTGCGAACGCAGCTGCACGCCGGCGAGGCCGAAGCAATTGCACTCACACTCAACAAGAAAATTGGCAAAGTACTCATCGACGAAAAAGAAGGTCGCCGCATCGCGATCCAATGCGGAATCTCCGTTACCGGTATCTTGGGGATTCTCCTCAGAGCAAAGCTCACAGGTCAGATCGAATACATCCGGCCCGAGATCCAAAAGCTGCGCAGTTTGGCCGGATTTTATATAGCGCCGTCACTTTCAGAGAAGATCCTCAGGATGCCCGGTGAGCGTTAGCCCTCTCAAGCACCCGACACCAATCCGCCTGGCATGGAGTGTCGAGACCATGCACTAGGCGTTCCAGATAATCGACCCACGAAAAACATCCGAATCCAACCCCTTTTCTGAGATCAGGAGAATAGAGCCAAACCATGGACGCGCCGCAAAAAGCACGATGGGCCACCGCTGTCCTCTTTTCTGTCGACGGCATCGGCTTCGGCGTCTGGGCCGCGCACATTCCAGTCTTCAAAGCCAATCTTCATCTTTCGTCCACCTCCCTGAGCTGGGTGCTGCTGGCCCTCGTCGTCGGTTCCATCTTCACCATGCCCATTGCCGGGCAGGTCATCGCCCACCTCGGCAGTCGATCTGTGGCATGGACCGCTGTATCGACTTACGTGCTGGCCCTCATAGGTCTGAGCCGCGCCGCCAGCCTGTGGCCGCTCATCTTCGCCGCCGCCGCTTTTGGAGCATCCAAGGGCGCGCTGGATGTCTCCATTAACTCGCAGGGAGTCTGGGTCGAGCGCCAGGTCGGCAAACACATCATGAGCGCCTTTCAAGGCTACTGGAGCGTAGGCGGGCTGCTCGGAGCCTCACTCTCCAGCTACGCTCTCCGTCATAGCGGCACCACCCAGCAAGACTTCCTCCGCACCGCCATCGTCCTCGCACTCTGCGCCCTTGCCGCCAGCCCTTTCCTGCTCCGGGAAGAGCCGCACATCACCGGCAAGTCTCACTTTCAGTTGCCGGACGCAGCCCTCCTGCGTCTCGCCGGAATCGCCTTCCTCGGCCTCTTCGCTGAAGGCGCCATGGCCGACTGGGACGGCGTCTATCTCAACACCAGCGTCGGCGTCAGCCTGGCCCAGGCAGCCATCGGCTACGCCGCCTTTTCCATCTCCATGGCCGCCGGCCGCTTTGTCGGAGACTGGCTGATCGCCCGCTTCAGCCCGCGGACAATTCTCCGCTACTGCGGCTTGCTCTTATTCGGCGGGCTGGGCCTGGCGCTCCTCTTCAACGGATGGTGGTCCGGCCTGCTCGGCTTCATCCTCGCCGGTCTGGGAGTGGCAAACATCGTCCCCGTCATCTGGGGAGCCGCGGGAAGAAACCGCGTCATCGGCGCCGGTCCCGCGCTGGCCACCGTCACCACTGTAGGCTACTTCGGCTTTCTTGCGGGCCCGCCCATCATCGGAGCCGTCACCACCGTGCTCAACATTCGCCTGGCGCTGATCATCGTGGCCCTCTTCGGCCTGGCCATCGCGGCCTCCTCGCGGATCGTCGCTGCCGAGTAATTCCTACTGTGGCTTCTTCACCTCAGGCGGTTTCGTCCCATCCGGCTTCGCATCCTCCGGCTTGTTCGAAATCTCCTCGCCGTTGTAGAGAATCTTCGTCGTCGTCCCAAACTGCTTGTAGTCGGTAAACTTCACCGTCTGCCGGATATGTACATCCTGCGACATGTATCCTTTGCCACCCGCAAAATGCAGAACCCCATCCCCCTTGCTGTAGGTTGGAAACCAGTTCTCGCCATCCACCTGCTCGCGGTAGGTGGTGAACGGCGTCGAAAGATCCTCATGCCCCGGTCGTAGATCGTCCGGCACATTCTTGCCGCTGGTCACCACGATCTGCAATTCGTCGGCATCGACCCAGACCTTGCCTTCGAAGTAGCGTTTACCCTTTTCCATCTCCTTCGGTGAAATCTCGAAGACATAGCACTGCACCTGGTCCACCTTCTGCTTGCCGATATATTTCACGTTGTACTGCCCAGCATCCTCGGTCGTCAGCACAAACGGCAGCCGGTCCTGGATATCCGCAAAATCTGCTGGGGACATGCTGATCCGCTGCAAGGAGCTCGCCGGAGCAAACACCACTCGCTCGGTCCGCTTGCCGTTGGGAGCAAAGATCACGTCGTCCACTTGGTAATACTCGCCATCAACCTTGCCATCGTCATCGATGGTCTGCACTCGCACTGAGCGCCGGTAGGTGTAGTGGTTGAGCGCCTCGCGAAAGACCGACTCCTTCGCCTCAAATTTCTTGATGATCTCTTCCGGCGGCGTCGATGGCTCGGTCAGATCCATTGGCCCATAGCCCGAGTCGAGCGGCATCGGCGTGTACGACGCCGTGGCCTTGGGTTGGCCCTTTTTCTTGTCCGCCGCCGAAGCCGTTCCCGCGCATACCGCCAGTATCAGAAGCCATGCGCAGGCATGGACAGGCATCTTCGACCATCCCGGTCCCATTCCATCAACTTTCAAGTTCCGCTGCCCCAAACCATTTACCGGCATTCGTTTCAACTCCGCTCCCGTACAACTTTAGACGCATTTAGCTGGATCGGGTTAAGGGGGATGATGATTTGAAGGCCTGTATGCGCCATTTCATGAAAGTTAACTACTTGTAAGTGTTTTATCTAAACCATGAGGAAGGGAAACCTCTATCATGGTTTCCTTTGCACTCGGTCCCCCAAAAACGAATATCAGAAGCATAATTCCCGAAACGGTTTGTGCTTCCGACCTACTACTGCATAAGGGCCAGGCCAGAACAGGTCAAGGAGTCTGCAAGTCGCTAGCTATGTTCGATGACTATCAGATTCCGGCTATGGCGCTGATTGCCGCTCTCATGCTGGCGTTCGCCTACCTGTACCTGCGCTTTCGCAGCCTTCGCACCATCTTATGGATTCTCGCGCTGGCCTGCGCCGAGGTGCAGGCGGTTCTGCTTTCGATCGCCCCACGCTATGCGGCCCTGGCAGGCCTCGGTTCCCCGGCAAAGGTCTGGATCGACATGGGCAGCGAAGCCGCCCTCATGCTCAGTTCCGCCTTCTTTCTGGCTTCGCTTTCGCCTCTCGGTTTTCGCATCGGTCAGGTCCGCGTTCTCTACGCCGTCCCCTACGCAATTCCTCTTCTGCTCTACACTTTTCTCTACTATGGCGTCTCCCAGCATCCTTCGGCGCCGCTTTCATGGCTCTATTGCCTGCTGGCCCTGTGGGTGGCTAGCGTGGCCTTCGTCTGGAGCTTGCAAAAAGGTGCGATTCCGATCTGGCTGGCCACTGCGGTGGTTGTCTTTTTCGCCTTGATCAGCATTCCGTTTTTCATTCGCGGAGAAGTTTACTGGCCGTTCCTGATCGTCGAGTCCGGCAACATGGTCATGACCGCGTTGCTGGTGGTCTATACCTATCGGCGTCTTTCTCCGGGTGTCTTTCTGGCTACTGCCGGTTTTCTGGGGTGGGCGCTCCCACCATTTTTCCTCATTCCGTCAGCGACCCCCATCGGCATGACGGAAACTACTTCTGCCCATCTGATCATCCTGGCGAAGGTGATCCTCGCGGTCGGCCTTATCCTGCTCGTTCTTGAAGATGAAGTAGAAAAAAATCAGGCCGCCCGTCAGCGCGAGCGGCGCATCCGGCTGGAACTCGAAGCGTACGCACGCCAGGCCCTTACCGCTCGCAGCCTGGAAGAATTCGATCGTGACAGCGCACAGCTCTGCGCCCTGATCGTCGAGCATAGCCCATTCAGCGGAGCCGCGCTCGTGGTGCGCACCAGCACCGGAACCTGTACCCTGGTCGGTTACGCAGGCATGGACGGAGCCACTGCGGGAGCCCTTGATGCTGTCGTCCAGCGTCTGCCTCCCGGCTGCTTTGTGGAATCTACTCGTCCTCTTGTTGAAGAAACCACTTCTCTCGACCTCGATCTCACGCCGTGGCTTACCCCGGGTGATGACCTGGAGGGCCTCAACCTTACCCGTGTTGGTGCGGTCCCAATGTCTGGCTCGGACAAATCCGCCGACGGAGCCCTGATTCTCATCGGGCCGCGGGTGCCGGTCAATACGTTGCGCGCCGACGATCTGTTGCCTCTTGAAATCCTCGCCGGCCGTCTGCAGGCTGCCCGCGCCCAGGCGCTCATGCTCGGAAAGCTTATCGACTCAGAGCGCTTTGCCGGCGTCGGGCAACTGGCAAACAACGTTGCCCAGCAGTTGAACAACCCGCTCACCGTGATCCTCGGCTACTCCGCGTTGCTGGAAGAGTCTTCTCCTGCCGGCAGTGATCGGCGGGCCATCGAGGCTGTCGCCGTTGAGGCACGCCGTATGAAGACCATCCTCGACCGCCTCTCACGCTTCTCCCGGCTCAGCTCAGAACGCTTTAATTCCTTCTCTGTCGCCGACCTCATCACGGATGTCGAACAGTTGCTGCGCACCGATTTCTTGCGTCATTCCATTGAGTTTCGCTCCGTCGTTCAGCCTGAACTGCCCGATATCTTCGGCAATGCCCACCAGATCCGCCAGGCGCTGATGCATGCCATGCAGTTCGCCATTGAAACCGTGCAGCGCGTTGAACCCAATCAGGAGAAATCCGTGCGCATCGAGGCCTCAGTTGAAGATGAGCGCATTCATATTCTCATTGCCCACTCCGGCCCTGGCTTTCCTCATCCCGACCGCGTCTTTGACTCCTTTACAAACGGCTACTCCGGCAGCGAGGCCACAGGCATCGGCCTCAGCCTCTGCGCCGCTATCGTCCGCGAACACCGCGGCAATATCCTCGCCGTCAACTACGAGCCCACCGGCGCAGCCATCCTTTTCGATCTACCCATCAGCTAAGCAGTTCTCCTTCCGCAGGCTTTGAGAAGTTATACACTTCACCGGAAGGACACCCATGCCCATTCGCCCCGAATATCCGAAAGCGTCACAAAAGCGGGTGCCTCATCTTTGCCACGGCATCATCCGGGGTCCCCAGCGACGGGTCCATGTCGTTGGGGTGGTCATTGTGGCTAAGGTGGGATACTTTGTATCTACAGCTTTTTACAGTCTTTTATTGATCTTGGCGACAAACCCATCCAATCGACTCCACGCCCAGCCCGCACCAGCAGCCAAGCGGCCCATGACTTTCGAAGACATGATGCAGATGCGCCGGCTTGGCGATACCGACGTATCTCCTGATGGCAAATGGCTTCTCTATTCCGTGACGGATGTGGACCTAAAGGCGAACACGCGCACGCCGACACTCTGGATACAGCCAGTGGCGGGCGGAGAACCGAAGCTGGTTGAGGGCACTCAGCCGGGCGACGGCGGCGCACGCTTCTCTCATGACGGCAAACACCTGCTCTTTTTGTCGAGCCGCAGCGACAGACAAAATGTGTTTATCGCTGATTTTGCTACAGAGACGGGCAGCATAGGCAATGTCAAAAATCCGGCGCGGATTGATAGCGCGCCGATTTCGAACGATAAAAATCAGACATCGACTGTAAAAAATCAGGAAATAAGCCTCCCTGAAGCCGACAATGCCATCTGGTCGCCCGATGGGCTGTCCATCGTATTCACCGCCGCCGTCTACCCGGACTGCCCGGCCATAGTTCCCGGTTCCTCCGCGGGTGAGGAGTGCAATGCCAGCCGCGATCGAGCCCAGGCCGAGAGCAAAGTCAAAGCCCGCATCTTCGACCACCTGCTTTACAAGCATTGGAACGCCTTCACCGGCGACAAACGCAGCCACCTCTTTCAGCTCACCGTCGAAACCGGCGCGATACGCGACCTGACGCCGAACGATCCGCATGATGTGCCGCCGTTCTCGCTCTCCGGCGGCTGCGGCTGCGCCATCTCCCCTGATTCCAAAGAACTAGCCTTCACCGAAAACCTCGACCAAGAACCAGCCATCAGCACCAACGCAGACATCTTCACCCTCGATCTAACGAATCCCGCAGCCAAGCCAATAAAAATCTCCACCAGCCCCGGCGGCGACTTCAACCCCGCCTACTCCCCCGACGGCAAATACCTGGCATGGCGCAGCCAGGCCAGAGCCGGATACGAAAGCGACAAATTCCGCCTAGCCCTCTATGATCGTTCTCTGAAATCGATCGAGTACATGCTGCCGAAATTCGACCGCTGGGTCGACGAAATTTCCTGGGCACCTAGCTCGGAGGCAATCTTCTTCACTGCGGGTAATAAAGGTGAATCTTCCATCTACGCCCTTGTCTTGAACAAGAACACCAACCTTTATAAGCAAGCTTGGAAGCTTCAGACTTTCCCCAGACAAGTTCTCGGCAAAGGAGGAAATCTCGATCCTTTCTACATCGCTTCTGAATTCGGTGATCTCCACCCGACCGCAGATGGAAAGACGCTGTATGCTTCGCGCATGACGGTTCGCTCACCTCAGGAAGTAGTCAGTCTTGATGTCAACGGCCTCGAACGCGGGGTCTGCACCTGTCAGACGGATACTCCTTCCGTGTTTGGAACAACGAGCGCAATTACAACCATTACTCACCTTAACGACGCACTGCTCGCCCAACTTGAACTTCAGAAGATGCAGGACTTCTGGTTCCCCGCCGCCGACAAAACCAAAGTCCAGGGCTTCCTGATCAAGCCTCCAGCCTTCGATCCGGCAAAGAAGTATCCAGTAAAATTCCTAATCCACGGCGGGCCGCAGGGCGCGTGGGGCGATGCCTGGAGCTACCGCTGGAACGCCGAACTGCTCGCCGCCAACGGCTACGTGGTCATCATGATCAACCCGCGCGGTTCGACTGGTTACGGCCAGGCCTTTGTGGATGGGGTGAATGGCGATTGGGGTGGAAAGTCTTTCACGGATCTGATGACGGGGCTGGATTACGCAGAGCAACACTATCCTTTTATCGACAAGACGCGGGAGTGCGCCCTGGGCGCCAGCTATGGCGGCTATATGGCCAACTGGATTCTCGGCCACACCAACCGCTTCAAATGCGTCGTCACACACGACGGTATGTTCAACCCCGAATCCGCCTATGGCAGCACAGAAGAGCTATGGTTCAACGAGTGGGAGTTCAAAACTCCAAACTCCGATGGGGGCAAACCCTGGGACTACTACGGCAAGCCGGACAGCGAGAATCCGTATCGCAAATGGTCCCCAGCGCTCTATGCCAAGAACTTCAAGACGCCAACGCTGGTGATTCACAGCCAGCTCGACTACCGCCTCGATGTCTCTGAAGGCGAGCAGCTCTTCACCACATTGCAGCGCCTCAAGGTGCCGAGCAAAATGCTCTACTTCCCCGACGAAGGCCACTGGATCATGAAGCCGCAAAACTCCCAACTCTGGTACAAAACCGTAAACGCCTGGGTAGACCAATGGACGAAGCCTTAATATGTTGTATGACGCAAATCGCCAAATTGTAGTACAGTCTTCTCATGGGAACCGTAGCTCAAACCCGGTTGAATTCGGAAACACAAGATCTTCTGGAGCGGCTCGTAAGCGAAAGAGGCTATACAGCTTCCGAAGCTCTACGTCGGGGAATTATTCTTCTCGCCGATGCGGAGCTCGCTCCTCGTCGGCGAGGACTCATCGGCGCAGGAAAATTCGACAGCGGTATCTCTGACCTCTCAACAAACAAAAAATATATGGAAGACTTCGGAAAGGTCCGGCGGCCTTTGCGTGTCTCTGAATGACGCCCGTTCTCGTCGACGCAAGTTATTTAATTGCCATCTACAATCGCAGCGATCCCTTTCATCGCCATTGCATGAAGGTTGATCAAACGTTGACTCGGCCACTCGTCACTTGCGAACCAGTTATAGCTGAAACACTGCATATGTTGAGCTACGTCCCAGGCGCTGCTGCAAGTGTGTTGGAAAGCATTGAGCAAAAACTGCTTCTGATCCCTTTTGCAACGAGCCAATCCGTCTCACAGATAGTAACTCTCATGCATAAATACAGCGACACCCCAGCCGACCTGGCCGATGCCTGTCTTATCCAAATGGCCAACGAACTCAATACTGGCGACATCCTCACTCTCGATAGCGACTTCCTCCACTATCGCTGGCGCAAGACCAGGCACTTCAACCTGCTCATCCCTCTTGGATAAATCCATGACTTTCGGCCGTCCTAAAAAACAGTCCGACCCACTTGACGAAGCCGCCCTGCACGAGTACGCGCTTAAGTCTCTAGGCCGACGCATGAGAAGCGTCTCCGAACTCCGCCGCCTGATGCAGGCCAAGGTGGAGCGTGAAGAGACAGGAGCTGCAAAAATAGACAAAGTCATCGCCCGCCTCAAGGAATACGGCTACCTCGACGACACCGCCTTTGCCGAAAACTACACCCAGCTCCGTCAGCAGAACGAAAAATTCGGCCAGCGCCGCGTCCGCCAGGAGCTAGGTCGCAAAGGCATCGCGCAGCAGACCATCAGCGACACCATCGAGCAGAAATACGCCGAAGTCAGCGAAGAAGCTCTCGCCCGCCAGCACCTGGAACGCAAGCGCATCCGTAAGCCAGAAAACGAGAAAGAGACCGCTCGCGTGATGCGACGGCTGGTGACCGCAGGCTTCTCAACCGGCACGATCTACAAGATCCTTCGCCAGTGGGATGTTCCTGACGAAGTCCTCGCTACGCTGGAAGAGGTTGAAGAATCCCCTTCGGACGAGTAAGACAAGCATTACCAAGCCGAAACGGACGCGACGATATACTGAGGCTATGCGGCTGTTGCATGTGGTGCATACTCTCAATCCCGATCGCGGAGGCCCCAGCGAATCGGTGCGGATGTTTGTCCGGGCTCACCAGCGTGCAGGCAACGAAGTGGAAGTGGCCACGCTGGATGGAGTCTCCGACGGCCCGGCAGGCGATGGCTATCGGGGGCTTCCTGGCTGCCCGGTGCATCCCTGCGGACCGGGCAAGACCAATTACGGCTATTCACCGCGGCTCGATGCGTGGCTCAAGGACAATTACCAGCGCTTTGATGGCGTCATCGTTAACGGCGTCTGGCAGTATCACGGCGTAGCAGCCCGGCGTGCGCTAGCCGGACGAAAACGGTACGTTGTCTTTGCTCATGGCATGTTGGACCCGTATTTCAAAAACCGCCATCCGCTCAAGCACCTGAAAAAACTGGCCTATTGGACCCTGCACGAACATCGCAATCTCAACTGCGCCGAGGCAGTCTGTTTTACAAGTGAGGAAGAGAAGCGCGTCGCTGCCGAAGGCTTTCCGTTGCGCCGGTTTCGCGGCGTTGTGGTCCCCTACGGCACGATGGGTCCGGAGGGCGAGCCAGAGGAGCTGAGGCAGTCCTTTTTCACTCAATGGCCTCAGTTGCGCGGCAAAGAGTATCTGTTGTTCCTGGGCCGTATCCATCCCAAAAAAGGCTGCGATCTACTGCTGGAGGCCTTTGAACGCACCGCCGCGCCTGAGCTGCAACTGGTAATGGCAGGTCCAGATGAATCCGGTTGGAGCGCAGATCTCAAGGCGCAGGCCGAGCGGCTGGGGATTGCGGGTCGTATTACCTGGACGGGCATGCTGCGCGGAGCGGCGAAGTGGGGCGCGTTTTACGCTGCTCAGGCCTTCATCTTGCCTTCTCACCAGGAAAACTTTGGCATAGCGGTCGCCGATGCGCTGGCGTGCGGTACGATCCCGCTCGTCTCGGACAAAGTCAACATCGCTCGAGATGTTGCGGGAGACAGCGCGGGACTGATGGAGAGCGATGATCTGCAAGGAACCGTCCGGTTGATCGAACGGTTTCAGGCCCTTTCGTCTACCGAGCGCGCCGCCATGTCCGCGAACGCCCGCGCCTGCTACCAACGGCGCTACGCCCTGGGAAACGCCGCGCAGGGGGTTTACAGAGCGCTGGGTTTAACCTAGATCATCCTCCGCCAACTGCACAGAAGGAGTGGCCGGTTTATCGAGTACAACTTGGAGTTCCATCCTGCTCCGCTACACTGAAGAAGCCATGCAATACCAATCTGGAAACGAAATTCGCGAAACATTTCTGCGCTTTTTTGAGTCGAAGGGCCACCGTCGCGTGGCCTCCTCCTCGCTGGTGCCTGCCAACGACCCCACGCTGCTCTTTACCAACGCGGGCATGAACCAGTTCAAAGATCTCTTTACCGGCGCAGAAAAGCGCGAGTACACGCGCGCGACCACCTCGCAGAAGTGCGTCCGCGCCGGCGGCAAGCACAACGATCTTGAAAACGTAGGCTTCACCCGCCGCCACCATACCTTCTTCGAGATGCTGGGAAACTTCAGCTTTGGCGATTACTTCAAGCGCGATGCCATTGGCTATGCCTGGGAACTGATCACCAGTCCTGAGTGGTTCGGCATCCCCAAGGACAAGCTCTACGTGACGATCTTCGAAGGAACAGCCGATGTTCCGCGCGACGACGAGGCCGAGCAGTTGTGGATCGAAACCGGCGTGCCCAAAGAGCGCATCTTCCAGTACGGCGTCAAAGATAACTTCTGGCAGATGGGCGAGACGGGGCCGTGCGGGCCCTGCTCAGAGATCTTCTACGATATGGGTCTTGAAGCTTCGGAGGGAACTGAAGATTTACCCTTCGGCCAGGACGACGCCCGCTACGTAGAAATCTGGAATCTGGTCTTCATGCAGTTCGAGCGATCGGCGGTCGTAGATGCGGGCAAGACGACCGGATATCTGCTGACTCCACTGCCCAAGCCCAGCATCGATACTGGCATGGGGTTGGAGCGCGTGGCGGCTGTCCTGCAGAACAAAATCTCCAACTTTGAAACGGATTTGTTTACGCCGCTGATTGCTCGTGCTGCTGAGTTGACTGGGGTGCAGAACGAAGTGAGCAACGCGAGTCTGCGCATCATCGCGGACCATGCGCGCGCTGCTACATTTCTGATCAACGACGGCGTGTTGCCTTCAAATGAAGGGCGTGGCTATGTGTTGCGCAAGATTCTTCGCCGCGGCATTCGTCATGGCCGTTTGCTCGGACAAGAGCAGCCGTTCCTCTACGAAATGGTCTACGCAGTCCGCGATCTGATGCACGGCGCATATCCAGAGTTGAACGATTCGGCAGACCGTGTAGCCAAAGTGATCAAAGCTGAAGAGCAGCAGTTTGACCGCGTATTGAAGATTGGCGTGACGCGGTTGAATGAAGAGCTGAAAGGCGAGTTTACTGGCGACAAGGCTTTCCATCTTTATGAAACCTTCGGTCTTCCGCTCGACTTCATGGTGGATGCAGCACATGATGCCGGAGTGAAGTTCGATGAAGCTGGCTTCGAACGCGCTCGCGCCGAGGAGCAAGCTCGCGCCCGTGCCTCGTGGAAAGGCGGCGCAGTAAAATCCGCCGCGCCGGCCTTCCGTGAGCTGCCCAAGACCAGCTTCCTCGGCTACTCGGAGTTCGTCGCCCACAATGCCGAAGTGCTTGCTATCGTCAAAGACGGCGTCGGCGTTCCCGCAGCCAAGGCTGGTGACTCCGTCGACGTAGTCCTCGACAAGACCAGCTTCTATGGCGACTCCGGCGGACAGATCGGCGATATCGGGCGCTTTACCTCGCCTGACGGCAACCTTACCGTCGCCGAGATCACCGGTTGTGTGCTGCCGGTGCAGGGAGTACGCGCGCACAAAGCCATCCTCAAGCAGGACCTGGCCATTGGCGACCACGTCAACACCATCGTCGATGGCGTGCGCCGCGCAGCTATCAAGCGCAATCACACCGGCACGCACCTGCTCCATGCAGCTCTGAGGCAAGTTCTAGGCACGCACGTCAAGCAAGCCGGATCGCTGGTCGATCCCACGCGTCTGCGCTTTGACTTCTCTCACTTTGCGCAGGTCGCCGATGAAGAGCTTGAAGAGATCGAGTCCATTGTCAACCGCGAAGTGTTGGGCAACACCGCGGTGCAGACCTTCGTCGATGTACCCATCGATGTGGCTGTGAACGAATATCACGCCATGGCACTCTTCGGTGAAAAGTACGGGGACAAGGTGCGCGTGGTCAAGATCGGCGATTTCTCCACCGAACTCTGTGGAGGTACGCACACCGGCGCGACGGGCGAAATCGGACTGATCAAGATCACGGGTGAAGGCTCTGTTTCCTCGGGCGTGCGCCGCGTAGAAGCTATCAGCGGTACAGGCTCGCTCGATGAATTCCGCCGTGACTTTGCCGTTGCGCAGTTTGCCAACCAGGTTGCTCCGCCCGCATCAGGCTCCGACCTTTCGGATTCGTTACGCAGCAAGCTTTCAGATCACGAAGAAGAGATCAAGAAACTGCGCCGTGAAGTTGAAGAGCTGCGCATGAAGTCTGCATCTGGCGGTCTCGATGCAGCACTTGCCTCAGCCGTCGAAGTGAGCGGAGTGAATGTTGCGACTCTTCGCGCCGACAATCTTGAGCGCGGCCAGTTGCGCACGCTTGTCGACAATCTCAAACAGCGGCTGGGCGAGGGAGTTGTCGTGCTTGGCTCGGTACAGCCCGAAGGCAAAGTAGCCATCATCGCTGGCGTCACGCCGGGACTGACCAAGCGCATCCAGGCGGGCAAACTCGTCGGAGCAGTCGCCAAGCTCGTCGGCGGTTCAGGCGGCGGCAAGCCAGAGATCGCAGAAGCAGGCGGCAAAGATCCCGCGCAGCTTGGGGCGGCTTTGGCCGCAGTTCCCTCGATCGTCGGAGAACTGCTCAGCTAGGCTGCAAGCGACGACGTATCGAATTGACCATGTCGTCAAATGGACGGCGGAATCGCGCATTCGACAGGCAACTACGACTCACCTTCGTCCCTCTCACTCCTTAGCGGGCGTTCACTTGGACGCCTCGTCAAGGAGCTTATCCATGAAAAGCATATGTTTACCTCGTCTCGTTTCCATCGCCGCATCGGCGATCTTGTTTGTGTCCGCGTCGGCCGCCATCGCACAATCCAACGCCTCCGACGATGACAAGAAGTTCGTCGAAGCTGCTCTCAAAGGCGGCATGTCAGAAGTCGATCTGGGTAATCTTGCCGCGAAGCGCGGCGCCAGCGAAGATGTCAAGAACTTCGGCCAGATGATGGTCACCGACCACACCAGGCTGGGCGACAAGATGAAGACGGTGGCTACAGATGTGGGCGTGACGCCCCCTACGATGACTACGCCCTCCGACGTTGCGCTTAAGGCCAAGCTCGAACTTCTCTCCGGAGACACCTTCGACAAGAGCTACATCAGCGCCATGGTCAAGGATCACGAAGAGGATCTCAAAGACTTCCAAAAAGAAGCCGCAGGAGCCACTTCGCCGGAAGTAAAGAAAGCCGCGCATGAAGGCGAAATAGTCGTGAGACACCACTTGGCCATGATCCGCAAGATCGCGCAGGCACACAACGTAACGGAGTAATCGCATCCCATTGCGTAACGCACGATCCGGAGACGGGTTGAGCCAACAGGTTCCCCGTCTTCGGCCTCAACTTCGGACCGAGGCCTATTCCAGCCTAGAATCATAGGTGTGACGACGGTTTCCCCAACCCAGCCGCGCTCGATGGATTGCAGCCCCATCGGAAAGTGCTGTGTCTTCATCGCTCTAGCGCTTATTTCAATCGGGCCGGCATTCGCCGCGACGAAAGCACATCCTCGTCCACGGCTTAGTGAATGGGAACAAGCGGTTGCCCTGCGCGAGAAACTCGAAGCAACCCCTGCCGAGCAACGAACGCGGGAGAAATACGAAACGGTGCTGGATGCTTTTCGCACCATCTACCACCAGAATCCGCAGGCTGCGAAGGCTCCTGCCGCTGTGGCGGCCGTTGCCGATCTGCTTGCCGAGAAAGGCCGCGTGCTGCACGACCAGCGCGCCCTGCACGCCGCAATTGGGCAATATGAATTTTTGCGTGAGCAGTATCCCGACAGCCCGCAGGTCGATAACGCGCTGCTGCTCGAAGGTGAAATCTGCCGTCAGGATCTGAAAGACAAAGGCTGCGCTGAAGAGAAATTTCGCGGCGTGCTGTCCGAGTCGCCCAATACTTCCTTCGCCGAGCAGGCCTCGCTGGAGCTGAAAGAGATGCAGCCACCTCCTGCTCCCGTTGCGCCGAAAAAGGGCTCGACAAAAACGGTCCGCAATAGCCATACCAAAACGCTAACTCCGACTCCGGATGCGGTGGTCAAGTCGAGGCCATCTCCATCGCCTGCGGCCGCGTCGCCCGCGCCCGAGATTTCTCCGCAATCGCAATCCGCGCCTGATGCCGCGCCGCCTGCGAATGCAGCTGTTACAGCGCCGGTTTCAGCCCCGCTGCCGGTGGAGCACTCGTCCGGTCCACGCCGTATCGTGATGATCACCGGTATGAGGCACTGGTCCAACCCTACTTCGACCCGCATCGCCATTGACTTGGGCGGCAAGGTGGAATACGAAGCGGCTCGCGTGCCCAATCCCGAGCGTATCTTCTTCGATCTGCACGGAGCCAAGCTTGCGCCCAGTCTCAATGGCCATCAGGTCGAGGTCGTCGATGACGGATATCTGAAGCGGATTCGCGCTGCGCAGTTCCATCCCGACGTTACGCGTGTTGTGCTCGACGTGACAGACGTGAGCCAGTATTCGGCCTTTCTGCTACCCAACCCCTGGCGGCTGATCATCGACATTCACAGCGCCAAGGCTGACAGCGCTCCCAACACCGCGACCGTCAAGCCTGCTGCTCCCCCACCCGCAACTCAGCCCACGCTTCAATCTACGCAGCACGCAAGCTCCGACAACACCAACACCATCGCCGATGTGGCCAAGCTGAGTACTGAGCCTTCCAAGGTCCAGGCCACGGCTGGACCAACCAGCGGCCCAGTTGCGGCGAAGGTGCCTGCGTCTGAAGAGGGCAATCCTTCGACCGTGACCGAAGCCTTGCCGTCACAGGCCCTTTCGGAGAAGAACAGAAAGAGGGGCAAGACCGGTACGTCATCCGAGACGGCCAGTGTTGAGGCCCTGCCGCACGCCGCCGATCCAACCTCGGATGGGCAGCGGTCGCTCGTTCGCGCGCTGGGGCTTAAGGTGGGCCGCATCGTGATCGATGCCGGGCATGGAGGCCATGACTCCGGAACGCTTGGTCCGGGCGGTATTCAGGAGAAGGATGTGGTGCTTGATGTGGCTCTGCGTGTGGGTAAGCTGCTGCATCAGCGGCTGGGCGCGGAGATTGTCTACACGCGCTCGGACGACACCTTCATCCCGCTTGAAACGCGCACAGCGATCGCCAACAAGGCGCAGGCCGATCTCTTCCTGTCGATTCATGGCAACTCCAGTCCAGAGCCGTCGGCGCGTGGCGTGGAGACTTACTACCTTAACTTCACCTCGGACCCTGACGCGCTGGACACGGCGGCTCGCGAGAATGCCGTGTCCAGCCACTCTGTGCATCAGCTCTCCGACCTGGTGCGCAAGATTGCGCTGAAGGACAAGATCGACGAGTCGCGCGAGTTCGCTGCCGATGTCGATGCTGGACTTTACGCGGGACTCAAGAAGGGCAATCCGGGCATGAAGGATCGCGGGGTGAAGAAGGCTCCGTTTGTGGTGCTGATCGGGGCGCAGATGCCGTCGATTCTGGCGGAGATCAGCTTTCTCACCAATCCCGATGACGCGGAGCAACTGCAGGAAGGCAATTACCGCCAGCGGATCGCCGAGTCTCTCGATGCAGGCGTCGAACACTACTTGCGCGGGCTGAGCGGAGCGCGGCCAGTGGAGAAGGCGAAGAGCGGAGCAAAGAATGCCTCCAAGGGAAGCGACGAGCCTGTCGGGCAGTAAGCCTTTCGCTTTCAATAAGTTAGCAGAAGATGGCATGAAAAGAGGGGGAGGGGGCATCCTTCTTTCTGCGTATGTGGTTGATATCAAAGAGCATACGTTCTAATGATGGGGCTCTAAGGCGCGGTTAAGGGCGGTTTTGAGCGCTTTTCGGCCACTGTCTCTTGGACGGGTGACCGTGCCGGAAGAAATGCTGAATATTATTTTGCGCCTTTGGAGAGTAATTTTAGGCAATGGTTCAGTGTTAACTCGCCGGAGAAGCTTGAGCGGAACCGAGCGGGAGATAGATCGGGCTTTCAGCCCTTCAGATTGATGACAAAGTTGATTTGAGGCGAATCAGGGATGGCAGGGGCTGAAGCCCTCTTGATTTGGTTGATCTTATCGGCATGACTCAAGTCATGCCCTTTTACAAAACCTTTGATGGGAGTTTTTCATCAAGCTGTCGGGCTTTCAGCCCTTGGTTTTATCTGCTTTTGTTACCCAGGCCGATGGCCTGGGCTGGGATGGCGTTGCTCCTTTGGCGCTTTGGATTGAGGCGGCGTGGCTTTTGTGATTCCCACCCTTTCGCAAAGGGCGCGAAAGGATGGGGCACC